>Ga0207694_10000005_pt1 | contig 823704 bp, 775 predicted proteins | sample KBSC34metaG_FD_184353 | JGI IMG/M metagenome (GOLD analysis project Ga0207694, IMG submission 184353) | Corn rhizosphere microbial communities from Kellogg Biological Station, Michigan, USA - KBS C3-4 metaG (SPAdes) (version 2) | ecosystem: Host-associated > Plants > Roots > Rhizosphere >... | reverse complement strand
ACTGTGCTCGCGGCCAGCACCTTCGCAAACGGTGCCTTGGTCCTCTTCAACATACGCATGCCCCTCTCATTCCCTACGCAAGGTTTTTGTATCTTCAGGCCGGCCGTTTGCTGTGGATCGCAAGACGGAACTGAAGTGCTCCCGGTGGTTCTTCATCCAACGTCGGCAACTGCTGCGCGGCCGCGACAATGTTGTCATCGATTTTGGGATCGCCGCTCGATTGCAAAAGGCGCACATGAAGGCGCCGGTTCCCGTCCACCCAGGCCGTAACCTGGGCGTTGAATGCGAGATGATTGAGCTTGTCGTTTCCTTCGATTGCGTTTTGAAGGATGGACGTGAGATAGCGGCTATAGCTTTCCGCGCCGAACCCACCGGCCGCGGCCATCCCGCCCCCATCGCCAGCGCCGATGTTGAACGCATCGCTACCGGCCTGCGCCGGACCATTGATGGTCACGGGCTTGGGTGCATCCATCTCTTTCGGCTGCGGTGTCTCTGTCTTCTGCTCTTCGACGACCTTCTTTTCCGGCTCCGGCGGCTTTTCCTTGGGCGGCGGAGGAGGTGGCGGCAAGGTTGCCTGCAGCGTGGGAAGCGGTGGCGCCTCCCGGCGCACCGAACCGGTGCTGTGCAGCAGATACCAGATACCACCAGCCAATGCGCCGACCACCAGCACCGGTACCGCAATTCGCGCGATCTTCGATAATCCGCCGCGCTCGTCTTCTTCGTCCAGATCCATTCGGGCCTCCTATTGCTGCGCCTTGCCGGTGACGAGACCGACATGGGGCAGGTCGATGCGGCGAAGCAGATCGAGCACCTCCATCACCTTCTGGTACTGCACGGCGGCATCGCCCTTGAGCACTACGGGAAAATCGGGCGTCAGCGATTTCTGCGTCTTCAGGCGGTTCTCCAGATCGGTGAGGGTCACGGGATAGGCGTTCAGATAGATGTTGCCGTTGTTGGCGATCGAAATGACCTGCGTCTGCGGCTTGGACAGACTCACCGTCGCGCTTGCCTTGGGCAATTCGACCTTGATGCCCTGAACGGATGCCGTCGTCATGATGATGAAGATGACGAGAAGCACATAGGCGAGATCGAGCATCGGCGTGATGTTGATGTCGTCGTAGGCCTTATCTTCGTCTTGAGCCTTCATGAAATGCTCCTAATGCGCCGGACCGTGCGAACCGCGATAGATTTCGGCGATGCGCGCGATGAATTCGTCCACGAACACCTGCATGTTCGCGGTGACGTTCTTGCTGCGGGTGAGAAGATAGTTGTAACCGAACAGTGCCGGGATCGCGACCGCGAGGCCCGCGACCGTTGCAAGGAGCGCGGCAGAAATGCCCGGGGCGATGGCATTGATGTTTACATCGCCCGCCACCGCAATCGCGGCGAAGGTGATCATCACGCCAACCACGGTACCGAGCAGACCGAGAAACGGGCCGCCTGCGATAGCGATGGTCAGCAACACCATATTGTGCGCGAGCTTTTGATTTTCGCGGACCAGGGTTGCGTCCATCAGGGCGCGAACGACCTCGATCCCCTCTGCGTCGAGCGTGACGCGTCCACCGCCATCCGCGCGATGTTGGATTTCCCGCGAGCCGGCGTGGAAGATGCGATAGATCGAAGACTTGGAAAGGCGCTTACGCTCCCGATCGTTGCTTCTTACGTCCTGGTCGATGACGAAGGGGTCGCCGCTGCGTTGGCGATAAAATTCAAGAAAGCGATCGTTCGCCTTGGCGACAGTGCCGATATAGCTGCCCTTGGTCCACATCACGACCCAGGACAGCGCCGCCATGATTCCCAGAATGCCGATGACCACCCAGGCGTCGAGGGTTACCGATTTTACGATGACGCCAAAAAGCCCAAAGCCCAGACCGGACTGCTTTTCGTCCGCGCCGAACACAATCAGCTTGTTGGTGGGGCCTTGAGACTCCGCATCCGCCTGCATGACGGCTGCAGAACGCGCCGTGCGCGAAATCCGCACCTCATCCATACTGCCCGCAAAGTTGGCGTTGCCGCCGCCGGCCTGAACATCACCGCCGACCCCAGTCGGCGTGTTGAGTGCCGGCAGGGCTCCCGGACCCGATGCCACACTGCGGCCATTGACGTAGAGCGTGACCGTCATTCCGTCGGCGGTTGCGGCGACATGCGACCACTGGCCGGTGCGTAGCGCTTGCGGGGACGTCAGCTTGACGGGGATTGCACTGCCGTTCACTTCCACGAACGGCGCGCCCTGGTCGATGCCAACGACGAGCGAGCCGGCTCCGTCGTGCCGCGCATAGAGCGCCGCGCGCGCTTGTGGTGCGCCATATTTCACCCATGCGCTGAACGTAAACGAATCGCCGGCCTTGATCGCGAGCGATGTGCTTGCCGGCACGCTGATCGCGCCGGCGCCAGTGAAGCGTGCGCCTTTGCCGACGATCGCGCCTTCATCGACCGCAGGCGCCGGTGTTGTGGCATTGTTGGCATTGGCGGTTTTGTCGTGGACCGGCGTGCCCGCCGCGTCGTCGAAATGGTAGACGAGGGTGTAATCGGCGTCGAACGTTCCCGCCGCGTCGGCGCCGGCCGTTGCTTTTTTGTTGGCGTAGTAGAGCCAGATGTCCTTGGTCGCGGAGGCGGGAAATTCCGGGACGTCGACCCAGATGGTCGCCATGCCAAGCACCGCATCATAACTCTCGATGTGGTAGGCGAGCGGCGTCTTATCGTCGGCCGCAACAAACCGGATATCCGTGCCGTTCTCCTGCGCGTCGGGGAAGCTGAAATTGCCGCTGTGCAGGCGTATCAGAACTGGCACGCGACCGGCCGATTGCGCGATATTGCCGCCCTTCGGGCTGGTATCGATCGTGATCTGCTTGCGATAGGACCAGTCGGTCTGCCACCACGCGGCATTTGCCGCCGTCGGGAGCGCGGCCAGCGCGCCAATCGCAAGCAGAATGAGCGCGCGCGCGTTGATGCTGGCGCGCTGCGGAAACCCGAAGATTTTCCCCCAAAGTTTCATCTTCAAAGCTCCGTCTTGACAGTGAATTCGGTATAGGGATGCCAGGCCTTGGTCGCTGGCCCGTTGCGCAGCGGCATGCCCATCAGCACATCGCCGGTAAAATGCGAAAACAGCTGCAGGCGCGTTCCGCCGCCGAAACTCGCGAGACCGAAGACGCTTTGCTGTCCTGGAAGCGTATCGATCACCCGTGCCACGCCGTCATCGGTGAAGACGTAGAACCGCCAATCGTCGATCCAAGGGTTGTCTATGTATCTGTTCGCCAGTGAAGCGAGCGACGGCGAACGAAGCTCAAGAGAGCCTAAGATGCCATCATCGCCGATCGCTTCCGATTGCAGATAGCCGCGCAGATTTGTCAGGCCGCCGAGCGAAAACTGTTCGGCCGGCACCAAGGGCTGATCGGAGATTTGCGCGCTGATCCGGCTGGACAACAAGACGTCGTCAAAAAGCTCACGCAGGTCCGTGATGTCCATATTGGCATGAACGAAATTGCTCTGTGCGTTCGCGCGCAAGTACTGGAATGCGATCTTGCCGCTTCCGGTGCCGCGTATGCCGGCGGTCACAGAGGCAGTAATGCTCGTCGTTGCGGACGCTGTCGCCTGATCAAGCTTGTAGCTGGCGAAGAGCGGCGCGTAATAAATGATGCAATGAGGAACTATAAAATGCGGGTCGAGGGCATCGCAGGGGGAAAGTTTGCCGCCGAGGTAAATGTCCTGATAGCTTTGCTTGAAGTCGGCACCGAAGGTAAAAGTCTCCGCGAATTCTCCGAGACCGAAATCGCTTATCTGCGGAAGTCCGAGAATGCCCCGAACACCAATGCCGTAACCCTTACCGAGCGCGTTTGTCCCGCCCAGGGTCGCAACGTTGCTGTTCGAATAATATCCATAGGCCAGGACGTTCCACGGCGTACCCCAGATCGGCGCCATGTAGTTGACCGAAAACACTTCGCTATCGTCGAGATTCTCCGGTGCAAGAATCGCGCTCGCGGTGAAACTGTGTCCAAGCTGCCAAAGGTTGGAATAGCTCACGCTGGGAATCGTGCGCAGCACCGACGTGTTCTGGCTGTGGTCGTTGTTGACCTCGAGGCTTGCGTGAACGGGTAGCGTGTCGCTGACCTTGAGGTCGACATCGACCGTGCCCGGTGTTTTTCCCGGTTTGACCAGTGGTGTAACGCGGCTTTCGGGCAAGCGGTTGAGCTCGGCGACTTCCTTCTGGGCCTGGCTGAAGTTCGGTATTTTCCCTTCGCGCAGAGACGGCACCTGCTCTTTGATGCGGCTGGGAAGGTGGTACTGCGAATCCACGACACGCAGCCGGCCGACGGGCGCTTCGACGATGTGAAAGCGCACAATTCCGCTGCGCGCGTTCTGTTGCGGTACTTCCACAACGACGCTCTGATAGCCTCGGGATTGATAGGCTTTCTGAAGGGCGTCACGCGCCGCCGCCACATCGTCGCGCGTCCGGTCCGGCCCGAGAAAGGGATAAACGGCCGCTTCGATCGTTGTCGTGTCGAGCAGTGTATTGCCGTCGACGTCATATGCTTCAAGGTCGAATTTGGGTTGAGCGGCCGCTGGGGCTTGTGCCGAAGAGGTGTCTGTAGCTTGCGGTTGCGAAGGGGGTGGAGCTGATCCCGGCGGTTGTTGTGCTTCTGCTAAAGCTCCGCCCATCGACACGTGCAGGCATGCGCCGGTAACGAGCGCAACAATGCGCGCCACCCGCCAACTCGTTGCTGGCGTTTTGGTTTTCATGCACCAGCCCACAAATTCCCCTTTGCCGCGCTCTGCCGGGCCCGGACTCGTCAGCCGCATTTGCACCAACTTGGGTGACACTTTGATGACGGCCTGAAGAGGATTTCGTGGATGCGCCGAAGTTGTACGCACCCATCTCGTAAGCTGATGATCGAGTAACGCTTTTCGCTTTTCGTCCACAGACGGAATGCGCGCCCCCTCAAACATTCACAGAGCTGTTATCGATTTGACACGGAGTTCCGGTTTTCTCGCGCCGAGCTGGAGGCGAGTCCGAGGATCGCCTTTGGGGCACCCAAGGCACGGTGTGAGGTCACGAGACCTCGCACTTGGTCACCTTCGGCTCGTTTCCAATGGCGTTGTGACGGCCGCGTTAGGTGTCGTTGCAGTTCCGCAATGCTCGAACTCAACCCGAGGAGAATGAATTCCATGCCTAACCTGAAACTCCAGATGCTGGTGGGAGCGAGCACACTCGCCATCGGCCTCGCAGCCTCCGGCGCCGCGAGCGCCACCGACGTGCAGGTGTACGGCGGCGGTTCGTCGCTGATCTCCGTCTACGCGCAGCAGGCCTTCAACTGCTACGGCAACACGCAGCCGCTGATCATCCGTTCGCCGTTGTCGCTCAAGACTCTCGCCGATTTCAACTATGTCGGAACGAAGGGCAATCCGCAGAACTGCGCGACGCAAAAGATCAACACCAAGACCGACCTGCACTACGACTCGGCTAGTTCGGGCGTCGGCATCGCGGGCATCTTCAGCCACGATCCTTCCTCAACAGCGCCGAACGGCTACGGCGACATCAACCCGAACCAGTCGGGCGAGCAGGATATGCCGGCCATCAGCTTCGGCATGTCGGATGCGGGTCTCAGCGCGACGGATGTCGGCGTCTGGGAAAACGGCAACGACAACAACGGTCCGACGAATCCGTGCTCGACGCCCGAGCAGGGCGTGTGCGTCGTAGCATCGGGCGAAACGGCACATCCGCCCACGACCTATCCCAATCCGCATCAGAATCGCGGCGCGCTGATTCAGTTCCCGGCTTCGATTGACCCGATCGCTGTCGCGTATGATCCGACCTACAAGAAGGTCGAGGCCGCCGATGGCTCGTCGACGACCGCGTACCATTTCAACATCCACTTCGCGCATGCAGATGGCAGCGGCGGCTGGCGTCTCGACCAGAACGCTTACTGCACAATCTTCAACGGCATCGCTGCTGGCAGCCCAATCACGAACTGGAACGATTCCCGTCTGAAGACCCTCAACGGCAATGTGTCGCTTGCCGATCCGGCCGATCCGCAGAAGGCTTCGTTTAGCGTTCCGCTGCAGATCGCCGGCCGTAGCGACAGCTCGGGCACGACGTCGATCTTCACGCGTCACCTGGCCCGCGTTTGCGGTTCCACCGGCATCAATCTTCCCAACAACCAGTACGCCGACGGCGCGACCACTCTGCCGGCGAGCCTGCAGGGCGGCACATTTGACGGAACGAACGCGACTGGCGTTGTCCTCGGCAAGTTCACGCTTGCAACGGGCAGCGGCAATCTGGCGAAGTACGTTGCATTCACAGCGGTTCCCGCCAATGGCGCGACCCTCCAGCAAGGCAACATCGCCTATATCGGCGCGGACTTCGTTGCCCCTGCCAACAGTGTGAACGGCAACAACACCTTCAACCTGAACTCGGCCGACCTGAAGAACCACAGCAATAGGTTCCAGGCTGCGACCGGCGCCAATGCCGCAGCAGCGTTTGGCTCGATAGCCCCGCCGCAGAGCGATGCGCAGGGCCATTACGACAATACGACCTGCTCCGGCCCCAGCGCGAAGTGCCGCCAGCATCCGTACGATTGGGCAGAGCCGGTGTCGAAGACATCGCCGCTGGCTGATCCGACGGCGAAGCTGTCCTATCCGATGGTCGGCACGACAAACGTGCTGCTGTACAGCTGCTATGCGAACTCGCAAGTTGCCGTGCTGATCCCGAAGTTCTTTGCATGGTACTCGAAGAGCACGACCGTTCAGGAAGTTCCGGATGGTTTGCTCACGAAGAACGGTCTGGCTGCGTTGCCTGGCCCGTGGCGCACAGCCATTTCGGAGACGTTCACTAGCAACACCTCCGGCCTGAATCTCAACATCAACAAAGGTGGTACGGCGAATTGCGCCGGTATTCCCGGAGGCTGATTACAGCCGTTTAAGATATGATGTGGCCCCGGTGAAAACCGGGGCCACTTTTTTTTGACGCGGGGTCTTCCTGTGACGAAATCATCATTAGGCTGCATTATCTCCGCCCCAAGGAGCACGGAATGAACATATGGTGGTTGGCCCCGCTCGCAGCGAGCCTGTGTCTGAGTTTCACACAAGCCATTGCGGCGCCGCCGCCCGCAGCGACACCAGAAGCTGTCGTCGCTCACTACGCCAATATGGCCGAGGCGATTTACGGCGACTCGCTCGAAGGCGCGCGCGCGGTGCAAAAATCAGTCGACGCTTTTCTCGCGCATCCAACGGAGCAGACATTGAGCGCTGCCCGCGCGTCCTGGAAAGCGGCCCGCATTCCCTATCTGCAGACCGAAGGCTTTCGCTTCGCCAATACGGTCGTCGACGATTGGGAACCGAAGGTCAATGCATGGCCGCTGGATGAAGGGCTGATCGATTACGTGGCGCCCTCCTATGGCGCGCAGTCCGACCAGAACCCGCTCTATACGTTGAATGTCGTCGCCAATACCAAACTTCGTGTCGGCGCAAAAATGATCGATGCCGGCACGATCGACGCTGCGCTGCTGCGGCAACTCGCAGAAGCCGAAGGCGTACAAACTAATGTTTCGAGCGGCTTCCACGCCATCGAGTTCTTGCTGTGGGGACAGAATCTTCAAGGTGCAAGCGGTGGTGCGGGTACGCGCCCGGCAAGCGATTATGACTCTTCGGCCTGCACACACGGCAATTGTGCAAGACGTGCGGCTTATCTGAAGGCTGCGGTTGGTTTGCTGGTCGACGATCTTATAGAAATGGCCGCGGACTGGCGCCCCGGCGGAAAAGCACGAACCGAATTGCTGTCAAAAGGACCCGATGGAGGATTGACGGAGATCCTCACGGGTCTTGGCAGTCTCACCTTCGGCGAGATGGCCGGTGAGCGCATGAAACTCGGACTCATGTTGCACGATCCGGAAGAACAACAGGACTGCTTTTCCAACAACACCCACAACTCGCATTATTACGATGAGACCGGCATCGGCGAGTTGTGGCGTGGGCGTTATGTGCGCAGCAACAGGAGTGTCGTTCAGGGCGTAAATCTTCGCGACTACATTACCGCGATGGATCCGGCCGCCGCCAAGCGTCTCGACGACCGCATGGACGACGCGCTTGCGGCGATCAAGAAAATGAAGGACGCGGCGGATGCCGGCCACATGGCGTACAGCCAGATGATAGCTCCAGGAAATCTCCAGGGTAACCAGATGGTGCAGGACGCGATGGATGCCCTGGTCGCGCAAACGCGCGCGATCGAGAATGTTGCGACAGTGCTGCATCTGACCGTCGCGTCCAACAAGTCCGATCATAGCGCGAAGCCGGTCGGATTGCGCTGATACACGCAATGACGACACGTCGTGAATTTCTGTCCTTCGGCGCGGCAGGCCTCGTGCCGCTCACGGGATGCATATCGGTCTTTGGTGCGCCGGATAGAAATGGACGTCTGCCAGAAACGCGAGTGGGCAATAGCGCCATCGTATTGGCGGCGCGGGAGCAAAGTATTTCTCTGGTGCCAGGGGGAAAGGTCACTCCAGCGTGGCTTTACAACGAAAAGCTCTTCCCTGTCCTTCGGATGAAACAAGGGGAAACGCTAGACGTCACCCTCAGAAATGGATTGCCGGAACACACCTCCATTCATTGGCATGGCGTCAGAGGGCCGAACGACATGGACGGCGTGCCGTATCTCACGCAGATGCCGGTGCTTCCGGGAGAGCAGTTTCGCTATAGGTTTGTGCCGCCCGATGCAGGCACTTTCTTTTTCCATCCGCATTGCGATACGGCGACGCAGCTCGGCCGGGGACTTGTGGGCGCTTTGATCGTCGAAGAAAGACAACAAGCATTCGGCGACGACGTGGTGTTGATTCTCAAAGACTGGCGCGTCGATGCCGAAGGCCAGTTCCTGCCGTTCTCCACGCCCTCGGGCGCAAGCAGGGCGGGGACCTTCGGCGAATGGCGTACGGTCAATGGTTTTAATTCTCCTCGCATTGGGCTGCGGGCATCCAATGCACGGCTTCGGCTGGTCAACGCCGATGCAACCCGAATCTCGCAAATCGGCGTTATCGGTGGAACCGCGCGTGTCATCGCGATCGACGGCAATCCGGTTGAACCCTTTGCGCTGGACACGTGGCGGCTTGGACCGGCAATGCGGCTGGATCTGGCTTTGGATGCTGGCGCCGAAACGCAGCTCGTCGATTACTTCGCGGCATCGCCGCTAACATTGGCGACGCTGACTTTCCAAGGCTCAACGTCAGCGCCTTATCAAACCTCACGTGCTTCACAGCAAGTCCAAACCGAATTCGAGAAGCCGTGGCGACACACGTTGGAACTCGGTGCGGGACTGGAAGGGAACGCAGACATAAGTCCTCAACCGATCGTGCTTCCCGACGGAAAGATCATCGATCTCGCAGACTCGCTTTGCCTGGCGACCGACACCTTCTGGACCTTGGATGGAAAGGCGTGGCCCGGGCGTTCGCACGGAACTTTGCCGCCGCCATTGTTTTCGTTCACCCGCGGTCAAAACGTAATTTTGGACCTGGAAAACACGACCTCCCGCGCGCATCCCATCCATATTCACGGCCATACGATGACGGTCCTCTCCGCAAGCCTTTTGCAGCGTCCGGTTCACAGGGCCGATACGGTCCTCGTTCTACCCAATGAGCGCGTGACGGTCGGATTCGTCGCCGACAATCCGGGAAACTGGATGATCCATTGTCATGTGATAGAACATCAGGAAACCGGGATGATGGGATGGTTTCGCGTTTCCTGATTTGTCTTTCTTTGCTGCTCGCGCTGCCCGCACTTGCGGACGCGCCGACGCGCGCAACCTTGGGCATCAATGCCGCGGCCGGCTGGGCGCTGTTCAAGCGGCCATGGATATCCGCGCCGTCTTCTCTGCGCGGCGGGGGAGGGCTTGGGCCGCTTTACGACGCGCGCTCCTGCGACAGCTGCCATTTGGGCGGTGGAGCCGGTCAGGTCGGCGAGGGCGCTATCGGCAACGGAATGGTGGTGCGCGTCGGCACGGCGGGCGGCGGAAACGATCCTGTCTATGGCAACCAGATTCAGACGCTTGCGCTGCCGGGATTCGACCCGGAGGCTGACGTCATGCTGGGATGGAGTGCGCTGTACAATCTGCGGACCATCACGATCGACTTCAAGCAACTGCATTACGGGGCGTTCGCACCGCAAACGCATACGGCGTTGAGGCGGGCGCCGTCGTTGCTTGGCATCGGACAACTGGAAACCATCCCCGAAAGCGAAATTCTTGCCCAGGCGAAGCGCAACGACGGCCGTCCTTCGTGGCTGACCGACAAGAGCGGCCAGCGCCAGTTGGGTCGTTACGGCTGGAAAGCAGCCGAAGCGCAAATCGCCGATCAGGTCGAAACGGCGTTTCAGCGCGACTTCGGGATTTCGAGCGCGGGTCATCCTGGATCGTACGGCGAATGCACAGAGGCAGAGCACGCATGCAGAGCAGCATCGGGTGAAAATGTGGAACTCCCGGATGCGTTTCGCGACAGGATTGTGGACTTCCTGCGGGTCCTGCAGCAGCCCGATCCTCGGGACGAAACAAGTGCCGGCTTTGCGATTTTCCGTAAAGTTGGTTGCGCCGATTGCCACGCGACGCTCACCGGCAAATCAGGCAAGCCGGTAGCCGCCTATACCGATCTGCTCCTCCACGACCTCGGGAGCGATCTGAGCGACGACATCGCAGAGGGAGATGCCAAACCTTCCGAATGGCGGACTGCGCCGCTCTGGAATATCCCGGAGGAACTCGAAAAGGGTGGCTTGCTGCACGATGGCCGCGCGCGCGACATCGGGGAGGCCGTGCAATGGCACGGCGGCGAAGCGTCGCGGGCGCGGACGGCCTTCAACGCACTGTCGTCAAATGATCGTACGAGGCTGAGCGATTTTCTGCTCGGGCGGTGACATGCGTTTTTTGAGGGCGGTCTTCTGGACGGCGGCGCTGCTGCTTCCGTCCGCATCCGTGGCCGGCAACGTCGAAACAGCCCAGCATTTTGCAACCGATTTCATCGTTCCGCGATTTCAATCGGTCGCCACGGCCGCGCACGCACAGCAGGCTGCTTGGACGGCATTTTGTGCCGACCGCAAACACGGAAATGTCGAAACGTTGAAGAAGGCCTACAACGACCTGGCGGATGCGTGGTCGGATGTGGAGTTCATGCGCATCGGGCCGGCAGCGGTCGCGCTGCGCGTGGAACGGTTCAACTGGTGGCTGGATCGGACGGACGCAACCGGCAAGGCATTGAACCAGATGCTGGCCGCGACGGACCCACAGATGCTGACGCCGGAAAAGCTGGCGACCGGAAGCGTTGCGGGACAGGGTCTGCCGGTCGTGGAACGGTTGCTCTATCCCGCCGATGCGGCGGGGCAATTGAAGGCGGATGACGGGGCACAGCGATGCGCGGTCGGTGCGGCGGTGACTGCTGCGCAGGCGGCAATAGCCGATCAGATCGTCAACGACTGGACGGCAGCTGATGGCGCGCGCGCTGCTCTTATGGCGAACACGCGATGGAAATACGCCTTTGCGGATGCGAATGAAGCCGCGAGCGTCATGCTCACCGATCTTGTCGCGGGCCTCGAGGGGCTGAAGGATCTCAAGGTCGCGATGGTGTTTCACGACATCAACAACCCTGCGGCGCTAAGACTGGCGGAGGCAAGCCGCAGTGGCCGGACGTTGCGTGACATCGGCCGCAATCTGGGCGCCATCCGCCTCGCACTCGAGACCTATTTCGTTCCCGCCTCTGCCGGGCAGCGAAATCAGATCGATATGGCGTTCGACGACGCCGAGCGTTCGCTTCAGAAACTCGAAACTGCCAAAAACGAGACTGAGCGCGTTGCTGCTTCGAAGCTCGCACAGGGGTCGTTCAGTGCACTCGCGCAGCAGATGATTGTCGTTCTTCCACAAGCAACAGGGCTGACTTTAGGGTTCAACAATCTCGATGGTGACTAGACGGGACTTTTTGGCAGGCACGGCTGGATTGTTCGCGTCCGCAGCCGCTGCTTCGACCGGCGAGATTTCGCCGAAGCTGATGAGCGCTGCACGGGTCGGTGTGCAGAATGGCGGCATCCTTTGGCAGAAGGACGCGACCAATTTCTTTCAACTGCCTGCACGCGGACATGCGCTCACGCGTCTGCCGCAGAACCGTGTTGCCCTGATCGGACGCCGCCCGGGACTCTTCTCGTCGATCGTCGATGCCGGCGACATCAAAGCACCGCCCCAGGTTTTTCAACCCGCGGCGGGCTGCCGCTTCTCGGGCCATGCGGCGGTTTCGGAAGACGGAACTTGTCTGGTCACCAGCGAGTTCGAAGCCGGTTCCATCGAGGCGGTTCTCGTCGCGCGGGATTCAAAGACAGGCGCACAGCGTGCCGTCTGGCGTCCGGGTGGCATAGAACCGCATGAGGTGATTTCTGCGCGGAGCGGCGCGCGCGTCGTGGCCGCGCTCGGCGGACTGATCAAGGATGGTGGCGCAGCGGGGCCCGCGTTCAATCCCGACGGCGTGAAAAGCGAAGTGCTGGAAATCGATCCGCTCTCAGGTTCGGTATTGATGCGCCACGCGCTCGACAAAGATCTGGCATCTCTGTCGCTGCGCCATCTGGCGCTGGCGCCCGATGGAGAAACGATCGCGGTGGCCGCGCAGGACCAGGACCTCTCCGTCACAAGACCGCTCGTGGGCGTGCTCGACCTCGGCAAGCGGCTCGAACTTCTGCCGATGCCCGACATCCAGGAAGCCAATTTCCGCGGTTATGTCGGCTCCGTTGCGATCGATCACAGCGGGGAATTCATCGCTGCTGCGAGTCCGCGCGGCAGTTTGGTCGGGGTGTGGTCGCTCAGGAACAGAAGTTGGGTGGGCGCGCTTGCCATTGCTGATGTGTGCGGCATCACGGCGGGCCGCGATATCGGGGAATTCTGGGCCAGTTCCGGTCATGGCGCCGTCCTGAAAATCGCGGCGCGCAAGAACAGTGCAGGCATCGAAACGCAGTGGAAAACGGACGCCGGCTTCGACAATCACCTTCTTCTGATCTGAAAAAATCTCCGGTCAAAAAACAACGGGCCGGCGATGAGCCGGCCCGTGGCAGATTCATCTCTATCGAGATGTCAGTGGTTGCCGTGCAAGCCGACATAAACGGCGCTGGCCAGATCATTGGCCTTGGCGTCGCGATTGGCATTGTTGGTCGGGGCAAGTCCCTTCCAATGCTCGATCGTGGCCATGATCGACGTCGTGTCGTGCTCTGTGTGATCGACGCCCGAATGTGCGAACGCCTTGGAGATCGTGATCGCAGGAATACGCGTTCCCGGACCCCATTGGTCATGCGGACCACCGGCGCCACCGGTCGTGCCCGGCGGGGAGGCGTGATCCCACTGGCCGCCGAACTCGTCATAGGTGATCACGACGACCGTGCTGTCACCATCCGGACCGTTGAAGATCGCGTTCATCAGGTCGACAAGGTGCGAGCTGCCGTTGCTTTCGCTCGCATAACCAGGGTGCTCGTTGTTCTCACCCAGCGGCTTGACGAAACTGACCGCCGGCAACGTACCATTGTTGGCACGCTGCATGAATTCGGCCTCGTCGCGCAGGTGCTGTTTGCGTGCCAGCGTGCCGGGGGCAAAGCTGGCGAAGTAGTTGAACGCCTGGTGGTGGAACTGGAACGCGCCATCGGGGCAATTCGGCCAGACGGCGTTCGGATTGACGTTTGGATCCATGCAGGAATGCTTGTTGCGCGGACCGTTGGTCCAGCCGGGCCAGTTGATGTCGCCGTCAGCATTCGACCAGCCGCCGGAGTACCACGCCCACGGAATGCTGCTCGCGTTCAAACGGTCGCCGATCGTCGCGTTGCTGAGCGGCGGAAGCTGCTTGTAGGCCGCGGTGCCGGGCGAGAAGGGCTGATAGGTCGGCTGGATCGTGTTCACCGCGTAATCGCCGCAGGCGAGGGCGTTAGAAGCGCCGCACTTCTGCGTCAGCTGCGCGTCCTTCACCGTTCCGGTCGGCGAATAAAGCGGCGTGCTCGTCGCCATGTTGTTAGAGTCAAGGATCGAGTGCAGGTCGGTGCTGCCGCCGTCCTGGACCGCATTGGCGAAAATCGGCGCCGTGCCGGCAACGAAGAGCTGATGGTTCAGGAACGAGCCGCCGAACGCACCCTGGAAGAAGTTGTCCGAGATGACGTAGTGGGGCGCGCCTTGCGAATGCAGATACTGATAGATCGGCAGGTTCTGGGTGTTGTAGTAGCCCATCGTCAGACCGGACGCATCGCTCGCGGTCATGTAACGGTTCTGCTGCCCGTCGTTGATCTGGTACTGCTCACTGTAGAAGCGGTGGACGATGTCACGCGTACATCCGCCGGTCAGTCCCTGACCGATCGGAATACCGTTGCTGGCAAACTGATTGGGCGTCGGGCAGGTCGTGGCGCTCGCGGGAATGTAGTCTTCGATGGCGAATGGCGAATTGGTGAAGTGCGAATCGATCGGCACTGTGCCGCTGTGGTCCGAGCACGTCGTGCTCAGGGGCGGGGACGTCAGGTTCACGTCGAGCTGATAGAGGCAGCCATACGCCGTCGTGTTGTCCTGGCGGACCTGGGTGGTGTTGCCAGCCGTCGCATTGGCACGGCCGTTGGGGGTCTGACCCTCGATGGCATCCCAACCGCCGTAGAGGTTATCGAAGCTATGGTTTTCCTGATAGATGACCACCAGGTGCTTGATGCCGGGTCCCAGCACCTGCGCATTCGGATGGATGCCGGCGCCCGCCGGTCCCGCGAGAGCACTGGCTCCCAGCGACGCTGCGGCCGCAAAGCCAAGCAGCCATGTAGAAAGTTTCATTGGCACTGCCTCCGTTAATCCTAGAATCTAAGGATGGCGCGGAGGGTGCCTGTGCTGGACGACAGTCCGGTGGCTTATTCTTGTCAGTCTTGATGCGGTTTTGTGAAAAGCGCGCGCTCAACGACCGCTTTCAACTGAATCGACGGACTGCGCCGACGGGGTGATTTCGTTTCGCTGCCCGTAGGGGCGCTTCTTTGACACAAATGTGTCCGCATCCGTATCCTGCTTCGAGAAGTGAAAAGGCGACAGGGCGGCGGAAACAATGGAATTCACGCACACCATCGATGGAAAAGCCGAGACGAGCGGCAAATCGTTCGAGGTCATCAATCCGGCGACGGCACAGCCCTTTGCGAAATGCCCGGATGCATCTCGCGAACAGCTGGACCGCGCGGTGGCGGCGGCACGCAGAGCGTTCGACCCCTGGCGCAAGTTGAGCTTTGCCGACCGGCGCAAGGCGATTGCCGATTTCGCGCACGGGCTCGCGGCACGGATCGACGAGATCGGACCCGTGCTGACGCGCGAGCAAGGCAAGCCGCTCGGTCAGGCCAAATGGGAGATCGGCGGCGGGGTGCACGAGCTGGAAGCGATGTGCGCGCTCGACTTCAAGCCCGAACAGCTCATCCGCAACGACGGCAAGCACAAGGTGGAGCTTGTCTATCATCCGCTCGGCGTGGTCGGCGCAATTACGCCGTGGAACTTTCCGATCATCCTTGCCGCTCATAAGATCGCCCACGGCCTCTATGCGGGCAACACGATGGTCTTGAAGCCATCGCCCTATACCCCGCTCGCAACGCTGTTGATGGGTGAGGTTGCGCGGGACACTTTGCCGCCGGGCGTGCTGAACACGATTGCCGGCGGCAACGATCTGGGTCAGTGGATTACGGAGCATCCGGGCATCGACCGGATTTCGTTCACAGGTTCGGTCGCGACCGGCAAGCGCGTTATGGCGAGCGCGGCGGGCACGCTGAAGCGCGTGACGCTGGAACTCGGCGGGAACGATCCGGCGATCGTGCTCGAGGATGCCAACCTCGATGAAATCACGCCGAACCTTTTCCGCGGCGCGTTCCTCAATGCTGGCCAGATCTGCATGGCGGTGAAGCGCATCTACGCGCCGGAGAGCCTGTATGAACCGCTGGTCGATGGTCTTGCAAAGCTCGCGCGTTCGCACCGTGTCGGCGACGGCATGGAACCGGACATTGAGATGGGGCCGCTGCAGAACAAGATGCAGTTCGACAAGGTCATGGACATTCTCGAAGACACCAAACGTCAGAATGTGCGCATCGCCGCAGGCGGTCATTCGCTCAACCGGCCCGGCTACTTCATTGCGCCGACCGTCGTGGCCGACGCCGAAGACGACATGCGGCTGGTGCGCGAGGAGCAGTTCGGGCCGGTGCTGCCGGTTCTCAGATATAAGAGTGTCGAGGATGCCGTGCGGCGCGCCAACGACACGCGCTACGGCCTTGCTGCGTCGGTCTGGACCAACGACCTGGATCGCGGCGAGGCTATCGCCAAGCAGATCGAGGCCGGCACGGTCTGGGTCAACCACCATGTCGGCAGCGAAGCGGACATGCCGTTCGGCGGATTCAAGGAGTCGGGCCTCGGACGCGAGATCGGCTCGCTCGGGCTGGCGTCTTATATGGAGCCGCAGGTGGTCAAGGTTCCGTTGCGGGGATGACATCCGGTCACAATTTGAAAGGGCAGGTCAGGGGCGGAGTAGCCGTCGACGGCAAGTGCGAAGCGCTGCCCTGTAGATAAATCCTCGAGCGGCGCGAAACCCAGCTTCAAGTAGTGGTCTCGAACCATCGCGTTCTTCGCAGTCGGGAGGTAGGTTCCTAGAACCTTCACCACGCCGCGCCGGCGCGCCGCATCCATGAGCTGCGCGAGCATCGCTTCTTCGACTCGCCGGCCGAGCACGCGGCAACTCATCAGCCACGTGTCGATTTCCCAAATGTCCGGGGCGGCGGTTCGGCAGATGACGACACCGATCATGCCGAGATCGCTGAATTTGTCCTCCAGCCGGACCTGCAGCGTGCACAGAGATTTATCGGCTTCCATCGCCGCAACCTCGGCTTCCGTGTAGCGCCGCGTGGTGAGGTTGAACTGGTTCGTCTTGTTGATGAGCTGCGTGATGCGCTGGCGGGTCTTGAGATCGAATGGCGCGAAGCGGATCGTCATCTCGAGCGATTTCAGATAATCACCAAGATCGCGCGTGGTGGCCATTACCTCCGCGCGGCGGGCGTCAGCGCTGTAGGAATCGGCGCGTGCGGCATCTTCACGGGAATAGGCGACGGCCTCGAAATAGCCGGCCGCCGTCAGGTACCAGGTGTAGCGGCTCGGGTCGCTCGGCAGTTCTGGCACCGCAATCATGGGAAGCGCGGCGCGGATTTGTGCGCGCTCCGCCGGATTGTCATCGAGAACGACCAGAGCATCGAGACCGATATTGAGCGCTTTGGCGATCGCTTGGAGGTTGGCCGGCTTGTCGGTCCAGTTCGCCTGGAAGACCGAGATATGATTTTCGCGCAGCAGCATGTCGGGATGCTCCCGAAACGGTTGGCGCGCGACCGCGTCGTCGTTTTTGGAGCAGACCGCGAGAATGATGCCGCGCTGGCGTAATTCGAGCGCGCATTGCTGCACGGAGAGGAAGGATTCGCCCAGTGCATTTCCTTGCCCGATGACAATGCCATCGAGCCCGTCGTCGCCGATCACGCCGCCCCACACTGTGTTGTCCAAATCGAGCACCAGGCACTTGCGTGCCTTACCACGAATAGCGCCCAGAAGGCGCCCCAGAAAGTCCGCGTAGATCGGAAAGCACTCGGCCGAAAAGGGGAGCTTGTAGGACACCCAATGCACCGGATCGAACCAGACGTCAGTGCCGATACGTTCCGCGAGCGCGGCGACATCGAGCACGTAGCTTCCGGTTTCCTCTGCGAGCGCTACGATGCGGCGGTTGATGTCGTCGACCATCGCGCGCACGCTGCCTGGAATGCTGCGATCATAGCTGCCAAACAGCGCCTGTGGTGGAGCCGGAACGGTCTGGAGAATGGCGGCGGCTCCGCCGTGTGAGCGCAGGCTCTGCACAACCGTCCGCAGTTTCTCGAGCGCGTTTCGTACGCGATCTCCAGGACTCGCAGTAAGTTCGGCGCGATCAAGGTTGAGCCAGCGATGATCGACGGCGATCAGCACGGCATCGAGGCCGCCGCGATTGACGTCCGACGCCGGATCGAGCGCCTGCTGCATCACTTGGTCGAACGGTGCCGAAACGATCTCCGCCGCCACGCCGTGACGTGCCGCCGCTGCCGGTATGCAGTCGATCACGAGGTCGAACGTTGTGCTTGCGAGCACACCCAGCCGAAAATCGGACAGCGGTGACAGGTTTGCTCCTGCAGCGCGGCAGCGTTGAATCGCGCGCCCAAGCACAAGTGATTTCTGCGCGGAGAGGCTGAAGGCAGCGAGCGACGCCACCTGAACACCCGGAGAAGCGACATCGGAAGCCAATGCCTGGCAGCGTTGAACATAGTCTTCCGGGGGCGTTGGAAGCCAAGGCAGCTTTACGATTGGCGGCGTCATCGAAGCTACCGGCAGATAGCTAACGTTTCTGCTCGATCAGATCGACCAACCCCTTCACATCTGAGAGCGAGGTGATCTCGTCGGGTTCAAAGCGGATGTGAAGTTCGTTTTCCAGCGCGATGATGAGCTTCATGTGGTTCACGCTGTCCCAATCTTCGACGTCTTCGCTGGTTGTTGCCTCTGAAATTTGCAGGGTTGGATCGTCTATGACGATCGCCAGGTTGTCGCGGATAATTTGCAGAATATTCGAACGGTCCATGTGTCGTCCTTTTAAGAAGTTGTCTTGCGCCAGAACGCACAAGGCTTGTCTACGCGGACCAACGGATCGAGGATCCCGCGATCAGTGCGAAATTCCTCGACGGCCTTTTGGCAATACGTCCACGTATCCTCGCCATAATCGTCGATGATCACGTACCCACCGACCGACAGCTTGTCATACAGATTGATTAGCGCATCGCGTGTCGATTCATAATAGTCGCCATCAAGGCGCATGATCGCTAGCCGCTCTATGGGCGCCGAAGGCAGTGTGTCCTTGAACCACCCTTTGAGGAATTTGACCTTGTCGTCGAGCATGCCATAGGCGGCGAAATTCCGTTCGACCTCTTCGAGGCCGACCGCAAGGTGTTTGTAGTGCTTGGTCATGGCGGCGCTTTTGAACGCCTTGGCCTCGAGCGGGAATTTTTCGGCGTCCGGCTCGGGCAGGCCTTCGAAGGAATCCGCCACCCAGACCACGCGGTCGGTGACGTTCAGGACCTTCAGAACCGCGCGCATGAATATCGTGGCGCCGCCACGCCATACGCCGGTCTCGATGAAGTCGCCCGGCACGCCGCGTTCTACAACGTCGAGTGCGCACGTTTGCAAATTGTCCATCCGCACCAGCGGGAGCATGGAAACGGCGGAACTCTGCTGATAATGGGCTATTGCAGCGCCGACATAGCGAAGCGTGTCGGACTCCGTATCAGGTTCGGTACTGAAAATTGTGTTGGTCAGCGTTCTTTTCAGCAAATCTAAATAAAGTTCAGCCGCCTCTGGCAACGCTGGTTTTGAAGACACAAGAGTTCCCTTCGGCCGAAACGATCAATAGGAACTTTGTAGGGAGTAATTCGTTCCACAACTGTAGCAAGAGGTCTGTCCCGGGGCGCTAAACGTATGGCCGAAGCCGCTCATCTCAATGTGCTTCTGTTCGGTGGCTGTCTGGTCCATTGGCCCATGACGCGAACAACGCGGGCCGAGGGCAGAATTCGATATGATGCCTACGGACCCATCCGGGAAATTCACAGCTTCGCCGAGATGTTCCAGATCGTCGAAATCCTCCGTGGGCAGAGGAAAATACCCGAGGAATTCCAGTTAATTAGCCGAATGACCGAGCTGAGGCCCGTGTCTGGCGCCGCGGATTTCGGGGATATCGATGTGGCCCTGCTTGAACCGGCCTCGCCCATCGAACTGATTTTCCGGGGGGTGGCGTTCCATCGCAATGCGATCACGACCAATTTTCTGAAGCCGATCATGGACCGGGGCCGAGAGGAGCGAAAGGTTGGAGCCATCTGGCTTCGGCACGGTTTGGTGGGTCTGAACGAGGAGATAAGGGCGGACGCCGCGGCCAAGCTCGCCGAGTATGTCATCGGCGACACACCTGAGGATGACTTTGCGCGCGCTCTGTTCCTGGAAGTTCGCTCTCGGAAAACAGATGTTCTCGGCGGCTTCGTCAAAATGCGGGAGCTGCTCAGCCGTCCGATCGGCGTTGTCTGCTATAACTTTCGCTACATGCCGGACGGCCGTCCCATAAGCTGGCCAGCCGGGTTCCGCGAAGAGGTCCTTGCCGCTGCCCAGCAGTTAAATCTGCCTGTCTTCGATCCCGCGCCGATGGTGCAGAGCTTTGGCGTTGCCGCAGCGCTTGCGGAAGATCTTGGTCATTACAGCGCCGAGTTTATGCCGGTGGCGGCGGATGCGCTGGTGGAATTCACTGAATCCGTCCATCGCAACGCAAACGCCAAGACGGCTCTTGCAGCTTGATCTATATTTGCCTTGAGATGTGAGCGTTGAGCCGCTGCGGTGGCTGGCTCGAATGGGGCAAATGAAGCCATGGGAATGGAAACTCCCGAGTCGGCACGCGCCGTGCGCACGCAGATCAACTACGTCGCACCAGGATCCTTCATCAATCGGCGTTTCGTGGCGCCGGGCGTCGAATACAACACCGGCAAGTATGAGGCGCACGACGTCCTCGTCCGCGACGCACGGCCGATTGCGGATCACTTCACGCTCGACACAAACGGCTTCACGCTCACGAACCACAAGAGCGCCGTGCGCGATTTCTTCGACAAGGACGAGGTGGATCGCGTCTATACTGCCGAGGCGGAGGAAGCGGTGAAGGCGCTGACCGGCGCCGATCATGTGGTGGCGGGCGGCTGGATGGTCCGCACATCCGGCGATCTTTCGAAGTACAAACGCGAAGTCGCGAATTACCAGCATAAGGGCGGCGTTCAACCGCCGGCGGGCGAAGCCCATGTCGACACCTCGCCGGACCGGGCAGACCGCGTGGCCCGGATGGCGTACGAACGCGCCTTTCCGAACGGCAAGGGCTACTCACGTTATATCTATGCGAGCTTCTGGCGGACGTTCTCCGAACCGCCGCAGGGCGTTCCGCTTGCGGTCTGTGACGCGCGCAGCGTGCGGCCCGACGAGGGCACGACCAACACGCTCTTCATCGTGGACAAAATTCCGGATGAGGCCGAGGCGCTGAAGCCGATGCCGAACGAGGACACGGTGCCGGGTGCTGCGATCTTCCACTACAGCCCCGATCACCGCTGGTGGTATTTCTCCAACATGGTCCGTGACGAGGCCCTGCTGATCAAGTTCCACGATTCCGACCGGAGCCGCGCGTGGAGGACGCCACACACCGCGTTCCACGATCCCAGCTTTCCGGATGCGAAGATCCGCTCGAGCATCGAGCTTCGTTCGGTCGCGTTCTTCGACTGACAATTACCGCGCGTCGGGGACGCGCCTTGTCTTGAGGAAATCCTCGAAGCTCTCGCCCCGGAAGATGGCGTAGATTTCGAGGTTGGTGATCTTCTGCACGCGGGCGAACTTCTCGATGCAGAACACTGGCACGCCGTACTTCACCATGCCGAGCCAGTCGCGTCTGAGCACGAGGCCGGTTTCCTCGTCCGAAAGGCTTGCATCGCGACCGGCCTTCGCTTCGTCGGCAACAAAAGAAGCGCGATGCTCGGCGAGCCTGAGATTCCACAGGAAGCGGTTCAGCCGGCGCGCGCGATAGCTCGCGCGGATATCGAAGGGATAGGTCCCTTCTAGTTGTTCGATGCCTTCGAGTTGCGGGTTCATGCCGCAGTGCGATGCACGGCTGCATCGGCTCCTTCATAAAGTGCCACCGCCATCGCGGTCGAAGTCGCGAGGTAATAGCTCTCGTGCGACGCGCGGATATCGCGGGGCAGCGCACCGCGCATCGCCATCCACATCACGATCTCGGCGCTCTCCGCGCCGCCCAGGCGGACGAAGTCCGCATGCGTCATGTTGAGCAGCCGCTCCGGATTGCGCACGAAGAGGTCCAGGAATTCGCGATCCCATTCCTCGCTGTTGAAGCCGGCGCGCTCGCCATGCACCTGATGCGACAGGCCGCCCGTGCCCACGATGGCGACATCCAGATCCTGCGGGAAGCTCTCGATCGCCCGCCTGACCGCCTGACCAAGCTTGAAGCAGCGCCGCGCCGTCGGCATGGGATGCTGGATGACGTTGATGAAGACCGGCACGAGTGCGGTAGGCCATACGGGGTCGTGCGGCAGGAGCAGGGGCAGCGGCGAGAACACGCCGTGATCGAGCGGGCGGTCGTAGAATGTCGCAATGTCGAACTCGTCCGTCACGAGGGATTCGATGATGTGGGTCGAAAGTTCGAGATTGCCCCTGATCGCCGGCAAAGGCCGTTTGCCGGCACCTTCGTCGGCGACCTCGAATTCCTCGCCGACACCGACCGCGAAGGTCGGATAGAGATCGAAGAAAAAGCTCGAGGCATGGTCGTTGAAGAACACGACCAGCGCATCCGGCTTCTTTTCGGCTAACCATTTGGCGACGGGCTTGTAGCCCTCGAACATCGGCGCCCAGGCCGGATCGTCCTGTTTTTTCTTGTCATAGGCCACCCCGATCGTTGGGACGTGGGACGTGCCGATGCCGCCGATTATCCGGGCCATGGTCTGCACTCATTCCTTAGGTTGCGCGCAATATAGGAGCGCGGGATGGACCGGCCAAGCTCGGGCCGTCCCACCATTCTCGTTTGGGACTGAGCTTGAACAATCGGCCGCGATGCGCGAAGGCTTTTGCTGACGACAGGAGACCGTCATGGCGGATATCGACCCTCTTCAGCGCATGCTCATCGTTCAGGTTTGCACCGAACTCATCAACCGCTTCGCGGAGCGCAACGATGCGCGCGACGCGGATGCGCTCGCGGATATGTTCGTCGAGGATGGCGTGTTCGCCCGCCCGACCATGCCCGATCAACCGATCCGCGGACGCGAGACCATCCGCGAGCGGTTCCATGCGCGACCACCCGGCACGCTGACGCGCCACGTCTGCACGAACACCGTCGTGACGGTCCTGAGCGCCACGGAAGCGAAAGCGCATTCCTATATCCTGCTTTTCACCGCGCCGGTGGCGGAAGGAGCGGTCCTTCCTGTGAAGGCCGATGCGAAGCAGCTTCTCGGCGCCTTCGACGACACCTTCGTCCGTGACAGCGACGGCGCCTGGAAGTTCAAACACCGCCAGGGCAGTCTCGCGATGACGATTAACGGCTAGCGAGCTTCCGTGATGCGATTTCCGCGCCTTCGACGAGCGCGCGGAGCTTTTTGTAGGCGATCTCACCGTCCAGCTTCCCGTAGCCGGCAAAGGTGCCGAAGCCACAATCCGTGCCCGCGATGACGCGCTCGCGACCGGCGAAATCCACCCAGCGCAGGATGCGTTGTGCGACCAACTCCGGATGCTCGACATAGTTGGTCGAGGTGTCGATCATGCCGGGCACGAAAATCTTGTCGTCCGGCAGATCGGCCCCGGCCCACGCTTCCCACTCATGCTCGTGGCGCGGATTGGCACCTTCGAACAGGATCGCCTGCGGCTTCGCGTTGCGCAGCACGGCGAAGAGCTTGTCCACCGCGATGTCGTGGTCGTGCGGGCCTTCGTAATTACCCCAGCAGATATGCATGCGCACCTTGCCGGGGTCGATGCCCTCAAGCGCGTGATTTAACGCTTCCACATGGAGCGTCGCGCGCTTCAGGAACTCCGCCTCGCTCAAATCCTGAAACGCGATATGCGCCGCCATGGCGAGGTCGGGGCAGTCGACCTGCAGGAGCAATCCGGCATCGACGATGGCACGATATTCCTGCCGCATCGCCATGCTGAGCGCTTCGAGATAGGCCTCATGCGTGGGATAGAATTTGTTCGGCTGGAACGCCGTCACCAGCCCGGGCGAGGCTGCGTTCATGAAGGCTTCCTCGACGCCGGATGCCTCCATCGCAGTCTTCAGGTTGCGGATATCGACATGCAGCGGCTCCAGGTCTTTCACAGCAACGGGGCCGATACAGGACGAGCGGCGGAACTCCTGTGTGCCCGTCATCCGTCCCATCTTCTGGCGGAATTCGGGATAGTCCTTAAGATCGCGCGCAGTCCGGCGCTCATTGTCGCCACCAAAGCCGGTGAGGCGATCCATCATGTAGGTCGAATAGCTGACCTTGCTCTGCTCGCCGTCGCTCGGCACGTCGATGCCGGTTTCGTGCTGGCGGGCGACGACATCGCGCACCGCGTCCGTCACGACACGATCGTATTGGGCCGGCTCGTAAGCTTCGCCGCGATCGCGCGTGAGCAGCATGTCGCAAAGCTTTTGGGAGCGCGGGAGGCTGCCCACATGGGTGGTCAGAATATGGTCGCGGCTGTGGCGCATGCGCTGTGCTTTTGTGTTTCCAGCGGATCATTGTGGGCGCGTGACGATGTGACAAGTCCGACCGCGCGCCGGGTGCAAAGCGAGTGCGCTCTGGGCGTATAGGATCGTTTCACCGGTGCTATAAGTGTTCCGTAGACGGCGTTTCAGGTGAGGAATTCGTGAGCCAGAAAGTCATCATCACCTGCGCGGTGACGGGATCCTCGCCAGTGCCTGAGCATCCCGATTTCCCGAAGAGCAACGAAGCTGTGGCCAATGCCGCACTCGAAGCCGGCGAGATGGGCGCTTCGGTCATCCACGTCCATGTGCGCAAACCCGACGGATCGCAGTCCGTCGATCTTGAGGACTACACGGAGGTCTACAACCGCATCAAACAGAAGAATAACGAACTCATCGTCAACCTCACCACCGGCCCAGGCTGCAACTGGATCCAGTCGGACGAAGACCCGATGATGCCGGGCCCCGGCGCACAGGTGTTTACCGCGGAGAAGCGGCTCGAGCACATCGAGGCTTTGCGTCCCGAGATGTGCACGCTCGACATCTGCACCATGCAGATCTTCGGCACCGTCGCCATCAACACAAAGAAGATGATGACGACGATGGGGCACATGATCCGCGACATGGGCGTAAAGCCCGAGATCGAGGTGTTCGACACCGGCGATCTCGTGTTCGCGGACGATCTGATCGCCGATGGCGTGCTCGACGGGCCTGGGGTCTTCTCCATCGTGATGGGAACGAAATACGGCATTCCCTGCGATCCCGAGGCGATGATCTACTGCAAGAATCGCCTGCCCAAGGGCGCGATCTGGCAGGGCTTCGGTATCTCCAAGCACACCTGGGCGATGGCAGCGCAATCCGTGATCCTGGGCGGGAATGTGCGCACGGGCTTCGAGGACTCGACTTATCTCGGTCCGGGAAGGCAAGCGGCCTCGAACGGAAGCATGGTGCTGCAGGCGGTTGAGCTGGTGGAGCGCCTCGGCCGCGAGGTGGCGACCGCGGGCGAAGCGCGCAAGCAGCTCGGCCTGCCGCACTAGATCCGGCGCCGGCGAGGAAATGACCATGGCCAAGGACAACACTATCACGCTGTTCGACCTCCAGCTCGCGAGCGGCTGCACTATCAGCCCGTTCGTCTGGGCGACGAAATACGCGCTGAAGCACAAGGGCTTCGAGATCGACATCATTCCCGGTGGCTTCACCGGCATTATGGAGCGCACGAACGGCTTCGCCGACCGTGTGCCGGTCATCATCGATGACGGTCATTGGGTGAAGGACAGCTGGGCGATCGTGGAGTATCTCGACGAGAAATACCCCGACCGTCCGGTGCTCTGCGAAGGCCCCAGCATGAAGGTGCTGACGAAGTTCATCGACCAGTGGCTATGGGCGACGGCGATCCGGCCGTGGTTCTCCTGCTACATCCTCGACTATCACGACCTCTCGCTGCCACAAGATCACGCCTATGTGCGCGAGAGCCGCGAGACCCTGTTCCTGCAAGGCCGCAGGCTGGAAGATGTGCAGGCGGGCCGGGAGGAACGGCTGCCATTGGTGCCACCCACGTTGCAGCCCTTTCGCGATCTTCTGAAGGACACCAAATGGCTGGGCGGCGACAAGCCCAATTACGCCGATTATCGCGCGCTTGCGGTGTTCCTGTGGACGGCATCGGTCGCCAAGATTCCACCGCTGCACGACGACGATCCATTGCGTGACTATATCGATCGCGGTTTCGATCTCTTCGGCGGGCTCGGCCGCCATCTGGGGATGCACAATCTCTTCGGTCTTCCGAAGGGCGAAACCAAGGCGGCCGCCTAAGCCGCAGACGGGAGAAGACGATGAGCCTTCAACTCTTTCATGGCGGTCCGGGCGCCAATTCGCTCAAACCGCTCCTGGTGTTCGCGGAGAAGGATATCCCCTATGTGGATCGCTTCATCGATTTCGCGCAGTTCCAGCAGCACGATCCCGAATTCGTCAAGGTCAATCCGCGCGGTCAGGTTCCGGCGTTGGTCATCGAGGATGGCCGCATCATCACCGAATCCACGGTGATCTGCGAATATCTCGACGAGCGTTTTCCGGACCAGGTGCCGCTCAGGCCGAACGATCTCTACTGGCGCGCGCACATGCGCATTTGGACGAAGTTCATCGACGAATATTTCTGCTGGTGCGTGTCCACACTCGGCTGGGAGGCGCTCGGCAAACTGTTCGTGCGCGACATGCCGGAAGACGAGTTCGAGGCCTATGTCGCCCGCGTGCCGGTCTATGAACAGCAGGTCAAGTGGCGTAACGCGCGCAAGGGCTTCGGCGAGGCGGTGCTCGGGGAAGAGCGGCGCAAAGTGCGCTATTCGGTCGAGAAGCTGGAGCGCGATCTCTCGGAGCGGAAATGGCTAGCGGGTGATGAATACTCGCTTGCCGACATCTGCACCTATGCCATCGCCATGGGCGTGCCGCGCATGATGCCGGAGACGATGAACGACGAGGCCACACCCAACGCCATGCGCTGGCTGCACGCGATCGAGGAACGGCCTGCGGTCAAGAAGGTGATGGCGACGGCGCCACGGCGCGGGATACTTCCGACCAAGGAAGCGCATGACGAAGCGAAAAAGACGAAGGTGGGCTGAGCGTGATTACTGCCTTGTCACCCATTTCTTCGTCATGGCCGCCCTTGAGGCGGCCATGACGGATTTTCTGGACACCAACAGAGGACAACATGACGAAGAGTTTGGAAGATCTGCTCAAGGGTAGGAACCCGGTCGACGTGCTGCGCCATTCGCAGACGGGCCCGAATGTTTATCCGGGCGTGAAGCCGGAATACACCAATTGGCGCGACGAGCAGGTGGCCTGGCAGAAAACGGCCGTGCTGTTCAACCAGTCCTATCACATGGCCGATCTTGCCGTCGAAGGCCCGGACGCGTTCAAGCTGCTCAATTTCCTCGCGCCCAACAGCTTCAAGGGTTTCGTGCCGAACCGTGCCAAGCAGTTCGCGCCGGTGAGCCATGACGGCTATCTGATCGGCGACGTCATCATGTTTTATCTCGCCGAGAACAAGTTCAATCTCGTTGGCCGTGCGCCCGCGCTCGAATGGGTGCAGTTCCACGCCGCAACCGGCAAATGGGACGTGAAGGTCGAACTCGACCAGCGCACAGCGCTCCGCACAGACGGAAAGCGCAAGCTCTGGCGCTATCAGGTGCAGGGCCCCAACGCGATGAAGATTCTCGAGAAGGCGGTCGGCCACAAACCGGAGGAGCTGAAGTTCTTCCATATGACCAACATCCAGATCGCGGGCAAGCCGGTGCTGGCGCTTCGCCATGGCATGTCCGGCCAGCCCGGCTGGGAGCTGATGGGGCCATGGGAAGATGCGGGCGCTGTGCATGAAGCGCTGGTGAAAGCGGGCGAAGAGTTTGGCATGCGCCTTGTTGGTGGCCGCGCCTATTCGACCAACGCACTCGAGTCCGGCTGGATTCCGTCACCACTGCCGGCCATTTATTCGGGTGAGAAGATGAAGCCTTACCGTGAATGGTTAGGTGAAAAGAGCTACGAGGCGGCGGCCTCGCTCGGCGGTAGCTTCGTCTCTGACAACATCGAGGATTATTACCTGACGCCGTGGGACATCGGCTATGGCGGCTTCATGAAGTTCGATCACGACTTCATCGGCCGTGAGGCGCTGGAGAAGAAGGCGTCAGGCCCACACCGCAAGAAGGTCACGCTCGCGCTCAACAATGACGATGTCACGCGCGCGATGGCCAGCCAGTTCAACCGGCAGATCCGCGCCAAGTATTTCGACTCGCCATCGGCGGTTTACTGCATGCATCCCTATGACCGCGTGATCGCGGGCAGCAGGCATGCCGGCATCTCGACCTGGATCGGCTACACTGCGAACGAGGGCAAGATGCTCACGCTCGCGATCCTCGACGAGGAGTTCGCCCATCCCGGTACCGAGGTCACGCTCATCTGGGGCGAGCCCGATGGTGGCACGACCAAGCTGACGGTCGAGCCGCATGTGCAGACGGAGATCCGCGGCATCGTCAGCCCGTCGCCTTATGTCGAAGTCGTGCGCAGCTCCTACGCACCCGGCGGCTGGCGGGCGAAGGCAGATGACTGAAAAATCCTGTGCGCCCCCGCAGCGCGCGGTCTAATATAGGCGGGACGAAGACGGAGACGGAGACCGGACGATGGACCGTCGGACCTTCATGTCCCTATTCGGAGCGATCGCCGCAACTACGGCTGCGCGGGCTGCTGCTGCGCGTCCGCCAACGGCTCGCAATGTCGTTCTTGTGCACGGCCTCTTCGCCGATGGCTCGAGCTGGTCGGAAGTTATCCCGCGCCTGCAGGGGCGCGGTCTCAACGTGACGTCCGTGCAAAATCCGCTCACGACCCTGGATGAAGCCGTGGCCGAGACACAGCGCGTGCTCGATCGGCAGACCGGGCCAACCGTGCTGGCGGGCCATTCATTCTCCGGCATGATCGTCACTGAAGCCGGAGTCCATCCAAAGGTCACCGCGCTCGTCTACGTCGCCGCGCGAGCGCCCGATGCGGCCGAGGACTATTTAGCGCTGGCGAAGAAATTTCCGACTCCACCCGCATCGGCCGGCATTGTCTTCGACGGCGACGAGGGCCGGCTGACGGAAGAAGCCTTCCTGCGCGATTTTGCTGGCGACCTGCCGGCACCGCGCGCGAAGGCGCTCTATGCCGTGCAACAGCCGTTTCATAAGGCGCTGCTCACCGGCAGGACCGCGCACGCGGCGTGGCGCTCCAAACCGAGCTTCTATGCGGTGTCGACCGAGGATCGCACCATCGATCCCGGTCTCGAACGTTTCATGGCGAAGCGCATGGGCGCCACGACCATCGAGGTCAAGGCGAGCCACCTCTCCCTCATCTCGCACCCCGACACCATCGCCAATCTGATCCTGATGGCGGCGGGGCAGGCCTGAACGCCTATTCCTATTTCGCCGCCGCCGGCATCTGGCCGATGTTGGCAGCGAAGCGGTATTTCGGCATCGCGAACCAGACGAGCGCGACCACGAGGTTCAACACTGTCGTGATTATGAACACGCTGTTGTAGGAATGCGTCGCGTCATGGATCCAGCCGAATAGCGGTGCACCGAGTCCAGCGAAGATGTTCGTGAAAAAGAACTGGGTCGCCACGATCTCCGCCATTGACGACAGCCCGAAGAACCGCGTCGCGAAATACGTCCCCATCGGGAACAGCGCGTTGAACGACAGCGCACCCAAGACCAGAATTGCAGCCAGCAACGGCACGCCGCCGAACGTGGGCGACACGAGCAGCGTGAGGAACGTGCCGAGCGATGCGACAAGGCAGATCGGAACGGCGATCTTGGCCGTCTGGAAGCGGTCCACAGCCCAGCCGCCGATCAGCGCGCCTATGAAGGCGATCACGGTCGAGGCCGATTGAATCTCGACGATCGTCGTCTGTGAGAATCCTTTCTCGACGAGCGCTGGCACGAGGTGCGGGAACATGCCATTGAAGACGAATAGCCCGATGAACGCCGCGACCGTCGTGAGCCAGAACACCCAGTCCCTGAGCGCCTGCCCGATGGTTAGCCCTGGCAGGTTGATCTTGATCTGCGGCGGCGCATTCGGATCGGTTGAATTGCGCTTCAGCCAGGAGAACCGCCCAGCCGTTCCCGTCTGACCCGGCTCCTCAAGGGTGAAGAACAGCACCGGCACGCAGGCGAGGATCATCAGGCCGAACACCAGATACATCACATGCCAGCCTTGGGTCAGCAGCAGCCAGTTCACGAACAGCGGGATGCCGGCGCGCGCCAGCGTCGTCTCTGCCGTCAAGATGGCCATCGCCTTGCCGCGATGCTGCGTGAACAGTGCCGCGACGACCTTTGTGTAGGTCACGCCGGTCGAGCCAAAAATGCCGAGCAGCGCGTAGAGTGTGTAGAAGTGCCAGAGGCTCGGCGTCTGGTAGGCCATGCCGAACGACACCAACCCCACCACGATCGTGCCGGTGAGCAGGACCGGCCGCACACCGATCTTGTCTGCCATGCGTCCGATGGGCCACAGGCTCAGCCCGCCGAACAGGAAGAGGAAGAACACCGCCCAGGAGAATTGCTGTGACGTCCAGTGGAACTCCCTGGTCAGCGGTATTTGCATGAGCATCAGTGCGCTGTAAGGAAGAATGCTCGTACCGAAGCTCTGTCCGATCAGAATTCCCGCCGCGACCTTCAGCTTCCGTGGCGAGAAATCACCCTCCATGAGGGGAGGTTCGTGCAACGCTTTCTGGACATCTTCGATGATTTCGGCATCGGCGATCTCGACCATGCATATCCTCCCCTGCCGATGCGATGTCGTTGATCAATCGCATCGCGCGTGGGCGGAAAGTAATGCAAAATCAGGGCGGTTGCACTTTCCCGCAGATATGGCTTTGGGTTCGCCGGAAGTGGAGTAGGGCCGCCACGCCAAATCGAAGATGGCCGCAAAGTCGATAACAGGGCTCGCGGAGGAGAGTGCATGACGGTTGAACCGCTGGCGGATGCCGCGTTGCCGATACAATCGACCGCACCCTCTGCGTCGGACGCACCGTGGCCGAGCCCGCGCGTCGCTTGGTATGCCGTCTTCGTTTTCGCTCTGGTCTTGCTGATCAATTTTCTCGACCGCGGCATCGTCGGCCTCTTGATGCCCAGCATCAAGGCTGACCTGCACCTCACAGACGTGCAGATGAGCTATCTCGTCGGCTTCGCTTTCATCGTCATTTATGTGTTCGTCGGCCTGCCGGTCGCGCGCTGGGCCGATGTCGGTCCGCGCCGCACCATTGTCGGCATCGGGATCGGACTTTGGAGTCTCGCCACCGCGTGCTGCGGAATCGCGCAGAATTTCTGGCAGCTGTTTCTCTGCCGCGTCGGCACCGGTGTCGGCGAGTCCTGCGGCGGGCCTGCGACCTATTCGATGCTCTCGGATCTCTTTCCACCGCAGAAGCTCCCGCGCGCCATCGCGGTGATGAGCTTCGGCTTCACCGTGGGAACCGGATTATCCCTCATTGTCGGGGGCGCGATCCTCGATCTGATCAAGCATCTGCCGCCTCTCATCCTCCCGGGCTTCGGCTCGCTGAGAAGCTGGCAGACGGCGTTCCTCCTTGTGGGCCTTCCGGGCCTTGTCGTGTCCGCCCTGTGCTGGACGGTGAAGGAACCGATACGGCGAGGCCGCACAGGCGCCAAGCTGGAATCGGCGCCGGTTATGACGATCGTCCGTTATCTCATCGACAACGGCAGAATTTATGGGCCGATGCTTCTGGGCCTTGCCTTCAATACGATCCATTCCATCGGCACGTTGATCTGGGCGCCCACCTTTTACGCGCGCACCTATGGCTGGGATCCTGCGAGAGTCGGCATCTATTCCGGCCTCGTGCTGCTCATTGTCTGGCCGCTGGGTTCTATGTTCGGAAGCTGGCTGGCCGAGCGCTGGGCGAGAGAGGGCAAGCACGATGCAAATCTACGCGTGGTCGTCTGGGCGATGTTCCTCCTCATTCCCGGGCAGGTGCTGTTTCCGCTGATGCCCAATGGCTGGCTCGCTCTCGGCATCAGCGCGGTCAACGGCTTCATCGCGGCCTGGGTGCTTGGCCCGCAGAACGCAGCGATCCAGGTCGTGACGCCGAACGAGATGCGCGGCCAGGTCACGGCGCTTCTGATCTTCACCATCAACATCTTCGGGTACGGCCTCGGGCCAACGATTGTCGCACTGACGACGACCCATGTTTTCGGTGGGGACCAATACTTGCGGTACTCGCTGTCGTTGATTTCCGGCGTACTGGGATTGCCGGCGGCTCTTGCCATCCTGAGTGGACGGAGAGCTTACGGCGCGGCGGTGGCGCGCATGCATCACACATGGAGCTAGAGACGTGGAACAGGTTGAAGGCAAGGTCGCATTCGTAACGGGTGGCGCCAGCGGCATCGGGCTGGGGCAGGTGAAGGCCTTCCTCAATGCCGGTATGAAAGTCGCCATCGCGGACATCCGGCAGGACCATATCGATGCCGCGCTGGAGGAGCTGAACGCCGACAATCGCGTGCGCGGCTACAGGCTCGATGTCACCGACCGCAAGCAGTTCGCGGATGTGGCGGACGCCATAGAGCGCGACTTCAGCAAGATTCACCTGCTCAGCAACAATGCCGGCATCGGGCTCGCGGGGCCGGCGAAGTTCGCGACCTATGAAGACTGGGACTGGGTGCTGGGCGTCGACCTCGGCGGCGTGGTCAATGGCGTGATGACGGTCTTGCCGCGAATCCTGAAACACGGCGAGGGCGGTCACATCGTTTCCACCAGTTCCATGTCCGGCGTCATGCCCAATCCCAACACCATCCAATACACGGTCGCGAAGGCCGGCGTCGTGGCGATGATGGAGGTCCTGCGCACCGAACTCGCGGCCGACAATGTCGGCGTCTCGGCGTTCTGCCCCGGACCGGTGCGCAGCCAGATCGGCAGGAGCGCCGAGAACCGTCCCGCCAACCTTTCCAACACGGGCTATGCCGAATGGGACAAGCGGCGCGCATCCGGCTCGGGCCTCAACACGGCGCTCTGGATGGATCCTGTCGAGGTCGGCGAGATCGTGCTTGAAGGCGTGCGCAAGAACTGGCTCTACATCTTCACGCATAGCGAGTTCGGTCCCGGCATCAAGGAACGTTGCGACGCGCTGATGGCGGCCGTACCCGACAAGCCGCGCAATGCGGAATTCGAGGCGGCGTTGCCGTTCCTCCTGCACAACCCGATCTTCACCGAGAAACGCAAGCCTTAAGGAGACGCAGATGAACGTCGCGCTCATTGGCGCCACCGGAAATATCGGCACCAAAATCTTGGCCGAGCTGGTTGCGCGCGGTCATACCGTCACCGCCATTGCCCGCAACACGGACAAGGTGCCGCCTTCGGGCGAGGTGAAGATCGTAGCGGTCGACGCTTCCGATGCGGCTGCGCTCGCGGGCGCTCTGCGTGGCCACGATGCCGTCATCAGCTCCGTGCCGTTCGCGCCGGGCTTGTCGGAAAGCATCATCGCCGCTGTGAAGCAATCGGGCATCAAGCGCTACATCATGGTGGGCGGTGCGGGCTCGCTTGAGGTCGCACCGGGCAAGATGTTGAAAGAGACGCTCACGCTGCCCGAGCCAATAAAGAAGATTCTGGATGAAGCCGCGGCCATTCTTGCGCGGCTGCGCGGCGAGCATGAGCTCGAATGGACGTTCTTCTCGCCGGCGGCGGAGATCGGTCCGGGCGAACGCACCGGCAAATTCCGCCTTGGCGGCGACCAGCTGGTGACAGACGCGAACGGCAAGAGCCGCATTTCCTATGACGACTACGCCATTGCACTGATCGACGAATTGGAGGGCGGGCAGCACATCCGCAAACGCTTCACGATCGCGTATTAGCTCCGCGCCGGCGTAGGCATAGCGAGTGCCGCCTGGACCGCAGGCCGCGCCATCATGCGCCAGCGCCAGTCCATCGTGCGCGGCGAGACGTGTTCATTCATAATGTCGGAAAAGCGCATTGGCATATGGGCGGCCATGGCGAAGAACGCGATGTCGGCGAGCGAATAGTCTGGTCCTGCGAGCCACGAATGGTTCGCGAGTGCGGTTTCCATCTTGCCGATGCCTTCGATGAGCGCGCGCCGCCACGCCGCCGTCTGCTCCGGCGTGTAGCCCTGTTTGGCCGCGACGCGCCATTTCTCGCGCTTCTCCTCACGGGGAATGCGCGCAAGCTTTGCCTCGAACTCCTCTTTCGAGAGCTTGTCCGTGACTGTGTGGATCATCAGTTGCCACGCGATGCTGCTCAGCGCCGGGCGGAAATACTCGTCCACATACTTGGTATGGATACGCATGCGCGCGCAGGCGACCGGGTCGTCGGGCCTCAAGCGCGGTTCTGGAAAGACCTGATCCAGATATTCGTTGATGACTGTGGACTCGGTGATCACCGTGCCATCATGCACGAGGACGGGAACCTGGCCGTCGGGATTGATCTTCAAGAACCACGGCTCGTGCTGCTCGAACGCCTGGATATCCGTGAGGTGGCTTTTGAAATCGACGCCCTTTTCCTTCAGACAGATGAGTACCTTCAGCGAGTTCGACGCCGGCTCGGCATGATAAAGCTCAAGCATTGTCACGCCTTGCGCACCGGACGTCGGCGGCCCATCGCCTTTGCCCGCTCCGGATCGCGCGGCGGCGGATAGGCGGCGAGGATGTCCTCGAATTTCGATTCCGCCCAGCCTTTAAATTCACCATGCGTGATCACGTAGAAGCGGTTTTCCAAGATCGCATCGCGCACCATGGTTCCGGCTTCGAGCGGATCGAGCCAGTCGGATGCGTCCTCGCGCGCGGCCAGCCGCTCCTCCACAGCACGATAGCCGGACCCGGTCTGGTAGCGGGCGGCGCGGTTGCGGCCGACCTCGCGGATATTGGTCTTGAAGGGTCCCGGCAGAAGCACCGACACGCCGATGTTGTGGTCGGCAAGCTCCTCCTGCATCGCCTCGCTCATCGCCATGATGGCTGCCTTTGTCGTGGCATAGATCGTGGAATCGCGGGGCGACGGCGAGATCGCGGACAAAGACGCTGTGTTCACGATGTGACCGCCGGTTCCTTGAGCGATCATGCGCGGCAGAAACGTGGTGATGCCGTTGACCACGCCGCCGATATTGACGTCCAGTCCCAGATCCCAGTCGCTGAAGCTGGCTGTCGCGATCGGTCCAAGGATGCCCACGCCCGCGTTGTTCACCAGCACGTGGACGGCCCCGAATTTTGCGTCCACCTCGTCCGCCGCCCTCGCGAAGCTCACGCGGTCGGTGACATCGAGTTCGACGGCGTGAACGTCACGCGCTTTCTGAATGGATTCGAACAGAGCCATCGCCGAGTAGATGTGGTCTTTGCGGAAATCGGCGACGGTGACGGTCATCCCCGCGTCCAGGAGCGCACGCGCGATGCCGAGCCCGATACCGCTTGCGCCGCCGGTGATGAAAGCATGGCGTCCCTCGAGCTGGTCCATAGTCAGGCGGCATCCGCGTCGGCAGACGTTTCGGGACCGTATTCGTTGATTGTGGTTCGGCGCACATCGCGCTTGTACGCGTCGGTTTCGAGTGGGGTGGCGCGATGCAGGGTGCAGCGGTTATCCCAGGTCACGAGATCGCTCTGGCGCCAGTTGTGGACATAGATGAAGCGGTCCTGGGTCGCGAAATCGTAGAGCTCGTCAAGCAGCGCAAGTGCCTCGTCCTCCGGCCATCCAACGATGCCGACCGCGTGCCCGCCGACATAAAGCGACTTTCGGCCATAGGGCATGGTGCGGACAAGCGGATGCGTGACCGGCGGAAGACCCGCGCGCTGCTGCTCTGTCACGCCCGTCAGGCCCAGGCGTTCGCGGCCGCGCCAGAAATCGTGCACGGCGGTGAGGCCGTCGATGCGTTCGCGGGTGGTTGCCGGCAGCGCGTCGTAGACGGCGCGCGTGTCGATAAAGTGCGTGTCCCCGCCTTCTGGCGGAACGACGTGGCCGCGGAGCAGCGACCATTTGGTTGGAAGCTTGTTGAACGAGCTGTCGGTGTGGAAGCGCTCCGCGCCGCGCGCGAGCCGCCGGGCTTCAGAGTGGTAGGGGATAATCTCTCCGTTCGAGTCCAGGTTCGACGCGTCGAACAACTCGGGCCTCAGCCTGCGTGCGGCGCTGAAGCGCCCCATCTTCGGCGGAAGTTCGAGTGGGCCGAAGGCGCGGCTGAAGCGGATGTGGTCATCGTCGGAGTCGCTCACATCGCGCACCACGCTGACCGCGAACTTCGCCATCGCGTCGTCGACGGTGCGAACCAGTTCCTCGTCTGGCTCTTTGCTGAGATCGGCGCCGATGATCTCCGCGGCGAAGATCGGATGCAGCGGCAGAACGGTCAGAGACATCGCATTCTCCTGACGGTGCGTCTTGTTCTATCGAGAGTTTGAGATGGCGATTTCGTCCGGCTCCACTTCGGACGAACTGGAATGCGATGCGTGAGGTGTGCGCGGCTCGGTCTTGAAGCGCTGCTGGAGTGTGAGGAGTGTCGCCGCAATGCAGCGAAGCTTTTTCTTTTGTGGCGTGACGCAAAATCCTCACTCGCAGTGCGGTTCTCGTCGGGCCCGCTCGTAAGTCTAGCCAACAAATATTAGATATCCATTTGGAAAATATACGTTATTTTTGAATTCGCGCACAGTCGAACATCGCTTCTCTCTCAATCCCGTCCCGCGCGCGGATGTTCGCAACTCCGATTGATAGTAACGTTCGTACCGGCGCGGGCGAAGAATCGAAAGAATTTGAAGCCCGCCCGAGAGGAACAGCCGAGGTGCGCATCGTGTCGCGGCGAGCGGCTTTTGCGCCGAAGCAGGAGAGGGGACGTATGAGCATTTCCAAATTCCGCCGGGCATTGTTTGCCACGGCTGCGGTGCTGGCGAGTTCCAGTGCTGCCTTCGCGCAAACCCAGACGGCGGCGAACACGGGTGGCGGCATCGAAACCGTCGTCGTCACGGCGCAGTACAAAACACAGAACATCCAGTCGACACCGCTCGCGATCTCCGCTGTCACCGCGCAGGATCTCGAACAGCGCGGGATCAACGACATCTCGCAGCTTGCTTCGAGCGTTCCGGCCCTCACGCTCAACAAAACGCCTGCGGCGTTCGGCAGCGGCGTGCAAACCTATATCCGCGGCGTCGGTCAGTACGACACGGCATTCGCGAGCGAACCCGGCGTCGGCATGTACATCGACGATGTCTATTACGGCACGATGTTCGGCTCAGACTTCGATCTTCTCGATTTAAGCCGCGTGGAAGTTCTCAAGGGGCCGCAGGGTGTGCTCGGCGGCAAGAACAATATCGGCGGCTCGATCAGAATGGTTTCGCAGAAGCCGACGGACGACAACAGTGGCTATGTGCAGGGCGCTTACGGCTCGTTCAACGAAGTCGACATCAAGGGTGCGTTCAATGCGACGATCATGCCCGATCATTTGTTCCTGCGCGTGTCGGCTATTTCCCGGCAGCAGGACGGCTACGTAGACGTCATCGACTATGCCTGCGCCCATCCGGCGACAGCGGGAAGCCTGCCTTCGTTCACGCAACATCCGGATTGCAAGGTCGGCACCCAGGGTGGAACCGATGTTACAGGCGGTCGGGTGGCACTACGCGCTCTGTTTCCGTACCACGTCGAGGACAATCTCACCGCCAACATCATCCGCGACAATTCTGAATCACAGGCCGATACGCTTTATGCGGCCGATCCGGGCGATGGTTTCGTCTATTTCAATCGCGGTAATGGCGTTCAAAAGCTGACGCGCGCGCAATTCTTCGGCGTCAACTCAGACGGTGTTGTGGGCTCAACGAGCGGCATCCCCGCTTGGAACAACGCTGCCAAAGTGTGCGTCGGACCGGGTGGCACGCCTCCCTGCTTTGGACCAGGACCGATCGGACTTTACGGCATTCCCTGGGACCAGAGGTTCATCCCCGCGAATACGCTCAAGACCACCTATGCGACGTATACGGATCAACAAGGTCACGTCTATAACGATGGGGCGAAGGTGCACGCCTGGGGGATCAGTAACGTCGTCGACTGGGATATCCTCGACAATCTGCACTTCAAGATGATCACGGGATATCGATACTATAACGCGGCGAACTCGAACGACTCGGATGTTTCGCCGATGTCGTATCAGCTGACCACCAGCTTGCCGACCAACCGCGAATTCCAGCAGGAAGAACGCTTCACCGGCACACTGCTGGACGACAAACTCGATTGGACAGCCGGATTCTTCTACTACGACCGTACCAACACCCAGCATGGGCCGGTCACGCTCGATGCCAACTATGACGAGGGCGCAACATTCCTCGTATTCGAGCAGAACGACAGGTACATCACCACCAACAAATCCGCTTACGTCCACGGAATCTACCATCTGTGGGACAACCTCGAGTTCTTCGGGGGCATCCGCTACACGAGTGAGCGCAAGACCTATTACTTCGACCATTCGGGCGTCGTACCGGGCTATCCGCTCGGCGGATTTTTCCGGGCGACCGTTGATCCGAACCTGGATTGCAACATCTTCGCAGGACATGTCTGCGATCACAGCATCCATCCGGCTCTTCTGCCGCATACTTCAAGAAGCGAACGGCCGGACTATCGCGCCGGTCTCGACTATCACGTCACCGACGACATCATGACCTACTTCCAGTTCTCCACGGGCTATCGCACCGGCGGCACGAACTCTCGTCCATTCGCGCCGGACCAGCTCGACAGCTACGGACCGGAGCAGATCAAGAGCTATGAAATTGGTGCAAAGACCGACTGGTTCGATCACCGCCTGCGTTTGAACGCCGCCGTTTATCTGGCGGACTATACCGACATCATCACGCCGCTGGCGCAAACCGATTTCAGCCTCGGCTTCCCGCTACCCTATGTGCACTATGTCAACCTCGGCTCGGCCAGAGACAAAGGCTTCGAGCTGGAAGCGACAGCGGTTCCGATCGACAATCTCGTGATCGATGCCTCCGTCTCTTACACAAATCTGCGGTCGAGTGCGCTGCCGGGCGCGCCGGCTGGATGGATCGATGGCTGTTCTCCCGCCGGCTTTGCGGCGGGTCTCTGTCCGCAGATCTCGGCGGGAACGGTGAGGGTCGGCAGCCAGCCCATCCTCTTCCCGGAGACGACATTCCACATCGGTGCGCAGTACACCTTCCCGCTGGGTGCTGACTGGGGTCACCTGACGCCACGTCTGGACTACGCCTATCAGTCGACGATCTATCAGGACGGAAACAACAATCCGAACACCGCAATCAAGGCCCGCGGTTTGCTGGACGGCAGACTGACTTGGGATGCGCCGACAGGCGGATGGCAGGTGTCGCTCGCAGGCACCAACCTGACGAATCAGAAATACTTCCTGAACCTGTTCAATCTGGCGATCTTCGGCCAAGGCTCGATCGAAGGTCAGCCCGGATTGCCGCGCGAATGGACCATCACGTTGAAGAAGGCGTTCTAGCCGCCTGATACCTATAATTGGGGGCGCGGCTGCGAGATGAAGCCGCGCCTTTTTCTTTCAGATGGAGAGAAAATGGATACGGAACAGAAGATCGCCCAACTCGAAGCCACGGTCGAAAAGCTGGCGAACCAAGTAGGCCTGCTCGAGGACGCGAATGCCATCCGGCGGCTGCAGTACACCTATGGCTATCTGATCGATAAATGCATGTATGCCGAGACCGTCGATCTCTTCGCGGATGACGGCGAAGTCCGCTTCATGGGCGGGATCTACAAGGGCAAGGAGGGCGTTCGCCGTCTTTATATCGGCCGTTTCCGCAAGAATTTCACCAACGACTACAACGGACCGGTGTTCGGCTTCCTGCTCGACCATCCGCAGATGCAGATGATCATCGACGTGGCGCCCGACGGCAAAACCGCGAAACTTCGCGGCCGCAGCATGATGCAGGCGGGCCGCCACGAGAGCATCACCGAAGGGGGTACGGTTCCCCGCCAATGGTGGGAAGGCGGCATCTATGAGAACGAGTACGTGAAGGACAACGGCATCTGGAAGATCAAGGTGCTGGATTACAATCCGCTCTGGCACGGCATGTTCGAGAAAGGCTGGGCGCACCAGCCGGCGAACGCCTATCCGTTCTCGGCCAAGACCTATCCGGAAGATCCGCTGGGTCCCGACGTGATCGCGCCAGAAGCGCATCGCCGGTTATGGCCGGAGACCCCGCTGGTCCCGTTCCACTATCCGCATCCGGTCACGGGCAAGCCGATGGTGCCGGAGCAGCCGGAACAGTGGCGCGCGAAATAAGGATCCAACGCGAAGGAGGACGTGATGAAAATCAACCGCTTCATTTTCACTGTCTGCGTCGGATTGGCTGCAACGGTCATTGCTTCTGGTGCGATGGCCGATCCGGCGGCGAACAAAAAGCTGGTGTTGGCCGCGTTCGACCTTCTGTTCGTGCAGCACAAGGTCGATCAGGCCGTCGATACCTATTTCGATCCCGGTTACATCCAGCACAATCCGATGGCGGCGACGGGCGCCGAACCGATGCGGAATTTCTTCAAATCGTTCTACGCCGCGAACCCCGGTGCGAGCGTCAAGCTGGGGCAGGTTCTCGCCGATGGCGATCTGGTGGCTGTGCACTACCTCACCAAGTTCAAGCCTGAGGATCGCGGCTTCGCGGTGGTCGACATTTTCCGGGTTGCGCACGGCAAGATCGCTGAGCACTGGGACGTCGTTCAGCCCGTGCCCGAAAAGTCCGCCAACGACAACGGAATGCTTTGACGCCGGTCAAGCGGGAGCCGCTTGCTTTGAGCCCATGAAGCGGCGCGCCAGGCGGGCCATGAAAGGCACGAAGCGCGGACGCTTGAGGCGCTGGTCGTAGCCGCCGAGCCGCCGGTCGTTCTCGCGCAGGCAAACATCGATGAGCCCCGCGACGTCGATATCGGCGCCAAGCTGTTCGGCGCCGGTCATGGTGAAGTTGTTGTCCTGCTGTCCGTGGCTCATGTCGCCCGCGATGCCGAGCCGCTCCCAGATCAGGAATGCCCAAACGCCCAACACCTTGATTTCGAACCACGGCCTGCGCCACAGCGGCATATTGCGGCGCCACCATGCGACCCAGTTCACGAAGAACAGGATGTGCCGTCCTTCCTCCTGGATCACCGGCTCGAATGTGTCGACAAGCTCCGGCGGAAAATAACCCGTGCGCTTGGCGGCGTCGAAAAGTCCGAAGGCGAAGAAGCTGTCGATGCACTCGCTGTAGCCGGTCATCATGAACGCCCATTCCGGATCGCGGGGCCGGTCATAAGGCGGTTCCGGCGCAAGCTTGATGCCATAGGCCTCGACTAGATTGGAGAGCACGTGGCGATGGCGGCGTTCCTCGAAGCCGTTGAGCTCGATCGCCTTGCGCAGCAGCGGGTCCGATATTTCCTCCGCGTAAGTGCAAACGTAGAGACCCGCGCGATTCTCCGTCTGCACCGCGATGTCCCAGATCGGCAGGCCGGTTATGCGGTCCTGCGCTTCCTTTTCGAGCTTGGGCCAATCGATGACCGCGGGGCGATACGGATTGAACGTGTCCAACAGCGTCTTGCAGAACAGCCGCTTATGCTCGTCGCTGCCAAGACGGATTGGACCATTGCCGGGCCACGTGCCGGTATTGGTGGTCAGATCGGGGGGGATAGCAAAAGCCGGACTGCTCAAGTGTGGATCTCTGTATCGTTTCAGGACGCGTTTCGCAGGGAATAATACCGTTCGAAAGCCCGGCGCAAAAGCGGGCTGCTCATTGACCATTTAGGTATTGCGGCCAGCCTTGTCCAATCACCGAACGGGCGTGTTAAAGGTTCCCGGCAGGCTTTTGGGATGCATCATGCAGGGTCCGACTTCGCACCTCTATTTTTCGCAACGTTTGCGGCTTCATTACGTGACGTGGGGGGACGAGAGTGCTCCGGCGCTGCTTCTGATCCATGGCGGCCGCGACCATTGCCGCAATTGGGACTGGGTCGCGGAGCGCCTGGCGGATCGCTACCACATTGTTGCTCCCGACCTGCGCGGCCATGGCGACAGCGAATGGGCAACCGGCGGCAGCTATGGCGAGATCAATTTCGTCTATGACATCGCTCAGCTGGTCTATCAGAAGAAGGTGGCTCCGGTGACGATCATTGGCCACTCGCTCGGTGGCTCGATCGCGCTCCTGTATGCCGGCGTGTTTCCAGAAACCGCGCACAAGGTCGTTGCGATCGAAGGGCTCGGACCGTCGCCGGAGATGCTCAAGCGCATGCGCGATAAGCCCATCGACGAGCGCCTCAGGAGCTGGATCGAGATACGCCGCGAGAACGCCGGACGCATGCCGCGCCGCTATCCGACGCTGGAAGATGCGGTCGCGCGCATGAAAGAAGAAAACAAGCATCTCGACGACGCGCAAGCGCGTCACCTCACCGTGCACGGCGCTATGCAGAACGAGGATGGTAGCTGGTCGTGGAAGTTCGATAATGCCGTCAGGCTTGGCTACGGACCCGGCGGTCTTCCGCAGGAAGACCAATATAAGATCTGGGGCCGCATCGCTTCGCCGGTGCTGCTGGTTCGCGGCACGGAATCGTGGGCTTCGGATCCCGTCGTCGATGGCCGCATAGGGTACTTTCAGAACGCGAAGCTGGCGAATATCGAGGGTGCCGGGCACTGGTCGCATCATGACCGGCTCGATGTCTTCATGAAACATGTGAACAGCTTTCTCGCCGGGTAATAGAACATGCCGGATTGAGCATTCGCGCGCCGATGCGATTTGCAACGGGGCTGCGGACGCGCAATCCTTTCATAGGGTTTGCAGGAAAGCGCTATGAGCGAGCAGCACGGCTCTCCGGAAAGTTCAGGCGTCCTTTTTCCTTCCCAGCCGATGGTGACGTTTGGCGGTGGCGGAAGCGTTGGCGGCGCCGTCAACCGTGCCGAGATGGAGCTGATCGACTGCGAGGTCGAAGGCACATTGCCGCGCGATCTCGACGGCGCGTTCTATCGCGTCGGTCCCGACGCCCAATACCCAAAGCAGCCGCAACATATGCGCGACATCATGTTCGATGGCGAAGGCCATGCGAGCATGTTCCGCTTCAAGGATGGCCATGTGGATTTCCGAAGCCGCTGGGTGCGCACGCAGCGCTGGAAAGCGCAACGCGCGGCGCGCCGTTCGCTGTTCGGAATGTACCGCAATCCCTTTACCGACGATGCCTCGGTTAAAGGGCTAAGCCGCGGCACCGCGAACACGCAGGTGTTCTTCCATCACGGCAAGCTCATGGCTTTCAAGGAAGACAGCCCGCCCGTTGTGCTCGATCCAACGACGCTCGAGACCGTAAACGACTACTACACATTCGGCGGCGCGCTCGAGGGCGAAACCTTTACGGCCCATCCCAAGATCGATTCCGATACCGGCGAACTCATCGGCTTCGGCTACGAGGCGAAGGGGCTCGGCACCACCGATGTCGAGATTCTATCGCTCGACAAGAACGGCAAGCGCACCTGGCATACCTGGATGAAAGTGCCCTATGCCGGCATGATCCACGACTTTGCGGTGACGCAGAGCCATGTGGCGTTTCTGGTCGTGCCGCTCGCGGTCGACATGGAGCAGATGCGGGCCGGCGGATTGCACTACTCCTGGGATTCGACGCTACCGACGTACTTTGGCGTCGTGAAGCGCGGTGGCGACGGAAAGGATGTCCGCTGGTACTCCGGCCCCACGACCATGTGCACGCACACGATGGGTGCTTGGTCGGAGGGCGAGAAATTGTTCGTCGACATGGACGGTGGTGACGGCAATCAATTTCCTTTCTTCCCGAACAAGCACGAGCCTTGGGACCCGATAAAAGCGATGGGCCGGATTCGGCGCTTCTCCGTCGATCTTGCCGACCCGAGCGCCAACAGCTTCGGCATGGAAATCCTTCATCCCCAGATCGTCGGATTCCTCGCGCGGCAGGACGACCGTTATCACACGCGGCCCTATCGTTACGGCTTCCTGCTCGGCAGTTCGGCCATGGGCGGCGGCGTGAGCTGGAATATGGTCGATCACAAGACCGGCCAGGTTTCGACCTATGCACCGGGCGGCGACACGATGCTGGCGGAGATGTGCTTCGTGCCGCGCACCGCGGATGCGGAAGAGGGCGATGGCTATCTTGTCGGTGTCGCGACCCACACGGGCGAACGCGGGCGTTCGGATCTCGTGCTCGTCGACACGCGTGATCTGGCGGCCGGCCCTGTTGCCACGGTGAAGATGCCGCACAAGATCATCGGCCAGGTTCACGGCTTCTGGGTCGATGGCGGTCGGCTCCCAGTGAGCTGAACCGGCGTCGTTTCATCTCACGCGGGTCCAGGTCTCGGAACGGCAGAGCACCAAGCGGCACCCTTCGACCTTGAGCGTATCCGGAGAAACGAGCGTCAAGGTGGAATCGTGCGTTTCGTCACCGGTTTGCGGATCGTAGACCGTGCCGCCGCTCCACTGGGACGGGCCGCCGTTGTAACCTTCCAGGATCAACAAGCCCTTCACGCGCCGCGCTCTTTTCGCGGGATCGGGATTGTTGACATCCGGTTGCGCGGGATTGGCGCGTAGTTGGTTGCCGTCGACAATACGCGCGCAGAGCGCTGTGCCGCAGGGCTCGACGAGGACACGGCCATTATTTTTCTCTGTCGCCCATAATCCGAAAACACCGCCTGCCGCCGCAACCGCGGGCATCGCAATCATCGCGCCGCACAAGCATACGAGATCAAGCCGGCGCATGGCGGGTTCCGAGCGACGCTTCCACACCGGCGATCAGGGCGCGGTCGTCCACCGACCAGGGATGGAACCCGGGTTTGAAATAGGCGAAGTAACTTGGCGCCACGCGCCGCGCGATGCCGGGCTTGATCCAGAGATAGCGGAAAAGCGCGCGCCAGCTTTTCAGCGTGTTGATGCCGTCGCGGCGGAAGAACTCGCGCACGCCGAAACCGACAAAGTTGAAAAACATGATCGTGGTCAGCACCATCGAGACGCATCGTATCCACCAGCGCCGGAAGGGCGAAAAGCGCCGCGCAGCGAACAAAAACGTGTCGTAGGCGACCGCCTTGTGCTCGATCTCCTCCATGGCGTGCCATTCCCACATGCGCCGCAATTCGGGCGGTGCGCCGGAAAGATCCCTGCCGTCGGACAGAATGGCGTGCGCGAGGATCGCGGTGAAATGCTCGAGTGCCATGGTGCCGCAAAGCTGGTTGAGCCTCGGAAGCTTGCGGCCGAAATCGAATTGCTTCTTGAGATAGCGGTCGATAGGGCCGAAATCGAAGTCTTCGCCCCCGATGTTGCTGTTAAAGACGAGATGCTCGCGGCTGTGGACGGCTTCCTGGGCCGTGAATGCGGCGATCTGGCTGGCGAGCTTGGGATCGGCGGTATCGCGGTACGGCCGCAGGGCATCCATGAAGAAGCGCTCACCTTGCGGAAACGAGGCGGAAAGCGCGTTAAAGAAGGCTGTGGCGATCGGGTCTCCGCCCAGCCACCAGCGTGGCGGGGGCGCCGCGCGCCGGAACGCGATATCGCGAGGATGGATCGTCAAATCGGCGGGGGTTTGCGTTTCAGACACCAAAGCACGATCCTCTGGTTGCCGGCTCAGACCATAATTATATACTGACAACAATGTCAACAAGCAAGCCGCCAAGGCAAAAATCGCATCCCGGGCAACGCCGCCGCCGCTCGGCCGACGAAGCTCGTGAAGAAGCGCTCGCCGTGGCGCGCAGGCTCTTGATCGACCGGGGTCCTTACGCGGTGACGCTAAAGGCCGTGGCCGACGAACTGGGCGTCTCGCACACCAATATTTTGCATCACTTCGGCACGGCCGGCGAACTCCAGTCCGAGTTGATGAGCACCATGGTGCAGGATCTTGAGACGGCACTTATGGGCGCCGTCGCGCATCTTCGGTCCGATGCCGCTGCTCCGCGTGAATTGATAGACCTCGTGTTCGACGCTTTCGACAGGGGCGGTGCGGGTAAACTTGCGGCCTGGATCGCGCTTTCGGGCAATCTCGGCTATCTTGAGCCGGTGCGCGAGGCCGTCGCCGAACTTGTCCTGGCACTAGAGGAGAAATTCGCCCTCGAGAAAGGCGATCCGCATCGGGGCGTTACCTCGGCGGTGCTTTTTCTTGCGCTGATGGCGTTCGGCGATTCCATGATCGGCGAACCGCTGAAGGACATGGTTGATCGCGAGCGCACTGCAGCACGCAAGGTTGCCGCCTTTCTGCTGCCCAAGTTCTTCTTGTAGCTGCTGAATTTTTCCGCGCCTCCTGACGATTGTTGCACCGAAGCGCGCGTTCGCTGCGCCGCACAAATTCTTATCGTCCGCGCACCTTTCTTGGAACCGGATGGAACCTATTGACATCGATGTGCGTTGTGGGGGGCGAGGAAATGCCGCGCGCGATGTTCGTGTCGGGCGAGCAAGACGCGGGGACGGCCGGTATCGCCGGCGGCAGAAGAGGGGAATCCGATGCCAAAAAGCTTGCGCCTGCATGCACTTGCGGGAGGTGTGGCGGCGCTGGCGCTCGCCGGGGGCGAGCGCCCCGCGAACGCGCAAAGCTCCGGCGCGATCGAAACGGTCGTCGTCACCGCGCAGAAGCGGTCGGAAAATATCCAGAAAGTGCCGATCGCGATTTCGGCGTTCACACAGAAAGAACTCAAGACTCAGCAGATCGCCGGTGGACCGGACCTGATCAAGGAAGTGCCCAACCTCACGTTCTCGAAAACCAACTTTACGGGCTACAACATCCAGATTCGCGGGATCGGAACGCAGGCGATTTCCGTGACGACCGATCCCGCAGTCGCCATCGCCTTCAATAACATCCCTTTCATCCGTAACCATTTCTTCGAACAGGAATTTTTCGACGTCAGCGATGTCGAAGTGTTGCGCGGCCCGCAGGGCACGCTGTATGGCCGCAACGCGCCTGCGGGCGTCGTCAATATCTCGTCCGCGCCACCGACGGACCAGTTTGAGGCGAACGCCTCCGTCGACGTCGGCAATTACAACGAACGCCGCCTGGAAGGGATGGTGAACATTCCGCTGGTCGACGATCGTCTGGCGCTGCGTGTCGCCGGAGAATGGACCAGCCGTGACGGCTATGCCTTGAATGAACTGACCGGCCAAGCGATCGACGGCCGTGATCTCTGGTCGGGCCGCGCGACCTTGGAATTCAAACCGGTCGAGGGCCTAAAGGCCGATCTGATCTGGGAGCATTTCTCGGAAGACGACAACCGGGCCCGCTCCACCAAACAGCTGTGCGAGAAGGATCCGGGCCCGTCGGTCGTGGATGGTCCCGCCGGTCCCCAGATTCCGACGGCGGAGAATTTCGGTTCTCAATGGCTGACGCAGGGCTGCCTTCCCGGGCCGCTTTACGGGCCGAGCGCGTTTCAGACGCCCAATGGTGCCGGCATTCCGTTCGTGGATGCCCTGGAGCTGTTCACGCCGTATGTGGCGCCCGGCACCGATCCCTATGCCGGCCTCACGCAGTCACAGAATCTGCGCACCATCGATTCGCTACTGAATCCGAAATACAAGGCGAAGAACGACACGCTCGAACTCAACGTCGATTATGTCATCAGCCCGTCGCTCACCTTCTCCTCGCAGACCGGCTACAACAAGGACTTCCTGTACTCCACCGAGGATTACAACCGCTTCAACACCGCGCCGATCTTCATGGACCCGGGTGGACGCACGCTGGTCGGCCGCGACGGCGAATATTGCGATCCGCAGCTCGGCTGCTCCGCAACCATGGTGGGCCAGGACGTATCTCAGGAGAAGTCCGAGCAGTTCTATCAAGAGCTTCGGCTGACATCGAGCTATGAGGGCCCACTGAACTTCGTGCTCGGCGCAAACTATCTGCACTACCATACGTCAGAAGATTATTACGTCTTTTTCAACGCGCTCAGCCTGTTCACGGAGTACGTCAACTCGATCAACGGTGGAGATCCGCTTCAAAAAAATGCCGACCACATTCCTTTCGATCCTAACCTTGCAAATAGCTGCGATCCGATCCCGGCCAACCCCAAACACCTCAAAAATACATTTCTGGGGTTGGGGTGTGCCTATGTCGACCCCAACGCGCTCGGAAGCGTTGACGGGCAGGGCCACAATTATTTTCTGAGCAAGAACCCGGCAAAGATCGAATCCTGGGCCTTGTTCGGGGAAGTCTATTACCAGATTACGCCCGACGTGAAACTCACGGGTGGCCTGCGCTTTACCGACGACGAAAAGAGCTTCACCGAATTTCCGAGTTGGGCCGGGATTGCGTTCAAGGGCATTCCGGCGGCCGGCGTGCTCACGCAGCACTGGCAGGAAGGGACGGGCCGGGCAGTGGCAACCTGGACGCCCAAGCTCGACTTCACCGACGAGTCGCTTTTCTACGCCTCGTATTCGCGCGGCTACAAGGCCGGTGGCGCCAATCCGCCTGGCGTCGTTCCGATTATCAGCGGCGGCGTCGAATACAGCTCGCCGAACACCCACCCGCTCACGTTCAAACCGGAATTCGTCAATGCCTTCGAGCTAGGAACGAAGAACACTTTGATGGACGGGACGATGACGCTGAACGGCGCCGTCTTCCTTTACGACTATCTGAATTATCAGATATCGCAGATCGTCGACCGCACATCGGTCAACCTCAATTTCAACGCCACCGTCAAGGGCGCGGAAATCGAGTCTACATGGCAGCCGGTCACGGGCCTCGTCTTTAATCTCTCCGCCGGGTATCAGGACGGCACAATCGCGAACGGATCGCAGGCCATCGACCTCATGGACCGCACAAACGGTCATTCCGACTGGATGGTTGTCCGGCCGTTCATCACTGCGACGTCGAACTGCGTGCTACCCACCTATGTCGTCAACGAGCTGCTTGCACATGACTCGCTCACAATCGGCTGCACGCAGGCCTACAGTCAAAATCTCGATCCGGTCACCGGCAAGCCCTATGTGCCCAACCCGGACCCGGTCAATCTCCCCGGCTATATTGGTTTCGATCCAAGCACGGCGCCGAATGGCGGCGAGGGTTTCTCCAAGAATCTGAGCGGCAATCAGCTACCGAACGCGCCACATCTAACACTTTCGGCAGGCGCACAGTACACAAGGCCCATCGGCGCCAACTGGACGACCACGTTGCGGGGCGACGTCTACTATCAGACCGGTTCGTTTGCGCGTGTGTTCAACGACAGGCCTTACGATCAGCTTCATGGATACACCAATGTCAATCTGTCGGTGACGTTCGCCGATTCAGACGGCTGGGATGTCATGGCGTATGTGAAGAATCTGTTCGATACGACGGCGATTACCGGCGCGTTCCTGAACAGCGACGACACGGCGCTGACGACAAATGTTTTCGTGACTGATCCACGGCTCTTCGGCGTGCGGATCAGCAAGACGTTCTGATGAGGCAAGTCATGAACACGCGAAGATTTCGCGAACCTCCTTCCCCCGTCGCCCATCCGGAGCGAGACGATGACTTGGGGATACCATCGCTCCACCGCCAACCAGCAAAGGATGAAACGCCATGAAAAAAGCCATTGCCATCACCGCCGCCGGGCTCATGTCGTTCGGCACGGTCTGCGCCACGCCCGCAGCCGCCTACCACCTCATTCCGGAGAGCACGACCTTCACCGGCACCGGCAAAACCTCCGCCACGAAGAACGGTATCACGCTGCCCTGCACCGCCAATTTCAAAGGGAACACCAACGCAACCGGTGTCGGGTCCATCACAAGTGGTACGTTCAGCGGCCAGATTGGATGCAGCAGCGTGGGACTCGGGGGCCTTCCGTGGAAGGCGTTGGCCAAAAGCGCGACGAAGGTCATCATCTATAACGTGTCCTTCACCTCACCGATCGGCAATTGCGGGCCCGGCAACCTGCCCACGAAGCTCACAAACGGCGTGATCAAATTCACGAATGTCGCGCTCGCGGGCGGTTGCACCGTCAGCGGCTCGATCAAGACCACCCCGACGATTTCGATCGTCCCGTAAGGGTTCGGAATCGGTGCAATAGCCAACGGCAGTCCTCCCCGCTGTCGTTGGCTTTTGCGCGCGTGACGATTGTCACGAATTCTATTGGGCCTAAGTCCAATCGAAGCCGGCTCGCGCTTCGCCTAACTGACCCTTAGCGTAGCCTCCAAGGAGACCCGGAAGAGCGGGCCGCAAGGTCTGCTCTTTTTTGCTATAATGTCGCGCGGAGACGAGGTGAGCGGAACAACGATGTCGCTGGAACCCAGGGAATTTGGCCGCGGACGAAGGCCGTCACGGAATGTGTTCGGCGGAACGCTGGAATCCTGTTCGTCAAAGCCGATGACGGGCTTCTTCCGCAACGGATGCTGCGACACCGGCGCCGCAGATGTTGGAAGCCATACGGTGTGCACGGTCATGACGGATGAATTCCTGGCGTTTTCGCGATCGCGGGGAAACGACCTCTCCACACCAATGCCGGAGTACGGATTTCCCGGACTCAAGGCTGGAGATAGATGGTGTCTCTGCGCGCCGCGCTGGCAGGAAGCGTTTGAAGCCGGCTCCGCGCCGCGTGTTGTGCTGCGCGCAACGCATGAGGGCGCGCTCGACCACTGCGCACTCGCGGATCTAAAGCGCCACGCGCTGGATCTCGCCTGACGGCGGACGAACATTGGTGAACCACGACGGTGTCGTCTATCAGAAGGATGCCGGCCCGGGCACGACGTTGATCGCGGAAGGCATGACCGTATTCGATCCGGGCAAGGGCTGGACGAAGACCGCGAGTTCGTAAGGCGAGACCGCTTGGTTCGAGCTACGGGCTCGATCGGCTGGCCAGCGTGAAGTCACCGAGCTGACAGGTGTTCCTTGTGCCGAGTACCGAGATGATCTGCTTGTTTGCGCAGATCTCGCCCGACTGTACGACCTCGGAAAAGCCCCGACGGAATTTCAAACTGGTGCAGCTATGCCGGAGGGTGTTTTTCCACACCGTGCCGTTGCGCATGTGAAAGAGGATCGTCCTGTCGTCTAGGACACCCGTGCTGTCGACCAGCGAAGCGTCAAGACAAGCGGGTCCGGCGGCCAAGGCAGGCGAATCGCTTCCAGCCGACACCGCGCCGAAAAGCATTCCGATGGCCAGCGGTAGGACTTTCATTTCGATTTTCTCCCGGACAAGCGCCCCTCATATGGCGCATGGAAGACGACGCGAGCCGTCATCGCTGGGACTGTGCACGCTACGAAACCGCGGCCGGACCTCCAAGTCATCTATACTTTTCAACCCTTTGTGGTGACGAGCGAAAGCAGTTGCTGTTTCCCGCAGTGCAACATTATTGGCCAAACTATTTCATGATTGCGTTGTCATTTTTGGGTAGCGCTCACAATTATAGCATGGTAGCGTTCCCATAGTAACAGTCCCACTCAAGGCGAAGTGGGAATAGTTGCCGCGCGATTTTGCGAAGCGCGAAGGGGAGGAACGAGCGGGGTTTTACCAAAAATTTTCTGGCCGTAGCGGCCCGCGTCGAAGGCGGCCGTGCTGAAGCTGCCGGTCATGCCGGCAGGACGAATTCCACAGTGCAACGATGAGGAGGGAACGTCGTGCCTATTTTGAAGAACAGAATGTCAATGCATGCGATCTTGCTGGGTGGGGCCTCGGCAATCGCGATGAGCATCGCGTCCGCTCCCGTTGCCGCCCAGGAGGCTGCGAATAACAGTGGCATCGAAACCGTCGTCGTGACGGGTCTTAGGGCCTCTCTGCAGCGCAATCTCGACATCAAGCGGAACGCGACCGGACTCGTTGATGCCATCACCAGCGAGGACATCGGCAAATTCCCGGATGTCAATCTGGCGGATTCGATGATGCGCATTCCGGGCGTGACCATCACTCGTGGCATCAGCGCCTCGTCCAGCACGGGCGGCGTATCGACGACCGGTGAAGGCACCTCGATCACGGTCCGCGGTTTCGGCCCGTCTTTCAACGTCACTCTTTTCAATGACCGGCAAATTCCCAGTGCCATAGGCAACACCGCGGGCAACAACGATCTCGACCGCGCGTTCGATTTCAGTTCGGTCAACTCCGATTTCGTGAGCCAGATCGATGTATTGAAATCGCCTGATGTAACGCTGACTTCGGGCGCTATCGGCGCCACGGTCAACGTCAAATTCCCCAAGCCCTTTGACCATCCGGGACTCGTGATCGCGGGCTCTGCGTCGACCACCGAATCGCCCGAGAGAGGGCAGTTCACGCCGAACGGCGATCTGCTGATCAGCGACACGTTCGACAACGACAAGTTCGGTGTCTTAGTGGCCGCTTCGTATACCGACAGCAAGACCCGTCAGAACCACATCAATATCCAGGCCTGGAACGGGTTCACGACGGGATCGGCCGGCAACCAGATCCATGCTTCGCAGTACGCCGGCACGCCGCCTCCCGATGGCAGCCCCAACTTCTTCATCCAAGACTACGGCATCTATCACGAACTGTCGAATACGGAGCGGACGCAGGGACGTTTGGCGCTGCAATGGCGTCCAACAAATTCCATTGAGGTCACGCTGGACGACAATTTCGCGCGCGAAAACTTCGAGCAGAACCAGTATGGCTTCAGCGTCTGGTTCAATCAGGGCAATGTCCAGAACATCGTACTCGACAAGAACGGGACCGCTGTCAGCTACGACCAGCCGGCGACGCCGACCGATTTCCAAGGCCAGATCAACGGCGAAGTGCTGCAGCACAACGACTTCGGCCTCAACGTCAAGTGGGATGTCAATGATAAGTTCACCGTCGTGCTCGACGGCGATCACGCGGAAGGCTGGCTGAACCCGAACCATCAGTACGGCGCACTCGACGTGGACGTCGGCTATGGCGGTATCTGGGCCACCGACCTCGGCATCGTGGTTCCCAGCGGCCATGGCTTGCCATATCCAACGGCGTTCGGACCGGGCGGCGATGAGTCCAAATTCATCAACAACGGACTCATCGGCTCGCACGTCGTGCCGATCAGCACCAACGTGAACCTAGATGCGATCAACCAGTTCAAGGCCCAGGGCACTTGGGAAGAAAACGACAATCTCAAATTCGATTTCGGTTTTCAGTACCTCGCCGAACACAAGAACGAGGCGGCATACGACACGTTCGAGAACAACAACTGGCAGGCTTATTCGGGTTACGGCCCTGCTTCCGGATCAAGCTCGGGCGTGGAGCTACCGCAGAACTTATTCACGCACTCCTTCGGCACAGCCAACTTCATCAATGGCTGGGCCAATGGCAAGCTGCCGGCGCAGATTCTGGCCTTCAATCCGTACACGGTGCTCAACTATCTGCAGGGCCTCAATGGCGCGGGCGCGAACGATTGCTGCGATCCGCCGCCGAACGAGCTCGGCCGTCCGTTCGACGGCACGTACCGGCTGGCGTTTAACCCCGGCTCCTACCACTCGCTCTCTGAAACCACCTATTCGGGCTTTGTGAGCACGACGTTCAAAACTGAAGTGGCCAGCATGCCGCTCAGGATCAACGCCGGCACGCGCTACGAGATCACGGATGAAAATGTTTCGGGTATCGGGCGCACGCCGCTCTCGCCTGGTGGCTTCACCATTCAGGGCGGTGACCCGACCGCCTACGATGTTCATTATGGTCCGACCGGGGTCATCGGGGCGCAGCATAGCTATCAGTACCTGCTGCCGAATCTCGATGCGATCCTGTCGGTCAGGGACGATTTGGATATTCGTTTGAACTTGTCACGCACCCTGACGCGGCCGCCAATCAGTCAGCTCGGCCCGACGATCAATATCAATGCCGCGCGCGTGGGCGACGTGACCGCGACCAGCGGCAACCCGGACCTGTTACCCTTCCTGTCCGACAGCGCAGATCTCAGCGCGCAATGGTACTATCAGCCGAACTCCTACCTGTCGGCTGACACGTTTATTAAAACGGTGAGCAACTTCATTGTGACGGGTTCGACCCAGCATACTTTCGCTGGTGCAGGCCCTGGCGGGACGGATATCCCATTCACGCTGACGCAGCCCATCAACGGTCCGTCGGCCAATGTCTACGGCATCGAACTCTCGCTCCAGCATGTCTTCGATGACACCGGCTTCGGCTTTCAGGCGAACGGCACCTTGGTGGGTACCGACAGCCCCTACGACCCCAATCCGTTCGGCGCGGGCCATTTTGCCGTCACGGGGCTGGCGGACTCCGCAAACTTTGTCGCCTTCTACGACAAAAACGGATTCCAGGCGCGTCTCGCGATCAACTGGCAGGACGCCTTTCTCAAGCAATTTGGCCAATTGCAGAACGGATCGACCTTCGGAGCCGAGCCAACCTTCGTAAACGGCAGCTGGAATATGGACTTCAGCACCAGCTATGACGTCACGGAACAGATCAACATCTATGCCGAGGCGTTCAACCTGACCGATGCGACCTACAGCACGCATGGCCGCTACGGGAATCAGGTCCTCGACGTCGTGGATTACGGCCGCAGGCTCATGATGGGCGTTCACTTCAAGTACTGATTGCTCTTCCCGTTAACTGGGGCCGCCATTCCGTGGCGGCCCCGTATTTTTTTGCGGTATAGTGGAAGCGAAAGCCGCACGGGGACGGCTACCAGAGCAGGGCATGGTTCGACAGGTTCGAAATATCGTCATTGTCGGCGGCGGGACGGCCGGATGGCTGACCGCCGGCGTCATCGCCGCGCGCCATCAGGGCCGCATCAAGGCCGGCAGCTTTTCGGTCACGTTGGTCGAGTCGCCGACGGTCAGCATCATCGGCGTGGGCGAGGGCACGTGGCCCACGCTGCGTTCGACGCTCGAGAAGATGGGCGTCTCGGAAACGGATTTCTTCCGCCAGTGCGATGCAGCGTTCAAGCAGGGTGCGCGCTTTGCCCGCTGGACGACCGGAGCTGAAGACGACGGCTATTACCATCCGCTAATGCTGCCGCAGGGCTTTACGCAGCTAAACCTAGCGCCGCATTGGCTGAACAATGAGCAGGGGCGCACGTTTTGCGACGCCGTCTGTCCGCAAGGCGTGCTTTGCGACGACGGTCTGGCACCCAAAATGATCACCACGCCCGAATATCAAGCCCTTGCCAACTATGCCTATCACCTCGACGCCGGAAAGTTCGCGCCCTTCCTGCACAAGCATTGCACGGAAAAGCTCGGTGTGCGGTATGTCAGCGCTGATGTGCTGACGGTGAACCAGGACGAACAGGGCGACATCACAACCCTGAAGACCCGCGAGGCGGGAGATATCCCCGGCGATCTTTTCGTCGATTGCACCGGCTTTTCGTCTATCCTGCTGGGCAAGGCGCTTGGCGTTCCTTTCCACGATTGCAGCGACGTCCTGTTCTGCGACACGGCGCTGGCAGTACAGGTGCCTTATGAGACCGATGATGCACCGATGGCATCGCACACGATCTCCACGGCGCAGAAGGCCGGCTGGACCTGGGACATCGGGCTGCCGTCACGGCGTGGAATCGGCTACGTCTATTCCAGCCGGCACAGCAGCGAGGACGACGCGCAGGAGGAACTCGCGCGGTATGTGGGGCCACAGATCAAGGACCTCAAAGTCCGCAAGATTCCGATCCGCGCGGGCTATCGCGAGATATTCTGGAAGAACAATTGTGTCGCCATAGGGCTGGCTGCGGGCTTTCTGGAGCCGCTCGAGTCCTCGGCGATCGTTCTTGTCGAACTCTCCGCCAAACTGATCAGCGAGCAGATGCCGGCCTGCCGCGAGGTCATGGATATCGTGGCCAAACGTTTCAATGAAGTCTCGCACTACCGCTGGGGCCGCATCATCGATTTCCTGAAGCTGCATTATGTGCTGACAAAGCGGACCGACAGCCAGTTCTGGATCGACAATGTCGATCCCGGCACCATTCCGGAACGGCTGCAAAATCTGTTGCGCCTCTGGAAATACCAGCCGCCATGGTTCTTCGACGAGTTCGATCGTCTGGAGGAAGTGTTTCCCGCCGCCAGCTATCAATATGTGCTCTACGGGATGGGTTTCCGCAGTGAAGTCGATCCTGCCGACAACGCCGGAACGGAATTGCTGGCATCGCGGTTCCTGAATGAAAATCTGTCCGTCACTAAAAAGCTGCGCGCGCAATTGCCCAAGAACCGCGAGTTGCTCCGGAAGATTCATGATTATGGGCTGCAGGCCATCTGAAGCGGAACCAGCGCGTGACCAACGTCGTCATCCTCAATAGTGAGACTCACCGCACGTTGCGCGTGATGGCCGGCCCGTCGGCGCGCCATGGCGACAACCAGCGTTTTGTCTCCGTCGTCCTCAAGGAATTCCCGAACCTCGTCGCGCACTACCCGCTGTTCTTCGCGAAGGATTCGGAGACCGGCGCATTCTATTGCGGCGCAGTGCTCGGTTTTGATTCCGGCGAGAACCTGTTCCTGAACAAGAGCGGGGAGGGGCAGGAATCCTACCGGCCTCTCAATCTGCAGCGCGGTCCTTTCTATATCGCCGGCAATGAACTCGCGATCGATCTCGACAATCCGCGCGTCGGCGCCGCGGATGGACAGGAGCTCTTCACCAGCGAAGGCGCGCCGACGCCTTATCTGGAAAGCATCCGCTACGTGTTTCGCGAGCTGAAACCCGGGCAGGAGATGACCAAGGTCTTCATCGATACACTGCTCGGGCTCAAGCTTATCGAGCAGATCAATATCAATCTTGCCTTCGACGACGGCACCAAGCGCGATCTCCAGGGGCTTTATACGATCAGCCAGGACACGCTGCGCAGTCTACCGGACGACGCGGTTCTCAACCTGTTTCGCCGGGGCTATCTGCATCTCATCTACCTGATGATCGCGTCCCTGCAGCAGGTGTCGGTGTTGGCGCAGAAGAAGAACAGGCGGCTTCACGAAAGCGCCAAATGATGGCGGGGTTGAAGGAGATCGCCGGCGCAGACATCGCAACGCCCGAACGCTTCCTTCGCGATATCGCTGAAGATTGCCGCCCGGTGATCCTGCGTGGGCTCGTCGCCCACTGGCCTGTGGTGAAGGCCGCCAGCCGGTCACCCCGGGATTTTCGCGACTATATCGCACGCTTCGACGCTGGCGAGACGATGGAAGCCTTCTTCGGGGCGCCGGAGATCGCGGGCAAATACTATTATGGCGACGACCTGAAGGGCTTCAATTTCGAGCGCCGGCCAATGCGCCTTATCGATGCTCTCGATGCCATCCTGTTGAATCTCGGCCGCGAGGGATCGCAGTCGATCTACATTGGCTCTATCCCGACGGAGAATTGCCTTCCCGGATTTTCTGCGGAGAACGTGCTTGCGGTCCTTCCGCCTACGGTCGCGCCGCGCATCTGGCTCGGCCATGTCTCCAACGTCTCGGCGCATTACGACACCTTCGACAACGTCGCCTGCGTGATCGCGGGCGCGCGCCGGTTCACACTTTATCCGCCAGAACTGATCGGCCGGCTCTATGCAGGTCCGATCGACAATACGATGGCCGGCCAGCCGGTGAGCCTCGCCGCGTCGTCCGCGCCGGACGACGAACGCTTTCCGCTCTTTCGCGGTGTTCGCGAGCAGGCCCTCATCGCCGAACTCGCTCCGGGCGATGCACTCTATCTGCCCAAGCTGTGGTGGCACCAGGTGGAAGCGACCGCACCGTTCAACGGCCTCATCAATTACTGGTGGGACCCGTTCGCCGCGGGACCGGACGCTCCCTATACGGCGATGCTGCTGGCGATGATCGCGATTGCGGAGCGGCCTGCAAAGGAGCGTCAGGCGTGGAAGGCGTGGTTCGATCACTATGTCTTCCGCAGCAACGGCCATCCGCTGGCACATCTCCCAAGCGAGCAGCACGGGATTCTCGGTCCGCTAAAAGAGAATTACGGCCGGATACGCGTCCGCATCATGCAACTTCTGCGGCGTTGACGATCAACCGACGGGAACGGTGAAGGCCGAGCAGGTCTTTTCGATGAACGCCTCGTGCGACGGCATGGTGTTGGCGCAGCGCGCGATCACGGCGCGGATGTCGTCGAGATTGGCCTTGATCGCCTTGGGATCGAGCGTATCGGCCATCGGGTCGTAGCCGCGCGGCACGATGTTCTGACCCGCAAAGATGTAGTGCCAGCTTTGGACCGGAAAGAGCTCGCTGTCCTCGCGCATGACGCGGCCATAACCGCGAAACAGCTCGATCTTTTCTTTCAGGCTGTCGGGGTGAGGGATGGTACGGCAGTGGCGCCAGAAGGCGGTGTCCTCGCGCTCGTTGGTCGTGTAGTGCAGGAGTAGGAAATCGCGTATGCGCTCATATTCGAATGCGAAGAGGCGGTTGTAGCGTTCGATGTCGGCAGGCTCGAAGTTCTTATCGGGAAACATCTGGAACAGCATCGCGATGCCGCGCTGGATAAGATGGATGCTGGTCGATTCCAGCGGCTCCAGAAAGCCTGAGGCGAGCCCGAGCGTGACGCAGTTCTTGTTCCAGAATTTCTTGCGCCGCCCCGTGGTGAAGCGGAGCTGGATCGGATCGGCGAGGGGCTTGCTTTCGAGATTCGTCAGCAGCGCCTCCCGCGCGGCCGAATCGTCGATGAAGTCGCTGCAATAGACATAGCCGTTGCCGACGCGGTGCTGCAGCGGAATGCGCCATTGCCAGCCTGCGTCGCGCGCGGTCGCGAGCGTGTAAGATGAAAGCGGGCCGGTTCGTTCGCATGGCACCGCCAGCGCCCGGTTGCAGGGCAGCCAGCGGCTCCAATCCTCATACCCGGTCTTCATCGCCTCCTCGATCAGAAGACCGCGGAAGCCGGTGCAGTCGATATAGAGATCGGCGGCGATCTCTTCGCCGCTCGCAAGCGTCAGCCTGTCGATGAAGCCGTCTTCTGGCCGCAATGTGACGTCCCGGACTTTGCCCTCGGTGCGGACGACACCGCGCGCCTCGGCGTAGCTGCGTAGATATTTCGCGAACAGCGAGGCGTCGAAATGGAGCGCATAGGTGATTTTTTCGAGTGGGCTATTCGGCGAGCGAATAGGGCGCATGAACTTGCCGCGCTCCGCCGCCACGGCCTGCATTGAATAGTCTTCGAGCCTGTCGGCCTGGCCTTCGCCGCGCATCCGGAGCCAGTAGGCCATGAAGGGCACGCCCTCCATGTCGAACCCGGTCTCGCCGAAGGGGTGGAAATAGGAATGGCCGATCCGCGTCCAGTCCTGAAACCGGATCGCGAGCTTGAATGTCGCCCTGGTGTGGCGGATGAGCTCGTTCTCGTCGATGCCGAGCGCGCGGATGAATTCCATGATCGGCGGGATGGTCGCTTCACCGACCCCGACCGTCCCGATCTCGTCGGATTCGATCAGTTGGATCCGGCAATTCAGGCCTTTGAGAAAGCGCGCAAAACTGGCCGCGGCCATCCAGCCCGCCGTCCCGCCACCGACAATGGCGATACTGCTAATACGATTGTCGGACATGGCGCAGCCTTCTGCATCGCATCGGAATCAATGCCCAGAAGGTAGCGCAACCAGGCCCTTTTGGTCCGAAGATTCGCTGCATCTATGACGCGGCGAATCAACGTCCTGCGATCAGAGGAGCTCCGCTACGCCCACGACCGAAATTTGCGGCGAGTTGACAGCCTGCTCGATCTGGAACTCACGGCGCAGCGAGTTCGCGAGCGCTGCAAATGGCCGGCGGGCCGGTGCGCTGCATCGCGCAGGGACGCAACGCTACCTACGAACCGTCCGCTCACGGATCAAGTCGATCTATTCCCAAGGCAGGCGTGCGCAACCGCGCCGAGTTCACGGCGCGGTGCAAGGTGTAGGCGAGAAGATCTGAACCAGGATCGTCGGCAGAGTGCCGGGCCAGGACAGCCGCCTCTAACGCGTCGTGCTGCTTTCCGCCGGTTCGAGCGGGCGCAACGGATCGAGCGGCCTGCAGGATTTGCAGATCGCGCCGATCTCCGGCTTGGCCGGCTGCACGGCGGGCGCGCGCGACAGGATATCGCTCACCCAGCAGGCCTCGCCCTGGCAGGTTCTAAGGCCGGCGAGCAGGGGTTTCAGCTGGTCGATGACGGCCTTGTATTGTGGATCTTTCGGCCGGCTAAGCACCTCGTAAGGATCGGCGCCGAGATCGTAGAACTCATTGTCGTCGTACGCTTCCTTTCTATTCACGTGCTCGCCATAGAGATAGTTGGACGTGCGGACGCCGGAATAATATCCGTAGACCGTTCCCCGTTCGCCGGTGACTGGCAGTGCATCAACGCCTTCGACCAGCATGGCTGTCCGCCACGGCGTGTCGGGCGCCGAAAACAGCGGCACCAGCGATCGGCCGTCGAGCGTCCGCCCGGCGGTTGCGCCGGCAAGGTCGACTATCGTGGCGGTGAGATCCAGGTTGCTCACCATCTGAGTGCGGGCTTCGCCCGGCGCGATCTGCGGGCCGCGAATGACGAGCGGCACACGCAGCGCTTCTTCGTACAGGAGATGCTTGGCGATCGGAATCCGGTGCTCGCCCTGAAAGAAGCCGTTGTCGGAGGTAAAGACGATGTAGGTGTTTTCCAGAAAGCCCTTGGTCCGCAGTTCGTTTACGATGGCGCCCACCATGTCGTCGGCTGCCAGCAGGGTTTCCGCCCGCAGGCGATAGGACTGCGTCGAGAGCTTTACGGCCGAACGGTCCATCACCGCTTGGTTGTTGCGTAGGAATCTCGGCTTGTCGGAGACGTCTGCCTCGTTGAAGTTCGGCGGGCGCGGCAGATCCAGGGTCTTGAAGTATCCCTTGTAGCGCTTCGGCGGTTCCGGCGTATTCGTGTTCGGATAGCCGCCGTGCGGCGCAATGCCGGTTATCCAGATAAAGAACGGCTGGTCCGCGCCGGCGATGAATTTCTGCGCGAGACCGGAGACGACATCTTCCTGGTAATCCTTCGACCGTTTGCCGTACTTCGCGATCACGCCGTTGTGGTTGGCTTCATAGTCGTAGTAGCGGAACGGCCGCACCAAGCCCCACCAGTCGTTCCAGCACGGCGGCCTGTAAGTCTTAGAGACTGCGCCATAGCCGTTCAGGTACTTGCCGATCATCGCGGTGCGATAGCCGGCCTGCTGCAGCCAGCAAGCGATGGTGTTGTCGTCGCCCTTGAACGCCTTGAAGCCCCCAGGTCGCTCCCCTGGTTGGTTGTCCCAAACCCCGTCATTGTGACTGTACTGGCCGCTCAGGAAGCTGGCGCGGGCGGCGCAGCACACGGGATTGACGACGAAGCTGTTGACGAAGCGGATGCCTTGCTGTGTCAGCAGCGCTGTCGTGTTGGGCATGCGCTCGAGCGGGTCGATGTCGCGCTGATCGTCGGTCATGATCACGACGATGTTCGGCTTTGCCACGCTGCTGCCGGCCCAGAGCGGGACCAGCAGCAGCGCCAGCGCGATAACGAGAAGTCTCACCTATCCCCCCAAGCCGTGATGACAGCCGTCCACGCGCCTATTCGGAAATCTGGTACACGGTCCCACCTCCGAACTGGCCGCCTATGGATGTGGTGCCATAGATCAATCCGGTCTCGGGTTCGATATTGACGCGCGATTGCGGGGACGCACCGTCGCCCGCGGCACTACCGAAGCTGTACAAGGTCGTTTCCTGGCCGATGCCGCCCGTCGACGTGTACTTGAAGACGCCGCCGCGGTTGCGACTGCCACCCTTCCGGGTCGTGATGTAGTACGTCCGGGATTTATCGCCGGGCGCCAGGCCGACCGGCCAGTTGCCGTCTGGGGTGCCATTGAAGTTGTAGAGCACCGACTCGTGCCACCCGCGTCCTCCCGACTCCTGGCTAACCTTGAAGAGTACGCCGTGACCGCTCGCGCCGCCGCTTTGGGTGACGCCGACGACATTGCCATTGTTGTCGACGGTGATGTCGGTGGGATAGCCGCCATCGATGCCGTTGGTGAAGGCATAGAGCACGCTCTCCGTCCAAACGCCGTTGACTTCCGCCAGCTGAAAGATGGTACCGGCGTTTCCGCGACCGCCATAGTAGGTCGAGCCCAAAAGCGTGCCCGACTGCGCACCGCTGTGCATGGCGGTCTTTGGGTTGCAGCCGTCGCTGGCGCCGTGGAACGTGTAGAGAGTCGAGACGGCTTTCTGCGGACTGATCTGAAATGCCGTGCCGCAATTGTAGGTACCGCTGGACGATGTCGTGCCGTAAAACGTTCCGGTCACGCTATCGCGGGCGAGGTTTCCCTGCGGCCACTTGCCGTCCGCGCTGCCGCTAAAGCTGTAGAGCAGGTTCGGCGTCCAGTCGGCGCCATTGGGTGTCAGCGAATAGATCGTGCCGAAATTGTGAGTGCCACCCAGCATCGTCGTGCCCCACAGAACGTCGTCGGGGTCGTGGGTCACGCCCGCGATGGGACTGCGTCCATTGGAGCCGGAGAATTGATTGATGGTCCGTACCCTCCAGACACCCTGCCGCTCGCTCAGCTCGAAGACCGTACCGAAACCGTAGCCGCTGTAGGTCGTGCCGTGCAGCGCGCCGGATTTCAGCTGTTCGAGCCTGGAGAGCGGCTCCGCGTCTTGTGGAAAGCTGTAAAGGACCGTTTCAACGGCTGCCGTGGCCGCCGAGGAAGAAAGCGCCATCGTCGCGCAGAGCGCGACACCAGTGAATCTTGTCATCGTCCACCCCTGTTTCTCTCAAAAAGCGACAAACACTATTTCGCAACCTTGGCGAAACGCTGTTTGCGCTATGTCTCCAACGTCCGGAGTTCGTGACTCCGTCGCAATGTTTTGCAGGTTTGCGGAAATGCCGTTGCGGACAGACCGGCGTTGTTGGCTGGGGACGCTGTGTCGAGCGAACCAAGCTCCACCAGAATTCTTTCGGTTTTCAAGGCTCTTAGGAGGATTATCGATGCGGAAAGTGCGGTGGCATCTCACCGGCCCCTGCCATCAGGCGGCGCCCTGCGGGTATAAAGCCCAGCTAAGGCTGGCGATCTGCTTGTCCTCCTGGGAAGGAAGAACCAGTACTTTGCAGCGCGATCCTGGATCGCTGATCTGATTGTCGCCGGCCCGGTTGCGCGACCCGTCGAGTGCGACCCCGGCCCAGGCCAAGCCGGCACAGATCGCGGCGCGGATTTCCGCGTCGTTTTCCCCGATGCCGCCGGTAAACACGATCAGGTCGATACCATCCAGAACAGCGATCATTGCCGCGATCTGCTTGCGCACGGAATAGCAGAACATGCCGATAGCAAGTTGAGCGTCCGGGTTTGTCGGAGCGCTTTGGTGCAGCTGGCGCATATCGCTGCCGACCCCGGATATACCGAGAAGTCCGGAACGTCGGTCGACCAAATCCTCCATCATGGCGGCATCCAATTTCTTTTCGCGCGTCAGGTAGACCAGCACGCCGGGATCGAGATCACCGGTTCGCGTTCCCATGATCACGCCGCCGGACGGGGTCAGTCCCATACTGGTATCGATGGACTTGCCGCCTTTGACTGCGGTCACGCTGGCACCGTTGCCGAGATGGGCGATCACGATGCGACTTGGTATGTCGGCGCCAAGCTGATGCAGAACGGATTCGCAGGAAAGGCCGTGGAAGCCATAGCGCTGGATGCCTTCTGCGCGCAGCGCCCTGGGAAGCGGAAGGACGCGCGCGACGTCCGGCAAATTGGCGTGATAGGTCGTATCGAAACACGCCACTTGGGGAAGACCGGGAAAACGCTCCCGCGCCGATCGTATGATCGTCAGCGCGGGCGGCAAATGAAGCGGCGCAAAAGGGATCGCCGCTTTTAGCTGCCGGAGCACTTCATCGTCGATGATGCAATGGCGGCCGAGCTTCGGTCCGCCGTGCACGATACGGTGCCCGATAACGGTGGGTGGCGGCAGCCCGTGGCCAGCCAGGAGCGCTTCGATTTGGCCGATCGCATCCCGTTGGTCGCGAATAGATACACTGCCAGTCGTTGGCGCACCGCCGTGCGCATCGTTTGCATGGTATTGACCGGTGCTTTCTCCGCTGAAATCGGCTTCGCCGGTGAACAGCGCTTCCACTCGTGAAGCGTCGACCCTGTACAGGCCGAATTTGAGGGAAGACGAGCCGCTGTTGAGCGTAAGGACGATCGTCTCGCCGCGGGGCATCGGCATCGCGCTAGACCTTCCATCGCCAGTCGCGGACCTCCGGCATGTCGTCGCCATGTTCGCTTATATATAGTTTATGGCGCTCCATGGCGGCCCAATAGAACTCTGTCGCTTTCGCAACCCGATGACTGAAGCGCGGGATGCGGCTGGTCGCGTCGAGCGCGAGCTGGAAGCGGTCGAGATTGTTCAGCACCACCATGTCGAACGGCGTCGTGGTCGTGCCTTCCTCTCGGTAGCCGCGGACATGAATGTTGTCGTGGTTGTGCCGGCGGTAGGTGAGCTTGTGGATCATCGTCGGGTAACCGTGAAACGCGAAGATTACCGGCTTGTCGCGTGTGAACAGTTCGTCGAAGTCCTGATCCTCCATACCGTGCGGATGGTCCGATTGCGGCTGCAGAACCATCAGATCCACGACGTTGACGACACGGATACGGATATCGGGATAATGCGTCCGCAGCAGCGTGACGGCAGCGAGCGTTTCCAGAGTCGGAATGTCGCCGGCGCAGGCCATCACCACGTCAGGATCGCCATCGTCGTTGCTGGCCCAGTGCCAGATGCCCGCACCCGCGGAGCAATGGCGCGCGGCGGACTCGATGTCGAGCCACTGCCATTCGGGTTGTTTTCCGGCGACGATCAGGTTGACGTAATTGCGGCTGCGCAGGCAGTGATCGGTGACGGAGAGAAGGCAGTTGGCGTCGGGCGGCAGGTAGATACGAACGACGTCGGATTTCTTGTTCGCGACATGATCGATGAAGCCAGGATCCTGATGCGAGAAGCCGTTGTGGTCCTGCCGCCAGACATGCGAGGTGAGCAGGTAGTTCAGGGACGCGATCGGCTTGCGCCAGGGAATGTCCCTGCTGATCTTCAGCCATTTGGCGTGCTGGTTGAACATCGAATCGATGATGTGAATGAAAGCTTCGTAGCAGGAGAAGAGGCCGTGGCGGCCGGTGAGCAGATAGCCCTCGAGCCAGCCCTCGCACAGATGCTCGCTGAGAACCTCCATGACGCGCCCGTCGGTACTCAGGTCGGCATCGACATCTTCGACCGCCGCCATCCATTCCTTGCCAGATACTTCGTAGACCGCTTCCAGCCTGTTCGACGCCGTCTCGTCGGGCCCAAAGAGGCGGAAATTCCGTGCGCCAAGATTGAGCTTCATGACATCGCGCAGGAATGTGCCAAGCACGCGTGTCGCTTCCGTGTGTACGCTGCCTGGCTCCGGCACTGCCACGGCATATTTGTGGAAATGCGGCATCGATAGGGGCTTCAGAAGTTCGCCGCCATTGGCGTGCGGATTAGAGCCCATGCGCCGATGGCCGGTCGGCGCGAGGGCAGCAAACTCCTCGCGAAACTTGCCGTTTTCATCGAACAGTTCGCGTGGCTTGTAGCTCAGCATCCAATCTTCGAGCTGCTTGAGATGCTCCGGGTTCTTAAAATCCGCGATCGGCACCTGATGCGCGCGCCATGTGCCTTCCACAGGCTTGCCGTCGACGAATTTTGGACCCGTCCAGCCCTTCGGCGTACGAAGGATGATCATGGGCCAGCGCGGGCGTTCCGGCTTCGTATCTTTGGCGGTCGACCGCGCGACTTTCTGGATTTCGCGAATCCGCAGCAGCACTTGATCCAGCACGCCAGCAAGCGCCTGGTGCATCACGACAGGATCGCTGCCTTCGACAAAATGGGGCTCGTAACCGTACCCCTGAAACAGTTGCGTCAGTTCTTCGCGGCTGATGCGCGCCAGCACCGTCGGATTGGCGATCTTGAAGCCGTTGAGGTGAAGGATCGGCAGCACGGCACCGTCGCGCGCCGGATTCAGGAACTTGTTGGAGTGCCAGCTGGCGGCGAGCGCGCCCGTTTCGGCTTCGCCGTCGCCCACCACACAGGCGACGATCAGGTCGGGATTGTCATAAGCCGCGCCATAGGCGTGCGTAAGCGAATAGCCGAGTTCGCCGCCTTCGTGGATCGAGCCGGGCGTTTCCGGCGACACGTGACTGGGAATGCCGTAGGGCCAGGAGAACTGTCGAAAGAGACGATGTAGTCCATTTCGGCTGCGTTCGATTGCGGGATAACGCTCGGTGTAGGAGCCTTCCAGATAGGTGTTCGCCACGATGCCGGGCCCACCATGGCCTGGACCGATGACGTACATCATGTTCAGATTGTGCTGCTTGATCAGCCGGTTCAGGTGGACATACAGGAAATTCAATCCCGGCGTCGTTCCCCAATGCCCGAGCAAGCGCGGCTTGATGTGCTCGAGCGTGAGCGGCGCCTCGAGTAGCGGATTGTCCTTCAGGTAAACTTGGCCGACCGACAGATAATTTGCTGCGCGCCAGTAGGCATGCATTTTCTCCGCGAGATCAGGAGACAGCGTGTTGGGCATCGGAACCTCCATAAGCCGTCGCCGCAGCACTTTCGAGCGCGGCGAACGCATGTGTGGGAACGGGCGGCACCAGTTGCAGCGTACGAAGCCGCAGGCGTTCGCGATCACTGAGACGGAGCTGAGTGACATTGCCAATGCGGCGACCATGGGACTTAGCAGGATGCCAAACGTCGGATAGAGGACGCCTGCCGCAACCGGAATTCCGATAACGTTGTAGGCAAAGGCAAACACGAGGTTTTGCCGGATGTTGCGCATCGTGGCCTGGCTCAAGACGCGCGCACGCACAGCGCCCGAGGGGTCGCCCTTCAGGAGCGTGACGCCCGCGCTTTGAATGGCGACATCGGTGCCTTCGCCCCGATGGCTTGCAGACACGCGCCGGCGCAGAGACGACCCGACGGCGATCCTCAGGCTGACGCCTTTCACAATAGCCCGGCCGCTGCATTAACGGCAGCGCTTTTCCGGCGCACGAGTGGCTTGGTCCTGCCAGGATCGAGTGTACGGATGTAGGCGATGATGTCGTCCAGATAATACTGGTCCAACAGCTGCTGGCGCATTGGCAATGTGGGATCAGTGATGTGCCTGCGCAGGTAAGCCTTGTCGGTGCTATGGTTGCGTGCGATCACCATGAAGCTCGGCGCAGCCACGTCTTCGCCGAAATTGGAATCGTGCACGGGCGGCGGCACCTTCTGGCCTGGCTCAACTTGGTGACAAGCAGAACAGGCTTCTTTGGCGAAGACTTTCCCCTGAGCTGCCTGGTCGATCGTCTTCGCATGGGCTCCCGTGACGAGGGCAAGAGTGGCAACGATCGAGGCGCAGTATCGCATCTTCTTCTCCTGGCTGACCGAGGGCTTCGCCGCCCAAATTGGGTTCGCCTATGTCACCTCGAGCGACGGCGCCTGGCGGATCCTTCACATGTCGATCACGATGCGGCCGTCCACATTTCCGGACTTGAGGTCCGCGAATACCGTGTTGATGTCGGCGAGTTTCGCCTTATGGATATGAGGCCGCACCTTGCCGTCCGCGGCGAACGAAATTGCCTCCGCCAGATCGTGGCGGGTGCCGACGATCGAGCCGCGCATGGTGATCCGCTTGAGAACGACGTCGAAGATCGGCGTCTGAAATTCGCCGGGCGGCAGACCGACAAAGGCGATAGTACCGCCACGCCGGACCATGCCGAGGGACTGCGAAAATGCAGCCGGTGAAACAGCCGTCACCAGCACCCCGTGAACTCCGCCACCCGTCAACTTGATGATTTGCGCAGCTGCGTCCGCCTCTTTCGCGTTAACCGCAATCTCCGCGCCGAGCTTCTTCGCCAAGGCGAGCTTTTCCTCACCGACATCAAGTGCGGCCACGTGCAGACCCATCGCTTTCGCGTATTGGACTGCGACATGTCCCAGACCACCAATGCCTGAAATCGCGATCCACTGCCCAGGCCGGGCTTCCGTCTCTTTTATCCCCTTGTAGGTCGTGACGCCAGCACACAGGATGGGCGCCATAAGAGCGAAGTCCGAATTTGCTGGAAGCCGCGCGACGTAGGCGGCCGATCCGATCGCGTATTCGGCGAATGTCCCGTTCACGCTGTAGCCACTGTTGTGCTGGCTTTCACACAGAGTCTCCCAGCCCGTCGTGCAATAGTCGCACCAGCCGCAGGCGTCATGCAGCCATGCGATGCCGACAGGATCACCTTCTTTCATGTTCTTCACACCGGCGCCCAGAGCGGCAATAAATCCCGCGCCTTCATGGCCCGGCACGAACGGAAGGCTCGGCTTCACGGGCCAATCGCCGTCGGCTGCATGCAAATCGGTATGACAGACACCCGTCGACACGATCTTGACCAAAACTTCGCCAGGTCCGGGCGCCGGGACCGCCACGTCTTCAATCGTGAGGGGCTTTCCAAATTCCCGCACGACGGCCGCTCTCATAGTCTTGGACATTTTTGGCCTGCTTTTCGATCTTGCGACCCAAGATCACCTGGGTGGGCAGCTAAATCGTTGACGCGGCGCAAATTTCGGCTCACCAAATATTGATCGTCATCAACGTTTGCCGCGGGCCACCTTTATTGAGCATGTCGTGATCGCAGCTGCAGACTCCGATAGCTGGCGTCGCCCATTGGATGCGCTTCTTGCTGAACTGCACGCCTCCAGAGGAGGTCTGACCAGCGATAGCGCGGCCCAAGCGCTCGAACGCTATGGCCCCAACCAGATCACGGAAAAGACGCAACGACGGCTTTTGCTCGAATTCCTGAAGCGCTTTCGTAACCCGCTCGTCATTGTGCTCCTGGTGGCTGCGACAATCGCCGGCGTGACCGGCGATAGGGCCAGTTTCGCAATCATCTCAACCGTTGTTGTGCTGTCCGTTCTGCTGGATTTTGTGCAAGAGCAGCGCGCACACAATGCCGCCGAGAAACTGCGCGAGGAAGTGGCGCTCACGGCCACTGTGCTGAGGGACGGAAGCTTCCGGCCCATAAAGGCATCGGGCCTTGTGCCTGGCGACATTATTTCGCTGTGCGCGGGCGATCTGGTCCCGGCCGACGGCAGACTGATTGCGTGCCGCGACCTCTTCGTCAACCAGTCGCTTCTGACGGGAGAGTCCTATCCCGTTGAGAAATCGACGGAGATAGACGACGCGGGCGCGGATGCGCTTCCGGCAAACGCCGTGTGCATGGGAAGTTCGGTTGTGAGCGGCACCGGCACAGCCCTGCTTCTACGCACGGGGCGCTTGACCATGCTGGGCGGCATCGCGGGCCAGCTGCGCCGCGACCCGCCGCCAACGGCCTTTGCTGCCGGTCTGCGCGAATTCAGTCTGATGATCATGCGTCTGACCATCTTTCTTGTGCTCTTCGTGCTGCTAATAAACCTTCTCTCCCACCGGCCTCCACTGGAATCGTTTCTGTTCGCACTCGCCTTGGCCGTGGGTCTCACGCCTGAACTTCTGCCCATGATCGTCTCGGTCACGCTTGCGCAGGGCGCGCTTCGCATGGCGAAGAATAAGGTGATCGTGAAGCGGCTCTCGGCGATCCACGATCTCGGCAGCATGGATGTGCTGTGCAGCGACAAGACCGGCACACTCACCAAGGCCTCCATTGCGCTTGTGAAAACGCTCGCTCTGGACGGCAGCGAAAGCGAAGCCGTTCGCGAGGCCGCCTTTCTGAATGCGGCCTTCGAGACCGGGATAAAGAGCCCTCTTGACGACGCGATCCTGGCCGCATGCTCCATCGACCGCGCACAATGGACCAAGATCGACGAAGTGCCGTTCGACTTCGAGCGGCGGCGCGTGTCGGTGCTGGTCGAAAGACAGGGAGCACGCCGTCTGATCGTCAAGGGCGCGCCCGAAGAACTCCTGAAACTCTCTACGGGATTTGCAACGGCACAGGGAACGGCACCGCTCGATGGCGCCCAGATCGCGCACGCGCGTGAAACGCTTGCCGGTTTTGGCCTTCAAGGCCTTCGTGTTCTGGGTGTCGCGTGGCGCGACGCCGCATCCGATTGCGCTCACGCCGGACTCGGCGATGAGGCCCAACTCGTCTTTGGCGGGTTCGCGCTTTTTCTCGATCCGCCGAAGGAAAGCGCCGCCGCGGCACTCAAGGAACTCGCCGCGCTGGGGATAACCGTCAAGGTGGTCACGGGGGACAACGAGCACATCACGCAACATGTTTGCGAAGCCATCGGCCACGACGCCGGTGAAACGCTCCTCGGCGCCGAGATCGAAAAGCTGTCGGACGAAGCGCTTCGGGCGCGGCTCGGGGCTACCAACAAATTCTGCCGGGTCACGCCCGCGCAAAAGCTTCGCATCATCACGGCATTGCGCCGTGCAGGGCACGTCGTGGGATACATCGGGGACGGGATCAACGATGCGCCCTCCCTTCATGCGGCCGATGTCGGCATGTCCGTCGATGGCGCCGTCGATGTCGCAAAAGAAGCCGCATCGATGATCCTGCTTGAGAGCAGCCTCAACGTGCTTGTCGAGGGCGTGCGGGAAGGGCGCAGGACCTTTGCCAACGTTCTGAAGTACGTGATGATGGGCACGAGCTCGAATTTCGGCAATATGTTCTCGATGGCGGGCGGGGTTCTGTTCCTGCCGTTCCTTCCGATGCTGCCGGTTCAGATCCTCATCAACAATCTGCTGTATGACGTTTCCGAGATCGCGATACCAACAGACGAAGTCGACGCCGACATGATCACCGTTCCGCGGCGCTGGGACATAAAGTTCGTCCGCGATTTCATGCTCACATTGGGTCCGGTGAGTTCTCTGTTCGATTTCCTGACCTTCGCGCTTCTGATCTGGGGTTTCGGCGCATCACAGGCGGTCTTCCACACCGGATGGTTTGTCGAGTCGCTCGCAACGCAGTGCCTCGTCATCCTCGTAATTCGCACGCGAGGCAATCCGTTGCGAAGCCGGCCCAGCCGGTGGCTGGCGCTAACCACGCTCGTAGCAGTCGCCACTGCCGTCCTGCTTCCTTACACGGCCGCCGGACGCTGGTTCGGTTTCGTGCCTATTCCCATAGGTCTCTTGGCGGCATTGGCGGCGACCACGGTGGTCTATCTGCTGCTGGCCGAGATCACCAAGCGCTGGTTCTATCGGCGTCACCCGGCGGCGTTCTGAAGGATCACGGCGGCCGCCGCTGCGAGCGCGGCGCCCAAGCCCACCCCTAACAAAGGCAGGGCAAAACGCGGTCCACCGAAAAACAACGCCAGACCGACCTTGGCGACCAGATTTGCGCCAGCGGCGATGAGAACGATGCAAGCTCCATACGTAGCATTCATGGACCTGTCGACCGCTTCCGCCGTCGACAAGGTAATTGGATCGACATCGGCGAGTCCCGATACCGCCGCCAGACCGAACAGGCTGTTCTGACCGATCATTTGGGGCAGCCACCGCGCGGCCAGCATGACGACGGCCAGGACCGCCGTGAACCGCAGGATCGTCCAGAGATCGAATGGATCGCCTAGCGGAATGATCGCGTCAGGTGGGTCGTAGGCCGAGCGGCGATACATCACCGCCGCGCCCAGCGCGGTAACGGCGGACGCCGTTGCCACGGGAACACCCAGCGGCAGCAGCAACGACGGCGCCAGCGCAATGGCGATGGCGCCCATTCTCAGCAGCGAACACGTCCAGCTCGCGGCGATTCCGGCGGTGGCCTCGGACCCACCGAATATTTGCTGCGTTGCCATCTTGGCGAACGTCCAGGTTACGGTCGTGGATGACACCAGACCGCCGAGCGCGCCGGCGAGGATCGGCCCATTGCGCGAACCGGCAAGTTTCACCGCAATGTAGCCGGCATAGGAAATCGCGGCGGTGAGGATCGTCAGCAGCCAGAGCTGGTGGGGATTGAGCGCGCCCCAGGGATCGATGGCGCGGTCCGGCAGGACCGGCAAAAGCACAAACGTCATCACGAGCAGCGTCAGCGCCGCCCGCAACTCCACCCATTTCAGCTTTTCGAGAAAGCTGTGCAGCGCTTCGCGCTCGGCAAGGATAAAGGCTGCCACGACGGCGACAGAGCCCGCCGCCAATTTGTTTCCCATGACAGCATAAGCGCCGAGCGCAAAGGCGAGCATGCCGACGACAAAACCGGTGGCAGAACGTCTGCCCGCGGCGCTTTCCTCTTTCCATTCGAAAAATCCAAACCAGCCGGCGAACCCCACCGCCGTCAATCCGAGCACCACGCCACCGGCGATTTGGGCCAGCAGCCCACAGATACCGCCTAGCAGGCCGACGAGCGAGAAGGTCCGGATGCCGGCTGCGCGCGATCCCGGTTGCGCCTCCCGCTCCTGCCAGCCGCGTTCGACTCCAAAAAGAAGCCCGATCGCGAGCGCGAGTCCCAATCGCTCAAACAGGTCTACCGATGCCATAAGGGAGTTGAATGTGCGCTAGCTGCCTCATCCATGATTTTCATCAAGGATTTGTCATTTGGGAACCGGAAAATGACACCCAGAAGAAAGGGAACCCATGAGCATTGAGCTTTCCTTCCTGGGCGCCGCCGGTACGGTGACGGGCTCAAAATATCTCCTCGAAAACAACGGCCACCGTCTGCTGGTCGATTGCGGTCTGTTCCAGGGCTACAAGGCGCTGCGGCTCAAGAACTGGGCGCATCTGCCGGTCGAACCGCGTTCGATCGCGGCGGTCGTGCTCACCCATGCCCATCTGGATCATTCCGGCTATTTGCCGCTGCTCGTAAAGCAGGGCTTTCGGGGGCCGATCTTTTGCACCGAGTCGACCAGACAGCTCTGCGAGATTCTGCTCCCCGATTCAGGTCATCTCCAGGAGAACGATGCCGACTTTGCCAACCGGCATCGCTTTTCGAAGCACAATCCCGCACTTCCGCTCTACACGCAGGAAGACGCTGAGCGATCGCTTCACTATCTCAAGGCCGTCTCGTTCGACCAGCCATTGAAGCTTCCCGGCGGCGGCACGGCGTTATGGCGTCGCGCCGGCCATATTCTTGGCGCCGCCTCGGTTCAGATCGACTGGGGATCGGTGACGACGGTATTTTCCGGCGACGTGGGACGCTTTGACGATCCCATGATGGTCGACCCGACGCCCGTCGCTCACACGGACTATCTTGTCGTGGAATCAACTTATGGCGACCGTAAGCATGGCAGCGCAAAGCCCGAAGATGCGCTCTCCGAAATCATCAACAAGACGGTGCATCGCGGCGGGACTGTGATTATCCCGGCATTCGCCGTCGGACGCGCCCAGAGCATTCTGTATTATCTGCAGCGTTTGACACATCAGGGCCGGCTGCCCAATTCGCTTCCGATTTTCCTGGACAGTCCCATGGCTATCGACGCCAGCGACATTTTTTGCGCGAACTTGGCCGATCATAAGCTTTCTGCCGCCCAATGCCGGGCATTCCAGGATGGCGTGAGATATGTTCGCGATGCCACTGAGTCCAAGGCCTTGACGGCAAGCCCCATGCCGAAGGTCATCATCTCCGCCAGCGGCATGGCCACGGGGGGGCGGGTGCTTCATCATCTCAAGCAATACGCGCCCGACCGGCGCAGTGCGATCCTGTTCACGGGCTTTCAGGCCGGCGGCACGCGGGGCGCGGCCATGGTGGCCGGCGCCGAGAGTGTCAAGATTCACGGCGCCTATGTTCCCATAATGGCGGAAGTGAAAAACCTGGATATGTTATCCGCTCACGCCGATAGCGATGAACTGATGCGCTGGCTCCGCGGCTTCAAATCTCCGCCGCGCCGGACCTTCGTGACGCACGGAGAGCCCACCGCCTCGGATGCATTCCGCCATCGCATCGAAGAGGAACTGGTTTGGGACTGCCTGGTGCCGGAGCATGGCCAGAGCGTGACGCTGTCATGAGCGGCGAAGCGGTACACCGGCTGCAAGCGCGACGGCTGGGCATCGATACGCAATCCGAGCTCGTCGTCTTCATGCGCAAGGATTGCCCGGTCTGCCGTTCGGAGGGTTTTGCCACCCACAATCGCGTTCTGCTGAAGGCCGGGGGCAGGCACGTGATCGCAACGCTCTATCAGGTGACGAACGAACTTCTGGGGCTTTGCGACGCCGGTCTTTCCGAATCCGCCTGGACCAAACTCAACCTCTCCGATGGTGACGAAGTGTCGGTTGGGCATCCCGAACCCTTGGGCTCGCTCAGCCTGGTGAGAAGCCGCATCTATGGCAACCGGCTCGACGACCGCGCGTTGCGGGCGATCATCACCGATATCGTTGACGGCAAATATTCGGATATTCACATCTCCTCGTTTCTCACGGCTTGCGCCACCGAACCACTCGACAGTCACGAGGTCCTCGGCCTCACGCGGGCAATGGTCGATGCTGGCGAGCGGCTCGCCTGGAAGAGGGCCGTTGTCGCGGACAAGCACTCCGTCGGCGGCCTGCCGGGCAATCGCACCACGCCCATCGTCGTGGCCATTGCCACGGCACTCGGCCTGACCATGCCGAAGACCTCGTCGCGGGCTATCACCTCGCCGGCAGGCACGGCCGATACGATGGAGACGCTGGCGCCCGTCGAACTCGACATCGCGCAAATTCATCGCGTCGTGGAGCAGGAAGGTGGTTGCATCGTCTGGGGCGGTGCCGTGAAGCTCAGCCCCGCAGACGACATCCTGATCCGCGTCGAACGCGCGCTCGACATCGATACCGAAGGGCAGATGATTGCGTCGGTGTTGTCGAAGAAGATCGCGGCCGGCGCGACCCATTTGGTCCTCGACATGCCGGTCGGTCCCACCGCAAAGGTGCGAAACGATGAAGCCGCGCAGTCTCTGACCAACGGCCTTGTGGCGGTCTGCGAAGCTTTCGAGATCAATACCCGGGTGGTGCGCGGCGACGGGCGCCAGCCAGTCGGGCGCGGTATAGGTCCTGCCCTGGAAGCGCGCGATGTCCTGGCTGTGCTTCAGAACTGGCCAGACGCGCCGGCCGATTTGCGGGACCGCTCGATTGCACTCGCGGGCGCACTGATCGAGCTCGTCGGATTGCGGCCGAGCGATGGCGCGACGCTGGCCGCCGAAGTGCTTCGCGACGGCCGGGCGTGGCAAAAATTCCAGCGCATCTGTGAGGCCCAGGGCGGCATGCGGAGGCCTCCGGTTTCGAACAATCGCCAGCCATTGCACGCCACACGATCGGGGCAGGTTGCGACCATGGACAACCGCAAGATCGCCAAGCTTGCCAAACTCGCCGGCGCGCCGGAGGACAAGGCGGCGGGCGTCGATCTGCATGTTCGTCTGGGCGATGTCGTCGTTGCAGGACAGCCGCTTTGCACCGTTCATGCCGAAGCGCCCGGCGAACTCGATTACGCACTGGCTTACGCAGCCGCCAATCCCGACATTTTCCGTGTCGAGGACATCCTGTGAGACCCGTTGTTCTCGCCATGCCGGGAAGCGCGCGAATGGCATCGGCCATCGCTCTGCACCTTCAGACCGACGTCGCGATGCCGACGGTGCGCGCATTCCCGGACGGAGAAACCTATCTGCGTATCGACAGGGCCTTCGAGGGCCGCCCTGTCGCGATCGTCGACACGCTATCGCACCCCGACGCCAAATTTCTTCCGCTCGTCTTCGCAGCGGATGCGGCGCGCGACCTTGGCGCTCCCAAGGTCGGCCTGGTGGCGCCGTATCTCGCTTATATGCGCCAGGATCGCAGGTTCGAGCCCGGAGAAGCCATCACCTCACGCTCGGTCGCGCGGTTGATCTCAGGAAGCTTCGACTGGCTCGTGACGGTCGATCCGCATCTACATCGCTACAAGTCGCTTTCGGAGATTTATGCGATCCCAGCACAGGCTCTCCATGCCACGGACCTCATAGGCGGCTGGATCGAGGCCAATGTCGAAAGCCCGTTCCTCATCGGTCCCGATGAGGAAAGCCTTCAATGGGTTCGCGAGGTTGCCCGCGTTGCGGCTGCGCCCTTTACCGTGCTCCAGAAAACGCGACGCAGCGACCGCGATGTCGAGACGAGACTGCTCGATCCCGTTGATCTCGCTGGCCGGACACCCGTTCTCATCGACGACATTATTTCGAGCGGGGAGACGATGCTGGAGACGCTGCGCCTGGTGAAGACCCTATCGCCCAGCCAGCCGGTATGCGTGGCCGTACATGGCATCTTTGCCGATCAGTCGGATGTCAGGTTGCAGGCGGAAGGCGCATATCTGGTCACGGCCAACACGATCGCGCACCCGTCGAACGCCATCGATGCGAGCGGCCTTCTGGCCGGCGCGATCGCTCAGATCGCCGACGCGAAGACGTAGACCCAGACCGCGACCTCGACGATCCACGCCGTTGCGATGGCGAATGCTATCGCCGTCTCCCCTTCGTCAAAGACGAGGACAGCGGATATCGCTAGCACCGCCGCCAGCACCCCAAACGGAAGAAAGAGGTTCTTCTTCCTTCCGGCCGCCGGTTCTCCGGCGGCCTCATCGACGTACGCAATCATCAATGCACCATCAGGATCGGCAGTTCCGCATGGGACACGATGCCTTCGGTGACGCCGCCGAAGATCGATTCCATCAGACGGCTGTGGCCGTAACCACCGACCACGAGCAGATCGTAGCCGCTTCCGGTGGCCGCATCGACAAGCATGTCGGAGACCGGGCGCGCTCCTTCCTCTATGATCAGCTCACCACAACGAATCTCATGAAGCGCGAGGAATTTGCGCGCATCTTCGGTGCTGCACTCGTTGCTGGAGAGAGGACCAATGGTCACCAGCTGTGCCGTCTCGGCCTTTTCCAGTATCGGCAGCGCCGCGACGAGCGCCCTGGCAGCGGCGCTTCGTCCATCCCAGCCGATCACGACTCTCTGGCCGATATGCGCCGGCTTGGCACGCGCCGAAAGAAGAACGGGCCGTCCGACCCTCACGAGTACCTGCAAGAATGCGTCATGAAGATCGTCGCCTTTTACGATCGGCGGAAAGACGACAAGATCGCTCAGGATCGCGGCATCTGCCATGACCTGCCCAAGATGGCCTGTTACGGCGCGATAGTTGGCGGTGGCGGCGCCGATGCGGCTTGGCGCGTCCATGATCCTTACGCCACATTCCGCGGCGACATTCGAAAAGTTGTGTTGCGCCGCCTTCGAGGCGATCTCCTGGAGCTCGATTTCGGCGTCGATCATATTCTCGACGATGTCCGGCCTGAGCGTCATTGTGGAATAAGCAACGACATCGCGCGGATCGCGCTGAATGAACAGCACTTCGACATGCGCATTGAACGCTCGCGCCATCTGAAAAGCGCTGGAAAGTGCACTTACGTCCCGTTCGGCGCCCGTAACCGGAACCGAAATTTTCACGATGCTCATTGCGGAGTCCTCCGTTAGACCCCGTCATCCAAGCATTGGCGCCATCGTCGTACATTGAGTAAGCGCAAGTTTCGCGAAAGAAGATATGTTGCTAAGCCTGCCCGCGAAGGAGATTTCCATGCGCGCCATGGTGTTAGACGGCGACGGCCAGCGTCTCAGGCTCGACCAAATGCGTCCTGTGGCCGAACCCGGGCCGCGCGATGTTGTCATTCGCGTCCATGCCTGCGGCGTCTGCCGAACGGACCTGCATGTCGTCGATGGCGAGCTTGCGCATCCAAAGCCCGCGCTCGTTCCCGGACATGAAATCGTCGGCACAATCGAGCGGGTCGGTGTGGAGGTAGAGGCTCTAAAGGTCGGCATGCGCGTGGGCGTGCCATGGCTGGGCTGGACGTGCGGCGAATGTGCATTCTGCCGCAGCGGACGCGAAAATCTCTGCGACCGGGCGCGATTCACCGGCTATCAGATCGATGGCGGCTATGCGGAATATGCCGTTGCGCATGAGCACTATTGCTTTCCGATTCCCGCCAATTTCGGCGATGTCGAAGCGGCGCCGCTCTTGTGCGCCGGACTGATCGGGTATCGCGCGCTCAAGATGGCTGGAGACGCAAGAACGATCGGCCTTTATGGCTTCGGCGCCGCCGCGCATATCGCAGCGCAAGTCGCGCGCTATCGTGGACAGCTTGTATTTGCCTTTACGCGGCCCGGTGACGAGGAGGGGCAGGGCTTCGCGCGGTCGCTCGGGGCCGCGTGGGCGGGCAGTTCGGATGAATCGCCTCCCGATCCTTTGGATGCTGCGATTATTTTCGCTCCGGTCGGCTCGCTCGTGCCCACAGCTCTGGCTGCTACCGTGAAGGGCGGCACTGTCGTCTGCGCCGGCATTCATATGAGCGACATTCCTTCGTTTCCTTATCGCATACTTTGGGAAGAGCGCGTGGTGCGATCGGTTGCAAACCTGACGCGCAAAGACGGCGAGGAATTTCTCGCGATCGCTGGAGGAATTCCGATACGCACGACAACGACAACATTTCCATTGGAGCGCGCCAACGAGGCGCTGTCGCAGCTACGCGCTGGCGCCTTCGACGGCGCTGCCGTACTGGTGCCTTAGTCGTTCGATCCAGCCGTGAGCGACAGATCCGCTCGCACAAAACCCGGAGGTTCGGAAAGGACGGAAAGGTGGAAGCCGAGCTCATTGCATAAGCTGAGCATCATCACGTTATCCTTCAGGACTTGTCCGGTGAGTTGCCGGATACCCCGGCCCCGCGCATAGGCAATCAGGCGCTGGAGGAGCAGGCGGCCCAGACCCTTGCCTTTCAGATCGCTTCGGACGACAACCGCGAACTCCGCTTTCGCGCCGTCCGGATCGCCCACCAGCCGCGAGACACCGGCGATCTCCGGTCCATCGAAAAGCACCAGGGCCATTTCGCGGTCGTAATCGATCTGTGTGAGGCGCGCGAGCAGCTTGTGGGACAACGCGTGAAGCGGCGCGAAGAAGCGGTGTCTGATGTCCTCGGGCGTCAGACGTGCGAAGAAGCGCTCCAGGGCGGCGGCATCTTCCGGACGTATGGGCCGCAGCTTGAACTCGCCCAAACCCGCGACCGACTCAGCGCGGGACAAATCCGAAGGATATGGCTGAATGGAGAGTCCGCTCGTCCGTGTTCCGATCTTAACGCGTGCGTCGAGCGCCACCACACCGGCTTCATCCGCGAGCAGCGGGTTGATATCCAATTCGACGATCCGCTCCAGATCGCAGACGAGCTGCGACAGGCGAACCAGCACCTCCGAAATTTGTGCCAGGTCTGCCTGCGGGCGGTCCCGATAGCCCTGCAGCAATCGCCAGATCCGTGTTCGTGACATCGTCTCATTGGCAAGGACCCGGTTGAGAGGTGGGAGCGCAAGGGCACGGTCGGCGATCTGCTCGACGGCCACGCCGCCCTGCCCAAACAGCAGATACGGGCCGAACGTCGCATCGGTCGCCATACCGACGATCAGTTCGAACGCTTCGGGCCGATGAACCATTTCCTGGACGAGAAAACCCTCCAGCCGTGCCGCCGGCGCTGCGGCCTTCACAGCTCGAATCATCGCCGCCGCACTATCATGTGCGGCTTGTGCCGACGGAATATTCAGGGCCACGCCGCCAATATCCGACTTGTGCGTGATGTCGGGCGATACGATCTTGAGCACGACCGGACTGCCGAATTGCGCGGCAAGGGCACGGACCTCGTCTGGCGTGCCGGCAAGTCCGCTGCGCACGACAGGAATGCCGTAGCAGCCGAACAGTTTCTGTATAGCGATCGGATCGAGCCAGCCAGGGCTTGCCCCGTTGACGAGGGCACGGGCGTCCGCACGGTTAGGCTCGAAATCCGCAAGCGCGGCCGGCACCTCCATCAACTGGTCCTGCGCGCGACGATAACGGACGAGATGCATGAACCCACGGACGGCCTTTTCCGGCGTGTCGTAGGTGGCGATGCGGGCAGAGGCGAAGAGATGCTGCGCCTCTTCGGCTTCTCCCGATCCGAGCCAACTCGACAGCAAGGAAACGCCGGGCGCCGCCGTAGCGACGACGGATTGCGCGGCCTCAACGCCGGAGGCGATGGCCGTCGGACAATGCAGGATCAGAATCGCGTCGATGCCGGGCGTTGTCTGCAGGATCTTCAGCGCCGCCGCATATCGCGCGCCATCTGCGTCGCCGATGATGTCCACGGGATTACCATGCGACCAGGTCGGCGGCAGCACAGCGTTCAGCCGCGCAACGGTCGCGCCATCGAGTTCGGCGAGGCGGCCGCCATCGGCCACCAAAGCGTCGGTCGCAAGGACGCCGATGCCGCCGCCATTGGTCAGAATCGCCAGACGATCGCCGGTTATCTTGGGCCCGACGGCCAACGTCTCGACGGCGTCGAACACCTCGTCGAGATCGTAGACGCGCAAGATGCCCGCGCGCTGGAATGCCGCGTCGTAGACGCCATCGACACCCGCAAGCGCGCCGGTATGCGATGCGGCGGCCTTGGCGGCCTGCGGCGCGCGGCCGGCCTTGATCGCGATGACCGGCTTCAAGCGTGCGGCCGCCCGCGCGGCGGAGAGGAATTTCCGCGCCTGAGTGATCCCCTCGATATAGAGGACGATCGCGTGCGTATTGGGATCGTTGGCAAGGAAGTCCAGCATGTCGCCGAAATCGACATCGGCCATGTCGCCTAGCGAAACGAGATGGGAAAAGCCTATGCCCCGCGCGGCCGCCCAATCGAGGATCGTGCCGACGATTGCGCCCGACTGCGCAACGAATGCAACGTGGCCCTTGGGCGGCGTGCCGACGGCAAAGGATGCGTTCAGACTGACAGCGGTCGATATCGTGCCGATGCAGTTGGGGCCGACGATGCGCATCAGATGCGGCCGCGCGGCATCGAGCATGGCCTGTTCGAGCTTGCGACCGGCTTCGCTGCCGGCGTCCCGAAAGCCCGCCGTCACGACGATGACGCCGCGCGCTCCTTTCGCACCGAGTTCGGAAATGAGTCCCGGAACCGTGACGGGCGGTGTGCAGATGACGGCCAGGTCCGGCGACACGGGCAAACTCGCGACGTCCGGATAGCATTTCGCGCCCGAGACCCAGCCGTGCTTCGGATTCACTGGCAAGATAGGGCCCTCGAAGCCAGCGGTCATGAGGTTATGTGCGATGACCGCGCCCACCGCGCGCGGCCTGTTGGTCGCGCCGATCAGAGCCACGCTTTTCGGTGCGAAGATTGCGTCGAGATTTCGGACCGTCATGTCATGGGTGTGACGCCGACGATCTTGAACGGCCGCTGAATATGGTCGTGCTCGGTCACGGAAACATACGCCCCTTCGAAAAGCGCGTGGCGGTCGAGTTTGAAGAACGGTTCATCGTCGTCTGCATCGCGGGGATCGTAATCAAATCGCCAGCCATGACCAAGATGCCGAAGCTTGCCAAATTCGTCCGGCTGGCCGTGCCAGAAGCGACGCACGGTACAATTGTCCTTCTCTGCCTGCCATTCCCGCGCGTCGAGATGGCCGTCCGCGCTCAGTGGCGCGACGAATTCGTACCCATAGTCAGGACTCCCATCCGGAAATCCTTCCATCCGTGCCAGTTCCATCCGGATTCTTGTCAGCGCCATATCGGCCTCCACGATTGCCTCTGGACTGTCTCACAAGGCGCCTGGCCCGTCCTTGATGTCCCTCAAAGACCAGCGATGCTGGGTGCGCGAACCTATCGGCCGATGCGACGGGGATTTCCAAAATGTCGATGAACGGATTGCTTCTTCTGGCTCTGGTTCTAACCGCGTTCTGCACGCTGGCGATGGTCAGCGTCGTGGTAAGGATTATGTTCAACGAGAGTTTAAGCTTGCTGAAGCGCCGCAGAAGGAGCCGTCTAAAAGAAGGATCAAAAGCGGTCCAGGGCAGCGGCGCGAACCCCTCTTAGCATCGTCTCGACGGCGTCGGCGCGAATCCCAGAATGCATGCCGCCAAAATGAATATGGTCCACAAGGTCGAGACCACAGACCGCGGCGAAGTGCTCGTCGAACAGCTTGCGGACCGCATCCCAGGCACCCGTCTTCTGTACCCACTCCATCGGCGCTCCGCTTGAGGTAAAGCTGATCATCTTGCGAGATTTCAGGAGCGGCACATTGCCACCTTTCCCCGAACCATAGGCAAACCCCAACCCGAACACCCGGTCGATATAGCCCTTGAGCATGGCGGGCTGGGCGTTCATCCAGAACGGATAGAAGAACGCAAAAACGTCGACGTCGGATAACAGATGGCGCTCGGCCTGAACGTCTTTTCCCGGGGCAAATCCACCCGGTTTTGGGATCTCCTCGCCCCCCAGACAGGGCGCGAAATTCATGCGGTAAAGGTCGCGCAATAGAGCTTTCTGACCGTTTTTCTCGACCGTCTCGCTGTAGGCCTTGGCCGCCGAAACGGTAAAGCTCTGAGCATTGGGGTGCGCGACGATAACGGCGTGCTTCATCTGGGCCTGTGGAAAGTCAATTCACTGAAATTTAGGCGGAGAGGGTCGGCCGAACACTGATGTGGCGCAAATTATGAGGATGGGCGATAATGTGATGGGTCCCGTGCTCGGAGGGCGTCATGCAAAGCAGCGATGTCCTGTTCCGAACGCTGCTCGCGACCGCCGTCGATGGCATCATGATCATCGACGAGATGGGGATCATCAAGGTCTATAGCGATTCCTGCGAACGCTTGTTCGGCTACACGGCCGAGGAAGCCATCGGCCAGAATGTGAAGCTGCTCATGCCTTCGCCCTATCACGCCGAACATGATGGGTATCTGGCTCATTATCGCACCACCCGAGAGCGTCGGATCATCGGGATCGGCCGGGAGGTCGTCGGCCGCCGGAAAAACGGCACGACCTTTGCCATGTACCTGTCCGTGGGCGAGGGCGAGTTTCGCGGCGAGCGTATCTTTCTGGGAATCGTTCACGACATCTCGGAACGGAAGGTCAATGAACAGCAGATTCAGGAATTGCAGAAGGAGCTGCTGCACGCGACCCGCCTGACGGCAACTGGACAATTGAGCGCAGCGCTCGCCCATGAACTCAACCAGCCGCTGACAGCGATCCTGAATTATACAGGTATCCTGGAGGAGCTGGCGGCGCAGGACGAGAGCGCCAACGGACCGATGGTCCGCAGCGTGGCCGGACGTATTTCCGAGCAAACGACACGTGCGGGCGAAATCATCCGAAGGATGCGCGGTTTCGTCGCCAAGCGCGAACCCGATCGGGCCGTCCAGGACCTGAGCGCGGCCGTCCGGGAATCCATGGCGCTTGGTTTCCTGGGCGCCGCGCAAGCGAGCGTGAAGCTACAGACGCAATTGCCGCGAGACGTTATTCTGGTTTCCATTGACAAGGTGCAGATCCAGCAGGTGATGATCAATCTGGTCCGCAATGCCGTAGAGGCCATGCAGGAATCGGCTCGTCGATCGCTGACGATTGCGATCGATCGCGACGAAAATTTCGCTCGGGTAAGCGTCCGTGATACGGGGTCAGGACTCACACCGGAAGTCGCGGCCTCGCTGTTCCAACCCTTCGTCACTACGAAGGAAGACGGGCTTGGCATCGGACTCTCGATCTGCCGCACTATTGTCGAAGTGCATGGCGGGAAGCTTTGGATGGAGCCCAATCCCGGTGGTGGAACGGTATTTCGATTCCGGTTGCCGATTGCTGCGGAGAGCGGCGCCGATGGCCAGTAACCCGGTCGTCTTTGTCGTCGACGACGATGACGCGGTGCGCGAATCTCTCGCGATGTCTCTCAAGCTCGCAGGTCACCAGGTCGAAAGCTTTGCTTCGGCGGCCGCCTTCCTCGCAAGCGGCGCTCCGAACCGGTCCGGCTGCCTCGTCACCGACATTCGTATGCCCGATATGGATGGGATCGAGCTTCAGGAAGAACTCAGGAAACGCAATTGCTCGCTGCCCGTGATTGTGATCACTGGGCATGGCGACGTTCCTCTGGCCGTTCGCGCGATGAAGGCCGGGGCCGGCGATTTCCTGGAAAAGCCGTTCGCGCGCGACGCGTTGCTCGCCGCGGTCCAGCGGGCACTCGAACGCAATGCGACGGCTGTAGATAACGCCTCTCAAGGCGATCAAATCCGTACTCGTATTGCTCTCCTGACGCCCAAGGAACGCGAAGTGTTCGGCCTTGTGGTCTCCGGTAAGCAGAGCAAGGTGATTGCTCACGAACTCGGCGCTTCTCCCCGCACCGTCGAGATTCACCGCGCCCGAATGATGAAGAAACTTAACGCTGGCAGCCTGCAGGAGCTGGTGCGGATGGCGATCGCTGCCGGCGTTCATACGTAGACCTACGTACGTAAACAAACGCATTTCGCCACACGCGCTTCGGCGAGAGATTGCCTCAACCCTTGTTGAGGAGCGCACCATGTCATTTTCCGGTCAGGCCCTTCGGACCATCCGCCCCGTCCTTCCTCCTTCGATGCTGCCCACCGGCACAGCGCGCCTGACCGGGTTCGACGCTCCACCGGAGCTTGAGGCGGTTGGCAGCGTCGTCAGTTTCGCTCGTAACGAAACGATCTTCGACGAGGGCGAAGAGATCACCGCCACTTACAAGGTTGTGAGCGGTGTTGTCCGGCTCTGCCGCCTCACCGAGGATGGGCGTCGACAGATCGCAGGGTTCCGCCTGCCGGGCGATCTCGTCGGCATGGAGTGGACCGGCGAGTACGAGATGACGGCCGAAGCCGTGCGCGATGTTTCGGTGATTCGCTATGGGCGCACCCGCCTGGACAGGCTCTCTCAGGAACGCTCCAGCGTCCGCGACCATGTCCTTGCGCATCTGCGTCAGGATCTGCGCTCGGCCCAGGAGCATCTGATCATGCTAAGTTGCCAGAGCGCAACCGAGCGGGTGGCAGCCTTCCTGCTACAGGTCGCGCGCCGCGCCGGTGCGCGCGACGGCGATGATATCGACATGCAACTCGGCCGCCAGGACATCGCCGACTATCTTGGTCTGACGCTGGAAACGGTCAGCCGTACCTTCAGCGATATGACGGCGCGCGGAATCATTGCCACGCCCAAGCGCCGGCATGTGGTGATCAGGAATACGCCAAAGCTCAAAGCGTGCATGAGAAGCGCGAACTGATAGTCGAGATCGGCGATGGCAGACCCGAAGGACATCATGAGCGCTGCAAACATCGCGCGGCGCCATTTCGGAGCGGCAATCGCGGAGGCGGTTGCGGCTGGACACGATCCGGATGCTCTGGCCCGCCAGATGCTGGGGCTCGTCGTTACGAAATATCTCGAAAAGCGGCCCATAGACGACGTCCGCTCCGAGCTGATCTTTGTCGCGGAGAACTGCGATCCGGACACCGATTTCGTGTTCATGCGGCCATGAACCGCGAAAAGGGTTTGCGATGAGCTTTCCGACCGTGATTGCACTTGCGACGGCGCTCTCGATTGCCGCGCCAGTCAACGCCAAAGTGATCACGCAAGTCGAGCAAGGCCGGCTGAATGCCATCGAGGCCTGCTCGGCTTGTCACCAGGTTCGTCCCGAACAAGCCCCGCGTCCGCCAGTCCATGACGACAACGAAGACATGGATGTACAGCCGCCAAGCTTCATGGACATCGCCCGCGCGCACGGCACCGACATCGAGTATCTGCGCAAGCACATCCGCGAGCCCCAATGGCCTATGCGCGAGCAGATGATGGACGACGAATATCTGAACGGCATCATTCTCTATATCGGGTCGCTTCGCACGCATCCCAAGAATTTCAAATGAACCGCGCCGTCCTTTTTGCGGGGATGGCGCTCGCGCTGACGGTTTCAGCGGCCAGAGCCGAGGGCGTCTTCACGCCGGCGTCGATGCCGCCCGGAGAGGCAAAGCGCTTGATCGATGAGTTTCGTGCCCGGGAAGTGCGGCCGGGGGTCGACCAGACTTCTTCCATGCTTCGCTGCATCCTGGATGTCACAAGTACCTCGCTCGGCCGGGTCGACGCCGATTGCGGTCGGGCGATGCTGCTCAGTCCCCGCGACCCGGAGCCCTATAAGGTGCGTGGGACTGTTTATCTGCTTCAAGGCCATTATGAGCGTGCTCTGGACGATCTGAACCGGGCGGTGGAACTCGATACGGCCGACGCTGGAAGCTATTCCACACGCGGTGAAGCCCATCGCGTGCTCGGCGATTTTCACAGCGCTGTCGCAGACCTGAGCAGGGCCATCGCGCTTTCGCCCAAAAGCGCATTCTATTGGAACAGCCGCTGCTGGATCAGGGCCGAGGCCAATAGAGAACTCGCGCACGCGCTCGGGGACTGCGGCACGTCGCATGCCCTGGACCCGAAATTTCCGGCAGCGCTGGACAGCCGGGGGTTCGTCTACCTGAGACTTGGGCAATACAGGCTCGCCATTCGGGACTATGACGCGGTGCTCCGCCTTGAGCCGGCCTATCCGACTTCGCTGTTCGGCCGCGGCGTTGCGAAGCTTCATCTGAACCAGATGGCGGCGGGAAGAGCCGACATCGTGAAAGCGAGGGTTCTCGATCCCGACGTCGATGCGTTCTTTGCCGATCTGGGCATTACGACGCAAAGCTTGCCGATGCCAGTGCTCAAACAGCCGAAATCCCGCCCTAAACGGCCGCCTCCGAGCGACCGGTACGCCAAGCGATAAACAAGAAAGCTTCCGGGCAACCGTCCAGACGCTTACAGACCCTCTCTAGGTTTTAGAGCATTCGCTGGCGGTGTTCATGGTGACACGCCCGACCAATCGCTTTCCGGCCAGTGAGGACAGCAGCCTTTGATCGCGGCCATAGACGTCGCGTACGAAGTCCACCGATCCGTCCTCATTGGCGATCACCGTCCAATAAACCACGAAGACCGGCAGCACGGCGTCCAGTGAAATACGCTTGTTTGCGCCCTCGGCGATATCCGCCTGGATATCCGGCACGCCTTTCTCCGGGTCACCTGTCATCGCGAACGACGCGAGGGGCTGTATCTGTTCCACGCGCATGCAGCCGTGGCTGAGGTGCCGCTCCGTGCGCGCAAACAGCGTTCGCGCCGGTGTGTCGTGAAGATATTCGTCGAACCGGTTTGGCATCTCCAACTTGATCTGGCCAAGCGAATTGTCCGGTCCGGGCAACTGACGCAGTGTGCCCGATGGCCCGATGACGATATGGTTCTTGCTCAGGTAGTTTGGATTTCGCCGCGCCTTAGGCAGGATTTCTTTACGCGCGATCGACGCGGGAATCTTCCAGTCGGGGTTGATCGTGACCGCTGTAATATTCGCGGTGAATATAGCTGTGCGCGTGGAGGACTTGCCAACGATGACCTTCGATCTCAGGACGACGCGCCCGCTATCCACGACGGCAAGCGTTGCATCGGCGGCGTTGACCAGAATGTAGCGGCGGCCCAGATCCCGTGGCAGCCAGCGCCAGCGCTCCATATTCGCTTCGATCGCGTCGACCCGCGCGGATACCGGTATATTGAGGGCTTCCATCGTTTTCGGTCCGAGGCGTCCGTCTGCCTCCAAGCCGTGATGATGCTGGAATTCCTGGAGAGCCGCTTTCAGGTCCTGCGCCGGTTCGGCCGTAAGACCCTCATCCTCAAGCGCCAGACGCTTGGCCAGGTTGTCGGTTGGGGGCGACTGCGTGTCGAGCGAGTCCGGTATGGGCCCCAGGATGGGCTCCCATCCGCCGACATCAACGATGTGCCGATAGCGCGCCAGAGCTTGTTTGAGGCGATCATAGGGCGGGTGCGGCGGGGCCAAGGTCTCGAGGAAACCGGAAAGATGGCCGCTGCTCAGCGCATCGTTGAGAGCGCCGGGTGCGTTGAAAGGTTCCGCGGGTAGATCGACATCGCGATCCAGTGCGCGAAGCTGCGAGCGCCCCGAACGAAGATCGCGCGCGAAGCGTAGAAGGCCGTCCGTCAGCAGCAGTTCGAATTCGGCGCGCCCTTCGGCGGTCGCCGCGCGTTGCCTGTTTCGGATTTCGTTCACATGATACTGAGCAGCATCGAGGCCGTCTTCTACCGCATGCGTAAGAGCTGTCAGCGCAATCTCCGCATCGCGCGTTGGCATCTCGCCCGCCGTCCAGGCTGTCTGATAGGACCGGCTGCCATAGAAATCCCGGAGTGCCGCAAGGTCGAAATCGCGCATTTCGAAATTGGCGGTGTCGCCTTTGATCAGCAGGTCCTGGATTCGCGCGGCGGTATCGGCCGGCGGCGTTGCTCCGGCGAGAAGCAGCAAGCAAGCTAGGGGTAAGAACAATCGAAAGAACTGCGATACTAACACGTGCATACTCTCACTAACGCAAGGATGCGTGGCCCGAGAATGCTTCCCGGGCCACGCCTCAAAGCCGCGACGGATGGGGTGATAAGCGGCCTTGATGTCGGTCCTGCCGGCGCAGGAGATCACGCCCCATAAAGGCCCGCCGTTCGTTGATAACCGTCAAATTTCGCCCGATACCGTGGCGGCGTTTTGCATCCCTCGCGCCGCGCGGACCACATCCCGGACAGGGCCGCTCGCATCGATCTTCAGCCAGTCCCGCGGCACAGAGGCATTTTGTAGTTGCTTCGCCAGCACCGCGGTGTCGGCATCGGAAGCATCGCCGCGGCGCTCTCGCAGCCGCTGCTCCAGAACGTCGCGTGGCGCTTCGAGCCATAGACCGGTGAAGGGCACGTTTGCGGCTTCGGCAGCATCCCGGACGAGCCGCCTTTCTTCTTCGGATATGAATGTCGCATCGACGATCACCGCATGACCGAGTTGCGCTATCGATTGTGCCTGGCCGAAGATCCTTTTGTAGACCTCCCGGACGCCCGTCGCGCTGTAGGCGTCACCTTCCAGCCTCGCGGTCTCGGGCACGCCCAGCATTGCTTTGCGCGCGACGTCGCTGCGAAGAATGATGGCGCCCGGCGCTGCGCCGACCGATGGCGCTAGGCCCTGCGCAATGGTCGTTTTGCCGGTCCCTGAAAGTCCACCGATGGCGATCAGACGCGGCGGCCTGGGCTCCAGGTAAGATACCGCCAGATCAAGGAGGTGCCGCGACCGTCCTTGATCCGGCTGGGCTCCGGCACGCTCCGCAGCGACAGCCACATGGGACCGGATCGCGGCGCGGCAGGATAGAAACAACGGCAGGCACTCGACCATGGCGATGTCATCAAATCGCTCCAGATAGCGATTGAGAAGTGCATTGGCATGGGGGCGGAGATCGCGGGAATCCAGATCCATCAGCGTGAAGGCGATGTCGTACCCGACGTCGATGCAGGAAAACCCGTCCGCAAACTCGATCGCGTCGAACAGCATCGGCTTGCCGTCGAGCATGCAAACATTGTTCAGGTGCAGATCGCCGTGACAGCGCCGTACCAGGCCCTGCTCACGACGCCGTTCCAATGCCGGTGCCAGCCGCTGCAACCAGGTCTCCGAAAACTCCGCGTAGCGCGCGACCGCGTCCTTGGAGAGGCCGGGTGCGTCCCGAAGCAGCGTCACGTTCTCGTCCACGACGCGGCGCATACCATCAGCGCCACCATGAGACCGGATTTGTTCTGCACTCCGATGGAACGTCGCGATCGCCTCGCCGAGGGCGCGCATCTCGCCGATCGCAAGCGTGCCCGCTTTGCGACGCTCTTCGAGCAGGTTTTCCTGCGAAAATCTCTTCATCACGACGACCCAATCGATCGCGCGCGGATCATCGACCTCTCCAAATGTCAGACCGTCTCCATTGGCGACGATACCGCGTACACCTTCGTAGATCTCCGGGGCCATCCGCTTGTTGACCTCCAGTTCCCGCAGGCACATCGCCTTGCGCAGCGCCGGCGTCGAATAGTCCATGTATGGGAATTTGACGTCGCGTTTCAGCTTGTAGGCGTGGGAGCCTGTCAGAAAGACAATCGAACCGTGCGTTTCGTGGATCGATGGCGGCTCTTTTTCGCCGTGCGCCGAAGGGTTGGACAGGAACGCGATGACATCCGCTTGTGTGGACTCGGTGTTGTGATGATCCACGGTCGCACTTTCCCTGATGAAGGGGCCAAGCCGTTCAGAACAGACATGGTTGGAGCCCTTAGCGAATAACGGCATTCAGAGCCTTCCTGACCGCCCTTCGCGCCGAAGATAGAACGGAAGGCGAAGGCCGCTTCGGCTGAGCGGCTTCGATGGGATCGAGGCCCGCACGGCGTCCGGTCGCCGTCTCAATGGAAATGCGGAAATAGAGAGGTTCAAGCGGCCGCTCGCCGGACCGGAGCACTGTTCTCACATAGCCTGGCTCCCACCATTGCCGTCCCTTGCTTTGCAACAGCGCATAGGCGTAATCGCGCAGTTCAACAGTGCCGTGCGCGTCCGGTAGCTCTTCGTACCGTCCGGTCACAACGGCCGTTGCCCATTCCCGCGGACTCTTGACCTCTTCAAAAGCCACGCAGACGAGGGGGTTGGCCCGCATCCATTCGACCTTTTTTCCCATGGTCGTGAATCCGTAAAGATGGCGATCGCTCGCGGCGAAATTCACGCAAGCGATATAGGGTTGACCGTCTTTTGCGCACGCGAGATGTCCAAGAGGAGCACGTTTCAGGAGGCGATCGATCTCTTCTCTAGAGAGCTCATGAATTTCCATTGCTCACCTCGACTGGCTCTATCAGAGCATTCGCCAGCATCTTCTCGCGGCCAATCATCAACGGATCGTCCGTTTCGGCGCGAGCAATCTATCTAAAACACACGCGCGGCACGGCTACCTTGATCCGCATCAATGTTTGAGGTTTCCGCGCCTGCTTCATTCGTACCACAATGTGGAGGCCGCGATGATTGTTTCGGACGTGATGACCCGCGAGGTCGCTTCGGTAAAGCCGGAGAGCGCGCTGAAAGCCGCCGTCTTCCTCATGGTGGACCGAAAGCTCAGCGGCCTGCCGGTTATTGACGATGATGGGCATGTTGTTGGGATGATTACCGAAGGCGATCTCCTGCGCCGGTCGGAAATCGGAACGCAGGGAAAGGAGCCCGGCTGGTTCGAGTTGCTTTTCATGCCGGGCACCGCCGCTTACGATTATGTGCGCACCCACGCCCGCAAAGTCGAGATGCTGATGTCGTCGAACGTCGTCTCGATTGCACCGTCCGCCGAACTCGCAGAAGCCGCTCGTCTGATGCAAAAGCACGGGGTCAAACGCCTTCCCGTGGTTGAGGACGGCCGCCTTGTCGGGATTCTCGCGCGCGCGGACCTGCTCAAGATGCTAGCCGGCGCCCTGGAATCCTGCCTGCCTGTCTCGGATTCCGAACTCATGTCGCGAATTTCGGCTGAATTGAAGGGGCAAGGATGGCTTCCCAAAGCGAATGTCCGTGTGAGTGTCGACGAGGGGGTTGTTGAGTTATCGGGTGTCGTCACGGACATGCGCCACCGGGACGCACTGTCGGCCCTGGCCGAATCCGCTGGCGCGAGGCAGGTGCGCAACAAGATGGTATGTATCGAACCACTCTCGGCGACGCGGATCGACTGAGCGCATGACACTGCAAAAGAAGACCTTGGTCGATTTCATCCGGGCGCGAGGATTGGGCGTCGTATCGACAGTCTCCGCGACCGGCGCGCCCGAAGCAGCCCTCGTCAATCTGGTCGTGACCGACGCGGCGGAGCTTATTTTCTATACCCTTCAGGACAGTCGAAAGGGCGCGAACCTTCGGCGCAATCCCAAGATGGCCGTCGTCATAGGCTGGGACGACGAGAAGACGCTGCAATACGAAGGCGTTGCGGACGAACCGGCCGGCTTCGAACTCGAGCAGTTGAAGCAGATCTACGCGGACGCACGGCCGGACGCAGGGGCTCAGATGCGATGGCCCGGGCTCACCTATTATCGCGTGCGGCCCAAATGGGCACGCCTCAGCGATTATCGTACTCGCTGGTCGGTCGAGGAATTGGTTTTCTAGGCTGCAGGCAAGCGACGCGGGCGTCAGTCGTTCGCCAGAAATTCCGACACCGCTTCGATCTGCTCCTGGGTCATAGCTCCGACATTGTTGTCCATCTTGTCGTGATAGCGGGTGCGCACATTGAACGACAGGAGTTGGGCACTCAGATAGTCGGCATGCTGGCCCGCGAGCCGCGGAACGGCGCCGCTTCCCTCGCCCTGTGCCCCGTGGCAGCGCTGGCAGGCCGGAACGGTCGTACCCGCGCCCTCCATGTAGATCTTTTTGCCCAATGAAGCGGCGTGGCCGCGTGCGCCAAAAGCTGTCGGCGCCTGGCTCGCGAAGTACCAGCCAATGCCATTAATCTGATCGGGACGGATATGCGTCGCGATATCCCACATGGCGTGGATGGCGCTGGGCGTCTGCGTGTTGGGATCGCGAAACGACGAAAGCCGTTGCCAGATATAGGCCGCTTGCTGACCGTTGAGCCGCGGTACGGAATGCGAAGTGCTGTTACCGCCGACGCCATGGCAGCTCTCGCACGGCGCCACGATTTTTCGTATGGCGTCGCTGTTCTCAGCCGCCCCGGCGGGCGCGACCAGAAGGACGGTGCCCAAAGCCAGCACTATTACAGCCTTCTTCATGCCACTCTCCCAGTCTGAAATCGGATCAGACTGCATTGTGAAGTGCTCCACGACAAGCTGCACTCGCCCCATGGCAATTTGATCACGTACCGTACGCGCGCCGGGAGCGGACCAGGCCGCGCGCTCGACGGTACCGTCTTTTCGTGGCGCTGCCCGAACGTTGACGAGAATCAAAGCCTTGGAAGCCGTCGGCGGGTATACTGCGTCATTGTCGGGCAACCGCAGTAGTAGTCGCAAAATCATCGATCTGCGTAATCATTTGCGGAGGCACATGGCTGAAATCACCGGCGTTCGGGGGCTGACGAGCCAGGAAGCAGGCAATCGACTCGAGACGTACGGGCCGAACACGCTTCCCGATCCCGAGCGGCGCAACGTTGCGCGGATCGCGTGGGAAGTCGTTCGCCAGCCTATGTTCGCGCTCCTGCTCGGTGGCGGCGCGATCTATCTTGTTCTCGGCGAACCTGTCGACGCGGTCGTCCTGGCCTTGTTCGCCACCTTGTCGGTTTCGATCAGCATCGTTCAGGAAACGCGTAGCGAGCGCGTGCTTGAATCATTGCGCGACCTTGCCAGCCCTCGCGCGCTCGTCATTCGTGACGGCGAACGCAAACGCATCGCGGGAGGCGAAGTCGTGCCTGGTGACATTTTGATCCTGGCCGAGGGCGACCGCGTTCCGGCAGATGCCATCCTGATAGACGGCCATGACGTACTGGCGGATGAATCACTGCTGACAGGCGAATCCGTCCCGGTTCGCAAGCGCGCGTCGGCGGACGAAACCGGCTGGGGTCCGGCGGGCGGGGAGGACTTGCCTTATGTGTTCTCGGGCACCTTGATCGCTCGCGGCGCAGGCATCGCACGCGTCGCCTCGACCGGCCTCCACTCCGAAATGGGAAAGATCGGCCAGGCCCTTCAAGGTATCAGCTTTGAGCAGCCGCGATTGCAGGCGCAGCTAAGTTGGCTTGTGCGCGATTTCGGGCTGATCGGCATAACGGTCGCGGCGCTGGCCGTTATCCTGTACGGCCTGCTGCGCGGTTCCTGGCTGCAAGCGGTCCTAGGCGGCATCGCAATCGGTATGTCGGTGCTGCCGGAAGAAATTCCGCTGGTGCTTGCTGTCTTCATGGCCATGGGCGCGTGGCGAATTTCGCGAGCCCGCGTCCTTACAAGACGCGCCGCGGCAATCGAAACACTTGGGTCGGCAACCGTCCTTTGCACCGACAAGACCGGAACGCTCACAGAAAACAGGATGCGGGTTGAGCTGGTGGTTGCCGATGGCAACCTGTGGCGACGCGCGGACGCACTGCCACCTGGCGAATGGACGGAAGACACCCTGCATGCAGCGCTCGGCGCAAGTGCGCCCATTCCAACAGATCCCATGGATCGCGCGATCCACGATACCGCGGCCCTGTTCGAGCGCCGTGCGCGAGGCGGCATCCTGCAAAGCTATGGCCTGCGGCCCGATCTGTTTGCGACAACGAATTTGTGGAGCGGCGCGGAGGGCGCTTCGGCTGTGGCCTATGCCAAAGGTGCGCCCGAAGCGATCGCTGAACTTTGCCGTCTGCCCGAAGCCCGGCGCGCCAAATTGCTGGCGGAAGTCGATGCCATGGCGGCACAGGGCGTGCGGCTACTGGCTGTCGCGGAAGCCGAGGTCCCCATCGCGGACGGCAATCGTCCGAAGTCCCAACGCGACATTCTGTTCAAATACCTGGGACTTATAGGGTTTGCCGATCCGCTCCGCGCGACGGTGCCGAATGCCGTCGCGGAGTGCCGGAACGCCGGCATCAGAGTCGTCATGATCACCGGCGACTATCCAGCAACGGCCCGCGCTATCGCGCGGCAGGCGGGTATCGATGCCGAGCAGGCAATTTCGGGCGATGATATCGACAGGCTCGACGATGCGGCCCTCGCGGAGGCGATCAAGTCCAGCAGCGTTTTCGCGCGCATCAGGCCGCAGCAGAAGCTGCGACTGGTCGAGGCCCTGAAACGCGACGGTGAGATCGTCGCCATGACGGGCGATGGCGTGAACGATGCACCGGCCATGAAAGCGGCTCACATCGGCATCGCCATGGGCGGGCGCGGAACCGACGTGGCCCGCGAAGCAAGCTCGCTCGTTTTGCTCGACGACGATTTTGCGTCCATCGTCCGGACGATAAGACTCGGACGCCGCATCTACGACAATATTCGCAAGGCGATCCAATACATCGTCGCCGTGCATATTCCGATTGCTGGGCTTGCCGTACTGCCCCTGCTATTCGGATTGCCGCTCATGCTGATGCCGATCCAGATTGCGCTCCTAGAAATGGTGATCGATCCGGCGTGCTCCATCGTCTTCGAGTCTGAAGTCGAAGAAACCGATGTAATGCGACGCCCGCCGCGCAAGCCGGACGCGCCAATATTGTCGAAGCACGCCGCGCGATGGGCCATTATCCAGGGGCTTGCGGCGCTTCTGATTGTTGCCGCCTCACTCTATATCGGCACGCACAATTCCATGCCGGAGGGCGATCTGAGAGCCCTGGTATTCACCACGCTCGTCCTCATGAACATCGGTTTGATCGTCGTCAATCGCTCGTTCCGCGCGTCTTTATCGGATGCCTTCCTGCGGCCCAATCCGACGCTCTGGATACTGGTCTGCGTCGTGGCCATGGTGCTCGCGGTGGCCGTGTACTGGCATCCGGCACAAACCCTGTTTCACTTCGGACCGCTTCACTGGGACGACCTGGCGATTTGCCTGGGCGCCGGAGCGGTACTCATTGCGCTGCTCGAAGCCGGAAAGAAATTCGCCGCCAGAGAATAGCGTACGGCGACTACAACGCGCTGTCAGGATTGACCCGCCAGAGAAGACCCCATTGGCTGCGTCACTCGCGGGCCAAACAAACCAGTCCCTTTAACCAATTCGACCTGGACCAAATCTATCGCCTGGTTCGCTAGCCCGATTTGATCTCGATCAGAGAAATCTTTCCGTATGACAGGCTGGATGGGCTTGCACGCATACTGGAGGCGCACCGTGAAAGCCATCTTCGTACCTTTGTTGGGAACACAGAGCGACCATCATGCGCTTACTGCCGCCAAGAGTCTGGCGGCAGGGTTCGGCGCTACGGTCAACTGCGTCCACGTTCGCCTCGACATAAACGCTGACCTTGCGCTGGCGACGCGCGAGGTCACTTGGCGAATCGAGCGTGAGGAAAACGAAAGATCTGGGATTGCACGCGCCGAATTCGACCGCGGGTTTGGATCGGGGACCGCTGGCGGTGCTTCGCAATCCGGCATCACTGCACAATGGCGCGAAATCGTAGGCTACCCTTCCGACGAGTACGCCTATCACGGACGCATGCACGACGCGGTCGTGGTCGCTCGGGAAAAGCTCTTGCCGGAGCATTGCGGAGAAATCGTAATGCAGACTGGACGGCCCGTCATTGTCGCGTGCGCGCGACCGGTCGAAAAAATCGGCGAGACTGTTTTGGTCGCGTGGAACAATTCGGCCGAATCCGCAAAGGCTCTTACGGCTGCGATGCCTATCCTCTGCAGGGCAAAGAAGGTGGTTCTCGCTGGAAGTCCGCCGACCATGATCGATGAAGAGGAAGCGCGTCAATCGCTCGAACAACTGGGGGAGTTGCTGAGTCTTCATGCAATCCGGCCGGAAATTCGCCTTCTGACGAAAGCGAATGGCGACGAAGCGAACGCCATCAAGGAAGCCGCGTATGAGGCCAATTGCGATCTCGTGGTCATGGGTGCCTATGGCCGCAGCCGGCTCCGCGAATATCTGTTTGGCGGCGTCACGCGCGAATTCCTGAAGGAATGCGAGATCCCTGTCATGCTTCTTCACTAGAGCAGCGCACGATGAGATATAGATCGGCGGGGATAGCAGATCAGCCATTCGATCCGATCCTTGCACGCCCCAAAGCGTTGAAGAATTAAATTGACATTTCTGCGGCAGATCAATTTTGCAAACCGCGTGATGCGGCAACGTTCTCCTGTTCGGAAAGTGTTTCCGATCACCGGGCAGGAGAAGCTGAAATGACGCGTGTCGGGCATTCGAAACGGTTGCGTATCGTTGTGCCGCTGATATTGCCGCTTACGCTTTGTGCATCGCCGGCGCTGGCTGCGTCAGGACATTTTTCTAAGCCACAGAGTCTCACACTGCGTCAGAATACGCAGGCGGTAACCGGCCAGCGTATCGCTGTGAACGATTCCGGGCAGATGATTGCCGTGTGGCAGCAGGCAAATCAGCTGCAGGCGCGAACATTCGCCGGCGGCTTCTGAAGTCCCGCCACGGCGATCACACAGGAAGCCGACAGCGCCGCGCTCTTCGATCTCGCAGAATCTTCGCCGAAGCAGGGCCTGGCGATGTTCTCGCTTACGTCGAGTGGACAAACCTCGGCGCAATATTCCTTCTTCGCTGCCGGCACCTACATCCACCGGGGTGGGGTACGTTTATTTCCTCGAACTCAGCAATCGGCACATCTATGTCGGCGACCGACGATCTGCGCCGACGATTTCGCTCGCATCAATCCGGAAACGTGAAATCGACCAAACAGTATTTCCCCGCGAACTAGAAGTCCTACGTGGCAGTTTCGACCGAAACGCATGCGCGCCAGCTCGAGAGATATTTTAAATCCGGTTCGGGACTCGGCACTACCGATCTTCGGCTTCTTCTAGCCCTTATCGAGAGCCCCGGCAGCACTCTTCCAAAAGATCAACTCATGCGACTTGTTTGGGGAAGTTCTGCTTAGCGACGAAGGTAACTTGTTTTGGCTGTTTGATCAGTTGGCGCTTCTTTCTGCGCGGCATGCGGCGCTCATCTTCGGCTATGCCGACCATGCCTGGTGTAACTACCGCTCGCGGGCCGACAGGTGCGCCGGCCCGCGGATCTAGGAACATGCCGACTATGGAGTTCTCATAAAGCCATGGTGAAAGCCATCGCTGTCGACGTAAGTGCCGACGACCGCGCCCCTATATCCAAGGCTGTTATCGATGCTCCACACGAATGTATCGAATGACCCGAGTGGATCGAACCTTTTGATATTACCGCTCACTTTCCGCACAAAGCCATGATGCCTTCCACGTTTATCCTTATAGAACCCAGTAGCCATTCCGCTATTGGCGATGGCAACCCCCACTGAAGAGCCCACCGCTTTCGGGGCGTCATAGGTGGTGATTGTGCCGTCCGCGGCTCTGATAAACGCGTGATACGCGCCACCACTATCGAGGTAGTCGCCAGTTATCGCGCCGCCCTTGTTGATGTTGTAAGCTGTCGTGTAAGCCGATCCTGAAGGATCGAAGGATGTGACGGTCCCATCTGGCGCGCGCACATATCCGTGGCCGATAGCGCTGCTATCTTCATAGAATCCTGTAACGGCACCGACATCGTTGATATAGGAGGGACCGGTGTATGCCGAGCCAGGCGCATCAAACGGGATAATTGTTCCGTCAACCGATCGCACGAATTCATGAAAATGGTGGCTACCGTCGCGAAAATATCCCGCAATGTCACCATTAGAGTTGATGCTGGTCGCGATCGCATAAGCTGATCCTGCCGGATCGATCGTCGTGATTGTCCCGTCGGGGCTGCGTACAAAGCCATGGTACACGTTGTTGTTGTCTCGATATGTGCCAACGATGGCGCCAGTCGCATTGATCCCGAATGCGGTGGTATAAAGTGATCCCGTTGGATCTACTGTTGTGAAGGAGCCGTCATTGGCTCGAATGAAGGCGTGAACTACACTGTTTCCGTCAGTATAATCTCCAGTTACGACGCCGTTGCTGATGCCGAACGGTTGCGTGTCGACGGCAGCCGGAGGATCAAAAGTTGTAATTGTGGCGGCTACGGCTGCAGCCGTGGTCATGCTTCCGATCACCACGAAGAATACAATCTTTTGTATTTGAACCAGCCTTGAGGCCGTCTTTCGCCCCGAACCAAACTTCTTGGAATTCCGAAACACTGTTTTCTCCCCGTTGATTTGTTATGACGGAACGGTCTCCCCGGCCGCTCCGTAGAGGATAGTCTTGACCAGCGTTACTCGGCGTGTCCTCCTTAAATACCTTAAAGTCCTTGGCAAAAGCGCGAATCCGACACTTTTTGGAGCTCCACTATGGCTGGGCCGTATCGCTTCGGCCGATTTACCCTGGATCCAGTTGAAAGGAGCTTGCGATCGGAGAAGGCAAATGTGCTCCTCGGCCCAACTGATTTTAGGATTCTCCTGAAGCTCGTGGAAAACGCTGGTGCGGTGGTCGCTAAACACGAGCTGGTATCGCTTGTTGGCGGTCGCGCTGAAACCAGCGACAACGTGTTGTACGTTCATATTAGCGTGCTTCGTAAAGCCCTCGGCAGCTCTTGCATTGAGAGCCTGCAAGGGCGCGGTTACCGTTTTGTCCCGGACGTGCAGGAAGCCCCGCAATCGGCGCCACAGGTCGGCCTCAATCGCGTCCTCGGCAATATTTCTTCGCTCTGGGCAGACAGCGGCAACGGACCCACGCGCCTTATTGGCAGAGGTGAAGACCTTCGCAACACGTCGAAGCTTCTTGAGGATGCTCGGATCGTCACGTTGACTGGGCCTGGCGGTGTTGGAAAAACGAGATTGGCCCTTCAGGTTGCCAGCAACGCGTCGTCGCATTTTTGTGATGGCGTCTGGTTCGTCGAATTGGCCGCGTTGAGCGATCCGGAATTGATACCCGGTGCGATCGCCGCCGTTGTCGGCGCGAGAATCGGTGCCCACGCGACACCCCTTGGTGCTGTATCACGCTACCTGGCGAGAAGATCTTTGCTAATCGTGCTGGACAACTGCGAGCACATGATCGCCGCCGCGGCTCAAATATCTGAGAAGCTCCTGGGTGCAGCACCTCACCTCAAGATTCTGGCGACCAGCCGCGAGCCCCTTTCAAGCTCCGGAGAGCTGGTTGCTGAAATACCTCCGCTCTCAATCCCAGATGAAGGCGAGTGGTCGTCACAGAAAATGCGGGCGTCGGCCGCAATCGAACTCTTCGTTGAAAGGGCGATGGCGGCCGACTCGAATTTTGCTTTCACGGATGACGATCTGCCTGCAATAGCTCGGATATGTCGTCGGATTGATGGTCTCCCCCTTGCGATAGAAATGGTGGCGGCTTGGGCTGGATCGCTCGGATTGGAAGCATTGGAGGTGAAGCTAAGTGGTTCCTTGAACGCATGGCTTCGCGCAAAGAATACGGCCCCAGCCCGTCACTCCACTCTGCGTGCAACGTTGGAATGGGGCTATGCCCTCCTCTCCGCGGCGGAACAGGATGTAGTGCGCGCCCTTGCGGTGTTTGCGGGAACGTTTACGCTGGACGCGGCGGAGAGCGTGGCTGGAGGAGACGGCACTCCGAGCCATCTAGTTTTCGGACCTGTCGCGAGCCTCATCCGCAAATCGATGATCGCAGTCGTTCCGGGTGTCATACCACCCCGATACCGATTGCTTGAAACGACTCGCGCATTCCTCCTTGAGGAGCTCACCAAATCGGGGGGCGGCGCCGAAATACGCATGAAGCACGCAGCCTATGTGCTTCGGGTCTTGGAAGAGGCAAACGCCGAATGGGAGGCAACAAGCGATACGGTCTGGCTAGAACGTTTCGGGCCTATTCTGGATGATGTGCGAGCCGCTCTGGACTGGGCCATGGGCGCCGACAACGAATTTGCGATTGCAATCGCCGGCGCATCTTGGCCGCTTTGGCGCCAGCTGTCGCTTCGTGCGGAAGGCAAGAAGCGTCTTAGTGCTGCTGTAAGTCGCTTACGAGAGGATACCGGTGCCGCGCTCGAGGCACGATTGCGGCGCGGGTACGGAGAAATGCTTCTGAACTCCGCAGCGATCAATGCGGCGCGCACGGAGATTGAGCGCGCGGTCGCTCTTTATCGGGCGCTGGGTGACCGTCACGATCTAGGGGGGGCACTTGCGGTATTGGGACATGTCTCGATCATGCTCAACCGGATAGAGCAAGCCGAGCAGGCCGCTTCGGAGGCTTTGAGCTTGGTCGAGTCGACGGGTTGGTTGAGAACGCTTGCATCCACCTATTCCGCGCAATACTCAATCGATACCGCTCTAAACCGTCCAGATGCGGCCCGTTCCGCGCGGGAGAAAGCTGTGCGGGTCTGCGAAATCGCCGGCGCAGACCGGATGGGTTTCGTAATCGCAGCAAACTCAGTGCAGCTTACGTTTGAGTGTGGCGATGTTGAGCGCGCGATAGCATCCGGGCGCGATCTAGTAGGTAAACTGCTCGAGACACCTCATGTTGACATACGCGGCTTTTCTCTTGGCGTCCTGAGCGCAGCCCTTATCGCAAAAGGGGCCTTGGATGAAGCCTTGACGGCGGCGCGCGAAGCAGCACCCCTCCTTCGTGACGAGGGTGCAACTTTTTGGCTGTTTGATCATCTCGCGCTGAGAGCGGCACTCCAAGGCCGCCCGGGAGACGCAGCACTGGTCGGTGGCTATGCCAATGCGGTTTATGAAAGGCTTGGCCTTTCGCGTGAGCCGATGGGAAAAAACGCTGTAGAAAGGCTGAACCTGCTCTTGGCACAGTCGCTTCCGTCAAACGAAATTGGTCGACATCAGAACGTAGGCGCAGGTCTTTCTGAAGAGCAGGCGTTAGCATTTGCCTTGGATCGATAACTAGCGAGATAGCTTGGCGTCGCCCTTAAGGCTTCCGCAGGAACCCGTGCGGAACATCGCCATCATCACGGTAGAATCCGGTTACTGTGCCGTCGCGAGCAATGTATTTGGCGAAGGTTCCGCTCGCTCCGGACGGGTCGAACACAGTAATCGCCCCATCGGGCGTGCGCACGAAACCGTGGTAAACTTGCGCGCTGTCCTGGCAGTACCCCGTGACCGCCCCGTTGTTGTCTAAGCTCTCGGCAAATGTGCCGGCGGGAGAGTTCGGAGCATCGAAAATCGTGAGCGCTCCATTCACATCGCGAACATAGCCATGAAAGTTCGAGTTCTTGTCCTCATACAGCCCGACGATGCTGCCCGCACGGTTGATGCCGAGTGCGACGGTGAATATCGATCCCGCGGGATCGAACGAGGTGATCGTGCCGTCCGCAGCGCGCAAAAACGCGTGGCGGGTGCCGCCGCTCCCCACATAGTATCCCGCGATTGAACCGGTGTTGTTTATGCCGAATGGGTGCGTGGCGGTTGACCCCGAAGGATCGAACGACGTGATTTTTCCGTTGGCGGAGCGCACAAAGCCGTGACGGACGCCGCCGCTTCCCAAATAGTCCCCCGTCACCGCACCGTGATTGTTGATGCCCTGCGGGTCAGTCGCGGTCGATTCCGGTGGATCGAACACCGTCATCGTTCCGTCGGAAGCGCGGATAAAGCCGTGATTGACCTGGCCCGCATCCCCGTAGAAACCGGCAATTGTGCCATCGGAATTGATGGCCTGAGGTTCTGTATCGGCGGAGCCGACGGGGTCGAACGCAGTGATGCCCCCATCAGGGGCGCGCACAAGCCCATGGTTCTGGAGATTACTGTCGCTGTAGTAGCCCGTGGCCGTGCCATTTGCGTTAATTCCGAACGCGTACGTGCCGAACGATCCGGGAGGATCGAATATTGTGATCCTGGCTTTGGCGTGCGCCGGAAGACCGGAGGTAGCGAGACAAAGCGCGACGGCGACGGTTCGCACGCTGCCCAGCTGCACAGGCTTTGGTAGTCGCGTCACGATAATTCGCTCGATCATGGTGCGCTCCCTGTTCGGATCGCTATCCTAGCATCGACAGGTTGCGATCCTGAACATGCCGCATAAGGGGGACCTAGGGCTCCGATGGGAAGAGGGTATGAGAGGGTTCCGCAATCCGCCCTCGACCGAACCAATCTCGCACTTGCTCCGGGACGTCGGACGCGTAGTAGTTGGGTCAGACGCTGCTTCGCGAATATGCACGAAATTCAGCGGCTTGCAGTTAAGCACTGGATGGCGCGCTTTTGGCGCGACATCGCACGCCAGGTCGTCGCAACTTACGAAGACCTCAAGGTTTGAACGCACTTGTAGAGAGCCAATGCGTTCGATCTGCTCCGAGAAGAAAAGGGCCCGCCGTTATCGGCGAGCCCTTGTTTTCTGAAGACGACCCTTCAGGGTTTCAGACCGCCGACTTCGTCCTGCGTGTCTGTGCCGTTTCGCGTGTCCGGCCAGGATGTGAGCAGCTTTTGCTTGTTCGCGTCCCACGCATTGCCTGTGTAATCGCCCATGAAGCCGCTACCGAACCCGTCATTGAACGGATCCGAAGACGCGGTGGAGATCCTATAGTTGGTGCCGAACGTCGCGCCTCCATCGTTTGATACAGCGCCGAACGAGTCGTAGTTCACATTATTCGGATCGAGACTGCGGTCGAGCCATGTGACGCCGACCAAACCCTTTGGGCTGACATTGATCCACTCGAAGAACTGGTCGTGGTTGTCAGACAACGGCGTGACGGGGACGGGCGCACCCCAGGTTGTCCCCCCATCGGTCGACGATGAAACCCGTTCCTGCATATACGCGCCGGTCCAGTTGTAATCCATCACGTACAGCCGACCGTGCGTTGGCTTGGAGCTGTTGTCGATCGCCACCACCGGTATGTTGGCGTTGCGCTCATTGGTATTCGGCAAGCAGCCATAGAATCCGCCGCAGGTATCCGGCACGAGCGCGACGTCGTGGATCTTATGCTCGGCCGACCAGGTCTTGCCGCCGTCTGTCGACTTCGAGATGTACATGCTCGCAGTCGTCCCGCCGCAATCGCCAGTCGGTCCGGTAACCGGGCAGCGCTGCCACGTGAGATAAACCGTTCCATCATCACCAATGGCGAGGTCGCTGAACTGGTCGACGGAGTTGGGCCAGATCTGGCGCGTACTGACATTCACCAGCTTCCAGGTGGCGCCACCATCGGTCGAGCGAGAGACGGCGATCTGGGAGTCGTTGTTCGAATAGAACTCCGTGTTGGAAATGTAGAGCGTATTTTTGTTCGGGCTGGCGGCGTTGGTGTCAATTTCCAGCCAGGGCTTGTCCATATCGATGCCGGCAACGGCCACCGCCACGACGGGCGTGCTCCACGTGGCGCCGAAATCGACCGAATTCCCGATGACTATCTCCAGATTGGAAGCGTTGTCGATACCGCCGCGATAGGCCACCTGATTGAGGTCCCAGCCCACGACGGGGTCGCCGTCGCCGCCGCCCGCTCCCGCTGCCAGCGTGCCGCAGGAATGATTGAACGTTTTTCCCCCGTTGATGGAAGCGAAATAGCCCTGCAGGCTCGAGCCGCAATTGTAGTCGTTGCCGGCCGTGAGCACATGCTTTGGGTCGTTGGGATCCACCGAAATCGGATCTTCGTCTACGGGTTGGCCTCCTTCGGATGCCTGCACGTTGGGCAACGTGCAGGGGCCCGGATTGCAGTTGAGTGCGGGGTGGCCGCCGCTCGTAAGGCCCGCCGACAGTTTGACCATGCCCGATCTGATCGCCCGACTCATCAGCACGCCGCCCGAAAGTGGGCTCTTTGCTAAGTGCACAGGTGCAGGTCGCTGGCTATCTCCCGCTTGAGACGCGTTGCCTCCCAACAAGGCAACGATCGATACCGTAATACTCAATATCAAAGGGTGTTGTGACATTTCGGGTTCCTCTCCCACTTTTAATGTTCTCAAAACATACGTGCTCTTGCGCCTTACCGAAAGGGCGTCTGAAAAGACTGCGCTCGCATCATACGGGGCGCATCGCCACCAGCTATAGGGGCCTCTTCCAAAACTGCGATTTGGACAGGGTCGTGGAGTTTGTGGGGAGCAAATATTGCTCGTTCATCAGCCCATGTTGGTTCCGCGCTGGTGCAAGATATCTCTCAGGCCATTCGGCAAGGAGCATTGGTGCCATGGCGAAAATTTACCGCGATATTGCTATCAACGACATGGTGGGAACCGTCGAAGACGCGATGCGCAATGTCCTGGATTGTTGGGCAGACCTGCCGCCGCCGATGCAAGACGCCATCGAACAGTTTCGCGCTCGGCTCGAAGCGGCCATTGATTCCGTGGAATTTGTGAAGCGGGCCCTCGATACGGAAGTGCACGAGACCGATGCAGGCTAGCGTCTCATCTGCGCTGGCGACCTGCATTGGTACGCAGGCATTCACTTCATTGGGACAGGCAGGGCGTCTTCTCGACAGATTTTGATTCTATGCAAGCGTACATCTCGGTGAATCTCCAGAAACCATGAACGGAGCCGGCTTCGCAAAACTGAGAACAGCTTCAACTTTTTGAGAGCCCGCGGAAAGTTTGCTCTCGCAAAATCAACTCCGCGTGACGAGCGATTGAACCTCACGAAAGTGCACGACTAGTCTCCGCACGGGCGACGGGCATCGAAAGAGGAGACAACTCATGCACGTACTACATAAAATCTTTCTGGGAACGTCTGCTTTGGCCCTGACAATCATGGCTCAGGCCCAGGCGGCCACGCTTGTCACCGTTACGCCGCCGGACGGTGCGGCGGCGACCACCGTGTTCGGTATCAACAATCATGGCGTCATTGCTGGAAGTTACGTCGACAGCAACGGCGTCGAACACGGATTCTTCGGTCCGCTCAATGGCACATACACCACCTTCGACCTCGGCGGGACAGCCACTGGCACCGAACCACGCGCCCTCGACGATGATGGCGACATCACGGGTTTCGGCGCCGATCCAGCCTTTACCGTCGGCACCGAATTCCTGCGCGACGCGAAGAAGGGCACCATCTCGATCTTCGAGAAGGACGGTGTTCCAATGGACGGCATCGCCCAGGGGATCGTCAAAAATAAGGAGATGTCGACCGGCGACTACATCGACCCGAATAGCGGCGTCCGGAACGGCTATCTGGCGAAGGACGGGAAATATCAGTCCGACGTCGATCTCGGGCTGAATGCGGTCAGAACCAGCCCGCGCGGAATGAACAAGAAGGGCACCCTGGCCGGACTGTTCTTTGACGACACCGGCGCATCGCACGGCTTCATCCTGGCCAAGAACGGCGTCCCGCAGGTCATCGATGCCGATTCAAGTGGCACGACAGCGCTGGAAGGTATCAACAAGAAAGAGATCGTGTCGGTTCAGGTTACCGACGCGGACGGTAACCCGCATTCCATGGTCTACGACAACAACAGCGGCACGTTCACGGCGATCGACATCCCCGATGGCTCGACGCTGCAGCAGGCCTGGGGCGTGAACGACAGAGGACAGATCGCGGTCAGCACCGACGTCGCGTCCTACATCTATTGCACGCGTGACAATCAATGCCCGGGTGACGGCGCGAAGATCGCCGATGGGCACTCCTGGAAAGCCAAACCGGGAGCGTCGCTGCACTATGACAGCAACGGCCGCACCGGCGTGAAGCCGGCCAAGGGCGCGCATCCCACGCGCGGGGCCGCGCAGTAACAATGGCCGCAAGTATCCGTTGAGACATCGGCTGCGAAGTGCGCGCATTTCGCAGCCGATTTTTTCCGACAGCAGCACGTCAGGACTCCGGAAGGCCACTGAATTCCGTGCGTTCAATCGCGCGCCGACTTCCGTTACGGGCTCAGTTCAAACACGGAGCCTCCGTCGCCGTTGGGGCCGCCGTCCATGAGTACCCCGAAGAGATTGCCACCCTTGTCCAGAACGGGAGGGGCTTCCAGCCCGGTGCCGCCCTTGCAGGTGCTCAGGCCGCAAAAGGAATGAAGGACGCGTTCTGTCCAGCGGTTGCCGCCGCTCAGCATGAACACGGTTCCGCCATCCGCCCTCTTGCCGCCGACCCCGGTCGTTCCAATCAAATTGCCACTGGCGTCCATGATCATTCCTCCTTGCGGATCGCTTCCATCCCCGCAATCCGGCCGCGAGCAGAAATTGTAGATCACGCTGTAGCCGCTGCCGGGCGTGAACTCGAACACCACCCCCGCAGCGACTCTGCCGCTGCCTCCTTGGGAAGTCGTGCCGAAGAGATTGCCCGCGGCGTCGACCGCCAACCGGCCGTAGGGGTAATAGCCGTCGGTGCAATTCGCCTCGGCGCAAAAATTGTGGAGCGTCGTCTCCGACCATGTGCCCGCCGCCAGCCTGTACAGCGTGCCGTCGCCATACTTGCCACCCTGTTCGGTTATGCCAAACAGATCTCCTGACGGCGTCAGGACCACCGGACCCGCCAACATGCCTGAACTGAAGCTGTGAATGACCTGATACGTCCAGCCGGAGCCGTTTGGTGAAAGCTTGTAGACGCTGCCTTGGTTGTTTGCACCGCCGGAATTTGTCGTGGCGAACAACGGCGAAGATTCGTCCCACGGCGCGCCCGAAATCTGGCCAGCATAGGTGAAGCCCGTGTCGGGGAAGCGACCGTCCGTGCAGCCGGCGTCGTGGCAAAACGAGTGAACAATGCCGTAGGTCCAGCCGTTCGCGACGGGCTTCATCTTGAATACGACGCCATTGCCGTACTCGCCGCCGCCGCGGGCGGCGCCATAGAGATTGCCGTCGACGTCCATGATGAGTTCGGCGCTGGGGTATGAGCCGTCCGGGCAGCCCGCATTGGCGCAGAAATTCTTGAGGATGTGCTCGGTGTACTTGCTCTTGTCCGCATTCGGGATGAGCTTGAACAAGAGGCCGAAGCCGTATTTGCCCCCCTCCAGCGTGGTGCCGTAGAGATTTCCCGAAGTATCCATCAGGAGACTTGCCTGCGGATCTTTCCCATCGGCGCAATTGGCCTCTTTGCAGAACGCGTGCAGCGTCTTGTAGCCGTATCCTGCGGCAGAGGCGCCATGCAGGCCGGTGAGTGTGAGAACGATCGCTGTCGCAATCGCCGACAGGCGATGCTGACCTGGAAGCTGGAGCAATTTGCGCATAGGCACTCCTTTCAGAATCTGGACACGAACCCCTTCGCATCAAGGATTGGATCGGCTCGTCGGCGATCAGAGGTTACACGGGCTTTTTGGCCTGGTCTTGCACCCGAGCGGCATCCTTGTCCCTGGACGACAGGGTTCCCTGCAGCCGTGTCCGGACGATGATTATTGTCCAGACCGCAGTTTCATCTCGCCCGGTGCGGCGCCTACATTCGCATCCCAGCCATCGGCGCGGGGGCGCCGGGCTTTATGATGGGCACCGTGATCTTGCGTTGACCGACTTTCTCGAAGGTGAGGGTCAGGGAAATGGTTTGGCCGGCGACAAGAGGTTGCTTCAGCCCGGTGAGCCAGACATGAAGCCCAGTTGGGTTCAGGCTCACAGGTTTGTTGGCCGGAATGTCGATGGCCTTGAGATATTTCATTTCCATCGCGCTGCTGCCGCCTTGCATCGTCATGAGGTGGGTCTTGTTTGCGGCAGGGGTCGATGCGGCGAGGAGCCGGTCTGCAACCGGCGATGTGATCGTCATATATATGGCCGCGTTTGCCGTACTGCCCACGGTGTCGCGCGCCCAGATGTCCTTCATCTCCACCCGTGCCGGTTGCGCAGCGGACGCGGCCGGAAGCAACAGAGCCAAAACCAACGCGAACCCTCTCATGCGTACCTTCCCGGTGTTTGCGCTGCCATCGCAATTCGAACGATCTTTCACGATCTTTCCGGAAAAGCGAGGAGAAACCGCCGCCTTGGAGCGGGCAGGGCGCCGACCTCCGGCACAGGCTCTTGCGCCAACAGGCTCTATCGCAATATAAAATTCTCGCGCGCGCTCGAGGGCCGTGCCGGATCCGTCGGGATCGTTAATAGCAACGCCCATAGCAGATTTATGGGAGGGGCCCTCATTGCATTCTTCTGGAAGCGGACCAATGGGTAATATCGATCGTCGGCTGCTGCTGGGCGGTGCACTTGCTGCTGCGGCCGTTCCATCTGTTACGTCCACGGCTTCGGCTGCGGAGGCTCCGCTGGTGGTCGGTGGTCTCGCCGTCACCTGCAGCCTGACGCTGCCGGTTGCCTGCGCGGCCAGGGCGGCCGCGAACCGCAATGCGAAGAATGGCGCGCCGCAATTCGCATTCGAATACAGCAAATACAATGGCTGGCCGGAAGTGAAAGAGTCGCTGATGTCCGGCAGCCTTCAAGCGGCGTTCATGCTGGCGCCGCTGGTGATGGACCTGGCCGACAAGAAAGTGCCGATCAAGATCGTATCGCTCGGCCATCGTTCCGGCGCGGTGATCATGGTGCGCACGGATTCGACTTATCGCAAATTCCGCGACCTGGCCGGCAAACGCATCGCGATCCCGAGCCGCTTCGCGGTCGACTTCCTGTTCCTGCGCAAGATGCTCGCGCATGAGAATATGTCGCCGAAGGACGTCGAAGTCGTCGAGATGGCGCCGGCGGACATGCCGGCAGCGTTGTATGTGAAGTCGGTCGACGCCTATTGCACCGGTGAGCCGTTCGGTGCGGCGGCACAGCGCGCCGGCTATGCGCGGGTGCTGCGGATGACGCGCGACGAGTGGCCCAAATATATCTGCTGCGTGCTCACGGCGCGCGAAGAGCTGATCAAGACGAACCGGCCGCTGGTGCAGGATCTCGTCAATTACGTCCTCGGCGCGGGCGCCTGGCTCGACCAGCAGAGGCAGAACCGCTCCAAAGGGGTCGCAGTGGCCGCCGGCCGCAACTATTTCAATCAGGACCCCAAAGTCCTGCAGTTTGTGATGGATAATCCCGCCGACCGCGTGACCTATGGCGACCTCAGGCTGATCCCGCAGGAGTTCGACGATCTGATGCATTTGTCGATGGCGGCTGGCACGCTGACCCATCCGGTCACGTATCAAACCTATGTGGACGACAGCTTCGCGCGGGCGGCGCGCCCCGCGACGATCTCGCTCTGATCGTGTCCCGTCCGAACCATATCGCAATCGTCGTGTTGTCGCTGTTGGTCGCAGCCACGTCGATGACGACATCTGCGCGCGCTACGGCGGAGCCGGCGCTGAAGGCTGGCGTGTTCAATCCGCCGTATATGGCGCCCGATTTTTCGCTGCGCGGTTCCGATGGCTCGGACGTGACGCTGGCGCGCTATCGCGGCAAGGTCGTGCTCTTGACGTTCGGCTACACCAATTGCGCAGCGGTGTGTCCCACAACCCTAGCCACGCTCGCACAGACCCGCAGTGGACTCGGAAAAGCCGCGAACGCCGTGCAAGTCGTCTACGTGACGATCGATCCGGCACGCGATGACGCCGCGCGTATGCATCACTACCTGGCGGCCTTCGATTCCAGTTTTGTCGGCGCCACTGGCACACCGGATGTGCTGGCCGCGGTGCGCCGAAAGTACGGCATCACCGCCGTAAAGCAGGGCGGGGGAAGCAACTACGCGATGGCCCACACCTCATCGATCTTCCTGATCGATCGCGCCGGCAAGCTTCGGGCATTGATGCCGTTCGGGCATGACGCCGCCGACTTCGTGCACGATGTCAAACTTCTGTTGGTGCAGTAGCTCCCACGCATGAAACGTCCTTCCTGGAAATCCCGCCCCTTCATCGCGACCTTGCTGTTGCTGCTTCTGATCGGAGGAACCGGATGGGCAGCGCTGGCGCCGATCCATGTGGCTTCGCACGACGAGTTGTTCGAGATCCCGCACGGCACCTGGGCGCGCCGCATGGCGGGAGAAAAGATCGAGATTCTACCGCAGACGATCCGCCTCACGCTCGGCCTCAACGACATTTTGCTGCTCAGGAATAAAGACGATGTTCCGCACATCTTCGGCCCGACGCTGATCATGCCGGGCCAAAGTTTCAGCCTGCCGTTCGCGCAAGCATCGACCTACACCTTCCAATGCACCGCCCATGCCACGGGGCAGCTCAACATCATCGTGGACCCGGCGCCCCAGTCGGCATGGGAAAGACTGCGCTGGCGCCTGCGCAAACTGACGAACGCGGTATGGGGATTCGCGCATCTGCCCTACTGGCACAATCACGAGGGGCACGGATGAGCAAAATCGTCACCACGGCGACAAGGATCGTGTTGCCGGCACTCGTGATTGCACTCCTGATCGCGGTCTGGTGGGTCGTTGTTGCGAGAAGCGAGAGCCCGATCTTTCCGACGCCGTGGCAGGTTGTTACCGGCGCGTGGGAGCTCGTGAAGGACGGCACCATATGGGATCACATCGGGGCGTCGCTATTCCGCGTCGGGGTCGGATTTGGGCTGGCGTTCCTGGTGGCCATTCCGCTGGGCCTTTGGATGGGGTGGGTCAGTGGCGCGTTCTACACGTTGAACCCGCTGTTCCAGATGCTACGGCCGATTTCGCCGATCGCCTGGATTCCGGTTGCGATCCTCTGGTTCGGGATCGGCGATCTGTCGCCGATCTTCCTGATCTTCATATCGTCCGTGTTTCCCATGATCGTGCAGACGACGGCGGGCGTGCGCACGATCGACCGCCGGTACCTGCGCGCCGCCGCCAATTTCGGCGTGTCGCGCTGGGTGCTGTTCCGCCGGGTCGTGATCCCCGCGGTGCTGCCCGAGATCATCGTGGGCATGCGCATCGGCATCGGCGTCGCCTGGCTCGTCGTCGTCGCCGCCGAGATGATCGCGCTGCACTCCGGGCTCGGCTATCTGATCATGGACTCGCGCAACGCGGGCAACCGCTACGATCTCGTGATTGCCAGCATGATCATCATCGGCGTGATCGGGCTCATGCTTGATGGCGCCACGCGCCTGCTCGAAAGGCTGAAGACTGTGAAGTGGCGCTATGTCCGCTAAGAAGCCCGATAAGAAGATCGTCGTCGACGCGATCGGCAAGAGCTTCGGCGCGTTGCCGGTCATCGATCGTGTGAGCCTTGAGGTCCGCGACGGCGAGTTCGTCGCGATCGTCGGGCCATCGGGCTGTGGCAAGTCGACCTTGTTGAACATCATCGCGGGTTTCGAGCGGCCGGATCGCGGCGCGGTGCGGATCGATGGCGTCGAACGGATCGGACCGAGTCCGAAAGGCATCATGATCTCCCAGCACGGATCGGTGTTCCCGTGGCTGACGGTGCAAGAGAACCTCATGTTTGGCCTGAGCGGTGCCCGCCACCGTGAGAGGGTGGAACTCGCCGACCGCTACACCGCCATGGTCGGGCTCAAGGGATTTGAGACAGCTTATCCGCACGAACTGTCGGGCGGCATGCTCAAGCGCGTCGAACTCGCGCGCGCGCTCGTCGTGAAGCCCGAAATTCTTTACATGGACGAACCGTTCTCGGCGCTAGACGCGCTGATGAGCTTGCGCATGCAAACCGAGCTGCGCCGCATCCTCGACGAAGAGCGCCACACGGTGCTGTTGATCACGCACGACGTCGAAGAAGCGATCAATCTGGCGGACCGGGTCCTGGTGCTGTCGCCGCGCCCGGCGACGATTCAGACCGTGTTCGACGTGAACCTGCCGCATCCGCGCAAACTCTCGAGCCCGGAGGCGCAAGGCCTGCGCGAGGCTATTTTGAAGGAGTTAGGGCTCTAGCGCCTTGCGTCGTTTCGCGTCCGCGCGTTATAGGGCCGCAGGCAGCAATCAGAAAAATCGCATCGGATTTGCGCGTGCGCGCTGTGGGCGGCGCATGCCGCTCCATTCCCGGCCGCCGGCGAATTCCCTATGAATACGGCTCGATCCGAGACGTGGAAGCTCTGAAGGAGGGCTTTGGGTTTAATGGCGGCCAACGAAGGACCGGATTTCATCTGCGTCGGCATGCCCAGAGCCGGCACAGGGTGGCTGTACGATCAGCTCAAATATCATCCCGATTTCTGGCTGCCACCGGTCAAGGAGCTGAATTATCTGAACAACGCCAACCCGCCACTCACGAACGTCAAGAGAAACTATAAGCTTGGCAAGGCTCGCCCTAAACGCCTGCGCACGAGAGCCCGCCCCAACCATCCGACATGGGACGAACGGGACTTTGCGTTTCTCGATGATGCCATGGCACTTGCCAAACGCGAGCGCGACATTGTGCGTTACGCCACGCTGTTCCGTCACAAAGGAGCACTGAAGTCCGGCGATCTCACACCGCGCTATTGCTTGCTGACACCGGACGTTATCGCGGAGATTGCACAAAAGCTTCCGGACCTGAAAGTGATCTATCTCATTCGCGATCCTATCGCGCGGGCGTGGTCGCACATCAACCTCATTCATGGCCGTGACAGGTTCGACGCAGCGCTGCTCGAAGACAACGGCGCGTTCGCCGGCTTTGTCGACAACCACCCGGCGCTTCTGGCGTCCTCGAGAGCGACGCAAACCCTGGAAAGCTGGGAAGCGGCGGCACCGTCGCTTCCGTTTCGATACTTTCTCTTCGACGACATCGCGTGCGAGCCCGAACGAACGCGGCGCGAGATTGTCGAATTTCTGGATGCCGATCCCGGCAAACCAAGCGCACATCTACCCCCAGGCCACAATCGCAAGGCTGGAGGGGCGACGCTCACAATGCCGGATGCGATCCGCGACGTTCTCCGCGACAGGCTGGCCGACGAGGTTCGCGCCTGCGCCGCCCTGCTGGGCGGAGCGGCCCGGAAATGGCCTGCTTTGTACGGTCTCTGAGCGGGCCATCGCGGCGGATGTCATCCCGCGGGCCCCGCTGACAAACGCAGATTCGAGACTGGTCGAATGTCTTTTGCAGACTGTCAGCGCCGCGCGAACGGCGTACCGGCGTCGTAGCGGGCCTTTGCGGGCAATGTGGTGAATTTCGCAGGGCCGGTGGAATCGACCCAGGGCCATGCGAAGCCCGTGAAGAAAGCGGGGGCTTCGGTCAGAAAAAGTGAGTCCGGGAGCTTGTGCTTCGCGCCGGCCCAATGCACCGAGCGCGTTTTGTAATCGTAATTGCCGTCGACAAGATTGGTCGCGATCACGTTCGGATCGTAGACCTGGTTGGGCTGGTCGTCCCAGCCGATCATGAGGATCTGGGGCGGCCAGTCTCCATTGGACAGAACCTCGTCGCCATAGATGAAGCCGTTCATCCGGTGCGGAACGCCGAACACATTGCCGACGAAATTGTTCCAGTAGGAATAGGCATGGGCGGACGCCGTGCGCAGCGGTCCGTTGGTGTTCTGCTGATGGAGGTCGTCCACCACGCCCCCACCCAGATAGTCCTTGAACTTCGCCCGGAATCCGGTTGTGTAATTGCGGAAGAAGGTGTTGTAGACCGCGTTGCCGTGGGTCTGATCGCTGTCGGCGTTGAAGGCGTAATTGCCTTCAAACAGCATGTGATGCGAGCCCACCATATGGCTGTTGTTGAGCCCGGCTTCCTGCCAGGCGCCGTTCCCGCCAATGAAGCCCATGTCCATGTAGTTATACGCGGTGACGGAGCCTGCGCCGGAGGAACGCCCCACCAAGACCTTGTTGCCCAGCACGGAGATGCCGTTCCAGATGAGAATTTCCGACGAGCCATTCGCCAGGCTGATGTTGTAGCCGCCGCCGCCGGGCACCGGCCAGACGGGTTTGTGCGCATAGAATGCGTTCAGCTCGACGCGGAAGGAATTCGAAATGCTGAATCCCGCGCCGAGCCACAGCGTGCTCTCGACATTCGATGCCCAGCAATAGGCGCACCACGCGAAGCCGATGTTGTCGTCATCGCCGTGTTCGACGGTCATCTGCTCCAGGCCGGCCTGCTCGGTCAGCGGCGTTTGATAATAGTAGAGCTGGGCGTTGTGGCTCGCGCGATAGGAGATCGTTGCGGGCGAGTCGAATGTGATCGTGTTGCCGGAAATCGCGGCGATGCGATGCATCTCCGCCGTCGGACGGTCGCAATTGGAGAACCAGCACCCGGCGGTGCCCTGCTGATAGGGAAATTCGTCTGCCGCGAAATCGTCGATGTATTGCTGCGTCGGATTATGCTTCTGCCACACCACCCGATAATCCGGCGACGCCCAGATTTGGCCGAGGCCTTCGACATCGGGCTGCCAGCCCGCGCCCGATGTCTCGTCGAGCAGTACGATCTGACCGACAGCGAAACCCTTCGTGCTCTTCACCTGAACGCTGGTGCCGCCGTGAGGCACATCGGCGATCAACGCGGTCGCGGTGGTGAAGTTGTTGTACCGCTGGGGACCAAGGATGATCATCGGCGAGGGGTTCTTCCCAGGCTGATCGCTGCCGAGCTTTGCGCCGCCCTTGCGCGTCAGGATGGTCGCGCCGGGACCTGCGCCGCGCAATGTGACGGCCTTGTGGATCAGAACCAGATTGCCCTCGGCAATTGTAAAGGTGCCCGCCGACAGCGAGACAACCCGACCGTCCGGACAGGAATCGATCGCATTCTGGATATCGACGGTGTCGTCTTTTCCCGAGCCAAGCGGCGTCACCGTTGCGCAGACCGCGGTCCGGTTCGGAATGCCTCCGACGGAAAGCATCCCTGCCATGCGCCAATTCGCCGATGCATCGCCATCCGCCGGCAGAGTGTCTGCTCGGGCAAGTTGCGCGCACGCCAGCCCCAACGCGGATACAAGCAACGCGGCGCGAAAGACGGGCGACATGCGCTGTCTAGGGCTTGAAGCTGTAGATGACCCCGGCATCGTTTGCGCCGCCCTCAAGGGTCGTTCCGTAGAGCTTGCCGTTTCGCATGACGAGATTGCTGATGGTGTACTCCCCGTCGCTTCCGCCCGTGAAGGTGTAAAGCAGCTTGTAGGTCCAATGGCCGCCCGAGGGGGTCAGCTTGAAAAGCGTTCCGGCAACATAGTCACCGTCGCAATGCGTCGTGCCGTAGATCACGCCGGAATCATCGAGCAAGAGGTCGCGGAAGCTCCCCGAGATACCCCATCCGGGCTGACTAACAAGCGTGGTGAGGGTCCAATGGCCAACGCCGCCGGAGAGTTCGAAGGTCGTCCCGCCGCCGGCCGAGCCGCCCTGCGTGGTGCCGCCATAGAGATTGCCCGCGGCGTCGGAGATCAGGCCCGCATAGGGAATGGATCCATCAACGCCGTTCTGGAAGCTGTGCAGGATCGTTTCCTTCCAGGTCGATCCCGGTGTCAGTTGAAAGACCGTGCCGTATCCAAAAGTGCCGCCCATCGATGTCGTGCCGTAGAGATTTCCGGCCGTGTCCATGGTCACGGCACTGAGCGGTGTCGCTCCGTCCGTGCCCGCGCCGAACCGGTAGAGCACCTTCTCCGTCCACTTCCCGTTCTTTTTCTTGGGTGCGATGAGTTCGAACACGGTGCCGTTTCCGGCCGGTCCGCCCGCGCTGGTCGTGCCATAGAGATTCCCGGCGGCATCCATGATCAGCGCCGCCTGAGGAACCGCGCCGTCCGTACCGCCGGCAAAGCTGTGCAGGACAGTCTCCGTTGTCCCCGCCAGCTTGAACACCGTTCCCAGCCCCGAAGCGCCGCCGGCGGTCGTCGTGCCGAAGAGGACACCGTCTGTGTTCCTGATCACGCGTCCGTTCGGCGTCGCCCCATCCGATCCGCCGGCGAAGCTGTGCAGCACCTTCACATTGCCCTTCGCCAGGACCTCGAACACCACGCCGTAACCGGAAGCACCGCCGGTGCTTGCGGTGCCGAAGAGAATTCCCGTCGGGCCCATCGTGAAGCCGTCGTCCGGCGCTCCCCCATCGCTTCCACCCGTGAAGTTGTGGACGATGCTCAGACTTTGCGCGTGCGCGCAGGAAATACCCATCGCAGCCAGCCCGGCCGCCGACGCGAGAACGAGCGCGAGCTTGCCGGCAGACGATTTCGATTTATGGTTCATAATTCACGCCCCCGTCTGTCGCCCGAACGCACCGCAGCCTCCAAAACAGTATAACACGATAGCTGCCGTCTTATAGCCACGCGATGCCGACTCGGTCGTTAGAGTTAAAATCGATTTCGTGCATTTCGTCCCTCGAATCGGAGGCCGTTCGAGTAGCCTTGGAAAGCCGATGGCGAAGCGAGCGACAAAAGCCCGCCCGCTGCCCGCGGACTGTGCCACATCTGGTTGTGGCTCGGCATAGTTTCGCTATTCTGATAGCATCGTGCGGCGTTGCGCGGGGGCTTACGATGTCGAATATCGCGGGCAAGGCTTATGCCATGAACGTCATCACGCCGATGCCGGTGTGGATGACGTGGGTGCAGCGGTTCATCTTCATGCTGGCTCGCGCGATGCCGGGCACGCTTGCAGGTCTGCTGAATTTGCGGCTGATCCATTTCGCGCGCTGGGTTCTTGTCCGCCGCGATCAATGGCCGGCCGGGCCGTCGGGCAAACCCGTTCTCACGCGCGACTACATGCTGTTCTTCAGCAATTTCAACGGCACTTGGGATCAGTATATCGACGCCTTCGCCGACGGCATCCCCAACGGGCTCGACCTGTTCTGGTATGCCAGCCTGAAATACCCCAAATCGATTCCGATCACGGCGTTCAAGTCCTACATCACGCACAACCAGTTCGACACGAACTACTACTACAACGCGACGCCGGGCTCGGCGCAGCGCGACATCAAGTCGGCGCTGAATGTCTATTACGCGCTGCAAAAGCTGGCTGAGGTCCATCGCGCATCCGCCGCCAATCCCGCAGCCTTCGCGGCCGAGTATCGGAAGTTTCTCGTGACGGTGCAGAACAGTCTCGGCTCGCCGGGCTATGCGCCCATCGCCAGCCTCGACACCCAGAATTCCGATTTCAACCGCAAGCCCTTTGTCGTCTGTACATAGGAACATCGCGATGCCGACATTCGATGGTGGTCATTGTTTTTTGACGACGCTTATCCCGATCGAGACCGCGGACGTCGTCGATCGCGGCGGCTGGAAAAGTTCGCATGTGCAGATGGCACGCGAGGCGCTCGCGGTGCTGCCCACCGCGCACCAATCGGCGGTCACGGAAACCCTCGCCTGCAACAGTCCGTTTGCGAAATGCACGAAAACCCATTTCGCGCGCCTCGTCGTGCTCGACGACGTCATCTACAACGGACGCATGCCGACGAGCGCTTTACTCGATCAGTCGGATCGCACAATTCCGCAGGCGATCGACCATCTCCCTTGGCCTTATCTGATCTTCACCGCCGATTTCGACGCGCCGGAGGGAACGGACGCCGAGTTGCGCGACTGGCTGGAGAATGTCTGGACGAAGATGTCCGCCGATCTCGAACCCGTCTTCCGCCACTGTTTCGAGTTCGGGCGCAAGGTGGCGAGCGCGCGCGACTTCGCCGATTACGTCCTGGCCTGCCAGGTCGAGACGACAATGCCTTTCAACGACTATTGGCACGTGTCGCCGCCGTTGCCATCTCTGACCATGCCGGCACTGATTGGTGTGGGCGCCGGCAGCTGGTTGTTAACCGGAGCCATCCTTTACGCGGTTCTATACGCATTGGGTTGGGCGGTGGCGTTCGGCTGGAGTTGGGGTTTCGTGGTGCAGGCGCTGTTACTGGCTGTGCTCGCTGCGGCCCCCGCTCTTTACATCCTCTATCGCCTCATCATGGCGCGCGGACTCAAGCGGTTTCCCATGGCACCCAATTCCGATTTGCCGTCGGTGCTCAAGGCGCTGTATCTGCAGCGCCAGCTCATTCCTTTCGTCGTGCGGATGCAGGGCGAGAGCGATCAGGCGTTGTACGACGCGTTCGGAAAATTTCTCGACACGGTGCAGGTCGGCAACGTGGCCGCGCCAACGCAATCGCCCGGCGTGATCGGCTGAGGGACGGCACATGACACAAGACCTCGATCTCGCCGACATCCAGGGCAACATCCTGCAGGATTTCGTCAGTGGCTATCCGGTCGCGCGGTTCCTGCTGCTGCATGTCTCGGAGCCGGAAAAAGGCCGTGCCTTCGTGCTCGAATATCGCAAGAAGGTCACAACGGCTTTGCGCTGGGCGAGCAGCGGGGCTTATGCGCAGAAAATCCAGACGACCAAGCCGGATGTCGCAATCAATATTGCGTTTACCTACACAGGCCTTCAGGCGTTGGGCCTGCCGACGCGAATGCTCGCCCGTCTGCCGCCCGAATTCATGGACGGCATGAAGCTGCGTGCTCCGATCCTTGGCGACGACGAGGGGGCCAACGCGGGGGACGACGGCGGTCTGATGAAATGGGACCCGGTGTGGGGCGAGCGCGCGCACATCCTGATCGGACTGAATGGTCTGATGGACGATCAGGGCCACGCACAGCCTGCGCTTCAGCGTGAAACCGACGCGCTGCTTGCCCTTTGTCAGCAATACGGTCTTACGGTGCTCGCCGGTCATGCCGGCTCCGACAATCGCTGGCAGGATGCGCATGCGCGGCTGGCAAAAAACAAAGCCACCTACAAGCCGGTGCCAATGGAGCATTTCGGATTCATCGACGGCATCAGCAATCCGGTGTTCGAAGGCCAGTTCGGCGATCCACATGCCGATGCGGCGATGGCGATCGGAAACGGCAAGGTGTTGGCCAAGACGCCGGATGGCGACGACGACAGCCGTTGGGCGCCGCTCGCGACCGGCGAATTCCTGCTCGGCCATCCCGATGAGGCGCAGGAAACCGAAGATGCCGCGCCACCGCCTGCGATCATGCGCAACGGCACGTTCCTGATCTATCGCAAGCTTCATGAGAATGTCGGAAGCTTCAACGCCTATTTCGCCAAGGCGGCCGAGATCTATGCCAGGGCCAACAACGTTCCGGTTGAGGACGCGAGCAGGATTTTAAAAGCGAAGATGGCGGGTCGCTGGGAAGACGGCGTGCCGGTCGCGGTCGCGCCCACCATCGCGGAATGGAATGCGTTCAACGCCAAATATGCCGGCAAGGATCTCGACCGGCCTTATGTCGATTTCACCTATGGCGACGATGTCGACGGTGCCAAATGTCCGGTCGCCTCGCACATGCGCCGAACCAACACGCGCGACAGCCTGACCGGAAACTCATCGGCGCTCAACAACCGGCGCCGCATTCTGAGGCGTGGCATCCCCTATGGCGAGACGACGAACGACGACGACAAGGAGCACGGCATCATCTTCCTCGCCATGTGCGCCAGCATCTCGCGCCAGTTCGAGTTCGTGCAGCAGCAATGGATCAATTACGGCCTCGACGCCAATGCCGGCAACGACACCTGTCCGATCGCCGGCAACCGCAAAGGCGACGCGAAGTTCATCATCCCGGTCGACCCGAAAGGCGGCGAAACGCCGTTCATCTGCGCCGACATCCCGCAATTCGTCGAGATGCGCGGCGGCGACTATTTCTTCATGCCAAGCCTGACGGCACTGCGCATGATCGGCATGGGAACCGTGGATCCGACATGATCGCTTCTGCGGGCGTATGCGAAGCCTGGCTTGCCAGGCGAAGCCGCGCGATCCAAAGCCCAGGCTTCGCTCGCTTCGCGAGCTACGCCGGGCAGTCTTTTCGCTCCGCTATCGCGGCGCGAAGCCTGGTGCCGGAGGAGAGAATCGAACTCTCGACCTACCCCTTACCAAGGGGTTGCGCTACCACTACGCTACTCCGGCAATCCGGTGGTAAACGGGCCTGGCGACCCGGGGCGGAGCCTATAGCCCACAAGAAGCGCGAGGGCAAAGGGCATGAACGCAAATTCTTCCGGGCGCGAGGAGCGGCTTGCCCGGGCGCTCAGGGAGAACCTGAAGCGCCGCAAAGCACGCGATCGCGCGGCTGCGAAACCGGAAACCACCGCCTCCACCAAAGAGCCCGAACCGCGCCCCAATAAAGCCGGGAAGGACGCATAAATACACGTTGTCGCATGGCTGTATTCGCGCCCCTTCGCGCGTTACAACGCTTACGACACCGGGGAATTCCATGGACCGAATTCGAATTCGCGGCGGGGCCCGTTTGAAGGGCGAGATACCAATCAGCGGCGCCAAGAACGCGGCGCTGCCGCTGATGGCGGCTTGCCTGCTGACCGACGCGCCGCTTACGCTGACCAACGTGCCGAAGCTCGCCGATGTGTCCTTCATGGCGGACATCCTGCGCCAGCTCGACGTCGTCGTGGACTGGACGCCGGGCACCGGGCTGGGGGAGGGCGGGCGCTACCAGCTCACCGCCGCGAACCTCTCGGGAACCACCGCCGACTACGACATCGTGCGCAAGATGCGCGCGAGCTTTCTCATCCTAGGGCCGCTGGTCGCGCGCGCCGGCCGCGCCAAAGTCTCGCTCCCGGGCGGCTGCGCCATCGGTGCGCGGCCCGTCGACCTGCATCTGAAGGCGATGGAAGCGCTTGGTGCGACAGTCGAACTCGAGGACGGCTATGTCGTCGCGACCGCGCCGAACGGTCTGAAAGGTGCGCAGATCGAATTTCCGTTCGTCTCCGTCGGCGCCACCGAAAACACGCTGATGGCGGCCGCGCTTGCGAAAGGCGAGACGGTCCTCGTCAACGCCGCCCGCGAACCGGAGATTGACGATCTCGGACATTGCCTGATCGCGATGGGCGCGAAGATCGCCGGCCTCGGCACCTCGCGCATCGTCGTGGAAGGCGTGTCCTCGCTGCATGCCGCCGAGCACGCTGTGCTGCCCGACCGGATCGAGACCGGCACCTTCGCCATGGCGGCGGCTATCGCCGGTGGCGAAGTCGAACTCACCGGCACACGCGCCGAACTGATCGGCGCGATCATCCCGCTGCTCGAATCCATCGGCACCGAGATCGTTGAGACCAATCGCGGGCTCAAGGTTCATCGCAACGGCGTACGTCCGGTGTCGGTCGATGTCGCGACCGCGCCGTTCCCCGGTTTCCCGACCGACCTGCAGGCGCAGTTCATGGCCTTGATGGCGACGGCCAGCGGCGTGTCCTTCATCAAGGAAACGATCTTCGAGAACCGCTTCATGCACGTGCCCGAGTTGCTGCGCATGGGCGCCGATATCAAGGTCGATGGCGACATCGCGGTGGTGAGCGGCGTCGAGCGCCTGAAAGGCGCGCCGGTGATGGCGACCGATCTGCGCGCGTCGTCGAGCCTTGTGCTCGCAGGGCTTGCGGCGGAGGGCGAGACGATCGTCAACCGCGTCTACCATCTCGACCGCGGCTTCGAGCGGCTGGAAGAAAAGCTCTCTCGCGTCGGCGCCGATATCGAGCGGCAATCGGCATGAAGCAATCGGACGTGACACTGGCCATCGAGGATGCCGAAGACCTCGAGATTGTTTCGGCCCGGCTGCAGGATGCCGTGGCGCCTCTGAAGGATCTCGCCTGGCTGCCGAAGACACGGCGGTTCGCGGCGCTGTTCAACCGCTTCAAATGGGAAGACAAGCGCAAGCGCGCCGATCTGCGCGTAAAGGCGCTGCTGCATTTCGACGACGTGTTGTCGGTGAAGTCGAAAGGCCTGAAGCGCGGTGCGCCCGATGCGGTGATCTCTCTCCTTGCGATCCGCTTCACGCCGAAAGGCGGCGACGATCCCGCCGGTAGCGTCGAACTCGTCTTTGCGGGCGGCGGCACCATCCGGCTTGAGGTCGAATGCCTTTCGGCCGGCCTCACCGATGTCGGCGGCGAATGGGCCGCGCGCGGACGGCCGGACCACGAAGAGATCTGACATGGCGCGGCGGCTCGACGCCCGCGCGGCGGATTTCGCGGACGCGTTCGATACATTCCTCCATACCAAGCGCGAGGAGGAAGAGGACGTCGCCGCAACCGTCCGCGCCATCATCGCCGATGTCCGCGCGCGGAGCGATGCGGCGCTGATCGAACTCACGGAGCGCTTCGACAAGGTCAAGCTTGCTTCGCTGCATCTTGAAGACTCTGAAATCGATGCTGCCGAATCGCAATGTTCGAAGGAGTCGCTGAAGGCGCTGGACGTCGCCGCCGGACGTATCGAAGCCTATCATCGCCGCCAACTGCCGAAAGACGAATCCTTCGTTGACGAAGCCGGTGCGACGCTCGGCTGGCGCTGGACGCCGCTCGACAGCGTGGGCCTCTACGTGCCGGGCGGAACGGCGAGCTATCCAAGTTCGGTACTGATGAATGCGATCCCGGCCCGCGTCGCCGGTGTCGCGCGGATCGCGATGGTCACGCCTGCGAGCGGCGGCCAGATCAACCCGCTCGTGCTGGCCGCAGCCAAGCGCGCCGGTGTGCGCGAAATCTATCGCATCGGCGGCGCGCAGGCCGTTGCCGCATTGGCCTACGGCACACAAAGCATCGCGGCGGTGGACAAGATTGTCGGTCCCGGAAACGCTTATGTCGCCGCCGCCAAGCGCGAAGTGTTCGGCAGGGTTGGCATCGATTCCATCGCAGGGCCTTCGGAAATCCTTGTCGTCAGCGACGCGGGCAGCGACCCCGATTGGATTGCCGCCGATCTTCTGAGCCAGGCCGAACATGATCCTTCTTCACAGAGCATCCTTATCACCGACGACGCCGGTTTCGCGGAGAAGGTCGACGCCGCAGTTGCGCGCGTTCTCGCGACGCTGCCGCGCAAGGAGATCGCCACAGCAAGCTGGCAGAACTTCGGCGCGATCATCGTGGTCGCAAATCTCGATGATGCGGCACCGCTGGTCGACCGCATCGCGCCGGAGCATCTCGAGATCGCGACGGCCGATCCCGAAAGGCTGCTTGCGCGCGTGAAGCACGCCGGTGCCATCTTTCTCGGCCGGCACACCCCCGAAGCGATGGGTGACTACATCGGGGGGCCCAACCATGTGCTGCCGACATCGCGGACGGCGCGGTTCTCCTCCGGCCTGTCGGTCCTGGACTTCATGAAGCGCACCACCCTGTTGTCCTGCACGCCCGGCGTGATTCAGCAGATTGGTCCGGACGCCATCACGCTCGCCGAAGCGGAAGGCTTGGACGCGCATGCCAGGTCGATCGCAGCGCGGCTCAATCGATGACGGACGACACTTATCGCCTCACCGCCATCACGCTCGATGAACGCACCGTCGTGCACCGCACGCGGCAGATCGAGCAGGAGCGTGAAATCGCGATCTACGATCTTCTCGAAGAGAACAGTTTCACGCCAGTGGGTTCGGGAGGCGGTCCCTATCGCCTGATGCTCCGCATCGAAGAGAACCGGCTTGTCTTCGACATTCACCTCGAAGACGACAGCGTGCATGGCAAGGTGATGCTGTCGCTGACGCCGTTTCGCCGGGTGATCAAGGATTATTTCCTGATCTGCGACAGCTACTTCAAGGCGATCCGGACGGCTCCGCCGTCACAGATCGAGGCGCTCGACATGGCCCGGCGCGGTTCGCACAACGAAGGCTCGGAGCTTCTTCAGGAACGTCTCAAGGGAAAGATCGAAGTCGATTTCGATACCGCGCGCCGCCTGTTCACGCTGATCTGCGTGCTGCACCTGAAGGGTTAGCGGATGCCGCGGGGGCCAAACGGCGAGGAGCTGCCCGGCGCGGTCCTCTTCGCCTGCACGCTCAACAGCGTGCGCAGCCCGATGGCGGCCGCCATCATGCGCCATCTGTTCGGACATGTCGTGTATGTCGACTCGGTCGGCGCACGGGCTGGCGAACTCGATCCGTTGGCGGTGGAGGTCATGGACGAGGTCGGCGTCGATATCGCCAAACACAAGCCCAAGAGTTTCGACGAGTTCGAAGACACGTCGTTCGATCTTATCGTCACGCTCTCGCCGGAAGCCCATCACAAGGCGATGGAGCTCACCCGCACCTCGGCGGCCATCGTCGAATACTGGCCTACGATGGACCCGACGGCTGTCGAAGGTTCGCGGGATCTGCGGCTGGCGGCGTACCGCGCGGTTCGCGACGAGTTGCAACGGCGCGTCACAGCGCGCTTCGAGGCCCGCGCGGCCTCGGATACTTGACGCTCAAGCCTTGCTTTTGGGCCGTTTCGGTGCAATCTCCCGCCCGTTAAGCCAACCAGAGGACGAATGGCAAAGGAAGAACTGCTCGAATTCGAGGGCACCGTGAGCGAGCTTCTGCCCAACGCGACGTTTCGCGTCCAGCTGCAGAACGGCCACGAGATCATCGCCCACACCGCCGGCAAGATGCGCAAGAACCGTATTCGGGTGCTGACCGGTGACAAGGTGATGGTCGAAATGACGCCCTATGATCTCACCAAGGGGCGCATCACCTATCGCTTCAAGTAAGAAAGCCGCGCCGGTGCTCGTTCTGGCGAGCGAGAGCCCCCGGCGCAAGGCGCTGCTGGCCCAAGCCGGCATCACGCCGGATACGATTCTCGCAGCCGCCATCGACGAAAAGCCGCTGAAAGCCGAACAGCCGCGCGTTCATGCCGAAAGGCTGGCCGCGGAGAAAGCGGCAGCGGTCGCCTCGCGCTGGTCCGGCGCGGCTTCGCTCATCCTTGCGGCCGATACGGTCGTCGCCTGCGGGCGGCGCATTCTTCCGAAAGCGGAGAACGATGCGGAGGTTCTCGGCTGTCTCAAGCTGCTATCCGGCCGCGCGCATCAGGTCATCACGGCGGTCGTGCTGCTGACGCCGGATCGCGAATTGCGCAGGCGCACCGTCCTCACGCGCGTCGTGTTCCGCCGGTTGGATGCGCGTGAGATCGAAGACTACATCGAGTCTCGGGAGGGCGTTGGCAAGGCCGGTGGCTATGCGATCCAGGGACGCGCCGAAACATTTGTGCGCCAATTGAACGGTTCCTATTCCAATGTGGTGGGATTGCCGCTGAGCGAAACTGTTGGGCTGCTTCGCGGGAACGGATACCCGTGCTAGGTTCGGCGCCGACGCTATTACCGAGTTCCTGAATGCCGAAGGAAGTCCTGATCAACACAGGGGCTGGAGAGATTCGTGTGGCCGTGGTCGAAGATGGCCGGCTGCAGGAACTCACGCTCGAACGCACTGTGGGCCTGGACGACGGCGCGGTGCGCTTGCGCGGCGAAGGCCGTAACGGCCACAGCCTCGTCGGCAATATTATCCTCGGACGCGTGCAGCGCGTGCTGGCCGGCATGCAGGCGGCGTTTGTGGATATCGGTCTGGAGCGTGCGGGCTTTCTGGGCGCGCGGGAAGCGCGTTGCCTCGCCGATCTTCCCGGTTTCGAGGAAGAGCGCACGCCGAAGATCGGCGATTGCGTACATGAGGGCGAGGAAATCCTTGTGCAGGTCGTCAAGGATCCCATCGGCGAAAAAGGCGCACGGCTCTCCGCCAACGTCACCATTCCGGGGCGTCTCGCCGTCCTCGTTCCCAATCAATCCGGTGTAGCTTTGTCCCGGCGGATCGAAGGCGAGGACGAGCGTGCGCGGATGCTGGCGCTGGGAGAATCGATGATCGCAGAAGGTGGCGACCGGCTTGTTTCCGGGGCGGGTTACATCCTGCGCACGGCGGCATCCGATGCCACGCTCACCGATCTCAAGGAGGACGCGGAACGTCTCGCGGAAGCGTGGCGTCCGGTGCTTGCCAAGCGGCAGGCGGCAACCGCGCCGGCGACGCTCTATCACGATCTCGATCCGGTGGAGCGCACACTGCGCGACATCGTTCGCGCCGATACCGTTCGCGTGCTGATGGACGATCCGGCCTCGGTCGAGGCCGCCAAAGCCTATTGCCGCCGCACCATGCCGGAGGCGGAAAGCAAGATCGAGCTGTTCTCGGGCCCGGGCGCGTTGTTCGATCTCTACGATCTCGAAGACGAGATCGACAAGCTCACGAGCCCGCGCGTGCCGCTGCCGTCGGGCGGCTGGATCACGATCGAATCCACCGAAGCGCTGACGGCGGTCGACGTGAATTCGGGGAGTTTCACGGCAGCCACCGGCCTTGAAGAGACCGGCGCCAAGGTCAATCTCGAAGCCGCCGACGAGATCGGGCGTCAGGTCCGGCTTCGCGGCATCGGCGGATTGATCGTCGTCGATTTCATTCACATGGACGACCCGGACAACATTTCCAAAGTGCTTTCGGTTCTGGAGACGAGCCTTTCCAAGGATCACACGCCCACCCAGATCTCGCCGATGTCGGAGTTCGGGCTGGTGGAGATCACGCGCAAACGCGTGCGCGATCCGCTGGCGAAACTGATGAGCGAGTGTTGCCGCACCTGTTCCGGTCACGGACGCAAGCGCACGCGCGACAGCGTCGCGCTCGAGGTCATGCGCCAAGTCGAGAGAGCCGCTGCTGCCGCGCCCGGCAAGCCGATTGTCGTGCGGGCCGCACCCGAGGTCGTGCGCTGGCTGGAAGATCACGGCGAGGAGGTGACGACCGCGCTTGCCCGCCGCGGTGCGGCCCGCGTCCGGTTCGAACCGAACGACAGCTATGCCCGTGAGGGCTTCGATGTCGCAACCGCCGGCTGACCGCGCCAGATGCGCCGTGTGCGGCAAGGCGCAGGACGCCCGGTTCAAGCCGTTCTGCTCCCGGCGCTGCGCCGACGTGGACTTAAGCAAATGGCTGGGCGGCCGCTATGCGATCCCCGCGGAAGAGGAGCCGGAAGGGCTCGGGAGCGCCCAGGATGACGAGGAATAACCGCCCGCTGGACAGCCGGGAAGGCGTCCACTAAAAAGCCCGTCCTTCCGGGCAAGACCCGGTTTTCCGACGGTATGCCCAGGTAGCTCAGTCGGTAGAGCAGCGGATTGAAAATCCGCGTGTCGGTGGTTCGATTCCGCCCCTGGGCACCATCATATCAGTAGCTTAGCGACCATCGCCTTTCGAGTTGTCCCAACGCGCGTCCGTTGTTTGTCCTCCAATGTTCGCACGCTCGTCGACACGGAAGGATGTTCTTACAGGCTTGGGGCAACTTGCGTAGACCGATAGAGGCACGTACTGCCTGCGGTCCAAAATTCGATAGCGAAAACTAGATATGTTTCTCTCGATAGCGACTACCCAGAAACCGGCAACTGACCTTGGCTTCCTTCTGCACAAGCACCCCGAGCGTATGCACGAGACGGAGCTTGGGTTCGGGATGGCCTATGTGTTTTATCCAGAGGCAACGGAGAGCCGTTGCGAAGCCGCGCTGGTTCTGGACGTTGATCCCATCGGTTTGGTCCGGGGCAGGGGGTCGGCGGACGGCCTGTTGGACCATTATGTAAACGACCGCCCCTATGCGGCTTCGTCGTTCTTGTCCGTTGCTCTGGCACGGGCGCTGCGCACGGCGATGGGTGGCACCTCGAAAGAGCGGCCGCAGCTTGCACAACAGGCCATCCCGCTCGAAGCAACAGTCACGCCGCTGCCCGCGAGAGGCGGCGCGAAACTCGTTCGCGAACTCTTTGAGCCACTCGGATGGAACGTCGAAGTTGAACCCATCGAAGGTCCGGGTGGTCAGAACGCGCGATATTTCAGGCTGCGATTAACAGGCAATGCGCGGCTGAGCACTCTGCTGAATCAATTGTATGTGCTGATTCCAGTTCTCGACGACGACAAGCACTATTGGGTGGGCGAGGACGAAGTGAGCAAGTTGCTCGCGCGTGGCGAAGGTTGGCTGACCGGCCATCCATCGCGTGAGTTGATCGTGCAACGCTACCTCATTCATCGCCGCTCGCTCGCGCGCCTCGCCCTGGCGCGGCTTGAACCGGAGACGGAAGAGGAAGAAGCCGCGCCTGCAACCCGCGATGCCGCCGAAGAGAGTCTCGAACGTCCGATCCGGCTCAATGACGCGCGGATGGATGTGGTCGCGGATACGCTCCGGGAATTGGGCGCAAAGCAGATCGCGGATTTGGGTTGCGGCGAGGGAAAACTCCTTGCGCGGCTGGTTCGCGAGCGTTGGGTGAGCCAGGTGATAGGGGTGGATGCCTCCGCTTTGGCGCTTGAACGCGCCGCCAAACGCCTAAGGCTGAATGAAAGTGGAGCGCCGCCGGAGGGGAAGGTCAAACTTCTACATGGCGCGCTTACCTATCGCGACAAACGCATTGCGGGGATGGATGCTGCTGCCCTTGTTGAGGTGATCGAACACCTTGACCCCGAGCGGCTTCCGGCGTTGGCGCGCGTCGTCTTCGGCGAGGCGAAGCCTAAGGCTGTAGTCGTGACGACCCCCAACGCGGAATACAATGCGCTCTTCCCGGCTCTATCGGCAGGTGCGTTCCGGCACCCAGACCATCGTTTCGAGTGGACGCGCGCTGAATTCGGTTCATGGGTCAAGGGCATTGAAGACAGCTATGGCTATCGTGCCCAACTGAGAGACATTGGCGAAGTTGACGAGACTTATGGTGCGCCAACACAGATGGCGGTGTTCACGCGATGAGGCCGCCCGATAAGCTCAATGTCTCTATCCCCGACTTTTCGCTGGTCGTGCTTATTGGTGCGAGCGGATCGGGCAAGAGCACGTTTGCAGCAAAGCACTTTCTGCCGACGGAAATCGTTTCGTCCGACAAGGCGCGCGGACTTGTGGCGGATGACGAAACCAATCAGGACGTGACCGCGGATGCTTTCGAGCTTGTTCGCGCCATCGCGGAGAAGCGCCTCAAGCATCGCAAGCTTGCCGTCATCGACGCGACGAACGTGCGGTCGGCAGACCGGAAGGCCTGGATCGATCTGGCGCGGCGATGGCATGCCTTGCCCGTTGCCATTGTGATCGAACCCGGTATCGACATTTGCGTTGAGCGCAACAAAACGCGCCCCGACCGGCCATTTGGCGCGGGCGTTGTGCAGCGAATGGTGTCGGAAATCCGCAAAGGACTGCGTGGACTCCAGCGCGAGGGCTTCCGCCAGGTTTGGGAGTTCCACTCGCCGGAGGGCGTCGAAGCCGCCACCGTAGCGCGACAGCCCCTTTGGACCGATCAACGCAACGATCCGTCACGGTTCGACATCATTGGCGATGTGCATGGTTGCGCGGACGAATTGGAAGCCTTGCTTCGTCAAATGGACTACGGCTTGGAGTGGTCGGAAGCCAACGGCGTGCGTGAGCCCGTTGTCACGCCGCCCGAGGGACGAAAAGTGGTTTTCGTAGGCGATCTGGTCGACCGTGGACCTCGCACGCCAGACGTGCTGCGAATCGCGATGCACATGGTTGAAGCAGGCTCTGCCTTTGCTGTCATGGGCAATCACGACCGGAAGCTCATGCGTTGGCTTGATGGCCGTAACGTGCAGATCACGCACGGCCTTCAACAATCCATCGAACAGCTTTCCGCAGAGAGCAATGAGTTCAGAAGCCGCGCAAAGGTTTTCTTGGACGAATTGCGAAGCCACTATTGGCTCGATGGTGGCAAGCTGGCAGTCGCTCATGCGGGCTTGAAAGAGGAAATGATCGGGCGCGGATCGGGGGCAGTCCGGGAATTTGCTCTATTCGGCGACACGACTGGCGAGATGGATGAATTTGGTCTGCCTGTCCGGCGCGATTGGGCGGTGGAATATCGCGGGTCGACGTCCGTTGTGTATGGGCATGTCGCGACCGACGAAGCCCAATGGGTGAACAACACGATCTGCATTGATACTGGATGCGTTTACGGCGGCAAGCTGACTGCACTGCGCTGGCCCGAACGCGAATTGGTGAGCGTCCCTGCGGGTGAAGTCTATTATGAGCCGAAACGCCCGCTTGCTGCTCCGCCGGAAGTGCGTTCCGCTCAGGCTGCGGCGGATGACATTCTCGACATGGAGGATGTAAGCGGACGGCGTTGGATCGACACTGAGCTGCGCGGGCGGGTGGTTGTCGCCGAAGAGAACGCCGCAGCCGCGTTGGAGGTGATGAGCCGTTTCGCAATTGCGCCGCAATGGCTTGTCTATCTGCCGCCCACTATGTCGCCCTGTGAAACGAGCACACGCGAGGGCTGGTTGGAGCGCCCCGAAGAAGCCTTTGCGCACTTTCGCGAGCGCGGAATCGCCGAAGTCGTGTGCGAGGAAAAGCATATGGGTTCGCGGGCGATCATAGCGGTCTGTCGAGATGATGGCGTTGCTCGACTCCGCTTCGGCACGACCGGAAGCGAGACGGGAGTAATCTGGACTCGAACGGGTCGCGCGTTCTTCTCGGATGCGCAGACAACCGAAGCCGTTCTGGCGCGATTGAGGGTAGCTATTGGTGAGCTGTGGGAACAGCTTGAGACGGATTGGCTATTGCTCGATGCGGAAATCATGCCCTGGTCCGCGAAGGCCGGAGCATTGATTGAAAGCCAATACGCGCCGGTGGCGGTATCGTCGCGCGCCGGACTTCAAGCTGCCATTGAAGCGTTTAGGCGAGCTTCGGAGCGGGGGATTCCGGTCGATGTATTGAACGAGAAGTTCAAGGATCGAGCAACAAGAGCTTCGGCTTATGGAACAGCTTGGGAGCCTTACGTTTGGCCTGTCTCTGGCGTGGATGATCTTCGCGTGGCCCCGTTCCATCTTCTAGCGAGCGAAGGGCGTGTCTGGTTTGACCAAGATCACGTCTGGCACATGAATTTTGCGGAGAAATTGGCCGATACCGGCGAGAAGATCATCACGCGCACCCGATGGAAGTCCGTCACCATAGCGGACGATCAATCGTGCGCCGAAGCTGCGCAATGGTGGGAAAACCTAATCGGCAATGGTGGCGAGGGAATGGTCGTGAAGCCCAAGACCTTCATTGCGAGGGGCAAGAAAGGGCTAATCCAACCCGCGCTCAAGGTGCGAGGGAAGGAATATCTCAGGATCATATATGGGCCTGAATACGACGCCCCAGAGAACATCTCTCGACTACGCGAACGCGGTCTGGGCGGAAAGCGGACCCTTGCGCTTCGCGAATTCGCGCTTGGGCATGAAGCCCTCAAGCGGTTTGTGGAGCGTCAGCCCCTCCGCCGAGTCCATGAATGCGTCTTTGGCGTGTTGGCGCTTGAGAGTGAGCCGATTGATCCAAGGCTGTGACCGGATTCAAATGCTGGCTTGGCGTTGCGCTCGTGGCGGCAATTAGGGCGATGCGTTGATGTGAAATGGAGTGCAATCTGGACTCGTCGAATAGCGAGCGGCGTGCCACTTGGTCCCGGACGGCCTTGGGCGACATGCCCGCCGCAATGTAGGGAGACACGAAAGCTGACAGGTCGCTGGCGAATTTATCCGCTTTGGCCTTCGCCCCTTCGACCGTATAGCGCGACATGCGCGAAACACCGCCGCCGCTACGCGCTCAGGAAGCTCACACAGAGGCGAGCGCGATCACGGGCGACAGCGCGTCCAATTCGGGCTGGGCAGGCGCGGCGGGAGGTCCCGGAAGGCGAACATTGCTCGGGCGTGTATGATACACGAAGAGCGACGACTGGCAGAGACTCCACCAATGGATCAATCAGTACTACCGTAGTCGGAACGGTTCGCCGTACGGAGGAGCTCCACCTGTAGGAGAAGGTCCAGGTGCCGCAGGTGCGCCGTGGTGGGTACCCTAAATCGAGCGATAGTGCGATGCCGGCAAATAAGCAAAACTCCGAGCTATTGGCGATTCCGCACGACCTGCGACGGCGAGTTTATCATGCTCTGGTTTCGTTGGCTGAAAAGCTGAATGTTTATGAACGATGCCTCAAGAGCGAACGCTTTGCGGCCTATGAGCCGCTACCGGCATGGATCGAATCATTAGCAGCCAACGAGGACGAGGTAATTCAATTCCACTCGTACTTGAAAGGTTCTGCCCAGGAGCAAATTGGCAATGCCAATATATCGTTTTTGACCGGCCAGCCTTGGGCTCCTGATGACTATATATCGCCGATCATGAAGGAACTGCGTTTCTGGCGCGACACAAGAAATGGCGAAAGAATTCAGAGCGTACTTGAAAGGGGAGGTGTCGACGCGACTTGGCGATCGGAAATGTGTGCATGCCTTGCCACTCGGCAGCGCCTGCTTTTTGAGGACGCGAACGCAAGGCAACGGGAGCTCAGCGTGGTTGCCGATATGCGATCGCGCTTTGAGAGCGAAGTCCTTCTAGCCAACTATGCAAATTGCGAAGACGGTGTGGCACGCGACGAGATTGCACGAAACGTCACGCTCGCTGCAGACCGCGCTCTTAGAGATTTTGGACCTCCCGCCGGATTTTGCGTTTCCGATAAGCCTAATAAAAAGAGCAAGCTGATATGCTCTCGAGCTTTGGCCGGTGGATGGGAACTACGATTCGGAGTCGTCCCGCCGAGGCTTACTGCATGGGGAGCCATCCCGCTCAAGCTCTACTTCTGCAGAGAGACCTTTAACGGATCGGGGAGCTCGGAGGATGCGTCACAGGGGCTCGTGCTGCCGATCAACTATGAATTTCTCGCGCCATACGGCTTCTCATCAGCGTACGGGTCGTTCAGAAGCGTGGCTCAAGTGTATCACGTGGTGCGAGCGCACCTTTTCTTGTTAAAATGCACAATGGAATATGCGTGGCCAATCCTAAACAACGCCATCGGCGATAGCTTTTGATTTAGTTGATCGTCAGAAAGGAGATTGCCCATTTAGAATAGCCAAGCTTTGCGCTTTGCAAGCATCCCCGGCACCTTCGTCCACCACGGCTCGATTCTTGGGGTATCGGCCAATGTAGCATCGCCATCCGGAAAACTGAAAATCCGCGTGTCGGTGGTTCGATTCCGCCCCTGGGCACCATTTGCGTGCCGGCAATCCGATGGATATGCGCAATCCGGGCTAGCCGCGGCGTCAGGCCAAAAGCTGGACTTCGGGCTTGCCGAGGAATGCCGCGTGACACTTGCGGATCGTGGCGATGTCCGCCCCGCCCTTGAAGACCGCAAGCGTGCGTATATCGGCGCGCGCTTGCACGATTCTCGGCGTCATGTCCCGTTGCTCCGGCGGGAACAGGTCGGGATGGTTCTGGCGTATGGACGCGAACAAGTGCCTAAAGGCGTTCGCGGGGCCGTCGTCGACGCCTCTATAGACATCGACGACCATGCCCATGGTGGCCTCAAGTTCCTGCGACAGCACGGTCTCGTGCATGCTGTCGCGCAAGGGAAGATCCTTCAGCATGCCGCCCGAACGGGTCATCGGGAAGAAGATCGTGTTCCAGGGGCGATAGGGACTCATGTCCAGAGCCTCGATCAGGAACGGACCGTATCGTGTTTCCCAGAGCGGCGGCGGTAGCAGGTGGAAGGGCGCAACGGATGTGGCGGTCGTGCGGTTCACCGATGCGACGATCTGCTGAAGCTGGATGTAATCCTCTTCCAGCTGGAATTTTGTCGAGCCGCGTTGACCCGCGAGGTTCTGCGGATCGTCGGGCGCGAAGCCGGCGCTGCGCAGAAAGGTACTGACTTCGCCCTTGAAGACTTCCGTCGGAAAAAGCTGCGCGCGCGGGTTTGCCTGTATCGGCCCTGTCGCAGCGGACGGTCCACGATTCTGAGCAGGGGCGAGCTTGTCAGCACCCGGCGCGCCCCTCGCCCTTTTCCCGAAAAACCGGTTCAACCGTTTAGCCCCGCCCCGAGGAGACGTTCTGGTTGATGTACTCTGAAGTGCTGAACAAATCTTAAAGCGGCCGTCGTGACGCGTGCTGTGTGACAGCAATCACAACTACCCTGTCAAACGCGCCGTGTAGTAGGTGATCGGCCCACTCTTCTGGTGGGCCGGGTAGCGCTCGAAAGGGAGCTTAGCTGTGACGGTGTCGCCCGACTTCACGGCTCGCGCCTACGCAAGATCCTGTGAGCTTGAGAACGGCAACGACGGTTCTTTGCCGTGCTGCCTGTCCCCGCCGATCACAAGCCCAAGGGACGCTGTACGGGCGGCTATAGTGGTGGAGGCGCGGGCGAAGTCATGACGCTATTAGCTTTTGCACTTGCCGTCGCTGCCGGAATCGAAGGAGTGCCGAGAGGCGGGAGTTGTTCCGTCTTCGACGCCTCCGCCTCAGATTTCAAATTAGGACACTACCATATTTTTGACATCTGTGTTAAATCGCGTTCACTTTTCCTGGCGCTATCATCTGGTCCTGGCGCTATCATCTGGGCCGGTATCAATCCAAAGGGGACTTTCCACATGCGTTCCAGCCGTACACTCGCACTTGCCGTTATTGCAGGCGCACTTTTATCCACAACCGCGTTCGCGAGGCACCGCGACCCATTACCGACTCATCCCGGCACCTGGCACCTCAACCCGGCACAGCAGCCGTATCATGCTCCGAAAGCCAACGGTTCTGGCACCTGGAATATGCTCGCGCATCCGTTTCCGGGAACGGGCGACACAGCGCTGTTGCTGACCGATGGCACCGTGATGATGCACGACCTGTGCACGACGGATTGGTACAAGCTGACACCCGACAACACAGGCAGCTACCATAACGGCACCTGGAGCAAGATGGCGTCCATGCCGTCCGGCTACAGCCCGCTGTACTTCGGATCGGCAGTCATGCCGGATGGTCAGCATGTCATGGTCGAGGGCGGCGAATATCTGAACTGCAGCGCAGTTTGGACCAATAAGGGCGCCATTTACGACATGGTGGCCAACACCTGGACCAACGTTCCGCCTCCGAGTGGCTGGACCAAGATCGGCGACGCTCAAAGCGTTGTTCGAACGGACGGGCTGTATATGCAGGCCGACTGCTGCACAACGCATAGCGCGATCGCAACGATCAGCGGATCGACGGTAACCTGGAGCGACGTTGGCGGCACCGGCAAGGCGGACGTGAACGACGAAGAAGGCTGGACGCAGCTCGCGGACGGAACGATCCTGACCGTCGATGCCAACCGCGATCTCGGCAGCAACAACGATTTCGAGATCTATTCGGAAACCGCCGGTGCCTGGACGACGGCGGGCAAGATCGGGTTCTCCTGCACGGATCCGAGCTCGCACGAAATCGGCCCGGCCGCCCTTCTGCCGAACGGTTTGGTGCTCCAGACCTGCGGCACGCCGCATACCGGCGTGTACAACCCGCTTACGCAAGTCTGGACTCAGGGACCGGACATGCCGAACATCAATGGCGCACTTGACCAGGCCGACGGTCCGGCTGCTGTTCTTCCGGACGGAAATGTCCTCGTTGCCGTCAGCCCGGGCGTCTTCAAGAACCCGACCCACTTCCTTGAAATCTCTGTCAAGACGGCGAACAGAGTGAAGATCGTTCAGGTTGACGAGCCTGCGAGCGCCCCGGATCAGCAGTCTTGGGAAAGCCGCATGCTTGTACTTCCCACGGGCGAAGTCCTGTGGAGCAGCGACGTGGGTGATGTGGAAATCTATACGCCACAAGGCACCCCGGACAAGCATGCGATCCCCAAGATCAAGCACGTGAATGCCACCCTTACCCACGGCAGCAGCAACAATGTCGTCAAGGGCTTGGGCTTCAATGGCGTGACCTTCGGCGGCTATTACGGCGATGACGTTCAAACATCGACGAACTATCCGCTGGTGCGGCTGACGAACACTGGCAGCGGTCACGTTTGCTATGCCAAGACTCACGACTATGCGACTGGTATCTCGGACGGCACCGTGACTACGGCGAAGTTCGATATTCCGAACGCCTGCGAGACCGGGGCGACTACGCTTGAGGTTGTCGTCAACGGTGTCGCATCTCCTGCGAAGGCCGTGACGGTCAACTAATCAAGTAGAGCTCAAAATGAAACGGGCCGGAGGAAACTCCGGCCCGTTTTCTTTTGTGCAATGCCCGGGAGCTATTTCCCGTGCTTGTCTCCGCGCTTCGCCAAAAGGAAAGGAGATGGTCTCTGAGTTAATCCCCATGAACGGACGAAAATCTGGATCGTTCTCGGAAATCTCGGCCTTCGCTTGCAGGATAAGCGCGACGTTTGCACCGTTGCTTTCACGATGGCGGCCAGATCCAGCGACCGGCCACTGACTCTGCTGAGCCCCCGTGAGGCTTCTGCAATTCGCTTGTCTGCGTCAGTGCCAAGTGCGTTCTGAGGCAATGCGGATTGTTCCTGGGCGTATGCGCCGCAGATCTCCCGTGGCTCCTTGTCGCCTATCGCTCACCAGTTTCGCTAGCGCCATGATCGTGACGAGGGCGGGAAGGCCGTTCGCCGTACGCACCAGCCCGCATTTTGATCTCGATCAAAGAACCGAGGAGCCTTCCCTGCAAAAACCGGTTGGAGAGGGGACCGCAATATGCGTTTTTCAACAGACACACTGACGCCAGTGCTAGCTCAAGCCGAGCCTCGTGCCATGGGATGGATGGCATTTTGTGCGGCCGTCCGAAGACTCGAGAAGCAGGAAGCTGCACCGGGTTGCACCAACGACGTGGTAGATCTTTACGCAAAGGACGACCGGGATGCCGGTGTCCACTGAAAGCCCATCCGGCCGGATCGACCTTGCCGTCATACCGGCGTTCCTGATCACCGTCTTCCTCCTGGCCATCATCGCTGCGGCAAAGTCGCCCGATCCCCGCATGGTCCTGCAGGCATGGACGTTGGCGGTCTGCCTTGCGGCAACTTGCGTCTGGTACCTCGTCACCTATGCCGATGGCACGCCCGCCGACGAGCGCGGGCCGTACATGAACGATGTCATCAAGGCCGGCGTGATCGCGTCGATGTTCTGGGGCATTGCGGGGATGCTGGTCGGCCTCATCATCGCGCTGCAGCTCTCGTTTCCCAACCTCTTCTACTTTCCGGACCTGCCCTGGACGAATTTCGGGCGCATGCGCCCGCTCCACACCTCCGCGGTGATCTTTGCGTTCGGCGGCAACGTCCTGATCGCGACATCGTTCTATGTCGTGCAGCGCACCTGCCGGGCGCGGCTGTTCGGCGGCTCGCTCGCCTGGTTCGTCTTCTGGGGCTACAACACCTTCATCGTGCTGGCGGGCACGGGCTATCTCGAAGGCGTCACCCAGAGCCGCGAATATGCCGAGCCCGAATGGTATGCCGATCTCTGGCTGACAGCCGTCTGGGTCTCCTATCTCATCGTCTTCCTCGGAACGATCATGAAGCGCCGGGAGCCGCACATCTATGTGGCGAACTGGTTCTATCTTGCCTTCATCGTCACGATCGCGCTGCTCCACGTCGTCAACAATCTGGCCGTGCCGGTGTCGTGGCTCGGGACCAAGAGCTTCTCGCTGTTCTCCGGCGTGCAGGATGCGCTGACGCAGTGGTGGTACGGCCACAATGCGGTGGGCTTCTTCCTGACCGCGGGCTTCCTCGGGATCATGTATTACTTCATCCCGAAGCGGGCGAACCGGCCGATCTATTCCTATCGCCTGTCGATCATCCATTTCTGGACGCTGATCTTCATCTATATCTGGGCGGGTCCACATCATCTGCTCTACACGGCGCTGCCCGAATGGGCGCAGACGCTGGGCATGACGTTCTCGATCATGCTGTGGATGCCGTCCTGGGGCGGGATGATCAACGGCCTCATGACGCTCTCGGGCGCGTGGGACAAGCTGCGCACCGATCCGGTCCTGCGCATGCTCGTGGTTTCCGTCGCGTTCTACGGCATGGCGACGTTCGAGGGTCCGGTCATGAGCGTGAAAACGGTCAACGCGCTCTCGCACTACACCAACTGGACCATCGGTCACGTCCATTCCGGCGCGCTCGGCTGGGTCGGCTATGTCAGCTTCGGCGCGATCTACTGTTTAGTGCCGTGGCTCTGGAAGAAGCAGCGGCTCTATTCCAACGCGCTGGTGGAATGGCACTTCTGGATCTCGACGCTCGGCATCGTGCTCTACATCACTTCGATGTGGGTGGCCGGCATCATGCAGGGCCTGATGTGGCGCGCCTATAACGACTTCGGCTTCCTCGAATACTCGTTCGTCGAAGGCGTGCAGGCCATGCATCCCTATTACATCATCCGCGCTCTCGGCGGAGCGCTCTACCTCGCCGGTGCGCTGATCATGGTCTACAATCTGTGGCGGACGGTGGGCAATAGCACGCCTGCGCTCGCCGATGCCCCGGACCGTCCGGCACTGACATTGGTGCCTGAGTCTGCACTTGCGGCGAGGGCGGTGTCATGAATCGCCACGAGATCATCGAGAAGAATTCGATCCTGATGCTGATCGGCATCCTGATCGTGGTGGCCATCGGCGGAGCGGTGGAAATTGCGCCGCTGTTCTGGGTCAACGGCACGGTCGAGGCCGTCGATGGCATGCGGCCCTACACCCCGCTCGAGCTCAAGGGCCGCGACATCTATGTCCGCGAGGGCTGCTATGTCTGTCACAGCCAGATGATCCGCTCGCTGCGCGACGAGGTCGAACGCTACGGCCACTACAGTCTCGCGGCCGAGAGCATGTATGACCATCCGTTCCAGTGGGGATCGGAACGCACCGGGCCGGACCTCGCGCGCGTCGGCGGAAAATATTCGGACGAATGGCAGCGCGCGCATCTCGCCGATCCGCGCTCGGTCGTGCCGGAATCGATCATGCCGCCCTACCGGTTCCTGGAACTGACGCCACTCGACTACCGCGACATCCAGGAGCAGCTCAAGGCGAACCGCACGGTCGGCGTTCCCTATACCGATGCCGACATCGCAGACGCCAGGCAGGACCTCGAAGCGCAGGCCGATCCCAACAGCGACGGCGTCGAGACCATGCAGAAGCGCTATCCCAAGGCGCAGGCGCGCGATTTCGATGGCAATCCCAAACAGATCACCGAGGCCGATGCGCTGATCGCGTATCTGCAGATGCTGGGCACACTGGTCGATTTCAAGACCTATCACGCCTCGGCACCCGAGAACCGGAGATAGACTTGGAACGCTGGGCTTACGAAGACGTGCTGGCCTTCGCCCAAAGCTGGGGCGCGGTCTATTTCATGGCGATGTTCGCGGTGGCGCTGCTTTACGCGCTCTGGCCCGCAAACAAAAAGAGCTTTGAAGCCGCATCGCGGATTCCGCTGGAAGATGATGGGGCGGGCGATGTCCAACGATAAAAAGCCGCTCGACGAGATCTCCGGAACCGAGATGACCGGCCACGAATGGGACGGCATCAAGGAACTCAACACGCCCTTGCCGCGCTGGTGGCTCGGAATTTTCTACGCAACCATCGTCTGGGCCATCGGCTACTGGATCGTGATGCCGTCATGGCCGCTGATCCATGGCTATACCCGCGGCCTTCTCAACCATTCTGAGCGCGACGATGTAACCGCGAACGTGAAGGCGCTCCAAGACGCGCGCCGCACGAAGGAGCATGAGCTGACCGGCGCAACCCTCAAGCAGATCCAGGCCAATGCCGATCTTCTGCAGTTTGCCATGGCCGAGGGCCGCTCCGCGTTCGGAGACAATTGTGCGCCATGCCACGGCTCCGGCGGACAGGGCGCGAACGGCTATCCCAATCTGAACGACGATGTCTGGATCTGGGGCGGCAAGCTCGAAGACATCCAGCACACGATCACGGTCGGCGTGCGATCGGCGAGCCCCGACACGCGCACCTCGCAGATGCCGGCGTTCGGACGCGATGGCGTCCTCAAACCCGAGCAAGTCGACGATCTCACGGAATACGTCATGCGCCTTTCCGGCCGCGCGGCCGATGCGGGAGCGGTGCGCCGCGCGGCGAAACTGTTCGCGGACAATTGCGCGGCATGCCATGGCGCGGATGGCAAGGGAAATCGCGCAATGGGTGCCGAGAACCTCACCGACAATGAATGGCTATATGGGTCGAGACCCGAAGACATCCGCGACCAGATCTGGAACGGGCATGGTGGCGTGATGCCGACCTGGGGCGGAAGGTTGACGCCGGAGACCATCAAGTCGCTCGCCGTCTACGTCCACAGCCTGGGCGGCGGAGAATAGGGAACGGCTGTGACCGTGCATACGGTGGTACCTGGACGTGAGCCGCAGATGGCGGCGGACGGCGTCGTGCGTTCGGACGCGGTGGCGAGCAACAGCGCTGCCAACCGGAAGTTCTACAAATCGCGTGTTCCCATCTACCCCAAGCTCGTCCACGGGACGTTCCGGAAAATCAAATGGATCGTCATGGCGATCACGCTGGGCATCTATTATCTGGTGCCGTGGATTCGCTGGGACCGCGGTCCGGTCGCGCCGCATCAGGCGGTGCTGGTCGACCTCGCTCATGAGCGCTTCTACTTCTTCTTCATCGAGATCTGGCCGCAGGAGGTCTACTACATCACCGGCCTCTTGATCCTGTCGTCGGTGGCGCTGTTTCTCGCAACCGCGCTCTTCGGCAGATTGTGGTGCGGCTACACGTGTCCGCAGACGGTATGGACCGATCTCTTTATCTACGTGGAAAACCTGATCGAGGGCGATCGCAGCGCACGCATCCGTCTCGCGGCGGCGCCCTGGACGGCGGGCAAGGTCCTCAAGCGCACCGCCAAGCATGCGATCTGGATCGTCATCGCCATGGCGACGGGCGGCGCCTGGGTCTTCTATTTCACCGATGCGCCCACGCTCGCGCACCAGCTCGCGGACGGCAGCGCCTCCATCGCGATCTATGCGACAATCGCGGCTCTCACCTTTTCGACCTATTCGCTGGGCGGGCTGATGCGCGAACAGGTCTGCACCTATATGTGTCCATGGCCGCGCATCCAGGCTGCGATGACCGACCGTGACGCGCTCTCGGTCACCTATCGTACCGACCGCGGCGAACCACGCGGAGCCTACCGGAAGGGCGAGCCATGGGAGAGCCGCGGTTCGTGCATCGACTGCAACCAGTGCGTGGCGGCCTGTCCCATGGGAATCGACATTCGCGACGGGCTGCAGCTCGAATGCATCAACTGCGCACTTTGCATTGACGCCTGCGACGACGTCATGGTCCGGATCGGACAGCCGAAGGGTCTGATCGCCTATGACACCGATGCCAATGTCGAGCGGCGGCTGAAGGGCAAGAAGGCCCGCTTCCGCTTCATCCGTCCCCGGACGGTATTTTACGCAGCCGTGCTCGCCGTCGTTTCGGCGATCATGGTCGTGGGCCTGTCGACGCGGCGGACGGTCGATCTTGACGTGCTGCGCGACCGCAATCCCAATTTCGTCACTCTTGCCGACGGCTCGGTCCGCAATGCCTATACGCTCAAGCTGATGAACCGTTTCGGCGCGCCGCGCGACTTCGTCCTTTCCGTCACGGGAGTGAACGCGCAGCGCATCAATGTGATCGGCCTCGACAGCGCGTCTCCGCCGGTACGGCTTGCCGTCGAGGGCGACAAGGTGCGCAGCCTGCGCGTGCTCGTCACGGTCGCGCACAAGGACCTCCACGGCGGTTCGCAGCCGATAAATTTTGCCCTGACGGATACCGCCAGCGGCGAAAAGCGATCGGTCGATACCGTCTTTGTCTCGGGGACCCCGTGATGACCCGCACGCTGACCGGCCGCGATGTGCTCCTGTGGCTCGTTGTGGTCTTTGGACTGGTCTTTGCCGTGAACGCGGCCTTCATCGTGGCCTCCGTGCGCACCTATCGCGGCGAGGACGAACAGAAGCCCTACCTGCAGGGCGTCGAATACAATCACACGCTGGCAGAGCGGGCGAAGCAGGCCGCGCTCGGCTGGAAAGCCAGCATCGGCGCATCGCGGCTTGCAAATGGAAGGGCACGCATCGCCGTCTCTCTCCTGCAATCCGACGGCACGCCTGAAACGCATGCCGTACTCGTGGGCGAGCTGCGCCATCCCGCGGACGAACACCGCGACCTTCCATTGAGGCTGCACCAAGCGCGCGCAGGCGAATATCAGGTCGATATCGATGGCGTGGCCAGCGGGGCCTGGGACGTGAACATCAAGGCCTCCGGGCCGCAACCGTTCGAAGCGAGTCGCAGATTATGGGTACCTTGAGCAGCCCCGCCGATCTGACCGACGATTTCTCGTGCTTCGTGCGCGCGAAGGGCGGCGTCTCGACACTGGAAATCGCAGTCAAGGGCGCGCGGTGCGCAAACTGCATCGCAAAGATAGAAGCGGGCGTGAAGGGCATCGACGGCGTGACCGGCGCACGCCTCAATCTTTCCACCGGAAAGCTTGTTGCCGAATGGCGCGGTGCGTGTGTTTCCCCGGCCGCCGTGATTCGGCGCGTGCGGGATCTGGGCTACGAGGCGCAGCCCTACGATGCCGGCGAGACCCTGAACGCGGGTGAGAAGGAAGGCCGCCTTCTGCTGCATTGTCTGGTGGTCGCAGCCTTCGGCACCGTGTTCGTCATGGGGCTGATGGACGGCGTCTGGTATGGCGGCGCGGATATGAGTGCGGCCACGCGCAACCTGTTCTTCTGGCTCGCCGCGGCGGTGTCGGTTCCGACGACGCTCTATGCGAGCCAGCCCTTCTTCGCGTCCGCCGGACGCGCGCTCGCAAAGCGCCAGACCAACATGGACGTGCCGATCAGCCTTGCAATCGTGCTGTCGCTCGCGCTCAGCCTTTATCAGGCAACGACGCACGGCATGCACGCCTATTTCGATGCGGCCGTGATGCTGGCATTCCTACTCCTGATCGGACGCTATCTCGATTACCTGCTCCGGAATCGCGCGCGCGGCGCGGCGCAGCATCTGGTGGCGCTGCAATCCGCTCTGGCGCGCCGCATCCGGCCGAACGGCCATGTGGAAACGATTGCGGCGCGCGAGCTTGCGCCGGGCGACCGGGTTCTGCTCGCGAGCGGGGAACGCGCTCCCGCCGACGGCACGCTGGAGGATGCGGGAACTGACGCCGACATTTCGCTGGTGACAGGCGAAAGCGCGCCGGTGTTCGTCGAACGCGGCATGCCTTTGCGGGCCGGATCGGTTGTTGTCGGCAGGCCGGTCGTGCTCGCCATCACGGCGCGCACGGAGAATTCGCTCGTCGCCGATCTCGTGCGGCTGCTCGAAGCGGGCCAGCAGGCACGCTCGGTCTATGTGCGCCTCGCCGACCGCGCCGCGCGCGCCTATGTCCCGTTCGTGACAGGAGCGGCGAGCCTGATCCTCCTTGGATGGCTGATCGCGGGCGCGCCTGTTTCGGTCGCGATGACCAACGCCATCGCCGTTCTCATCATCACCTGTCCCTGCGCGCTGGGGCTTGCCGTGCCGGCCGTGCAGGTGGTGGCGACCGGGCGGCTTTTCAACCGCGGACTCTTCGTCAAGTCTGGCGATGCGCTGGAGCGGCTGGCCCAAATCGACATCGCGGTGTTCGACAAGACCGGCACGCTGACGCTTGGCGCGCCAAAGTTGCTCAATGCGGCATCCATTCCGCACGATGTTCTGGAACGCGCGGCGCGGATTGCCCGCACCAGCCGCCATCCGCTCGCAAGAGCTCTTGCCTTGGCAGCGGGCGGTGGTCCTGCGGCCGCAAACGTTCGTGAGGTCGCGGGCGCCGGTCTCGAAGCGGCGTGTGAAGACGGCGCTGTCGAGCGGCTGGGTAGTGCCGTCTGGTGTGGAGGACAGGAAGTCTCGCATGCGAGCGAGCTGTGGTTTCGCGCGGGGAACGCGGATCCGGTGCGGTTCGAATTTCGCGATGCCGTCCGTCCCGATGCCGCGGAGGCGATCTCGGCGCTGAAGCGGCTCGGCATCGGTATCGAGATGCTCAGTGGAGACCGGGAAGCAGCCGCAGCGGAGCTCGCGCACATCGCCGGCATCGAGAATTGGCGCGCCGGTGTCGACCCCCGAGAAAAAGCCGCTCACATTTCGGCGCTGCAGGCTGCGGGACATCATGTCCTGATGGTCGGCGACGGTCTGAACGATGCCGGCGCGCTGGCGCTGGCGCATGTCTCCATCGCCCCGGGGACAGCCGCGGATGCGAGCCAGCTTGCGGCCGACATGGTGCTGCGCGGCGAAATACTGATGCCGATTGCAGAGGCTATCGACGTCGCGCGCAAGGCACGCCATCTGGTGCTCGAAAACTTTGCGCTCGCGGCCGTTTACAATCTGGCGGCCGTCCCGATTGCCGCGCTGGGGCTCGTGACACCCCTGATCGCCGCCGCCGCGATGGCTGCATCGTCGCTCGTGGTAACGTTGAATGCGCTGCGCCTGGCGCGCGGATGGCGCACATGAACGGCATCGCCCTTATTATCGCCGCCGCTCTGGCGTTCGGGCTGGGAGCGCTAGGCCTGCTGTTGTGGTCGCTCGGGAGCGGACAGTACGACGATCTCGAGGGCGCGGCCGAGCGCATCCTGATCGACGATCCCGACAACTGAGCGAACAGGCAGACGAAATCTTGACGAGGGTCAATGTTCCGGAGCGCGCAGCGACTATCGTGCCAGGAAAGGACGGCGGCGGATGCACAAGCGCGCGATTGCGGGAACCACCATTTTCGACGGCGAGCAGGCTCAGAGAGGCTATGCGCTCAACAGGATGTGCTTTTCCTTCAACGATGCGGCCAATCGTGCGGCGTTCCTGAAGGACGAGGACGGTTACTGCGCGAAGTTCGGTCTCGACCGTGCCCAGCGCGAGGCGGTCCGCAACCGCAATGTGCCCGAGATGATCGCGGCCGGCGGCAATATCTACTATCTCGCGAAGCTCGCCGGGATTTTCGGCTTGAGCGTGCAGGACGTCGGCGCCCAGCAGACCGGCATGAGCGTCGCGGACTTCAAGAAGATGCTGGCGGACGCAGGAAAATAGACATGGCGCGCGTGATCGGTGGACTGGGAACGTCGCATGTGCCGGCAATCGGAGGCGCCATCGCGCGCCATGCTCAGCATGAGCCCTATTGGAGCCCGTTCTTCGACGGATTTGTGCCCGTGTGCGACTGGTTGAAATCCGAGCGTCCCGACATCGTCGTGATTTTCTATAACGATCACGGCCTGAACTTCTTCCTGGACAAGATGCCGACCTTCGCGATCGGCGCGGCGGCCGAGTATCGCAATCAGGACGAGGGATGGGGCCTTGCCACAAGCGCGCCGTTCCTCGGCGATGCGCGATTGTCCTGGCACCTGATCGAAGCGCTGGTAGCGCAGGAGTTCGATATTGCGACCTGCCAGGACATGCTCGTGGATCACGCGGTCACGATCCCTATGTCGTTGATGTGGGGATCCGAACTGCCGCGGATCCGCATCGTTCCGATTGCGATCAATACGGTGCAGCATCCGCTGCCGTCGCCCGCGCGCTGCTTGAGGCTCGGGCAGGCTGTGGGCCGTGCGCTGGCCGATTACGAGGAGGATGCGAGGATCGTGATCGTCGGCAGCGGCGGTCTCTCCCATCAGCTCGACGGCGCACGCGCGGGCTATATCAACAAGACCTTCGATCTCTATTGCATGCAGCAGCTGGTCGATGATCCCGCCACGCTCACGGAATATTCATCTCTCGATCTGGTCGAACTTGCGGGGACCCAGGGCGTCGAGCTTCTGAACTGGATTGCCATGCGCGGCGCTCTCACGGGCGAGGTCAGGAAGATTCATTCCAACTACCACGTTCCGATTTCGAACACCGCGACCGGCATTCTGCTGCTCGAAAACCCTAGTGATGGGTTGTGATGTAACGAAGCCGCGATACTAAATGGTCAGTTCCTCAACTGCCCGTTTCGGTTCGTAGTTTGGCGTAGTGATCAATCGAAATTTTTCGCGGCGTTGACCGGTTCAGTGCGCCAGCATGAACCCATCGAAGTACGCGGCAAGTTGCCGATGGGCGTCGAGCGGAAGAACGTGTGCCACGTATTGATCGGGGCGCACGATTACCACGCAGCCTTGATCACGGTCGATGCCGCGGGTTTCGAAAATGTCGTTTTTGGGGTCCGCGCAGAACATCTTGTCGTAGTCGTAAAGGCCATAGCGCCCTTTTGCCGGCAGAAGCAGCGGCGGCATGCGCTCGATGGCGAGTTCGCGGTGCGCTTGCTGGAATATCGCGCGGGGGTCGATGACGGCGTCGATATCCTCACCGCTGTGCGTGTATCTTCGGAAAGGGGAATTGGGATCGTTGCTGAGAAAATCGCACAAGCGGTGGATGGCGGCGCTTGAATCGTTGGGGTCATCCGATCTGCAGAACGCGAAGATGCGGAAGCGGCCATCGGCTTTGATGGCATGGCCGAGATGAACCGGCTTGGCGTCTGCCAGACGGACGACGGGTGCCGAGTGAAAGCGTTCTCCGATCACAAATCCTTTCGCCAACGTCTGCCAGGTACCGTCTCCGGTGATACATGACGGGCGGTAGCGGGTCGCCGTTCCCGCGGTGTATCGGCCGTGCCGGACGAAATAGCTCTGGGTTTTGGCGGCATCTGGTCCGCCGCTCTCTCCGTGCGCCGAGGCGAGAAGGGCGGCCCATTCGCGATCGAAGTCGATCAGTTCACCGGCGACCGCCCTCCGTTCCGAAGAATAGGTGTGCAGCAGTTCGGGCGAACACCGTCCGCGCAGCACGGATGCAAGCTTCCATCCGAGATTGAACGCATCCTGCATGGAGACGTTCATGCCTTGCCCGGCCTTCGGGCTGTGGGTGTGGCAGGCATCGCCGGCAATGAAAACGCGCGGCAGGCGCGTCGCGCCTTCTTCTTCCGCCGGTACGTCATCGAATTTGTCGGTCAAGCGCTGACCGATTTCGTAAACCGACCACCAGGAAATCTCCTTCACGTCGAGCGTGTAGGGACTGAGAATCCGCCGCGCCTTCGCGATGAGATCATCGGCAGTGATGTTGCGCTTTGCGACGCGCTCGCCGCTTTCGAGCTGGCCGAGCTCGATATAGAAGCGGACGAGGTAGTCGCCCTCCCGCGGGATGACGATAATGCTGCCTTCGTGCGCGGACTGGATGAGCGCCTTGCAGCGGATATCCGGAAAATCGATGACGGCCAGGACGTCCATCACGCCCCAGGCATGATTGGCGGAATCGCCGCGAAGTTCGCGCCCGATTGCGGCACGCACGATACTGCGCGCGCCGTCGCAGCCCACCACATAACGGGCTCTGATCGTCTCGGTCTGACCTTCGTGTTCAAGCGTGACGGTCACACGACCGGTCGCGTCGTCGCTACCACGGGCCGGATGCTGAAGGGCCGTGACGCGGCGTGAATAATGCGGCTCGAGTTTCGTCGCGGACCGGCGCATGAGATCGAGATAGAAATCGTGCACGCGCGCCTGGTTGAGAACGATGTGCGGAAATTCCGACAGTCCGTCTTCGACATCCTGAACCCGGCCGCTGCGGATGATGTTTTCGGGCCGCGCTTCATCGGCTTTCCAGAATGTCGTCTCGTTGATCCAGCAGGCCTCTTTCAACACCCGCTCGCTGAAGCCAAAGGCGTGGAGCATCTCCATCGTCCGGCATGCGATGCCGTCGGCTTGACCCAGAAGCATCCGCCCCGGCTTCTGCTCGACGATGCAGCAGGTGATGTCGGTAAAAGCCGATAACTGCGCGGCCAGCGTCAGCCCGGCCGGCCCGCATCCGACGATCAGGACATCGACTTCCGCAGGCAGGGGGCCTTTGGCGCCCGACGCTGGATATCGTTCTGCCGGATCGAAGATTTCCGGATTGCCGGGCTCGAATCCATTCAGGTGAAACTGCATGATCCAGCCCCGCTCTGTACCGGTCGCGCCTGTATCGGAAGACACGTTTGACGGCGTACCATGCGCATGTTTCGAGCGGGAGCCCATTCATGCCGAAACGTGCGCGCCGGAAGTTCGGGCCTTCGCAGAGGGAACGGATATTCTTCGCCTGTCTTCCCGATGAAGCAGCGAAGGCACGAATCCATGCGTTCGCGGAAGAAAGCAAACGCCGGCACGGCTTCGAGGCGGCGCTGATCCTGCCCGAGCATCTGCATGTGACACTGTTTCATCTCGGCGACTGGGCGGCGTTTCCGGACGAGATCGTACGGCTCGCCAAAGACGCGGCGGAGCAGGTTGCCGCGGCGCCGTTCGAGGTGGCGTTCGCGCGCGCCGAAAGCTTTCGCAACAGCACGGGGGTCTTCCCCTTCGTGCTGACCAGCGACCTCGCGCCGTGGCGGCCCATGCACGAAGCGCTAGGCGCGGCCCTGAAGCGCGTCGGCCTCGGCGGCGCAACACAGGGCGAGTTCAAGCCGCATGTCACGCTCACTTACGACAAGGTGCGCGTCAAACCTGCCGCCGTTGAACCAATGGCATGGCAGGTGCGCGAGTTCGTGCTGGTACACAGCCTCCTGGGCAAGACCACGCACAATCATCTCGGACGCTGGCAGCTCGGCGGTTGATCGCAGGCCGCCTTGACGGGTGATGCGTCGTAGACATATGTTCCTGTTATGTTCTATAACGAAAACGGCCGCCCGTCGCCAACGCTCCCGCCGTCTACCGGCTTCGGTCATTCGGGACGGCACAATCTCTTCTTTGCGCTGCTGCCGGAGCCGATCGTTGTGTCTCAAGTGTCGGATCTGGGGACGCGCGTCTGCGGCGCGCATCGCTTCCGCGGAAAGCCGGCCTGGCCGGATCGGCTTCATATAACGCTGCTGTCCGCGATGGATGTGTATTGCAGCCTTCCGGAAAACATCGACAGGGCCGTGCAGGCCGGTGCGCGCGTCGATGCGGCCGCGTTCGACGTTGCGTTCGACATCACGGAAAGCTTCTTCGTGCGATCCGCCAGTCATCCGTTTGTGCTGACGTCCGGCAAAGGGCTCGCCGCCGCGGCGTGGCTTCGGCAGTTGATCGTCGTGGCCATGATCGAGGAAGGGTTTGAGGTCCCGATATCGAGTGGGTTCACGCCGCATATGACCTTGATGTGGACAGACCGCTGGGTCGAGCAGTACCCGACCTTGCCGATCCAGTGGACGGTGCGCGAGTTTGCATTGGTGCTGAGTCACGTCGGAGAAAGCCGGCATGAATATCTGGCCCGGTGGAAACTGCGCGACGGAACGGATTAAACAGACGTCATGGCAAAAGACATCACGATCTACGGCATCAAGAACTGCGACACGATGAAGAAGGCACGGGCGTGGCTTGACGATCGTGGCGTCGGCTACGCGTTTCACGACTACAAGACGCTGGGGATCGAGCGCGCGAAGCTCGAAAGCTGGGCGGCGAAGGCTGGCTGGGAAACATTGCTGAACAAGGCCGGGACCACATTCCGCAAGTTGCCGGACGGCGACAAGGAAAACCTGAACGAGAAGAAAGCCATTGCGCTGATGCTGGCGCAGCCCTCGCTGATAAAGCGGCCGGTGCTGGAGGCAGGCAGGGAACTGCTTGTCGGGTTCAAATCCGACACTTATCGGGAGTTTCTGGACGGGCGGTGAGGCATCCGCGCCGCAGGCGAAGAGAAATCGGTCGCAAGCCGCAATCATTTCCCTGTGCATGAACTGGGATGGTCCTTGCGACCAAATGTATCGACCGATTGATTCGGATGGAGCGGTGCGTCAAGAACGCCGCCCCATTCGAAGCGGCGCCATGGAACAGGAAATCTATCGTCACGTCCCCTACGATATCGAGGTCGAGCAGGCGCTGCTCGGTTCGATCCTGGTCGACAACCGCGCGCTCGAACCCGTCTCGACGATCTTGAGGGGCGATCAGTTCTACGATCCGCTGCACCAGCGCCTCTACGAGACGATGCTTCAGAGCCACGAGCGCGGCGGAATGGTGCTGACGCCGCTGACGCTGCACGCCACGATGAAGGCCGATCCGGGATTGGTCGAGGTCGGTGGGCATGCTTATCTCGTCGGTCTGGCACAAGCCGCGCCCGCGCTTCCCAATGTTCGCGACTATGCGCGCATCCTGAGCGATCTGGCCGTGCGCCGCTCGCTCATCCAACTCGGGGAAGACATCGTCAACACAGCCTACGAAGCGCCACACGAAAAGCCGCCGCAAGCGCAGATCGAAGATGCCGAAAAGGCGCTCTATCGCCTGTCCGACGTCGCCCGCTACGGCGAGGGACCACTCGATTTCGCCGAGAGCCTCAGACGCACGGTGGAACTTGCGGAGAAAGCACAGGCGCGCGGCGGCAGAATCTCGGGCGTGGTGTCCGGCTTCACCGATATCGACAGCCTGCTCGGCGGTTTGCAGCCGTCGGACCTCCTCATCCTCGCCGGCCGGCCGGGTATGGGCAAATCCTCGCTTGCGACCAACATGGCCTTCCACGCGGCGCGCACCTACACGCAGGACATCGAAGCCGGCGCCGAAGTGCCCCGCGGTGCGCCGGTGCTCCTGTTCTCTCTCGAAATGGCGGCCCAACAGCTCGCGGCGCGTATTCTGGCGGAGCAGACCGAAATCGAGATGTGGAAAATCCGCAACGGCAAATTCTCCGAAAGCGAGTGGGAGAAATTCATCCTGACCATGCAGGAACTGTCCACGCTACCGCTCTACATCGACGATACCGGCGGCATCTCGATCGCGCAGATTGCGGCGCGCGCACGGCGCATGAAACGCGAGAAGAAGATCGGCCTCATCATCATCGACCACATCCAGCTCGTGGCCGGTACGGCCAAGCGCGCCGAAAATCGCGTCCAGGAAATCACCGAGATCAGTAAAAGCCTGAAGGTCCTGGCAAAGGATCTGGACGTTCCCGTGCTCGCCCTTTCCCAGCTTTCGCGCGGCGTGGACGCGCGCGACGACAAACGGCCCGTGCTGTCGGATTTACGCGAATCCGGCTCGATCGAGCAGGATGCCGACGTCGTGATGTTCGTCTACCGCGAGGAATATTACCTGAAATCCCGCGAGCCGGACCCTTCCACGCCCGACCATGCCAAATGGCTCGAAAAATGCGAACGTGCGCACCGCCGCGCCGAGTTGCTCGTGGAAAAACACCGTCACGGCGCGACCAACAAGATCGATTTGTTTTTCGACGACCGCTTCACACGCTTTTCGAATTTTGCGGCCGACGGAAACTGACAGACGAGGCAACGCCGTGTTTGCGTATCTCAATGGCCGCAGCGGTCGTACCGAATTCTGGATCGGCATCGCGATATTGTTTGTGGTCGGCATCGGCCTGACGCTGTTCCAGGTCGCCGGTGCAAGCGCGGTCACGACATTTCTGTGGGTTATTCTCTGGGCGCGGCGACTGCACGACCTCGGGAAATCCGGTTGGACAATCCTCATCCCGGTGGGGTTGATGCTCCTTGCCAGTTTCGGGGCGTTCGCATTCGGCGGCGACGAACTCATCCAGGCGATGCGTTCTGCCCAGGCGAACAGCGGGGAAATCAGCGAGCGTGGTGCGCGTCTCCTTCTCACCTTTGCCGGCGTGATTGTTGTGATCCAGGGCGGATTTACGATCTGGCTCGGAAGCAAAAGTGGCGAGCCCGGCAGCAATCGCTTCGGACCGCCGCCGGGCAAGCTGTTCGGGTAAGCGCCGCTAGAGCGATTCTTGGTCTATCGGAATCTATTTCAATCCGTCATGGCCGCCCTCCGAGGCGGCCATCCATCTTGCATGCGCGAGACTCAATGGGAGATGGATGGCCGCCTCAAGGGCGGCCATGACGATGTTGGGAAGCACATCTAAACTGAAACGGCTCTAATCAACGACCGTGTTGCGGCACTTGGCGTTGAAGCCGCGCCAAGGATCGTGGCGCCGGCCGGCGTCTTCGTTCGAAAGATATTCCGTATTGTCGTTCGGCGAAGGAGGCGCCTCTCCGTCCGCGTAGTGACCGCGTCCGTATCCGTCGACCCACTCACCGGAGTCCATTGGCGGACCGCCCGGGCCTGCGCCGGGAGGCGGCGGTGGTGGATAAGGCGCTGAGGGAGGCGGAGGGGGCGGCATATCGTCCGGCGCCTGTTCGGCCATCGCGTATTCGCTGTGGGTCGAGTCTGAATAGGAACCGGCCGAACCCGCGCTGCTGCCCCAGCCGATCTCGTACCAGCTATGGCGCGATCCAGCCTCATGGGCAAAATGCGCGTAGTGCCGGAAACGGTGGTGGTACCTGTGCCGAAGCGGCGACGACGCCCGTGCATCCGGCTCACCCTGCGCCGCCTGCTTGCACTTGCAGCCCGGTGACGCGGCCGCCGCGCCGATTACAGACGTCGTGGTCTTGTGACCGTCGCCATCGTCGTCGCAGCCGAACAGCCCCGCGCAGACGAAAAGGCTGGCCGCAAGTGTCAACATTGCACGCATTTTATCTCCCTCATTGGCGGCGACGCGCTTCGACCCATTTTGGATCAATCCGCTGTCCCAAGGTGAAACATCCTCAAAGCCTGGTTAATTTCGGACCGGTTGCGAAAGGCGAAAACCTGCTAGAGTGATGAAAGCAGCCGCGCCACGCGCCGGCGCGCCGTTATCCGCCGGAATGTGCAGTGGTTTCAGAAGTCAGCGCCGTCGACCTGCCGCTTGCCCCGATGGCAGCCCACCCGCTCAGGCTCATCCGCGAGGGCGATCGCGAACGGTATCTGAAGCGCGGAACTGCCTGGCTCGCAGTCGCGCTGGTCCATGTGCTGATCGTCTTGGCACTCGTGACCGCGGGACGCGTACGCCAAATAGCGCGCGTGGCGCCGCACGAAATATTTTTTATCATCCCGCCGCTCCACACGAAGGTCGAGCGTCTACCCGCTGTCGAGGTCACGCCGGAGGTCCGGCTTTCGCCGCTTCCCCAGCGGCTCAACACGATCACGCTGCCGCCCCCCAAGCCGCAGCAGGCCCAGCCACAACCCGAGGCCAATGTCATGCAGGCCATCGGAAAGGAACTTGCCTGCGGCGCCGGTCCCTATGAGCATCTCACGCAGTCGCAGCGGGAGGCTTGCCGCCGCCAGCCCTGGCGCTTCAAGAAGAACGCGCATGGCGTGATCGTCATGGACACGTCCCAGCCGCCGCCGCCACCTGAAGAGCCGACCACCGGCGCGGATCAGGAACTGCATATCCAGCAGACGGCCGATCCCTGTCTCGCCGCGGGCAACACGCATAGCGAATGCATTCACAAGACTCTCTTCGGCCGTTGATGCTAGCGCCACATGCATACCGGGACTGCGGCGTGGCGGACTTTGACGCCATGCCCGCGCACCTTCATTGTCCGCCCGCATGAGTGATTTTGAAGCAGCGCGCCTGACGGTGCGGTTGGGTGCGATGGTATCCAACTTCCGCAATGTTCAGCGCATGGCCGGACCGGCAGCCGTCGCCGGTGTGGTCAAGGCCGACGCCTATGGCATGGGCATGCCCCCGGTCGCACGCCGGCTCGCGGAAGCCGGGTGCGATACGTTCTTCGTGGCACGGCTGGAAGAGGGCGTGGCGCTTCGTCCGGTCGTGCCGGGTGCGCGCATCTTCGTGCTGGATGGCGCGCCGCCGGATGCGGTTCCCGCGCTCATAAGCAATCGCCTCACGCCCGTTCTCAATTCGCTCGGGGAAGTCGCGGGTTGGAGTGCGGCTGCGCGGGAGATGGGCACAACGCTCGACGCTGTCGTGCATATCGACACGGGCATGAACCGGCTCGGCCTCGCGGCCGGCGAACTCGGTGTGCTTGCGGCGGAAGCGGCAAAGAGGCTGGAAAGCATCCGCGTCGTGTTGTGGATGAGCCATCTTGCCTGCGCCGACGATCCGGACGCAAAAATGAATCGCCTCCAGCTCGACCGGTTCCAGACCGCGCTCGCGATGCTGCCGCCCGCACCCGCAAGCTTGGCGTCATCCGGTGGTGTGATGCTGGGCAAGGATTACGCGTTCGACATGGTCCGCCCGGGGCTTGGACTTTATGGCGGCAATCCGCAATCAGGCAGGCCCAATCCGTTTGCGACGGTTGCAGTTCTGCACGGCAACATTCTTCAGCTCCGCCAGATCGCCAAGGGCGAAAGCGTCGGCTACGGCGCCACGTTCCACGCCGTGCGGCCGACGGTTTTGGCTGTCGCGGGATTGGGCTATACCGACGGCCTCATGCGCGTATTGGCGGGCCGGGGTGCAGGTGCAATCGGCGGCGTGCGCGTTCCGATCGCAGGCCGTGTTTCCATGGATCTCATTACGCTCGACGTCACCGATGTGCCCGAGGGCAAGCGCCGCGTCGGCGATGCGATCGAATTCTTCGGCGACACGATCACGCTGGACGAGATCGCGGCGGCATCCAATACCGCGCCCTACGAAATCCTGACCGCGATGTCGCGGCGCGTGCCCCATGTTTATGAGGACGGTGCATGAACATCTTCGCCGCCATCGGGCGCGTGGTTCTGAATTTCTTTGGCGAGACCGGACGATTGACGCTGTTCACCGCGAGCGCGGTCACCGCCTGCGTGCGGCCACCCATCTACTGGCTGCTTATTCTCAAGCAGATGATGCGGATCGGCTATTTTTCGTTGCCGGTTGTGGGACTTACGGCGTTTTTCACCGGCGGCGTGCTGGCGTTGCAGATTTTCATCGGCAGCGACCGCTATGGCGCGGAAGCGTTCGTTCCTCAGATCGTTGTTATCGGGATCACGCGCGAGTTGGGCCCAGTGATCGCGGGTCTGATGGTCGCGGGCCGCGTCGCGGCCGCCATCGCAGCCGAGATCGGCACGATGCGGGTGACCGAGCAGATCGACGCGCTGACGACACTTGCAACCAACCCCATCAAATATCTCGTCGTGCCGCGCCTGATCGCTGCGGTGATCTCGATGCCGATCCTCGTCGCCATCGCGGACTCCATCGGCGTGTTCGGCGGTTACGTGGTCGCGACCCAAAGTCTCGGGTTCAACGGGTCGATCTATCTCAAGAATACGATCGATTTCGTCACCAACCAGGACATCTCTTCGGGCCTGATCAAGGCGACGGTGTTCGGTTTCATCATCGCGTTGATGGGGTGTTACAACGGGTTCCATTCCAAAGGCGGCGCTCAGGGCGTGGGTTCGGCCACCACGAATGCGGTCGTCTCGGCGTCCATCCTCATCCTTGCCGCGAACTACGTCCTCACCTCGGCCCTGTTCTCGAAGTGAACGCGATGGCGGCGAACGGAACACCGAAAGTCGAACTCAGGGGCGTTAAGAAGCGCTTCGGCGACAAGGTCGTACTCGATGGCATCGACCTTAGGATCGAACATGGCGAGTCGCTTGTCGTCATCGGCGGATCGGGAACCGGCAAATCGGTGATGATCAAATGTGTGCTGGGCATATTGAAGCCGGATGCCGGCCAGATCTTCGTCGATGGGCGCGAGGTGACGCATCTGCGCGGACACGAGCGCGAGGCGATACTGAAAAAGTTCGGCATGTTATTCCAGAGCGCGGCACTCTTCGACAGTCTTCCGGTCTGGGAGAACGTGGCGTTCGGTCTCATCCAGGGCCACGGCGTGGCTCGCCGTAAGGCAAAGGATATCGCCGTCGAAAAGCTCGGGAAGGTCGGGCTCGGGCCCGAGGTGGCGATGCTTTCGCCCGCCGAGCTTTCGGGCGGCATGCAGAAACGTGTCGGTCTCGCCCGTGCCATCGCCGCCAATCCGGAGATCATCTTCTTCGACGAGCCGACGACCGGTCTCGATCCGATCATGGCGGACGTTATCAACGATCTCATCATCGCAACCGTGAAAGATGTGGGTGCCACGACGCTTTCGATCACGCACGACATGACCAGCGCGCGGAAGATCGCCAACCGCATCGCCATGATCTATCGGGGCAAGATCGTCTGGGAAGGTCCCACCGCCGAGATCGATGCCAGCGGCAACGCCTACGTCGACCAGTTCATCCACGGCCGCGCCGAAGGCCCGATCAAGATGGAAGTCCGGCGTTAGCTGCCGATCATACTTGCTTGACACCCGTGGTATGATCGAATCATGGCCAAGGGTTCACCTTCTTTCGTCTGTCAGAGTTGCGGCGCGGTCCATTCCAAATGGTCCGGCAGATGCGATGCCTGCGGCGGCTGGAACACGATCACGGAGGAGGGGGCGCCACCGCCTGTCGGCGGTGACGCGCGCCGGCGCGCGCGGGGACGGCCCTTTGCGCTTGAAAATCTGAAGACCGAAGACGAAGCACCACCGCGCCGCGCGACGGGCATCGCGGAATTCGATCGGGTCTGCGGCGGCGGACTGGTGCCAGGTTCCGCACTCCTCGTCGGCGGCGATCCCGGTATCGGCAAATCGACCCTCATCCTTCAGGCGCTCGCATCCTATGCGAAGGCCGGCGGCAACGCTGTCTATATCTCCGGTGAGGAGGCGATGGCGCAGGTACGCCTGCGTGCCGCGCGGATGGACCTGAGCGACGCGCCTGTCGGGCTGGGGGCTGCCACATCGATCGAGGACATTCTTTCCACGCTGGACAGCGCCAGGGCGCCGGGCATTGTCGCCATCGATTCCATCCAGACGATCTGGACCTCCGCGCTCGAAGCGGCGCCGGGAACCATTGCCCAGGTGCGCACCGCCTCGCTCGATCTCGTGCGTTACGCCAAGTCCACGGGTGCTGCGATCATCCTCGTCGGCCATGTCACCAAGGATGGCCAGATCGCAGGCCCGAAGGCGGTGGAGCATCTGGTCGATGCCGTTCTCTATTTCGAAGGCGAGCGCGGCCACCATTTCCGCCTGCTGCGTGCCGTGAAGAACCGCTTTGGGCCGACCGACGAAATCGGCGTGTTCGAGATGACGGGGAAGGGGCTCGCGGAAGTCAGCAACCCCTCCGCGCTATTCCTTGGCGACCGCACCTCGCTTTCACCCGGCATCGCGGTGTTCGCAGGCATCGAGGGGACCCGGCCGCTACTGATGGAAATCCAGGCTCTGGTGGCGGCCGCAGGCTACGGCACGCCCCGCCGCGCCGTGGTCGGCTGGGACACGGGGCGGCTTGCGATGCTGCTCGCCGTTCTTGACGCACGCGGCGGCCTTGGAATGAGCGGTCACGATGTCTATTTGAACGTTGCGGGCGGCCTGAAGGTTGGCGAGCCGGCCGCCGATCTGGCCGCGGCGGCGGCGCTGGTTTCCTCCTTCCACGGACGGCCTTTGCCGAAAGACACGGTGTATTTCGGAGAGATCAGCCTGTCAGGCGATGTCCGCCCGGCTCCGCAGACGGAACTTCGCCTCAAGGAGGCCGCAAAACTCGGCTTTGCGAATGCCGTTTTGCCGGCCGGCGTGCGTGTTGAAGGTGCTGGATTGAATCTTACGGAAGTTAACAACGTCGTGGAGTTGCTGTCGCTGATCCGGGGACCGGTGACAGGCGGCGCGCGGCTGGCTGTGCTAGAATAGAATCACATGAATGCGCTCGGCGTAACCATCCTGGACCCGATCGTCATTGCGGTCGTGTTCGTGTCAGCGACCTACGCGACCTATCGCGGGTTCGTGTCGGAGTCGCTTTCGATTTTCGCCTGGGCCGCGGCGGCCTTCGCTGCACTGTTCTTCGGGCCGCGGTTTGCGCCGTACACGCGCGACCTCGTTTCTTCGCCGATGCTCGGCATACTCATCGGCTATGCGGTGATCTTCCTTGTCGTTGTGATCCCGCTTTCGTTCATCAGCTATCGTTTCTCGGAGTCGGTTAAGAACTCGCCCGTGAGCACACTCGATCGGGCATGCGGGTTTGCGTTTGGCGTGGTTCGTGGCCTGGCCATCATCGGCCTCGCCTATATCGCGTTTTCCACCATGATTTCAGTGCGTAACCAGCCAGAGTGGGTATCCAACGCGAAGTTGCTGCCGGTGATCCAAGGCTCGAGCGAAGTGCTGCTGTCGCTGGTGCCCGATCAGCATGTTGACACTGCAAAAACCGAACAGCCCGCCACAGAATCGCCCAAAACGGCGGCTGTTCCGGCGGCTCCCAAGCCACAGCCGCGTCCGGCCGCCGCACGCGAGAAGACCGCGCACAAAACCTATGGCGTTAAGGAACGGCGCGAGCTAGACAGACTTATCGATGCGACTGCCAATGGTGGAAACGAAAAGCCATGACAGGCCCTTTCGAACAGGACAGGCTTGATGCGGACACGCTGCACGAGGAGTGCGGCGTTTTCGGCATTTTTGGGCACCCCAATGCCGCGGCTCTGACCGTGCTCGGCCTGCATGCGCTCCAGCATCGCGGTCAGGAAGCCTCCGGCATCGTCTCCTTCGATAACGGCCAGTTCTCGGCCGAACGGCATATGGGCCTCGTGGGCGATATCTTCGGCGGCAAGAACAGCGCGCGCGTCGAGAACCTCAAAGGCGATTTCGCGATTGGACATAACCGTTATTCGACCGCAGGCGGATCGTCTGTGCGCAACATCCAACCGATGTTCGCGGAGCTTGAAGGCGGCGGCATTGCGCTCGCCCATAACGGCAACCTGACCAATTCGCGCATCCTGCGCGAGGAACTGGTGCGCGAAGGCGCGATCTTCCAGTCGACCTCCGATACGGAAGTCATCATCCATCTCGCGGCCCGCAGCAAGTTCGGCCCGGTCGTTCACCGGCTCATCGACGCGCTGAAGCAGGTCGAAGGCGCGTACTCGCTTGTGGCGCTCACTTCCAAGAAGCTGATCGGCGTGCGCGATCCGTTTGGCGTGCGCCCGCTGGTGCTGGGCGATCTCGACGGCGTTCCGATCCTGGCGTCGGAGACCTGCGCGCTCGACATCATCGGCGCTGCATTCGTGCGCGACATCGAGCCCGGCGAGATGGTGGTCATCACCAAGGACGGCATCGAAAGCATGCACCCGTTCAACCGGCAGCCGCATCGCTTCTGCGTGTTCGAGCACATCTATTTCTCGCGGCCCGATTCCGTCGTGGACGGGCAAAACGTCTATGCCGCGCGCAAGCGCATCGGCGAGGAACTGGCGAAGGAATTCCCGGCCAGTGCCGACATGGTCATTCCCGTGCCGGATTCCGGTACGCCGGCGGCGCTCGGTTTTGCGAACCAGTCCGGCATCCCGTTCGAGCTGGGCATTATCCGCAACCACTATGTCGGACGGACCTTCATCGAGCCGACCGACGGCATCCGCCATTTCGGCGTGCGCAAGAAACACAACCCCAACCGCGCGACGCTGGCGGGCAAGCGCGTGGTGCTGATCGACGATTCCATCGTGCGCGGCACGACCTCCAAGAAGATCGTGCAGATGGTGCGCGACGCCGGCGCGCTGGAAGTCCATTTCCGCGTCGCCAGCCCGCCCACGACGCATTCCTGCTTCTACGGCGTCGACACGCCGACCACGTCGGAGCTTCTCGCCCACACGATGGACGTGGAAGAGATGCGCCGCTTCATCGGTGCCGACAGCCTCGCTTTCATCTCGATGGACGGGCTCTATCGGGCGATGGGCGAGAAGGGACGCGATCCCGTGTCGCCGAAATTCTGTGACGCCTGCTTCTCGGGCGCCTATCCGATTTCGCTCAGCGATATCTCGAAAGGCCGCCGCGACGGCCAGCTTTCGCTGCTCGCCGACGTCGCCTGACCCATGAACAAGCCTCTAGAAGGGCGCGTCGCGCTCGTCACTGGTGCGTCGCGCGGGATCGGCCATGCGGCGGGCAAGGCGCTCGCGGCCGCGGGCGCGCATGTGATCCTCGTGGCGCGCACGGTGGGCGGGCTCGAAGACCTTGACGACGAGATCCAGAAGGCGGGCGGCCATGCCACGCTGGTGCCGCTGGATCTGAAGGACTTTGCGGCGCTCGACCGCCTGGGCGCGTCGATCTACGAGCGCTGGGGAAAGCTCGATGCCTTTCTCGGTAACGCTGCCGTACTCGGCCCGGTTACGCCGCTGTCGCACATCAATCCGAAGCAGTTCCAGGAACTCGTCGATGTGAACATCACGGCCAACTGGCGGCTGATCCGTTCGCTCGATCCGCTGCTTCGGCAATCGGATGCCGGGCGCGTGCTGTTCGTCACGTCAGGAGTCGCACGACGCCACATGCCGTTCTGGGGCGGCTATTCGATGTCGAAGGCCGCGCTGGAATCGCTCGCGCTCATCTATGCCGCGGAGTGCGCGGGCACGAACGTCAAAGTGAACCTCTTCAGTCCGGGCGCTCTGCGCACCGTCATGCGCGCCAGAGCCTTCCCCGGCGAAGACCCGCAGACTCTCGAAACGCCGGATGCCGTGGCCCCCCTGATCGTGGATCTCTTGTCGCCCGCTTGTGACAAGAACGGCGAGCTGGTCGAATACGCCGGAAAGTAAGGCTTAAAAGCCGATCGTGGGCCGTGCCAGCATCAGCCAGATGATGACGAGGACGGATGTGAACCCGGGAACGCCGAACGCGAACCAAATCCGGTAGAGCGTGAAATATTTTGGTGGAGGCGGTGCGCCAGTCCGGGCGGCCTCGGCTGCGAGATCGCGGAGGCGATACTGGATCCAGACGACTGGCAGCCAGAACGCTCCGGCGACGAGATAAAGCGCCAGAGACGCCACAATCCATCCTTCCCGCATTGACCAGCCGAGACGCTCAGCCAGCAGGAAGCCGGTGATGGGTTGGAGGACAACGGCGGAAGCCGTGAAAAGCCAATCGGCGACGATTACGACATTTGCCGTCTGCGCTATGAAGGCTGCGTTCTTCGTGCGATGCGCCATCACAAGGAAGAAAGCGATGCCGCTACCGGTGCCCAGAATGACCGCTGCTCCGATGACATGCAGCCAGCGCAGGACGAGTTCGGCTTGCATCAGACGCTCCCGGCGGGCATTTCGTATTGGCGTATGTCGAAGGCCTTGAGCTCATCGAGATAATCTTTGAGCGAAATCAGACCGACGCAGGGATAGGCGCCGGCTTTGTAGGAAGCACCTTCCCAAAGCCGCTTCGCGAGAAGGATCGCCGGCACGCAGGGAATTTGCGGTCCCTCGCCGTTTTTGGCGATGACGAACCAGCGGCGTTCGCACACTTTACCGGCTTTGTCCTTTCCACGAAACGTCACGAACATTCCGCCGTCGCACGTCCCGAAGATATTGAACAGGTTGCTCGCCTTCAACAGTAGCTTTGCGTGGCGTGGCAGATCGAGTGGAAGGCCCAATCGCACAGCCCACGACAACAGCCACAATCCCAGATGCAGAACGCCGAGTTCGAGACCGGCGGAAAAGCGGATCGACTGCACGTCATAGTGCTGCGGGATCAGGTCGAGATCGGGAACGTCGCAATTGGCCATCCACCGCTTTCCGATCCGGGGAAATTCCTGGCGGAAGATGTCCTGCCATCCATAGACCGGACGCGTCGCGCCGGCGAAGGGACGCAGCGGCTTGCCGACATAAGTCATAATCGCTTCTGTGGTCGCCAAGCCGCGTTCGGCCTTTTGACCCGGGCTGATGCCCATCGCGACGGAGTCGAGTTCGCGGAAATCGCTGCGAAAATGTTCGATCACCGCCGACGAGAGGCCGGGCACCGTGCTGGCGCCGGAAATGACGCAGACGTTCGCAATCTTTGCCGCTTCGTCAAGCGCGGTGATTCCGGTGACGAAATCGCGGGCGTCCGCGAGGTCGATGTAGTGAATCTTCTGCGCGAGGCAGGCGCGGGCCACGCCGTAGTCTGCTGTCTGGAAGGGGCCACAAGTATTGACGACGACCGATGGCGATAGTGCCGCCAACTGACCGCCAAACGTAGGGTCATGGATGTCGAGACGCGCCACACCGCCTCGAAAATCGGCAAGCGTTCGTGCGAATGCTTCGGCTTTGGCGAGATCGCGGCCGGCGATGACGACAGGGACGCCATGCCGTACGAGCCCTTGCACAATGCGTTTGCCGAAATTGCCGGTGCCCCCCAGAACGACCACCGGTCCCGGCAGATCACTCCGCATACGGATTTTTTCCGCCGCGCAGCCGCAGGCGGATCGGCGTTCCGGCAAGGGCGAAGGCATCGCGCAGGCCGTTTGTGAGGTAGCGCAGATAATCGTCCGGCAGCGAGGCCAACTGGTTTCCGAACAGCGCGAAGGTCGGCGGGCGAACCTTGGGCTGGGTCATGTAACGGATGGCGATGCGCCGTCCCTTGCTGAGCGGCGGCGAATGGCGCGTCAGGGCCTCTTCGAGAAAACGGTTCAACGCCGAGGTGGATATGTGCGTGTTCCAGGCGCGGTCGGCCTCGAGCACCGCGGGAAGCAGCCGGTCCAGGCCTTCTCCCGTGCGTGCGGAGACCGCGACGAGTGGCGCGCCCACAAGCTGCGGCAGGGATTCATCCAGCTGCCTGCGCAGCTTCAAGATTCCGCCGCCGCGATTTTCCATCAGGTCCCATTTGTTCGCCGCGAACACGACGGCGCGGCCCTCGCGCTCGATCAGATCGGCGATAGTTAGGTCCTGCTTCTCGAAGGGCTGCGTCGCATCGAGCGTCACGATCACGCAGTCGGCGAAGCGGATCGCATCGATCGTGCTTTCAACTGACATTTCCTCGAGCGTGTGACCGGCGGCGCGCGCGCTTTTGCGCAGGCCCGCCGTGTCGTGCAGCAGGATCGCGCGGCCGTCCGCAGTCCAGGGCGCGGTGATCGAGTCGCGCGTTAGCCCGGCTTCTGGTCCCGTCAGCGAGCGTTCTTCGCCCAGGATCAAATTGAACAGGCTCGACTTGCCGACATTCGGACGGCCGACAATGGCGAGGCGCAGCGGCTTGTTCGCCAGATCGCCTTCTTCACCCTCCGCAGCCGGTTCTTCGGCGAACGGCGCGAGCGCGTCTTCGATCTGGTCCATCCCGAGATTGTGTTCGGCCGACACGGTGAGCGCTTCTCCGAAGCCGAGGCTGTAGGCGTCGGCCACGGCCATTTCGCCGACGCGGCCTTCGCATTTGTTGGTGGCGAGGATGACGGGCTTTCCCGAACGGCGCAGCGTTTCGGCGATGATTTCGTCACCGGCGGTCACACCCGCGCGGCCGTCGATCAGGAACAGGCACACATCGGCACCGGCGATGGCGGCGAGCGTCTGGCCCGTCATGCGCTGCGCGAGACTGCCTTCGTCGCCGACTTCGAAGCCGGCGGTATCGATCAGCCTGAGTGGTAGCGATCCGAACGTGACCTCGACATCGCGCCGGTCGCGCGTGACACCGGGCGTGTCATGGACCAGCGCGAGCTTGCGGCCCGCGATGCGGTTGAAAAGCGTCGACTTGCCCACATTGGGCCGGCCGACAATGGCGAGGGTGAGCGCCATCGCATTGCTACCGGTAAGCCACCAGCTGCGCGTCGTTGGTCCAGAGATACAGTGTATCGTTGGCGACGACCGGTGCGATATAGGCCTGAGCCGGGATTTCCATGCGGCTGAGAACCTGGCCAGTATAGGGCGACACCGACACGGCATAGCCCGCGGACGAAACCAGGATCAGCCGGTCGGACACCAGAACCGGGCCCGCCCAGACGACGAAATCGCTCTTGTCCTTGTCGGTCCAGCGCTGGAGCTGATGCACCCATTTCACGCGGCCTTCCTTGCGCGTCAGGCAGAGAAGGCGCTGGTCGGTGGTGACGACGTACACATAGTCGCCAGCCACCCACGGCGTCTGGATGCCGCCGATGTCGCGCGACCACACCCGGTCGCCGGTCGAAAGGCTGATCGCGGCCATCAATCCGGAATGGCTGATCGCAAAGACGATGTCGCGATCGACAACGGGACGGCCCGCGATATCGTCGAGTTCGGAGAGTGCCGTCACATTGCCGGAGCTCGTCAGCATGTCGTTCCAGGACGAACGTCCGTTCTGCACGCGCAGCGCATAGAGTTCGCCCGAGGTGTAAGGCGCGATTGCGAATTCGCCGGCGACCGCCGCGCTGGTGCTTTCCAGGATGCCCGCGGATTCCTCGATGCCCTGATGATCCCAGAGCTTGCGGCCATCGGTCTGGGCCAGCGCGTAGAAATGATTGTCCTGCGAGGACACGAACACGCGCCCGCCGCTGGCCACCGGTGCATTCATGATCGGCACGCCGAGATTGGTCTTCCAAAGGCGCTTGCCGCTCGCAGCGTCGAACGCGATCACATCGCCGAAGCCACTGGTCGCGAAGACCTTGCCGTTGTCGGAGGCGAGACCGCCGCCGAAACCCTTGGTGGGATCGAGCTTGGTCGTCTTTCCGAACATACCGAACGACATGCTGTACATGAAGTCCGCCTTACCGTTCGGCGACAGGCTCTGATCCCATAGGGGCTGGCCGCTCTGCGCATCGAACGCGAACACATGGGCTTCTGAGTCCAACACGTAGATTTTTCCACCCGCCACGATCGGCGGCGCAGTCAGGCGCGAATCCGTGTTCGACCCTTTGCCGGCTTGCTGGATCCAGGCCTGCTGCAGGCGGCCCTTGGCTTCGAGATGATACATCGCGTTCGAGGAATAGCCGCCCGGATTGGGCCACGCATCGTTGCGATAGGGCGGGGGAAGAACGACGTCGGTGCCCGCCAGGGTCGGATCGGGCTTCAAGGATTCATCGAGCGACATCACCGAGATGCGCTCGCCCTTCAGTTTGGAAACCTTTCCCGGCCCGCTGAACCAGTCGCCCACGGTATCGAGCATGCTGCAGCCGCCGAGCAAAATCGCCACGGCGCCGAGCGCCGCGGCCTGTCTCACATAACCGGACGTCATGGCGCGATGGGGCCTTTCGGATTGGCCGGCGTCATCTGCGGAACCGCAGGCTTGGGCACCGAGCCGTACTCCTTGTCACCCCCGCCTTTGATGAACGTCGCCATCGCATCGGCGCGGCTGCGCAGCGTGCGCGGGGCATCCGAATTCTTGGCGATACTCTCGAACGCTGCCCCAGCCGCTTTCAGATTGCCGGCGTGATAATCGGCATAGGCCAGGATCTCGCCGGCCACGAAGCGCCATGCACTCGACGGCGCGGTCAGCGGCCCGAGCAGGCTCTGAAGTTCGGATTTCGGCGCAGTGTCGGCCATCGCCCAGGCGGCGCGTACGCGCGCGATCGGAGCGAGCGATGAATTGCCCGCGGCGATGGATTTGTAGAGCGCGAGCCCCTCGCTGCGGTTTCCAGCCGCGAGCAGTGAGCCTGCTTCGGCAAGCCGGGCCAGCTCCGCATAGCCGGAGGGCGAGGTCTTGGCGAGGTTGGCGAAGGCAGCAGCGGCCGACGCATTCTCGCCGGCCTCGGCCAGTTTTTCCGCCGCGTTCAACTGCGTCGAGGCATTGATCAGCTGCTGTGTTTCGTAGCGCTGCCAGAACTTGTAGCCGGCGATCCCTATGGCGATGACCGCGATGGCGGCGATGATGTAGTCGCCATATTTCTTCCAGAGAATTTCGTAGCGCTCGCGGCGTACTTCTTCCTCGACTTCATGGAAGATGTCGGTCACGGAATATTCCTTTCAGGGACGCGCGCGAATGAGCCCAAGGCCCGCGCAAACCTTTGACAAGCCGCGATAATTAGCGGGCCGCCCGGACAATGGCAACTTGCTTGTCTGTAAGCCTTGTTAACCGGCCTTTTTCATCGTGTAGACGTTCTCGACGCCGGGGAAGGCCCGTTCGCGCACGTCGTGGGCGTAGGCCTGGACCGCCTTTTCGATGTCCGGGCCGAGATTGGCGTATTGGCGGACGAATTTGGGCGGATTGGGATTGAGGCCGAGCATGTCCTCCATCACCAGGATCTGGCCGTCGCATTCCGCCGAGGCGCCGATGCCGATGGTGGGGATGGCGATCTGCCGCGTGATCTTGGCGGCGAGGGGCTCGGCCATGCCTTCGAGCACGACCGCGAAGGCGCCGGCGTCGGCAACCGCCGTCGCGTCGGCTTCGATCGCCGGCCATTCGGCCTCGGTGCGGCCCTGCGTCTTGAACCCGCCCATGACGTTGAATGCCTGCGGCGTCAGCCCGATATGGCTCATCACCGGAATGCCGCGCTGGCTGAGATAGTTCACGGTTTCGGCGAGGCGTGCGCCGCCTTCCATCTTCACGGCCTGGCAGCCGGTTTCCTTCATTACCGTCACCGCGTTGCGGAACGCGATCTGCGGGGATTCTTCGTAGGAGCCGAACGGCATATCGACGACGACGAGTGCATGCTTCGAGCCGCGCATCACCGCCTTGCCGGCGACGATCATCATGTCGAGCGTGACAGGGATCGTGGTCTCAAGCCCATGCATCACATTGCCGAGGCTGTCGCCCACCAGCATGAGGTCCACGTGCCGGTCGAGCAGGCGGGCGGTATGGGCGTGGTAACAGGTGAGGCACACGACCGGCTTGGCGTTCTTGTGCGCGCGAATCTCCGGCACGGTGACGCGCTTCGTCTCGACGGCGATGGACATGAGGTCCTCCTGTTCGCAGTCGCAGCATAGCCGGATACGGGTACGACCGTACAGCATGTCTTGTACGGAAGAGTTTCCGGTCCATTTCCAGGTAGCGCTCCGCCATCAACGGAATCGGGCTGTGAAGCAATTTTCGCGGGAGCTGGCACCGGAAACATGCGCTCGGCGGCCCGGGGAAATCTGGAAAAAGGCGCGACTTTACAAGGGTATCCGGCCTGCTTTTGATGTGATGGCTCATGTGATGCAGGAAGATCGACAAAGCCGCGTGCGGACGAACTCGATCTATTCGGCCCAGCGCAGCGGCACGCCAACAAGTCCGACAATCGCGCCGATGGCTAAGAGCGCAATACCAGAAAGATGGATCCCACCCGCATCTAAAGAGACACTCTTTGAAAGCCAGTACGCGACCGAGAGGAGCAATAAAGCCAACGCTGGGACGAACAGCTTTTGCCGTGCGTCGCCCCGTATTATTCCCCACTTGGCGGCCACCATGGCGACGCACGGAATCATCGTCGTTCCTAAGAAGCCCAAGGCGAAGAGAATGCCGTTCTTGAACACGAAGATGGCGGTGAGGCTCAAGATCGCCAGAAAGTATAGACCGGCCACGCAGTTCTCCCATCAACCGGGACTGTGCTCCACCTATTCCTGGAGCGTCCAGAGCAGAGCGCGACGTGCAGGCTCCGGCGAGCGCACACCAAACTGTGATGCGCGAAGAGGCGGCGGGCAGGCGGCGACGGACCTAGCCCCAATTGTTCGGTGGGGAACATTCGCGGGAAGTCTACGTTATACGTCTTGGCGTTGAGTGCTTAAGAGGGGAAGCGCATTTTGGGGCAGTGGCTGAATTCCGAACCGAAGGAATGGGCCTCGCGTTGCCGGAAATGTGCGGCAGAGGCGCTGTTCTCGGCGGAAAATGCGCTGGTTCCCGAAATAGCGGCGGGTCACCTTAAATTGGCGGCGGGCTGGCACGCTTTGGCGGTTGAGATCGAGCGCGCGCTCGATCTCGAGATGCCCGACTTTCGGAAGAGGCATGGAGACCTCGGCACCTCGAAGTGGGATGCTGTTCGGAACAAGCTCGAACACTAGATGGTGAACGAACATTTTTAACCGAGCCGCTTTCGATCGCCGGCGATGCGCGCTTTTGCTGATGCCGGCGGTTAGAATGGGGTGAACAGTCGCGGGGGGAGGGCGCATGGCCGAGGCCGAAGTCGAATTCGATCCCGATCTGGACGAACCGCCGCTGCTCACCTTCCTGCGCGACTATTGGCATAAGCAGCGTGGCGCAGCTTCCATGCCACAGCGAAGGGATATCGCGCCGTCGCACATGAAGCCTCATCTCAAGCACATCCTGCTTGTGGATGTGGTCGCGCGGGGAGAGGACTTCCGCTATCGCCTCGTCGGCAGCGAGCTGCAGCGCTATTTCCAGGGCAATCCGACCGGCAAACTGATGAGCGAGGCGCTGGCGCCGTTCGGGCCCGAGACGGTGCGGCGCACGATCGCGACCTACCGCGCCGTGATCGAGCGGCGCGCGCCGCTGCGCATTCGCGGCGCCGGTTCGCTCTATGCGCAGGATGCCAAGCTGTTCGATGCGCTGCTCACGCCGCTGAGCGACGACGTCGGCACGCCGGTGATGATCCTCGGCACTTTCACCTTCATCTGGGCGCTCGACGCGGTTTCGACCGGACCGCGCGTCGTCGAACCCGACGAAGCCGCATTCGCGCAGGCGCTAAACGGTCCAGCGTAAGCGCCGATGAGAACTGCGTTTGTTGCATTTTTGATGACCGTTTGTGCGCAGACCGCAAGCGGCGCTGATCTTTCTAAGCGACCGGTCGTGGCGTTGATCGACGATCTCGCGACACTCAGGAGTTCTCAGCTTGGTATCGACGACGCGGGGATATATCGGGCATTCCTCGCGGAAGACGCATCGCCACAATTTACGGTCGGGCTCCTTCCAACGCACGCTCCAGTGGTCGACCCCGCCATGCGTGAGCTAGTTCGCCGTGGCGCCGCAGCGCTTCCGGCTTTGCTCGCTCACCTGGATGATGCACGCCCGACGCGGCTAATCGTCGGAAGCGAAACAGGACCGCTCGAAACGTTCGGCGGTCAATTCTTCGCGGAAGAATACGATCCACGCTACACCGAACCGCAACAGATCGATTGCTTTTCTGGTGCAGCCTGTCGCTCCTTCGAGCACCCTTATCAGGTCAAGATCGGCGACGTCTGCGAAGTTTTGGTCGGACAGATCGTAAACCGTGTCCTTCTCGCGGTGCGCTACCAGCCGACCGCGATAGTGCTGGTGAACTCGCCGGTCGAGACGCCGGCGCTCGCGGCGCGTATCCGCAAGGACTGGCAAGACGTGGATGCTGCTGCTCTCGAAGTTTCACTGCTGTCCGATTTGCGATCCGAGTCCGAGTTAGACGAATGGCACGGCTACCGCGCCACGCTGGTTCGCTTGCGCTTCTATTATCCCAAGACGTACGCCGCTCTCGCAGGTGAGAATCTCAGAAAGCGCCGAAGCTTCGAGGCGGAAGAACAGAAGGAAAGGGCGAGCCCATAAAGCAAAACGCCCGCAGTTTCCTACGGGCGCTTCGACTTGAGTATGTTTCGCAATCAGCCTTCGGTCGTCTCGGCTTCTTCGCCTTCTTCCTTCGGGGCGGCGCCTTCTTCGAACAGTTCTTCGGCGGCGACGCGGGCTTCCTGGACTTCGGTCCTCTCGGCGAGCACGTTCTCGCCGCGGGCCTGACGCTCGGCTTCGTCCTCGGTGCGTGCGACGTTGATCGTCACGCCGACGCGGACTTCCGGATGCAGCACAACGGTGAGCGGCACGAGGCCGATCGACTTGATCGGCTTGTCGAGCGTCACCTGCGTGCGGCTGACGGAGAACCCGCCGGCGGTGATGATGTCGGAGATGTCGCGCGGGCTGACTGAGCCGTAAAGCTGGCCGCGGTCGCCCGCCTGGCGCAGCAGCATGAAGGTCTTGCCTTCGAGCTTCTCGGCGATCTTCGAGGCTTCGGATTTGCGTTCCAGGTTGCGCGTTTCCAGCTGCACTTTCTGGCTCTGGAAATATTCGCGGTTGGTCTTGTTGGCGCGAAGGGCCTTCTTCTGGGGCAGGAGGAAGTTTCGGGCGAAGCCGTCCTTCACCTTCACTTCGTCGCCCATCTGGCCGAGCTTTTCGACGCGTTCGAGCAGGATCACTTGCATCGTCGTTCTCCTACTTCACGAGATAGGGCAGGAGCGCCATGAAGCGCGCGCGCTTGATGGCGATGGCGAGCTGGCGCTGCTTGCCGGTGGAGACGGCGGTGATGCGGCTCGGCACGATCTTGCCGCGCTCCGAGATGAAACGCATCAGCAGCTTGGTGTCCTTGTAGTCGATCTTAGGCGCATTGGCGCCGGAGAACGGGCAGGTCTTCTTGCGGCGGAAGAAGGGGCGGCGCTTGTCGCCGCCCTCGCGGGATCCGGAATGGCTCATTGTGCGGCCTCCTCGGTCGCGGCGGCGACGGCGGTTTCGGGCTTGCCGTCGCGGTCCTCGCGGCGGCTCTTGTTCGAGGACTGCTCGAACGCTTCCACCTTCACGGTGATGTGGCGCAGCACGTCTTCGTTGATCTTGTTCTGGCGCTCGAGCTCGACGATCGCCTTGGACGGCGCGTTGATGTTGAGGAGCACATAGTGCCCCTTGCGGTTCTTCTTGATGCGATAGGCAAGTCCGCGCAGGCCCCAATATTCCTGCTTCTCGACCTTGCCGCCTTCGCCTTCGATGATGGTTTTCAGGTGCTGCGCAAGCGCGTCGACCTGTTGCGCGCTGATGTCCTGGCGCGCGATCAGGAGATGCTCATAAAGAGCCATTCGGTCCAAATCCCTGTTTTGATTGCGGAATTCGAAGCGGCGGGTGCCGTCTCAAACCCTGGTTCGTCAGGACACCGGACATCCGGCATGGACCCCAAAAGGGCCTCCCGCGACCGCAATCGCTGTAAGGGCCGGGCTTATAGGGGAAGGGGGGTAGGAGAGCAAGTCACTACCGGATCGGACACCAATCCCAGATTCCGCGGTTATTTTGGCGGTGGCTGGATATACCCCGGTTCCCCCGGGGCAACGCACTCGAAGTCGATCGTCGTGTCGAAGCGGGTGACGTTCGCAACGCCATGTTGGCTTACGTCCACAACATGCACTTGCTTTCCCTGCTTCTCGCAGCGGGCTGTCGCGATGGCGAGCGCGTTCACTCTCTCGTCCGACGGACTGATGCAGCCACTCAGAAGCGGCGCCACAAAAATGAGTGACATGATCGCCAAGTTGCGCATTCCGATCCCCCAATACCCTCCAAGATCATTCTAGCGCCAGGCACAGTAGAGCCAAGCCGGAAACAGTCTCTTTCCTCCCTGGGGTACCGGTTCGGTCCCCGTGCGCAATGCTGTTATAGAGGCAAGTCGCCGCGCGCGAACCAGATGGGGGCTCGGGAGTGCAGCAGGAAAACCGCGTATTCGCCAAGGCGGCATGGCGGATCATTCCGTTCATGATGCTGCTCTATGTCGCCAACTTCCTCGATCGGGTGAATGTCGGCTTTGCGGCGCTGGAGATGAACCGCGACCTCGCTATCGGTGACAAAGTGTTCGGGATCGTCGGCGGCATCTTCTTCCTCGGTTATTTTTTCTTCGAGGTGCCGTCGAACGTGATCCTGGAGAAGGTGGGCGCCAGGCTCTGGATCTGCCGCATCATGTTGACCTGGGGTCTGGTCTCGATGGCAACGGCGTTCGTGCAGGGCGCCACAAGCCTTTCCGTGTTGCGCTTTCTTCTGGGTGTCGCCGAGGCCGGGTTCTTTCCGGGCGTGATCTTCTATCTCGGCATGTGGTTTCCCGCCGCAATGCGCGCACGCTATGTCGGACTGTTCCTGTGCTCCATCGCGCTCGCCAACATCGTGGGCGCGCCAGTGTCCGGCCTGATCCTCGGCATGGACGGCGTCTGGGGCCTGCGCGGCTGGCAATGGCTGTTCCTGCTCGAAGGCCTGCCGTCGTTTTTTCTTGCCTTCGCCGTGCTCGTCTGGCTTCCCAACGGACCGGACGATGCGCGCTGGCTGAACAGCGAAGAGAAAGCGGCGATCAAAACACGCCTCGCGTCCGAGCCAGCGCATGCGCATCACGCGCTCTGGCCGATGCTGCGAGACCCGCGCGTATGGATGCTGGCCATTCCCGATTTCGGGATTGTGCTGTCGACCTACGGGCTCGGCCTCTGGTTACCGCAGATCGTGAAGGGGCTGGGCTTCTCCAACCTTGGCGTTGGCGGGATCGTCGCGCTCGTCTACATCGCGAGCAGTATCGCGACGGTCCTGTGGTGCCTGTCGAGTGATCGCGCCGGAGAGCGCATCCGCCACGTTTCGCTTGCAGCGGTGGCTGGCGCAGGCGGTTTTGTTGTGGCCGCGTTTACGCAGGGCAGCATCGTCAGCGTCTTTGCGCTCGCCGTCGCCATGTGCGGCACGCTTGCTGCGATCTCCGTGTTCTGGTCGCTGCCGTCGAGCTTCCTCGGACAGACCGCCGCGGCAGGCGGCATCGCGCTCATCAACTCGCTCGCCAATCTCGCGGGCTTCGCCGGTCCCTATCTGATGGGCTGGCTGAAGAACGCGACGGGGGGTTACGCAGCGGGTTTAGGCGTGCTCGCCGCCGGATTGCTGATGACGGCGGTTACCATCCTGCTCGTCGGCCGCACGCTTGGATATCGCGCTCCAGCTATCGAGACATTTGCGCCGCCGGTCTGAAGACCGTCAGGGTGCCGGGCCGTCGTGAAGCTGATCCTTGAGATAAGCCGCGACGCGCGCCTCGGCGTTTTCGCGGATGTCCATTGCGAACAGGGGATAGTCGAGGCCGTGATAGTTTTCCCCGCCCACGTCGATCTTTCCAAACGGCGTGCCGCTTTGATCGGCGACGGTGAGGAAGCCTTTGCGGCACTCTGCCCAGGTGTATGCCTTCAAGGGCGCCCCAAGTGGGCCGAACACGGTGCCGGCCGGCGCATCGCTGCGGAGGAACCTGAAGGTGAATTTTCCCGTGATGGGCTCCGCGCCGAGGTTCAGCGCCTTGGCCGCCATGCCGCCGTCGCGCTGCCAGTTCAGCGGATTGACGCAGACGAGTTTCTCGCCTGCGCGCGCTTGCGGCGAGCCACCCTCGCCCCAGGTCGCCCAGTGGACGAAGCAATGCGTGCCGGTTGCGCTTGTGCAGACATGCACCGTCTTGAGCGCCGCGGCGGCGCCGTCGGTGATCTGGAAGCCGATCAGATAGGCGGCAACCAGCCGGTCGGCGAGCGGCGTGCCGTCAATGCGCTCCTTGAGCAGGCGGAAGCCGTGCTCCGTGCCCTGGCTGTGACTCGCGATGATGAACGCGCGGCCCTTTGAATAATGCTCCAGGAAATAGGTGAAGGCACGATCGACATCGCTATAGGCGAGGTCGGCAGATTTCTGCGCGATGTCCGGCGGTGCCCCGAGGTAGCGATAGATCGAGGCCTCGCGGTAGCGCGGTGCGTAGATCAGGCAGCAGCCGTTAAAGGCGCTCGCCTGGTTGGCCATCATCCATTTCGTGTTTTCTTCGGTCGCGGTGCTGGGATCCATCCGCGAATTCCAGTCGGCACCGTGCAGATAGCCGGTGGGATGGATGAAGAAGACATCGACCTGAGACTCTCTTACCGCCGGCGGCACGCCTGCGGGCGTGAGCGCCGTGAGGCCAGGGTTCGCCGGAGAGGCGGCCCAATTCTTTACATCGGCATAGTCGGGCGGTGGCGCTTTGTAGGCCATGTCCCAGCCATGGCTCGGGTGGCCAATAAGGGCGATGACGGTGATGGTATTGCCCGTGAAATAAATCGCAGCCGCTGCCGCGATCAGAAGCGCAACGACAATCAGAACAATACGCAGGAAAAGTCTCATGCTCCGCCCCTCGCCATATCGGGGCCATTCTATGCCCGACTTTTGGCATGTGCGACCGCCAAGCATCGCGTCTAAAACTTATGCGCGATTCCAGCCTGCTTCATGATTCCATTGGCGGTATGGCGTGACAAGATCTTGCCATCCACCGGAAAGTTGCGACTCGTAATCGGGCTGAACCAGATTTCATGGTCGCCCTTGCCATGGCGCACCAAGCGGCAATTATGCGTTTTTAGGATACGCTTCACCTCGGGGGTGAAGGAGCGGCTCATTCGGCTGCTTGAACGCCTTCGTGCCGCTCCGCAACGACGCGATAAGGCGCATGACCAGAACGCGGCATCGCGTTGTTCAGTTCGAGCAATTCGGGAACCAGTGTGCGCAGCTTTTTAAGGAGCGCCTCGAACGTTTTGGATTCCGTCACCAGCCCTGGAACGTCATCGCTGGTCGCCACCCAGACGGAAGCATCGGCGTCCCAAAGCGCTTTGACGACGAACTCTGGATCGGCGGCCTTTTTCATGCGTGGAATATGTGCCTTTGGGCGTGAACAATCAATTATGCCATGCATCTGCCGCCGACACGCGCTTGACACTTTTCGCCCCTTGGTCTTTCTCACCGCCCCATGACACGCGCATTCATCTTTCCGGGGCAGGGCAGCCAGGCGGTCGGCATGGGCAAGGCGCTCGCCGATGCGTTCGCGCCCGCTCGGGAGGTCTTCCAGGAAGTGGACGACGCGCTTTCGCAGCGCCTGTCGAAGTTGATGTGGGAAGGGCCGGAGAGCGATCTGGTCCTGACCGAAAATGCCCAGCCCGCGATCATGGCCGCGAGCATGGCGGTGATCCGCGTGCTCGAACGCGAGGGCGGGCTCGATCTCGCCAAACACGCACGTCTCGTCGCCGGGCACTCGCTTGGGGAGTACACGGCACTCTGCGCCGCGGGCGCATTCACGCTCGCGGATGCGGCGCGGCTTCTGAAAGTGCGCGGGCAGGCGATGCAGCAGGCCGTGCCGGTCGGCGAGGGCGGCATGAGTGCGTTGCTCGGAGCCGAAATCGATCAGGCCGAAGAGCTTGCAAAGGAATGCGCGGCTGCGACCGGCGGCATCTGCGTCGTTGCCAACGACAACGCGCCGGGACAGGTCGTGATCTCCGGCACCAAGGCCGCCATCGACAAGGCGCCCGAAATCGCGAAGGCCAAAGGCATCAAGCGCGCAATGGCGCTGAACGTGTCTGCGCCGTTCCATTCGCCGATGATGCAACCGGCCGCCGATCGCATGGCGGAGGAACTCGGCAAAGTGACGATCCGTCCGCCTCTCGTGCCTGTGGTGGCGAACGTGACGGCGGAAGAAGTGAGCGAACCGGAAACCATCCGCCGCCTGCTGGTGGAACAGGTGACGGCGCGTGTGCGTTGGCGTCAAAGCGTGCTCGCGTTCCGTAGCCTCGGCGTCGAGACAACGGTGGAAGTGGGCGGCAACAAGGTGCTCACCGGCATGGTCAAGCGCATCGACAAGGAACTGCAGACCGTGACGCTCGATGCGCCGGTCGATATCGAAGCGTTTGCGAGGTCCCTCTGATGTTCGATCTTACCGGCAAGACCGCACTCGTCACCGGCGCGTCCGGTGGCATCGGCGGCGCCATTGCGAAGGCGCTGCATGGCCAGGGAGCCAACGTCGTGCTCTCCGGCACGCGCGCCGAAGCGCTCGAAGCGCTGAGAGGCGAACTCGGCGACCGCGCGCATATCGCGACCTGCAATCTTTCCGACACCGCTTCGGTCGAAGCCTTGCCGAAAGCGGCTGAAACAGCACTTGGCGGTTCGATCGACATCCTCGTCAACAACGCCGGCATCACGCGCGACAATCTCTTCATGCGCATGAAGGACGACGAGTGGGACCAGGTGATCGCGGTCAATCTGAGCGCCGCGTTCCGTCTGTCGCGTGCGGTGCTGCGCGGCATGATGAAGAAGCGCTGGGGCCGGATTATCTCCATCACTTCCGTGGTCGGCACGACCGGCAACCCGGGGCAAGGGAACTACGCTGCGGCCAAGGCCGGGCTCGAGGGCATGAGCAAATCGCTGGCGGCCGAAGTGGCGAGCCGCAACATCACGGTGAACTGCGTGGCTCCGGGCTTCGTCGTCACCCCCATGACGGATGCGCTCACCGAGGACCAGAAGACCGCACTTCTTGCCCGCATCCCGGTCGGCCGATTCGGCCAGCCGTCGGATATCGGTGCCGCCGTCGTGTATCTGGCGAGCGCGGAGGCTGGCTACGTTACCGGCCAAACCCTTCATGCCAATGGCGGGATGGCGATGATTTAGTGAACTAAATCAGCTTGTTAGCATGCGGTGGCGGGCGCTTTCGCTTTGTGTTAACAAGCTGAACTTTCCTAGTTCCCGCACGTTCAAAGCGTGAGGGCCTTGCCGCGGGCCGCAAAAAACGATCAAAGCCGCGGATACACAGCAACGAAGAGGTTTCTGGACCCATGAGCGATACTGCCGAGCGCGTGAAGAAGATCGTGGTCGATCATCTCAACGTCGATGCCGACAAGGTCACCGACAACGCCTCTTTCATTGAAGACCTGGGCGCCGATAGCTTGGACACCGTCGAGCTGGTGATGGCGTTCGAGGAAGAATTCGGGATCGAAATCCCCGACGACGCGGCGGAATCCATCGTCACCGTCGGCGACGCCGTAAAATACATCGACAAGCAGCAAGCGGCCTAAGCCTTAGCGATGGCCCCTTCGATGCGTCGGGTGGTCGTCACAGGTCTTGGTCTCGTCACGCCGCTTGCCTGCGGCGTAGAGGAAACGTGGTCCAGGCTCATCGCCGGAAAGTCCGGCGCGAGTAGGATCACGAGCTTCGACGCGTCCGATCTGGCGACCAAGATCGCCTGCTCCGTTCCCCGCGGCGATGGCTCCAACGGTACGTTCAATCCCGATCAGTGGATGGACTCCAAGGAGCAGCGCCGGGTGGACGAGTTCATCCTGTTCGGGATCGCCGCCGCCAAGCAGGCGGTGGCCGATTCCGGCTGGGAGCCCGCCAGCGAAGAAGACCGCAACCGCACCGGCGTTCTGATCGGTTCCGGTATCGGTGGCCTGAACGGCATTGCGGAGACAGCGCTGCTGCTTCAGGAGAAGGGGCCGCGCCGCGTTTCGCCATTCTTCATTCCGGGGCGGCTGATCAATCTCGTCTCGGGCTATGCCTCGATCCAGTTCGGCTACAAGGGTCCGAACCACGCGGTCGTGACCGCGTGTGCAACCGGCGCGCACGCCATCGGTGATGCCGCGCGGCTGATTGCGCTCGACGACGCCGATCTGATGCTGGCGGGCGGTACGGAAGCGGCGATTGGCCGGCTGGGTATCGCGGGCTTCAACGCGTGCCGCGCGCTTTCGACGGCGTGGAACGACACGCCGGAGAAGGCATCGCGTCCCTATGACAAGGATCGCGACGGCTTTGTGATGGGTGAGGGCGCGGGCATGGTCATGCTCGAAGAATACGAGCACGCCAAGGCACGCGGCGCGAAAATCTACGGCGAAGTCGTGGGCTATGGCTTGTCCGGCGATGCGTTCCATATCACGGCGCCATCGGAAGATGGCGATGGCGGCTATCGCGCGATGAAGATGGCGCTGAAGCGTTCCGGACTCACACCGTCCGACATCGATTACGTCAACGCCCATGGCACATCGACCATGGCCGACGGCATCGAACTCGGCGCTGTCGAACGCTTCATGGGCAATGCCGCCGCCAAGGTGTCGATGTCGTCGACCAAATCGTCGATCGGACATCTGCTCGGGGCCGCTGGCGCAGTGGAGGCGATCTTCTGCCTGCTCGCGATGCGCGATCAGGTCGTTCCGCCGACCCTCAACCTCGACAATCCGGACGTCGAAACCCAGATCGATCTCGTGCCGCACACCGCGCGCAAGCGCGAGGTGAAGACCACGATGTCCAATTCGTTCGGCTTCGGCGGCACGAATGCCTGTTTGATCCTCACGCAAGTGCAGTAACGACATTCATCGCGGGCTCGGGGGAGCGTGTAATATGGCGCCAATAAGGCACGTGCACGTCTTTGAATCGACAATTTTATTTGAATGATCGGCTTCGTGCTGCGCTTCTTCGCTCTGGTGGTGTTCCTGGCCGTGCTCGCTGCGGGCGCGTGGTACTGGGAACGGTGGAATTTCCAGCAGCCGGGACCTGCGCCGTCGTACAAGGTCGTGATGGTCGAACCCGGCGACCATGTGAACACGATTGCCCAGCACCTGGCCGATAATGGTGTGATCTCGAACGGCGATCTCTTTCGTATCGGGCTGCGCATCCGTGGTCTCCAGGCGCAGTTGAAAGCCGGCGAGTATGGTTTTCCCGCACATGCCAGCATGGCCGACGTTGCCGGTATCCTCATCAGCGGAAAATCCATCCAGCACAAGCTGACGGCCGCCGAAGGCCTGACCAGCAAGATGATCTTCGATGTCGTCGAGGCCGACCCGGTTCTAACCGGCAACGCGGGTGCGGTGCCGGACGAGGGTAAGCTTCTCCCGGAAACCTATCTCTTCACGCGCGGCACGACGCGATCCGAGATGATCGCGCGCATGAAGAAAGCGCAGGCGAAGGTCCTCTCCGAGCTGTGGCATGGACGCAAAGCGGACCTGCCGGTGAAGACAAAGGATGACGCGATCGTGCTCGCGTCCATCGTCGAAAAGGAAACTGCGATTCCGGAAGAGCGCCGGCACATCGCCGCCGTGTTCATGAACCGGCTCAGGCTCGGCATGAAGCTGCAATCCGATCCCACCATCATCTACGATATCACGCAGGGCTATCCGCTGGGGCGCGGGATCCGCGAGAGCGAACTCGCGCGCGCGTCCCCGCACAACACCTATGTCATCGCGGGCCTGCCGCCGACACCGATCTGCAATCCGGGCAAGGATTCCATCGCGGCCGTGCTCAATCCGGCGGATTCGAACGATCTCTATTTCGTCGCCAACGGCCATGGCGGCCATGTGTTCTCCGCGACCGTGGAGCAGCAGAACCGGAACGTCTCGGAATGGCGCAGGATCGAGAAATTGCAGAAGCAGCTCATCCCGCTTCCGACTCCGGCGATCCGGCAGTAGAGTCTTGGGTCTTTCGGAGTCTCCTCATGACGCTTGTCAGCATGACTGGGTTTGCCGATGCGCAGGGCGCGGGTGAAGGTGCGCGCTGGCGCTGGGAGGCCAAAAGCGTCAACGGCCGCGGGCTCGATCTGAGGCTGCGCATGCCGCCGGGGTTCGACGGCATCGAACCGGCGGCGCGGATGCTCGCGAACGAGCGCTTCCGGCGCGGCTCGATCCAGGTGGCGCTGACCTATGAAGAGTCGGAAGGTGAGGGCGGGCTGCGCGTCGATCCGGTGGCGCTGGCCGCGGCCGTACGGATCGCCAAGGAGGTCGCCGCCGAGACGGGGTTACCACCGGCGCGCGTCGACGGGCTGCTCGCGCTGAAAGGCGTGATCGTGCAAGCCGATGGCGGGCTGGGCGATGCGACCGAGCGTGCGAAACGCGACGCTGGCATTCTCGAGACGCTGGCGTCCGCGTTCGATGCGCTCCGGCGCGCGCGCAAGACCGAAGGCGCCAAGCTCGCGGCGATCCTCAGCTCGCAGATCGATGAGATCGCGCGGCTGACGGCGGAGGCGGGCACGCTGGCGGCAACGCAACCAGCGGCGTTGCGCGACCGGCTCGCCGCGCAGCTCAAGGAATTGCTGGAGCCCGGCGCGATTCAGGAAGACCGTCTGGCGCAGGAAGCGGCCTTGCTCGCCGCGCGCGCCGATGTGCGCGAGGAATTAGACCGGCTCGCGGCCCATGTGCAGGAGGCGCGCATCTTGCTGGCATCGGAAGACGCGATCGGCAGGAAGCTCGATTTCCTCGCACAGGAGTTCAACCGCGAAGCCAACACGTTGTGCTCGAAGTCGTCCGACATCCAGCTCACGCGCACCGGCCTAGCGCTCAAAGCTGCCATCGACCAGTTCCGCGAGCAGGCGCAAAACGTGGAATGAGCGAGATCAAACGCCGCGGGCTGATGCTGGCCCTGTCCTCGCCCTCGGGTGCGGGCAAGACGACCCTGACGCGCAAGCTGCTCCAATCCGATTCCAACGTGACAATGTCGGTGTCGGCCACGACCCGCACGCGACGCCCCAATGAAGTCGAGGGTCGCGACTACACATTCGTCGCGCCGGACAGGTTCGAGCAGATGGTTGCGGCCGGCGAGCTTCTCGAGCACGCGACCGTGTTCGAGCACCGCTACGGCACACCCAGGCAGCCGGTCCTCAGCGCGCTCGGCCGCGGCCGCGATGTGCTGTTCGACATCGACTGGCAGGGCACGCAGCAATTGAAGGAGAAGGCGCGCGAGGACCTTGTCAGCGTCTTTATCCTGCCGCCCAGCCATGACGAGCTGGAGCGCCGCCTGCGCACGCGCGCGGAGGATTCGGAGTCCGTCGTGGCGAAGCGCATGGCCAAGGCGGCGGACGAGATCAGCCACTGGCCGGAATACGATTATGTCATCGTCAACCTCGACATCGAGCGCGCCCTGATGCAGGTCAAGTCCGTACTCGAAGCCGAGCGCGCGCGCCGCACGCGGCTTGTCGGCGTCGGAGAATTCGTGGCGTGCCTGACGAAATGAAGAACGCCCTTGCGGTTTCCGCATTCGTTTTTTTATGCCTTAGAGCGGCCGCAGCACAGGCTCAATTGATCGACGAGACATGCCACTACATGGTGCTTCGCAATCTTCCCATTGGCGCAGACTTCGAGGGCGCTGTCGTTCGTCCAGCAATGAAGGAGCGCTGCCTAATGAACGGTGATGAAGCGGGCGCAACAGTGCGATACCTGACATCGGTGCAGTTGACCACCAAGGGGTTGTGCAAATTCAGGGCATATGGAAAGGACAGGAAATCGGACGAAGGCACTTATCAACAAGTTGCCGAGAATGGCTCCTGTCCCAGACAAAATGCCAAGGGGTATGCGGTTGTCGGTGACGTGACAGATGACGAATTCCTTGAGGTGAATGCGTTCTGGGAGAGGGTGCGCGAAGGCCAGGTTCGTCCGTCCCCGTCCATTGCTGATCGCTACGACAGAACAGCGCAAAGGAGTGTACTAAGGCTAATTCAGTATTTCTCGAACCGTAAGATGATGAAGCCCCTTCGCCTCGGAGAGGTCTTCACTGGCCCCGATCTAATCTCCTGCAAGCTGACGCCGGACGAAAAGAAAATGCCCAGCTATCGAATTGACACGGACACGATGCTCCACGTCGATCTGTTGGACCGCGGTGCCGGCCTTGAAGTGATCTGCTTGGCGCAAGCAGTGCCGTAGCTACTCGAGTAGCGTTACGGGTGGAAGTCCGCGCTACGCGTGAACACGTGCGTCCAACCCAGCGCGGTGATCCAGATCAATCCATCCTCGAAGCCGAGCGCGCACGGCGGACACGACTGGTGGGGGGCGGAGAATTTGTGGCGGGGCTGACGCGTTAAAGATTGTCATCCCCGGCTGAGCGTTGCGAAAGCAACGCGAAGGGAAGGGGACCCAGGTCGAGCCGAGATGACGGTTTTGCTTGGTTGAGTTCGACCGAAGTCGACGCTAAGCCAATCTTGTTTGAGCCTGTTAGCCGCACCTGGGTCCTCGCCGGGGATGACAATTTGGGCGCATCCAAGGTTTGAGGAACCTTAGTCTCAGCGCTTCGTTTCTTTACTCATGCAAACAGCCACGCTCCTCGGCGCCTTTGCGGCGCTGTGTTCGACAATCAGCTTCACGCCGCAGGCGGTGAAGATCATCCGCACGCGCGAGACCAAGGACATCTCCGTCTGGATGTATAGCCTGACCGTTCTCGGGTTCGCGGCGTGGACGACCTACGGCGTGATGCTGGCGCAGTGGCCGCTGGTGGCGTCGAACAGCATTTGCTTTGTGTTGTCGGCGTTCATTTTGACGATGACGCTGCTGCCGCGCGCAAAGAAGAACGCGGTCGCCGATGCCGTCACGTCAGACTAACCGATGCCCAGCCGATATACGCGCTTGGCGGTGCCGCTGAAGAGGGCGGTCTTTTCGCTCGCGGAATAGTTCGCGGCGAGGCGCTTGAAGGCGTTCCAGAGCGTGGCGTAGTCCGCGCCGAAGCGGTCGACGGGGAAGTTGCTCTCGAACATCCCGCGCGCGGGCCCAAACGCCTCGATACAAGCGTCGATGTAGGGCTTCCACTGGGCGGCGAGCGTTTCCGAGGTTGGAAGTGGTTCAGCCATGCGCTTGCGCCACCCAGCGAACGGCATTGGCAAGCCGCCGAGCTTCACGTTCACATTTGGGCATTTCGCGAGTTCGCGGATGTTGTCGCGCCAACCGCCGAAGCGCTCATCACGCTTGCCGGCATAGGCTGCGATGCCGAGCGGCGTGCCGACATGGTCGAGCACGATGGTCGTCTCCGGGAATGCGCGCGCGAGATCGATGACGTCCGGCAGTTGCGGCTCCAGAAGCCAGGCATCGAACGAAAGCCCGAGGGTGGAGAGAACCTTGAAGCCGCGCCGGAAATCCGCATCGCGATAGAGCCCTTCCGGCACGCGGCCGTGCAGGGGACCGAGCACATTCGGGTCGGCATCCCACGAACAGCTCTGGCGGATGCCGCGGAAGCGCCCGTGCCCGGCAGCGATGTGCGAGCGCAGCGCATCCTCGACGACATCGGGATCGCGCCGGAGATCGACATGGCCGACGATGCCCGCGCAGGCGCGCACATCGCCATAGAGCCCGCTCGCCGTCATCGCGGCGATGCCGCCCACGAATTCCGTCTCGCCGACGCAGCGCACGGCTTCTGGCCCGTCGGCGCGGTACATCGCGCCGCATTCCATATAGACGGTGCCGATAATGTTATGCCCGCTCTTCAGGTCCGCGAGCAGCTCGTCGAGCAGGTAGCGTGGGATATCGCGGATGATGTCCATGAAGCCGTGATCGGACGGCGGCAGGTTCTTCAGAATCTCTGTCGGCCGGTCCCACAGATGATGGTGCGGGTCGATGATCGGCAGTTCGGGTTCGAGGATCGGTTCGGTGGTCATGTCAGCAATTCCAGCTTGTCATCCCCGGCGAGCATTGCGCGGAAGCGCGATGCGAGGGAAGGGGACCAGGTCGTTCCGTGGCCCAGGTGGTTGAGATAACGCTCGCAAAATAGCCCAACATTCGATTCGTGTTTGCCACCTGGGTCCCCTTCCCCTCGCGTTGCTTCGCAACGCTCGGCCGGGGATGACAAGCGGAGTTACGGCGTCAGCACCACGCGTCCGAGGATCTTGCCTTCGCGCAGGTCGTTCAGCGTGTCATTGGCGGCGGAGAGTGGGCGCTTGGTCACCGGCACGGGATCGACCTTGCCGGCGCGCACAAGCTCCATCATCTCCAGCGTGTCGGAGAGCGAGCCGACCATCGAGCCCTGGATGCCGATGGCGCGGAACGGGAACATCGGCAGCGGCATCTGCATCGCGCCGCCGAAGAGGCCGACGATGATAACCTTGCCGCCACGGCGCACGGATTGCGACGCGAACGCGAAGCTCTTCTCCGAGCCGACGAAGTCCACCACGGCATAGGCGCCGCCGCCGGTGTCGGCCATGAGCTGCTTGGCCGCGCCGTCCACTTTGGTGTTGTAGGTCTTCGATGCGCCGGCCTTCATGGCCGCTTCGAGTTTTACTTCGTCGATGTCGGCCGCGAGCGGTCCCCAATCTTTTCTTTGAGAGGGGCCGAACAGCGCCTTGGCGAACTGCACGCCCATCATGCCGACGCCGCCGACACCCACCACCAGAACCTGATCGTTCGGTCCGAGCTTGCCGATCTTCTTCATCGCGGCAAACGCCGTGAGGCCCGAGCACATATAGGCCGCGCCGAGCGCCGGATCGATCTTGCCGTAGTCGATGAGATATTTCGGATGCGGGATCATCACATGCGTCGCGTACCCGCCGGGGCAGCCATTGTTGCAGCCGAGCTGGCGCGGGCCGCCGACGCAGATGTTCTCCTCGCCGCGCAGGCACGACGGACATTTGCCGCAGCCGATCCACGGAAACGCCGCATAGCGCGCGCCGACCTTGATGTCCTTCACATCGGGACCGACCGCGACCACTTCGCCTTCGATCTCGTGACCCAGCGTGTGCGGAAGCTGAATGTTCGCCATCGGCAGCTTGTTGCCGCCGCCAAGATCGAAATAGCCGTCATGGATATGCACGTCGGAATGACAGACGCCTGCGTTGTGAACCTTCAGCAGGACCTCGGTGCCTGTTGGCACCGGCGTCGGCGTTTCGATTTCCTTGAGCGGCGCGCCGAATTCCACCACGGCCTGGCTAAGCATGCGCATTTCCCTTCATTCTTGTGCTGACTTGCTGTCAGTTTGGCATGCCCTCGTTGCGGCCTCAACCAAGCGGGCGCAAGCTGATCTGCGCGATCTTGACGAAGGGGAAGAGACGCCATGAAAGCACTTCTGCTCGTGTCGCTCGCGGGATTGATCGCGGCCCCAGCACTCGCAGCCAGCCCGTTCGACGGTACCTGGATCGTCAATCTCGGCACGGTGCAGCCGCCGGACAAGCCGAACGACTTTCTGCTCCAAGATGGCGACTTTTCCTGCCGCAGCTGCGCACCGGCCTTCACGGTCCCGGCGGACGGCGCGGCCCACGCAATCGCCGGCAATCCGTATTACGACAACGTGGCGATCAAAGTCGTCGATGCGCAAACCATCGTGGAGACGGAGAGCAAAGGCACCAAGGTCCTCTGGGTGTACACGATGCGCGTATCCGACGACGGTCAGAACATGACATCCGAGATGATCGACAACAGCGCCGTCAACGGCGTGCCGGCGCGCGGCACCATCATCCAGGCGCGAACCAAGGAAGCGCCGGCGGGCGCCCATCTTGTTTCAGGCACATGGCACGCGACGAAATACGAGGGTTACTCGGACAGCGCGCTCAGCCTCACCCTCAAACTGGAGGGCGACAAGCTCACATTTTCTCAGCCGACCGGGCAATTCTATGCCGCGATGTTGGGCGGGGAGGCCGTGCCTTACAAGGGCGATCCCGGGATTACCACGGTATCGGTCGTACGCTCCGGTCCGGACACGATCGTGGAAACGGATATGCGCGACGGAAAGGTCGTTTCGACCAACACCATGACGACGAGCGACGGCAAGACGATGGCGATGATTTTAGTCGACAAGCTGCGCAACAGCACCCAGAAGCTCACGGCCATCCGTCAGTAGGCTATCGACGGTCGCGCAATTGGCGGGCCAGCGCCGCGAATTCCACGACCGACAACGTCTCGGCGCGGCGTGTCGGATCGACGCCGGCGGCGCGGACGGCATCTTCCGGGAGCAGCGGCTTCAGGCTCTGGCGCAGCATCTTGCGGCGCTGGCCGAAGGCGGCCTGCGTCACATTCTCGAGGTCGCGGAGGTTCGCGGGTGCGACCGGCGCGGCAAGCGGTTCGAGACGCACGATGCTCGACGTGATGCTGGGCGGCGGGACGAACGCGCTGCGTGACACGTCGAACAGAATCTTCGCGGCCGTGCGCCACTGCGCGAGCACCGAGAGGCGGCCGTAATGTTCGCTGTCGGGTTTGGCCACGATGCGCTCGGCGACTTCGCGCTGGAACATGAGCGTGAGGCTTTGCCAGAACGGCGGCCATTCGCTTGCCGTGAGCCATTTCACCAGCAGCGCCGTGCCGACATTGTAGGGCAGGTTTGCCGCGACGCGGACAGGCTCATCTTTGAACAGTGTGCGTTCGTCGAGCGCCAGCGCATCGCCGCGCATGATCGTAAGGCGTCCTGGATAGGCGTCTGCGATTTCTTCCAAGGCGGGAATGCAGCGCTCGTCACATTCGACGGCGATAACCTTCGCAGCACCTTCGGCGAGTAGTGCGCGCGTGAGCCCGCCAGGTCCGGGGCCGACTTCGTACATCGTTGCGCCGTCCAGCGGACCCGCGGCGCGGGCGATGCGGCGCGTGAGGTTGAGGTCGAAGAGAAAGTTCTGCCCCAGCGATTTCTTCGCGGAGAGCCCGTGCGCGGCGATCACCTCGCGAAGAGGCGGCAGATTGTCGGAAGCGCTCATTTGGATTCCACCCTCCCCTTGAGGGAGGGTCGAAATGTGCGAACGCAGTGAAGCAAATTTCGGGGAGGGGTCCAACGCCGCCCGCCCCTGACCCCTCCCCGAAGCGCTTGCGCGCTTCGACCCTCCCTCAAGGGGAGGGTGGAAGAAACCTTACGCATTTGTGCGCGCGTCGGCCATCTGTGCGGCCATGCGGATCGCGGCGATCATGCTGCGCGGATCGGCCTTGCCCGTACCTGCGATGTCGAACGCTGTGCCGTGATCGGGCGAAGTGCGGATGATGGGAAGTCCCAGCGTGACGTTTACCCCGTCCCAGAACGACAGCGTCTTGATCGGGATCAGGGCCTGGTCGTGGTACATGCAGAGCGCCGCGTCGTAGGTCGCGCGCGCGGCTTCGTGGAACAGCGTATCGGCGGGCAGGGGGCCGCGTACATCGTGCCCGCGCGCCTTCAGTTGTTCGACCGCCGGCGCGATGAGACGCATATCTTCATCGCCGAATTCGCCGGGATGCGGATTGAGTCCGGCAACAGCCAGCCTTGGACTTGCGATGCGGAAATCGCGCGCGAGACCGGCGAGAACGATCTCCGCCGTCTCGACAATCGACGCGGTGGTGATCGCTTGCGGGACGGCCGCGAGCGGGATGTGGATGGTCAGTGGCACGACGCGCAACTGATCGCTCGCCAGCATCATGACCGCCCGCGGCGCACCAGTTAGATGCGCCAGAAACTCAGTATGACCGGGAAATTCGAAGCCAGATTGCATCAACACAGCTTTGTTGATTGGCGCGGTGACGACAGCGGCGGCCACTTCCGGATGCGCCGCGATCTTCACCGCGCTCATGATGGCGCCTATGACGGCGGGCGCGTTGCGCGGATCGGGCGCACCGGGCGCGCTTGGCACTAGAAGCCGGGTAGATGCCAAGATCGGATCGCCCGGAATGTCGCCGAAGGCGAGAAACACGGATGGATCGCCGATCAGCTTGATATCGCGCACACCGATACGGCCGCCCAACGCTCGCCAAGCCGCGACCGCGACTTCCGGCCCTATGCCGGCCGGCTCGCCCATGGTGACGAGGATTGGTGCGATTGCGCGCGGCTCAGCGCGTTTCGACATTGGCTTCGCGGCGCAGGTCGCGAATGTAGCGCCGCGCCAGCATGGAGATCTGCTGCTGGAACAGCCTGCGTTCGAGGTCTTCCCGCGAGGGAATGGTGAAAGCAGTCGTCGGCTTCGGCAACGGCTTGTCGCAACGCGCGATGATCTCAACGCCCGCCGAGGACATGAATGGCTCCGTCGGCTGGCCGGGCACCGTCTTGGCGAGTTGTGCCTGCATCTGTTCGCTCAGATCGCTCAACTTCATTTCACCGAGATTATTATACACCGACCCCTTGATGCTCTGCGCAATCTTGGCGAGATGCTCGCAGGTGCCGATTGCCGCCCGGATCTGCCCGGCTGCCTTCATCGCGCCTTCGACATATTTCGGCGGCGCCTTGGGCGGGAGCGGAAGCAGAAGGCGCGCAAGAGGAAGGTAGCCCGGCTTCTCCGGTTTCTGTTGCGTCGCCGGATCGACGACCTTCGTGCCGACGGGCTCCTGGCGGTCGCGCAGGCCGAGAATATAATAGCCGCCGATAGACCGGATCGGCGGCGACACGCCGCCAACCGCGAGCTTCTGCAGCGCATTGTTGAGTTCAGGCGCGAGTTGCCCGTCATGGACCCAGCCGATATCGCCGCCTTCGGCGGCGGACGGGCTCTGACTGAACTGCCGCGCGATCGACGGGAACGGCGCGCCGTTCTGAAGCTGGGACTCGAGATCGTTGGCGTCCTTCAACGCTTTGTCGCTCTGGTCGGCGTTCTCCACCGGCAGGAAGATTTCGGCGACCCAATAGTGCGGTTTGTTGGCGCCTTCGGTGACGCGGGCCATCTCATCATCGACGTCGGCCGGCGTGATGTTGATGCGATCGCCGTATTCGTCCTCGATCGCCTTCTGCCAGGCGAGCTGGACGGCGATCTGTGCGCGCAAGGTTGCGATATCGACCTTATCGCGCGCAAGGATGCCTTTCAGCTGCTCCATCGTGAGATGGTTGTCCTTCAGGATGCCGTCGATTTCCTTGTCGACCTCCGGCGGAGAAACGGTGATGTTCTTCCGCTTCGATTCCTGAAGTTCCAGCTTCTCGGTCTTAAGCTGCTCGAGCACTTGGGGCTTGAGCTTTTTGACCGCCTCTGCGGTCGGCGGCACCCCCGACGTCGCGAGCACAAGGGCCAGACGCTGCCTGAGATCGTATTCGGTAACGATGTCGTCATTGACGACCGCGGCCACGCTGTCATCGGTGACATCGGCTTCGGAGATCGAAGGCGCAGGCGGGGGCGCGGCCTCCGCGGTCGCCAGTTTCGTGTGGCTGGGCTTGCCCTGCGCGAGCACAGGCGCCGTGCCAAGCGCGAGCACTCCCAGGGTGGGGAGGGTAGCCACGGCAATACGGAGGAAAAAAACGGTCTTCGGCAGTGTTCTCACGCGGTCTTTCCCGGCATTACCCCGCTCCAGACGGACTGCCCCGAACCAGCGGCGCACAATACGCAAATCGCTCCCCGGTTCAAGGACGGTTGTACGTGAAAATATCCTGATGAAACAAGCTGAAAGGCAGGATTGGTTGATCGCCTGTCTTAAGCCCGATGTGCAGAATAACCGCCGTGGACGGCGGCAAACCGGGCTCACTTGTGTATTTGCGCCGGTAGGCGAGTGCGATTGCAAGGCATTCATCCTGGTAGCCGAGGCCCAGTTCGGTATCGAGCATCTCGCCCGCGATCAGGTCGCGCCGGAGCGCGCCGAAGGCCTGCCAGTTGCTGTAAAAGTTAAGATCGAGCTGTGTGTTGATTTCCTCGCGTGAATCGAGCCCCAGCGTGATCGCCGAGGGCGCCAGTTGCACGTAACTGACCTGGACCGATGAGCGGCCATATGTCCCGGTAAGGTAAACTTCGTTGCGGCGCACGCCGCCGGTCTGTTCGTCGATGTCGATGCGATGCGTGAGGTCGAGATAGGGCGGGAACTGGACGGTGAAGCGTCCGACCACGTCCGACTCGGTTCCCGAAAGCCCGGAATCGGGTGCGAAGACCGGATCGGCCCTCAGACGGAAACTTTCGCCCACCACGGCTTCGACATGCGCGATCGCGAAGATCGCATCGGCGCGCAAACCGGCGTTCGCGCGCGGGCCGCCTTCGACGATGTCCTCGCCCGGAACCTGATCGAAGCTGAAGATGTTGTTCTCGTTCAATTCGAGGCTGACGCTGTCTTCGTTCGGCAGGTTGGGCGGATTGCCGCCATAGGGTGCGAGCACCACCTGGCCGATCGGCTCGATGACGAAGGAGTTTCCACTTCTCAACGCGTTCACGAACGGCCAGCGCCAGTCGACGGCGGCATAAGTCATTCCGCGCAGCACCGTGTTGCCGCTCGGCGGCAGCGGGTACTGGTTTGCGATGTGATAGGCGTCGCCGCGCGCATCGGTCTCGAAGGTGATGAGCTGCCCGTCGCCGGTGATGAAGGGCCAGCGCATCCGCGCCTCGGCGGTGACGCGCTGATCGTTGGTGCCGACATCGCGCGTGAGCGCAACGCTGGAGAAATCGAAACGGAACTGGCCGCCTGCGATGTGGTCGAGCGGGATGTAAGTGTATTCGAGCAGCGGCAGCGGTACCGGGAAGGTCCGGTTGTCGTCGGTCGGCCTCAGGCCCTGGAAGAAATAGCCCGTCATGGCGAAGCGGCTGCGGCCGCTCTCGCCGTCGAGGAACAGGTCGCTCGTCAGACGATCGAGCTGCGAGATGTCGTACCGCTTGAGATAGGTCGTGTCGGACGAGACCTGGACATCGAAACCGGAATTCCAGACCGACGTTACCGGAACGCGTCCCGAGCCGAAGAGATGGCTGTACACTTGGTCCTGGGTTCCGGAGACGCCGCCATTGGGATTGAAGCCGGCGCTGCCCTGCAGCCAAAGCCCGCCTTGTTCCCAGCGTTCGCGATATTCGCCTTCGAGCAATTCGCCGCCATGCGTGGTGAAGAGCGGCGCGATGGTGGCGTCGTTCGACTGCGATAGCGCGATGTAGACGGGCAGCCGGATGAAATAGCCGATCGTGCTCGAATTGCCGATATCCGGGGTAAGAAGCCCCGACGCGTAGCGCACCGTCGGATCGGGCTGCGAAAGATAAGGCGTGTAGAGCAGCGGCACGCCCATGAAATCGAGAGTCGCGTCTTTGAAGTAGATGCGATGCTTCAACTGGTCGTGCACGACGCGGTAGGATTTGACCTCCCACACCGGGGTGCGCTGTCCGGGCTTGTTGCAGATCTTGCAGGGCGTGTAGGCGGCGCGATAGGCGGTGGTGAAGCGGCCTTCCTCGCGTCTGGCCTTGGTGGCGGCGAGGCGTCCGGTCTTGCCGATCAGCGCGGCAAACCCCTCGAGCGCGCCGTCGCGCATCTTGTCGGTCATCACGACGTGGTTGGCGAAGGCGACATTGCCCTTGGCGTCGAGGATGCTCACATGGCCCGTCGCCGTCATCGTGTCGGTGTTCTGGTCGTAGATCAGCTTGTCGGCCAGCAGGATGCGGCTGTCGCGGTCGACCTCGACATGGCCGTGCGCGGTCACGATGTTGTTGTCGGAATCGTATTCGACCTGATCGGCCTGCAGCAGGACGTCGCTTGCCTTTTTGTCTTGGGCCCCCTGCGCCTGCGCGCATGCGAACAGAACCGCCGAGACCGCGGCGCCCGCAAGAAATTTCCCCCTCATCCGTCCTCCTGGTGGAAGACTAGCGTCATGCCGATCAGGATAGAAGCGGCGGCCGGCGCCGAGGCGGCAAGCAGCACGGGCAGGATTCCGGACTGACCGAGCGCCTTCGTCAGATCGCTGAAGAAATAGACGCCGAAGCCCGATAGCGCGCTGATCACGACCACACGCGGCAACCCGCCGCCGCGCGTCAGGCGGAGCGAGAAACTCGCGGCCATGAAGACCATCGCCGCGAACAGGGCCGGCATAGCCAGAAGAGAATAGAAATAGATCTCATAGCGCGTGCCCGCGAAGCCGGCATTCTGCGCCGTGCGAATGAAGCTGGGCAGGGCCCAGAACGACAGCGTGTCCGGCGATGCGAAGCTCTCCTGGATCTGTGCCGGCGTCATCGTCGTCTTGAGCGGGTAGGCGTCGTAATGTTTCGGCGCGCCGTCAATGCCGCTCACCCATGCATTGTGCAGCACCCAGGCGCCTGCCGTCAGATCGGCACCGCGCGCATCGATGCGGCCGAGAAAATGGTCGTTGGCGCCATAGCGGAAAATCATGACATCTTCGAGGTGCCTGCCCTGATCTGCGACACGTAGCGCGTGGATAACCGATTGCTGCGTCTCGTCGCCCTGCCGGAGCCACAGCCCGTTGATCGAGACCGCGAGCTGGGATTCCTCGCCGCGGATGTATTTGGCTTCGAGCGCCGCGAACTGCGCCAGCAGGCGCGCGGAGATCGGCGTGACGACCGTGACCGCGACGATCCCGATGAGCACCGCCATCGCGAGCGGCGGCGCCAGAAAGTCCCACGCCGAAAGTCCGGCCGCGCGTGTCGCCACCACTTCCTGATTGCGCGACAACCGCGCGAAGGCGAACACGCCGCCGAGCAGAACCGCGAACGGCATCAGCTTCTGTCCGAGGTCCGGAAGCTGGAGAAGCGCCATGCCGATGACGATGCCGCTGGTGATGTTGTGGCCCGCGGTGCGGTTGATGAGGTCGACGATGTCGATCGAAAAAGCCAGAAGCAGGAACGCGGTGTAGACGACCGCGACGCCGGTCAGGAACTGGACGGCGAGATAACGATAGAGAGTCCACGACCAGCTCATTGTGCCGGCTCCGCGATCGCAAGCCGGCTGCGCTGGAAGAACGCCGCCGGATTGAGGCCCATCAGCATCGCGGTTGCACCCGCGGCACCCGCCAGCGGAATGACATAGAAAAGAATGCATAGCGCCGGCCAATGGGTGGCCAGTCCCTGGACGCCGTAACCTGCGATACGCAGCGACGCCGCCGCAACGGCTGCAAGTGTCGTGCGAAGCGCCTGCGCGCCGCGCACCCGCCGCCCGCGCGCGATGACAACGAGCGCAATCAGCCCGAAAGCGATGCAGTAAAGCGGTTGCGCGAGCCGGTTGTTGGCTTCGGCGAAATACGCCGCGCGCACCGAGGGCTTCAATGTCGGCGAAGGCCAAAGCAGTTCGCCCAGGAACCGCTCGCTGGTCGCGCGGTCCGTCGAACGCTGCTGGCCGGCGAACTGGTCGAGATCGAACGCATAGCTCTTGAATTTCAGGACCGAAAGCTCCGCGCCGGTCGTGCCGGTCTGTTCGATCGTGCCGTCAAACATCAGAAGCCTCGCGCCGGCCGGCGTCTGCGCAAGCTGGCCGCTTTCCGCGAGATAGCTGATGGGATGCTTCTTGTTGCGGCTGTCATGCACCAGGACGCCGCGGATATGGCCGTCGGAATTGAGTTCGCGGATGAAGACGGTCAGACCCTGCGCCGGGGTGTTGAACTCACCTTCGTCGAGCAGGGCCGCGCCGACATCGGCGCGGATATCGAGAACCTTGTCCTTCATCGCGCGCTGGCCGGCCGGCATGAGATAGAGACCGCAGAGATAGGTGATCGCCATGACGATCGCGGCCGCGGCAAGGACGGGAACGGCAAGCTGGGCCCGGCTGTACCCCGCGGAGGACATCACGACGAGTTCGCTGTCCTGGTTGAGCTTGGTCAACGCGTAGAGCGAGCCTGCGAAATAGGCGATGGGCAGGATGATGACGAGCAGGCTCGGCAGGATGAGGACGGTCAGATAGACGAAAGTCGATGCCGACTGCCCGCGATTGATGACAAGATCGAGCAGCCGCAACGACTGGGTCAGCCACACCACGATCGTCATCAGGAATGCAAAGAGCGTCGCCGGCCCCAGAAGCTGGGACAGCACATAGAACGACAGTCGTGGCACCCGAATGGCCATGCTGACGGCAGGCTGCCTGCCTTGCCCCTTTTGGATTCGCCCTAACCTAGCATCTTCGCCCCTCGCTGCCGCAACCGGATTTCGGCAAATTATTCAAGCGGCTAGGTCATGACGGAGCAGTCATGTTATCCTGCCCTATCGACGTGAGGGAGGGTCCCGTGCGCGTTCTGCAAAATGGCCGCGTCGCCGGCTTCAGCATCTTCTCTGTCGTGGCATTGCCCGCGCTGCTGCTCTGGAGCAACGGCCATGCCGCGCAGCTTATGACCTTGCATAGCTTTTGCGCCGAGGCCTCATGCACCGACGGTTACGATCCGCAATCGGCGTTGGTGAGAGATGCATCCGGCAACCTCTACGGCGTCACACGCGAAGGCGGCGACGAAAACTGGGGCACGGTTTTCGAACTGAAGCGCAAGGGCAACGGACGATATGACTATGTGCGCCTCTACACATTCGATCACGACACCGAAGGCTTTTGGCCGGATGGGCCGTTGATCCTCGACACGAAGGGTAACCTCTATGGTGCGCTAAGCGAGGGCGTCAACGGTCAATGCGGCAGCGTCTTCGAGCTCATGCGTCCGCGACAGGGTGGGAGCTGGGCGCTGAACAGAATCCACACGTTCTGTGCTGACCCCGGTGCGGGCATATTCCCGAACGGCGGCCTAACCTATGCAGGCCAGTCTGCGGGTGCCGCATATGATGGCGCGTCGGCGCTATATGGAACGACGCAAAGGGGCGGTGATGGAGATGGCGGCGTCGTTTTCGCGCTTTCGCGCCAAGGTCATCGCTGGAATGAGACCGTGCTCTATTCCTTTTGTACCAAGGGTGGTTCACCCTGTCCCGACGGCGACTGGCCGTTCGTCGGCGTGACCCTCGATGAAGCGGGCAACCTGTATGGTGCGACCTATTCCGGCGGGGTTGTCGCAACCCATTTCAAGTTTGGCGCCGGCGTCGTATTCGAGCTTTCTCCGGCTGGCGGTGACGCGTGGACGGAAACTGTTCTGCATACCTTCTGCACGGCCGAAAAATGTGCCGATGGCTCTGCGCCCAGAGGCAAGCTTGTCCTGGATGCTACCGGAAATCTGTTCGGTACCACCGAGAGCGGCGGCAGACCATGTCACGCAGACAAGGGTTATGGTTGCGGCACGGTCTACAAAGTCGTTCCTGCGGGTGAAGGCTCGCAACAGAGCGTAGTCTATGCGTTCTGCCAAAAGAAGGATTGCAAGGACGGTGATACGCCGGGGGCAGGTCTGATGCTCGATGCAGCCGGCGATCTTTTCGGAACGACTTATTTCGGCGGCGCCAATCTGGGCACGGATCAATTCGGCCTGAGGGCTGGGACAGTATTCCGGATCAGCGGGTCAACCTACCATGTCGTCTACAGTTTCTGCGCGTTGGCCAATTGCGCCGATGGCGAGAATCCGGATGCATCGGTCATCGCCGACCCATCCGGTGTTCTGTACGGCACCACCGAAAGCGGCGGCGAGAACGGTGCCTTCCTGGTTGGCACCGCGTTCCAACTTCAGCCATAAGACAACCCGCAACACTACCCGGACAGGACGGAACGACCATGGAGATTTCATTTACGGCGCCTTTTCCGGTGGCCTCGGGTGCCTGGGTGGTCGGTGCGCTGGACGAGGCGGTGCTGACGCCTGCCGCCGCGAAAGCGGACAAGGCGAGCGGTGGCGCGATCAAGCGTGCGCTCTCCGTCAGCCGCTTCACCGGCAAGAAAGGTCAGATGCTGGAACTGCTCGCGCCGTCCGGCGTGGCCGCGTCGCGCATCCTGCTGATGGGCCTTGGCAAAGGGTCGGAATTCGACGGCAATGCGGCGGAGATCGCCGCCGCCGAAGCGTTCGGCCGCGTATCGCGGACCGGCGAAGCCGCGATCACGTTCGAGATCGATCTTCCCAAAGGCGCAAAGCTGAAGCCGGCTGAGCTGGCGGCGCATCTGGCGATGGGTGCGCAGCTCAAGAGCTACAGCTTCAACCATTATCGCACCAAGGATCTCTCCGATCACGAAACCAAACTGAAAAAAGTCGTTATCGCGACAGCCGACGCGTCCGGCGCGAAGAAGGCGTGGCCAGGGCTCGAGGCGATTGCGGGCGGCATGTTCCTCGCGCGCGATCTCGTCAATGAGCCGCCGAACATCCTGTCGCCGGTGGAATTCGCGAACCGTGTAAAGCAGCTGACCAAACTCGGTGTCACTGTCGAAGTGCTGGGCGAAGCGCAGATGAAGAAGCTCGGCATGGGCGCGCTGCTTGGTGTGGGGCAGGGCAGCGAGCGCGAAAGCCAGCTCGTCATCATGCGCTGGAACGGCGGCCGCAAGAAGGACGCGCCGGTCGCGTTCGTCGGCAAGGGCGTGTGCTTCGATTCCGGCGGCCTGTCGCTCAAGACGGGCGCGGGCATGATCGGCATGAAGGGCGACATGGGCGGTGCAGCCGCCGTCGCCGGTGCGATCCGCGCGCTTGCGGCGCGCAAGGCGCGCGTGAACGCGGTCGGTGTCGTCGGTCTCGTTGAGAACATGCCCGATGGAAAAGCGCAGCGTCCCGACGACGTCGTGACGTCGATGTCGGGCCAGACCATCGAAGTGCTGAACACCGACGCCGAAGGACGCTTGGTACTTGCCGACGCGCTCACCTACACGCAGCGCAATTTCAAGCCGGCCTTCGTGATCGATCTGGCGACGCTGACCGGTGCGATCATGGTGGCGCTCGGCAGCGAGCACGCAGGGCTTTTCTCCAACGACGACAAGCTCGCGAAGCGCATTCATGAGGCGGGACGCGATGTCGGCGAGCCGGTGTGGCGCCTGCCGCTCGGCCCCGGCTACGACAAGATGATCAAGTCCAAGATCGCCGACATGAAGAACATCACCGGCTCGACGCATGCCGGATCGATCGCGGCGGCGCAGTTCCTCCAGCGCTTCGTCGACAAGGGACAGGCCTGGGCGCATCTCGATATTGCCGGCACGGCCTGGCAGGACGGCGAACAGAAGTCGCTGATCCCAAGCTGGGGCGTCGGCTGGGGCGTGCGCCTGCTCGACCGGCTTGTGGCGGAGCACTACGAGGGGTGAGGGCGGTGCGCGCATACCTGCATTTGGCGGCGCTCGTAATATTTGCTCCCACACTGGCGCCCGCTGCGGAGTCTGAAGCTCGCAGCTACGATTGCGCTGCTGAGGATTCCGCACCAGGGGGCGACTGGCATCTGACGCAGCCTCAGTTCGAGCAGTTCCTCGACGATTGGCACAAGCACGACGAATGGAGCGCGTTCATGCCTCGCACGTGCGGCACGATCGAGAACGGTCAGCAAATGATAATGACGGGAGCGCTTCACATCGTCGGCGACTATGCTTTGTGCGACGACGATGCAAATTTTGCGATTTTCTATGACCCTAAGACACGCACGTTTGGCGACGTCATTCCGCATCAAAAATTGTGTGCGAATGGGCAGAAAATCCCGCGGCCACATCGGTGACCCAGATACTGTTCTACCTCGAACGCCGGGTGCTGGATGCCATTTTGCCGGGACTGATCGAGCATACGCTGGAGCGTGGGTGGCGAGCATTACGAGGGGCAGGGAGGCGTAAGCTGGTCTTGTGGGCGCTTCTGGCAGCAGGCGCTGTAGTAACGCCAGCATCGGCCTTGCCCTCGCTCGATCCGAAGGACGGCGCCGTCTTTCCCGAGGCAAAAGCGAGGGACTTGCTCCATCAATGCAGCCGCGGCGTTCCCGGACCAGTCCAGGGAACGTGGACGCCGAGTGCCGCCCAGATCGCGGAACTGGAAGCACGCCTGCCCGGAGCGCTTGATGATGTGCTGGCCAAGCGCGGTGACAGTCGGAAGCGTTCACGGGATTTCCTGCGCCAATATGGCGGGTTCATCGTTGGTGGCCGCAAGATCATTTACATGAATGCTTTTCCTCGCTTCTTGCTCCGAGATGAGAAAAGCGCTTACGCCGACCGGCACAGGTCCGTACCGGATTGGCGAAGCGTAATGGAGGGTGTTTGCGATGGCGGCCCGGACTTCTTCGGTGTGGAGTACGATCCCGCGATGAAGACCTTCTCGCATTTCGAATTCAACGGCCTCGTCTAGTGACCGAAACGCTTTTCTATCACCTCGAACGCCGGGCGCTGGAGGATGTGCTGCCGGGGTTGATCGAGCGCACGCTGGAGCGCGGTTGGCGGGCGGCGATCCGGTGTGAATCGGCAGAGCGTGTGGATGCGATCGACAATCTGCTCTGGACGTATGACGAGGCGAGTTTCCTGCCGCACGCGCAGGCGGGCGACGGCAATCCGGCGAAGCAGCCAGTGCTGATCACGGTCGAGGACGCAATCGCGAACGCGGCGAACGTGCTGTTTCTGATCGGCGGAGCTGCGCCGCCGGCGTGGGATCGGACGGGCGATCTCACCCGCATCGTGCTGATGTTCGATGGCCGTGATCCAGAGATGTTGGGTCACGCTCGTGCCGCGTGGAAGGACGCCAAGGCCGCCGGTCACGACGTGACGTATTGGAAAGAAAGCCCGAACGGGAAGTTCGAGAAGCAGGCCTGACGATTTCAGTGCGCCCTGCAGTTGCGCGAGATAGTACGCCGTTTACCGGGCTTTCGGCGCTTGCTAAACCGGCGCCAACACGGAGGCCTGCTTGTTCGGACTGCTTGGAATGCTCACCTCGCCCATCGGGCTGATTTCGCTCGGGCTTCTGGTGCTGTGCGTGGTGCACTCAATCCGCACCGGCAACGTCTTTCCGTGGATCTATGTGATGATGTTCCTGCCGGGTATCGGCCCCTTGATCTATCTCTTCATGGTGATCGTGCCGGACCTGTTCCGCGGCCGCCACGCGCAGGTATTAAAGCGCGGCGCCGCGCGCGCCATCGATCCCAACAAGGATTTCCGCGCGGCGATGCGCGAGGTCGAGATGGTGGGCTCTGTCGACGCCAAGCGCACGCTCGCGGAGCAGCTTGCCCAGCGCGGCCAATACGCGGACGCGATCGAGCTTTATCGGAGCGCGCTGCAGGGGCAGTTCGCGACCGATCCGGCTTTGCTGGTGGGCATCGCGCGCGCGCAATTCCTGAACGGCGACGGCGCGGGCGCGCAGGCGTCGCTCGACGCGCTGCAAGCCGCCGATCCGAAATTCTCCTCCGAGGAGGCGCACATGATCTACGCGCGTGCGCTCGAGCTTCAGGGCAAGAACGACGAGGCGGCCGACGCGTACAAAGGTCTCGTTCCCTATTTCGCGGGCGAAGAGGCGCGCGTGCGCTACGCGACGCTGCTCGGCAAGATCGGACGGCGCGACGAGGCGCGCGCTCTGTTCGCGCAGGTGGTCAAGAACCTCGATGGCGCCCCCAGCCGCTATCGCGGCCAGCAGAAGCAATGGGGCGACATCGCGCGCGCGGCGTTGAAGGTGTAGCTCCACTTGTCATCCCCGGCCGAGCGACGCGATAGCGTCGCGAGGGGAAGGGGACCCAGGTGGAACTACTGAAACTGATCTAGCCACCTGGGTCCCCTTGACCTCGCATCGACGCAATCGCGTCGATGCTCGCCGGGGATGACAAGTGCGTTAAACCTCGGCCATTGCCGTTTCATATTCCTCGTTCAGCGCGAGCCAGCGCGTTTCGGCGGCTTCGAGTTTTCGCTGCGCTTCGGCGCGTTTCTTCGACACCGACGCCGCCTTGGCGCGGTCCTGTGTGAAGATCAGGGGATCGGCGAGGGCCTTGTCGTATTTCGCGATCTCCTTGTTCAGGTCTGCGATCTGGTGCTCCACAATTTCGACTTTCTCCTTGAGCGGACGCAGCGCCTTGCGTTTTTCCGCGGCCTCGCGGCGGGCATCTTCTTTGGAGATTTTGGGCGCCGGTTCTTCGCGGCGCGTGGGCACGCTCTCACCCGACAGCAGGAAACGCCGGTAATCGTCGAGATCGCCGTCGAACGGCTCGACCTTGCCGTCCGCGACCAGCAACAACCTGTCCACGGTCCCTTCGATCAGGCGGCGGTCGTGGCTCACGAGGACGACCGCGCCCTCGAAATCGTTGAGCGCAACGAGCAGCTCCTCGCGTGCATCGATGTCGAGATGGTTGGTCGGCTCGTCGAGGATGAGAAGATTGGGCTTGTCGAGCGTGGCGAGGGTCAGCATCAGCCGCGCGCGTTCGCCGCCGGAGAGGCTACCAACTTTGGTGAGCGCCTTGTCGCCGGTCAGCCCCATCGAACCCAGCCGCGTGCGCAATTCGGTCTCGGTCATCTTGGGGCGATGGCGCGCCAGCGTCTGCACCGGCGTGATCGCGCCGTCGAATTCGTCCATCTGGTGCTGCGCGAAATAGCCGGGAATGAGTTTGCGTGCACGCACGATCTCGCCGCCCATGGTCTCGAGCTTGCCGACCAGCAGCTTGGCAAGCGTGGACTTGCCGTTGCCGTTCTTGCCCAGGAGTGCGATGCGGTCATCGGGATCGAAGCGCAGCGATATGTTGGACAGGATTGCGCGGCCGTCATAGCCGACCTGAGCGTTCTCCAATGTGATGAGCGGAGGACTGGCGTCCAGCGGCTTGGGCAACTGGATCGGGGCGATGTATTCGTCGGGTGGCACCTCTACCTTTTGCAGACGCTCCAGCATCTTCATGCGGCTTTGCGCCTGGCGTGCCTTGGATGCCTTCGCCTTGAAGCGGTCGACGAACGCCTGCATGTGCTTGCGCGCGGCGTCCTGCTTTTTCGCGAAGGCGAGGTCGTTGGCGCGGCGCATCGCGCGCGTCTCGACGAAGGTGTCATAGTTGCCGCTGTAGAGCGTGAGCTTCTGATATTCGAGATGAAGGATGAATTCCGTCACGCTGTTGAGCAGGTCGCGGTCGTGGCTGACCACGATCACGGAGCCGCGATAGCGCCTGAGATAATCTTCGAGCCACAACACGCCTTCGAGGTCGAGATAGTTGGTCGGCTCGTCGAGTAGCAGGAGATCGGGCGCCGAGAACAGGATCGCAGCCAGCGCCACGCGCATCCGCCAGCCGCCGGAGAACTCTGAGCATGGTCTCAGCTGATCCTCGGCATCGAAGCCGAGGCCCGCGAGGATGCTCGCGGCCCGTGCCGGGGCGGAATAGGCGTCGATGGCTTCCAGTCGAGCATGGATGTCGCCGAGTTCGTGTGCGCCGTGTTCGTGCTCGGCGCGGGCGAGCAGGTCCGTGCGCTCCTTGTCGGCGTTCAGCACGGTGTCGAGCAGCGTGATCGGACCGCTTGGCGCCTCCTGCGCCACCGCGCCGATGCGCCAGTCGCGCGGCCACGTCACTTCGCCCTGATCGGTGTGCAGTTGGCCGAGGATGACTTTCAGGAGGGTCGACTTGCCCGCGCCGTTGCGGCCCACAAGCCCGATACGCCGCCCCGCCGGCAGCGAGGCACTCGCGCCGTTCAGGATCTCGCGTCCCGCGATGCGGACGATGATGTTGTCGATGACGAGCATGGCGCGGGGCGTATAGCACAAACATCGCGCCGGAAGGCGAGGGGGTTCAGTCCTCCGGAACCGCCGTCTGAACGCCTCCTTTGCCCGCCGGTTTCGATGCGCTTGCCCGAAAGCGGCGTCGCCTCTATAAGGCCGCGCAAATTCCCAACCCTTTCGGAGTACATCATGGCCGTCGAGCGCACGCTTTCCATCATCAAGCCGGATGCCACGCGGCGCAATCACACCGGCGCTATCGTCGACCGGTTCGAGAAGGCGGGGCTGCGTGTGATCGCCTCGCGCCGCATGCGCCTTTCCACCGCCCAGGCCGAGGCGTTCTATGCGGTGCACAGCGCGCGGCCGTTCTTCCGCTCGCTTGTCGAATTCATGACGTCCGGCCCGGTCGTGGTGCAGGTGCTCGAAGGCGAGAACGCCATCGCGAAGAACCGCGAGGTCATGGGCGCCACCGATCCGGCGAAGGCGGCCGCGGGCACGATCCGCAAGGACTTCGCGGAATCGATCGAGGCGAACTCGGTTCATGGTTCCGACGCAGCCGACACGGCGGCGAACGAGATCAAATTCTTCTTCAGCGATTTGGAGATTGTCGGCTAGTCTGGAATTCCCTCTCCCCCTTTGGGGGAGAGGGTTAGGGTGAGGGGGAGCCACAAGCTGGAACCCTGCAACCTGAAATGCTTCACAATCCGCGCCTGTGCCGACATTAGCGTTCTGATTCCCGGCACCCCCTCACCCCGACCCTCTCCCCCACTACGTGGGGGCGAGGGAGGTTCGTTTGTGCTAGTTAGGTCAGAGCGCGATCGAGAAAGTCACAGATGACTGCCAAAACCATCGTCGTCACCGGCGGAACCTCGGGTATCGGGGAAGTCGCCGCCGTCGAGCTTGCCAAACACGGCGCGCGCATTGTGCTGATCGCACGCGATGCCGCGCGCGCCGATGCCACGCTTGCCAAACTGCGCAGGGCCAATGCCGGCATGGACCATAAGGCCCACATCGCCGAGCTGTCGCGGCTGTCCGAGATGAAGCGCGTGGCCGGTGAGGTCGCGGCCTCGGAGCCCCAGATCGACGTGCTGGTCAACAACGCCGGCGCGCTGTTCAACACGCGGCAGGTGACCGAAGACGGTCTCGAGATGACATTCGCCACCAACCACATGGCCTATTTCGTGGTGACGAACCTGTTGCTTCCGCATCTCAAGTCCGGCGCGCGGATTGTCTCGACGGCGTCGGACGCCCACAAGGGTGCGCGGCTCGATTTCGACGATCTGCAAGCGCAGAAGCGCTATTCCGGTTTCTCCGTGTACGGAAAATCGAAGCTCTGCAACATCCTCTTCAACCGCGAACTCGCGAAGCGGCTCGACGGCACCGGCATCACCGCGAACTGCCTGCATCCGGGTTTCGTCGCCACGCGCTTCGGCGACAACAGCGGCGGGCTGCTCCAGACGGTCCTGAAGGTTGCCAAGCCCGTCGGCGCGATCTCGCCGGAGGAGGGTGCAAAGACCATCATCTATCTTGCGTCTTCGCCCGAGGTCGAAGGCAAGAGCGGCGGTTATTACTATAAGAACAAGCTCGCGACGCCGACCAAAGAAGCGCAGAGCGATGCCGACGCCAAGCGCCTTTGGGAAATTTCGGCGCGTCTCTCCGGCGTGGGGACGGCGTAGCGCATGTCGGCACAAGGTCACATACCGGCGCCGCCGGGCGATTTCGTTCTGCCGTTCGATCTGCCGGTCGCCGGTGTGCGGGGACGCATCGTGCGCCTCGATGCGGCATCGGCGCGGGCGTTGAGCGCGCATGCGCTGCCGGAAGCCGCCTCGCGGGTGCTGGGTGAGACGGTTGCGCTCAGCGCTTTGCTGGGCACGACGCTTAAGCTCGACGGACGCCTGACCGTGCAGACCAAAAGCGATGGTCCGCTCGATCTCGTTTCAACGGATTATTACGGGGAAGGCGACGGCAAACCGCGCGGCGTGCGTGGGTTCGCGCGGTTCAACGAAAGCCGCGCCGCCGAACTGGGCGCAGCCCCATCTTTTGAAACGCTCGCGGGCAAGGGCTCGCTCGCGATCACGATCGAGCCCAGGACCGGTGGCCAGACCTACCAGGGCATCGTCGCGCTTTCGCCATCGGGGATCGCGGAGTCGGCGGAGACCTATTTCGTGCAGTCGGAGCAGTTGCCCACCGCCATGCGGCTTGCCGCGGCGCCGCTGTTCGAGGCGGGCAAGAGCGCACCCGGTTGGCGCGCCGGCGGGATCATGCTGCAGGTAACGCCCGACGCGAAACGCTCCGAGGATGATTGGAACCGGCTCTCTCTGATCCTGAAGACGGTCGAAGACATTGAGCTCGTGGACACGCAGCTCCCGGCGGAGACGCTGCTGTGGCGGCTGTTCCACGAAGACGAGGTCCGGGTGCTTCCCGCCGAGCCGATCGCTTTCCGCTGCGACTGCGATGGCGAGCGCATTGCCTCGGTGCTCAAATCCTATTCTCCGGAAGAGCGGGCCGGCCTCGCCGATCCGGATGGCATCATCCGCGCGCGCTGCGAATTCTGCGGCACCGTGCATAAAGTCGGCACTGAAAAACTGGGAGCTGCGTAAGTCTCATGCGTTACGGTCTTATTGCTGCGGTCCTGCTGTCGCTGTTTGCTGGAGGCGCCGCTCAGGCCGCGCCATTGCCCGCGCCATACAAAAGCGAGGCTGTGAGCTTCGCGTACAATCTCCTCTTCTGCGACACCCCCGCACTGTTCCTGCAGAACAAGTCGCTTCCGCCATCGGCGCCGTTGTACCGGGTCCTTCATGCGAAACCCGCCGATGCCGCAAATATCCGCAAGATCGCGAACGACGATCACGGCGATAGCTGCACGCGCATGCTGGCCTTCGACTGGCTTCGTGCGCACAAGCTGGCGGTACCGCCGAAGGTGCTTCTGGGCATAGTCGCGGAACTGGGATCGAGTGGCGGGCCGGATGCCGTGGCGGTCTATACCGACGGCAATATCCGTTTCATCAGCGCGGAAGAGAAACTGGCGTCGTTCGGTCCGAACACGCCGAAGATTGCTGCCAAGGCGCAGGAACTGCTTTCGCTCGGACGCGGCCTTCTTCCGAAGCTCGATGCCTGGAAGGAGCCGCGTGTGCCCGCGGCGCCGTTCGGCATCTTCCGGATCACGTTTCTGGCCTCGGACGGGCTTCACTTCGGCGACGGCGAAGCGCGCAGCATGGCGCACGACAAATTCGGCGGCACGACCGTGCGCACCGCGATCGAGCTGCTGCGGTTGGGGTATGACGCGGCGGAGAAGTAAGACTGATAGCGGAATGTCGCTACACTGTTGCTAGCGATCCCTTCGAGGGCTCGCTGCGCTCGCAGCTCAGGGTGACGCGTTTTGCCTAGAGCCTCGCCAACCGTCATGGCCGGGCCTCGACCCGGCCATCCAACTTCCATCGCATCATGTGACGGATAAAGCTGGATTACATCTAGTTTTTATGGGGCGCGGACGCGCGCCAGATGGATGGCCGCCTCTGAGGGCGGCCATGACGGACTAGAATTGATTTCGAGAACATCTGAATCGCCGCGCGCCGTAGTCAGTCCTCTTCGAGATCCTTCGGCCGCACGAAGGCTTCGAGTTCGCCCAGCCCCGGCACGACATCGCGCCATGTCGTGATCTCGAAATCGATAACCGCCAGTGCGCAGGTCGGGAATTTCTCGTCCATGGTGTCGTAGCGTTTGCGCAGCTTACGTTCGAGCGGCACCGAAGCCAGCGCCAGCGCGCAATGTTCGAGTCCGGGGTTATGACCGACGATCATCAGCGATCCGGCGCTGTCCGGCGCATTGCGGATCAGCGCGAGAATGGCATCCGGCTCGGCGAGATAGAGTTCGGCCAGGTATTCGATTTTGGGCGTTGCACCCAGTTCGGGAAGCAGATGCTCCACCGTCTGGCGCGTGCGCGTGGAGTTCGAGCTCAGGATCAAGTCGGGGATATAGACGTCGTCGTGCAGGAAGCGGCCCATGCGCGCGCTGTCCCTGATGCCGCGCTTTTCGAGCACGCGCTTGAGATCATCGGCGCCTGCGCGTTCCGCCTTGGCGTGGCGCAGGAGAAGCAGGCGCTTCACGCGACCTGATACCGGGCGCGCGCGCCGCGTTCGAGCGCGGAAGCAATCAACCGGTCGATTCCGAGCGCACGGCGGATCGTCTCGATTACGCGGATTTCTTCCAGCATGACGCGGCTGTCCGAGAGTGCAACTTCGAGCGAAAGCCAATAGGCGGTCTCGCGCAGATGTTCCGGCAATGCGGCCTTCACCAGACCGAGCACGGCCTCCAGACCCTCGTTCTCCTGCAGGATCGCGCCGCAATCCTGGGCGGTGGCGAGCAGCCTTGTGTGATCGAATTCGCGGAAGGCGGGCAGTCCTTTGGACAACTCGCTGATCGTCTTCAGCTCCTTGTCGCTGATGATGCCGTCCGCCGCCGCCACGAGGACCATGACGTAAACGAGCGCCGTCTGATGGCTGATGGTCTTCATGATCTCCGGCCGGGGTTTGAACGCGGCGCGACCTTAAGAAACTTGACCCTGAGCGGCAAGGCACGTCACAAACGCGCATGGCCACCAACAAAAAGCCCGGCAAATGGCGCGCGCGCACGATCGCGGTTCGCGGCGGACAGACACGCACGGCGTTTCAGGAGACGTCGGAAGCGCTGTTCCTGACGTCGGGCTATGCCTACGAGTCGCCGGAACAAGCCGAGGGCCGGTTCACGGGCGAGGACGAGGGCTTCCAGTACACGCGCTTCTCCAATCCCACGATCTCGATGTTCGAGGACCGTATGGCCGCGCTCGAAGGGGCCAAGGTCGCGCGCGCGACGGCGAGCGGCATGGCGGCGGTGAGCGCTGCGCTTCTCTCCGGCCTCAACACGGGAGACCACATCGTCGCGGCAAAGGCGATGTTCGGTTCCTGCCGTTATGTCATCGCCGATCTGCTGCCGCGGTTCGGGATTTCCCACACGCTGGTCGATGGCGGCGATCTGGCGCAGTGGCGGGGTGCCATGCGTCCCGAAACCAAGATGTTGTTTCTCGAGACTCCGGCCAATCCGACGCTCGACATCGTCGACATCGCAGCGGTTGCGAAGATCGCGGATGCGCACGGCGCGCGGCTGGTCGTCGACAATGCGTTTGCGAGTCCGGTGCTGCAGCGGCCGATGGAATTCGGCGCGCATATCGTGGTGCATTCGGCGACGAAATATATCGACGGGCAGGGGCGCTGCCTCGGCGGCGTGGTGCTGTGCGACGAGACCTTCCTGAAGGATCATCTTCAGGCGTTCTTCCGCAACACCGGCCCCGCGATGAGCCCGTTCAACGCCTGGGTTCATCTCAAGAGCCTCGAGACGCTGGATTTGCGCGTCAGGGCGCATTGCGAGAACGCCGCGCGCGTCGCCGACTACCTCGCCGGCCAGCGCAAGGTGACGCGCGTGCTCTATCCCTTCCGCTCCGATCACCCGCAGCACAATCTCGCGCGCGCGCAGATGGAAGCGGGTGGCGGCATCGTCAGCTTCGAGATCGCGGGCGGCAAACCGGCCGCGTTCCGGTTCGCGGGCGCTCTGAACCTGATCGACATCTCCAACAATCTCGGCGACGCGAAGAGCCTCATCACCCATCCCGAAACGACGACGCATCAGCGCCTGTCGCCGGAAGCGCGCGCGGAGCTGGGTGTCACGTCCGGCCTGATGCGCCTCTCGGTCGGCCTCGAGGATGTGGACGACCTCTGCGAAGACCTCGGACAGGCGCTGGCCGTTGGCTAGCTAGCGCTTCACGATCGCGGGCGGCTTGTAAGTGCCTTTCTCGACGTCGCCTTCCGGCCCGTAGACCCGCAGCATGATGTTGAACAGCCCGCTCCCCACAGGCAGCCAGTTTGCTTCCGGGGCATCGTCCGGCCTGACTTTCGAGAAATAGAGCGTGACGCCGCCGTCCTGGTCATAGACGAGGCCGGGCGTATAGCTGGCGACGTTGTACTTCTTCGCATCGTTGCGGATCAGCTCGATCGATTCCGGCGTGTAGGCGGTGAACGACCAAAAGCGGTCGGCCTGCGGGATCCTGTTTTTGGGGATATGCATCACGTAGACCGCGCCGTCGCTGCCGTTGAGCGGCGCGCCGCCGCCGTCCTTGAAGGCCTGGTAGTAGGCTGCGGTCGAATGGTTGTTGCCGTACTGGATGAACTCGGTAATGGCGGCCCGGTCGAGGAATTCGCGGGGCTTCCATGTGCCGATGTTTGTGAAGTCGATCCAGTTGTTGGCGTCGGTATGGGTGAGATAGTCGTCGAGGATCAGCTGATGCGCGGCCTGGGTGCCGTTGGCGAATTCGAACATGTCGCCGCCCTCCGCGAACAGCGCGTTGAACCGGTCGGAAAGCGCCTGTTCCTCCGTGCTCATCGGCGGTGTGTTGGGCGACATCACGGCGGCCTGGAGTTGCTGGAGAAAAGTCAGCGGCTTGCGCGTGGCAAGCGTGTCGGCGGCCGTCTTGAAGGGTGCTGCGAAGAACAGCTCGGGCAGGATCGCCGTCGCGCCGCCGGACTTGTCCTTCCGCCAGTCTTTGAGCGACTGAAGCAGGAGCGAGCGCCGGAACAGTTCGGCCTCCTTCTTTTCGCTCTCGCCCGTGCTGGCATATTTGTCGGCGCGGAAGATCAGGATCATGTGGTTGTAAGGCATGTCGATCCGCGTGGCGGCCTTGGGGATCTTGCCGGTGTAGCCGGGACCGGCCAGCGCATAGACGCCCTGCTGCTTGGGAAGACCCACGTCGAGCGTGTTGCCGTACGGGTCAAGCGTGAGAATCGAATAGCTCACCGTGGTCGCCGGGATTGTCAGCATCGCCGGCTGTTTGGCCATGTCGAGGAAGGCGCTCGCGTAATAGGTATCGACGTTGATCGCCACCACGATCTTGTAAAGCGGCGAGACGCGCGCCGGCCCAGCCAGGCGATTTGTCGTGGAAAGGAGCGACGACTGATAATAGGTGAACCACAGGGGATAGAAATGCGTGACGTAATCCACCGTGGTCTTGAATTTCTTCGTCTGGCCTGGAGTCTGTGCGCCGGCAAGACCCGATGACAGCATCGCAAGCGCCAGCGCGCCACAACCGAGCAGGCGTTTCCATGTGTTCCGTGTCATGTGATTTTCGCTCCCCCTTACAAAATATCGGCCGCCGCTGCGCCTCGAGCATGGACGGGATCTGGAATTCGTCGTCCCGAGGTGCGAGTAGAGCTAGCCCACGGGATGTTGGCAGGATGACGGTTAAAGGGGGGATAAGATGATCCGGTGGTTCGTTGTAGCTATTGCCGTGTTGTCGTCGTTTGCACCGGGTGGGAGTTCAGCGCGCGCTGATGCATCGCCCGGCCCCGTCTTCGCCGTTTCGTTTCCTGCCGCGATGAGCGCAGCCCCGATCGATGGGCACATCACACTCATCGTGGCGAAAGGGGCCAGCAAGGAGCCGCGCACGCTGATTTCGGAAGATCGTCCTCTGGCCTCGCCCGCGCTGTTCGGGATGACGGTCGACGGCATGAAGCCGGGCGCAACCGAAATCATCGACGCCAAAGCCTTCGGCTGGCCGTTGCGCTCTCTCTCGCTGCTGCCCAATGGCGATTACACGGTGCAGGCGGTGCTGAACCGCTACGAGACATTCCATCTTGCCGACGGCCGCGTGCTGAAGCTGCCGCCGGACATGGGCGAGGGCCAGCACTGGAATGAGAAGCCGGGCAATCTCTATTCCAAGCCGATGAAGATTCACGTCGATGCCGCGCACCCGGCGCGCATCACGCTCACGCTCGACCAGAAGATCGGGCCCATCACGCCGAAAGCCGACACGCCATTCATCAAGCACATCCGCATGAAGAGCGAGCTGCTGTCGAAATACTGGGGGCGACCGGTCTATCTCGGCGCGCATGTGCTTCTGCCGTACGGCTTCGAAGCGCATCCGAGCGCGCATTATCCGCTGATGGTCAATCACGGCCATTTTCCGGACGATATCGATGGCTTCCGCACCGTGCCGCCTGATCCGAAGCTGAAGCCCGACTATTCCGAGCGCTTCCGACTTGCCGGTTACAACCGTATCCAGCAGCAGGAAGCCTATGCATTCTACAAGAAATGGATCTCGCCGGACTTCCCGCGCTTCCTGGTGATCGAGATCCAGCACGCCAATCCGTATTACGACGACAGCTACGCCGTGAACTCGGCGAACCTCGGGCCTTACGGCGACGCGATCAACAAGGAGCTGATCCCGTTTATCGAAAAGAAGTTCCGCGGAATCGGGCAGGGCTGGGCGCGCTTCACCTATGGCGGTTCGACGGGCGGCTGGGAGGCGCTGGCCACGCAGGTGTTCTATCCCGACATGTACAACGGCGCGTTCGTCGCGTGCCCCGATCCGATCGACTTCCACGCCTATGAGACGATCAATCTCTACGACGACAAGAACGCCTATGCGCGGCCGGGCCAGTTCTACGCGACCGAACTGCCCGCGATCCGCGACTATATGGGCATCGTCTACGCCACCCAGCGAGACGGCAATCATGCCGAGCTTGCATTAGGCGATCACACGCGCTCCGGCGGACAATACGACATCTGGCAAGCCGTGTTCTCACCGGTCGGCAGCGACGGTTATCCCAAGCCGATCTTCGACAAGGAGAACGGCGATATCGACAAGAGCGTCGCGGCGTACTGGCGCGACCACTACGACCTCACGCATATCATCCAGCGCGACTGGCCGAAGCTGGGGACCAAACTCGCGGGCAAAATCCACATCTATGTCGGCAGCGCGGACACGTATTATCTGAACAACGCCGTCTATTACGCGCAGGATGTGCTCGAGAAGCTCAAGAACCCGGCCTACGGCGGCGAGGTGAAATACGGCGAACGCGCCGAGCATTGCTGGAATGGCGATCCTGCCCTGCCGAATGCGTATTCCCGCCTGCACTACAATTTCATGTACCTTCCGAAAATCCTGGCACGCATCCAGGCGACGGCGCCGAAAGGCGCCGACCTGACGAGCTGGAGATACTAAGTTTACGTGTTCACTTGTCATCCCCGGCCGAGCGACACGACAGTGTCGCGAGGGGAAGGGAACCCAGGTGGACAGAGTGAGATCGGTCTAACCACCTGGATCCCCTTGACCTCGCATCGACGCTGTCGCGGCGATGCTCGCCGGGGATGACAATTGTTGGAGCAAACATGTCCGAACATCACGCCTCCGTCGTCTGGCATCGCACCAGTGCCGATTTCACTTACGACACCTATAACCGCGCGCATGAGGTGCGGTACAAATCGGGCGCTATCGTCGTGCCGTCGTCGTCGGCCTCGGAATTCAAAGGCGATTCCGACCGAGTCGATCCGGAGGAGGCGTTCGTCGCTGCGCTCTCCGCGTGCCACATGCTGACCTTCCTCGCGATCTGTGCGCGCAAGCGGATCACGGTCGAATCTTACGAAGACGATGCCGTTGGATTACTGGAAAAGGACGGCGGCAAATGGTGGATGACGCGGGTCACGTTGAAGCCACGTGTCCGTTTTGCGGATGGAACAGAAATCGACGCCGCGAAGCTTGCCGAGATTCATCATAAATCCCACGAAGAGTGCTTTATCGCGAGTTCCGTGAAGACGGATGTGACGGTAGAGCCACAGTTTTAGGACTGCGTTAACGCGCCGCAAACCTTATGCTTGCGCACCTTGCCGCACAGGCGATAATCCCGCCATGTACGTCTACGAGCGCAAGACACACAACATCCGCGTCAAGGTAAAACCGGCTTTCCTCGACGATCAGTCGGACCCGGACGAGAATCATTACCTGTGGTCTTACACCGTTACGATCGAGAACGACGGTAAAGAGCCCGTGCAGCTGATGTCGCGCTACTGGCACATCACCGACGGTCTTGGCCGCAGCCAGGAAGCACGCGGGCCGGGCGTCGTCGGCGCGCAGCCCGTGATCGCGCCGGGACAGACATTTCAGTACACGAGCGGTTGCCCGCTACCGACCGCGTCGGGCCACATGGTCGGCCGCTACCAGATGCAGACCGCCTCCGGCGAAGCGTTCGAAGCGGAAATCCCCGCCTTCCTGCTCGAAAGCCCGCACGAGCGCCGGCAGATACACTGATCTATTGTGGCGGCGGGTTGGCTCGAAGATACGGGAATCCGCCATTGATGCTGGCTTTTTTAGCCCAAACGGTTTTGTCAAAGCCGCGCGGCAGTTTGCCTTTCAACTCGTCCGATGTCAGACCCTCGATACCGGGATCGTAGGGAATATTGCCGGCACCGCGGCTGAGATTGGTTATTCCGCTGGTATCGGTGTCCCAGTATACGGAGCTGATTTTACTTCCTCCATCATACCCGATCGAGCCACCAGTGTTGCTGTTGTCCTGCACAGAGCCGGTGGAATAGGACTGGGTAATTATCCCGTTATAGGGGGTAGTTCCAACCAGACCTCCAACGTAACCATAGCCGGTTACAGCGCCTGTTGCGTAGCATTGGGTTATGGTTCCCGCATTCCCGCCAACCAGCCCAGCCATTGAAGACGCCCCGGTCGCAAACGACTGCGAGACAGTCCCCGTATTTGCTCCAATAAGTCCGCCAGCTTCTTGGTTGGAGAATGTCGAAACCTGACCTTCGCTGTGCGATAGCGTAACCACTCCGTTGTTCTCGCCGATCAGCCCGCCCATCTCGGAGCCATTTGATACCGTGCTGGTTGCGTAGGACTGGCTGACCACCCCTGTGGGTTTGTCGTTTATCCCAACCAGCCCCCCAAGTTTGGATGTGTAGTTCGAATGCGTGGTGATTGGCCCGGTGGCGTACGATTCGGAAATCGTACCAATGTTATAGCCGACGGCGCCGCCCGCATATTCAGCGCTTACCGCGGAATCGGAATGGCTCCACGCAACGGTTCCGCGGTTTAGCGATGTCAGACCGCCAGCGTAGTATGTACCGGTGACGGTGCCACTCGTGCGGGCGCTGATAATCGTGCCGTCGTTTTCGCCGACAAGAGCGGCGGTATGATAATCGCCACCGGAAATGCTGGTGTTGAGAAGGCCGATGTCGCGCAATGTGCCAGTGGACGAACCAAACATTGCTAATAGGGTTACCCTTGCTCGGCCCTTCTTTCTCGCGTTCTGGGATGCGTTGATGCTCAGGTTCGAGATGTCGTGTCCGAGGCCTTCCAATGTGCCACTGAACGTTGGAATGAGCGTCGCGTGGAAAATCTTGTTCTTGAAAGCATCGTAACTCTTTGTAAGTGCGTAATTTCCGGACGGGTTGTTGTTGGCGGCATCCTTGAGTGCCGTCAGCGTGTCGACCAGGACGAAGCTTGTGCCGTTGATGATCAGCGAGCTGCTCAAATCCCAGAAGTCGGCATATCCTCCATCGTAAAAGAAGAGGTCACCGCCGGCGCCGGCGTTATTGGTGATGATGGTCAATCCCCCAGGCCCCGCGATGGTAACGGGAGCGCGGAAGGCCACGTTTGCATCGGCGTCTACCGTCAGCCGGTGCGCGCTCACCCACGAAAACGGCGAAATGAATCCGATGGTGACCGCACCGGCTCCGGACGCGAGTTTGACATCGGAATTTTCCAGCATGCCGGCGAGATCGGTCGTATTCAGGATCGCATTCTTCGCAGTCGCGGTGCAGGTTCCGTCCGAACAGCTCACATCATGGGTGGGATCTGTTGAAATCTGGAACGCGGCGTGGGCGGAGCCGGCCAGCATGACGCATGAGGCGAGCGTAGCGGAGTAAATCGTCGTGCGGTTTCTTTGGCCGTTGGCTGTGGCGTGGCTCATTGTCCGTCGATCCTCAGTTGGCCGACCTGCGCGTGATTGAAGTTTGAAAACCAGATCTGGCCGTCCGGTCCAACGGTCATCGCCAGTACCGGAAAGCTGCCCTTGTCGATCGGGAGCGGGAATTCCGTGATATTGCCCGACACGGTGATCATGCCGATGGCGCCATTGAACTCCCCGAAATAGAGGTTGCCGTCCGGGCCAGCCACGATCGTGTCCGGCATTCCGGTCAGGTGCTTCTGATAGAAGGTGAGCCCGGTGCCGTCGGTATTGAGCGCGCCGATGCGAAGATTCTGGGGATCGCAGAACCAGATGCGTCCGTCCGATCCATAGGCGATGCCGAATGTGTTGCTGTTCGAACCAAAGCCGGCGGCGAACTCATGCACGGTGCCGCTTGGGTCGACATAGCCGACATTCGGCCCCTTCCACTCGGCAAACCAGATTTCATTGTCGGGTCCGACCGTCAGAGCAGTCGGGTAAGAAGCGTTGTCCTGCAGGCTGAAAAAAGTCGATTGGCCGTCCGCGGTTATGCGCCCGATCCCGGAATTTGCGGTGCCAAACCAGTGTGCCCCAGCTGCGCCTTCCACCATTTCCGTTGACTGGCTTGGGCCGCTGATCGACAGATCGAACAGTTGGAAGCGTCCCTTCTTGGTCGTTAAGCCGGCCTTGTTGGAGTTGAAGTCTGCAAACCACATCTGGCCGTGCTGTCCCGGCGCGAGTGCATAAATTTTTGCGCCGCTGCTCGGTACCGTGAAGGGTGCCGCCGTTCCGGCGAGAGAGAACCTGACGACTGTCCCCTTCGCCAGCTCTCCGAACCAGAGAGTCTGGGCTGGACCGGCTACGATGCGGCCGATTCCCGTATCGTCGGTAGGCTTCGACCAGATTGTAATATCGTGGCCTTTAACCTGCGTTGTGGCCGCGGTGTAGTGAGTGACTCTAGCGATGCTGTTGCCGACCCAGAAGGCAGAGACCGTTACAACGAGCCAGAGCAGGCCAGTTTTTCTCAGCACGTTATCCCCCTAGGCTCTGGTGTTCCGACACCCAATCCCCATTTAAGAGACTACCAATTTCAGGACTCCCCGGTGACAATTTGAAGTTGCCCGGGCTCGGATGTCCGCATGGCGCGGAACGCATTTAACGGTGATCCGGTCTCCTTTCCGTCGACGACGTGTGGTTTATTCATTGGCAACACAATGCTGGAGGGTGGGGGGAGGGGTAGCAGAAAAAACCCCGAAACCGCGCAAACAGAAATCAAGATATAGGGTACATCACAAATCTGCGAACTAGATTTGGACCAGGTCCCGCAAGTGGAAACAAAACGAATAGCGACTGTACAATTCCCAATTCACCAATGCTGGCAGGGTTGATCCCGCTCGCCGCTTGAGGCGTTATCCTGGGATCAATCGTCACCCGCAGGTCCACAATGTCCGACGTTATTAAAACGCCGAGTTTTTGCAGCGCGCAGCCCAAGCCGTCCGAGCCCCGCCCTTCGCGTGAGGAGGCCGAACGGGCGATCCGCACGCTGCTGCTGTGGGCCGGTGACGATCCCGCGCGCGAAGGGCTGCGCGATACCCCGGCGCGCGTCGCGCGTGCCTATGAGGACTGGTTCTCCGGCTACAATGTCGATCCGGAAGAGTTCCTTCTGCGCACCTTCGAGGAAGTCGAAGGCTACGACGACATGATCGTGCTGAAGGACATCCGCTTCGAATCCCACTGCGAGCATCACCTCGCGCCGATCATCGGCCGCGTCCATGTCGGATACCTCCCGACCAACAAGGTCGTTGGCATTTCGAAATTGGCCCGCGTGGTGGAAGCGTACGCTCGCCGCCTGCAAGTGCAGGAGAAGATGAACGCGCAGATCGCGCATTGCATCCAGAAAGTCCTGGAGCCCAAGGGCGTCGCGGTCGTGATCGAAGCCACGCATCAGTGCATGACGACGCGCGGTGTGCATAAGACGGGGGTCAGCATGGTGACATCCGCCATGCATGGCGAATTCCGCAAGAACCCGCTGACGCGGCGCGAATTCCTGAGCGTCATCGGCAATCCGGCTTCCAGCGTGGATGCCTGATTATGCTTCGGGGCTCACTTCGCTCGCACCTCAGCATGACGCGTTCGCGTTGGGTCGTCAGCCTGAGGTGCGAGCGTAGCGAGCCCCGAAGGACAAGGCCATGAACGCGCTCGAACTCGCACAGCGGCTGATCGCTTTCGACACCACGAGTCGCGGGTCCAATCTCTCGCTGATCGATTTCGCTGAGGCGCTGGTCGAGGAGGGCGGAGGCCGTACGCGGCGCACCTTCAACAAGGACGGCAACAAGGCCAATCTGTTCGCCAGTTTCGGTCCGGAGGGCGACGGCGGCTATGTCCTCTCCGGCCACACCGATGTCGTGCCGGTGGACGGCCAGGCCTGGTCGAGCGATCCGTTCGCGGCCGAAGTGCGCGGCGACAAGCTGTACGGCCGCGGCGCCAGCGACATGAAGAGCTTTGTGGCGATCGTGCTCGCGCTGGTGCCGGACATCGCCTCGGCAAAGCTCACGCGGCCGATCCATTTCGCGTTCTCATACGATGAGGAAGTGGGCTGTGCCGGTGTCCCGGGCCTGCTTGCCGATCTTGCGGATGCGGGCATCAAGCCCGCACTCGCCATCATCGGCGAGCCGACCGAGATGAAAGTTGTCGGCGCCCACAAGAGCGGCACGGGCGTGCGCACGCGCTGCAACGGGCTGGAAGGTCATTCGAGCGCGCCGCACAAGGGCGCCAGCGCCGTGATGATGGCAGGCGACTTCATCGTGGCGCTTGGCCGGATCGGGATCGAACTTCACGACGACCGCGATCCGCGCTTCGATCCGCCCTATTCGACCGCGCAAGCGAACGTCATCTCCGGCGGCACGGCGCTCAACATCCTCGCCCGCGAGGCCGTTATTACCTGGGAATGCCGCATGCTTCCGGGCCGCGATCCACAGGCCGTGGTGGCGCGTGCGAAAGAACTCGCGGACACGACGATCCTGCCGAAATACCGCGCCGGCGCGCCCGATGCGGCGATCGAAACCAAGGTGCTGACCAGCTATCCGGGACTGGCGCTCGATCCGGATTCACCGGCGGTGGCCCTGGCGCGCGAACTCTCCGGTGCCAATGCGGTCGACACCGTGGCCTACGGCACCGAAGCGGGGTTGTTCCAGCATGCTGGAATTCCCGCGGTGGTCTGCGGCCCCGGCTCAATCGATCAGGCGCACAAGCCCGATGAGTTCGTGGCGCTATCCCAACTCGCCGCCTGCGAGGCGTTCCTGCGCAAACTGATCGTGCGTGCCAGCGCCTGACAAGCGCCCGATCAGCGCGCCATGCTTCTGCGTTCAGCCAAGGTCAGGGTCTTCCAGCCGAAAGCGACTTCCGGCACGGCATCGCCCATCATCTTGGCTGTGCGCTCGGCAATGAGCCTTCCACCCATCGCTTCGTAGAAGAAGCGCGCATTGTTCCTGGCATGGGCCCAGATCACGCAAGAGCGGAAACCGCGCTTGCGCAGTTGCGCAAAGGCGCCGTTGAGAAGCTGGCGTCCGGCGCCCCGTCCGTAAAACGACGGATCGACGTAAAGCGTATAGACCTCGCTATCGAAGCCGATGTCGCGATCGCGCGTCGGGCCCGCACTCGCCATACCGATGATGCCGTGCTCCGCATGCTCGGCCACCAGCACCAGCTCGTTGTGCAGGATCGCGGCGCGCCAGCGCGCCGCCTGACCCGTGGGCGTCATCGCGCACAGCAGTGTTTTCGATAAGACACCGGGATAGGTGTCGTGCCAGGAATCGATATAGACGCGCCCGATCTCGGCGGCGTCCGCGGCCCGCGCCGCTCTGACCGTCAGGTCCAGCGCTTCCATGTGTGGAAGCTTCGCCCAAGAACACGCGCTGGGCAAGCGAAAGTGAACGGCAATTCCGGGCAAAAAATTTCTTTGGTTCCAGTGCGTTGAGAGCCGTGAGTCGCCGTATCGGATCCCCTTAAGACCTTGTTTCCGACCGCCGGTTTAGGTTTTCGCAACGCGCTTCGGAACGGCTGGGGTTCGCGTGTGGCTTTGGTGGGCATTGATGCTGCAAAGTTTCTATGGCGGAGGACGCGTGGCGCGGACACAGGAAGAACTGAACTCTGTCCTTGCGGCGCATGAGCGCTATGCGACGCACCGCGGCGGAATTCGCGCGCAGCTCGCCCACGCCAATCTCGATGGGCTGAATCTCGCCAACCGCAATCTGGTCGAGGCGGATTTAGCGGGTGCCTCGCTGGTTGGCGCTGTCATGTGCGGCTCCAATCTCGAACGCGCTAGTCTTTATTGTGCGGATCTGCGCAATTGCAACATGCAATCGGCGCGCATGGTCCGCGCCGACCTGCGCGGAGCATCGTTCAAAGGCGCGCGACTGTCCTATGCTGTACTCGATCATGCCGATTTGCGCGCCGCCATGATGATGTTCATCGGCGCAGACGGGATCACGTTCACCGACCGCGAGCGCACAAAAAAAGGAAATGCCGGCGTCGATTTTTCCAATTGCTCGCTCAAGAGCGCGTCCTTCGGAAACGCGAAGCTGGACGGCGCCGACTTCACCGGCGCACTGCTTCACGGCGCCAGCTTCCGTTCCGCCAAGCTGACGAATGTGACCTTCAAGGATGCCGTTCTCACCGGTGTGAACCTGAACGAGCTCGCCGTTCCGCCTGAAGCGCTCGCAGATTGTGTGAAGGACGTGTCGCCGGAGACGGAAGCGCGGTTCGAAGAACTCAAAGCGCGCCTCGATGCCCATCAGGAATGGATCACCAGCGGCGGCAAGAGTGGCCGACCCGCCAACTTCGACGGCGAAGACCTGCGTCCGCTGCAGCATCTGCTCGTCGGCAGGCCGTTGACGGGATTGTCGGCGCGCCGCGCCATCGCGATCGGCATCGACTTCTCGGGCAGCCAGCTTCAGGCGGCGAAGTTCGACGGTGCGGATATCCGCGACGCCAACTTCGCCAACGCCGATCTGCGCGGCATCTCCATGCGCGGCGCAAGGGTGGCGCATGCGAGCTTCGACAAGGCCAACCTTGGCCGTCTTACGCTGACGAACGGGACGCCGATCTTCGCGGATTTCGCCGATGCCGATGTCGCTGCCGATCAATTTCTGACCGCCGTTCTCGACCAGGACGCTTCGGAGTCCGGAACGTCTGCGCCGCAACGTCAAGTCGCGGCCCGCTGAACGGACTCTGCGCGGCATTTCGTTGCACAGGGCGGCGATACCGCGGATGTGCACGGAATTTGTTCATCTGACAGTATCGATGCTCTACCGGGGAGCAGTTGCGCGGCGCGCAGAGTTCGTTTGCGAAGACGCGCGCAGAGAAAAAGTGCGACTTGGGCGGCAATATATAACTAACGCGCGAGCCGTTCCGCGAGAATCGAATCTCTTCGGTGCATATTTTGTGCTCGACGCGAAGTTGCCGCACGCATGAATGTCTGATTTCGATTGTCTTAAATCCTGTTCCAAGCCGTGACCTTTGTGTGACGCTGTGTGTGAAAATATGCGGCACGCTTCCGCAACTCCGTGAATAAGCGTATGATTCTCGAAATCGACCGGGCCTGAAGAGTCGCCAAAGCGGTTTGCGCAAGAGGCCGGCGAGATTGATGACGATAGAGAATTGTTAAAGGGGGGAACGCGTGCCAGGCGGGCGCGAGTAACCAATTGTCGATAGAGCTGCGATCCAGATCAATGCCATTTTGAACAAGTATTTCAGCATGCATTCATCAGGGGAATCCGAAAATAATTCCCCCGATGCTGGGTTAACCGTCTTGCCATGTCCCGGAAGGGTCACGATCTAAGAGTCGTGGAGGGCACGGTAAGCGAAGCAGGAGAAGGTCAGGATGACCACGCTCGACGTCTTCGACATGTTCACCCGCGATTACGCGCGCGAAAAATACGAGACCATGTCGCTCCGCGACTGGCTGCTCGCCGCGCGCGACGACAAGATGTTCTACGCCAGCCCCGCGGAACGCATGGTGGCGGCGATCGGCGAACCCGGACTTGTGGACACCGCGCAGGATGCGCGTCTCGGGCGCATGTTCTTCAACCGCACAATCAAGGTCTACCGTGCCTTCGACGGCTTCTTCGGCATGGAAGACACCATCGAGCGCATCGTCGGCTACTTCAAGCACGCGGCGCAGGGCCTCGAGGAAAAGCGCCAGATCCTCTACCTGCTCGGCCCCGTGGGCGGCGGCAAGTCTTCGCTCGCGGAGCGGCTCAAGGATCTGATGGAAAAGCATCCGATCTATGTGCTGAAAGCCGGCGACCAGATCTCACCCGTGTTCGAGTCTCCGCTGGGGCTGTTCCGCTCCGGCGAACTCACCGATCTGCTGTCCGAGAAATACGGCATCGACAAGCATCGGCTTGGCAACGTCATGAGCCCGTGGGCGGTGAAGCGGCTGGACGAGTTCGGCGGCGACATCTCCAAATTCGAGGTCGCGCGGCTTTATCCCTCCAAACTGCGCCAGGTGGCGATCGCCAAGACCGAGCCGGGGGACGACAACAACCAGGACATTTCCGCGCTCGTCGGCAAGGTCGACATCCGCAAGCTCGAACACTTCAGCCAGAACGACCCGGATGCCTACGCGTTCTCGGGCGGGCTGTGCCGCGCCAATCAGGGCCTGCTCGAATTCGTCGAGATGTTCAAGGCGCCGATCAAGGTCCTGCACCCGCTCCTGACCGCCACGCAGGAAGGAAATTACATCGGCACCGAGACATTGGGGCCGATACCCTTCAACGGCACGATCCTCGCTCATTCCAACGAGGCGGAGTGGACGGTATTCAAGGCCAACAAGAACAACGAGGCTTTCCTCGACCGCATCTGCGTTGTCACCGTGCCCTATTGCCTGCGTGTGACCGAAGAGACGCAGATCTACCGGAAGCTTCTGGGCAGCTCCAATCTCGGTGCCGAACATTGTGCGCCCGAGACGCTGGAGATGCTGGCCAAGTTCTGCGTCATGACGCGGCTCAAGGAACACGAGAATTCCAACCTTACCTCCAAGATGCGCGTCTATGACGGCGAGAAGCTCAAGGACACCGACCCCAAGGCTCGCACGCTGCAGGAATACAAAGACCAGGGCGGCATCGACGAGGGCATGACGGGGATTTCGACTCGCTTCGCCTACAAAACGATGTCGGAGACGTTCAACTTTGACGTCAACGAGATAGCCGCCGATCCGGTGCATCTGATGTATGTGCTCGAACAGTCGATCAAGCGCGAGCAATATCCCGACGAGACCGAGAAGAGGTACCTCGAATTCATCAAGGCCGAGCTAGCGCCACGCTATGCCGAGTTCATCGGCAAGGAAATCCAGAAGGCCTATCTCGAATCCTATGGCGAATACGGCCAGAACCTGTTCGACCGCTACATCGCCTATGCCGATGCGTGGATCGAGGACCAGGACTTCAAGGATGCCGACACCGGCCAGCTGCTGGACCGCGGCGCGCTCGACAATGAGCTATCCAAGATCGAGAAGCCGGCCGGCATCGCCAACCCGAAGGACTTCCGCAACGAAGTCGTGAAGTTCGCGCTACGCTATCGCGCGCAGCATGACGGGCGCAATCCGGCATGGACCGCATACGAGAAAATCCGCTCCGTGATCGAAAAGCGCATGTTCACGCAGGTGGAGGATCTGCTGCCAGTGATCTCGTTTGAGTCCAAGAAGGACAGCGACACGCAGACCAAGCACAACGAGTTCGTCAAACGCATGCTCACGCGCGGCTACACGCCCCGCCAGGTGCGCCGCCTCGTCGAGTGGTACATGCGCGTCAACAAGGCGGGGTGATCGTCGTGCTTCGGGGCTCTCCCTCGCTTCGCTCGGGATCGCACCTCAGCATGACGATCCTGCGCGGGTCGCGTCACCCTGAGGTGCGAGCGCGGCGAGCCCCGAAGGGCAGGGACTGCCCATGACTCACTTCATCGACCGGCGCCTCAATCCCAAGGGCAAAAGCCTCGGCAATCGCCAGCGCTTCCTGAAACGCGCACGCGTGCAGATCCGCGAGGCGGTGCAGAAATCGCTCAAGGAGTCTGGAGTCGCCGATCTTGCCAAGGACCGAAAGATCAAGATCTCGACCAGAGGCACGAAGGAGCCGCGCTTCCGTCTCGACCCGAAGGCGTCCGGCGAGCGCGATTTCGTGCTGCCCGGCAACCGCGACTTCACGCCCGGTGACGAGATCAAGAAGCCGAAATCGGGCGGCGGCGGCGCGCACGGCAAGGAGGCTGCCGATTCGGGCGAGGGCGAGGATGATTTCGAATTCACGATGACGCAGGAAGAGGTCCTCGACATCTTCTTCGAGGACCTGGAGCTCCCCAATCTCGTCCGCACGACGCTCAAGGACACGGCGGTGAAGACCTGGCGGCGCGCGGGCATTACGACGGCGGGCTCGCCGAACCAGATCAATCTCATGCGTACCATGCGCAACGCCTATGGCCGCAGGCTGGCTTTGCGACGTCCCAGCCTCGGCGATGTGCGGGATCTGGAAGAGAACCTCGATCGCGCCGAACGCGAGGAGCCGCAGACGGAGGAGACGCGCGAGCGTATCAGCGCGCTGAAAGAGCAACTCGCCCGCACCAACGCCAAGCGCAAATGGGTGGGTTTCATCGATCCGGTCGACGTGCGCTTCAACGCCTTCACCGAGCAACCGGTGCCGACCAGCCAGGCGGTGATGTTCTGCCTGATGGATGTCTCGGGCTCTATGGGCGAACGCGAGAAGGACCTTGCCAAGCGCTTTTACATGCTGCTGCACCTGTTCCTGAAGCGCCGCTACGAGAAGGTCGATGTCGTCTTCATCCGGCATACGCACGATGCGCAGGAAGTCGACGAACAGGAATTCTTCTATTCCCGCCAGTCAGGCGGAACGATCGTCTCTACAGCTTTGGACAAAATGCTCGAGATCCAGAAGGAGCGCTACACGACCTCCGACTGGAATATTTACGCGGCGCAGGCCAGCGATGGCTACACCCAAACCGGCGATGCACGCCACTGCGTCGAGCTGCTGAATACCCAGATCATGCCGCTCTGCCAGTACTACGCCTATATCGAAATCCTGGATGAACGCGAGATGGAAGTCTTCGCATCGGAAGATTCCGGCGCCGAACTGTGGCGCGCCTATCGAACCGTTGCGGGGGCTTGGGACAACTTCGCTACCAAACGCATCGCCCGCGCGGCGGACATTTTCCCCGTATTCCATGAACTATTCCGGAAAACGGAGGCATGATGGCTGTGCGCGCCTCCATGCTCCGCTTTCGTCATGCTGAGGTGCGCTGCGAAGCAGCGCCTCGAAGCATGCGGCCAAGCGCGCGTCGCCCTTCGAGGGCCACCTTCGGCGGCCACCTCAGGGTGACGCGCTATTTGGGATTGGGAGCGCTGCACGGTGACTGAGCTCTTATTTAGTGGCGCCGAATGGGACTTCGCGACCCTCGATCGCACTTACAAAGCCATCGAGGAGATCGCGGTCAAGGACCTGGGTCTGGACGTCTATCCCAATCAGATCGAGATCATCTCGTCTGAGCAGATGCTCGACGCCTATTCTTCGATGGCGATGCCGCTGATGTACAGTCATTGGAGTTTCGGCAAGCTGTTCGCGCGCGAGGAGACGCTCTATCGCGCCGGCTATTCCGCGCTCGCCTACGAGATCGTGATCAATTCGAGTCCGTGCATCTCCTACCTGCTCGAGGAGAACACGATGACGATGCAGGCGTTGGTCATGGCGCATGCCGCGTTCGGGCACAACCACTTCTTCAAGAACAACTACCTGTTCCGCCAGTGGACCAACGCGGAAGGCATTCTCGACTATCTCGCCTTCGCCAAGCGCTACATCGCCGCCTGCGAGGAGCGCCATGGCCGCGAAGAGGTCGAGGCTGTGCTCGATGCGGCGCATGCGCTGATGGATCAGGGCGTGTTCCGCTATCGCCGCCCGCCACGGCCGTCGAGAGAGCGCGTGCTCGAAAAGCATCGCCGCCGCACGGCGTATGAGGAGGAGGCGTATAGCGAGCTCTGGCGCACACTTCCCGCCGGCATCGAGCCGCCAGCGGCACCGCCAACGCCCGACCCGGATGCCGAGTTCGACATCGACGAAAAGCTGCCTGAGGAAAACATCCTCTACTTTCTCGAGAAGCACTCGCCTTCGCTGAAGCCCTGGCAGCGCGAGACGTTGAGGATCGTGCGCAACATGGCGCAGTACTTCTACCCGCAGCGCCAGCTCAAGGTCATGAACGAAGGGTGCGCCACCTTCGTCCACTACACGATCATGAACCTGCTCTACGACCGCGGGCAGATCAGTGAAGGCTCATTGCTGGAGTTCATGCACAGCCACACGAGCGTCGTTTTCCAGCCCGAGTTCGGCGACAAGCGCTATTTCGGCATCAATCCCTATGCGCTCGGTTACGCGATGATGGACGACATCCGGCGCATCTGCGAGCGGCCAACGGACGAGGACCGCGACTGGTTTCCCGATCTTGCCGGCGCCGGCGACTGGATGGCGGCGCTCAAATACGCCTGGGCCAATTACCGCGACGAGAGCTTCATCGAGCAGTATCTGTCGCCCAAGCTGATGCGCGATTTCCGCTTCTTTGCGCTGTTCGATAAAGCGGATGCGGAGACCTACAAGGTCTCCGCGATCCACAACGAGCGCGGTTACCGGGAGGTGCGTGCCGCGCTTGCCCGTCAATACGACACGTCAGGCGATCCCAACATCCAGGTCGCGCATGCGGACCTCAGGGGCAACCGTACGCTCTATCTGGAGCATCACATGCATCGCGGCGTGCCGCTGCACAATCAGACCAAGGAACATGTGCTTGGCCATGTCGAACTCCTGTGGGGACATGATGTGGTCCTCGAGGAGATCGCCGCTTAACCGGCGTGACCCTTGTCCGCGCTGACGACAACCGTGTGTGCCGGTGCTGCCGCCGTCTGCGTGCCTTGCACCGGCGCCAGGCTGTTGAACGTCAGGGCCACAAGGGCTGCCGCGCCAACGATCACCGCCCAGTTGAAGAACCGCGTCCCGTAGACCTCGCCGTTCGAATAACTCGTATACATCTGCCTCTCCGTACGGCCCCTCTGGTGGCCGCTCGGACTGCACATGGGGCGTTATTGCTGCGCCGCAACTTCTGCCAGCCATGCGAAATGAGCATGCGTCCAAACCTTGCAAAAGGACTCCTGCGACACTAGGGGGTAGTTCATACTAGTGTCGTGAAGCGGGCGGTCTCAGTAGTTTCTAAGGCCATCTTCTATTCGACGAGGAGATCGCGACGCATGGTTTGAGCCTGAACACGGCCACTTAGTTTCGATCGGCTCGGCCAAATCGTCTGCGCTTTGCGTACTCATCTGCTCGGCTTTTCGTTGAATTTATATGGGGTGAGCGTGTTGGTATGCATCGCCTCAACGTCCGTCGGCGTAAAGCATCGGCGGCTTCTCTATTCGCGCTCGCGGAATTTCTCTCAAAACTTGTCGGTCTGATAGCCGGTCGCAGATTCAGAAATCGCAAACTGCAACGGTGCCTAAAAGTGCGGCGGCTCTCTCGATTTCGATCAAATATTGTTCTGCCGAAAAATTTTTGACGATTGTGCGTTTCGTTCGGTTCCTAAGCACGAAGCGCTATTGCCGCGTGCGAAATCGAGTCCTACGGTTCTGTCATCAACAAGGCGTGATCGTAGGGGTTCTTCTCACCAAAAACAGGAGGGTTGAATGATCAAAAAGGTACTTGTTGCGCTCGCTGCGCTGGCGTTTGCCGGTTCTGCAGCATCAGCAGTTGGGGTCAATGGCGCGACCCTGAGTAAAGATAAGCGTTTCACCAGTGTGGGCGCGGGTTCGGGACATTACGCTCCCACGGCACTTCCACGCAAAGAAGCCATCTTCAGTAACGTTGGCACAAAGTATCCGAAGGGGCTTTATTTCTGCTGTTACGGCAACACGATTTCGGGTCCTGACTCGATCGTGGGTGCCGCGTACTCCGTGGCGCTGCAGTTCACGCCCGCATCCGACATCGACGCAAGGGAAATCGATGCGGGTGTAGCTTGGGCGGCCGGCACGAATGCTGCCAATCTCGCGATCTATGATGACGCCGGCGGCCTGCCTGGAAAAATGCTCGATGGCGCCCAGGCGACCGGCCTTGGCGTGTTCGGCGACTGCTGCACCATGGCCGTCGCGAAGGTCAGGGCATCGCTCAAGGGCGGCACACCCTATTGGGTGGTTGTAAGCGCCGACGGAGATACCTGGGACGCGTGGGCGTTCAATTCCACGGACGAAATCGACGTCGTCAATGCGGCCTACAATGGCGGCAGCGGCTGGCAGTCCGGCGGCGCGGTGCCCGCACCGTCCTTCCAGGTTCTCGGCAGATAGTCGGACCGTATTGGAATGAAGATGGCCGGGCCTCACAGCCCGGCCATTTTTTGTGGCGCCGCCAATCCGCCGCAATGGCGCCCTCGCTCGGACGAAATGCGCGCTCAGCCTTCACGCGTATTCATCCGAAGGGGAGTTCGATGAAATACGGTCTCAGGCACCTCAACGCCTTGCTGGGCGCGGTCGCAGTGACGAGCCTGCTCGCACTCGCGGCCTGTGAAAACCAGCCGGCCAAAATAGTTAGCGCTCCGGAAGAACTCAAAGTGGCGACCATGAATGCGCCACCCCCACCGCCGCCTGCGCCGATGATGCAAATGGACGAGTCACCCGCCATGGCTGGTGTGGTGGCCAAACGCGCGGCGTCTCAGCCGTCTTCCGGATATTGGCAGCCGAGCAACACATCGAAATTCCCGCAGAGTTCGCCCAATCCGGTAAAGATCGCGGCGGACGATCCGGTGTCGACGTTCTCGATCGATGTGGATACGGCCTCCTATGGCGTGGTGCGCGGTTATCTGACAAGCGGTGCGATGCCGCCCGCGGAGGCGGTGCGCGTCGAGGAGATGGTCAACTACTTCGACTATTCCTATCCCTTGCCGGACGCGCGCGAGGTTCCCTTCCGTGCAAGCTATGCGGTCTATCCGAGCCCCTGGAATCCCGGCACGCAGATCCTGCACATCGGCATCAAGGGCTTCGACCTTCCGAAGACGGCGCGCCCGCCGGCCAATCTCGTTTTCCTGATCGACACCTCGGGTTCGATGGATGAGCCCAACAAGCTGCCGCTGCTCAAGAGCGCGTTCCGGCTTCTGGTCAATCAGCTCGACGAAAAAGACCGGGTGTCGATCGTCACCTATGCCGGCGCCGCGGGCGTCGTGCTGGAGCCGACTTCCGGCGCCGACCGCGGCAGGATCATGCTTGCCATCGACAGGCTCGATGCCGGTGGCTCGACGGCGGGCGGCGAGGGTATCCGCATGGCCTACCGGCTCGCAGAGGACACGTTCATCAAGGGCGGCGTCAACCGCGTGCTGCTCGCCACCGATGGCGATTTCAACGTCGGCATCACCGATCCCAAGGCGCTGGAAAGCTTTGTCGTTGGCGAGCGCGACAAGGGCGTTGCGCTGACCTGCCTAGGCTTCGGCGACGACAACTACAATGACGACATGATGCAAAAGCTGGCCCAGGCTGGAAACGGCAATGCCGCTTTCATCGATACCATCAACGAAGCGCGCAAGGTGTTCGTCGAGCAGGTCGCGGGCACGCTCTTCACCATCGCCAAGGATGTGAAGATCCAGATCGAGTTCAATCCGGCACGCGTCGCGGAGTATCGCCTCATCGGCTACGAGACGCGCCTGCTCAACCGCACCGACTTCAACAACGACAAGGTCGATGCCGGCGACATCGGTTCCGGTCACACGGTGACGGCGCTCTACGAGATCACGCCAGTGGGTTCCAAAGCGGTGACCGCCGATCCCCTGCGCTACGGCAAGCATCCGAAAGCCGACAATGGAAACGAGCTGGCGTTCCTGAAGATCCGCTACAAACTGCCCAGCGAAACGGTCTCGCATCTCATCACGCGGCCGATTACGGATGCCGACGTGGTGCGCGATTTCGCCCGCATCCCGCCGGATATGCGCTTCGCGGCGGCGGTCGCCGGAAGCGCGCAGCTCCTGCGCCACGATCCCTATGTGAAGGACTTCGACTTCGAACGCGCCATCGCCATCGCTGAGAAGGCAAAAGGCGACGACCGCTTCGGCTACCGCGGCGAGTTTGTGAAACTGCTGCAGACGGCGGAGAATGCGTCGGGATTGAAGCCGCTCAACCCCGTCAACCCTGGGCGATGAGGGCCGCCTTCGGCGGCCACCTCAGGATGACGAACTATAGAAAATCGTCATCCTGAGGCGCGAGCGAAGCGAGCCTCGAAGGATGACATGCAGCTCTACGGCTTCACCGCCGGGCTGTTGAGCAATTCAAGGAAGTGGCCGCTGTGCTCGCCGCCCATGGTGTAGTGCTTGGCGTTGGTGAAATCGGAGATCTTCGTCCAGTTATCGGAAACGGTTTCCGCCGTCGCGCCGTGGCCGAGATTGATGCCGGGCGACTCCACGATCTGCGCCGACGAGAACGCGCCCGCACCTGCGGAGATGACGACGCCGGTCGGCGCGTCATCGCTCGCCAGGAAAACAACAGCCGGGGTCACATATTCCGGCTTCAGCATCTCGACCACCGCCGGCGGCAGGATGTTTTCGGTCATGCGTGTGCCGGCGACGGGGCAGATGGCGTTGACCTTGATGTTGTCCTTCGCGCCTTCGAGCTTCAGCGTGTTCATGAAGCCCACCAGGCCGAGCTTCGCGGTGCCGTAATTGGTCTGGCCGAAATTGCCGTAAAGGCCGGTCGACGACGTTGTCACGACGATGCGGCCATATTGCTGCTTCTTGAGGATTTCCCAGATCGCCTTGGTGGGCTTCACCGTGCCCATGACGTGGACCTGCATCACGGCGTCGAAATCCTTGAGCTCCATCTTGGCGAAGCTCTTGTCGCGCAGGATGCCGGCATTGGCGATCAAGACGTCGATGCGGCCCCATTTGTCCATGGTCTGCTGGACGAGGTGGGCCACGCCCGCGTCGTCGCTCACCGAGGCGCCGTTCGCGATCGCTTCGCCGCCGGCATCGGTGATTTCCTTCACGACAGCTTCCGCCGCGGCCGAGTTGCCGCCGGTGCCGTCGACCGCGCCGCCCAGATCGTTGACCACCACCTTGGCGCCCCGGCGCGCGAATTCGAGGGCATGGGCGCGGCCAAGGCCGCCGCCGGCGCCCGTGACGATGACAACCTTGCCGTCGAAGCGAATGGCCATGGGAAAAGCTCCTTCAAGTCGGGGAATATTGCGGGTGCGAAGTGATGGCCGAAGGGCCCGGGCGGGTCAAGGCGTCAGAACTTCGCGCGCGGCTTCCGCCGGATTTTGGGCTGAAGCGCGAGAACGCAATCGTCTCGCCGATCTACCGGGAGCGGGGCGGTCGCTGTTTGCCGTGGATTCTGCCATGCTTCGCCAATAGTTGGATTTATTCTCTGATTCACTGGGGGAATTTCTATGTTCAGGAAAAATTTGATCATCCGCACCGGTGTCGTTGCCGCGCTGGCGATCGGAGCCGGTCTCGCTGCGGCGCCCGCACCGGCCGCAACATTCCAGACGCTCTACAGCTTCACGGGTGGTGCCGATGGCGCGGCGCCTTACGGGCGCATGGTCTTCAACGCCAAGACCGGATTGCTGTATGGCACGACGGTCTCCGGCGGCAGCGGCAATGGCGGCACGGTGTTTCAGTTCGATCCGTCAGCCAATGCTCTGACGACACTGTATTCTTTCACGCTTGGCGGCTCCAAAGGCTCGAGCCCGCAAACGCCGCTCACCTTGGGCAAGAATGGCGTGCTCTACGGTGTGGCGACGACCGGCGGCGGATCGTCGGCGTGCAGCTTCGGCTGCGGCACGATCTTCAAATTCGATCCCGCAACAAAGACGTTGAAGACGCTCTATGCCTTCACCGATCAAAGCGATGGCGGCACACCGGAAGGTGGATTGGTGTTCGATGCAACAAGGTCGACGGTGTTCGGCACGACGGTGCAGGGCGGCGATTTCGCCGACTGCCAGAACGGCTGCGGCACGGTCTACAAATTCGTGCTGGCCACCAAGGGATTCTCCACGCTGCACGCGTTCCGTTCGATCGTGGACGACGGGGCGGATTCGACCGCGGGCATGGTGGTCGACAGTGCCGGTATTCTCTACGGCGTAGCGTCCAACGGCGGTCCACACGGCTCCGGCATCGTTTTCAAACTCGATCCCACCACCGGCACCTACACCGTGCTGCATGGATTTGACTACCATGTCGACGGCAACGGGCCGACCTCGGTTCTGCTGCTGAAAGGCGGCCTGTTGTACGGCACCACGCTTTCCGGCGGCCCGACCGCAGACGGCGACGGAACCATTTTCAGCATGGACCCCGGCACGGGCGCGACGACCACGCTGTACAGTTTCGCGAATGGCAACGACGGTATATTTCCGTCCGGCGGTCTCGTTGCCGGCCCCAAATCGTCGCTCTATGGAACGGCCAAGCAAGGCACGCCTTCCGGCGCAGGCGCCGTCTTCGCGCTGAAAACGAAAACCAGCAAGTTTACAGCGCTGTACGACTTCACAGGTTTTGCCGACGGCGGCTCACCGCAAACCGGTCTGGTGGCCGGCGCCGGAGGTTCTCTCTATGGCGTGACGACTCTCGGCAATGGCACCATCTTCAAAATAACGCCGTAGGGCGTTCGTTGAAGGTCGCGACCGTGCTCAGCATGGCGTCGGCCGCCGTCATGATTTTGCGATGTAACGTCGAAGCACGCGGTTCGTGGGGATTTCGATGAGCTTGGCGAGCAACATTCCCCACACGACGCATACCGCGAGCAGGGCGAGGGGTTCTGCCCACCAGATGAAGGTCGACCACTGCATGCCGAAGAACGTCGCGTCCCAATTGGGATACCAGCGCTGCTCGAAATAGCGGATGAGTTGGAGAAAAAAGGTCTGGCCCATATAGATGGCATAGGACCATTCGCCGAGCTTCAGCACCGGCGCCGTGGACAGCACACGCGCGAGCCAGCCGCGGTCGAAGGCGAGGGTGATGATCAGAAAGTCCAGCGCCAGCGCGACATAGATGTCGGACGGCTTGTGCGCCCATCCGGTGCGATAGATCGCGTCGAGCAGGAGGAGGATCGCCGCCAGCTGCGCGAGTGAAAACAACCCTTCGGGAAGATCGCCCCAGCCGCGCGCGATCGCTTCGCGGTATAGCATCGACAGACCGGCACCGATCGCGAACCCCGCCATGCCGCGCCAGATACCGTTGTGAAAGGTGAGATCGAGGCCGTGGCCCGACGTCAGCGCAAGCACATTGAGGCCCAGAACGCCCGCGATGATCAGAGAAACCGCGCTGAACGCGCCACCGCGCGCGAAATAGAGATAGACCGGAAACAGAAGGCACAGCAGAAACTCGACGCTCACGAACCACGATGCGCCGTTCCAGGTGAGGTAGGACAGGATGTTCCAGGCGTGGACGAGAAACAGGCTCGCAACAAATCCCTCCCATGTGTTCATCGGGTGATAGGGCTGGTCGTAGATCGAGACGTATCCGTCGTGCGCCGCCAACGCGCGCAAGACGATCATAAGCCCTAGGATCGCGAACAGCATGAACAGATGGAGCGGATAGAGCCGCGCGAGCCGCATCTTGAGGAATGTCAAATAGGCGCGCGTGCCCCGCCAGAACTCCGCCGCGCGGTCGCCGTAGACATGGACGAGGATGAATCCCGACAGCGCGAAAAAGAATTCGACCCAGAGGTAACCTTTGGCGACGAGGGCGTCGTACCAGAACGCGTTCTGATAGTGGTGCCCTTCGCCGAAATGATAGAGCACCAGGATGAGCGGTGGAAACGCGCGCGCGCCGGACAGTGCGCGGATTTCGGCCGGCCGGCTCATCTAGAACCAGTGTTTCAGGCCATAGAGCACCAGGCCCACGATGCCGATGAAAAGCGCGATCCAGAGAAAACCGCTCACGGTCCGGCCGAGCGCGGTCCCGAAACCGCCGTTGCTTGGCCTTGGCGGCGGGGGAAGATCGTCTTCATCCATGGCGGTTTTCCGGGCGATGATTCTAAGCGCAGGAGAATAGCGTACGGCTTGTCCGCCGCCTCGGCAAACGGGGCGCACCCGGTGTCCGCCGGGCATGATGTTCGGTATCCGATATGTTATGTGTGTGCCGGGCGGAATAGGGGCACACAATGCGCAAGGCTGCTTTCATACTCGCGATGTTTGTTGGATGGGGGCTGTCCGCGGCCATGGCGGCGGAGCCGAACGCGGCGTCGGCAGAACAATTCGTGCGCGGGCTCTATGCCAAATACACGCACAATGGAAAGCCGACGCCGTTCGTATACCCCGACGCCCGGACCATCGCGGATGGGAACATGATGGCGCTCCTCAAGCGCGACCGCGACAAATCGAACGGCGAGGTAGGCGCGATGGATTCCGATCCCGTGTGCCGCTGCCAGGACTGGGAGGAGATCAAGGTGACGGCGCTGCAGGTCGCCATGCAAGGTACGAACGCCGCTTCGGCCGATGTCACGATTTCCGACATAGGCGACGTCCAGAAGATTCATTATTCGCTGGTGTGGACCAAAGACGGCTGGCGCATCCACGATATCGGCGCCAAGGACGAGCCCAGCCTCATCGCCTATCTGCGCAACTACAAGTACTGATCGGGCGGGCGCGTCGCCCTTCGAGGGCCGCTTCGCGGCCACCTCAGGGTGACGCGCATGAATGAAAGATAGATAGATAGACTCGTCATCCTGAGGTGCGAGCGAAGCGAGCCTCGAAGGATGGAATCGTGATCTAAGGGCGTGGCACTGAGGCTGGGTCGACAATGCCGCATCTTCAATCCGCGTTCGGGATCTGTGTGATCGTTGCGCTGGCATGGCTGCTGTCGGAGGACCGGCGCGCGTTTCCATGGCGCACGGTTGTTGTGGGGCTGTTGCTCCAGGCGGTGCTGGCGCTTCTGCTTTTGAAGGTGCCCGCGGCGCGCAATGGACTGCTGGCGCTCAATGGTGCGGTCGATGCGCTAACGGGCGCGACCAGGGCCGGAACGTCCTTTGTCTTCGGGTTCGTCGGCGGCGGCGCGCCGCCCTTTGCGGTCACCAATCCGGCCGGGATGGTCAGCTTCGCCTTCGGTATCCTGCCGCTGGTCATCGTGATCTCGGCGTTATCGGCGCTGCTCTGGCATTGGCGGATCCTGCAGATCGTGGTCCGCGCGCTGGCGTTCGCGCTGCGCAAGCTCATGAACATCGGCGGCGCGGTGGGCCTCGGTTCGGCGGCGACGATCTTCCTCGGCATGGTCGAGGCCCCGCTTCTGATCCGGCCCTATCTCGACCGGCTGACCCGCAGCGAGCTGTTCATCCTGATGACGGTGGGACTCGCGTCGGTGGCCGGAACGGTGTTCTTCCTCTATGCGACCATCCTGAAGGACGTCGTTCCGAACGCGCTCGGCCATATTCTCATCGCGTCGATGATGTCGCTGCCGTCCGCGATCCTGATCGCGCGCATCATGGTGCCGGGCGAAGCGGGTGTCGCGACGACAGCCGAGTCCGATCTCAAATACCGCTCCAGCATGGATGCCGTCGCGCGCGGCACAGAGGATGGCCTCAAGATCTATCTTCAGATTCTCGCCATGCTGATCGTGATGGTGGCGCTGATCGCGCTCGCCGACACCATCTTGAAGAATTTGCCCTGGGTGTGGGGTGCGCCTCTGTCTCTGGAGCGCATTTTCGGCTGGCTGTTTGCGCCTGTCGTGTGGCTGTTCGGCGTTCCTTGGGATGAAGCGGTCACCGCCGGAAGCCTGATGGGTACTAAAGCGATCCTGAACGAACTGGTCGCATATCTGAACCTGGCGGCGCTGCCCAAGGGCGCACTCGATCCGCGCGCAACCCTGATCATGATCTATGCGATGTGCGGGTTCGCCAATCTCGGATCGGTCGGGATCATGATCGCGGGCATGAGCACGCTGATGCCGGAACGCCGCGACGAAATCGTGCCGCTCGCGATGCGCGCCATCGTCTCGGGCACCATGGCGAGCGGATTGACCGGTGCGATGATCGGGCTTTTGCCGGTCATTTAATTGTCGCCGGATAAGGGGTAGACTCCAAACCCACACGAGCGGGGGCTCGATGAGTACCGATACGGCCGAGGCGCCGCAGTTCAAGTTTCGCTTCTTTCCCGTCCTGGTAACGGTGTTCCTGGGATTCGGGATTCCCTATCTCGCGGCCGAGATCCTCGATCAATTGCGGCATTACTCGCGGCTGGTGCCCGGCATCGCCGATCAGCTTGGCCGGCTCTACGCACAGCACGCCGTACTGATGCTGCTGGCGCTTGGTGCGATCGCGTTGGTGCGGCTCCTGGTGCGCGCGGACTATGGCCTGCACATGCCGCAGGGCAAATCCTATGTCCTGCCTGCGATCCTGTGCGGCTTGGCCTTCGGCGTGCTGCTGACACTCGTGGATTTCGCGCCGGAGATTTTCTCGCATACCGCCCCGAAACTCGGGTTTCCGCTGACGACAGGCCGTGTCATCGGACAATTGGGCTTTGCCGGCGTCTTCGCTGGGCTGACGGAAGAGATTCTGTTCCGCGCCCTCCTTGTCACCTATCTCTCGGCCACCATGCCGGGCCGCGTGCGGATCTGGCGTTTCGAGATGAACGCCGCCGGTCTTGTGGTCGCTGCGATCTATGGCTTTTACGCGGCCGGCTTTCTCTCGCAATCCTTGCCGGTCGCGATGGGAGAAATGCTCATTCAATTCGCGCTCGGTGCGCTCTATGCCTATTGGCTGGAGAAATCGAAAAGCGTGCTGGCCCCGATCGTCGGCCACAATGTGAGCGGCGCCACGGAATGCGCGCTCGCGTTCCTCATGGTTGCGTTCTGGGCGTGAGGGCGAACGCATCCGCCAGCAATTCGTAAGACTTCAGCCGTGAGGCGAAATCGTAGGTGATGGTGACGACCACGAGTTCCTCGGCATCGTGCGCTTCGGCGAGGGCGAGGAGACCGCTGCGCACCTGTTCGACCGTGCCGACGATGGAGCGGCGTTCCACGGTTCTCAGCAGCGCGTGCTCCTGATCTGTGAACGGATAGCCCTCGGCTTCTTCGGGCGAGGGGAACGGGATCGGCCTTCCGGTGAGCAGCCGCACCACCCAGAGGTTTCGCGATTGCGCGAGCCTGAGCGCATCTTCTTCGGTCTCCGCGGCGAGTGCTGCCACACCCAGCGACACGACGGGGCGCGAGCAAGCCTCGCTCGGCTTGAAGCGCTCGCGATAGGCGGCGACGGCCTCCAGGCTTCCTTCTGGGCTGATGAAATAGGCGTGGCTGAACGGCATGCCGAACTCGCCGGCATAGACGGCGCTGTGCAGGCCCGAACCGAGCATCCAAAGCTCCGGCCCATCCGACGGCGCGCGCGGCATCGCGTGAATGTGGCGATAGGGATGATCCTGCGGCATCGGCGCGTGACCGCTGGCGTCGTCCAGGAACTGGCGCAGCAGATGCACCTGGCTCGGGAACGCGTCGATGTCCCAGCCTTGCGGCCCGGCCTGCAGGGCTTTCGCGGTCATCTGGTCGCTGCCCGGCGCCCGTCCGACGCCGAGATCGATCCGCCCCGGGTTCAGCACCTCCAGCATGCGGAACTGCTCGGCGACTTTTAACGGGCTGTAATGGGTGAGCATCACGCCGCCCGACCCCACACGGATACCCCGTGTCTCGCTTGCCACACGTCCGATCAGAATTTCGGGGCACGATCCGGCGAAGGAATTGCTGTTGTGATGCTCCGCCAGCCAGTAGCGGTGGTAGCCCAGCCGGTCGCAGGCTTTGGCCAGCGCGATGGTTTCGGCCACCGCGTCTGCGGCATTGCCGTCCTTGCGGATAGGCGACTGGTCGAGAGCGGACAAACGCATCGGCGATCCTGAACCCGTTCGGATTTACGGAAACCTTACGATCAGAGGCGAGAATCGCAAACATGACAGCAACGGCACGGAAGTACACGTTGGCGCCACTCAGCGTCGTTGAAGAGGTGGCGGTGCCGCAGTTCTCGAGCGGCCGCATTCTTTCCATCGACGAAATCGAGAGCGAAGCGGTGCGCGGCGTTGTCGAGCTTTGGCAGTCGCTTCGCGACGGGCGGCGTTTTCCGGCCCGCGACGCATTGGCTCCGCGCACGCTCAAGCGCCTGATTCGTCACGTGATGCTCTTGAGAGTGATCGATGGCGGCGTGGACTATGAGTTCCGCATTGTCGGCGACGTGCAGGTCCAGGCCTATGGCACCAGCTTCCTCGGCATGAAGCTAAGCGAGGTCGCGCGCGAATATCCGAAATTCGCCGAAGGGAAAAAAATCTTCTTCGACGGCGTCCGCATGGGACGCGATCCATTCGGCTATCGCGGCTGGATCGGAAAAGACATGCCCGACACGCGATATTCCTATCACGAGATGGCGCTCTTCCCGCTGGGCTCGAGCGACGACATTGTCGACCACATCTTGGTCGCCGGCGTCTACGTCCTGCGCGGCTATCCGATCCGCTAGGCCGTCAGCCTTCGGGGTCGATGCGCGGTCCGGCATCGTTGCCGAACAATAGACGCCAAATCCATGCAAGCATAAGAACCTCCATCGATAGGATCAGCCGTTCGGGTCGACGCCCAAGCCCTTGTCTAGATCGAAAACCAGCTTCAGCAGCCACATCAGCATTTCGTCCTCCGATTAATCCCAGCGAACAATAATTGAAGTCTCCACGAAACGCGTTTTGGTTGAAGTAACATCCGCTTGAGTAACGCCTCCGTGAATGCGCTAGTGTGAAATCTCGATACCTACGGAGAATGCGATGCCCCTCGATCCCGAAACCCGCGAGCAGCTGCTCGGCACGGTGCGCCGTTTCGTCAGGGAAAGTTGTGTGCCGGTCGAGTCCAAAGTCGCGGAAGACGACCGAGTACCCGATGATGTGATCGCGGAGATGCGGTCGCTGGGCCTCTTTGGCCTTTCGATTCCGGAGGAATACGGCGGGCTAGGGCTCTCGATGGAGGAGGAAGTCCTCGTCGCCATGGAGCTCGGCCATACATCGCCTGCCTTCCGCTCCGTCATCGGCACCAATGTCGGTATCGGAAGCCAGGGCGTCGTGATGTTCGGCACCGACGCGCAGAAGCGCGAATGGCTGCCCCAACTCGCGAGCGGCGAAATCGTGGCGAGCTTCTGCCTGACGGAGCCGGGCGCGGGCTCGGATGCGGCTTCGCTCAAGACCACCGCCATCCGGGACGGCGACGATTACGTCGTCAACGGCACCAAGCGTTTCATCACCAACGCCAATCGCGCGGGCATGTTCACATTGATGGCGCGCAGCGATCCGGCGAAGAAGGGCGCTTCCGGTATTTCCGCCTTCATCGTGCCGGCCGGTACCAAAGGCATCACCATCGGCAAGCCCGAAAAGAAGATGGGCCAGCAGGGCGCGCATATCTGCGACGTGATCTTTGAGAACGCACGGGTGCCGGCACATCTGCGCCTCGGTGCGGAAGGTGAGGGCTTCAAGGTCGCGATGCAGGTTCTCGATCGCGGCCGGCTGCACATCTCCGGCGTCTGCGTCGGCGTCGCCGAACGGCTGATCGACGAGTCGGTGAATTATGCCCGCGAGCGCCAGCAATTCGGCCAGCGCATCGGCGATTTTCAGTTGATCCAGGCGCTGCTCGCGGATTCCAAAACCGAAGCCTATGCGGCCCGCTGCATGGTGCTGGACGCCGCAAAGAAGCGCGATGGGGGCGCCAACGTCACCTTGGAAGCGGCTTGCGCGAAATACTTCGCCTCGGAAATGGTCGGCCGCGTGGCGGACCGCGCGGTGCAGATCTTCGGCGGCGCGGGCTACGTCGCGGATTACGGCATCGAGCGCTTTTATCGCGACGTGCGCATCTTCCGCATCTACGAAGGCACCAGCCAGGTGCAGCAACTTGTGATCTCGCGAAATCTTCTCAAGGGCGATTGATTGGCCGAAGACCTCGACACGCTCGTCGCCGGGATCCACGCCTGCCGCATCTGCGAGAATATCCTCGACCCGCGTCCGGTCGTTCAGATCACGAAGACGGCGAAGCTGTTGGTCGCAGGACAGGCGCCGGGTCTTCGCGTGCATGAGACCGGCCTGCCGTTCAACGATGCGAGCGGCGATCGTCTGCGCGCGTGGATGGGGATCGGCCGTGAGACGTTTTACGACGCCTCGAAGATCGCGGTGGCCGGAATGGCCTTCTGTTTCCCGGGCTACGACGCGGCGGGCAGCGACAAGCCTCCGCCCAAAATCTGCGCCGTGCATTGGCGCACGCGTCTGTTGGCGGCACGGCCGCTGTTCGAAACGACGCTTCTGGTCGGCTTCTATGCGCAAGCCTGGCATCTGGACGACCGGGCGCGCGGGAACATGACCGAAACCGTCAAGGCTTGGCGGGCATACGCGCCGCGCTATATTCCCCTGCCGCATCCGTCGTGGCGCAACACCGGTTGGATCAAGAAAAATCCATGGTTCGAGGACGAGCTGGTTCCCTATCTCAGGCGGCGCGTGCGGCGTGTCTTGCGCTCCTGACGTTCGCCGCGGCCTGCGCGCCCAGGATCGCGGGGCAGGGCATCGAAAACGTCACGCCCCAAATCCAGCCGGATGCGTTCGTCACCCATGACGGTCTGCGGCTGCCGTATCGGCACTGGGATGCGGAACAGCCGATCGCCATCATCGTGGCGTTGCACGGCATGAGCGATTATTCGAACGCGTTCGACATGCCCGCAACCTGGTGGTCGACGAAAGGGATCACGACCTACGCCTATGATCAGCGCGGCTTCGGCCAGTCACCGAACCGGGGTCTGTGGCCGGGCGCGGATGCGCTACGCGGCGATCTCACCGATTTCGTCGAAGCCGCGCGCGCGAAGCATCCGAACCTGCCGGTGTATGCGCTCGGCGAAAGCATGGGCGGCGCGGTTGTGCTTACCGCGCTCGCGAGCGCGCGCCCGCCTAGGGTCGATGGTGCGATTCTGGTGGCGCCCGCCGTCTGGTCGCGCAACGATATGCCGTGGACGTATCGCGCCGCGCTCTGGACGGTGGGGCATACGGTGCCGTGGATGACGTTCACCGGACGCGGCCTCAACATCTGGCCGTCGGACAATATCGAGATGCTGCGCAAACTCGCACGCGATCCGCTCTTCCAGCATGAGACGCGCGCCGATGCGATCTACGGCCTGGTGGATCTGATGGATCAGGCACACAACGCGCCTGCCCATCTCGATCATCCGCCGGATATTCTGTTTTTGTACGGCGCCAAGGATCAGATCATTCCCGCGCCACCCACCGAAGCAGTGATCAAGGCACTCGATGGCCATGCGCGCGTAAAGCGCTACGACCACGGCTACCACATGCTGATGCGGGATCTGGAGGCAAAAAAAGTGTGGAGCGACACGCTGGACTGGATCGCCAGCGGCCGCTCCAGCCCGGATTGAACGAGCCGTTCCGCTGGCGGCGCATCGAATGGCGTTCCAGACGTGAGCGGATTCCTGCTTTTCAATCCTTTTTCTATTCTTCGTCCGGAGGTGTTGGAGGGCGTTTGTCTTCGATAAAATATCTCCCGGACAGCGGAGCCCGTATTTTCCGGAATCGCTGTGGCGCCTGCGTCTTATCGACGAATTCCCAGAGGTCGCCTGTAGCGCGAGAATCGGCGAATGTCAGGGCGCCTTCGCTAATGCCGAAATTGCTTTCAACGAAGCGCACGATGCTTCCAAAATCATTGCGCCGGTTGTCGATATATCCTTTCGGTGTGTAGGCGGAAATGAAGAGGAACGGCACACGAAAGCCGTATTGATAACCTCCCTCGGGGTAGGGCAGGAATTTTGGTGCCTCATGATCGTACCAGCCGCCCCAATCGTCCCAGGTAACGAGAATCGCGGTCGAGTCCCAGTAGCTGCTTTCGTCCGCATTCTTGCAGTGGCTGGCGCCCACGGCGTTGACGATCGATGCGACCCAAGACGGTCCGCCGCCGGTGTTGCCCAATGGATGGTCGGAATTTTGACCTGTCGGAATGACCCACGCCACATTGCGCAATCGACAGCTTGCGATGTCCGTCAGCACGTTCGCAGGTACGAGGTCCACATTCTGGGCCCAGCTTGTCCCCGTGCAGCTGCCTTTCTCAGGGACGCAAATGTGGGCGATCGCGTTTGGCGCGTTCCATAGGCTACCAGCGGATGGCGCGTAGTATTTCCAGGATAACTGATCGCCATCGAGCAGATCCGCGAGTGTTGTGCGCTCGAAGCACGGGAAAACTGTATTTTTCGGATCTTCATAACCGTTGGGATCGATAATCTGCACCGTTTGCGTAGACTTGGCTGGGCAGCCGTCCCGGCCATCTCCAATCTTATTCTCGGAAACGAAGTAACCCGCGTGATCGTCGGATTCGGTCGGTGCCGAGGTGGCTCCGAAAATAAACTGGTGTGCGGGAAAACTGGGCCCCTGGTTGGTCTGAAACATGTAGTTCGCCCAACCATACCGCTTGGCCATCGTGAGATACGGATTCAAGATGCCGTCTGAATTGCCGACGTAAGCAAAGCTCGCATTCGCCGGACAGTTCCCCTGGCAGCGAACGTCGCCCGCGGCGTCCATGAGGCATTGACCGCTCTGCACATCGAGATCGCATTGAGCTACGAACGAGGGATGACCGTGCGCGGTTGAATATTTGTTGGCGAGAGGGACCGCGACGGGTTCCGTGACGCCGCCAGCGGCATGCTTGTCGAGCCAATGCGCCGTTTGAATGTCATACTGCTTTGCGTTCGGGTGAACGCTGCAGGCGCGGGGTTTCGCGCACAGCGCAAAAAAAAGATTGTCAGGCGTTCTATTTTCCTGAACCACGATCACAATGTGCTGGAAGCTTGCGAACCGCGCTTCAGCAAATCCCATTCCGAGCCAGAGCAACGCGAATGTGTACGCGATGCAGGTCTTCATGCCGCGCCCGTTATTTGTTTACAACGACGTTCGCCTGAAGTTGCCCGTCCAACGTGGGGACATCAAGTACGGAAAAGACTGGATGGAGGCAGAAAAATGTGGAGCGACACGCTGGACTGGATCGCCAGCGGCCGCTCCACACCGGATTGATCAACGCCCTGGAGGCGGCGGTCCGTTCTGATCGTCCGGGTACTGACCACCTGGAGGACCGTAATCACCCTGGCCGCCGGGGCCACCCGGAGGCGGGCCGCCCTGCATATCGTTAGGCGTCGCGGGGACCTGTTCCCAGCCGCGCTTGCAGCTCTTTATGTAGGGATAGTAACCCTCGGGGCTGCTGCAATGGTACCAGACGCCGGCTCCTTCGTCAGGGCCGCCCTGATACGCGCCGGGTCCGCCCTGCATGTCGCCGGGACCGCCGGGCGGATAATCGCCGCCCTGGCCGTAACCCTGATTGGGGCCAGGACCCTGATCCGGGCCGTAACCCTGGTCGGGGCCTTGATCGGCGTCATAACCCTGGTCGTCGCCGTCGTCATAATAGTCGTCGCCGTAATAGGTCGGCGAGACGTACTCCGGGTACGGATAGACGGGTGCGTTGTAGAAATAGAAGTTGCCGCCCACGCCCCACCACCAACCGTAACGGCCGTGCCACCACATGTGACGCCAATGGCCGCCGTTCCACCACCGGCGCTCGACGGGCGTGAAGTGGCGGAAGTCATTGTGGAAAACAAAGCGGTTGCGCACCGCCGGACGGGGACCGCCATGCCAGGCGCCACCGTGCCAGGCGCCGCCACCATGCCAGCCGCCACCGTGCCAAGCGTGCGGCGCGGGATGTGCGGGGTGCGCCGGACGATCCCGCTCGGCATTGGCGGCACCTCCCGTGAACAATGCCGCGCCCAGCAAAAGCGCGGAGAACAATGCAGTCTTACGCATGACGGTGCTCCTGTGACATGAAACTGGTATCTCGGGTGCCACTTTCGTGTTTCGATCCTGAACCGCAGATGAACCCGCGGTACGGTGGCGCATTATTAATGAGCGGGGAACCGGAACGTTCCTTTTAGGCTAACGGGCGCGGTTATAAGCCTGTTCCACCATTTGCTGGAATTGCACCACGCCATTCTCGAACACGAGTGACAGCCGGCCGCGATCGTAGACGCCCGTCTGCAGGTTCTGCTGCACACGTTCGCAGATCTTGATGTCTTCGTCCGCGACGGCCAGATTCCACTGCATCATCCGCTCGCGTTCCTCTTCCTTTGCCCGATCGAGATCGGTGAAAAAGAAGCGATAGTGCAGGCGAATGCGTCCGGCGCCGAGCGGTTCGAGCTGTTCGATGTTCATGCCCCAGTCGTAGATGTTCAGGAACAGGCCCGGCAGGCGCCAGAGCCACGCGCCATCGGTCATGCCACCATCGCGCGCGCGGGCGGAATGCTTCTGCAGCGTGTCGCCCAGCGTTTCGACGCGATAGCTCGCCATGTCGATGGCGGCGTTCAGTCCGGGATGGATGGTGGGGACGTGCCAGCCCTCGGCATAGTTGTCGCAGTACGTCTTCCAGTTGACCTCGGCGTCGATCGTGAGTTTGCGCGCGAGACGCATGTTCTCGAGGGGATAGCGCGAAGCGGCGCTTGCGATGTCGCGCATCCACGCGTCCAGCGACGGCGCATCGTTCGAGAGGCACACGAACACGAGCCCGCGCCAGGTCTCGCAGCGAACGGGGAAGAGACCGTATTCCGCCTTGTTGATGTTCATGGCCGGCGCGTTCACAAGACGGCCTTCGAAATCGTAGCGCCAATTGTGATAGGGGCAGGTAAGGCGCTCGACATGGCCGCAATCGGTGAGCACCACGGGCGATGCGCGATGGCGGCAGACATTGTGGAATGCGCGCAATCCACTCTCGCCCATCAGCACCAGAACCGGCGTGCCGGCGACTGATGTGGTGACGAAATCGCCGGCTTTTGAAAAATCGCTCGCATGCGCCGCGAGAACCCAAGTTTTCGCCCAGATTTCCTTGCGCTCGATGCCCCAATATTCCGGCGCCCAATAGGCGCGGGCGGGCAAAGTCTCCGGCTCGCGCGTGCGCACGATCTCATTCATGGCGATGTTCCTGTTTTGCCTATTTTGCCCTGACCGGCGGTGCTTTCACAAGCCGGCCAGGGCGAGCACCGCGAATGTCGCGAGCCAGTGCTCGCCCATGTAATCGCCCGCCACGTGCTTCAACGTTTCGGTTATATGGGCGTCGGCGGCATCCAAGAGGACCCTTTCCCGCGCATCGCCCGTGCGGGCTTTCGCAAGCGCGCGCATGCACCACGCGCGGCTCAGATTGAGGCCGTCGAGATGGGCGATCTTGCCGTCGCTGCGGTCGCTGACGCGCGCGGGCGTGAAAAGCGTTTCCGGCTTTTGCTCCGCCAGGTCGGGAAGGGAGGCCGAAAACCACGGCTTGAATTCGGCCTCCGGCATCGAGCGGCGCATGCATTCGGCTTCGACCAGCGTGGGCGAGAGAAAGTCGTCGCCGCTGGGCTCGAAATTGCGGATATCCCGGTCATTGCCGAACCACGCGCGCGCGTAGGCCGCGAGGAACGCCTTGAAGGCCGCATTGTCCGTCGCGTTTGCGTATTCGTTGGCCAGGATTAGAGAGAAGGCGGTGTTGGCGTGCGTGCCAGCGCGAATGGGGTAGGTTAGTTTCGGTAGATAATTCTGAAAGCGCACCACGAATTCCTGTTCGAGAGGATGGATTGCCTCGGACCAACGAGTATCGGAATCTTTCCGCAACTCTGCGGCCAACATCAGAAACCATGCCCAGCCGTAGGGGCGCTCGAAGTTGCCGCTTGACGGCCGGTGAAGGTAGGCCAGCTCACCCGCAACCTTATTGGGCGTGAAGGCGTCATCGAACAGAAGCGCGATATCCGCCACGCGCGGCAAATCCGGGAGCAGGCGTCGCAGCCGTGCCAGCATCCAATAAGAATGCACGCAGCTGTGCCAGTCAAAGCTGCCGTAGAAAATCGGATGCAGGTCGCGCGGCGTACGCGCGTCGCCGTCTTCGCCCAGTACATGATCGAGTTTGTTCGGATATTCGCGGGCCACATGGCCGAGCGCGATGGTGGCGTAGCGCTCGGCCAGTTCGATCGTAAGACTGTGTTTCACCACACCTGAACGCGGTCGCCCGGCGCGAGGTAGAGCTTCTGGCCGGGCTTGACGTTGAAGGCGGGATACCAGGCATCGAGATTGCGCACGGTGTCGCCGCGATATTCTGCCGGCGCGTGGCCGTCGGTGGTGATCTGCTGGCGGAGCGCTTCTTCGCGTTCCTTCTCGCGCCAGCTCTGGGTATAGGCGAGGAAGAAGCGCTGGTCGCCGTTCAGCCCCTGCGAGACCGGCGCCTTTTTGCCGTTCAGCGAAAGCATATAAGCGTCGTGGGCAGCGGAGAGGCCCGCCACGTCGGCGATGTTCTCGCTCAGCGTCTGCTTGCCGTGGATGTGCAGGTCGGGAAACGGTGCATAGGCATCGAACTGTGCGGCAAGCTTCGCGCCTGCCGCCTGGAAATGCGCGAGGTCCTCCGGCGTCCACCAATTGGCGAGCCGTCCTTGGGCGTCGAACTGCGCACCGGTGTCGTCGAAGCTATGGCTGATCTCGTGACCGATCGTGGCACCGATGGCGCCGTAATTGCTCGCGGCGTCGGCGTTGGCATCGAAGTAGGGTGCCTGCAGGATCGCGGCCGGGAAGTTGAGCGCATTGGCGAGCGGGAGGTTCACGGCGTTGACTTCCTGCGGCACCATTACCCATTCGCCGCGATCAACCGGTTCATGCAGTTTTGCGAGACTGCGCTTGTATTCGAACATCTCCGCGCGGCGGATGTTGCCGAGCGCATCGCCACGCACGATCTCAAGCGCGGAATAGTCTTTCCACTTGTCCGGATAGCCGACGCCGACGCGCAGGGTTGCCAGCTTGGCGAGCGCCTTCTCCTTGGTCTGGGGCGACATCCAGGTGAGGTTGGAAATGCGCGCGTGATAAGCCGCGAGCAGTTCTTTCACCATCGCTTCGATCTTGGCTTTGGCCGACGGCGGGAAATACTTCGCCACATAGAGCTTGCCGACCACTTCGCCCAGCTTGGCGTTGGTGGAATCGATGGCGCGCTTCCAGCGGTCGCGGATTTTCGGCGTGCCGCTCAAGGTCGTGCCGTAAAACGCAAAACGTTCATTGACGAACGCGACTGGCAACACGCCCGCGAAATGCTCGATCAGGCGGTAGGTCAGATAATCCTTCCACGCCGCAACCGGTTCGCTTGCTGTGAGCGCGGAGATGCCCACGACCGCCGTCGGGTGCCACACAATGAAATCCTGCTGCCCGGAAAGGTTCGCGGCCGCGAGATAGTCATCCCAATCGAGACCCGGCGCCTTGGTTGCGAAATCGGAGCGCTTCCAGGGATTGTTCGCCTTCTGCACGTCTTCGGAATCCTCGCGCGAGGCATGGGTCTTTGCGATCTTGGTTTCGAGATCGAAGATGCTTTGCGCCTTGGCGTCGGCGTCGGCGATGTTCGCGAGCTTCAGCATCGCCGCAATATGCGCGCGGTATTTGGCGCGGATGGCTTCCATCTTCGGCGCTGGATCGATGTAATAGTCGCGGTCCGGCATGCCGAGGCCGCCCTGCAGGATATAGGGCACGTTGTGAGACGGATCGTCGAACGCCTGGGTGATCCACACACCGAAGATGTTGTCGGTATAGAAGTTGGTTGCGTTCAGCGCATCGACGTCGGCGCGCAGCGTCGATCCGAGGTAGGTGGAGAGCGTTTTCCTGTCGCCGATCGCATCGATGCGGGCCATGTCGTCCTTGAGAGGGCTGAGCCCTTTCGCGTCGATCGCGGCTTCGTCGAGATAGCTTGCATAGTAGTCGCCGACCTTCTGCGCGTCCGATCCGGCGGGCGGATGGCCTTTCGCCGCGTTCTGAATCAACCCGCGAACCTGCTCGCGCGTCTTCTCGATCAGGATCTCGCCGGGTCCATAGCTCGCCTTATCGGCGGGAATCTCGGTCGTCTTGATCCAGGTGCCATTGGCATAAGCGAAGAAGTCGTCGCCGGGGGCAACGGAATGATCGATGCCGGCGAGATCGATGCCATGTGTGGCGGGTGAATCCTTCGATGCTGCGGTCAACAGAACGGCGGATGCAAAGGCGGCGCCAAGGGCCGCGGCGCGATGAACAGGCATATCTTCCCCGCTGGTCATTTTCGTTGGCCGAACCCTAACCGTTCGTACCGCCCGATCAAGGACATAGCCGATCACGGCTTGGTGCAATGCGCGAAACGAGCCCCTCAGGCCACCGGTTCGGTGCGCTTGAATTCTTCCAAGTCGCGTTCGAGGAATAGTTCAGGAAAATGGTGGGCGTCGAAAATGCGGGTTACGTCAACCTTTACGCAGGCACCCTCTGCGTTGGTTTCAGAACCGCAGCCGCGTTTTCGGGGCGGCCGCGGTTCTGTTCAAAGGTTTCGACTGATCAGCCGCGCTGGCCTTTTTTATGCGTTGCCTGAAGATCGTTCACGCCTTGCAGCGCCTGGTTTGCTGTCGTCTGCGCAGCCTGTGCGGCACTCATCGCGCTTTGCGCCGTTGCCTGCGCCTGGTCCGCCTTCTGGCCTGCGCTATTCGCGGCGGAGAGTGCCTGGTCGGCGGTTGCCTGCGCGTGTTGAACTTCTTCTTCGGTTGCGCACCCGGCCATCAAGAGGGAGCCGGCGACCATAACAGGGATCAAAAACAATTTGCTCATTTGGTACTCCTCTCATTTCACAAAGTGGACGGTGGTAACCCACCGTCCGTCAAAATGGCTTCGCCGCACGCGGAGCACTCGCCACAGGCTGTCCCACCGCTTGACGGCAGGTTCCAGCATTCGACCAAGTCGTCTAATTGGGCGCAATTAGACCACGGTCCAACTACTGAGAGCCTTTTCGCCTGACCATTGGGCTGGTCAGGAAACGAAACGCCGTCCAAGCCGTTAAGGTCCGTGGTATGGCCAACAATCGCTTCACCAAAACATTATTGCTGAGTTCTCTGCTGATTTTCATCGCAGGGAACTTTTCGTATGCGGCGGAACATGACGGCGATTCTGCGGCGGATCCTGCGCGTGCATTGCACAATGTCGTGCTCGCGAAGGATCCCTCGGTACCGTCGGTTGCGCAGCTTGTGTCGCTTTACGAGGACCGTGACTTCCGCCCGATCTGGTCGGGCGACGGAGAGGGCGCGCGCATGGTCAGCGAAGTTCGCGCCACGCTCGCCCATGCAGACCGTCAGGGATTGCGGCCCACGGATTACATCTCGCCGGTCCTGCTAACCGACAAGGCGCCGAAGCAGGTGAAGCGCGCGGCGGAATACGATGTCGCGCTGACCGAAGGCCTGCTGCGCTACGCACACGATGTGCGCAGTGGTTTGCCGCCGCACGATGTCTACAAGGATGTGTTGCTTCCGAGTGTGGATTTCGATGCCGAGCCAGCTCTGAAACGCGCCTTACGCGCACATGCGATCCATGCCTTCCTCATGGGCCTGCCACCGCAGCGCGCGGAATATCGCGCGCTCGTGGCAGCGCTCGCGACCTATCGCACCATCGCGGCCAAGGGCGGATGGCCGACTATCAAGGTTGCTGGCAAGGCGGCGGGCGAGATCGATCTCGAAGGCGACGACCCGCGCGTTAAAGCGCTCATCAAACGCCTCGCGCTCGAAGATCCCGTGTTGGGCGCAAATCCGCAGCCGATGCCCGAAGACATCCAGGACGCGATCATCCGCTTCCAGACGCGCAACGGGATCGAGCCCGACGGCCGGATCGGCGGCGACACCCTCGCGGCGCTGAACGTGCCGGCATCGGTGCGCGCGGACGAGATCAAAGCCAATCTCGAACGCTGGCGATGGATGGCCTATGCGTTCGAGCACCGCTACGTCGCGGTGAACGTTCCGGACCAGAGTCTGGATATGATGGTCGACGGGCAATCCGTCCTGCATTCGAAGGTCATCATCGGCAAGAAGGCGACACCGACGCCGATCACGCGCATGGTAGCGCAGACGGTGATCGCCAATCCGCCCTGGACGATCCCGTCGGATATCGCTGCACGGATGATCCTTCCGCATCTCAAGCAAAGCCCCGATTACCTCGCGTCCCGGAACATGGTGCTGGTCGATCGCCCGGAAGGCAGCGATCCCCAGGGCGCCGACATCAACTGGCGCAGCGTGAAGAAGGCCGATTTCAATTACCAGCTCGTGCAGAGCCCGGGGCCCGACAACGCGCTCGGCGCGCTCATGCTGGATTCGCCCAACGAGTTCGGCGTCTATCTGCACGACACGCCGAAGAAGAAACTGTTCGACCAGCCCGACCGAGAAGCGAGCAATGGCTGCATCCGCGTGCAGGGGATCTATCCGCTGGCGTCGTGGGCGCTGTCCAACGATGCGATGGGTGCGTCGGAGCGGCTCGATGCGGCGATCGACACCGGCCAGACGCAGACGATCACACTCGACGAGCCGCTGCCGATCTATGTCCTTTACTGGACCGCCATTCCCCAGGACGACGGTACGGTCGGTTTCCGCCCCGACCTCTACGGCCGTGATCGCAAGCTCCTTTCCGCCATGTCGACGCGCAAGGAGCACGACACACGCCAGCTAAGCGCGATGCTGACGACCGCGGAGCCGCAAGCCAATTAGCGCGGAGTCGCGCCTATGCTACAACATCGACATGAAAGTCTATTTTGCTTCGGACCATGCCGGGTTTGAGATCAAGAACAGGCTCGTCGCATATGTCCGCGACGAACTCGGATACGAGGTCGAGGACTGCGGCGCTTTCGTAGACAATCCTGAGGACGACTATCCGGCGATCATCGCCGCCGCCGCCGAAAAGCTCTCGGACGACGTGGCTTCAGGCAAAGATAGCCGCGCCATCGTGGCCGGAGGCTCAGGGCAGGGCGAAGCCATCGTCGCCAACCGGTTCAAAGGCGTCCGCTGCGCGCTCTATTATGGCGATCCCGGCAAGGATCAGGTGGACGCCCCCGAAAACATCTCGATATCCTCGCCTCGACGCGCGAGCACAACAACGCCAATGCACTTTCCTTGGGCCTGCGGTTTCTGACGCTCGACCAGGCCAAAGAAGCAGTGGCGCGCTGGCTGGCAGCGCCGTTCCCCGGCGAACCGCGCCATGCCCGCAGGATCGCGCAGATCGATCGGGTTCCTTGACGTGACGCTGCCTGTGGCCGGATAGACACGACGATTAGCCATCGCTTGATGTTTTATTTTTGGATGGAACGGAACGCTCAACTTACTCATTGTGAGTGGGCAAGTTTGTTTGGAAGTGAACAATGTCCGATGCCGGGGGGGCGCCGCCAGGGGAGACGTCGCAGCGCGTCCCCGCGATACTGGTTGTGGACGACGACGCGCTCATCCGTCTCACATTATCCGATTATCTGCAGGATCAAGGGTTCAAGGTTCTGGAAGCAAGTTCGGGGGACGAGGCGCTGGGGGTTATGGCCGCGCCGGGTTTCACCGTGGATCTTGTGGTTACCGATGTGACGATGCCCGGAGTGACCGATGGGTTCGCCCTGGCCAAATGGATTGGCGAGAACCAGCCCGCCGTCCCGGTGATCGTGACGTCTGGAGACGCCGAGAAGATCGCTTCGGCTGCGGATAGCGGCGGCTTTCGGTTTGTCGCCAAGCCCTACGAGTTGGACGCGGTCGCCGAATACGTCAGACAGGCTCTGAAGCAACGCAACGCTTCATAGGCGCGTCGTGGCATCCGGGCCCATCCTGTCGGCCAGGTTCTCATGCGCTCATGGCGGTCAAGCAGGCCTCTTCCGGAAAGCGCACGGCGATGTGCTGCCGAAAGTTTCCAATGGCTTTCACCTGGAGAGCGGCCGCCAGGGCCCGACAGGCTGCCGCTCGTGGTCTGCGATCGTTGCGACGAAATCATGGAGCTGTGGCTCTCCGGTTAGCCATCGGTATCGCGCCCGCGCGGCTTTCGCTTGTGGCCGAACTGGTGTGAGACGCGGCGCTACCTTCCCCGGTATCTCAGCGCCTCCAGCAGCAACCCGAACGCCGGCGTCATCTGCTTCCGGCTCGGATAGTAGAGATGATAGCCGGGGAAGGGCGGCGACCAATCCCCGAGTACGCGAACAAGGCGTTTCTCCGCGATGTGCCCGCGCACCATGTCCTCGGGCACATAGGCAATTCCAAGACCGAGAAGCGCCGCCGAGACGATGGCACCGGCGCCGTTGCAGATGATCTGCCCGCTCACGCGAACGTTCACCGGCCGTCCGTTCTTCTCGAACTCCCACGCGTAGAGCCCGCCCGCGGTCTGAAAGCGCAGGTTCAGGCAATTGTGCTGCGTCAAATCCTGCGGCGTCCTGGGTTTGGAATGCGCTTCGAAATAGGAAGGTGTTGCCACGGCCGCCATGCGAAGCTCCGGGCCGATCCTGACCGCGATCATGTCCTTCTCGACCTGTTCGCCCAACCGGATGCCGGCGTCATAGCGTTCGGCCACGATGTCCCTGAGCCCGGCGTCGATTACGGCCTCCACGAAGATGTCGGGATAGTCGAGCATGAACTTCGCCAGCGCGGGCATGAGGAGTGTTTCCGCCGCGTGCAGGGAGATGGTGATCCTGATGGTTCCCGCGGGTTTGTCGCGAAACTCGCTCAGGGAGGAGATCTCTGCTTCGATTTCGTCGAAGCGCGGACCGATGTTGCGCAACAGGCGCTCGCCAGCTTCCGTGGTCGAGACGCTGCGTGTCGTGCGGGTGAGAAGCCGCACGCCCAGGCGTTCTTCCAGGCCCCGCACGGTCTGACTCAAGGCGGATTGCGAAACCCCGAGATGTGCCGCCGCCCGCGTGAAGCTCCGCTTCCGCGCGACCGCGAGGAACGCCACAAAGTCGTTGATCTGACGCGTTCTATTCATAAGCCAGACTTATAACGACAAGTTGAATTCGATGCCTACCCATATAGGTGGTCCGGGCCTATTTCTCGTGCGTTCCCAAACGGGCAATGCGGCTCGTATCCAAGGAGTGATCGAATGCAAAAGCGCAAACTCGGCAAAAGCGGCCTTGAAGTCTCGGCCCTCGGCTTCGGCTGCATGGGGCTCAATTTCAGTTATGGAACCGCTCTCGACAGGAAGGATGCCGTAGCCCTAATACGTGCCGCGCACGAGCGCGGCGTGACGTTCTTCGACACGGCGGAAGTCTATGGCCCGTTCACCAACGAGGAAATCGTGGGTGAGGCGCTGGCGCCGGTCCGCGACAAGGTCGTGATCGCGACCAAGTTCGGTTTCAACATCGTCGACGGCAAGCAGCAGGGCCTTAACAGCCGCCCCGAACATATCAGGCAGGTCGCCGATGAATCGCTCAAGCGTCTCGGCATCGAGATGATCGATCTCTACTATCAGCATCGCGTCGATCCGAACGTCCCCATCGAGGATGTCGCAGGTGCGGTGAAGGATCTGATCGCGGCCGGCAAGGTCCGTCACTTCGGATTGTCGGAGCCGGGAGCCCAGACGGTGCGGCGCGCACACGCGGTGCAGCCGGTCACCGCACTTCAGAACGAATACTCGCTCTGGACGCGCGGACCGGAGACCAACGGGATTCTCAGGGCGTGCGAGGAACTCGGGATCGGGTTCGTCCCGTACAGCCCGCTGGGGAAGGGCTTCCTGACGGGCGCCATGAGCAAGGACACAAAGCTCGCACGGAACGACTTCCGTTCGACCATTCCGCGTTTCACGCCAGAAGCGATGGCGCAGAACCAAGTTCTCGTCGATCTCTTGAAAGAGATCGGCGCGGAGAAGAGCGCGACGCCGGCACAGATTGCGCTCGCATGGCTGCTTGCGCAAAAGCCCTGGATCGCGCCAATCCCCGGCACGACCAAGCTCCACCGGCTCGAAGAAAACCTCGGCGCGGTGAACGTCGAACTGACGCCGGACGATCTCAAGCGGATCGAAGCCGCCACCGCGAAGATCAAGATCGAGGGCGATCGCTACGCCCCGCAACAAATGGCAATGACAGGACGATAAAGGAGAATTCCTTCTCGATCATCACCCAAAAAAAGTGGAGTGCCCAATGCAGAATGTGGTTTTGAACAACGGGATCGAAATGCCCGCGCTTGGCTTCGGCGTGTTCCAGATGCGCGACCTTGCCGAATGCGAGCGCAGCGTTGGCGACGCGATAGAGGCCGGCTACCGGCTTATCGACACGGCCGCGTCCTACATGAATGAGGAGGCCGTTGGCCGCGGCATCAAGAACAGCGGCGTGCCGCGCGACCAAATTGTTCATTACGACGAAGCTCTGGGTGCAGGACGCGAGTTATGAAGGTGCGAAGCGGGCGGTGAGAAATTCCCTCAAGCGCCTGCAACTCGACCGCCTCGACCTTTACCTGATCCACCAACCTTACGGCGATGTTTATGGGGCGTGGCGCGCGATGGAAGAGCTGTACAGGGACGGCACGCTCAGGGCTATCGGGGTCAGCAACTTCTACTCCGACCGCATCGTGGATTTCGTTCTCAACAATGAAGTCACACCTGCCGTGAACCAGATCGAGGTCAATCCCTTCAATCAGCAGATCGAGGCCGAGAAAATTCTCGACGAGCACAAGTTCCAGGCCGAGGGATGTGCTCCATTCGCCGAGGGGCAACATGGAATATTCGAGAACGAGATCCTGCGCACGATCGGCGCCAAATACGGCAAATCGATAGCCCAGGTGATCCTTCGCTGGCACATCCAGCGACGAATCGTGGCGATCCCGAAATCCGTGAAGAAGGAACGGATGATCGAGAACTTTTCGGTGTTCGATTTTCAATTGAGCGATGCAGATATGGAAGCAATCAGGAGCCTGGACCGGAAAGCGACGGCCTTCTTCGATCATCGTGATCCTGAATGGGTAGAAAGGCTGAACACGCGCAAGCTCGAAATCTGATTTCAGGGCGGGAATCCGATACAACGAAAAGCCGGATTACGCCCTAGCAAATGAAAGGCAAACCATGACCGACAAACCGAAACACCCCTTCGCCGATGTCGCGCCCGCACTCGCGGATATCACTGACAATGTCCTGTTTGGCGATGTGTGGAAACGGCCCGGGCTCAGTCCGCGCGACCGCAGCCTCATCACCGTCGCGAGCCTGATCTCGCTCTATCGGACGAACGAGTTGCCGTTCCACCTCAAACGCGCGCTGGAGAATGGCGTCACGCGCGACGAACTTGCGGAGACCATAACGCACCTTGCGTTCTACGCCGGCTGGCCTACCGCAGCCACCGCCGTCGGGATTGCGCGCAAAGTGTTTGAAGAAGCGGGCGTTTAGGGGCAGGGGTTGTTCGAACGCGGCTGTCCCATGCGGCACAAATTGGGACACTCAGGCCACGGAACCTTTGTTTAACGCCTGTGGTCGAAAATCGGCGTGGGCCTTCTTTTGGGGATCGCGCCATGCGCCGCATTTTGCTTTTTGTGCTGTCGTTGCTGTGGGTCGCGCCGCTTGCCGCGCAGGCGGAGCCGTCGCATCATAGTCCCGGTCTGTTTCTGGTGTTCTTCCAGCCGTGGTCCGCAGACCTGGATGCCGGCAACACTAAGATCGTTCAGGCGGCGGCCACGCAGGCCAAGAAGGTCGCGCAATCGCACGTCACGGTACTCGGTTATGCCGACACGGAGGGCAGCGCCAAGGCCAATCTCGATCTTGCGAAGCAGCGTGTGGAAACCGTACGCCAGGCGTTGGTGCACGCGGGTTATCCCGATGACGCGATCACGGTGAAACCGGTGGGCTCGGTGCCGCCGATGGGCGACGCGCAGGAATCGCGGCGGGTGGAAATCACTATCCGCGCACCCTAGTGACGGCGATTGAACGGCGGGCGCGTGATGCGCATCCGCACACGCGATTGTGCCGTCACTGCGATGCGATGGCGGTGGCCTTTCGCAGCACCTCATCGGCGGGCGTTTGGACCACGGGTACGGCGATGGCGATATCCGGAACAACGCCCCGCGCGGCGCGGTCGCCGTTTGGACGCACGATCCTGGCCTTAGGATAGCCGACGGCGATATGCGTGTTGGGTAGCGTGAACTGCTCCAGCGCGCCATAGGTTGTAGCCATGTCCGAGGTCTCCTCGCCGATCACGGTCCCGAACCGGTAGTCCTGCACCGTGGCGGCAACCGCGACCGCGTTGGAATAGGACTGGCGGTCGATCAACACGAAAACCTTGCCGGCGAAGCGCTCACCCTTGCGCGGCTGGGCGTACGGGATTTCGAAATCGACGAGCGCTCCGTTCTTCGCCCGGGCATAGAGGCGCGCATATTGCTGCGAGATGGGGCCAGCGGCGGCTGCGTCATGGGCGATGCGCGCGCGATTGGCGGCCGTCGACTGCGGGCTCACCTTCACCTTGAACTGGGAGTAGAAGCGGAAGGGTTTGTTCGCGAACCACGCAATCATCGGATCGCTGAACAGATTGTCGCCGCCGGGATTGCCGCGCAGGTCGACGATGACGCTTTTCGCATGCGCCGCGCCGAACTTGGCGAAGGCTTCGTCGAGAAAGGTTTTGTAAGCGGAATTGTCCCATTCCTCGGCGCCGGTCTTGGCCTCGGCGTTGTAGAACGGGCCGGGGCGCAGATAGCCAACGCCGCCACCCAGCATTCTGCTCTCGCGCAGCGGCTCTTCGAGATTCAGCATCGCGGGTTGTGCTGCGGTGAATGCCGTCATCTCGGCAGCGGTTCTCGCGGGCAGACGCAGATGTCTCGCCGTGCCGTCAGGCTTTCGGATGTCGAGATCGAAGCCGTCCACCTCGCCGAGTTCGATCCACACATAGATCGGGAAATCGTATTCCATCAGCGAATGTGCCATGTAAGGCGTTTCGGCCGACACATGGCGCTCGGTGCGCGCGAGCCAGCCGGCCGCGCTCGTGCCGTCCGTGCCCAGAATCTCGTCGCCCGGCTCGATCTCCTTGAGCCCGCTGGCATTGCGCGCGACATAGACGCGCCCCTGCACGATGCGAACCGACAGCGGGAAGACCTTGCCACCGCTCTTCTTGTAGGCGGCCCACCGGTCATAGGGGAAATCGATGCGGGTATGGCCCATATGGATGTGGGCGAGGAACTGCTCGAAGCGGTCCTTCACCTGGAATTCGGTAAGTGGCGTGTCGAATCCGGCGAGGCCTTTTGCGTAGAACGCATCGAGCTCGGATTTCGGCGTGAAGGCATAGAGATCGACATGCGCCGATTTAAGGCCGCGATACATCGCCGCAAAATCTTCCCTGATCTCCCGCGGCGCGTAGAGCCGCCCGGCCGCGGCTTGTCCGGACAGCGCGGCATACAAGGCCGCGATCATCATCGCTGTCCGCTTCATCGGCACGCTCCCCTTGACCAGGACGATTTATGTCGCGCGGGCGAGGGTGCAAGCGCCGGGCTTCCATACGCGCCCCGCATGAGCCTCAACTAGTGCCGGCCAGCGCGGGCGGTAGACCGGGAAGCGGCCCGCCTGGATCTTGCGCGTCTTGAACTCGGCAGTCTGGCCGTCCGGACACTCGGTGCCGTCGGGACAGAATACATAGCCCCGGCCCGTGCCCACATTGATCGTGATCAAGCCGTTGTTGTGATCGCCGTGGCGAACGCCGAGCCGTATTGATTCCACCGCGCGGAACTTCGCACATTCCCGCGCGTTGCGTGGATATGAGGGAAAAGATCGCGATTGCACTTCTGTGTATGGTTCTTGGCGGCTGCACGACGGTCCATGACTACGTTTACGGTCCGTCGAACCATTTCATTGTATTCTTTAGCGGCAAAGGGACGGCGCTTTCGTCCGACGGACGAGCCATCGTCAAAAGCGCGGCAGCACGGATCGCGACGTCCCGTCCGACATCGGTCGTGATCGAATCCGGTGTCGATGCCGGCGGAAACCTAGCCGAACCGCGCTTTGCCGCTGTTCGGCAGGCGTTGATCGACGATGGTGTTGCACAGGATTTGATCGCGCGCTCCGCCATCCCCGGCCCGAAACTCGCCGGCAACAACAACAGCACCGGTGACCAGCGCGTGGAAATCAGATTGCTCGCGAAGGCGCCCTAGCAAAGATACGGGTTCGTCACGGCCTCTTCGGTGGTCCACACCGCTGCATTGTTGCGGACGGCGATTGTGATCACGTTGCAGGTTCCAACAACACGTCGTACTGGTACCATTCTTCCGGCCCCGCAAAGATGCTTTTGCGACGCTTTGAAATCTCTTTGGTTGTGTATCCATGTGCACTCGCGATCTCGAATAGTTCCTCCTTCGACGAACCGAGTTTCAGTAAGCTACCCTCTGACACCTCGAGTACAATCGGGGGGCGACGGATTGAAGCAAGCAGCTGTTGCATCCCGCGAAGCACCTTCACCTCTGCACCTTCGACGTCGATCTTTATCAGCCGAGGGGCAGTCGCCAGATGCGCTTGCGCGTAGCGGTCGAACGTATCAAGTGCCACCTCAACGCATTCTCGGCTATTGCGCGATTTCCGAAATGAAGAGGCGCCCGAGTTATTTTCCCCATCGAGGTGAATAACCCCGCGTCTCGTCTCATCGGAAAGTGCTATCGGGACGACAGTGATATTTTGCAGATCGTTTAGCAGTATATTCGCACGTAATTTTTCCAGTGTGATTGACACGGGTTCAAAAGCTATCACGCGGCCAGTGGGACCTACGATCTGGGCTGCAAGTAAGGAAAAGATGCCGATATTCGCGCCAATATCGACAAATGTATCTCCTGGCCGAAGAAACGCCCGAAGTACATTTTCGACCTCAGGCTCAAATTGTGATTTGATGAAAACTTCTCTTTGGATGAAGTCGGTTGTATCGACATCGATGATAATTCCGCTCCTCATTCTCAGCGTTACTTGCAAAGGGCTTGAAGCCAGATGACGGCACAATATTTCAACCAGACGCCATTTGCCTTTGTCGAAAGGAACCAGGCGCAAGTATGTTTTTATTAAACTGATGAACGCCCCACGCACGCCGCGCCTCAAGACAATCTCAGGTTAATATGGGACCACCAAGCTGTCCGAAAATCGAGCCCGAAGGCTGTATCATTTTGCACATTCCGGGGTTCCCGATTTTCCTACGTCCAATCGTCGCTTGGATGCCGCGGGACGCCATATACTGCAAGTGCTATAAGTGCTCGACAGTCGCCAGTTGACTCTCGCGCACGCCGCGCGCGTACTTGTCCGTGGCCGATAACAAAAGAGGGTATCGTGCATCGACGTTCTTCTCTGCATGCGGCGTGCGCCTTGGCGTTGGCAGCACTGGCCTCCACTCCAGCATTGGCTATCAGTACTTATGGCGCCTGGGACGGAACCAATTACGTCGAGCCGTTCGGCTGCGACGCCACGGCGACCTATGGCCAGGTCATCACGGTCACAGGCAAGACCACGCTGAACAACTTTGCGTTCTCGTGGGCCACCCATAACAACACCACGGGCTCGATGGTGGTCCGCGGAGAGGTCTATGCATGGGACGGCACGAAGGCCACTGGCAATGCGCTCTGGGAATCCCGGCCGCGCAAGATCGCATTCCAGGATTCCGCTTTCCACGTGGAAAGCTTTAAACCCGGCGCTCTGCCACTGACGCTGCATCAGCAATATGTGCTGTTCGCGAGTTTCTCGAAGGACTTCGGAAGCTGCACGAACAATTACGAGCTCCAATGGGGCCTCGTAAACGACGAAGGTGCCTATCGCAAAGGGACGTTCGTCTACCAGAACAACGGCGCCGATGCATCGCAATGGACCACCGCGTCCTGGGAGACGACCTATGGCGGCGATCTCGCGTTCAGAGCGGCGCTCCGTTAGACCAGCGATCTTTGTTGTCGATTACGACCGCGTCTCATTCTGCGCTCCGGATGAAACCCGCAATTGCGGGCTTCACCGATATCCAGACGATCATCTGGCACAACACCGACGAAGCCTTCACGAAGATTCGGAGATGTCCGCGCCTGGGCGTGCCGGGGTGCTGTCCTTATCTGACCCCATCCACAACGGCTCCCGTCTCAAGGCTTTGCCCAACGCGGCGTTGCTGCTGCGCTCGCCACTGGGCGCGACGAGTTTCTGCCAGCCCATGAACTCTTCCAGGGAAAGACTGTAAAGCTCGCTTGCCTGCTCGAAGCTCAGCAAGCCGATTCGAACAGCCTTAACGACGAGCATCTTCCGGGCTACATACCACCGCCGTGTGTTCGGCGCTGGGAGATCGGCGAGTGTCAGTCCGGGCGGATTCCGCCCAATCGGATGGTATCTCCTGGCACGCGTCTGTCCCATGGTTGTCTCCTTCAAACCACGGGTAGACTTAGGGGAACCTGCAATCCCCAGATGAGCAATTTTGATCATCGTCTAGTGGTAGTTCCAAACGTGGTTTCCAAAGGGTTAATGAGCTAGTCCGATGCCGCAGATAGGCATTTACCGTTCGAGGTGCGGCGTTTCGTGAAGAACCAGGTTTAACAAGGATTTGTGGACGACGATGCCGCCCTTGAGATCGCTGTCGCCGTTGTAGTCGATGAAGCCCAGTTTGCGGAACTTGTTCATAAAGAAACTCACGCGGGATCTGGTTGTCCCGATCATCTCCGCAAGTGTTTCCTGGCTGATCTTCGCGATCAAGGGGGTGGGAGATCCCTCCTTGCCGAAATTGGCCAGCAGCAGGAGCAACCGCGCGAGACGTCTTTCGCTCGAGTTGAACAATTGATCCACTAGGTCTGCTTCGACGCGAATGGTCCGACTCAAGAGATACGCAATGAACAACTCCGAAAACGCGGATTCCTTGCGCAGCACTTTGGTGATCGCGGCCTTCTCGATGCACATGACGTCGCATTCCGTCATGGCCGTTGCCGTCGAGATGCGGACACGCTGTGCGGCGAGGCATCCTTCGCCAAAGAAATCGTCCGCTGCGAGGATTGCGACGACGGCCTCTTTGCCCTGCTCCGATACGACGGTGAGTTTCACCTTGCCTTGTTGAATGAAGAACACGGATCGCGCCGGCTCCCCCTGCGAGAAAATGACGTCACCCTTTTGGTGTTTGACGTGCCTGCGCCCTTCGCCGACCTTGGCCAGAAATGCCGTCGGGCTAAATAGTGATTTGCCTCTTGCGGCCATCGCGCCTCCCTTTAAGGTTGATTTTAGATGGTTGAAAGTAGCGCCACCCGGGGTCGGGGCCAATCGTGCCGGCAAAGAAATTCAGCTGCCGCCGGGCGACTCGATTGGGAACTTGGCGTTGTCAGACTATTCGGCTACAGCGGCACGTCTGAGCAAAATTGACCACCAAGCCGAGAATCTCTGCGCATTTCGCGCGATCCGCGTGATCGGGCGGCGAACGACCGGTCCCGGGACGGCAAAAGAGCCTAACCGCCCAACTATTTACAGCGCGCGCACTGCGAAATCATCTCGCCGTCGCACATAATTTTGAAGCGCGCATACGAGACATCCTTCAGCGCAAAAAGTGCATCTATGGCCTCGTCGTCGTCGCCACACAAAGGCCTGCCGAGATCGCAGGTCCTGAAGCGCCACGGCCCGCCGGCGACACTGGTACGATAGGCTTTGGCGCGTGTGCAAGCTGTTCGATATTGCTCAATAAGGAAACACGGGGCCGGCGCGCAAACGCGATCGTCTATTTCGCAAGAGCTTTCAGTTTCTCTTCGGACAATTCCCAGAATGGCTCGGGTATTTGGACGCCAACGATCAAGAGATGATCGACATTGTTGTCATCTACGCCCAGCGGCAAGAATGCGGTCTCATGATAATGAAATACCTCACCGGGCAGGTCGTGATCGATCGGTCCTCGCATGATGAAGGGCATACCGGTTGAACGCGCGCGGTCATATGCGGCCCGCAATATCGCGCCCAATCTGGGCGCCGCGGCCTCAATTGCAGTAACGCGTATTCCTTTGAAGTATGTCTTGAACGCCTGTCTTTGAACTTCTCCCACGTACCGATATTCGTAATCGGCGCCATGATCGATGACCCCTACGATAACGCAGCTGGGCAGAAATCCTGCCATGCCTCTCAAAGTCAGATCGGCGCGTGCGGGAAAACGGCGTGCGCCGCATAAGGAACGCCAATAGTTCACACCGCTTTTGACGTAGGCGGTCTTTGCGTCATCTACGGAAGTTGGCGTGGCAACGATTTCTCTTTGCGGTGAGGGCAAAGCATTTTGAGGCATATGGATTGATCCTCCACGACGCCCCCCGCGACCCACGTGCGTACGAACTCGTTAATATCTTTTCTTTGCTTTAGAAGATTTGAGACGCGCGGGTCACGAGACACGTTCCTTGAATCGAACGTGCTCGCTTTTCGCCAAAGCGCATCGCTTGTATCTGCGCGTCCATTCGTTCGCGCTATCGGCGCGAAGACTATCGTTAAAGCAGCGGTAACCACCAAACAATCTAAGCGTGAGCTATATTGCACAGTCTGCACCTCGACAGAATGGAATGGTGCCTGAGTGCGGGAATTGTGCCCAACGTCGAGTTCGTTCTTCCGCCTTCAACGGCGGAACACCTTTGGCTTCGGGGGTTTCCCTGTTGCACCTTGCATTGCAGGAGTAGCGCATCATGGCCCAGTCATCCGAACCGCGGCGTTTTAACGGGGGACCCAAATCCGCGCATGGAGAGTGGACTCCCGTTCATCGATTGCTTCGTGTCCTCCTGGCGGAAGACAATAAGATCAATCAGCAATTCGCGACATTGGTATTGAACCGCGCCGGACACAGCGTGGAGGTCGCTGCCAACGGCAATCTGGCCGTCGAGGCCCTGTGCGCCGCCGAATTCGACGTCGTTTTGATGGACCTGCAGATGCCCGATCTGGACGGCGTACAGGCCACGCGGAAGATCCGCGCCCTCCCGGCGCCCAAAGGCGGCATACCGATCATCGCCGTGACCGCATGCGCCGCACCGGAGGCACGGCAGGAATGCCTCGCCGCGGGAATGAACGATTACCTTTCAAAGCCATTCAAACCGGCAGAGCTATTGTCCGCGCTCGACAAAATCCCGCAACAAAGCTCGTGGCCGGCTCTGGTGGCGCCACCAGACACGCTCATCGAGCCAGCCGCGGCCAAGAGTGTAGAAGGACTCCCGGTGCTCGACCTGGAACAACTCGATACTTTCGAATCGGTGTTTTCCCGATCGAAGATGAAAACCCTTGCTTCGCTTTATATGGTCGATGTCGAAGCGCGGCTGGTGCTGATAAAAGAATATCGCCTCAAGGGGGATTTCGAGGGCATCTCTCGACAAGCTCATATGATCGTCAGCACCGCGGGCAATTTGGGCGCAAAGCAGACGAGCGCGCTGGCGCGCATTCTCGAGGTGTCTTGCAAAGATATCGACCACGCGCGCTCTGACCGGCTGATCGCCGAACTGCGGGCGTCTTGCGAGCAATCGCGTAGCGAACTTCGGCGTTGGCTCCTGGCATACTGATCAAGTTTGTCAGAACCACCATTCCAGAGATTGCGAGGAAACGGCTTATTCAGACGCTTGAATTGAGATTGAGCGGTATTGGCCAGTACTTGTTTCATGATCATGGGAAATTCTGTCTGCGAAGGTTTCCCTACGTCCCCCTCCCTTAGGGATGATACCAGCCTTTGCAATTCTAGCCCCGGCGATGTCCCCTCGCTGGGGCTAGTTTTTGAGGGTGCACGCTTGCAAATTTAAGAGTTCGAATACCATCGAATTTTCCGCTTATTTCGATATATATAACTTCGCGTCCTTAAATATTGACTCCTCGGTAACATCTTGGGTCCAACGTGCGGGCTTCGTGGGTATTCCACGACCTGATCTGCAGTCGTGTCTCGAGAAGCACGTCTCAATAGATCGATCCCCGCCTTCTCGCCCGCGATCACACGCCCGCGACATGGCGATGTTCGACACTCTTATCATTCGGGCAGATTTCTTCCCGGATCTGGGTTGGAGATTCCTCCATCCAAATAAGGACGCTTGCCATGAAAAGTTTAGCTAGAATGACAACAGCCGTGGATGACGCTCCTTCCGCCATTCTGGCCCCTTCCGCCATTCTGAATGTCGGTCCCGATGAGACCTACGCAACAATCGCCGCCGCAATGGGCGTCGCCAACATGGGCGATCAGATTGTCCTCGAGACGGGATATAGCAATGAAAACGCCCTCATCACCGTCAACAACCTTTTCATCGACGGCGATCAATCGTCCAAAGAGATCGATCTGACGCTCGGTGTGGGTGTCGACACGCTGACCCTGCAGGGCCACGCTCCGATCAGCGTCGTCGATAATGCCGGCAACGACACGATTACCGGGAATTTGGGAGCAAATCTCATCGAAGTTTCCGGCGGTGTCGATGTGGCCCATGGCGGCGCCGGGGCGGACCGCCTGTTTGTCGATTATTCGAGCGCCACCGCGGCGATCACCGGCACAGTGGTGAACATCACCGACGGAGGCAGTCACGCGGTCACGTTCGACGGTTTCGAGAATTTCACGATCTACACGGGAAGCGGCAACGATACGCTTACAGTCGGGGATGGCGAAAATTCCATCCGCAGCGGTGGCGGGGGCGACACGATCACCACGGGCAACGGACACAATGAGATTGTCGCGGGTCTCGGCAACGACACGGTCACGGCGGGTGACGGTGGCAATAGCATCTGGGGCGGGGGCGGAAACGACACCGTTACATCCGGAACCGGAAAGGACTATGTCGACGGTGGTTTGGGCGACGACACGCTGACAGGCGGTGGCGGCAACGACACCATGCTCGGTAACAACGGCAATGACACGATCTCGGGCGGTGTCGGCAACGACGATTTGTCCGGCGGCGCTGGCATTAACACGCTCGATGGCGGCGTCGGCGCGGACACGGCGGATTACTCTTTGAGCCACCCTGGTGTCAGCGTCAATCTCGCAATCGGCGTCGCACAGGCCGTGAACGCGTACGAAACGGATACGTTGACCAACATCGAGAACGTCAGGGGATCGGATTTCAGCGACACCTTGACAGGGAATTCGGGACACAACGTGCTCATGGGCGGCCTCGGCGCCGATTACCTGAACGGCGGTGGCGGCTCGGACACCTTCTTCTATGCGGGCGCGGCGGATTCGACGTCGAGAGCGTTTGATGTGATCACCGGCTTCGACACTTTGAACGACGCGTTTAATCTCCCATCCGCTGTCAATGCCATCGATGCAATGGTCACATCGGGCGTTCTGACAGGCGGCAATTTCGACGGCGATATGGCTGCGGCGATAGGCGTTTCCCAACTTGGCGCCCATGACGCTGTGCTTTTCACACCCACTCAGGGAGGGTATGCCGGAGATACGTTCCTCGTCGTCGATGTGAATGGTCAAGCGGGGTACCAGGCCGGCGAGGACCTCGTCATGCAGCTCAGTTCATCCATGCATCTCGAAAGTTTGAGCACGAGCGATTTCATCTAGCAGACGAGCGCGCGATGATACCAGCCTTTGCAATGCTAGCCCCGGCGATGTTCCCTCGCTGGGGCTAGTCTGTTTGAAGGTGCGCCCCCGCAGATTTGAGAGTTCGAATACCGTCGCAATTCCTGCTTATTTCGATGTCTATAAACTTGCCTCTAAAATATTGACTCGCCGCTAATGTCTTGGGTCCAAGGTACGGGCTTCGCCGGTACTCCACGACTTGATCTGCAGTCGTGTCCCGAGAAACACATCTCAATAGATTGATCCCGCCTTCTCGCCCGCGATCACGCCGGCGGGGATTTTCGACAATTTTATCACCCGGGCAGATTTCTTCCCGGATCTGGGTTGGAGATTTCTCCATCCAAATAAGGACGCTTGCTATGAAACGCTTTCTCACAATGACAACGGCTCTTCTTGGTCTGGCGGCCGCGCAAGGCGTATCCGCTTCGCCCAAGTCACCGGCCGGTGCCCCCGTCATCGTCACGGCTCCGGTCGATCTCGGCATCGCCGGTCACTTTGTGCTCTTGTCGCAGACCGGAATCACCGATGTCGGCCCGTCAGTGGTCGTCGGCTCTGTCGGCACCAGCCCGATCACCGGCGCCGCCGATCTGTTGAGCTGTTCCGAGGTCACGGGAAACATCTATTCGGTAGATGCGGCCGGACCGGCACCCTGCAGCATCCAGTCGCCGCTACGGCTGTCCAAGGCTATCGGCGCCATGACTACGGCATACACCGACGCGGCCTCGCGCACCGCCACCACGACGGAATGGAACGCCGGTGAAATCGGCGGTCTGACATTCGCACCCGGCGTCTATAGCTGGAGTTCGAATGTCAACATCCCCAGCGATATCTATCTCAACGGCAAGGCCGACGATGTCTGGATTTTCCAGGTCGCACAGAACGTCGTACTCGCCAACGGAGTCTCCGTTCATTTGCAAGGCCATGTCCGGTCGAAGAACGTCTTCTGGCAGGTTGCGGGCGCGGTTACGTTAGGCACCACGTCGCATATGGAAGGCATCGTCCTGTCCAAGACCATGATCAGCGCGGCGACAGGTGCGGAAATCCACGGGCGCTTATATGCACAGACGGCCGTGACGCTGCAGAAGACGACGCTGGTTCTGCCCAAGGGCGATCTGCCGCTCTAATATTTGATGCGAGGTGGCCTTCACGGATGTACGTGAAGGCCACGCCGGCGGGGAGCATCTCTGATTCCCTAACGCTCTTTCTTATTCGCCGGCGTTAAGCGGCACACCGCCGCCCCGGGTGCCGCGTGTGCATTCGGCCTGGTCCACCAATATTTCTCTGAATAGGATGGCAAATCGACTCGAAGGACCTGGGAAGAGGAAATCGTTGCCCGCGAAGGCGCTTCGGAAAATCGTAATTCGTTCACGGAGCGACAGTGGAACGGCGCGCACCAGACAAGAGGGCGGGAATTTGATTTGCTATGTTTATGTATTGGGAACGGAGGGCTCTGAGAGACCCACGACTTACGTTGGATGGACGACTGACCTTGAGGGGCGCATTCGGAAGCACAACGTGGGCACCGGTGCTAAGTCTACCCGCGGAAGATGCTGGGGTCTTCTCTATGCGGAGCGATACGAAACGCGCAGGGATGCCATGAGCCGTGAATGGCATCTGAAGCGCGACAGGCAATTTCGCAGGTCGCTGCGCCAGGGCTGAATAGACCGACGCATGTTAGTTGCAAGTTCGCTGACCGCGTCGTGCCCAGACCATGGATGCATCGCGCGGCGACGGCAACGCTCAGAGGCCGAGCCCGGCCTTGGCGATGATGTTGCGCTGAATTTCGTTCGACCCCGCGTAGATCGAGCCTGCACGCTCGTTGAAGTAGCGCGCGGCGACGGGCGCACAACCGTCAGGCCCGATGCCCTGGCTCGCACTCATGTGCGGCACATGCACTTCGCCGCCTGGCGCCGTACGCTCGGGTTGGAACGGCACGGCATAGAGGCCTGCGATCTCGAGCCCCAGCTCGGTGATCCGCTGACTGAGCTCGGTCGAGCGGATCTTCATCATCGACGGCGCCACGCCCGTCCCAGCCGCTCCGCCAGCACGGGCGAGGATTCGATGCTCGGTATATTCCAGCGCCGCAATCTGGATTTCTGTCTCGGCGAGCTTGTGCGCCATTGCCGTATCACCATCGAGGCGGCATTCGGCCACCAGCGCCCTCAGCCGGCGCAGCCGAGCATAGAGGCCCGGCGCCGCCGCCGATCCACCGCGCTCGAATTGCAGAAGATATTTGGCGACAGTCCAGCCATCGCCGATCCGTCCCACGACGTTCGCCTTGGGCACGATGACGTCGCGGAAATGGATCTCGCACTGGATGTCCTCGCCGGACAGCATCGTGATCGGCCGCACCTCAATGCCGGGTGTCGCCATGTCGATCAGAACGAAGGTGATACCGGTCTGCGGCGGGCCGAGGCTTGAGGAGCGCACCAGGCAGAAGATGCGGTTGGCCAGCATCGCATGCGTGGTCCAGATTTTCTGTCCGGTGCAGACGAAATGATCGCCCGCGTCGCGTGCCGACATCTTGAGTGAGGCAAGATCCGAGCCGGCGTCGGGCTCGGAATAGCCTTGGCACCAGAAATCCTCGCCCGAAAGGATGCGCGGCAGATAAAACGCCTTCTGCTCGGCATTGCCGTGGCCGATCAGGACTGGCCCGCACATCGACAGCCCCATGGGTGACAGCGCCGGCGCGTCGGCTGCGGCAAGCTCGCTCTGGAAGATGTAGCGCCGCGCCGCCGACCATCCGCATCCGCCATACTCGACCGGCCAGGACGGCGCGACCCAGCCCTTGCGGTAAAGGATCGTATGCCACTGCCGCATCGTGTCGCGATCGGCATAGACGCTGGTCGAAAGCCGACCGGCGCGCCGTAGGTCAGGGGTCAGCGCTTCGTCGAGGAAGGCACGTATCTCGTCGCGGAACCTGTTGTCGTCGCTGTCCATGTACTAGCTGTTATCGGACGCACGCGAGCGAGGCAACTTGGTACTTCGTCTGCTGATGGCCCGATGATCTTGCGGATTAGTCTTCGATGCAGTTTACGCGTTGACCCGGGGCGCGTCCGAAACGGCGTGAAGTGCGCCACGGCTTCGGAGGGGCCTTCAGAAGCAGTCAGACGTTTCGACCGATGGTGGGCGCGACAGGGATTGAACCTGTGACCCCTCCCGTGTGAAGGGAGTGCTCTCCCGCTGAGCTACGCGCCCCCTTTTGGGGAAGTCGCCTATAGGTCCAAGCCTTTCGGGCGTCAAGCGGCGGCGTGGGCAGGCTTAGCGGGCGCGTTGGTTTCGTGGCGCTGGGCGTCGATGACGTCCAGCAGGTGCGCGTTCCGGGCGCCGAATTTCCGCGCGAAGAAGTACGGCGGCCGCTCCTCGTGCTGCCGATCGGGATCGAGCAGCCGCGCGAGGCGCAATTCCGAGATGGGGCGCGGGCGTTCGGGGCCGGGGGCCCAGTCTGCGAAGGTGAGTGGAGCGCGGATGCGGTCCGGCGGAATGGCATTGGCGATGATGGTGTGGAAGAAGCCTTCGTCCGGAAACGCGCTGTGGCGGAACAGGTCGACTAGTCGTGGACGTTCGGCGGCCGTTTGCAGGATCGTCTCGACGGCGTCGCGCGTCAGCGCCCACCAGCTGCTGCCTGCATAGGGCACAAAGCCGTCGAGTGCGGTCATCGCATCGCGCTGCGGTCCATAGTGAGCGGCTTTGTTCAGGAGCCGCAGCAGCACCGCCTTGCTTCCTCTTTCTCGGTCGCCGCCCTCGAAATGCCAGCGCGTCAGGCGCTCGATCGGCTTCTCCGATCGCGCATCGGGCATGCGCACCAGGCCGATGTGCTCGGCATCGTCTGCAAACAGATAATCGTGCAGCGCCAGGTTGCTGCGCAGGGGATAGCAACAGCCGCTCAGCAGGACGAAGCGCGCGAACGCGGGATCGTGATCGCGTGCCGTCTGCATCAGCCTGAGAGATGCCTCGACCTGACTCCATCCGCCCCAATGCACGGGCACGCGGTCGCGGATGAGCGTGACGCTACGCGTGTCGGAAAGTTCATGAAGAAAAATTCCGATATCGGCCTTCGCATCGATATGCACGAAGATATGCGACCACGGTGCTGCGAGCGCGCGCACAAGACGGCCAAGCAGCATCGGTTCTGTGTGTGCGGCAATGAGAAAGGCGATTTTGGAAGATTGAAAACGCGGTTGCGCGGCGGCGCCGGCGGAACGGAACAAGCAACACCCCTCGGTGCGATGTCATCGCTCGAACCAACATCGGGTGAGGGGCGTTTCCGTCGTGCCTTTCGGTTATTTCATCGGCCGGTAGGCTGGGCGTTAGCGAGGAGCATCGTCGCAACGTCTGGAATATCGGCGAAGTGATCGACCACCGCGTCGGCGCCAAGCGTGTGCGCGGGTTCCGGCGTGTAGCCGAACGAGACCAAAATCACTTTCACCTTCGCCGCGCGCGCAGTTTGCACATCCGTAATGCTGTCGCCGATCATCAGCGCGGGTCCTCCGCCGAGCTCGTCGGCGACGTGATGGAACACGCGCGCATCGGGCTTGTTGTAGCTGTAGCGCCCGGCGCCGTGGATCGCGTCGAAGTAACGGTCGAGATCGAGCGCCGGCAAAAGCAGGTCGGTCAGTTCCTGTGGCTTGTTGGTGAGAACGCCGAGTTTGAAGCCACGCTCTTTAAGCGCGGCCAGCGTCTCGTCGACACCCGGAAAAGGGCGGCTGGCGACGGCCACGTGCCTTCTGTAATGGTCGATGTATTCGTCGATAAGGCTGGGAAGGCGCGCATCTTCCATCGCGTCGCCGGTCATCTTGAACGCTTCGGACAGCATGGTCCGCGCGCCATAACCGACGAGATGGCGTAGATCGGCGTGGTCGACGGGCCTTCGCCCCTCGCGGATCAGGATGGCGTTGAGCGCACCGAGCAGATCAGGTGCGGTATCGACGAGCGTGCCGTCGAGGTCGAAAATCAGGGCAGGGGTCATATTAGGGCTTTAACGAATCTTTTCTGGTGCTCCGCAATATAGCGTCGTAAATCGTCACTTTACCCTTTTTCTTTCGAGGGTTACGGCAAATCCATGGCACGGGCGGCGGTTATATTGGCGGCGGGAATGGGAACGCGGATGAAATCCGCGACGCCCAAAGTCATGCACAAAGTCGCGGGCCTGCCGATCCTAGGCCATGTCATCGCGGCTGCGCGCGGCGCCGGTGTGGAGCGCATCGTGGTCGTGACCTCGCCAGACGGCGCGATGGTGCGCGCCTTCGCGGAGGCGGAGGGTGCTGCGACCGTCGTGCAGGACAGGCAACTCGGCACGGGGCACGCAGCCGCGGCTGCCGCGCCGGCGCTTGCCGGTTTCGATGGCGAGGTAGTGATCTGTTACGGCGACATGCCGCTGATGACGGCAAGGACTCTCGATGCCTCGTTTGCGGCGCGCACTAAAGCCGGTCTTGCCATCGTGGCGTTCCATTCCAAAAGCATCGCGTATGGCCGCGTGATCGCGGGTAGGGACGGTTTGCTCGACCGCATCGTCGAATATCGCGACGCGGATGAAAACGAACGCAAGGTCGATCTCTGCAACGCCGGGATCATGGCGGCGGATGCGAAGAGCTTCTTCCGCTGGGCGGCGAAGCTCGAGAACACCAACACACAGAAAGAATACTACCTCACCGACGTTCCGAAATTCGCGAAGGCCGACGGCCAGGGCTGTGCAATCGCGGTCGCCGATGAAGGCGAGATGATGGGCGTGAATTCCCGCGCCGAACTCGCCGACGCCGAAGCGGTCATGCAGCAGCGTCTGCGTATGGCCGCTCTGAATGCGGGCGTCGGCATGACCGCGCCGGAAACGGTGTTCCTTTCGCACGACACGGTTCTGGAAGCGGACGTGCAGATCGGTCCTTATGTCGTGTTCGGGCCTCGCGTCGTCGTGCGCGGCGGTGCGGAGATCAAGAGCCATTCCGTGCTCGAAGGTGCGGAAGTGAAGGCAGGCGCCATTGTCGGTCCGCATGCGCGGCTGCGGCCCGGTGCGGTGATCGGCGAGGGCGCGCATATCGGCAATTTCGTCGAGGTCAAGAACTCCACCATCGGCAAGGGCTCGAAAGCCAATCATCTCGCCTATCTCGGCGACGCGACGGTGGGCGAGGGCGCCAATATCGGCGCGGGCACGATTACCTGTAACTATGACGGCTTCGACAAGCACCACACTGAGATCGGAGACGGCGCGTTCATCGGTTCGAACACCTCGCTGGTCGCGCCGGTGATCGTGGGCGAGGGCGCCAACACCGGTGCGGGCTCGGTCATCACCAAAGACGTTGCGCCCGGCGCCCTCGCCGTCGAACGCTCGGAGCAGCGTGAAGTTGCGGGATGGGCCACAAAATTCCGTGCACGGAAGAAAGCGGCGAAAGGGAAATAGTATGTGCGGTATCGTCGGCATTGCGGGCACGAAGGACGTGGCGCCAGTCATCCTCGAGGCGCTGAAGCGGCTCGAATATCGCGGCTACGATTCCGCCGGTATCGCGACGCTGGTGGATGGCGACATCCATCGCCGCCGCTCGCCGGGCAAGCTTTCGAAGCTGGATGCGGAGTTGCACAAACATCCACTCGCGGGCCGCACCGGCATCGGCCACACCCGCTGGGCGACGCATGGCGCGCCGACGGAGGTGAACGCGCATCCCCACGCCAACGCCCGCGTCGCGATCGTGCACAACGGCATCATCGAGAATTTCCGCGAGCTGCGCGCCGAGCTTCTGGCCAAAGGCCACAAATTCGAATCCGAAACCGACAGCGAAGTGACGGTCCACCTGATCGCCGAATATCTCGATCGCGGCATGACGCCCGAAGACGCAGCGAAGGAAGCGGTGCGGCGGCTCACCGGCGCCTATTCGCTGGCTATGATCTTCAAGGGCGAAGAGTCGCTCCTGATCGGCGCGCGCAAGGGAAGCCCGCTTGCTGTCGGCTATGGCGAGCATGAGGCCTATCTCGGCTCCGACGCGTTTGCGCTTGCGCCCTTCACCAACCGCGTCGCCTATCTGGAAGACGGCGACGTGGCGGTGGTGCGCGGTCCGCAGGTTTCGATCTTCGACGCTGAGGGCCGCCCGGCGAACCGCGAGATCACCATCACCAACGCCTCCGCGGCGCTGGTCGACAAGGCGGGCCACAGTCACTTCATGGCGAAGGAGATCCACGAGCAGCCGGAAGTCATCGGCCACACGCTTGCGCATTATCTCGATGCCGCGGGACCGAACGTCCAACTCGATAGTCCCAAGCTCGCGCATGTGCTCGCCAACGCCACGAAGCTCACGATCTCCGCCTGCGGCACGGCCTATTACGCGGGCCTCGTCGGCAAATACTGGTTCGAGAAGCTGGCGCGCATCCCGGTGGAAACCGATTTCGCGTCGGAGCTACGTTACCGCGATCCGGTTTATATGAAGGACGGCGCCGCGCTCTTCATCTCGCAGTCCGGCGAGACGGCGGACACACTGGCGGCGCTACGCGATGCCAAGGCGCACGGCCAGACGACGCTTGCCCTCGTCAATGTGGTGGAAAGTTCGATCGCGCGCGAGGCCGACATCGTGCTGCCGATCTTCGCGGGGCCGGAGATCGGCGTCGCGTCGACTAAGGCGTTCACCTGCCAGCTCGCGGCGCTGGCCGCGCTCGCCATCGCGGCGGGACGTGGGCGCGGCACGCTGGATGCGGCCGAAGAGAAGCGCCTCTGCGGCGCGCTGCTCGAAATTCCGCGCCACATCGTCGAGTTCCTGAAACAGGAAGCGAAGGTGAAGGTACTGGGCCAGGAGATCGCCAAGGCGCGCGACGTGCTCTACCTCGGCCGCGGCCCGAGCTTCCCGCTCGCGCTCGAAGGCGCGCTCAAGCTCAAGGAAATCTCCTATGTCCACGCCGAAGGCTATGCCGCCGGCGAGATGAAGCACGGTCCCATCGCGCTGATCGACGAAGCCGTGCCCGTGATCGTAATGGCGCCGCACGACGCGCTGTTCGAGAAGACCGTCTCCAACATGCAGGAAGTGATGGCGCGCGGCGGCAAGGTGCTCCTCATCTCCGAGGCGCAGGGCCTCACGAGCGCGGGCGAGCAAGCCTGGGCCACCATCGAAGTGCCCACCGCCGATCCGTTCATCGCGCCGGTGCTCTACGCGATCCCCGCACAGCTGCTCGCCTACTACGCGGCAATAGCCAAAGGCACCGACGTCGACCAGCCACGCAACCTGGCGAAGAGCGTGACGGTGGAGTAGCACTAGGTCTTGGATGACCAGATGCGATCCATTCGGCGATCGAACGCGATCTCCCAAATTCCCCGGGCGGTCTCGACCAACCCGATGATGGAGAAGATCGTCCCGGCAACAAACGCAAGAAGTTCGAAGAGTAACGCGCCTCCGACTTTTACGGAATGCGGATGAAGTTCGACGACGAGTGACGGTTGCGCGCCTTCGAGCCCTTGAACGGCATTCCGGATCGTTACATCCAAGCTGTATTTTTGGCCGATGAACGAGCCAGCCTGAAATTCTCCAATTTCAGCCGGCAAGCTGCCTTTGATCGATTCCGCAAACGTCATTTTGGAATCTCCCTGCGCGACGATTCCGCTGTCGTTGCGGAGTATCCAGAACGTCGCGATTAAAGGTTGCCCGTTTCGGCACCTTTCCGGGCTGAGGTCCTCAATCTCGGGACGACAGCGTAGATCCTTATCGTGAATCGCCCGCGCCGTGCGATATTCGATTAGATAGAGGCCCGGATAGTTCAGAGTGAAGGGCCCTGTGCGGATCGTGGTTGGTGCTGTGCGAACCGGAATATCCACTGCCGTGTAGTGGCGTGTATATTCGAAAAGTGTTTGTGCTCCGACCAGCGCTATGCCAACCGCCAGTAGCACCAGTCCCCATCGCAAGCGATTTGAATCGACCGTCACCGGGTGTGGTTCCTGGCCTGCCATTGTATGCGCGCGGCGTTGAGGCTCAGTTCGTTCGCACCGCCGGCGAGATCGGGATCGCGCGCCTGTGCCGGATCGCCTTCCCAACCGCAGACAGGGCAGATCTCGAAGGCGCCGCGTTCGTGTATGACGTTCGAGCCGCAGCAGGCGCAGGGCAGGAGCGTCTCTTTCTTCTTCACTGCCGGTCCCAATAGGCGCGGCCGCCGCTGGGCCGGAAGAACGTGCGCGGTTCGCCGCGACTGTCCTTTACCGCAAACGTGTTAGTGGCGGGATCGTAGTAGAGCGTGTCGCCATTCTCGCGAGATTTCGTGAGCGTGCCGGGCGGCGGGTTGGTGACAAAGCGGAGCGCCCCTCGCTCGTAATCTTCGGCGCTGTGGAATTCCGGGAATTCGAGCCCGTGCTTTTCCCAGTGCTCCTCGGCGTTCTGGCTGCCGCCATTGTGTCCGTGCGACCAGACGACATCGGCTGTGGTGTTATTGGTGGAGCTGGCAGGGGCAGCGGCGGGCGCCTGCGCCGGATGGTTCGTCGTGCCGAAGCGATTGACGCCCACGATCGCCGCAATGACGACGACCAGAAGGGCGACCCATCGCTGCGGTGCGCCGCCCATGTGCTACTTCGCCGCCAGGATGGCGTCGAGGCTGCGCGGCCCGCTGCCGATCGGTTCGAGATGCGGGTAGCGCAGGCCGCCCTGGTAATCGACGTGCAGCGTGCGGAACTGCATGTTGTCCTCGACAAGAAGATCGAACGGCACTTTCTTCTGCTGCGACCAGCGGATCGCATCCTTGAGCGCGGTCGTGTTGTAGGTGTCACCGTCCACGGCCTTGATCTTCATGCCGACCGTCATGCCGGCCTTGAAGGCGGGGCTGTCCCAGTATACCTCGGTCACCATGTCGTCCTTGTCGACGATGATGCCGAGCGAGAACGACAGGTCGGTGTTCTTGCGGATTTTCTCGTTGCCCTTCTGGAATTCGCTCTCGACGTCGTTGTAGACGAGGCGATAACCGCCGCGCGCGAACCCGTCGAGCGGCGCGCCCTGCGCGTGATCATCGAGCCGCGCGTGCAGGAATTTCGCCCAGTCGTTCGCCGCAACGCCGTTCAGTGCGCCCACGACATCGTCGAAATTATAGGTGCTGGTGACATAGCTGCCGTTGTTCATGCCGAAGAAGGCATGCGCGAAATCGTCGAGCGAGCGCTGACCGTTCGACTTCTCGCGGATCAGCGTGTCGGCGTCGAGCCAGGTGAGCAGGCCTTCGTTGTAGTAATCCTCGCTGCGTTCCCAACTCCGCCATGGGATCGGCCTGCGGCTCGCGACGATGGGATCGTTGGTGGTGTCGGCGAGCGACTTCCACGCACGGCCGGCATAGTGGTCGTAGGTCGCAGCGATCGACGCGAGCGAGTCGAGCGAATCCTGCTTCGAGATAAGTCCGGAACGCGCCGCCAGCACCACGCCCCAATACTGCGTCTGGCCTTCATAGACCCACAGAAGTGAATCGCGCATCGGCACGTTGAAGTTCGGAGTCCACAGATCGGCGGGCCTGCGGAACTTGCCGTTCCAGGAATGGACGAGTTCGTGGCTCATCACCCCGCGCGCGGGCGAAGTCGAATCCCAGTCGAGGAAATAGCGCGGGATCGGGCCGTCCTCGCTCGACTGATGATGTTCGAGCCCGATGCCGCCCATCTTGTCGCTGAGCGAGACGAGGAAATCGTAGTGATCGTAGTGGTGCGATCCGAACAGCTTGTAGGCCTGCTGGACCAGCGCGCGATGCAGGGCAAGCTGTTCGGGCTTGACCAGGATCTCATTCGGCTTGTCGGCGACGATGTCGAAATGGACCGGCGCCACGCCATTGGGATCGAGGTCGAGGCGATCGAAATAGGCGCCCGCGATCATCGGCGAATCCACCAGCGTGTTGAACGGCGTGGGCTTGAACGTCGTCGTATCGCCCGAGATCGATGCGGTCTCCAGCGCAGTCGCGAATTTCCAGCCATGCGGCAGGGTCGCGCTCGCCACGAACGGAATGTCGCGCGAGAAATGACCGGCGGGATAGAGCGCAACTGTGTTCCATTCGAGGCTCAGCATCACGGGCGTCATCATCACGCGGCCTTCGGCCACCGTGACCGGCGAGTCGTATTGAAAATCGGCGTCGATGGTCTTGGCACCGTTGGGCACGACGATGTGGAACGCGTACATCTCGACCGGATCGCGGGTCCATTCGATGCGCTGCTTGCCGGCATGGAGGACGAGGCCGGAGAACATGGCGATCGGCCCGCCCGGTGAATGATGCCCCGGCAGCCACTCCGGATAGAGCAGGGTCATCGCGCCGGGTGACGCGACGGGGATCGTCTCGTGCGCGCGGAAGACGTGATGCGCGAGATCGGTCGCATCGACGGCGAGGCGGATCGTGCCGGGATAGGGCTTGTCCTCGGGCGCCGGGATCGGTGCCTGCGGCGGGAGCGGCGAGGGGCCGGCGATCTGTGCGCGCGACGCGGTCGCGGCAACAAGAAAAGCCAAAGCCGTTGCGATGAGAGTTAGCTTCATGGATGCCCTGAAAGATAATTCCACCGCCCCCAAAACGGCCAGCGGACATTACCGGCATTGGGCGGCAAACACACCTTCGGCGGTGGCATTACTTCTATGCACGGCGTTTCGGTGGCCCGCGGTGTAACAGAACCGACTTACCCACCGGATATGAAGTGTTTCACGCGCCGATTCGGGCCGGGGCGGGGTTGGCTGGCCGGAACGCAAACTCACATCGGGCGTTGTGCACTGACGGCGATGGTGCGCCTAACGCGCGGGAGTGGCGGCATGCGATGCTGGATATTCTTCCACCGCGACCTCAATCCCGATTTGCCGGAAGTCAGTGAAATTCTTCGCTTCGATGCGGTTGCCGATAAGCTGGGCATCGATCTCAGTGTCCTCAGGCCTCGCGAGTTCGATCTTGTGGTCAGCCACAAGAAGGACTGGTCCGCGACCTATGACGGGCGTACGCTGCGCAAGCCCGACGCCATCCTGTGCCGGACGGGTGCGGAGACGAACTATTTCACGCTGGCGGTGCTGCGCCATTTCGAGCGCCAGGGCGTGATGCTCTTCAACGGTTCGCCGGCGGTCGAGGCGGTCGCCGACAAACTGCAGACGCTCCAGATACTGGCGCAGCGCGGCATTCCGATCCCCAAGACCATCCTCGGAAAATTCCCGGTCGATGTGAATCTGGTCGAGCGGGAACTCGGCTTTCCGGTCGTCGTCAAGACGCTCAAAGGCACGCGCGGCGCCGGCGTCGTGCTTTGCAAGGACCGGCTGGAGTTCAACGACCTGGCCGATCTCCTGGACGGTGCCGATGCGGGGGCCGATTTCCTGTTTCAGCAATACATCAAGGCAAGCCACGGACGAGATGTGCGCGTGCTGGTGGTCGACGGCAAAGCGGTCGCCGCCATGGAGCGCCGGTCGAGCGACGGCAGTTTCAAATCCAACATCTCGCTCGGCGGACAAGCCGCAAGGTTCGAGCTGCCGCCCAAAATGGCGCGCCTCGCGATTGAGACGGCGCGCGCCTTGAACCTGGACGTGGCCGGTGTGGATATCCTGTTCGACGATGACGGCTATCGGATCTGCGAAGCCAATTCGTCACCCGGCTTCCAGGCCTTGGAGCCGGCCTGCAACGTCAATGTCCCGGAGATCATCTTTTCCGCGATGCGCGCACGCCTCAAGTTGAAGCAGGCACGCGCAACCCCATTCTGGCGCCGCATGACCACGCGTTCGCGGCGTGCACCATTGATCACCGTTCCCGCAGAACACAACGAAGACCGCGTTTTGCCTGCCGCCAATCCTCGAACCGCGTGAGCTCTACGAGGTCCGCGCTCTTGACCGTGACGATGCTCCGGAACAAACTGGGAACGTGATGGAGGCTGCGATGCTGGACGGTGGTTGTTCGTGCGGTGAGGTGCGTTATCGGCTCACAAGCGCGCCGATGTTTGTGCATTGCTGTCACTGCCTAGACTGCCAGCGCCAGACGGGTAGCGCCTTCGTGCTTAACGCGCTGATCGAAACCGACCGGGTGGAGGCGCTGTCCGGCGAGCCCATCCCGGTGTCGATGCCGACCGACAGCGGAAGGCCGCATGACGTCTATCGCTGTCCGAAATGCCTCACCGCCGTGTGGAGCGACTATGGAAGGCGCGGCGTGCTGCGCTTCGTGCGCGTGGGCACGCTCGACGATCCCAGCGCGCTCAAGCCCGACGTGCACATCTTCACGCGCTCGAAACAGCCTTGGGTCGGGCTTCCGGCGAACGTTCCGGCGTTCGAGGTCTATTACGCCATGAAAGCGCTCTGGCCGAAGGAGTCCCAGGAAAGACGCGCGGCCATCCTCGGCGGAAGGTGAATTTCGCTCCGGCTTGCGCTAGGTGTTGGCGATGACCGACGCTTCGCAGGACCAGCTCAAGCGCGCCGCCGCCGCAAAGGCGCTGGAATACGTCGAGCCCGGCATGAAGCTCGGGCTCGGCACCGGCTCGACGGCCGAGGCGTTCCTGGAGCTTCTTGCGCCGCGCGTGCGTGGAGGACTGGCGCTCGATTGCGTCGCGACGTCGGAGCGGACGGCGGCCAAGGCGCGCACGCTCGGCATTCCGCTCGGCGATCTCGACGCGCTGGCGCCGCTCGATCTCACCATCGATGGCGCGGACGAGGCCGACCGCGACCTCAATCTCATCAAGGGCGGGGGCGCGGCACTGCTGCGCGAGAAGATCGTCGCGGCCTCGTCGAAGCGGATGGCCGTCGTCGCCGACGAGACCAAGCTCGTGGCGCGGCTGGGCAAGTTCCCGCTGCCGGTGGAGATTGTCCTGTTCGGCCACGTGGCGACCGCCGCGCGCGTCAAGTCCGCCTGCGCCGCACTCGGCTATCCGGATATGAGCATCCAGCTGCGCATCCACGAGGGCGCGCCGGTCCGGACCGACAGTGGCAACATGATCTATGACTGCGCGTTCGGCGCGATCAGCGATGCGGCCAAGCTGGCCGCCGCGCTCTCTGGCGTGCCCGGTGTCGTGGAGCACGGGCTTTTCATCGGCATCGCCACGACACTCCTGATCGCCCATCCGGGCGAGGTGGAGGTCATTCAGCGCCCGATGTGAGCGGCGCAAGTTCTATCCGCGGCAGAACCGGAACGAGTTTGCGGATCAAGCGCGTAACCCAATCCGGCTTTCGTGCATCGGAAATGGCGAGCACGTAACGCGGACGCGCTGGATCGCACGGAGCACCATCCCGCGTCTGGCAAAGAAGGGTGGCGGGCCACACGCCGCTCGGCTCGAGGCGCCCACGGATTGGGACATCTCGCAAAGTCAGCGCGATATCGCTGACGGCCTCATAGGACAGGCCGAAATAGGAATGGCCCAGGAGTTCAGCGGGCGCCTCCGTCGCATCGACGACATCGACGATGTGCTCGGATGAAGCGAGTGTTTCGAGCCTGCTATCGCTCATGGGCCTCCGTCCCGCGCGCGGCACATCGCCATGCGCGACAGCGGAGACCGCCAGCACCGCATCGGCTGTGGAGGCATACACCGTCACGCGATGCACGAAGGGCAGCGCATCCTTCATGAGATGCACGAAGTCGTTGTTCACCGGATCGGCGCCGACATCAGGCGCGGCGAGGATCAATTGATCGACGAGCACACCCGCCGGCGGCTTGTCATGGGCATGGGCGGAGAGCGCCATGCGCGTGCCGATGCTGTGCGCCACCATGTCGACACGCAGACCGGCTTTGCCAAGCGCACTCAGGAAGTCTTCCAGCAGCGGGACTGCATAGGCGCTGTGCTCGATATCGGCGACATAGCGTCCAACCTCGCCCTCGCTGCTCCAGCTGAACACCGCCGCGACGCAAGGGTAACGCGTGTCTTCCGCCAGCTGGCCGGCGCGGAGCGCCGCGCCGTCGAACAAGGTGTTGAAGCCGTGGACATAGAGCAGCACCGACCGGCAATTTTTGGCCGTGGCCGCATCCGACATCGCGTGCGCAATCGCGCCCATCGCGCCGTCGCTGCCGGCGCAGGCGAAATCGGGTTTCTCCGGCACGCGCGCGATCGTGCCGTTCGCGATCGGCTCATTCGCGAGGTTGGCACGCGGGATGGTGGCGCGGCGCACCCCGCAGGACGCGCTGTCGGACCAATGCTTTCCGTATCCACCCCACAGCACGTCACGCTCGCGGTCGGTCACGAACCAGACATCGCGCACGGCGGCCGCCGCATCCAAAGGCCGCCAGACTGAGTGGACATACGCCGCCTGGTCGCCGACGCAGCCGCCAAGCGCTGTGCACGCCGCTATCGTCAGCCACCGCAAAGCCGATCGCATCCCGCCTCCACCGTTGTTTGATCATCCAAGCTCGGCTAAGCGACGTATGGCAAGACCGGAGCTGCTCATGACCAAGTACGACTATGACCTTTTCGTCATCGGCGGCGGTTCCGGCGGCGTGCGCGCGAGCCGGATGGCGGCGGCGGCCGGCGCGAAAGTGGCGCTGGCCGAGGAAGACCGCATGGGCGGCACCTGCGTCATCCGCGGCTGCATCCCGAAAAAGCTGTTCGTCTATGCCAGCCACTTTGCCGAGGACATCCACGATTCCGCCGGTTACGGCTGGAACGTGGGCAATCCTACCTTCGACTGGCCGACGCTGATTGCCAACAAAGATAGAGAGATCGCGCGCCTCGAAGGGCTTTACCGCAAGAACGTCGAGGCGGCGGGCGTCACGATCTTCGGCGACCGCGCGGTGTTCGAGGATCCGCACACGCTCCGGCTGGTCAATGCGGACAAGACCGTCACCGCCGCGCGCATCCTGATCGCCACCGGCAACCGGCCGACGCGCGAGATGGGCACGACGCATATCGTTCCCGGCGGCGATCTCTGCATTACATCGAACGAGGCGTTCCATCTCGACAAGCTGCCGGGACGCATCCTGGTTGCGGGCGGCGGTTACATCGCGCTGGAATTCGCGCACATCTTCCACGGCCTGGGCTCGAAGGTGTCGCTGGTCTATCGCGGCGAGAAGCCGCTACGCGGGTTCGACGAGGATTTGCGCGACAGCGTGCTCGAATCGATGAAGCGGCGCGGCATCGACGTGCTGCTCGGCTGCGAGTTCACCGGCATCGAGAAGCGCGGCCACAGCCTGCACGCTGAGACCAACAAGGGCGCGGTGATCGAGTGCGATCAGGTGATGCTCGCCATCGGCCGCGCGCCGAACACCGACGGGCTCCATGTCGAGCGCGCTGGGGTGACGCTCGGCAGGAAGGGCGAGATCGTCGTCGACCAGTATTCGCGCACCAGCGCCGAACACGTCTACGCCATCGGCGACGTGACCGACCGGCTGCAACTGACGCCGGTCGCGATCCACGAGGCGATGTGCTTCGTGAAGACGGTCTACGAGAACAAGCCGACATCGCCGGATCACGAGCTGGTGCCGAGCGCGGTCTTCACCACGCCCGAGATCGCAACCGTCGGCATGAGCGAGATGAAGGCGCTGGGCATGGGCCACGCGATCGACGTCTACAAATCGACGTTCAAGCCTCTGAAGCACACCATGACCGGCAGCGAGGAACGCTCCGCGTTCAAGATGATCGTCGATCAGAAAACGCAGAAAGTGCTCGGCTGCCACATCTTCGGCTGGGGCGCGGCCGAGATCATCCAGATCGTGGCGGTGGCGATGAAGATGGGCGCGACGAAGGCGGATTTCGACTCGACCGTAGCACTGCACCCGACCGCGGCAGAGGAACTCGTCACGATGCGGACGAAGACCTACTCGAAGGAGCCACCCTCCCCTTGAGGGGAATTATCCGGTTGACGTACCACGGCTGATGGGCTACGATTGCCTCGAAATTGAGGTTCAAGCCTATGTCCAAGATACAGCCAGCCAAAGCCAAGCGCCCTCTCACAGCGGCGATCTACCACGACGATAACGCGGCGCGCGAGCATCTGGAAACGGTTCTCTGGCGCGATGCTGGGGCGACTTGCCCGCGCTGCGGCCAGTTTGGCGACCGGATCACAAAGCTCATGGGTAAGAGCACGCGGCCCGGCGTCTACAAGTGCAAGGATTGCCGCAAGCCTTTCAGCGTGACGGTTGGGACCATCTTTGAGCGCTCGCATGTTCCGCTGTGCAAGTGGATTATGGCCGCCCACCTTATGGCGAATGCGAAAAAGGGCATGAGCGCTTTGCAGCTACAGCGCGATATCGGCACGAATTACGAAACGGCGTGGTTCCTGTTCCATCGCCTGCGCGAGTGCGCGGATGCGGTATTTGGCCCGCTCGGCGGCGAGGGCAAGATCGTTGAGGGCGATACGACCTATATCGGCGGTAAGGAAAAGAACAAGCATCGCAACAAGCGCAATCCGAAGAACATCGGCGGCGCTGGAAAGATGATCGTTCATTCGCTTATCGAACGCGGCGGCGCGGTTCGCTCGCATCACGTTGCCAACGTGTCGGGTAAGACCCTTCGCCCTATCGTGATGAAAACTGTTAGTCGCAAGTCGTCCTTTATGACTGACACAGCGGGCGGTTATATGGAAATGGGCAAAGAGTTCGCACGTCATGAAATGGTCGATCATGGCGCGGGCGAATACGTTCGCGGCGATGCTCACAGCAACACAGTGGAGTCATTCTTTGCGCTTCTAAAGCGTGGCGTTTACGGCCAGTTCCACAACATTTCGGAAGCGCATTTGCATCGTTATCTGCGCGAATTCGATTGGAGACACAGCAACCGCCATTTATCGGATGCAGAGCGTACTGATGCACTGCTTGCAGGAGCAAAGGGTAAGCGCCTGCTCTATCATCAGCTTGACGAAGCCACGAACCAATAAGCAGAAGGCTAAGGCGTTTGTCCGGTGGCGATCTAAGGTGCCCTAAACGGGTGCGTTCTGACCCGGCTTACATTGCTTATAAATAGCCGATCAATCTCCCCGTCCTTGAGAGTTGGCTTTGCGCGCACTTCGAGCCAGACCTTGGCGGCCATGGAGACCGCGTAAGTGTTATTTGGCATCTGAAACGCTGGATCAGTTATTTTCCCGGCTACGCGATCTTCTGGGGCATCGATGAATGCGATTCGGCACGAACCCGTCTCCATGTCCAATTCTGTTAGAAGAATGGTGAATGTTTGTTCTTCACCGACGTCGATATCTCGACCCGCCAAGATTGCGTCCTTGTCTGCTTCGTCGAGAACAACTCTCGACCCGCCGTTTGCATCAGGGAAGCCAACCGTTAGCGTCCGCGCCGTTTGACCGATTGGAGCAACTGCCAGTTTAGCGGATGGGATTAGTGCCTCTGCCATCTTGTCGATCGTTCCTAGCATGCGATCGATCACTCGCTGGTCTTTAGTGCCCAACTCTCTGATGGCTGATTCAAGGGCACCCCGAAGATGCTTCATTTCTTCTCTCTGCCCCGCCGCCCATTTGAACGTATACCCGATAGCTGAAACCAATAAACCAGCAATCAGAGTGGAGATAAGCGGGTTTTCACTCACCCATTTTAGAGTCGCCGCCAGTTCAAAACAATGCGCATCTGGCGGTCGCACCACTACACGAACGGACATTGCGTCCTTGTGGAGAACGAGTCTTTCCGTGGCTGCAAAGTTACCGCAGACGGATATGATTCTCGCCACACCCCGAAGTGAGTCCGCGAGCGCTGACATTTCAATCTCGTGATTGTCAGCGTCTAGCCCATCAAATCGAATGATGAGCGGTTCCAAAAGTAGGTCCGCCATGCTTTCCCCTAGCTATCGGGTGAAGCATACCGCAATCGTGGAACATGCCTAGACTAGCGTTTTGGTTGTTTTGCCCGACTCAATTTATTCTTTTCCCGCACCCGTTTAGGGCGCGGTTGTGGCGGCGTTTTCAGAAGTTTGAGTAAGAGCGCGTCGCGGCGCTCACCCTCTTTCTCCGTGCGCTGGGAATCCTGGGATGGCAAAATCAACCCGTAAAAAGACGCTTCGAGACTATACTCGCAGCCGCCCCACAAAGGAAGACGAGCTAAGGTTTCGCAATGCCATGAATGAGCGCTCTCCGATGGTCGTTGCGGTCATAATGGCAATAGAACTTGAATATCTGTTGGAGCGGCTAATCGTCAGCCGCTTGAAGCGAAGGGATGACCAAACGGTCGATATCCTCTGCAAAGATAACGGCGCGTTGGCGACTTTCTTTTCGAAGATCGGCTTAAGCTATGCACTCGGTATAATCGACGAAATTCAGATGGAACATCTCAATACCGTCCGACGCATACGCAACGCCTTTGCGCACTCTCGAAGAGAGATTTCGTTCGCTACAGAAGAGGTGAGACGGGAACTGGCAGCCACGCCGCTACCAAAGAAAAAAAGGTCCTATGCCTATGAGGCAATTTCAATCGCACGAAAGATTGCCGCGGTTGAACTTCCTCCCGGCGCGCCGGAGGATGACAAAGACCTTGGCCCACGTGCTGGGTATGTACTGGTGTGCTTGACTACCTCCCGGGCATTGCGATCCAGAATGCAAGCTATCGCTGTTGGGAGGGCACGCTATATGAAACGTCCTTTAGGTTCCCCAGAGACCGCCTTCAACGAACCAAATGGTTCATCGAACGATGCTCAGGATGCTTCCTAGAATTTCCTCGGCAACGGCGCGTTCGCCTTCAAACCGAAAGTCCGCGCGCCGCAAAATGCCGACGATTTCAGCGATAGCCTTTTCTATCGTCTCTGGTGACGGCCTGTCGCCCGAAGGCTTAAGTTCTGTTTCTTGGTACGTCAACCGTATAACTCCCCCCTTGAGGGAGGGTCGAATTCGCGCAAGCGAATTCGGGGAGGGGTTCAGCAATCGCAGTTGAACCCCTCCCCGAAATTTGCTCGCTGCGCTCACAAATTATCGACCCTCCCTCAAGGGGAGGGTTGATCTAGCCTTTCAACGCCTCGTCTATAACTTCGGGCCATTTCCGCTCTCAAAGACCTTGGCTATTGCCAGCGCCAACAAGGAAGAGGCACACGCCGTCGCCACGATTTTGAAGAGCATCATGAATTTCGGCGAGATATAATGATCTACGCCATGCACATTGAACGGCACGACAAGGTGCCTCGCCGGGTCGGCAGCGTGCGGAAACGTTCCAAAGTAAAACGACAAACCGGCTGAACAAAGGAACGACGTAACCAGAAGCGTTCCCGCAACGGACTGAAATTTCTTGTTAGCTATAGCCTCAGTTGAGTCGTTAGCTTTTCAACGCCTCATCAATCGCCGCGCCCAGATCCGCCGCGCCTGGCTCAGTGCGGGAGCCGAAGGTGCCGGCGATGGTGCCGTCTTTGTTGAACAGGTATTTGTGGAAATTCCATTTGGGGGCGGCGTCTTCGCCCAACTCGCCGGCGATCCATTTGTAAAGCGGATGCGCCTCGGGCCCGATGACGTGCTCTTTCGCGGTCATCGGAAAGTCGACCGCGAAATGGGTTTCGCAGAACGTCTTGATTTCCTTTTCCGTGCCCGGCTCCTGCTGGCCGAAATCGTTGGCGGGCACCCCGAGAATCACCAGGCCCGAATCGCGCCTATCGCGCCACAGTTTCTCGAGCCCGGTATATTGCGGCGTCAGCCCGCACTGGCTCGCCACGTTCACCACCAGCAGCGCGTTGCCTTGGAATTTCGAGAGCGGAAGCGCCTCGCCGTCGATGGAGCGGAACTGAAAATCGTGTGCGGTCGTCATGCTGTCTCTCCCGTTTGCCTGTGGCGATGATAACGAGCAGGGCGCGGGCGCGCGATGGTAAAGAATGTCTTAAGAATCCGGTCGCGTGCAGGGGATCCCCAAGGAACGCTGGTTAAGGAATTGGAAACGGCCATAGGCGAGACTCACCTCGTTCCCTCCGAGTCGATCATGGTCCAGTTCCTGATTGTTGCGATCTACCTCTTGGGCGCCGCCGCTGTTGGCGGTGCGATCGGTTTGTTTCAGGGGATGGCCGTCGGCATCCTGACCGGCGCGATCCTGTTCGGTCTTTTGCTGCAGCTTCAATCGGCGCTGGCCGCGCGCCGGCAGAAGCGCAATGTCACGCGCGAGATCGCGGGCCTCAAGCGCGCCAAGGCCTCGCTTGAACTCGCGCTCACGGAAACGCAGTCGCGCATGGAGGAGATGAACCAGGCGCTGGAAGCGCGCACCAACGCGCAAGGCCGCAAGATAGTCTCCGAACTTCAGGTGCTGGAAAGCCTGATGCGCGAATTCGCTGCCAAGATTTCCGAACGCGCAAAGGAAGAACCCAAGGAAGAGCCCGCCGCCGAAATCCTCGAACGCCGCACCACCGAAACCGCGCGCTCTTATCTCGAAACCTTGGCCGAACCCGAACTGCTCGAAACCATCCGCGCCTCGCTCGAAGAGAACCGCGTCGATCTCTATCTCCAGCCCATCGTCAGCCTGCCGCAGAGAAAGCTCCGCTTCTATGAGGCGCTGTCGCGCCTGCGCGCCCAGGATGGCTCCGTCATCATGCCCGCGCAGTACATCAAGGTCGCCGCGCCCGCCGGACTGATGAGCGTGGTTGACAATCTGCTGCTGTTCCGCTGCGTGCAGATCGTGCGCCGCCTGACGCAGAAGAACCGCGACGTCGGCGTGTTCTGCAACATCTCCGGCGATACGCTGACGGACGCCGAGTTCTTTCCGCAGTTCCTCGAATACATGCAGCACAACCGCGACCTCGCGGGCCAGATCGTGTTCGAATTCGATCAGGCCGCGGTCGCGCGTTCCGGCGCCAAAGGCGAGGAAAATCTCAGCTTCCTGTCGAAGCTCGGATTCGCGCTGTCGATGGATCATGTCGAGACGCTGGCGCTCGATTTCGCGCGGCTGAAGCGCATTGGTTTCCGCCATCTGAAGGTGCGCGCCCAAACCCTGCTCGGCGGCATGGGGCAGGCGCGCGCGGCGGTAGGCCCGGAAGATTTCAAGAGCCTCCTCGAACGCCACGGCCTCAACCTGATCGTGGAACGCGTCGAGGACGAGAAGACGGTGTTGCAGCTTCTCGATTACGGGGTCGATTTCGCGCAAGGCTTCCTGTTCGGCGAACCCCGCGCCGTCCGCGACGACGCCGTCAAGCCGACAGAGAAGACCGATCCGTCGATTATTCCGTTCCGCAAGATGGCCTGATTTTCACGCGGAGGCGCGGAGTCCGCGGAGAAGAAAAAGACTCGGCGAACTACGCGTGCGAAAAATCCAAGCGCAGCGCGGAATTTTTCGGGAAGGGGTAGAGCACCGGACGCTGAGCTATTACCCCGCCCCGAAATTTCGTTCGCAGTGCTCACGAAATTTCGACCCTCCCTCAAGGGGAGGGTGGGATTTTACTTTTGAAGAATCACGAAGGTCGGCGGAAGAAAAAGAACTCCGCGACCTCCGCGACCTCCGCGTCTCCGCGTGAAATTTTTTTGGGGACGTTGTGAGACTCTACGTCCGGTACGTCCCCGCCATCGCCCACATCGTCTCGCCGTCGGGGGACCAGATGGGCAGGATGATGACTTCGAAGCGCATGAGTTCGTTCGAGCGGTCCAGAACGCGGGTGCGCAAGGTCAGCGTGCAGCGTTGCGCGATGCAGAGTTTCGCGCCTTCCAGAAGCGCCTCACCGCCATCCGGATCGTCCGTATAGATGTCGCGGATCGTCATGCCCGTGATGTCGCGCCCGAACCGGGTCGTGTAGACCATTCCGGCGTGTTTGATCCGGCCGTCGCTCCAGTCGCCGATCGGCTCTGTGATCGCGATGCCGGAAATCACTTTGGCGAGGCGGCGGGCGGGCAGGTCGCGGCCCATGCGCATGCCGCCCTGCGCTTCGAACTCCCGCCAATATTCGAGGAGAGCGAGCGAAGACGGATGCTCGGGCGCGTCGGCACGTTCTCGTTCGTAGCGAAAGCGAAGGGTCGAGGGCGTGTGAACGGACTGCCCAAGCAAGACGCCGTTTGTCATTGCGATCCTTCCCTCGCTTGAGGATAGGGCGACCCCGATTTACAAGACGTTACCGAGACACGCGTGAGTTGCATTGGGTCTCGCGGCGGCTCGGAGCCTGGAGGTTCCAGACCACGCGGCGATCTCCGTGGCTCCGCGTGCAATTTTCGCCAAACCGCTCTAAGCACTGCTTGATTCATCCGGGATCGTTTCTCTGTCCGCACCTCAAATCCTTTCCGGCTTGCGCGATATCGCGCCCGACTACGACGCACTGGTGTGCGACGTGTGGGGTGTGCTGCATGACGGGCGCGCTGGAAATCTTCTTGCGGTCGCGGCGCTCAAGGAATTCCGCAAGCGGGGCAGGGTGGTTCTGCTCTCCAACGCGCCGCGGCCGAAGCGCGACGTCGAAGCGATGTTTCAGCGCTTTGGGATACCGCTTGATTGCTACGACGAGATCGTGACCTCTGGCATCGCCGCCCGGCTCGATCTCGAAGCGCGCACGAAGGACAGACGGCTCAGGATGTTCCATCTCGGACCGGAGCGCGACTGCGGCATCTTCGAAGGTCTCGATATCGAAACCACCGGCATCGAAAATGCTGAGATCGTTCTCAATAGCGGGTTGTTCGACGACGAGGTCGAAACGCCGGACGACTACAGGGATCGGCTCGCGCTGATGAAGGCGCGGAACCTGCTCATGCTTTGCGCCAATCCGGACTGGGTCGTGCAGCGCGGCGGAAAGCTTATTTGGTGCGCCGGTGCGCTCGCCGATGCCTATGAGAAGATCGGCGGCGAGGTCGTCTATTACGGCAAGCCGAAGCCGGAGATTTACGATCTCGTGCGCGCGAGCCTGCCGGGCGCGGGCCGGTGGCTGGCCATCGGCGACGGGATGCACACCGATATCAAGGGCGCGAACGGGGTAGGGATCGACGCGCTCTTTATCGCAGACGGCATCCACGGCGAAGAGGTGGCCGATATGTCGCCGGCCCATCTGGCCGATCTGTTCGCCAAAGCCGGCGTCCACGCCCGCGCGGCGATGCGTGCGCTTGTGTGGTAAGGCCGGTTCGCGGATAAGGCGGCAACCACTCTCCTAGCCTCTCCTAAGGAACTCAGATGACGTATTATATCGACGACCTGAAGCCCGGCCTGTCGGAAAGCTTCACCAAGACTATCTCCGAGCGCGACATCCAGCTTTTCGGTGAGGTCAGCGGCGACACCAATCCCGTCCATTTCGACGAGGAATTCGCCAAGACCACGATGTTCAAGGGCCGTATCGCCCACGGGATGCTGTCGGCGAGCTATATCTCCACGGTGCTCGGCATGCAGATTCCCGGGCCCGGCACGATCTTCATGTCGCTGACCACGCGCTTCAAGGCGCCGGTGCGCATCGGCGACACCGTGGTCACCACCTGCACCGTGCGTGAGGTGAATGAAGAGAAGCGCCGCGTGATCTTCGATTGCGTCTGCAAAGTCGGCGACACGACGGTGGTCGAAGGCGAGGCGATGGTCATGGCCCCGGCACGGCCGAAGGGGTAGGCGATTTTCGTTTCTGTCGACATACGCGCTGCACTCAACCCTCCCCTTGAGAGAGGGTCGATAATTTGCGAGCGCAGCGAGCAAATTTCGGGGAGGGGTACCCTCGCACCATACCCCTCCCCGAAAAATGCTTTGCATTTTTCGACCCTCCCTCAAGGGGAGGGTGGAGAATGAGAATCTTCCGCCACTACGAGCAGGTTCCCGACGCGTTTCGCGGCGCGGTGGTGGCGGTCGGAAATTTCGACGGCGTGCATCTGGGGCATCGCGCGCTGATCGCCGAGGCCGAGACACTTGCAGGCGAGCGCGGCGCCCCGCTTGCGGTCCTGGCGTTCGAACCGCATCCGCAGGAGTTCTTCCGTCCGAGCCCGGAATCGTTCCGGCTCACGCCCTTTCGCACCAAGGCGCGGTTGCTTGCCGAACTCGGCGTCGATGCGATGTTCGCATTACCGTTCGATGCGCAGATGGCGGCCAAGAGCGCGCAGGATTTCGTGCTCGATGTGCTGGTGAAAGGGCTGGGTGCTGGCTGCGTTGTGGTGGGGAGGGATTTCCAGTTCGGTAAGGGCCGCGCCGGAAATGCGGCGGTGCTCGCCTATATTGGCGAGATGGAAGGCTTCGGCGTCGATTTGTTCGATCCGGTCGCGGCCGAAGGCACGGAGAAGATCTCCTCTACGTCCATCCGCGAAGCGTTGAAACAGGGACGGCCGGAAGACGCAGCGCGGCTGCTCGGCCATTATTGGGCAGTCGAGGCGCGTGTCGAGCATGGCGACAAGCGCGGCCGCACCATCGGCGTGCCGACGGCGAATATGCGGCTGGTCGATTGCCTGCATCCGGCGTTCGGCGTCTATGCCGTGCGCGCTTCGGTGCTGGAAGACGACAAGGTGGTCGCGCGCCACGGCGGCGTCGCCAATTTCGGCATCCGCCCGATGTTCGAGACGCCAACGCCGTTGCTCGAGACCTGGCTGTTCGACTTCGACGGCGATCTCTACGGCAAGCATCTCTCGGTCGAGTTGATCGCGTATCTCAGGCCCGAGATACATCTGCCCGATCTCGACGCGCTGAAGGCGCAGATCGCCAAAGATGCCGAGGCTGCGCGAGCGGTGCTCGCATCAATTTCTTAAGGCGCGGCTGTCAGCAAGAAGTCTGTTCACGCGGAGACGCGGAGTCCGCGGAGAAGAAGAGAATCTCCCTCTCCCCCTCCGGGGGAGAGGGCAGGGTGAGGGGGCCGGAAAGCAAAGCTGTGCCGTGAAATGTTCTGGCGCGCTGTATCTGCGATTGGGTTCAACCCCGAGCGCCACAGCTCTGGCGTTAGGCATCCCCTCACCCCCCTGAGGGGGAGAGGGAAGTTCAATTTTGATCTCCGCAAGCCCCGCATCTTCGCGTGGCAATCCCGCCCCCGCGACGAATTTCCGTGCCGCTTTACGGCATCACGCGCCGCTGTTAGATAACAGATACTGATTTGTGGGCAAAAATGTCGGGTTTTAGGGAAAAACTGCGAATTTGCCGCCCGGCTGCGCGCCGGGGGGCCTGACGCCTTTTCGCCGCGGAGACCGGGACGCCCGTCCGCATTCCTGAACGAAATCCAAGGCCCGAACCGATGACCAAACCTGAATCCGAATCCGGCGCACGCGATTACCGCGCCACGCTGTTCCTGCCCGCGACCGACTTTCCCATGAAGGCAGGCCTGCCGCAGGCCGAGCCGAAATGGCTCGCGAAGTGGGAGGCCGACGATCTCTATGGCCGCATCCGCAAGCAGATGAAGGGCAAACCGCTCTTCGTGCTTCACGACGGGCCGCCTTATGCGAATGGCGAAATCCATTCCGGCACCGGCCTCAACAAGGTGTTGAAGGACATCGTGGTGCGGTCGCGCGGTTTCCTGGGGTTCGATGCGCCCTACATCCCCGGCTGGGACTGCCACGGCCTGCCGATCGAATGGAAGATCGAGGAGAAATATCGCGCGGAAGGAAAGTCGAAGGACGAGGTGCCGATCGACCAGCTCCGCCGCGACTGCCGCGCCTTCGCCGAACACTGGATCGACGTGCAGCGCGCGCAGTTCAAGCGGCTGGGCTGCATGGGGCAGTGGGACAAGCCCTACACGACGATGGACTATCGCGCCGAAGCGGTGATCGCGGGCGAGCTGCACAAATTCGTGGCCAACGATCTCATCTATCGCGGCTTCCGTCCGGTGATGTGGTCGCCGGTCGAAAAGACCGCGCTCGCAGAAGCCGAGGTCGAATATCACGAGAAACAATCGCCGACGATCTATGTGAAGTTTCCGGTGATCCAAGGCGCGGGAGCGCTTAAGGGCGCGAGCATCGTTATCTGGACGACGACTCCGTGGACGATCCCGGGCAACCGCGCCATCGCGTTCTCGCCGACGATGGAATACGGCCTCTATGAGGTGACCGAAGCGGCGGAAGGCGCGCTCGCGAAGGTCGGCGAGAAAATCGCGCTGGCCGATGCGCTCGCGGAGACCACAGCCAAGCACGCGAAGATCACGCTGAACCGCATCGGCGCTGCTGATCCCAAAGGCGCAGTTGCTGCTCATCCATTGCACGGCACGGGTTACACGTTCGACGTCCCACTACTGCCCGGCGATCACGTCACTGCGGATACCGGTACCGGTTTCGTGCACACCGCTCCTGGCCATGGCGAAGAAGACTTCGAGCTCGTGCTCAAGACCTTCCCCGATTACATGGTCACCAATCCGGATGCGTTCCGTGTCGTCGCTGCCGACGGCGCGTTCACCGAGAATGCACCGGGCTTCACCGGCAAGTTCATCCTGTCGCGCGACGGCAAGAAGGATGGCGATGCCAACGGCGCGGTCATCAAGGCGCTGATCGAGGCAGGTGGCCTGCTCGCGAAAGGCACGCTGCGCCACCAATATCCGCATTCGTGGCGTTCCAAGGCGCCGGTGATCTTCCGGGCGACGCCGCAATGGTTTGCGGCGATGGACAAGGAGATCGCGGGCGGCGGTACGTTGCGCTCGCGCGCCATGAAAGCCATCGGCGATACGACGTGGTATCCGCCCTCGGGCGAGAACCGCATCGCGGGCATGGTGAAGGATCGGCCCGACTGGGTGCTGTCGCGGCAGCGCGCCTGGGGCGTTCCGCTCGCGATCTTCGTGAACCGGAAGACCGACGCGATCCTCAACGACGCCGGGGTCAACAAGCGCATCACCGATGCGTTCAAGGCCGAAGGCGCCGATGCGTGGTTCAATTCGTCCGCGTCGCGCTTCCTCGGCAACGACTACAAGGAAGACGATTTCGAGCAGGTCAAAGATATCCTCGATGTCTGGTTCGATTCCGGCTCGACGCATGTGTTCACGGTCGAGCAACCGCTGGAGCCGGAATGGCCCCAGAAAGACCACGCCGATCTTTATCTCGAAGGCTCGGACCAGCATCGCGGCTGGTTCCAGTCGTCGTTGCTCGAAAGCTGTGCTACGCGCGGCCGTGCGCCCTATGACGAGGTGCTGACGGCGGGTTTCGTTCTCGACCGCGAAGGCGACAAGATGTCGAAGTCGGTCGGCAACGTGATCCTGCCGCAAACCATCGCGGATAAGAACGGCGCCGACATCTTCCGCCTGTGGGTCGCGTCGTCGGATTTCACCGAAGATTTGCGCATGGGCAGCGACGTCATCCAGTCGAACACCGACGCCTATCGCCGCCTGCGCAACACGATCCGCTTCATGCTCGCGAACCTCGCGGGCTTCGACGAAGCCGAGCGCGTCGGCCGCGATCAGATGCCGGAGCTGGAGCGCTATATCCTCGCCAAGCTCGCGGAGATCGATGCGGTCGTGCGCGAGAGCTACACGCGCTACGACTTCAACCGCGTCTACAACACCGTGTTCTCGTTCTGCACGAACGAGCTCTCGGCGTTCTATTTCGACATCCGCAAGGACGTTCTCTATTGCGATAGCGTAGGCTCGATCCGCCGCCGCGCGACGCGCACGGTGACGGATGAGGCGTTCCGCCGCGTGGTGACGTGGCTCGCCCCGATCCTGTGCTTCACGATGGAAGAGGCGTGGACGCTGCGTTTCCCCGACGACAGCGTGCATCTCAACACCTTCCCGGAAACGCCTGCGACCTGGAAGAACGGGAGCCTGGTCGAGAAGTGGAACAGGATCCGCGCGATCCGCCGTGTCGTGACCGGCGCGCTCGAGATCGCGCGGCGCGACAAGGTTATCGGCGCGAGCCTCGAAGCTGCACCGCTGGTTTACGTCACCGAGGATGCCGACCGGAAAATCCTGGAAAGCATCCCGCTCGCCGAGATCATGATCACCTCCACCGCGCATATTGCGAAGGTGGATGCGCCCGAAGACGCGTTCCGTCTTCCCGACGTCGATGGCGTGGCGGCGAAGTTCGAGCACGCGCGTGGGGACAAATGCGCGCGCTGCTGGATGATCCTCGAGGAAGTGGGTAAGAACCCGGCGCATCCCGACCTTTGCAACCGGTGTTCGGAAGCTGTCGATCTTCTGGAGAAGGCATGAAACGTGTCGAGCTGAACGCGCGAGATTGGGGCCTTCTGGCTGCCGCCATCGCCCTGATTCTGGACCAGGGCAGCAAGATGCTCATGCTTTACGGGCTTGGCTTCGTCCATCTGGAGCCGGGCCGGGCCGTCCCGATCTTGCCGTTTTTTAATCTGGTGATGGTCTGGAATCCGGGTGTGAGCTACGGCCTTTTTCCGGCCAGCGGGCCTCTAGGAACGGCGCTTCTGGCGCTCTTTTCGGTCGCGGCGGTGGGCGCTTTGGGCTGGTGGCTATGGGTTTCGGACCGGCTGACCCTGACGGTCGGCCTGGGGCTGGTGATCGGGGGCGCGCTCGGCAACCTGATCGACCGCCTGGTCTATGGAAAGGTTGCCGACTTTTTCCACTTTTACGGCCTCGGCTATGACTGGTATGTGTTCAACGTGGCAGACGCCGCGATCACCTTCGGCGTCATAGCCCTTTTGTACGATGCGCTGCTGAAACCGGAAGTCCGGGCGGGGAACGACGGCGCCTAAAAGTCCTTGGGAGTGATTATGGATTACGCTTCGAAACAGTTCGTGCGCCTGGGTGTTCTCGCCGCCTGTGGTCTTGCGCTCATGGGCTGCCAGTCGGTCAAAGACGCGGCCGGCCTTGGCAAACAGTCGCCCGATGAGTTCGCGGTTGCCACCAAACAGCCGCTGATCATTCCGCCCGAGTTCAATCTGCGTCCGCCGCGCGACGGCGCGCCGCCGACCAATCAGGTGCAGCCGACCGATGCCGCGCAATCGGCGCTGTTCGACGATCCTGCGACCGCGGCCAAGCGCATGAGCGGCGATTACAGCGAGGCGGAGCGCCAGCTGCTCGCGAACGCTCGCGCAACCAATCCGGATCCCGCGATCCGCCAGCGCATCGCTTCCGACGGCAGGGCGATGGAAGCCTCCGATGACAGCTTCGCCAGTGAGGTTCTGTTCTGGCAGGACGGCAAGAAGGATGCTGGCACCAACGTGGACGCCGAGGCAGAATCCAAACGCATCGAAGCCCAGAAGGCCGCAGGCGCCGGCGCTGCCACGAAGCCGGCGGCCCCGAAGCCGAACGATTCCGCCACCATCGGCAAGAGCGACAACGACAAGCAGGAATCCAAGGGCGGCTGGCTCGATGGGATTTTCTAGAGCCGCGTTCGCAATCGCGATCGCTGCTCTTCTCGCCCCAGCCGCAGCGCAAGCCGTCGCTGTAGGGCCCCAGGCTTTTCAATTCGCACTGCAGAACGGCATGCAGGTGGTCGTCATCCCCGACCACCGCGCGCCAGTCGTGACCCAGATGATCTGGTTCAAGGTCGGGGGCGTCGACGATCCGCCGGGCCTTTCCGGCCTCGCACATTTCTTCGAGCATATGATGTTCCGCGGCACCAAGCAGACGCCGGGCGACGAGTTCTCGCGCACGCTGGCGCGCAACGGCGGCGAGGACAACGCCTTCACCACGCACGACTACACCGCCTTCTACGAACAGATTGCGAAGAACCGCTTGCCGCTGGTCATGTCGCTCGAAGCCGACCGGATGGCCAATCTCGATCTCTCCGACAACAACGTGACGACCGAGCGCGATGTGGTGCTGGAAGAGCGGCGCATGCGCATCGAGAACGACCCGCAGGCGCTGCTCGCCGAGCAGGTCGACGCGGCGCTGCATCTTTCCCATCCCTATGGACGCCCCGTGATCGGCTGGCCCGACGAAGTCCATCGCATCGGCCGCGTGGAGGCGCAGGATTTCTACAAGCATCACTACGCGCCCAACAACGCGATCCTGATCGTGGCCGGCGACGTTACGGTGGATGAGGTGCGCAATGCTGCACAGACCGCGTTCGGCAAGGTGCAGGCGCGCGAACTGGTCCCGCGCGCGGTGTATGCGGAGCCGCCGCGCGTCGCCGAAACGCGGCTGGCGATGGCGAGCACCGATGCCAAGGTGCCGCTTTTCATACGCGCCTATCGCGTGCAGAGTTATGCCGAGGCCGCACCCGGCCAGGCGGAGGCGCTCGAGACGCTCGCGCAGATCCTCGGCGGCGATCTTACGGGATTGCTCTACCGCAGGCTGGTGGTCGAGAAGCATCTCGCGACCAATGTCAGTGCGTCCTATGACGGCTATGCCCGCGATGATGCGGAATTCCAGCTCTCCGCCACGCCGCGGCCTGGCGTGTCGCTCGCCGCGCTCGAACAGGCAGTCGATCAGGTTGTCGCCGGCGCGATCAAGACCGCGCCCAACGCCAAGGACCTCGCGCGCGCCAAGACGCAGCTGGTCGCGAGCGCGACCTACCGGCGCGATAGCCAGTTTGCGCTCGCATCGGCTTACGGCCAGGCGCTTTCCATCGGGCTCACGGCGTTCGACGTGAAGGCATGGCCGGACCGCATCCAGGCCGTCACCGCGGAGCAGGTGCGCAAGGCCGCAAGCGATGGCTTTCTCAAGAAAGAATCCGTGAGCGCAACGCTTACGCCGGTGTCGAAATGAGGGCGCGCGTTGTCCTTGCCTGTATGCTCGCGCTCATCGCCCCGCTGTCCGCGCAGGCGTTTGGCGCAAAGCAGATTAGCTTCGCCAAGGGCAGCGACGTGTGGTTCGCGGAGGATCACACGTTGCCGATGATCGCTCTGGTGGCCGCCTTTCCCGCCGGTTCGGTCTATGACCCGCAAGACCGCGACGGGCTCGCGAGTTTTGCCGCATCGATGCTGGACGAGGGCGCCGGCAAGCTCGACTCGAAAGCGTTCCACACCGCGCTCGCCGACAAGGCGATCCAGCTTTCGGTGGACACCGATCGCGACTGGATGGTGGTGAGCCTCGTCACGCTGAGCACCAACGCCAAAGAGGCGATGCGCCTCCTCGGCACGGCGCTCGCTCATCCGCGCTTCGATGCCGATGCCGTCGCGCGCGTTCGCGCGCAGATGCTGCAGAATATCAATCAGCAGGACGAGGATCCCGCGCAGGTCGCCGCGCGGAACTTCCATCTCGTGTATTTCGGCGCGCATCCGTATGCGCATCCGACCGACGGCGACGGACCGGGCCTGACCGCGATAAAGCAGGCGGATCTCAAGAACTTCGCCGCCACCCATTGGGTGCGGTCGGGACTGAAGATCGCCGTTGCCGGGGATATCGATACGGCTGCGCTGGCGAGCCTGCTCAAATCGACGTTTGGACCCTTACGCGCGGCCATGCCACCATCGCCGCCGCAGAACATGCGCCGCGGCGCGCCGGGCCTGCATGTCTTTGCAATGGACGTCCCGCAACCGAACGCGGTGTTCGCGCTGCCGGGCATGCTGCGCAACGACAAGGATTTTCTCCCCGCCTATGTCGCCAATTACATTCTGGGCGGCGGCGGATTCTCGTCGCGCCTGACGGCGGATGTGCGCGAGAAGCGCGGACTGACCTATGACATCTCGACCGATCTTGCGACGCTGAAGCACGCGGGCCTCATCGAGGGTACGGTTGCCACGCGCAGCAACGCCGTGACGCAAACGCTCGCGCAGGTGAAGGATACGATGGCGAAGTTCTCCGCCGATGGTCCGACCCCGCAGGAGCTTGCCGACGCCAAGACGTATCTGACGGGCGCCTATCCGCTGTCGTTCTCGTCCAACGCCGGCACCGCTTCCCAGCTCAGCGTCTTCCAGCGTTCGGGCCTGCCGATCGGCTATGTGGCGAAGCGAAACGCGATGATCGACGCGATCACGCTCGACGACGTCAAACGTGTCGCAAAAAAATGGTTTGATCCCAAGCGGCTGACCGTCGTTGTCGCGGGAACGATCAAGGACCAGAAGCATTAGCGAGACGGATCGCGCAAATCGGAGACGGCAGATGACAGCACTTCCCCTTGAAATCTCCCTCGAACTCGCGACATCCGGAAAAGGCGCGGTTTCGCGCGAACGCTACGACGCCGCGCTGAAAGCCACAGAACCGCATCTGGCGTGGCTCAAGGACGCGAAGGCGAACAAATCGCTGGAGCTCCTGGGCGTGCCGGAGCGCACCGACGACATCGCGGCCGCCGAAAGCGTGGCGGAGACGTTCTGCAAGAACACGACCGACATCGCCGTGCTGGGCATCGGCGGATCGAGCCTTGGCGGGCAGGCGCTGCAGACAGCGCTCGAAAGCCATGACCGCACGCCGCGCGTCGTCTTCCACGCCAATCCCGATCCGTTTTCGTGGCGGGAATATCTTTCGAAGGTGGACCTGAAGACCACGCGCTTCGTCGCAATCTCCAAATCCGGCGGCACGGCGGAGACGCTGATGCAGGCGCTGACCGCGGCCGATCTGTTCGACAAGGCCGGCGCTTCCAAATATCTCAAGCACCACTTCGCCATCATTACCGAGCCGGGCGACAGCGTGCTGCGCAAATTCGCGGCGAGCATCGAAGCACCGGTGCTGGATCATCCGAAAGACGTCGGCGGGCGCTATTCGGTGCTCACAATGTGCGGCACGCTGCCCGCGATCCTGATGGGCATCGACATGAAGGCGCTGCGCGCGGGTGCCGGCGAATATCTTTCGCACGCGCTTTCCGATCCGCAGCCGGAGTGCGCGCAAGGGGCCGCGCTGCATTTTGCGCTGTCCGAAGAGGGCCGCCTGAACGAGACGGTGCTATGGGCCTATGCCGATCGTCTCGCGACGTTCCATGCGTGGTGGCGGCAGCTTTGGGCGGAGAGCCTCGGCAAGGACGGCAAGGGTTCGACGCCGGTCGGCGCGCTCGGGCCGGTCGACCAGCACAGCCAGTTGCAGTTGTTCCGCGACGGGCCGGGCAAGTCGCTCTACACAATCCTCTCGACCGAAACCAAAGGTCAGGGGCTCGTCGCGCCGCGCGAACGGTCCGAGGCGCTGGACCTCGGCTATCTCGCGGGCAAGCCGATGGGCGATCTCGTCGATGCCGAGGCGCGCGCGACCGCGCAGACCTTAAGCCGCAACGACCGTCCCGTGCGCACGATCCATCTGCCCAAGATCGACGAACGCTCCATCGGCGCGCTGATGATGCACTTCATGCTGGAGACGATCCTCATGGGCAAGCTCATGGGCGTCGACCCCTTCGACCAGCCCGGCGTGGAAGAGGGCAAGGTGCTGGCGAGGAAGTATCTGGATGAGGAGAGGTGAGTTTTGAATTGATCACGCTCCAGTGGCGTTGATCGATCCGCCGGCCCTGAGGCTCGGAGGCCGGCCCCCTGGATTTCGGACATTCTTGATCGGCATCAATGTCTCGCCGTGCTCCAACATGGTAGAATGAACAAAACATTGTCACCGGAAGGGATACGTCATGAGCCACGGAGCACTGCAAAGAGACCTGCGCACGAAACCCGGATTTGGAGCGGTGGGGATCCTGCTGGTTGTCGCTTCCGCGTTTGCAGGCAATGCCGCGCGCGCGCAAAATGTCGAAACTGGGAAGCACATCGCGCAGACATGGTGCAGCGGCTGTCATAATGTCGCTGCAGAGGGGGCGAAGACGGGGAGCGACGCCACCCCGTCCTTTTCGGCAATCGCGCAAGAGCAATCGACGACTTCAATATCGCTTGTGGCATTCCTCAGTACACCGCATCCCCATATGCCCAATTACGTCCTCAGTCGAACAGAGATGCGTGACGTCTCCGCGTACATCCTAAGCCTGAGCAAGGCGCACTAATTTCTCGTGGTATTGAATCGAGGTCAGTAAGAATTACGGTGCCGCTCGATCCTGTGGAGCGACGCCTTCTTCGCGCCAAGTCAAGGCGTTCTGAGGAACCCGTGCGTGTGCCGGTCTTGTCCACTATAGTAGCCGACCACCCACTTGTTGTCGTTCAGGCCGCTCGCGATGGTGCCCGGTACAATGCTTCCCGGTGCATCGAATTCGGAAATCTTGCCCGATGCCGATCTCAGGAAGGCGCGCGACGTTCGCGTTTGCTTGTAATTGACAACCACAATGCCGGCCACGATGCCTTTGTTGTTGATTGCGAAGGGCGACGTACCGCCGACGGCTCCGGGGGCGCTGAACGTGGTCATGACGCCTTTGACATCGCGAACGAACCCGACATCCGCCCCGTTCACAGAAGCATAGCCGGCGATATCGCCATGGCCATTGATCGATTTGGGCGTGGTGCTGGTTGCGTTGGAGGCATCGAACGTCGTCAAGCTGCCGGTCACGTCACGCAAGAACCCGTGCGTCACGTTCGAGACGCTGTAGTAACCGGTGACCAGGCCGTCATGGTTGATCGCGGTGGCAAGCGTGCCGAAATCAGCTCCGGGACCGTCGAAGGTTATCGTCTTGCTGCCCTTTTTCCGAAGGAGCCCATGATAGACGCCATTTGCGTCCCGCGTATAACCCGCGACGCTGCCGTGGACGTTGATGGCCTGGCCGACGGTCTGTCGGGCGCCGATCGTGAAGGTGGTGATCTGTCCGTCTGGAGCGCGCACGAAGCCGGCAACGTTTTCGGCGATATCGCCGTATTCCCCGGTGACGGTTCCATCCGAATTGATCGCCAGCGCCGCCGTGCTGCCCCCGCCGGCACTGAAGGTGGTAACTGTCCCGTCGGGCGTGCGGACAAATCCGCCGCAGGTGCCCGCACAATAGCTTCCGGTGATCACACCGTATTTGTTGACGGCCTGCGGGAAGGTGTCGGTCGCACCTGGAACGTCGAGTGAGATATACTGCGCCGCCTGGCCCGCAGAGGAGAGCGCAAGGACCAGAGCCGACGAGCCAAGCAACGCCTTCAACCGCCGTAGCGTGCGCGGTACGCGAAGATTGTTCATGGTCAACTCCTTCTCGCCTCGGCAACAATTTCGCCGAAGCCATCCATCGCGTCTTTGATCGGGATCAGCATTCGGCGAAATTGCAGGTAGGCGGTCGTCGCGAGAACTACGGCGTTCTGACGAAGGCATGGTGGCCAGCCGCATCAAGAGCGGTTCCTGCAACGACACCCGCCGCATTGATGGCATTAGGTTCAGTTGCGTAGGCGCCCGGAGCCGCAAATGTGGTGATGAAGCCTTTGTAGTCTCTGATAAAGCCTCCGATTGCTCCGGAAGCCGCAAAGTCGCCCGTAACGATTCCTTTGGTGTTGATGGCTCGGCCAAATGTGCGCACAGCGTTGGGGACGTAAAACGGCGTCACCTTGGCGCCCGAATACACAAATCCGAAGAAGTAGCCACTTTTGTCACGGTAGTAGCCCGTAGCAGAATCAGACCGATTGATGCTGAAGGCCATGGTTAGCGCACTGTTCGGGGCGTCAAACGAAGTCAGTGCGCCTTGTGCGTCGCGCACGAAGCCATGCGTCCCTTTCGCATCCACGAAGTAGCCCGTAATCGATCCGTTCTGACTGATTCCACATGGCGTGGTGGAAGTTGCCCCGGGCATGTCGAATGACGCCACGATGCCATGGGAGTCGCGCACGAAACCGTGGGTGCCCGCGCCGTCGGAATAGTAACCGGTGATCGCCCCGGCCTTGTTGATCGCGGTCGCGGTGGTGCTCGAGGAGCCTGCAACATCGATGGAAACGATCTTTCCCGACGGGCGCCGCAGAAAACCGTGTGTGCCGCCAGCATCGCCATAAATCCCGACGATAGCGCCGTGGTCGTTGATGGCGTTTGGCGTGGTTCCGGAAGTTGCTCCTTTCACGTCAAAGATTGTGATGTTTCCCACAGCATCGCGGACGTATCCGTGTGAAACGTTCGATCCGTTGCTCGTGTATGGTCCGGTAACTACGCCCACTGCGTTGATCGCATAGGCGTCCGAGTTGTCGGCGCCTGGAACATCGAACACGGTGTAGGTCAGACATTGTCCGGGAGTACTGCAAAGAAGGACCAGGGATAATCCAAGAACAGCACTGGCGACCCTTTTCGCCGACACGTCGCTGCGATAGATGCCAAGCGTTTTCTGACAACAAGGTATGGACATGTGTTTCTCCTTTCGGGGGGGTCGCGCAGGAATGTCCGTGATCGTCTCACGGCTGGAAGAGCTCAGCGTCGCCAGGCACCCGCGTTTCGCCGTTCAGGTAGGCATCGCCGCCCACGGCCATCACATGCCCGTCGGGAAGCGTGGTGACGCTGAATTCGGTGCGTTCGTGTTTCATGGATTTCCCCGGCGCGAAAACGCCCTTGTGCGGGCGGAACATCTCCGTGGATTTCAACGTGACGAACAGTTCGCCTTTGAGGGAATAGCCGCCGATGACGATGACTTTGCCGTCCGGAAGGCTCGCTGCGCCAAAATATTCGCGTGGCTCCGCCATCAACCCTGCGGATTTCCATTTGCCGGTCACTGGGTTGAAAACGTCGGCTTCGCGTCCCGGCAGACCAAGGCCGGTATCGCCACCGGCGACCAGAACATTCCCGTCCTGCATGGTGACGCTGACATGCGCAGCATGCGGATGCGGCATGGGCGCGTTCACGGTCCAGGTGTTGGTGGCAGGATCGTAGGTCTCATTCTCGGTAAGCCTTCCGGTCGCATTGTAACCGCCCGTCACGAGCACGCGGCCATCGGCAAGAAGCGTGGCCGAGAAGGTCGCGCGATGCGCCTTCATCGGCGCCGCTGCGCTCCACTGCCCGGTGGCGGGATCGAAAATTTCGGCGCTCGGCGTATCGGCTGCGCAGCCATAGGCCGAACATCCGCCCATCACGATCACGCGTCCGTCCAGCATCTTGATCGCGCGATGCACGTATCGGCCGGTCGTCATCTGGCCCGGCATGGACCAGCTGTCCGTCGCCGGATCGTAGATTTCCGTGTTCGATCCGCTGCCGCAGCTCGATCTGCAGTAGCCGGTGACCAGGATGCGGCCATCGTTCAGTAGCACGGGCACGGCGAGGAAGACGTTCGGCAGGGCGGGATTGGAGGCGGATTTGGTCCATTTGTTCGTGGCCGGACTCCAAATCTGAGTCGTGGGCGGCCACCAGTTGATGACGCTGGGGATGCCGACCGACACGACGCGGCCGTCCGAAAGCGCAAACGCATTGTCCGCATCGACGCCGGCTGCAAGCTTGCCGGCGTTGCTCCAACCCCTGGCATCGGCAGGTGCCGTGGCGAGCAACGGCAAAGCGAAGGCGGCGAACATGAGGAGTTTGGATTTGATGTGCATGGCGTGGCTCCATCGATTTCAGCGCGCGAGGGTGAGGGGACCGCCGCGCGCTCATACGATTAATCGATCCGCCCGACCGGTTTCATTGCGCGAAATCAAGAAGCCGCGCCCCGGTTCAAATGCGGTGCGGCAGAAAGGTGCGCTCCGGGCGTCGCAGCACGGATATGGTCCGATGTGTACAACGAGCGCGATGCGCTGCGTTTCCATTTCGCGGGAAGATATCCGCCATGGAAATATCGGACATGCGCCATGGCCATTTAAATGCCGGTATGACAAGCAGCAGGCTTGTTAGAAACGAGACGCCCGGGAACAGCCAAGGATGGCTGAATCTATAACCCCGATAACCGAGAGAACGTGCGAGCATGTCGATTCAAAAGATGACAGCTTGCGGATCCGCCGGCGCTCATACAACCGTTCCAAACAGTTTTCCGATGCCGGCGGTGAGCGCCATGGCGAAGGCACCCCAGAAGGTCACCCGAGCCGTGGCGCGCCAGATATTGGCGCCGCCTGTCCTGGCCCCGATGACGCCCAGCAGGGCCAGAAAAAGCAACGACGCCAGCGGCACGGTTAGAACCAACATTCTTGCCGGGGTGACGACGATCATGAGCAGAGGCAGCGCAGCACCCACTGAAAATGTCGCCGCCGACGCCATTGCGGCCTGCACGGGACGCGCCGTGGTGATCTCGGAGATGCCCAATTCGTCTCGCGCATGCGCGCCCAGAGCATCCTTCGCCATCAGCTGCTGTGCGACCTGACGTGCAAGCGTCTGCTCGACGCCGCGCTTGGCGTAGATATTGGCAAGCTCGTCCAACTCGGACGCGGGGTTTGCGCTCAACTCCTTGCGCTCACGCGCGAGGTCAGCCTGTTCCGTGTCGGACTGCGAGCTGACCGATACATACTCGCCGGCAGCCATCGACATGGCCCCCGCCACCAGGCCCGCAACACCCGTGATCAAAATACTGTTCTGCGTTGCAGCTGCAGCGGCGACGCCGGTAATCAGACTCGCGGTCGAGACAATTCCATCATTGGCGCCGAGCACCGCTGCTCTCAGCCACCCAATGCGGCCGACCAGGTGGCCTTCCCTGTGCGAACGAAGACGGCTCATCGGAGAATGAGTCCGAGCGACATGAACTATCTCCTGTTTCAGGAGTCCCGGACCGCGCGGCCCGGGGCTTCGGTCTTATGAAGGTATCAGTAAAAGACGTTGTAGGCCACGCGGATGACCTCGCCTGTATCGACGTCGACGAGCAGCGCATCGTCGCCGACGCGGACCCAGACATACCCGTCGGGCGGAGCAAGCAGGCCGAACATCACGAAGCTTGAGATCCAGTAGTCATGGGCGAACCAGCTGCGTGGCAGATGCTCGCCATATACCCAGCGATGATGATACCAGCCCGCCGGCCGCCGATAGACATTCCAGTGGTAGCGCCGCGGCGAATAGAAATTCCGCCGGTACACTCTGAGATCGATATTCCGGTTTACCCGCACATTGCCGTGGACGACGACCGGCCGCTTCACGATGACGTTGCGCTTCACCTCGACCGGCCGGTTGATGGTGATTGTCTTCTCCCTGCGGGTTACATCGGCCTTGCGATCGCCCATCGACCGGCCAGCGTTTGGACCCTGCGTCTTTTGGTGGTCCTGTCGGGTGGGCCCATTCTCGGTCGATGGCGCGGCGATTGCCCCCGGCGAAGCCAGCAGCAACGACAACGCGACCGCCGGTATAATCCACGCTTTCATATCATCCTCCTCGCCCGCGCCGGGGCCTTGATGCGGCCAAATAGTTCGCTCAACGCGAACACAATTAAATTGACGGTAATCAACTTTTACCTAGCCGTGATCGGCAAGCGGACATTGGAATTCGCTCGTCAGACCCCGTCGCATTCGCAAGGGCGCTGCTCGAGCTGCGATGATTTAGAAGCTTGAATGGTCGCGCTTTTGGCGGATGAGGCCAGCGCGTTGCAGTGCGCCGGCGGCTCCCGGCGCACTGTCGGGTACCGCACATAGTTGATCCGCATCAATGTTCCACGACCGCCGTGGGTCCACCGTTTCTCAGCCCTTGGAGAAGAAACGTATTGAACGCAGAAGGGAAATAATATGAGCACAGAGCTACTCAAGGGAAGCCTTGATCCGCCGGCCACCACCCCCCAATTCGGAATGCCAGGATCGCGAAGCATCGCGAGCTATGAGAGAGAACTCCTCCAATATCGGAGCATAGAGGCTCTGTTACGCCACGCGCTCGTGCGAGAAAGGGCGCTGTTGAGCGAGAAGAATGTGCAGCTTAAGCAGCAAGCCCTTCTAACCAGAGAATCCGATCATAGGCTGCTGAACGACCTTCAGATCGTCGTAAGTTTGCTTTCGCTGCAAAGCCGGGCCGCAGGCAATGCGGAGATTGCCAAGCCGTTGAAAACCGCGGCCGACCGCGTCGGCATGATCGTCCGGCTCCATCAACGTTTGCACTCCCACGACGGCGCGCAAACAGTAGCATTCAAGCGATATCTTTCAGAGTTGTGCCAGGACTTTTCGGCGATGACGTCGGCCGAGAGAGCGCTCGATCTGGATTTCGACACCGACGACGAGATCGAGCTTCCCGCAGCAACCGCCATTTCCCTCGGCTTTATCGTGAGCGAACTTCTCACCAACGCTGCCAAGCACGGCACGGGTCGTATTATGGTCAAGTTTGGAGCGAATGGCGAAGGCGGTTGCGAATTGTCGGCTTCCAATGACGGTCCGCCGTTGCCCAAGAGTTTTGACCCCGCTGCCGGCAAGGGGCTGGGGATGATGATCATCAGGTCGTTCGTGGATCGGATTGGCGGCAGGCTGCATTCCAGCCACTGTGACGGCAATCAAGGTGCATGCTTTACGGTGACGTTCGCATAAGCAAGGTCCGACCAACCCGTTCGGCCGTACGCCGAAACGAAAGCCTCCAAGGTCGTCATTGAGACGCCTGATCGGGCGGCGAACGGCGAAGTGATCGCGTTTGCTGCCGGTCACCGCCAGCGCAGCACGAGCGGGCCCAGCGCCCAGCCTAGGGCAGCGGAGGCGGCCATGCCCAGTGTGTACCAGATGGCCAAAAAGGGTGTCGTGCTCTCGGTGCAGTGCAGCGCGTAGATAAAAGCTCCGGCGCCTCCTGCGGCAAGGCCGATGGCCGCGCCAGCTTCGCGCAGGCGTGTCGGCGCGAGGCCGCGCATCGCCCAAACCAATCCGATGAAAGGCGGAAGCGCGAAGAATAGGATGCGCCACGGACAGACTCTGGCGGAATCACCGACAAGCATCGCGGTGCGGTCGGCGGGAGCCGTGCCGGCGAGCTGGAACGCGGCAATCACGATCACCAGAAGAATTGGAACGACGAGCCACTTGATCCGTCCCCGCGCGCTCGCCGCCGGACGCGCAAGACGTTCGGCCGCAAACCCTGCGATCACAGCAAATGCCAGCGCGTAGGCGAGCTTCATCCAGAACATTGCGGTGGCCATGCTCTGATCCATATCCGGCCGGGGCCCGAGAAGAACAAGCATAAGCGCCGCGGACACGATGACGCCGCCGCTCATGCCGAACGCCAGTCTGCGCGCGACGGTCCAGCGCGACTGCGGCGCAAGATCGGCGGAGAGGGAGCGCAGGAATTCGTCGCTCATTTCGGGCCGCCTTCGCCGTGGAAATAGGCTCCCAGCTTCTTGAGGCCGCGATGCAGCGCGACCTTTACCGCCGTCTCGCTCATTCCGCGCGCGGCAGCGGCCTGCGCATTGGAAAGCTCGCGCAGCTTGATATCGCGGATAAGCGCCTGCGTCGCGGGCGGAAGCGTCTGCAGCGCTTTCTCGAGATCGTGGCGCGCGTCGACGCTGGCGCTCTCATCCGTCACGAACAGCGCGGCCGCATCGTCAAGCGGCACGGTCTGCCTGCGTCCGCTGCGGCGGAAATGATCGATAAGCTTGTGGCGGGCGATCGCGTAGCTCCAGGCCGTGAACAATTGTGAGCGGTCGTAGGTCCCCCGGTGGTTATGAATGGCCATCAGCGTGTCTTGCACCAAATCGTCGATCTCTGCGGCGTCCCGGCTGAGCCTGCTGCGAAAATAGGCGCACAGCCGCCACCGCATCGCGTCCAGCAGCGCGCGATAGGCGGCTTTGTCGCCGTCGAGCGAAGCGATCATCAGGGCCCTTAGATCTGCTTCCGACGCTTGCACGCCTTCTCCCGGATGAAGGAATTCGCTCGTATTTCAAAAATGGTTACAGTTGCCGGGCGGCGACCGACGAAATCGGTATGACACTGTAACCAATCCGCCCGTCCGTGCGACTATAGAGGACGGTCAATGTAGCGCGGAACCTGACGATGGGGAACAAGCTGACTCTACGCGCGACTTTTGGGCGCCTTTGGGGCCCGTTTGCCCGGACGCTCGGGGCACTGAAGGGACAGTCCTTCTATCGCCACAGGGCCCCGGTGCGCCTGACGCATTGGATCAATGCGCTCGCGATTCTCTTCCTGCTCGGCAGCGGCCTGAACATCTTCAACGCCCATTCCCGCCTGTACTGGGGGATGTACGGTGCCGACGCGGACCATCCATTTCTGTCCATCGGCGCGGTCGATACCCAGACCGGTACGCACGGCATCACCCAGATCGGCCCATGGCAGTTCGACACGACGGGGTTTTTGGGATGGTCGAAGGTCGACGGGCAATACGTCGCGCGGGGATGGCCGGACTGGCTCACCATTCCGAGCTATCAGGACCTGGCCGACGCGCGGCATTGGCATTTCCTGTTCGCCTGGATCCTGGCGATCAACGGGCTCGCCTATCTCGTCTGGAGTCTCGTGACGCGCCATATCCAGAAGGACATCTGGCCGACCGTCGCCGACGTCAGGGCGATACCGCAATCCGTGATCGATCACATCAAACTCAAGCATCCGACGGGCGAGGCTGCCAAGCGCTACAATGTGCTGCAGCGCATCGCCTATCTCGGCGTGATCGTGCTGATCTCGCTTATGGTCTTGACCGGTCTCACGATGTCGCCGGGCTTCGATGCGGTCTGTCCGTGGCTGATCGATATGTTCGGCGGGCGGCAATCGGCGCGCAGCATCCACTTCATCTCAGCGTCGCTGATCGTCCTGTTTGTCTTCGTGCATCTTGTCGAAGTGATCCTGGCCGGAGCGATCAACGAAGTGCGTTCGATGCTGACCGGCCGCTACGTCGTACCAGAGGAGCACGAATGATGGTCAAAGCGGTGGACTTCACCCGGCGCGCCGCGATCGTCGCGGGTTTCGGCGGCGCGGGTTACCTTATCGCCAATGTGAACAGCATCACGTTGAGCCCCTCGTTCGCCCGGCTCTCCCGCGGCGTCGAAGACTGGACCCGCATCAATCAGCACGCGCTGCTGGCGCCGGGACAGCTCGCGAAGGAATATTCCGTTGCCGACATCTCGCCAGTGTTCAAAGCGAATGGCACATTCAATCCCGGCGGCGACGAATACGACGGCCATGTCGCACGGGGCTTTTCGGATTGGCGGCTGACGATCGACGGGATGGTTTCGCATCCCTTGTCGCTGTCGGTGGCGGAATTGCGCAAATTGCCGTCGCGCACCCAGATCACGCGCCACGATTGCGTGGAGGGATGGAGCGCGATCGGCATGTGGACCGGCGTGCAGCTTGGCCTGCTCCTCAAAGCCGCGGGCATCACCCCGGGCGCGAAGTACGCGGTGTTTCACTGCGCGGACAATCTCACCGGCGAACCGGCAAAGGGCGGCCAGCAGAGCCCCGGTCAATATTATGAAAGTGTGGGATTGGTGGACGCGTTCCACCCGCAAACGCTTGTCGCCTACAATCTGAACGGCAAGCCGCTGGATGTGGCGCACGGCGCGCCGTTGCGCCTGCGCGTGGAACGCCAGCTTGGCTACAAACAGGCAAAGTATCTCCAGCGCATCGAGATCACCGACAGCTTTACGAAAATCGTGGGTGGCCAGGGCGGCTACTGGGAAGACCGCGGTTACGAGTGGTACGCGGGCATTTAGCAACAAAGCCGCGCCGTATGTGTAACCCGCCGGCCGGCCGCAGCGAATAGATTGAAAGATCCATCTGCGCGGAAGAACGGCCATGAAGCGTCTATTTGCCCACCACCGCGTTGCCGCTGCCGCCGTACTCCTTTGCATCGGAACGGCGGCGTTTTCCGGCTCTGCGCATGGCCGAAACCTGACAGTGGTCGAGCTCTTCCAGAGCCAAGGCTGCTCCTCCTGTCCGCCTGCCAACGCCAATCTGATTGCACTGAGCGAGCGTCCCGATCTGCTGACACTGAGCTTCGGCGTGACGTACTGGGACCGGCTCGGCTGGAAGGACACGTTCGCGTCTCAGCAATACACCGATCGCCAATGGGAATACGCGCGTGCCTTCCATCGCAATGAGGTCTTCACGCCACAGGTGGTCGTCAATGGCCGGGCCGACGTCGTGGGCCAGGACCGGCGCGAACTGGAGGCCCTAATCCGGCGCGAAACGACCGGGGCGAATGCGCCGGACGTCTCGATTACGGGGTATCAAGTGCAGGTCGGTGCGGGCGCAGGCGATGCGGAGGTTTGGCTGGTCCGCTACGATCCCAACATAGAGCAGGTTTCGATTGCGAGAGGCGAAAACGGTGGCCTCAAGCTTCCGCACAAGAATGTCGTGAAAGAGCTTATCAAGCTCGGCGGCTGGTCGGGCAAAGCGGAAGCCTACACAATTCCGCCGTCAGCGCACAGCGGACTCCGCAAGGCTGTCCTGGTTCAACAGGGGCCGGGCGGCGCTATTCTCGCGGCGGCACGCAGCTGACATCGGCCGCCGCGAAATGCGCCAGTTGATCGGCGCGCGCCTTCTTGAACGCAGGACGGTCGGTCATGCGGGTCACATACGCTTCGGTCGCGGGCCGATTGCCGAACGCGCGGGCTTTGGGGACGCGCAGAACATCCGCCATCAATAAGTCCGCGGCGGTGAAGCGATCGGCCACCAGCCATTCTCTCTCGCTCAGGACTTTCTCGAGCTGGTTAAGGCGGTTTGCCATCCAGTCGGTAAGACTGTTCTGCTTCGCACCGGTGATTTCGAGGAACCACCATGGAACCGAAACCATCTCGATGCTGTTCAGCGCGGCGATGATCCACTGAACCGTTTGTGCTTCTCCCGCCGGATCGCGCGGCATCGTTATTTCGCTTTTCCGCGCGAGATGAAGAAGGCAGGCGCCGCTCTCGAATACCTCCACATCGCCATCGTTCAGAAACGGAATCTGGCCGAAGGGCTGGCGCGACAGGTGGTTGGTCTCCCGTCCGTCGAACGGCACCGTTCGCACGGAATAGGCAAGTCCCGCTTCCTCGCAAGCCCATCTCAGCCTCAGATCGCGCACAAACCCCCGCGGACCCTCGGGCACCCAATCGTAGGTCCAGATGATCAACTCGCTCATATGGCTTCGCCCATTTTCCAAAACGCGATGAACAACAGGACCTGCGTCAGGCCTTGATCGAAGTGTGTCACGCTTGGCGGAGGTCTGTCATCACGAAGCCCTCGACATCCGGTCGGCATCGATGACAGCTTGCGCGAAGTCCGTCGGCGCTTCCTGGGGGAGGTTGTGGCCGATCCCACCGGAGACGAGCCGATGGTGATATTTGCCGGTGAACTTCCCCGCATAGGCCGCTGGTTCCGGATGGGGCGCACCGTTGGCGTCGCCTTCGAGCGTGATGGTCGGCACAGCGATCGTCGGACCGGCGGCAAGACGCTTTTCGAGATCGTCATATCGCGCTTCGCCCTGGGCGAGGCCGAGGCGCCAGCGATAGCCGCTGATAACGATGTCGACATGGTCAGGATTGTCGAACGCAATCGCGCTGCGATCGAACGTCGCCGCATCGAAGGCCCATTTGGGTGACGCGAGCTGCCAGATGAGTTTGGCGAAGTCATGCGTGTATTTCCGGTAGCCCATCTCGCCGCGGTCGGTCGCGAAATAGAACTGATACCACCACTGCAGCTCCGCCTGTGGCGGCAACGGCGCCTTATTGGCGCTTGGACCGCCGATCAGATACCCGCTCACCGACACCATCGCCTTGCAGCGCTCGGGCCAGAGCGCCGCGATGATGTTGGCCGTCCGTGCGCCCCAGTCGAATCCGGCGAGGACCGCCTTGTCGATCTTGAACGCGTCCATCAGCGCGACGATGTCGACGGCGAACACGGCGTGCTCCGCGTTGCGTGCTGTCTGGCCGGATAGAAATCGCGTGGAGCCATAGCCGCGAAGATAAGGAACGATCACCCTATACCCCGCGGCCGCCAGTATGGGCGCCACATCCACGAAGCTGTGGATGTCATAGGGCCAGCCGTGCATCAGGATAACCGCCGCGCCGTCCGCCGGACCGGCCTCCGCATAGCCCACACTCAAATCGCCGGCCGTGATCTGCTTCAGCGCCGCGAATGATGTGTTCGCTCCGGGTTTCGCGGGCGACACATTTTTTGCGCTATCCGCATGCGCAACACCGATGAGTCCGGTCTGGGCCATGGCGATCGACGCTGCCGTGGCGCTCAGAAGCGCGCGCCGCGACGGATCGGCGTCTTCTGTGGTGGTCTTCATTGCTGACATCCTTGGTTTATTCGAAGCATGAAGATGCGTTCGACGATATGCGGCAAAGGCCATCGTTCAATGTTATGCGCGTGCTCCACACCGATCTATTGAACAAAGGTATCGGTGGCGCGGGCTGGTGGCACGCGGCCCAATGCGATACAATTGGGTACGGGCTTAAAGCGCAATGCCGGTATCGCAAACCGAAAAAGGGGGAACGATGCCATGCTGAAATTCGCGATTTCGCGCGCCGCTACGGTGCTGCCACTCGCGATCGCTGCACTCACGTCGGGTACTGCGCCCCCGGCCCTCGCGCGTGCGCAGTACACGGTGCTCTACACCTTCCAGGGCTTGAGCGATGGCAACTCGCCTAGCGGCAAACTGGCCGCTGACAGCGAAGGCAATCTCTATGGTACGGCTGACGGCGGCGACCACACGAAGTGCAACGGCTACGGCTGTGGTGTTGTCTTCGAGGTTACCCCGGACGGCCGCGAGAAGGTGCTTTATGCTTTCGCGGGCGGAAGCGATGGCGCGCTTCCCCAAGGTGGGCTGATCCGGGACAGACACGGCAACCTCTACGGCACGGCCACGTCGGGTGGCCCCGGCTTTGGCGGTCTCGTCTTCAAGATCACGCCGAACGGCCACAAGAAAACGCTTTATGCTTTCAGGGACGAAAATGACGGCGGCAGTCCCCAAACGGGTGTGATCTGGGACAGGAATGGCAATCTTTACGGCACGACGGAATTGTTCGGCCGCTACTATTGCGGAACCATTTTCAAGCTTGCTCCGGACGGCACCGAAACCACGCTCTACACTTTCACTGGCGGACGTGATGGCTTTTTTCCCAACGGTCTAACGTTGGACAAGCTCGGCAATCTCTATGGCACGACGCTGGATGGCGGCGCGCATGGCAGTGGCACGGTCTTCAAACTTGCGCCCGATGGCACGTTCGCGACGCTCTATAGCTTCGGCGGAAGCGGCGATGATGGCGTGCAACCCGGCGCCGGCGTGATCGCGGACGAGGCGGGCAATCTTTACGGCCCAACGGACGAGGGCGGGCTCACGGACAGTGGCGTAGTCTTCAAGCTCGCGCCCGACGGCACCGAATCCCTGTTCTACAGTTTCGTCCACGAAGGTTATGCCTGGTATCCCAATGGCCTGATCGCAGATAAAGAAGGCAACTTTTACGGCACGACACAGTGGGGCGGCAGCAAGAAGTGCTTCCACAACGGTTGCGGATCAGTCTTCAAGCTTGCGCCGGACGGCACTGGAACAGTCCTTTATGCTTTCACCAACGGAAGCGATGGCGGCCAACCCTCCGGCGAGATGATCGAAGACAGCGTGGGCAATCTCTTCGGGACAACGAATCGTGGCGGCACCGGTGACTGCTCAGGCAAAGGTATGGGCTGCGGCGTCGTGTTCGAAATCAAGCAATAGCGACCGCGGGACTGGCTAACGCCTAATGCCGCTGTGGAAAGCATTCGTTCAAGGCCTAAGCCGGAAGACGCTGCCTTTGTTGTTTGCGCCGCCGGAGTCCGTGGTTCCATAAAGAACCGGGCGGGCCAGCGATCCCTTGATGAGTACCGCGGCGGCGGGTCCGTCCTGAAGCCCGTTCACGGGGGAGAAGGAATAGACCACGCTTTCCGTGCCGTCGGATGCGATCTTATAGATGGCGCCGCCATCGAATTCGCCGCCCAGGCCCGTTGTGCCGTACAAATCGCCGGCCTTGTCGAACACCAGTTCGGTCGTCGGCAGATTGGCGTCTCCGCCGCCGCCAAACGAATGCAGAGTCGTGAAGACCGGCGTCGCCCCCAGCGCGATCTTGAAAACGGTACCGATTTCTGCGCCGCCACCGCGATTGGTGGTCCCGTACAAGGTGGACCCGGCGCTGTCGATTGCGAGACCGCCAATGGGATCGCTTCCGTCCGCACCGCCGGTAAAGGGGTGCAGCACGCTGAAGACACCGGCATGGCTCAGCTCGAACACGACGCCGGAACGAAATTGTCCGTAATCCGACGCGACGCCATAGAGATTGCCCGCTTTGTCGCGCACCAGCACGCCCGTCGGATGCCCGCCATCGTCTCCGCCAGTGAAGGAATAGAGGACACTCTGTCCGCCGCCAGCCGCGATCTTGTAGATGGTGCCGAAGCCCGCGCTTTGGCTGCCCGACGCGCCGCCATACTCGGTTATGCCGTAGACGTTGCCTGCGCCGTCCTTGATCAGGCCGCCATAGGGATTGCTGCCGTCATTGTCGCCTGTGAAGGAGTAGATGACGGAATAGGCGCCCGCCTGGTTGATGGAATAGACGGTGCCGTACCCGAATTGTCCGCCACCCGGGGTCGTGCCGTAGAAGATGCCGCTCCCCATCGGTCGAAGACCCGATCTCGGGCTGTACCCATCGCCACCGCCGCCCGTGCCCGCAAAGCTGTGCAGAACGGTCTCAACTCCTTTCGCGTTGACCTTGAAAACAGTTCCGAACCCATCGCTTCCGCCAAACGCCGTCGTGCCCAGGAAGAACCCATTCGTCCCCGCCACCAGGGCGCCCTCAGGGTTGATACCGTCGATGCCATCGTTCTTGAACGAATAGAACGTCTTTGCCTTTCCCGCTTCGGCAGAAGGGATCGCGCCCAGACACGCGAGCAGCGCACCCGAAACCGCCAGCACTTTCCACGAAGCCGAGCGGGATACTTTGAAAAGCGTCATCGTTCGAATCCCCAAATAGAATAACGGAGCATCGCAAAGCCGAAAGGACTGGCCAAATCGCGCCCGTCTACCCCGCGACGATAATCCAGAGGTTCCGCACAGCCAAGAGACGCAGCGCCGATCGCTGGGCAGGCGCTTCCTCAAGTGCTCCGTTCCATGCGGGTGCTTGAGGAAAGAATTTGATAGCGCTCGTAAAGCGAGCTGCGGTTTAGCGCGCGGTCGAGCCGCTCCAGCGCCACCAGCGCTTGTCCGGCTTCATCGTTCAGATCTATGGAAACTGCTCTAAGCAGTTCCAGGATCGGCGTGATGCGGGCAAAGAGCCGCTTGCCGGCAGGGGTCAGCCTCAAGAGAGCGCTTCGTCCATCTTCGGCATTGGCTTTGGCCACGATCAAACCGGCCTTCTGGAGCGACTTCCGCGTCTCGCTCACGGAGGCGTGGCTGATGCCCAGACTGGCGGCAAGCGTTCCAACAGACTGCGGCCCTTCCCATGCGAGCTGACTGAGAAAGCCGAGCCAGCGCTGCTCGAACCGCACTCCGCAATCGGCATAGATACGCGCGCAATCCTCATCGATGCGCTCGGACAAGCGCCGCAGCCGTCCTCCTATCGCCGCCGCACCGTGCCGCCGCGTGGCGTCATCAGATCTTTGGTTTTGCTGCTCTGTTGACATATCAGTAGGCACCTACATAGATTTATTGCTTGACGAGCCCGCCCGCAACCGGAGTGGAACCATGATGTCGCGGCTTAGCACGATATGCGTCATCTCTGCCGCTCAAATGTTGGCGGCCATCTGCCCCGCGCCGGGCGCAGCAATCGCCGCGGAGAACGGTCGCGCGCTGGTAAGCGCGGTGCGATCGCATCTGGACGATCTGGCGAAAAACGACGGGCTGAGCGGCGTCGTGCTTATCGCCAAGGATGGCAAGCCGATCTTCGAGCAGGCCTACGGCTTTTCGAACCTGGCGGATCGCGTTCCAAACAGGTCCGGCACCAGGTTCAACATCGCGTCGATGGGCAAAATGTTCACCGCCACCGCGGTGCTTCAGCTTGTCGAAGCCAAGCGCCTATCGCTGGACGAAACGGTCGGAAAATATCTGCCGGACTATCCCAACAAGAAAGTGCGCGATCAAGTCACTATCAGGCAGCTGCTGACCCACACCTCGGGCATGGGGAATTTCTGGGAGGCGCTGGATGGAAAAGCGAAGGAACGCTACGCCGCCGTCTCGGACTACGTGCCGCTCTTCGCCGATCAGCCGCTGCAATTCGAGCCGGGAAAGGGTTTCGCCTACAGCAACAACGGCTACACCGTGCTCGGACTGATCATAGAGGCAGTGACCGGAAAGACATACTTCGACTATGTCCGTGATGCGATCTACCGCCCTTGCGGTATGACCGCGACCGATGCCTATGAGTTGAACGTTCCCGTGCCCGATCTCGCGATGGGCTATTCGCGATCTGCGGACAAGCCGGGACAACTCATCAGTAATATCTACACAATCCCCTTCAAAGGCAGCCCCGCGGGCGGCAGCTATTCGACGGCTGGGGATCTACTCAAATTCGCCAATGCCCTGATGGACCACAAGCTGCTCTCAGTGGAAGACACCGAAACGCTGACGACCGGAAAGGTCGACTACGGAAAGCGCCGCTATGCTTACGGATTCACGGAAGAAACGGCGAACGGACACAGGCTCATCGGGCATGGTGGCGGCAACACCGGAATCGCCGACGAACTGATGATCTTCACGGACCTTGGATACACGGCCGTCATCCTCACCAACGGGGACGTGGAGAATTTCTGGGATATCGAGAATTTCCTGAAGCGGAATGTGATGGGCGCTTCGCCGGCCACCGAGAGCTTCGATTTCACCAAGTCGCTTGTCGATGTCGCCGCGACATCCGGATATGACGCGGGCGCCGCGCTGCTGGAAAAGGATCCTCATCACCCCGCGCTCCGCCCAGGGGATGAATATGCGTATCTGGGCCTCGGTGCCGCCTATGAGCGTGCGGGCAACAGAACGGCCGCTGTCGCCGCATACACCAAATATGTTGGCTTTGAACCGGACGATCAGGCCATCAAGACAAAGCTGCGAAAGCTGAAACAAGCCCTGACCGCTGGATAGAGCGCCACGACCCGCCGCGGCGAGGTGGTCGAGCGTTCGACCAGCCCGGTGTGGAAGAGGCAGGGTGTTGGCGACCAGCAATATCTGGGGCGTCATGGGTTGGCACGCCGGCTGGAACTGGCTGCTCGGCGGCTTCGGGTTGCGCGTGACGGGGCCTCGACACCCACATGCCCGCGCTGCTGGTGAAGCTGACGCAAAGCGGCCCGGTCTTCCTCACCGGCGGCGCGCAGGGCTGCGAAGGCAGCGTTGTTTGCACGGCCGTCCTCATGGGTGGCATCATGTTCAATGTCTGGCGCGCAAGAGTCCGCGGAACCGCCGCCGCCGGACTTGTCCACATCTGATTCGCCGCTGGATTTGAGGCACGCGCTATAGTCCGGGCATGAAGATTCGCCGTCTTTCCGAGGGTACGATCAACCGCATCGCCGCGGGCGAGGTGGTCGAGCGTCCGGCCAGCGCCGCCAAGGAGTTGATCGAGAACGCGCTCGATGCCGGCGCCACGCGGATCGAGATAGCGATGGCGGCGGGCGGGGCCGATCTCATCCTCGTGGAGGACAACGGCAGCGGCATGGAGGCCGACGACCTCACGCTCGCGGTCGAGCGCCATGCGACCTCGAAGCTCAGCGACGACGATCTCTCCCATATCGCGACGATGGGGTTTCGCGGCGAGGCGCTGCCGTCGATCGGCGCGGTGGCGCGGCTCTCGATCGCGAGCCGCACCGCAACCGGTGAGGCGCACGAAATCCATGTCGATGGCGGCCGCAGCGAAGGCCCCGTGCCGGTGGGCTTCCGAGCGAAGGGCCAGCATGGCACGCGTGTCGAGGTGCGCGAGCTGTTCTATGCCACGCCCGCGCGGCTCAAATTCCTGAAATCCGCGCGCTCGGAAGATCTGGCGACGCAGGATGTTGTGAAGCGTCTTGCGATGGCGCGGCCCGACGTGGCGTTCACGCTGACGCTCGATGGACGCCGCGCGCTTGATCTGCAGGCGGAAGCTGATCTGTTCAGCGGACGGCTGAACAGGCTTGCGAAAATCATGGGCCGCGATTTCGGCGACAATGCCGCGCCGGTTTCGGCGGAACGCGAAGGTGTCAGGATCGCGGGCTTTGCGGGCCTGCCGACCTACAATCGCGCCAATTCGATGCAGCAATTCCTGTTCGTCAATGGACGGCCGGTGCGCGACAAGCTCCTGATCGGCGCGGTGCGCGGCGCCTATGCCGATTTCCTCGCGCGCGACCGCTATCCGGCGCTGGCGCTGTTCCTCGATTGCGATCCGGCGTTTGTGGACGTGAATGTGCATCCGGCGAAGACCGAAGTGCGCTTCCGCGATTCCGGATTGGTCCGTGGACTGATCGTTTCCTCGCTCAAGCACGCGTTGCACGACGCCGGACACCGCGCGTCCACGACGGTCGCCGGCGGCGCGCTCGCGGCGCTGCGCCCGCAGGCAACGCCTTATTACGCGAGGCCCGAACCGCATGCGGTGATGGAGGCAACGCGCGAATACCATGCGCCGTTGTTTGCGGGGGAAGCGGTACGTTCCGTCCGCACGGAAGAGGCCGCGTCCGCGCCGTCACAGCCCGAGCTTCCGCTCGGGCTTGCGCGCGCGCAACTGCACGAAACCTATATCGTCGCGCAGACGGAAGACGGCATCGTGATCGTCGACCAGCACGCGGCGCATGAGCGCCTGGTCTATGAGCGCATGAAGCAGGCGATGGCCAATGGCGGTATTGCGCGCCAGCCGCTCTTGATCCCTGAAGTCGTCGATCTCGACCCGGCGGAAGTCGAGCGCGTTGGCTCGCGCAGTGACGAACTCGCCGAACTCGGCCTGGTGGTGGAAAGCTTCGGACCCGACGCCGTGATCGTGCGCGAGGTGCCGGCTATACTGGAGAAGCTCGACCTGCGCGGATTGCTGCGCGACCTCGCCGACGATATTGCGGAGACGGGTTCGGCGCTGTCGCTGAAAGAGCGGCTGGAAGAGGTCGCCGGTACGCTCGCCTGCCACACCTCGGTGCGCGCCGGCCGCCGCCTCAGCGCGGAGGAGATGGACGCGCTCCTGCGCGAGATGGAAGCCACGCCCCATTCCGGCCAATGCAACCACGGCCGCCCGACCTATGTGGAGCTCAAGCTCAGCGATATCGAGAGGCTATTTGGGCGACGGTGACCGGGCGTAACCGAAAGCCTTATCTGGATTGCTTCGGCCAGTAGGTGGAAAGGAGCATACTGCCTGCGGTTTGCTGGACGGAGGCGATGTCCTGCTTAAATGAAGCGGTGGATGTGCAAGCGAGCGCAAATTGATCGAGTGATGGGTCTCCGCTGGATTGCACAAGGCTTGTTTCACCCCGAGCGTCGCCCGTTCGGGTTGTCATCAGCATTACTGTTGGCTTCAGGTTTGGCACGCTGCTGTTTGGATAGCTTGGGCAGGACCGCAGCACTGGATCTACGGACGGCCCGCTTCGACTGGGCGGCCCCCCGGTCGAATAATACACGTCCGCGCCCCAAAGAGTTTCTATCGGGATGCCGTTCAACTCCGCTGGGACATATCGCCAGCTTGAGACGCAGGCGATGGCACCGCTGTCGATGCTGGAATCTCCGCTCGAAGTCTTAAGCGTGACGGATTCAACGTTTCCTGTGGCATCGATCCGAAAGTACAAAGTGGCAGTTCCGGTATGTGAGGCTGAACGAAACCAGCGCTCCGGCCGGCAAACATGGCTGGCCATCCCTTTGGCCGATGGCTGCACAACGCTATTCGATGAATCAGGCACCGGCGGCGTCGTGGCCGGGGGCGGTGGTGAAGCCGGAGGTGCATTATGACCCGTCTGCGCGGAACAAATTGTGGGCGCCATTAAGAACAGTGCGGCGATGAGTATTCGCTTCATTGCTTTTTTCTACTCCCTATCGGGTGGTGCGCCGCGTCACTTGTTGCCGGACGCACCCGAAGCGGGCGGAGGAAGCGTTGCTGGAGGGGCAAGGGTTGCGAGCGCGCCTGTCCAATCCATTTCCAAGTGGCCGGGCAATCCGTCGGTAGGCAGGGTGACGGCCGACATGTCGAAATGGTGCGCCTGGGCGCAGGCGACGCCGATATTATCCCAGGCGTGATTTCCGCTCGCTTGCGTAACCTTGACGTCGGTAACCGAACCATCCTGCATGACGCGAAAGCTGACGGCCGTATGTCCGAGATTGGGCGGGGGCGACTGACCGGGGCGGTGCGACACACAAGCAAGTGCGGTCTGCACTTCCGGCAACGGAGCGATCTTCCAGACGACGTTTGCCTTCCACGACACCTCGATCGGAACGCTGTCTTTGGTGGCGGGTACGTAGACCCAATGCGAAGCGCAAGTCACCGACGCATCGTCAAGGTCTTTGTTCCCGCTGCTTTCGGAAACCTTGATGTCTCTGACGCCGCCCTTGTCCGTTACCACAAAGTTCAGTTGCACCGTACCTTCGATGTGCGCTTTGAAGGCGGCCGCCGGATAATACGCACCACAAATGTGAGGGCGACCGATCGAGAATGGGCCGGCGTTCGCCGACACAGCGGTCGAAAGGCTGGTCTCCACAGGCTCGTCGGCCAAGGCCGAACCACAAGCCAGGCTGAGGATGATGGCAAGCTGATAGCGCATATGGCCCCCCGGTCTGTTCGACCATTGCGGGATTCAGCACGAGATGCAATGCGACACTAGCCGCGCTGCCAGTTGATGTGTTCGCTCCAATGGACCTCCACCGGATGTCCGTCTTTCGATGCGGGGGTGTACTTCCAGCTGGCGATGCAAATTGATGCGGCGTTGTCGAGCTTCTGGCTGCCGCTCGACTTGGCGACGCTGAGGTCCTTCACGCTGCCGTCGACGCCGACGGTAAAGGACACTTCGGTCGGGTCTGGTCTGGGGACGGCGGGATCGGATTGCAGCGGACAAAGGACCAGTTGAGATGCCACGGGCGGCGTCGTGCCATCGGGAACCTTCGGCGCCGGTGCGGTTTCGGGCGTCGGCTCCTTTTTTGCCTTTGCTTCGGGGGGCAAGTCCACACGCCAGTCTATGGACACCCTCTGAACGAGACCTTTCGAGGAAATTGCAGCGTGTGTCGTATCGAAGCGCATCCTTCCGATGCAGGTGAGGGCGGCCTGGTCGAGCGTATCGTTTCCGCTCGAACGCGTTACCTCAGCTTCTGCGGATGTACCATCGGGCATGATGGAGAAGGTGACGTTCGTTTCGCCCCGAATTCCCGACAGTATCTCCGGCGTGACCGTGGCGTAGCTGCGGCAGGGCGCGCCGGGCGGCGCATCGATCATCCAGTTCAGATCGGCTTCCCAGGACCAGTTCACCGGCACGCCGTCGCGCGTTGCGGGCTTGTATCGAAAGGCCGCGGCACAGATCAGCGCCGCCTGATCCAGATCGCTGTTTCCCGTGGATTTGACGATCACGATGTCTTTGACCGTCCCGTCCGTCTCGATGAGGAAGCGGACTCTCGCAGAGCCTTGAGCGTTGTCCCAGAGAGCGCCGTGCGGATAGTTGTGGCAGACGTGACCGGGCAAGGGCACCGGGGGCGTCAAGCTTCCCTTCGCAGCCAGCGACCACTGCGGCGCAGCGACGAACACAGCGCACGCCAGGCATGCGAATCCAAACATCAACCGCTGCATTGTGACCGCCCCGTCCCGCTATGGGTTCATTGGTACACCGTAACCGTGCAATCGGAAATGGTGTCTGAAGATCGCGAGCGGAGCGTCGCATGTTTGGGATGCCGAACGTGGCATGGAACTCGCGCGGAACCCAGGCGCAGCGATAACGAAAAGCTATTTGGCCGACGGTGAAGGACCGTTATCCGGGATCCTAACCGGCGGTGTTATCGCATGCTGCAATGCCGCCGCTGGAGAGAGGTCGCTCCAATCCAGGGAGGCGTGACCTGTGATGCCATCCTGTGGCCAGTCGAGCATCTGGGTTGGAAAATGACTTGCCACCGTGCACCGCACGGCAGCGTCGTCGAACGTGGCGTCTCCGCTGGTTGAGGTCACTTTTATATCCACATAGCTGCCGTCAGGCATCACCCGAAATGCTATCGAGGTTATGCGCGATTCTCCGCGCGGTATGTCCGGCACGGTGGTCACGTACTTCCGGCAAGAATGCGCGAGGCTTTGCGCCATTGTGGCGTTGTGAAGGCGCCATTGGACGCTCGCCTGCCACGGAACAGTTGCTGCTTTTCCTTTTTGCGTTGCAGCCTTGTATTTCCAGTTGCCAGCGCATTGGATCGCGGCGTCATCCAGATCCTTATTTCCGCTGGTTTTCGCCACGGTCGGGTTCTTGACGTTCCCTTCGGCGTCGATATCGAACGACAGCAGTGTTGTGCCTTCGGCACCCGCCCTCACGGCGGCTTCCGGGTAATTGGATGTGCAAACGTGCGGTGTACCGACGGGTTGCGGCCCTTCATCCGCGCGCGCCTGTACGCCGATGGCTGACGCAAAGACAAACGTCAAAGTGAACGTTACCTGCTTCATTGCGATCTCAAATTTTTCGAGGCCCCAGGCCGGAGGGTGATGCAGTCCCTTGTCTCTTGCAATCGAAAATTGTCGCTCGATTAAAGATCGCGGGCGAAGCGTCTGATGCCCGGCACGCCCATTGCCGCTTCGATGTCGGCGGTGCATTTTTCTTCGGCGAATGAAAAGCCGGCTTTGGCGTAGACCTTCTCCGCGCGGTCGTTGCCGATCAGGAAGCTGATCTGTGCGCGTTTGAATCCGGCGGCGCGGGCGACATCGAGTTCGGCGGCGAGCAGTGCCTCCGTCACGCCCGTGCCGCGATACTCCGGTTTGGTCGCGACGTTCTCGATGGTCCAAGCACCGTCTTCGCTGGTGCTTGCGGAAACGATAAAGGCGCCGCGCGGCCAGAACTGTGCCTGCTCCGGTTTGGGAATGCCCATGCGGTCGCCGGCTTCGGCCATCGCGTCGCTGGAGGTGTAGTAGACACTCGGATCGCCGAACCCGCACATGGCCGAGGCGAGGTTGCCGTCTACTTCCGCCACGTGAAACAGCGACCAGTGCCACCAAGAGCGCACCTTTGCGAGCGTGAGATATTTGGCGAACTCCACGCAGTAATCGAAATCGCGCTGGAGCACGATCTCGAACCAGCCGCATTCGAGCTGGCTGCGGGCCGCGGCGACCGAAGCCCAGCCAAGGAATTCCGCATCGTCCGGCGTCGCGGGGCGGATGACAAGAGAGGCCATGTGTGCAATCCCAAAGGCGGAGACAGTGAACCGCCCATGGCATTTTTCCGCAACCGTACCGTCAACCTCCTGAACCTGCATTACGCGATCCATTCGATCGCGCTGACGGGCGGCGGCGCGTTCTTCGGCGCCTATCTGGTGCGGGCGGGCGTGCCGGTGCCGCTGGTGCTGGTGGCGCTGGCCTCGATCCTTATCGGGCGTTTCGTGATCCGCCCCGTTGTCGTGCCACTGGCGGTGCGCTTCGGCGTGCGCGTGCTGGTGATCGCGGGCACCTGCATGAGCGCGCTGCAATATCCGCTGCTGTCCTTCGTACACGGCGTGGGGCCGGCGCTCTACGTGCTCTGCGCCATGTCGGCTATCGGCGACACGGTCTACTGGTCGACCTATCACGCCTATTTCGCGGCGTTGGGCACGGACGAGCATCGCGGTCATCATGTCGGCGCGCGCGAGGCGATCGCCGCGATCGTGGGGATCATATCGCCGCTGCTCACTGGCTTCGTGCTGGTGCAGTTCGGGCCAAAGATCGCGTTCGGCGTCACGGGATTGGTGTTGCTGGTGGCAGCGCTTCCACTTCTCGCGACTCCCGACGTGCGCGTCGCGGCCGATGCGCCGGGTGCCTATCGCGGGTCGCTCTCGGGAATCAAGCTGTTCCTCTGCGACGGCTGGATCGTCGGTACGGGCTACACCGTCTGGCAGCTCGCGCTGTTCCTGTCGCTAGGCGAAAACTTCCTGCATTTCGGCGGCGCGCTCGCGCTTGCGGCGCTCGCCGGTGCGGTGGCGGGGATGTTCCTCGGCCGCACGATCGATTCCGGCCATGGCGTGCGGATGACGGCGGTTGCGCTCGGAAGCTATGGCTGCCTTATCGTGTTGCGCGCCGCTGCGTTGCGAGACCCACTCCTTGCCGTCGCCGCCAACGCGTTTGCGGCAGCGGGATCGTGCCTCTATGCGCCGACCCTGATGACAGCGGTCTACAACCAGGCCAAGCGCGCGCCCTGCACCTTGCGGTTCCACGTCGCGACAGAGGGTGGATGGGATGTCGGCGCCGCCAGCGGCTTGCTGATCGCAGCATTCCTTGTGGGGCAGGGCACACCGTTTCCGATAGTGCTGCTGCTGCCCTTGATTGGCCTTGCCTTCGCTTATGTGCAGCTCCGGCGCTACTACGCGCGCACTTCCCAGCTCAGCAGCATGGCAGTGTGAGCGGGGAGGCTGTTGGGAGGACGCGGTGCGATCTCCGTCAACGAGACAGCTTTCGAATCCAGCGTGGCTGCCGTCAGCAAATGCGTGTTCACAGGCACGCGATGCGCCACGTCTTCCCAGTCGAGCGAAACGCTGACCGTATCACCGCTCTTATTGATCAGCGCCAGCAATCGCTTCGTACCATCGCGCGCGGCATAGGCGGTGACGTTGCGGTCTGCCGTGATTGCGATCTCGAGCAGCTCAGCGCCTGCGAACATCTGCGCGAAGCGCATGCCGGAATATATCGGCCGCAGCGTCGTGCCGGATGCGTCCGATGCGATGGGCGTATAGACCTGATCCCCGCCGCCATGGAGGTTGACGCCGGCATAGCCCGCCTGCGCCGTCTCCAGCATCATGTCCGCGCCCCAGAGCGCTGAGGCGAACGTGTCGCTCACGCCAAGCTGGCCGCCGCGATAGCAAGAATTGGTTTCGGTCAAACGGAACGGTAGTGCGCTTGCACGCATCGCCGCTTCGGCACCTGCGATCTGCTTCTTGAGTCCTGCATTGGGTGCGAGCAGAACGTTGGCTGTCATCCGGGGATCGCCTGCCGGACCCATCGCGTAGTGATGGCTGGAGAGGAACACGGCATCTTTCTTCTCGCGCTCGGCGAAAAGCTCGGTCCATTGCATGTTCACGGCGGTGTCGGGGCCGCCGAAACGCGCAATCGGCACCGCTTCGCGCACTGCGGCCACGAACGCACGATAGAGCGTGTAATAGTTTTCGAAATCGGTGGCTCGGTCGCGAAGGAGCGGATTGTTGTGATAGAGGTCGGCTTCGTTGCCGATCTGGAATGCGATCAGCCGGTCGCCGAGGATGTTGGCGACATATTTCGCCTCATCGCGCGCCCGTGCCGCGTCGCCCGACCCGAAGTTCAAGCCATAGATCGCTTTCCATTCCGTCGCGTCCAGAAAGCCGCGCAGGTTGCGGATCGCCTCCGGCGTGATGGCGCCGCCGCGATCGGCATTCGCCACCGGATCGGTGGCCTTCCATTCCCAGGTGGTTTTGATATGTGCCGTAGCGGCAAGTTGCCTTGGTGTCGCGAAATCGCCCGCCGGGCTTTGCCAGCGTGTGAGATCGCTTAGATTTCCACCGAGCCGAAGAACGCCACTGGGACTCAATCCGGTGAATGCGCGTACCAGCTCACTGTTGTTCGCGGCGAAATAGTGAACGTTGTAAAGCTGCGCCGATTCGTAACTGAGGCCGGTGAAATCGGCCGGCATGGTCGCGCGCGGGACCGCGCCCACGCGAATATGAATGGCAGGTTTCGTGCCCGTAACCTGCGCGAGCACCCGTGCCGGCAACGCAGACGCGGCGAGCGAGAGAAAGGTGCGGCGCGGCAGGGTCATTGCCCAAGCCTAGCGCATTCCCGGCGCGGCGCGCAGGGAACCGGTTGGGGGAACGCGCCCTTTGATTTATAATGTGTGTCGTGGAGGCGGCCACATTCGATGGAGTATTTGCGATGAAATTTCTGATCCCTCTGGCTCTGCTGGCCTTCGTGGGCGGGTCCTCCGCTGCGATGGCGACCGATATCGCGCCGCCGAAGAGCTGCTTCCTCATCACCCAGTTCGAGAACTGGAAGGCGCCCGACGACAAGACGATCTACATCCGTGTCAATCTCAACCGGTTCTACCGGCTCGATGTCACCGGAAGCTGCCCGAGCCTCAAATTTCCCGACGCGTTCCTGATCACCAAAACGCGCGGGCCGAGCACCGTGTGTTCGGCGGTCGACTGGGACCTGCGTGTCGGACAGACCGGCCAGCCTGGCTTCCAGTCGCCGTGCATCGTGAAGACAATGACGCCGATGACGCCGGACGAGGTCGCCGCGATCCCGAAGAAGTTCAAGCCCTGAACCGCAAAGCCCCTGCGGCGAGCAGGGATGTCCGCTTTCGAACAGGTTGCAAATGAAGTGACGGCGCTTCCTGAACAGACTAGACCCGCGTAAGCGGGAAAGGTGGCGGCGTGGCTGAGGACTTTCAGGCGGATATCGACGCCGTGGGCGCCATCACGGTGGTTCCCACGATATTGGATATCGTCTGCCGCCTTACCGGCATGGGGTTTGCGGCGGTGGCGCGCGTCACCTCCGATCGCTGGATCGCGTGCAGCGTAAAGGACGACATTCAGTTCGGGCTGAAGCCCGGTGGAGAACTGAAAGTCGAAACCACGATCTGTCACGAAATCCGGCAACGCGGAGAGGCTGTCGTCATCGACCACGTCGCCGAAAATCCCGCGTGGCGCAGTCACCAAACACCGGCGATGTACGGCTTCCAGAGCTACATCTCGATGCCAATCTTCCTACGCGACGGGCGTTTCTTCGGAACGCTGTGCGCCATCGACCCGCGTCCGGCGCGGCTGGAAAATCCGGAGATCATGGGCACGTTCCGCATGTTCGCCGACCTCATTGCCTTCCATCTCGAAGCCAATGACCGCCTGGAATTGAGCGAGGCCAATCTACTCGACGAACGAAAGACGGCGGAATTGCGGGAGCAATTCATCGCCGTTCTCGGCCACGATCTGCGCAACCCGCTGGCCGCCATCGCCTCGGGGATCCGCCTGTTGCACAAGGAAGCGCCGAGCCAGAAGGCGGCCGAGATCGCGCGGATGATGCAGGCAAGTGTCGGCCGGATGTCGGCGCTGATCGGCGATGTGCTGGATTTTGCGCGCGGCCGGCTTGGCGGCGGCTTCACGGTGAACATCGAAGAGGAAAATATCGTTGCCGTCCTCACCCATGTTGCGGGCGAACTGAGCAGCGAATATCCCGAGCGCGAGATCGACATGCAGATCGCCATCGCAGGTCCGATCCATGCCGATCGTGCCCGTATTGGGCAGCTGTTCTCCAATCTGCTCGGCAACGCAATTGTGCACGGCACGTCAGACAAGCCCATCACCGTGCGCGCAACGACCGAGAACGGCGTCTTCGAATTGTCGGTGAGCAATGCGGGTGCCGAGATTCCGCCCTTGGCGCTGGCGCAGCTCTTCAAACCTTTCGTGCGCGGTCAGGCGGTGCCGAACCAGCAGGGGTTGGGACTGGGGCTCTACATCGCCGCCGAGATCGCCAAGACGCACAACGGCAGGATCGAGGCGCAATCCTCGCCGGAAGAAACGCGCTTCACCTTCCGGATGCCGCTTTCGCCGTAAGAACGGTGCTGCGCCGGACCCGCCGGCACATTGACAACATCCCATCCCCGCGCTACCCAAAATCCATGGGGATAAGCGATCGCCCCATGAGGCGACATGCCGAAGTATCGCGTCCTACCCAACCGAATGGGGACGCTGCATGTCTGCAATCAATATGATATCCGTCGAAAAATTCCTTCGCCTGATCGGAACGCCGAAATGCCCGGCGGTCGTCGATGTGCGAACCGGGCAGGAGTTCTCTGCCGATCCGCGGCTCGTGCCGTCGTCGCTGAGACGCGATGCGGCACAGGTTCGCGTATGGGCTGGTGATTTCACCGGCCAGAACGTCATTGTCCTTTGCCGGGATGGCGCCGCATCGAGCCCCGGCGTGGCGGCGTGGTTACGCCATGCGGACATTGCCGCCGAGGTGCTGGAAGGCGGCGTGGATGCGTGGAAGGCTTCCAAGCTTGCGCTGGTACCGGAAGCAAAGCTCCCGTCCCGCGATGGAGAAGGCCGAACGGTTTGGGTGACGCGCGCGCGGCCGAAGGTCGATCGGATCGCGTGCCCGTGGCTGATCCGCCGCTTCGTCGATCCACGGGCCGTGTTTCTCTATGTTGCTCCATCCGAGGTACCGATTGTGGCGGGACAGTTCGGCGCGGCGCCGTTCGACATCGAAGGCGAGGGTGTGTTCTGGAGTCACCAGGACGAACGCTGCACCTTTGATGTCATGGTGGATACGCTCGGGCTCGCAAGCTTCGAGGCACTCCGACGCCTCGCGGTCATTGTGCGCGGCGCGGATACCGGCCATCCCGAATATGCACCGGAAGCAGCTGGGCTGCTCGCCGCGTCGCTCGGCTTGTCGCGAATGTATGCCGACGATCTCGGACAACTCGATGCCGGCATGCTGCTCTACGATAGCTTCTATCGCTGGTGCCGCGACGCCACCGACGAAACCCACAATTGGACATCGCATAAGCCCAAGGGACAGCGATGAGCGACGCCGATCATCGCGTCTCGCTGAGCGAAGCGTTCTGGGTGTGGGCGCGGGTCGCGGCTCTGTCCTTCGGCGGACCGGCGGGGCAGATCGCGGTCATGCACCGCATCCTGGTCGAGGAGAAACGCTGGATCGGTGAGACGCGATTCCTGCATGCCCTGAACTACTGCATGCTCCTCCCGGGTCCCGAGGCGCATGAGCTCGCGATCTATATCGGCTGGCTCATGCATCGCGTGCGTGGCGGCATTCTCGCGGGCGTACTCTTCGTACTGCCGGGCTTTGTTGTGCTGGGCCTGCTGAGCTGGCTCTATGCGGTGTACGGACATATCGCGGTCGTGCAGTCGTTGTTTTTCGGCCTGACCGCTGCCGTGCTCGCCGTGGTGCTCGAAGCGGTGATGCGGGTCGGCAAGCGCGCGCTCAAGACACCGGCGGCGGTCGTCATCGCCGCGCTCTCGTTCATCGGCATATTTTTCTTCGCGCTGCCGTTTCCGCTCATCATCCTGGCGGCTGGCGCCATCGGCTTCGTCGGCAATGCGTTGAGGCCGGAGTGGTTTGCCGCGCGCGCCGGGCATGGCGCAGCACAAGTGGAGTCCGCGCCGGCTCTGATCGATGCTGCGTTGGCGCGAGGCCTGCCGCCGCATCTGAAGCCGTCACTATCTCGCTTTCTCAAAACGGCCGTGATCGGTAGCGCGATCTGGCTCGGACCGCTCGCGGTGCTGCTGGCAACATTGGGACCGGGCAGTGTCTTCAGCACCATCGGGCTCTTCAACAGCAAGATGGCGGTGGTCACATTCGGGGGCGCTTATGCGGTTCTGGCTTACATGGCCCAGCAGGCGGTGCAGCACTATCACTGGCTGAAGCCGAACGAGATGCTGGTCGGGCTTGGCTTTGCGGAGACAACGCCGGGGCCTCTGATCTGCGTGGTGCAGTTCGTGGGCTTCATGGCGGCGTTCCGCCAGCCGGGCACGCTCGATCCTGCGCTGGCCGGATTTCTGGGCGGAGCGATGGCGATGTGGTCGACCTTCGTGCCGCCGTTCACCTGGATCTTCCTGGGCGGGCCTTACATCGAAGCTTTGATCGGCAACCGTTCGCTGAACGCCGCATTGTCGGCGATCACCGCCGCGGTCGTCGGCGTCATCCTGAACCTTGCTGTGTGGTTCGCGTTGCACACCTTATTCGCACGCGTGAGCGTCTGGCAGGGCTACGGGTTCAATGTGAGCGTTCCAGATGTGTCGAGCGTCAATGTCGCGGCCCTGGTGCTCGCGGCGGCGGCCGTGGTCGCCATGTTCCGGTTCAAGATCGGAATGATCCCGACAATGTTAGGCTGTTCGATTGCGGGGTTGATCTATTTTCTCTGTTTCGGAACGCCCTGAGCGATGCGCGCCGCAGTCCTGGCAATCGTCCCGCTCGTGTTGAGCGGCAGCGCGGGTGCTCAGGATCACGCGGTCAGCCGTCTGTTCTCGATAGTTGGTGACTATCCGCTTGGCGCGAGCGTCAACCGCATGGATTATGAGAGCGTCGATGCGGAGGCGCGGCGGCTCTATATCGCGAAGATGGGCGGCGGTCAGCTTCTGGTTTTCGACCTCGCGGCAAACAAGCTTGCGGCTCAGCTGGACGGCTTTCCCAAGGTCACGGGCGTCCTCGTCGTGCCCGAGCTTCACAAAGTCTACGCCAGCGTGCCGGGCGGCGGCGTTCTGGCCTCGCTCGCGCAAGGGATGGGGATGGCGGGACTGTCGTCGGGCCGCGGCGAGGTCGCGATCCGCGACACGCGAACGCTCAAGGAGGTGGCGCGGGTGAAGGCCGGCGTCTTCCCGGATGGGATCACGTATGACGCTCGCGACCATCGGATATTCGTGTCCGACGAAATTGGAGCGGCAGTCACGGCGATCGATGCAGCAACGGATAAGGTCATCGCGCGGATCGACACGGGCGGTGAGGTTGGAAACGTCCGGTACGATCCGGCGAGCGGCGACGTGTTCGTGCCGGTCCAGTCGCACAACGAACTTGTAAAGATAGATCCGGCCAAGCCGTCGATCACTGCACGCTATCCGCTCGTGGGTTGCGAACATCCGCACGGCTTCATTGTCGCCGCCAAAGGTGGCATCGGATACGTCGCCTGCGACGAAAACGATCAACTCGTGACCGTCGATCTGGCCTCAGGGCGCACCCTGAACAAGCAAGCTGTCGCGCACGACCCCGATGTTCTCGTCATCGATCCGCAGGCCAATCGGCTTTACGTGGCGGCGGAGTCCGGGAACCTCTCGACCTACAACATCGCGGTTCCAGACAAGCCGTCGTCACTTGGGGATGTCTTTATCGCGACCGGCGCGCACACTATCGCCGTCGATCCGATCTCTCACCATCTTTATTTCGCGCTCGCGGCTCTGGATGGTCACGCCACGTTGCGGGTGCTGGCTCCGAAGCAGGATTAGGTGTGACCGTGCCGGTGATGAAGATCCGGGTAATGCGGATGCCCGTGCTTTAAGCGCGGATGATGGTGTCGGTGCGAATGAGGTTCACCGGGTGGATCGTTCGGTCCGTGCTGGTGTTGGTGGTGCGCGTCATGAACGTGTTTGTGCTCGTGGTCCATCGCCTCGTGCTGGTGCTCATGTTCATGCGCCTCCGCGAGGTGGAGATAGAGGCCAATGGCCATCAGGACGCCTGCTATCATCAAGCGAAGCGTCGGAGACTCGTGAAACATGAGCAACGAGAGCACCGCGCCGATGAACGGCGCGGTCGAGAAATATGCGCCCGTGCGGGCGGTCCCGAGGTAGCGCAGGCCCAGCACAAAGAGGACGAGGCTTACGCCATAGCCGAAGAACCCAACGATGCCCGCGCCCGCAAGCGTACCGATGCCAGGGAGATGGGCGCCGGTTGCGAGCGCGAGTCCGAAGTTCACGGCTCCGGCGGCCAGCCCCTTTATCATCGCGATCTGGACGGGATCGGATGCACTGAGTTTGCGTGTGAGATTGTTGTCGATACCCCACGCGAGGCAGGCGCCGGCTATCACAACCGTCCCAATACTCACACCGCGCGGCCCACCCTGCCATGAGAGCAAGAGCGCGCCCGCGAGAATGGCAAAGGCTCCAATCAGGAGACGCGAATCCACATTCTCCCGGAAAACGAGCCAGGCGATTGCCATTGTCGCCAAGCCTTCGAGGTTGAGGAGCAGCGCTGCGGATGATGCGGGCGTGTCCTTAAGGCCCAGCATCAGAAGGACCGGTCCGATTATCCCCCCGAACAATACGACCAGAGCGAGCCAGGGAAGATCGGGGCGGGAGAGTGGCGCCTCAGTGCGCGTAAGACCAAGCAGGCCACGCCCGGCATGGACGATTCCGAGCCCGATCCCAGAACCGAGATATAGAAGCCCTGCCAGTTCCCAAGGGTTCGTGCCGTTCCCGAGCAGGAGCTTTGCGAAAGGTGTGCTCGCGCCGAACAGCGCAGCTGACGCGATCGCCAATGGCGCACCCGGCCATGCGAGGATGGCAAGTTTTGTTTCGGTTCGTTTGCTCTCCATCCAGCAATCGTAGACCGACCGGCTTGGTGAGCAAATGCCGCAAATATCTTGGGCTGGTCGTGCTCAGCGTTTACCGGCTGCCGGATCAGTCGAAAATCGCGGGCTCCACCACAGCCGCGCTTCTACGCCACTGCTCCACGCGGAAGGCGCTGTAGAAGACATGCATGTTGAGTGCCCACCAGATAAGCGCCGTCACGATCATGTAGGGGTTGATGGCGACAGCGAAGAACTTCTCGATAGTCCAGACGGTCATGGCGCCGATCATGGCCCAGCGGTGACCCAGATACGTGAAGAGTGCGAGCCCGAGCATAATGGCGACGTCGATCAGTGCGCCGGAGGACAGGCCAAAACCGTTGATTGCGACCATCGCAAAGGTCGTCAGCGCGCTGAAGCAGAGGCAGAGAGCGGCCCATCCGCGCCACGAACTCCAGACGCCTATGGTGTTATAGAGCCGGGCCTGTTCGTCGATCTCGACCGGATCGGTTTGCCACCACAATATCCAGTTTAGCGCACGCCTTTGCTTCGGCGTTTCCGGCCTTCGAATGTGGTCGCCGATTGTCAAATGGTTCATCGCCTCTGCGGTGCGTGGAACATTAACGGTGCGCGGTTGCAGCGTCAAAACGACTTGTAAATCAGGAACGCAACCCGCGTGGCGCCGTAAACGCGCTCACTGGCGATCTCGAAACCATCCGTAGGCGGAATGATCTCATCTTCGGCTATCTCCACGATGGCAAGCGCGTGTGGCGAAAGCCATTTGCCGTCGCGCAGGGAGGTAAGGGCCGGGGCGATCAGGTCCTTGCGATAAGGTGGATCGAGGAACACGAGATCGAACGGGCCGCCCGCGCCGGCTGCCATGGGGCCGAGATCGGTGGCGTCGCGCCGCCAGATTTTCGTGACGCCAGTGAGGTTCAGCGCTTCGACATTGGTGCGGATCAGGCCGCGGCTTTCGGCGGAATCCTCCACGAACAGGCAGAATGTGGCGCCATGCGACAGCGCCTCGATGCCGAGCGCCCCGGTTCCGGCGAAGAGATCGGCCACGCGCGCGCCTTCGAGCGCGAAGCCGATACCGAAATCATTGTGCATGAGGATGTTGAAGACCGCCTGGCGCACCTTGTCCGAGGTCGGGCGCACGCGCGCATCGGGCGGTGCTGCCAGCGCTCGCCCGCGAAACGCGCCGCCGGTGATCCTCACAGGTCCTTCCGCATGAAATGGCGCGCGTGCTGGCCGTTCAGCCAGGGCAATTCGGCGAATTGCGCATAGCCGAGCTTCTCGTAGAAAGGTTTCGCCTGAAAGCTCATCGTGTAGAGCCAGGCTTCGCGCGCGCCGAGTTCGCGGGCGCGGTCTTCGACGAGGCGCATCATGTCGCGGCCGAGGCCGGTGCCGCGAACGCTGTCGTCGTTCCACACGACTTCCATATAGACGCTGTCGCCGGCCAGCCTTCCGATCACGCCGCCACGCAACGCGCCGTCGTCGCCCCGGATGGCCGCCACGATCTTGTGCGAATTGAGCCCTGGCACCGCTTCCTTGTTGAAGGCGCGCATGCCCTCCATCAGCCCGCGCAGAACGGCATCTTCGGGATCGTCTTCGAGTGCGACTTTCATGCCCGCACTCTGGCGGCAAAGCGGCCGTGAGGCTATAGCGGGCGGCATGAAACGCTTCCTCGCCGCATTTCTCGTCGCGCTATTCGCGCTGCCTGCCACAGCACAGATCGCGCCGGGCCCCAAAGTCCATGTGCGGCTGATCGCGGAGCGCGACGCGGTCGAGCCCGGGGCCACGGTGACCGTCGCGGTGGAGCAGGCGATACGGCCGGGCTGGCACACCTATTGGATCAATGCCGGCGAGGCCGGCGCGCCGACGGAAATCCATTGGACGCTGCCGTCGGGCTGGAAGGCAGGCGACATCCAATGGCCCTATCCGCAGGCTGAAACCGTCGGCCCGATCATGGATTACGGCTATGAAGGTAAGCCGTGGCTGCTGGTGAACATCACCGCGCCGAAAGACGCGAAGCAGGGCGACACCGTTACGCTCAAGGCGGCGGTCAGCTTGCTGGTCTGCGCCGAAGTGTGCGTGCCGGAAGACGCGACGGTGACATTGCCGCTCACGGTTGGAGAGGCGACGCTGCCGGCCGATCCGGCTTTTGCCGCCGCGCGCGCGAAGTTGCCCGCGCCGTCGCCATGGCCGATGCGCTACCGGCTCGGCGACACGCTCGATCTCTTCGTCGATGCGCCGCCGCTTGCGGCTGCGCATCCGGCGAAAGCCGAGTTCTTTCCATTTGAAAGCGACGTGCTGAAGAAAGGCGTGTGGCCGCAGGAGTCCGGATTTGCCCAGAGCGGTCTCGTGCAGCGTCTTCAGCCAGGACCGAAGCTGAAGGGTGGAGCGCTCGCAGGCGTGCTGGTGCTGACCTCCGCCGATGGTTCGGTGCAGGCATTGACCGTGAGCGCGATGCCGGGACCGGTGCCCGATGTCTCGTTCGGAAGTGGAGGCAACGCGGTTGGTCTGTTGCTGGCGCTCGGGTTTGCCTTTCTCGGCGGGCTCATCCTCAACCTGATGCCCTGCGTGCTGCCGATCCTGGCGATGAAAGCGCTCGCGCTGTCGTCGCATGGCGGCGGTGGCGCACATGCGCGGCAGGAAGGTCTTGCGTATGGTGCGGGCGCGATCCTGAGCTTTCTGGTGCTGGGCGCGGCGGTGATCATCCTGCGCGCAGGCGGCAATGCGATCGGGTGGGGGTTCCAGCTCCAGGAGCCGATCGTGGTTGGCCTGTTCGCGCTCCTGATGTTCGCGGTGGGACTCAATCTGTCGGGCGTGTTCGAGCTGCCGGGCTTCGGTGGCGGCGATACGCTCGCGCGCAAAGGCGGCATGACGGGGGCGTTCTTTACCGGTGTGCTCGCGGTTGCGGTTGCGGCGCCCTGTACCGCACCGTTCATGGCCGCCGCACTCGGCTATGCGCTCACGCAGCCCGTGGCGTTGGCACTCGCGGTGTTCTTCGCGCTTGGTATCGGATTTGCCGCGCCCTTCATCCTGATCGGATTCTCGCCACGGCTGCTCAAACTCATTCCGGCGCCCGGCATGTGGATGCTGCGGCTGAAGCAAGTGCTCGCCTTTCCGATGTACGGCGCAGCCGTGTGGCTGGTGTGGGTGCTGACCAATGAGGTCGGTGCCAACGGCGTTGTCGCGGCATTGGGCGCGATGGTGTGCTTCGCGCTCGCAGCCTGGATCTGGACCACGAGCCGAAACGCAACAGCAACAGGACGTGGCTTCGGCGCGTTCGCAACGCTCATCGCGTTCATCGCGGCGCTTGGGTTCCTGTCGATCGTGGCGTTTTCGCCTGCAGCCACGCCCGAGATCCGTGCGGCCGATAGCGGAATTCCGCACGAGCCCTACACCGCGGCGCGTCTCGAGGCCTTGCGCAAGGAAAACCGTCCCGTGTTCATCAACGCGACCGCGGCGTGGTGCATCACCTGCCTGGTGAACGAGCGTGTCGCGTTTTCAGGCAGCACCGTGCGCGATGCGTTCGCGAAGCATCACGTCGCCTGCCTGATCGCGGACTGGACCAGCCGCAATCCCGAGATCACGAAACTCCTGGAAGAGCATGGCCGCGACGGCGTGCCGCTCTACCTTTATTACGCGCCCGGCGCCTCGGACGCGCAGGTGCTGCCGCAGATACTGACCGCAGGCGACGTGGTAAAGGCCGTCGGCGGGTAGCGGAATGTTGCCAGTTATGCGTGTTCCGCGCAGCTTCCATCTGACCCACGGCCACAATTGGCAAGGCAATTTCGGAAGTCCTGGGCTATAGCCTCCGCACGCAGGCCTATCGAGTTTGGTGCCATGAACGTATTCAATTCCCCCGATTTCGATCATCACGAGGAAGTCGCCTTCTTCGACGACAAGGCGAGCGGCCTGCGGGCGATCATTGCCGTGCATTCGACCGTACTGGGTCCTGCCTGCGGCGGCACGCGCATGTACGATTATCCGGACGCCGACGACGCGCTGACCGATGTGCTGCGTCTGGCGCGCGGCATGAGCTACAAGAACGCCATCGCGAACCTGCCACTTGGCGGCGGCAAGGCGGTGATCCTCGGCGATCCCGCCAAAGACAAGAGCGATGCGCGCTTCCTCGCCTACGCCAATGCCGTGAACGCCTTCGGCGGGCGCTACATTACCGCGATGGATGTGGGCGTTGTCCCTAAGGACATGCCGGTGATCGCGCGCGGCACAAAATACGTCGCCGGTTACGATCAGCCTGGCAAGAAGGGTGGCGATTCCGGACCGCTCACGGCGCTTGGCGTGTTCGTCGGACTTAAGGCTGCGGTGAAGCACCGCTTCGACAAGGACACGACCGAAGGCCTGACCGTTGCGATCCAGGGGCTCGGCAAGGTCGGCATGGGCGTTGCGAAACAGCTCCACGCCGAAGGCGCGAAGCTGATCGTCGCAGACGTTAGCGACGATGTCGTGCGCCGCGCCGTCGAAGCGTTCGGCGCAAAGGAGGCCTCGCCAGACTCGATCGTCACCGCCGAATGCGACGTGCTGTCGCCCAACGCGCTGGGCGCGATCCTGAACGATACGACGGTGCCTGAGCTCAAAGCCAAGATCGTCGCCGGCGGCGCCAACAACCAGCTCGCGCGCGATGCGCATGGCGAGATGCTGGCAAAGTGCGGCGTGCTTTATGCGCCGGACTACGTCATCAATGGCGGCGGCATCATCCGCGTCGCGGCGCAGATCTATGACTGGAGCGACGAGGACACCGAGCGCCGCGTCCACGCCATCGCCGATACGCTGGCCGCTATCTTCAAGCGCGCTGATACCGAGAACGAGCCGACCAATGTCATCGCCGACCGCATGGCACGCGAGCGCATCGCCGCCGGCAAGGCGAACGCCGAAGCCGCCGAGTAGTCCGCGCCTGTCCTTTCCGCTATGGTGCGGCAAGGGCAGGAGGACGCATGCGTGCGACGAGTGCGACGGCAGCCGCGTTCTGTATCTGTCTCTGGGGTCCGGCGCTTTGCGCCGTGAACGACAATCCCGCGATCCCTACGATCAGCACGCCGCAGATCGTGCTCCCGAACGATGGCGACGAATATTCGTTGCTTGTGGCGCGGGCCGTAGCCGAGGATCGCACCCTCGATTTCCATGCGTTGCGCCTCGCCTGGCTAACGAGCAAGGCGCACCAGGGCATCGGCATGGACGAGACGGCGCTGGAGAGCGATCTGTTCGATGCCGCGCGCAGCGGCGACGACGGGCGTGTGCGCGACGCTGCGGTGAAGGTGCTGTCGGCCGACTACATCAACATGTTCGCCCATGCCGTCCTTCGGCAGGCCTGCACCAAACTCCACGACGATTCCTGTGCCGAGCAGCATCACTTCGTCGAGTTCGGCTTGCTCACCTCCATCACGGCGAGCGGCGACGGCAAGACCTGCAAGACCGGCTGGGAAGTCGTGGCCGTCCGTGAGGAATATTTCATCGTCCACATGCTGGGCAGCACGCCGGCGAACCAGGCGCTGATCAACGGCGCGGACGGCGCTTGCGACGTGCTCAACGTGACCGGCCCCGATGGCAAGCCGCAGGCCTATTATTTTCGTATCGATGCCGTCCTGAAGGACGAAATGGACATGCTGAAGCACTGACCCCCTGTCAGTGAGGCCAGCGTCAGTGAGGCCAGCCTCAATGAGGTACGTGCGACATCAGATGGGGGAACAGCCCGACCAGGCCGATGAAAATCAGGTAGGCGGCGACCAGATAGTTCAGGATGCGCGGCAACAGCAGAATCAGAATGCCGAAAACCAGCGCCACAAGCGGCTGAATAGTGACAATATCGATCACGGTGTTCTCCGGGTTAGGGATATGCCGCTATAACGCATGACCGGTCCGTTCGCTGCATCGGGCCGATAGGGAAGGCTGGCGGTGAATAGGCTGGAGGCGCAGGTGCGGCGGTTTCTGCGGCGCATCGGAGTCACGCAGGCGATCAAGCGGGCCCTCTATGGCCGGCGCTATGAGGCGGCGCTCGAAAAGGCGATGCAGGCCGTGGTTCGTCCCGGCGACGCGATCTGGGATGTCGGCGCCAATATCGGATATTTCTCCACGCGTTTTGCGCAATGGACGGGACCTCAAGGGAGCGTGTATGCCTTCGAACCGGCACCAGACATCGCGGCCCGGCTAAAAGTGGCCACGGCGCCCTTTGGAAACATCCGGATCGTCCAACAGGGGCTCTCCGACACCGAAGGCACCGCAGGCTTCCTGCGCGACGGCAATCGCGATGGCGCAACCTCGCGGATCGCGGTTCCCGGCGACCGCCCTGCGAACGAGACCATCAGGATCACGACCGGCGACATTTTGATCGCTAGCGGCACAGCCATCGCGCCGGATGTGATCAAAATGGATATCGAGGGTCACGAACTTGAAGCGCTGATGGGGATCGCGGGTCTTTTGCGCACAAGACCGCCACGGCATCTGTTCATCGAGATGCATAGCTTCCTCTTCGCCCGGCAAGGACGGGAGGACATCCCCTGGAAAATCGAAAGGTTCCTCCGCGAGAACGAATATGACGTGGCGTGGGTGGACGATTCCCATCTGCACGCGCTTCTGCGCTCGTGAAGCCAGGCCCGGACGGCTATTCGTGATGGTGTAAATCTTATCGCGCGTGGACTTGTAATCGGCATCTCCGATAATATCGCAAGATGCTGGGCCGGTTGCGCAAGGCGAATGAGCGGTTTCTCCCGGGCCATCTTGCCTTCGGGCCGACCCATGTCGTGCTGGGCGTCAACAATTTCTGCAACCTGCGCTGCATGATGTGCGACGTCGGCACGGAAAATGAGGAGACCAATTTCGGGGCCAATCTCGTCGGCGCGAAAACGCGGTTCATGCCGCTCGATCTGTTCGAGAGGATCGTGGCGGAGATGAAGGCGTTCTGCCCCAGCGCACATCTGGCCCTTGCCTTTACCGAGCCGCTGGCGTGGCCGCTTCTGGACGACGCGTTGGCCCATGCGCGCGACAACGGCCGTCACGTATCGGTGACGACGAACGGCCTTCTTCTCGAGCGTCATGCCGACGCGCTCGCGAACGGCGCATGCCGGTATCTGTCGGTATCCCTCGACGGGCCAGAAGAGGTGCATGACCGTATCCGCAGGCGCACGGGCAGCTACGCCAAAGCGGTTGCCGGCATCCACGCGGTGGCCGCGAAGAAGGACCCGCCGCGCATCTCCGTCTACTGCGCGATCAGCGAATTCAATGTCGGGTCGCTCAGGCAATTTCTGCGCGACATGAGCAGCCTGCCGCTGGAGCGCGTGGGCCTGCTGCACAATATTTTCGTGACCGGACCGCAGGCGGAAGATCACAACCGTCTCTACGATGGCGACCTGCACGCCACGCCCTCCAATGTCTTTCTGTCCGATCCGGCAAAGATCGATCTTGAAACGCTGAGCGCCGAACTGAGCGAGATCGCGGCGGCGGACTATCCGTTCCCGGTGGTCATCCAGCCGAACCTCGCCCACCAAAGCGACCTCGAAACCTATTACCGCAAGCCGGAGGTGTTCATCGGCCGGCGCTGTATCGACGCCAACCGGATGATCATGATCGATTCCGACGGCGAGGCGATCCCGGTTCACGGGCGCTGTTTCCGCTTTCCGATCGCCAATATCCGCAACCGCAGCCTTGCCGAGATCTGGCACCATCCGAAACTGTCCGAGATGCGCCGCGCACTCCACCGCGCGGGCGGGCTTCTGCCGGCCTGCAGCCGCTGCTGCAGCGGGTTCGGCGGCGCCGTTCCCCGAAACACCGCCGTGGTGTGAGCCGGTCAGACCGGCTTTGCCCGGTCGCGTAATCCGACGAAGGCTGCAAGCCCGGCGATGAAGGCCGCAATCGCACAGGCGATAGCCACGATATGAAACGCCCCGAACAATGCGGCGCCGGCGGCTGAGAACACGCCGCCCAGAAGGGCTGTTGCAATCAATCCGCCAAGGCGCGCGACCGCGCTGTTGAGACCGGAGGCCGAACCTTCGTGGCGTGCATCGACCGATGCCAGTACGGCGGTGGTCAGCGGCGCGACCGCGCCTGCCATCCCGGTGGAGATCACGAGGATGGCCGGAAGGATTCCCGTCCAATAGGAACTACCCGGCTCGATCCGGAGGAACAGGAGAAATCCCACGGCCACGATCATCGGCCCAAGCGTGAGGGGGAGGCGCGATCCCGACCGTCCGGCAATGCTGCCCATGGTGCGCGCGCTGAGTGCGAGCACGACGGGAAACGGCAGCAACGCGGCACCGGCTGCCGTTCCGGAAAAGCCTTCGCCCTGAATGAGGACATAGGGGATGAGCACGAGCAACGCGCCGAGTGCGCCGTAGAGCAGGAGCGTGAGCGCGGTCAGTCCGATGAAATCCGCTGAGCGGAAGAGGGTGAGCGGCATCATCGCGCGATCGCCGAGCCGCTTCTCCGTCCAGAGGAACGCACCGAGCAAGGCTGCGCCGAGGGCGACTGCGCCGATGGAAGCGGGCGACCAGCCCGCACGGCCGGAGCCGAGCGTCAGTCCCCAGGTGAGCAGACCGAGCGCACAGGTCGCGAGCAGGGCACCTGTCCAATCGAGCGGCGTGTCTTCGCCGCTGTGCTTGGCCTCGCGCACGAAAGCGATGGCGAGGACGATGGCGCCTGCCGCAAACGGAATGTTGAGAAGGAAGATCATGCGCCAGCCGAAGGCGTCGATCAGCCAGCCGCCCAGCGCGGGCGCGATGGCGGCGGAGATCGCACTCGCTGCCGACCACGTGCCGATGGCCCGTCCGCGGGCCTCGCCGGAAAACGCCGTGCCGAGGATCGCGAGACTGTTTGGCAACAACAGCGCCGCGCCTGCACCCTGCAATCCGCGCGCGCCGAGCAGCAGCGGTAGGTTCGCCGCCAGAGCGCACAGGATGGAGCCCACACCGAACAGCGCGACGCCGAAGATGAGAATGCCGCGCCGCCCGAAACGGTCGCCGAGCGCGCCGCCAAGAAGCAGGAGTGCCGTCAGGGGCAACAGATAGGCGTTGATGACCCATTGCAGGTCCGCCGCGCTGGCGTGGAGGCTGTGCCCGATGGCAGGCAGCCCGACGTTGACGACCGATCCGTCCACGAAGGCGAGGCTGGACGCGAGGATGCAGGTCGCGAGCACGAGCCGCGGATGTGCGCAGGGCGACGCGGCCGCGCTTCGCACCGTGCAGACGTCACCAGCGGTTTCTGTCATCCACACCATGTTGGTAGTCTTGGATCAGCTGCGCATACTAGCCAGCAATTATCGAGAAATGTCATCCCGGCTGAGCGCAGCGAAGGCCGGGACCCAGCGCGCACATTGCACCTTGGGTCCCGGCACTGGCGCGCTGCTCACGCAGCGCTGGGCCGGGATGACAATCGGGATGGGCGCCGCCAAACTGTGCGATCCGCGAATTCCCGAGGGGCAGACACCATGCGCCAACTGATCGCCGCCGCTTTCCTCTGCCTTGTGGGAGCCGCCCATGCGGCAGAGCCCGCGACGCAGGAAGGCGATTACGTCGTCCACGACTTCAAATTCGCATCTGGCGAGACGCTGAAAGACCTGCGGCTGCATTACACGACGCTGGGCAAACCGCATCGTGGCGCGAAAGGGCGGGTGGATAACGCCGTCCTGATCATGCATGGCACCGGTGGCGACGGGCACCAGTTCCTCAGGCCGCAATTTGCGGGCGTGCTGTTCGTGCCGGGCGGGCTTCTCGATCCGGCGAAATATTTCATCATCCTTCCCGACGGCATCGGCCACGGCAAATCGTCCAAGCCGAGCGACGGGATGCACATGAAGTTTCCGCGCTACGACTATGACGACATGGTCGCCGCGGATTATGCGCTGGTGACGAAGGGGCTGAGTGTGAACCATCTCCGCCTTGTCATGGGCACGTCGATGGGCTGCATGCATTCCTTTGTGTGGGGCGAAACCTATCCGGACTTCATGGACGCGCTGATGCCGCTCGCCTGCCTGCCGGCGCAGATCGCCGGCCGCAACCGCATGTGGCGCAAGATGGTGATCGACGGCATCGAGAACGATCCGGCGTGGCAAGGCGGCGAATATAAGAGCGAGCCGCAAGCCGGACTTCGCACCGCGGCCGATTTCCTGATTCTCGCGAGCACCACGCCGCTCGTGGCGCAGAAGGGTTATCCGACGCGCGATGCGGTCGATGCGTTCCTGAAGGACGCGGTGGACAAGGACCTCGCGACGCTGGACGCCAACGATCTCGTCTATCAGGTCGCCGCCTCGCGCAACTACGATCCGTCGGCGAAGCTTGGCGCGATCAAGGCGCCGGTGATGTGGGTCAATTCGGCGGATGATTTCATCAACCCGCCGGAGCTCGGCATCGCGGAAAAACTGGCGCCGCAGATCGTCCGCGGAAAATACGTGCTCATCCCCACCAGCGACCAGACCCACGGCCACGGCACGCACACCTGGGCCGCGGTGTGGAAGGACCGGCTGGAAGAGCTTCTGAAAGAAAGCCGGTAATGGCAAGCGACAGCACCTTCGCCGGTTCGATTCCGGAGATCTACGACCGCTATCTCGTGCCGTTGATCTTCGAGCCTTACGCGCGCGATCTGGCGCGCAGGCTGTCGGCGTTCGCGTCGGCGGATATTCTGGAAGTCGCTGCCGGAACGGGTGTGGTCACGCGCGCGATGGCCGCGCTGATGCCAGATGCCCGCATCGTCGCGAGCGATCTCAACCAGCCGATGCTCGACCGCGCCGCGCGCATGATGGGGCCGGGCGCGAACGTGACATGGCGGCAGGCCGATGCGCTGGCGCTGCCCTTCGACGACGGAAGCTTCGATGCCGTTGTCTGCCAGTTCGGTGCGATGTTCTTTCCCGACAAGGTGCAGGCCTATCGCGAAGCGCGCCGTGTCCTCAGGCCGGGCGGACGATTCATATTCAATGTGTGGGATGCGATTTCGCGCAACGAATTTGCCGATGCGGTCACGCAGGCGCTAACGAAGATGTTTCCGGGCGATCCGCCGCTCTTCATGGCACGCACGCCACATGGCTACCACGACTCTGCCCTGATCCGCACGCAACTGGACGAGGCGGGGTTTGCGGCGATCGATATCGATACCGTCGAGGAACGGAGCCGGGCGCCGTCGCCGCGCGACGTCGCCATTGCGTATTGCCAGGGCACGCCCTTGCGCAACGAGATCGAGGCTCGTCGACCGGGCGGTCTCGAAGACGCGACGCAAGCGGCGAGCGTGGAACTGGCGCGCCGCTTCGGCGAAGGCTCGGTAGAAGGCCGCATCGGCGCGCATGTGATGACGGCGCGCTGAGCGATGCGTCCCATTGTTCGCGGCATCGATTTGGATCCCCAAACGCGCTGTGCGCATTGGCATTCGCCGTTGGATGTCATCGCGATCAAGATGAAGTGCTGCGGGGTCTATTACGCCTGCCGGGATTGCCATGACGCGCTCGCCGGTCACGCGGCCGAAGTCTGGCCGGAGGCGGAATGGGACCAGCCTGCTGTGTTGTGCGGCGTCTGTGAAAGCGAGATGAGCGTTCGGGATTATCTCGATTGCGAGAACCGCTGTCCCCATTGCGGCGCGGGGTTCAATCCGGGCTGCCGTCATCATTACCATCTCTATTTCGCCCGGGACTCCCAAGGCTGAGCCTTGCGCCGAATCGCGGCTTGCGGGATTCTCACGGTACCGGTTTTGGACCGGTTCACAGGAAGGGAGCGATCATGCGTTTGCGGTGTGTTGCAGCCGGTTTGGCGATTGTGTTGGCGGTGCCGGGCGTCTCGTTGGCGGGCCCGGGCAAGGCAGGGCTTTGGGAAATCACCACCCAAATGGGTGGCATGCCACAAATACCGCCCGAGCAACTCGCGAAGATGCGGGCCGCGGGCGTGAATGTCCCAATGAACAACACGTTTACCACGCAGCACTGCGTCACGCCCGAGGAAGCCGCCGCGACCAAGCCGCCGCCGATGGGCCGCAGCAAGGAATGCCAGATGGGCAAGGTCAGCGTCGCGGGTGGCGTGGTCAGTGGCGACATGACGTGTTCCGGCGAGGAGATGAAGGGAACCGGCCATTTTCAGATCAACTACGACACGCCGCAGCACTATTCCGGACAGATGGCCTTCAGCGGCGACACCCATGGCCACCATATGGACATGACCAACAAGTTCGAAGGCAAGTGGGTTTCGGCGAGCTGCGGAAGCGTTACGCACTAGCTTGTTTTAGAGCCGATTTTGACGGGCGCGCGGGAACTCTCGCGCGCCCGTTGCTTTTGGAGATGCAGAAATACGGAGAAACAGAAAAACTTCGGAAGAAATCTGCTGTCAGTCTGAAATCATATGGAAGAAAACGGGTAGACAGTTCATGGAAACTCTGTAACCTGAGCGTGAAAACGAAAAGACGGGGGCGGGGTGAGCGCAGTCAATGTTCGGGAGCCGTCCAACGGCCCAGATAGCGATCTAGAGGAGCTTGAGGCTGGCATCCGCGAGCTGCTCGGGAAATCCGCTCTCCGGGAGGAACAGGCCCGCTACACGCGCTGGCTCTCCTTGATCGAATCCTTTCGCGCGCCGATGAACCTCACCAACGTTTCCGATCTCCCGCCCGAGCTGATCCGCGAGCTCAATCTTCCAACCGACGAACTGGAGAGCCAGATCATTGCGCTCCTGCGCGTCATGGATGAGCCTGTCGATCTCGACCAGATCCTGATCGGCCTTTATCGCCGCTTCGGTGTGATCCAGAAGCGCCGCTTCCTGCAGAACAAGCTGTGGCGGATGGTGAGCAAGAACCAAATCTACAAGGGCAAGAACCGCAAGGGCGTCTATGCCCTCGAACCCGTCAAGCCGCACGCGGGCAAACGCGCGCGTCAAATCGGGCGAGGACTGCAAAAATGATCGAGGCCCTGCGGGAAGAAGACGACGCGCTGGATGACGAGAACGACGGCATTCTCGAGCTGGATGCGGAAGAAGAAGGCCCCAAGCGGCGCGGACGCAAGCGCGGCCGTGGCAAGTTCCTCCCGCGCTCGGCGCGCACGTCACTCAAGCGTTTCAGTCGGCGCATCAGCCATCCGACCCGGGTCGCGTGGGCGGACTGGTGCGCAGGCATGATGATCGGCCTGATGCCGCTCATGTGCCACGCCATCCTGCACGTTGCCGCGCGCCCGCCGGCCGATTGGGACGACAACTGGTCGCCGGACCTGCTGTTCATTTCCATCACCAATTCCGGGCTTGTGACCGTAACCGTGTTCACGCGCATGCTGGGCGAAGCCTATTCGCTCGCCAGCATGACGCCCGTGATGCGCGTGATCTGGGGCGCCACCATCGTGTGCTTCGCGCTGGCGTCGATGCTTTACGGCGCGGCGGTGACCGGCATGGGCAACGCCATGACCAGCCTGACATCGGCGGTCTTCGTCGTGTTCTCCGCCTGGTGCTCGCTCACCTTCGAACTCGCGGTGGCCCGCGAGGAGGAAGCCGCGCATGCGCGCCGGTTAGCCGAAGAAGAAGGGGAAGAATGACCGGCCTTGCGCGCGGGCGCGTTCTTGCGTCGAATGCAAGGCATGTCAGACACCGATGAAGACGATCTCGAAGAACTGAGCAGGCTGCTGCACGCGTCGCGTCGCGCGGTCGTGTTCACGGGCGCCGGCATCTCGACGGAATCCGGCATCCCCGATTTTCGTTCACCCGGCGGCATCTGGACGAAGATGGCACCGATCGATTTCCGGGACTTTGTGTCGTCCGCCGAGATGCGTCGCGAGGCGTGGCGCAGGCGCTTCGCGATGGAGGAATCCTTCGCGCAAGCCAAACCCAATGACGGTCATAAGGCCGTCGAGGCCCTCGTGGCGCAGGGCAGGGTGAGCCACATCATCACCCAGAACATCGACAACCTGCACCAGGATTCCGGCGTGCCGGACGACAAGGTGATCGAGCTGCACGGCAACACGCGCTATGCCAAATGCCTCGATTGCGGCGAACGCGTGGAACTCGAACCCATCCGCAGCCACTTCGAACGCCACGGCGATCCGCCGGACTGCGCGTCCTGCGGCGGCATCGTTAAGACCGCGACGATCTCGTTCGGACAGGCCATGCCCGAAATCGAAATGACGCGCGCCGAGAACGCGACGCTGGAATGTGACCTCTTCATCGTGCTGGGCTCGTCGCTGGTGGTCTATCCGGCCGCGGGGTTCCCGGTCCTTGCGCGGCGGAACGGCGCAAAGCTCGTGATCGTCAACCGCGAGCCCACGGAACAGGACGAAATCGCCAATCTCGCGATCCGCGCGTCCATCGGCGAGACAATGCGCCGCGCCGTGGCCGGGCTTTCCTGAGGTTTCCCCGGAAGCACTGGAATTTACCCGGATTTAGCCTATGTAGACGCCTGATGCCCCTCCGCTAGACTGCGGCCGAATCGCTTTTCCCTGGAGATCACCCTTGCGCCTTTTTGACGAAGACGAAGACGAAAAAGAGAAGAAAGAAGCCCCCGAGCCGCAATCCTCCCCGGTTGCGCAGGCGCTGTTCAAATCGCGCACGGTCCTGATCTTCGGCGAGGTCGACATGAAGATGGCCGAGCGCGTCTCGGCGCAGCTTCTGGCCTATGCCGCAGATGGCGAGGGCGACATCCGCGTCATCGTCAATTCGCCCGGCGGCCATGTGGAGAGTGGCGACACGATCCACGACATGATCCGCTTCGTCGGTCCGCGCGTGAAGATGATCGGCACCGGTTGGGTGGCGAGCGCCGGCGCGCATATCTATCTCGGCGCGAAGAAGGAGAACCGCTTCTGCCTGCCGTTCACGCGCTTCCTGCTGCATCAGCCGCTCGGCGGCGTGCGCGGGCAGGCGAGCGACATCACGATCGAGGCCGAAGAGATCCTCAAGATGCGCGAGCGTCTGATCCGTGAGATCGCAGCCGAGACCGGCCAGCCCTTTGAGAAGGTCGTCGCCGATACGGAGCGCAACTACTGGCTCAGCGCCGAGGAAGCGAAAGCCTACGGCCTCGTCAGCCGCATCGTCCAGAACGCGAGCGAAGTGTAGCGCCGCAACGGCATGGCGATAGATCATACCGGCATCGGTGTGCGTGACGTCGCTCTGTCCGCGAAATTCTACGACGCGGCGCTGGGAGCACTCGGGCTGCGGCGCATCGCGCAGGTGCCGAAAACCGGCGCCGCGGATGCCATCGGCTACGGCGCCGATTTTCCCACATTCTGGATCGACCGCTTCCATCCGCACGGACAGAAGTATCATATGGCCTTCGCCGCCCGCAGCCGTGGCGAGGTCGATGCCTTCTACAATGCCGCAATGAGCGCCGGCGGCACCGATAACGGTGCGCCGGGCTTGCGCGATACGGCGAGCGGCTATCCGCCCGGGTATTACGCGGCGTTCGTTCTCGATCCCGACGGCAACAACATGGAAGCGGTTTGCCGCGAAGCCTGACGGCGCCGCGGATCGTTTGACGCGGCGAAGCGTTCCAAAAGGGAAGCCGCGAGCATTCCCGATGACCGCGCCGCACACACATTGGACCGTCCTGCCGCACGGCAAGCTGCAATCGCTTGAGGATTCCATTCTGACCGTCACCGGAACGGTGAAGATGCCTGTCGGGACATTCGAGCGGCGCATGACCGTCGTCCGGCTGAAGGATGGTGGACTTGTGCTCTACAGCCCGATCGCGCTCGACGAGGAGCAGATGAGCCAACTCGAAGCATTCGGAAGACCGGCTTTTCTGATCGTGCCGGGAAGCCACCACCGCGTCGATGTGAAGATCTTTAAGGACCGCTATCCCGCAGCAAAGGTGATCGCTGCACCGGGTGCGCGCAAGGCCGTCGAAGAGATCGCGGCGGTGGATGCCACGGAGATGGACTTCGCCGATCCGTCCGTGAGCCTGATCACCGTGCCCGGCACGAGCGAAAACGAATCTGCGCTGGAGGTTTCGGGGGGCGGCGGCACGACCCTGATCCTCAACGACATCCTCGCCAACGTTCAGAACGCGACCGGCGTCAACGGCGTGATCGCACGCCTGTTCGGCTTCGCAGGCGAGCGGCCGCAGATTCCGCTGCCCGAGAAGCTCTCGATCATCGACGACAAGCAGGCGCTGGCCGCGCAGTTCCGCGCCTGGGCAGAGTTGCCGCTCAAGCGCATCGTCGTCTCACACGGCGAACCGATCATCGACGACCCCGCCGCCGTCCTGCGCGAGGTTTCAGCGACGCTGGCGTGAGCTGACCGATGCGCGATCTCGGCCGCGCGTCAGGGCATGTTGATTTGGAACACATTGCCCTCATAACCGACGCCCAGCTGGTTCGCTCCGACGAGAGTGCCATTGGCTCCAAAGATAAGGCTGAGCGGGTTAGCACCGTCGGCGAAGTGGAATGAATGCAGTATGCGCATTTCGCCGTCCGGTGAGAGTTTGAACACGACGCCATTCTGCCAATGGCCGCCCCACAGCGTGGTGCCGTAGAGGTTACCGTCCGCGTCCACGATCACGCCTCCGACAGGCTCGTTGGGGGTATTGTAGCCCCCCGACGGAAAGCGCTGCAGCACCGTCTCCATGCCGTCGCGGGCGATTTTGTAAACCGTGCCGCCCAGGGAGCTCGAGTTATAGCCGGACATGGTCGTGCCATAGAGATTGCCAGCCGCGTCAAGCGTCACGGGGCCATAGGGATTTGCACCATCGCCTTGCGCGCCGGCGAACATATGAAGGACAGTCTCGGTGCCGTCGGGCGCGATCCTGTAGACACTGCCGCCGGTCACGCCGTAGAGGTTGCCTGCGGCGTCGAATGTCATCGGGCCTGCGGCTCTGCAACCATCGCTCGCGCCACCCTTGAACGCATAAATAAGGTCGGTCGTGCCGTCCGCGTGCAGCCGGAACACAGTGCCGCAATTCGAGGGTCCACCCGTGCTCGTTGCTCCGTAGAGATTGCCGGCGGCGTCGGCAATGAGGCCAATCGCGTTGTAGCCGAGAGGACCGTCCGCCCCGAACCGATGCAACACACTCTCTTGGCCCCTGGGCGAAAGCCTGTAGATCACGCTTCCTGTCTGTCCGTCGGCGCGGCCCGCCGAGCCCGCCAGGCTGCCATCGGCGAGTAAAACCGGCGCGCCTATGGGAAGAGCAGCGCCGCTTTGGCGTTTGCCGAACGCGTGGAGCACGCGATAGCTTCCATCGGGCGCGATTTTGTACAGGGTGCCGTCATTGTACGCGCCGCCGCTGCTGGTGGTTCCGTAGAGATTTCCCTGCGCGTCGCGTACCAAACCCACGCTCGGCATCGTGCCATCGGAGCCGCCGGCGAAAGCGTGCAGGATATGCACGCTCTCTCTACCCGGGCTGGCTTCGGCGATCGCGGGCGCCAGCGACGCTGCAAGCACGCACGCGCCGAGGAGCGAGAGCAGAAATGCGCGTGTTAAGCGCGCGGGAGACTGGTTCATGCTACTCACCTCTTGTTTTGCGCTGAGCCGGCGCCGGCAATATTGGATTCAGTTGTAGCAAACCGCGCACGAAACGCTCGGTCACGGCAGACCGTAGGCGGTGAACTGGCTGGCGCTGCCGACATAGAGCATGCCGTTCGAGACCGTCGCCGCCGCATTGATCTTATCCGTCGCCGCCGACCACAAGAGCTTGCCGTTGGCAGCGTCGTAGGCTGAGACAGACTGGGCGCCTTGGTTGTACCAGCTGCCGACATAGAGAACGCCATTGGCAAGGGCGGGTGCAGCAACAACTCCCTTGTGGGTAAAGAGGTCATATTTGACAGTGCCAGTCGCTGTGTTGACGTCCGACAGCATGGCGTTGCCACTGGCCGTATAGACGTGACCTTTGCCGATGGCGAAGGACCCCTCATCGATTCCACGTATCGTGGTGTGCCAGCGTTCGACGCCAGTAATTGCGTCGAGTGCGCTGATGATCCCATCAGCAGATTTGCGGTAGAGCACGCCACGATCCACCGCGGGAGAGTTAACAAAGCCGTACATGCTGGTTCTTTGCATCCAGAGCGACGCGCCGGTTCTGGCGTCAAGCGCGTCGACTTCACCCGCCCAGTCGTTCACGAAATAGACGATGCCGTGTGCGACGGCGGGCGCCAAAGCTTCACCGCTGAACACAAAGGTCTTCGTCCATTTGACGGTGCCGGTGCCGGCGCTGAGCGCAAACAGGTTGCCGTCGGTGGTGCCGGCGTAAACGAGATCGCCCGCGACCGCGACTGGAGACTCAACCAGGCTGTTGTTGCCGGTGCCGATTTGCGTCGACCAGCGAACCGCGCCCGTCTCTGCGTCGAACGCGTAAACCCGTCCGTCGTTCGATCCGACATACACGACGCCATTGTCCACTGCAGGTGACGACACGATGGAAGCGCCTGTCGCCACCTGCCACACCGGCGCACCGGTTTTTGCGTCGAATGCGTAAAGGTGGTTGTCGGTCGAACCGACATAGACAATGCCGTTTGCTACTGCAGCCGAGGACGCGCCGACCGGGATGTTCGCGCTCCATTTCGGCGTCAGCTGCGCGACGGTCTTCCTGCCCAGGATCGTCTCCTCAGTGTTGTTCCGGCGTCCGTCCGCGTTGAACCCGTACTGAGCCCAGTCGCCCGTTGCCGCAGAAGCGTCACTCGCCGCGAACGTCGCCGCTGCAAGAAACGCACACCCAGCTGTAAGAAATCCACGCATCGTCATTATTCCTCTTCTTTGAATCCAAACCGCTGACCGCGGCAATCACCCTGTAAGCGCTTCATCACGGCAGGCCGTAGGCTTTGAACGTATTGTCGTTGCCGATATAGAGCATGCCGTTTGAGATCGTCGGGGTCCCGAATCCGGACGTGGATTGGTCTTGCCATAGTGACTTACCGGTGTGCGTGTCGTAGGCCGACAAGGTGCTGGCGTTACCCGAGGATCCGCCCAGATAGATCACACCGTTGGCGAGTGCTGGCACCGCGTAGTCCCTAAACTGACCCGTATTGGTCCATTTCAACGCACCGGTGGCGGCATCGTACGTCTGCAGAAGACCGGTCACGTCCATCGCGTAGACGTGTCCATCAGCGATGGCGATGCCCGAGTCGGGCGCGTAGGCTTCTGGGCTTGTCCAGTGCATCTGGCCTGTTTTCGCGTCGAACGCCCAGAGGTGCATTCCGTCGCTGATGAAGACGGATCCCTTGTACGTTGCAGGCGCGCTCACGGAGGATCCGTATCCTTGGAGGTATTGCGACCAGAGCGAAGCGCCAGTGCCGGCGTCAAAGGCTCTCAGCTCGTTTGCAGCATTTCCAAAGTAGGCAATGCCATCCGATACCGCCGGCGCCGCCCACTCGACATGAATGATTGGGCCGGTCGACCATTTAACGATGCCGGTTTTGGTGCTGATCGCGAAGGCGCCGCCGATGGTGCCCGCATAGACGAGACCTTTGGCCACGGTCACCGGAGACGTGACTTCATAGCCACCGACGGGTGTCGCCCACCGCAGCGCTCCGGTTTCGGCGTCGAAGGCATAGACGTGGCTATCGGTGGTACCGACGTAGACGGCACCGTCCGCCACCGCAGGCGACGAAACGATCGCCCCTCCAGTCGCCGCGTTCCAGACCTGCGCGCCGGTCTTGGCGTCGAGAGCGTAGAGATGTTGATCGCCCGAGCCGACATATACGATGCCGTTTGCGACCGCGGGCGCAAACGAATGACCGGTAGCAATCTGTGCGCTCCACTTCTGCACGAGATGCGGGACGGTCTTTCTGGTGAGGATCGTCTCTTGCGTGTTCTCGCGGCGTCCCGCGGCGGTGAAGCCGTATTGCGGCCAATCGCCGGTGGCGGCGGAGGCTTGCGAAGCCCCGAGCGCCAGCGCTGCAAGCAATGCAAATCCAGCCGGAAGAAATCCGCGCATATCCGCCATCCCTCGTATGAACCCAAGCCCCGCCGGCTGCGCCAGTCTGGGTTGCAGGATGCGGCGGTGGTTGTTAGGACGGAGTAAACCTTTGCGTGCCGAAGCGGGACGGCGCCGACAGCATTAAGAAAGCCTTTGCTACGGACGCACGGCCTTAAGCATCACGACCGGGTGCATCCATGCTCGTCGCCTTCGCATTATTGTTCTGGCGGGCGGGCAGGGTCGCGATGCGCCGGTCGCCCTGCAAGATGTCGACGGCGCAATCCGCGTTGATCCTTTGCGCATAGAGCAGGGCGTGCCAGTCGGAGAGATGGTAGCCTTCGTCTCGGCTGCGGATCGACTTGTCGGGATAGAGCTTGTTGAAACGGTAGTGCTGCATATGAGGCCCTCCGGCCCCAAAGTGGTGCCAGGCGGATAGCGCTGGGCGCTTTGGCGGTATGAAGAGAGTTTGGGCCGCAACGCTAACCGCCGCAATATCGTTCGATGCCTATGCACGAGAAAAAGTGCATCTTCTGTACGGCGCCAGACAGAGATTCCGGAGGTCCCAATATTGTCTCAAAACCTCTCAAAGTACCGCGTCCGGTTGTGAGGCGGAACCCGGAACGCCCGCCACTGACCGCGAGGCCGCTATTTCGGCTGATAGAGCATCCACTCATCGAGGCCGAGCCCAGCACACCGCGGGAAGAGATCGATCCCATATCGATGGTCCGGACGATGCTCATGCGCGTGCAAGGCGTGGTATCGTTCGAAGCCGGCCCAATTCGGACCCAATGGCGTCAGGCTGACGCGCAAGAGTTTCGAGAGCGCACTGCAAAAAAGAACCCCGGGCGGTACATCCGCGCCCGGGGTTAAGGAAGCGTCCTTCGGAGGCAACCGAAGTGCTTAGGAACAGGTGTGAACCGACAGGCCTGCCGGCACCGTGGTGTGGGCGTCGCCGCAGGCGGCATCGAGCTGTGTCTGGGTGAGGCCCTTCACCTTCGTCAGGTCCGTGCCCTTGAGCGAGGTGATGGTCATGGTGGCGCCGGTGACATCGGCGCCGTCGAGATCGGCGAAGGCGAGGTTCGCGCCCGAGAGGTCCGTGCCGCGGAACGTCGCGCCCGAGAAATTCGCATAGGACATGCACATCAGCGTCGCGTTGGCGCCGTCGAAATCGGCGCTGTGCAGGTCGCGCCCCTTCACGCAGGTGTTGGAGAGATCGGCGCCCTGAAGATTGCAGGCGGGGCAATCGACGATGCCGGCATGGATGCGGGCAACCGCGCTGGGGTCCGCTACCGGTGCGGCCTGGACGGCGCAGCCGAAGAGAAGCAGGGCTGGGGCTAGTGCCAATCGGAGCATTGGGGCGTGTTCCGTGTTGATACGCACGGACAGGGGGTCGCAAGGACTGTGCCGCTCTTCACCTCCCCACAGGAAGTGATAGCCGCAAGAACCGGGTCGATTGCGGGCGAGGCGTGCGTCAAAACCGGCGGGCAATCCTATCGAGAGCCGCCCATGTTCCGTGCCATCGGACTTCCGCCGTCCCCTTTTGAACCGCTGTTCGCGCTTGGTAACGAAGAGCTTACCGTGCGCGGGATCGCTCGAATGACGGTCGATGAGAAGCCCGGCTTTCCCTGCCGCGTGACGCTCGAAGACGCTGAGCCGGGGGAGCGCGTGCTGTTGCTCCCCTATGAGCACCAGCCGGCCCATTCGCCCTACCGCGCCTCAGGCCCAATCTTCGTGCGCGAGGCCGCGCGTGCGGCGTTCGATGCGGCCGATGTCGTGCCACCGGTGCTGCGCGGGCGGCTTCTGTCATTTCGCGGCTATGACGCTGCCGATTGCATAGTGGAGGCCGACGTCGTGAGCGGCGACGAGGCGGAAGTCGCGATCGCGCGCTTCTTCGCCCGCGACGATATCCGCTACATCCACATCCACAACGCCAAGCGCGGGTGTTTTGCCTGCAGGATCGAGCGGGGGTGAGCGATGTACGCAATTCAACCCTCCCCTTGAGGGAGGGTCGAAAAATTCGAAGAATTTTTTTGGGGAGGGGTACCGCGTCCGTGCCGTACCCTCCCCGAAATTTGCCTCGCTACGCTCGCCAAATTGTCGACCCTCCCTCAAGGGGAGGGTGGGTGCAGCCTACACTTCCCGAAATTTATGCCGGTCGCGGATGTGGGTGTTGAACCAGGCGCCTTGCGAGTTCGCCTGCATCAGCGCGGTATGCTCTTCCGGAGAGACACCTTCATAGACATAGCGCCGGGGTTTGCGTCCGCGGAAGATGGCGAACAGCTCGCGCTTTTTCGCGTCGTAGCGGACGAAGGACAGGGCTTCGGAGTCGAGTATCGGCATGGCACGGCCAACGCACAGATTGGCCGCGCGGCGAGGCGCTGTCTAGGACGCCTGCTTGGCCCTATGATGCCCGAAGGGCGCATTCGCGTGCTTCATCCGGTGCTTGACGAGGCTGACGACGTTGCTCTTCTGCCGTTTGGGCGGTGCGCGCAAAGCCTTCGGCGCGTCGGCCACTTCCGGGAGCGCGGCACAGCGGGCGCTGAGATGGATATGTTCCTCCGCAGGGACCACGCCGTCGATTTCCGCAAGGATCAGCGCCGCTTCCTCATACTCTGCGGCGATGCAGTCCTCATGCTCGATCACGACCACGTAGCTGCGCACGACGTGGCCATCACCGTTGATCACTTCGACGAGTTCTTTTGCCATTTTCAGTCTCGCGTGGAACTTTGATTCGCTGTCGTTATTATAGCCCCATTTCTTCGTCATGGCCGGGCACTTGACCCGGCCATCCAGCGGTCCAGCATGTTCCAATGCGGCGGGGCTACGTCTACATCATGGCGAGCAAGCGAAACGGCACGCTCTATCTCGGCGTTACGAGCGACCTGATTGCGCGCGTAGCACAGCACAAGGAGGGCCATGGCTCGGAGTTCGTGAAGAAATACAGCGTGACGATGCTGGTCTGGTTTGAAGAGCATGCATGGATTAGCGATGCCATTCAACGCGAGACAAGCCTGAAACGTTGGCCGCGGAAGTGGAAGCTGGAACTGATCGAGAAAATGAATCCCGAGTGGCGGGATCTGTATTGGGATTTGCTCAAATAATTTCGTCATGGCCGCCCTGTTGAGGCGGCCATCCAGAGCCACTTGCTCGCTATCGCTCGCCGCTGGATGGCCGGGTCAAGACCGGCCACGACGAATTAAGAAGCGTATTGCCGAGTGTGCATGCTCGACTGCTCGTGCAAGCCTGCTCTTGCGGCGGTCAAAGCGACCGCAACGGTGTGCCAGTGCTCTATCCTGCCAGTTACGCATGCTTGGAGGTAGCTCGCGGCAGCCAATTTCTCGAGATGCTCCACTCGCGCTACCGACCAATCAATCTTGGAGTTATAGTCCGTCATATCTCCCATCTAGCTGCACCCGCTCGTACTCCCACACGTGTTGCACTTCATGCAGGTGCCGTTGCGGACGAGGGTGAAGTTGCCGCAACCGCCGCAGGCGTCGCCTTCATAGCCTTTCATGCGGGCTTCGGCGGCGCGGCGGGCCTGCAGATCGCGGGTCTTGGCGGTTTTCTCGATCGCCGCTTCGGTGCGCTGGATCAGTGCGGTGCCGACGGCGGTCATCAGATCGCCGACCGGATTGCCGGCGGCTTCCATCACCTCGGCGCGGATGTCGGAGAGGTCGACCATCGTGGGGACATCCTCCTCTTCGACTTCGAGCACTCCATGCACCATGTGCGGTTCGTGCTCTTCCACCATCTTGGGCGCAGCCCCGCCACGCACCACGCCGATGCTGCCGAAACGCCCGCGCACGAAGCCATTGGATGTCACCTTGCGCACGATGCCGCGCGGACTTTCCTCAACACCGTCGCCGATATCCTCGTCCTGGCCCGGGGGCACATGGGCGAGGTCGTTGCGGCCGAGATAGGAGACCGCCAGTTCGCGGAAGATGTAGTCCAGCACGCTGGTCGCGTTTTTGATCGAGTCGTTGCCCGTGACCATGCCAGCCGGTTCGAAGCGCGTGAAGGTGAAGGCCTCCACGAATTCCTCGAGCGGCACGCCATATTGCAGGCCCATCGAGATCGCGATCGCGAAACCGTCCATCAGCGAGCGGAACGCGGCGCCGTCCTTGTGCATGTCGATGAAGATCTCGCCGATGCGGCCGTCTTCGTACTCGCCGGTGCGCAGATAGACCTTGTGGCCGCCGACCACGGCTTTCTGCGTGTAGCCCTTGCGGCGATGGGGCAGGCGCTCGCGCTCCTTGTCGTGCACGCGCTCGACGATGCGTTCCACGATGCGTTCGGTGACGACGGTCGTGCGCTGCGCCATCGGCGCGTCCTGAAGATCGTCTTCCTCGTCGTCGATCTGCAGCACCTGGCTGGCGAGCGGTTGGCTGAGCTTGGAGCCGTCGCGATAAAGCGCGTTGGCCTTGAGGCCGAGCTTCCACGACGTGATGTAGCTCTCGCCGCACTCTTTGACGGTTGCGGCGTTCGGCATGTTGATGGTCTTGGAGATCGCGCCCGAAATGAACGGCTGGACCGCCGCCATCATGTGGATGTGGCTCTCGACCGAGAGCGCGCGCTTGCCGATGCGGCCGCAGGGATTGGCGCAGTCGAACACCGCGAGGTGCTCTTCCTTCAGATGCGGTGCGCCTTCCAGCGTCATCGCACCGCAGACATGCAGGTTCGCCGCATCGATCTCCGCGCGTGCGAATCCGAGCGTCCGGAGCAGGTCGAAATCGGACGCATCCATCGCCGCGGCATCGAGCTTCAGCACATCGGTGCAGAACTCGGCGCCCAGATTCCATTTGTTGAACACAAAGCGGATGTCGAAGGCCTGTTCCAGCGATGCTTCGACGGCGGCGATCTGCTCGTCGCCGAAGCCCTTGGCGCGCAGCGCGCCGTGGGAGAGGGCGTTCGAACCTTCCAGCGTGCCATGGCCGACCGCATAGGCGATGATGTCGTCGATCTGGCTCTGGCTGTAGCCGAGCGTGGTCAGCGCCTCGGGAACGCAGCGGTTGATGATCTTGAAATAGCCGCCGCCGGCGAGCTTCTTGAACTTCACCAGCGCGAAATCGGGCTCGACGCCGGTGGTGTCGCAATCCATGACGAGACCGATGGTGCCGGTCGGCGCGATCACCGTCGCCTGCGCGTTGCGATAGCCGAATTCCTCGCCCATCGAGAGCGCATCGTCCCAGGCGCGCTTTGCGGCTTCGGCGAGGTCGGCCTGCTCGACGGCCGCGAGGTCGAGCGGCACCGGGTTGGTGGCGAGCTTCTCATAGCCCTGCGCCAGGCCATGCGCGGCGCGGCGATGGTTGCGCATCACGCGCAGCATCGCATCGCGGTTGGCATCATATTCCGGGAACGGTCCCAGCTCGCCCGCCATCTCGGCAGAGGTCGCGTAGGAGACGCCCGTCATCACGGCGCTGATCGCACCGGCGATCGCGCGGCCTTCGCGCGAGTCGTAGGAGATACCCGCCGCCATCAAGAGCCCGCCGATATTGGCAAAGCCGAGACCCAGCGTGCGGTAATCGTAGGAGAGCTGCGCGATCTCGCGGCTCGGGAACTGCGCCATCAGCACGGAGACTTCAAGCACGATGGTCCACAGGCGCACGGCATGTTCGAAGGCCGGTACGTCGAAGGTCTTCACGCCCTCGCCCTTACGAAACTGCATCAGGTTCAGCGAGGCGAGATTGCAGGCCGTGTCGTCCAGGAACATGTATTCCGAGCACGGGTTGGAGGCGCGGATGTCGCCGCCGGCCGGGCAGGTGTGCCAGTCGTTGACCGTGGTGTGGAACTGAATGCCGGGATCGGCACAGGCCCAAGCCGCGTAGGAGACCTTTTCCCACAGCTCGCGCGCCTTCACGGTCTTGGCGATCTTGCCAGAGCCGCGATAGGTCAGGTTCCAGTCCTTGTCTTCCAGAACGGCGCGCAGGAATTCATCGGTCACGCGCACGGAGTTGTTCGAGTTCTGGCCGGAGACCGAGAGATAGGCTTCCGAATCCCAGTCGGTGTCGTAGACCTTGAAATCGATATCCTTGTAGCCCTGCTTGGCAAAGCTGATCACGCGCTCGATGTAATTGTCGGGAATCATCGACTTGCGTGCGGCCTTGACCTCGCGGCGCAGCGCCGGGTTCTTCTTGGGATCGAAGCAATCGTCGCCCGAGCCGTCGCAATTGATGCAGGCTTTCATGACGAGCTTGAGGTGCTTCTCGGCGAGCTTCGAGCCCGCCACCATCGCGGCGACCTTCTGTTCCTCGATCACCTTCCAGTCGATGAACTGCTCGATATCGGGATGGTCGACGTCGACGATCACCATCTTCGCCGCACGGCGCGTCGTGCCGCCCGACTTGATCGCGCCCGCCGCGCGGTCGCCGATCTTCAAGAAGCTCATCAGGCCCGACGACTTGCCGCCGCCCGACAGCTTCTCGTTCTCGCCGCGGAGCGCGGAGAAGTTCGTGCCGGTGCCCGAGCCGTATTTGAAAAGACGTGCCTCGCGCGTCCAAAGGTCCATGATCCCGCCTTCGTTGACGAGATCGTCCTTCACGCCCTGGATGAAGCAGGCGTGCGGCTGCGGATGCTCATAGGACGACGCAGATTTCGTGAGCCGGCCCGTCTTGTGATCGACGTAGTAATGGCCTTGGCTCGGACCGTCGATGCCATAGGACCAGTGCAGGCCGGTGTTGAACCATTGCGGCGAGTTGGGCGCCGCCTTCTGCGTCGCCAGCATGAAGCACATCTCGTCATAAAAGGCGTGTGCATCGGCTTCGCTGTCGAAATAGCCCCCCTTCCAGCCCCAGTAGGCCCATGTGCCCGCCAGACGGTCGAATACCTGCTTGGCGGAATGTTCGCCGGTCGTCTCGGAGCCTTCAGCTTCGCGGCGCCACAGGAAGGTGGGCACGCCTTCTTCGGGCACAGCTTTCAGGGCGGTGGGAACGCCGGCCTTTCGGAAATACTTTTGTGCCAGCACGTCGCACGCGACCTGGCTCCATTCCTCGGGGACTTCGATGTCGGTCTGGCGGAAGACCACAGAGCCATCGGGATTCTTGATCTCGCTCGCCGCTTTGACGAACGCGATGCCCTCATAGGGATCTTTGCCTTCTACCGTGAACTGACGCCGAATACGCATGTCGTGGCCCCCAAATCCTGAGCTGTTGATCCCGCCGCCTGCGCCGTCGGACACCCTTTAGGGGACAGTTTTCCTCGCGCCGGGACGGTGCCTGAGTGGCAATGTCTCCGGCGGTGAGGTGTTTTCGGTCCGCCCAGATTTGGTGTCGCGATCGGCGACAGGCGCAAAGTATGGACTTGGGTTTAATGCCTTCGCAAGGCCAAAGTAGTTAATCAAATCTTACCTACCAGATGTGGTGGCTTAACGCCGGCTCCAAAAGCCGCGAGTCAAGCGGGGTTTCAGAATCGCCCCGGAAAATTTTTTCACCCTCATGACATTCACAGGCAAAAACTTGTTGGGGAGGGATTGTGGATTGTGTTGTCGCGCCGTCGGCGGAGGCAGACGAGTCGCTTGGGAACCGCTCGCCGGGAACCAGCGCGACCGCCGTTAATTCACAGGAGGACCCCGGAAGGATCGACACGATGCGCATTTTGAGAAAACTTGCTCTGGCTGGTATCAGCGGTTGTCTTGTTCTTCCGGCCAGCGCGGGTGCCGGTGTCCTGCTCGGCGTGTTCGCGAACCAGAACGGAAAGGCGCTCAACTTCGCATCACCCGCCGACAGCGAGAGCAACCTTCTGGCGGTCGAGAAAGCAGCCGGCCGCAAACTCGCGATCGACAGCCAGTACATCACCTGGGACGGCTTCTCGACCGCCAACCCGCCGCTCCAGATGCAATGGGATGCACGCAACGGGCGCACGCCGCATCTGACTTGGAAGTTCAACATGCATAGTGGCGGCGCGCGGTGCGCGAACTGGAAGGACATCGTCTCCGGCGCCTATGACACGCAGTTGCGCGATCAGGCCCGCGTTCTCGCCGATCTGAAGGCGAGGGTGATCATCCGGCTCTGGCCGAACATGGACCAGCGTCTCTTCCAATGTGTCTACGAGGTCGATCCAACGGTAGATGCCGCGACCGGGGCACAGCACTTCATCCAGGCCTGGCAGCACATCGTGACTCTGGTGCGCGCCATCGCGCCCAAGGTGGAATGGAACTGGTCGCCCAATCTCCATGCCTTCACGGACAATCGTGGGAATCCCTCAACGAACTGGAAGCGATTCTATCCAGGCGACCGTTACGTCGACTGGGTCGGGACCCAGATCTACAACAATGGCTACCGCAACATGACACTGGACGGCGATCCGATGTTCCGCGCGTTCTATGCGGCTGCTTCGTCGACGGGCAAGAAGATCATCTTTTCGGAGACCGGCGCACCCGGACCGGATCCACAGGTGGATGCAGAGGGGCATGGTTGCCCAGGTGCGCGGGTCAATGCGTCGCCGAGCCCGCAAGTGACCTGGATCGATTCGTTCGGCACGGACCTTCCGAAATACAAGGAGGTGAAGGCGGTCGTGTATTTCAGCGGTGCGGCGGGCAATGTCGGGCCGGAACGCTGCGACAATTTCATTTTGCGCGGCGATGGCTTGGGCGCGTTCTCGAAGCTGGCGAACGATCCGTACTTCGACGCGCATTGAACGGCAGCTTTCAGGACCGGCGCGCCTGCCTATAAGGTGATCCGCGAGCACCGATCGCGGCGGGACCTGATGGACAGTTCAAAGGGGCAGGGAGCGGCGCAGAACCCGCTTCTCGATGCCGTCGCCGCGCATCGCCGCGGCGATCTCGACACAGCCGAGAACGCCTATCGCGCGATCCTGCGCGTCGAGCCCGACAATTTCGATGCAACGCATCTTCTGGGCGCCGTGCTCGCGATGCGTGGACGCAACGCGGACGCAGAAGCGACGCTGCGAAAGGCGATCGCGCTCAATCCGAAAGTCGCAGCCGCGCACAACAATCTCGGCAACGTCGTCAAGGCGCAGGGAAGGGTGGAGGAGTCGCTGGCCGATTATACAAGGGCGGTCGAACTCGACCCCAAATACGCCGACGCCTTCAACAATCGCGGCAATATCTATCTGGAGCTGGGCCGCAGCGATGACGCGCTCGCCGATTACGACCGCGCGCTCGCGCTCCAGTCCAATCACGTCAATGCGCTGCAGAAGAGCGCGCGGGTCTTCGCCGAACGCGGCCACTATGAAGAGGCTTTGTCACGCAATGGCCGTGCGCTGGCGCTCGACCCGCGCTCGGTGGAAGCGTGGGTGCGCAGCGGCAATGTGCTCTCCCGTCTCAAGCGCCACGCCGAGGCGCTGGCGAGCTATGACAAGGCGCTCGCGCTCGATCCCAACCACATCGATGCGCTCACCAATCGCAGCGCAGCCCTGGAGCGGCTGGGACGGCCGGACGAGGCGCTTGCTGGCCTCGACCGCGCGCTCGCGCTCAAGCCCGACAGCGCCGGTGCACTCAACAACAAGGCCACGATCCTGAAATCGCTCGGGCGTCTCGCCGAAGCCTATCCCGTCTATCGCACGGCGCTTTCACTCGCGCCCGACGACGCGGAAACGCGCCTCAACTATGCGATGGCGCTCCTGATGGACGGCGATTTCGCGCGCGGCTGGCCGGAATACGAGGTGCGCTGGAAGAAGAAAGCGAACATAGGACTACGTCCGCCGCTCACGATCCCAGAATGGCGGGGCGAACCGCTGGCCGGCAAAAGCATCGTCGTGTTCGCGGAGCAGGGGCTGGGCGACATCGTCCAGTTCGCGCGCTATCTGCCACTCCTCAAGGAACGCGGCGCGCAGGTGACGTTGCTGGTCGCGGACAGGATGCAGGCCATCCTGCGCGCGGCGTTTCCCGACATCGCGATTGTCACGCAGGTTGCGGAGCGCGCGGCGCGCGCCTCGGACTTCCAATGTGCGATGATGAGCCTTCCGATCGGGTTCGGAACGCGCGTGGACAGCATGCCCGCCGCCGTTCCCTATCTGAAGCCGGATCCCGCGCGTGCCGCGCGCTGGCGCGAACGGATCGGCACACAGGGATTCCGCATCGGCATCTGCTGGCAGGGCAGTCCCGATCCCGATGTCGACGCGGGCCGCAGCGTTCCGCTCCATGCCTTCGCCCCGATCGCGGCGCTTCGGGACGTGCGGCTCATCAGCCTGCAGAAGCATACCGGCACCGAACAAATCGCGCGCGTTCCATTCGCGGTCGAAGTGTTGAGTGACGATTTCGATGCCGGCCCAGACGCGTTCATCGATACGATTGCGGCGATGGAGACGCTCAATCTCGTCATCTCTCCGGACACGTCGATCGCACACGTCGCCGGCGCGCTCGCGCGGCCACTCTGGATCGCGCTCAAGCGCGTGCCCGATTGGCGTTGGATGCTGGAGCGCCCCGACAGTCCGTGGTACCCGACCGCGCGCCTATTCCGTCAGGAGAGGGCCGGCGATTGGACCGGCGTGTTCGCGCGGATGCGCGAGGCCCTCATGCCGCGCCTGCACCACAGCGTTTGAGTTCAAACGAGACTTAGCTGTGCTTACCCCGCGAGGCGCGGAGGTTCTGCCAGGCGCTCGTGCATTGTGCGGAAAGCTGGGCCTTATGCGCCATGAGACAGCGCTTCGGGGCGCCGCAGCCGCGCGGGACGTTGCTGCAATAGGTGGCCATGTCGGCGGCGCATGCCTTGTGCATGGCGTGGCGCGCGGCCACAAGCTGCGGTGACGCCGTGGCGGCACCGGGCTGATGCGGTGCGCGATTGCAGGTGGTCTGTGTTGGCGCATGCGCCGTCGTTTGCGCCGCCACCGGCACAGCGAACAGCAAGAGAGCGGCGAACATCGCGGCAAAGCGCATGAGACCTCCACAAAAGTGCGGCAACGTACCCCATGAACGCACTGCACCGGAAAGTCCGTCGCGAATTCGCTGTCGCGGCAAGCCGGCCGGGGTCAGTACAGGAAATTTGTATTATGGCCACGGCTGCGGTGCGCGGCTAACTTGTGCAATTATGTTGCGCGGGCGGGTTACCCCCTAGTAATCTTCAGGGCGCGATGGATTTCAAAACACTCTTCACTGTACATCCGGCCCGCGACTTCGCTATCCGTGGTGCGAGGCGAGACTGCCTCTTATAGTCGACCCGAATCCCGTAAAGGTGCCGGTGATGCCGTTCTTTTCCATGCTGTTTTCCTGGTGGCGCGGCGCGACCTACGGGACGCTGTGGACGACCTGGCTCTCCGGCCAGGCGGTCGGCACCGACCAGTTCGGCAACCGCTATTATGAGACCAAGGACGGCAAGCGCCGCTGGGTGCTCTACAATGGCACCGTGGAAGCGTCGCGCGTGCCGCCGGACTGGCATGGCTGGCTGCACCACACCTTCAAGGATCCGCCGACCATTGCGCCTCTCAAGGAGAGGCCATGGGAACAGACGCACGAGCCCAATCTCACGGGCACGTCCGGCGCCTATCGCCCGGAGGGAAGCCTTGCGCGCACGGGCGTACGCCCGCCGGCGACCGGGGATTATCAGGCATGGAAACCGGAATAGCGGCGCACCCGATGCAGAACAACACCGTCGAAACGTTGATCGGCGCGATCGTCGTGGTCGTGGCCGCGGTATTTCTCTATTTCGCCTATACGAGCACGAATTCGGCGGTGGTGGATTCGTACGAGCTCGATGCGCGCTTTCAGCGCGTGGATGGCCTCAGTGTCGGCACCGATGTGCGGCTCTCGGGTATCAAGATCGGAACCGTCGCGGCGCTGACCCTCGATCCCAAGACCTATCAGGCGACCGTGCATCTCAGCATCCGCAACGACGTGAAGCTGCCCGACGATTCCTCGATCATGGTCACCTCGACCGGACTGCTCGGAAATTCCTATCTGTCGGTTTCGCCCGGCGGCAGCGATACGATGCTGGCCGCGGGTGGCGCCATCCGCAACACGCAGGGCTCGGTCGATCTGATGAGCCTGATCGGCCGCTTCGCTTCGGGCGCGACCGGCGGCAGCGCACCACCTGCAAACGCACCGCCACAGACGACGCCGGCACCCGCCGCTCATCCATGAAGATGGCGCTGAAAATTCTTGGCGGTGTGTTTCTTGCGGCAGGTGCCGCGAGCGCCGATCCGGCGCCGAACACGCCTCTCATGGCGAAGGCCGTGTCGCAGGCTTCGTCGAAGCCGACGCTTCTGCTGCGCGGGCTCGACAAAATCACCGGCCGCGCTTTCGACATCGTGGCACCGCTCAACACGCCGGTGAAGTTCGCGACCCTGACGGTGACGGCGCGCTATTGCTATTCGACGCCGCCGAGCGAGACGCCGGAGACCGCGGCCTTCGTGCAGATCGAGGACAACCGTCCCGACAAGGCGAAACGCGAAGCGTTCTCGGGCTGGATGTATGCCTCGAGCCCGGGGCTCAACGGCATGCAGCACCCGCTCTACGACGTGTGGGTGATTTTCTGCAGGACCAACGCGCCCGTGGCCGCGCCGGTGGTGGCGTCGCGCGCCCCGGTCAAGGTCAAGTCGCCGGACTCGACCGACAATGAAGGGCTGGCGCCGCTGCCCGAAGGCGCGGACCAATAAGCCTCGCGCGCGATCGCCCGGCGCAAACGTGCCAGATATTCGTTACGCGGAATCTCGATCGTTCCGAAGCGCGCGAGATGCTCGGTGAGGAACTGGGTGTCGAGAAGAACGTAACCACCTTCGATCAGGCGCGAGACGAGGTGGACGAGGGCCACCTTGCTGGCGTCGGTCTCACGGCTGAACATGCTCTCGCCGAAGAACGCGGCACCCAGCGACACGCCGTAGAGCCCGCCCACCAGTTTGCCCTCGCGCCAGCACTCGACCGAATGCGCGTGGCCGGTTGCATGGAGCGCGGTGTAGAGGCGGATGATCTCGCTGTTGATCCAGCTCTGCTCGCGTCCGGGCTTGGGCTCCGCGCAGGCGAGCATCACCTCGCGAAAGGCGATATCGCTCGTGACGGTGAAGCGATCGCCGCGCACGGTGCGCGCAAGCCGCTTGGGGACGTGGAAGCCATCGAGCGGAATGATCCCGCGCCATTCCGGCGAGACCCAGTAAAGCTCCGGGTCCTCGCGCCGCTCCGCCATCGGAAACACACCCTCGGCATAGGCGCGAAGGACGATCTCCGGCGTCAGGCGTTGAGAACCATGCATGCGCCGGAGCATAATCTTCCGCGAGCGGAGATGCGATATGGCTGAGGGGCAACAGCGGAGTTTCATGCAGCGGCACTGGAGCGACACGGTGCTCGCGGTTGCGGCCCTGTTTGTGTCGGCGGTTTCGCTCTGGGTCGGCATCCGCACGGAGAATGCGAATGAGGAACTCGTGGCCGCCAGCAGCTGGCCGTTCGAGCAGGTTGTGGTCAGCAACGCCGATCCCGATACAAGCTTGAACCTCAAATTCCAGGTGACGAATGCCGGTGTCGGACCGGCAAAGATCGAAAGCTTCGAACTGTTCTGGAAAGGCAGGCCCTATCGTGGCGGCATTCCGCTTCTGCGCGATTGCTGCGGCTACAAGGTCGTGAAGGCCACGTCGCCGCAAGCCAAGAATCACACACCTCTGGCAACGGGGACGGTGCAGGGGATCGTGCAACGGCCAGGTGAGGTCGAGACCTTCATCGGTTATCGGCTGGGCAACGACAATTTGGCAGTTTGGAGCGCGCTCGACAAAGAGCGCAACAATATGAGCTATCGCATCTGCTACTGCTCGGTGCTGAACGAATGCTATCTCGGCGAGCTGCGCTCGGAATTGTCCGCGCCGGGTCAACTCCACCCCGAAAAAGTGAAAGTGTGCCCGGTGCCGGCGGTGGCGTACACGAATTAAGGCATGGTCATCTTTCGTTGAACCAAGATTGCGATCGTTAGCGCAGGGCACGCCGCCCTTCGAGAACCGCTTCGCGTTCGCACGCTGGCGCTACGAACCCTCAAGGTGACGTGCTTGTTGCAACAAACGCGTCATCCTGAGGTGCGAGCGTAGCGAGCCTCGAAGGATGACCCAGACAATTCAAGTTCAGAAAATCTCGCTCTAACCTACGGCTTATGCTTCGCCAGCCACTGTTCGAGCCAGTGGATGTGGTAGTCGCCGTTCAGGATGTCGGGGTCGCGCACGAGCTGCTGGAACAGCGGGGTCGTCGTCTCGATACCCGCGACCACGAGTTCGTCGAGCGCGCGGCGCAGCCGCATCAGACATTCGTTGCGATTGCGGCCGTGCACGACCAGCTTGCCGGCGAGGCTGTCGTAAAACGGCGGAATCTTGTAGCCGTCATAGATCGCGGAATCGAAGCGCACGCCCAATCCGCCCGGCGAGTGGAACTGGGTGATCAGTCCGGGTGACGGCTGGAAGGTGAACGGGTTCTCGGCGTTGATGCGGCATTCGATGGCGTGGCCGGAAAACGTCATATCCTCCTGCGTCATCTCGAGCGCGCCGCCGGCGGCGATGCGGATCTGCTCGCGCACGATATCGATGCCGGTGATGGCTTCGGTGATCGGATGCTCGACCTGAAGGCGCGTGTTCATCTCGATGAAGTAGAACCGGCCGTCCTCGAACAGGAACTCGATCGTGCCCGCGCCGAGATAGCCGAGCTTCTTGAGCGCGTCCGTCACGACGCCGCCGATGTCGTCGCGTTGCGTGGCGTTGAGCGCGGGCGATCCGGCTTCTTCCCACACCTTCTGGTGCCGGCGTTGCAGGGAGCAGTCGCGTTCGCCGAGGTGGATGACATGGCCGTGGCTGTCGGCCAGCACCTGCACCTCGATGTGACGCGGCTTCTGGAGATATTTCTCCATGTAGACCTGGTCGTTGCCGAACGCGGTCTTGGCTTCATGGCGCGCCGTCGAAAGCGCGAGCGAAAGATCGCCCGGTGTCTGCGCCACCTTCATGCCGCGCCCGCCGCCGCCGGCCGTCGCCTTGATGAGCACGGGATAGCCGATCTCCGCCGCCACCGAAGCGGCGTCTTCATCGGACACCCCGCCGTCGGAGCCGGGCACCGTCGGAATGCCGGCTGCTTTCACGGCCTGCTTCGCGGTGATCTTGTCGCCCATCATCCGGATGTGTTCCGGCCTGGGTCCGATGAAGGTGATCTTGTGCGCTCCGACGATTTCGGCGAAGCGCGCGTTTTCCGAGAGAAAGCCGTATCCGGGATGGATTGCTTCCGCGCCGGTAATCTCGCAGGCCGAGATGATCGCCGGGATGTTGAGATAGGACTGCGTCGCGGGCGGTGGGCCGATGCACACGCTTTCGTCCGCAAGACGCACATGCATGGCGTCGGCGTCGGCGGTGGAATGAACCGCCACCGTCGCAATCCCCATTTCCTTGCAGGCGCGATGGATGCGAAGCGCGATCTCGCCGCGATTGGCGATGAGGATCTTCTCGAACATCAGGCGATGATGAGCAGGGTCTGGCCGAACTCGACCGGTTGTGCATCGCTCACGCAGATCTCATGGATCTTGCCGCTGCGTGGTGCGGAGATCGGGTTCATGGTCTTCATCGCTTCGACGATCAGGAGCGTGTCGCCTTCCTTCACCTGGTCGCCGACCTTCACGAAGGGCGGCTTGCCCGGCTCGGGCGCAACAAATACCGTGCCGACCATCGGCGAGGGCACAGCGCCCGGATGTGGACCTTTGTGCGCAACCGGCGCCTCTGCAGCCGGCGCTGCAGCAGGCGCGGGCGCGGCAGTCGCAACCGGAGCTGCCACAGACGCTGTCGCCTGACGCGACACGCGGATGCGCGCGCCGTTGCGCTCGATTTCGATTTCGGTGAGTCCCGTTTCACCGAGCAGCTCCGCAAGTTCGCGGATTGCCTCCGCGTCGATGTCGGGTTGTCCCTTTCCGCGATTGCCGTTTGCCAAGCGTGCTCCGATATTTTTCATGGTGTTCATGCCGTCTGGTTGAGCATCTGTGCCAACGCGTCCACCGCCAGCAAATATCCGGTCGCGCCCAGCCCGCAGATCACGCCATTGGCGGCTGCGCTGATATAGGAGCGGTGACGAAAAGGTTCGCGGGCGTAGGGATTGGACAAATGCACCTCGATGATCGGGTGCGATAACGCACGACAGGCGTCATGGAGTGCAACCGAGGTGTGGGTCAGCGCGCCGGCATTGAGGATCAACCCGCAACCTTTGGTGCGGCACTCCTGGATCCAGTCGACCAGCACACCTTCGTGGTTGGATTGGCGGAACGCGGTCGTAAGACCGTGGGTCTTCGCCCGGGCCGAAGCCATCTTGTCGATCTCGGCCAAAGTCGTGGTTCCATAGACCTCCGGCTCGCGGGTTCCCAGCAGGTTCAGGTTGGGTCCGTTGAGCACATAAATCGGCAAGGTCTTGGATTTTTTGGACATTTTTCCTGTCGAAATGCGGTAGTCACAAGGATTCGATCCTTATAACGGCCCGCAAACCGGAACGGAAACACTTAAGCTCGAACGGTTGTTGACTTCGGCCGCCGTCTGATCACCATCCGCCCGGTCCCAGGGGCGCCCATTCCGGGCTGAGACCGTGCTTGCCACGGGTCCCTTCGAACCTGATCCGGTTCATACCGGCGTAGGGAGCGGACGGCGCAATGCCGTCGCTCTTCATTGGAGCAAGGAATATGGCGCTGACAGTCACCATCAACGGCGAAGAGCGGAGCCTGAGCGGCGCGTTAAGCGTGCGCGATCTGTTGTCCAGTCTGGGGATGGATCCGGCCAAGATCGCCGTCGAACGCAATCTGGAGATCGTGCCGCGCTCGCAATATGGTGCCGTGATGGTGGGCCAGGGCGATAAGCTCGAGATCGTCCACTTTATCGGCGGTGGCAACGCGCCGGCCGAGGCGCCCGTCGACAAACCCTTTGTCGTCGCGGGCCGGACCCTCAAATCGCGCCTGATCATCGGCACCGGAAAATACAAGACCTATGCCGAGAACGCCGCGGCCCTCGATGCCAGTGGTGCCGAGATGGTGACCGTCGCGGTCCGCCGCGTGAACCTGACCGATCCCAGCCAGCCAAAGCTTGTCGATTTCATCGACCCGAAGAAGTTCGTCTATCTGCCGAACACCGCGGGATGCTTCACGGGCGAAGATGCAGTGCGCACGTTGAGGCTGGCGCGCGAGGCGGGCGGCTGGACCTTGGTCAAGCTGGAGGTGCTCGGCGACAGGAAGACGCTCTATCCCGATATGATCGAAACCTTGCGCGCGACCGAGCTTCTGATCAAGGAAGGCTTTCAAGTGATGGTCTATTGCAGCGACGATCCCTTGATGGCCAAGCGGCTCGAGGAGATGGGTGCGGCAGCGATCATGCCGCTCGCGGCACCGATCGGCTCCGGGCTTGGCGTGCAGAACCCGGTCAACATCCGCATGATCATCGAGGAAGCGAAAGTGCCGGTGATCGTGGATGCCGGCGTCGGCACCGCATCGGACGCGGCGGTCGCGATGGAGCTGGGATGCGACGGCGTGCTGATGAACACGGCCATCGCGGAGGCGAAAAACCCGGTGATGATGGCGCGCGCCATGAAGCATGCGGTGGAAGCGGGCCGGCTCGCCTATCTCGCCGGCCGCATGGCGAAGAAGCGCTACGCCGATCCGTCCAGCCCGCTGGCGGGGTTGATCTAGGGCGCGCTGCAGTTTCGCCATCGGTGCAGGGCGCGTCGCCCTTCGAGGGCCGCTTCGCGGCCACCTCAGGGTGACGCGCTAATTGCAACAAACGCGTCATCCTGAGGTGCGAGCGTAGCGAGCCTCGAAGGATGACCCAGACGGTTCAAGTTCAGAGAATCTCGCCCTAAGCCCTTACGGTCTTGACCCAAGCATCGAACGCCGTAAGGATTTTCGATAGGAAGCCGCGCGTATCCGCGTTTGTGAGCTTCCCATCGGCGTCGAACATTTTGGCGGCGCCGCCTATGTAAGCCTCCGGCTGTTGCAACACCGGCATGTTCAGAAACACGAGCGACTGGCGCAGGTGATGATTGGCGCCGAAGCCACCGATCGCGCCCGGCGACACGCTGACGACAGCTGCAGGTTTTCCATCCCACACACTTTTGCCGTAGGGCCGCGATCCAACGTCGATGGCGTTCTTCAGCCCGCCTGGGACGCCGCGATTGTATTCCGGCGTTACGAAGATGACCGCGTCAGCGCGGCGAATCCGTTCGCGAAAGGTGGACCACGCAGGTGGCAGGTCTGCTTCCAGATCTTCGTTGTAGAGCGCCAGATCGCCGATCCCGACGATCTCCAGTTTCAGCGAGTCCGGCGCGAGCTCGATCAGCGCCTTCGCCATTTTTCGATTCAGCGATTCCTTGCGCAGGCTGCCGACGACTACCGCAACATCGCGAACAGCCATGGTGCCCTCAGCTTTCCGACATCTGTTTCAGAAGCGCCTCATCGACCTCTCCGGAATGCACCTTTCCGTTGATGATGAAGAACGGCGTGCCTGTCACGCCGGTGCGGCTGGCCAAAGCATGCGCGGCGGCCATCTGTTTGTCGATATTCTTGTCCTTGAGATCGGCCGTGAGCTTGTTGAGGTCGAGACCGGCTTTCCTGGCAGCATCGATCATTTGGTCGGTTCCGATCGCGCCGTCTTCGGCCATCAAGGCAAAGTGGAACGCGACATATTTGTCCCCCTGAAGACGGGAGGCGATGGCCGCGCGGGCGGCGTTGTTCGACTGGTCGCCAAAGATCGGGAACTCGACAAAGGCGAAGCGCGTGTCGCCCTTGTGTGCGTTGTAGAATTTCTGGACCAGCGGAAAACTGTTGCGGCAGTGCGCGCAATTGTAGTCGAAGAGCTCGACGAACGTCTTCTTGGCGTTCTGAGGCCCGGTGACGAAGGCGACGCGCGGATCGAGGTATCGGTGAAGCCCGATCTTGTCGACCGCCGCCTGAAGCTGACGCTCTTCGCTGTCGGCCTGGTCGACTTGTGCCTTTTCCGACATCGCAAAAACGATTCCGGGATGTGACATCAGGTAGTCGTGAAACTGCTTGTCCGACGGAGGGGGGAAATAGCCGAGTCGTGCAGCGCCGAACGTGAAGGTCACGGCAACAACAGCGCCAACCAGGCCACCCAACAGAGCTGATTTCAATTCGATATTCCTTAGCGGCGCTGGTGCTTGATCAGAGGGGTCACGATGGCCACGATATCGTTGGCGCGTTGCCAGTCGGGCGAGCCTTTATCCAAGGCACTTTCCGCGCGCTGCGCGAAGACCAGGCAGCGTGCGTCGCTCGCCGAGTAGTAGCGCTCCGCGGTTGCGAGGTCGGCCATGGGCTGATTGTCGAGCAGGCTGTAGGCCTGTGCCGCTTCGTACCAGGCGAACGTATTTTCGTTGTCCTGCTGTAGCGCAATCTTGAGGTTGTCGAGCGCAGACCGCGCCAATTCGCGGCGGTCGGTCGCAAGCTGCGCCGCCGCGAGCGCCACCCGCAATTCGGGCGCATCGGGAAGAATGTCCACCGACTTCTGATAGGGGACCAGACCTTTCTCCGGCTGGCTCATCTGAACATAGGTCTGCCCGAGGACCTCGTAGAAATAGGGATTGTTCGGCTCTTCCTTGACCAGGCTGTCGATTTCCGCGAGCGCGCCTTTGAGGTTGGGTTGACGCATATACGCCATGGCGCGAGCGTAACGCGCGGGCTTGCTCTGGTTGCTGACGGGATAAAGCGCCAGTACGTCGCGCACCGGAAGCATGAAGCCGATGACCTTGGCCTTCAGCATGTCGAATTCATGCTGTGCTTCGGGCGAGTCTTTCACGTTGGCGTAGGGCGAAGAGTCGGCAACGTTTTGCAGCGCCACCACGCGGTCGCGGTCGGCGGGATGATCGCTCGCATAGCGGTCGGGATGTGCGGAGGCGCGCGCCTGCTCGTCGGCCATGCGCTCGAAAATGTGCACCATGCCTTCGCCGGACTGATGCGTCTCGCGCAGGAACTTCTGACCCATCTGGTCGGCGGTGGCTTCCTGGGCGCGGCTGAACTGGTTGAACTGCGCCTGGGCGATCTGCTGGCCGCCTTCCATGATCGCCATCCCGGCTTGGCCGGCGCCAGCGATCATCGCAGCGACGCCGACGACCATTGAGAGCAGCATCGGCACGGTGGCCTTGGCCATCGCGTCGGAGCCGCGTGCGAGATGGCCGCCGGCCATATGGCCGGTCTCGTGCGCGAGAACGCCCGTCAGTTCGTTCGGGGTCTTGAGATGGATGAACAGGCCGGCATTGACGAAGATGTTCTGACCTTCGGCCACGAACGCGTTGATGCTCGTGTCGTTCACGATGTACATCTTGACCGCTTGCGGATCGAGACCGGCAACCTTGAGGATCGGGTCTTCGTAAGAGCGAAGCGTTTTTTCGGTTTCGGTGTCGGAGAGCAGTGAGATGGCCTGCGCACCCGCCGGAACGGTGAAGACGGCGAAGCTGCCGAAGAACCCGATGAGGAATGCCGCGATCCGGAAGACCGCCTGAGGCCGCTGGGGGTTGCAAAACGCCAAGGCTTGAACTCTCCTTTTCCGCCCACCGCTCGGTCTTGGGGACCGTAGGAGTGCGGCCGTACTGCGTCAACGGAAATGCCCGATGCCTGCCGGAAGCGCGGTAGGTTGCTGCAGATGGATTTTTCTTCACCCTGAGTGTTTCTGCCGCCGGATAAGTTCATCAAACAGGGATACCGATGTTTCGTTCGCGTTTTATCGCCGGTGTGGCTGGCTTGAGCATCCTGTCGGGCTGTTCGACCGGCCCGAATTTTGGATTGGGTTCGGAGCCCATCGCCAAAACCGGCGCTGTCGTCGTCGGCGACGAACCGTATGCCGTGAAGGCCGGTGTCGCCATCCTGGCGCAAGGCGGCAACGCGGTCGATGCGGCGACGGCGATCTATTTCGCGTTGTCGGTGACTTATCCCTTTGCCGCCGGTCTCGGCGGCGGCGGCATCTGCCTGGTGCACGATGCCGCGAACCAGCGAAACGAAGAGTTCGATTTCCTCGCACGCGATGCGGGCGGCAACGGCTCCTATGCGATCCCTGGAAATGTGCGCGGCTTCGCGGCGATGCACACGGCCTATGGCGCGCTTTCCTGGCAGAAAGTGATCTCGCCTGCGGAAGGTTATGCAGCCGCTGGATTTCCGATCTCGCATGCGCTTGCGACACGTCTTGGCGCAGCGCAGGACGTCGTCCGCCTCGATGCAGGGCTGGCCGCGGAGTTCATGGATGAATCCGGGCATACGAAGGCGGAAGGCAGCACTGTGTCCAGCCGCGAACTTTCCGAAACCTTGGCTGCGATACGCGTGAAGGGCGCCGACGAAGCATATTCGGGCACAATAGGGGCGAAGATCGTCGCTTATTCGCAAGCGCAGAACGGCTCGATCACACAGGCCGCGCTCGCCGGTTATCAGGCGGACCGCAATCCGCCGCGCACCCTCAGCTTTGGCGATCAATATCTCTTGCTGCCCGGCCCGCAGACCGGGGCCGGCATCTTCTCGGGCGATCTGTTCGAGCAGCTTGCGCGTGCGCAGACGAAAAACACCGAGGCCGCCGTTGCCGACGCGACGAAGCAAGCGCTGAACGGATTCCACGTAACCGATCTTCCGACCGATCTCGGCGCCACGGGATTTGCGGCCACCGATCAGAACGGTCTTGCGGTGGCGTGCGCCGTGACGATGAATGGTCCCTTCGGGTCCGGCCACACGGCGCAAGGGACAGGCGTCACGCTCGCGCGTGCGCCGTCATCCGGACCGGCGGGACTCTCGGTTGCGTTCCTGACACCGGTCATTGCGACCGATAAGGATGGTCAGCTTCTTATGGCTGGCGCGGGTGCGGGCGGGCCGGTCGGAACGGCATCCATGGCCGACGCGCTGGTGCGGCTCGGCAAAGGCGAGATCGTGACGCGGCGCGGCAGCACCAAAGGCATCACGCTCTACGACACCGTCAACGCCATCGTCTGCCAGGGCGGCAATTGCACAGCCCTGCCGGACGCCGGCGCGAGCGGGCTCGGAGCTTCTGTGCCGTCGCCCTGACTTCAGCCTTCTGACTTGAACGCACGTTGCCACCACCCCTTCTTGGGCGGTCCGGCCGGCTGGGTTGAAACCGGTTCGGGTGCGGCTTCTTCGGCAACGGGCACAGCGACCGGTTCCGGCGCGCGCTGCTGCGGCGCAGGCTGAATTTCAGCCGCATCGGCGGTCAGCGACCACACCGGACTGGATGCCGCGTTCGGCATCGCGACCGGCGCGCCGGTGTCGGCTCTCTCGATCGCAGGCTGCGGTTTTGGTTCCTCGCGCGGCGTCGTATCGATTTCGTCCGGAACGCCGAAGCGGTCGAAGTCGTGGGCGGGTCCAGCGTACGAAGAATTGGCGTCGGAGTGCTGGGTGTTCCCCGCATCGCTCGAATGTGCGGTTCCGCCACGCTTGCCACGGCGGCGACGGCGCTTGCGCTTGGCCGTTCCCGGCTGGCCCTGTTGTTCCGGTGCTGTGTTCGCACCCGTGTCCGCACCGGATGCATCCATCGGCACGGCAGCGATCACGGAATCGCCAATCGCTTCGGCCTCCGAAGTCGGTACGGGCAATTGATGCGGCGGTGTGTTCTGGCCGTGCGGTTGAGGATTGTGGCTGCGGTCGCGATCGCCATGCCCGCGGCCTCCGCGGCGGCGGCGGCGGCGCTTCGACGACGGTGCTCCGCCGGTTTGCTCATGCTCTGCCCGCGGATGAGAGGGGACGCGCGGCTCTTCGTCGATCTGCTCCTCTTCGTCCACCTCGACGACGATCTCCGGCTCCTCCTCGACGGGCGCCGGGGCGGGTTCCGTCTTGAGCGTCGCAGCGAGCAGGGCTGTTTCCTCTGGAGTCTTCTGGGCGGTGCGCTCGATCTCGAACGAACCGGCCATCAATCCTTCTTTCGGTTCGAAGGCGATGGTCATGCGGTAGTCGGATTCGAGGCGCGCCAGCTCGCGGCGCTTCTGATTGAGCGTGTAGATCGCAACATCGGAAGCGACGTGCACCACCACGGACGTCGATTTCAGTTTCTGGCCTTCTTCCTCCAGTCCGCGCAACACGCGCAAAGCCGTCGACTCGACGGAACGCATGATGCCCTGGCCGCCGCAATGGGGGCAGGGCACGGTCGATCCCGCGATGACGCCGGCGCGCAAACGCTGACGCGACATCTCAAGCAGGCCGAATTGGCTGATCTTGCCGATCTGCACGCGGGCCCGGTCGTTCTTGACGGCGTCGCGCATGCGCTTTTCGACATCGCGGTCGTTGCGGCCGTCTTCCATGTCGATGAAATCGATGACGATCAGACCGGCGAGATCCCTTAACCGAAGCTGGCGGCCGATTTCATCCGCGGCCTCGAGATTGGTCTTGCGCGCGGTTTCCTCGATCGAATGCTCGCGTGTCGCGCGGCCCGAGTTCACGTCGATCGAAACCAGCGCTTCGGTCTGGTTGATGACGATGTAACCGCCGGATTTGAGCGTCACGGTCGAGGAGAACATCGCATCGAGCTGAGCTTCGATGTGATGGCGCTGAAACAGCGGAACCGGTTCCTTGTACGGCTTCACGTTCTTGGCATGACTCGGCATCAGCATCCGCATGAAGTCTTTTGCGTTGCGGTAGCCCTCTTCGCCTTCGACGATCACTTCGCCGACGTCCTTGTTGTAGAGGTCGCGAATGGCGCGCTTGATCAGATCGCCTTCTTCGTAAACGCAGGCCGGGGCATTCGACTTCAGCGTCAGTTCGCGGATCGAATCCCACGTCCTGAGCAGATATTCGTAGTCGCGCTTGATCTCGACTTTGGTGCGGTTCTCGCCCGCGGTGCGGATGATCAGCCCCATGCCTTCCGGCAGTTCCAGCGCTTGTGCGGCAGATTTCAGACGCTTGCGGTCATTGGCATTGGTGATCTTGCGCGAGATGCCGCCGCCCCGTGGCGTGTTGGGCATCAGAACGCAGTAGCGGCCGGCGAGCGAAAGATAGGTCGTGAGGGCGGCGCCTTTGTTCCCGCGCTCTTCCTTGACAACCTGAACGAGGATGATCTGGCGGCGCTTGATGACTTCTTGAATCTTGTAGTGGCGCTTGCGCATCCAGCGCTGCGGCGGACGCGATGTCTGAAGCGGTTGCGCGGGAGCTGCGTGCTCCGGGGCGGCCTCGGTTGTTTCCGCGGTGGCAGCAACAGATGCGCCATCGACAACATCGCTGAATTCCGATTCCGACGCCTCGGTTTCGGCAAGACCTTCGACATGTCCCTGTTCGTCGGTCTCGGCGGACGATTCTTCGTTTTCCGATCCGCCGTCGGCATCGTCTGCGTCCATGGGATGGTTTTCGTAAACCGCGTCTTCGTGGGCGTGCTCTTTGTCGGCCGCATCAGCAGCCGTTTCGCCCGCAGGTTCATCGTCGTGGGAGGTTTCCGCTCCGGACTCATCGGAAGCAGACGCCTCCGTTTCTTCCGACTGTTCGGACGCAGCGTCGACGATCTCTTCCGCTGCCTCTTCCTCGTTGGTGATATCGGCTTTGGGGCCGGGTGCGATATCGAACGACTCGACATCATCGTCCGAACGGCGGCGGGCTTCGGCCTCCTGTTCGGCGAGCAGCGCCATGCGATCGGCGACCGGGATCTGGTAATAGTCCGGATGGATTTCGGAAAAGGCGAGGAAACCCTGGCGGTTGCCGCCATATTCCACGAACGCGGCCTGGAGCGACGGCTCCACGCGCGTCACCTTCGCGAGATAGATGTTTCCTTTGAGTGGCCGCTTGGTAGCGGCCTCGAAGTCAAATTCCTCGACCTTCTGACCGTCGAGAATGACCACCCGCGTTTCTTCCGGGTGGCTGGAGTCGATAAGCATACGTCTGGGCATTGAGGTCTCCGCTCAAGCGCCACTGGCGCGCCGAACGACGTGGCGCTGGCGACAGGGTGGGCTTGATAGTTGTTGGGGACAGCAAGCGACGCGCTTCCACCCGTGGGATAACCGCCGGATCGGGGAAGCAAGCGTGCAAACTGTGCGTCATCGAAAAATCGCAGTCTTTGCCGGCGAACCGGCGGTACGGGATGGCCGGGGCAAAGCCGCTTGGCCGGGCGCTGCAGGGCAGGGAATTCTCCCGGCCGACGCAGCAATGTGAATCACTTGTAGGGTGCCGGGCCCGCAACAGCAAGGGGAACCCTGACCGACTATTCTGACACCCATCATGGTCAACAAATCGTTGATCGATTCCGGGGTGCAACCAAATCGGGTGCCAGGAGAGGGTATGTACCCAAGGGATCGATTTCTGTTTTTCGGTTTCTGGGCTTTTCCCTAGGCCCCCCCTCCCAAGCCGTTGCCGTGTGAGACCGCAGCTCACCCCAGAAATGGGGACGGCGCGGGGGAACTCAAGATCGCGCCTGTATTTTCAGCTCCGCGCCGTGACCGTCCGGCGAAATGTGGTAACCAAGGATCAACCATCTAGGCGTGAGTCTCAGGGTTTCCAAATGGGCAGGCCGATGCCGCTGGCATTCCAAGCGCGTGCAGTCGCGATCGGGCTGATGGCCTGGGCGCTTGCGGGCGTGGCGGATGCCCAAGGCGCCGGCCAGCAGAACGTCGACGACGTCATCGCCAAGATTCTGGAAAGCGATCCTGCCACCGCGACGACGCCGCGCAAACCGTCGGCCAAACCCGTGGCGACCGGCCAGCAGCCCATCGTGATGAGCGCCCGGATCGCCGAGCACGCGGACCGCACGCGCTTCGTCGTGGAACTTTCCGATCCGGTCGATATGCGGACGTTCACGCTCAGCAATCCTAATCGCGTGGTCATCGACATGCCGGCGGTGCAGTGGCACCTCGACGGCCCGCCGCGGCCCACCGGGCATGGCGCGATCAAGAGCTATCGCTACGGCCTGTTCCGTCCGGGCAATTCGCGCTTCGTGATCGATCTCAATCAGCCGATGACGGTTTCCGATCCGCTCGTGATCCCGCCGGAGAACGGCATGGGCTATCGCGTCGTGATCGACCTGTTCCCGGCGGCGCAGCCGAAGTTCGATCAGGTGTCCGGCTGGCCCGCCGATCTGAAGGCGCGCGAGGCTGCTGCTGAGAGGTTGGCGTCTCTGGCGCCCGCGCAGACACCGCGTGCTGCGAGCGCCAAGAAGGTCATCGTCATCGATCCCGGCCATGGCGGCATCGATTCCGGAACCAGCGGCGTGAATGGGCTGCTGGAGCGCGAGCTCGTGCTGGACGAAGGGCTTCGCCTGGCAAAGATGCTGCGCCGCAATCCGAACTATACGGTCTACATGACGCGCGACAGCGACGTGTTCATTCCCTTGCGTGAGCGTGTGAACATCGGGCGTTCGCATCATGCCGACCTGTTCGTGTCGCTGCACGCCGATTCCAATCCGGATTCGAGTGTGACGGGCTTGTCCGTCTACACGCTTTCGGAATCCGGTTCCGACAGGGAAGCGGCCGCGCTGGCGCGCAAGGAAAACCAGTCCGACATCATCGCCGGTGTCGATCTCGGCGGCGAAAATTCCGCGGTGGCGCCGATCCTCTTGGACCTCGAACAACGCGATACGATGAACAAGTCGTCACGCTTCGCCAATATGGTGGTGAACACGCTCGGCCGTGCAACCGACGTTCTGCAACGCCAGCCGCACCGCTCGGCCGCGTTCGTCGTGCTCAAGGCGCCGGATGTTCCTTCCGTGCTGATTGAGCTCGGCTATCTGTCGAATTCTGCGGATGCTGCCCAAATGGACACAGCGCGCTGGCGCGACGGGGTCGCGGATGCTATTGCCGCGGCTGTGGAACGGCACTTTTCCGCGGCGACGGCTGCGGCGCCGCAGCCCATGGCGGCCGAGTGACGCCGGGAACCAATCGCGCCATAATTGCTGACCATGAACGAGCGACCGAGATTCGTCGAAGACGCGCCGGATAACGATCCGATGCCAGCCAAAGGGAAAGCTTCGCGCCGGTCCCGTCCACGCAGCCTGTGGCGGTCGTTCCTTCTCTATCTGGGGCTCGCCGGCGTTGCGGTGGTGGTCGTCGCGGCGCTGGTTGTCGTCGCTTACGTCTGGCAGGTGACGCGCGATCTGCCGAGCGTCCAGGCGCTGCAGAACTATTCGCCGCCAGTGACCACGCGCGTCTATGCCGGCGACGGCACGCTGCTTGGCGAATACGCCCATGAGCGGCGCATCTTCGTGCCGATCGCCTTCGTGCCGAAGCGGGTGGTCGACGCGTTCACCTCCGCGGAGGACCGCAACTTCTTCAGCCACCCGGGCATCGACCCGGCCGGCATCATGCGTGCGGCGGTCAAGGACGTCTTCAACGTCATACAGCACAAGCGCCTGGAAGGCGCTTCCACGATCACGCAGCAGGTCGCAAAGAACTTCTTGCTCAACAGCGATGTGAAGTTCTCGCGCAAGATCCGCGAGGCGATCCTCGCCATCCGCATCGACGCGACCTATCCGAAAGAGAAGATTCTCGAGCTTTATCTCAACGAGATCTATCTCGGCGAGAACTCTTATGGCGTGGCCGCGGCTGCGCTGAACTATTTCGGCAAGTCGCTGGACGAACTCGATAACGCCGAGGTCGCCTTCCTCGCCGCACTGCCCAAGGCGCCCAGCAATTACGATCCGGTGCGCAACCCGCGCGGCGCTACCGAACGGCGCAACTGGGTCATCGGGCAGATGGCCGACAATGGCTACATCAGCGACGCCGACGCGCGCGCCGCGATGGCCGAGCCGCTGATCACGCAGACCCGTCCGCTCGGCAGCCAGGCGCAGGACGTCGACTATTATGTCGAGGAAGTGCGCCGCCTGCTGTACGCCAAATACGGCGCGCATGAGCTTTACGATGGCGGACTTCAGGTTCGCGCGTCGCTGGACACGCGTCTTCAGAACTACGCCGTCAGCGCGTTGCGTAGCGGCCTCGTGCGTTACGACCGTCGACATGGCTGGCGCGGCGCTACCAGCCACATCGATGTCGCGGACTGGAAGACGGCGCTCGCCGCGACACCCAACCAGTCCGGTATCGACACCTGGCGCGTCGCGGCCGTGCTTGGCTTCAATGATGACCGATCCGTGCGCATCGGGATCGCGGGTGGAACCGAAGGGATCATCCCCTTCAGCGAACTTTCCTGGGCGCGCCGTCAGATGCCCGGCATGTTCGTGGGCGCAGCGCCCTCGAAGCCCGAGGCGGTGGTGAAAATCGGCGACGTAATCTACGTCGAGCCCGCCGGCGAAAAAGGCAGTTACGGATTGCGCCAGGTCCCGCAGATCAACGGTGCGATCGTTGCGATGGACCCGCACACCGGCCGCGTGCTCGCGATGTCCGGCGGCTTCAGCTACGCGTCCAGCCAGTTCGACCGCGCGATGCAGGCGCAGCGCCAGCCCGGCTCGGCCTTCAAGCCGTTCGTCTATGCCGCGGCGCTCGACAACGGCTTTACGCCTTCGAGCCAGGTGATGGATGCTCCGGTCGTCGTGGATCAGGGGCCGGGCCTCGGTCTCTGGCATCCGGCGAATTTCGGCCACAAATTCCTTGGCGCCGTCACGCTGCGCCGCGCGATCGCGCTGTCGCTGAACAACGCCACCGCGCGCTTGGCGCAGCAGATCGGCATGAGGAAGATCACGCCCTATGCAGAGCGCTTCGGTGTCTATGATCATCTGCCGCCCTATATCGCCAACGCACTCGGTTCCTACGAGACGACGCTGATCCGGCTGGTGACCGGCTATTCGGAGTTCGTCAACGGCGGAAAGAAAATCAACGCCTCGCTCATCGACCGCATCCAGGATCGCCTCGGCGACACCAAATGGCGCCATGACCAGCGCATCTGCGACGGCTGCAACAACGCCACCTGGCGCGGGCAGACCGAGCCGCTGCTGTCGGACGTGCGTGAGCAAATCATCGATCCGCGCACGGCGTTTCAGATCGTGTCGTTGCTGCAGGGCGTCGTACAGCGCGGAACCGGACGCTCCATCCTTGCCGTCGGCAAGCCGCTGGCCGGCAAGACCGGCACGTCGAACGAAGCGAAGGACGTCTGGTTCGTCGGCTTCTCGCCCGATCTGGCCTGCGGGGTGTTCGTCGGTTTCGACAATCCGCGCACGCTCGGCAAATTCGAGCAGGGCGCAACCGTTGCCGCACCGATCTTCCGCGATTTCATGAAGGGCGCGCTCGCCGACGTGCCGCCGACGCCGTTCCGTATCGCGCCGGGCATCGAACTGGTCCGGACCGACGCCATCACCGGTCAGCCGGCCGGCGAAGGCGATCCCAACGCGATCGATGAAGCGTTCAAGGCCGGTACCGCGCCCGGTGAGCCCGGCGCGCCGGGTGCCGGCGTCGTGGGCGCAACCTCGGCCGCCGCGCAGGGGGCGACGCCCTCCGATGTCGGCGAAGGCACGGGCGGTCTTTACTAGATAGAATCATAGCTTCGGGAAGATCAGCGATGCGCACCGCATGACGCCCGCACAAGGGCTGCTGGCGCCGATAGCCGCTGCTGGGAAATGTCTGATATAGTCGCTATGATCGAAGAGCGGGAAGCAAACCAGCAATCGAATTTTGGAGAAAAACGTCGGCCCGCTATTTTCTCTAGCCTTGGTCGTTGTCGTTGCGATCCCAATGGCAGCCATTGTCTTTTTGGCTGCCAAGATATTTTTGCCCATTCGATATGCCGCGTTGATGGCATTTGCAGCACCGTCAGCTGGTGCTGTTGGGTGTGGAATCGGAGCGATCGCACAAATCCCATTTTATGCGAGGAATCTCACTTCGAGCGGGACGGTACTTTCTTTTCTGGGTATCTCTTTGGCGGCAGGCGTTGTGGGAGCGGGACTGTCAATTTGGGCAATCTGGAAAATGTCGCACCTAACAAATTCAAACTAACCCACTGCCCTTTACCAACCCCGCTTTGACGAATCCTCGAACGCTGCCTATATCAGCGCCGCCGAAACGAGTGTGCCATGCGCCCCGAAACCGAACGCGCCGTCGAAGAGATCCAGCAGGCTGTCGCCCTGCTGAGGAGGCATCTTTGACTGGGATAAATCCGTCCGCCGCCTCGACGAGCTGAACGCGCGCGCCGAAGACGCGTCGATCTGGAACAATCCGCAGGAAGCCCAGAAGCTGATGCGCGAGCGTCAGCGGCTGGACACCGCGATGTCGGCCGTGCGCGCGCTCGAAAACGAGCTCGCGGATGCAACGGGCCTGTTCGAGCTCGCCGAAGCGGAAAACGATGCGGCGATGGTTGCCGACGCCGAGAAGGCCATCGAAGCGCTTGCCAAACGTGCCGAGGAACAGCGTCTGGAATCGATGCTGTCGGGGGAGGCGGACGCGAACGACAGCTATCTCGAAGTCCATGCCGGTGCGGGCGGGACCGAGAGCCAGGATTGGGCGGAAATGCTCTTTCGCATGTACACGCGCTGGGCCGAGCGGCGCGGCTTCAAGCTGCAGCTGATCGAGGAGAGCGAAGGCGAGGGCGCGGGCATCAAATCGGCCACGCTGCTTGTGAAGGGGCACAACGCCTATGGCTGGCTGAAGAGCGAGGCCGGCGTGCATCGTCTGGTGCGCATCTCGCCGTTCGATTCCAACGCGCGCCGCCACACGAGCTTCTCGTCGGTAACGGTCTATCCGGTGATCGACCAGTCGATCGAGATCGACATCCCGGAAAAGGAAGTGCGCATCGACGTCTATCGCGCGAGTGGCGCCGGCGGTCAGCACGTCAACAAGACCGAGAGCGCGGTGCGCATCACGCATCTGCCGACCGGCATCGCGGTGTCGTGCCAGACCGAACGCTCCCAGCATCAGAACCGTGCGGTGTGCTGGGACATGCTGCGCTCGCGGCTCTATGAAATCGAACTGGAAAAGAAAAAGGCCGAAACGGGCGCCTTCATCGGCGAGAAATCCGACATCGGCTGGGGCCATCAAATCCGTTCTTACGTGCTTCAGCCCTATCAGCTCGTGAAGGATCTGCGCACCGGCGTCGAAAGCCGCACGCCGCAGGATGTGCTCGACGGCGACCTCGACCCGTTCATGGCCGCAGCCCTGGCGCAAGCCGTCGGTGGCAAGAAGACGGAAGCGATCGAGGATTTGGAATAGAAAAGCCCCGCAGCGGATCGGCTGCGCGGGCGTCGGCGTTTATTGTTGTTGACTAGGAAATCACTTTGAGATAGTTTCCTAGTCAACAAGGATCGCCCATGGCCTCAGCTTCGAATTTGACCGATCACACCGGATACTGGATGCGAATGGTGTCGAACGCCGTGTCGCAGGAGTTCGCGCGCAAGGTGTCGGGCGAAGATGTCACCGTCGCGGAGTGGGCGTTCATGCGGGCGCTCTACGATCTGGAGCCGACGCCTCCGTCAGTTTTGGCCGAGAGGATGGGCATGACGAAGGGCGCTATCAGCAAACTTGGGGAAAGGCTGGTGGCCAAAGGACTGGTTGAGCGTGAGGAAAGCCAGCAGGATAAGCGCGCTCACAGCCTATCCCTGACGGCGGAGGGCCGGGCCAAGATCCCAGTCCTGGCATCGCTTGCTGACGAGAATGACGCTGAATTCTTCGGCGCGTTGACGAAGAAAGAGCACGATACGCTTGACCGTATCCTGAAGATTCTCGCCGAAGAGCGCGGGCTAAAAGCAATTCCGGTGGACTGAACCCGCCGGCCACATTCAATATTGAAAGGAAGCCGCCATGGACGCGGAACGGAGTTCTGTTGCCGAAACTTGCCTGCATGCTGCTCACGATGGAAGCCTGAGCTTTCCGGAGATTGTCGGCAAGCTGATCGCCGCCGGCTTCGAGGGCTACACGGTCGACTATCGCCGCAACACCCAGACTTACTATCTGCCGGACGGCGACAGCGTAACGATGGATATGCAGAGTTCCGCGGGCAACGTCACCGCCGCCTTCAATGCCACCGAGGTCGAGCGCCTGGTACGATGGGCGCAGGCGAACCCCGCGGACTACGGCTACGTCGCTTTCAGTGAGAAGGCGAAAGCCGCCGGTTGCGCGGGATATCTCGTCTCGTTCCCGGGCCGCCGCGTCGTCTATTTCGGCCGTACCGCCGAGACCCATGTCGAGCACTTTCCAAACTAATCGCTGTCCTTGTTGGCGGCGTGACATTTCTGAACGGCGCAACTTTAGTCTCTCGCTCGTCGCCCTTGCTACGCTGTCGATCTGCGCCGGGCGACAGTCATTTCCCTCTCACGTTGAAGGAATTTCCCAAGATGCTGGCTGATCTGATCAAAGCAACCGTTACATTCACGATGTCGAACTATTCGCTGAGCTTCTTCATGCTCGGGCTGATCGTCTCCCTTGTTGCGATTGCACGATCGGGAGCTTCCATCGACCGGTCGATTGTCGTCGAAAAGCTCCTCGCCTGGTACGTCTTCTTCAGCATCGGCATCGACAATTTCTATAACTTTGTCATGCACGTCTTCTTCGGCAAGCTGTCCGCCGGCTTCATCGGCTGGGCCGACAGTCCGTTCCAGTTCGAGGTCGGAACCGCGAGCCTGGGTTTCGCCGCGGTCGGATTGCTCGCGGCTTTCCGGAGTTACGATCTGCGCCTCGCGGCCGTGCTTGGTCCCAGCATCTTCACGCTGGGGGCGGCGGTCGGCCATCTCTATCAGATGGTGACCGCGCACAACTTCGCACCCGGCAATGCGGGCATCATCTTCTGGACCGATATCTTCATCCCGCTGTTCGGATTTGCGCTGCTGCGGCTGAGCCGCGGTGCGAGTTCAACAGCATCGCCGATCGCGGCCTAACCGGACCGGAAGACCTTGAAAGGCAAGATCGGGGTCGGAGTAGAAACTCGCATTGAGATAGCGCGGAGCGTGGCTCGTGCGCTCACCGTTCAGCGCTGGGAAGTTTATGGGAAGCGCAGGAATCCGCCGCCGCCATAATATCCGGCGATCACGCCGGAATCATTGATGCCGCGCGCGACGGTGTTACCGCCATCCGGAACGTGGAATTCCTTCACCCTCCCATTGGTCTCTCGAAGGAATCCGGCGAAATGGCTCGGATGCTTCCGATTTTCGCACGTGCCGGTGACGATACCCTTCCGGTTTATGCTCCAGGGGACGATAGTGCAGTTCGGATCGTCGAAGCTCGTCATGGTTCCGTCTGGCGTCCGGACAAAGCCGTGCCGAATGCCATCGCTGTCGTCATAATATCCTGTAATGACGCCCTTTATGTTGATAGCCGTGGCAGACGTCCCCTCTGCCTGCGGCCCATCGATCGTTGTTGTGCTGCCATCCCGTGCCCGTACGAATCCGTGAGCGACCCCGTTCACGTCGCTATATTCGCCCACGATCGCACCTTTATCGTTGATGCCGCTGACAATGGTGCCATTGGCTGCGTCCGGTGGATCGAACGTCGTTATCGTCCCGCGGGCGGTGCGCAAAAAGCCATGCGGATGGTCGGTACTGTCCGCATACGACCCCGCAATCTCGCCCCTGCTGTTGATACCGCTTACGAAAGTTTGGTGCGAACCGCCAACATTGAAGGTGGTGATGCCTCCATCCGCAGCGCGCACGAATCCATGCGCGATACCGACGCTGTCCGTGTAGTATCCCGCGATCACTCCGTCATCATTGATGCTCATCGCTCTAGTGCTTCCTACCCCCTGTTGAAAGGAGAATAGCGTGAGTGTCCCGTCGGAAGTCCGCATGAAGCTGTTAGCGCCATCGTACCAACCTGTTACGGTACCGGTGGCATTGATGCCGAAGACCCGATAGACATCGAACGTCACGAACGTTGCTTTTGCATCGGCCGATCCGGCGGAAAGCAGAGTCCAGAGTGCTGCAGAAACTGCCGTCGCCGCGCTGCGCCACGAATACATCGCAATCATCTCCCCAACTCTTGTGCGCAAGCACGCCCGCCCTTTGGTTGCGAACAACTTACACTGGCGTTCGCTTTTTGTCGACGACACGCAGAATGCGGTAGTGGGTCAGTTCGCGACTCGCCCCTATCTTCTTTTGGTTGGACGAGGCATCGCCCGCTCAAGCCGCTGGCGTGGACTCTCGCCTCTGCGAAATGAGTGATATTGTGGAGGTGGTCGGGGAGTGGGAGACGAGTAATGAAATTTATTCTCGTGACTAGCAGGATCGCATCTGCGGCAGCTATCGGTGTTTTGCTGTGGGCGGCGGCCGCCTCTGCAAAACCAACCTACGTGATTATCGATGCGGGCCCGGTCAACGCCATCAACGACGCCGATGCGGTGGTGGGGATGAATCAGCAGCAATCGCAGGCCTTCATTCGCACCATCGATGGCTCGGTGACGACATTCACCGTGGAAGCACATGTTACGCATGCGACGAGCATCAACAACGCAGGCGTCGTAGCCGGAACGTACATAATATCTGGGCAAATGGACGACGTTTTCTTGAGGGCCACCGATGGGACCATCTCAACCCCGCACATTCCAGGAAAATCGAAAAGCGTGTTTCTTAACAACAACGGCGATATCGCTGGGTTCTACGTCGAGGAAGATGGACCTCGCCGCGGGTACCTGAGAACCGCCGATGGAAATCTGGAAAGGATCGATATCCCGGGCTCCGCAGAGACGATCGTGAGTGCCATCAACGACGCCGGCGCAGTTGCCGGCTCCTACGGGGACTACGGGGACCAAGACGGCTTTATTCGGGCAGCTGATGGAACCATTACGACTTTCCGTGTTTTTGGGTCCGATCGCACCTACGTTACCGGACTCAACAATGAAGGAGCGGTGAGCGGCATTTACGGCGTCGGCTTTAGTTTCTTGGGTGGCTTCATTCGAAGCCCGAACGGTACCATCCAGACGTTTCACTTTAAGGGTTGCCCGACCTATCTATCGTACTTCCCCATTCTCCCTTCAGGCATGCTGAACGCGAGTGGAGTGACCGCTGGCCAGTGCGCGGATGGGCGCACACACCGCGCTTTCGTGCGCCATCCGGACGGAACGATTAGGCGGTTTCACGTTCCTGGCCAGGGTTTGTACGCGGACCCAATGGGTGTAAACGCCGCCGGCGTGATCGCTGGCTACTCCGGAGGAGGCGGCTTCATGCGGTTTCCTCGGTGAACGTCCAATTTGCGCATTCAGACCGACCCACGCGATGACCACGACAAAAGAGCTTGCCGCGCTGGCGCGCGCACTGCCCGGCGTCGAGGTGAAAGACCATTTCGGCTCGCCGTCGTTCCGCAGAAACGGCCGCATATTTGCGCAGGCAGTCGTGGATGCGAACCAGGCCATCCTCAAACTCTCGCCGGCGCATCAGGAATTTCTATTCGAGGCGCGCGGCGATACGTTCAAGCCGGAAGTGTGGGGCAGCATCCGCTGGACGCGCGTCGATCTGAAGAGCGTTGAAAAGCCTGAACTGCGCCAACTCGTGCAGGAAGCCTATGAGCAGGTTGCAAAGCCAAGGACATCTTCACGGCGCGCCGCCAAAGTGCGGTGAGCGCTCAGGCGGGCGGCGGCGCCAAAAGCGAATAGCGTACGTCACACCGGTAGCGGCTGTCCGGCCCCTTATGTCTTTCGCCGCTGTTCGATACGTTTGAAAATGCCCAGGTCAGGAGCCTGGTTGAAAACACCGGCGCGTGATGCGTGCGCATCCAAAACCCGTGCGGCAGAGCAACGTGCCGGAGCCGCGGCCATTTTTATCCGACTCAGTCCAGGTTCCAAGGCATGAAGCGGCACGGTGCCGGACAATCGAGAATCGAAACCGTCCCGATTTGGCGTTGCGCCGCCTTACTTGCGATGGGTCAGACTATCTGAGGCGCAGTCGCGCACTACGTTGTCGCAAAGCTCTCGACATGCCTCGGCGATTTCTCCCAACTCATAGGGCTTCACGAAGAAACGGCTCCGCTCGACGGCTCGCGATGGCGCTAGGGAATTGCCCGAGGTGTAGAGGACGGCGATGTTCGGAAAGCGGGAACGGAATGCCTCGCCGACATCCCACCCGTTTATGCCGCCTCCGAGCCGGATATCGGTGAAAAGCAGATCGATTTGTCCGTTTGTATCGAGATACGAAAGAGCGGCTTCTCCACTTCCAGCCTCCAATACGGCAAAGCCTTCCTCCTCGAGATATTCAACCGTATTCAGCCGAACCATGGTCTCGTCCTCGACGACGACGACGGTCAGACCCGGTTCTTGCGGGTTTTTCAGGACACATACTCCTTGGGAAGTTCCGCACGCTTGAAGAGCGGACAGGCGATTACAATTACAACGTGACCAGCCGTGCCCCGTTCCTCCAAAATGTACGAATACGTACAACCAGTCGATTGGGGTTTTGACTCCGATAGGCGCAAAAGCCCCATCCGCGACGTTGCTTCCGCAATGTAGCTGCCGAAGCTTGCGCCATGAGTTTCGATCCCAAGCTGATAGAGCGGAGAGCGTGGGATCCGCAACGAGCGCGGCCTCCGTTTTGAGAATCTGTGCGCACGTATTTTTGAACCGCGCACATGTTCGTGACCGCAGTTCCACGACGAATTCGCGACCTGCTGACACTACTGACATTCTCTGTGCTTTTTTTGCGCGGTGGAAATCGCTTAGCGCGAAGAAGTGCTGTGTTCCATTTCAGGATGCTTCGACGCGCCCGCGCGGACGTCACCGCTTCGTGATACCGCGGCGGCTGATGTTCGCAAAATTCCACCGCTAGTTTTTCGCGGGCTGCGGGCTGCGGCAGAGACCATTCAGAAACGAAAAAGGAGACATCTCATGCACGCATTGAACAAAATCCTTCTTGGCGTTACGGCGCTGGCATTCCCGTTCGTGTCTCAGGCACAGGCGGCCAGTCTGGTTACGGTGACACCGCCCCCCGGAGCGGTGCAGACCTTCGTCTTCGGAATCAATTCGCACAACGAGATCACGGGCAGCTTCCTCGATGCCGATGGCGTCGAGCACGGATTCTTCGGCCCCCTCAACGGCGACTACACGACCTTCGACTACGGCGGAACGAGCATCGGAACCGAGCCGCGCGCCATCAGCGACAAGGGCGCGATCAACGGCTTTGCCGCCGATCCGAACTTTGCTGTTGGAACCGAGTTCTTGCGCAACCCCGACGGCACGGTCGAAACCTACATGAAAGACGGCGTGCCGCTCGATGGCATCGCGCAGGGCATCAGCAAGAAGGGCAACTCGACCGGCGATTATATCGATCCCGACAGCGGCATCAGGACCGGCTATCTCGGGAAAAACGGCAACTATGTATCGGATGTGGATCTCGGACTGGGTGCGACGCGCACGAGCCCGCGAGCCATCAACAAGAGCGGAGCGCTGGCCGGCTTCTTCGTCGATAGCGGCGGCGTTACCCATGGCTTTATCCGGGACAACGGCGTTGTGCAGGTTATCGATGCCGACGATAGCGGCACGACCTCTCTGGAAGGGTTGAACAAGAAGGGATTCGCCTCCCTTCAGGTCGTTGACGCGGACGGCAATCCCCACTCGATGACCTATGACAGCGGCAGCGGCGAATTCACGACCATCGACGTACCCGACGGTTCCACGTTCCAGCAGGCCTACCAGGTCAACGACAACGGGCTGGTCGCCGTCCTCACCGATGTCGCCTCCTATATTTATTGTCCGAAGAAGGCGCATTGCCCCAATGGCGCGAAGGATATCGGCGAAGGGCGCTCCTGGCATGCCAAACCCGGAAGCGCGTTCGTCTATGACCGCAATGGCCGCACCGGCGTAAAGCCGGCCAGGATCGTGCAGCCCGTACGCGGCGCGAAGCAGTAGCGGCGGCTAGAACAAAAACTGCGACGATACCTGTCGGCTGCGGAGCGACCCCGGCTCCGCAGCCGATTTTTTCGTGAGAGCAATGGCGCTCTGAGCGCAAATAAGGGGCCGTGCCCCTTTTTGTCTGGGAAGATATCGCACCGCCGATGGCAATTTTTTCTTCGCTGTCGGAACGAATGCGTTGATCTTCGGGCTATGGGCGCGGCCCTGGCTTAGGCGATCGGTGGCAAGAAAACGGAAGCCAGGATATGGAATAGAAAAAGCCGCCGCGGATCGGTTGGGCGGGTTTCTTCGTATTGTAGAAAAAGGATCAGGCGCCGGTGTTGAGCGGCGCGAAGGTCGCCGCGGCTGCCGGACGTGGCGCCTCTGTTGGACGCGTGATCGGCGTTACGACCGACGATGCTATAGGCGCGGCGGTTTCGCTTTCCGGTTTGGCTCTGCCCGGCACATTGGCGAGTGGATTGTCGGCGTGACGGCAATTGCCCTCGAAGAAGGCGCCGGTCTCGACCGCGAACGCTTCGTGCAGGATGTCGCCTTCGACATGGCAGGTCGATGCCAAGAGAACCTTGCGGGCGCGGATGCTGCCCTGGACGCGGCCGCGGACGGTCACTTCCTCGGCTGCCACGTCGCCCTGGACGAGCGCCTTCTCGCCGATCACGAGGTTCGACGTGTTGACGTTGCCGTCGACCCTGCCGTCGATCTGGATGTCACCGCTCGACGTGAGCGTGCCGGTCACCACGAGATCGGCGCTGATGATGGAAGGCGCGGACGATGAACGGGTCGGACGTCTCTGTTGCTGCTGGGCCGCCGAGGTCGCCGCCTGCGAAGCCGCAGGTTCCTTATTCCAGCTAGAGAACATGATGACCTGCCTCGATAAATTTGCTCGGGTTTCTCATGACGTTGTCGTACCAGACTTCGTAATGGACATGCGGTCCCGTGCTGTGACCAGTCGACCCCACCCGTCCGATGGGCGTCCCTTTTTCAATTCTGGCACCAATATGAACGAGAATAGATGACAGATGGCCGTAGCGGGTATGGATTCCAAGGCCATGGTCAATTTCGACTAAGTTTCCGTATGCACCTTTCGGCCCGGCCCATACCACGACGCCGGGTGCCGTGGCTTGAACGGAAGAACCCCACGGGCCGGCGAAATCCACGCCTGGGTGAAACGACCACCTTCCATTGATCGGGTCGACACGGGGGCCGAAGCCGCTGGTGCGTTCGAACTTCGCGCCATTTACGGGAATGGTCATCGGTATGTGACGCATCGCGCCCAGAAGCTCGTCCATCTCGTTCAGGACGGCCGACGCTTTCAGATAGGCGTCCTGAAAGCCGCGGTCGGAGATGCCCTGGATCTGCACAGTCTCAAGCGGAATGTCCGGGCCGCCGACACCGTGAAGCGCTTCGTATTTCTGGGCGAACTGATCCGCATCGATCCCGGTCCCGCGGATAAGGCCGCGCAGGCTGCCGATGCCGTCCGCGACTTCGACTTCGGTGCGCGCCATCAGCGCGGTTTCGTCCTCGCCGATCTTTCCGACGCGCGCAGTCTGTGACGCCAGCACCCGAAGGCCGGAATGGCGCGCAAACGCATCGGCTTCCAGGGCGGCCTGACGCTGTTGTTGCGAGGGACGTTTGCCGAACAATGCGCCCGCAAGGCGTCCCAGCGGACCACCGAAATCGAGCAGGCTGGCCTTGTTGGGTTTGGCTGCGCGCGGTTGCGCAGGCACAGGCTGCGGCATGACTTGCAGGAAGGAGCCGCCGCCCGCGTCGCTGTCATCGTCGGAAGCTCCCGCCGGTGGCGGCACAGACTCAACACCGTCCGTTGCGGCCTGGACCTGGCCGGCGGTCCCAAATCCCGAGGGGGCGGCATTGTTTGTGCCGTTGCTACCGAGCCCACCGAACAGTGCATCGACCTGATGCTTGCGGTCGAGGAATCGCACGATGGTGTTCTGTTTGGTCTGAAGCTCGTCCGCCTTGGCCTTGAACCGGTCCTCGGCCGACACCAGAGCGCCGTTCAATTCGTCATAGGACAGTTGAAGATCGGCGACTCTGTTCTCATAGGCCGATTGCATCTGCTGATAGCGATGATCCTTCGCCGCGATGATGCGGTCCTTGAAGATCACATTGACGGTGGCGAACGCGACCCAGCCGAGAAAGATCAGGGTCATGCCGGCGAGCGTCGCCTGCAGAGAAGGTCCGAAGGTGAAGAATTGCACCCGGCCGTCGCTGCGGATGTAAATCTGCCGTTCTGGGAAGGTATCATGGAGCCACGCCCAGAGGCGCTCCACGAGCGTTTCCGCCATGCCCGAACTTCCCTTATAGGCGTCTATCGCGCCAGCCCCAACCGGGTCAGTCTGACCCGGTTGCCGCCGTCCGATCAAGTTTTTGGCCCAAAAGAACGACTGGGACGTTAATCTGGGACGGAAGAATTGCGCCAATTGGCGCCGGCTCATCAAAGCGCTTTGGCCGCGGCGAGCACGGCCTCCACATGTCCGGCAACCTTCACCTTCCGCCAGATTTCGCGGATCGTCCCCTTGGCATCGACCAGAAAGGTCGCCCGTTCCATGCCCATGTATTTTCTCCCATACATGCTCTTTTCGACCCACACCCCATAAGCATCGGCTAAGGCCGTTTCGGGGTCGGAGCCCAGGATCACTTTAAGCTTGTGCTTTGTCTTGAAGCGGTCGTGCGACGCAATTGTGTCCTTCGAAACACCTATAACAGATGTATTTAACTCGCTGAATTTATTGATTTTCTTAGAGAAGTCGATAGCTTCGGCGGTGCAGCCTGCCGTATCGTCCTTGGGATAGAAATAGAGGACGTAAGGGTTACCTTTCAGACTGGCTGAAGATATGTGACCACCGCCATCAACAGGCAGCTTGAACGCGGGCGCTTTGTCGCCGGGCTTGAGGTCCATGCGGGCTCGCGAAATGTTACGTGTGGTTACAACGGCGTACGCGATAAAGCTTATGTCGTTTTTGTGCAAGAGGGGCATTCAGAAGGTGTTGGGAAGTTATGTCTCAGGCTGTCGGCCCAGCTTCGGCCCCAATCGCCCGCGATAGCACCCGCCCCATGGTTTTGATCCGGGAAGAGGAATTTGTTCTTTAGGCAGTACATCAAGGCCCATCATATTAGCCATGCCGCCCTCGTCGTGGGCGGGATCGGGGCGGCCGTCGTCTTTTTTATGGTTGGGGCCGTGATCCGGCTGCTGGTCGGTCCCGTCTCCCTCGGCCCCCTCGGCGGCACGCTTTCCAACGCGATCGCCCAGGCCCTCCCGGGCATCACCGTGACATACGACCAGGCCGCCATCGAATGGTCGCGCGACCAGGGACGGGTCAACCTCGTCATTCTGGGCGCGCGTGTTTTCGATGCCGAGAAACGCCTCATCGCCGAAGCCCCAAAAGCCGACATCGATCTCGCGGCCCAGCCGCTTCTGGAAGGGAAGACCGTGGTCCGGCGGATCACGCTTGTGGGCGTGCAACTAACCCTTGTGCGGAACGCCGAAGGCGGGCTGCGGCTCGGCACCGAAAAGGACAAGAATCAGCACGACCTCTTCAGCCGAATAACCGATGCCATCACGAAGCGCAGCAACAGCGCGTCGTCGCTGCAATCCTTCGCCGTGCGCGATGCCAGGCTCGCGTTCTTTGACGAGCCGAGCGGCCTGCAGCTTATCGCGCCGAAAGCCAATTTTCTGCTGTCCACCTCAGGCCGCGACGTCAAGGCGTCGCTCGACGGCGCCGTGCAGATCGCGCGCAGCACCGCCCATCTCACCGGCGAGTTCACGATCCCGCCGGGCAAGGGCGCGGTGACGGCGGCTGTCGCAATCAAGGGGCTCGATCTGCGCGCCCTGGCATCGGACGGCAAGAGCTTTGCCGCGGTGAAGAACGTCGCAATGGTCGTCGATCTGTCGGCTTCGATTGTGCTGCAGGGCGTGAAGCTCGTCAGCGCGGATTTCGGCGTCGGCGGAAAAGGGTCGATCGTCATCCCCGGACTGGCACGGGGTCCCTTGCAGGTCCGCTCGGTTCAGATCGTCGGACGCTATGACGGCCTCGCGCACAGGGTCCTTCTGGACGATGCGACCTTTGATGGCGATCGGGCATCGGCCCATCTGACCGGGCGCGGTGAACTCGTTTATGACGCGTCGAATGCGCTGACGGCGGTTTCGTTCGAGACCAAGGCCGACAAGTTCGCGCTGAACATGCCCGGCGTGTTTGCGGCGCCGGTCGCGTTCAAGACCGTCACGCTTCGCGGGAGCTATCTGCCTGCGACACGGGACATCAATCTCGATCACGCAGAAATCGCGAGTGGTGCGCTGGCGGCACAGGCATCGGGCAAGATCACGCTTGTTCCGGACCAGGCGCCCGCGATCGATCTCAAAGGCCAGACGGCTTCGCTTCCCGTTCGCGAGTTGTTGCATGTCTGGCCGCTGAATGTCGGAGAAGGCGCGCGCTCGTGGATCGGCGACAATATCTCCGTCGGAACCATCGGGCCGATCGCGTTCGAGACGCACATGCCCGCGGGCATGCTCGATGCCGATGTCCTTCCCGAAGGCGCGCTGAAAGTCGTCATTCCGATGACGGGTGCGGACGTGAACTATATCAAAGGGCTCACGCACCTGACGGAGCTTCGCGGGACGGCCACGCTCACGGGCGATACGTTCAAAGCGGATATCGCAGGCGCGCGCGTGGGTCCGCTCGTCGTGACGCAGGCTCACGCCGTGATCTCCCAGCTCCATGTTCCCGCAGCACCGGGCGATATCACGGCGCATGTCACGGGCACGATGCCCGAGATCCTGGCGCTGGTGGATCTCAAACCGCTGAATTATCCGACCCGTTTCGGCATCAACGCTTCGCAGACCAAAGGCACCGCTGCGGTCGACCTCTCCGTCCACCTGCCGATGCGCAAGAACCTCAGCGTCGATGACGTTGCGGTGGGTGTGAAGGCAAACGTCAAGGGATTTGCGATCGTGCTGGGCAAGGAGACGGAGTTGACGGATGGCGACGTCAATTTTCAGATCGACAATGCGCGGCTTCGTGCTCAGGGCACGGTCATGCTCGCGGACTCCCGGCTCGGCATCGACTGGACAGAGGAATTCAAGTCCGCATCGCCGCTCACCACGCATATCAACATCAAGGGAACGCTCGATGAGGGCGGGCGGGAGACTCTCGGCTTTCCCTCGGCCGGTCTGCTAAAAGGTCCTGTCGGCGTCACCGCGGTCCTAACGGGACAGCGCGGCCAGCTCAGAAATGCCGATATGACGATGGACCTGACGCCGGCAGTCCTGAACATCGACCTGCTGGGTGTGAACAAAACCGCTGGATCTCCGGCGAGCGCGCATGTGAACGCGACGTTCGGCGGGCGCAGCGTGGTTCGTTCCGAAACGCTCAAGCTCTCCGGTCCGGGGATCGCCGCCACGGCCAGCGCAGTGTTCAACGAAGAGGGCCACCTCGCCAATCTCAGCATCCCGTCGCTGCGGGCTGGCGCAAATGAGGACTTCTCTCTCACTCTCAAGCGCGACGCATCCGGGACCGACATCGCCGTTCGCGGACGCTCGCTCGACGGCACGCGGCTTGCGAGCAAGGGCAGTGGCGGCAATAGCGACGATCAGTTGATCGAGGGGCCGTTCCACATCAGCGCCCGCCTGGACAGGTTGATGCTGCGCGAGGGCGTGGCGGTTGCGCCGTTCATGCTCGAAACTTCTGGAATCGGTGACCGGCTGTCGTCGCTTACACTGAGCGGTTCGCTCTCCAAGACGGCGACGGTCAGCGGCGACATGGCGACGGATACCGCGCGCCATCTGACCATCTCGACCAACGATGCGGGCCTTCTTATCAAGGGCCTGTTTGGCTCGACCAGCATCCGCGGTGGAAAGCTCGACCTGGTCGCCACGCTCCCCGGCCGTGGCTCCGATCCGCCGAAGGACGCGAAGGTATCGGAATTCCAGGGCAAGATCACCGCGCGCGACTTCAAGGTGCTGAACCAGCCGCTGCTCACGCGCCTGTTCACGGCGGGATCGTTGGGCGGCATGATCAATCTGATGCAGGGGCAGGGCATCGCGGTCGACGAGCTTGAGGTGCCGTACTCGTCGCGCAACGGCGTGATTTCGGTGCACGATGCGAAAGCGACGGGACCATCGGTCGGCGTGACTGCCGACGGCTACATCGACAGGCCGAAGAACGACCTCGCGCTCAAGGGAACGCTGGTGCCGATGTTCGGGCTAAACAACGTGCTGGGCAACATTCCGGTTCTTGGCGACGTGTTGATCTCGAAAGAGGGTGAGGGCGTGTTCGGGATGACCTATTCGGCGCACGGCAATGCCGATCAGCCCGAGGTCAGCGTCAATCCGCTCGCGATGCTGACTCCGGGAATCCTCCGGCGCATTTTCGAGGGCAAAATTCCGACCGCCGCGCAGGCGCCATCGAACGCAGCGCCACCGATACCGCAGCCGAGTCCGAATTAAGGTCCAAACCCCAACCAACATATTGTCATGGCCCGCGAATGCGGGCCACCCAGTTGGGTTCTGCGCGATGACGATCGTTTTGCAAGGTAAGGACAGTACTGCGAGAAATTCACAGGATATCATTTGGGTGGCCCGCATTCGCGGGCCATGACACCTATTTTAATTGCGTACAGCTTAAACCAGCTTCACCAGCATGTGTTTCTTGCGTCCGATGGAGAGCTTGATCACGCCATCGGTGAAGTCGGACAGGCTAACCGTCGCTTTCACATCCTTCACGGCCACGTCGTTGAGACGCAGTCCGCCCCCCTCGATCTGACGCCGGGCTTCGCTGGATGATGACGTAAGACCGGAAAGTTGTGCGAGCGTCGTGACGGGGATCCCTGCCGCGAGTTTATTGCGCCCGATCTCGAATGTCGGCAGCCCTTCGGCCATCGCGCCTTCTTCAAAGGCCCGGCGCGCAGTTTCGGCGGCCGCGTCCGCCGCCTCGCGGCCGTGCAGGATGGCGGTCGCTTCGGTTGCGAGCGTTTTCTTGGCGTCGTTCAGTTCCGAGCCCGACAGTTTTTCGAGCCGCGCGATCTCGTCCATCGGCAGATCGGTGAAGATGCGCAGGAAGCGTCCAACATCCCTGTCTTCCGTGTTGCGCCAGAACTGCCAGTAATCGTACGGGCTCTTCTGATCGGCATTAAGCCACACCGCGCCCGCGGCCGTCTTGCCCATCTTGGCGCCGGACGCCGTGGTGATCAGCGGTGTGGTAAGACCGAAGAGCTGCACATTCTCCATGCGGCGGCCGAGATCGATGCCGCTCACCACATTGCCCCATTGATCGGAGCCGGAGGACTGCAAGCGGCAGCCGTAACGTTTGTACAACTCGACGAAATCGAAAGCCTGCATCAGGGAGTAGTTGAACTCGAGGAAGGAGAGCGGCTGTTCGCGGTCGAGGCGCAGCTTCACACTCTCCATGGTCAGCATGCGGTTGACGGAGAAGTGACGGCCGACCTCGCGCAGGAACGGAATGTATTCGAGCTTGTCGAGCCATTCGGCATTGTCGACCATGATGGCGTCGCTCGGCCCGTCGCCGAATTTCAAGAGATGCTTCACGCCCTTGAGGATGGCCTGCTTGTTGGCTTCGATCTGGTCGCTGGTCAGGAGCAGGCGCGTTTCGTCCTTGCCGGATGGGTCGCCGGCCTTGGTCGTGCCGCCGCCCATGAGCAGGATGGGACGGTGCCCCGTCTGCTGAAGGCGGCGCAGCGTCATCAATTGCACGAGACTGCCGACATGCAGGCTCGAAGCCGTGCAGTCGAAGCCGATATAGGCCGTGACGCGTTCCTTCAGGAACTGCGCGTCCAGATCCTCGGGCGCCGAGCAGTCGTAATAGGCGCCGCGCTCCACGAAGGTGCGAAGGAAGTCGGATTTGAAGCTATGACCGGCGCCGGACATGGTATGCAACTCACGATGAAAGAGCCGGGTCTGTAGCACGGATGGCCGCCAACCAAAATCTGATAGGGCAAAAAGTCATTGGGTTGATGAGCGGCACCTCGCTCGACGGCATCGACGCGGCCCTCGTCGAGACCGACGGCGAGGACGTCGCCGTCCCCGGCCCGGCGCTGACGATCCCGTACGATGACGACACACGCGCCATGCTGCGCGCGGCGTTGCACGACGCCAAGGACGTCGCCGCCGGCGAGCCTGTGCCCTACGCGATCCGCGAGGCCGAACGTCGCGTCACGGAAGCCCATGCGGATGCCGTGGCGGAATTGCTGCGCGTGGCCGCCTTAAGGCCTCGCGACGTGGCGCTGATCGGCTTTCACGGGCAGACGATCTTGCACCGTCCTCATCAACGCTGGACTTGGCAGATCGGCGACGGGAAGCTGCTCGCCCGGCTCACGGGCATCCCGGTCGTCAACGATTTCCGCAGCGCCGATGTGAAAGCCGGCGGGCAGGGCGCGCCACTGGTGCCGCTTTACCATGCGGCGCTGGTGCGCAAGGCCGAAAGCCTTTCGCCTCCGATCGCGATGATCAATATCGGCGGCGTCGCCAATGTCACTTATGTCGGCCGCGACGAGATCCTGGCTTTCGATACCGGCCCCGGCAACGCGCCGATCGACGATTGGGCTTATCGGCACACCGGAAAGCCCGTGGACGAACACGGCACGCTCGCGAAGCAGGGCCGCGTCAATGACGAGGCGCTGACCGACATGCTCGATCATGATTTCTTCGCGCGCGTGCCGCCGAAATCGCTCGACCGGTTGGACTTCACGACCGCCGCTGTCGAACACCTCAGTCCGGAAGACGGCGCCGCAACACTGACCGCATTTACCGCGGCCTCCATCGCCCGCGCCCGCGAGCATTTCCCCGATCCCGCCACGACCTGGATCGTGATGGGCGGAGGGCGGCACAATCCGAAGCTCATGGAAGAGTTGCGCGCCCGCGTGAACGCGCCTGTGCTGGCCGCCGAAGACGCCGGCTGGCGCGGAGACTTTGTCGAAGCGGAAGCGTTCGCTTATCTGGCCGCACGATCGCGCAAGGGTTTGCCGCTCAGCCTGCCTACGACAACGGGCGTCGCCGAGCCGGTCACCGGTGGACGGTTTCATTTGCCCTGATCGGGCCCGTCCGCGAATATCTTTGCGACATCGGGTTGAAGCTTCACCGCGGCCTTGATGTCGGCATCTCCGCTTTTTGCGTCTCCGGACCTGCGTTTGGCCAATCCGCGCAAATACAGCGATCCCGCGAAATCTGACTGTGCCGCGAGCGAGGCGTCAAAATCGGCGATGGCTTTCTGATCCTGACCGCGCTCGAATTCCAACATGCCGCGCAGGCCAAGCGCGCGGGACGAATTCGGCTTCAAGGATACCGCTTTATCGCAGTCTGCGAGAGCGTCATCGTCCGCGGGATTGCGGTCATGTTTTTGCGCACACCGGATCAGGAACGCTACGCCCAATGCGTTCTGGGCTTTTGCGACAGCCTGCTTGTATTCGTCGGTCTCGTGGTCGTCTCCACGCTCACGCGAGGAACCGTGCTGAGTGCCATATTCTATATCTGTGAAGTCCATGCGGACTTTCGAATGATCGATCTTAATGAGCCGGGAATAGTCATCCCAGGCGCCATCCAGATCATGCATCCCACCGCGCAGCATGAGCCGGTCGAAATAGGCCTGCCACTGGTTCGGTTCGCGCGTGATCGCTTCGTTATAAGCGGAAAGCGCTTTTGCCTTGTCGCCTTTGGCCTCATAAGCAGCGCCAAGGTTCATTTCCGCGAGTGCGTATTCGGCGGGCTCGAGGCCTTTGGCGTCGTAAAGCTGCTGGCAGGCCTTTATGCGCCGATCGGGGTCCCGCGTGCGGTCCGCGCAATGGTTGATGATTTGCTGGAATGATTGTGCGCTTGCCGCTGTCGTCAAAACTGCATACGCAACAAGAGTGATGCCCCAGCGCCGCATCATCTTCCCACGCGCGGCGAACTCATCATGCGCGAGACGTATTCCTTCACGACCTCGACGACATCGGCTTCGTGCTTGTCGAAGAAATGGTTGGCGCCGTCGATCTTGTTGTAGGTGATCCGGATACCCTTCTGGGCCGTCAGGCGGTCGACGAGCTTCTGCACGTCGGGTTCGGGAACGACCTGGTCCTTCGTGCCGTGCACGATCAGGCCGGATGCGGGGCAGGGCGCAAGGAATGCGAAATCGTACATGCTGGCCGGCGGCGCGATCGACACGAAGCCGGTGATCTCGGGCCTGCGCATCAGAAGCTGCATGCCGATCCAGGCGCCGAACGAAATACCGCATACCCACACATGCGACGGGTTCGGATAGAGCGTGTTCATCCAGTCGAGGATGGCGGCCGCGTCGGAGAGTTCGCCCGCGCCGGAATCGAAAGTGCCCTGGCTGCGCCCGACGCCGCGGAAATTGAACCGGACCGTCGTGCAGCCCAGCCCGTGGAACATGTGGAACAGGTCGTAGACCAGCGGATTGTTCATCGTTCCGCCAAACTGCGGATGCGGATGCAGCACGAGCGCCATGGGGGCGCCGACCGCCTTCTGGCGCTGGTAACGGACTTCGATGCGCCCGGCGGGTCCCGGCAGAATGACGTCAGGCATGGGGGTGACTCACACTGCGGATTTCGGGCATTCGTTGATAAATACACTGGGGAATTTGTGGGTATTGGCGGTCATAAAAACCGTTTAATTTCAGTGCTTTAAATATTCTCAAAATCATCACCGTCTCAATACTTGACCATGGCGCTTGGGAATTTTATATCCCGCATGAACGAATGCCATGCGCGTGGGGGTTGCTTCTACACCAAAGGCCCCCCTTGGAAGCAAGAAAAACACGCTGGTTTGCCCGGAGTTTATGCCATGCGGCTGAGCACCAAAGGACGTTATGCAGTCATGGCGATGGCCGATCTGGCCTCGCACGAGGCGAACGCGCGCCCCGTATCGCTGGCGGATATTGCCGAGCGCCAGGAGATATCGCTGTCTTACTTGGAACAATTGTTCGCCAAGCTTCGGCGCGGCGGCCTGGTGACGAGCGTGCGCGGGCCCGGCGGCGGCTATCGCCTCAGCCGCCCGTCAGCTGAGGTACGCGTCGCCGATATCATCGTTGCCGTGGATGAGCCGATTACGGCCACGCGCTGCCGGGCGGGAAGCCCCAAGGGCTGCACCGGAACCAGCACGCGCTGCGTCACCCACGATCTCTGGGAAGAACTCGGGCGGCAGATACACGTTTTCTTATCGTCGGTGTCGCTGGCCGATGTGGTGGAGAAGCGCGTTCTCGGCCGCACGCGACCCTGCGACGGGCAGGCCAACGACAATCGTGTGGCCGCGTAAGAAATAGATTCGTCATGCATTACATCGATCATAACGCGACGTCGCCATTACGGCCGGAAGCACAGGCCGCCACGGAGCGTGCGCTCGCCGTCGGCGGCAATCCATCTTCCGTACACGGACGGGGCCGCGCAGCGCGGGCCATCGTCGAGGAGGCGCGCGAGCAGGTGGCGTCGCTTGTCCGCGCGCGTGCGCGGGACGTGATCTTCACAAGTGGCGGCACGGAAGCCAATGCGCTTGCACTCTGGGGCGCCCTCGGCGGCGGCGCCGAAGCGGGCGAGCGCATCACTAGGCTGTTCGTTTCTGCGATCGAGCATGACAGCATCCTCGCGAATGCGGTTGCAATCGCGGAACGTAGCGCAGGCACACGCCTGACCGTGATCCCGGTCACAAAGGATGGCGTCGTCGATCTGGGCGCGCTCAGCGACGGCTTGCGCGAAGGCAAAGGCCGCGCGCTGATCGCCGTGATGGCGGCGAACAACGAGACCGGCGTCATCCAGCCGATTGCCGCGATCTCTGCGCTCGCAAAGGAATATGGCGCGCTGTTGCTGGTTGACGCCGTGCAGGCAGCGGGCAAAACCGATATGGATTTTTCCGCGGTCGATTACCTGTCGCTTTCGGCACACAAGATCGGCGGCCCGCAGGGCGTTGGCGCTCTGGTCGTGAAGGAAAGCGTGCCGTTTGCAGCACAGATGCTGGGCGGCGGTCAGGAACGCGGGCTGCGCGCGGGTACGGAGAACGTCGCCGGCATTGCAGGCTTCGGTGCCGCGGCCGCCGCTGCGAAAGATGTTTCGAATACGCTTCGTGATGTGTTTGAGGCGCAACTCCTTCGTGTTGTGCCGGATGCTGTGATTTTCGGCACCCATGCGCCTCGCTTGGGCAACACGTCAAACTTCGCGCTGCCCGGCATTGCGGCGGAGACCGCACTGATGGCGCTCGATCTCGACGGTGTGATGATCAGTTCCGGTGCTGCCTGCTCGTCCGGCAAGGTAAAGCCGTCGCATGTTCTGAAGGCGATGGACGTGGCGGACGATCTCTCAGGTTCCGCACTACGCGCGAGCTTCGGTTGGAATTCCACGCAAGCCGATGTCGACGCCGCTATCGCGTCGCTGGTGAAATTGGCGCAGCGTGTCCGCGCGCGGGAGGCTGCATAATGGCCGCTGTTGAAACCCGCGAGAAGGTCGCCGCGCTCGGCGAGAAGTACAAATACGGCTTCGTCACCGATATCGAGATGGAGCGCGCGCCGAAGGGCCTCAATGAGGACACGGTGCGTTACATCTCGGCCAAGAAGAACGAGCCGGAATGGATGCTGGAGTGGCGGCTGTCGGCGTTTCGCCGCTGGCTCGAGATGCGCGAACCGACCTGGGCGCGCGTGCACTATCCCAAGATCGACTACCAGGGCGCCTACTACTACGCCGCGCCCAAGAACACACCGCTGAAGCAGAGTCTCGACGAGGTCGATCCCAAGCTGCTCGAGACCTACAACAAGCTCGGCATTCCGCTCAGCGAGCAGATGCTGCTCGCGGGCGTGGCGGTCGATGCGGTGTTCGATTCCGTCTCGGTCGCAACGACCTTCAAGGAGAAGCTCTCGGAAGCGGGCGTGATCTTCTGCCCAATCTCGGAGGCGATCCGCGACTATCCCGACATGGTGCGCAAATATCTGGGCACGGTCGTTCCGGTCACCGACAATTTCTTCGCCACGCTCAATTCGGCGGTGTTCTCCGACGGCACGTTCGTTTACGTGCCCAAGGGCGTGCGCTGCCCGATGGAACTGTCGACCTATTTCCGCATCAATGCGAGCGAAACCGGCCAGTTCGAGCGCACGCTGATCATCGCGGATGAGGGCTCGTATGTGAGCTATCTCGAAGGCTGCACCGCGCCCAAGCGCGACGAGAACCAGCTGCACGCCGCCGTCGTCGAGCTGGTCGCGCTGGAAGGCGCGGAGATCAAGTACTCGACCGTGCAGAACTGGTATCCCGGCGACGAAGAGGGCCGTGGCGGTATCTTCAATTTCGTCACCAAGCGCGGCGATTGCCGCGGCGACCGCTCCAAGATTTCCTGGACTCAGGTCGAGACCGGTTCGGCGATCACGTGGAAATATCCGTCCTGCATCCTGCGCGGCGATGACACGGTGGGCGAGTTCTATTCCATCGCCATCGCCAACCATTTCCAGCAGGCCGACACCGGCACCAAGATGATCCATCTGGGCAAGAACACGCGCTCGCGCATCGTGTCCAAGGGCATCAGCGCGGGCAAGGCGCAGAACACCTATCGCGGGCTCGTCAGCGTGCATCCGAAGGCGGAAGGCGCGCGCAACTACACCCAATGCGACTCGCTCCTCATCGGCGGCGAGTGCGGCGCGCACACCGTGCCCTATATCGAGAGCCGCAATCCCTCCGCGCGCGTGGAGCACGAGGCGACGACCTCCAAGATCGCCGACGACCAGCTCTTTTATTGCCTCCAGCGCGGCATTCCGCAGGAAGAGGCGGTGGCGCTCATCGTCAACGGGTTCTGCAAGGAAGTTCTGCAGCAGTTGCCCATGGAGTTCGCGGTCGAAGCACAGAAGCTCGTCGGCATCAGTTTGGAAGGCAGTGTTGGATAATGCTTGAGATCAAGGACCTTCATGTTGCTGTTGGCGGCAAGGAAATCCTCAAGGGCCTGAGCCTCACCGTGAATGCGGGCGAGGTGCACGCAATCATGGGGCCGAACGGGTCTGGCAAGTCGACGCTTTCTTACGTGCTGGCCGGTCGCGCGGGTTACGAAGTCACGGACGGAAGCATCACCTACAATGGCGAGGATCTGAATGCGCTCGCGCCCGAGGCGCGCGCCGCCAAGGGCGTGTTTCTCGCCATGCAGTACCCGGTCGAGATTCCGGGCGTGACCACCATGACGTTCCTCAAGACCGCGCTGAACGCGCAGCGCCGCGCCCGTGGCGAGAGCGATCTGGATGCCTTGAACGTGCTCAAGCGCGTGCGCGAGAAAGCCGGAACGCTGAAAGTCTCCGAGGAGATGCTGAGGCGCGCGCTGAACGTCGGTTTCTCGGGAGGCGAGAAGAAGCGCCTCGAAATCCTCCAGATGGCGCTGTTCGAGCCGAAGCTGGCGATCCTCGACGAAACCGATTCCGGGCTGGATATCGATGCCTTGAAGCTCGTGGCCGAAGGTGTGAACGCCGTGCGCTCGCCGGAGCGCGCAATGCTCGTGATCACGCATTATCAGCGCCTGCTCAACTACATCGTGCCGGACCGCGTGCATGTACTGTCGGCCGGCCGGATCATCCGCGAAGGCGGCAAGGAACTGGCCCACGAACTCGAAGCCAAGGGCTACGAGCAGATCGTGAAGGACGCGGCATGAACGCGGCGCTTTCCAGGCTCGACGCACGGCGCGCCGAGGCGGCGGAGCAATTCCGCACGCTGGGAGTCCCGCACCGACGCGTCGAGGCGTGGAAATACAGCGATCTCCGGGTCGTCGCCGATGCCGGCGCCGTTTCAAACGCCGGCGCCGCGCGCTGGACGATCGAACATCGTTCCGACGATGTCGAATTCATCGATCTTTCCAGCGGCACGCTGCCCGATTGGGTGCGCACGCATCTCGGCGCACTCAAAAGCGATAGCGTGATGGGCGCGGCATCGCTTGCCTTTGCCCATTCCGGCTTTGCGCTGCGCGTTCCGCGCGGCAAGTCCGGCGACGTTCGCGTGAACTTTGCATCGGCGGGTCAGGCGCGTGTCCTGATCGTGCTGGAGGATGATGCCAGCCTCAGCTATGTCGAAACGGTTCCCGGCGGTCTCGAAGGCCTGCAGAATATCGGCATGGAAGTCCGTGTCGGCGAGAACGCCCATTTCACGCAGGCGCGGACGGCGCTCGCATCGGTCAAAGCGGTGCAGATTGCCGACATCGCGGCCACGGTGGCGCGGAGCGGGTCCTACCGTCTTTACAGTGGCGCGTTTGGCGCCGAACTCTCGCGTCTCGAACTCAAGCTTTCGCTCGATGGTGAAGGTGCCGAAGCGCATCTCGCAGGCGTCGGCGTCCTGGCCGACGGCACGCATAGCGATGTCACAACGCACATCGTTCACGCGGCCGGCAACACACAAAGCACGCAGCTCTTCAAGAACGTGGCCGGCGGAAAGTCGCGTGTGATCTATCAAGGCAAGATCACGGTCGCAAAAGGCGCCAACGGATCGGACAGCCGCCAGACGGCCAAGGCGCTACTGCTCGGCCCACGCGCCGAAGCAGACTTGAAGCCCGAACTCGAAATCTTCGCCGACGATGTGAAATGCGCGCATGGCGCGGCCGTCGGCGATCTCGATGTGGATTCGCTGTTCTATCTCCGCGCCCGCGGCATTCCGGAACATGAGGCGCGCAATCTGTTGATCCGCGCATTTCTGGAAGAAGCGGTTGAGGAAATCGCAAACGACGATATCCGTGCTTCGCTGTGGCAAGCGGTCGAAGAGGCCTTGCCGCGCGCCATGGGGAGCCACTCATGAACGCGCCAACGAAAATCAGGGCCGCGTTCGATCCCAAGGTGGCGCGCGCCGATTTCGAGATCCTGTCTCGCGAGGTTTACGGCAGGCCGCTGGTCTATCTCGACAGCGCGGCATCGGCGCAGAAGCCGAAGCAGGTCCTGGACGCGATGCGCGATTTCGCGACGAGCGAATACGCTAACGTTCATCGCGGCGTGCATTTCCTCTCGGCCACAGCCACCGAGCGCTACGAGGCCGCGCGTGAGCGCGTGCGCCGGTTCCTGAACGCCGCCCATGCCGACGAGATCGTGTTCACCAGGGGCGGCACGGAAGCGATGAATCTCGTTTCCTATTCCTTCCTGGCGCCGCACATCCAGCCGGGCGACGAGATCGTACTCACGGTCATGGAGCATCACTCCAACATCGTGCCCTGGCATTTCCTGCGCGAGCGCCATGGCGCGGTGCTGAAATGGGTCGATGTCCGCGACGACGGCTCGCTCGACATGGACGCGCTGGAAGCCGCGATCGGGCCGAAGACGAAGCTTCTGGCCGTCACGCATATGTCGAATGTGCTCGGCACGATCACACCGTTGAAAGACATCGTCGCGCTTGCGCATGCCAAAGGCGTGCCGGTGCTGACCGATGGCTGCCAGGGTGCGGTGCATCAGGTTGTCGACGTGCGCGATCTCGATATCGATTTCTATGTCATCACCGGCCACAAGCTTTACGGCCCCACCGGCATCGGTGCGCTCTATGCAAAGCGGGCGCATCTGAAGGCCATGCCGCCGTTCAATGGCGGTGGCGAGATGATCCGCGAGGTCGGTCGCGACGTGATCACCTATGCCGATCCGCCGGCGCGGTTCGAGGCCGGCACGCCACCCATCATCGAGAGCGTGGGGCTGACCGCGGCGCTGGACTATATCGACAGTTTCGACCGCGCCGCCGTCATGGCGCATGAGCACGATCTGCTTGCCTATACGCGCGATCAATTGCGGCGGTTCAACTGGCTGCGGGTCATCGGCGATGCACCGGGCAAGGGTGCGATCCTGTCGTTTGAAACCGAAGGCATGCACGCGCACGACGTCGCCACCATCCTGGATCGCGAGGGCGTGGCGGTCAGGGCAGGGCATCATTGCGCGCAGCCGCTGATGGAGCGCTTCGGCGTCGTCTCGACAACGCGCGCCTCCTTTGCACTTTACAACACACGCGACGATGCCGACGTGCTGGTCGCGGCGCTCGAAAAAGCGCGGAAGATTTTGGGCTGATATGGACGATACGCTGCGCGAACTTTATCAAGACGTGATCCTCGATCACTCGCGTCACCCGCGCCATTTCGGGCCGCTGGAGCACGCCACGCATGTGGGCGAGGGCTACAATCCGCTCTGCGGCGACCGTGTGAAGGTTTATCTCGGGCTCGGCGACGACAACCGCATCCGCGATATCAAATTCGAGGGCAAAGGCTGCGCGATCAGCCAGGCGTCCGCGTCTCTGATGACGGACACTCTCACTGGCCGCACGGTGGACGAAGCCGAGAAGCTCATGGGCGGCTTTCTGCACCTCGTGAAGGGCGAAGAAGGCGGCGACGACCTTGCGCCGGACGACCGCGAGCGGCTGGAAGTCATGGCCGGCGTCTCGGCGTTTCCGATGCGCGTCAAATGCGCGACACTGGCCTGGCACACGATGAAGTCTGCCTTGGAGGGCGGGGCAACCGCGAAATCCGAATGAATGCCGAAGTACAGAACATCGAAGCCGAAACCTCGGCCATTCCGGCGGAGGAGCTGGAAGTCCTCACGGCGAAGCTCATCGCCGCGATGAAGACGGTCTACGACCCCGAAATCCCGGTGGACATCTACGAACTCGGTCTTATCTATAAGGTGGATGTTGCGGACAACAAGGATATCACCGTCGACATGACTTTGACCGCGCCGGGCTGTCCGGTCGCGGGCGAGATGCCGGTCATGGTTCAGCAGGCGCTGGAGACCGTGGAGGGCGTCGGCAAGGTGACGGTGAACATGACCTTCGATCCGCCCTGGACGCCCGAACGCATGAGCGAAGAAGCGAAACTCGAACTGAACATGTTCTGATGGAAACCATGGCCCCGACGAGACCTCGACGCGAGCGCCCCAAAGCGGTGCGGCTGACGGATGCCGCGGCCACGCGCATCCACGAGATCATGACGAATGCGGACGGCAAGTATCACGGCGTGCGTGTCGGCGTGACCAATGGCGGCTGCGCCGGCATGAGCTACACGATGGACTACGCCGAGGACATGAAGCCGCTCGACGAGGTGGTCGAAGACAAGGGCGTGAAAATCTTCATCGATCCGAAGGCGATCCTCTTCCTGATCGGCACCGAGATGGATTTCGTGCGCGAGAAGCTCGGCGCCCGCTTCGTGTTCAACAACCCGAACCAGACCGCGGCCTGCGGCTGCGGCGAAAGCGTCTCGATCGAACCGGCGAAGCTGGATTAGAACGAGATTTTCTGAGCTTGAATCGTCTGGATCATCCTTCGAGGCTCGCTCCGCTCGCACCTCAGGATGACGCGGTTTTTTTTCAAAAAGTAAGCGCGTCACTCTGAGGGTTTGTAGCGCCAGCGTACGAACGCGAAGCGGCCCTCGAAGGGCGGCGCGCTTCAGCCATTACCACGGCAGCGGGCCGTCGTCGTTGGAATAGGTGCCGGTCGGTCCGTCATCGTCGAGCAAAGCGAGGCGTACCGGTTCTCGCGCGCCTTCCTCCACCGTGCGTGTGCCGTGGAAATTGTTGAGTGCGGTCTTGGTGTAGCCGGGGCAGGCGGCGTTGACCTTGATGCCTTCCGGCGCCAGATCGAGGGCGAGGCCGACCATGACGGCGTTGAGCGCGGTCTTCGATCCCGAATACATGCCGTAGATCTGGCGCAGATGTTCGCCGCCTTCGCCCTGTGTACGCGTGAGCGAGCCGACGCCGCTCGATACGATCACGATGCGCTGCGATGTGCCCTTGCGCAGCAGCGGGAGCATGGCCTGCGTCACGGCGATGACGCCAAAGACGTTCGTCTCGTAGATGGTGCGGATATCGTCCAGCCTGGCGGTGCTGAATTTCCCTTTTTTGACGATCTCTTCGACGGTGCCTTGGGGGTTGCCGATCTTGGAAATGCCGGCGTTGTTTACCAGAATATCGAGATGACCGAATTCCTTTTCGATGCGCTGGGTTGCCGCCGCAATGGAGTTCTGATCCGTGACGTCGAGCTGCACGGCATGCGCCGCTGGGCCGATTTCCGCCGCAGCCTTCTTCCCGTTCTCGAGGTTTCGCGAGCCGACCAGCACCACAATCCCCTTGGCGGCGAGGTCCTTTGCGATCTGGAGGCCGATGCCCTGGTTGGCGCCGGTGATGAGAACGATACGTTTGTCTTGCATGACGAACTCCTTTTCAGGGTCTGTGGTCAGGACCGCGGCGCTGCGCTATAACGCGGAAACGGAACAGCACTCCGTTTATATACGGAACGATGTTCCGTTTAGCAAGGGCTTGTGTGGCTAAAACGCGGGAACCTGTGAGAGACGAACCGGAACCCGCCAAACGCGCGGATGCGAAGCGGAACGTCGAGGCTTTGCTGAAAGCGGCGCTGGCTGTCTTCGCAAAATCCGGTGTCGATGCGCCGGTGCGCGATATCGCGGAGAAAGCGGGGGTTGGGGTCGGAACCGTCTATCGCCATTTCCCGCAGCGTTCGGATTTGATCGTTGCCGTGTTCCAGCAGGAAGTGGATGCGTGCGCCGACGCGGCGGCGGCGCTGAGCGCAAAGCATGCGCCGGGCGAGGCTTTGGCGCAGTGGCTCTATCGCTATCTGGATTTCGTTTCTGCGAAGCGCGGTCTCGCGGCGGCGCTCCATTCTGGCGATCCGGCTTATAGTGCGCTTCCAACCTATTTCGACAAAAGACTGCGACCGGCGTTGCGCGGCCTACTGGATGCCGCAATTGCCGCGGGTGAGATTCGCTCCGATGTCGAACCCAACATGCTGATCAGCGCTGTTGCGAGCCTTGGCGCCGGCGGGCGGCAGTGGGACCCTGCCAAGGCGCGCAGTATCTTGGCCTTGGTGATCGACGGCTTGCGCTATGGCGCGGCGGGCAAGCGATGAGCGATCCACATCGCTTCGACGATCTGTTCGCGGAATTCGGTCCCATCCAGATCCGCCGGTTCTTCGGCGGCGAGGGTATCTATGCGGGGCACATCATGATCGGGATGGTGTTCGACGACATCATCTATTTCACGACCGACGCAACGACACGCGCGGCATTCCTTGCCGAAAGCTGCAAACCCTTCACCTTCCTCAAGCGCAGCACGGGCGAGACCATAGAGACGCACTGGTATTCTGCCCCGGACCGCCTCTACGACGATCCGGAAGAACTGGCGCGGTGGGCGCGCGTCGCGCTCGGCGTCGCGGCTGCTTCCGAAACGACACGCAAGAAGCAGGCGAAGCGCGTTCGTGCCTCCGCGCCGGCGCGCGCCAAGAAAAAGAAGAAACGCTAACCCTCCAGATTTGTCATCCCGGAAGCCGCGTAGCGGCTGTCCGGGACCGATCACGCCGCCTGCACACTGGGTCCCGGCACGGCGCGGTGCTTGCGCACCGCTTGGCCGGGATGACAAGCGCGGATTGCTTCAAACAGAAAACAAACTGCTCTACTCACCACAGACGAACACGCTCGCCGGGCGCGAGGTAATATTTGTCTGTCGCCTTGATGTCGAACGCCGCGTACCAGCCGTCGTCGTTGCGCACCACGCCGTTGACGCGATAGGCGGCCGGACTGTGCGGGTTCGACAGGAGGCGTGCGCGCTCGATCGCGTCGCGGGTCTTTTCACGCCAGCTCTGCGCATAGGCGAGATAGAAGCGCTGGTCGCCGGTATAGCCGTTCAATACCGGAGTGGGCTTTCCGTGCAGCGACAAATGATAGGCCTTGTAGGCGATGACGAGGCCCGCCACGTCCGCGATATTCTCTCCGAGCGTGAGCTGGCCGTTGATGTGGATGCCGGGCAGGGGCTCATAGGCATCGTACTGCTTGGCCAGCGCCGCGGTACGGGTATCGAAGTTCTTGCGGTCCTCATCGGTCCACCAGCTCTGGAGCACGCCGTCGCCGTCATACTTCGAGCCCTGGTCGTCGAAGCCGTGGCTGATCTCGTGTCCGATGGTCGCGCCGATCTCGGCATAGTTCACCGCGTCGTCGGCGTTGGCATCGAAGAACGGCGGCTGCAGGATGCCGGCGGGAAAGACGATCTCATTGAGCGTCGGATTGTAATAGGCGTTGTTGGTCGGCACCGACATGCCCCACTCCGTGCGATCGACCGGAGAGTCGAGGCGTATGACGCGCCGGTTCCACTCGAATTCCGTCGTGTTCTGGAGGCTCGCGACCAGATTGTCGCGCCAGACGATAAGCGCCGCGTAGTCGCGCCAGTGATCGGGATAGCCGATCTTGGGCATGTATTTCGAAAGCTTGGCAAGCGCCTTTTCACGCGTCGCTGGCGTCATCCAGGACAGCGTCTTGATGTCGTCGGCGTAGGCCAGAAGCAGGTTGTGGACGAGCGCATCCGCTTTGGCCTTGGCTTCGGGCGGGAAATATTTCGCAGCGTAGAGCTTGCCCAGCGCCTCGCCCATCTGGTTGTCGAGCAACTGCACGCCGCGCGTTTGGCGGTCGAGCTGTTGGGTCTGACCACGCAGCACCACGCCGAAGAAGGCGAAATCTGCGTCGTCGTATTTCTTGGGGAGAGCGGCGGCGAAGGCGTGGAGGTAGCGCGTCGTCAGATAATCGCGCCACACCGAGACCGGCGTCGCCGCGAAAACCTCCGCAAGCTTCGGAAACGCGGAGCGCTCAGCCACGATCACCGTGCGCTCGCCTTTCGGCGATGTCATCGGGATATTCGCGGCCGCCAGGAACGCGCGCCACGGGAATTGCGGCGCCATCTTATCGAGATCGGACCCAGGCATCGGATTGTAAGTCTTCTCTGCATCGCGCCGATCGGCCGCCGGCCAGGACGCAACCGCCAGGTCGTGCTCGAGCTTCATTAGCGCTGCAGCGCGAGCCTCGGCATCGGCAGCGCCGGTGAATGACAGAACCTGCGCGAGGTATTTCTGATACGCGACGCGGGTGTCGGCGATCTCCTTGTCGTCGCGCAGATAATAGTCGCGGTCTGGAAGGCCGAGACCGGACTGGTAGAGGTTGACCGAGTAGATATTCGGATGCTTGTCGTCGATGCCGAGATAAAGACCAAAGGGTCCGTCGAGGCCAAGCTTCGCAGCACCCATCGCCGCGGCCACATCGTTCAAGCTCTTGAGCTTGGCGATCCGGTCGAGATCGGCCTGTGCATGCGAAAGCCCCGCCGCATCTAATCCCGCCTGATCGGTGAACGCATCGTAGAGGTCGAGCAGTTTGCGTTCTTCGGCGGTTGGCGAAGTTTTCTTGTGCAGGTCGGCGACGATGTCCATCAGCCGCTGCTCGTTCTGCTTGTTGAGTTCGAGATTGACGCCGGCATAGGAGCGATCCGGCGGAATCTCCGCGCTCTTCAGCCATCCGCCATTGCCGTAGACGAAGAAGTCGTTGCCCGGCGCCACGCTCTTGTCGAGGTAGTTGAGCTCCACGCCCCAAGGCGGAACGGCCGGAGCGCCTGCGAGCGCTATGGAGCTCGTTGCGGCGAGACAGAGCGCAACGATGACCGAGCGGCTTCTCATTTCGGTGTCCCCCATAAGAAAACGGCGCCGCGGGGTTGCCGCGGCGCCGTTGATGCTACCAGAGATGTACGCGCTGATCTGGAGGCAGGTAGTACTTGGTCCCTTCCTTCACATCGAACGCCTTGTACCATTCGTTCTGATTTCGCGTCGCGCCGATCGCACGCTGCATCGGCGGGCTGTGCTCGTTTGAGAGGATCTGCTGGCGCAGCGCCCCTTCACGCAGCTTGCCGCGCCAGATCTGGCCGAAGCCGAGATAGAAGCGCTGATCGCCGGTGAAGCCGTCCAGGACGGGGGCCGGCTTGCCGCCGAGCGAGATGTGATAGGCCTTGAGCGCGATGGCGATGCCGGCATTGTCGGCCACGTTCTCGCCCATGGTGAAGGCGCCGTTGACGTGCAGGCCGGGCAGGGGCTCGTAGGAATCGTACTGCTTGCCCAGCATCGCGGTCTTGGCCTGGAAGGTCTTCAGGTCTTCCGGCGTCCACCAGTTCTGGAACACGCCGTCAGCATCGAACTTCGAGCCCTGGTCGTCGAAGCCATGGCTGATCTCGTGCCCGATCACCGCGCCGATGCCGCCATAGTTCACGGCATCGTCGGCGTTGGGATCGAAGAATGGCGGCTGCATGATCGCGGCCGGGAACACGATCTCGTTCCACTGCGAATTGTTATAGGCATTCACCGTCGGCGGCGACATGCCCCATTCGGTTTTGTCGGTCGGCTGATCGATGCGCTTGGACTGCCGATTCCATTCGAACAGGCTCGCGCGCTGGATGTTTCCGATCAGGTCGCCCTGCTTGATTTCGAGGGCCGAATAGTCACGCCACTTGTCGGGATAGCCGATCTTGATCGTGAACTTGTGGATCTTGTCCTCGGCCTTGGCTTTGGTCTCCGGGCTCATCCAGTCGAGCGTCTTGATGTCTTCCTCATAGGCCTTGAGCAGATTGTGCACCAGCTCGAGCGCCTTGGCCTTGGACTCCGGCGGGAAGTATTTCGCGACATAGACCTGGCCGAGCGCTTCTCCCATCTCGTTGTCGAGCAGATGCGCCGCGCGCGCGCCGCGCGGAAGCTGCTGGGCGTTGCCTTGGAGCACCGTGCCGTAGAACGCGAAATCCTCGTCGTCGAACGCCTTGGGCAGATACGGCGCATAGGTGTGCAGGTAATGCACCGTCAGATAGTCGCGCCAGGTCGCAACCGGAGTCTCGGCGAAGATCACGGCGAGCTTCGGAAACGCCGACTTCTCGGCCACGATCACTTGGCGGTCGGGCTTCATGGGCAAGCCGGTCTTGGAGAACAGCGCATCCCACGGCATCTGCGGCGCGAGCGTCTTCAGCTCGGCGAAGGTCATCGGGTTGTAAATCTTGTCTTCGTCACGACGGTCTGCATTGGGCCAATCGGCTTCGGCCATCTTATGTTCGAGGTCGTAGACGGCGGCGGCACGCTTGTCGGCGTTGTCCATGTTCACCATCGTGAACATCTTGGCGAGATGCGCCTTGTAGGCGTCGCGCGTCTTGGCGAGTTCCGCGTCGTCGCGCAGGTAGTAATCGCGATCCGGCATGCCGAGACCCGACTGGCCGAGATTGATCGAATAGGCGTTCGGGTTCTTGTCGTTGATGCCGATGCCGAAGCCGACTGGGCCATCGAGCTGCAACCGCGGATCGCCGATGGCGGCCGCGACATCGTCCAGCGTCTTCAGCTTCGCGATCATGTCGAGATCGGGCTTCGCGGCCGCGATGCCTTTGGCATCGAGCGCTTTCTGGTCGACAAAGCCGTCATAGAGATCGCGGAGTTTCTTCTCTTCTGCGGTCAGCGAGTCATAAGGCTTCGCATCGAGCGATGCCGCGATCTCCTGCATGCGCTTCTCGCTCAGGATGCGCAGGTTCTGGAACGATCCGGTGGAGGCGCGATCGGGCGGAATTTGCGCGGTCTTGTACCATGTGCCGCTGGCGTACATGAAAAAGTCGTCACCCGGCTTCACGCTCTTGTCCATGGCGGCGGTGTCGAAGCCCCACGTGCCGTATTCGGTCTTGGCCGCGTCGCCATATGCGCTTGTGGCGGCCACGCCAGCCAGAGCGGCAAGCGCTATCAAACTCCGTCGCATTCAAGTCTCCGTGAGAGGCGGACGCGCTAATTCGGCCCGCGATTGGGGTGCTATACCTATGCTTATTGCGCTTAAGCGCAAGTCACGGCCCTGCGAGCATGGCAGCCAAGCGGTTCCGGAATGATTCGTTTCTTCCATTGCTGCGACTGCGAAATCTTGTGTCGCAGCACCATGTCGTTGGCCTCGTCAAAGTGCCAGTGTGATTGGCGCATGGAGTACGCTGGAACCCGCAATTCCCGGCCGTGCAAATCGCTAGATCGGCGTCCAGCGCAGGCGCAGGGCGTTGCCGATGACGCTGACGGACGACAGCGCCATCGCTGCGGCGGCGATGATGGGAGAGAGCAGGATGCCGAACGTCGGATAGAGAACGCCTGCCGCCACGGGAACACCGATCGCATTGTAGATGAAGGCGAAGAACAGGTTCTGTCGGATATTGCGCATGGTGGCCTTGGACAAGGCGCGCGCCTTGACGATTCCGCGCAGATCGCCCTTGAGAAGCGTCACGCCCGCACTCTCCATGGCAACGTCTGTGCCCGAACCCATGGCGATGCCAGCGTCGGCCGCTGCCAATGCGGGCGCGTCGTTGACACCGTCACCGGCCATGGCGACGGTGCGGCCTTCCTTCTTCAGTTTGGCGACTACAGCGCTCTTTTGATCGGGGAGGATTTCGGCCTCGACCTCATCGATGCCGAGGCGTTTGGCGACGGCGAGCGCGGTCGTGCGATTGTCGCCGGTCAGCATCACGATGCGAACGCTGTCTTCTCGTAATGCCTTTAGCGCGGCAGGCGTGGATTCTTTGATGGGATCGGCGATGGCAAACACGCCCGCGAGTTTGCCGTCAATTCCGGCGAAAATGGCGGTCGCGCCCTCAACGCGCAATTCATCCCCGCGGGGGGCAAGGGTTGACGTGTCGATGCCCTGGTCCTTCATGAAGGGCAGATTGCCGAGCGCAATTGTCCTGCCTTCCACCGTACCGAGTGCGCCTTTTCCGGACGGCGAGTCGAAGCTCGCCACTTGCGGAATGGCGATACCTCGCGCCTCGGCGGCGGAAACGATGGCAACCGCAAGCGGATGCTCGCTGGCGCGTTCGACCCCGGCTGCGAACCGCAGAAGATCATCTTCCTTGATGCCATCAGCTGCAACGATGGCCGTGACCTTGGGCTTGCCTTCGGTGAGCGTGCCGGTCTTGTCGATCACCAGCGTGTCGATGCGCTCCATGATCTCCAGCGTCTCGGCATTCTTGACCAGAACGCCTGCCTGTGCGCCGCGTCCGACGCCCACCATGATCGACATAGGCGTCGCGAGGCCCAGGGCGCAGGGACAGGCGATAATGAGGACGGTGACGGCGGCGACAAGCGCGAAGGCGAAGCGCGGCTCGGGACCGAATACCATCCAGCCTGCGAAAGCGATTAAAGCAACGGCGATCACTGCCGGGACAAACCATGAGGCGACACGGTCGGCCATCCTTTGGATAGGCGCGCGGCTGCGTTGCGCTTCGGCTACCATCTGTACGATGCGCGACAGCATCGAGTCGTGACCGATTTTCTCGGCGCGAATGACCAGAGTGCCGGAACGGTTGATGGTTCCACCGATGACTTTCGCTCCGGCTTCCTTGGTGACCGGCATGGACTCGCCCGTGACCATGGATTCATCGACGGCAGAACGTCCTTCCAGCACCACGCCGTCCACCGCGACTTTCTCGCCGGGGCGTACGCGTACCTTGTCGCCGATGACGATGCTTTCGAGCGGGACTTCCTCTTCGCGGTCTTCGGTGAGCTTACGAGCGGTTTTGGGCGCAAGATCGAGCAACGCACGGATGGCGCCCGAGGTATTCTCGCGCGCCCGCAATTCCAGCACCTGACCCAAGAGCACGAGTACGGTGATGACGGCTGCGGCTTCGTAATAAACGGGAACGCTGCCGCCCATTTGGATCGCGGCCGGAAATAATCCAGGAAACAATGTGGCAACAACGCTGTAGACCCACGCAACGCCCGTACCGAGGGCTATCAACGTGAACATGTTGAGATTGCGCGAAAAAAGGGAGGCCCATGCGCGTGTAAAGAAAGGCCAGCCCGCCCACCAGACTACAGGCGTGCCGAATGCAAACTGAATCCATTGTGAAGTCGCCGGAGAGACGAAGCGATTGAGGCCGAACAATTCACCGCCCATGCCGAGAAGCACTACCGGAACGGACAACACGACGCCGATCCAGAAGCGCCGCGACATGTCGGCGAGTTCGAGATTGTGGACATGATCCCCCGTCGCGATGAGCGGTTCGAGCGTCATGCCGCAGATCGGACAATTGCCTGGTCCTATCTGGCGTATCTGCGGGTGCATCGGGCAGGTGTAGATTACATCCAGTGCGGGCGGCGTTTTCGCGTTGGCTTTGTTAGCACCGACGTATTTTAGCGGATCGGCGATAAACTTGGCCCGGCATCCGGCTGAACAAAAATGGTAGGCCTGCTTCGCGTGCTCTGCATGATGTTGAGTTGCATTGGCCTCGATCCGCATTCCGCACACTGGATCAGTAGAAAGCACATCCGTAGCTGCCGGTCGGTCATCGGATGACGGCATCTTTTGATCTGCGTTGTCGCTCATAACCATTTTCTGCCCATTTCTAACTGTGAGAGCGCAATCGACCGGCTGCGCAGTGCGATTTCTTATAACTATGAGCGAGGCGAAAAATCGGCTTTCCCTTCCGAGTATAACGCGCGACGCTCCGGGAAAGCGCGCCGCGCGGTTTAATGGTTCATTCCCGGCATGGAATCGTGATCGTCATGTCCGTGCCCGCCCATTTTCTCATGCTCTTCTGCTGCATCGCGCGTAAGTTCGCGATATTGATCCGGCGTCAGATCGGGAAGCTTTTGCAGGAACGCCACAACGTCCCAAAGGATGGCATCGTCGTGCGTAACGCCCCATGCGGGCATCGCGGTCATCTTGAGACCGTGCTTCACGATCCAGAATTGCTCTGCGACCGAACGCTTTGTGCCAACGGCCAGTTCCGGCGCGCGCGGGTAAAGGCCCTGACTGATTTCGCTGCGCTCGACGCCCGGGCCTAGATGGCACATCGCACACATCTCGCCGTATTCGGCAGCCCCTCTTTTGACACGCGCGGTGTCGCCAAGATTACTTGGCACGACCACGCCCTGTGCGCGCGCTGCTATCGAGCGGTCCCGCACGGTCTGCATCAGCCATGCGACCGGTTTTGTATGCGGGCGGTCCCCCGCAACATCAAAGACGCCCATATAGATTACGCCGATCCCAAAAACCGCGAGCGCTAGGACGGCGGCACCGGCCAAAAGTGCCGTCAATCCAGGCTTTTTCCGTGCTGGCTCGCCTGTCTCCGGCATGTTAGCTCCTTAGGATCGCCGCAGGATGTTTGCATAGGGATGTTCGCTGCGCGGTACTCGATCTATACGCAGCCATGCCGACCATCCCTCCCGGGAGGGAAGTAGCCCGTACCCGCGTATAGGAGGTGCCGACGATTAGGGAGGATGACAATGCTAGACAACGATATTGCCAAGCTTATTGCGCGCGACGCGGCAGACCTCAACGGGCTGGAATCCGGCATCTGGCAGATCGAAGCCAGGCGCAACCTCGCGCGTGTCGAGACGCGCAGAATTGCCTCGTGGCAGGCCGCGATCATGCTGGTCGGCGTGATCAGCTCGGCGGCGCTGGGTGTCTCGCTAGGCATACAAACTCCGGCGCACCGCTCCAGCATACTGATGGCGCAGAATAGTGCGGCTCCTTCTGCCCGTCTCTTTGGCGGCAAGCCATGAATTTACAGACGCGCACCTTCGCAGCCATGCTCGTTGTTACCGTCATTGCCGCGGGTCTCGCGGGTTGGATCGGCGTTCAATATGGAATGCGCAAATCACAAACCGACCTCGATCTCCTGATCCATTCGCGCTTGCACCTTACACCCACCGAAGAATTGCAGATCAATTCGCTCGAAGACGCGTTCGCAAAACGCCGCGCCGTATTGCAGGGCGAGATGGACGCTGCCAACCGCGACCTTGCGGAGGCCATCACGCACGACCACATCTTCGGTCCAGCCGAGGAACAGGCGGTAGGCCGCTTTCACGTTGCCATGATGAGTTTGCAGGAAGCCACCATCCGGCATGTCCTCGCCATGCGCGCGGTGCTAACGCCGCATCAGGCGCGTATCTTTGACGAGTTGGTGGCCCAGGACTTGACCCAAACGTCCCCGTGATGGCGTGGGCAGACAGCGATGAAGACCTTGCCAACCTCGCGGCGCTCGGCGAGCGCGCGGCGTTTGAGACCCTTGTTCGGCGGCACAAGGGGCCGCTCTTTGCATTCGTGCGCCGGTACGTCGGGCAACGCGACGACGCGCATGATGTCTTGCAGGACGCCTTTCTCGCGGCGTGGCTCGCGCTCCATCGCTACGATTCGACGCGACCATTCTTGCCGTGGCTCCGCATGATCGCTCTCAACAAATGCCGCGATTATGGACGGCGGCAAAAAGTGCGCCGCCTTTTGTTGCTCGCCAAAGCAGCGGAACCCGAACCCGAGAGCATTCCGTCTCCCGACATCAACGTACCCGACGCGGTGGAAGCGCTGCGCTTGCAAAGGCTTGATGCCGCCATCGCCGCGCTGCCGGGTTTCTACAAAGAGCCGCTCCTGCTCACGGCGGTGAGCGGCCTGACACATCTGGAAGCTGCGGCCTTGCTCAAAACCACGCCGAAAGCCGTTGAAATGCGGCTCCGGCGCGCGCGACATCAGCTTGCAAGGATGATTGGCGAAGATAGCCGGGAGGGATAGCGGCGGCTCTTGCGTATATGAAGGAAGGCTATCCCGCTTTCGCTCGCTTTCCCGAAAGTCTCCCATGCGTTTTCCATCCTTTGTCCTGTTGGCGGCCCTCATCACGCTTCCTGCCGCCGCGCAAACCGCCAATGACGGCTCCACGTCTCAGATGGACATGCAAAACATGCCCGGTATGAAGCCGCCGGCAGCGAAGTCAAACCCGCCAAAGAACACAGAGCCCGTACAGCCGCTGCCTACACCCGACACGCCCAAAGACAACATGGGCGATACGCCGATGGATCACCGCGGTGCGATACACGGCATGGCAAGTATGGAAGGAATGAGCGGAATGTCCGAGACCGGGTTGCTCGGCTCTTATCCCATGACGCGCGACGCGTCGGGCACGAGTTGGCAGCCGGACGACGCCGCGCATAACGGCATTCATACGATGCTGGGCGATTGGTCGCTAATGGGACACATGATGCTGTGGGGTATTTATGACACCCAAAGCGGTTCGCGCGGCGATGACAAATTCTTCGCGCCGGGAATGCTGATGGGTATGGCACGCCGCGATTTCACGCCTGACGACACGCTAAGTTTCCGCGCGATGCTCAGCCCCGATCCCTTCATGGGCAAAAGCGGCTATCCGCTTCTCTTGGCAAGCGGCGAGACCGCAAACGGTACGACGCCGCTGATCGACCGCCAGCACCCGCACGATCTATTCATGGAACTGTCGAGCACTTACAGCCACAAGCTCACGAGTGATGACAGCCTCTTTCTCTATGCAGGTTATCCGGGCGAGCCCGCACTTGGGCCGACCGCCTTCATGCACCGCGCTTCCGGCATGGATATTGCCGAAGCGCCCATCACGCATCACTGGCTCGACAGCACGCACATCACTTTTGGCGTTTTGACCACCGGCTATGTGCATGACGACTGGAAGCTCGAAGTCTCGCAGTTCACGGGGCGCGAGCCGGACCAGTATCGCTATGACTTCGATCCGCCGAAATTCGACTCCACTGCCGTCCGCTTAAGCTGGAATCCGGACGAGCACTGGTCGCTGCAAACCTCATGGGGCCATCTCAACAGCCCCGAGCAGTTGCAGCCGAATATCGACGAGAACCGCACAACAGCCAGCGCGACCTATGTGACGAAGTTTGGCGAGCAACAGTCCGTTGCCGCCACGCTCGCATGGGGTCTCAAAGACCTAAGCGACGGCACCCAACTCAACGGCACCATGCTTGAGGCGGAATACAAGCCCGCCGAACTCTGGACAGCGTTTGCGCGCGCCGAATGGGAACAGAACAACGAGCTTGTGCCCGGCAGCGCCATCCATGATGTGGGGGAGCTTACGCTCGGCGGCATTCATGACTGGAAAGTCGCCGATCACTTCAAATTCGGGGTCGGTGCGTCGTACACGTTTGATTTTGTACCATCACCATTGGCGCCCACTTACGGAAGTGATCCGCACGGAGCACTGTTATTTGTAAGGCTGGCTGCGGAATGATTCTGTATGCGCTTCTGTTCACACGTTCTTCCCGGACGACGAACCATCCTTCTTTCGACGCGGCGCTGGACAAACTCGCACACAGGAAGCGCGCGGTGGGTTTTGTGAGGCGCCGCCGGATAGCGCGCTGCAGTTCTGTTTCTGCAATCGTGGCGTGAAATTCCCATATATGTCTATTCAGGCACAATGCCAAATTCCCGTTTCCACATTCGCTTGCACAAAATGAGATCTGCTTTACGCTTGGATGGCAACATAAGTGGAAAGTTGGGGAACAATGAACGCGAAAAGAATTCTTCTCCTGGGCGCAACGATACTCGCGATGTCGTGTGCCAGCAGCGGGGCGATGGCGGCGGGAACCGTCTCTATCTCGTTCTTCGGGCTTTGCGACGGCATGGACATCTTGGTGAACAAAACCGCTCAGACCGCGCTCGAAACAGGAAACGGTTGCGATCTGGGTGCGAATTTCGGCGCGGGCACCATCGGCAAGATCAAGGCGCGCGGAAAGGCCATCACCTTCGCCGTCAATCTGAGCGGCAAGGGCGGCAGCGCCTATCAGTATGTCTACGTGATCGACTATCCGCTTGTGACCGGCGGCCGGTGGACCAATTTCTACACCATGGACGGAAAGACGGTGGGCAAAGGCGGCGGCGGCACCTACAACGTCGGTGGCGATCCGCACCGCAACGCGAACGGTCTGAGAAGCTCCACCGACCTGCACTAGATTGTTTGGGTAATGCGGGTGAATGCGGGGACGGGAATTCCTGTCTCCGCATTGCCGTATCGGCGCCGTACCGGGAGATGAGTTTATGCTTTTCAATCGTACACTGTTCGCCAGCGCGTTTTTGAGTTCGGCATTCGCGCTCGCGGGCTTCGCATCCGCCGCGCCGGCCAAGCCCGCTTACACGGTGCTTCACCAGTTCACTGGCGCGCCTGGAGACGGCGCCTATTCCTACAGTGATGTGGCGCTGGACGATTCCGGCAACCTCTACGGCACGACGCACAATGGCGGCGCTCACGACGTCGGCGCGATTTACAAGCTCGCGCCCGGTGGCACCGAAACGCTGCTGCACTCCTTCGTGCTCGGAGATAACAACGGCTACAATCCGTACGGCGGGATCACGATAGACCCGTCGACCGGTGATCTGTACGGCACAACCGAGTTCGGCGGCGCGTCCGACGCCGGCGTGATCTGGAAGCTGACGGCCGACGGAACCTATTCGCTGCTGCACGCCTTCGACGATACCCACGATGGCCGGCAACCCAGATGGCACATGATCCGCGACGGGCAGGGAAGTTTTTACGGCGTCGCGCTGTTTGGCGGCGCGCATGGCGATGGCACGGTGTTCAAACTTGATACCGGCGGGACGTTCACTCTGCTGCACACCTTTTCCGGTGCGGACGGGAACAATCCGGTCGGGCGGCTGGAAAGGGACAAAGCCGGCAATCTGTATGGCGTCACGTTTCTCGGCGGCGCCCACAATTGGGGAAGCGTCTACAAAATCGCCTCCGACGGGGTCTTTTCCACGCTCTACTCCTTCAGCAACGGAAGCGATGGCGGCTTTCCCGAAGGCGGAATGCAGCGCGACAAGGCGGGCAATCTGTACGGCACGACGGCGAGCGGCGGCGACGGTTACGGCACGCTGTTCAAGCTCGCGCCGAACGGGACGCTGACAACCCTCTACACGTTCACTGACGGGAAGGATGGCGGCGCGCCGTTCGGCGATCTGCTGCGCACCTCCTCCGGCAAACTATACGGGACCACAACCATGGGCGCCGGCGGCGATTGTCAGAACGGCTGCGGCACCGTGTTTGAGTTCACCCCTGGAGGCAAGCTCAAGACGCTGCATCGTTTCACCGGTGGAACGGTCGATGGCGGTCAGGCGGACGCCGGACTCACCAAGGGTCCGGATGGCGCGCTTTACGGCGCCGTACCCTATTACGGCACCGCCGGCGACGGCGTCGTGTTCAGCCTGACGAAAAACTAGAAACGGTTTCCGCGATCGCACAAAATGCAAATGACTCTGGCTGACGCGAGGGACGCGACCAGATCGTTCGTCTTGGGAAGCCTTAAGCTGCGCTGATCTGGAGTTCGGCCATCTCGTCTTCGTTCACGACGCGATTGCGGCCGGTGTTTTTGGCGCGATAGAGGCAGACATCGGCGCGCTGGATCAACGATGCGGGCGAGTCGAAATCGGCGGATGAAGCGACGCCCATCGAGACGGTGAGCAGGCCCAGAACATCGCCGCTCGATTTTTTCACGAGATGTTTGCTCTGCACGTAGTCGCGGATCTGTTCGGCGAGAAGTGTGGCGCCGTCGAGCGACGTCTGGCGAAGCACGATGACGAATTCCTCGCCGCCGAACCGGGCAACCATGTCGCGGCCTTTGACATTCTCCGACAGGCACTTTGCCACGAGCTTCAGCACCTGATCGCCGGTCTGGTGGCCCCAGGTGTCGTTGAATTTCTTGAAATGGTCGATGTCGCACATGACCAGCGAGACCGGCTTGCCGGTCCTGCGGGCGTCTTCGAGCGCCGCCGCGATCTCCTGATCGAACGCCTTGCGGTTGGAGACGGCAGTCAAGCCGTCGGTGAGGCTTTCCTTGCGAACGTCCTCGAGCTGCGTTTTCAGGGCATTCACTTCCGCGGAGGACCGCTGCAGTTCGCTCTCGAGGACGACCGCGCGTTCTTCCATCGCCTGCGTGGCGGCGATGAGCGTGTCGAGGAACTTCTTGAGGTCTTCCGGCGACTGATCGGCGCCCAGTTCGCCGCTGGCGCGCGACAGGGTGCGTCCGTAGTCCCCGGCGTCGCGGCCGGCCGCTTCGATCTTTTCCAGCACGGCACTCAATGTTGCCATGGCGTTGGTGCTGGCGGTGTCGATCGCCTCTAGCGCACGTGCACTATGCAACGACCGGCGGCGCAGTTCGTCGAGGACGTTGTGCGTGAAGGGTCGGCGCTCGGAAATGTAGGTGTCGATGACTTTACCGACCTCGGAATTGCTGCCCGAGGCGTAGTTGTAGAAGAGCTCGAAATTTTCCGGCGTGGGCGTGATTTCGCACTCGTTCATGAGTGCGAATGCGGTCTTCGCAAGCGCGTGTTCGCGGCTCTGCAAGATGGTCCCCAATCTGCCGGCGCCCGTTCCTTTGGGATTAGGGCAGGGCGGGTGACAAGAAACGGTTAACTGAACCCATTGCCGGGCTCCGCGCGCGCTGCTCTAATTGACAAAATATCAATTTGAAGAGATCGCAAAAGGGAAGGACGCGGCATGGACGCGGACACACAGGCGGCAGGACAGCAGGATTTCGAGGCGCGGATGCGCGAGGTGCTGGCCCGGCAGAAGCACGCGCATATCAAGGACGGCCCGCCGAGCGCGGCCAAGCGCATCGAGTGGATCGACCGGGCCATCGCGCTCATCGTCGACAACCAGGAGGCGATTGCCGAAGCGCTGCGGGAGGATTTCGGTCACCGCTCGGTGCATGCCAGCCTGTTCACCGATGTCGCCGGTTCGATCGGCCCGCTGAAGCATGCCAAGGCCCACCTCAAGCACTGGATGAAGCGCGAGAAGCGCAAGGTGACGCCGGCGATACTCGGACTGTTTGGCGCCAAAGCCTACATCGAATATCAGCCCAAGGGCGTGATCGGCGTCATCAGCCCGTGGAATTTCCCCTTCAACCTGACCTTCACGCCGCTCGCAGGCATTTTCGCAGGCGGCAATCGCGTGATGATCAAGCCCAGCGAATACACGCCGCGCAGCTCCGAGTTGATGGCGCGTATGTTCCGCTCGGCCTATGACGAGACGGAAGTCGCGGTGTTCACCGGTGGACCGGATGTGGGTGCCGCATTCTCGAAGCTCGCCTTCGACCATCTCCTGTTCACAGGTGCGACCTCGATCGCCTATCACGTGCAGCGCGCCGCGGCGGAAAATCTCGTTCCGACGACGCTCGAACTCGGCGGCAAGTCGCCGGTGATCGTGTCGAAGACAGCCGATATGGATCTCGCGGCCAAGCGCGTGATGAACGGCAAGACGATGAATGCCGGCCAGATCTGTCTTGCGCCGGACTACATGCTGGTGCCGAAGGACAAGATCGGCGCATTCGTCAGCGCGGCGACGAGCGCGGTGTCGACGATGTTTCCGACCTTGAAGGACAATCCCGACTACACGTCCGTCATCAACCAGCGCCACTACGACCGTCTGATGGACTACATCGACGACGCGAAAGCGAAGGGCGCCGAGATCGTGGAGATCAACCCGGCGAGAGAAGATTTCCGCCAGCAGCCCTTCCACAAGATTCCGCCGACGCTGGTCCTCAATCCGACCGATGATATGAAGATCATGAAGGACGAGATCTTCGGGCCGCTATTGCCGGTGAAATCCTATGACAGCGTGGATGAAGCGATCTCCTATGTGAACGATCACCCGCGCCCGCTCGGTCTCTATTATTTCGGAGCGGATTCTGCAGAGCAGGAAAAGGTTCTGACGCGCACGACATCGGGGGGCGCAACGGTCAACGACGTCATCATGCATGTGGCGATGGAGGACCTGCCGTTCGGCGGTGTTGGCCCGTCGGGCATGGGGGCCTATCACGGTGTCGACGGCTTTCGGACCTTCAGCCATGCGAAGGCGGTCTTCACCCAGGCAAAATCCGACATCACCGCTATGATGCGGCCGCCGTTCGGGCCCAAGATGCAGAAGATGCTGGACAGTCAGATCAAGCGCTGACCGTCAATAGGTGTGCGGCTTCTTCGCGCCGCCGTCTTTGACCTTCTTCTCGGCTGCTTTCACCGCGCCGCTGTCGCCGGTCTTTGGCTTGGTCTCACGGTCCGTAGGTGCGCCGACGGCCCCGGGCGAAAACGAGGGCGAATCGCTTGCGGGAAACGAGTCTTCCGCCTGCTGATCGACCGAACCGGGTTTGCTGTGGGTCAGATCGTCGGCTTCGCGTTTCGGTTTCTCGGACATAACTTTCCTCGCGTCCCTTGCGCGGAGGAAACTCCCGAAATCGTCTACCGTTCCGCTAGACTTTAAGGCTCGGTGACGGCGGCCTTCTTACGCGTGCGCGGTGGGGCCTTTTCGACCGGGGGCGGCAGCTTTACGGGACGCAGCAGGAATGCAGGGAGCTGGCTGCGCGTGTCCTCGACAGCGTCACGCTCGCGCTCCCGCTCACGCGGTTGCTGCGGCTTCGGAGCATGCTGCTTTGGCTGCACTTGATGCTTCTGCCGGTGATCCTGCCTGTTGTCGTGGCGTACCGGCTGGGGATGCGGCTGTGCGGCCGCAACCGGTGCTGCCGCGACCGCTTCTGCCGGCGCCATCGACGCAATCTGTCCATGCGGTTTCACGGGATAGGGTTTGCGGTCGCGGTTCGATTTGCCGCGATTGCGGTCGCGCCCGCCACGTTCCTCGCGCGGCGGCCGCGCTTCGACGGCCTCGGCCAGACCGTCGAGTCTACGCGCGGGAATTGTGGTGCCTATCAGCTTCTCGATCGCCTCGACATATTTTGCGTCGCGCGGCGTGACCAGCATGTAGGTGTGGCCCGAACGTCCCGCGCGGCCGGTGCGGCCGATGCGGTGGACGTAGTCGTCGGGATGGAACGGCGCGTCGTAATTGAAGACGTGGCTGACGGCTGGGATATCGAGGCCGCGTGCCGCCACGTCGCTCGCCACCAGAAAATCGATCTGGCCGGCGCGAAAGCCGTCCAATGTCCGTGTACGAATGGATTGGTCGAGATCGCCGTGCAGCGGCGCGGCGTTAAAGCCGTGCTTCTGAAGCGACTTGGCCACGATGTCGACATCATGCTTGCGGTTACAGAACACGATGGCGTTCCTCACGGCGTTGTCGCGGATCAGGCGGCGGAGCGCCTCGCGCTTCGCCCAGTCGTTCGCCGGGACCTCGATGATCTCCTGCGTGATGTTGTTCGCCGTGGTCGCCGGACGCGCCACTTCCACGCGCACGGGCGTGTGCAGGAATTGTTCGGTCAGCCGCTGGATCTCAGGCGGCATGGTCGCGGAATAGAACAATGTCTGCCGCGTGAACGGGATCAGTTTGCAGATGCGCTCGACGTCGGGAATGAAGCCCATGTCGAGCATGCGGTCGGCTTCGTCGATGACGAGGATCTGTACCTGGCTCAGCATCAGCTTGCCGCGCTCGAAATGATCGAGCAGGCGGCCCGGGGTTGCGATCAGAACGTCGACACCGCGGTCGAGTTTGCGATCCTGTTCGTCGAACGACGTGCCGCCGATCAAGAGCGCCATCGAAAGCTTGTTGAACTTGCCGTATTTCTCGAAGCTCTCCGCGACCTGTGCCGCGAGTTCGCGTGTCGGCTCCAGGATGAGCGAACGCGGCATGCGGGCCTTTGCCCTTCCGCGCGCCAGCATCTCGATCATCGGCAGTGTGAAGCTCGCGGTCTTGCCGGTTCCGGTCTGTGCGATGCCGATGATGTCACGCCGCCGGAGCACATGGGGAATGCCCTGTGCCTGAATGGGTGTGGGAATGGTGTAGCCGCTCAGTTCGACGGCTTTGAGCACATCCGGGGACAAGCCCAGAGCTGCGAAGCCGGACGGCACACTTTCTTCGGCCTCGGGGGAGGCCGAAACAAGTTCCGAATCTTTGAATTCCGTTCCCGCGTCTGGCGGGGCTGCTGAAGTATCCGAAGGGATTACTTCAATGCCACCGGCTTGCGCGCCGGTACTCGTCACGTTCGTCATGCGCTCCTAAATCGGGCGCATGTCACGCGCCCAGACGGTCTGCCCGGATTGGCGACCGAATCCATATATCGAACTGCTATATGGGTACTTATGACCCGAAGTCAACCTTGGAACGGGTCTTGCTCCTCCGGTGCATGAAAGCCAGTTTGGGACGCCCCCCCATGCGTATCGGAATCATCGCAGCAGCCCTGATGTTGATGTTTGGTTCGGCCGCGTCGGCCTCCGAATATCATGTTTTACGCCACTTTTGCGCCAACTCCGGCTGTCCGGATGGCAGCCTTCCGATGGCCCGTCTGACGCTCGATGGGGCAGGGAACCTCTATGGAACCACGAGCCTGGGTGGCACAACCAACGCCGGCGTGGTGTTTCAGATCGATCGGACTGGAGCGACGCCGGTCTATCATCGGCTGTTCAATTTCCAGAATTGCTATAACTGCGGCAGCGGCTTCAGCCCACAGGGGCCGGTTGCGTTGGACGCCGCCGGTTCGATCTACGGGACTGCGTATTACGGTGGCTCGCGCGGCATGGGCACGCTGTTCAAGCTTACGCAGCTTCCCAGCAACGGCACGTGGCACGCGCACGTCTATCATGAGTTCTGTTCGAGTTCGTTCTGCTCCGACGGGGCCAACCCGGCTTCAGGCCTCTTCTATGCGCAGTCGCGCGATGGCGCGCCATACGATGGAAATTCGTGGACATACGGTGTGACGATGGCCGGTGGACAGAGCCCCTATGGCGTTCTCTATCGCTGGTCGCCCAAGGGGCAACAGCACGTCGCCAAGAGTTTCTGCGGCGAAGCGAACTGCACCGATGGCGCACAGCCGAACGGCGAAATCGCCTTCAACGACGCCGGCTTTGCTTGCGGCACGACGCGGGCCGGTGGCGCCTACCAGATGGGTACGTTCTATTGCCTTAAAGACGGCGATGCGTCCTGGACACTCAGCTTCTGCCGTCTCGCCAACTGCGTCGACGGCAGCATGCCGCAAGCGGGCGTCGTTCCGGATGGCAACAACAACCTTCTCGGTACCACGCGTACCGGTGGCCGTTTCAATCAGGGCACCGTCTTCTCGATCTCGTCGGTCACGCACAAGGAAGTGCTCCGCTACAGCTTCTGCCGCCTTGAGAATTGCGTCGATGGCAAGAACCCCGTGAGCAGCGTGCTTCTCGTCAACGGCACGATCTACGGCACGACGTTGGGCGGCGGGAAGTTCGGCGGCGGAACGATCTACAAGATCGACTCCACAGGGCATGAGACGGTGCTGTACCACTTCTGCCATGTTGCGGGTTGTGCGGATGGCTACAAGCCTCAGGCTGGCCTCGTGACCGATGGCAACGGCCATCTGTTCGGAACCGCCGCGGGCGGCGGACGCTTCGGCGCCGGAGCCGTCTTCGAACTCGACCTCTAAGAACGAGCGTTGACCGCGCCGGACTGACGCGCAAACCTGCGCCCCGCAGCAGGCGGGGACGGGCGGATGGCAAACGGCAACTGGCAGGCGCTTGCGCGGGTTGTGGTCCTGATCGCCATTGCGGTCGCGTTCTGGGCGCTCGCGAAATACAACTATAAGCAACCCGATATTCTTACCGCGAACGTGCCGCCGGCGTCGTTCTCAGCCGAACGCGCTTACGCCACGCTGGGACGTGTGCTGGGGCCTGAGAAGCCGCATCCGGTTTCGAGCGACGAGAATGCCGCGGTTCGCGCCCGCATCTTGAAGGAATTCGCCGCGCTGGGTGTGAAGACTTCCACCTACACCGCGTTCACCTGCAACGCCTGGCGCGGCTTCGCTTCCATTCCCTGCGCGACGGTCACCGACATCCTGGCGGAAGTCATGCCGGGCGAGGGCAAGGCGATCGTCCTGCTCGCGCATTACGACTCGGTTCCAGCTGGTCCGGGCGCATCCGACGACGAGTCAGGCGCGGCCACCGTCCTGGAAACCGCACGCGCTCTGCGTTCGCGCGCGGGCAAGAGCCTGCATCCCGTTCTCGCCGTGATCACGGATGGCGAGGAAGCGGGTCTGCTTGGTGCGCAGTCATTTCTGCAGAACCCGGCCTTCAAGGCACGTGTTGGGGTGGTGGTGAACGTCGAGGCGCGGGGCACGCGGGGCCGCAGTCTTCTGTTTCAGACCAGTCCGGGCGATGGCAATCTTATCGATCTCTATGCGCGCAGCGTTCCCTATTACGCGACGAGTTCGCTCTATGCCGAGATCTACCGGCTGTTGCCCAACGACACCGATCTGACGCTGTTCATTAAGGATGGCTTCCCGTCGTTCAATTTCGCGTTCTCGGACAATGTTGCGGATTACCACACGCCGCTAGATCGCCGGGACAATCTCAGCAAACGCACGCTGCAGGAGCAGGGCGACAACATGCTGGGTGTGGCAGCCAAGCTCGAGCACACGGACTACGCTGGTCTCGCCGGCAACAATGCGGTCTATCTCGATATCTTCGGCGCCGTGCTGCCGCGGTTTCCCGCGTCCTGGGCGCTGCCGCTCGCCGTTGTCTGTCTATTGATCATGATTGGTGCTGCATATCGGACCGACGGCATTTCGCGCCGGGACTGGCTGCTGGCCATGCTGATGCCACCGGCGTTGCTGATTGCGTGCGGTGCCGTCGGACTGCTGTTGCATTCGCTTGCAGCGGCGATTTCCGGACAACCCGATCCGTCCTATGCCTATCCCATCGCCTTGCGGGAGGGATTGGCGTTCGGCGTTGTGGCCGCGGTTCTGCTGGTGGCGCGCATGACGACAGCCCATGCCGCAACGCTGAGCGTGTGGCTATGGTTTGCGGCGCTCGGTGTTCTGATGGCGGCCTTTCTCCCCGGCATCAGTCCTTACTTTCTTTTTCCGGCGTTGCTCGCGTCCATCGCCGGTCTCGTGCTGATCATCGCGCCGAACACCATGCACGGATCGCGCGGCGACGCGGTCTTTGCGCCGGCGGAAGTCCTCGCGCTCGCGATCTGGCTCGGGTTGGTCGCGACGGGCGAGGGGCTGATGGGATTGAAGCTTCATGTGCTCTTCACGATCCCGGCCGCATTCGCCGCGATGACACTCATTCCCTATCTCGATGCGCGCCACATCCATCGCAAGGTGTGGATGGCGTGCGTCGTTGTCAGCGTTGGCGGCGCACTCATTGCCACCATCATCGCCGGGCTTCAGCCGGCCTACAGCCGCACACAGGCGCAGCGTCTCAGCATCCGCTATGTCGAAGATGCGGTGAAGAAGAAGTCGAGCTGGGCGCTCGATGCGGGCGCGCCGATTCCAGCGTCGCTGCGTAACGCGGCGCCTTTCTCGAAGGAGCCGGTCCAGCTGATGCCAGAGCCATTCCCCGCCTATCACGTCGCGCCTGCGGGCGATTTGCGCTATCCGGCACCGCAGGCCGATACGGTCTCCGATGAAATCGTTAACGGCGCACGGCGCGTCACGATCAGGCTTCACGGGTCGCCTCAGACCTCGACAATGGGCATCCTCGTTCCGAAGTCCGCGAAGCTGCGCAGCATCGACATCCACGGCCAGCATCTGGTTGCACCGAAGAACAACGATGCCGACACGCTGATCGGATGTGCCTCGCGCGATTGCGCGGGCGAAACTGTGAGCCTCGAGTTCGGCTCGCGGTCCGATATCTCGCTGCCCATCGCCGAACAGCGCTATGGATTGCCCGTCTTTGCCGCCAAGCTTGTTGCCGCGCGGCCCGCAAACACCATTCCTTCGCAGACAGGCGACTACACGATGCTGTTGAACACACTCATCGTAAAGGCGAAGTAACGATGTTGCGGGACATAAGACGTGCGAAAGTCGGAACTAGACGTCCACGGTCTCGGCGGCGAACTGCGCGTTCTCCTGGATGAACTGGAAGCGAAGCTCCGGCTTCTTGCCCATCAGCCGCTCGACAAGATTTTCGGTGTTGTCGCGCTCACCGTCGCCGATCTCGACTCGCAGCAATGTGCGGTGGCCGGGTTTCATCGTCGTCTCCTTGAGCTGCGCCGGCATCATCTCGCCAAGACCCTTGAAGCGTGAAATCTCCACCTTGGCGTTCGACTTGAATTCCGATTTCAGGAGGCGGTCGCGGTCGGCTTCGTTGCGGGCATAGACGGATTTGCCGCCATGGCTCAACCGGTAGAGCGGGGGCATTGCGAGATAGAGGTGCCCTTTGGCAATGAGCCGCGGCATCTCGCGGTAGAAGAACGTCAGCAGGAGCGAAGCGATATGCGCACCGTCGACGTCGGCGTCGGTCATCACGATCACGCGTTCGTAGCGCAAATCCTCGTCGCGATATTTGGAGCCCATGCCGCAGCCGAGCGCCTGCACCAGATCGCTCAGCTCCTGGTTCTGCGAGAGCTTGCCTGCTGCGGCGCTTGCGACGTTCAGGATCTTCCCGCGTAGCGGAAGAATTGCCTGTGTCGTGCGATCACGCGCCTGTTTCGCCGATCCGCCGGCGCTGTCACCCTCGACGAGGAAGATTTCCGTGCCGCCTGGTGCATCGCGCGTGCAGTCGGCCAGCTTGCCCGGAAGGCGGAGCTTGCGCGTCGCCGATTTGCGCTGGGTTTCCTTTTCTTGCCGCCGCTTCAGCCGGTCTTCGGCGAGGTCGACGACGAAGTTGAAAAGCCGGTCGGCATCCTGAGGGCTTTCCGCCAGCCAGTGATCGAAGTGATCGCGCACAACATTCTCGACCAGCCTTTGCGCATCTGCCGTGGAGAGCTTGTCCTTGGTCTGGCCCTGGAATTCCGGTTCGCGGATGAACACAGACAGCACCGCACAGGATGAAGCCATCAGATCGTCGGGCGTGATCAGCGATGTCTTGCGATTGTTCGTGCGCTCGCCGTGGGCACGCAGCGCTTTCGTCAGCCCGTTGCGCAGACCCTGTTCGTGCGTGCCGCCCTGCGGTGTCGGGATCGTGTTGCAGTAGGAATGGATGAAGGGCTCGGTCTCCGGCGCCCAGGTCACGGCCCATTCGACGGCGCCCTTGCCGTCGCGGTTCTCCGTGCGGCCGAAGAACTCGCGCGGTGTGACGGTTTCGCCTTCGACTTCGCTGCGCAAGAAGTCGAGCAGGCCACCGGGAAATTTCAGCGTCTCTTCGGCTGGCGTCTCGCCCTTGATGAGGGCGGGATCGCATTTCCAGCGAACCTCCACGCCGCGAAATAGGTACGCCTTCGAGCGCGCCATGCGATAAAGCCGCGCCGCCGAGAAATGGACATCCTTGCCGAAAATCTGCTCATCGGGCTTGAACGACACGATCGTGCCGCGCCGGTTAACCGTGCCGAGGTCTTTCAGTTTGCCGGCAGCCTTGCCGCGCTCGAAGCGCATCTTGTGGGCGTGTCTATCGCGTGCGACGTCGACTTCCATCCATTCGGAGAGCGCGTTCACGACGGATGCGCCGACTCCGTGCAGGCCGCCGGAGGTGTCATAGACCTTGCCGCCGAATTTTCCGCCGGCATGCAGGGTGGTCATGATGACTTCGAGCGCGGACTTGGTCTTGAACTTGGGGTGCGGATCGACCGGGATGCCGCGCCCATTGTCGCGTACGGTCAATATGTCGCCGGCTTCCAGTTCCAGCTCGATCCGGCTGGCGTGTCCAGCCACCGCTTCGTCCATCGCATTGTCGAGGATTTCGGCCGCCAGGTGATGCAGCGCGTTCTCGTCCGTACCGCCGACATACATGCCCGGCCTGCGGCGCACGGGCTCGAGCCCCTCGAGGACTTCGATATCCTTGGCGGTGTAGCCCTTGGAAGAGCCGGAAGGCTGGTCGAACAGGTCGGGTGGTTTGGCCATGAAGCGGGTGTTTTCGGTTCTTTCGCGATTCGCGATCTGTTTAGGTTAATGAAAGCCTATCGCCTGCACATCTCTCACAATGGAAAACGTCCGTTAACGCGCGCCGTGCAATAGAGGCGCACGATGATGGACCAAAGCCAGACGGCGCAGCCGGCCGGTGCAGGAAAAGAAGACCTGCGCGATCTCGACGCGCGTCTGAAGCAGATCGTCAAGAGCCTGCCCGCGACGGTCGTCTACAACCCGCTGATGACGGCGCTTGCGCTCATTCCTTTCCTCGTTGCGCCCGGAGCCTTCGGTTCCATCCCGTTGCGGAACCTGGTCGCCGCGATCGGTATACAGGTCGTGACCTCGGCGTTGGCGCGGATGGTCTACATCACAAACCGCCATGGCAGCCAGGATCTCAAGGTTCTACAGCACGAATTGATGGCGTTCCAGGTTTTCTACTCTGCAGGCTGCGGTGCTGTCGGGTGGTTGTGCTGGAGCGACGGTAGCCCCGTCAACAACATGTATGTCGCGCTGATCATGGTGTGCGTCATCTGGGCGGGCGCTTTTACCCGTGCCGCCCATCGCAAGATATTCATCGTCGGCACGGTCACGACCGCACTCGGCTATTGGTCGCGATTTGCCGTAGCACCCGGACCGACCGCGCTTTCCCTGACGCTTATCGGCCCACTATGGATCGCCTACATCATCGTGATGGGTGGCGTGGCGCGCAAGCGCGTGGATGAAATGCTGGCCGTGCGCTTCGCGAACGAGGACCTGACCGACGCTCTGCGGCTCGCGCGCGACGACGCCTTGCGCAAGCGCTTCGAAGCCGAAGCCGCCAACGCTTCCAAGACGATCTTCCTTGCGAATATGAGCCACGAGCTGCGCACGCCGCTCAATGCCATCCTCGGCTTCTCCGACATCATCGCGGAGCAGTCCTTCGGGCCGGCGATCGATCGTTACCGGGAATATGCGCGCGATATCCACACCTCCGGCGCGCATCTGCTCAGCCTCATCAACGATTTGCTCGACGTCGCGAAGATCGAAGCGGGCAAGATGGAGATCGATCCGCAGCCGATCGAGCCCGGCCAGCTTCTGGAAAGCGTGCGCCGTCTGATGGCGCCGCGCGCGCTGGCCAAGGGCCTGACACTCGACTTCACGCTGTCGGCAGAGATCAGGGACCCTGTGGCCGATCCGCGTGCGCTCAAACAGATCGTGCTCAATCTCGTCACCAATTCGGTGAAGTTCACGCCCCATGGCGGGCACATTTCGGTTGACTGCAATCCTGCGCAGGATGGCGGGTTCGTCCTGTCCGTGAAGGACGATGGGCCCGGCATTCCTCCGGAAAAGCTGGAGCGGGTGTTCAAGCCTTTCAGCCAGGTGGACAATCGATACGACAGCAATGGTGGCGGAACCGGTCTCGGCCTCGCGCTGGTGCAGGGGCTCGCGCAGCTCCATGGCGGCCGCGCCTGGATCGAAAGCCAGGTCGGCGCGGGAACCAAGGTTTTCGTCTATTTCCCGGCGTCGGAACTATTCTCGAAACCGATACTCAAAGCGGTCAGTTGAGCGCCGTTTCTCAGTAAATTTTAACGGGCGCGCTTTACGATCCCGAAATCTGCTTGAGAAAACTAGGGTAAACGAGGAACAGCCGTGGGGTTTGGTAAGCGTCTGCGCGTTCAGCGAAGCGCGGATGTCCGCGTTCTGAAAGCACAGCTCGACCTGACCGGCGATGCGCTGCAGGCGACGCGCGTCACGGCCCCGCTATGGGCACTCGGTATCGGGTTCCTTTCCTCCAACCGGTTCGGCTTCGTCGGCAATCTTCCGCTGATACGGGTGCTCATGCTGCCAGCCATCATCGCGCTCGCGATGATGTTCGCGGTCAATGTGGTGATGGTTTACCGCAATGAGACGTCGGGTCTCGCGGGCTATGAGCGCACCAAGAGCTGGTTCGGCCGGATGGTTGCGCTGCAGGCCGTCGTGAGCGCGGCCTGGGGGTTGATGCCCTGGGTGCTGTGGGAACCCGGCGACACCATGAATCACGTATTCCTTGGCGCAGCCACGATGTGCATTCTCGCAGGCTTCGTGGTGAGCCGCGCCAGCCATCTGCACATGTTCCTTGCGAGCCTCATCCCGTTCACCGCCATGGCGTCGTTGCGGTTTACATTCGGCGGTTCATGGGTGGATTTTGCCGTCGCCCTCGTGATCCCGTTGTTCGCCGCGCAATTGCTGTATGACGGTAGGCGCATGATCCGCAGGCTGGACGAAGACTCGCGGCTGCGTTTCCAGGTCGAGGACCTCGCGCGCGAACTCGAGGAGACGCGCGACGATGCCTTGCGCAAGCGGTTCGAGGCGGAAACGGCGAATGCCTCCAAGACCGCGTTTCTCGCGAACATGAGCCATGAACTGCGCACGCCGCTCAATGCCATCCTAGGCTTCTCCGAAATCATCGCGCAGGAATGCTTCGGACCGACGGGATCGCCGCGGTATAAGGAATATGCTGGCGACATCCATTCCTCCGGCGCGCATCTGCTCAGCCTGATCAACGATCTGCTCGATGTGGCCAAGATCGAAGCCGGAAAGATGGAGATCGAGGCGCGACCTCTGGAGGCGAAGCGCACCTTCGATATCGCTTTGAAGCTGATCTCCGCAAAGGCTCGCGAGAAGCACCAGGACCTCACAATCGACGTCGATCCCACCGCGCCGCCGCTCTACGCCGACGAGCGCGCCCTCAAGCAGATCCTGATCAATCTCGTGTCCAACGCAGTGAAATTCACACCCGAGGGCGGACGCATCGCCGTTATGGGAAGTGCTGCGCGCGGTGGCGGCTTCCAGATCTCGGTGCAGGACAACGGACCTGGCATTCCGCGCGAGAAGCTCGATCGCATCTTTACGCCCTTCAATCAGGTCGACAATCGCTACGACCGGCAGGCGGGAGGAACAGGGTTGGGGCTTGCCCTCATTCGCGGTCTTGCCGAGCTGCATGGCGGCCGCGCGTGGCTCGAGAGCGAGCCCGGCAAGGGGTGTTGCGCCTACGTCGTGCTGCCGCTGGAACCCGCGCGCAGCAGCAAACCCGCTACCAATATGGCAGCCGCCGCGGCTTAGTGGGGCGTCAGCACGAAAACTGTGCCTGCGGCTGTCTCCGGTCCGCCCTGCGCTGTGATGCCGAAAAGATCCCCGCGCGCATTCCTCATCAGCGGGCCGCTCGGCACTCTGCCATCGGCGCAATTCGGTTCGGAGCAGAACGGGTACAGGACCGTCAACTTGTTTCCGCTAAACCGATAGGCCGTTCCACCGCCGACGCCGTTCTCGCCCGTTCCGCCGAGCGCATTGACGCCATAAACGTTTCCTTCCGAGTCCGCGATCAAGCCTCCGGAGGGCAGATAACCATCGAGGCAATTTCCGCTGCAGAACACATGCGGGACACTTTCGTCCCAGTCCGCACCGTTCGGCGTCAGTTTGAAGATCGCCCCGCCTTCCGAACCATTCGCGTTTTCGGTCGTGCCAAGAATTTCGCCGCTCGGTATTTGCGCAAGCGCGCCGGTTGGACCTTGTCCGTCGGCGCATTCGTCCGGGCCGCAGAAGGCGTGGACGATCCTCTCCGACATCTGTGCGCTTTTTCCGCCGGGTGAAAGCTCGTAGACCGCTCCTCCATTGCCGCCCAAGCCCGCGTTGCCAAACAAATTGCCGGCATTGTCGACCAAAACTTCTCCGGATGGATATCCGCCATCCGCGCAGCCGCTGAGCGGGCAAAATGTGTAGAGCGTGGTCAGTGTCCAGTTCTTGCCGCCCGGCGTCAGCGAGAACACCGTCCCGTGATCGCTCACGCCGCCGTTGGTCGTCGTACCGTAGAGCGGCGATACACCATCATAGAGCGCACCCGAATTCTTTCCGGCATAGCTGAGCGGGCTGGCCAGAGCGTTGCCATCGCCTTCCTGCGTGCAGAAATTGTGCAGAACCTTGAGCTTCTTCCTTGCGGGCGACAGCATGAAGGCGATCCCGCAATCATGCGCGCCGCCGCCGAGTGTCGTGCCGTAGATATCGCCATTCACATCCGCGATCAGGCTCGCAATCGGAAAGGCGCCGTCGCCGCAAGTGAAGCAGAAATCGTGCAGCACCTTGAACGTATAATCCGCGCGATGGCGCTCGAGTTCGAAAACAACGCCATCATTGTGAGCGCCGCCGGTTTCGGTGATTCCAAAGAGATTCCCCTTACCGTCGGCGACGAGTCCGCCGCTGGCCATGTTGCCGTCCGCACAATTTCCTTCGGTGCAGAAATTGTGGAGCAGGGTGTAGCGCCACGTCTTGGCCTGCCCGGAGGTGCCCAGAAGCGACGCGACGACAACAACGCAGATGCAGGCAAATCCTTTCATAGCGTTCCCCAGTTTGGCCAAACAAACTAAGGGGCGAATATCACGCCTTTGCAACACCGCGCCAGACAAACGGCGCAGTGATGTGCCATGCAAAAATGGGCAGGCTTTGAGACGTGCTCTTCGTATTCAAAGAGTTGTTCGATTTACGCGGTACGCGTGCCGCGGGCGTTACTGAAAAAGTCATCCACGAATAGCCGGGATGATTTCTTTGCCCACAATGGCGTCGCGGAGGTAAAGCCAGATGCCTTGCGCATAGTTGCCCGCAGTAAACATGCACACAAGGTCGAGTTCCGGGACAACGATGAGCAGCTGCCCGCCATTCCCGTTGGCAAAGTAGGTGTGATAGGTGTGACCGGGCGACTGGATATCGCTCAAATGCCAAGCATAGCCGTCGTAGCCATCCAGATACACCTCAGCGAACGCGTCACCGTGACGCCCGGTTGTTTCGGGTGAAATGCGCCGGTGCGGCGCGACGGATTCTTTCACCCACGCGGCGCTGGCGATGCGGCGGCCGTTCCACACGCCGCCATTGAGCCAAGTTTGTCCGAGCTTCAGGAAATCGCGCGTGCGAATGTAGACGCCGCCGCCCGAGTAACCTTCACCGTTGGGCATCAGGTTCCAGTACCACGGACCGAACTGCAGCGGGCGGGCGACCGTTTCATCGAACCACTCCGGCAGCCAGGTCTTGGTGGCGGTTGAGATGGCGCCGCCGACGACATTGATGTTGCCCGAACAATAGGCGTAACGCGTACCCGGCGCGTAAACAGAAGACAGATCGAGCGTGAATTTGCGCCAATCGGGCTGCGCGCGCTGGCGCTGCATGTGATCTTCGTTGTTGGGATCGTCGTCGTTGTTGTCGTCGCAATCGAGCCCTGGCGTATGCGTGATGAAATCGGCAATCGAGATCTTCGATTTGCGCGGATCGGGATTGGCAAACGGACCCAGATGCGCCAGCAGCGGATAGACCTTGGTCTCCGGAGATATCTTGACACCGTGCAGCATTGCGGTTCCCAGCATGACGGAGGCCAGCGTTTTGCTGGCTGAACGCATGTCGTGCGGCTGGTCGCGGGTGAAGCCGTGGAAATATTCGTCCAGGATGAGTTTTCCCTTGTACGCAACGGCGAGCGAATGAATCTGAAAGGCGCGGCGCTTGCCCGCCGGATCGATATCGATGATCGTCTGCACGGCGTGCGCAAGTGCGGCTTCGTTCATGCCGAGGGTGCTGGCGGGTGCGGTCCTCCAGCCGTCGCCGGTTTCTTCCGGCTGGCGGTACGCATAAGGCGGAGATCCGGGCGGCCGTGCATAGAACGGCGCAGCCTGCGCCGCACTGAGCGGTTTAAGCAGGACGTTCCGGTTCAGGTCTTTCCAAAATAGCTGGATACCGTCTGCCGTGAGCGTCGCGTCCAAAGCGCTCTGCGGCTGCTGGTCGGGCCACGTCGAGAACCGCAATGCGGTGCCTTGCTGCGATACCAGCAACTGCATGGCTGGCCCGTGCGAGTTTAGCTCCGGGTTGCGAAAGGCTGCGACAAGTTTGCCGCCGGTATCGCGCGAGATTTTCAAATACAGCGTGAAGTTTTCGTCGGGCAGCGGTGTTATGCTGGCCCGCCAGGCCGTTGCAGATATCCGTGTGAAAGCGAGCGGCGCGGCATAGCCTTGTGCGGTTCCTGCCGTGTTTTCCGCGATCGCATGGCGCAGCCAGTAGCCTTCGAGCTTCGCGCCGCGAAGATGTCCGCGAAACAAATCCGCCCCGTTTTCAAAGGTAAAGCGAAGTTCGCCGGCGCCGGATTGAAACGTCCCCTTCGCGCCATCAAGCGACGCGCGCCACAGCTTACCGTCGCGCTGAACCGTCAGCGTGCCGTTGAGGCCGGTTTGATACTCAACATGAGCGCCCCAGACGCCGGTGAGCGGATCATCCTGCGCCCGAGCGATCGAAAGAGCGGTGCACAGAAGAGGCGCGGCCCACAGGAACAGTGCCAAGGTCCAGCGTTTCATCGGCCGTGCGCCCCTTTTTCGCGTTCCTTCAGCCAGGCGGCAATGGGAGCTTTTCCCGTCTGTAGGTTGTTCTTGAGTGCTTTGCAGGCGCGCGCGAGGTCGCGCTGTTCCAGCGCCTTCAGGATGGCGCGGTGATCGAGACCGGCGCGCAGCACGCTCCTGCGTTCGCGCATCAGCGCGATCTCGTATCGCCGTGTCCGGCGGATCATCTGCTCGATCAGCTCGATCAGAACCTTGTTGGGGCAGCCGGCGATCAACTCCAAATGCCATTCGTCATCCAGCGCGATCGCGATGTCGGCATCGCGCGCCTGTTCGATTCGGGCGTTGAGCGCGCGCAATCGCTTGAGCTGCTCCGAGGAGGGGACACCGGCGAGTTTGAGCGCCTCAGGGTCGAGCAGCGGCCGGATGTCATAGACCTGTTCGAATTCCTCCGATGTCAGAGGCCGCACCGAGTAGCCGATGCGCGGCCGATTCAGCAGCGCGCCCTCCTGCGTCAGCCTGTTCAGAGCCTCGCGTAACGGCGTGCGGCTCACGCCGAGTGTGCGCGACAGATGCACTTCATTTATGCGCTCGCCGGCGGGCAGCCGTCCGTCCAGGATGCGATTGCGCACCTCGTTCGCCAGCGCGTCGCTTAAATTGTCCCGATGAGGAAACGGTTCTGCCACTATCTGCATACTGTATACAATATGCAGAGGGGCGGCGCTGGCGCAAGAGCCGGGCGGCTGCCGAGTTCGACAAAAATACGAAGGGCGCGCGGAGTTCCGCGCGCCCTGCCATTAAGCCAATTCCGGAGAATTCAGACGCTGTAATACATCTTAAACTCGATCGGATGCGGGGTGTGCTCGAACGCATAGACTTCTTCCATCTTGAGCTGGATATAGCTGTCGATGAAGTCGTCGTTGAAGACGCCGCCTTTCTTCAGGAAGCCGCGGTCGCGATCCAGATTGTCCAGCGCCTCGCGCAGGCTGCCGCATACGGTCGGGATCTCCTTTAGCTCTTCCGGCGGCAGGTGATAGAGGTCCTTGTCCATCGGATCGCCGGGGTGGATCTTGTTCTCGATGCCGTCCAGACCCGCCATCAAAAGGCCGGCATAGGCTAGATACGGGTTCGCGCCCGGATCGGGGAAGCGAACTTCGATGCGCTTTCCGTTCGGCGACGCGGAGAACGGGATGCGGCACGATGCCGAGCGGTTGCGTGAGGAGTAGGCCAGCAGCACTGGCGCCTCAAAGCCCGGGATCAGCCGCTTGTAGGAGTTCGTCAGCGGGTTGGTGAAGGCATTCAGCGCTCGCGCATGCTTGATGATGCCGCCGATGTAATAGAGGCAGGTGTCCGACAAATCGGCGTAGCCCGAACCCGCGAATAGCGGCTTTCCACCCTTCCAGATCGACTGATGCACGTGCATGCCCGAGCCGTTGTCGCCATAGACGGGCTTCGGCATGAAGGTCGCCGACTTGCCGTATGCGGCCGCGACCTGGTGGATCACGTATTTGTATATCTGCATGTAATCGCCGCAGCGCGTCAGCGTGTTGAACTTGAAGCCAAGCTCATGCTGCGCGGTCGCCACTTCGTGGTGATGCTTTTCCGGCTGGATGCCCATGTCGCCCATGATGGCGAGCATTTCGCTGCGCATGTCTTGCGCGGAGTCGACAGGGGGAACGGGAAAGTAGCCGCCCTTCACCGCGGGACGATGGCCGAGATTGCCGGCTTCGTATTCCGTGCCAGTGTTGTAAGCGCCCTCCGCGGAGTCGATGTAGTAGAACGCCTTGTTCATTTGCGTGTCGAAGCGCACGTCATCGAAGATGAAGAACTCCGCTTCGGGTCCGAAATAGACCGTGTCGCCGACGCCGGCCGATGCCATGTATTTCTCGGCCGCTTTGGCGATGGAGCGCGGACAGCGGTTGTAGCGCTGGCCGGTCGTCGGCTCGATCACGTCGCAGGTGATGACGAGCGTCGTCTGCGCGAAGAAGGGATCGACGACCGCGGTCTCGCAGTCCGGCAGCAGCGTCATGTCGGATTCGTTGATCGCCTTCCATCCGGCGATGGAGGAGCCGTCGAACATCGTGCCGTTGGTGAGAAAGTCCTCATCGACCAGCGACAGATCGAAGGTCACGTGCTGCCATTTCCCGCGCGGATCGGTGAAGCGCAAATCGACGAACTTGACCTCTTTGTCCTTGATCGTCTTGAGGATGTAGTGGGCGTCTTTCTTTTCGGCCATGATGTCAGTCTTTCCTTCAACAGTTGTTCGGTATTGCCCCGGTGTTCAGATCGCGTCCGCGCCGGTTTCGCCGGTGCGGATACGGATGGCTTCCTCGACGTTGAGGACGAATATCTTGCCGTCGCCGATGCGTCCGGTGCGCGCAGCTTTCTGAATGGCGTCGACGGATGCCTCCAGCCGGTCGTCGGAGACGACAATCTCGATCTTCACCTTCGGCAGGAAGTCCACGACGTATTCCGCGCCACGGTAGAGTTCCGTGTGGCCCTTCTGGCGGCCAAATCCCTTTGCCTCCGTGACCGTAATTCCCTGGACGCCGACGGCCTGAAGCGCCTCTTTCACTTCGTCGAGTTTGAACGGTTTGATGATCGCTTCGATTTTTTTCATATGCGCTCCCAGCCCGGCGGGGATGTGCCAGGCGCTATTGGTAGCGAATTTAGCAGAGTCCATGCCAAGTCCGACGAGAGATACTCACAATAAATATCAGTGGGTTAGTTCGCAAAATCGCCGAGGTGGCGGAAGGCTGCCCAAGAACTAGGCCCATCGCACAATTTCTATGCGAAAGGACTGGGCGCATCGTCGAAAAGCTCTCACAAGCCAACACATTCAATCGCGCGTTGAATTCACCGCGTTCCCGCAGTGTTCGAGAAAAATCTTTTCGGGTGGCGCATGCCTTGGCGATGGCTCTCGCGACACGCTCGCCACCGGCGACTTCGCTTCTGCACAATGAGTGCGTTTTCCCGTGACATGCTTTTGGATATCGATTGTTGCGGAACTGGTTCGTCAGCGTACGTATCTTCCTGGTTGCCCAAAATGTTCGCGCTTCGACCATTCGCGATTCCGCGCTGCACAAAAACGGTCCGCGATCAACCGTTCCCGCCGCGCGCAGTCAACCGTATTTTTCGCGGAGTTTCGGCTTGCGGAGGCCTAAAACTCTGGTAACGTTCGCGCCCAAGGCAGGGATCGTTCCTGTCTCGAACCCTAGGGGAGTTTTCATGACGAAGACTGTACTCTTTGCCACGGCCGCGGTGCTCGCGTTGTCGGTCGGTGGTGTAGCTTCTGCAGCGAAGCCTGTTTCGGCTAGCCTGCATCACGCCAAGGCGCATTCGCTCAAGGGCGCCAATCGCGCTGCCGGCATTCTCTACGATCAAAGCAGCAACGACTCCGGCATCGGCATCGTTTCGCAGAACTTCGAATCGAGCTTCGACATCTACGACGCAGCCGCGGCGGACGACTTCACGGTTACGGGAAAGAAGTGGAAAGTCACGGAAGTTGATGCGTTCGGCGTGTACTTCAATGGGTCGGGCCCGGCGCGTGACGAAAACGTGACGTTCTACAAAGACAATGGCGGCACTGTCGGCGCTGCAGTCGCGTCGTACACCGTGGCCGGCACCGACAACTTCGGCAGCTTCACGATTCCGATCCACAAGACGAAGTTGAAGAAGGGCACCTACTGGGTGTCCGTCCAGGCGAATCTGGACTTCAGCGCTGGCGGCGAGTGGGGCTGGGAAAACCAGACCACGGTCGAAGGTAATCCGGCGCAGTGGCAGAATCCCGGTGGCGGCTTCGGCGTCGGCTGCACGACTTGGACGACGGAAACCACCTGTATTCCGGACGGTCAGGGCGACCACATGTTCACGCTCCGCGGCACAGGCCGCTGATCGCGGACTTTCGACCGATTGCGGCAATGGGGTTTGACCCGGCCGCATGAGGTGGAAAAAAGACGGGGCCGGAAGCAATTCCGGCCCCTGTTTTTTTGAATTCAACCAATCGCCCGTTTCACATGCCCGAAGGGCCGGGCAGTCAGACCCAGGCTTTGCAGAGTTACTCATTCGTCCTAATCACTGTTCTTCGACGAATGTGCAGGACGAGACGTTTGATGCATCAGCGGGCCCAGCCCAAACCATCCGCACCTGCCGGGCCGGACGGCCCCTACACTTTTGAGCGCGCAATAGCGGACCTCGAAGTACAGAGACCGTTGCGAAATCAGCGGCTGAAGCAGATCGCCGCTCAGCTTGCGGAAAATCGTCTCCAGGCCGCGGAAAGCGAACTCACGGAACATCTCGCGAAACGGCCCGATGACGCGGACGCGATCAACCTCATGGCGCGTGTGCAGGTCCGGCTGGGCCGCCGGCGGCAAGCTGCATCCTTGCTGGCGCGCTGCCTCGAACTTGCTCCCGATTTCGACCTCGCCCGTTTCAACTACGCGAACCTGCTGTTCCAGCTTCACAAGTTCGACGCTGCCCTGGAAGAGATCGACACCCTGCTGCTTCGGGATGGCCGCAACCCCCTTTACCGGCAGCTCAAGGCCAACATTCTCGAAACCACCGGTGCGAACGAAGAGTCGCTCGCCATTTGCGAGCAGTTGGCCATCGAAAATCCGGACCGGGCTGACTCCTGGGTGAGTTATGGCCACGCGCTCCGTGCGCTTGGCCGCCAGGAGAAGAGCGCAGACGCGTATCGCAAGGCCATTGAATGCCAGCCTTCGTCCGGGCTCGCGTATTGGAGCCTCGCCAACATGAAGAGCGGCCGCTTCGGCGAAGCGGATATCAACGCAATGCTCGAACAGCTGCAGCGTCCGGATCTTGGCTCCGAAGATCGGATCCACCTGCAATTCGCGCTTGGCAAGGCGTATGAAGATGCCGGCGCCTACGAACGATCGTTCGAACAGTATGCGAAAGCCAACGCAGCCATGCGTCTGCGCATCGAATACGATCCGGACACTCTGACCTCGGGAGTCGCGGCCAACAAGGCGCTGTTCACGCCGGCGTTTCTGGAAAGCAGCAAGGGCGCCGGCTGCCTCGCACCCGATCCGATCTTCATCCTTGGGCGGCCGCGTTCCGGTTCGACTTTGGTCGAGCAGATCCTGTCGAGCCATTCGGCGATCGAAGGTACTGCGGAGCTCCCTTTCATCACGGCACTTGCCGCACGGCTGGAAGGACGCGAGGGCTCGGCTTATGCAACAGGCTATCTGAAGGTGCTCGCGAACCTCGGCGCGCCCGCGTTACGGGCGCTGGGCGAAGAGTATGTTGCGGACACGAAGGCTTATCGCAAACTCGATCGTCCCCTCTTCATCGACAAGAAGCCGGCCAATTTCCAGCATGTGGGATTGATCCATCTGATCCTGCCCAACGCGAAGATCATCGATGTGCGCCGTCACCCTGTCGCGTGCAGCCTGTCGCTCATCAAACATCACAGCAGCAGGGGTCATCCGCGGCTGGCCGAACTCGGCCGGCTTTATCGTGACTATATCGAGCTGATGGCGCATTTCGATCGCGTGCTGCCGGGCCGGGTACATCGCGTGATCTATGAAGACATGGTCGCCGATCCCGAAACCGAGACGCGGCGGTTGCTCGATTATCTCGGCCTGCCGTTCGAGGAGAGCTGCCTGCGCTTCTACGAGACCAAGCGCACGGTTCTGACCCCTAGTGCCGAGCAGGTTCGCAAGCCGATTTCCGGCGAAGCCATCGACTATTGGCGAAACTACGAGCCTTGGCTCGGCCCTCTGATCCGGAGCCTCGGATCGGCGTTCACGGCATATCCTGCCGTGCCGGATGAATTGCGCTGAAGCGTTTGCGATGACGCGACCGGTTTCGACCGTTCCCGATTTCGAAAGCGCTGTGGAAGCTCTGCGCCCGGAAAGCTGGCTGCGCAATCCGCGCCTGCAGGACGCGGCGCGGCAGTTGAATTTGGGCCGGGTCGAAGAAGCCGACAGGATTCTGCGGGATTTTCTCAAAAGCCAGCCGCGCGCGCCCGGCGCACGTTACCTTTTGGCCGAAGTGGCGGCGCGCGCCGGAGCATATGACGATGCCGAGCTGCTCCTGGCGCAGTGCGTGAAGCTCGCGCCGACCTTCCGGCCCTTCCGCTTTAACTATGCGCAGACTCTGCTGAAGGCGAACAAGCCGGATGCGGCGCTCGCGGAGACGGAAACGCTTCTGCGGGATGAGCCAAAGAACCCGCTGTTTCGCCGCCTCAAGGCCGTTGCGCTGGAGGCAACTCAGAATTTCGGAGCCGCCGTGGCCGCATGGCGCGATCTCGTAGACGATTATCCCACATTGCCGGATTTGTGGCTCAGTTACGGTCACGCGCTGAGGAGCACCGGTGCGAAGGACGATTGCATTGCTGCCTATCGCAGCGCCATCGCGTTGCAGCCCGCCTTTGGTGGCGCATGGTGGGCGCTGGCGGACCTGAAAACATTTCGCTTCAGCCGGGCAGACATCGAAGCGATGGAGGCCGCGCTTGATGGTGGGAGAATCGCGGACGAACAACGGGTGCGGCTGAATTTCTCGCTCGGCAAGGCGTATGCGGATCAGACGCTCTATGAAAAATCGTTTGGCAAATACGCGACGGCCAACGCGCTGTATCGAAGGTCCATTCGCCATGATCCACAGACACTGACCAATTACGTTGCGCGATGCCGACGGTTTTTCACGGCGGATTTCTTTCAGGCACGCGCCGGAATGGGATGCGAAAGCGCAGCCCCCATCTTCCTTGTGGGCATGATGCGGGCAGGTTCGACTCTCGTCGAGCAAATCCTCGCCAGCCACTCCCAGATCGAGGGCACGCGTGAACTTTCCGATCTCGCGTCGATCTTTCAGAGTGTTCGAGCCAGCGCCACCGAGGGGAAGGAGAGGGGATATCCGGACCTTCTCGGCATGCTCGGCGCGGCAGAACTCCGCCGCGTGGGCGAGCAGTATCTTGAAAGCACCCGCGCTTATCGAAAGCTCGCCCGTCCGCACTTCATCGACAAGATGGGTGCGAATTTTGCGCATGTCGGCCTCCAGCAATTGATCCTGCCGAATGCGAAGATCGTAGACGTGCGCCGGCACCCGATGGCCTGCGGCTTCTCTATTTTCGCGCAGCTATTTCCGAAAGGGGAGAACGATGCCTACAGCCTGACTGACATCGGACGCCACTATCACGACTATGTGGAATTGATGACGCATTTCGATCGCGTACTGCCCGGCAAGGTGCATCGCGTGCTCTACGAAAATTTGGTTGCGGAGCCCGAGGCCGAAATCCGTGCGCTGCTTGCATATCTGGGTCTGCCGTTCGAGACGGGTTGTCTCGAATTCCACAAAACCGAACGGGTTGTCGCGACGGTGAGTTCCGAACAGGTCCGAACTCCGCTCTATCGCGACGCCCTCGAACAGTGGCGCCATTATGAGCCATGGCTCGGGCCGCTCAAGGAAGCGCTGGGACCGGTGCTCGGTGCCTATCCAGTCGTGCCGGATTTCGATTAGAAAGAACCATGTCCGATCTTCGCCCCAACCCCGTATTCGCAGCACTCGGCACCACGATCTTCACGCACATGTCCGCGCTGGCGGTGGAGCATGGCGCGATCAACCTGGGGCAGGGCTTCCCGGACGAAGATGGACCGGCGACCATTCGCGAGGCGGCCTCGCGCGCGCTGATCGAAGGGCCGAACCAGTATCCGCCGATGCGCGGACGAATCGAGCTTCGCAAGGCTATCGCCGCCCATGCCAAACGCTTCTATGGCTTCGATCTCGATCCCGACACCGATGTGGTGGTCACCTCCGGCGCGACTGAAGCGCTGACGGCTTCGATCATGGCGATGGTGGGTGCAGGCGACGAAGTCGTGCTGATCGAGCCTTCCTATGATTCCTATCGCCCAATCGTCGAGGCGGTTGGGGGCGTGGTGCGCACGGTGAAACTGGCCGGCCCCGACTGGCGCCTCAATGAAGACGCTTTGCGTGCCGTGCTCGGACCCAGAACGCGTGCCATCCTCGTCAACTCGCCGCTCAATCCGCTTGGCCGTGTGTTCGAGCGATCCGAACTCGAAGCGCTCGCGAATGTGTTGCGCGATACGGGCGCGGTGGCGATTTGCGACGAGGTCTATGAGCATCTGGTGTTCGACGGCCGCGGGCATATCCCCCTGGCCTCGCTGCCCGGGATGGCGGAGCGGACCCTGCGGGTGGGCTCCTCTGGCAAGATGTTCTCGCTGACCGGATGGAAGGTGGGCTGGGTTTCGGGGGTTGCGGCGCTGATGCGCCCTGTCGCCAACGCGCATCAGTTCATCACCTTCACCACATCACCCGCGCTGCAGCTCGGTATCGCCTATGCGCTCGAGCACGAGATGGAGTTCACGATCAATCTCACGAAAGAACTTCAGACCAAGCGCAACATACTGGCGCAAGGCATCGAAAAGCTCGGCTTTAAGCTCTTGCCCTGCGAAGGCACGTACTTTCTCACCACCGACATTTCGGGACTGACAAACGAGAGCGACCGCGCCTTCTGCGAACGCCTCGTGCGCGAGGCTGGCGTCGCGCTTATTCCGCTCAGTCCGTTCTTCGCGGAAGGAAAGCCGGACAATCTTGTGCGCTTCGCGTTCTGCAAGAAGCGCGAAGTGATCGAGGCGGCCGTGGCGCGCCTAAACGCGTTCTTCAAATAGCTTCTACTGCTTGGCCCAGGCCCAGCTTGCGATGCGCCAGCCGTGCGCGGTCTTCGCCAGTGCAAAGGTGAAGACGCCTTTCTCCTGGTTCGGCTTGCCGTCGACCTTGGCGTCGATAGTGTTCGGGACCACCTCGTAAGCCACTTTGTCCCCGACCGTGCTGGTCGTGGCCGCCGCAAGCGTGAGGTGCACATCCGTCACCTTGTTCTTCTTGCAGTCGGCCATGAAGCCCTTGAGCCAGGCGTTGAACGAATTCCAGTGATGCGGCGCGAACTCGTCGATGATGGGCGCATTCGTCACATGCGCAGCGGCGGCTTTCTTCATGTCGCCCGCATTCAGAGAATCCACGAACTGGTTGATGGGCGCCATCGCGTCGTCGGCGCGCACCGCGCCGCTCGCCAAAACGCCGCATACCGTAACGGCAAGTGCAATCGCTTTCATTGCTGTTTCCCCCTTCGCAAAAGACGAAGCTGCGCTATCGTCGCGGCTCATGCTATTTTAAGGTTGAAAGCCCTTCATGAGCAATCGTATCGACCCGCGCACCCCCATCCTTGTCGGCGGCGCGCAATTCACCCAGCGCACCGCCCGCGAAGGCAAGGTTCGCGAAAGCCTGTCGCCCATCCAGATGGTGGCGAAAGCGGCGCGTGAAGCCTTCGCCGATACGGGCGCCGATATCGCAAGCGCCATCGACACCGTGGCGGTCGTGCGTTTCACCGCGGACTCGCCCGGTGATCAGGGCAGGCTGCCCAAGCGCATGTTCCGCAATCCGCCGCTATCGCTGGCCCGGGATCTCGATATCGCGCCGCGTCGCACGCTCTACACCGCAACCGGTGGAAACACGCCGCAATGGCTCGTCAACCGGACGGCGGAAGAAATCGCACGCGGCGAATGCGAGGTCGCGCTGCTGGCCGGCGCGGAATATATCGCCTCGCTGCTCGGCGCAATGAAGGCTGGCGTCGATCTTGGTTGGGGCACAGGCCCCGATCACGACCCGGGGAGCGATCCGGAGGAAATCGGCGATCAGCGCCCCGGCACGACGGAATACGAGCGGCGCTACGGCCTCCATTTCCCGGTGAATGTCTACCCGCTGTTCGAGAACGCGCTGCGCGGCGAGGCACGCCGCTCACCTGAAGCGCATCTCAGATGGCTGGGAGAATTCTTCTCGCCGTTTTCGAAAGTGGCCTCGGAAAATCCCTATTCCTGGTTTCCGACCTATCGCTCGCCGGAAGACATCTCCACGCCGTCGGAGAAGAACCGCTTCGTCGGTTATCCGTATACGAAGTATCTCAACGCCGTCATCGAGGTCGACCAGGCCGCGGCTGTGGTGATGACGAGCGTGGCCAAGGCGCGCGAGCTCGGCATCCCGGAATCGAAATGGGTCTATCTTCACGGCTGCGGCGATGCCAACGACATCTGGCATGTCACGGAGCGCGTGAACTATTTCTCGTCGCCGGCGATCCGCACGATCGGGCAGAAGGTCTTCGCGATGGCGGATAAGACCGCCGCCGTCTTGTCGTTCATTGATCTCTATTCGTGTTTTCCGAGCGCGGTGGAGATCGGTTGCCGGGAATTGGGCCTCGCGACGGACGACCCGCGGGGCCTCACGGTCACCGGCGGGCTTCCTTACTTCGGCGGCGCGGGCAACGACTATGTCATGCACTCCATCGTGACGATGATGGGGAAACTGCGCGCCGATCCGGGCAAATTCGGCCTCTGCACCGGCAACGGTTGGTACGTCACCAAGCATTCCGCCGGCCTCTATTCGACGGCACCGAAGGAAGGTCCGTGGCAACGCGAGGATCCGAAGTCCTACCAGAAGGACATCGACGCGATGGTGCATCCCGAATTCACCGAAACGCCTGAGGGCCGTTCGACGGTCGAAACCTACACGGTCGTCACCGACCGCAAGGGCAAGCGTTTCGGCATCGTGGTTGGACGCGATGCGCAGAACCGCCGCTTCCTGGCCAACACCCCGGATGACGACGCAACGCTCGATTGGATGATGCGCGAAGACACGCTCGGCCGCGCGGGCGATGTGACTGTCGGCGCGACCAATCTGTTTCGTTTCGTGTGATGCGGGTCGAGGTTCTCGACGGAGAAAAAGGCTGGCCCGTGGTCGAGGCGCTCGACCGCGAGGTCTACACGCCTGAGTTCATGGCGACGGCGATCTGGCGGGACGTCGTATGGGCCTACGCCGACCGGCGGATCGTGATCTCCGAAGGTCACGGGATAGTCTGCCATGCGGGCGTCTTTTTCCGGCATGGGTCGATCGATGGTGCGGCCGTGTATCTGTGCGGCATCGGTGGTGTCATGACCGCACTCACGGCCCGGAAGAAGGGGTATGCGGGCGCCGCGATGAAACGCGCCGCCGAGCTCATGGAAGAGGAGGGCATCGACTTTGGCCTGCTGTTTTGCGAGCCGCACAACGTGAAGCTCTATGAAAATCTCGGCTGGCGGATATTTTCGGGCGCCGTTCATTGCACGCAGCCCTTCGGCCCGATGACATTCGACATGATGCCGACGATGATCCTGCCGGTCCGCATGACGCCGGACAGTGGCAAGATCGATCTGTGCGGCTTGCCCTGGTAGAGGAACACATGGCCCGCATCTACATGGTCCGTCATGGTCAAGCGGAATCCGGTTTCGGCGGTGCGATGGATCCGGGGCTCAACGCGCTCGGCCACGCGCAGGCAGAGGCGGTTGCGCAAACGCTCGCGTTGCGCGGACCGCTATCGATCCTGTCGAGCCCGCTCCGGCGCGCGCGGGAGACGGCGGCTCCACTGGCGGCGCTGTGGCAGGCCGATCCTGCGATCGAGGATGCTGTCGCGGAGATTCCGTCTCCCAACGGCATGACACTGGAAGAGCGCGTCATTTGGCTGCGTAAACTGATGGGCGGCTCGTGGCGCGATGTGCCGCGCGCTCTGGCCCTGTGGCGCGAGCATTGTATCGGGACCGTCGCCGCCATAGCGCGCGACACTGTGATCTTCTCGCACTACGTCGCGATCAACGTGATCGCAGGCGCCGCGACGAGCGACGATCGCGCGGTCGTATTCTCTCCCGACAATTGTTCTGTCACGGTGTTTGAGGCTGACGGCACGCATTTGAAACTGATCGAGAAAGGCGCCGAGGCGCCACTGACGAAGGTGAACTGATGTCCGAACCGCATGAAATGACTGCCGCTGAATTGTCTGCTGCGTACGGCACGAAAGAACTGTCGCCGGTCGAGGTGACGGACGCGCTGCTCGGCCGGATCGAGGCGCTGGACGCGCAGGTCAACGCCTTCTGCCTGATCGATGCGCACACGACGCTGAAGCAGGCCGAAGAGTCGGAAGAACGCTGGACGGCGGGCGAGCCGCTGTCGCCGCTCGATGGCGTGCCCGTGGCCGTCAAGGACCTGCTGCTCACCAAGGGCTGGGCAACACGGCGTGGGTCTCTGACGGTCGATCCGAATGGTCCGTGGGCGGAGGATGCGCCCACCGTCGCGCGCCTGCGCGAGGCGGGCGCCGTGCTGCTTGGCAAGGTGACGACGCCGGAATTCGGCTGGAAGGGCTCGACGGACAGCCCGCTCACCGGGACCACGCGCAATCCCTGGAATCTGAAGAAGACGCCGGGTGGTTCGTCCGGTGGTTCGTCGGCAGCGCTGGCCGCGCGGTTCGTGCCGCTGGCGCTCGGCACTGACGGCGGCGGTTCGATCCGCATCCCGGCGAGTTTCACCGCGACTTATGGTATCAAGCCCAGCTTCGGCCGTGTGAGCGCCTATCCGCTGTCGCCGTTCGGCACGGTGGCCCATGTCGGGCCGATGACCCGCACGGTGCGCGATGCCGCGCTGATGATGAATGTGCTTTCAAAGCCCGATGCGCGCGACTGGTTCAATGTGCCGGGCGAAAGCGCGGACCACACCGCGCGCCTGGGCGAGAGCATGAAAGGCAGGCGCATCGCATATTCGCCACGCCTTGGCTATGCAAAGAAGGTGCTGCCCGAGGTCGAGGCGCTGGTGGCCGCAGCGGTGAAGCGCTTCGAAGCCATGGGCGCGCATGTCGAGCAGGTCGATCCGTCTACGGACGATCCATCGGAAACGTTCCAGACGCTGTGGTGGGCCGGCGCGGGTTTTTTGCTTGGGGACCTTCCGGAAGAGAAGAAAGCGCAGCTCGATCCTGGCCTTCGCAAGATGGCGGAGGAGGGCGCGAAAATCCCGCTCAAATCCTATCTCGCCGCCAACGCCGTGCGCGGTGCCTATGGCAGCAAGCACCGCCAGTTCATGGAGCGCTACGATTTCATCGTGACGCCATCGACCGCGACGACGGCCTTCGACACCGGCCAGCTTTCGCCGCTCGACGATGACGGCCGCGCCTGGATGCAATGGACGCCGTTCAGCTTTCCGTTCAACCTCACCCAGCAGCCTGCAGCCAGCATCAATTGCGGGTTCACGAGCGACGGATTGCCGGTGGGGCTTCAGATCGTGGGCAGGATGTTCGACGACGCGGGTGTGCTCGCCGCCAGTGCCGCCTACGAAACCGCCGACCCGCACTTCGACAAGGTGCCGGCAGGGTTTTGAAACAGCGCCTTGTCATCCCCGGCGAGCATCGCCGTCAGGCGGTGCTCGGGAAGGGGATCCAACTTAGAGGGCACCGCGTTGTTCCCTTCCCTCGGATCGCGCTCACGCACGCTCCTCGCCGGGAATGACAATGGTGCGATCTGCGCTATCCTGCTCCTATGTCCCGTGAGATCCTGACCGTTGCAGAGATGTATGCCGCCGACCGCTTTGCGGCGGAGCATGGCGTGACGTCGCTGACGCTGATGGAGAACGCCGGCCGCGCTGTGGCGGACGAGATCTGCAAGCGCTGGAAGCCCAGACCCACCGCCGTGCTCTGCGGCCCTGGCAACAATGGCGGCGATGGCTTCGTGGTTGCGCGGCTGCTGAAAGAGCGCGGATGGGAGATCTGGGTCGAAACGCTTTCCGAGGTCGACACGCTGACGGGCGATGCCGCGCAGATGGCAAGGCGCTGGCATGGGAAGATATCGCATCTTTCCGAATCCAATCCGATGGCGGCGCTCTATGTCGATGCCCTGTTCGGCGCCGGCCTCTCCCGGCCGCTCGAGGGCGATGCACGCAGTTTTGTGGAGATGTCGAATCTTCTGCAGAGTGCGGTGGTCGCAGTCGATGTGCCAAGCGGGCTACATGGCAATACGGGCAAGCCGCTCGGCGATCGCTGTGTCGAAGCCGATCTCACCGTGACCTTCTTCCGCAAGAAGCCGGCGCATGTGCTGATGCCGGGGCGCGCGCTGTGCGGTGAGGTCGTCGTTGCCGATATCGGCATTCCCGATGCGGCCATCGGTGGCGCGAAACTGTTCGAGAACGGTCCCGACCTTTGGGACTATCCGTGGCCGAAAGCCGATGATCACAAATATGCGCGCGGGCACTGTGTCGTGGTCAGCGGGCCAGCGTATGCGACCGGAGCCGCGCGGCTTGCAGCGCGTGGCGCACTCCGGGTCGGGGCAGGGCTCGTCAGCGTGGCCAGTCCACCCGACGCGGTGGCCACCAACGCCGCGTCGCTCACCGCCATCATGGTCAAGCCATTCTCTGGAGCGGCGGGCTTAAGTGACCTTCTGAAAGACCGGCGCTTCAACGCAGTGGTCATCGGACCGGGCTGCGGTGTGGGCCAACCGACGCAGGAACTCGTCGCGGCCGTGCTTGCGAGCGAGGCGGCTGTCGTCCTGGATGCGGACGCGCTCACGTCCTTTCACGACGACCCGGCGGAATTGTTCCACCTCTTGCGCCAGCCCGCGGTCCTCACGCCGCACGAGGGCGAATTCGAACGCCTTTTCAAAGGTGTATTGGCGAACGCTCAGAATAAGCTTGAAGCGGCACGCGCCGCCGCCGCGATGGCTGGATGCACTGTGCTTCTCAAGGGGCCGGATACCGTCATCGCGACGCCCGACGGACTTGCCACTGTCAACACCCATGCGCCGCCGGCATTGGCGACCGCCGGTTCCGGCGATGTACTCGCAGGCTTCATCGGTGGTCTGATGGCGCAGGGACTCGATTCATACAAGGCGGCGTCAGCCGCCGTTTGGCTCCACGGGGAGGCCGCGTTCCAGTTTGGGCCTGGATTGATCGCGGAGGATCTGCCGGAAGCACTTCCGGCCGCTCTTCGCGCACTGAGGGACCGAACGGATGACCGACGTCACGATCCGCATGGCGGAGCGGGCTGACCTGCCCGTGCTGCTCGATATCTACAACCACTACATCCTGACCACACCCATCACCTTCGACATCGAGCCGCGCACACTGGCACAGCGGCAAGTGTGGTTCGAGCAGTTCTCGGCCACTGGCAAATACCGGTGCTTCGTCGCCGTGAGGGAGGGGAAACCAATCGGCTGGGCGTGCTCGGCGCAGTTCAAGGAGAAGGCGGCCTACGCCACGACCATCGAGACCAGCATCTATCTCGCACCCGATGAACATGGCCACGGACTTGGCCGGCGGCTCTATGAGATCTTGTTCGACGCGCTGAAAGACGAGGACATTCACCGTGCCTTTGCGGGGGTTACGCTGCCCAACGACGCGTCGGTTGGTTTGCACCGAGCGATGGGTTTCGAACACATCGGCACATATGCCGAGGTCGGACGAAAATTCGGACGATACTGGGATACGGGGTTGTTCTTCCGCCGGATGCGGCAGTCATAAATCTATCGCACAGGCCCGTTAGATCGCCCTGTCAAACGGTAACGGGGCAAAAATGACGGATATTGCGGCTTCTTCTGGGGGCTATCACGGCGCCGGAGCGCCAAAGCTCGACCACAAAACCAGCCCTGTCACGGCCATCGTATTCTTCGCGCTGCTCGCGGCCGGAATCGGCTATGGCGTGCACGGCCTCGTCGACGACATCCAGAGTGTCCACGAGACGCTGGCGCTCGGCGTTTTCGCGCTGCTGGGAATCGCGCTGCTGATCGCTTTGGGCTTCGAGTTCGTGAACGGGTTCCACGACACCGCAAACGCGGTCGCGACCGTCATCTACACCCATTCGATGGCGCCGGTGATCGCGGTCGTGTGGTCCGGCTTCTTCAATTTCCTTGGCGTGATGTTCTCCACCGGCGCGGTCGCCTATGGCATCGTCACCCTGCTGCCGGTCGAGTTGATCCTCCAAGTCGGCAGCGGCGCCGGCTATGCGATGATCTTCGCGCTCCTGATCGCGGCGATTGTTTGGAATCTCGGAACCTGGGCGCTTGGTATCCCCAACAGCTCAAGCCACGCGCTGATTGGTTCGATCATGGGCGTCGGCCTTGCCAACCAGCTGATGGCGCCGGCGGGGCAGGCGACATCGGGCGTCGACTGGGGCCAGGCGCTGAACGTCGCGCAGGCGCTGCTGTTCAGCCCGATCATGGGCTTTGTGTTCTCGGCGATCCTGCTGCTCGTGATGAAGTTCGTCATCCGCTCGCCCAAACTCTACGAAGAGCCCAAGACGAACGCGCCGCCGCCCTGGTGGATCCGCGGGATTCTGATCTTCACCTGCACCGGCGTTTCCTTTGCGCATGGCGGCAATGATGGTCAGAAGGGTATGGGCCTTATCATGCTCATCCTGATCGGCGCGGCGCCGACGGCCTATGCGCTCAACCGCACCATGCCTGACAGCGCGACGCCGGCCTTCATCCAGTCCACGGTCGCGGCGCAGAAAGTGTTCGCGGCCCATACCGGCGGCAACGCAGTGACGACGCCCGATCAGGCCCGTCACATCGTGGGCGACGCGTTGCGCGACAAGAAGCTCAACCAGCCACAAGTGTTTGCCGGATTGGCGACGCTTTCAGGCGATATCGCAAAGCAGGTTCGCAATTACGGCGCGATCTCCCACGTTCCGGCGGCCGCGACGCCGAACCTGCGCAACGACATGTATCTGACGGGCGACGCGATCCGTCTGCTTCCAAAGCAGGGCGCGAAATTCTCCGACGCAGAGACGAAAACACTGAAGGCCTATACTGGCGGTCTGCAGGCGGGAACCCGCTTCATTCCGCTTTGGGTGAAGGTCTGTGTCGCCATCGCATTGGGTCTGGGAACGATGGTTGGCTGGAGACGCATCGTCGTGACGGTCGGCGAGCGTATCGGCAAGACCCATCTGACCTACGCACAAGGCGCATCGGCGGAAATGGTCGCGGCGCTCACGATCGGCGCGGCTGAGGTTTATGGGCTCCCGGTTTCGACAACGCACATTCTTTCGAGCGGCGTTGCAGGAACCATGGCCGCGAATGGCTCGGGATTGCAGTGGAGCACGGTGCGCTCCATCGCGATGGCGTGGGTGCTCACGCTTCCTGCCGCGATGGCGATCGCCGGTGGGCTTTATTTCGTGCTTCGTCAGTTCGTCTGATCGAACACATCATTTTTGCGACACCGCCGGCGTTCGCGCCGGCGGTTTTTCTTGGAGCAAAATGAACTCGCTGTCACCGATGTTCAACGGAAGCGTCACCGTGAAGAAAAGGTCATGATGGATTGTCTCCTCATCGCAGCTCCATGCCGAGGGAAAGACAATGAAAGCATTCAAACGCGCGCTGATGGCCGCAACCGCGCTGTCCTTGATGGGATTTGCCGCGGATGCCGCGGATTTCGGAAAAGTCGGGAAGACGCTTCCCGCAAGCGGTCCCGTGCCCAAGGTGATTCTGATCTCGCTCGACGGCGCAGCGCCGCGCTTTATCGACAAATATATCGAGCCCGGCATGAAGGGCATCGCCTTGCTGCGTTCGGTTGGATCGCACGCAGCCCAGAACATCACCGCAACACCGTCGCTCACGGCCGTATCCCATCTCGCCATCGCGACGGGTTCCACGTCGGTGCACAACGACGTTCCCTCGAACACATTCCAGGCTGTGGCCGGTACGCTGTCGTCGAGCCTCAGCGGATTCGCCGCTCCGATCGGCGGCTATCAGATCAGTCCGCTTGGCCCGACGGAGAATCCCACGGCGAAGCCGTTGTGGATGACGCTTCGCGACGCCGGCAAAAACGTCGTGACGGCGACCTGGCCGGGTGGCGACGGCGCCAACATCGCGATCAACGGCACCACGGTGCAAACTGCTGTGCCGACCCGGACCGTTGAATATACGGTCCCATTCGGCGCTTTCGGTGGCATCGGCGCACAGGGTTTCGATCTGGCGTCCGCCGCATTCACCGCCGATCAGACCATCCAGGACGAATTGGCCACGGCCGGTCATCCTTCCTATAGCCCGGTCCAGACCGCGGCGGTCGAGACCATCTTCTGCGCGCCGGACACCGCTTCGTCCTGCGGTACGACCAACGGCTCGGGCCGCACGCTGCAGTACACGATGAAAGTCGCGGCGCTCGATACGACCGATGACGGCAACACCAACTACGACAGCCTGGTGTTCTATCGCGCGGAAGACGGGATCACCTCCGGCCCGTTCCACATTCCCTCCACCGGACCGGCCTACACCACGCCCGGACACTCGGCGCCGTTCTTCTTCGAGGGCAGTGGCGACGTGGTCGGCGCGGCCTATTACACCGTGCGTGTTGCACCCGACCTTTCGGCAGTCCGTTTCGCCCGCTATGGCGCAAACTTCATCCCGCGCAATGCCGCGGTCATCGGCGACGTCGATGACGTGGACGACCATGTCGGCTTCTGGAGGCCGCAGGACGATTTCCGTCTTCCGGAGCGCCTGTCGCCCGGGTTCACGAACTTCAGCGATGTCGAACTCGAAAACATGTTCGACGATCAGGTGAGAACCTTCATCGCCTATCAGACGCGCCTCGCGCTCCGCGCCATCGATCAGCATCCCGATGCCGATCTTGTGATGATCTATTTTGAAGAACCCGATGGCTCGAGCCACCAGTTCATGCTGACCGATCCGCGCCAGGCGACGAATCCGACCGATGCCACGACGATCGGATCGCATCAGGATCCGGTGAAGGTCCATCGCTACGAGACCCATATTCGCGAGGCCTATGAAACGGCCAACAATGCGGTCGATGCGATCATCCGTAAGGTCGGCACGAATATCGCCGGCACGCCGCGCAGCAACATCATGGTGGTGTCGGACCACGGCTTTGGGCCGTTCCATACCGCGGTGAGCGCAAACAACCTGCTGAAGGCGGCGCTGATCGCGAAGGGCTTCGATCCTTCGCTGATCAACACGGCCATCACGATCCGCACCAGCGGTCCGGCGGCCAATGTTTATGTCAATCTGGCCGGACGGGAATCGGGCGGAACGGTCGACGCCACGACGTATCAGGCGCTCGTGACCGCGATCTCGGATTACTTCCGCACTGCAACCGATCCCAATCCCAACTTCGATTATTCGCTCAGCAAGAAGCATATCTTCACCGACGTCATCGCGCGGCCGAGCGATTGCGGCCAGCCCGGCTTCTGCACCAGCCCGACCGTCGGCCAGGATCAGGGCGACGTCTTCGCCATGATGGCCGAAGGATATAATTTCGACGGAACGCAGAACCCCGGCGTCGCGCGTCTCGGCGATCCCGCTTACGATCCGTCGAGCAGCGTGTTCTCCGTCGCCAATTTCTACGGCGCCCACGGCAACAACCCGAACCTGCCCGATTTGAGCGCCAGCTTCTTTGCGGCCGGTCCGAACATCAGAGCGAACGTGGTCGTGAAGAAGATGCACAATGTCGACGTCGCCCCGACGATCGAAAAGATCCTGGGCGTAACCCCCGCACCCACGGTCGACGGCACCGCCGTGACGCAGATCTTGAGATAGCCTGCGGGAGCCGGTCTCCGGGCCATCCCGGAGGCCGGCTCGCTCCTCTCTGCCGCCTGCAAAAGTGACGACGACTGATCGGCCACGTTTCCGCGAAGACCTTGCGTGGTTACGACGCGGGCCTCGTGCGCGGGGTATTTAGGAACGGTTAATGGCCTTGGTTCTGCGGAATTTTATTAACTCCGGCGTGTGAGAATTACGCACGGAGGAATTGAACATTGCCGCGCACGCCCGATTGGCTAATACGATGGCTGACGCCTGCTGACTGCTTTGAGGCACGGCTTCGCCTTGAGCAGGTGCGCGCTGTCGCCAACAACAACAAATCCAGCGGTCTGCTAAATCCGCCGATGGCGATGATTCTCGCTCTCATCGATCTGCAATGGGCGAGCGTGCCGGTCGTTTGTACCTGGCTCGCGCTCACTCTCGCATCGATATCGATTATGATCATGGGCAGCAAGCGTGCGTTGGCGCGCGACTACACACCCGAAGATGCCGGACAGTTCACTGCGGACGTGCTGCTTTGTACGCTGCCGTTTCTAACCGTTTGGTCGACCATGGTCCTCTTCGTATGGGTTCCCGGCAATCCCATCAACAATGGGTTTTTGATAACATTTCTGTTTGCCAGCATGGCAGCTGGCATTCCTCAAACGGCGCAATGCCGACAAATCGCTCTTCCTGGGATGGCGATCGACTTACCTATTCTTGCAACGCACGTCATCACAGGTTCCATGGTGATGAATTGGTTGGGCCCAGTGTTGCAGACGCTTGCCGGCCTCCTGATCTGCGACCTCTCGTTTTCCTACGGCAAATCGTTTCGCGATCTTGTTAAGCAACGATTTGAAAAAGAAGAGCTTGCGCTACAGCTGACACGCAGCACCAAGGCGCTGGAGGAGGCCCTGTGCTCGGCCGAGAATGCCAATCATGCGAAAAGTGCGTTTCTCGCGAACATGAGTCACGAACTGCGCACACCGCTAAACGCCGTGATCGGATTTTCGGATTTGATCCGCCAGCGGATTTTTGGCGAGGTGCAACCGAAATACGCGGACTACGCGGAAGATATCCACAGAAGCGGAATGCATTTGCTGGGATTGATCAACGATCTGCTCGACCTGGCAAAGATCGAAGCCGGTAAACGCGAGCTCGAAGACACCGAACTTGATTTGTATTCCGTCGCGGCCACCGCGCTTCGCTTCGTTGAAACCCAAGCCGAGAAGTCTAAGTTGACGCTCTCTGTTGCGATCGAACGCAACTGCGGCCTTATCGCCGACGAGCGTGCCGCAATACAGATTCTCACCAATCTGCTTTCCAATGCGGTCAAGTTCACTCCGCAGGGAGGGACGGTAGCGGTTTTCGCACACCCCCTTGCCGATGGCGGGGTTGCGCTTGGCGTGAGCGACAACGGCACGGGAATGAGTGCTGAACATGTAATCACGGCGATGGAAAGGTTTGGCCAGATAAATCACAGGACGACGATAGAAGGACGTGGCACCGGGCTTGGACTGCCGATTATCAAAGCACTGGTGGAAGCTCAGGGCGGCACCTTCAAGATCGAAAGCGAGATTGGACACGGCACGCGAGCTTGGGGGGAATATCCACCATGGCGCGTAACACGCCGAAGGGTCGCCTGAATTGAGTTCCTGCACGGCTCGGGTGCAATGCCCTGACTCGGATCCTGAATAGCCTGACAGAACCGATCTCCCGGCGTCCCGAGGGCTGGCTCGCTCTTTCTGGCGCCCAATCCTGTGGACGTCCCGCGCCCGCGCCAAACCCCTAGCCACCCCCAAAAACCCCTGTTATAGGGGCGCCCTTCCAGGGGCGAGCCCGTTTGCCTCGGGATGGCCCGAAAGGCGGGCGTGGCGGAACTGGTAGACGCGCTGGATTTAGGTTCCAGTGACGCAAGTCGTGGGGGTTCAAGTCCCTCCGCCCGCACCAGCCTACGCTCCCGCTTCGCGGGAGCTTCGGCTCGGCAAGCCAGCGGGAGCGTAGGCTGCCACGCCGTAGCCCGAAGGGCGAAGGCGGGCTGGTGCAGAACTGATTTGATCAAGGACGTAAGCTATGCAGATCACCGAGACCGTTTCCGAAGGCCTGCGCCGCGAGTACCACGTGGTGGTGCCGCAGGGTGATCTGGACCAGAAGGTCATCGCGCGCCTGGAAGAGATGAAGCCGCGCATGCACCTGAAGGGCTTTCGCCCGGGCAAGGCGCCGGTTTCGTTCCTCAAGAAGCAGTTCGGCAAGTCCATGATGGGCGAGATCGTCGAAGAGGCGGTCAACGAGGGCAGCAAGAAGGCGATCGAGGACAATGCGCTGAAGCCGGCGTTCGCGCCGCAGGTCGAGCCGGTCGGCGCGATCGAGCAGGTGGTCGACGGTAAGGCCGATCTGGAATTCACGATCAAGATCGACCTGATGCCGGATTTCGATCTGGCCGATGTCTCCAAGCTCAAGATCGAGCGTCTCGTTTCCGAGGTCACGGACGCCGATGTCGATGAAGCCCTTCGCCGTCTGGCGGAGCAGTCGAAGACCTATTCGCCGCGCGAGATCGAGGAAAAGTCCGAACTCGACGACTCGGTGACGCTCGATTTCGAGGGCAGCATCGACGGCACGCCGTTCCCGGGCGGCAAGGCTGAAGACTTCAATCTGGTGCTTGGCTCGGGCCAGTTCATTCCCGGTTTCGAGGAGCAGCTCCTCGGCGTGAAGGCCGGCGAATCCAAAGACGTGAATGTGAAGTTCCCGGACGACTATCCGGAAGCCAGCCTCGCGGGCAAGGACGCGGTCTTTGCCGTGACCGTGAAAGACATCAAGAAGCCCGATCCGCTTGCCGTCGATGATGAGCTGGCCAAGCGCCTCGGGCTCGATTCGCTGGCGACGCTCAAGGATCGCGTGCGCGATCAGGTGAAGAGCGATTTCCAGCGCGCCAGCCGCCTGCACCTGAAGCGCCGCATTCTGGATGCGCTCGACAAGGAGCACAGCTTCCCGCTTCCGCCCGCGATGGTCGAAGGTGAGTTCAACGGCATCTGGAGTGCCGTCGAGACGGAACTGAAGCGCGAAGGCAAGACCGCGGCCGACGAGGGCAAGACTGAGGACGAGCTCAAGAAGGAATATCACGACATCGCCGAGCGCCGCGTGCGTCTCGGCCTCGTGCTGGCGCGGTTGGGCGAGCAGAACGGTCTCAGCGTCGCCAATGACGAGATGCAGCGCGCCATTGCCGCCCGTGCGCGCCAGTTCCCCGGCCAGGAACAGCAGGTGTTCGAGTATTATACCAAGAACCCGCAGGCCCAGGCCGAAATCCGCGCGCCGATTTTCGAGGACAAGGTGGTGGATTTCATCGCGGAGCTTGCCGACATCACCGACCGCAAAGTGGATCGCGAAACGCTGTTCCTCGATCCCGACGAAGCGGAAGAGAAGCTGAAGAGCGCTTAAGGCACTCAATAACCATTCGCGCCGTGTGGTGGTTAATCCGCCAGTGACGGCTTATATGGAACGTTGACAGCGCGCTCGGCTGCGCTCCAACCTCATTTCTCGAATCAGGAGGTTCCGTGAAGGACCCGCGCGACGTGTACATGAATACGCTGGTGCCGATGGTGGTCGAGCAGACCGCCCGGGGCGAGCGCGCCTACGACATCTACTCCCGTCTCTTGAAGGAGCGCGTGCTCTTCGTAACGGGCCCGATCGAGGATTACGGCGCGAGCCTGATTACGGCGCAGCTGCTGTTTCTTGAGGCAGAAAACCCCAAGAAAGAAATCTCGATGTACATCAACTCGCCCGGCGGCATCGTGACCGCGGGAATGGCAGTGTACGACACGATGCAATACATCCGCCCGGCGGTGCAGACCTATTGCGTCGGTCAGGCCGCTTCCGCAGCGTCGCTTTTGCTCTGTTCAGGCAAGAAGGGTGAGCGTTATGCGCTGCCCAATTCGCGCATCCTGGTCCATCAGCCCTCGGCGTCCTATTACGGCCAAGCGGCGGATATCGCGCGTCATGCGCAGGAAATCGTCAAGCTTAAGAAGCGGCTGAACGAGATCTATGCCAAGCACACCGGTCAGTCGGTGGAGGCGGTTGAAAAAGCGCTCGACCGCGATACTTATATGACCTCGGAAGAGGCGAAAGCTTTCGGGCTGATCGATACCGTGATGGAACGGCGCCCCGAAAACGCTGAGTCGAAGTCCTGAAATTGGACGGGCGCCTCAAAAATGGCGGAATTCCGGGGATTAAACAAATCTTGATCCGCTCGGCGCTAACGTGGTCGAATGAATCAGGGCAAAACCTGATCCGAATGGCGCAGTTCGTGCACATCGAAAACCGGTTGGGTCAATTGCGGTGTTTTAGGGACGGGCATCTGCCCGAAAGAGCCTATGAGTAAGGCCGGCGGCGGCGAGTCCAAGAATACGCTCTACTGCTCGTTTTGTGGCAAGAGCCAGCACGAGGTCCGCAAGCTAATTGCGGGCCCGACGGTGTTCATCTGCGATGAATGCGTCGAGCTGTGCATGGAGATCATCCGCGAAGAGAACAAGACCTCCTTCATGAAGTCGAAGGAAGGGGTTCCGAGCCCGCAGGAGATATTCAAGGTCCTGGACGACTACGTGGTCGGCCAGCAGCACGCCAAAAAGGTGCTCTCAGTCGCGGTCCACAACCACTACAAGCGCATCAATTCGGGCGGCAAGAATCAGGACGTCGAACTCGCCAAGTCGAATATCTTGCTGGTTGGCCCCACGGGTTGCGGCAAGACCCTGCTCGCCCAGACGCTGGCCCGAATCCTCGACGTGCCGTTCACGATGGCCGACGCTACGACATTGACCGAAGCCGGTTATGTCGGCGAGGACGTCGAGAACATCATCCTCAAGCTGCTTCAGAACGCCGATTACAATGTCGAGCGCGCGCAGCGCGGCATCGTCTACATCGACGAGGTCGACAAGATTTCGCGCAAGTCCGACAACCCGTCGATCACACGCGACGTATCGGGCGAGGGTGTGCAGCAGGCCCTTCTGAAGATCATGGAAGGCACCGTCGCGAGCGTCCCCCCGCAGGGCGGCCGCAAGCATCCCCAGCAGGAGTTCCTGCAGGTCGACACGACCAACATCCTCTTCATCTGCGGCGGCGCGTTTGCCGGCCTCGAGAAGATCATTTCCTCGCGCACTAGCGGCACCTCAATGGGCTTTGGCGCCACGGTGCGCGCTCCGGACGAGCGCGGCACGGGCGAGGTTCTGCGCGAAGTCGAGCCCGAGGATCTGCTCAAATTCGGCCTGATCCCGGAATTCATCGGCCGTCTGCCGGTGCTCGCGACCTTGGGCGATCTCTCCGAGCAGGCGTTGATCGAAATCCTCACCCGCCCCAAGAATGCGCTCGCCAAGCAGTATCAGCGCATGTTCGAGATGGAGAACGTCAAGCTCCGGTTCCAGGACGAAGCGATGCATTCCATCGCCCGCCGCGCCATCGCGCGCAGGACTGGCGCTCGTGGACTGCGCTCGATCATGGAAAACATCCTGCTCGAGACGATGTTCGAACTCCCCACGCTTAACGGCGTGCAGGAGGTGGTGATTACAGCGGATGTGGTCGATGGCCGCGCCCGCCCGCTATACACCTACTCGGACAAGGGAATGCCCCGCGAGCAGACGGCTTCCTGAACCGCCATCGTTCCGGCGCGTTATTCCCAGTCGCAAAATCTCGTCCGACCGGCCGGTAGAGTTACTAAACCTTGAAACCTAGGTTCCGAAGGCCCACCTTTGTTCCCGGAGTCGGCCCATAAGGGCGACTTAATCAAGGTTTCGTACGCCCATTCGGGGTATGATGCCTTTTCAACCGGACCGCCCCAAGCGTCCGGACAGGAGAAAAACATGACGGATTCCGTTGTAAGTACCCCTAAGGGCGATACGGGCAGCTCGGTCGCGTCGGTTCTGCCGCTTCGCGACATCGTCGTATTCCCGCACATGATCGTGCCGCTTTTCGTCGGGCGCGAGAAGTCTGTGCGTGCGCTCGAAGAGGTGATGAGCGAGGAAAAGCAGATTCTGCTTCTGACGCAGAAGAACGCGTCGGATGACGACCCGTCGACCGACGGACTGCACACCATCGGCACGCTCGCAACCGTGCTGCAGCTTTTGAAGCTGCCCGACCAGACTGTGCGCGTGCTCGTCGAGGGCAAGTCGCGCGCAAAGGTCACCGATTTTCTGCCGCGCACCGATTTCTTCCAGGCGAACATCGAACGCATTCCGGAGAATGTCGGCGAAGCGCGCGAGACCGAGGCGCTGATCCGCACGGTCAAGACCAATTTCGAGCAGTACATCAAGCTCAACAAGAAGATCCCGGCGGAGACGCTCGCCTCGGTCGCACAGATCGACGAGCCGGCGAAGCTTGCCGACACAGTCGCCTCGCATTTGTCGGTGAAGATCTCCGATCGTCAGGCGCTCTTGGAAACGCTGAACACGGCGGAGCGGCTGGAGAAGGTGCTTTCGCTGATTGAAGGCGAGATCGGGGTGCTTCAGGTCGAGCGCAAGATCCGCTCGCGCGTGAAGCGCCAGATGGAGAAGACGCAGCGCGAATACTACCTGAACGAACAGCTCAAGGCGATCCAGAAGGAGCTGGGCGAGGGCGAGGAAGGCCGCGATGAGCTCAACGAGCTCGAGACGCGCATCCGCAAGACCAAGCTCTCGAAGGAAGCGCGCGAAAAGGCGATGGCCGAAGTGAAGAAGCTTCGCTCCATGAGCCCGATGTCGGCGGAAGCCACGGTCGTGCGGAACTATCTCGACTGGATGCTTTCGCTCCCGTGGGGCAAGAAGTCGAAGGTCAAGAAGGATATCGCCGCCGCGGAACAGGTCCTGCACGACGATCATTACGGTCTCGAGAAGGTCAAGGAACGCATCCTCGAATACCTCGCCGTGCAGCAGCGCGCCGGCAAAATGAAGGGGCCGATCCTGTGTCTCGTTGGGCCTCCGGGTGTCGGCAAGACCTCGCTTGCAAAGTCGATCGCGAAGGCGACCGGCCGCGAGTACGTCCGCATGTCGCTTGGCGGCGTGCGCGATGAAGCGGAAATCCGCGGTCACCGCCGCACCTATATCGGCTCGATGCCCGGCAAGGTCATCCAGTCGATGAAGAAGGCGAAGTCGGCGAACCCGCTGTTCCTGCTGGACGAGATCGACAAGCTCGGTGCCGACTGGCGCGGCGACCCTTCGAGCGCGTTGCTCGAAGTGCTCGACCCGGAGCAGAACCACACCTTCAACGACCACTACCTGGAAGTCGATTTCGATCTCTCGGACGTGATGTTCATCACTACGGCCAACACGCTGCACATGCCGCAGCCGCTGATGGACCGCATGGAGATCATCCGCATCCCCGGCTACACCGAGGATGAGAAGGTCCAAATCGCGAGGCGCCACCTCATCGAGAAAGAGATGAAGGCGCACGGTCTGAAGGACGCGGAGTGGAGCATCACCGATGGGGCGCTCCACGACCTGATCCGCTACTACTCGCGGGAAGCGGGCGTGCGTAACCTCGAGCGCGAGATCGCAAACCTGACCCGCAAGGCGGTGAAGGAGATCGTCTCCGGCAAGACGACGAAGATCGAAGTCACGTCCGAGAACCTCGGCACCTATGCCGGCGTTCGCAAGTTCCGCTTCGGCGAGATCGAAGGCGAGGATCAGGTCGGCGTGGTCACCGGTCTGGCGTGGACCGAGGTCGGCGGCGACACCCTGCAGATCGAGGCCGTCATGCTGCCCGGCAAGGGCCGCATGCAGACGACCGGCAAGCTCGGCGACGTGATGAAGGAATCGATCGACGCGGCGCGCTCCTATGTGCGCTCCAAGGCGACGAGTTTCGGCATCAAACCGCCGACCTTCGACAAGGTCGATATCCATGTGCACGTGCCGGAAGGCGCGACGCCCAAGGACGGCCCCTCGGCCGGCGTGGCGATGGCGATATCGATCATCTCCGTGTTCACCGGTATTCCGGTGCGCCGTGACGTGGCGATGACGGGTGAAGTCACACTACGCGGCCGCGTGCTGCCGATCGGTGGATTGAAAGAGAAGCTGCTCGCAGCGCTTCGGGCCGGCATCAAGACGGTGCTGATCCCCGACGAGAACGAGAAAGATCTCGCGGAAATCCCCGACAATGTGAAGTCGGGCCTGACGATCGTGCCCGTGAAAACGGTGGGGGAGGCGCTGAAGGTTGCACTCGCGCGCCAGCCCGAGCCCATCGACTGGGTCGAGCCGCCGGAAGTGGTGACGTCTTCCGCGGCGCTCCGCGACAGCGACGCCGACGCGGTGGTCACGCACTAAGCACCTGACATCGACGAGAAGGCGGGCCCTTGCGGCCCGCCTTTTCTTTTGCGGTATTGAACCGGGACCGCCACGACCCTATCGTTTGGCGCTGTCTCCTGGTCCGGGCAAATTGAAAACCGTCATCGTCGATAATGATACGCTGTGCATTACCTTCACGCCCGGGGACACCGACACAGCCGTCGTCACCTTCTCAGGCATAGGATTGGCTGTCGGAGATACTCCGCAGGAGGAGTTTGTCAAAACGCAGCAAGGTGCCGTTCATGCCCAGTTCTTCGTCATCGACAAAGCCCGGTCCTGGTACAACGCGACGGCTCCGGATATCGTTTCTCATCTGACGCCGCTTCTTCCCCGCTATCGAAAGGTCGTCACCCTCGGCAACAGCATGGGTGGGTTCGGCGCGGCCTATTTCGCGTTCCGTCTGCCGAATTGCCGGGCGGCCATTTCCTTCGTCCCGCAATTCTCGGTGCGCCGCGCTCTTGTTCCAAAGGAAAGGCGTTGGCGTGAATACCGCACCAAGATAGGCGCATGGACAGTGCAGCACGCTATGGAGCAGGCGAACGACGATCCCGAGCTGTTGTTGTTCTTCGGCGCGCAGGAACCGCGCGACCTGGAACACCTCACGCTCTTTCAGCGGCATGCCACAAAGCGGACGTCCATATTTGTGCTTGAAGAAACGCGGCACGGTGCTGCGCGATACTTGAAACAGCACGGCCAGCTGCGGCCGCTTCTGGACACCGTCATTCTCAGGGATGAGGGGGCGGAGGGCGTCGAGCGGCTTCTGAAACACCATGACGTTCCACACACATTTTGGACAGGTTCTGCTGCATCGCAGCAATGAATTGCGCCTCTGTCCTATGCGATTCGGACCTGGATTCTGTGAAAATTCCAGTGATTCCCTCGGTTATTCGCTTTCGAGCGTGCCGGACAGGCCCTAATGTTGCCCAACCGGGAGGCGAATCGTGGCCCGGGCGTTCGGGCAGGCGTTGGCACCAAAGGAGACCCATATGAACAAAAACGATCTGATCCAGAAATTGTCCGACCAGACAGGCCTGTCGAAGAACGACTCCACCAAGGCCGTCGAGGGTGTGTTCGCGATTATCGAAGCGACACTGAAAGCCGGCGACGAAGTGCGCCTTACGGGCTTCGGCGTGTTCGCCGTGTCCCAGCGCGCCGGCGGCAAGGGCCGCAACCCGCAGACCGGCGAAGAAATCACCATCAAGCCGTCCAAGCAGCCGCGCTTCCGCCCCGGCAAGCAGCTCAAAGACGCTCTTAATTAGTTTCGCCACGGCGCAAGCACGGTGTGAACCGGCACGGCGGTCTGAGAGATCCGCCTTGTCGTGATGTAACCGCGCTTGCGCAGATGCCGGATGGCGGTCTGCACGGACGATTTCGAGAGACCGGTCTCGACCGCTAGCGTCGAAAGGCTGACCTGAAGCCGTCGGCCCGGTCCGCCGCTGTCCTGCCAGAGTTTCACGAACACGACGAACGACGAGGGTGCGCGGTCATGGCCGATCAGGTCGGGCATGAGCGTTTCCACGATGTAGTCGTCGAGGGGTACTTTGCGAACCATTGCTATAGTAAGCGCCGGGACCCTTGAGCGCGCAAGTGCGTCAAGCCTTCAATGGTGTGGCCGATCGAGGAGACGCCGCCGTGATCACCCATCTCAAATTCATGAGCATTCCGGTTCAGGACCAGGATCGCGCGCTCAAATTCTATACCGAGAAGCTCGGCTTCAAGGTTGCGACCAATCAGGAGATGGGGCCCGGCAGGCGCTGGATCGAGCTGCGCATCGACAAGGCCCCGACGCGCGTGGTGCTGTTCACGATGAACGGGGAGGAGGGACGCATCGGCACCCGCATGAACTGTTCGCTCGCCTGCGACGATGTCGATGCGACCTACCGCCAGCTCTCCGAGCGCGGCGTCGAGTTTCTGGGCCCGCCGCAGAAGCAGCCCTGGGGCAGTTTCGTCATCATGAAAGACTCTGAAGGAAACCAGTTCGTGGTCGGCTCGGACTGAGACGCGGTCAGGATTCGCGCGGCGGTTCCTTACGGATCACGTAGACCTGATAGGCGACCGCGTCCCACGAATTGTGGATTCCGGTGAACAGCAGCAGAAGCGCTGCGGCACCGACGCCGAACAGCGCTAGGTCCGGATGCGCGAAGCTCAACACACCTGATCCGAGCAGCACGCCGTAAGCCAGGAACGGGAGCAGGACGTGGAACGTCCGGTCCTCCCAGTCCATCTGATAGACCCGTTGGCGGCTCATCCGCCGCACCGGCAACGCCATGTAGATGAGGCCACACAATCCGGCTAGGCTCGCCGCCCAGATGGCGAAGATGGGGTGCGGCCACGGCACCCGCACCAGCGCCGCCACCAGAAGGCTGGCGCTGAAATGCACGACCGTCGGTGTGGCAAAGGCGCGGCCTGCTTCGGCCGTTCCGGGCGTCGGCCTTTCCGCCATGAGTGTCATGACCACAAACTGCAGGCCGATCAGCGCGCCGGCCGCCGAACCCACGATCACGTAAAAGCTGTCCCATTCGCTCAAAGCGGACATGCCTTAGACCCCTTCCCCTCGACCGGCCCCGCGCCGTATAAGCCGCCCCTCAAAGGGCGGTTAGCTCAGTTGGTAGAGCATATCGTTTACACCGATAGGGTCGGCGGTTCGAGCCCGTCACCGCCCACCAGGCTTCGCACGCGAAGTGAGAGAAGGCTGCCGCGCCGTAGCCCAAAGGGCGGAGGCGGGCCGGTTGCCGCGAGCTACGGCTCGGCGAGCCAGCCTGCACCGCACAACACGCCGAAAATTCATCCGCCCGCCAGTTTTGCTGCCAGACTGTCATGCGCCGCCTGCCACGCACGCGCTTCCGGACGCTGTTTGAGCGCTATCCAGCCTCCCGCGCTCCTGAGCGAATCCGGGGTCGCTTCGTAGTAGGGGATCGCGAAGAGATTCTGAACGCGCTTGTCGTAGGCCCGCGTGAACCAGTAGAGCGCTTTCGTGATGTCTCCGGCGGCCAGATAGAAACTTCCGATATCGGTTTCGTCGAAAACGAAAATCGGAAACTGTTTCGCGAGTCCGTCTGCCAGCGCGTGTGCTTCGCCGATATGGTCCATGGCGACTGCATTTTCCAACGCGCAGCCGCGTGATGCGCCGGGTTCGTCGAGCGCAAGTAGCCGGCCGATAAGGATTTGCGCATCGCGCACATGCTTCAATCCGGCATAGGCCGAACAAAGTGTGTAGAGCGTGAGCTTGCGATCAGGCCGAAGTGCAAGTGCATCGTTGGCCGCTGAAGCCGCATCGGCATACCGCCCGCGCAGCGTGTACCTTGCAGCGAGGTTGTTCAGATCCACGAATGCCAGGGGGTCCAGCCGTATTGCGTCCTGCAGGGCTGCAGACTCCTGTTCGGGGAAACCCATAGTGCCGTAATAGAAGCTCAGCCCGCGCAGCGTGAAGACGCTGTTCGGGTTGGATGCCTGCAATTCGCCCGCGTCGCGGGTTGCGCTCTTCCAATCCCATTTCATCAGCATCAGGCGAAGATGCGAGGACAGCGCATCGAGATTGTGCGGATCGAGCGCGAGCGCCTTATCGAGGGCTTCGCCCGCCGCCACGAGGAGGTCCGCGCTCCGGTTCTGAAACTCGGCCATATGGATATAAGTGCGCCCAAGAGCTGCATAGGCGGGAACGAAGTCTGGCTGGGCAACGGTAATCTTCTTGAGCAATCCTGCGGCGCGGGTATCGCCCTCGGTCGTCTTCAATGCGACGAACGACTGGGCTTGGAGATATTGCCGATAGAATTCGGGATTGACCGGTGCGCGGATGGGCGCGCCCACCAGCGGTCCGTGCGTCAGCGACGCAGTGATTTCACGCGCGATCTCGTCCTCAAGCGTGAGGATATTGCTCAGATCGCGGTCGTAGGTCTTCGACCAGATGTGATAGCCACTACTGGCGTCGATGAGTTGGGCAGTGATGCGAACGTGCTTGCCATCCTCGCGCACGCTGCCCTCAAGAACCGCACGCACATTCAGCGCGCGCGCGATCGCGCGAATATCTTCGCTCTTGCCTTTGAAAGCGAAGCAGGACGTACGCGCCGCGACACGCAGAGCCGGGGCGTTCGCGAGTTGGTTCAGCAATTCTTCCGATATGCCGTCGCTGAAATAGTCCTTGGAAGGATCGCCGCTCATGTTCGTGAATGGCAGCACAGCGATGGATGTACGGGGCGGCGGCGGAGGGGGAGCTGGTTCGGCACTCGGCCTAGAGCGCGAAGCCGGCCTCGACAGTCCGGGCAACAAGCCCAACTGCAGCCCGATCTCCACAGTTGTGAGCGCGGCCGCTACGCCGAGGAAGACCAGGAGTACGATGTGGGTCGTCGTCCACGATGCGGCCGGCGCGACCTGCTCCGGGTATTGGGCTGGCATCACGTGCCACGAGATCCAGAGCGTTAGTGGAAAACCAACGATTGCCGCCACGATGAGCGCCTTCAGGACCCAGTCGGGCGCCCCGAACGCAGGCAACGCGATGGATGCGGCCTGCACAACCACCCATGCCGCCACGCCGTAAGCCGTTGCAGCCCGGTCGATTTTCCGTCGCCTTATCTCTGCAATGAGCTTTTGCAACGGGCCGTCCCAATGTTGCGGGTGCGATACTAAGTTCCAGTCGTGTGTTATGCTAGAGTCGCGCAGGCGTCGCGGCAGCCCGTCTGCTTGGGCTTTTTCAGGGGGCAATCATGTCCGAATCGCGTCGCGATCTGTTCAAGCTTTCCGTCCTCGGCGCAGTGGGGTTGTCGTCGTGTACCGGCTTCCCACGAGAGCCCGATACCGGCACGCCGAGTCTCACTCCGAAACGGGACACGGTTGTGAACCAGGGCGATATATTCGCGTTCGGAAAACTGGACGATAGCGCCCCGAAGTACTGGTTTCTTCTTCAACGGTTGTCGGGAGATAATGCTTTTGCTGCGTACTATGTCGAGGGTGCCTATGACGTAAAGCCAGAGGTCATCACGGCTACCTGCATTTCTTCGACCTGGAAGTGGGCCCTGGTCCCTGCCGGTAAGACCATCACCATAACGGGCAGTAGCGGCGCGGGTGATGGCGCCTCGACAATATCAGTAGGGGCAAACTCGATCATCAGCCGTGACCTTCTGACGACCTTTCTTTCCGGCAGTACCGAATGTGCCATGTCCCAGCGCTCCTGGAGTGAGATCAACCGGGTCTAGGCAGTGAGGGAATGAGTTCGATCCTGACTTCCCGCGAAGTCGTTTTCGTCGTCAAGCTTTCCAAATTCTGCAATTTGCGTTGCGCCTACTGCTACGAGCACGGTGAACTTCACGTCCGCGACACTATGCGGTCTGAAACAATCCAGGGTCTGTTCACCGATATTGACAGGCTCGGCGATCATCTGCTGAGCCTCGATATCACGCCGAATTTCTTTTTTGTCTGGCACGGCGGCGAGCCGTTGCTGCTTTCGCCGGAGTTCTACCGGAACATCGTGGACATGCAGCAGAGGAACATCCGCAGGTTCTCTTACCGCAACGGAGTGCAGACCAATCTTCATAGCGTCAACCAAGAGTCGCTCGCCCATGTCCTGGATTCAGGTTGGGACCTCGGTGTGTCGATCGATTTCGCCGGCGGCGCCAGAGTCAATGCCGCTGGGCGCTGCTCCAATGCGCCCGTTATCGCCGCGGCGGAACGATTGCGCGCATCGGGAGGGCGCTTCGGCGTGATCTCGGTTCTGGGAACGCACAATTGCGATACACTTACCGCCGCCTATGACTGGGTGGCCGGGACGGCAGAAAGTTGGCGCATCCTGCCCGTCTTTACGGGCGGGCCAGAGGCCGGGATATCTCGACTAAAGCTGCCGGAAGAGGCAGTGGTCCGCGTGTTCCTGGATATACTGGAGCATCGTGCCAAGTCGCCAAAACATATTCCCGTTGCACCGCTTGACGAATACATCAAGGACGCTGCGCTGAAGATCGCGGGCGAGCGTGCGGGCGCCGGCAATTTTGCACGCGATCTGCTCGACAACATCTTCGTGGTCAACGTGAACGGTGACGTCTTCACACGCCCGTTCGCCTACGATGCCGCACACTGCCTTGGAAATATCGGCTGCGTATCCATGATCGAGATGATCGCGGGCGAAACATACCGCGCGTGTCAGCGCGCCGTCCGTCTCCGAAAAGAACGCAACTGCCTGCAGTGTGATTTCGAAGGGTTCTGCGACACCACGCCCATGCATGAACATGGTTCCGTGGACGGAGCCGGCCGCTGCTTTGTCCACCGCCGTGCGATCGGGGAGATTGAAGCCGCACTTCGCGGTGCGGGCGTAGACCGTGCCACTATCGGAGAATGGGCGCGCGAATCATCGGCCACGGCGTCGGGTGCGACGATCGGGGTATAACGGCCAAAGGCTTTGCTGCGCGACGCCTCATTACAAAGCTTCTGAGCCTGCCTTCGCTTTGCGACGGTTCGGTGCCAAGCTTGGGTTCCAACATTCTGGGGGGCGTAGATGCGACCGCTAGTTCTTGTGACGCTGATGCTGGTATTGGGAGGCTCTTCGGCGCTCGCGCAGGACATGGACGATATGGCGGCGCCGGCTCCGGATCAGAAATCGGAGGATGCAAAATTCGTCGCCTACGATCAGAAGGTCATCGCGTTCACCCATGCCGAGATCGTCGATGGTACGGGGGCGGCGCCAAAATACGATCAGACGCTGATCGTCAGCGACGGCCGCATCGCGGGTCTTGGTGGGCATGTGCGGGTGCCGAAGGATGCGACGGTCATCGATGCGCGCGGCAAGACGTTGCTGCCGGGGTTCGTGATGGTGCACGAACATCTGTTCTACCCGATGGGCAGGGCCAATTACGGCTCGATGCACTACACCTTCCCGCGCCTCTATCTCGCGGGCGGTACGACGACGGCGCGCACCGGCGGTTCGATGTCGCCCTATGGCGATATCAATCTCAAAATGATGATCGACAAAGGCGAGGCCATCGGTCCTGATCTCGACGTGACCGGGCCTTATCTCAATGGACCGGGATTTCCGGTGCCGGACGTCCACGTGCTGACCGGTCCCGAGGACGCGACGAAGACGGTGAATTACTGGGCGAACGAGGGCTCGACCTCGTTCAAGGCCTATATCGATATCACGCGTGCCGAACTGAAGGCCGCGATCGAGGCCGCGCACGCGCGCGGGACGAAGATCACCGGTCATCTCTGCTCCGTCACCTATCGCGAGGCGGCCGAAGCGGGGATCGACAACCTCGAACACGGCTTCGCGGTGATGACCGACTTCAACAAGGACAAGAAGCCGGACGAGTGCCCTCAGGGCTCGCAACAGGCGCTCGCCAGCCTCGACGAGAACAGCTCCGAAGTGAGATCGCTGATCGATCTGCTGATCGCAAAGCATGTCGCGCTGACTTCGACGCTGACGGTGTTCGAGACCTTCACACCCGGCCGTCCCAAGGCGCCGGAGCAGGCGCTCGCCATGCTCATCCCGCAACTCCGCAAGCAGTATGAGGATGTGTGGTCGAAATCCGCGGGCAACGAGCGGATGAAACCTTATGTCACGATCTTTCCAAAGCTGATGAAGCTCGAGAAGATGTTTGTCGATGCCGGCGGCACACTGCTCGCCGGAACCGATCCCACCGGCTATGGCGGCGTGATCCCGGGCTTCTCCGGCAAGCGCGAAGTCGAACTTCTCGTCGAAGCAGGCTTCCCGTTTCCCCAGGCGCTGAAAATCGCAACCCTCAACGGCGCACGCTATCTCGGTCGCGACAAGGACGTCGGCTCGCTGGAGCAGGGCAAACGCGCCGATATCGCGGTGATCGAAGGCGATCCCTCAAAGACCGCGAGCGCCGTCGAAGCCATGCCGCTCGTCTTCAAGAAAGGTGTCGGCTACGACAGCGCGAAAATCTTCGACGCCATCAAGGGGCAGGTGGGGCTTTACTAGTTGCCCCATCAACGCTGCCCGTGATCGATTGTCACGTGGGCGCGCGTGCAGGCCGGCGGACGGCTCTCAATTTTCCACTGCTTGAGCCGCCGCAATAGAATGTGTCGCTGCCATTCGACTCCAGCCCCGATACGGCGATGCCGGGAGGCATGTCGAGCTGTTCCAAAACCTCGCCGCTCCGCGGATCGATCCGGCGCAATTCGCTTTGATCGGCTTCCAGGGTGCCGTGCCACATTTCGCCGTCCACCCAGGTGACGCCGGTGACGAAGCGGTTCGAGTTGAGAGTGCGAAGGATCGCGCCGGTCTGCGGATCGACCTGATGGATTTGACGCTTGCGATGCTGACCCACCCAGAGCGATCCCTCCGCCCACGCCATACCGGAAGCGCCTTCCGGCGCGGGGATAGTGGCGACCACGGCTCCGGTCTGCGGATCGACCTTCTGAATGCGGTCACCGGAAATCTGGAATAGGTGCCGGCCGTCAAAGGCGGTTCCCGCATGTGCGGGGACATTGAGCTTTCGGACTGTCTTGCCAGTGTCGGGCTCGATCGCGTCCAGCGTATCCCCGGTCGCTATCCAGACATTGCTGCCATCATAGCTTACGCCATGGACGTGGCTGACCCCGGGAAAAGGGCCGTACTCTCGAACGATGGTTGCGGCAGCTCGCTTCATGGCCGATCCTCTGTGACCGTTGTTCATTCAACGCGGTCACTCTATCCGGCGGACAATGCGGTCGGGAGTAACAAGGTTGTCGGGAAACCGGGCACCGGCGGCGTCATCCAACGGCGTGCACGGCCGCGGCCGAGCGCCTGCACTTTGCCGTCCGTCGCGAGATCGTCAAGCGCGCGCTGTACGGTGCGCTGACTCGCGCCGAGCGCCAGCGCCATCGCCGAACTTGACCACGCTTCGCCATCCGCCAGCAGCGCCAGCACGGTCGCATGCGCTTCGTCCGCCAATGGCGCCAGCACGGCCACGTCGCGGCCACGGCGCGGCGAAAGCACAAATCCATCCTTGCTCGCTTCTATGCCGGCTGCCGCATCGAGCGCCTTACGCAATCGGCTGATCTCCACGCGCAGCCTTGCGCGGTGCGATTCATCGGTGTGCCTGGCGCCGAACGCGTGCGCGAGCAGTGCCGCCCGGGACACGTCGCCGGGCCACGCTTCGGCCAGCGCGCGGACCAGCGAGAACAGGACCGGGCGGGTCTCCAGCGGGATTACTTTTCCTTCGTGGGATATGACGCGCCGGCAGGCATCGACGACAAGCGTCTTCGACCTCAGCAAAGGTTCGATGTCGTCGAGCTGCAGCGTTCGCGCCCTGCCGTGCGCAATGAGCCGTGCCGCGGGCGCATCGAGGATTTGCGTGGCGCTTTCGACTTCGGCTCCGAGTGAGACAATGCGGGCCTCACGTGCGGAGCGCTCGGCGCGCGCCAGGGCCGCGCGCGCGGCGCTGATCCGTAGTCGCCTGATGGCGATGCCGGCCACGACCAACTCGAAAGCGGCGCGCGCCGCCGTCGGAAGCGGTCCGGGATCGAAGTCCTCGATCAGGCGCTCGGTTTGATCAAGCCGCCCGATCAGGAGCAGGCGCCGGATGGAGAGATAGCGCGCATATGCGGCGTTCGCGAAGTCGCCGTTTCGCTCAAGAACGTCATGCGCCGCATCGAGCGCCTTCACCGGCCAGGTGAGATCGCGCGAGACCAGCGCGATCTCCGCTTCGGCGACCGCGCAACGCGCTCGCGCGACCGGCTCTTTCGGTCCCAAGACGCACGCGGCACGCCGCAGCAGCGCCCTCGCTCTGACAAGATCGCCCAGCTGCGCCATGGCGATGCCGCGCAGCGCCAATGCCGGCGCATCGTCCCGCAGGGCGATGAAGTTCAGTGCCCCAAGCGGATCGCCGGCAGCCAGCGCGCGTCCCGCGGCGGTGATCAGGGAGTCCATAGAAATCCCGACACACTTGTCACTCCCGGCCGTCCGATGGCCGACGTTAGATTTAACCCACGAACAAACCCCGGCAAGCCGATACGCAGTGCGAACAGGCACCCGGGACATCTAAAGGAGAGAAAAGATGACGAACCATATGATTTCTACGCGTGAAAAATGGCTGGATGCGCGGCTCGACCTGCTCGCCGCCGAAAAAGACCTGATGCGGCGCAGCGACGAGGTCGCGCGGCTGCGCCGGCAGCTCCCCTGGGTTCGCATCGACAAGGCCTATGTTTTCGACGGGCCCGATGGCCCGCAGACGCTCGCCGATCTGTTCGATGGCCGCAGCCAGCTTCTGGTGCAGCATTTCATGCTCAAGCCGGGCGCAGAACAAGGCTGCAAGAGCTGCTCCTACATGGCCGACCACACCGACGGCATGAACGTGCATCTGGCGCATCGCGACGTCACCTTTGTGGCTATCTCGCGAGCGCCGCTCGCGGAGATCGATCGCTTCCGCCGGCGCATGGGATGGCAATTCAAATGGGTGTCTTCGCACGGCACCGATTTCAACTATGACTTCCGCGTCAGCTTCACGCCCGAACAGATAGCCAAAGGCCGGATCGAATATAATTTCGGTCAATGGCCGATGACAGGCGAAGAGTGGCCCGGCGTCAGCGCCTTCTACAAAGATGACGCTGGTGATGTCTTTCACACTTATTCAGCCTATGGCCGCGGCGTGGAGGTGATGATGGGGACGTACCGGATGCTCGATCTGATGCCGAAGGGACGCGACGAGGAGAGTCTGACCCACAAGATGGAATGGGTGCGGCACCACGACCGCTACGAGCCGCAAACGCCGGCGAAGCCTGCGCCAGCAGCCAGTTCCAATCACAACGCGCGTGCATGAGGCGACTGGCTATGATCACGGCTCACACCAAAGAAGCTTTGATCGGCGCACCTGCCGGGGGCGAGCATGCCGCCTCCGGCCTGGGCGTCTGGCTCAGCCTCGCTGCCGCGCCGACCTTCGCGGCCATGGCCGTGTGGACGCAATTCTTCAGCAGCGATCCGCATGCGATCTGCATGGCAATGCAAGACACATCGCCGATGAGCGGCATGACCATGATGTATCTGCTGATGGGCGCGTTTCATCTGTCGCCTTGGCTGAAGCTTATCCCGACAGGACGATTCGGTGCGGACGGCAATCCAGGATCGGCTTCAAGGCGTCTATGACCCGGTCGACGTCGAGGCGCCATGGCGCGTGGCGCACGGTATGCGGCGTTAGCGGCGCCGTGTTTGCATAGAGATAGGTCGAGCAGCCGTTCGTCACTTCCTCGGCAAGGAACAGATCGATGGGGATGTCGGCGCCGCAGAGCTTGACCATGTGCGGCGCGTCCGCGAGAAACATGGCGGTATAGAATGCCGAACCTTCGCAGCCGACGACGAAATCGGCCTCAGCAAATTTGGCGATCTGTTCTGCGAAGGGGAGCGTCTCTGGATAGACGATCTCCGCATCGAATTCATCGGCCAAGCGGCGCTCCAGTTCGTCCTCATCCTTCGCCCAACGCATCTCGGTGCCCAGCTTCGGTGCGAACTTGGCACGGGAAAGATAGACGATTTTTCCCTTGATCCTCACGTCGGCCGGCTCCTGCACATGGCGATAGGCGTCGGGATAGACGCGCCCCTTGAATTCGTAAGCGGCGTCCTGGCCGCGAAGCTCGCCCACCGAAAGCGGGGCGTTCACGATCGTCACCCGCTCCGGCGCGATGCCGAATTGCGTCAGGATGTTCTGAAAGGGCCGGTAGAGTTTCCCATGGGGCTTACCGGACAGAAAAACGATCGGATCTCTCGAATTCGCGACTTCGTCGCTCAGCAGGCGCGACAAGCTCTCCAGCAGGAAGTGACCAAAGTTCGGGAAGAAATAGCCTCCGAACCACGCGCGCTCCAGATGGGATTCTGCCGGACCATCGAACGGCTCGGGCGCGATCGATTTCGCAAGGCTCTCGCTTCCGTAGAAGCGGCGAAGCGCGAGGCGCGGCAGGCGGCCGTCGCCGCCGGCAGCGCGGCCGCTATGACGGATCCTGTCGTGCGGGAACAGCGGTGCAAGCGTCTGGTTCCGCAAGCTCCAGGTCTCGGGCAGACCGGTGAGGACGCGGCCGCCGAAATCGTCCGGCGGCGGGCGGTACGCATCACCGAAGCCGATGAATTCGCGCACGCCCTCGCGCATGTACTTTCGCCAGCCGGGCTGATCGTCCACAGGTCAATTGCCCTGATCGACATCGTCCATGATCTCGAGGGCCTGATGGAAATGCCTGGCACTGAGAGGTAGTGGACCTGTGAAGGGCTGGCTGAGCACAACCGTGATGAACAGCAGCAACCCGATCAACGAAGACATCATGCCCGTCATCAGGTAGTGCGGCATAATACGTTCCATGTCGATGAAGCAGCTCATCACGATAATGATCGCGGCGCCGCCGAATGCTCCCAGCCAGATCACCCACGGAGTCGAGTCGCTGGCCTCGATCAGGCGGATGTTGCGTTCCGAGACGATCTCCGACTTGGTGTGCAAGATCTCCGCATCGACCTGGGCATCCGCGATTTTGGTGTTTGCATCCATCGTCGCGAACAGCCGGTCGATGTCGCCCAGCGCCTTGCGCGCCTTGTTGCTCCCCGTGGCCGATGTGCCGAATTTCGGCCATTCGTCGACGATGACGTTGTTGGTGTAGCCGCGAACGAGGCCGCGCATCTGCGCACCTTCCTTGGCTTCGAGGCCATAGGTCAGGCGGTAAAGGGCAACGAGATTTGCGGCTTCGTCGCCGACATTGCGATGCGCGGTGTCGTAGGCCTGCCAGACGACGACGACCATAAAACCTAGAAGGACGGCGTACATGACGCTCGCGCCTGCATACAGCGCGATGACCGTCTCATTGTGAAAAGCGCCGGTGTGGGCGCGAACGAACGGCCGCGCGAGGGTCAGGGCACCCAATGCGAACGCGACGGTTCCGCCGACGATCAAAAGGCCAAGCAATACGGCTTCCATCTCATCCCCCGCGCGCGACGCAGCGTATGCTAGCCGAATTGGCTGCCTGTCGCGAGGAAGCTTTCAGAACAACGAGGCCGCCAGATTGATCATTGTGGCGAGGATGGCGGTGTTGAAGCCGAACGCCACCAGCGTGTGCAGTGTGCCGAGGCGGCGCATCTCTTTCGAACTGAACGTGATGTCCGCGGTCTGGGAGGTGGCGCCGAGGACGATCGCGAAGTGCACGAAGTCCCAATAGTCCGGCTCGCCGCATTCACCGAATTCGAGCCCGCCCTTGGGCCGGCCTTCTTCCTCTTCGAGATAGTAGACATGGGCATAGCGCATCGCGAAGACGATCTGCACGAACAGCCATGACAGCACGACCGTCCCTGCCGCGAGCGCAACGCGATAACCGCCATACTGGCTTCCCTTGGCGGCCGACAGTTCCGCAATCAGGGCCCCCACGCTTGCCACGGATGCCAGGATCGTGAGCACAAGGATGAGGTGGCCGCCTTCGTCATGACTGAGCGCGCGCCGCTTCATGACCGCGGGATCGCTGTTGCTCATGAAGAAGAAGGTGAGAACGAGGAAGAGGATCACGCCGCCATTCCAGCCGATGAGCAAGCGCGTGATTTCGCGCGGCACCCATGCTGCCGTTCCGAAATAGAGGATGAGGCCGGCCACAATTGCGGTTAGAAGATATGGCCGCTGGATGAGTGGCTCCAGGATCGGCACGCGTCTTCGCGATTCGGTTTGGCTAGCCATGACACGCGTCCTTCCCGTTCTGCGAGCGTATGGCGAGTCGCGTTCGAGGCGTTGTTATCTTCGGTGTAATGAAGCCGCCGTGCTCAGGTCTTGGGCACTTGGCCGTCCGGCGTGAGCGTGTCAACGGCGTGTGGAAGCACTTGGGCAAGCTTGGCGGTCAGTTCCTGTGGCGTGAGCCCGGACTTCGCCGCAAGTTCGTTGATCGTCTGCTCGCCGAAGGCCTTGTGGACATCGCTGGGCGAAACCGGTGCGTTCGGTCCATCCGCGATCCAGGAATTCACGGTCTTACCGAGACCATTGGTCTGCAGCTGGTTCACGATGCCCTGGACGCCGCCATGCTTTTCGATCAGGCCATTTACGACGGTCACCATCTCGGCGCCGACCATTCCACCGATCAACCCATCCAAAAGACCCATGCTGTTCCCGCGCGTCGAATTGCAGGGCGATGTTAGCGGATCGGTGTCCGGTGCGGAACACAATCAGCCATCGTGGACGTTAACGGCGCACACATTGACTGTGGCGCGGGCGAGTGGCGGAGTGGGGCGATGAAACGATTTGCCACGGCCTGCGGTTTGGCGCTCACGCTTTCGGGATGCGGTCACCATCCGCCCGAGGAGCGCGAGCCCAAGGAGGCGCCGTTCCACGCGCCGGTGGAAATGCTGCTCCATTACGATGCCGACCACGACGGCACCGTCACGCGGGAGGAAATGGAAGCGGGCCTCAAGGCCGACTTTGCCGCTGCCGACAAGAACCACGATGGCTGTCTGGATTCCGACGAAACCGCAGCTGTCAATCACGCGCGCTGGGAAGAGGGGCTCTCCACCACATCCACGATTGTCGACTGGAATCACGACGGGTGTGTGGATTTCAACGAATTTGCCAACACGGCGCGTTCCTTTTTCGACGAGATCGACCGTGACGGCGATGGCAAATTATCTCCCAAGGAGCTTCGTCCATATGGCGGACCCAAGCCGAAAGCGGCAGACAAAGACGGAAAGCCCGAGGCGCCGCCCACGCCGCCTGCGGAAGGCCATTGATTCCCAGACTTTTCCTTGACACCCGCAAGGGTGCGCCGTACATCGGCCCTCCTTCGCGGGGTAACCCGCGAGCGCCCGCGGGGGCGTAGCTCAGTTGGTTAGAGTGACGGCCTGTCACGCCGTAGGTCGCGGGTTCGAGCCCCGTCGCTCCCGCCAAGCTTCGCGACGCGATAGCGGAGCGAAGACTGCCCGGCGTACCCCGAAGGGCGAAGCCTGGGCCTCTATCCGCGCGCTACGCCAGGCAACCCAGTCTTCGCACTCAATCTGCCGCTTATTATCGCGTGAGAATCGTTCGCAATTCCGAGCGAAAAATCCTGTTTTCCTGCGACGAATCTTGCTCTAAACCCCCGGTGCGCGCGGGTAACCTATTGCACCCGCGAAATACAAAAAGTGGCGCGAGACGGGTAAATGGAACGGCTACTGCTCGAATATCTGCCGATCCTGATCTTCATCGGCATTTCCGGCGTCATTGCCACGGCGTTGCTCGTTATCCCGTTCCTGATTGCGCCCTCCAAACCCAACCCGGAGAAACTTTCGGCCTACGAGTGCGGCTTCAACGCCTTTGACGACGCCCGCATGAAGTTCGACGTCCGGTTCTATCTGGTCGCCATCCTGTTCATCATCTTCGACCTGGAAGTGGCGTTCCTTTTTCCCTGGGCGATCACGCTCGGGACGATCGGCGTGTTTGGCTTCTGGTCGATGGTCGTGTTCCTCGGCGTCCTGACCGTCGGTTTCATCTATGAATGGAAGAAGGGGGCGCTCGAATGGGAGTGAACCCTGCCATTTCCGGCAACGATCCGTATTTCAAGGCGGCGCAGGACGAGATCGAAGACAAGGGCTTCGTCGTCGCCAATCTGGATTCGCTCATCAACTGGGCACGCACCGGCTCGCTGCACTGGATGACGTTTGGTCTGGCCTGCTGCGCGGTCGAGATGATGCAGGTGAACATGCCGCGCTACGATCTCGAGCGCTTCGGCGCCGCTCCGCGCGCCTCGCCGCGGCAGTCGGATGTCATGATCGTGGCCGGCACGCTGACCAACAAAATGGCGCCTGCGCTGCGCAAGGTCTACGACCAGATGCCCGAGCCGCGCTATGTGATCTCGATGGGCTCCTGCGCCAACGGCGGCGGCTACTATCATTATTCCTATGCCGTGGTGCGCGGCTGCGACCGCATCGTGCCGGTCGATGTCTATGTGCCGGGGTGCCCCCCAACGGCGGAAGCGCTGCTTTACGGCGTGATGCTGCTGCAGCGGAAAATCCGCCGCACCGGAACGATCGAGCGCTGATCATGGCTGCACTCGAAGATCTTGGCGGAAAGATCGCGGCTGCGCTTGGCGGCGCAGTGAGCGGCCATTCCGTCGTGCTGGGCGAACTCACGCTGAACGTTGTCCCGGCCGACATCGTCCGTGTACTGACCTATCTGCGCGACGATGTGGATTGCGCGTTCAAGATTCTCGTCGACATCTGCGGCGTCGACTGGCCGGAGCGCCCAAAGCGTTTCGACGTCGTCTATCATTTGCTCTCCCTCACGAAGAACCAACGCATCCGCCTCAAGCTCGAAGTGGCCGAGGATGAGACTGTGCCGTCCGTGGTGGAGGTCTATCCCGCCGCCAACTGGTTCGAGCGCGAGGCCTTCGACATGTACGGCGTGCCGTTCGGCGATCATCCGGACCTGCGCCGTATCCTGACCGATTATGGCTTCTACGGTTATCCGCTGCGCAAGGACTTCCCGCTGACCGGCTTCGTCGAGCTGCGCTACGACGACGAGCTGAAACGCGTCGTCTATCAGCCGGTGCAGCTTGTGCAGGAATTCCGCGATTTCGACTTCATGAGCCCATGGGAAGGCGCGCCGCACATCCTTCCGGGCGATGAGAAGGTTGCGATGGCGCCCGGCGTGACTTCGGGTGATGCGGGGAAGAAGGCGTGATGGACAAGCCCGCGCCCCACGACGACACCAAGATGACGGTCAATTTCGGCCCGCAGCATCCGGCAGCCCATGGCGTGCTGCGCTTGATCCTCGACCTCGACGGCGAGATCGTCACTCGCGTCGATCCACACATCGGATTGCTTCACCGCGGCACCGAGAAGCTGATCGAGCATAAGACCTATCTGCAGGCGATCCCGTATTTCGACCGGCTCGACTATGTCGCGCCGATGAACCAGGAACACGCCTTTGCGCTCGCGATCGAAAAGCTGCTGGGTCTCGAAGTGCCGAAGCGCGGGCAGTACATCCGCGTTCTCTATTGCGAGATCGGCCGCATCCTCAATCACCTGATGAACGTGACCACGCAGGCGATGGACTGCGGCGCGCTGACCCCGCCGCTCTGGGGCTTCGAAGAGCGCGAGAAGCTAATGGTATTCTACGAGCGCGCCAGCGGCAGCCGCATGCATGCGGCCTATTTCCGTGCCGGCGGCGTACACCAGGATCTGCCACCCGCGTTGCTCGAAGACATCCACACCTGGTGCGACACATTCCCGAAGGTGCTGGACGACATCGAGGGCCTGCTGACCGAGAGCCGTATCTTCAAGCAGCGCAATGTCGACATCGGCGTAGTCAATCGCGCAGAAGCGGAAGCTTGGGGCTTTTCCGGCGTGATGTTGCGCTCGACCGGCGTGGCCTGGGACCTGCGCCGCGCGCAGCCTTATGAGTGCTACAACGAACTCGACTTCCAGATTCCCGTCGGCAAGAACGGCGACAATTACGACCGCTACATCATGCGCATGGAAGAGATGCGCCAGTCCGTTCGTATCATGAAGCAGTGCATCGAGAAGATGCCGTCCGGTCCCGTGGTCTCCACGGACAACAAGGTCGTGCCGCCGCGCCGCGGTGAGATGAAGACATCGATGGAAGCGCTCATCCATCACTTCAAGCTCTACACCGAGGGTTTCCACGTGCCCGCCGGCGAAGTCTACGCTGCGGTCGAGGCGCCCAAGGGCGAGTTCGGCGTATATCTCGTGGCCGACGGCACCAACAAGCCGTATCGCTGCAAGCTGCGTGCGCCGTCCTATGTGCATCTGCAGGCGATCGATTACATGTCGAAAGGCCACATGCTGGCCGACGTCTCCGCCGTGCTCGGTTCCCTCGACATCGTGTTCGGGGAGGTGGACCGATGAGTGTTCGCCGTCTCTCCGACAAGCAGCCTGCAAGCTTCGCGTTCAACGACGCGAACAAGGTGCTTTGCGATCGGTGGATCGCGAAATATCCGCAAGGCCGCCAGGCTTCCGCGGTGATCGCGTTGCTCTGGATCGGGCAGGAACAGGAAGGCTGGGTCACCAAGCCGATGATCGAGAGCGTCGCGCAGATGCTGTCGATGCCGTACATCCGCGTGCTCGAGGTCGCGACCTTCTACACGATGTTCAACCTCGAACCGGTTGGCGATTATCTCGTTCAGGTCTGCACGACGACGCCGTGCTGGCTGCGCGGCTCCGACGACGTGGTCGCCGCGTGCAAGAAGCACATCCATTCGCATCCGCACACCGTCTCCGCCGACGGCAAGTTCTCCTGGATGGAAGTCGAATGTCTCGGCGCCTGCGTGAATGCGCCGATGCTGCAGATCGGCAAGGACTTCTATGAGGACCTCGACGGTCCGAAGACCGAGGCGCTCCTCGAAGCATTCCGGCGCGGTGAGACGCCCAAGCCAGGTGCGGGCAACGGCCGTCACACCTCCGAGCCGGAGGGTGGCGCGCTGACGCTCACGGACCCGCAACTCTACAATGGCGGCTACAGCCGCAAGACCAACGGCGCCGGTGCCGTCACCGATGCCGAGGCCAAGAAGCCGACCGAAGGCGCGTCCGATCGCGAGGCGCCCGTCCAGAAACCACCCGGAGCGGCCACCTAATGCTCGCCGACAAGGACCGCATCTTCACCAATCTCTATGGCTTCCAGGATCCTGGGCTCGAAGCCGCGAAGAAACGCGGCAACTGGGACGGCACGAAGGAGATTCTCGCGCTCGGCCCCGAAGGCATCGTCGATGTTCTGAAAAAGTCGGGCCTGCGCGGCCGTGGCGGCGCGGGCTTCCCGACCGGCCTGAAGTGGTCGTTCATGCCGAAGGAAGTGAAGGAGCGGCCGCATTATCTCGTCGTCAACGCCGACGAGTCCGAGCCGGGTACGTGCAAAGACCGCGATATGCTCCGCCATGATCCGCACACGCTGGTTGAAGGCTGCCTGATCGCGAGCTTCGCGATGCGCGCCCATGCCTGTTACGTCTATGTGCGTGGCGAGTTCATCCGGGAGCGGGAAGCGCTGCAGCGGGCGGTCGACGAGGCCTATGCCGCCAAGCTGATCGGCAAGGACAACATCTTCGGCTATCCGTTCGACCTCTACGTTCACCACGGCGCCGGCGCCTATATCTGCGGCGAGGAGACGGCACTGCTCGAAAGCCTCGAGGGCAAGAAAGGCCAGCCGCGCCTCAAGCCACCATTCCCCGCAAATGTCGGTCTCTACGGCTGCCCGACCACCGTCAACAACGTCGAAAGCATTGCGGTTGCACCGACCATCCTGCGCCGCGGCGCGGAGTGGTTCGCGGGCATCGGCCGTCCCAACAATACCGGCACAAAAGTCTTCTGCATCTCCGGCCACGTGAACAAGCCGTGCAACGTGGAAGAGGAGATGGGCATTTCGCTGCGTGAGCTCATCGAGCGCCACGCCGGCGGCGTGCGCGGCGGCTGGGACAATCTGCTCGCCGTGATCCCCGGCGGCGCGTCGGTGCCGCTGCTCCCGAAGTCGATCTGCGACAACGTGCTGATGGATTTCGACTCCCTGAAGAATGTGCAGTCGGGTCTCGGCACCGCCGCCGTCATCGTGATGGATAAGTCGACCGACGTCGTCAAAGCGATCCAGCGGCTTGCCTATTTCTACAAGCACGAAAGCTGCGGCCAGTGCACGCCGTGCCGTGAGGGCACCGGATGGATGTGGCGCGTGATGACGCGCATGGTGAAGGGCGACTCGCATCCGGCGGAGATTGATCTTCTTCAGGAAGTGACCAAGGAAGTCGAGGGTCACACGATCTGCGCGCTCGGCGATGCCGCGGCGTGGCCGATCCAGGGTCTCATCCGGCACTTCCGTCCCGAACTCGAGCGCCGCATGGCGGCCTACAAACAGGCGGCGGAGTAACCCCATGCCCCGCCGCAAGCTCAACATCAGCCCTTCGTTGTCATGGCCCGGCCCCCCGGACCGCGCGAAGCGCGGCCGGAGGACAAGCTTCACGTCCGGGCCATCCATGGGTGCGCTGAGCGAGGCGTCGCCTGGGTGGCCCGCATTCGCCGGCCATGACAATATTTTTTGTGTGGTGCGCTGATGCCCAGCCGCAAGCTCAACGTCGATGGCAAGGAAATCGAGGCAGACGATGGCCTGACGCTGCTGCAGGCGTGCGAGCAGGCGGGCGCCGAGATTCCACGCTTCTGCTATCACGAGCGTCTGTCGGTGGCCGGCAATTGCCGCATGTGCCTCGTCGAATGGGTCGGCGCGCCGAAGCCACAGGCGTCCTGCGCGCTACAGGTTCGCGATATCTTCCCGAACAAGGACGGCACACCGGCCAAGATCAACACCAAGGGTCCTTACGTGCGCAAGGCGCGCGAGGGCGTAATGGAATTCCTGCTCATCAATCACCCGCTCGACTGCCCGATCTGCGACCAGGGCGGCGAGTGCGATCTTCAGGATCAGGCAATCGGTTACGGCCGCGCCGCCTTCCATCGTTTCAACGAGAACAAGCGCGCTGTCGAAGACAAATACATGGGACCGCTGGTCAAGACGATCATGACCCGCTGCATCCAGTGCACGCGCTGTGTGCGCTTTGCGACCGAAGTCGCGGGTGTGCCGGATCTCGGCGCCACCGGCCGCGGCGAGGACATGGAGATCACGACCTATCTGGAGAAGGCGTTCGCGAGCGAGCTTTCCGGCAATGTGGTCGATCTTTGTCCGGTAGGTGCGCTGACGTCCAAGCCTTACGCTTTCAATGCGCGGCCGTGGGAATTGCGCAAGACGGAATCCATCGACGTTATGGATGCGCAAGGCTGCAACATCCGTGTCGATGCGCGCGGGCCGCAGGTGATGCGCGTGCTGCCGCGGCTCAACGAAGAGATCAACGAGGAGTGGATCAGCGACAAGGCGCGTCACGCCTGCGACGGGCTACAGCGCCAGCGCCTAGACCGCCCCTACATTCGCAACAACGGCAAGCTCCTGCCGGCCACGTGGCGCGAGGCCTTCGCGCTTATCGCCGAACGCGTCGCGGCGTCGAAGCCCCAGAGCATGGCCGCGGTGGTCGGCGATCTGGCCGCCGCCGAAGAGATCAAAGCGCTCAAGGACCTGATGATTTCGCTCGGCGTCGTCAATCTTGACTGCCGTCAGGACGGCGCGAAATTGGGCGGCGCACGTCCGTCCTACCTGTTCAACACGACAATTGCCGGTGTCGAGGCTGCGGACGCGCTGCTGCTCATCGGCTGCAATCCGCGCTGGGAAGCGCCGGTTCTCAACGCGCGCATCCGCAAGACCTGGGTGAACGGCGCGCTCAAGATCGCGAACATCGGTCCGGCCTTCGATCTCACCTATCCGGTCGAACAGCTTGGCGGGGGCATCGACGTGCTCGAAGCCATCGCGAACGGCAGCCACGCCTTTGCGCAGATGTTGAAAGACGCCAAACGTCCGATGGTCATCCTGGGGCCCGCCGCAGTCGCGCGCGGCGACGGCGCTGCGGTCCTGAAGCTTGCTGCGAAGATCGCGTCCGACACCGGCATGATCGGTCCCGCGGGTTCGGCTGCGGAAGGCGGCTGGAACGGTTTCAACGTGCTGCATACGGCGGCTTCACGCGTGGCGGCACTCGATCTCGGCTTTGTGCCGGGCGAAGGCGGGCGCAGTGTTGCCGGCATCGTCGATGGCGCACAGAAGGGCGAGATCGACTTTATCTATCTGCTCGGCGCCGATGAGTTCGATGTCGGCCATCTCGGCCGCGCCTTCATCGTGTATCAGGGCAGCCATGGCGATGCCGGCGCGCACAATGCCGACGTCATCCTTCCGGGCGCCGCCTACACCGAAAAAGAAGGCCTCTACGTCAATTTCGAAGGCCGCGTGCAGCGGGCAGAGCGCGCCGTGTTTCCACCGGGCGAAGCGAAAGAGGACTGGACGATCCTTCGCGCGCTATCGGACGTGCTCGGCAAGCGCCTGCCTTACGACAATCTCGCCCAACTCCGCGCCGCCATCGTTGCCCAGGCGCCGCATTTCGCGGACCTCGGCAAAGCGCCGGTTCATGGTGGTGCGGATGCCGCGATGTGGAATGCTGTGGGTGCCGAGGGCTCGCTCGACAAGAACGTCCCGCTTGGAAGCGCCATTGCCGATTACTACCTGACCAATCCGATCGCGCGTGCGAGCGAGACGATGGCCAGGTGCAGCCAGGAGTTCGTGACGGGCGCGCAGAAGTTGGCGGCGGAGTAGGGCATGATCTTCACCCACTTCTTCGCCAACTATATGCCCTACGCCTGGGCCTGGGCGCTCAGCCAGGTCGCGAGCATTCTGATCTTCCTTGTCTGCCTTCTGGTCATGGTCGCGTTCATCCTGCTTTACGACCGCAAGATCTTCGCCGCCGTACAGATGCGCCGCGGCCCGAACGTGGTCGGCATCTTCGGCCTGCTGCAGAGCTTCGCCGATCTCGGCAAGTACCTGATCAAGGAAGTGATCATCCCGGCCGGCGCCAACAAGGTGATTTTCCTGCTCGCGCCGCTGGTGAGCGCGACACTCGCCTTTGCGGCGTGGGTGGTGATCCCGATGGACAACCACTGGGTCTTTGCCGACATCAATGTCGGCATCCTCTATCTGTTCGCGGTGTCGTCGCTTGGGGTCTACGGCATCATCATGGCGGGCTGGGCGTCGAACTCGAAATACGCGTTCCTCTCCGCCTGCCGCGCGGCGGCGCAGATGGTGTCCTACGAGGTTTCCATCGGCTTCGTGCTGGTGACGGTGCTGCTGTTCGCGGGTTCGCTCAATCTCTCCGACATCGTGCGCGCGCAGCAGGGTTCGGGTCTGTTCTCCTTCTGGCATTGGAACGTGTTCTCGATCCTGGTGCCGATGCTGCCGATCTTCTTCGTCTCCGCGATCGCGGAAACCAACCGTCCGCCGTTCGATCTCGTGGAAGCGGAATCCGAACTCGTCGCCGGCTATTTCGTCGAATATTCCTCGACGCCGTTCCTGCTGTTCTATCTGGCCGAGTTCCTCAACATCTGCCTGATGAGCGCGATGGTCGCGATCCTGTTCTTCGGTGGCTGGCTGCCGCCGGTGGATGTGTGGCCGCTCAACGTCATCCCCGGCGTGATCTGGCTCGTCATCAAGATCTGGTTCTTCTTCTTCCTGTTCGCGGTCGTGCGCGCCTTCGTGCCGCGCTACCGCTATGACCAGCTGATGCGGCTGGGCTGGAAGGTGTTCCTGCCCACCTCGCTGCTCTGGGTCATTGTCACCGCGGCGTGGGTCCTCTTTGTCCGCCATGGAGGCGCATGATGGCGTTTCTTGACCGCACCGCGCGCTCGATCTTCTTCTGGGAGTTCCTGAAGAGTTTTGTCCTCTCGTTCCGCTACATGGCGGGCCCGAAGGCGACACTCAACTACCCCTTCGAGAAGGGCCCGATCTCCCCGCGCTTCCGCGGTGAGCATGCGCTGCGCCGCTATCCGAACGGCGAGGAACGCTGCATCGCCTGCAAGCTGTGCGAGGCGATCTGCCCGGCGCAGGCGATCACCATCGAGGCCGAGCCGCGCGAAGACGGTTCGCGCCGCACCACGCGCTACGACATCGACATGGTGAAGTGCATCTATTGCGGCCTGTGCCAGGAGGCCTGCCCGGTGGACGCCATCGTGGAAGGCCCGAACTTCGAGTACGCGACCGAGACGCGCGAGGAACTCTACTACGACAAGGACAAGCTGCTCTCGAACGGCGACCGCTGGGAGCGCGAGATCGCACGCAACCTCGAACTGGATGCGCCGTACAGATGATCGGAAGCGTCCATCCAGAATTCGTCATGGCCGCCCTTGAGGCGGCCATCCATCCGGTGCGCCTTGCGCGCCGAGGAGACTCCTCTGCGCTCGCCGACGCTCGCTTGAGGGATGGCCGGGTCAAGCCCGGCCATGACGAGAGGGGGGCGCTATGATCTTCCAGACCATCGCCTTCTACGTCTTCTCGACGATCATGATCGCGGCGGCGTTCATGGTGATCGCCGCGCGCAATCCTGTGCATTCGGTGTTGTTCCTGATCCTCGCCTTCTTCAATGCGGCAGGGTTGTTCGTGCTGTTGGGCGCGGAGTTCCTCGCGATGATCCTCGTCGTCGTCTATGTCGGCGCGGTGGCGGTGCTGTTCCTGTTCGTGGTGATGATGCTCGATGTCGACTTCACCGAGCTGAAGAGTGGCGCGTTGCAATACCTTCCCATCGGCGCGCTCATGGGCCTCATCTTGCTGGCCGAACTGGTGATGGTCGGCGGCGTATGGGTGATGGCACCGGGAGCTAGCACGGCGCTGGCCAGCGCAACGCCGCCTGGTATGACCAACACGGTCGCGCTCGGGCGCATCCTCTATACGGACTACATCTACTACTTCCAGATTGCGGGTCTCATCCTGCTGGTCGCGATGATCGGCGCCATCGTGCTGACCTTGCGCCATCGGCCGGGCGTCCGCCGCCAGTCGATCCGCGTCCAGAATGCGCGCACGCCGGAGATGGCGATGAATCTCGTCGATGCGAAACCGGGGGAGGGCGCCTAATGGCTGTCGGGCTCGGATCCTATCTCACGGTTGCCGCGATCATGTTCACGATCGGCGTGTTTGGCATCTTCCTGAACCGCAAGAACGTGATCGTTATCCTGATGTCGATCGAGCTGATCCTGCTCGCGGTGAACATCAATTTCGTGGCGTATTCGGCGTACCTGCACGATCTCGTGGGGCAGGTGATGGCGATGTTTGTGCTCACCGTCGCGGCGGCCGAGGCGGCCATCGGGCTCGCGATCCTGGTCGTCTATTTCCGCAATCGCGGCTCCATCGCGGTCGAAGACGTCAATGTGATGAAGGGTTGAGATGTATCAGGCCATCGTCTTCCTTCCCATCATCGCTTCCGCCATCGCGGGGCTGTTTGGCCGCATCCTCGGTGCGCGGCCATCCGAGCTTCTGACGACCGGCGCGCTGTTTATCTCCGCGGCGCTGTCGGTTTATGCCTTCTACGACGTCTGCTTCCTTGGTCACTCGGCAATTATAACAGTAGCGCCGTGGATTCATTCCGGCGCGTTTGCCGCGGACTGGACGATCCGCGTCGACGCGCTGACTGCCGTGATGCTGGTCGTGGTGACGGGCGTCTCCTCGCTCGTGCACCTCTATTCCATCGGCTACATGGCCGACGACGATAGCCGTCCGCGGTTCTTCTCCTATCTCTCGCTCTTCACCTTCGCGATGCTGATGCTGGTGACGGCGAACAACTTCCTGCAGATGTTCTTCGGCTGGGAGGGCGTCGGCCTCGCGTCCTACCTGCTCATCGGCTTCTGGTACAAGAAGCCGGAGGCGAACGCCGCCGCGATGAAAGCCTTCATCGTCAACCGCGTGGGCGATTTCGGGTTCGCGCTCGGCATCTTCGGCGTCTGGTACATCTTCAAGACGCTCGATTTCGACGCCGTGTTTGCCGCCGCGCCGTCGATGGCGGGAAAGGCCTTTTTGTTCGGAAGCTGGCATGTCGACATCCTGACCACGCTTTGCCTGCTGCTGTTCGTCGGCGCGATGGGCAAGTCCGCACAACTCGGGCTCCACACCTGGTTGCCCGACGCGATGGAAGGCCCGACCCCGGTCTCCGCCCTGATTCACGCCGCGACCATGGTGACGGCCGGCGTGTTCCTTGTCTGCCGGTGCTCGCCGCTCTACGAGCTGGCCCCCTCGGCGCGCGAGTTCGTGACCTTCATCGGCGCCTCGACGGCGTTTTTTGCCGCTTCGGTCGGCCTCTTCCAAAACGACATCAAGCGCGTCATCGCCTATTCGACCTGCTCGCAGCTCGGCTACATGTTCGCCGCCGCCGGCGTGTCGTCCTATGGCGGCGCGATGTTCCACCTCTTCACGCATGCCTTCTTCAAAGCGCTGCTGTTCCTGAGTGCCGGCTCGGTCATCCACGCGATGCACCACGAGCAGGACATGCGCAAGATGGGCGGCCTCTACAAGGCGATCCCCTTCACCTGGGCCATGATGCTGATCGGCAATCTGGCGCTGACCGGCTTCGGCATTCCGTTCCTGCATATCGGCGCCGCCGGCTTTTACTCGAAGGACGCGATCATCGACGTGGACTTCGAGGGTGCCACGGGCATGGACAGATATGCCTTCATCCTGACGGCCATCGCGGCCCTGATGACCTCGTTCTATTCCTGGCGTCAGTTCCTGATGACGTTCCACGGACGCTATCGCGGCCTCGACGAGGCTCATGACCTCGGCCATTCCGACGACCATTCGCACGACGAGCCGATCGCGGACGACGCGCATGATGATCACGGCCATCACGCGCCGAGGCTCGAAGAGGTGCACGAAGCGCCGCTTACGATGCTCATCCCGCTCGGGATTCTCGCGGTCGGCGCGCTGTTCGCCGGTGCTGTGTTCGACACCTATTTCATCGGCGAGAATTCGGCGGCGTTCTGGCACCACGCTGTCGCCGCGATCGCCGGCAACGGCATGAACCCGATGAATGAGGAATTGCCGGCCTGGGTCGAGCTGACGCCGTTCGTGCTGACGATCCTGGGCTTCATGATCGCCTTCTACTATTACATCATGCGTCCGGAGCTTCCGGCGCAGATGGCCGCGCGCAAGGGGATGCTCTACACGTTCCTCTACAACAAATGGTATTTCGACGAACTCTACGACTTCCTGTTCGTTAGGCCGGCGCTGCGCATCGGCCGTTTCCTGTGGAAGATCGGCGACGGCTTCCTGATCGACGGCTTCGGACCTGACGGTATCTCGGCGCGCGTGCTGGATGTGACGCGGGGCGCTGTCCGAATCCAGTCCGGCTACGTCTATCATTATGCGTTTGCGATGCTGATCGGCGTTCTTGCGCTTGCGACCTGGTTCATCGCTGGAGGTGCGCTGTGAGCCATCTCCTTTCCATCATCACCTTCCTGCCGCTGGTCGGCGCCGTAGCGATCATGGCGATCCGCGGCTCGGGCGGAACCGTGGCCCGCAACGCGCGCTGGATCGCGCTCGTCTTCACCGTCGCGGATTTCCTCCTGACGCTTGTGTTGTGGGCCGGGTTCGACGGTTCGTCGTCGTCCTTCCAGTTCGTGGAACACGCGGCCTGGCTGACCAACGGCATCTCCTATCATATGGGCGTGGACGGCATTTCGATGCTGTTCGTGGTGCTGACGGGCCTTCTGATGCCGTTCTGCATCCTGGCGAGCTGGGAATCGATCGAGACCCGCGTCGCGGAATACATGATCGCGTTCCTGGCGCTCGAAACCTTGATGATGGGCGTCTTCACCGCGCTCGACCTGTTCCTGTTCTACCTGTTCTTCGAGGGCGGGTTGATCCCGATGTTCATCATCATCGGGGTGTGGGGCGGCAAACGGCGCGTCTATGCGAGCTACAAGTTCTTCCTCTACACGTTGCTTGGTTCGGTCTTGATGCTGCTCGCGATCCTCGCGATGTACCTCCAGACCGGCACGACCGACATTGAGACCATCATCAACACCGCGCATTTCCCGGTGCAGATGCAGATCTGGATGTGGCTCGCGTTCTTCGCCTCCTTCGCGGTCAAGATGCCGATGTGGCCGGTGCATACCTGGCTGCCGGACGCCCATGTCGAGGCGCCGACGGCGGGCTCGGTCATCCTCGCGGGTATCCTGCTCAAGATGGGCGGTTACGGCTTCCTGCGCTTCTCGCTGCCGATGATGGCGAGCGCGTCGGTGTATTTCGGGCCGCTGGTCTTCGCGCTTTCGGTGATCGCCATCATCTACACCTCGCTGGTCGCGCTGGCACAGGAGGACATGAAGAAACTGATCGCCTATTCATCCGTCGCCCACATGGGCTTCGTGACCATGGGCATCTTCACGATGACGCATCAGGGCATCGAGGGCGGCATCTACCAGATGCTTTCCCACGGCATCGTGTCGGGCGCGCTGTTCCTTTGTGTCGGCGTGGTCTACGACCGCATGCACACGCGCGAGATCGCGGCCTATGGCGGGCTCGTGAACCGCATGCCGATGTATGCCGCGTGTTTCATGGTTTTCACGCTCGCCAATGTCGGCCTTCCGGGCACGGGTGGGTTCGTCGGCGAGTTCCTGACGATGCTGGGGGCGTTCATCCACAACACCTGGATCGCGATCTTCGCGGCCACCGGCGTGATCCTGTCGGCCGCGTATGCACTCTACCTCTATCGCCGGATCATCTTCGGCGATCTGGTCAAGCCCGCGCTTGAGACCATTCAGGACCTCAGCCTGCGCGAGGTGGCGCTGCTGGCCCCGCTCGTCGTCATCACACTCTGGATGGGCGTCTATCCCAAGCCGATCTTCGATGTGACCTCGGCCTCGGTCGCCAATCTGGTCCACCAGCACCAGGCGGCTGTCGCCTATGACAGTAAGCCTCCCAAAGTTGCGGTGCTCGTACACGGAGGCGGACGGTGAATATCCAGCCTGACCTCTACGTCCTGCTTCCGGAGCTGATCCTCGCGGTCGGCGCGATGGTTCTTCTGCTGATCGGTGCGGTGCGCGGCGACAAGAGCGCCAACACGCTCACGATCCTGTCGGTCCTCCTGATCGCAGCCTCGGCCTATATTTCGATGGTGCTGGGCGACGGCACGGCGTTCCACGGCGCTTTTGTGATGGACAGTTTCGCGCGCTTCACCAAGGCCGTGATCCTCTGGTCCTCCGCCGCCTGCGTGCTGATGGCGCACCGCTTCTTCTCGCTCGAGAAATCCGAGCGGTTCGAGCTTCCGGTGCTGATCGTGCTGGCGAGCCTCGGCATGTCGCTGATGGTCTCGGCCAACAACTTCATCGCGCTCTATATGGGGCTCGAACTCCAAAGCCTCGCGCTTTACGTGCTCGCCGCTTTCAACCGGGAATCCGTTCGGTCTTCGGAGGCAGGCCTCAAGTACTTCGTCCTCGGCTCGCTGTCTTCGGGCATGATGCTTTACGGCATCTCGATGATCTACGGCTTCGCTGGCACCATGGATTTCAACGGTGTCGCCCATGTCCTCAAGAGCAGCGGTCCGAACATCGGTTTGACGTTCGGCATCGTGTTCCTGCTCGCCGGTCTCGCGTTCAAGATCTCCGCCGTGCCGTTTCACATGTGGACGCCGGACGTTTACGAGGGCTCGCCGACGCCGATCACGGCGTTCCTCGCGACGGCGTCGAAGGTCGCATCGCTGGCGCTCGTGTTGCGCGCCATCGTGGTGCCGTTTCCCGGTGCATTCCACCAGTGGCAGCAGATCATCATCTTCATCTCGGTGCTGTCGATGGCGCTCGGCGCGTTCGCCGCCATCGGCCAGAACAATATCAAGCGCCTGATGGCCTACAGCTCCATCGGCCATATGGGCTATGCACTGCTCGGCCTCGCCGCCGGAACCGAGCTTGGCTTGCGCGGCGTGCTGTTCTATCTCGCGTTCTATTCACTCACGAATATCGGCGTGTTCGCCTGTGTCCAGGCCATGCGCCGCAGCGGTCAGGCGGTCGAGAACATCTCCGATCTTGCGGGACTGGCGCGCACGCGGCCGCTGCATGCGTTCGCGTTCGCGGCGATGATGCTCAGCCTCTCAGGTCTGCCGCCGCTCGCGGGGATCGTGGCGAAAGCGTTTGTGTTCCTCGCCGTGATCCAGGTGCATCTGTATGCGCTCGCGATCTTCGGCGTCATCACGAGCGTGGTGGGCGCCTATTACTATCTGCGCATCGTCAAGGTGATGTATTTCGATGAGCCGGCGGAACAGCCCTTCGATCACGATATGGGGTGGAGCGTTGCGGCGATCGCCGGGATCGCGACGGCCTTCACCTTGCTGTTCGTGCTCCGGATCGACTTCCTGCTCGACTATGCCGACACGGCGGCGAAGGCCTTATTGAAGTGACGTCCTGGCCGGCCGGTTACGGCCTGAAGTCGTTCGACACCATCGACTCCACGAACGAAGAAGCCCGCCGCCTGGCGCAGGCCGGCGAGCGCGGGCCGCTCTGGATCGCGGCTGGCGAGCAGACCGCCGGACGCGGCCGCCGCGGACGGCACTGGGTCTCGCCGCGCGGCAATCTCAGCGCGACGCTCCTTCTCGACCCCGGCAGGCCGGCCGGCGAATGCGCGCAGCTTTCCTTCGTAGCAGCGCTTGCGGCATCGGATGCGGTTTCCGCATTGGCTCCGAGCCATAGCATCAACGTCAAATGGCCGAACGACGTGCTGGCCGAAGGACGCAAGATCGCGGGCATCCTGCTCGAATCCGCAAGCAGTGGCGGCGCCGCGCCCGGCTGGCTTGTGGTGGGGATCGGCATCAACCTCGCGGCACACCCGCCGGATACCGAGTTCCCGGCGACGTCGCTGCCCGCGCTCGGCGTCCAACCGCCGCTGCCGGAAGACGGCCTGCGTCATCTCGCTGCCTCCTTCGCGAAATGGTATGAGGTCTGGCGCGTGGACGGCTTTGCGCCCATCCGCGATGCGTGGCTCGCGCGCGCGGCCGGTCTTGGGACCCGCATTCGCGCGCGGCTGCAGAACGGAGAACTCGTTGGCGTGTTCGAAGGTATCGATATGAGCGGCGCACTTCTGCTGCGCGAGACGCAGGATCGTGTGCGCACGATCGCTGCGGGAGAGGTTTTTTTCGGATAGGCCATGCTTCTCGCGATCGACGCCGGCAACACCAACATCGTCTTCGCCGTTCATGACGGCAAAGCCATCCGTGCGGAATGGCGCGCGGTGACGAAGACGGCGCGCACGGTCGACGAATATGCAGTCTGGCTGAGCCAGCTTCTGGCGCTCCAGGGACTGTCCTTCGCCGACCTCACCGACGCGATCATCGCGACCGTTGTGCCGGCGACCCTGTTCGATTTGCGCGCACTTTGCCGCAACTACCTGAAATGCGAGCCGATCATCGTCGACAATACGCTCGACCTCGGCATAGGGATCAATGCCGACCGGCCCGCTGCAGTCGGCGTGGACCGGCTCTGCAACGCCGTCGCCGCGCATGAGCGCTACCAAGGCGCAGTGATCGTCGTGGATTTCGGAACGACGACCAACTTCGACATTGTGGCGGAGAACGGCGACTTCGACGGCAGCGTGCTGGCGCCGGGCGCCAATCTTTCCGTCGAGGCATTGCACCAGGCCGCGGCGATGCTGCCGCGCGTAGCGATCCACCGTATGCAGAAGGTGATCGGCCGCGACACCGTTCCTGCCATGCAGTCCGGCATCTACTGGGGCTATGTCGGGCTGATCGGCGGGCTGATCGACCGCATCAAGGCGGAATACGGCCAGCCCATGACCGTGGTCGCGACCGGGGGGCTTGCACCTCTTTTCAGGCCCGATATTCCGACGATCGACCACATCGATCCTGACCTCACGGTGCGCGGGCTTGTGCTGATATATCAGCGCAACGCCAACAGGCCGCGTGCGCAGAAGGCGTGATGGACAAACCCGGACGTGACGACGAGCTGGTCCTGCTGCCCCTGGGCGGTGCGGGCGAGATCGGCATGAACTTCAATGCCTATGGTTTCGGGCCGCCGGACGAGCGCAAATGGATCGTCGTCGATTGCGGCGTGCTATTCGGGCGCGAGACCACGACGCCCGGCATCGACCTCATCATGCCGGACATCCGCTTTCTGGCGGAGCAGCGCGAGAACGTGCTCGCCATGGTGCTGACCCATGCCCATGAGGATCACATCGGCGCCATCCCGCACCTGCTGCCGATGCTGCGCTGCCCGATCTATGCGACGGAATTCACCGCGCGGCTGATCGACATGAAGCTGGAGGAGGCCGGCCAGCGCGATCGCACCCGGCGGGTGAAGCTCGGCGGCCATCTCGATATCGGGCCGTTCGCCATCGATTTCGTCTCCATCACCCATTCGATCCCGGAGCCGAACGCGCTCGCGATCCGCACCCCGCTGGGTACCGTCGTCCACACCGGAGACTGGAAGATCGATCCCGATCCGATGGTGGGCGAGACCACGAACGTCAACGCGTTCATGAAGCTCGGCGACGAGGGCGTGCTCGCCACCGTCTGCGATTCCACCAATGCGCTGGTGCAAGGGCATTCGGGCTCCGAGGCGCGCGTGCGCCAGGCGTTGTCGGCGCTGATCGGATCGCTCAACGGCCGCGTGGCGGTGACGGCCTTCGCCTCCAACGTTGCACGTCTCGATTCCGTGGCCAAGGCGGCGCGCGAACATGGCCGCGAGATCGCACTCGTCGGCTACTCCATGCACAAGATCGTGGGCGCCGCGCGAGACAGCGGCTACCTCGGCGATTTCCCGCGCGTCATCGACGAGGCCGACGCGGCGCAGCTTCCGGCGCGGCGCGTGCTCTATCTCTGCACCGGTAGCCAGGGCGAGCCGCGCGCGGCGCTGTCCCGTATCGCGGCAGGCCAGCACCCCAATGTGAGCCTCGGGAAGGGGGATGCGGTGATCTTTTCCTCGCGCATCATCCCCGGCAACGAACTCGGTATCTTCGAGCTTCAGAACAATCTGGCGGCACTGGGCGTCGAGGTCCTGACGGAGCAGGACCATTTCGTCCATGTGAGCGGTCATCCCTGCCGAGACGAACTCGCGGAGATGTATCGCTGGACGCGCCCGAAGGTCGCCGTGCCGGTTCATGGCGAGCTCAGACATATGAGCGAGCATGCAAGGCTCGCGAAATCGCTTCAGGTGCCGCAGGCGGTGGTGATCCAGAACGGCCACATGCTGCGCCTCGCGCCCGGACCTGCACAGCTGGTGGATGAAGTGCCATCGGGCCGCATCTTCCTCGACGGTCGGGTGCTGGTGGAAGAGGGCGCCGGTTATGCGCGCGCCCGCCGTGCGCTCGGATACGCGGGCCTGATCGCGATCACACTGGTGCTGGACAGCAAGGGCCGCGTGGCCACGGAACCGTCGATCATCATCGACGGGATCCCGGAGCCCGTGCATGCCGCAATCCGCGACGCAACAGATGCGGCGATCAAACGTCACAAGAAGGGCGATGAAGACGCGCTCAAGGAGAATGTCCGTCGTGCCGCGCGCCGCGCTGCCCAGGACGCCTGGGGCAAGAAACCGGTGACGCGGGTCGAGATCGTGTGGGTGTGACGCTTGCCGTTTCCGGCGTCCGACTTAATCTGTTGTAAGAGAAATCGAGGACAAGAGCATGATCGGACGACTGAACCACGTTGCCATTGCGACCAGCGACATCAAGAAAGCCGCGAAGGTTTATCGCGACGTGCTGGGCGCGAAAGTCTCCGAGGAAGTGCCACAGCCCGATCATGGCGTGGTCACTGTGTTCGTCGACCTCGGCAACACCAAGATCGAACTGCTCGAACCGCTGGGCGAGAACTCGCCGATCGCGAACTTTCTGAAGAAGAACCCGAACGGGGGCATGCATCATGTCTGCTACGAGGTCGACGATATCTACGCCGCGCGCGACAAGATGAAGGCCGAAGGCGCGACCATCACCGGCACGGGCGAACCGCGCATCGGCGCCCACGGCAAGCCGGTGCTGTTCCTGCATCCCAAGGACTTCGTCGGCACGCTGGTCGAGCTCGAACAGGCGTGATGGCCGGTAACACCGACGCCGCAGTCATCCCCGTCGTCCACGCGTCGATCCTTGTCGGAGCCTATGTGATCTTCTGGTTCCTCGCGCTGTTCTGCCTGCTTCCGGTCGGCCTCGGCGAAGTCGATCCCGAATCCGGCGCGCCGCTCTCGCCCAAACTGCTTCTCAAAGCAGGTATTGCGACTGTAATCGCGGCGATATTGTGGGGGCTCTTCTACGTTCTGATCATTTTTCGTATAATTGATCTGTAGAGACGAACTGGGTCCGGTCGCCTCCTGTGTCCATTTCTCTGGTTGAGCCAAACGGTGAATGGCGCTGTGCGACGCCCCGGCAGCGAATCCGCTTTCTTCCCGATGACGGCTTCCGGACCGTAGTAACTGCGCGAGTCGACGAGTATTTCGCCCGAACGGGCAAGGGCCGTTTGGCGGATGCTTTGGTCTATTCGAAGGCGGTCGTTTACGGCGCGGTTTCGATAATCGCGTACGTCCTGCTTCTGTCGGGCAAGTTCGGTGGGGCAGCCTCACTATCCCTTGCGATGCTCTACGGACTCTCAACGCTCTTTCTCGCGATGAATCTGGCGCATGACGCTGCGCACGTCGCGGTGACCGGGCGAAGGCACATCGATTTCGCCATCCAGCGTGCTGTGTTTGTGTTGCTCGGGGTCGACGGGCGATTGTGGCGAATGCGGCATGACGGTTCGCATCATGTCTTTCCCAACGTGAACGGCTGCGACATAGACATCGACAAGAACCCGGTTCTGCGCCTTTCTCCCAATCATCCGCTTCAGCCGTGGCAACGCCACCAGCACCTGTATGCAATCGCCGCGTATATGCTGACTCTTCTGCATTCGATCTTCGTCAACGATTTTGCCTATTTGCAAAGAGACCGTCTCGCCAATATGCGCGACATCCGGCACGCGCGAGGGGACATCGCGTTCTTCTGGATCGCCAAGATGATCTATTTCACGATTTCGCTGGCACTGCCGCTCTATGCGCTCGCTTTTCCGTGGTGGGAAATTATTGTGGCGTACGTCGCGGTAACGGCAATTCAATCGCTGGTGTTCGTCTTTCTTCTGGTCGGAACACATTTCTCGACTGAGGCCGAGTTCCCCATGCCTGATAAAGCCGGTGTTCTGTCATCAAGCTGGGCAGCCCATGCGCTGGCCACATCGGTAGACTGGCTTCCGGAGAGCCGTGTGGCGCATCTGTTCTCGGGTGGCGCGAATGCGCATGCCGCGCATCACCTGTTTCCGCGTATTTCTGCGTGCCATTATCGCGCCATTACGCGCATCGTTCGCAATACTGCTCGTGAACACGGTCTTCGCTACAACGAGACGACATTCCGCGGAGCGATCACAAGTCATTTCCGACACTTGAGGTATCTCGCGCGCGAAGACGTCAGCTGACCGCAATCTTGATTACGAATGCCAGCGCAATGATAGCAACCGCGGCATTCATGTCGCGCCAGCGGCCCGAAACGATCTTGATCGCGGCGTAGGCCATGAAGCCGATCCCCATGCCGGCGGCGATGGAGTAGGTGAACGGGATCGCGAGAGCCGTGAGCAAAGCGGGCGCGGCTTCGGTCAGGTCGTCCCAGTCGATGTCTTTCAATCCCTTGGCCATCAGCGCCGCGACGAAGATGAGCGCCGGCGCGGTGGCATACGCCGGCACAGCAGAAGCCAGCGGCGCGAAGAACAGGCTGAGCAGGAAAAGGGCGGCCACGACGAGCGCGGTCAGGCCGGTCCGGCCGCCGGCCTGTATGCCGGTCGCGCTTTCGATGTAGGCGGTGACGGGCGAGGTGCCCAGTGCCGCACCGATCATCGTGCCGAGCGCGTCGGTTGCGAGCGCCCGCCGCGCCTGCGGCAGATGCCCGTCCGGATCGAGCATTTTTCCCTGCTGTGCGACGGCGGTGAGCGTGCCGGACGTGTCGAGCATATCGACAAGCAGGAACACGAAGACGCTGGTTGCGATCAGCCCCGCGGCCGCACCGGTGAAGTGGAATTGCAGGAAGGTCGGCGTGAGCGACGGCGGCGGACTTATGATCGCTGCTGGCAGCGGCTGCAGTCCCACTGCCATCCCGGCCGCGGTCGCCGCCACGATTCCGATCAGCACCGCCCCGATCACGCCGCGCGCCGCCAGCGCGAACATCAACACGAAAGCGCCCGCCGCGATGAGGACCTTCGGCTCCGTCAACGCGCCCTCCTGAATCAGCGTTGCGGGACTTGCGACGACGAGACCGGCATTGGCGAAACCGATGAGCGCGAGGAAGAATCCGATTCCGGCTGCAATGGCGAGCTTGAGGCTTTTCGGGATCGCATTGATCAGCCACTCGCGCGCCGGTGTGAGCGACAGCGCGACGAACAGGATACCCGACAGGAACACGCAACCCAGCGCCAGCCGCCAGTCTCCGGCAAGCGCGGGCACGACCGTGAACGCGAAATAGGCGTTGAGCCCCATGCCCGGCGCGAGTGCGACGGGAAGTTTCGCGTAGAGCCCCATCATCGCGGTCGTGAGTGCGGAGGCGAGGCAGGTAGCGGTGAAGACGGCGCTCTCGCTCATGCCGGTGCTCGCGAGGATCTTGGGATTCACGAACATGATGTAGGCGAGGGTGAGGAACGTGGTCGCGCCCGCCACGACCTCGCGCCACACGCTGGCTCCCTGCGCCTTCAACGCGAACAACCGCTCGAACATCGCCGCCCCGCACGATTCGATCTCCCGCAACGCTACAATAAGCGCCTGAAATGGCTAGCGTTTCATCGGTATGGTAAACGCAGCTTTAACCTTATCTTGACTTGGAGCACCCGCCCTTCGACCGTGGGGTTGGTGGGTAAGTTTCGCATAGCGGTTCTGGCCGCGCTGCTTGCGTGCGCATCCTGGTCCGCACAGGCCGCGCCATGGCGCATCGTCAAGGATCACTGGGGTGCGGAGGACGAAGCCGGTTTCGGCCGCTTTGTCGCGGCACTCGGTGAAAGCATTTGCAGCTCGTCGGAGAGCTGTCTGCGGGATACGGCGAACCCCTATCGCAGGACCGATCAGCAGTTCCTCGACGTCGATGTCGACTGCGCGAAATGGCCATATGTTCTGCGCGCCTATTATGCGTGGAAGAACGGGTTGCCGTTTTCCTATGTCGATGGGCTGAGCGGCGAGGGCGAGGACCTTCGCTTCACCAAGACCGCCAATCGCGCGACCTCGCGCCACGACATCGTGGACCGCGGCGAGGGGATCGAAGCGCCTGAGGCGATCCGCCGGATGCTGGACACGGTCTATTCCGCTACCTATCGCACCGACGCTTCGGAGCGGCGTGGCGTGGCGTCCGATTTCTATTCGCCGGCGCTGAAGCCCGGCACGATCCGTGCCGGCACCCTGATCTATGACGTCAACGGACACGTCGCCATCATCTACAAGGTCGATGGGGACGGGCGCATCTTATATATGGACGCGCATCCCGATTTCACGATCACGCGCAGCGTCTATGGCGCGCAGTTCGGCCAGAGTCCGGCACGGCTCGGCGGAGGGCTGAAGAACTGGCGGCCGTTCCGGCTGATAGGCGCGCATCACGACGATGGCGGGTATTTCATTGGCGGCCACATGGCGTTCCCGGCGAACGACGAGATCGCGGATTTCTCGCTGGTGCAGTACGCCGGGACCGAACCCAATCCGTCTAACGACGTAAAGACCGCACGCTTTGTCTACAACGGCGCAGAGCTCGGATTCTACGAATATGTCCGCGTTGCCGTCTCGGGTGGGAAGATGTCCTTCAATCCGATCTACGAATTGAAGGCCACGATGAAGACGCTGTGCAACGATCTCAATGATCGCGCGCAAGATGTCGACCTCGATATCAAGGACGGCATCTCGGTGAAGGACCATCCCGGCCGGTTGCCCGACAACATCTACGGATCCGACGACACGGAATGGGAAGACTATTCCACGCCCTCGCGCGACGCGCGGATCAAGACGGCGTTTGCGCAGTTCTACAAAGACCTCTCGGAGATGATCAATCTCTGGATCCGCCGCGATCCGCGCATCGTCTATGACGGCGTGTTCCTGCAGAAGGATTTGCGCGAGGCCTATGCCGCACAGTCGGCAGCCTGCACGATCACTTACCTCAGTTCGGCGAAGACACCGGTATCGATGACCTTCGACGACATGACGCACCGGCTGTTCCGCATGTCGTTCGATCCCTATCACTGCATCGAACTGCGCTGGGGCGCGGAGGACGCGGAACGGGAATCCTGTCCCGATGGACCCGTCAAGCTCAGATGGTATGCGGCGGAACAGCGCCTCCGGAACCAGCCCGACCGGGCCTACGACGCGCAGATGGGCTTCGGCCTCGATGAACTGAACCGGCATGTCAAATGGAGCGGCATCGACAATCCGCTACCGATCGACATAAAAGCCCTGATCGACAACATGCCTGACCAGGTCGCATTTCAGCCCATGAAGCCCGGCGACCGGTAGCCTGACAAAGCCGCAGTTTGAGTAGCGCTCAAGTTTGAAATTCGGAGTTGATAGGCAGTCGGGTGAACTCTTCCAACTTTCAGTAGCCGCAGCGATGCTCGGAGCATGTGCAGCTAGGGGGAATGGACGTAATCTCCCAAGCATTGGATTTCGGGGGAGGGGGCGTGACAGGCCAGGTATCATCGGCAAACAGAACGGCTGCTCTATTACGGCGATACGCATTTCGCGGCACAATTTCTGGATTGGGATTGGTAGCAGTAGGTTTCTTGTTCGGCCTGTGGTTCAGTTATCGTTGGCACGGCGTCGCCGGGCTGCAGCGGGCGTTCGAGTTGCGACCGCATGATATTTCTGAAGATAGCAAACTATTTCCAATCGTATTTGCGTTTGGCTTTATCTTTGCTCCGCTATTGGACCTCTGTATGCACTTCACCCACAAAGAGAACAGGCGGGCGCTTGAAAGGCCCACTCCAACGCTATTTGAGAGTGATGTCATTCGATTTGTGGACTGGGGAAACGATCTTGACGGTTTCATTCAAAAAATCGAGCGCGCACTCGGTGTGGCGGCGAAAAAACGGAAGTTCTTAGTATTTGTCCTGCGTTGCGAGTTCGTGATTGATGAAGAAACCCTCGTTCTGTTCGTCGATGAAGATGGCAGCGCGGTTCTGGAGATGAAGGGCGCATCTGCAGAAATTAGAGAGAAGGTCGCGGATCGTATCAAGCAGAGCGACCGGTTCTGTGAACTGACACAGGGAAACAAATGAAGCGTGTTCTCGTGTTCTTTGTGCTGTCGCTCGCCATACCAGCATCCGCGGACACGCAGGCGAAATTCGAGGAATGCGGATGGCTTGTGCTACGAGATGATGCACTTGTGCCCCAACCTGATGGGCGACTTCAGCCAAGCGATCCCAAGCCATTGCCGGCGCCGCCGGAACTTGCCAAGGCCGCATACTGCTTGCGCGACACCATGATGTCCTATGTGGGGGATGAACGTGTGATCAAGCTTGGCCTTCCTTTGGTGATCCGCTCGGGAGATCGCGAAGGTGTGCTCGAAGCCGACCCCACCGTCCTGTTCGACTACCACAAGGTTGGGGATCGATATCTGCCGGGTAAGGCCCCTGAGGTAAAATAGCGAATTAGCGCGCCGCATTGCCCTTCGGGCAGCGGTTCCGTATGAAGGTGCGCTGCAGCAAATCATTGGCTTTCACATGCGCCTGTCACGCTATTTCCTGCCCCTTCTGAAAGAAACGCCGTCGGAGGCGCAGATCGTCTCGCACCGGTTGATGCTACGTGCCGGCATGATCCGGCAGGAGGCGGCCGGGATCTATGCCTGGCTGCCGTTGGGCTTCCGGGTGCTGCAGAAGATCGAGCAGATCGTGCGCGAGGAGATGAACCGCGCCGGCGCAATCGAGATCCTGATGCCGACGCTGCAGCCTTCCGAACTCTGGAAGGAGACCGGCCGCTACGATGCCTATGGGCCCGAGATGCTGCGCATCAAGGACCGCCACGAGCGCGAGCTGCTGTACGGGCCCACCAACGAGGACATGATCACGGAGATCTTCCGCGCCTATGTGAAATCCTACAAGGCGCTGCCGCTGAACCTCTATCACACGCAGTGGAAATTCCGTGACGAAGTGCGTCCGCGGTTCGGTGTCATGCGGGGACGCGAGTTCCTGATGAAGGACGCGTATTCCTTCGACATCGATGAGGCGGCGGCGCGGCGTTCCTATAACAGGATGTATGTCGCCTATCTGCGGACGTTCTCGCGCATGGGATTGAAGACCATTCCGATGCGCGCCGAGACGGGGCCCATCGGCGGCGATCTCAGCCACGAATTCATCGTGCTGGCGGACACCGGCGAGAGCGGCGTGTTCTGCCACAAGGACCTGCTCGACATGCCGGTCCCGGGTGAGGACATCGACTTCAACGGCGATCTCGAGCCGATCGTGCGCCAGCGCACCAGCCTCTATGCGGCGACCGAGGACGTACACGACCAGGCACGCTTCGAAAAGGAAGTGCCCGAGGAAAAGCGTATGGCGGCGCGCGGCATCGAAGTGGGGCAGGTGTTTTACTTCGGCACCAAATATTCCGTCCCGATGAAGGCTATGGTGACCGGCCCGGACGGCAAGGACGTGCCGATCCATGGCGGATCTTATGGCGTGGGTGTGTCGCGGCTGGTGGGGGCGATCATCGAGGCGAGCCACGATGATGCCGGCATCATCTGGCCGGAACCTGTCGCGCCGTTCGATATCGCGCTGGTCAATCTGAAGAGCGGCGATGCCAGGACCGATGGGGCCTGCAACGATCTTTACGCAAGGCTCACCGCTGCCGGCAAAGATGTCCTCTATGACGACACCGACGACCGCCCCGGAGCGAAGTTCGCGAGCATGGATCTGATCGGGATCCCCTGGCAGGTCGTGGTCGGTCCGCGCGGACTCGAGAAAGGCATTATCGAAGTGAAATCCCGCGCCACCGGCGCCAAGGAAGAGATGTCCATCGAAGCGGCGATCAACAGGTTCGCGCGCTGATGGCCTCTGCGACGCGCCCGTTCTCGCGGTTCGAGTGGATCATCGCAGGGCGCTATCTGAGACCCACGCGCAAGGAAGGCTTCGTTTCGATCATCTCGATCCTGTCGCTGCTCGGCATCGCGGTGGGTGTCGCGGCACTGATCATCGTCATGGCGGTGATGAACGGTTTCCGTCACGACCTTCTGGAGCGCATCCTTGGGCTCCGCGGACACATCATGGTGCAGGGTGTGACCGGCGCGCTGCCGGATTTCGATGCCGTAGCCACGCATGTGCGTGCCGTTCCTGGCGTGACGCGGGTGGCGCCGATCGTCGAAGGCCAAGTGATGGCGACATCGAACGGCGCCTCGACCGGTGTGCTCATTCATGGCATGCGCCGGAGCGACCTCGCCAACATGCCGGTGGTGGCCAACACGCTCTCGCCCGGCGCGCTCGCGAACTATCGAGGCGATGAGAGCGTCATCATCGGCGCGGGCTTGGCCGAGAAGCTCCGCCTCGCGCCGGGCATGCCGATCACCCTGATTGCGCCGCGCGGCAACGTCACGCCGTTCGGCGTGACGCCACGCATCAAGACCTACACCATCGCCGGCACGTTCCGGATCGGGATGTCGATTTACGATTCGAGCTATATCTTCATGCCGCTGGACGAGGCGCAGCTCTATTTCAACATGGGCGCGACCGTCAGCGGTGTCGAGGTGATGGTCACCGATCCCGACAGAGCGGACGACATGGCGCGCGCCATCGGTAAGGCTGCCGGGCCCTATGCGCGCGTGGTGACGTGGGAAGACATCAATTCCAGTTTCTTCGACGCCATCGTGGTCGAACGCAATGTGATGTTCCTGATCCTGACGCTGATCGTGGCGGTTGCGGCGCTCAACATCATCTCCGGCCTCATCATGCTGGTGAAGGACAAGAGCCAGGACATCGCGATCCTGCGCACGATGGGTGCCACGCGCGGTGCGATGATGCGCGTCTTCATGATCGCGGGCGCGACCATCGGTGTCGCCGGCACCACGATTGGATTCATCATCGGCGTAGCGTTCTGCACCAACATCGAGTCGATCCGCCAAGGGCTTTCGCATCTCACCGGCACGACGCTCTTTGATCCCACGATCTATTTTCTCGAGCGCATGCCCGCGCGGATGGAGACCGACGAAGTGATCACGGTCGTGGTGATGGCTCTGGCGCTTTCGTTTCTCGCAACGCTCTATCCCGCCTGGCGCGCGGCGCGCCTCGATCCGGTGGAGGCGCTGCGCTATGAGTGATGCGCAGGCCACGCTTCGCCTCGAAAGGGTCGCGCGCGTCTATTCGGAAGGCACGGGTCAACTAGAGGTTTTCTCCGATGTCAGCCTCGCGATCCGGCAGGGTGAGATCGTCGCGCTGGTCGGACAATCCGGCGCGGGAAAATCGTCATTGCTTCATATGGCCGGATTGCTCGAAGCGCCATCGAGCGGAGACGTCATCATCGGTGGCGCGGCCGCGGCGACACTCTCCGACACAGAACGCACGCGCCTGCGCCGCGACACCATCGGTTTCGTCTATCAGGCGCACCATCTGCTGCCGGAATTCAGCGCGCTCGAAAATGTCGTGCTCCCGCAATTGATCGCCGGCAAATCGAAAGCGTCGGCGGAGCAGGAGGCCAAACGTCTCCTCGACTTGATGGGCCTCGGCCAGCGCCTCACACACCGGCCGGCACAGCTCTCCGGCGGCGAGCAGCAGCGCGTAGCGATTGCCCGCGCCTTGTCCAATCACCCGCGCGTTCTTTTGGCCGATGAGCCAACCGGCAATCTCGATCCTCGCACGGCTGCAGGCGTGTTCGATACGCTCGTATCCGTCGTCCGCAAAGAGGGCACCGCCGCGCTGATCGCAACCCACAATCTCGAACTCGCATCGAAGATGGACCGCTCGCTGGTGCTGCAGGACGGCAAGCTTGTGGACGGCGGCAAGCTGAGCCCCAAGCACGCCTGAAACTACTGGCTGGAAACGGCCTTAGCCTTCATCGTGCCCTCGCGATTGCGCTTTGCGTCCGCGTTATTGGGATCGATGCGCAACGCCTCGTCGAAATCGACGATGGCCTGATCCAGTTTGCCCTCGGCCGCATAGGCGCTGCCGCGATTGTTGTAGAGCCGTGCGTCGTTCGGCGTCAGATTCAGCGCGGCCGTATAGTCCGCGATTGCCTTGTCGAACTGCTTGAGGCTGTGATAGGCCGCACCGCGGTTCATCAGGCTCGGTGCGTCGTTGGGCGCGCTTTGAAGAGCTGCGGTGTAATCGGTCACCGCTTTGGCGAAGTCATGCCTGGCCATGTCTGCGTCTCCGAGCGCACGGCCCGCGCCGGCGGTATCGCCCGGATTGATCGCTTTCGCAGCGTCGAAATCGGCTTTAGCCAAATCCTGCTTGCCGAGCTTGGCATAGGCGTTGCCGCGGCCGACGAGCGCGGCGGCATTGTTCGGCCTTGCCTTGATGACAAGGTCGAAATCCGCGACGGCGAGATCGAATTTGCCGAGCGCCAGATAGATGTTGGCGCGATTGGCGCGGTAGGAATCGCGCTCAGGATCAAGACGAATCGCCTCGCTGAGATCGGCAATCATCTTGTCCGGCTTTCCGGCGGAGAACGATGCCAGCGCGCGGGCGTTGTAGGCGCTGGCAAGATTGGCGTGCGCGACCGGGTTCTGCGGATCGAAAACCAGAACAGCGGTCAGGTCTTCGATAGCCTTGTCGCGGTCGCCGCCTGCCAGACGAACCCCGGCCCGCAGAATGTAGGCATCGGCATATTTCGGATTGAGCTTGATCGCCATGTCGCTGTCGGCGAGGGCTTTGGCGTTGTCCTTCTGCGAGCGATAGATCATTCCCCGGTCGTAATAGGCGACGGCCAGGTCTTCTCCCGAAAGATCGCCCGATGATATCGCGCCATTGAGCAGCGTCAGCGCCTGTGCGTTGTCGCCGTTCTTGGCAGCCGTCACAGCGGCGTTGAGGTCAGTGACCCCAGCACTCTCCGCGGAGGTGGCCATGACGAGGAGGACCAGGAGGGTGACTGTGGAGATTGAGATCGGGCGCATGACGCAACGCTAGCGCCGGTCGATCCGGAACGCCATTCGGCCTGGTTCGCTCGATTGCCTGCGGGTTTCAGGCCTTAGTAGCTCTGAATATTCTTGTTTTGTTCTTGACAGAACGTAGTGAGAACAAATAGGCTCCCGCTCCCATTGGATGGAGGCGTTATGGCTTGGATCAAGGATATCGCGGCGGGCCTGACATTTGTGATCTTCGTGGGATCGTCGTTTGTGCTGACGACGGCAACCCATGCGGTGTTCGCCGGCTAAGTCGCTGTGGATGAAGCGGCTTCTGTGCTCGCGCGAGGGGGCCGGGACGGGATACTGGCAGCCTGTGAATCGAGGCAGCGATGGAAGAGCACAAGCGGGCCGGTTTCGTTCATCTGCGGGTGAAGAGCGCCTACTCGCTGCTTGAGGGCGCGATCCGGTCGGATGATCTGCCGGAGTTGGCCCGTAAAGCGGGCATGCCCGCGGTTGCCGTGACCGATGCCAACAATCTCTTCGGCGTCTACGACATCAGCGACAAGCTTGCCAAAGCCGGCATTCAGCCGATTGTGGGATGCCTTCTTTCTGTCGAACTTGATGAGGCCGCGCCCGCCAATGTGCTGGCTACGCGGCGCAAACCGCCCGCGTTGGCGCTCCTCGTTCAGAACCAGGCCGGTTATCAGAACCTCACCAAACTGCTCAGCGCCGCCTATCTGGATGCCGAGCCGGGCGACTGGCCGCATGCGAAGGCAGCGATGCTGGCCGCGCATGCCGACGGGCTGATCGCACTGACGGGTGGGCCCGGTGGCCCGATCAATCGCCTGCTTGTCGATGGCCAGCCGGACGCCGCGTCGCTGATGCTCGATCGCCTGTCCGCGATGTTTCCAGACCGCCTCTATGTCGAGCTGCAACGCCATGGCCTGGCCGAGGAACGCGCAGCCGAAGACAAGTTGATCGACTTTGCCTACGCCAAATCGCTTCCGCTGGTGGCGACCAACGACGTCCATTTCGGCGAAGAGGACATGTACGAGGCGCATGACGCGCTGCTCTGCATCGCCGATGCGAGTTTTGTCGGGCAGGAAGACCGCCGCAGGCTGACGCGCGAGCACCGCTTCAAGAGCGCGGCGGAAATGGCCGCGCAGTTCGCCGATCTGCCGGAGGCGATCGAAAACACGCTCGAGATCGCGCGGCGCTGCGCCTTTCGCCCGAAGAAGCGCGATCCGATCCTGCCGAAATTCGTGCCCGAATCCGGCCGCACGCCGGAAGAAGAAATGCGCGTTCTGGCGCAGGAGGGGCTCGCCGCAAAGCTGGCGCAACACGGCCGCTATGCCGATGACGAGGTCTATAAGAAGCGCCTCGAATTCGAGATGGACGTCATCAACCGGATGGGTTTCGCCGGCTACTTCTTGATCGTCTCGGACTTTATGAAATGGACGCGCGGGCAGGGTATCCCGGTCGGCGTGCGCGGATCGGGCGCCACGTCGCTGGTGGCCTGGTCGCTCGACATCACCAACCTCGATCCGTTGCGGTTCGGTTTGCTGTTCGAGCGCTTCCTCAATCCCGAGCGTATCTCGATGCCGGACTTCGACATCGATTTCTGCCAGGAGCGGCGCGACGAAGTCGTGCGCTATGTGCGCCACAAATACGGCGCCGACCGGGTGGCGCACATCATGGCGCTGGGTTCGCTGCAGGCCCGCGCGGCCGTGCGCGATGTGGGGCGCGTGCTGCAGATGCCACTCGGTCTTGTCGATCGCATCGCCAAGCTGGTCCCCAATCCGATCGGCGGCAGGACGGTCACGCTGCACGATGCCGTGGAGAGCGAACCGCGTCTGCAGCAGATCGCCGAACAGGAACCCATCGCCCAGAAGCTGTTCTCGATCGTCGAGAAGATCGAAGGGCTTTATCGCCACGCCTCCACCCATCCGGCGGGCGTGGTGATCGGTGACAAACCGCTCGACGAGATCCTGCCGCTCTACCGCGATCCACGTTCCGAGATGCCGGTGACGCAGTTCGACTACGAGGATGCCGAAAAAGCAGGGCTGGTGAAGTTCGACTTCCTCGGTCTCAAGACGCTCACCGTCATCGCCAAGGCTGAAGAGCTTCTTAAGAAGCGCGGCATCGAACTCGATACCCAGAACATCGATTTCGACGACCGCACGACGTATGAGATGCTGGCGCGGGGCGACAGCGTGGGCGTGTTCCAGCTCGAAGGGCAGGGTATGCGCGATCTTCTGCGCCGCATGAAGCCCGACCGCATCCACGATCTCATCGCGCTCGTGGCGCTCTATCGCCCGGGTCCGATGGACTCGATCCCGAAATATATCGCGGTGAAGAACGGCAAGGAGCCGCCGGAATATCTCCATCCCGCGCTGGAGCCGATCCTCAAAGAGACGTTTGGCGTCATGACGTATCAGGAAGACGTCATGAACATCGCGCGCGAGCTCGGCGGCTACTCGCTCGGTCAGGCCGACCTTTTGCGCCGCGCCATGGGCAAGAAGATCCCGGCCGAGATGGCGGTGCATCGTGAGAAATTCATTGAGGGCGCCGGCAAAAACGGCATCCTCAAAGGCGTCGCCGATCAGATCTTCGAACAGGCCGCGAAGTTCGCCGGCTATGGTTTCAACAAGGGCCACGCCGCCGCTTACGCGCAGGTCGCCTATCAGACGGCCTATCTCAAGGCGAACTATCCCGTCGAATTCCTCGCCGCCTCGATGACGCTGGATATCGGCAACACCGACCGGCTCAACATCTTTAAGCAGGAAGCGCAGCGGCTGGGCATCAAGGTCCTGCCGCCGGACATCAATCGCTCCGAGGCACCCTTTGCCTGTAACGCAGAAGCAGGCGTCATCTATTACGCGCTCGCTGCCGTGAAGGGTGTCGGCCGTCAGGCGATGGACAGCGTCGTTGCCGATCGCGTGGCCAATGGTCCGTTCCGCAGCGTGTCGGATTTCGCGCGCCGTCTGGACCCGAAGCTTGTGAACAAGCGCGCCTTCGAAAGTCTCGCACGCGCCGGCGCGTTCGATGCGCTCAATGTCAATCGCCGCCAGATGGTGGAATCGTCCGATCTTCTGCTCAGCAATGCGCAACGCAATGCGCGTGAACGCGAAACGGGACAGACGACGCTGTTCGGCGGCTCTGCGGAAACGGTCGAAGACGTGCGCCTTGCGGCTGTCACCGACTGGCCGGCCCATGAAAGGCTGAGCGAGGAGTTCAGCGCGATGGGATTCTATCTCTCCGGCCATCCGCTCGATGCCTATGACGCATCGCTGAAGCGGCTGGGTGCGGTGACCATCGCGCAGCTCCTGGAAGACCGCCGACGTTCCGGCTTCAAGGCGGTGTTGGCCGGCACCATGATCAAGAAACACGAACGCCGTAGCCGCAACGACCAGTCCTATGCCTTCGTCTCGTTCTCCGACGCGACCGGCATGTTCGAGGTGATGCTGTTCCCGGAAGTGCTCGCGGCGTCGCGTCCGCTCCTGGAAGCCGGAAAATCCGTTCTCGTCACCTGCAGCGCGGAATGGGATGGCGACGACCTCAAGCTGCGCGCGGCGTCCATCGCCGATCTCGATGCCGCCGCGGCGCAGGCGGGAGAGGGCTTGCGGATTCACATTGCCGACGAGTCCGCGCTCGGACCGATCGCGGCGCAGCTCAAACAGCCGGGCAAGGGCATCGTCACGCTCGTGGTACCCGGCGGCCGTGGCGAGGAGGTCGAGATCGCGCTGCCGAAGAAACTTCTGGTCTCCGCGCCGCTGCGCAACGCAATCAAAATGATGCCCGGCGTATCGGCGGTGGAGTCGGTTTGAGGCGCTTCAAATTTTGCGGTTCAATTCCGCAATAATGTTGCGCAACCTAGAGCGCGGCTGCGATCCGGCTGAGCCCTTCAGCCAGGAGCTTGGAGTCCTGCGCAAAGCAGACGCGGATATAGGAATCCGCCTGCGCGTCATCGGGCGAACTGAACGCGGATCCAGGTGCCACGCCCACGCGCGCGCTCCGCAACAGGTCTTCGGCAAAGGCGAGACTGTTCGTCATGCCATCGATCTTGAGGAAGCCGTAGAACGCGCCCTCGGGCCGCATCCAGCGGATGCGGTTCTGACCATCGATGAAGCTCTGAACGACGTCGCGTCCTTTGCGGCAGCGCTCCAGCATCTCGGCGCGGAACGTATCGCCCTCCGGCGACAGCGCCGCCAGCGCGCCATATTGTGCAAACGACGCGGGGCCGGTGTTGTTGGCGATGCAGATGACCTTCATCTGCGCGTCCAGACTGATGGGATGCACCAGCCAGCCGATGCGCCAGCCCGTCATCGCCCAGGGCTTGGAGAAGCTGTTGACGACGAAGAGGTTGTCGTCCGGCGTGGCGATCTCGAGGAACGAGGGCGCGTGTTTCGAGCCATCGAACACCAACGTGCCGTAAACCTCGTCGCTGATGATCGCGATGTCGCGCTTGCGCGCGAAATCGAGCATCGCTTTCTGCTCGTCACACGTCATCACCCAGCCGGTCGGATTGCCCGGCGAGCACACGAAGATGGCCTTGGTGCGCGCATCGCATTGTGCGAACAGCTTTTCGAGATCGAGGCTCCAGCGTCCCGCGTTCCAGTCCTCCTCCAGCCGGGCAAAACGGATTTCGGCGCCGACCACATGCGCCGCTTCGAAGATGCTGGGCCAGATCGGCGAGACGACCACGACATTGTCGCCGGTATCGATCAGGCACTGCAGGGCCGTCACCATCGCCAGCGTCGCCGCGCCTGGGAGCGAAATCCGTTCCACCGCGATGTCGGCGCCCACAGTGCGTTTGTGAAACGCGCTCAGCGCCTCGCGCAGCGGCAGGATGCCACGCTGGCCGCTATAAAACGTCCGGCCGTCGTCCAGCGCCTGTTTGGCGGCGTCACGGATGAATTTGGGGGTGACAAGGTCGCTCTCCCCGAACCACAGCGGCACGATATTGGGGTCGCCAAGGCCGAGGCCCGAGACTTGTGCGATGCCGTTGGAGGCGAGGTTCCGGATAGCGGGACGGATGGGGCTCATGGGCCGGGGGTAGCACAGATTTATGATCGTCTGCAGCCGGTTGGACGCAGGGCCGATCCGCTCGGAAAGCCAGCTTGCATAAGGCCGCCCGCCCCCCTATAAGCCCGGCCAACTCGCACGCGCGGGTGGGTTTCGGGAGGTGTTCTCCTGTCCCCGTCCGGTGTTCCTCCTAGAGGGATAACCCGCGCGTCTGGCCAACCGGTAAAGGAGACGTGTTCCATGGCATTGCCAGAATTCACCATGCGCCAATTGCTGGAAGCAGGCGCGCATTTCGGCCATCGCACCCAGCGGTGGAACCCGAAGATGTCGCCCTTCATTTATGGCTCGCGCAACGACATCCATATCATGGACCTGACCCAGACGGTCCCGCTGCTGCACCAGGCGCTCGTGGCCCTGCGCGACGTGGCCGCAGGCGGTGGGCGCATCCTCTTCGTCGGCACCAAGCGCCAAGCGCAGGAGCCGATCGCGAACGCGGCCAAGCGCTGCGCGCAGTACTACATGAACCAGCGCTGGCTCGGCGGTACGCTGACGAACTGGCAAACGATTTCCAACTCGATCAAGCGCATGCGCAATATCGAGGAGACGCTGCAATCCGCGCAGAGCTCGGGCCTCAAGAAGAAGGAGCTGCTCGGTCTCCTGCGCGAGCGCGACAAGCTCGAGCGTTCGCTCGGCGGTATCCGCGAGATGGGCGGTCTTCCCAACATGCTGTTCGTGATCGACACCAACAAGGAAGCGATCGCGATCTCGGAAGCGAAGAAGCTCGGCATCCCGGTCACGGCGATCCTGGACTCGAACAGCGATCCGGACGGCATCGCCTATCCGATCCCGGGCAATGACGACGCGGCCCGTGCGCTGGTGCTCTATTGCGATCTCGCCGCCCGCGCGATCATCGACGGTATCGGCCAGGGTCATGTCGAAGCCGGCATCGATGTCGGCGAATCGGACGAGCTGCCCGATACCACCTCGCATGCCGAGACGGCACCCGCGGAAACGCACGCCAGCGCCTGATTTCCGGAGTTTGAGACGATGACGAATATCACCGCATCGATGGTGAAAGACCTGCGCGACAAGACCGGCGCAGGCATGATGGACTGCAAGGCGGCGCTGAACGAGACCGCCGGCGACATGGAAGCCGCCATCGATTGGCTGCGCAAGAAGGGACTCTCCAAGGCCGCGAAGAAGGCCGGCCGCGTCGCGGCGGAAGGCCTGATCGGCGTCGCCGTGGGCGGCGATGCCGGTGCGCTGGTCGAGGTGAATGCGGAGACCGACTTTGTCGCCCGCAACGATCAGTTCAAGGACTTCGTGAAAAGGGCGGCCGACATTGCGCTCGCAGAAGCCGGCGACATGGAAAAGCTGATGGCGAAGCCGGTGAATGGCGGCGCCAGCGTCCAGGACACGCTCACGCACATGGTTGCCACCATTGGCGAGAATATGAGCGTGCGCCGCGCGGTCGCATTGAGCGTCAATCCGGGCATTGTTGCGTCTTATGTCCACAACGCGTCTTCGCCGGAGCTCGGCAAGATCGGCGTGCTCGTCGCGCTGAAATCGACGGCCGACAGGGAGAAGCTCACCGCGCTTGGCAAGCAGATCGCTATGCACATCGCTGCCGCGGCACCTCTCGCGCTGTCGCCCGAGCACCTGTCTAAGGAGGTCGTGGACCGCGAACGCGCCATCCAGGCCGACATCGCGCGCCAGTCCGGCAAGCCAGAGAACGTCATCGAGAAGATGATGGAAGGCCGTATGCGCAAATTCTACGAGGAGTCCGTCCTACTGTCGCAGACCTTCGTTATCGACGGCGAGACCCAGATCTCCAAGGTGCTGGAGAAGGCCTCCAAGGATCTTGGCGCGCCGGTCACGATCGACGCCTATGTCCGCTTCCAGGTGGGCGAGGGCATCGAGAAAGTCGAGAGCGACTTCGCCGACGAAGTCAGCAAAATGGCCGGGAACTGATTCCACGGACCCTTCGAGGCTTCCCGGCTGCCGCCGGGAAGCACCTCAGGGTGACGAATGCACTTTAGTGCGTCATCCTGAGATGCGAGCCGAGGCGAGTCTCGAAGGATGACGGGCTCCAAGGGAGACGACATGCCCACTACGCCGAAATACGCCCGGGTCCTGCTGAAGGTTTCCGGCGAGGCGTTGATGGGAGAGCGCTCCTACGGAATCGATCTCGAGACGGTCGACCGCATTGCCGCAGACGTGAAGGACGCCTTCGACGCGGGCAGCCAGATTTGCATGGTGATCGGCGGGGGGAACATCTTTCGCGGGCTCTCCGCGGCTGCCAAGGGGATAGACCGTTCCACCGCCGACTACATGGGCATGCTGGCGACGGTCATGAACGCCCTGGCGATGCAGGCGGCCCTTGAGCGGATCGGGGTGGCCTGCCGAGTCCAATCCGCCATCCCCATGGAATCGGTCTGTGAGCCCTACATCCGCCGGAGGGCCATCCGGCACATGGAAAAGGGCCGGGTGGTCATTTTCGCGGCCGGCACCGGGAACCCGTTCTTCACCACGGATACGGCGGCGGCGCTCAGGGCGGCAGAAATGACCTGCAACGCGATGCTGAAGGGAACCCAGGTTGACGGTGTCTACAGCGCCGACCCCAAGAAGCAACCGGATGCCGAACGTTACGAATCTCTAAGCTATCATGAGGTCTTATCGCGCGATCTTCAGGTTATGGATGCATCGGCGATTAGCTTGTCCCGTGAAAATAAGATTCCGATCCTGGTATTCTCGATTCATGATAGGGGCGCCTTTGCAGCGGTGCTGCGAGGCGAGGGCCGGGCGACCATTATTACTGAGCAGGTCTAACCGGCTCCGCATATCTGGAGGAACCCATGGCCGATAATTATAGCAAAGACGAAATGTCCCGGCGGATGCATGGCGCCATCGCGGCCCTTAAAGCCGAATTTACGGGTCTGCGTACCGGCAGAGCCAGTCCGGCCCTGTTGGATCCAGTCATGGTCGAGGCCTATGGCAATCAGATGCCGATCGCCCAAGTCGGTACGATCTCGACGCCGGAACCCCGGCTTCTGACGGTTCAAGTGTGGGACAAGGGCCTGGCCAAGGCCGTGGACAAGGCAATCCGCGACGCCGGCTTAGGACTGAACCCGCAGATGGACGGCCAGCTTTTGCGCATCCCGATCCCCGAACTGAACGCCGAGCGCCGCAAGGAACTCGCCAAACTTGCCTCCAAATACGCCGAGCAGGCGCGCATCGCTGTGCGCAATGTCCGCCGCGATGGGATGGAAGTCCTCAAAAAGCTCGAAAAGGACCATAAGATCAGCCAGGACGAGCACCACGATAAAGGCGACGAATTGCAGAAGCTGACCGACGCCCACATAAAAGACATCGATCAGATGCTCCACGGTAAGGAGCAGGAGATCATGCAGGTATGATCTTCCACCCGGGGATTGATTGAGATGGCCAGCGCGCCGCGCGAATTGCAGAGCCTTCCGCGTCATGTCGCCATCATCATGGACGGCAACGGCCGTTGGGCGCGCAAACGTCATCTGCCGCGGCAGGCCGGGCACGTCGCCGGTGTGAATGCCGTGCGCGATGTCGTTCGCGCGGCAACGGAAATCGGTCTTCAGAACCTGACGCTCTATGCGTTCTCCTCTGAGAACTGGAAGCGGCCCGCGACCGAAGTGGGCGCTCTGATGGGTTTGTTCCGTCTCTACTTCCGCAACGACCTCGACGATCTCATTGCGCGCAACGTGCGTGTGCGGGTGATCGGCACACGCGCGCGCGTCGCCGATGACATCCGTCAAATGATCGAAGAGATGGAAGGGCGGACCGTTGGCAATGTGGGACTCAATCTGACGTTTGCCTTCGATTACGGCGGACAGGAAGAGATTGCGGCCGCCGCACGCGAGCTGGCGCGCGCTGCCAAAGAAGGCCGTCTCGATCCCGAAACGATTACAACCGAACTGTTCGCGACGCGGTTGTTCACCAGCGCGCTGCCGGAGCCGGATCTCGTCATCCGCACCAGCGGCGAACGGCGGTTGAGCAATTTTCTCCTGTGGCAATCCGCTTACGCAGAGCTTCTGTTCCTCGATACGTTGTGGCCGGATTTCACGCAGGACAAGTTCCTCGCCGCCATCGACCAGTTCGCGCAACGCGAACGCCGCTTCGGGTCATTGCCGGAAGCTGTGGCGTGACCGACAGCCGCCCCGTCTCTTCACCTGTTCAGACGCCCCCTTTGCACGGTGCGCAGTTTTCGTCCGACTGGATCACGAGACCGCTGTTTGGCCTTCTGCTCGCCGGCCTCCTGGTTGCGGCGGATTTCTTAGGGCCGCAATATTTTGCGACGCTGATCGCCATATGCGCGGTGCTTGCGGCGCGCGAATGGCACAGGCTGGTAGGAACCCGGGATTCCTTCCTGCCGGAAATGCTCGTCACCGCGCTGGCGGTAGCGTTCGCCCTTCTGGCGCTGACACTGTGGCCACGCGGCTGGTTCGCCTGGGCCATTTTGGGTTTCAGCGCAGCGTTGGCATTCACCTTGGCGCCGATGCGCCGCGGACATCCGTTCTGGCAAGCCGGTGGCGTTCTCTATATCGGCGTTCCAGCGCTTGCGCTGGTGGCCACGCGCGCGCTCGCGATGCATGGCGCGTGGCTGATCATCGGTTTGTTTCTCGCCGTGTGGGCGACCGACACGGGCGCGCTTGTATTCGGGAATTTGATCGGCGGTCCCAAACTCGCGCCGGTTCTCTCGCCCAACAAGACATGGGCCGGTACGGTAGGTGGCGTCGTCGCAGCGGCGATTATTGAAGCCGCTTATGTTGGAATTCTTGGCGGAAAAGTGTTTCCGGCGTTCTGTTACGGCGCCGCACTTTCGGTGGTCGCGCATGGCGGCGATCTTTTCGAATCGTGGGTCAAGCGCCGCTTCAGCCGGAAGGACAGTGGTTCTTTGATCCCAGGTCACGGTGGCGCGCTGGACCGCATCGACAGCACCTTGTCGGCCGCAGTGGCGTTCGCGTTGCTGGTCCTCGTGTTCAAAGCCGATCTTCTGTTTGGGGCGCAGCCATGAAAGCTCTTGCTGCCACCCGCCGGTTTGCGGAATTGCCCGATCTTGCACCCGTGATTGCGCGCAGCGTGACGATCCTCGGATCGACGGGCTCGATCGGGATCAGCACACTCAGCGTGATTGCGCATGCGCGCGAAGCCTATGGACCGCATGCGTTTCCGGTCGAGGCTCTCACGGCCGGGTCCAATGTCGATGTTCTCATCGAGCAGGCACGCGCGGTCAGGCCGAAAATCGCGGTGATCGGAAACGAAGCGCTGTTCTTTCGCCTGAAAGAAGGGTTGTCGGGGACCGGGATCGAAACGGCCGCTGGGCGCGAAGCGGTGATCGCCGCTGCGGCACGGCCAAGCGACACGGTCATGGTCGCCATCATGGGTGCTGCGGCCATCGAGCCGGCGCTCGCGGCGATCGAACGCGGCGCGACGGTGGCGCTCGCGAACAAGGAATGCGTCGTCGCGGCGGGAGACGTGTTCCGGGATGCCATCGTGCGGTCCGGTGCACCGGTCATCCCGGTCGACTCCGAGCACAATGCCGTGTTCCAGGTACTCAATGGCGGCGATGCCGGCGAGGTCGAGCGCGTCACGCTGACGGCGTCGGGCGGTCCGTTCCGCGAATGGTCGCTCGATAGGATGCGCGCGGCCACACCAGGACAGGCCGTCGCCCACCCCAACTGGTCGATGGGCGCGAAGATCTCGGTCGACAGCGCTTCGCTGATGAACAAGGGCCTCGAACTGATCGAGGCGCATTTCCTGTTCGCGTTGCCGCCGGAGCAACTCGCCGTGGTCGTTCATCCGCAATCGGTCGTGCATTGCCTCGTGTCGTATGCGGACGGCTCAACACTCGCACATATGTCCGCTCCCGACATGCGCACGCCGATCGCGCACGCACTGGCCTGGCCACGGCGCATTACGTCGCCGTCACGAAGACTCGATCTTGCTGCGGTCGGTCAACTCACCTTTCACGCGCCGGATCATGAAAGGTTCCGCTGTCTCGGTCTCGCGTTCGATTGCTTGCGGATGGGCGGGCTGGCGCCTACCATTCTCAACGCCGCCAACGAGATCGCGGTGGACGCGTTTCTCACCGGCCGGATCGGCTTCCTCGACATTCCGCGCGTGGTGGAAGAAACACTCAACAAGGCCGAGCGCGGCAACAGCGATGCCAATATGCTGGAAGGCGTGCTGGCCGCGGATGCAAGAGCAAGATCGATGGCCGGCGAAGTCTGCCGGCGCGTCGCGGCGTAACCCGGGAGCGGGGTAGGACAAAGATGCTGGACGCAATTCGAGGCCTTATCGACTGGATTCCGCTGGGATTGCCCGCGTTTCTGTTCGTCATAACGGTCATCGTCTTCATCCATGAGCTTGGGCATTTTTCCGTCGCGCGCGCGTTTGGAATTCGTGTCGAAACATTTTCCATCGGCTTTGGGCGCGAGATCATCGGCCGTACGGACCGCCACGGCACGCGCTGGAAGATCGGTTGGCTGCCGGTTGGCGGCTATGTAAAGTTCTTTGGCGATGCGGATGCTTCGAGCCGGCCCGATCGCGAGGCCGCCGAATCGATGTCCGCAGACGAGCGGTCGCGGGCGCTGCCCTTCAAGCCGTTGTACCAGCGTGCGCTTGTTGTCGCAGCCGGACCTTTCGCGAATTTCATACTCGCGATCGTGATTTTCGCCTTCACGTTCATGTTCCTCGGACGCGTCGCGATCCCCGCGGTCATTGGAGCGGTCACGCCGGGAAGCCCGGCGCAGATAGCCGGTATCAAGCCGGGCGATGTGATTCGCTCGATCGATGGAACAACGATCAACGACTTCGGGCAGCTCCCCGAGATCATCTCCGTCAGCGCCGGACAGGACCTCGCCATCACGCTGCAGCGCGGCAGTAGCGAACTCACCGTCCACGCAACGCCCAAGAACACGCGCCGCAAGGACCCCTTCGGAAGCTGGGAAACCGTGCCTACACTCGGTGTCGTCAGCGTGGCGCGATCCAAGCCCGTGATCGTTCATTATACGCCTGTGGCCGCGTTCGGAGAGGCTGTCCGGCAGACCTGGAGCATCATCACCGGCACGCTCAAGGCCATGGAGCAGATTGTCGTCGGCCGAACCGATGCCAGTCAGCTCAGGGGACCGGTTGGGACAGCGGCGCTGACCAAAAATATTGCCGAGGTTGGCATCCTTGCCCTCATCCAACTGATAGCTCTCCTATCCGTAAGCATCGGCCTGATAAACCTTTTTCCGATTCCGGTGCTCGACGGGGGGCATCTTCTGTACTATGGATGCGAAGCTGTTTTGGGTCGCCCGCTGGGAGAGCGGGCCCAAGAGGTCGGATTTCGGTTTGGGTTGGCGCTTGTTCTGGGGCTGATGATTTTTTCGTTCTGGAACGACCTGACCCAACACCTGAATCTTTTCTAATTTTTCGGTTTAGTCCCGCGCGTGGTTAATCACGCGCCTCAAGAGACGAGTGGATGAGCGCCAACGCCCTGTTCGCCCGAGTGACGCGCACGGCGTCTGCCGTTCTTCTGGCCGCAAATGGATTCGCGGCCGGTGCGGCGCATGCCCAACTACGGCCGGACGCCCCGGGGGCATCGACACCGGCTCCGCCGGAAGCTCCGGCGCCCACAATCGAGCACATCGCCGTCAAAGGCACGCAGCGCATCGAGCCGGCGACCGTGCTGTCCTATATCTCGCTGCGCGAGGGCGACCCTTACCAGCCGCAGACCGCCGACCGCGCGCTCAAAGCGCTGTTTGCGACGGGCCTCTTCTCCGATGTGAAGGTGAGCTGGGATGCGTCCAAGGCGACGCTGAACGTCAACGTCGTCGAAAACCCGATCATCAACCAGATCGACTACGAAGGTAACAGCAAGGTCTCTACGAAGGACCTCGACAAGGAAGTCCAGCTCAAGCCGCGCATGGTCTTCACGCGGACAAAGGTCCAGTCTGACGTCCAGCGCATCATCGAAATCTACCGCCGCAACGGCAAATTCGGTGCGACGGTCGATCCGCAGATCATTCAGCGCCCGCAGAACCGCGTCGACCTCATCTTCTCGATCCATGAAGGCCCAACGACCGGCGTCGCGCGCATCAACTTCATCGGCAACAAGGTCTTCGACGATGATACGCTGCGCGAGCAGATCGCGACCGAGGAGAGCACGTGGTGGCGCTTCCTTGCGACCAACGACAATTACGATCCGGATCGTCTGACCTTCGACCGCGAACAGCTGCGGCGCTACTATGTCAGCCACGGTTATGCCGATTTCCACGTCGTGTCCGCCGTGGCCGAGCTCACGCCATCGCATGACAGCTTCTATGTGACCTTCACCGTCGACGAAGGCGACCTCTACAAGTTCGGCAAGGTGGAGATTGACTCGAGCATCAAGGAACTCGATCCCCTTGCCCTTCGCCCGCTGATCAAGATCAAGCCGGGCGATCAGTACAATGGCGAACTGATCCAGAAATCCATCGATACGCTGACGAATGCGGCGGGAACGCGTGGTTACGCATTCGCCGAAGTGCATCCGCGTATTCGCCGCGACCACGATTCACGCACCATCGACGTGATCCTGAAGATCGATCAGGGCCCAAGGGTCTATGTCGAAAAGATCAACGTCACCGGCAACACGCGAACCTTGGACAAGGTCATTCGCCGCGAGTTCCGTCTCGTGGAAGGCGACGCGTTCAATCGCGTCCTCGTCGACCGCTCGCGCACGCGCATCCGCAGTCTTGGTATCTTCAAGGACGTGAGCATCAAGCAGGCGCCCGGTTCGCAGCCCGACCGCGTGAACCTCGACGTGAACGTCACGGAGCAGTCGACCGGCGAACTTTCGCTCGGCGCCGGCTATTCCTCCACCAGCTCTATTGTGGGCGAGTTCAGCTACACGGAGCGCAATCTATTCGGCCGCGGCCAATACCTGCGCGCCAGTGTGGCTCTGTCCTACATCAGCAAACAGGCGCAGCTCAGCTTCACCGAACCGTATTTTCTCGACCGTCCGTTATCGGCCGGCTTCGATCTCTACAAGGTCTACACGGACTATCAGCAGGCCGCCTATGCGGCCGACGTTTCGGCGCTCCAGTTGCGCGCCGGGTTTCCGACATCGGAATACGGTTCGGTGGGATTGCGTTACACCTACAAGATCGAAGACATCAGACCCTACTCAAATGCACCTGTGGAAGTCGTGCTGGCGTCGGGCTCGAACACGACGTCAGGCTTGGGCTTTACATTCTCGTACAACACGCTGGACGACTATATTAAGCCGAGCCGCGGTATCGCATTTACGTTCTCGCAGGACTTCGCGGGCCTGGGTGGTTCGCTCAAATACCTGCGCACGGAAACGCAGTTTTCCTATTACCATCGCGTGTTGTGGGACCAATTCGTCAGCTCCCTGTCGCTGAGTTCGGGCTATATCACGGGTTATTCGGGCGATCTCCTGCCGATCAACGAACGCTTCTTCAGAGGCGGCGACACGTTCAGAGGCTTTGCGCTTGCCGGTATCGGTCCGCGCGATATCAGCGTCGCAAAAGATCTAGGAGCGCTGGGCGGCGATACCTATGCTATGGCGACCGGGCAGTTGCGCATCCCCGACTTCCTGCCATCCGATTACGGGATCGGGCTGTCGCTGTTCACCGATATCGGAACGCTCGGCCATCTGGATGACAAGGCTGCACTTTGCGCGGCTTACGTAAAAGCCGGCTCCTTGTGCCCCATCAAGGATAATCTCGCGCTCCGCGGATCGGCCGGTTTGTCGGTCGGATGGAAGTCACCGTTTGGACCGGTGCAGATCGACATCGGCGTGCCCTTCCTCAAGACCGATTACGATCGGCCGCAGCTTCTCCACTTCACAGCAGGAACAGGATTCTAGAATGACGACCAGAACCTATATTGCTCGCGCGCTGCCGGTCGCGGCTGCGCTTATTGCCGGATTTATCGCGCCGGCGCTGGCTGCCGGCCCTCAGCCGCAGGGTACTCCGGTTCCCAAGATTCTCGTGATCGATCGTTCGATCATTTTGCGCGCTTCGAAGGGCGGGCAGGATATCGTGCGTCAGGTCAACGCCTACACGGTGCAGCTTGAGAAGGATTTCAAAGGGCAGGGTGCGGCGCTCCGCTCGCAATATCAGCAGCTTCAGCAGCAGGCGGCGATCCTTTCTGCCGACGTGAAGGCGCGCAAGGTCAGGGACTTCGAGAGCAAGAAGAACGCGCTTCAGGCGGCTGCGCAGAAGCGTCAAAGCCTGATCCAGGGCGGGTTCTTCAAGGCGCGCCAGCAGATGGAGCAGGCGTTGGGCCCGATCCTTCAGGGGATCATGAAGGAGCGCGGTGCGAATTTGCTTCTGGATCGCAGCGCGGTGGTTCTGGGAACGGATTCGACCATCGACATAACCGGGGCTGCAGTGCAGCGGCTGAACCAGAAAATGCCTTCGCTCAAGGTCGATCTCGTTCCGCCCCCGCCGGGCATGGTCGCGCAGCAACAGCAGCAGCAGCAGTAGCGAGCTTCGCCGGATCACGAAATGGCCGATCCCCGCTTTTACGACAATGTCGGCCCTTTCACGCTCGCGGAGATTTGCGCAAAGGTCGGTGCCTCTTTGCCGGACGGTGCGGATGGCACAGCCCTGGTCGAAGACGTGGCAAGCCTGACCGGAGCGGGGCCGGCGCATCTGACGTTCTATGCCGGTGGGGGTGAGGCGACGAAGCAATTTGCGGCGACGGCTGCCGGTTTTTGTTTCGTGGCATCCTCTGCGACGAGCAGCGGACCGTCTTCGTGCCTCACAATCCCCTACGCTTCGGTACAGCACGCCTTCGCCAAAGTGGCGCGGGCTTTCTACCCGCAATCCAGTCTCGCGCAATGGACGCAACAAAGTTCGATCGACCCGAGTGCCGCCTTCGGCAAGGGTGTTTCGCTGGCGCCGGGCGTCGTCATCGGGCCACAGGTTGAGATCGGCGATGGTACGCGTATCGGACCCAACACCGTTATCGGGCGGGGCGTTGCGATAGGCCGCGATTGCGAGATCGGCAGCAATGTCACGATCACGCATGCCTATGTTGGAGACGGTGCGCTGATTCTTTCGGGCGCGCAGATCGGCGGTCCGGGATTCGGGTTCGCGTCGTCGCAGACGGGCCACGTCAAGATCCCGCAACTTGGCCGGGTGATCCTCCAGGACAGGGTGGAGATCGGCGCCTGCACGGCCATCGATCGCGGCGCGTTGGGCGATACGGTTATCGGAGAGGGTACAAAGATCGATAATCTCGTCCAGATTGGACATAACACGCGGATTGGGCGACACACGGTGATTGTCGGCCATGTCGGGATTTCCGGGAGCTGTGAACTCGGAGACTTCGTGGTGGTCGGTGGGCAGGTGGGGATAGCGGATCATGGCCGGGTCGGAGACGGCGCCCGTCTTGCTGCACGGTCGGGCGTTGTGGGCTATCTTCCGGGGGGACAGGATTACGGCGGCATGCCGGCCAAACCGATGCGGGAGTACGCTCGCGAATTGGCGGCGGTGAAAATGTTGGGACGCGGCAAGAAGAAGAGCTGATGGACGAGAACACGACGACAGCGGTCATCCTGGATGTGGAGCATATCAAGAAGCTCCTGCCGCATCGTGCGCCGTTCCTATTCGTCGAGAGGTTGACCGACATCGTTCCCAACGAAAGTGCAGTAGGCCACAAGGCGGTCAGCTTCAACGAACCGCACTTCCAGGGTCACTTTCCGGAATTCGCCGTGATGCCGGGCGTCTTGATCGTCGAGGCTTTGGCGCAGACGGCGGGCGCGCTTGTCGTCCATTCGCTGGGTCAGATAAAACCGTCCCGGCGGGTCTATTTCATGACGATCGACAAGGCGCGGTTCCGCCGCCCCGTCAGACCGGGCGACATGCTGCGTTTGCCGGTGAAAGCGCTGCGCAATCGCGGTCCGGTTTGGCGCTTCTCGGGCGAAGCCTATGTCGGCGACGAGCTCTGTGCGGAAGCCGAGTTCAGCGCCATGATCTTCGATGGCGAAGATGGCAATTCATCCAACGGCGATCGTTGAAGGCGGCGCGCAGCTTGGCGCGGATGTCGAGGTCGGCCCGTTTTGCATCGTAGGGCCGCATGCGGTTCTCGAGACCGGTGTCCGGCTGATTTCCGGCGTGACGATATCCGGCCGCACGACCATTGGCGCGCGAACGATTGTACATCCCGGTGCGGTTCTGGGCGGCGCGGCACAGATCCGCGGTGACGACGCCCCAGGCGCGCAGCTCACCCTCGGCGAGGACTGCGTCATCCGCGAGCACGTGACGATGAGCCTTGGCAGCAAGCGTGGCGGCGGCCTCACCACTATCGGCGCGCGTGGATACTTTATGGGCTACAGCCATGTTGGCCACGATTGCCATGTCGGAAACGATGTGACGTTCGCAAACGGCGCGCAGCTTGGCGGTCACGTCGAGATCGGCGATGGCGTGATCATGGGCGGGCTGTCCGCTGTTCAGCAGTTTGGCCGTGTCGGTCGCGGTGCCATGATTGGTGGCATCACGGGCGTAAACACCGATGTCATTCCCTACGGCATCGCAGCCGGAGATCATGCAATGCTCGGGGGCCTAAACCTCATCGGCCTCAAGCGTCGTGGTTTGCCACGTGAGAATATCAATGCTCTGCGGGCTGCATTCAAATTCATCTTTCTTGACAATGTTGGCTCTTTGGCCGATCGCGCGCGCGCGGCCAAGGACAAGTGGCCCGTGCCGGAGGTCGCCGAGATCGCCGATTTCATCCTTGCGCCGGCGAAGCGCCCGATCTGCCTGGCGCGCAGGCGTGTGACGGACACGGACGAATGAGCGGCGCGCTCGGCATCATCGCCGGCGGCGGCGAGCTGCCCCGAGCCATCGCCGCAAGCGCGCGGGGCGCAGGCCGTGCTGTGTTTGTGCTGGCGCTTGCCGGCATGACGGACGACTGGGCACGCGACTACCCGCACGAAACCGTGGCGTTGGGCGAGCTCGGCCGCGCGATGAAAGCCTTCCGGGCTCAGGGCTGCACGGACGTCACGCTTGCCGGCAAGGTCCAGCGGCCGAAATTCTCCGAGATCAAACTCGATGCCAAAGCGATACTCGCGGCGCCCCGGGTAATCGCCGCGGCGCTTAGGGGAGACGACGCGTTGTTGCGTTCGGTGGTCGATATGTTCGAGCGCGAAGGCATGCGGGTTGTCGGAGCCGCCGAAGCGGCTCCCAACCTGATAGCCCGGGCCGGCGTTTTCGGCCGCATCCAGCCCAATGCTGAGCACAGCGGCGATATAGTGCTCGCCTTCAAGGTCGCGCGTGCGATGGGTGAGTTCGACGTAGGCCAGGCGGCTATCGTCTGCGCAGGCCTCACGCTCGCAGTAGAGGCGGCCGAAGGCACCGATGCGATGATCGCGCGCATCGTCAATCTGCCGGAACACCTGCGCGGCACGAAAAGCAAACCCCGCGGCGTGCTGGTGAAGGCGCCGAAACCGATCCAGGACGGCAAGACGGATCTGCCCGTCATCGGCGTACATACGGTCCGCAACGCATATGCTGCGGCACTCGCTGGCATCGCTGTTGAGGCGGGCGGCGCCCTGATCGTGGACCGCGAAGCCGTCGTGTCGGAAGCCGACAGGCTCGGCATGTTTCTGATCGGTGTTCCGCGTTGACGGTCAAGCTGATGCTTGTGTGCGGCGAGCCGTCCGGCGATCTGCTCGGCGGACAGCTGATGGCCGGGCTCAAGGCCATCGCGGGCAACGACGTGACGTTCACCGGCGTGGGCGGCACCGCGATGCAGGCGCAAGGTCTGAAGAGCCTTTATCCGCTGGACGCAACCTCCGTAATGGGATTGCGCGAGGTCGTGCCGAAAATTCCGGCCATTCTCCGGCGCGTGAAAGAGGCGTGCGACTTTGCATTATCTACGCGCCCCGATGCCGTGGTCCTGATCGACAGTCCGGACTTTACCCATCGGATCGCGCAGCAACTGAAGCGCCGCGATCCGTCGATCCGTACTATCAATTATGTCGCGCCGCAGGTATGGGCAAGCCGCGCCTACCGCGCGCGCAAGATGGCGCATTATTTCGATCTGGTGTTGGCGTTGCTGCCGTTCGAAGCACCGTTTTTCGAAAAGTACGGGCTGCACTCCGTGTTCGTCGGACATCCCGTTATCGAGCGCGCGGCAAGGATCAAAGGCGGAGCGCAGCTTCGCGCGCGCTTTGGCATCGCGCCCGATGCACCGCTTCTCGCCGTGCTGCCGGGAAGCCGCACCAACGAAATCCGTTTTATTCTCCCCGTCTTCCGTGAGGCGGTGGCGAAGATCGCGTCGGGCGTACCGGGACTCGTGACCGTGCTGCCCACCATCTCGCACGTCTCTTCAAGGGTGCACGCGGCGACAACGGATTGGCCGGCGCCGTTGCATATCGTCGAGGACGAGGCGGATAAATTCGCGGCGTTCGACGCGGCGGATGCAGCGCTGGCGGCGTCAGGCACGGTCACGACCGAACTCGCGCTCGCGCGCAAGCCGATGGTCGTGGGTTACAAGGCCGGTTGGCTCACCTATGTGCTCGCCTTGCCGTTGATGGACGTGAAATACATCACCCTCATCAACATCCTGCTCGGCCGTGAGGCTGTGCCGGAATTCCTGCAGACGCGTTGCACGCCGGAAAATCTCGCCGATGCGGTGACGAGACTCCTGACCGACAAGGAAGCGGCTGGCCACGAACGCCATGACCTCGACGAGGCCACCGCGTTGCTCGGACGCGGCGGCGAAGCGCCGAGCCTTCGCGCGGCGCGCGCCATTCTCGACTTCGTACGCGACGATCAGCGCTTGGCGAGCGGAACGTAATCGCGTTTCTGGGCGCCGGTGTAGATCTGCCGCGGGCGGCCGATCTTCTGCGCCGGGTCCTCGATCATCTCGCCCCACTGCGCGATCCAGCCGACGGTGCGCGCCAATGCGAACAGCGCGGTGAACATGCTGGTCGGGAAACCGAGCGCCTTCAGCGTGATGCCGGAGTAGAAATCGATGTTGGGGTAGAGCTTCTTCTCGATGAAGTACTCGTCCTGAAGTGCGATCCGTTCCAGCTCCAACGCGACTTTCAGAATCGGATCGTCGTGATGGCCGACTTCGTCGAGCACGGCGTGGGTCTGTTCCTGCATCGCCTTGGCGCGCGGATCGTAGTTCTTATAGACGCGGTGGCCGAAGCCCATGAGGCGGAAATTGTCGTTCTTGTCTTTCGCGCGCTTGATGTATTCCGGGATGCGATCGACCGTGCCGATTTCCTCAAGCATCTTCAGTGCCGCCTCGTTGGCGCCGCCATGGGCGGGGCCCCACAGACATGCGATGCCTGCTGCGATGCACGCGAACGGATTTGCGCCCGACGAACCGGCGAGGCGTACCGTCGAGGTGGAGGCATTCTGCTCGTGGTCGGCGTGGAGGATGAAAATCGTGTCCAGCGCTTTTGCGAGCACCGGGTTGATCTTGTACTCCTCCGCCGGCACCGCGAAGGTCATGCGCAGGAAGTTCTCCGTGTAGCCCAGCGAATTCAGCGGATACACGAAGGGCTGGCCGACGGTGTATTTGTAGGCCATCGCCGCGAGGGTCGGCATCTTGGCGATCAGGCGGTGGCTTGCGATTTCGCGCTGGCGCGGATCGTTGATGTCCGTCGAGTCGTGATAGAACGCCGACAGAGCACCCACCACACCGCACATCACCGCCATCGGGTGCGCATCGCGGCGGAAGCCGCGGAAGAACGAGGCGAGCTGCTCGTGCACCATCGTGTGCATGGTGATCGAGTGATCGAACGACTTGGCCTGGTCCTTGTTCGGCAATTCGCCGTGCAGCAGCAGATAGCAGACCTCCAGGAAGCTCGAATGCTGGGCGAGCTGGTCGATCGGATAGCCGCGATAGAGCAGGATGCCCTTGTCGCCATCGATGAAGGTGATGTCGCTTTCGCAGCTCGCGGTCGAGGTGAAGCCGGGATCGTAGGTAAAGACGTCCGCCGAGTCGTAGAGCTTGCGGATGTCGATAACGTTCGGTCCCTCGCTACCGGAAAAGGCGGGCAGTTCGTAGGACTTGTTGTCGTAGATCAGCGTGGCCTTGCCGGCGTCTACTAGCTTGCTTTCCTTCATGGCCCGAAGCTCCTGTGTGGCACCCCTTCCAAGAGCACCCGGTTTATCTTGCACTGCACAATTATAAGCCAAGTCGGTTAATTTCGTCATCACTTTCGTGACGGGAGGGCTCTTCAGTATTTGAATTCGTTACGACGCATAAGTCTCTAATCGGGCTAAAGATTCTTCTCGACCCAGGACTTCCATCATCTCGAAAAGGGGAGGCGAAGATGCCTTGCCCGTCAGGGCGGCGCGCAAGGGTTGTGCGACCTGCCCAAGTTTGAGTCCTTCCGCATCTGCGAAGGCGCGGGCTGCGGCCTCTAGTGCCTTGCCGGTCCAGTCGGTGGCCATCAGCAACGGCAGCACACGGCCAATGACTTTGCCCGCCTCCGGCGGCAGGTTCTTCCGTGCCGCGTCGTCGAGCGTGCGCGGACCGTCGTCAAAGAGGAACTCTGCCGCTTGGGCCAGTTCGACGAGGGTCTTGGCCCGCTCCTTCAAACCGGGCATGGCCGCCACCAGTCTCGTTTTGGCCTTCTCCGTCAGGGCGCGGGGCAGGGCTTCGCGCGCGAGCGCCTTTTCGATTTCATGGGCGAGGGCCGTGTCGTCCATCGCGCGGATATAATGGGCGTTGAGATTGTCGAGCTTTTTAAAGTCGAGTCTCGCGGGACTGCGTCCGATGCTTTCGAGATTGAACCACTCGATCGCCTTCTCGGTCGGGATGATTTCGTCATCGCCGTGGCTCCAGCCAAGCCTGAGGAGATAGTTGCGCATCGTTTCGGGCAGATAACCCATATCGCGATAAGCCTCGACCGCGAGCGCCCCATGACGTTTCGAGAGTTTTGCGCCATCGGGCCCGTGGATCAGAGGGACGTGCCCATAGACCGGCTCCGGCCAGCCCATCGCGTGGATGATCTGAAGTTGCCTTGCAGCATTGTTCAGATGATCGTCGCCGCGGATCACATGCGTAACAGCCATGTCGAAATCGTCGACGACGACAGCCAGCATGTAGGTCGGCGTGCCGTCGCTGCGGAGCAGCACCATGTCGTCAAGCTGTTCGTTCGCAAACCGAACGTCGCCCTGGACCACGTCATGGACGATGGTCCCTCCCGTTTGCGGGGCCTTTAGACGAACGACATACGGCGCGCCGGCCGGCGCCTCGGAGGGATCGCGATCGCGCCAGCGGCCGTCATAGCGCATGGACTTGCCGGCGGCGCGCTGCTCGGCGCGCATGGCGTCAAGTTCCTCCGCCGTTGCATAGCAGCGGTAAGCCTTGCCTTCGGCCAGCAACTGTTCCGCGACTTCGCGGTGCCGTGCCGCGCGCGCAAACTGGTAGACCGTCTGGCCATCCCAGCTCAGCTGAAGCCACTCCAACCCATTCAGGATCGCAGCCACGGCTTCCGGCGTCGAACGTTCGCGATCGGTATCCTCGATGCGCAAGAGGAATGTCCCGCCGGTGTGGCGGGCGTAGAGCCAGTTGAACAAGGCTGTCCGTGCGCCGCCGATATGCAGCATTCCGGTGGGCGAGGGGGCAAAGCGCAGGACGGGCTTTCCGCTTGTGTTCATGGTAGCAATTCTTAGCCGGCGTTGGGCGGTTTTGGGTTACTGGCGAGGCTTCTAGCAGGCCGCTTTCCATGGTGGTAGGTCCGTTGACGTTTCGGCGTGTGACGCCGGACATATCCGGCTTCGCGCCGCGCGCCGTTCTGCGCGCTGTGGCCGCGCAAATCCTTAGCGACCGGCAGCGTTGGGTGTTGTGGCTTCCCGTGGGCTTCGGGACGGGCATCGGCCTCTATTTCGCGCTGCCGTTTGAGCCTACCGGAGTTAGCACGGCGGTCGTGGCGGTGATCGGGGTTGTCAGTGCGGTACTGTCCTCGCGGTCCACGAATTGGATTCTCCGGATCGGACTTGCGGCAACTGCGGCCATCGCATTCGGATTTGCGCACGCCAAGCTCCGCGAGATGCGCGTGGCGGCTCCGGTCCTGACACACAAAGTGGGGCCGGTAGGCCTGAATGGACACATCGAGTCCGTGCAGATCCATGGCAAGGGCGTCCGCGTTGTTTTGGGTGCGCCGTCTTCGGAGCGTTTTGCGGCGAGTAACGCGCCGGCGCATGTGCGCATTTCCTTCCGCGCGTCCGGCGACACGCTGGTGCCCGGCAATTGGATTCATGCAACGGCCGTCCTGATGCCGCCTCCAGGTCCTGCTGCGCCGGGCGGTTACGACTTTGGCCGGGCCGCGTTTTTCGATGGCATCGGTGCCGTCGGTTTTGCCTATGGCAGGGCAGAGCCCATCGCGCCGCTTCATGGTGAAGGCTTCTTCCAGAAAATCACCACTTCGATCGCGTTGCTGCGCTGGCACATGACGGAGCGGATCCGCGCCGCGCTGCCCGGCAGCACCGGTGGAATTGCGGCCGCACTCATCACCGGTGACCGCGGGTCGATATCCGAAGACGATGAAGCGGCGCTGCGAGACGCGGGTCTTGCGCATGTGCTCGCCATTGCGGGTTTGCACATGGCGCTGGTCGGACTTGGGCTGTTCTGGGTCGTGCGCGCGTTGCTCGCCGCCATTCCCGCGCTCGCGCTCAATTATCCGATCAAGAAATGGGCTGCGCTTGCCGCACTTGGCGGTGCAACTTTTTATCTGATCGTGAGCGGCGCTGCGACGCCGGCCACACGCGCTTACATCATGCTGTCTACGATGCTGACCGCGATCCTGTTCGACCGGCCGGCTTTGTCGATGCGTTCGGTGGCGCTTGCCGCAACGACTATCCTGCTCTTGCGGCCCGAGAGCCTGATCGAGCCGGGATTCCAGATGTCGTTCGCTGCAGTGGTCGGACTGATCGCGGTAGCAGAGTGGGAGCAGGCGCGCCGCGCGCGCGGCGAGGGCACCGGGCCGCGCGCTTTTGCCGGCGTGCGGCGTTACGTGCGTGGCATCGCGATCACGAGTTTGGTGGGCAGCCTCGCAACCGCGCCGTTCGCAATGTTTCATTTCGACCGGGCGACCCATTACGCGGTGCTGGGTAATCTGCTCGCGATGCCGGTGATGGGCTTTGTGGCGATGCCGGCCGCGGCGATCTCGGTTCTCGCCATGCCGTTTCACCTGGAAGCGTGGCCGCTGAAGGTTCTGGGCTGGGGCATCGCGGTGATGCTTTCCGTCGGTCGGTTCGTTTCGGGACTGCCGGGCGCGATTTCGACAGTGCCCGCATGGCCCGTCGGATCGTTGGTGCTCATGGCCTTGGGCGGACTTTGGATCGCGCTTTGGCGGCAAAGGCTGCGCTGGCTTGGATTCGTGCCGATCATGCTGGCGATTGCGATAGGCGTAACTACACAGGGCCCCGATCTGCTGGTGGCGAGAGATGCTTCCACCGTGGCGGTACGCGGCGCGGACGGCGTGCTACGGCTTGTCCGTGCGGCGCATGACGAATACTCGGCCGACCAGTGGCTCAAGCGCGACGGCGACGCGCGCACATCGGACGATGCCATCGCGACCGCGGCCAATGGGGCCCGTTGCGACGGTTATGGCTGCGTTGCCAAAGGTCGGGACGGAACGCTCATCGCCGCACCCGCACGCATCGACGCGTTGGCGGAAGACTGTGCGACCGCCGCAATCGTGGTGAGTACGACACCAGCACCACGCGGCTGCACCGGTCCGAAACTTGTCATCGACAAGTTCTCGATCGCGCGCGCCGGAGGCTATGCGGTGTGGCTGGGTCCTACGCTGAAAATCGAAACGGTCGAGGGCGAACGCGGCCAGCGGCCTTGGAGCCAGCAGCCGCAATCCAAGCGCCGCAGCGGTCAATACCGGCGGATCAGGCCAACCAGCTTGCCCTGAACCCGCACACGATCCGCGCCATAAAGGCGGGTCTCGTAGGCGGGATTGGCGGCTTCCAGCGCGATCGAGTCGCCGCGCCGGCGGAGGCGCTTCAATGTGGCCTCGGTCTCATCCACTAGCGCCACCACGATCTCGCCGGTGTTAGCGGTGTCGGCTTCCTGGATGATGACGGTGTCGCCATCGAGGATCCCGGCATTGATCATGGAGTCGCCCGTGACCTCGAGCGCGTAGTGGTCGCCACGGCCAAGCATGCCACTGGGAACGGGCACCTCGGAAATCTTGTTCTGCAAGGCTTCGATCGGCGTACCGGCGGCGATCCGGCCGACCATTGGGACATTCACGGCACCTTCACTGTCGCCCATGGTGCGCCTGGGACTGCCGGCACCGCGGGCGTCGGAAACAACCCGCGACTCCGGGCGGCCGTGCCGCGCGCCTGCCGGGCTGAGCCGCAGGGCCTGGCTGCGCGTGGTGGCCGGGCGCAGGGTTTCCGCGACATTGTCCGGCAGCTTCATGATCTCCAGCGCCCGCGCGCGCTTCTCCATGCGGCGCAAGAACCCGCGCTCCTCGAGCGCCGTGATCAGCCGGTGGATACCGGATTTGGATTTGAGGTCCAGCGCGTCCTTCATTTCATCGAACGAAGGCGGGATGCCGCTCTCGCGTATCCGCTCGTGGATGAACATCAAAAGCTCGTATTGCTTGCGGGTGAGCATTGCTCCACGCCTCCACTATCGCCGTTGCGAACAAATCCGAAACATGGAGAATCGTTCTACTTTAGTTCCTGAAAAGGGTCAATCTACAATATCTGGGGTGTGGGTGCTGGTGGGCGCAGCCTAGCAATCGAAGAGCGGCAGCACTTCGACCCGTTCGCCGATGTTTGCCGGCGGCGCGTTGGTCGCGCGAATGATCAAGGCGTCCGCGTTGGCGAGTGTGCTGAGCATGGACGAGTCCTGGATGGGAAAAGGCTCCGCCCAATATTCCCCGTCGCGAATTGTAAGGCGCGCACGGATGTAATCCTGGCGATTTTCGTTAGCGGCGAGGGGAGCCGTCAATTTCGCCGACAGGGGACGCAGCTCCATGTCGGTCGCAAGCAACGCCGCGATGGCGGTGCGCAAAAACAGGATCGCGCAAACGAACGTCGATACCGGATTGCCCGGCAAGCCGAGCAATGGTGTTCGTCCAAGCCGTCCGAAGATCAGCGGCTTGCCGGGACGCATCGCGATTTTCCAGAAGTCGAGCGCAAAGCCGCGCGGTCCGAGTGCGCTCTGGATCAGGTCGTGATCGCCGACCGATGCGCCTCCCAATGTGACAATCAGGTCGGCATCGGCGGCGCGGTCGGCGATGGTGGCGACGGCTTCCATCGTGTCCGGCAAAATTCCTAGATCAATTGGTTCGCCGCCCCATTTCTCGACCAGAGCCGATAATCCGTATCCGGACGATGCCACGATACCGCCCGGACCCCGTGGTGTACCCGGTGGCGACAATTCATCACCGGTGGCGGCGATGGCGATGCGCGGCTTGCGCCGCACCGTCACGCGATCGAGATCGGCTGCCGCCAACAAGGACACATCGCGCGTGGAGAGGCGCCGGCCGCCGCGCAACAGGACTTGGTCCTTTTTGAAATCGAGACCCGCGACGCGAATATGCCGTTCGGGCCGCGTGGCTTCGTTGATAGTCACGCGGTCTGCGTAGGCGGTCGTGCCTTCCTGGATGACGATGCCGTCGGCGCCGTCGGGAACGACGCCGCCGGTAAAGATGCGAACCGCTTCGCCGGCAGCGACTCTCCCGTCGAACGGATGACCGGCCGGCGAAGACCCAATTACCCTCAGCGTTATGGGAACCTTCGCGACATCGGCCGCGCGCACGGCATAGCCATCCATGGAAGACACGGGAGCAGGTGGCTGGGTCATGCGCGCCCTTGCGTCTTCCGCTAGCACGCGGTCCGCCGCTTCCCCGATCGCGACGTTTTCGCTCTCCACAGGGGAAAACGCGCTGGCGATGCGTGCCGTCGCTTCGTCGACGGAAATCACTTGAACATATCCTCGACGCGCACCCGCGCCGCGCGCGCGAGTCGCTCGGCAACATCCTGGCTGAGGCCGCGGGAGCGGCCGGTGAGGAACGCATAAATCTGCGCCGTGGGAACGCCGGCGCTCTTCGCCCAATCCGTTGCGCGAAGCCGCTGCGACGTCATGAAGGCGCGAAAGGCTTCGCGCTGCGCGTCGGGGCCGGGACGTGGCGCAGAAACCTCGCCCATCAGAGTCTTCGGCTTTGCGCTCTTGCGTGTCGCGGTGGTGGCTTTCTGCGGTGCCGCGTAGGGCCCGCTTTTGCCGCCCGACTTGCGCACCAGACGAATGGCTTCGATCATAGTGCCTTTGTCGATGGCCTTCACCATGTCGTAGATGGTGAGGGCGGCGACAGACGCTGCCGTCAGCGCTTCCATCTCGACGCCCGTCTGGGAAGACGTCTTCGCCAAGGCAGTGATCTGGATCGCTGTGCGGTCTTCGAGCCAGGCGAAATCGATATCGGCTTTCGAGAGCGCCAGCGGATGGCAGAGCGGGATCAGCTCGGACGTCTTTTTCGCCGCCATGATTCCGGCAATGCGCGCCGTGGCCAGAACATCGCCTTTGGGCGCGTTGCCTTCGCGCACAGCCGCGAACGCTTCCGGCGAAAGAACCACGATGGCTTCCGCCACCGCTTCGCGTTCGGTGACTTCTTTGGCGGAGACGTCCACCATCCGCGCGGCGCCTGCGTCGTCGAGATGCGTAAGCCTTCCAACCATGGTCAAAGTTTAGCGCCGATAAGCGCCCGTGTCGCGGCCGCGACGTCGGGTTGGCGCATCAGGCTTTCGCCGATCAGGAAGGCGGTCACGCCTTTTTCCGCGAGGCCGTCGAGATCGTCCCGGGTCGACAGTCCACTCTCGGCGACGATGAGGATGTCTTCGGGAATCTTCGGCGCGAGCTTGGCTGTGAGCGCGGTATCGGTGACGAAGGTCTTGAGATCGCGGTTGTTGATTCCGATCATGTCGGCGCCGAGGGCGATGGCTCGATCGAGTTCGGCCTCATCGTGAACTTCGACCAGCACGTCCATGGCGTGATAGTCGCGGGCCAGCGAGAACATGTCACGCGCCGCCTCATCGTCGATCATCGCCATAATGAGCAGGATGCAATCCGCGCCCCAGGCACGGGCCTCCGTCACCTGATAAGGATCGAGCATGAAGTCCTTGCGCAGGACGGGCAGGGCCGTTGCGGCCCGCGCCTGTCCAAGAAATTCCGGCGCGCCCTGAAATGACGGCGTGTCCGTGAGGACCGAAAGACACGCCGCGCCGCCGGCTTCGTAGGCGCGGGCGAGGGCGGGCGGATCGAAGTCCGCTCGGATGAGCCCTTTCGACGGACTGGCCTTCTTGATTTCCGCGATCAGCCCATAGCGGTTTTCTTCGCGTGCTTTGAGAAGCGCGTTGCGAAATCCGCGCGGAGGTTCGGTAGCCCAAGCGCGTTCGTCGTTTTCTTTATCGGAAACCCGCGCCTTCGCGGCGGCTATCTCGTCGCGCTTATAGGCCGCGATGTCATCGAGAATGGTCATGCGTTGGAGACTTCGACCAGAAGTTCAAGCCGGGAGAGCGCGGCGCCGGAGTCGATGGACACCTCTGCCATATGAACGCCTTCAGCGATGCTTTGCGCCTTGTCCGCGACGACGAGTGCAGCAGCCGCGTTCAGCACCACGATGTCCCGGAAAGCGCCGTCCTCGCCGTCGAGAAGATTCTTGATGGCAGCCGCGTTGTGCCGAGCGTCGCCCCCTTTGAGGTCGGCCAGCGTCGCCCTGCGGGGGACCGCGTCGAAGTCCAGCAGCTGGATATGTCCTTTATCGAGCGATGCGATGTGCGTTTCGCCGGTGGTGGTCATTTCGTCGAGACCGTCGGAGCCGTGCACGACCCACGCCCTCTCGGTGCCCAGCACGCCCAGCACTTCCGCCATGGGCTCGATCCACTCGCGGGCATAGACGCCGAGCAGTTGTCGCGTCACACGCGCCGGATTGGAGAGTGGGCCGAGGAGGTTGAAGATCGTGCGCACGCCAAGGCGGCTGCGCACATTCGCGACATGGCGCATCGCGGGGTGATATGTACGCGCGAACAGGAAGCATGAGCCGGCATCTTCCAGGCATCGCTGGGCCTGCGTTGGCGAAAGCTCGATTTTCACGCCGAGCGTTTCGAGAACGTCCGCGGCGCCCGCGCGTGAAGTGGCGCTGCGATTACCATGCTTGGCGACCGGCACGCCGGCGCCTGCAACCACAAAGGACACCGCTGTGGAAATGTTGAGCGTATTGTGACCGTCTCCGCCTGTGCCGCAAAGGTCGATGGCGCCGGGCGGCGCTTCGATGGAATGCATGCTGGCGCGCATCGATTTGGCGGCGCCGGTAATTTCCGCCACCGTCGGCCTGCGGTTCGCCATGGCCAGAAGAAAATCCGCGAGTTCACTCTCCTGTACGTCGCCAGAGAAAATGGCCGCGAACGCTTCGGTCGCCTGTGCTTCGCTTAAGGTCGCACCGCTCTGAACGCGTTCAAGCGCCGGAAAGAAGTCGAGACGGTTCATGCCGGCACGCGCGCAAACTCTTTGGCAATCGTCAGGAAGTTCTGCAGCAGCGCATGGCCGTTTTCGGATGCGATGCTTTCCGGATGGAACTGGACGCCATGGACGGGATGCGATCTATGCATCACGCCCTGGATCACGCCGTCGTCGCTCGTTGCCGTGACTTCAAGGCTCGCCGGCATCGTCTCGGGCGCGATGGTGAGCGAGTGATAGCGCGTCGCCAGAAAATCGTTGTTCAACCCGCGGAACACGCTTTTGCCGGTGTGATGGATGCGTGAGACCTTGCCATGCATCGGCTCCGGCGCCCGCACGATGCGTCCGCCATACACCTGTCCGATCGCCTGATGGCCGAGGCAGACACCCAGGATCGGCACCTGTCCCGCGGCCTGTTCGATCAGTGACAGGCAGATGCCCGCTTCGTTCGGCGTGCACGGCCCCGGCGACAGCACGACCGCCTCCGGCTTCATCGCCAGCGCCTCGGCCGCGCTGAGTTCGTCGTTGCGCTTGACGACAACATCCGCCCCCAACTGTCCCAGATAGTGGAACAGGTTGTAAGTGAAGCTGTCGTAGTTATCGATCAGCAGAATCACAAAATTAAGTCCCTGATTTAGCTAAATAATACCCAGTCCCAATTTGAAAGATACCCGCTTTTTTGATAGCTGCACATGGACAGCATCGAACATCGGTCAGCCCAGTTAGGCCATCGATGGTTCGTGCGAGATCATTGTTCGCCCTATCTCAAACCCGTGGATCAAACGGCACCACGAGGAGAGTGATGCGCGGAGCGCCAGACCCGTCATTTGCCATCTCGTGACAACAGCAACGCATATGCGATTGTCGCGCCCGCGGAGTTTCGTTTGGCGCTACTCATAACTGTCCTTGGTACTGTCCTTGGTCGTCAATCGGGGTCCGGCAGCCGCTATGCCGAGGGAGCTTTTTTCCAAAGTGAGAAATAGCCCCACACCACAGCAATCGCGAGGGGGATGGCGCCGCCAAAAATAAAGACGAGATCACCCGGCATCCGCATCCATTCCAATGTTCGCGCCACCGGTGTCGCCGTGTAGGCGAGACTGCGCGCGTGCCAATATCCGTTATTGATAACATCATAGACCTGCATGATTCCGCCGGGAAAGAGACTCAGCGTCACCATCATCGCGAGGCCGATGTTTAGTCCCCAGAAAGATACGCGTACGAATTTTTCCAGTTTGCGCCAGATTGCATCAGTGACGGCCTCGCGAAGCACGAACAGCATCAATGCCACGCCCAACATCCCGAACACACCCATCATGGCGGCATGACCGTGGTTGGGCGTGAGGATGGTGCCTATCTCGTAGTAGCTGACGATTGGCGTATTGATGAGGAAGCCAAAGACTCCGGCGCCAAGGAAGTTCCAGAAACCTACGGCCATCAGAAAATAGAAGGTCCAGCGATGGCGATTGACGTTGGATTCGTCGCCGCGCGTAACATTGACGAAATCCCAGGCGTCGAGCGTGATCAGAGTCAAGGGCACAACCTCTAGGGCCGAGAAGACTGCGGAGACGGCGAGATTAAGTTCGGTCTGGCCAGTCCAATACCAGTGATGACCCGTGCCGATCAGTCCGCCGCCAAAATACAGGATAGCGTCAAGATAGATCGTGCGTAGCGCTGATATCCTCTTCACCAGCCCCATCTCGTAGAAAATGATGGCGACGATGACAGTGACAAAGAACTCGAAGAACCCTTCCACCCAGAGGTGGATAATCCAGAAGCGCCAAGCATCGACGATTGTGTAGTTGGTCTGCGAGCCGAAAAAGAGTGCTGGAAGATAAAACAGGGGAATGGCAAAGGCTGCGATCAGAAAGAAATTGGCAAAGCCCCTTTTTGCCGGGTCCTGGCGTGCAGGCGCGACTGCCCGCCAAACCAGAAAGAACCAGAACAACAGTCCGACCGCCAATAACATCTGCCAGAAACGACCGATCTCCAGATATTCCCAGCCTTGGTCGCCGACCCAGAACCAGCCCTTGGGCAAGAGTCCCATCAAGCTGGCCCATTCGCCCAGCAGACTTCCCACCGCGACGACCAAAATCGCTCCAAACAAGAGGTGAATCCCCAGAGCTTGGCCGCGAGGGCTGGTGCCGCCCAGAAGTTCAGCGACAAACAGTGCGCCGGCGACATAGGAGGTTGCGATCCAAAATATCGCTGTCTGCAGGTGCCACGCCCGCAATAGGTTGCTGGGGAACAGCACCGTCAGATCTATGCCGTAGAACGATCCAGGTTCGGCGCGATAATGTGCGACGCCACCACCCACCAAGGTTTGTGTCAAAAACAAAAGAACGGCGACAGCCATGAATTTGAGTGTCGAAGACTGTGCTGTGCTTAAGGTCCAGCGTTCTCGGGCAGTAGGCATCCCATGCCAACCGAGATAATCGAACTTTCCGAACGCCAGCAAAACAATTGCAGTGCCGCCAAGAAGCGCAATAAAGCTGATGGCGCTCCAGAGTAAGGCTGCGCCACTGGGATGATTTCCAGCAAGCGGATCATAGGGGAAATTGTTGGTGTAGGAGTGCGTTGTACCCGGTCGCTGCGCCACCGAGCTCCATGCTGCCCAGGTGAAAAAGGCGGTTAGATCGTGCAATTCCTGAGGATCGCTGACGACGCGAACCGGAAGGCCGCCATTGTTAATAGGGTGCTCGAAATAAGCCTTCCAAACACCAATTTCATTGTGAAAAGTATCCACTGCGGCCGGAAGAAGCGTCAACGTGTCAGTCTTGGAATCATATCGGTTGGCTTTGAGCAGCGCGCCTACCTCGCCATCTACTGCAGCGCGTTCACCCGTACTCAGATTTGAATATGCTTTAGCAAAACGGCTTTTGGCCGTGCGCTGCGCAAGATCGGTGGCCCAGTCATGGAGGACGGCCGCTCCGAAATCGGGACCCAAATAGGCGCCGTGGCCCCAGATGGTTCCATTATCCATCAAGCCATGCTTGAGGAACACTTCCTGGCCGTGCCTAACATCATTGCCGGTATAAACGAGGGCGCCGGTAGCATCGACCACGCGCGCGGCGACTGGTGGCGCGTTTTGGTATGCCTTGAATGTCAGCAGGATTAAAACCGCGAAGCCCATCACAAACGTGAAGGCCACTGCCCGTCCCCACCAGGGGGACAGTGTTTCCAATTCAGCGTGCGTTGTATCGGACATGGAATTTCCCTCTGAAATTGATGCGAGGCTGAAAATTGCTTTCAGCTAACGTCTCCGCTCAACTCGTGAGGCGCAAGCGAGAGCAGGCACGCGCTCCGAGGGTTCTCGAGGCGATACGCTACTGGCAATTCGGCGAAATTCAGAGTGCTGCAGTCTTGAACCAGTGCGGCGTCAGGAGATTGCGCTAGAACTCAGGTATCGCTGGATACGCCTGCTTTCGCTCAATGTCGAATCGGGTTTGAAGTGCACCGCAATGAAACCGCCAGTTTATGGGTGCCCATTGGCGCATCAGGACTTCATGTTGCCAGTGGCTTTTCGCCCGACGGATGAATTGGATCGAGGCGGGTACAGCGCGTGCTCTTACCGGCTTTCTCCGACGCCCACTTCGATACCCGCTTTCTGACTGGCTGTGGGGCGATGGCGGAGGACAGTCGTGGATTTCACGACATCAAAATTCCGCAGATCACTTGGAAGAATTGACGAACATGGACGGAGCCACACGCTAGGTGCTGTGTTCGATCAGAAGAAGAAACGTTGTCGATCCTCGTTCCTTGCCCACAACGATACCGCCGGCGGCGGGTGGCAAAGTGCCGCCATGTCGCCGGATTGCGCGGTCGCGCCGGTACCGGTTCACTCATGGAATAGTCGGCTGGAACGGCTGGCTTTTTCCACGAATGGTCCTCCGTTAGCATGGCTTCGCGCCGCTCCAACGGGACAGTCATGGCAGGACCGAAAGAATACGACGACATCCCGGGCACGACCGTGTTCGACGCCCAGCGCTCGCGCGCCGGCTACCATCTGAACATGTTCTGCATGTCGTTGATGAAGGAAGAGAACCGCACGGCCTTCAAGGCGGACGAGCCGGGTTACCTCAAGCGTTTCCCGATGACGGAGGCGCAGCGCCAGGCTGTGCTGGCGCGCGATTTCAACGGCATGATCGCGCTCGGCGGCAACATCTATTATCTCGCCAAGCTCGGCGCGACCGACGGGCATTCGTTCCAGTATCTGGCGGCCTCGATGACCGGCCTGACCCAGGAAGAATACGCCCAGATGATGCTGAAGGGCGGCCGCAACATCGAAGGCAACCGCAGCAAGGCGGATTGGGCGAAGAAGAATGGCTAAGATCGTTGCAGGCGTCGCCATGTCCCACGTGCCGGCCATCGGGGCGGCGATCGACAACGGCCGGACGGGCGAGCCCTATTGGGTCCCCGTGTTCAAGGGGTTCGAGTTCTCGAAGAAATGGCTCGAAGAGCTGAAACCCGATGTCGCGATCGTGGTCTACAACGACCACGCCAGCGCGTTTTCGCTTGAGATCATCCCGACCTTCGCGCTCGGCTGCGCAGAGGAATTTCCGCCGGCCGACGAAGGATGGGGGCCAAGGAAAGTGCCGGTGGTGAAGGGCCATCCCGATCTCGCCTGGCATATTGCGCAATCCACCATCCTCGACGAATTCGATATGACCATCGTGAATAAGATGGAGGTCGATCACGGGCTGACCGTGCCGCTCAATCTGATGTGCGGCTCGCCGGAGGAATGGCCGTTTCCGGTGATCCCGCTGGCCGTGAACGTGGTGCAGTACCCTCCGCCGACGGGGAACCGTTGCTACAATCTAGGAAAGGCGATCAAGAAGGCGGTCGAAAGCTTCGACCAAAATCTGCGCGTGCTGGTGTTCGGCACCGGTGGTATGTCGCATCAGTTGCAAGGCCCGCGCGCCGGCCTGACCAACAAGGATTTCGATACTGCGTTTCTCGACAATCTGACGCGCGATCCGGTTGCGCTCACCAAGATTGCGCCACTCGAATATCTGCGCGAGTCCGGATCGGAGGGAATCGAGCTGGTGATGTGGCTGGTGATGCGTGGCGCGCTGAATGAACATGTCGAGGAAGTCCACCGTTTCCATCACATTCCGGTGTCCAACACCGCTCTCGGCCACATCATTCTGGAGAACCGCTAGATGAAGATCGCGCTTGCCGGGCAGGGCGCCTTCGGCATCAAGCACCTCGAGGCGATCCGCAACGTCCCTGGGATCGAAGTCGTGTCGCTCGCCGGCGGCAGCGCGGATTCGACGCGCGAGGTCGCGGAGAAATGGAAGATCCCGCACTGGACCACCGATCTCGCGGAGAGCCTGAAGCAGCCGGGTGTCGAGGCGGTGATCCTCACCACGCCGACGCAGATGCACGCGCGCCAGGGCGTCGAGTGCATGCGTGCCGGTAAGCATGTGATGATCGAGATCCCGATCGCCGACAACCTCGCCGATGCCGAGATGCTGGTGAAGGTTCAGAAGGAGACAGGTGTCGTTGCGATGGGCGGCCACACCCGCCGTTTCAACCCGAGCCATCAATGGATTCACAACCGGATCGTTAAGGGCGAGCTGAAACTGCAGCACCTGGTGGTTCAGACATTTTTCTTCCGGCGCACCAACACCAATGCGCTGGGCAAGCCGCGGTCATGGACCGATCATCTGCTCTGGCATCATGCCTGCCACACCGTCGATCTGTTCGACTACCAGACCGGGCAGGCCGCGACGCACGCGCATGCGATGGAAGGCCCGCATCACCCCGACCTCGGGATCGCGATGGATATGTCGATCCAGCTCAAGAACAAGTCCGGCCAGCTCTGTACCTTGGCTTTGTCGTTCAACAACGAAGGCCCGCTCGGGACGTTCTTCCGCTACATCTGCGACAACGGCACCTACATCGCGCGTTATGACGATCTGGTGGACGGCAAGGAAAGCCCGATCGATCTTTCCGGTGTCGCGGTATCGATGAACGGAATCGAGCTGCAGGACCGCGAATTCTTTGCCGCCATTGCGGAGAAGCGCGAGCCGAATGCGAGCGTGGCGCAGGTGCTGCCGGCGATGGAGACGCTCGATCGCCTGGAAAAGACACTGAAGGCGCAAGGCTAGCATGGCGCGGCGGATCGGCCCTTTCGCGGTTTCCCCGATCGGGCTCGGCTGCATGAATTTGAGCCATGCCTACGGTGCGCCGCCGGACGCGGACACGGGTGCGCGGCTACTCAACGCCGCACTCGATCTCGGCTATACGCATCTCGACACCGCAGCGCTCTATGGCTTTGGCGCCAACGAAACGCTGCTGGGCAATACCCTGAAATCGCGCCGCGGCGATTACATGCTCGCCAGCAAATGCGGCATCTTCCGCAACGCGGAAGGCAAACGCGAGATCGACGGACGGCCGGAAACGATTCGTCAGACCTGCGAGGACAGCCTGCGGCGCCTGCAGACCGATGTCATCGACCTCTACTATCTGCACCGCTGGGACAGACGCGTTCCGATCGAGGAGAGCGTCGGCACGCTTGCCGAGCTGGTGCGGGCGGGCAAGGTCCGGACCATCGGCCTGTCGGAAGTCTCGGCGGACACGATCCGTAAGGCGCACGAGGTTCATCCGGTCGCGGCCGTGCAGAGTGAATACTCGCTATGGACGCGTAACCCCGAAATCGCCGTGTTCGACGCCTGCCGCGAACTTGGCGTTGCCTTCGTGGCCTTCAGTCCGGTGGGACGCGGCTTCTTCGGTGGGGACGTCCGGGATGCCGCTTTCCTGGAGAAGGACATCCGCCGCGGGATGCCGCGCTTTCAGAGCGACAATATCGCGGCCAACCTTCTTCTGCTCGATGGCCTTCGCGCGATTGCGCGCGAACAAGACTGTTCGATGGCGCAGCTTGCGCTCGCCTGGGTGCTAGCGCAGGGCGATTTCGTCGCCGCCATCCCCGGCACCACACGGCTGGACCATCTCGCCGATAACCTGAATGCGGGAAATATTCGCCTCGATAGCGAGACCCAAAACCGCGTAGCGGCGCTGTTCGCGCGCGATAGAGTCTGTGGCACGCGCTATAATGCGGCGACACAGGCCGAGATCGACACCGAGGAGTGGCCCACATGAGCGTCGTCGTGCGCAACATCCATCGCACGGATTTGAAGATCGTCGATCAGCTTGCCGCGTGCGGCGTGGCGACGATTCACGAAGCCCAGGGCCGCAAGGGCCTGCTCGCGCCTTATATGCGGCCGATCTATCCGGGCGCGCGTGTGGCGGGGACGGCTGTCACGGTCGAGGTTCCGCCCGCCGACAACTGGATGATCCATGTCGCGGTCGAGCAGTGCCGCGAAGGCGATATTCTGGTTGTCGCACCGACCTCGTTCTCCGATGCGGGCTATTTCGGCGAGCTCCTGGCGTCCTCGCTGGTTGCCCACGGCGTGCGGGCGCTGGTGATCGATGCCGGCGTGCGCGACGTGCGCGAGCTGACCGAGATGAACTTTCCGGTGTGGTCGAAAGCGGTCTCGGCGCAGGGCACGGTGAAAGAGACGCTGGCCAATGTGAACGTGCCCGTCGTCTGTGCCGGCATGCTGATCCATCCGGGCGATGTTGTCGTGGCGGATGATGACGGCGTCGTGGTTGTGCGCCGCAAGGAAGCGGCCGACATCCTCAAGGCCGGTAAGTCGCGCGAGGAGAAAGAGGCGGGCACCCGCGTCCGTCTAAAGGCGGGTGAACTCGGTCTCGACATCTACAAAATGCGCGAGCGGCTCGCCGAGAAGGGACTAAAATATATCGACGCGCCGCCGGAGGATTGACGTGCAGACGGCCATCCCTTGCACCGTGATGCGCGGCGGCACGTCGAAAGGCCTCTATTTTCGGGTCGAGGATCTGCCGTCCGACGCCGCGACCCGCGACAAGGTCCTTTTGGCCGCGATGGGTTCGCCCGATGTCCGCCAGATCGACGGCATGGGCGGCGCGCATCCTCTGACCAGCAAGATCGCCATCGTCGCACCGCCAAGCCACCCCGACGCGGACGTGGATTATCTTTTCCTGCAGGCCGTGGTGGATGAACCGCGTATCGACACCTCGCAGAACTGCGGCAATTTGCTCGCGGGCATCGGCCCCTTCGCCATCGAAAACGGTATGGTTGCGGCAAAGGACGGCGTCACCGATGTACGCATCCACATGCTCAACACCAAAAGCATCGCGGTCGCCAGCATCCAGACACCGGGTGGCGTGGTCGAATACCAGGGCGACGCGCGGATCGACGGCGTGCCGGGCACGGCCGCGCCGATCCCGATCGATTTCCTCGACGTTGCCGGGTCGAGTTGTGGCGCGCTGCTGCCCACCGGCAACGCGATCGATGTCGTGCACGGCGTTGAGCTCACCTGCATCGACAATGGCATGCCGGTCGTGGTGATGCGCGCGAAAGATTTCGGCAAGACGGGCTACGAGACACCCGAGGCGCTGGAATCCGATACGGCACTGAAGGCAAGGGTCGAGGCCATCCGGCTCAAGGTGGGGCCGATGATGAATCTCGGCGACGTTACGAAGAAGACAATACCCAAAATGTGTCTGGTCGCGCCGGCGCAGCACGGCGGCGCGATCTCCACGCGCAACTTCATCCCACATCGGGTGCATGAGGCGATCGGCGTGTTCGGCGCAGTCAGCGTGGCCACGGCCTGCGTCCTGCCCGGGTCGGTCGCGGCGAGCGTCGCGGGCATCGCGGATCCCGCGAACGTCAAGAACCTCGACATCGAGCATCCGACGGGATTCTTCACGGTCTCGATGGATGTCTCGCTCGAGGGCGGAAACGTACAGGTGCGCCGCGCGGCGCTATTGCGCACCGCGCGCAAGCTCATGCGCGGCGAGGTCTATGTTCCCGCGAGCGTCTGGGGCGGCCGGTGACAAAGCCTCGCGTCTGCCTGATCGGCTTCGGCGAAGTGGGGCAGATCCTGGCCACCGATCTTGCGGACGCGGCCGAACTCTCGGCCTGGGACGTCCTCTTCGACAAACCGGACAGCATCCCGTCGCGTGCACTCCAGGAGCACAACGTCCGTGCGGGAACATCGGCGAAGGACGCGGCGGCAAACGCGGACATCGTGCTGAGTGCCGTGACCGCGGCGTCCGATCTGGACGCGGCGAAATCGGCCGCAGAGGGGCTGAAGCCCGGCACCTTCTTTCTCGATTTCAATTCCGCTTCACCCGGTATGAAGCAGAAAGCGGCTGCCATCGTCGACGGCGCCGGCGGCCGCTATGTCGAGGCTGCGGTGATGTCGCCGTTTCCGCCCAAGCGGCTTGCGACTTCAATGCTGCTCGGCGGGCCGCATGCGCGCGAATTCCTCGATCAGGCGCAGACGCTCGGTTTCATGGGCGCGCGGTTCTATGCCAACAGCGTAGGGCCAGCCTCGGCGACCAAGATGTGCCGCAGCGTGATGATCAAGGGGATCGAGGCACTGCTCACCGAATCCATGCTCACCGCGCGTCACTACGGCGTGGAAGCGGAAGTCTTGGGTTCGCTCTCCGATCTGCTGCCGGTCGGCGACTGGGAAAAGCTCGCGCGCTACATGATCTCCCGTTCGCTCGAACATGGCGTGCGCCGCGCCGAGGAGATGCGCGAAGTGGCGGCCACCGTACGCGAAGCGGGCCTCGAACCGCTGATGAGTTCGGCCACGGCCGAGCGCCAGGATTGGGCCGCCGCGCACAAGTCCGCGCTCGCCAACCAGCAGCTCAGTGCAATTCTTGACCGCATCCTGAAAGACATCGACAGGAAACGAGCATGATCATCGACTGCCACGGCCACTACACCACGGCGCCGCAATCGCTCTGGGACTATCGCGACAAGCAGGTCTCGGTGTTCGACGATCCGAAAGCGATTGCCGAACTGATGCAGCCCCGGATCAGCGACGATCAGATCCGCGAGGGCATCGAGGGCGCGCAACTCAAGTTCCAGCGCGCGCGGGGCACGGATGTTGCGATTTTCTCGCCGCGCGCCTCCACCATGGGGCCGCATCTCGGAAACGAGCAGACGAGCATGGTCTGGGCGCGGCTGTGCAACGACCTGATCGCGCGCGTGTGCAGCCTCTATCCCGAGAATTTCGTCGGCGTTTGCCAGCTGCCCCAGACGCCCGACACGCCGCCCAGGAACAGCGCCGCGGAACTCGAGCGCTGCGTCAAGGAGCTGGGCTTTATCGGCTGCAATCTCAATCCCGATCCTTCGGGCGGATATTTCAAATCGCCGCCGCTGACCGACAAGAGCTGGTATCCGCTCTACGAGAAGATGGTCGAGCTGGATGTCCCGGCGATGGTGCATGTGTCCGGCTCCTGCAATCCGGCGTTCCATGCGACCGGCGGCTATTACATCGCCGCCGACACGACGGCGTTCATGCAGCTCATCACCGGCGATCTTTTCAAGGATTTCCCGACGCTCAAGCTGATCATCCCGCATGGCGGCGGCGCGGTGCCGTTCCACTGGGGGCGCTATCGCGGCATGGCGCAGGACATGAAGAAGCCGCTTCTCACCGAGCACCTGTTGAAGAACGTCTTCTTCGACACCTGCGTCTATCATCAGCCCGGCATCGACCTGCTCTTGAAGGTGATTCCGGTAGAGAACATCCTGTTCGGCTCGGAGATGGTGGGCGCGGTCCGCGGCATCGATCCCGAAACCGGCAACTATTACGACGACACCAAGCGCTACATCGACGCGGCCGACATCAGCCCGCTGGATCGGGCGCGCATCTACGAGGGCAATGCGCGGCGCGTTTATCCGCGGCTGGCCGCGAGACTGGATTCAAAAAGGTAACCCATGGACAAGGACTACCTGCCGTTCTGCGCCAATCCCACCAAGCCGGCTTACACGCCACCGCCTGGCGCCATCGATGCCCACTGCCATGTGTTCGGACCGGCAGACACATTTCCGTATGCACCCGAGCGCAAATACACGCCTTGCGACGCGCCGAAGGAGACGTTGTTCAAGCTGCGCGACTTCCTGGGCTTCAGCCGCAACGTGATCGTGCAGGCGACATGCCACGGCACCGACAATCGCGCGATGGTCGATGCCATGTTGTCCTCGGATGGACGCGCACGGGGCGTGGCTTCGGTACGGGCAGGCATCACCGAAAAAGAATTGAAAGAGCTGCATGACGCGGGTGTGCGCGGTGTGCGGTTCAATTTCGTCAAGCGGCTGGTCGATTTCACGCCACGGGACGTGCTGACCGCGATCGCGAACAAGATCGCACCGTTTGGATGGCATGTCGTCGTCTATTTCGAATCGCAGGACCTGGAGGAACTGGCGCCCTTCTTCGCGGCCCTGCCGACGCGGGTTATCGTCGACCACATGGGGCGGCCTGACGTCACCAAGGGCCTCGATCATCCCGATTTCCGGCGCTTCCTCGCACTGCTCGACGCCCATGAGAACATCTGGAGCAAAGTGAGTGGCGCGGAACGGTTGTCGATCTCCGGACCGCCGGATTACGCTGATTTCGTGCCGTTCGCGCGCCTCGTGGTGGAACGCTATCCCAACCGCGTCTTGTGGGGCACGGATTGGCCGCATCCCAATCTCAAGACGCACATGCCCGATGATGGCAATCTCGTCGACGTGCTGCCGCGTATCGCACCGACCACGGAACTCCAGCGCAAATTGCTGGTCGACAATCCGATGCGATTGTACTGGGCCGATTAATCCGCGAGCGCGTCGCGGAGCCACTGTCCGGTCTTGCGCAGGCCGCCGAAGACATAGAAGTGCACACCGGCGATGCCGGTGATTTCCTCGCGATCGCGCGCGTCGGCGACGTCCTTGAGGATTTCGTCCGGGCGCGCGTCCGTCGCCAGCCGCCCCAGCATGTCGCCCTTGCTGCGCAGCGTGCGCAACGAGTTGCCGACACCGCAGCGCATGCCGAACTTGATCAACGTCATCATCCCGGCCGGACCGGCAACGCCGACGCGGACGGGCACATCGACGCCTGCGGAACGCAGGCGCTCGACGTAGCCCACGATAGGCGCGGCATCGAAACAGAACTGGGTGATGACGGACAAATCCAACCCGTTCTCGGGCGCGAACGCGACTTTCGCGGCGAGGGCACGGTCCATCTCATCCGCGGCCATGACGGGGTGACCTTCGGGGTGACCGGCAACGGCGATGGTCCGTATGCCGCGCTTCTGCAGCAGGCCGGTCTTCATGAGATCGAGACTTGCGGCAAACGGCCCGCGCGGCCGGGGCAGGTCGCCCGCGATGATCAGCGTTTTGGTGACGCCGGCTTCGCCTGCGGCCCGGGCGAGGAAATCATCGAGCGCGGCCTCGCTTTCGAGCGCGCGCGCCGCGACATGTGGAATAGGAACGTAACTCAACTTGCGGAGTTGCGCCGCGGCCTCCACCGTCTGGAGATAATGGTCGGTCGGGAGATAGGCGACATGGACGTCGCTTCCGCGCGGGAAAAACTCCTGCAGATCGGAGAACTGCTTGGTGTTCCCCGTCGTGACCTCGACAGAAGCTCCCTCCAGCAACTGCCGTAGCCCGCCGCTTTGCGACACGTGCTGCGCTTCAGCCAGATTTTGCATCGGCATCAGACCAGATCGTGCCGGCGCGAGATCACATAGGACTCATCCAGAAACCAAAGACCGTGATGCCGTCTCAACACATCGCGCGTGGCCTGGAGATAGCCGTCATTCGCCATCGCTTCGGTGAGGCGGTGATCCTCGATCTGGGCCACATAGGTGGCCGCGTTCCAGGCGGCCAGCAGCGTGGAGGTTCCGATCGAGGTGCCGGCATCGATCTCGTTCGGCAGCGTGTTCATGTCATAACGGAACACCGAGCGCGCATCGGCATAGGTGTTGAAGTTGTAATGACGCGCGCTTTTGCCGAGCTCGCTCTTGGTCGTGCGCAGCAATTCGTGCCGGTCGATCCGAAACGGATTCTCCTCGGGCCATACGCCACGCACGATCTCAAGACCCGGGTCGTTGCCGCAGGAATGGATCCCGATGAGCCGGCCGCCCGGCGCCAGGCTGCGCGTCAAGGGAGCGACCACGCGCTTCGCCTTGAATTCGGCCGAGGAGCGCGCGCGATAGGGCTGGGATGCTATCACGAGATCGTAGTCTGCGCGCACCGAACCACGCCTGGGCAGCACGCTATCGAGCAGGAAGCGGCAGTCCTCGCGATAGATCACGAGCACGACCGGCTTTTCATAGACCGGATTGCCGCTTTTGGCGCTGACCCGGGCGCGCCAATTCTCGCTCAGGAAGGATTGCAGATCGGCGATCTGTTCGTCGAATTCTGCCGCCGTCGTTCCACGCAGCGCGACCTCCTGCCAGACGAGGCCGGCCGCCATCGCCGGCGACGAGGGCAGCAGCCAGGGGCTTTCCGAATAATTCAGGTTCGTCATCGTCAGAACGGTTGCGGGATGCTCCAGAAAGCGATCCGGCAGCTTCTCGAGGGTCAGGCGGACATCCTCGAGACTGATTTCTTTTCCGACGATGTAGAACGGCATGCGCTCGAAACGGCGATGCATGGAGCGCATGAGGCGCGTGAGCACCGTTCCGTCGCCGACTCCGGCATCGAAAACGCGGATCGCAGGGGGATGCGGACGGATGCTGTTGAGTTCGAGCGCGATGCGCTTGGAAATCACCCACTTCTCGCTGCAAGTGTTGACGAACATCAGGTATTTCTGACGGTTGTCGAAGAACCGGAAATTCAACTCGGGCCGTTCGTCGGGCGGAATCGGCGCAAGTTGCGCAGGAGGGGGCGGTGCGCGATAGACACCGTCCACCGCGGCAAGCGCGAGATGACGCGGCGACCGTTCGCGTGGCGCCTGAGGACCGTTGGTGATGAAGGTGTGAACGCGCTCTACCGTGGTGAGCGTGACACGGCCGCCATAACGCAGCCGGCTCACGAACTTTCCATCATTGACGGCGCGTCGGCCGAATGTGGATTCCGCCATGCCGACCATGCGGCAATAATCCGAAATTTCCCGTAGAAGCGTTTCCGAATCCATGAGCAGGTTTCTCCCCGAACCTTTCGTAAGCAGCACATACAAATTTTTCAGCTTTGTAAATCTGAAATGGTCCCACGATTTTTGTGGGACGGTTGGAACCACGCCGAAGCAGCTAAAATAGCGGAAAATGACGTGGGACACGGTTCTCGAGGCAGATTTCGCTGTGGGGTTTATCCCAGTTCCTCGGCGGCAACACCGATCTGAAGTGGGCAATCGGGCGCAGAGAGCTTGTTTTTCTACTCTCCCATCGCGCATCTATCGTTGGTCCCAGCCGGAATCATCATGACTGAACCCAAGCGCCGCTCCATGCCGTTCGACGACGGCGCCATATCCTACCTCGAATGGACCTATGCCCCGAAAAACGCGCCGCTGCTCGTGTTCGCGCATGCCAACGGCTTCAATGCCTTCACCTACCGTTCGCTTCTGGCACCACTCTCCGAAAGGTTTCGGATCGTCGCGCTCGATATGCGCGGGCATGGGCTCACGACACTGCCGACGGAACGCTCCTTGGTGCGGCGCTGGAAAATCTATCGGGACGATCTTCTGCGCTTCGTCGCCCAGCTTGGAGACGAACCGAAAATCCTGGCCGGTCATTCGCTCGGTGCGTCCGCGAGTTTGATGGCGGCTGCGTTGAGGCCGGAGACCGCGCGCGCGCTGGTGCTGATCGAGCCCGTTCTGCCGTCCAACAAACTCGCGGCACTCGCATGGTACGCGGGAATATTCGGACTGGAAGACAAATATCTGCCGCTTGTGCCACCGGCCAAACGCCGGCGCGCGAAATTCACCAGCCGCGAGGCGGCCGTGGCGTCATTCCGTGGGCGCGGCGCGTTTCGTACCTGGCCGGATCAGATGGTCGCCGATTATGTGGAGGGCGGTACCGTCGAAGACGGTGAGGGCGGCTTCCGTCTTGCCTGCGCGCCACAATGGGAGGCCACGAATTTCTCGATCTATCCGTTCAATATCGCGAACTTGGGTCGAAAAGTCCGCGCGCCTATGACGGTTCTCTACGGTACGGAGCACTCGACGGCTTCGGATGATTTGCTTCGCCAGCTTGTAAAGGGGCGCGCGAATGCAAAGGTCGTGCGGGTTCCGGGCGCGTCACATTTCCTGCCGATGGAGCAGCCCGATCTCGTGCGTTCGGAAATTGTCTCGGCTGCGGAACGCGCTCAGCTCATCCGGCCATAGCGGCGCGGTAACGAGTCAGAAACGCGCCGATATTTTGCGAAACGATGTGAGCGCGCTTGTCCTTCGGCACACGCGCAAAATCCTCTTCGTTCGCGATGCCGGTGGTCACACCGACGGCGAATGCCTTTCCGCGATGGGCCATCAGGACTTCAAGCGCCGGGTCATCGCCGACAACCGCCAGATCCACGGATGGAATGCCGAGCCTGCGGCTGGCGCAGCGCAGTCCTTCGATCGAAGGCTTGCCCAGAGCTGTGGCGCGGCAGCCCGTGATCCGCTCGATCGCGCCGGCGATGGCGCAGGATGTGCCGAGCGTGCGTCCGTCTGCCGTTGCGAAGAACGGCGCCAGCGAAGCGGCATAGAGCTTGGCGCCCGCCCACACCGCCTCGCAGGCGGCTTCGATGTCGCGCATTGTGAATTCGTGAAACCAGCCGACGAAGATGGCGTCGATGCCCTGGTGCTCCGGCGGGCGGACGATTTCGATTCCAGCCTGTGCTAAGGGTCCGCCGACGCCGTCGCCGCCCAGTACCATCACGCGCCTCACCGCGCGCCGCGAAAGATAATCCGCGGCCACGCTGGCAGGTGTCATGATCTCGTGTTCTTCGAGTTCGAGTCCCGCTTCGGCAAGCTCATGCTTGTAGGCGGCGGGGGGTCGGACTGTGCCGTTCGTGAAAGACACGAAGGGGATTTCGCGGCTGCGCAGATGCGCGATGAAATCAACCGCACCGGGGAGGGGACGAAGGCCGCGGTTCCTGCGATCGCCCAGAACCAGCGTGCCGTCCATGTCCAATACAAAGCCCTTCACGCGCCTCAGGCATGCAGCGACGGAATCGTGCCTAGCCATGGGCGGTGGCACCATTGCCGCGGCCTTTGAGCGTGACGCGGAAGTTCGGCTTTTCGACCACGATCTGCGAGACATCCGGCTTTTGCTTCAGTTCCTTCAGCAATGCGAGCAATGGACGCGCATCGGGGTTGTAGTGGCGCGTGGTCGGGCCTTTCGCGATCATCGCGTCGACCTGTTCGGCCGGCATGACGGCACGAAGCAGGAATTCGTCGTCGGACATCGATGCCGGGAATTGCTTGCGCAGTTCCTTCAAACTTCGCGGCGGCGGCTCTGCCTGGATCTCCTTCGCGCGCGGTGTTGAAAGAACGCGGTCCAGAATAGCGGGGTCGACCGGTGCGGTCGGGCGCCCGAAGCGGCCGAGAACGTAGCGAATGATCTCGTCGGGGACCGTCGCATAACGCGCGCTGCCCACGACATTGAGCAGGGCCTGCGTGCACACCATCTGCGGGAACGGCGTGACCATGATCGGATAGCCGAGTTCGGCACGAACGCGTGGAACTTCCTCGATCAGCGCGGGCCAGCGATGTTCCTGCTTCATCTCCTTGAGCTGTCGCTTGAACGTCGTGACCGCACCGCCCGGCATCTGGTGGCGCAGGAAGGCGGCGTCGAATTCCTGTGGCGTGCCGTGCGGCAAGCCCTCCGCATCGGCGAGCCGGATAAAATAGTCGTCCATGCGTTCCAGCGCGCGGTCGTCGATGTCGACGCGATGGCCCAGCTCGCGCAAATTGGCGACGATGCGGGTCGCCGACGGCAGGGACGTGCCATTGGCAAGCGGCCCCGCCGCCACGTGCAGCGTGGTGACGCCGAGGTCGACCGCCATCATGTAGGTGAGCGGCGACAGCCCGATCGTGCAGTGCGAGTGCAACTCTAATGGCTTTCCGTTCAGCTTCGCGGCAATCGCGGGGATCAGCGTGCGCGCACGATCCGGCAGCAGCATCCCCGCCGGGTCTTTGAGGTAGACGCGATCGATATGCGGCGATGACGCAAACGCGGCCGCGAGATTTGCATAGAAATCGTCGTCGTGAACGGCGCTGACGGTATAAGTCAGCGCCCCCATTACATCCCGGCCGCCTTCCTCCTTGATGCATCGTGCGGCGGAGAGGAAGCCCTCGAGATCGTGCATGGGATCGAGCACGATGAAACGCTCGAGGCCATTGGCCACCAGCCGGCGATAGACCAAACGCATGAACTCGGGATCGGAAACCTCCCAGGAAATGAACCGCATACCGGTCGTGATGTATTGCAACGGCGTGCTGGGGCAGGCCTGGTGCATCAGACGGATGCGCTCCCAGGGATCGTCCTTCGCGTAGCGCACGGCCACCGCCATGTGCGTGCTGGAAGTGAAATCGATCGCCTGGAATCCCACGCGCTCGATGGTGGGCGCGATTTCCAGGATCTGTGCGGAGTTAAGTCCCGTAGCCCCCCAAAGGCTCTGATTGCCGTCGCGGATGGATACGTCGACGAGGCGGACGTCAGTCATGGCTGCGGCCTTTTTGCATGGAAGCGTTCGAACCAGTTCGTGTCGACGCCGCCGGCAATGAACGCGGGATCACCCAGAAGCGCGCGGTGAATGCCGATATTGGTTTTCACGCCTTCGATCCGGCAGTTGTCGATTGCCCCGCGCGCACGGGCGAGGGCGGCATCGCGATCCGGGCCGCTGACGATAATCTTGGCCAGGAGTGAATCGTAATATGGCGGAACGCGGCTCCCCGCTTCGATGTGGGTGTCGACGCGAATGCCGTCGCCGGCCGGAAATCGCGCGGCGGTCACCGTGCCCGGGCTGGGACGGAAATCGTGCTCGGCATCCTCGGCATTGATCCGGAATTCGATGGCGTGCCCTCCAGAGCACACCTGATCCTGCATCACCCGCTGCTTTTGCCCTTCGGCGACCGCGATCTGTTCGGCCACGAGATCGATGCCCGTGATCGCCTCAGTGATCGGATGTTCGACTTGGATGCGCGCATTCATTTCCAGAAAGTAGAACGTGCCCCCTTCAGCATCGACCAGGAATTCGACCGTGCCCAGCCCGCGATAGCGAAGCGCCATGCCGAAAGCGACGGCGGCTTGTCTCAGGCCATCACGCAAATGCGCGGCAAGAACGGGCGCCGGCGCTTCCTCGACGATCTTCTGGTAGCGCCGCTGTACCGAACAGTCGCGTTCTCCCAGATGAATGACGTTGTCGCCGTCACCCAGCAATTGAACTTCGATATGCCGCCCCCGCCCGACGAACCGCTCAAGGTAGACACGCGAGTCCGCGAACGCCGCGTCGGCCTCCGCCATCGCGAGCGAAACTGTCTCCGCCAGTGCCGACGGCTCGGCAACGCGTTTCATGCCGCGCCCACCACCGCCACCAACCGCCTTCACGAGGAGCGGATATCCTATGACGCTCGCGAGCCGCTCCGCTTCCGCCGGCGAAGAGACGAAACCACCGGGAATAACGGGCAGTCCGGCGCTCTCTGCGATCTCCCGCGCGCGCCACTTGTCGCCGACGCTCTTCAGCTGTTCCTCGGTTGCGCCGATGAAGATCAAGCCGGCCTTCTCGCAAGCCCGAACCAGTGTGGCGTTTTCGGAGAGGAATCCGTAGCCGGGATGGATCGCGTTGACGTTGGTCTCGCACGCGGCGGCAATGATGGCCTCAGGATCGAGATAGGATTTCGCCGGTGCGGCAGGCCCGATCCGCACAACCTTATCGGCAAGGCGCGCCGGCACGGAATCCAGATCGGCGTCCGACGCGGCGAGAACCGTTTCGATTCCCAGCCTCTCGCACGTTCGCATGACACGAACCGCGATCTCGCCACGGTTGGCGATCAGGATGCGGCGGATCATGTCTCAACGCGCAGGATCATCAGCACGGCGTCCTGCTCGACGAACTCGGCATTCTGGGCGCGGATCTCGACCACGGTTCCGCGCACGCCGGCGCGCACCGAGTTCATCAGCTTCATCGTCTCGATGATCGCGATGACCGTGTCTTCTTCGACTTTGGAGCCAACCTCCACGAAGGGTGCTGCGCCCGGTTTCGGCGCGCGGTAGAACGTGCCGACCAGCGGCGGATAGACCGCGACCATGCCGGGCTCGAGCGCGATAGCGGGCTCAGCCGACGGCGGCGCTGCGTTCTGCACGACCTGTGCTGTACTGCCCAAGGTCTGGCGTTCTTCCGTCCAGCCGCTATGCGCGCCGCGCCTAAGGGTCAGCTTGAACCGGTCGGTCTCGATCTGGAGTTCGTCGAATGATGACGCATCCATCAGGCGCAGGATTTCCCGAACGTCATCGTTGGTGAGGTTCATGGCGCCGCGCGCCCGCCGAATGCCGCAAAGACATGGTCGAGCGCGCTCCGGGCCGGTTTGGCAACTGGTGTCGCATCGCGCCGCGACCACACGGTCTCGGGCCGACTTTGCAGCAGAAATATTTCATCCTCCTGCGAAATCGCCCATTCGATATCCTGCGGCTTGCCATAATGGCGTTCGATATTCTTGCCGACCGCGAACAGTGCCGCGATCTCCGCATCCGTCAGGCAGGGCTCGTTCTGCTGCGCGCCCTCGACAGCACATTCCAGAACGCCGCCGTGCGCGCGATCGGGCAAGTGCTGCATCGTCTTCTGCGAGATTGCGCGGTCGATGACATCGCCCGTGACCTTGTTGACCACGAACTTGTCCGGCGTCACTTCGCCGCTGACGATGCACGAGCCCAGGCCATAGCTGCCCTCGATCACGATGACGGAGCGGTCGCCCGTCGCGGGGCTGCGGGTGAACATCACGCCGGCCGCACGCGCGTCGACCATGCGCTGGACCACCACCGCCATGGCGAGTCCGTCCTCGGGCATTTTGAGGCGTCTGCGATAGGCGATCGATTCCACGCTGTAGAGGCTCGCCCAGCAGGCGCGGACGTGATGCAGCACCGATGCTTTGTCGCCCAGCCAGAGGAATGTGTCCTGCAGGCCGGCGAAGCTCGCATCTTCGCTGTCTTCGCTCGTCGCGCTCGAGCGCACGGCGACGGTGCCTTCCCCCATTCTTTCGTATTCTGCGATGATGGCAGCCTCGACCTGCACAGGCAGAGGCGCGCTTTCCAGCCGCTGACGGATCGCGGTGCTGGCGTTCGAGATGGACGCATGATCGTCGGCCATCAATTCCGCAACCGATGTGCCGATCTCGTTATTCGGATCGGTGACCGCGAGGAATTGGCGAAAGGCTTCGACGCAGACGACGAAACCGGGCGGCACAGCGATGCCCGCCTTTGTCAGCTCACCGAGACTCGCGCCCTTTCCGCCGACCGTGGGTCTGTCGGCGAGGTCGATCTCCGGGAATGTACGAACGAACGACAATGTCACGCGCAGATCATCCCAGTATGGTCACGATGCCGCGATTGCCATCGACCCGCAGCCGTTGGCCTGTCGTGATGCGCTTGGTGGCCTGGCCGGTACCGACGACCGCGGGCAACCCGTATTCGCGCGCGACGATCGCGGCATGCGACATCGTCCCGCCGATATCCGACACAGCCGCCTTGATGCGGCCAAACACCGGTCCCCAGCTGGGGTTGGTGACGGGGCAAACAAGAATCTCGCCATCGAGAATTTGGCCGATGTCCGCGGCGGTTTTCAGGACCCGGGCGACGCCTTCGATCACACCCGGCGATGCGGCAAAACCGGTGACTTCGTTCTCGCGTCCCTTTTCCACCGGCGCCGACCAGCGCTGCAGGCTCTCGCTCGTGATGCCCCAGAGCATCTGTACCGCGGGGTCCTCCACAGCATCGGGCATCGGTCCGAGTGCCGGCGGCGCGTTCCATTGTTCCAGTGCTTTGAGGATTTCGCGTCGCCGCTTCACAACCGGCTTGAAATGCTGGCCACCCGCGCAGGGGATGCCTGCCGCCCAGGCGAGCATCAGATCGGCCAAGGCTTCGTCCGCCTCACGATGGCGCAGCTGGAAAATGTCCTCGGCGTCGTCCAGCACGTCGTTGCGCACGAGCAGCGCACCGAATTCGCGGACCTTGTTGTAGAAGGTCGTGACGAACCAGTGCTCGCAATAGAATTTGTGATCCTCGACATAGGGAAAGACGAGGTGGCACAGCCCAAGCATCTGGTCGAACGCGCCGCGGTCGTCGTCGGTCGCGAGCAGCGCACGATATTCTGAGATGATGCGCGCGCGCTCCTGCTTTAGCGCCTCGGTCGGGCGGTCCATGCTTTCGCCTGCCTTGATCATCCGGATGTAGCGCGGGAGGGCGGCGAGCGGCACGGACAGATCGTCGTTCCAGCTCCGCTGGTGATGATAGAACCCGTCGCCGCTCGAGATGTTGAACCAGGGGTGGCGAGACAGCTCGAGTTCGGCCAGCCATTTCTTCCCCGGCTCTCCGAGCTGACGCAGCGAAGCCAGAATGTCGTCGGGGTTTGCGCCTTCCACGAACTTGCCATCGACATCATGCTCGATAGCCTTCGCCGCCAGCCGCTTCAGCTCGTCGTCCGGGCGGAACATCAGAACGTCGATGCCGGCCACCATGCGCGCCACTGACTGATCCTGGATCTCCGGAAACGCCGCCTTGCAGAACTGGAAGAACACCAGATAGGCGCCGTAGCCGAGCATCAGGAATTCGAAATGGTGGTGCCACATTTTCGAATAGAGCTCGAAGGTCCGGTCCCAGGCTTCGCGCAACGCATGGTTCTCCGCAAAGCCGCGCGCGGTCTTCACCGTTTCGGCGGGCTCGAATTCGCCAAGCTCCGGCACCCGGATCGCGGCGCACTCCGCGACGAGGTTTTCCATACGCGTTTGCCAGCCGGCAAAGAGCGTCGCCCAGTTTTGATAGTAGTGCCCGGCACGTTCCTGGAAGAGCGCGAGCCGTTCGGCGATCTTCGCGGGATCGGTGACCGCATGAGAGGTGATGTAGACGCGTCCGTTAACGATCCGGTACTCGATCCCGAGCACGGTCGGAAAGGCGAACACGCGCGCGGTCACCGCGCCGAGCGCCATATAGGCGATCTCCGCGCTCATCGCGTCGAAGGCCGGCATCGGTTCGGGGAAGTGCATCGAGTTGTAGAACCAGAACTTCTGGTCGTCCTCGGCGCGGAAGCGCGTGAAGTAGGGATAGAGGTCCTCCCAGCCCTCGGCGCCGGGCGCCGAAGCCGCTTCCGACGGCAAGGGAAACGCGCTCTTTCCGTTATGCCCCATATGCTTCCTCAGTTCTTGTTCTTGGCGATGAGTCTAGCGTACCGCGCGTTTTCGTTCGAGTGCCTGTGCCAGCGACTTTGAGTTCGCCAGCGGTGGAGTAGTGCGGGGCGTGCCAACTGGTATCGTGTGTGGGACGGCGCCAACAGAAGCGCCTTCGGGAGGCACGATGGCAATCGAGATGATCTCCGATACGGAGCGCACGTCGCCCTCGTCGGAGCCGTGGCCGAGTCCCGCGCGCGCCTGGTACGCGATTTTCGTGTTCGCGCTGGCGTTGATGATGAACTTCCTGGACCGGGGCATCGTCGGTCTTCTCGTACACCCGCTGGAAATCGATCTTCATCTGACGGATTCGCAGGTCGGTCTCGTGACTGGCGTTGCTTACATCGTGTTCTATGCGGCGATCGGTCTCCCGATCGCGCGGTTTGCCGATGTCGGCGTCCGGCGCACGATCGTGGGCGTCGGCGTCGCAGTATGGAGTATCGCCACCGCATTCTGCGGGCTCGCCGGAAACTTCTGGCAATTGTTCGCGGCGCGCATGGGCGTTGGCGCGGGCGAGGCCTGCAACGGGCCGCCGGTCTTCTCGATGATCTCGGACCTGTTCCCGCGCGACAAGCTTCCGCTCGCCATTGCCGTGCTCAATTTCGGATTCATCTTCGGCAATGGCTTTGCCTCCATCCTTGGCGGCGCCGTGATCCAGGCCTTGACCGGCGTCAGCGTCACGCTTCCGCTCGTTGGCACGCTGCATAGTTGGCAACTCGTCTTCCTCGCAGTCGGATTGCCGGGGCTTATCGTTGCCGGGCTGATGGCAACGGTGAAGGAGCCCGCCCGGCGCGGTCGCATCTCGAAAGATGGCGCGCATAAGAATCTGCCTGTGCGCGAGGTTGTGCGCTTCTTTCTCGAGAACGTCAGGACATACGCGCCGATGTTCGCGGGACTCGCGTTCAATATCGTTCCGGCGGTCGGGCTCATTATCTGGGGACCGGAATATTTCCGCCGCGGCTTCGGCTGGACGACGGCCGAATACGCACTTCGCGCGGGCCTCGTCACCATTCTGTTTGCGCCGGCAGGAGCATTGTTCGGCGGCTGGCTGGCCGGCTGGTTCCAGCGCAACGGTCATGACGATGCCAATCTGCGTGTGGTGCTTCTGTCTTTCTGCCTAAATCTGCCGGGCCTGCTCCTGTTCACGCTCGCGCAGAATCCGTGGCTCGGACTGGCCGCGTTCGCGTACACGCAGTTTGTCGCGATGTGGGTGCCGGGGCCGTTCAATGCCGCGCTGCAGGTGGTGACGCCGAACGAGATGCGCAGCCAGATCACGGCGCTGTTCCTGTTCATCTTCAACATCATCGGATTCGGTATCGGGCCGTCGGTTGTGCCGTGGGTGACGGCGCATGTGTTCCACGATCCCGCGAAGCTGGGTTACGGGCTCGCAACCGTCATCGCCGTGCTGTTGCCGCCTGCGGCTCTGTCGATTTTCCTCGGGATGAAATCGTACGGTGCCGCGATGGTGCGCGCGAAGAGCTGGGGTTGAGCGATGCTGGAGGTTCATGGAAAAACAGCTTTCATCACCGGCGGCGCCAGCGGTATCGGTCTTGGCATGGCGAAGGTGTTTGCTAACGCTGGAATGCAGGTCGCTATCGCCGACATCCGCCAGGATCACCTCGATCAGGCGATGGAGCATTTCTCAGCCACGAATTTCCGGGTTCATCCCATAAGGCTCGATGTCGCCGACCGCGCAGCCTTCGCGCGCGCAGCCGATGAGGCTGAACGCGTCTTCGGCCCCGTCCAAATCGTCTGCAACAACGCCGGCATCAACATGTTCGCGCCGATGGACGAGTGTACCTATGACGACTGGGACTGGATCATGGGCGTCAATCTAGGCGGTGTGATCAACGGCATCCAGACCTTCATCCCGCGCCTCAAGGCGCATGGCGAGGGCGGCCATATCGTTAACACCGCCTCGATGGCGGCCTTCATCACGGGGCCGGGCGCGGGCATCTATACGACCACGAAGTTCGCGGTGCGCGGGCTGACCGAAAGTCTGCGCTGGAATCTCGCGCCGCTGAATATCGGTGTTTCAGTGCTCTGTCCCGGACTCGTCAACAGCGCGATCCATGAGAGCGACAAGGTGCGCCCCGAAGCGCTGTCGAAGAATGTCGGTCCCATAGACCAGAAGTTCATGGAAAGGCTCGCGGACATCCACAAAGTCGGCATGGACCCGGTGGAAGTGGGCGAGAAAGTTCTCGCCGGGATCCAGCGCAACGACCTCTACATATTTCCGCATCCCGAGTTCAAAGAGGAACTCCGCGAAATCTTCGACGAGATTCTCGTGGCCCTTCCGGAAGAGCCCGTCGATCCCAAGCGTCTCGCCTTCGAGGAATTCCGCCGCGCCAACAAGCGCAATCCGGCCAGCAAGCACTGAACAGGACGACCGATGCTCGAACTCTACCACGCCGAACCCGTCGCCAATTCGATGAAGCCACTGATCTGCCTCAAGGAGAAGGGCCTCGATTTCGTCAGCCACTATGTCGATCTCCTGCGCTTCGAGCAGCACGCCCCGGCATTCGTGAAGATCAATCCAAACGGGCAGGTGCCCGTGCTCGTGCATGACGGCGCGGTTATCACGGAGTCCACGGTCATCAACGAATATCTCGAGGATGTCTTTCCGGAGGTGCCTCTTCGGCCTGCGGACCCGGTGGCGCGCGCCCGCATGCGCGTCTGGAGCAAATTCGTCGACGAATATTTCTGTCCGGCGCTGTCGATGATCGGCTGGCACCTCATGGTGCGCCGCATCGCCAAGGCCATCGCCAAGGATGAGTTCGAGAAACTGCTTGAACGCATCCCACTTCCCGAACAGCGCCAGAAATGGGCGACCGTCGCGGGCGAATCTTTCACCGAGGAGCAACTCGCGGATTCGCGCCGGCGCTGCGGTCTGTCGATCCAGCGTATGGAAAGCATCCTTGAGAAATACAAATGGCTCGCCGGTGACGAATATTCGCTCGCCGATTTGAACTCCTATTCGATGGTCGCGGGCATGCCGCGCCTGATGCCCGAGCACATGAACGAGGACAACGCGCCGCGCGCGCTCGAGTGGCTTGCGCGGATGGACGAGCGCCCCGCGGTCAAGGCCGCGCTGGCCATGCCGAACAAAGTTCCGGAAACGTTGCGCACCTTCGGCGCGTGATCCTTAGCGCTCGATACGCTTCAGGAGCGATAGGAGGGTCGCGATCTCCTCGTCGGTGAAGCGGTCGGTGATCCAGCGTTCGTGCGCGGCCAGGATTGTTTTCGACTGTGCCAGCACCTTGCGGCCCTTGGGCGTGAGATAGAGTTCCTGACGACGTCCGTCCTGGCGCGAACGTTCGCGAAAGATCAGCTTACGGTCTTCAAGCCGGTCGACGATCGCCATCATCGACGCGCGGTCCATGGCGAGTTCGGTCGCAAGCGCGATCTGTGAGACACCGGCATTGGCGCCGATCAGCCAGAGCACGCCTGTCTGCTTCTGCGTGAGATCGATCGGCGCCATCGCGGTCGCGAAGTGGCGGGAGATCGTCACGTAAGCCAGGCGGAGTTGATAGCCGGCCAGCCCCTCCATGTCGTTGCGTTCGACTCTGACTTTTGTGTCCTCTGTGGACGCCTTCCGCGCTGACGAACTGTTGGCAACTCTGTTGAGCATGCGTGGGGAATTTCCCTGAGGAACTGGGCGCGACGAAACGACGGGATCGCTCTTACAGGATCGTCCGCCGGTTACGCAACGCGTCGGACCGCTATCGTGGGATGGCATCAGGACGCCACGTCGAGCAACGGAACCCGGCGAACCAGGAAAGCACTGAGCAGCAATGGCAGGGACAGGACCGCGCAATAGAGTGGCCGTGACCACCCGGCGGCGATCAGCACACCGCCGAGATATGGTCCGGCAATGGCGCCCAGCCGCCCGATTCCGATGGCAAGGCCGGTTCCGGTATTGCGGATCCGGACCGGATACATCGCACCGATCGTCGCATAAAGCCCGCAGATCGTGCCGATCATCGAAAATCCGATGGCCATCGCAAAGATCATCAGAAGAGGTAGATTTGAACCGGTAAACCCGAACGCAACGATGCTTGCCAGAAGCAGCAGCATGAAAACGGCGCACAACCGCTTGAGCCCCAACCGCCTCGCCAGAAGACCGAACAGAAGTCCCCCCACCACACCGGCAGCGTTCATGACGATCGAGCCGGAAATGCCGGTGGAAAGCGACAGCCCTTCGTCGACAAGGACTTGCGGCGTCCAGTTCAACACGAAGTAGAAGGGAAGCATCGTCAGAAAATAGGCGCTGCAAATGAGTGCTGTCCGGGCCGCGAAGGCGCGGTCGAATATGCTGAACAGGCCCGCTGGCTGCTGTGCCGACGGACCTTCAAGAACTGGAAGGCGTTCCATCGCCGCTTGGCCCAACCGCGCCAGCAGATCGTTGATGCGTATGAGCGCGTTACGAGGCTTCTTGAACAACAGGAAATCGAGCGATTCCGGCAGATAGACATAGGCAATCGGCAGCAGAACCGCCGAGCACACACCGCCGAAAACGAACACCGAGCGCCAGCCGAAGGCGTGGATCAGGAAGACGGCAATCGTCCCGCCAATCGTCCCGCCGATGGGATAGCCCACTGCCATGAAGGAAACCGCGAATTCCTTGCGCTCGGTCGAGGAAAACTCGACCACGATGGTGTTGATGCTGGAAAGCAGGCTCCCGATCCCAAGTCCCGTGAACACGCGGAACAGCGCCAGTTCGGCCAATCCGTGGGCCCGGCTAGATGCGAGCATCCCGACGGTGATCACAGCCAGCCCAATCAGGGTCAGCCAGCGCCGTCCGACCCAATCGGCAACCGGCGAGATGAAAAGCGATCCCACCGTCATGCCGAACAGGCCTGCGCTGAACAGCAATCCCAACTCTGTGGGCATCAGCGCCCAATCGTGTGCGATGGCGGGTCCGGTGAAAGCGATAGCCAGCACGTCGAAACCGTCGAGCATATTAACGATCATGCAAATTGTGACCGCTGCGATCTGAAAGCCACTCATCGGCCCCCGGCGCAGCAGCGCCCGCGGATCTTCCACGCTTTTCTCCCCTCGGCATGCGGATCTGCGCCCGCCACCCAATTGTATGTAACCCAAATTAGTTGGTATCGTGGACAAAACAAAGATCATGGGAAGGGACGCCATGCTCAGCTACTCCACCCGGGGACTTCCGTCTTCGGCCAAGGTTTCTTATTGGAACGACGTCATCAGCGATGTGTTCGCGCCGCTGGAGACCAAGCCAGCGAACGGCCGCGAATTCGACGCCGAAGTGCGTTGCGCGAAGTTCGGCCGGCTCAGGATGGCCCATGCCGTATCGCGGGCGGCGACGGTTAAACGCTCCAAGGCGCAGGCGGCGAAGGTCGAGGAACACCACTTTTTCCTGCACGTGCAGATGGAGGGCCAATTGCTGGTCCGGCAAGAAGGCCGCGAGGCGCTCTTGCAGGAAGGCGACCTTGTGCTGAGCGACAGCACGATGCCTTACTCACTCGACTATGACGATGCCTGCAGCACGCTGGTGCTGATCGTGAACGGCGAGGAAATGCGCCGCCACCTTCCGATGCCGGAAGAGATGATCGGCGTGAAGCTCTCCGGCAAAAAGGGCCTGTCGCGGACCACCGCGCTGATGCTGCGCAGTGTCTGGGAGCAGGCCGAGGACGGCTTCCTGCCCGAGATCGGGTCGCGAATCGCCGACAGCCTGCTCGACGTGTTCGCCACCGCCTGTACCGAGGTGAAAGGCATGGTTGTTGCCGACGCGGCGATCACCGGGGCCCGTCGCGTGCAGATCAAGCGCTATATCGAGGCCAATCTGCGCAATCCCGACCTCAGCGTGCGCATGGTCGCGTCCGCGTTCAGTATTTCGCCGCGTTATCTCCATATCCTGTTCACTAGCGAGAACGAGACGGTGTCGAGCTACATACTCAGGCGCCGGCTCGAGGAATGCGGCAAACAGCTCACCGACATGATGTGGCAGCGCCGCACGATCACGGAAATCGCGTTCGGCTGGGGCTTCAACAACGCCACCCATTTCGCGCGCGTGTTCCGCAACCATTACGGCACCAGCCCGCGCGATTATCGCAAGGCACAGATCGCGAGCGGCCACGACAATACCTGGCTCCGCAATCTGGCGAGCGCGGGATGAGGGTCTACGAAGTCGCGAAGGGCTCCAAAGGCGTCGATGGTCTCAGACTTGCCGAGCGGCCCGATCCGGAACCGGGCAGGCATGAGGTCGTCGTGCGCGTGCGTGCGACTTCGCTCAATTTCCGCGATCTTGCGGTGGTGCTTGGTGTCTATCCCGGACCCCAGGCCGATGCCGGGCTGATCCCCCTGTCGGACGGTGCCGGAGAAGTGGTCGAGATCGGTGAGGGCGTGACCAAGTTCAAAAAAGGCGACCGCGTCGCTTCCACGTTCTTCCAAGGCTGGGTTGACGGTCCGCCGCGGCCGGGCTTTCCGGCGCTCGGCGCATCCACGGTCGACGGAATGCTGGCGGAAAAGGTTTGCCTGCACGAAGACGGCCTCATCGCGCTTCCCGACTGGATGACGCTTGAGGAAGGCGCGACCTTGTCCTGCGCGGCGGTGACCGCATGGCACGGACTGATGGTCAGCGGCCGTCCAGTGAAACCGGGCGACAGCGTTCTCGTCATGGGCACGGGCGGCGTTTCGATGTTCGCGCTGCAATTCGCACGCGCCGCTGGTGCGCGCGTGATCGTGACGTCATCCAGCGACGACAAGCTCGCCCGCGCCAAAGGCCACGGCGCTTCGGGCCTCATCAACTACAAGCACACGCCAGACTGGGAGAAAGAGGTCCTCAAGCTCACGGACGGACGCGGCGTGGATGTCGTGGTCGAAGTGGGCGGTGCAGGAACCTTGGCTAAGTCCTATCAGGCGGTGGGCTTCGGCGGCAAAATCGCGCTCATCGGCGTGCTCGCGGGCCACGCGGGCGACACCCATCCCCACCCGCTGATGTTCAAAGGCGCGAGCCTGCACGGCATCTTCGTCGGCAGCCGCGCGATGTTCGCCGACATGCTGACGGCGATGACGGTCAACCGGATCCGACCGATCGTCGACCGGGCGTTCCCGTTCGAGATGGCGGCCGATGCCTACAAGTACCAAATGGCCGGCGCCCATTTCGGTAAGGTCGTGATCGCGGCCTGATTTCTCAGTTGAGGTTCTTTACGTAAAGCCTTGTTTTGGTTGAGATCGCCCGGCCTGCTGTCGGTAGAAACATCCCTTATAACCAGTAAGCGATGGCGCGCATCTCGATGCTGGCGCGCGGCGCGAGGCCCGCCGGGCAGGTCGGGTCGTTGAAGGCCGAGTGCGCGATGTGGTGGGGCGCGGCGGGGTCAGAATCGTTGGTCTTGAAGACCAGAGCCTCGTCGCGGGTCATACCGGAATAATAGTTCCAGCGATGCATCGGGTTGTGGCGCACCAGAAGCCCCTCGAACGACCATTCCGCGCCTGGCATGTCGAACACGGCGTCGGCGAAGGCGAGATCGGCAGGTGCCAGGCTGCGGGCGTCGCAGAGCGCGAGGGGCACGTCCTGTGGCGGCTCGGTGATCACGCGCCAGACATTGTAGTGGGCGAAGCGATGGACGGTCATGCCGTCCGGGCGCGAGCGTTCTGCGAACTCCCGCGCCGTCGCGTCGCTGATGTCGATATGGATGAAGCGGGCAGGCTGGGAGTTGAACAACCGCCCGCTGTCGGGTGAGCGCTCGCCGAAGCGCAGAATGCCCTTTCCCGTAACGACCACGCGGTCGGCGCGGGTCACGGAAAGCAGCAGGTCCTCGATCTCGCGATTGTGGACGCGTGCAACTTCCGCCTCGTCGCGGAAATCGGCGATGGCGCTTTTGTGCGGCACGAGTTCGAAGCCCTCGCGGGCGAGCGAGGCCGGATCGCCGCGCCGGTCTGCGATCTGCACCTTTCGCAGATCCAGCACGAGGTTGTCCTTGGCATGATTCTGCGCGTGGTAGCGCGGGCGCTCGGCCATGGCGCCCAGATAGTTGATCGTGGCCTCGACCGCGCTCATGCGCGTGCGAGATGCACTTTCAGGAACGCGTCGATGCGCGCATTCGCGTCCTGTGCCAGCGTGTAGGGGAACATGTTGAAGCCGTGGATCGCGCCCGGATAGACCGCGAGTTCCGCTTCATTGCCCGCCGCGATCCAGCGCGCATAGACGAACAGCGAGTCGTCGAGGAACGCGTCCAGCGTCCCTACCGTGAACAGCGCCGGCGGCATGTTCGCGAGGTTCGCGTAGAGCGCCGACATGTCGGCCTCGCGGCGCACCGACGGATCGGGCGCATAGAGAGTCGTGCAATATTGAATATCTTTCGTCTCGAGGAAGAAGCTCTCGCCACCGACCCACTTCTGGCTTGGCGTCATCGTGGTGTCGTAGTTGCCGTAAGACAGATTGGCGGCCTTGAAACCGGTGAAGCCGTGCTTGTCGCGCAGCCGGACCAGCGTCGGCACCGCAAGAGTGGCACCCGCGGATTCGCCACCGATGGAGAGCCAGTCCGACCCGAACTCGGCCTTCGCTTTTTTCGCGAGCCACAGCGCGGCTGTCTCGCAATCGTCCCATCCTTCCGGATAGGGATGCGCGGGTGCGAGGCGATACTCGACGCTCGCGCAGGCAAGCCCCGTCGCGTTCATGATGCGCTCGAGCATCGGGTCCTGGTCCTTCGACGAGCCCATGATCAGCCCGCCGCCATGGATGTGCATGTAGACGCCCCTGGGATTGTCGGGCGCCACGACATGGAGCTCGACCGGCGGACGTCCCTTCACCTCTGCGACGATGGTCTTCGCGCGCGGCGACTGGGGCGAAGCGAACATGCGGCTCGGGCCCGCACCATCGGCCTGTGTCTCCCACGGCTTCGGCCGGCCCTTCATCTGCGCTGCGAGATTGGCGTTGAACGCGCGCGTCTCTGCCGAGATCGCTTCGGGCCGGAACAGCCGCGGGTCGAAGGGGTTGGTGGTCATGCCGCGGCCTTCGCGAAGGGTTCGCCGATAGTCGACGGCTCGCCTTTCCAGCTCTTGAGTTCGGCGAGGCAGTGCTTGGCGAAATAGCTGAGGTTGCGGTTCACCTCTTCATGCGGCATGCCGCCGGTCCAGAGATGCGGGAACAGACCTTGCGGTTTGCGGGACTTCACGATGTCCTCAAAGCGCTTGAGCACATCCGCGGGCGTTCCGAAAAACGACTGCTGCACCACGCCTTCGACGGCGGGCTCGATGTCTTCGGGCTTCAGGCGCAGCGCTTTGTAGGCTTCGTAACCCTTCTGGGAACCGTGATGCTCCGACGTCATCTCGTAATGGATGATCGCGGAGCGGAATGTGTTGGCCGCGTAGGTGCGCGCAAGCTCTTCCGCGCGGTCGCGACTTTCATCGATGAACACGAGGTTCGAAACGAACGGCCCCGGCGGCGGCACGCCGGGATGGAATTCCAGCCATGCCTTCAGCCACGGATCCTCGGGCGCGTCGACCTGGACGGGAACGTGTCCCGCCTGGATCTTGCCGCCGCCGAACGGCGGACGGTTGCCCGATGTCGTCATCGGCTGGTTGAGGAACAGGCGCGGCAGGCCGAGCTTGGCCGTCGAGCGCAGCGAGTCGGGTGTGCCACCGGCGACGAAGGCGCGGCCCTTCAGCGAGCGCAGCGGCCGCGGGCGGATTTCGCGGCGCGGCTGCTTGAAGATTTCACCGCCCTCGATGAAGCCGGTCTCCATTGCACCCATCACCAGCGCCACGATCTCGTCGAACAGCTCGCGCGCCTTCGACTGGTCCACGCGCAGCCCCTCATATTCCAGACGCGCGAGTCCGCGGCCCAAGCCGACGACGAGCCGCCCACCCGAGAGATGATCGAGCCAGGAGAACTGCTCTGCCAGCCGCACCGGATCGTGCCACGGCGCCACGATCACCGCAGTGCCGAGCCGCATGTGCTTCGTCTTCGACGCCAGCCAGGCGAGCGTCATCAGCGGCGCCGGACTGATCGAATAATCATCGAAATGATGCTCGGTCATCCAGATGGAGTCGTAGCCGAGCTCCTCGCCGAGCAAGATCTGGTTCAACTCCTCCTGCAGGAACTGCGCGTCGGGAAGTTTCATGTAATTGGAAAAGCCGGTGCAAAGTCCGACGTGCATGTGTGTCTCCTGGTTAACGCATTAGTCCGCGACGCCGAGGCCCCACCCGCCGTCGATCACAATCTGCTGTCCGGTGATGTAGTCGCAGGCCGGCGACGACAGGAACAGCGCAAGCCCCGCCATGTCCTTCGGCCAGCCGACGCGGTGCATCGGCACGCGCGCGGACACAGCCTTTTGGGTGTCCGGACTGTGCGCATGGCCGCCGCCGATGTTGGTGACGAAGAATCCCGGCGCGATGGCGTTGACGCAGATGTTGTAGGCCGCCAATTCCAGCGCGAGGTTTCGCATGAAGTGGGCCGCCCCCGCCTTCGCCGCCATATAAGCGCTGCCGATCACGGCTTCCTGCGTCAGCCCCGCCAGCGACGTGGTGATGATGATCCGCCCCGCGCGGCGTGGGCGCATGTGGCGTGCGGCAGCACGGCAGGTCGCGAACACGCCATTGAGATTGATGTTGATCGTGCGCTCCCAGCGCTCATCGGTGTAGTTCTCGATTGCGCCGGCCTCGACGCGGTTGCGCTTGTCGCCGACCCAGGCGTCGAGATAGCCGATGCCGGAATCGATTCCGGCGTTGGCGAAGCAGACGTCGATCTTGCCGTGTGCCTTGGCCGCGTTGTCAAACGCGCGGTCGAGGGCAGGGTGGTCCGTCACGTCCACGACTTCGCCACGGACATCGAAGCCCTTGTCCTTGAGCCGCGCCGTTTCCTTTGCAATGCGTCCGGCATCGATGTCGAGCAGTGTCGCGCTCGCGCCGTTCTCGAGCAGCGCTTCGGCAAAGCCGAGGCCCAATCCGCTGGCGCCGCCGGTGACGACGACTCCATAGCCCTTCACGCTGAACAGGTCCGCGATCTTCATGGCGTCTCCCTTTCGATGAAGGGTGACTCAGGCCGCGCGTTATGACGCGCTTTCAAGCGCAATGGAACTGGCCGCATAGGGAACGAAGCCTTGCAACCGCATTTCGGCAACGCCTAACATCGCTCTCAGAGAGAAATCGCGGGAAGGGAACACCATGGACAAACTTCGTTTTGGCATCTTCATGCCGCCGTTCAATGCGCCCGCGACACAGAATGCGACGTCGTCGCTTCAGCGCAATGTTGATACCATCCGCTTGCTCGACGATCTCGGCTACGATGAGGCCTGGATCGGCGAACACCATTCCGGTGGCACCGAAATCATCGCCGAGCCGATCCAGTTCATGTGCTATGTCGGCGCGCTGACGCGCCACATCAAGCTTGGGCCCGGTGTCGTCTCGATCCCATATCACAACCCGCTCTGGGTCGCGGACCGGATCATCCTTGCGGATCACCTTCTGCGCGGGCGCGTGATGCTGGGCTTCGGGCCTGGTTCGCTGCCGACCGATGCGACCATGATCGGGCTGGAGCCGAAGCAACTGCGGCCCGCACTTGATCACGATGTCGGTGTGGTGCTCGATCTCCTCCGCGGCAAAATGGTGAACGTGAAGACCGACCGCTACAATCTCGTCGACGCGCAGTGCCAGCTCGCGCCGTATTCCGATTTCGACATCTGCGTCGCGGCATCGACGTCTCCGGCAGGCTCGATGCTTGCGGGCCGCCACGGTCTCGGGCTGCTCTCGCTTGGCGCGCTGATGCGCGAAGACCTGAACCTCATGCGCCATCACTGGGACCGCGTGGAGGTCGAAGCCGCCAAGCATGGCAAGACCGTCAGCCAGGACAATTGGCGACTCGTGGGCTTCATGCACCTGGCCGAGACGCGCGAGAAGGCGATCGAGGACGTGCGCTATGGCCTGCACCATTTTGTGCGCTACACGCAGGACGTTCTCGCGCTGCCGACCCTGCGCGTGACCGGCAAGACGTTCGAGGAGCAGCTCGCGTGGTTCACCGAAGGCGGCGTCGCCATCATCGGCACGCCGGATGACGCCATCGCGCATATCAAGCGGCTGCAGGAACAGTCGAAGGGCTTCGGCTCCTACCTGATGGTGGCCAACGACTTCGCGAGTTGGGAAGCGACACGCAAGCATTACGAACTGTTCGCGCGCTATGTGATGCCGTGTTTCCAGCCGTCGCAGGCGCGCCTGCTGGCGTCGGAGAACTACGCGATGAAACGCCACGGCGAACTCGACGCGGCGAATGGCGCGGCCATCCAGTCCTGGACAGACCAGCACGAAAAGCCAAGCGCGGCCGCGACGACAGGAACGGGGCCGCTAGGAAGCCGCTGATACAAGGCTCAACAGCCCGTCATGCTGAGGTGCACCGCGAAGCGGTGCCTCGAAGCACGCACTATGGTGATCTCATCCTTCGAGGCCCGCCTTCGGCGAGCGCCTCAGGATGACGAACTTTGATTAGGCCGTGCGCTAACCTTCGTTATGCCGCGCGGCGACTTCTTTTGCGGCGCGGATGCCGGAGCATACTGCGCCTTCGATGTAGCCAGCCCATTCTGTTGCGGTCTCGGTCCCGGCCCAGTGGATGCGACCGCAAGGCTCGCGCAGCGCATGGCCAAACCGCGTCATCACGCCCGGTGGCATGTGGCCGACGTAGCCGTGGGTGTAAGGTTCGAGCATCCAGTCGTTGTCTTCATAGGCGATGTAGTCGGCGGCCTGGGGTCCGAAGAAGCGAACCAGCGAGTCGATGACCTTCTGCTTGCGCATGTCTTTGCCGGCGGCGCTCATCTCGAGCGCGTGGCGGCCCTCGATGAAGCAGAGCAGCACGCCCTGATCGCCGCTTTGCGTATCGTCGAGCGCGAGGCCGAGTGTGTCGTCGTCGGTTGCGACCTGGCCGGAGAAGCCATCCGTACGCCAGAACGGCTCGCGATAGGCCACGATCACCTTGATGATGTTGCCCATCGGCATGCGCTGGTGCAGCCCGTCGCGCGCGGCTGGTAGGGGTGGCTCGAATACAATCCGCGCGATCGGACCGGGAGGTGCCGCGATGATGAGAAACCTGCCCTCGAAATCGCCACTGTCGGTCGTGACGCGCACGCCCTCGCTGTTCTGCACCACCTTGCGCACCGCGGCGCCCAGCACCACGCGCTCACCAAGTTCGTCGGCCATGCGCTGCGCAACCTGTTGCATGCCGCCGACGAATTTCGAATCCAGCGCGCCGTTCTTCACGCCCATGAGATAGTCGAGGCCGGTGCCGCTGCGCAGCGCGTCGAGAAACCAGAGGTAGGAAACCTGCTGTGCCTCCGCCGCCCATGCGCCACGCGGCACGAGACGCGCGAATTCGCGTGCGGCTTTCGTTCGGACGTTCTTCACGATCCAGCTTTCCAGTGTCATCGCATCCCATTCCACCGCTTTCGGCGCGGCCCATGGCGCATCCGCGGGCACCTGCTTCATCTCGCGCTCCCAGCGGCGCTGAAGCCGGAAGAGTTCGATCAACGCCAGCGGATTCATCCGCGGCACCGTGCCGCTGAAATGCACGACCTTGCTCAGAAGCTGCATCACCGTCTTGCCGGTCTCGTATTGCTCGTAGGTGCCGATGCCTTGACGCGTGGCCTCGGCCACAAGTTCGGTGTGGCCGGCACCGACCCACTGTCCACCGACATCGGCAACGCGTCCCGCGACCTCCGCGCGCTTCACGCGTCCGCCGACCCGATCCTTCGCTTCCAGGAGGATCACGCTTCGGCCCATGGCGACGAGTTCCTGCGCAGCTTTGAGGCCCGCGAAGCCCGCGCCAATGACGATAACGTCCGCCTTCGCGCTCATAACGCCGCGACCGCCTGGATTTCGATCAGGATCTCCCGCGTCAGCAGTTCCTTGACTCGCACTGCGGTCGAGCCCGGGCTGATACCGGGAAGGATTTCCGCGCGAGCTGCCGCAACATCCATCGCATCTTCCATGAAGCTGCGCTGTGTGTCCGCGAGATACCAGGTGAGATGGACGAGGTTTTCGACGCTCCCGCCAGCGAGTTCGACGATCTCGCGTATGTTGCGGAACGCCTGCAGAGCCTGCGCTTTCAGACCGCCATCGACGATCTTGTGCTCGTGGTCCATACCGGCCTGGCCGGCGAGGGTGAGCGTCGCTCCATGCCGCACCGCTTCCGAAAGCCCGTAAGGCTCAAGCAACGGCTTCATGAAATCGCGCGTGATGTACTGCACAATCCCCATCGCATTTCCCCTTATTTTATAACTAGACTATTTACTAAACTAGTTAGTCTATTTATTCAATGAATGCCAAAGCATTGCCCGCCGCAGGAGCGCAAGTGTCTGCAAGTTTGAAGAAAAAGCCCGGTCGCCCGGTGAGCTCCAAGCGCCGGAGCGACCGTGTCCGGCACATTCTGGGCGAGAGCCTGAGTTTGTTCGCCGAGCAGGGTTTTGAGCGCGCGACCTATGACGACCTCATCCGCCGCTCAAAGGTGAGCCGCGGCAGCTTCTACTGGTATTTCCCGTCGAAGGAGGCGCTCTACGACGCGGTGCTCGAATATTGCGTCAGCGGCTATGTCGCGCGTGTCGAGGCGCAATATGCGAGGACGAATGCGCGCGATCCTGTGATCAAGCGCCTGCTGCGCGCGTTTCTGGCCGATTTCGACGACAATCGCTCCCAGTATCGCGTGCTGCTCAGACCGCCGACCTCGCCCGGCGCGATCGAACGGCTCACGCAATGGAACGAGGACGCGAACCGTTTCATCGCCGGCAAGCTCGAACCGCTGGTGGCGCGCGGCGAACTCGACGCCAAGACGGCCACGATCTTGCCGGATGTGCTGTCGGCATTTCTCGATGGCGTGTGCGTGCGGCTGGTCCTCGAGGACGAAAATTCGGTGTCGCGGCTTTCCGCGAACATCGAGGACTTTCTGTCCCGGATTGTCACCGCCTAGCGAATGCCGGCATTGCCGTCAGGACACGGCGGAGTCACGCCTTGCCGGTGCCGTGCGGCGTGCTCTTGTCGGACGCTTCCCACTTGAGCGTTGGGTCCGCCGCCGCCGTCGCGAGCCGTTTAGCCGCATTCGCCATCATCACCGACATCTCTTCACGGCTGTTGGTGCGGGGATAAGGCACGTCCGGGACTGGAACGCCGAGGAACGCGCACAACGGGTCCCACCCGTCGCCGGTCCTGTACACAAGCAGCCGCTCCTTCGGCACGACCTGTATCACTTCGTCTTTGTAGCGGATGAATTCGCCGATCATGAAATCGCGGTCGCCGAGCCTGTCGCCATAACGGTCGAAGGTCAGTTTCCAGAAAAACGCACCGAGCGGCATCTTGGCCGTGGTTTCCTTCCATCCTCGGGAGAACACGGTGGAGTTCACCGACTCGAACCAATTGTCCGGGTCGCGATCGGTCATGATGATCATTGCGTCAGGATAAGCCTGCCAGATCTCGCGCCAGAAGTAGCAGCTTGGCGCATCGACGCAGGACACGTAGCCCTCGAATATCTTGTTCCAGTCGGCATGGCCGTCGGCCGCGTCCATCCAGAGCGGCGCCGTTTCCGGATGATCGATGACTTCCTTCATGTGGTGACACGGCCCGAAGCCGAGTTGTTCGAGTGCGAGTTTCAGCGACACGGTCCCTGTGCGCGGATAGGCTGCGCCCACGATCTTCAATGGCATGGCGTTTCCCGGCTAGTGCACGTTGCGTTCGGCGTTTGCCCAGAACCTAGCGCGGATTGCCTTCTTGTCCATCTTGTTGTTGGCGGTCTTGGGGATCTCGGCCCAGAACTCGACCGATTTTGGCGCCTTCACCCCGCCCAGCCGCTGTTTGCAGTAGGCGATGACCTCGTCCTCGTCGAGCGAGGCGCCGTTGGCGCGCACGACAACCGCCTTGATCGCTTCGCCCCAGCGTTCGTGGGGGACACCGATGACCGCGCATTCTGCGGCTTGCGGTAACTCCATGACGGTGTCCTCGACCTCCGCCGAGAAGACATTGAAGCCGCCGGTGACGATCATGTCCTTCTTGCGGTCCACGATGTAGACGTAGCCGTCCTTGTCGCGCCACGCGACGTCGCCGGTGTGGTGCCAGTTGTAGAGCCGCGCTTCCGCTGTCGCTTCCGGCTTCTCAAAGTAGGATTGGCTGACGAGTGCGCCACGCACCACGATCTCTCCGCGCTCGCCCGGCGGCAGGAGATTGCCGTTGTCGTCCATGATTCCGACGCGCACAGGGTAGGTGGGTTTGCCGCAGCTCTTCAGGCGCTCGGGATGATCGCCGGCCGCAGCGGCCGCGACGGTCTCGGGTGGAAGCCATGTGGTGATCAGCGGCGACTCGACCTGGCCATAGCTCTGGCAGATGCACGGCCCAAACACTTCGACGGCCTGCTTCACTTTCTCAGGCGAGGCCGGCGACCCCACAAGCAGCAGGATTTTCAGGCTCGAATAATCGAAGTCGCGCACACGCGGCTGATCGAGCAAGGCATAGAGCGCGGTCGGCGGCAGGTAGATGTGCGTGATCCTGTGCTTTTGAATGTTCTCGAGCACTTCGAGCGGATGAAAGCCAGGCATGATCACATTGGTCGCGCCGATGGAGAGCATCGCCGTCGAGACCGGTCCTGCGGCGTGGGTCAGCGGTGCGGTGACCAGGCTGACGGGATGGTCGATGCCGCGCCGCCAGAAATTGGCGCACATTTCCTGCATCGTACCCCAGCCGAGATTGGTGACGTTGACGCCCTTTGACGGACCCGTTGTGCCGCCGGTCGGGAAGATGCCAACGACATCATCGAGATTGCCGAACGGATCGCTTTCGTCGAGGGGCGGCTTGCCTTCACCATCCTTCAGGAACTCATCGAGCGAGCGGTGGCCTTCATCGGGCTGATCGATGCAGATCACGCCGCGGATCGAAGGCACTTTGGCCTTTAACTCCATCGCTTCCTTGCTGTACTGCGAGTGATAGAACAGCCACGCGTTGCGGACGTAGTTCATGTACTGGATGTTCGCATCCATCGCGTTGCGCGCGTTGACCGGGATCCATTTGGCGCCTGCGCGCCACAGGCCAAGGAGGCAGACAAGCACGCCCCAATGATTGGGCGCGTAGATCGCGACCGGCTCCTGCCGTTTCAACCCATTCGCACGCAACGCCGCCGCCAGCGTGAAGGTCATGTCCTGCAGTTCGCGAAAGGAAATGCGCTTGTCGCCTTCCTGGATCGCAATCCGCTCGGGATCGATCTCCACGCCTCTGTCGAAATAGTCGATCGCGCGCATTCCCTAACCCCAGCGACTGTGTTCGGGGCCGGGTACGAAACTCTCCAGCGGCTTACCGGTTTTGCTTTTGGCGAACGCGGCTGCCACGGCGGGCCGGTGCTGGATGCGCGCCAGCCACGCGGTCGTGCGCGGCACGGTCTTCTCGACCAGAAGATCTGGTGCCAGACCGGACACCGGTGCGAGCAGTGCGAATGCATCGATGTCGGCCAGCGAATAGGCAGGGCCTGCCAGCCAGTCGCTGGACGCGAGCGCGTCTTCGACCTTTTTTACACCGATGACAATTTTGCGGCGCGAGTCCTCGATCAGTTCCGCTGAATAGGAACCGTCAAGCGCTGTCGTCCATCCGCTACGCCGTTCCACTGTTGGCATCGCCGCGATCGCGCGTTCGATCTCCGCACGGTTCTGTGTCTTCAGCCATGGAGACAGATATTTGTGGCAGCCGAGCGTAACGACGGCGGGCGCCAGCACCTCATTCACGAACCGCGCCCACATCAGCACGCGCCAGCGATTGGCTGCATCGCTTGCGCGCAGGGGCACTTGCGGGAATGCTTCATCGAGATAAAGCGAGGCGAAGAACGATTCCGTCATCGTCGTACCGTGATCGAGGAGGATGGGGCCGTCGCCTTCGGGATTGTACTGGACCTCCATGGCGCCACGGATCGCCGCAGGCACCGCTTCGAAATCGGTCGGGCCGGCATAGTGGCTCGTGTAATCGAGCCCCTTCTCGTGCAGCACGATGAGCGGTTTGAGCGAGAAGGCGTTCGGCTCGCCATGATAAAGTTCGAGCATCGCCTCAGCCCTCGAGAAACTTGATGCGCGCCGCCATCTGCGTGCGGCCGAGCGCCCAGGTCTTCTTGGATGCGGGGCGGGCATAGATCGCGCGCAGCCATTTCATGATGTGCGGCGTCTTCTCGTCGTTGCAGAGCGCCGGCTGCGCAAGCGGCAGCGCATAACCAAGATTGAAGCCATTGATGTCTCCGAGCGAATAGCTGTTGCCGGCGATCCAGGGCCGTTCGGACAGCGCCTTTTCGAGGCAAGCGATGCCGACGGCGGTGCGGCGGCGCGACTCGTCGAGCTCCTCCGGTGAGAACGTGTTGTAGATCGCCTTCGACCAGGCGATGCGGCGTTCCTTCAGCGGAATGCGCTCGATGGCGGCCTTGAGCATCTCGGGATCGCGGTCACGCACCGAAGGGCCCACGAACACGCTCCAGCCGATCATGCTGACCGAAGGGGCGAAATACTGATCGAAGAAACGCATCCACCAGCGCATGCGCCAGCGTTCTACGGGATCGTCCGGCTTAAGCTTCGGTCCGTCGAACGCCTCGTCAACATATTCCATGATCGCGGTCGATTCCGTCAGCATCAGATCGTCGTGGACGAGCGCCGGGATCGTGCCATTGGGATTGATCTTCAGATATTCGGGCGCGTGCTGGTCGAAATTCAGCAGGTCGAGATAATGGCTCTCGAACGGCACGCCCTTTTCCATGAGCGCGAGCATCGGTTTGCCGGAGTTCGCGTTCGGCTCCCAGTGATAGAGCGTGAGCATGAGCAGCTATTCCAGAATGCTCGTGAGAATGGCCGCCGCACTCTACCTACTGCTTTGCTCATGATGAAGGCCGAGCGTGCTAATTCGGAATGATCGAATGAACGGCATTTCATCGGCTTGACAGTGCGCTTTTACCGGGAGCCAATCGGCAGAAAGAGGAGCGCTTTATGGTTGCCAAAGTCCCTTATAGACGCATTGCCACCGAAGAAGCGTTCGCGACCCAGGAGCAGTTCCGGCTTTTCGGGAAGCTCCTCGATTCCGGATACGACGATCCGGGGTTCAAGAGCCTCTGGGGGTTCTATCTTCGCAGCGAGGCGGAACGGCCGAAGCTCATCCGCGACCGGCTGCTCGATCTCGGGCCGCGCCGCATCGCCGACATGGACGCGACCGGCATCGACATGCAACTCTTGCTGTTCACGGCACCCGGCGTCAATCCGCTGAATGCCGACGAGGCGCGCGCGCTTTCGGTTTCGGTGAACGACGAGGCGGCCGAAGCAGTGCGGCGCTACCCCACGCGCTTTGCCGCACTCGCGGCCTTTGCGCCGCAGGACCCGGCACACGCGGCTAAGGAGATCGAGCGCGGCGTGAACCAACTCGGGTTCAAGGGTGCGATCTTCAATGGCCACACCAACGGCGAATGGCTCGACGATCAGAAATTCTGGGCGATCTTCGAGGCCTGCGAAGCGCTCGACGTGCCGATCTATCTCCACCCGACGGGCCCGCACCGCGACCTCATCAAGCCGATGGTCGAGCGCGGGCTGGACGGTGCGATCTTCGGCTTCGGCGTCGACACGGCGCTGCACACGCTCCGCCTCATCACGTCCGGCCTGTTCGACCGGTTCCCGAAGCTCAAATTCGTGCTTGGGCATCTCGGCGAGGCGCTGCCGTTCTGGCTGTTCCGCCTCGACTTCATGCACCGCGCCGGCGTCGCGGCGAAGCGCTATGAAAGCATGAGACCGCTCCAGCGTACGATCAGCGAGTACATGCGCGAGAACGTCTATGTCACGACCAGCGGCATGGCGTGGGCGCCGGCGATCGAATTCTGCCAGCGGGTGCTCGGCATGGACCACGTGCTCTATGCGATGGATTATCCCTACCAGTTCGTGGCGGATGAGGTGACCGCCTCGGACAACATCGCGGTCAGTGCCGAGGACAAAGTGAAGTTCTTCCAGACCAATGCCGAGAGGCTGTTCAAGCTGGCTTGATCTCGCGGAGCAGGGCGTCGAAATCGTCCCACGGTTCGAGATAGCGGCCCGAGAGTGCATCGTATCGGCCCGAGGCGAGTGCCACGCACATCTCCGCGCAGCGCGCGAACACCGGCGTGGGATCGCGCTTCTCGTCGCGCATCTTCGCCAGTGCAGCGACCATGCTGGGCAGCCAGCGCTGCGCGTCGGGCGATGCGATAGTGCTTTCGGCCAGATCGGTGATTGCGGTGCCAGGCTCGATGGCGAAGGCAGCGATGCCGAAGTCCTTCTGCTCGGCCGCGATGTGCTGCACAAGCCGGATCTGCGCGTTCTTGCCCATCCCATAAGCGGAGAGGTTGGGTGTCACACGGTTTCCCGCAATCGCGGATATCGTGACGATTCGCCCGCGCCGGCGCTCGCGCATGCCGGGCAGGACGGCGCTGACGAGCAGCAGCGGACCGCGCAGATGCACCGCCTGTGCGTTCCACCATTCGTCTGGATCGACGATCCCAACTGGACCGTACGGCGAACCGATACCCGCGCAACTGATCAGCAGGCTGATGGGACCAAGCGCGGTCTCTGCACCCTTCACCGCGCGTTCTACGGCTGAGCGGTCGGTGACATCCGCTGGAGCGGCGAAAGCCTTGCCGCCTGCGGCTTCGATCTCGTGCGCGACGCTTTCGAGATCGCCACGCGAACGTGATATCAGCGCGACGGCTGCGCCGTTTGCCGCGAGACCTTTCGCGATTGCCCGGCCGAACCCGCGCCCAGCGCCGGTGACGATCACGACTTGGCTGGCGAGCGCGTCCACGCTCAGCCCCAGACCTCGCGGGCGGTTTCGACCACGAGTTCGAGCTTGCGCCACTGCTCATCTTCGGCGAGCGCGTTGCCTTCTTCGGTAGAGGCGAAACCGCATTGGGGGCTCAGGCATAACTGTTCGAGCGGCGCGTATTTCGCTGCCTCGTCGATGCGCCGCTTCAGATCGTCCTTCTTCTCGATTTCCCCGGTCTTCGAGGTCACGAGGCCGAGCACGACGGTCTTGCCTTTCGGCAGGAAGCGCAGCGGCTCGAACCCGCCGGCGCGGTCACTGTCCCATTCCATGAAATAGCCGTCGACATCGATCCGGTTGAACAGCGCGTCGGCAACCGGCTCGTAGCCGCCCGACGCGATGAAGGTCGAACGGAAATTGCCGCGGCAGAGATGCATGGTAACGACCATGTCCTTCGGCCGGTCCTTCACCCCAGCATTGATCATGGCGATATTGGCTTCCATTTGCTCGTCGGGATCGTCGCCCCGGTCGGCGAGCATCTTGCGCTGTGCCGTGTCGCAGAGATAAGCGAAGCTCACATCGTCGAGTTGGAGATAGCGGCAACCCGCATCCGCGAATGCACCGACGGCATCGGCAGTGGTCTTGCCCATGTCGGCGTAATAGGCGCCGACGTCCCTGTAGCCCTCATACTCGAACATGCTGCGGCCGCCGCGATAGTAGAGCATGCTGGGCGAGGGGATCGTCATCTTGGGCTCGACCTTCGCGGTCTTCTTCAGAAACCGGAAATGGTCGAGCATCGGGTGATTCTTGTTGAACCCGATCTTGCCCACAACATGCATGTGCCAGGCGATCGTCTGTGTGCCCTGGAACTGGATGCCGGCGCCATCGGTGCGGCCTTCGACGCCTTCGAGCTTGTCGAAGAAATCGTAGTGCCAGAAGGTCCGGCGGAATTCGCCGTCTGTCACGGTTTCGAGTCCGATGTCTTCCTGACGACGCACCAGTGCTCCGATTTCACGATCCTCGATTCCCCGGAGGTCATCGACTGTAATTTCGTTCGCCCGGAACTGCGCGCGCGCGTCCTTCAGCGCCTTTGTACGCAAGAGGCTTCCGACCTGGTCGGCACGAAACGGAATCTGTTCTTTACGCAACGCTTTCTCCACGATCATTGACAGAATTGTGTGTAGGACATACCAATTTAGAGGCGTTGCCAGACGCCCGGTCAAGCGCGGCAAAATGCACCGTTTGGAACCGAAAAGATATCCATGGCCTCGCCGTCCCGTCGCATCGAAACCGCAGCCGCTCGCATCGCCGACGACGCGGATTTCATCGCCTGTCATGCGATGACAAATGGTGACCGGTTGGCGTGCGTCGATCTCGCAAGCGGCACACGTCTCACCTATCGCGAACTCGATCATCGGATCGTGAAGTGCACGGGCTATCTCGAAAGCTTGTTCGGACCGGCGTCCGGCGAACGCGTCGCGATCCTGGCGCGGAACTCCATCGACACACTCGTTCTACATTTCGCCTGTGTGCGTGCCGGAACGATCCTGCAGCCGCTGAACTGGCGTCTGCCGGGCCCGGAATTGCGTGGCCTTGTCGAGGACGCATCGCCTTCTTTGTTCGCCTATCAGACGGAGTTCGAATCCGCCGCGGGGATCGCGATACGCGGACGCGCCATCGAGCACGTTCTGAAAATCGCACCGGACGACAATCGTCTCGCTGCCGCCATCGATGCGGCTCCGGCATCGGGTTCACGGGGAACCAATCCCGACGCCCCAATCACCTTGCTCTACACGTCGGGAACGACGGGACGTCCGAAAGGCGTCATCGTCACGCGCCGCAATGCGTGGACGACGGCATTCAACTTCTCGATGGCCAACGATGTCGCCCAGCGCGATGTGCTGTTATGCGACGTGCCGATGTTCCACGTCGCGGGCCTGTTTGGCGTGTCGCGGTCGGCGCTGTTCATGGGCGGCACGTTGCTGATTTCCGACCGCTTCACGCCCCAGGCAACGTTGGCGCGCCTGTCCGATCCCGCGCTCGCCATCACCCATTTCTTCGCCGTGCCTCAGATGGCGGCGATGCTGGTGCAGGATTCCGCTTATGCTTCTTCGGACCTGTCTCGGCTCAAGGCCCTCGTGATCGGCGGTGCACCGCTGCCGAAAAGCCTCGTCGAACGGCTTCTGGCCGATGGCGTCACGCCGGTGGAAGGCTATGGCTCTAGCGAGGCAGGAACGGTTCTGGCGCTGCCGATCGATCGCGATACGATCGCGCGCGAGGCCGGAAGCTGCGGCGTGCCGGCGATGCTCATCGATGTGCGGCTGGTGGGTCAGGACAGCAGCGATGTCGCCACAGGCGAGGTGGGCGAACTCTGGCTGCGCGGGCCGAGCGTGACGCCCGGTTACTGGAACCAGCCCGAAGCGACCGCAAAGGCCTTCGACGGCGACTGGTTCAAGACCGGGGACGCGGCGGTCTGCAACGCGCAGGGATTCTATCGCATCGTCGATCGCTGGAAGGACATGTATATCAGCGGCGGGGAGAATGTTTATCCGGCCGAGATCGAAAGCGTGCTCGCCGAGCACACAGCGATTGCCGAAGCCGCGGTGATCGGCGTCGCCGACGCGCGCTGGGGCGAGAGCGGCTGTGCGTTCGTCGTGATGCGCGCTGACCATACAGCGGCGACAGCGGAAATTCTGGTTCATTGCCGCGAGCGCCTCGCGAGCTACAAGATTCCCAAACATGTGCGCCTCGTCGATGCGCTGCCGCGCACCGCTTCCGGAAAAGTGAAGAAAGACGAGCTGCGACGCACCTTTACGCAAACGGAGAATGTGCAATGAGTTTCGAACGAGTCGAAGTTCCTTATGGCGCCTACTGGTCGACGCCGTTCGCGAAGTGGCAGGGCAAACTGCAGCATCTGCACTCGATGAAGCTCGCGGCGCATGTCGCGAAGGCCGAGCTCAAGAAGCGCGACATCTCGCCGGAAGTGTTCGACTTCGGAACGCTCGGCATGACACTGCCGCAGTTCCAATCGTTCTATGGCGCGCCGTGGCCGCTCTACGAGATCGGGCTCAAGCATGTTGTCGGTCCGACCATGACGCAGGTGTGCTCCACCGGCGCGCGCGTGGTGCTTGCGGGTGCATCGGAGATCCAGGTCGGGCTTGCGACCACCGCGCTGGTGCTGTCGACGGACCGCACGTCGAACGGCGCGCATGTGTACTACCCCGCGCCCAAGGGGCCGGGCGGCACGGGGCAGACCGAAGATCCGATGCTTTACAATTTCTCGAACGACGCCATCGGCGGCCACTCGATGCTCGATACGGCGGAGAACGTCGCGGAGAAATACCAGATCTCCACCAAAGAGCAGAACGATGTCGTGCTGCGCCGCTATGCGCAGTATCAGGACGCGCTCGCCGATGAGAAGGCGTTCCTCAAGAAATTCATGACGCTGCCGTTCTCGGTGCCCAAGCCCAACTTCAAGGCCGAGGACACCGTCATGGAAGGCGACGAGGGTATCTTCGCGACGACGGCGGAAGGTCTCGCAAAGCTGAAGCCTGCGAGGGAGGGCGGCACGGTCACGTTCGGCGGCCAGACGCATCCGGCCGACGGTTCGTGCGGCATGATCCTCGCCACGCCGGAAAAGGCGCAGGTGCTGAGTGCCAACCCCGACATCCAGATCACGTTCAAGGCGTTCGGGCAGGGCCGTGTCGATATGGGCTGGATGCCGCTGGCGCCGGTTGCGTCGACGAAGGAAGTGCTCAAAAACGCGGGCCTCAAGCTCTCTGACATGAAGGCGGTGAAGACGCACAATCCGTTCGTCGTGAATGACATCGCGTTCGCGCGCGAAACCGGTTACGACGTCAACGCCATGAACAATTACGGCTGCTCGCTGATCTGGGGCCATCCGCAGGGTGCCACCGCGACACGGCTTATCATCGAGCTGATCGAGGAGATGGTGAAGCTCGGCGGCGGCTATGGCCTGTTCACGGGGTGTGCGGCCGGCGACTCCTCACTTGCGACCATCGTGGAAGTCCGGGACCGCAAGGCCGCGTAGCCTTCGCTTTCCCGCGCATCCGGTTTCGCGGACGGCGGGGCCTTTGGGCTGTGCCGTCCTAAGCTTTCCCGAAGTTCAGGGAGAGCATCGATGCGCCGGATCGCGACCGAGGAAGCCTGGAGCATTCCCGAGCACATGGCCGCCATTCTGGCGCTAACCAAGAGCAATTTCGACGATCTCGATCTTCGCCTGCCGCGCCGTTCGGCCGTACCGGGTAGCCCGCTTTACAGCCGCCTGACCGACACCGATGGCGAACGATTGCAGATCATGGATAGCGATGGCGTGTCGATGCATCTGCTGTCGCTGACATCGCCGGGCGTGCAGATGTTCGATGCCGACACGGCCTGCGAGATCGCGAGCCTTGCCAACGACAGGATGGCCGAAGCGACCAAACGCCATCCCACGCGCTATGCCGGCCTCGCTGCCTTCGCGCCGCAGGATCCCGCGCGGGCCGTGAAGGAGATGGAGCGCGCGATTAACACGCTTAAGCTCAACGGCTTCATCCTCAATTCGCACACCAATGGCGAATATCTCGACAACCCGAAATACTGGCCGATCCTGGAATGCGCCGAAGCGCTCAATCGCGCGATCTACATCCATCCGCGCTGCCCGTCGCGCGACATGGCAAAGCCTTATAGCGATTACGGCATGTACACCGCGCTATGGGCCTATCAGGCGGAGGTGTCGGTGCATGCGATGCGCATGATCTTGTCGGGCCTGTTCGAACGCTTCCCGAAGCTCAAGATCGTCATCGGCCATATGGGCGAGAGCATTCCGTATAATATCTGGCGCTGCGACTACATTTTCGGCGTGCATAAGGGCTGGGGCGACGTACCGGGCAATCTGAAGCCAAGCGAGGTGTTCAAGCGGAATTTCTGGATCACGACCAGCGGCGTCGAGCACACGCCTGCACTCAAATATTGCATCGAGGTCCTGGGCGCCGATCGCATCATGTGGGCGATCGACTATCCCTATCAGGTCTCGCCGCCGGCGGTGGCGTGGCTGAACAGCGCGGAGATTTCGGAAGAAGACAGAGAACTGATCTTTCACGGCAACGCGGAACGGATATTCCACATCGCTCCGTGAAAACGAGTGGGATTCTCTGAGCTCGACTTGTCTGGGCCATCCTTCGAGGCTCCACGCGTCACCTTGAGGTGCGAGCGGAGCGAGCCTCGAAGGGCGACGCGCAACGCACCTCAGGATGACGAGCTTGGTTCAATGAAAAATTGGTGCGCTACGTCGCCGACGGCATCCGCGTTTTGTCGATCGGTAGCGCGCCGTGGAAGTTCAGTTCGACCTGTAGCCCGTCGGGGTCGTGGACGAAGACCTGCAACAGCCCAACCTCCCAGACCTTGTTCTCGACATAGGCAATATTGTTCGCCTTGAATTTGCCGATGGTAACGTCGGGCTCGACGCTCTTGAAGGCGATATGGTCGAGCCGACCTGTCTGCATGCGCGGACGATCGTTGGCCTCGCGTTTCATGAGATGCACCACGGGGACGCCGCCGCAATAGAGCCAGTATCCCGGAAAATCCATTTGCGGCCGGAAGCCTTCCGTCAGTCCCAGCACGTCGCAGTAGAAATCGCGCGTGGTTTTGAGATCGCCGCATTCCAGCGTGAAATGTTCGAGTTCTGCAGCGGGCATGGCGGTGTGGTCCCTGTCTTCTGTGCGCATATTCCGCCGCCCAAGGCGGCGATGCAATAACGCGAAACCGCTGCGGCAACGAAGGCAGATGCGACCCAAAGCGAAAAGCACAGGAGCTGCGCTTTTCAAGGCTTTGGCGCTGCTCTATCGATTGCGAAAGACCGGGAGGAATTCATGGCCGAGGCGATTGAAGCGGATTTCATCGTGGTTGGCGCGGGTAGCGCCGGGTGCGTGCTCGCGAACCGTCTCTCCGCCGATCCGCGCAACAAGGTGTTGCTTCTGGAGGCTGGCGGCGACGACCGCCCGCTGCACAATCTGAAGAACTTCTGGTCGAATTTGATGATCCACACGCCCATCGGATTCGGCAAAACGCTGAACGACCCAAGGGTGAACTGGCTCTACGAGACCGAGATCGACGAAGGCTCGGGCGGACGCCGCCACAAATGGCCGAAGGGCAAGGTGCTCGGCGGCTCGTCCTCGATCAACGGGCTGCTCTACATCCGTGGGCAGGCGGCCGATTACGACGGCTGGCGGCAGATGGGCTGCGAAGGCTGGTCGTACCAGGACGTGCTGCCGTATTTCCGCCGTGCCGAGCATCAGGAGCGCGGCGAGAACGATTTCCACGGCACAGGTGGGCCCCTGAACGTTTCCGACATCACCGAGCAGAATCCGATTTCACAAGCGCTGCTCGACGCGGCGGTCGAAGCCGGTATTCCGCGCAACGACGATCTCAATGGCGGCGACCAGGAAGGCGTCACCTGGTTCCAGCTCACGGTCAAGAACGGAAGGCGTCATTCGACGGCAGTCGGCTATCTGCATCCGGTGATGGGACGCTCCAATTTGCGCGTCGAGACCGAAGCGCACACGACGCGCGTGCTGTTCGAGGGGAAGAAAGCGATCGGCGTCGAATTTCTCCAGAACGGCCAGAAGCGCATCGCGAAATGCACACGCGAGGTCATCCTGGCGGCCGGCGCTGTGGCCTCCCCGCAGATTCTCGAGGTCTCCGGTATCGGGCGCGGCGATGTTCTCCAGCAGGCCGGTGTGCCGGTGCTGCAGGAGTTGAACGGGGTCGGCGAGAACCTGCAGGATCACTACATGATCGGCTGCCAATGGCGGCTGAAGCCCGAATGCACGACGGTCAACGAGCTGTCGCACGGCTTGCCGCTGCTCAAGGAGATTCTGAAATACGGCTTCACCCGCAAAGGTCTGCTCACCTTTGCGGTGGCGCATGTCGCAGCGTTTCTGAAATCGCGCTCCGAACTCGCCCATCCCGACATCCAGTTCCACATGATGGCGGCATCGATGGACCTTGAGATCCTCGGCAAGACGCAGGCGCTGGTGCTGGAGAAGGTGCCGGGCCTGACCTGTACGCCATGTCAGGTGCGTCCGGAATCGCGCGGTTCGGTTCACGTCAAGTCGCCGGACGCGACGGTTTATCCCTCCATCGTGCCGAACTATCTGTCCGATCCCGTCGACAAGCAGGCGGCAGTCGCGGGCCTCGACTGGGCGCGCAAGATCATGAACCAGCCGGCCATCGCGAAGTATCTTGCAGCACCCGGCGACCCGTTCGGCGACACCGACGATAGCAAACTCGCCTATGCCAAGCTCGCCGGCGCCACGCTCTATCATGCGGTCGGCACCGCCAAGATGGGACACGACCCGATGTCGGTCGTCGATCCGCAATTGCGTGTGCACGGGATCGAGGGGCTGCGCGTGGTGGACGCCTCGATCATGCCGCGCATCGCATCGGGCAACACCAACGCGCCGACGATCATGATCGCGGAGAAGGCGAGCGACATGATCTTGGGAAGGTCAATGGCTGCTGCTGCTGCATAAGAGTGGGTCTTCCATCCCATCCGTCATGGCCGCCCTCCGCGGCCATCCAGAGTCGCTTGCTCGCTATCGCTCGCCGATGGATGGCCGGGTCAAAGCCCGGCCATGACGAATAGAAATCCAAACTCACCTTAATCGAGCGCGAGACCGACATAGTTTTCGGCCAGCGCGGTCTGCGCCGCGCGCGAATGGCGAAGGTAGTCGAGTTCGGCCATCTGCATTTTGCGCGTAAAGGCGTCGGCGTCCGGAAAGCGGTGGAGGAGGGTGGTCAGCCACCACGAAAACCGCTCGGCCTTCCACACGCGCGACAGCGCTTTGCCGGAATACGCATCGAGCGGTGCTGTGCTGCCGTCGCGGTAGAAGGCGGCGAACGCTTCCGAAAGAAAGCGAATGTCCGAGACCGCGAGGTTCAGTCCTTTGGCCCCCGTCGGCGGAACGATGTGCGCCGCATCTCCTGCCAGAAACAGACGGCCATGACGCATCGGCTCGGTGACCGAACTTCGTAGCGGCGCGATGGATTTCTCGATCGACGGGCCGGTGGCGAGCGGGCGCTGGGTGTTCGGTCCAAGCCGCGTGGCGAATTCCTGCCAGAACCGCTCGTCCGGCCAGTCCACGATCTTCTCGTCCAAGGGCACCTGGATGTAACAGCGGCTGCGCGTGAGCGAGCGCAGGGACGCAAGCGCGAAACCGCGTTCGTGGCTCGCATAGATGATCTCGTCATGGCAGGGCGGCACTTCCGCCATGATGCCCAACCAGCCGAACGGATAGATGCGCTCGAAGCGCTTGCGGATATCGGCCGGAATACAGGCATGACTGACGCCGTGCTGTCCGTCGCAGCCGGCGACGAAATCGCAATCGAGCCGTTGCGGCTCTCCGTCCTTCACATAGGTGACGAAGGGCCGCTCGCTTTCAATGTCGTGAATGGCAACGTCTGTCGCCTCGAACAGCGGCGGCTGGCCGCGCGCGACCGCGGCTTCGATGAGATCCTTCACGATCTCGGTCTGGCCGTAGATTGTCACGCTCGCGGCGACACCAAGGCGGTCGAAATCGATCTTCAGCAACTCGCCTTCGATCGCCAGCGTCACGCCGCGATGGATCAGCCCCTCGCGATGTAGCCGCTCGGCTGTGCCGGCGCGTTCGAGCATCTCCACCGTTCCCTGTTCGAGAACGCCGGCACGGATTCGGCCTTCGACATGGGCGCGACTGCGCTGGTCGAGGACGATGTTTTCGATTCCCGCCCGATGGAGAAGCTGCGACAGCAAAAGGCCGGCTGGCCCGGCGCCGATGATGACGATTTGCGTTCGCATCCGCCGACACTAGAGCAGGCTGAGAAAAACGGCGATTCGAATCGTTGACACCAAAGGGGAGAGGCGCAGTACATGGCTATGCTCCGGCTGAAGCCGATTCGGCGCGCTAAGCGCCGCGGGATACCACGCGATGTCCGCCGCATCGCCGACGCAGCCTTCTGTGCCGTTCTGGCGCTTGCAGTGGGGCTCACGATGGAGCGTGTCGTTTCCGGCGTCCCGCAGCTTGTCGCAGCGTTCGTCCCACACGATACGATGTCCGCGCAGGCCGCCGTCCCGCCAAGCGCAACGGACGCGCCCTTGTCCCTTAGGCAGGACGACGACGTCGCGTTGCGGCAGGCGCGCGATGGGGACGAACCGGTATTGGCCGGGCCGCCGCGCATCGCCATCGTGATCGACGATCTCGGCGCAGATATTGTCCATACGCGCCGCGCCATCGCGTTGCCGCAAGCGGTGGCTCTTGCGTTTTTGCCATATCCGGAATCGACGCCCACATTGGCGCGCGAGGCGGGACGCGGAGGCCATGAGATTCTCGTGCACGTGCCCATGCAGGCTATCGGTGCGCAGAACCCGGGACCGATGGCGCTCAGCCCCTCGCTCGCGCCGGACGAAAATATCCGAAGGCTCGATTGGGGGCTCGCGCGGGTGCCGGGCTTCATCGGGATCAACAATCACGAAGGCAGTCTGTTCACCGCAAACCGTGCCGCGCTCGTGCCGGTGATCGAACACCTCGCGGATCGTCACGTGTTCTTTTTCGACTCCCGCACGACGGCCGATTCCGAAATCGTTTCGGTGGCGCGGGCGTTTGGCGTCGCGAGTGCGGCGCGCGACGTGTTCCTGGACGATGTGCAGACCATCGACGCGGTCGATGCCGAACTTCGGATGCTTGAAGGGCGTGCAAGGGACAATGGTGTCGCCATCGCCATCGGTCATCCGCACGAGATCACGCTCGACGCCATCGCCTATTGGACGGCGCATCAAAGCGGCTTCGCACTTGTTCCCTTGAGCCAAGCGATCCGGCTGAAAACCGAGCGCGAGGCGCGGAAGTCACTGGCCCTTGCGGGCGGCTGAGGCGAAGCGCACCGCCTCGTCGGCCGCGGTCATAAGCGCTTTCGCCTTGTTGACCGTCTCCTGATACTCGGCTTCCGGTACGCTGTCGGCGACGACGCCGCCACCGGCCTGGACGTACATCGTTCCGTCCTTCACCAGCGCGGTGCGCAACACGATGCAGGTGTCCATCGAACCGTCGGCCGCGAAGTAGCCGATGGCGCCGGCATAGACCGCCCCTCGGCGTTCCTTCTCGAACTCGTCGATGATCTCCATGGCGCGGATCTTGGGCGCGCCGGTGAGCGTGCCCGCCGGAAGGCCTGCTGCCAGGGCATCGACGGCATCGAGCCCGTCGCGGATATGGCCTTCGACGTTCGAGACCAGATGCATCACATGGCTGTAGCGTTCGATGAAAAAGCTGTCGGTCACGTGCACATCGCCGGTTTTCGCCACGCGGCCGACGTCGTTGCGGCCGAGATCGACCAGCATCAGATGCTCGGCGCGTTCCTTGGGATCGTTCTGAAGTTCTTCCGCGAGGGCCTTGTCCTCTTCGGACGTCTTGCCGCGAGGCCTTGTGCCCGCGATGGGACGGATGGTCACGACGCCGTCGCGCAGCCTGACAAGGATTTCCGGGCTCGAACCGACGATCGCAAAACCGGGAAAGGCGAGGTGATAAAGAAAGGGCGAGGGATTGAGCCTGCGCAGCGCGCGATAGAGCGAAAGGGGCGGCAGCGTGAAAGCACGGCGAAAGCGCTGGCTGGGCACGACCTGAAACACATCGCCTGCGCGGATGTATTCCTTCGCGCGCTCGACGATGGACAGATATTCGGCGTGCGTCGTGTTGGAATGGATGGGCGAAACGGTTGGGATTTCCGCCGGCTGATGCGCTGCGGGTGGGGGCCGTTCCAGATCGGAAACCGTATCCATCAGCCGCTCCGACGCCCGCGCATAGGCCGCGCGCGCATCGAGACCGGATTCGGGAAAAACCGGCGTCACGATCAATATCTCGTCGCGGATATTGTCGAAGATTGCTGTGATGGTCGGACGCACGAGTATCGCATCGGGCAGATTGAGTGGATCGGGCGGCGGTGAGGGCAGACGTTCGATCAGGCGCACCATGTCGTAGCCGAGATAGCCGAACACGCCGACGGCCATCGGCGGCAGGCCGGGCGGCAACTCCATGTGCGTCTCCGCGATCAGCCGCCGGAGCGACTGGAGCGGCGCGTCGGAATGCGTGTCAGGCGCGAAGGTGCCCGGAGCCGCACGTGCGTTGCGGTTGATTTCCGCCTTGCCGTCGCGGCATCGCCAGATGAGGTCGGGCTTCAGACCGATGATGGAATAACGTCCGCGTGACTCGCCGCCCTGGACGCTTTCGAACAGGAACGCATTGTCACGGCCTTCGCCGAGCTTCAGAAACGCCGAAACCGGCGTTTCCAGATCGGCGATCAGCCTGGTGTACAGCGCCTGGGGGTGGCCTTGATCATAGGCCTGCGCGAACGCCGTGAAGTCCGGCAGGATGGCCATCGGTCGCTCACGAGCCGCCTTCGCCGCCAACTGTCTGGTCGACCAGTTTCTGGTTGATCTTGACGCCCTGCTTGTCGCGCGCTGCCTTCGCAAGGCCAAGGATGATGTCTTCCTGGAATTGGCCTGCGATCTGCTGGAAGCCGCGCTGGACCATCGGGTTGTCGGCCGGAATCTGCGGGTGCGAAATGCCGGTAACCCGCGCGATGATCATTCCTTCGCGGTTCGCGGTGGGACCGAAGGTGATTCCGCCCGGAGCCTGGCGGAATATGGAAGCGGTGAGCTGCGGCGAAAACAGATCGTTGAGCTGCTGCTGCCGGGACATTGCGGGGCCAGTCTGCACCGGCGCGCCGATCTTTTGCGCAATGGCGGTGAGATTGCCGTCGTGCTGCGCCTCGGCCGCAAGCGCCGCCGCTTGAGCCTGGAGCTGGTGCCTGGCTTGCTCGGCTGTCCACTCGCGTGTTGCTTCCTCTCGGACTGCCGCGAGCGTCTTCACCTTGGGCGGGGTCACGCCTACTACGTTAATCGCATAGGAATGCCCGTCTTTCAGCGCGAAGGGATCGCCGGTTTCACCTACATCGGCGGCGAAAATCTGTTTCAGAAGATCGGCATCGGGAGGCAGCGCTGCCCGCGAACCGTCCGGGGTCAGTCCCTGGGCATCGACAGCCGGAATATGTCCGAAGTGCATTCCGGTCTTCTTGGCGATTTCCTGCAGGCTGGCACCGCCGCTGACCGTATCGGTGAACTTGTTGATGACGTCCACGATCTTGGCCTGGTCAAGCTGCTTGAGCTGCTCTTTCCTTATGTCCTCTTTCACGTCGTCGAACGACTTCGAACTTCCGGGCGCGATCTTCGTGACGTGCATCAGGACCCAGCCGGAAAAGTTCTTGAGCGGTGCGCTGATACCGTTGTCCGCAAGCGCGAACACCGCGGCCCCGCGATCGCCGAGATCGGCCTGCACCACGGTTCCAAGATTGTCCACGGCGACGCCCTGCGCCTTGGCCGCATCCGCAAAGCTCATTCCGCCCTCAATCTTCGTGCGGGCCGCTTTCGCGCTGGCTTCGTCGCGGAACGTGATCTGCTCGACGTCGCGCTTCTCCGGAACGACATAGGTCGCCTTTGCGGCGTCGTAGGCTTGGTGAAGCTGTTCGTCGGTGACTTTCAGCCCGGGCTCGACATCCTCCGGGCCGATCTCGGCATAGGTGACATCGCGATACTCCGGCGTGCTGAAGCGTGCCTCGTGCGCGTTGACGAAGGCTGTCAGCTGCGCATCCGTCGGCGGTGGAATGGCGGCAAGCGACTTCGGCGACAGCACGACATATTCCGCGGCGCGCGTTTCCGTCGAAAACGCGAATAGCGCCCTTACATAGCCGAGCGGAATCTGGAAGCCGATGCTGATCGGTTCGAGAAGCTGCTCGCGCTGCATGTCGCTGCGGATACCGGCGATGAATTCGTCTTCCCCATAGCCCTGCTGCGCCATCACCCGCTCGAAGGTCTGACGGTCGAACGTGCCCAGCGGCCCATTGAAGGCGCTCATGGTACGGACATTCGCCGACACATCCGCATCGCCCACCGTAAGATGGAGCTCGTCGACGATATGGTCGAGCGCCGTACGGTTTATCATGCGGTCGAGCGCAATCTGACTGAGACCCATCTTACGCGCCTCGTCGGTCGTGATCTGGCGCTTCATCTGCTGGCTCTGCAAGCGCAGGAAGTTGCGATAGTCGCGCGAGAAAACCTGGGCGGGGATCGCATCCGATCCAACCGTGACCACACTGTTGTCGTTGCCGCCGATCCGGAAGATGTCGCCGATGCCCCAGGCCACGAAGCTCAGCGCCAGCGCGCCGAGAAACAGGCTCGAAATCCACGACTTGGAGAACGCACGCATCTGCTGGAGCATAGAAAACCCGGGTGTGATTGGTGTTTCGGCGAAAGGCGGCGGATGATAGGGATGGCGCACAGGCTGGGCAAGGCGCGTTTCGATGGCGGGTTGGGCCGATTTTTTTGTCGCAGAGGTGGGGGCGTCGGCCGCTTTGGCCGGCTTTGTAATCGTCGCCATCTCGATCAACCTGAACCAGATTATCGCTTATCCCACGCTGCCTGGCCGTGCGGCAGAGACACTCGTGGCACCCACCGGGGTGCTGGTGGTTTCGAGCTACATGCTTGTCCCGGGTCAGCCCTTGGCGGCGCTTGTGACCGAGCTTTTAGTCACGGGCGGTGTGATGTGGCTGATGCCGGTGATCATCCAGTTTCGGACCTATCGCGCCGGCGATAAGGAGGCACCGCGCCGCTCGCTGGTGGTGCGCTGTATCCTGTCCCTGCTATCCAGTGTGCCGATCCTCATCGCCGCCGCGTTGATGCTGAAAGGCGAGCCTAACGCTATCGCGTGGATGGTGCCGGGGATCATCGTTTCGTTGGTCGCGACCGTGATCAACGCGTGGGTTTTGTTGGTCGAAATCGTGCGCTAGCAGGAGAACAATGCGTCAGCTGATTGCGGGAAACTGGAAGATGAATGGTCTTGGCGCGTCGCTCGCCGAGATCGAGTCATTGCGCAAAGCGCTCGCGGAAGAAGGCGCGCAAGCGGAGGTTCTGATCTGTCCTCCCGCGCCGCTGATTGCGCGCGCCGCAGCTATTGCAGGGGAGGATATCGCGATTGGCGGCCAGGATTGTCATGCCGAATTGTCGGGAGCGTTCACCGGCGACGTCAGTGCGGAAATGCTGAAGGATGCCGGCGCCAGCTACGTCATTGTCGGGCATTCCGAGCGCCGCCAGTATCATGGTGAGACCGATGCGATGGTCGCGGCCAAGGCGTGCGCCGGATGGCGTGCCGGCCTGAAATCCATCATCTGCATTGGCGAGACCGAAACGCAGCGCGAGAACGGCCACGCCCTGTCTGTCTGCACGTCTCAGATGCAGCTATGCATCCCGGAGGGCGCAAGTCCGCAGACCGCTGCGGTCGCCTATGAACCGGTCTGGGCCATCGGGACGGGCAAGACACCGGCATCGGCGCAAATCGTCGAGGTCCACACCCTGATCCGGGATCATCTGACGGCACGGTTCGGTGAGGCGGGACGTGGGATACGGATACTCTATGGTGGGTCGGTTAAACCCTCCAACGCGGCCGACATCCTGGCGCTCACGGACGTCAATGGCGCGCTGGTGGGCGGTGCAAGCCTGAAGGCCGCGGACTTCTTGCCCATCATTCGCGCTGCTGCGGGCGCGCCGCCGCACAGTACGCTTCGTTAACGGACCGCGTGGCAATTTTGTCCATGGGGGACGTGGTGCGCCTTAACGAATGACAAGACTCTCTTACGACACAGCCGAAGTCCTTTTGTACGACCCGGTCACTGCGAACCGCGCGGCGACGCGCGCGGTGCTTTTTGCGGTCGGGTTCCGCCATGTCGAGACAGCCACCACCACGAAGGGTTTCGAAGAAATGATCCACAGGCGGCCGCCGGATCTCGCACTGTGCGAGGTTCAAAGCGCCGATACGGAACTCTGCGGCATCATCCAATCGATGCGCCAAGGCCAGATGGGCCAGAATCCCTTCGTGGTGATCATCGCGACGGCGTGGGAGAAGAACGCGTCGCTGGTAAAGCGCGTCGTCGATTCTGGGGCAGACGATCTGCTGCTGCGCCCGTTTTCGGCAGCACAACTGACGAGCCGCATCGAGACGCATATCCAGCGCCGAAAAGGCTTTGTGGTGACCACCGATTATGTCGGTCCCGATCGCAGGCACGACCAGTCGCGGCCGTCGAGTGCGGAACTGTTCGAGCCGCCGAACTCGCTTCGCATGAAAGCGAAGGAACGTCTTTCGCGCGACCAGATTACGCAGCGTCTCGATGTCGAGCTGCAGGCTGCGCGCGATGTCCTCAACACCGAGAAACTTCGCCGCGATGCATTCCAGGTCTGCGTTCTATGGCGTCTGATCCAGGCGCAAGGGCCGGGCCACGCGAGCGACGATGAGCTGGAGAGAATCGCCCGGCTGGTTCGCACGATGGTGCGTCGTTGCCGTGACTGTCACCTTGAGCTCGCCCAGGGCTGGTGCGAATCCATTCTGGCTGCGGTGGAGGGTCTGCTTGCGGGCGTTGACCGCAACGCATCCATGCATCTTCTGGGACACGCCGCCCTCAGCCTCAACCGGGTGTTTCGTCCCGAAGTTCCCGTTCACGACCAGCTGGCGGAGATCGATGCCGTGGTTGCGACCATCCGAGCCCGGGAAAACTCCCAGAAACTGGCATCCTGATCGCCCGCACCAGCCAGCTTCCCTTGGCGCGCGATTTCCTCTAAACCCCGCCGCCGAATGCGGAGTTCGCCATGCAGACCCTGTTGCTCGTCGTTGAATTGTTCATTTGTATCGCCCTGATCGCTGTTGTGCTTCTGCAGCGGTCGGAAGGCGGCGCACTGGGCATGGGCGGCGGCGGCGGATCGGGGCTCGGAGGGCTGTTTTCACCGCGCGGCGCAGCGGACACGCTGACGCGGACGACCGCCATTCTGGGCGTTCTCTTCTTCTTGGTCTGCCTGGGCCTTAACCTGATCTCGATGCACGGCCGCACCCAAAAGTCGATTTTGGATACATCGGCCCCGGCAACAACAACCCAGACGGCACCGGCAAAGCCGGCGTCCCCCCAAGTTCCCGCGGTCCCGCGGCCGCATTAGTTGATCGTGGGAGGCCGCTCGATCGGCTGGTTTTCGACGATCGCCTGAAGCAGGGCGTTATCGAGCTGTTCTAACCGCTCGAGGGCATCCGCCATCCCATAGTTTTCGAGCCGATTGCGCATACAGGCGAGCAGCACCCGATAATCGGAAAGTTCCTCTTCGTTGCCACCCTCCGGCGACAAGGTCGTGTATGTCATGGCTATTCCCCCAGCTTTTAAGATGATCAGGCGGCAGGTTTTGAGGTTCTCGCGGCAACGGAACGCTGCGTGTCGATCCGGAAGACATTCCCCAGCGCGTTTTCGGCGGGGCCGCGGTCCGCTTCGCCTAGGTGGTTGAGCCATTTCAGGCCGCCAAGGGTGCCGGCCGTGGCATAGATCGGCAGGCCGCCGTAGCGCTCCGCCCCCATGGCTTGCGCGACGAGCATTTCGGCCAAAGCGCGTACTTTTCGCGCAATTCCGGCCCAGACGTAGATGGCCACAGGGCGATCACCCCCGCGCGCCAGAAGCGCCAGATCCGGCTCCCGGCCGCTGAGCGTGCGCTCCTCCAGAGCTCTCAAACCGGCAGCGTTAAGGTGCAGAAACCCGAAATATCCGGCGAGGCGGTCGTCGCCGCCTTCGGGGGAGCGGCGATAAATGGTCCAGAGGGTTTCAGGATTGTGCCGATATACAGCCCTCATTGTTTCTAATGCAGCGACAGATGGACCAATTTCCATGATCGTGAGAGCGTGGAGGACGTCCACGTCTTCCGGTTGGGCCATCTTTACGACAATGATGTCGCCATCAGGGTGGCGGGCCGAAACCTCCTTTGTCTGAAGAAAAGGATGGATTACTTTGTTTTCTAATGAATTTTCGATCACCGCGCGCCCCATCGTCAACCTTTCCGTGTCGCCGTGCCTTATTCAGGCGTATAGTGAACACGGTCAGGACGGGCGAAGGGTGGCACCATGCAGCGGGCTGCACATATGCAAGAAAATGAATTGGGTTATCCAATATTGTTAGAAGAGGATCTTCCGAAGGGGCTGGCATGGGATGATTTCCGGATATTCCTCGCGGTTGTACAAACTGGCAGCGTCAACCGCGCCGCCAGCCATCTGGGCCTCAGCCAACCGACGGCGAGCCGCCGCCTGTCCCGGCTGGAAAAGCGTCTGGGCGTCTCGCTTTTTGACCGTGATCGCACCGGGCCAAGGCTGACCCATCACGGCAGGCGCATCCTCAATGACGTGTCCGCGGCGGGACACTCGCTCACGCGCGCCTCCCGGAATGCGAACTCGCAACAGAGCAAGATCGAGGGCGACTGCCGAATCGTGATGGGCGATGGCCTCGCCACATATTGGATGCCGCGCTTCCTGGGAAAGTTCTACGACCTGCACCCGAACATCGAGCTCAAGATGTTCGTTGCGCAGGACTCAACCGCCGGCAAGAACGAGGCCTTCGACGTCCAGTTCCACTATTACGAGCCCATAGAGGTCGACCCGGTTTCGATGCGGGTGGCTTCGCTTCATTTCGTTCCTTTTGCATCGCGGGCGTATCTGGAGCGGCATTCGACACCGAAGTCGGTCGCAGATCTCGCAGGGCATCGCATGCTCGAGATGACGGCCTATCGTATCGACAAAGGTCCCTGGTCGCATTGGTTGGGTGGCGTGCCCTTGCAGAGTGCGCCGTTTCTAACCAATCAAAGCGCGCCGCTCGCGGAGGCTGTGCGTCAGGGCGTGGGCATCGCGCTCTTGCCGACTTATGTTGCCGCGATCGACGAGAACTTCGTTCCGCTGGACATCGGTCTGCACCTACCGGCGCCGGTGTTCATGAGTTTTCAGCGCGATGTTGCGAAGAAGTGGTCGGTGCGGGCCTCGATCAATTTCTTTCGCGACGTCGTGTTCCAGCGCAAGACGATGCCTTGGTTCACCGAGGAGTTTCAGTTCCCCCAGCCTTCATGGCATGCGATCCGGGAAAAACTCCCCGGCGGACTCTCGGAGCCCGACGTGCTGTCGGCGCCCTGGGAGCATAGCGCGCTATCGGTCTGATTCGCGGTTTCGTCACCCGGCGCGAGCGCGACAACGTCGCACGGGCTTTGCCGTCCCTGAACCTGCGTCGCACGCGCGCGTGCTGAATCCGTTTCAATTCAGCAGCTTCCGTGACCGAGGCGATCCGTCGCAAGCGTACGCAAAATTTCCAATCTTTGTTCTTGAGGTGGCCGCGCGCTTCGGACATGGTGGCCTTCCATGGCGCGATTGATCTTTATCACTGGCGGCGTGGTCTCCTCACTTGGGAAAGGTCTCGCCTCGGCGGCTCTTGGAGCCCTTCTGCAGGCGCGTGGCTACAAAGTGCGGCTACGCAAGCTTGATCCCTATCTCAACGTCGATCCTGGTACGATGAGTCCGTTCCAGCATGGCGAGGTCTACGTCACCGACGATGGCGCGGAGACCGATCTCGATCTCGGTCACTATGAGCGTTTCACGGGCGTGGCGTCTTCGAAGAAGGACAACGTCACATCCGGCCGGATATATCAGCAGGTCATCGAGAAGGAACGCAAAGGCCTCTACCTCGGCCGCACCGTGCAGGTGATCCCGCATGTCACCGACATGATCAAAGAGTTCGTCATGACGGACATTGACGATCTCGATTTTCTGCTGGTCGAGATCGGCGGCACCGTCGGTGATATCGAAGGCCTGCCATTCTTCGAAGCGATCCGCCAGCTTGGCAACGAATTGGGCCGGGAACGCTCCTGCTTCGTGCATCTGACGCTGGTGCCCTATATCGGGGCCGCGGGTGAATTGAAGACCAAGCCGACACAGCACTCGGTGAAGGAATTGCGCGCCATCGGCATCGCCCCCGATATTCTTTTGTGCCGCGCCGAGAAACCCATCCCGGAAGACGAGCGGCGCAAGATCGCGTTGTTCTGCAATGTCTATCCCGAACGCGTGATACAGGCGCTCGATCTCTCGACGATCTACGACGCGCCGATTGCCTATCATCGTCAAGGCTTCGACACTCAGGTCCTGAAGGTGTTCGGCATCGCCGACTCGCCGCCGCCCGATCTGTCGCGCTGGAACCTCGTCGTCGATCATGTGCGCAATCCCGAAGGCGAGGTGCGCATCGCCGTTGTCGGCAAATACATGCAGGTCAAGGACTCCTACAAATCCTTGAGCGAAGCACTGACGCACGGCGGCATTGCCAACAACGTCCGCGTCCAGCTCGACTGGATCGACAGCGAAATTTTCGAGCGCGACGACGCCGCATCCTTTCTGGAAAATGTCGACGGCATCCTCGTGCCGGGCGGTTTCGGCGAGCGCGGTGTCGAGGGCAAGATCCACGCGGTCAAGTTCGCGCGCGAGCGCCATGTGCCGTTCTTCGGCATCTGTTATGGCCTGCACATGGCCGTGATCGAGACGGCGCGCGATCTCGCCGGGTTCGAAGGGGCGGGGACAACGGAAATCGGAACACCGCGGCACCCTGTCATCGGCCTGATGACGGAATGGACCAAGGGCAATGAGGTTGAGACACGCACAGAAGGCGGCGATCTCGGCGGCACCATGCGGCTTGGCGCATACCCGGCCGTTCTCTCACCCGGCAGTCGCGTTGCCGAAGCCTATGGCACGACGCAAATCTCCGAACGTCATCGCCATCGCTATGAGGTGAATACGGAGTACACGACTTCGCTTGCGGAGCACGGCTTGGTCGTCTCCGGATGGTCTCCGGATGGAAGACTGCCGGAGATCATGGAAATCCCCGACCATCCCTGGTTCATCGGCGTGCAATTCCATCCCGAACTGAAATCGCGCCCGTTCGATCCGCATCCATTGTTTGCATCGTTCATAGCTGCTGCGGTGCGGCAAAGCCGGTTGGTCTGATCTGCTTTGGTGATGTCCGCAGGAACCAATTGATCTCAAAGACGTTTCGTAGATCACGAAGGGGTGTAAGCAAAGGCTGTCATATTAGATGTCTTTCCAGGGGGCGTCGGCCGCTGAGGAATCCAGAAGGCTGGAAATCCTTTTGAAAGTGGGCGCGGAGATTGCCTCCGAGCTCGATCTTGACCGCGCGGTTCAGACTGTCACGGACGCAGCTACAGAGTTGACCGGTGCCGCCTTTGGTTCGTTTTTCTACAATGTGCTGAACGAGGCCGGCGAGAGCTACATGCTCTACACGCTTTCGGGCGTGCCCAAGGAGGCGTTCTCCAAATTCCCGATGCCGCGCAACACAAAGGTCTTTGCGCCGACCTTTGCGGGCGAGGGCGTGGTGCGTTCGGACGACATCCAGAAGGATCCCCGCTACGGCCAGAATCCACCGCATTACGGCCAGCCTAAAGGACACCTGCCGGTACATTCCTATCTCGCCGTCCCCGTGATCTCGCGGTCTGGCGAAGTGATCGGCGGATTGTTTTTTGGCCACCCCGAGGTGGCTCGCTTCAACGCCGAACACGAGAAACTTGCCGTTGGCATCGCAGCTTATGCCGCAATCGCGATCGACAACGCGCGGCTTTACAGCGCGGCGCAGAGAGAAATCGAGCGTCACCAGAAAATCGAGGCGATGCTGCGCAACAGCGGCGAAATGCTGCTGGCGAACAACGCCGCGCGTATGGCCGAGACCAACGAAGCGCTGACCCAGCTACGCGACAGCGAACGCAACTTCCGCCTTCTGGTCCAAAGCGTCACCGACTACGCGATCTATATGCTCGATCCGGAGGGCACGGTCGCAAGCTGGAACGCGGGCGCCGCGCGCATCAAGGGATATTCGGCGTCCGAGATCGTGGGACGAAACTACGCCGAATTCTTCACGCCGGAGGATCGCCAGGCAGGCGTTCCCGCGCGCGCGCTCAAGATTGCGGGTACGGAAGGCCGCTTCGAAAGCGAAGGCTGGCGTCTTCGCAGGGATGGGACCCGGTTCTGGGCCTTCGCCGTGCTCGATGCCGTGCGCGACGAGGAAGGCCGGCTGATCGGCTTTGCCAAGATCACGCGCGACATGACGGAGCGCCGGGAGGCGCAGCTTCAGCTCGAACGTGCACAACAGCAGCTCGCACAGTCGCAGAAGATGGAAGCCATCGGACACCTCACCGGCGGCATCGCGCATGACTTCAACAATCTGCTGATGATCGTGAGCGGCCAGGTGCAGTTGATGAAGCTGCGCGCAAAAGAACCCAAGGACCTACGTGCGCTCGATGCGATCGAACAGGCCGCGCGCAGCGGGGCCGGGCTGACGCGTCAGCTTCTCACCTTCGCGCGGCGGCAAACGCTCAATCGCGTCACCATCGACCTCCAGGAGCGGTTGAGCTCGTTTCGCGATCTGTTGGCGAGTTCGGTTGGCGGTTCGGTGAAGCTGGTGATGAACATCAAGCCGGATGTGTGGCCCGTGGAAACGGACCCCGCCGAACTCGAACTCGCGCTTGTCAATGTTGCGGTCAATGCGCGCGATGCCATGCCGGCCGGGGGATCGCTGACCATCGGCACGCGCAACGTGGCACTTCAGGATACGGGGCCCAATCAGATCACGGGCGAATTCGTCGCCTTGTCGCTGACCGACAACGGCACGGGAATTCCACCGGACGCACTTTCGAAGGTTTTCGAGCCTTTCTTCACCACCAAGGAGGTCGGCAAGGGGACCGGACTCGGTCTGTCGCAGGTTTACGGTTTCGCCCGTCAGGGCGGTGGAGACGCGCAGATCACGAGCGTCCCGGGTGAGGGCACCACGGTAACGCTCTATCTGCCGCGCTCGCACGCCGTGTGCAGTCCGGTTGGGCTTCCGCAGGCTGTGAACGACGACGATATCCGCGGCAAGGGCACGATCCTTGTGGTGGAAGACAATACGCAGGTGGGCGATGTCAGCACGCTCCTGCTCGAACAGCTTGGTTATCGCGTGCGGCGGACGGAACGTCCTCATGCGGCGCTGGCATTGCTTGCCGAGGAAAACGACGTCGTGCTCGTTTTCAGCGACATCGTGATGCCGGGCGACATGGATGGGCTCAAGCTGGCGCGAGAAATCCAGGAGCGCTACCCTGGCCTTCCCGTGCTTCTGACCACGGGCTACAGCAGCGCCGCCGAACGGGTGGGGACCCAGTTTCCGATCGTTCGCAAGCCCTATGACTACCGCATCCTGGCGACGGCTGTGAAAACCGCCGTTGCGGCAGGGTCCGTGAGACAAAGAGCCGTGGTCTGACCAGAGGTCCGTTTTCCTCCAAATCCTGCAGATCGGGGCCGGAAACCTTTTATTGCCTCTCAGGCCCGCATTTGGCATACGTCCGGCGCCCTTGAAGCGGTAGGTCAATCCGGCCGGCCATGGGGACCGGCTGCGTATATGGCGCCGGCCGGGGTCAGTACCAAAACCGCACGAGGAATCTTAAAGCCATGAGCTTGGAGCTTGAACTTGTTTTGGCGGCTGGTGTGCTCGCGCTGCTTTATGGCGCGTGGACCATCCGCTCCGTCCTGTCCATGAGCGCAGGCAATGCGCGCATGCAGGAAATCGCCGCCGCCATCCAGGAAGGCGCGCGTGCTTATCTCAATCGCCAATACACGACGATTGCCATCGCCGGCGTCGTGATCTTCGTGATCGCGCTATACTTCCTCGGCTGGCAGGAAGCCGTCGGCTTCGTGATCGGCGCGACGCTCTCGGGCGCGGCCGGTTACATCGGCATGAACGTGTCGGTGCGCGCCAACGTCCGCACGGCGGAAGCTTCGCGCCACGGTCTGGCGCAGGGTCTGTCGGTGGCGTTTCGCTCCGGCGCGGTGACCGGCATGCTGGTCGTCGGCCTCGGCCTCATCGGCGTTGCCGGCTACTACGCGATCCTCACCGGCCCGATGCATCTCGATTCCTCCGATCCGCATCAGAGCCGCGTGATCATCGACTCGCTGGTCGCGCTCGGCTTCGGTGCGTCGCTGATCTCGATCTTCGCCCGTCTCGGCGGCGGCATCTTCACCAAGGGTGCGGACGTCGGCGGCGACATGGTCGGCAAGGTCGAGGCCGGAATTCCCGAAGACGACCCGCGCAACCCGGCCACGATCGCCGACAACGTCGGCGACAACGTCGGCGATTGCGCCGGCATGGCGGCCGACCTATTCGAGACCTTCGCGGTGACGACCGTTGCCACGATGGTTCTGGCCTCGATCTATTTCGTGGGCGATATCAAGACGGCGCTGATGATCTATCCGCTGGCGATCTCGGCGATGTGCATCATCACCTCGATCATCGGCACGTTCTTCGTGCGGCTTGGCAAGTCGGGCAACATCATGGGCGCGCTGTACAAGGGCGTGATCGCGACCGGCGTGCTTTCGCTCATCGGTCTGTGGCCGCTGACGGGATGGATCATTCCGGGCGGTATCCACGCGTCGATCACGACCAGCAGCGGCGTCGAGTTCACCGGCGTGACGCTGTTCGAATGCGGCGTCGTCGGCCTTGCGGTCACGGGTCTGCTGATCTGGATCACCGAGTACTACACCGGCACGAACTATCGTCCGGTGCAGTCGGTGGCGAAGGCGTCGGTGACCGGTCACGGTACCAACGTCATCCAGGGTCTCGCGGTCTCGATGGAGTCTACGGCGCTTCCGGCGCTGGTGATCTGCGCGGGTATCGTCGTGACCTACAAGCTGGCGGGCCTCTTCGGCATCGCGATCGCGGTGTCGACGATGCTGTCGTTGGCCGGCATGATCGTGGCGCTCGACGCGTTCGGTCCGGTCACGGACAACGCGGGCGGCATCGCAGAAATGGCGGGCCTCGAAGGTGACGTCCGCAAGACGACGGACGCTCTCGACGCGGTTGGCAACACCACGAAGGCGGTGACCAAGGGCTATGCCATCGGTTCGGCCGGTCTCGGCGCGCTGGTGCTCTTTGCGGCGTATACGGAGGATCTGAAATACTTCATCGCCAATAGCGATGTGTATCATTATTTCTCCGGCCTCCAGGTGCCCGCGTTCTCGCTTGCCGATCCGTGGGTGGTCGTCGGACTTCTGTTCGGCGGTCTTCTGCCGTTCCTGTTCGGCGGTATCGCGATGACGGCCGTCGGCCGCGCCGCGAGCGCGGTGGTGGAGGAAGTCCGCCGCCAGTTCAGGGAGATGCCCGGCATCATGACGGGTACGCAGAAGCCGGACTATGGCCGCGCGGTCGACATGCTCACCAAGGCCGCGATCCGCGAGATGGTCATTCCGTCTCTGCTGCCGGTGCTGTCGCCGATCGTCCTGTTCGTCATCGTCCTGTTCGTCGACAGCAAGATCGAAGCGTTCAACGCGCTGGGCGCGATGCTCCTCGGCGTGATCGTGACCGGTCTCTATGTCGCAATCTCGATGACGTCCGGCGGTGGTGCGTGGGACAACGCGAAGAAGTACATCGAAGACGGCCACTTCGGCGGCAAAGGCTCCGACGCGCACAAAGCGGCGGTAACCGGCGACACCGTCGGCGATCCCTACAAGGATACTGCCGGTCCGGCCGTCAACCCGATGATCAAGATCACGAACATCGTGGCGCTGCTGTTGCTCGCAACCCTCGCGCACGCGTTCTGATCCGAGCGTTCAACGGAAATAAAAAGGCGCGATGGGCAACCATCGCGCCTTTTGTTTGTGAGGCAAAACCGCGTAGCCGTATAGATAAGAATGGATCGGGGAGATTCATGAAGCTGACCAAAGCCGCAATTGTGAGTCTTATCTGCGCCACCTCGCTTGCCCATGCAGGCGAACCGCTGGTGCTGAGGCCGCCGATTCCGGTAGGGCTCGTTTTTCCAAAGCTGATCGGCAAGCCTTATGTGCCATCCAGAGCTCTGCCGGTGGGGGGCCAGATGGTTGTGTGTCTTGTCTTTGATGTCGGCGTAAGCGGAGAAACGTCGAACATCTCAGTTCTGAGGTCTTCCGGTTCGACGGAAGCTGACGGTCTGGTCGTGGGGGCGTTCCGGGATCGGAAATATTCACCGGCAACTCTGAATGGAACGCCGGTGGCGGTACGCATGATCGGGCAGCAATATCTTGTCGGCAGTCAACATCCGGTCAGGCAAGACGTTTGCTCGTGGGATCTATATAGGCCGCCATCCACAACCAGCGAGCCGTCGCACTAGGAAAGCAGCAAGCGGCTTACGGGCCGCCGCCACCGCCCGGAATGCCGCCGCCACCAGGGCTGCCGGGATTGACGTTGCCGGTGCTTTGGATCGGCACGCCCGGCGTTGCGTTGAAGAGCTGCTGCAGGAAGGTGAGTTCGCGCCCGCGCGCCGGCGTCTGGCGCGATTCGAACGCCACGACATGGCCGTCCTGGAGCGTGAAATGCCTGAGGTCGCTGACCTTGCCGTCCTTGTCGAAATAGACCGCGAGAATCGCGCGCGATTGCACCGTCGGCTGGAAGAAGGCGATTTGCTTTTCGACGCTGGAGATATAGTACCACGCGTCCGGAGCGCCGAACGTCGCCACCGTCGAGGGATAGCCCAGGCGTTGCTGGATGGTGGTCTTGGTGTCGGTGGTCGTATCGATGCCGGCTTCGTTGTCGAGGTCCTGGAGATAGCCGCGCTGGCTGACGACCGGGGTGCAGCCCATGAGCACGGTGGCGGCAAGGAGAAGAACGGTTCGCTTCATGTTTTTCGTAATCCCAAACCCGGCGCAATCCATTCCGGCCAGACGTGCTAGCCTTCGCCGCAGCCCGTTGCAAGCCATTCGGGCAAAAGGATTTTCGCCATGTTGAAGATGCTGGGCAAGTCGAAAAACCGCGCCGCGCAGGTCCAAACCCTGCACAGCGCGCTGGTTAATCGTGCCCGCGAACCCGTCTTCTTTACCCGATTTAATGTGGCCGACACGCTCGACGGACGCTTCGACCTCCTTGTCCTGCACGCATTTCTCCTTCTCGAGCGTCTGCGGGACGCCGGGCAGGGGGATCTGGCCCAGGGTCTGATCGACACGATTTTCCTCGGTTTCGACGAGGGCCTGCGCGATCTGGGAACCGGCGATATGGGCATGGGACGGCGCATAAAGGCGATTGCCGACGCGTTCTACGGCCGGATGCAGGCCTATGGCGCGAGCAACGATGTGACTGCAATGTCCGACGCGCTCAGACGCAACCTCTACCGCGGCGCCGAGGGCCGCGAGGCGCAATCGCGAGCGCTGGCGCAGTATGTTTTCGCCGCGCGCGACCATCTCGCTCGCGCAGATCTCGGGGCTGGCGTGGTAGATTTCGGTCCTCTGCCGGAAGCAGAATCGTGAGCGATTTCCCGATCAGCCATCCCTATGAGCTCGGACGTCTCTCCCTGGCGGGCGATGAAGTCGTGCTGGCGCCCACGGAAGAAGAGCGTCAGCGTATCGCAGAATGGGCAGATATGGACCGGGTGGATTCGTTCACGGCCAGGATCGATCTGCGCAAAATCACTGCGACCCGGTACGCGTTCGACGTCGATCTCGTGGCCGATGTCGTGCAGAGCTGCGTGGTCACGCTCGAGCCGGTTCGGACCCACCTTGAGCGCAAATTCAGCCGCGATCTCCTGCTCACCCAAGCGCCCCAGCACGTTGCGAAGGAAATCGATGTCGTCCCCGTCGGCGAGGACGGCCAGGAGGAAATCACAAACCTGCGCTACGATCTTGCTGTGCCCGTACTGGAGGAACTCGCGCTGGCCATCGATCCTTATCCCCGCGCGCCAGGGGTAGCGTTCGAGCCGCCGCCGGACCCCGACAAGGCCGAGTCGCATCCCTTTGCCGCGCTGGAGCGCCTGAAATCGGGTGAAAAGCCGCAGAAAAGCTGACTTCTTTCAGCTTGAATCCGGCGACAGTTTCCTGTTCACTCCGCGCCTTGTTTTGCCCGCCCCGACGGAAGGCTTAAGCGCGCTCTGCGCTGACGGTCGATTCGTCTGTCGGGCGCTTTAAGGAGTTTCCGCCATGGCGGTCCCAAAACGAAAAACCTCGCCGTCGAGGCGGAACATGCGCCGTTCGCACCACCGCCTGGCACCGGCCGCTTATACGGAATGCCCGAGCTGCGGCGAACAGAAGCGCCCGCATCACGTCTGCGGCTCTTGCGGCCAATACAAGGACCGCGAAGTGACCAAGGCCAAAGCCTGAGCGTCGTGCCATAATCAGCGGCCGGTCTTAAAGGCAAGGCGACGTGGCCCGCGAACTGACAGTCTCGATCGATGCAATGGGGGGCGACTCCGGCCCCGGCATTGTCGTGGCCGCGTTGGCGCGTTCGGTGCTTCGCCATCCTGCGGTGCGTTTCATCCTGCACGGCGATGAAACGGCGCTCAAAGCCTTGCTCGCGAAGCGCGCCAAGCTTTCGGAGCGGATCACCATCCGTCACGCCGCCGAACGCGTCCGCATGGAAGAGAAGCCCAGCATTGCGCTCCGCCGTGGCCGCAACACCAGCATGTGGGGCGCCATCGAATCCGTAAAGAACAAGGAAGCCGAGGTCGCGATCTCTGCCGGCAATACCGGCGCTCTGATGGCGATGGCGATGTTCCAGCTTGGCGTGCTCGAAGGGATTTCGCGTCCTGCCATTGCCGCGCTGTGGCCGACCCTGCGCGGACAGAGCGTTGTGCTGGATGTTGGCGCAAACATTTCCTGCGATGCCGAGCAGCTGGTCGATTTCGCGGTGATGGGCGAAGCGTTTGCCCGCGCCGTTCTCGGACTCGAACGGCCGACCGTCGGCCTTCTCAATGTCGGTTCCGAAGATGTCAAAGGGCATGACGCCGTGAAGGGCGCAGCCCATATCCTGCGCAACGCATCGCTGCCGATGGAATTCTCCGGCTTCGTCGAAGGCGGCGACATTTCGGAAGGTACGGTGGATGTCGTCGTCACCGATGGCTTCACCGGCAACATCGCACTCAAGACGGCGGAAGGCACTGCCAAGCTGGTGGTGACGTTCTTGCGCGCTGCACTCACCCGCTCGCTTCTCGGCAAGATCGGCGCGTTCTTCGCAGCGGGTTCGCTGAAGGCTCTGCGCCGCAAGCTCGATCCGCGGGCCTCGAATGGCGGCATATTTCTGGGGCTTAACGGCGTGGTGGTGAAAAGCCATGGCGGCACCGACGCGCTGGGCTTCGCGAGCGCGCTCGATATGGCCATCGACATGGCCAAAGCAGGCATCATCGCGAAGATCGTGGCGGACAGGGCCAACATGGCGCCCGCGCAGGCCGAGGCGGCTGCCTCGTGATCCGCTCCCGCGTCATAGGCTGTGGTGTGTATCTGCCCGACAACGTCGTCACCAACGACGAGTTGGCGAAGCGCGTCGATACCAGCGACGAGTGGATCCGCGAGCGTACCGGTATCCGCGAACGGCGCATCGCGCGCGAGGGCGAGAATACGTCTCACCTTGCCGTGGAAGCAGCACGGGCAGCGCTCAAGGATGCCGCCATCGATGCCGGCGAGATTGATCTCATCATCGTGGCGACGACAACGCCGGACGAGACCTTCCCCGCGACCGCCACCGTGGTCCAGTCGCGGCTTGGTATCTCTCGTGGCGCAGCATTCGACGTGCAGGCCGTGTGCTCCGGCTTCATCTACGGCCTCGCGGTCGCCGACAATTTCATAAAGGCCGGTCAGGCCGAGACGGTCCTTTTGATCGGTGCAGAGACCATGTCGCGCCTGATGGACTGGACGGACCGCGCCACCTGCGTCCTCTTCGGCGACGGCGCGGGCGCGTTCGTGCTACAGGCGCACGAAGGCGGGGGCACTAGCGCCGACCGGGGCGTCCTGAACACGATGCTTTATTCCGACGGCAGGCTGCATGACCTGCTTTATGTCGACGGCGGACCGTCCTCTACCCGCACGACCGGCTATCTCCGGATGAAGGGCAAGGAAGTCTTCCGGCACGCGGTGGCCAACCTGTCCTCCGCGATCCTGGATTCCGCAGCCAAGGCCGGCGTGAGTGTCGATGATATCAACTGGTTCGTCCCCCACCAGGCCAACCAGCGCATTCTGGACGCCACCGCCAAGAAGCTCGGCGTCGCGCCGGAGCGGATGGTTTCGACCGTCGCGGTCCATGGCAACACGTCTTCGGCGTCGGTTCCGCTCGCCCTGATGAGCGCCGTGCAGGATGGCCGGATCAAGCGGGGGGACCTGCTGCTGCTCGAGGCCATGGGCGGGGGCTTTACCTGGGGCGCCGCCCTGGTCCGCTGGTAGGGACCTTTTAAGCCCGGCCTCTATCCCTTTGACGTTGCGGAGCTTTCTCTTTTCGCCTAACTTCGAATCGGAGAAGGGGAGTCGCCCGTCAACATGTCCGCTCAAACGCTTACCCGCGCGGATCTGACCGAAGCCGTGTTTCAGGCCGTCGGCCTGTCGCGCAACGAATCCGCGCAGATGGTGGAAGATATCCTGGAAGAGCTCTGTTCAGCGCTGTCACGCGGTGAAACGGTGAAGCTCTCTTCGTTCGGCACGTTTGCGGTGCGGCAGAAATCGCAGCGGATGGGCCGCAATCCCAAGACCGGTGACGAAGTTCCGATCGCACCGCGCCGCGTTCTCGTGTTCCGGCCAAGTCACGTGCTCAAGGCGGTGATCAACGGCCAGACACCTGTGCCTGAGGCCGAAAACTGATGGCAGTGCTCGCGGCCTTTCGCGAAAAGTCGCCTGAAGCATTCCGCACGATCAGCGAAGTCGCCACTGAACTCGATATGCCGCAGCATGTGCTGCGTTTCTGGGAAAGCCGCTTCGCACAGGTAAAGCCGGTCAAGCGCGCCGGTGGACGGCGCTATTATCGCCCCGAAGATGTCGATCTGCTGCGCGGAATCCGCACGCTGCTCTATCGCGAGGGATTCACGATCAAGGGGGCGCAGAAAGTCCTTCGTGAAAAAGGGCTGCGCCATGTCGCCGAACTTGGACGCATGGCGGCCGGATCGCCGCCCGCTCCCCTGCCTGCAGAGGCTGTCGCGGAGATGCCGCGCACGCGTGCAACGCTCACGGTGGTCGAAACTGTGGCTGAGGAAGAGCGCGATCTCGCCGCGTCTCTCGCACATCAGGAACGCGTGAATCTCGAAATCCTGCTTGCGGAACTGGTGCGGTTGAAGGCCAGGCTGCGCGCAGCAAGAGCGCCACACGCAGCCTGAACGATCGCTAGCCGGGGCACTGGCCCATTTCTGACGGCGAGACCCTCAGCAATTCGACATCGAAGATCAGCGTTGCGCCGCCGGCGATCGGTCCGCCGGGCGTTCCGGTCTTGCCATAAGCGAGGCCCGACGGGATCGTCAATTCCCATTCGTCGCCGACATGCATCATCTGCAAAGCTTCCGTCCAACCGGCGATGACGCCATGCACCGGGAAGGTGATGGGCTCTTTCGGCTTTGACTGATCGAACACCTTTCCGTCGATAAAGGTGCCCTTGTAGTTGACGGTTGCGCAGTCGCGCCCGGTTGGCTGTGCGCCCTTGCCGGTCTTGATCACCTTGTACTGGATGCCCGGCACGACGACGACGCCCGGCTTTTTCGCGTTCGTGGTGAGGTAGTCAACCTGCGGATCGCCGGCGAGGGCTGCTCCCCCCGCGGCGCAAAGAAGGGTCGTCGTTAAGACAGCCAAGGTGGTCAGACGCATCGGATGCTCCGGATTTTCGATGGAAACGATAGGGACTGTTTGTGACATCTACCCGATATCCGCGGGCGAATACAGCATGGGGAATATTCGGGCGCCTAGAGGCGTCTTAGAGCCGCACATCTAGGGGAACAATCACAATGAGCCGGCTTTATTGCGCGATGAGTTTGACGCTTGCGCTTGTTCTTGCCAACGCGGCATCGGCACAATCCATCGACTGGCCTGAGTTCCGCTTTGACGACAAGCACTCCGGCGTCAATTCGTCGGAACACACAATCAATAGCCGGAATGCCCCGACGCTCAGTCTCTCCTGGCAGGCACAGCTTGGTGCGTTGGTCGATTACTCGTCGCCCGTGGTGGCCGGCGGCGTGGTCTATATCGGGAGCACGGACGGAACGCTGTGGGCCTATCCGGCAGACGGGTGCGGGCAATCCTTCTGCGATACGCCGTTGTGGCAATCGACGAACCTCGCGCAGATCATGGACTCTCCAACCGTCGCCAACGGAATTGTCTATATCGGATCGCAGACCGATCAGGACAACAATGATGGGCTGCTGAGCGCGTTCTCCGCGTCAGGCTGCGGGAAGACGGTTTGCGCTCCGCTCTGGCAAGGACTGGCGGGCGACCAATCGATTCTGGAATCGTCGCCGGCGGTCGCAGATGGTATCGTCTATGTCGGTGCGTTCGACGGCAGACTCTATGCGTTCAACGCCGACGGCTGCAGCAAAGCGAAGTGCAAGCCGCTGTGGACGGGACAGACCGGCGCTTCGATCGAATCCACGCCGACGGTCTACAAAGGCCATGTCTATATCGGTTCGGATGACGGCAACCTCTACGTTTTCAAAGCGAAGGGGTGTGGGAGAAAAACGTGTAATGCCGAATGGACCGGCGCGATCGGCAGCGCGGTCTTTCAATCGACACCGGCCATCGTGAAGGGCATGGTCTATATCGCGGGCCAGCACGCGCTCATGGCATTCGATGCCAAAGGGTGTGGCGCGAAAGTTTGTTCGCCGCTCTGGCAGGCCTCCGACGAAAACGAGTTCTTCAACGGCTCACCAACGGTGCACGGCGGATATGTCTACATTCCCTGGGCGACGGGTTTGGCAGCTTATTCGGCAGACGGCTGTGGTGGGCAAGGAACATGCCCGAGACTTTGGACGTTGGAGGGTGATGGATTCCAAGCCGCGGTCGTTTCCGCGCCGACCATCGCCAACGGCGTGATCTATGCCGGACGCAACACCGCCGAAGTGCTGGCGTGGCCCGAGGGACCGTGCGGGAACGCGGTCTGTCACAATATCTGGAGCGGGATGACCAACGACGAGATCGTCAGTTCCTCGCCGACGGTCGTCAACGGCAAGCTCTACGTTGGAAGCAACGACAAGTTTTTTTCGGAAAACATCTCCGGACGCATTTACGTCTGGACGCTCCCGCAGTGACGCTTCTTTAGACGGAGAAGCTCGTCCCGCAGCCGCAGGATGAGGTGGCGTTGGGATTGTTGATCTTGAACGCCTGGCCGATCATGTCGTCGACAAAGTCGATCTCGGCGCCTTTCAGAAAATCGAGTGAGACGGGATCGATCAGCACCGTCGCGCCGTCGCGCTCGACGACGAGGTCGTCATCCATGCGGGCATCGTCGATCGCGAAATTGTACTGAAAGCCCGAACAGCCACCGCCGGTCACCGCCACGCGCAGCATGGAAGGTGAAGGTTCGGTCTTCAGGATTTCCGCGATGCGCTTGGCTGCGCGCGCAGAAACGGCCACGGGTAGGGCGGTTTCGGTCTCCATGAGCCGAATGTAGTCATCCCCACCGCGAATTCCAAATGCCAGTGCCGAGGCGATAGAATGGCCGCCATGCCGCCAGATTCGGATCGCCCGCCGGGGCACTTGATCGGCCTTCTGTATGCGCCGCCAACATCGCGCGCGCGCTACGCGGTCCTGCCCGAAAACAGTCTCGGCCGGTTCCATGGCGGACCAGAAAGCGCCACGCGCACCTGCTACCAGCGCGACCGCGACCGCATCATCCATGCGACCGCGTTCCGCCGTCTCAAGCACAAGACCCAGGTCTTCGTGCAGCATGAAGGCGACTACTACCGTACCCGGTTGACACATTCCCTCGAAGTGGCGCAGATCGCGCGCTCCCTCGCGCGCGTGCTGGCGCTGGATGAGGACCTCGCCGAGGGTGTGGCGCTGGCACACGACCTCGGCCACACGCCGTTCGGGCATGCCGGTGAGGAGGCCCTGAGCGCGGCTACGGCTTTCATTGGCGGTTTTGATCACAACGCGCACGCGCTTCGCCTGGTGACGAAGCTGGAACACCGCTATGCCGAGTTCGACGGGCTGAATCTCACCTGGGAAACGCTCGAGGGCATGGTCAAGCATAATGGTCCTGTCAAACCGCCACTGCCGGCCCCGATTTCGAGTTTCGACAGGCGCTGGCCTCTGCGGCTTGATACTTGGCAGAGCCTGGAGGCACAGATCGCGGCGCTGGCGGACGATATCGCCTACATCAACCACGACATCGACGATGGGCTGCGCGCGGAACTCTTCTCGGTGGCCGATCTCGCAACAGCGCCGCTCGCGGGGCCGCATGCGCGCGCCGTCATCGACCGCTTCGGCGATCTGGAACTCAGCCGCTTCATCGGAGAACTGGTCCGTACACTGATGAGCGCCATGGTCGACGATCTTCTTGCCGAGATACGGCGTCGGATCGCGTTTGCGAGCCCCGCCACGGCCGATGACGTCCGGAGCCATCACGGCGCGCTGGCTGGATTTTCGCCCGGGATGGAAAGAGAGGTCAGAGCGCTCAAAGCCTTCCTGTTCGAGCGGATGTACCGCCACCCGCGCGTGATGGGCACGATGGGGCACGCCAAGACGGTGGTCTTGGAACTTTTCGAGGCTTTGAGCCGCGATCCGTCACTGTTGCCGCCAGACTGGTCCCGGAATTGCGGCCAGGCCGGCGACGCCGCTACCGGGGGCGTCGTGCGCGACTATATCGCAGGCATGACCGACCGCTTCGCGCTGTCGGAGTATGCCAGGATATTCCACAGGGAAATCGATCTCTCCGCGCCATGATTCGGGCACGCGGCAGTGCTACATTGCGCAGCTGGGAGATTCGGTTGGATCGAGCGGAGCGGGCCTATGGCCAATACGGGGCGCAGTACCTATGAACCGCCTGACGACATTCACGTGTTCGATGGCGCGGAAGACGACGACGATGTGGAGGGCTCCCGGCTCCCGCTTCTGATCGTCATTGCGCTGTTCGTGCTCGCGGCATTCGCGGGCGTGGTCTATCTCGCCTACACGCAAGGTGTTGCGCGTGGCCGCTCCGATGTACCGCGCATCATCGCGGCCCAGCCCGGCCCGGCGAAGGTTGCGGCCAAAGACGCCGACAGCAACGCGCCTTCGTTCAAGGGGCTCAAAATCTATCAGCAGCCCGCGCCTTCCGACGAAGCTGCCGACCGTCAGGTCACGCCACCGCCGCCCGCGCCGGATCAGGCGCAGGCAGTGGAACCGGAGACGACACCGATAACGTCGAAGGCTGAAACTCCGGCCAAGATGGAAGCCGCGCCAGCCAAGACAGAAGCAACGCTGCCCAAGACGGAAACGGTGGTCGCAAAGGAGCCGCCACTCTCCGTTGCGAAGTCGCTCGCGCCGCCAGCAGCGACTCCCGCGGCGCCACCGGCCGTGAAGCCTGCGCCGGAGAAGGTGGCCACCGCTGAGCCAGCACCGGCACCTGTCAAAGTACCGGCCGCGACTGGCGCTTATGTCCTTCAGATCGGGGCCTACAAATCGGAAGCAGATGCCGCTGCCGCCTGGCGGACTTATCATGGCAAGCACGCGAGCCTGCTCAGCGGCTATTCGCAGGATGTCAAGAAAGTCGATCTTGGCGAGAAGGGAACGTGGTACCGGCTGCGTGTCGGGTCGTTCGCGGACAAGGATGCGGCTAAAGCCCTGTGCACAAAACTCACAGCCGATGGTGGGGCCTGCTTCCCGGCGAAATAATGCACGGGACTTAGGGGACAGATGCGGTCACGGGCGATCTACGGGTGCGAGGGCTTGAGCCTTGGCGCGGATGAGCGGGATTTTTTCCGCGACGCGCAGCCATGGGGCTTCATCATCTTTGGACGCAACATTGCCGATCCCGAACAGCTACGTGCGCTGGTGCACAGCCTGCGGGAAACGGTGGGCGATGAGACAGCGCCCGTCCTGATCGATCAGGAGGGTGGACGCGTTGCACGGCTCAAGCCGCCGCATTGGAAAGAACGTCCCGCGGCCGGTCGCTTCGGCGCTCTCTACACATCGGATCGCGAAGCCGCCCGGGAAGCGGTCTATCTCAACGCGCGGCTGATTGCCCACGATCTCTGCGAAGTGGGCATCAATGTCGATTGCCTGCCGGTTCTGGATGTCCCGGTGGACGGTGCCGACTCGATCATCGGCGACCGCGCCTTCGCGCGCGATCCGGCGACAATCATCGATCTTGGCCGTGCCGCGATCGAGGGATTGATCGAAGGTGGCGTTCTGCCGGTGATGAAGCACATTCCCGGTCATGGCCGCGCCACGGCCGACAGCCATCTGGCGCTTCCTCGCGTCACAACCGGTCCCGAGGAATTGAGCGCCACGGACTTTGTGACGTTTCGCAGCCTGAACCATTGCCCGATGGCCATGACGGCCCATGTCGTCTACGACGCCGTCGATCCGCAGCGGCCCGCGACCACGAGTCCAAAGGTGATTCGCGACGTGATTCGCGGGCAAATGTCGTTCGACGGATTGCTGATGTCCGACGACGTGTCGATGAACGCGCTTTCCGGGCCGCTTTCCGTGCGAACAAAAGCAGCGCTGTTCGCAGGCTGCGATGTTGTGCTTCACTGCAACGGCAAGCTTGAGGAAATGCGTGAGGTGGCCGAAGAAGCCAAATCGCTGGAAAGTGCCGCGCTGAAGCGCGCGCAAGCCGCGCTCGCGCAATTGCGCTTGCCTGCGCCGTTCGACGCGCCAGCTGCGAATGCGCGTGTGGACGCGCTTTTGGATAGAACGGCATGAGCGAGATCGCGGAACCCTTTGACTCATTCGAAGCCGTCGTGGCTGTGGACGACGCACTCGTCGTAACCGTCGACGGCTTCGAGGGCCCGCTCGATCTGTTGCTGGCGCTGGCGCGGAGTCAGAAAGTCGATATCGCAAAAATCTCGATACTGAAACTCGCCGACCAGTATCTCGAATTCATCGAATCCGCGCGTGGGCGCAATCTGGAACTGGCCGCAGACTACCTGGTGATGGCGGCGTGGCTCGCGTTTCTGAAGTCGAAAATGATCCTGCCGCAACCGCCCGGCATCGACGGCGAACCGACGGCGGACGAGATGGCGTCGCGGCTGCGCTGGCGGCTGCAGAGGCTGGAGGTCATGCGTCAGGCGGCAACCCGTCTTATGGGCCGTGAACGGCTCGACCGCGACGTGTTCGGCCGCGGCATGCCCGAGCCGGTGAATGTGGTGAAGCTGCGCACCCAAACCGATACGCTCTACGACCTTCTCACCGCCTATGCGACCGAGCGCGTGCGCAAGCTTGGGGGCAAGGCCTATAAGCCGCCGCCGATCCCGGTGCTCCTGATCGAAGAGGCGCGCGAACGCCTGGAGCGGATGCTCGGGCGCATCTCGGACTGGAGCGCTCTTTCGCGGCTTCTGCCGTTCGAATGGTCAGGAGGGGAGAGGCGCCGGTCGGCGCTGGCGAGCACCTTGCTCGCCTGCCTGGAGCTGGCCCGCGACGGCAAGGTCGAGATACGCCAGCTAAGACCGTTCGACGAGATCTACATCAAGGACCGTCACCAAGCCCAAGAGGCTCTAGCATGAGAAACGTCGCCCGCCTGATCGAGAGAATTGAAGACGAAATGACACCGGACGAAACAAGCGGGGAGAATAGGGCGGTCAATGCGGAGCATCTCCGCATGGTGGAGGCCTTGCTGTTCGCGGCGTCCGAGCCGCTGGATGAGAAGGCGCTGGCAACATCGCTACCGGAAGGTGCAGACGTTCCTGGGCTCCTCGAGGAGCTTCAACACCATTATGAGAAGCGCGGCGTAACCCTGTTGAAAGTCGCGGACAAATGGCAGTTCCGCACCGCGAGCGATCTCGCTTTTCTGCTGCGTAAGGAGAAGCCGGAACAGAAGCGGCTGTCGCGGGCCGCGCTCGAAACGCTGGCCATCGTCGCCTACCACCAGCCCGTCACGCGCGCCGAGATCGAGGACATCCGCGGCGTTGCACTGTCCAAGGGAACCATCGACATCCTGATGGAAATCGGCTGGGTGAAGATCCGCGGCCGCAAGCGCACCCCCGGCCGGCCCGTTACCTATGGCACGACGGACTCCTTCCTCGTCCAGTTCGGGCTCGAGAGTGTCGGTCATCTGCCCGGCGCCGACGAGCTGAAGGCTGCCGGCTTCCTGGAAGCTCTGCCGCCGTCGGGCATGGACATGCCATCGCCGTCCGACGAACTCGGTCCCGACGAAGACCCCTATATTGAGGGCGAGGACGACCTGGCGACCGGCAGCGGCGAAGCCGATCTTCTTTAAGCGGACTCGAAGGCTTTCTTCATCGCCTCGACGCCGAGGTCCATCTGGGTGCTGATGTAGGGTGCGATCTCATCCGGCAGGACATCCGTGATCCATACAAAGCGGCACTCGTCGCCGCCCAGCGCGAAAACCTGTGCCGACGCGTTGTGGTGTGTAAGCCGCTCGCTGCGGATCGTGTAGGCGAGGCGGTGATCGTCTTCATCGATTGTAACGAGGGTCTCTCGCGCAACTGAGCCGTTCGCGAAGGTGACGACGCGGGTGTCGCCGTCCATCTTGGTATCGATCACGAAGCCAGGCGCCAGCCGTTCATGCACCGCGGGGAAATCGCGAAGCGCGTCCCATACCTGCTCGGCATTGCGATGGAGAGAAAATTCCTTGCGGATCGTTGCCATGGTAGCCGTCCCTTGATTTTCGGAAAAGACGCTAGCGCGGCGATTGTTGCAAGGCTGGCCGTTTTCGGACCCGGTCACTTTTGCGATCAGACGAGCGCTCGCAGATCGGCGCGGAGATGGTCGGCGCCGGCGACGCGCTTCTCGATTGCGCCATGGGTCTCGCGCCAGATGGGCAGGGCCTCTTCGAGAAGGCGATGTCCCGCTTTGGTGAGATTTATCAACCGATTCCGCTTGTCGTTCTTGTCCGGAACAATCTTCACGAGCTTGCGCCGTTCCAACGGTTTGAGATTGGCGGTCAGCGTCGTGCGGTCCATTGCGAGCACATTCGCGACCATCCCGATGCTTGGAGGGCTGGGCCGGTTAAGCGATGTCAGCAGTGAGAATTGACCGCTTGTCAGCCCGACCGGGCGTAACGCGTCGTCGAACCGCCGCGCCAGCACGCGCGCGGTGCGCTGCACGTGCAGGCACAAGCAGCTGTCGCGAATGTGAAGTGTGACGTCGCTGGAAAACGTCTCGCGTTTTGACATGAGTCGATTATGTTGATATCAACATAAATGTCAAATTTGGGAACCGGAGAGGCGCATGCGCGTGATGTCATTCTACAAGCCAGCGAACCCACCAAGCGGCCCGCCAAGTGCCGAACACATGGAGACCATGGGCCGGTTCGCGACCGAGATGACGAAAAAGGGACACCTGATCGCAGCCGGTGGCTTCCTTTCCGCCGCACCTGTTTCGGCAAGTTTCGAGAATGGCCAGTTCGGCGTGCGCGAGAATGCAGGTGCTATCGTGCCGGAGGGCTTTCACGGCTTTGGCATCATCCAGGCTGGCTCCAACGAAGAATTGATGGAAATCGTAAAACGATTTCTTCGGGTGGCCGGCGACGGCGAATGCCTGTTGCATCCCCTGATGGAAGGGCCGCCACCACCGCAATAGGGGAGAGGTATGTCGGTAAGCTGGCGGCTTTGGATCGGCTGGGGGTTGAGCGGCCTCGTGATCCTGTTTCTGATCATGGACGGGGTCATGAAGCTCGCAGGACCTTCTGTCGTGGTGCAGGCGCAGGAGAAGCTCGGCTATCCTAGTAGCGTGACCTTCGGACTGGGCGTTCTTCTGCTCGTGTGCACTGCGCTGTACGCGATCCCGAAAACCTCTGTGTTCGGGGCGATCCTGCTGACGGGATATTTCGGCGGTGCAATCGCAAGCCAACTGCGCATCGGCGAGCCGTGGTTCAGCCACATCCTCTTTGGCGTCTATCTCGGGCTTTTTGTGTGGGGCGGGCTTTATCTTCGGAACGATCGGCTGCGCGCGATCTTTCCGATCAGACAGTAGGAGGACAACATGACCGACCACAAAATCGCTTCAGAAGCCGAATGGGTCCAGGCGCGCAGGAAACTCCTGGCGCGCGAAAAGGAACTGACCGATCTGCAGGAGAAGGTCGCCGAGGAGCGGCGCGCACTCCCGTGGGTGAAGGTCGCCAAGGAATATGTGTTCGACACACCGCAAGGAAAGAAGACGCTGTCGCAACTCTTCGACGGCCGCAGCCAGCTTATCGTCTATCACTTCATGTATGGGCCGGACTGGAAAGAGGGCTGCGTCGGCTGTTCTTTCCTCGCCGACCACGTCGATGGCGCGAACCAGCATCTGATGCACCATGACGTGACCTGGGTTGCCGTCTCCCGTGCGCCCCTGGCGAAGTTGCAGGCGTACGAGAAGCGCATGGGCTGGAAATTCCCCTGGGCGTCGTCGGAAGGAAGCGACTTCAATTACGACTTCCACGTCTCCTTCACCAAGGATCAGATCGCCAAGGGCAACGCGACCTACAATTTCGAGCCTTACACGGGCGATATGGAAGACCTGCATGGGACGAGTGTCTTCATCAAGGACAAGGACGGCACGATCTATCACACCTATTCCGCTTATGCCCGCGGCGACGAGCGCAGCCTCGGTACGTATATGTGGCTAGACATCACGCCGAACGGCCGCAACGAAGGCGAGGGCGGCAACCTCACCAACTGGGTGAAGCGTCACGATCAATACGAAACCGCCCAAGCGGCGGAGTAACAGGTCATGAAACGGATCACGCCCTGTCTCTGGTTCGATGGCAATGCCGAGGAGGCTGCCAACCTTTATGTCTCGATCTTCAAGAACGCGAAGATCACGGATATTTCGCGCTACGGCGATGCCGGTCCTCTGCCCAAAGGCACCGTGCTGACGGTTGCCTTCGAACTCGACGGACAGCCATTCACGGCGCTCAACGGCGGACCGATGTACAAATTCACGGAAGCGGTCTCATTCCAGATCTATTGCGACACGCAGGAAGAGGTCGATCACTACTGGGACAATCTGGTTGCCGGCGGCACGGAACAGCCCTGCGGCTGGCTCAAGGACAAATTCGGCGTTTCCTGGCAAGTCGTGCCGAACCGCCTGATCGAGTTGATCCAAAGCCCTGACCCGGCAAAGTCCAAACGGGTCATGGAAGCGATGTTCAAGATGAAGAAGATCGACATCGCCACGATCGAAGCGGCTGCGCGGGGCTGATAGGCATGTCCAGATTGCGCGTAGCGAGTTTCTCGATTTCGATCGACGGCTTCGGTGCCGGTCCGGACCAGAGCCTCGACAATCCGATGGGCGTTGGCGGACAAGCGCTGCATGGCTGGGCGTTCGAAACACGAACCTTCAGGCAGATGTTTGGCGAGGAGGGCGGTTCGACGGATGAGGGCGACCAGTTCGCGCGCCGAGGCTTCGAAAACATCGGCGCCTGGATTCTGGGCCGGAACATGTTCGGCCCCGTTCGCGGTCCATGGCCCGATGACAGTTGGAAGGGGTGGTGGGGAGAGACGCCGCCCTATCATACGCCGGTCTTCGTGCTCACCCACTATCCACGCGCACCGCTCGTGATGGACGGCGGGACAACGTTTTACTTTGTGACAAATGGAATTCATTCCGCGCTCGAGCAGGCGAAGGACGCCGCAGGGAAGCAGGATGTCCGCGTTGGCGGCGGCGCTGCCACGATTCGCGAATATCTGCGGGCCGGTGCGATCGATGAAATGCATCTGGCGATCTCACCGGTGGTGATGGGATCAGGCGAAAACCTGTTTACGGATCTCGATTTGGCGAGGCTCGGCTTTCGCTGCACCGAACATGTCCCGACTGCGAGCGCAACGCATGTGGTCCTGAGCAGGGAGATCTGATGTCGAATCGCGGCAACTGACACCCTGTTTCCCGCTACCCATATTGGTCCGATATAGGCGGGCTTGATCAATCGGGCGCGCAAGCAACGCCGTCACAAACCAAATTTCGCGATGCTCGGTCGCCGCCGTTCCGAATTCAGCACATTGTGTTTCGCGGCTAGGCAAATCTTCGCACTTGCGAGATGCATGACCTGTGTCGCGGCGGCAACAAACCCATCCCACTATGCGTCGGCACGCCCGAAGAGCGGCAACAGCCGTAGGCCTTTCGCGCGAGCCCTGATAATTTGTTTGTGGTGCTAACTATGAACCGCGAATCGCGCGGTCACGGGGCAAAAGCATCGCTGCGGGGAGGTTCTGTCATGGCTTCGATTTCCAGTAAGTACCGTTCTGTTCTGCTTCGTTCTGCGGTTCCCGGACTGATCCTGAGTTTCATGGCGGCAAACGCCGCGCAGGCGCAGATTGAAACCGTCGTCGTGACTGCCGAGAAGCGCACCGAGAACGTTCAGAATGTGCCGATCGCCATCACGGCGTTTACGGGCACCATGCTCCAGGACAAGAACATCACCGACCTGCACGGGCTGAGCAATCTGACGCCGAACGTCAACCTCGATGGCGGCGCCCCGTTCTCCGGTGACTCGTCGGTGCTGTCGGCCTCGATCCGCGGTATCGGCCAGGACGATTTCGCCTTCAACCTCGATCCCGGCGTTGGCGTCTACGTTGATGGCATCTACTACGCGCGCACAATTGGATCGAACGTCAACTTGCTCGACGTCTCGCGCATCGAAATCCTGAAAGGTCCGCAGGGCACGCTGTTCGGCCGGAACACGATCGGCGGCGCCATTAGCGTCGTGACACGGGATCCCGGTGAGACGCCGATGGTCGAGGTGGAAGGGACGACCGGCTCGTTCAACCGCCGCGACATCAACGTGACGGCCGACTTCCCACTCGCCTCGAACTTGCTCTCGTCGCTCACGGTCCAGTCGGTTCAGCGCGACGGCTATCAGAAGGTGATCCCGTACAACAACGTCAACAACTACACCTTCGATCCCATTTCGCCGGACACGGCTGGTGTAAGAGAAGGCGGCGGCGTTGATACGCATGACAGCTTCGGCGGCCAGAACAAGCAGTCGGTTCGCGGCAAGCTGCTTTATACGCCGCGTCAGGACCTCACCCTGACGCTGACCGCCGACTGGACACACCAGGACCAGAGCGCAACGCCGAATACGGTGCTGCAGACCTTCCCAAACACGCCGGGCTCCGCGGGCAGTATTGCCGAACTCTATACGCTCTGCCTCGCAGGCATTCCGATCGGCCAGTTGTGCAACCTGCACCGCGCCGACGGCTGGAACAGCAAGACCAACTCCCCGGCGGGCCCCGGCCTTCCGTCGCTGTTCGATTCACCGAACCTCGTGCCGATCTCGCCTGAGACTACGCAGACAGGTAACATCGACACGACCTATGCGAACGGCCCCAACTACGCCAAATTTGATACCGAAGGCGTCGGCTTGACGGCCGCATGGGTCCTCAACGACAACATGACCCTGAAGTCGATCACCGGGTACCGCCACATCACCTGGAGCATCGGCATCGATCTCGACGGCTCTGCCGATCACGGCAACCTTCTCACGGTCACCGACAAGCAGCAGCAACAGCAATTCACCCAGGAACTCCAGCTGGTCGGCACCGCGATGGATTCGCGGCTGAACTACGTCGCCGGTCTCTACTACTTCTATGAAAACGGCTTTGTGCACGACTGGGTGCCGTTCGATGGCGGCCTGCTCGCGGTCGACGACAGCGGCCTCAACCTCGTGCGCACATCGAGCTATGCCGGCTTCGTGCATGCCGACTACAAGATCACCGACCAGTTAGGGATATCGGCCGGCGCGCGCTACTCGATCGAAGACAAATTCTTTGTCGGCGGCCAGCAGGACCTGAACGGCCTGTCGTACAAAGCGTCGGGCTGCTATCCGCCGAACGCGACCGGCATTTTTGGCCCGGTGACCTGCCAAGAGGCGTTGGGCTTCCCGGTTGCGGGGCAACCCTACCGCTACTTTCCAGATGGCTCTAATCACCAGCAGTTTGATGAGTTCACGCCGACTATCAGCGTCCAGTATCACGTAAACGACGACATCATGGCGTACGCGTCGTGGTCCAAGGGATTCAAATCCGGCGGCTGGACGACGCGCCTGTCGGCTCCGATCAACGACGCCACGCTGGCCGAGTTCGGTCCCGAAAAGGCCACGACGAGCGAAATCGGCCTCAAGTCCGAATGGTTTGACCATCATTTCCAGGCCAATGTCGCCGGCTTCTACACCGACTACACCGGCATCCAGCTGAACCAGCAGATCGGTGCCTCCCCGGTGACCAAGAATCTGGGTGACGCCGATATTTACGGCGCGGAATTCGAAACCCAGGCCGATTTCGGCAATGGCCTCTTTCTGCGCGCCAATGCCGGCTACATTGATGCCTACTATTACCATCTCGACCCGAGTGTCGGCACGTCGGTCACGCTGCAGTCCAAGCTGCCCAAGACGCCGATGTGGAAGCTCAACATCAATCCGGAATGGGATCACGAGCTGGGCGGTGGCAAGGCGCTCCAGCTGCAGATGTCCTACACGCACACCTCATCGCTCTATAACGACAGTCTGAACACGCCACTGTTGAAGCGTCCGGATCTCGACCTGATCGACCTTTCGGCCCAGATGACGTTTGCCGATGGCAAGTATGGAATCACCGTTGGTGGGACGAACGTCACCGACAAGCGCTACATCACCGAGGGCAGTCTCAACTACGCGGCGGGCTTCGTCGACGCGAGCTACAACGCGCCGGCCGAATGGTATGCAACGTTCCGGCTGAAGTACTGAGCCATATTCATCGGGCACTGGGCCGCCGGGATCGCTCCTGGCGGCCTTTTTCTTTGGCTACACGCCAAGACAGCCGCGCAGAAGCGTTGGGATTGCTTCGAACTCAAATTGGGGGCTTTCAAGAGCGAACCCCGGCTCGTGGGGGTCGGATGAGTCGGGTTGGTGAGATCCGCTGCCCACAACGACAACGGCGGATGAATGGACTATGCGCCGAAGCGGAACCGTCGAATAGTTAGACAAAGGTCGAGCGCCCGGGGTCAGTCCTCTTCGAGTTCAACGATGACGGCGTTACCATTCTCGAGCGCGATCGCGAGGTCGCCTTTGCGTAGCGCGATGGCGTCGTGACCGAACACCTCCGCGCGCCAGCCGTGCAGCGCGGCCACGCCTTCATCCTCGTGGGCGGCGAGGCGTTCGATGTCGTCGGAATTGGCGATCAGCCGCGGTGCAACGCCGATCTCCTCGGCCTTGAGACGAAGAAGCGTCTTGAGCAGATCCATCGCGGCAGGCGAGGGCTCCCGCCGGCGCCTGGCGGGCGGCGGCTCGATGTCCTTGGGGGGTTGTGCATGCCGTCCGAGTTCGATCGCCTCCATCAGGCCCTTGCCCAGGCGCGAAGCGGCAAAACCTTTCGGCAGCGCGCGGACGCGATCGAGACCGTCTGCATTCTCAGGTGGGTGGGCGGCGATTTCCGTCAAAGCCTCGTCCTTGAGAACGCGGCCGCGCGGGATATCGCGCGCCTGAGCCTCGCGTTCGCGCCATTCGGCAAGCGATGCCAGCATGGCGAGGAAGCGCTTGTTGGTTGTGCGCGGCTTCAGCCGCTTCCAGGAATCCTTCGGATCGAGGCGGTAGAGCGCCGGATCGCTCAGCGCGGCGATCTCTTCCTCGACCCAGGCGCTGCGGCCGCTTTTCGCCAGCATCCCCATCATGGATTCGTAGATCGTGCACAGATGCGTGACGTCGGCCTGCGCATATTCGAGCTGGCGTTTGTTCAAGGGCCGATGGCCCCAGTCGCTGTAGCGCGCCGATTTGTCGATCTCGACCTTCGCAATCTTGCGGGCCAGCGTTTCGTACGACGCTGCATCGCCGAACCCACACACCATGGCCGCGATCTGGGTGTCGAACAGCGGGGTCGGGACCACGCCGCCTTGCTGGCAGAAAATCTCAACGTCTTGCCGGGCCGCATGAAACACCTTCACGGTATGCGGATTGCGCAGCAGTTCGTAGAAGGGCGAAAGATCGATATCCGGCGCCAGCGGGTCGATCATTGCGGCGTTGTCCGGAACCGCGATCTGGATCAGGCACAGCTTCGGCCAGTAAGTCTGGTCGCGCATGAATTCGGTATCGAGCGCGATATAGGACGCGTGGGCGAGCTCCTCGCAGAGCGCGCGCAAATCTGTCGTGGTTTCGACCATCCGCATGCCTACGGCTATAGCGGATTCGGAAAGGCTGTGCAGGGGTTTAGTGACTGAGCCCGACCGTCCGTCCCGAGAACCCGGCCGCGTCGAAATAACGCGTATCGCCCACCTTCTGGTAGTCGAGGACCGTTTTCCGTCCGTTCGCGGCGGCGGCCGAGGCCTGCCGCCCATGGGCGAATGCCACCGCCTTCCCGCCCTTCAGGGCCTCCGCGATTGGCCGTCCTTTGAGGCCGCCCTTGGCCGGGATCGTGAGCCCGAGTACGCCTGCGAGGGTCGGGTTGATGTCGGCATTGCTCACGGGCGCCTTGTCCGCAAAGCGGTCTTTGAAGTCGGGACCGATGGCCGCCATGAAGTTCCGCGTATCGGCACGGCTGAACGTGCCGTGCATGCCCTGGCCGGTTCCAAGCGAGGTGTCGGCAAACTCGGCCGCACACATCAGCTCGGGCTTGCAGCCCTTGATGAGGTGGGAGGCGAAACTCACCACGATGGACGGGTGTGGCGTGACCGCCGTCCCGCGCCAGTTGATGGCGCTCATCGGCAGGCTGCCCGGAATGTCGCCGAGATCGTCGTTCACGAACACGCCGCTGATGTAGTCGAGCTTCGTCAGGCGATCGACAACTTGCCCCGCGCGCGTCTTCGTGTCGGCGCCAAAGAGGTAAATCAGATCGGAGCCGCCGTTTGGAATGACCAGCACATCGGGATGCTCTGGGTCCTTACCGATGGCCGCACCTTTCGCGACCGGGAGACCGAGCGCCTTGCTAAGATCGGCGGCAAGCAACCCGGACGGCCGTTCCAGGCCAGACGCGTCGCGCTTGTCGATGGTCGAGAACCCGTGGTCGGCTGTGACGAACACATCCGTCGTTTTGTCGAGTTTGTTTGCCTTCAGCCACGCAAGAAGTGCGGCGAGGGTCTCGTCGGCATCCTTGATTCCGGCTTGGCCGGTGGGGCCGTTAATGCCGGGCGTCAGCGTGCCGTTCGAATCCTTCTCGACGTGCTGGCTCATGTCGGGATCGCGCGACCAATAGAGCATCGCGAACGGTTTGCCGGACGCCACAAGCTTCGGCAGCACGACTTTGGTCGCAACGGCGATCATGTATTGCTGTTGCGTGTTGTTCGGTGCATCGGTTTTCGGCGCGGTCGCGTCGAGGCCGGCAGCCTTGATCGCGTCCAGGACGTCGGGGGCAATCGTTATGCCTTTGTCGGTGTTGAAGGCATCGTCGATGACGATCGTGCCCTTGCCATCGCGTTGCGTGACATCCTGAATGGCGGTCGGGCCGACCTTGCCCATCACGGCTGTCGCGAAGCCCGCTTCGCGCGCCGCCGCCAGCAGTGAGGTCTCGTTCAGGTAATTGCCGCCAAAATGGTCGTTCAGCGCGCCGAGCGTCGGGTCGTCCTCGATGCCGGCGACCGGCGGCGCACCAAAACCGGAAAAGATCGCGTTGCCGAAATTGCCGGTGTCGCCGATGTAATGGCCGGTCGCAATCGCGGATGCATTCACGGTCGTGATCGTTGGATAGAGCGAATGGCTGTTGGTGAAGTCGACGCCTTGCGTCTTGATCCGCCACAAGGTTGGAGCGCTCTTCCCGGTTACGCTCACATAGCGCAGCCCGTCAGCGACGAAGATGAGGACATTGTGCGGCCGGGCCGGGACGGCCGAGGCGGGAAGGGCGGTAACAGCAAGTCCAGCCGCTAGGACAGCGCCAAAGAGCACTTTCATGGACAGAATCCCTTTGTGTTACGGGAGCTTACGCACCGCCTGCGCCAAGGGAAGCCACCCTTGACTAAGGGGGCGCTGGTTCGCCACATACCCGCCGAATTCCGCTTCATTTCAAAGGTTTTTCTGACATGCACGCCTATCGCACCCACACCTGCGGCGAACTGCGCCGGGAGCATGTCGGCCAGACGGTCAGGGTTTCGGGCTGGGTGAACCGCCGCCGCGACCATGGCGGCCTGTTGTTCATCGACCTGCGCGATCACTACGGCATCACCCAGTGCGTGGTGGAGCCGGACGAAGTTGCCTTTGCCGACACTGACAAAGCGCGCTCCGAATGGGTGCTGACGCTGACCGGCCGCGTGGTGGCGCGCACGCCGGAGACGGTGAACAAGGATATGCCGACGGGAGAGGTGGAAATACGCATCGAAAGCGTGGCCGTGCAGTCCATGGCGCAGGATCTGCCGCTGCCGGTGTTCGGCGATCTGGAATACCCCGAGGACACGCGTCTCAAATATCGCTTTTTGGACCTCAGGCGCGAGCGGCTGCACAAGAACATCACGCTTCGCTCCAGGGTCATCTCATCCATCCGTAGACGGATGATCGAGCAGGGCTTTACCGAGTTTCAGACGCCGATCCTGACGGCGTCGTCGCCCGAAGGCGCGCGCGACTTCCTGGTGCCGAGCCGCCTCCATCCCGGCCAGTTCTACGCGCTGCCGCAGGCGCCGCAGCAGTTCAAGCAGCTCATCATGGTCGCGGGCTTCGACCGATATTTCCAGATCGCGCCGTGCTTCCGCGACGAGGATGCGCGCGCCGACCGTTCGCCCGGCGAGTTCTACCAGCTCGATCTCGAGATGAGCTTCGTCACACAGGACGACGTGTTCGCGGCCGTCGAGCCGGTGCTGCACGGCGTGTTCAGCGAATTCGCGAACGGCCGCGATTGCGGACCGTCGTCGTTTCCGCACATCACTTATCAGGACTCGATGCTCAAATACGGCAACGACAAGCCCGATCTGCGCAACCCTCTCATCATCGCCGACGTCAGCGACGTGTTTGCGCGCGACGATGTCGAGTTCAAGGCATTCAAGACCAAGACCGTACGCGCTATCCCTGCGCCGGGTGCCGCGGCGAAGCCGCGCTCTTGGTTCGACAAGATGGATGGCTGGGCGAAGAGCGAGATGGGCGCCACGGGCTTAGGCTACGTCGTTGTAGGTGACGTGCACGCTCAAGGCTCTGTCCTAACTGGCCCTATAGCGAAGTTCTTGTCCGAAGGCGCGAGGCAGGAGTTGCTTGCAAAAACGGGAGCGAAGATCGGTGACGCAATCTTCTTCTCGGCTGACGCAAAAGCGGATCGAGCCGCCAATCTTGCGGGATATGCTCGCACACGCATCGGGCGCGAACTCGGTCTGATCAACGAAAATGATTTCCGCTTCTGCTGGATCGTCGATTTCCCGATGTATGAGTGGAATGAGGACGAGAAGCGCATCGACTTCTCCCACAACCCATTCTCCATGCCGCAATATGCGCGCGAGAAGTTCCTCGCCCTCGACAAGGCAGACACGGACACGATCCTTGGGCTGAAGGCATTCCAATACGACATCGTCTGCAACGGCATCGAGCTGTCGTCAGGCGCGATCCGCAACCACGATCCGGAGGTGATGCTCAAGGCCTTTGAGATCGCGGGTTACGCGCGCGAGGAGACCGAGACCAAGTTCGCCGGCATGCTGAACGCATTCCGCTATGGCGCACCGCCGCATGGCGGCACCGCACCAGGCATCGACCGCATCGTCATGCTGATCGCGGGCGAAGAGAACCTGCGCGAAGTTACGATGTTCCCGATGAACCAGCAGGCGCAGGATCTGATGATGAACGCGCCGAGCGAGGTCTCATCTAAGCAGCTGCGCGAACTCCACATCCGCACGGTGCTTCCAGAATAGGCTTAGTGATCGTTCACGATGGAGACAACCGGCACGCTTGGCGTGTCGGTTGCCTCTTTCTGCAATCCCCAAATCTGATTGAGCATTGAAAGCACCTGAAGGCTCCGGCCCAGGCAGGGGTCACCCGCCAAGTCCTGCGGACAGGAGTCGATCACGTAGGTCTCATCCCGGTAATCGACGCTCACGAGCGCGTCACCCGCCCCGGATTGCGCAGTGGACTTCGCGACATACAGCGAGCTTTCCACGTAGCGGCCGGGGCCGTGATCGGCCCAGATTTTGACATTGCCGCCCGCGCGCAGATCTTCACCCAGATAGTAGAGCATGCTGTCGAGCGAGCGCGTCGTGATGTTGAAATCTGGCGGTTCGCGGCACTCGTCGTTTTGCTGATTCGCCGGCATGGTGCAGCGCGCCGCTCGGAGCTTCTCGGCGTTGTTTGCAGCGACCTGGGCGGCGCAGTTTTTGGGTAGGGATGCAATCAGCGATGTCGAGCCTTGCGGTGCGGCCGCACCCTCGACGCGCAACCCGCCATCCTGACCGGTCTTGCTGACGGCGTTGGTGCTCACGCGCGAAAGAATTCCGGGAGCAGTTCCATCCTTGGTTAGGGCGTCCTGATCCAGCGTGAAGCCGCTGACGCCGCGCATCGAGCACACGGCGTAGCCGTCGCCGTCACCGAGTTTCGACACGGAAAGCTTTGCCGCGATGGCCGCCGACAGGCTTTTAAGATCGGTGGCTTGTGACGCCGGCAGGCTGGGAATGACCACGGAGTATTTGGAGCCGTCATCGGGCGCCAGACCCAACGCAAGGAGCACGCGCAACAAGGATTGAAAGCACTTCAATGCTTTCGGATCCGGCGGGTAATTGTCGAACACCGCATCCTTGCCGCTGAACTCGACAGCCCCGCCAGAAAGGCACCCGGCCAACTCGTCCGGGAGCGTCGCTTGCGCGGATTGCGGGAGCCTGTCCGGGCAGTAGGGCGCAGCGCGGTCGGCGCATTTCTTGTTGAATTTGTTGATAAGCACGCCCACGAGGCCCCGGTCGATCGTGATGTCCTTGATAAACATCATCGCCAGGACCTCTTTCGGCCATCTCTGGCCGTAATAGGCCTCCATGATCGCCAGCGGCACAGGCGTCAGCACGCCGCGCATAAATTTCTGATCGTCGAGATTTGCGAGCGAGAGGTTGTTTTGCAGCGAGTTCCCGATCGTGGCCGACGGCGAGAGATTGTTGCCGTCGAGCCCAAGCGTCAGGCTTGGGCTGAGACTTGCCGAGGCGGTATTGCCGGTCGTGCGCGAATAATAGAGCGGGAAGCGATCGCGGGCGCGTAGCGTGTTGAGCAGGAAAAGCTGGTTCGTCGAGTCGGCGACGGCTTTGTTGTAAGCGATCGCCTGGATGTCCATTCCTTGCGTGCCCCGGCAAGCGGTCAAGACAATACCGCTCAAGCAGAGCGCAACGATCCGCGCCAGTCTGTTGATATCCAATCCCCGTCCCCGGTGTTCGAGGAGAGGACGCTATCCCCTGAAGGCCATCAATTCAATTTTGACGCCAGATCCCTGATGCTGCCGTCGACGAGGGCGGAGGCCTTTTGCTCGTCGAGGCGCGCGGCGATGATCTGTCCGGCAGCGGCGACGGCTGCATCGGCGGCCATGGCGCGGATTTCGGCCATGGCTGCAGCTTCGGCGCGCGCGATACGGTCCCGTGCCATGCGCTCGCGGCGCTCGATCAGCGCCTTTAGCTGCACCTCGGATTCCCTGGCGAAGCGTTCGGCTTCTTCCTTCGCCTGGGTCAGGATCGTCTGTGCCTCGGCCTGGGCGTGGCTGGCGCGCTCGGTGTAGCGCACGAGGATGGCTTCGGCTTCTTCGCGGAGCTGCTTGGCCTGGGTCAGTTCGTTCTGGATCGCCACCGCGCGCGCGTCCAGCATCTTGGCCAGCATCGCGGGCACGCGCTGCCACAAGATCAGGCCGATAACGATCGCGAGGCCGAGGCCTTCCCAGAAGTCGGGCTCTTGAAGCAGTTCCATTGGACTATCCCTGTGCCGCGCGTACGGCAGCGGCAGCGTCCTCGGTGGAAATACGCTCGCCGGTCAGGCGCGACACGATTTCTATGGTCGCATCTTTCGCGGCATCAGCGATATGCGCCCTGGCTTCCGCGCGGATCTTCGCGAGGCGCCCCTCGGCTTCCGCCGTGGCTTTCTCAGCTTTGGCATCGGCTTCGGTCTCGGCCTGCTTCACCGCCGCCGCGGCCGTTTCGCGATACTCATTATTGATCGCACGCGCCCGTTCGCGCGCCTCGAACAGCGGCGTCTCATAGGCGACGGTCGCGGCTTCCGCCTTGCGGCGGTTCTCCTGTGCGGTCTCGATCTCTTTGGTGATCAGAGCGCGGCGTTCGGAGAGGGTGCCCTTGATGCGTGGACCGGCGTAGCGCCACAGCACGACGAACAGGAACGCCATCGTCACCACGAGCCAGAAGATCTGGCTCGGGAACGTGTCGGTATCGAACGGCGGGAAGCCGCCGCTCGGAGCTTGCGTGCCGCTGGTCGTCTGTTCGGCGGCCATATTAGCCCTTGGCGTACAGGATGATCAGCGCAACCACGAGGCCGAAGAGACCGGTCGCTTCGCAGAGCGCGAAGCCGAGCAGCAGGTTGGTCGTCTGGCTGGCCGCCGCGCCCGGATTGCGCAGGGCGCCCGAGAGATAGCTGCCGAACACGTTGCCGATGCCGATACCGGCGCCGATCAGGGCGGTACAGGCGAGGCCCGCGCCGATCATCTGTGCTGCGTGAAGTTGATCCATTGCAATGTTCCTTTTCAGTGATGGTCGTGGAGATGAAGCGCTTCGTTGATATAGATGCAGGTCAGGATCGCGAACACATAGGCCTGCAGCCCCGCCACCAGCAGCTCGAGCGCGGTGATCGCGACGATCAGGAAGAACGGCGCTATGGCGAGCGGTTTGAGCAAGATGCCCGCACTGCCCAGCCCGATCACGAAGCTCGCGAACACTTTGAGCAGCGTGTGTCCGGCCAGCATGTTGGCGAAGAGACGGACGGAAAGGCTGATCGGGCGCGTCAGGAACGAGATGAACTCGATCGGCACCAGCAGGATCAGGAGATACCAGGGCGCCTGCGGTACGAACAGCTTCAGGAAGCCGATGCCATGCTTCATGAACCCGACGATGATCACCATCGCGATCACGAAGGCGGCGAGGGCGAAGGTCACCGCGATCTGGCTTGTCACCGTGAACGAGCCGGGCAGCAACCCTAAGAAATTCGAGAACAGCACGAACAGGAAAAGGGTGAACACGAACGGGAAGAAGATCAGCCCGTCTTCGCCCGCCGCGCTGCCGATCATGTTGGCCACGAATTCGTAGGATATCTCGGCCATCGACTGCATGCGCGTCGGCACGATGCTGCGCTTCGACACCGCCACCGCCATGAACAGCGTGATCAGGCCGACGACGATGAACATCCACATCGCCTGATTGGTGAAATAGATGGCGTGGCCCGCGATCGTGAGGACCGGATGCGAGGTCAGCGGCGTGACCGCAAACTGCTCCATCGGGTTAATCGCCACGTTCCGCTCCGTTCCTGGCCATATCGGCGTTGATCTGTCGTGCCGCGCGGATCACGTTCAAGATGCCCGCCGCGGCGCCGAGCACGAAAAACAAAATCAGTCCCACCGGGCGCGTATGGATCGGAGACCAGCGGTCAGCCGCCCAATCGATGCCCCACCCCAAAACGCCGCCCAGAATAAGGGCGGATACCATCTCCGTCGAAAACCGGAAAGCGATGCCCGCCGAGTTCTGCGGAGCCGGATTGCTCCTTGGTGTCACCCGCTGTTCCGCTGCGTCCAGCCGGTCCCCCAGCTTTCGCAGTTCTTCAGGCTCGGTAGGCGGCATCTGGCTCTCGCTGGAATGCCCCCGGGCCCGTCGAAGGCGCGCGGAACATAGGGACCGAGCAATATTGTGTCAAGGATCGGAAATACCGTTTAAGCCGTTGATCTGTCGAACGAAATAGCGGGCGCGGCGAAATGCGCGAGGCTGTTTGCGATTATTCCGCCGCGACTCGTTCAGCCTCGGCCAGAGTCACAGAAACGAGCTGGCTGACGCCGCGCTCCGCCATGGTCACGCCGAACAGCCGATGCATGCGCGACATAGTGAGCGCGTGGTGCGTGATCACAAGGAAGCGCGTGTCGGCGAGCTTGGTCATTTCGTCGAGCAGATTGCAGAAACGCTCGACATTGGCGTCGTCGAGCGGCGCATCCACTTCGTCCAGCACGCAGACCGGTGCAGGGTTCACCAGGAACACCGCAAAGATCAGCGCCATCGCCGTCAACGCCTGCTCGCCACCCGACAGAAGGCCCAGCGATTGCAGCCGCTTGCCCGGCGGACGCGCGAAGATCTCGAGGCCTGCTTCGAGCGGATCTTCCGATTCCGTGAAGGTAAGCCGTGCTTCACCGCCCTGGAACAGTTTGGTGAAGAGTTCCTGGAAGTTGCGGTTCACCTTCTCGAAGGATTCGAGCAGGCGCTCGCGCCCTTCGCGATTGAGGGTCTGGATGCCGCGGCGCAGCCGCTCGATAGCGCCCAGCAGATCGTCGCGGTCGGTGGTGAGGGTGGTGAGGCGCTGCTCCTGTTCTGCCGCTTCCTCTTCGGCGCGCAGATTGACTCCGCCGAGCGCTTCCCGTTCCGCCTTGAGTTTTTCGACGCGCTTTTCTGCCTGATCCAGCGGAGGGAGTTCTTCTCCCTCTTTCAGCTCGGCACGTTCGGCCAATTCGTCCGGCGCGATTTCGAGCTCATCATGAATACGTTGGCGAAGTTCCGTGATGCGGTCGCTTTCGGCAGATAAAGTGGCTTCTGCACGTGCCCGTTCTTCACGCGCGGAGGAAAGCGCGTGATCGGCAGCTTTTGCGATGCGGTCGGCTTCGGCAAGACTTGCTTCGGCTTCCGCGCGCGCATCGGCCGCCTGATTGCGGGCCGTCTCTGCGGTACCGATGGCGTCCAGAAGCGCGTTGCGCTTTTCGGCGATCGCTTCGGGGATGGCTTCGGCTGCCACCAGCGCATTGCCGAGTTCGTCGCGGCGGCGATGAAGCTCTTCGATGTGCTGCGCCGCAGCGGCGCGGCGCGACTGCCAGCGCATGCTGTCCTCGGCAATGGCTGCGATCCGGCGCCGGCGCATATCTTCTTCACGCTTCAGACCGTCGACGGCTGCACGCGCTTCGCTGCTCGCGGCGCGCACCTCGGACGTCTGCTGACGGGCTTCGGTCACGGATTGCGAAAGTGCTACGCCGTCTCCGAGTTCGAGCAGCGCTTCGGCGGCCTGTCTCTCCGAGTCGGACGCGGCATCGCGCGAGGCGGTGAGCCTGCGGATTTCTGATTCCAGTGTCGCCAGCCGCGAAGCGCGTTCCGCGGCGGCGCGCGCCGTGCGGGCCGCATCGTCCTGCGCTTCGATCAGGCCTTTTTCGGTACGGCGGTCTTCCTGTTCGGCAAGCTCCGCGGCCCCGCGCGCATTTTCAGCATCCGTCTTTGCTGCGGAATACACTTCGAACGCTGCCGCACGTTCTTCCTTGGCGCGGATGATGTCGGCTTCCAGCGCGGCCAAGCGATTGCGTTGCGTGAGCCGCGCTGCCGCCTGTGAGGGCGCATCCGCGGAAGCCGAAAATCCATCCCAGCGCCACAGATCGCCACGCGGCGACACCAGACGCTGACCGGCCTGCAGCTGCTTCTGTAACGCCGCGCCCTGATCGGGGAATACGACGCCCGTCATGGTGAGACGGCGGTCGAGGGCATCCGGCGCGAGCACGAAATCCTTGAGCGGCTTTACGCCTTCCGGCAGCGGCGGGGCCGCATCGAACGCACCGAGATCGCGCCAATGATGCGGCGCAGCCTCATCGAGGGGCGCCTGAAGATCGTCGCCCAGGGCCGCTGCAAGTGCGGCTTCGTAGCCTGGCTGCACGGCAACCGCGTCGATCAGCGGTGGCCACAGATCCTGGCCTTCCGGACGCAACACGTCCGCAAGGGCTCTGGCTTCGGCGGAAAGCGTCTGGACTTCGCGTTCGGCGGCTTCCAGCGGGGCGCGGGCCTCGCGTTCCGCGCGTTCCGCGCCATCGAGGACCAAACGCGCTTCCGTCAAGATATGCCGCGCGGACGTCGCCAATGCGCGAGCCTCTTCCGTCGCGTTCTGCGCGAGTTGGACATCGGGCGCATGCATCGCGCCTTCCATGGCTTGCTCAAGACGGGCTTGCGCTTCGCCCAGTTGCGCGCTGCTGGTCTCGACGAGCGCGGATGCAACGTCCCGCGAGCGTTCGTGACTCGCTTTCGCCGCGTTCCATTCCGCGAACTCAGCCGTCAGGCGCTCGAGCGCACGTTCGCATTCGGAAAGCGCGTCGTTGAGTTCGGCAGACCGCGCTTCAGCGGCAATCAATTCTTCGCCGGCACTGGCGGAGGCTGCTTCGATGCCAGCCGTCTCTGCACCGAGAGCTTCGAGCGCTGTCTCAGCATCGCGATCGAGCGCCTGTTCGCGTTCGGTGTCCTGTGCGGTCTGGGCGATGCGTTGGCGCAGACCTTCTGCCGCTTCGCGTGCCCGCGTCTCCTCGGCATCGAGCGCTTCGCGTTCCACGACCAGACGATGAAGAGCGGCGTTACGCTGTGCCTCTGTCTGCCGGAGCGGGGGCAGACAGTTCGCCACTTCCACCTGTGTCGTCGAGGCGCGTGCCGCGTGCTCCGTGCATTCGTTCACCGTTCCCGCGGCGGCCGCCAGCGCTTCTTCGGCGGCTTGTGCGCGAATGGCCGCTGCGGTCCAGCGCAGGTAATGGGCAAGCGCCTCCGCCTTGCGGATATGGCCGGAGAGGTTGCGATAGCGCGATGCCTGCCGCGCCTGCCGCTTCAGGCTCTGAAGCTGCCCCTCGACTTCGCGAATGATGTCTTCGAGACGGCCGAGATTGGTTTCGGCGGCTTTGAGCCGCAGCTCTGCCTCGTGACGGCGCTGATGCAGGCCGGAGATGCCGGCGGCTTCTTCCAGGATAGCGCGGCGCGCCAGCGGCTTCTGGCTGACCAACATGCCGATCTGTCCCTGACGGACGAACGCGGTCGATCCCGCGCCGGACGACGCGTCGGCAAAGAATATCTGCACGTCGCGCTGGCGCACGTCGCGGCCATTGATGCGGTAGACCGAGCCCGCCTCGCGTTCGATGCGGCGCGAGATCTCGATCGTTTCGTACTCGTTGTACGGCGCGTTCGCGCTGCGATCAGAGTTATCCACAAATAACGTGACTTCGGCGACGTTGCGGGCTGGGCGCCCGGCGCTGCCGGCGAAGATTACGTCATCCATCTCGCTGCCGCGCACGGAGGTCGGACGCGTCTCGCCCATCACCCAGCGCAGTGCATCGAACAGGTTCGACTTGCCGCAGCCATTGGGGCCGACGACAGCCGTCAGGCCGGGCTCGACATAGAGCTCGGTCGGTTCGACGAACGATTTGAATCCCGAAAGCCTAAGACGGGTGAATTTCAATGGATGTGCGCCGCCTTACGCCCGGAATACGCCTCACTTCTTGGCCAGAAGGGAGTCGAGAAGCTTCTGCATGTCCGCGTAGGTGCCGACATCACCCGCCGAGTGGATCCCGCCATTGATGATGAAGGTCGGCGTGCCCGAGATGTTGTATTTCGTCTGGCCATCCTGCGCGACCTTGTTGACGTGATCCTGCACCGCCTTGTCGGCAATGCATTTGTCGACCTGCTCGGGACTCAATCCGGCGATTCGGCCCATCTGGACAAGTGCGCCATGGATATCACTCACACCATATTCCCAGTCCCATTGCTTCTGATTGCGGAACATCATTTCGATAAACTGGAAATAATTGTCCTTGGGCAGGCAGGCCGCCATCGCTTCGACGGCGCCGTCGGAGGGATGAAGCGGGAACACGCGGAACACGTAATAAACTTTGCCGGTGTCGATGTAGTTTGTCTTCACGAGCGGAAAGGTTTCCTCGGCGAAATGGGCGCAATGCGGGCAGGTGGGCGCCGCGTATTCGATGATGGTGATCGGCGCCTTGGGCGAACCGAGCGTGTGATCCTCGGCCGCGACGGCATAAGCCGAGGCGCCTGTGGTCTCCGGGATCGCGGCTTGCGACGATGTCCCCGACGGCCAGTAATAATAAGCGAACACCGCGGCCGCGATGATCACAAAGGCAACGACCACGATAATCAGCTGATTCCGCGACACAGGGGCTAGCTCCTCAGAATTGGACCGCCTGCTTGTGGCAGAGGCGCGGATTTCCTTCAATCCTGTGCTTGTTAATGTCCCGCGCGCCGGGCCTGGGCCAGCCGGAGAAGGGCGTCGCGCAGGCCGTCGGGGCCGTCATATTTCCGGGCGGGGTCGGCGGCCGGTACCGGCCCCTTCGCGGGTTTGGGCAGGGGCTGCCGATCGCGTGGAGTCAAAGGTCCCTGGACGAAGCGCAGCCGGCTGATGGCCGCGCGGCCCAGATAGGCGTTGATCCGTTCGCACAGAGCGCGGCTGTCGTGCTGCAGAAACAGGGCTGCACCGGGCTCGGCACGGAGGGTCAGAACGCCGCCCGAGGCGCTTTCGCTGATCTTGATCGGCTGTGCGAGGCGCGCGGTTTCGGATCCCGCGATCTCCTCCCAACGAAGGACCAGTGTAGGGTCACTGAAGCCGGCCCGTGACAGGGCGGTTTGTGCTGCAAGCTCGACGTCCGGGCCAAGCGCTCCCACCCACCCCCGGCGCGGAGGCGGCGCGTCATCAGGCTGTTTGTCTTTGCGGCTTTGCGCCATGGTCCGATTATGCCGCAAACAGCGAAGCAAAGCGAAGGTCCGGCCGCGCGCCTGCTGGCCTGGTACGACAAGCACGCGCGCGTGCTGCCGTGGCGGGCGCCCAAGGGCGAACGCGCCGATCCGTATCGCGTCTGGCTGAGCGAGATCATGCTGCAGCAGACGACGGTGCAGGCGGTCGCAAGTTACTACCGCAAATTCCTGTCGCTCTGGCCGGATGTGAAAGCGTTGGCCAATGCGCCGCTGGACGATGTGCTGACGGCCTGGGCCGGGCTCGGCTACTACGCGCGCGCACGCAACCTGCACAAAGCAGCAAAGGTCGTCGCGCACGAACTGGGCGGCAGGTTTCCGGCGACGTTCGAAGGCTTGCGCGCACTGCCGGGCGTGGGCACCTATACGGCAGGTGCGATTGCGTCGATCGCTTATGACCTTCCGCATGCCGCCATGGATGCGAACGCCGAGCGGGTGATCGCACGACTGTTCGCGGTCACAGAACCGCTGCCAAAAGCGAAAGAGAAAATTCGCGCATTCGGCCAGTCGCTGGTTCCTGAAAAACGCGCCGGCGATTTCGCACAGGCGCTAATGGATCTGGGCTCGGCGATCTGTACGCCGAAGCGGCCCGCTTGCATGAGTTGCCCGCTGTTCGACGAATGCGAGGGACGAAAGCGGGGCGTTCAGGAACAATTACCCGTGAAAGGCGAAAAAGCGCTGCGCCCCCTGAGACGCGGCGCAGCGTTCGTTGCACGCGACCGCACGGGCGCGGTGCTTCTGGTGAAGCGGCCGGAGAACGGTCTGCTCGGCGGCATGATGCAGCCGCCGCTCGGTCCGTGGACGGACGATTTCCCGTCACGGGCGGTGGCGATGAAGCAAGCACCGTTCAAGGCGGAATGGAAGAAGCGCATCGATATCGTGCGTCACGGCTTCACGCACTTCGAACTCGAAATCGAGGTCTATGAAGCGCGTGTCGATAAGCGGCCCGCATTTGAGGGCAGGTGGGTGAAAGACCTTTCCACCGCCGCGCTTCCGACCGTCATGCGCAAGATTGTCGACGTTACTCCGGAACGAGCTTGACGTCGCAATCGTCGAACGTGCCGTCGCCTTTCTCGATGAGGGCGGAAACCTCGCTCTGACGATGCGACCAGTGCACATGCCAGATGTCGCCTTCGAGATGCGCGTCCCAGTGATCGGGATCGGTATCGGGCACGGCCGAGCCGCAGCCATGCATGGTGCGGGCGATGGCGTCTTCCGGTGTCTTCACGAGGTCATTGGGCTTGATGCCGTCCGGCTCCCACATCAGATCGCATGCCGAGAGCGCGAATGCGGCGCATGCCAGCAGGAATATCCGCGCGACAGCCTTCATCAAACGAGGTCGGCGCGGAGGCGCTGGCGCAGATAGTCGATCGGGATGAGTTTGCCGTCGTCCTCGTACTGCCAGAACGTCCAGCCATTGCAGGCGTCCAGGCCCTGCACATGCGCACCGATGCGATGGATCGAGCCAGTCGCGTCGGCGCAGACCAGCGTGCCGTCGGCGCGCACCTTCGCCGTCTGATGTTTCTGATGACCGCGCAGCACTGTGCCCGGAGGCAGCAATCCGCGCTCCACGACCCAGCCGAACGGAATGCGCGGCTCGGCGCGCTTGGACCGCGTGACTTCGATGGTGTCGTCATCGGCGGGCACGATCGCGGCGATGCGCGTGCGCGCGACCTTCACATAGTTGCCGTCGCGCTCGATGCCGATGAACTGGCGGCCGAGCCGCTTGGCCACGGCGCCGGTCGTGCCGGAACCGAAGAAGGGATCGAGCACGACATCACCCGGTTTCGTCGATGACACGATCACACGGTGCAGCAGGCTTTCCGGCTTCTGCGTGGAATGCGCCTTGCCGCCGTCCTCGTCCTTCAGCCTTTCGTTGCCCGAGCAGATCGGCAGCGTCCAGTCGGACCGCATCTGAAGATCGTCGTTCAGCGCCTTCATCGCCTCGTAATTGAACGTATACGCCTGCTTCGCGCTCTTGGCGGCCCAGATCATCGTCTCATGGGCATTGGTGAAGCGCCGCCCGCGGAAGTTCGGCATCGGGTTGGTCTTGCGCCAAACCACGTCGTTCAGGATCCAGAAGCCTAGGTCCTGCAGGATCGCGCCGACGCGGAAGATGTTGTGATAGGAGCCGATCACCCATAGCGCGCCGCTGTCCTTGAGGACATGCCGGGCGGCGGCGAGCCATTCGCGGGTGAAATGGTCGTAATCGGAGAAACTGCTGAACTGGTCCCAGGAATCGTCCACCGCATCGACCTTGGAATTGTCCGGGCGGCGGAGTTCGTTCTTGAGCTGGAGGTTGTAGGGCGGGTCGGCAAAGACCAGATCGGCGCACCCCTCGGGCAAGTCCCGCATCGCCTGGATGCAGTCGCCTTCGATCACGACATTCGTTTTGAGATCGCCCATGTCCCGCCCGCTTTATCCACACTCGGGCGGACAGTGATTCGGCGGAGTCCACAGGTCAAGAGTCTTGAAGAGTCAAAGCGTTACGCTTGAGTCCTCAACTTGTCCACCATACAAGATGTTGTGGACGGGGGCGAAACTGCGGCGGTGATGGCGCGTCGGGCCGTGACGGTTCAGCGCGATCAGGTGCTCTTCGGTGCCGTAGCCCTTGTTCGTCACCCAGCCGTAATGCGGGTGCTCGTCGTGCAGCGCCGCCATCATGCGGTCGCGCGTGACCTTGGCGATGATCGAGGCCGCCGCGATCGAGACCGAACGTGCGTCGCCATCGACCAACGTGTCGCACGGGCAGGGGAGGGCCGGGGCATCGTTGCCGTCGACCAGCGCAAACGCCGCCGCGACGGAAAGCGCGCGCACCGCTCGTGCCATGGCGAGATGGGTCGCCTGGCGGATGTTGATGAGGTCGATTTCGTCGACACAGGCCTCGCCGACGCCAACCGCGACAGCCCTGGCCATGATCTGCGGGAAAAGCTCCTCGCGCGCTTCCGCCGTAAGCTGCTTGGAATCGTTGAGCCCTTTGGGCGTGCGCTTGCGGTCGAGAATGACGGCGGCCGCAATCACGGGACCCGCGAGAGGACCGCGCCCTGCCTCATCCACGCCGGCAACCGGGCCGGGATTGGCCTTCAGATAACGCGACTCGTAGATGTAGTGCGGCATGACTTCGACAGTAGCAGAACGATTCGCGGCAAAAGACCAGTGCCGCGATTTATGCACACCTCACGATGGCGCGAACCAGAGCGGGATGTCGTAGTCGATGGTGAGTTCCTCGCCGGGCACGATGTCGCGGAGCGCATGCACGCTCATTTCGTTCTCGGCATAGTGCCGCTCGAGGCGGACATTCGATGGCTTGGCGTGATTGTAAAGGCCGAGATAGCCCAGCCCGATCGCGCATTCCTTGCCCGTATCGAAACCGGGGACATCCTCGCCCCACGCAAACGCGTAATCGCTCAAGCCCGGGCATTCGGAATCGGCCGCGGCGAGGGGAAGTACAGGGGAGCGTTCCACCATTTCGCCCGCGGTGATGGCTTTGGTCGCGACGACGCCGCGGCCTCTTCCCGGAATGTTTCGATACGCGATCTTTTCCACGACACCCACCCGCATGCGGCTCGCGGGATTATTCCCGCAGGCGCTGATCGAGCATGAAAGTGAGGATCAGGACGGCAAGCGCAAGTGAAATCGCTCCCGAGTTGGCAATGACCGGCGTCACGCGCACGATGGCATGGGTGAACTCTTCGAGCGGCAGGAACGGCACGAGTGCGCAAAGCGCAAGTATGGGGACCAGCATGGTGAGCCACGCGCGCCGCTCCTGGGTCTGGATAACGCGCGCCGTGACACGGGATGAAAAGCCGCTATCCGCCACATCGTCGAGCGGAGCGGCCAGCGCTGCGTCCAGATTTCCATCGTCCATCATGGTTCAAGCAGCGCTTTCAGTTTCTCGCGACCGCGCAGGACGTGAGATTTTACCGTGCCCAGCGGCAGGTCCAAAATCTCCGCGGCCTCGCCGTGCGAGTGGCCGAATGCATAACAGAGTGTGAGCGCGGCGCGTTCCGGCGGGGCGAGCTGCGCCATCGCCTTTTCCAGATCGAGCCGCACCAGACTCGCCGAACTCGTATCCACGGACGCAGTTTCGTCCGGTGCTTCCAGCGGCTCTTCCTTGCGTTTGCGCCGTTCCATCAGAAAGCGCGACCAGGCGATGCCGCACAGCCACGCGCCGAACGATCCCTCCCCGCGAAACTGCTCGAGCTTGCGATGCGCTTCCAGAAAGGTCTCCTGCGCCAAATCGTCCGCGAGTGCCGTGTCTGCGCGCGTCAGCCGTCTTAAGAATCCGCGCACCTTCGACTGATGCTGCCGCACCAGCGCGCCGAACGCCGCCGCGTCGCCCGTGCGGGCGCGCTGCACGAGAATCGCATCGGTGCTCATGCGGGGAGGTCATTGCATCTCACTTGTCGCGTGGCCTGTCGAAGATTGCGCCGAGAAACCGCGCCAACCCGACCATGAATGGGAAAATGCCGATCACCGGCAGCCAGTGGGGCATATGCCCTTCATTGTCGAAGACATCGCCGCCGCCGCTCATGGCCCAGAAGAACACCGCCAGCGCCACGCCAATGCACATCAGGAAGATGCCCGACTGCACCGGGCTTCCGTAATAGGAATGGCGATAGCTGCGGGTGTTGGTGAGCAGCTCAGGCGGGATCGGTTGGCCCTTCTCGGCGAGCGTTTCCACCATGCGGTGACGGCTCGCCTGTGTGCGATAGGAGAAGAAATTGGCCGCGAAGACGATGAGCACGATCGCGCCCCAGAAGATCAGCGTCGAATCGAGACCGTGAAAAACCAACATGGATCAATCCCTCCCAAATCCAGCCCACCACGGGCGCGACCGTTCCGGAAGGTCGATCTGGATGCACTGCCCGTCGAAACAATAGTACCGGACCGTGCTCGCCGCGAGGACCAGGGCGCCCCACAGCCAGATCGCCAGATCGATCTCCAGAATTGCCGACATTGCCGCTCCTTCAGGCCGGAATTGGGCCTTTCCGCTTGGTGGATGCCGCGGCGAGGGCCTTTGGATGCAGGCAACCGACAAAAATTCGGCATGGCACCGTCGCAAGGCTCCCACCCGCCGCGCAACTTAATTGCGGAATTGAACCGCAATTTTTGAAGCTCACTCCGCTGCGAACAGGGAAAGCTGATCGCCTTTCTGGGCAGGCTTCCGGAATTGGGAGATGTCCAGGGGCCGCGACGGCTTGTTGAGGTCCAAGCGCCTGATAGCGATCTGAAAACGCTTGGCGATCATCTCCGCATAGGGCCCGGTGCCGCGCATCCGCGTGTGCCATTGGCTGTCGTAGTCCTTGCCGCCGCGCATCTGCCGGACGAGCGACATCACATGCTTGGCGCGGTCGGGGACATTGGCCTCCAGCCACTCGCGGAACAGATCCTTGATCTCCAGCGGCAGGCGCAGAAGCACGTAGCCGGCGCTGCGCGCGCCCATGTCCTTGGCGGCGCTCAGCACCGCTTCCATCTCGCCGTCGTTCAGCGCAGGGATCGCGGGCGCGAACATCACCGCGGCCGGAACGCCCGCATCGCTGAGGCCCTTGATCGCCTGCAGCCGCCTGGTTGGCGTGCCGGCGCGCGGCTCCATCATGCGCGCGAGCTTGCGGTCGAGCGTGGTCACCGAGAGCGCAACTTTGGCCAGTCCCATCTCCGCCATCTCCGACAGGATATCGAGATCGCGCAGAACCAGCGGCGATTTCGTCACGATGCCAACGGGGTGACGAAACTCGCGCAGCACTTCGAGAATGGAGCGTGTAATGCGCATCTTCTTTTCGATCGGCTGGTAGGGATCGGTGTTCGTCCCCATCGCCATCGTTCTCACGACATAGCCTGGCGCCGAAAGCTCTTTGCGCAAAAGCCCGGCCGCATCCGGCTTGGCGAACAGGCGGGTCTCGAAGTCGATGCCGGGCGACATCCCGAGATAGGCATGCGTCGGCCGCGCAAAGCAATAGATGCAGCCGTGCTCGCAGCCACGATAAGGATTGATCGAACGGTCGAAGGAGATGTCCGGCGATTTGTTGCGCGCGATGATCGTGCGCGTCGAATCAATGATGACCTCGGTGCGGAGTTGCGGCGGCGAAAGATCGTCATCCCGCCAGCCATCGTCCCAGCCGTCATCGACCAGCACCCGCGTCTGGCGCTCATAGCGCCCCACGTTGTTGGAAAGCGCACCTCGACCGCGGGCCAATTCGGGATCGACTGTTCGTTCTAGGATAACCGTCATAAATAGGAATATGGGACGGAAATAAGAACAAATCAAGTACAGATGATATAGCGGCGATTATGCTAGACTCGACACAAGCCGCACGAGCGAAGCTGGCGAAGGCATAGGCTAGGCCGAAATGAATTGGAGCAACGGGCTAATTGGTTTTTGCGCCGTGCTGGCCGTAATCCCAACACCCAGCTTTGGGCAAAGGAGTAAGGACGATACTGCCTGCTCCGAGAGCTCTCTGAAAGGGCACTATCCGGCCCATGGCGTAGGTACTGCCACCATGATGGAGAATGGGACAATCTGTGTCGTATACAAACCCTTCATTGACCCAGAGGGCGACGGCGGAAAGCCAGAGCCTATGCTTGTCGTCTATGCGCCGAGTCGCCCTAATTATTCCGCCGCACTGAGGGAAATAGGCGCCCTAACGCCGGGCGAAACCAAGGTCATTCGGCGCTATCTAAAGCATTAGGTTGCTGAGCGCTTTCCAACGCGGCGCGATGCGAATAGCGGAAGTCGAACTCAGCAAGGTAGGCTGCAAGTGCTGTTCGCCACAGCGCTGATATGCCGATCACGCCGCGCATGAAAACGGAGAACACGCCGCGATCGCGAAGAAAAGCAGGACTTATTGAAATCAGTCCGTCAGTCCGAAGACGTCGACCTTCTTGTAGGAGCCAACATAGACGCGGCCGTTGGCGACGAGAGGGGTGATGAAGGCGTCGTAACCGTTCGACCACAGATGGGCATCGCCCGCGAACAGCGGCGCGCCGAGGTTGACCGCATCATAGGCTTCGAGGATCTCCGGCATCTCGCGCCGGACCAGCCAGACCACGCCGGTGCCTGGCGTGCTTCCATTCGAAGACACGACCGGGAACGAGCCCCCGCCGCCGGCTGTCGTGGTGCCATCGGCGACATCCGTCAGTGAGGGATGTCTCGCGGTCGAAACGCTGAACGCATGAATGACATCGCTCGCGGCTTGATAGTAGAGGAGGCCGCCGTTCGGTCCCATGTAATAGGCGGGCCCGCATGCACACCAGCTCGTCCCGACGGTGTACTGCTGAAGCGGCGTTTTCCCTGCTTTCTCAAGACCGCCGAGATTGCTGGCGTTCAGGAGATAGAGGATATGCGCTTTGCCCATCGCCACGGCGAGAGGTGGGGCGAGTTGACCCGCCACTGGCGGAATCAGCATGACAGCGCCCGAGCCAAAATCGCGGTCGGCGTCATTGAGCGCCTGGAAGTTCGCAGGTGTGAATGTGCTGTTCTTCTTGAGGATGCTGCTGAGCGACAGCACACTCTCACCGTAGCCTTTTGCTGTGTTGACGGCACTGTAATACCCATTGCCGGTTACGGCGAAGATGTTGCCGTTTGCATCGATCGGGGGCGCAAATCCGGCCATCCAGATGCTCGCGAGTTGAAGGTCCGCTTGAGTGGAAACGGTCGCAAACCGGCTTAACAGGCGAAGTGTCGATGCGTCATAGCGCAGAACCCAACCGGTGATGCTTCCTGGGTTGTTATCGCAATGCGAAGCGACGCCCATGTAAACGGACCCGTTTGCGTAGGCGAGACCTGCGCGAATCCACTGGCTTTGCGGATCGAAATGGACTTGGCCGCCCGATTGAAGGTTGGCGCGGGGCGCGATCTCCATCGGCCTCACGACACTGGCGCCCGTTGCGAGGTTCAGCGCGTAAAGTTTTGTGTGGAAGGACATGCTCGCGGGTTCGGTCGCCGAAACGAGATAGATCGTGGCGACATTACCGTTGCGAACGATCACGGGCGTTCCGGAAATTCCGTATACAGGCTGAACGTCGGTGCAATTGACATCGATATAGGACTGCGGCGTCCCGAGATTGACATGCCACAGAATGGCGTAGGTCTGCGCGTCGAACGCGTAGACGGAATTGTTCTCGGTCGCGACGACAAGGATGTTGTGGACCGTGCTGTCCGGCATCGTGAAGTTGGAGACCATCAACGGCTCCGCCATCACGTCACCATCGACATCGAGAGACGCGATCTGTCCGAAGCTTGCCGATCCCACCGTTGCAGGCGTCAGGTCGGTCTCGCTCTGGTTCCAGCCCGTGCGGAAATTGTCGTTGTGGTAGTTCAGAACGTCGACCGGCGTGCCGGAATATAGGCGGTGAAGGCCCAGCGCCGCTTTCGGATGCATCCCTTTGCGTGTTAGTACAGCGGGCGGTGCCGGCTTGTTGAAGCCGTTGAGATGATGTCCCAACGGTCCCCGTTCGCCGTTTCGCGCGGTGCTGTCCGGGGGCAGCGGATAGTGAAGGCGCGCGGCAATGGCATCGGTCTGGACGATGCCTGCAAACGCCAAGACACACGCCAGCAGTAAGAATCTACGCGCCCGCATCGAGAACTCCGATAGAATCCCAATTTGCCGCCCAGACCATAGTTCCCGGGCGGCAAATGGCAAATCCGAACCCTCGGGGACGTTAATCCGTCAGGCCAAATACCGTTACGGTCTTGTAAGCCGGGACATAGACCCGGCCATTGGCGACTAGGGGCGAGAGATAGGAACGGCTGCCGTTCGACCAGCTTCCAGCCGTTGCCTTGAACAAGGGATCGCCCATGTTCACCGCGTCATAGGCCGCCAGATATTCGGTCGGGCTGCCGCGCTCCACCGCCCACACGACCGCCGTCCCGGCTGTCGTTCCGTTCGAGGAAATCACCGGGAACGAGCCGCCGAAGCCGGCGCCGTCGGTGCTGGCCGCAACTTGCGTGAGTTGCGGCGTATTGCCGGTCGCCACGCTATAGGCCCGGAGGAGATCGCCACTGCCCTGGTAATAGAGGATGCCGCCGCTCGGTCCGCCGTAATAGGCCGGACCGCACCAGCACCCGCCCGTCGAGATTTTCTGCAGCGCCTGATAGCCGTTGCTGCCCTCAAGCCCGTTCAAGTGACTCGAGTCCAGAAGGTACGCTGTGCCCGCTTTGCCAGATCCGATGATCATGGGCGGTGCGGTCTGTCCCTCGACAACCGGAATGAGCATGGCGCCGCCGGAACCGAAGTCGGTATCGCCGTTGTTCAAAGACTGCCAGTTGCTCGGCGTGAAGGTCGTGACCGTCGTTTTGTTCAGATCGGGCGATAATCCGATGATGCTTTCGCCGTAGCCCTTCTTTCCTTTGGCGAGGCTGTAATTGCCGTTGCCGGTGATCGCATAGACGTTGCCCGTCGGATCGATCGCGACCGAGTAGCCGGCCATCCACACGCTCGAAAGCTGATAGCCCGCCTTCGCCTCGATGGTGTTGAAACTGGCGGTGGGTTGAAGCGTCGCTGCGTCGTAGCGCAGCACCCAGCCCGAAATGTTGCCGGCGTTGTTATCACAATGCGATCCCATGCCCATGTAGATCGAGCCATTGTTGTAGGCGAGGGCCGAGCGGCCCCATTGGGCCTGCGGATCGAAGTGAAGCTTCGGGCCGCCCTTGATATTGGATTTCGGCGCGATCTCGCGCGCCGGCATGATGTCCGTGCCGGTTCCAAGATCCAGCGCATGCAGCTTGGTGTGGAAAGAGAACGAGGCGGGTTCGGTAGCGGCAACAACATAGATCGTCGCAGCGTTCGCACCGGTACGCACGATCACCGGCGTGCTCGAAATTCCGTACTCGGGAAGGATATCATTGCAGCCTACATCTCCGGACGCTTGCGGCGTACCCAGATTGCGCTGCCAGAGAATGGTGTAGGTCTGCGCGTCATAGGCGTAGACGGTGTTGTGACCCGTCGCCACAAGCAGGATGTTGTGAACGGAGTTGTCCGGCATCGTGAAGTTGGAAACCATCAGCGGCTGCGCCAGCACATTGCCGTCGACATTCAGTGTCGTGAGCTTGCCGAAACTCGCCGAGCCAACAGCGGACGGCGTCAAATCGGTTTCGCTCGGGTTCCAGCCGGTTGGATAATTGTCATTGTGATAACGCAGTACATCGGTGGGCGTACCGGCGTAGCGGCGTGTCAGGCCCTTGGCGGCATGCGGATGCAATCCTTTCTCTGCCTGCTGTGGCGCTAGCCCCTGGTCGGGGAGACTGGTGACGGAAGATTTATGGGGTACACCGTTGCGCGCCGTACTATCAGGCGGCAGCGGATAATGAAGCGGCGCGGCCGCCGCGATCTGCAATGTGAACGCTGCTGCTAGAGCAGACGCCAAGAAGACTGCACGACGCATCACTCGATTCTCCGCTTTTTGGATGACAGACACGTTAGAGTCGTCCACGGGGCAGCGAAAGTACTTATTTCCGGGCATTGTCGCGGTTAATCCGACCGCTAGCCGTGCCCACGCGATATCCATACAGAATATTTCGCGAACGACCCTCGCACGGGTTCCAATGAACTTGTAGCGTCAGATCAGGGACGCTCATCCAATTTCTGGAAGGTTTTGTGACACTCGGACCAGCCATTCGTATCGGGTCGCTCGTGCTGCTATCGGTGGTGGCAGCCGCCGCCGCCGCCGCCGATCAGGCGCCGGAGACGGTCGTCATTACCGCGAGCCCGCCCGACCCGGTGGGCAACGACGCCTTTTCCGTCGTCCATGTTACCCCCGCGCAGCTGCGGATATCGCATCAGATCGACGATGCGCTGAAGGAGATCCCGGGCCTCTCGTTGTTCCGGCGCGACAGCTCGCTTTCGGCCAATCCGACGACGCAGGGCATCACCCTCAGATCGATAGCGCCCTCCGGTGCGGGCAGGGCGCTCGTCACGCTCGATGGCGTTCCGCAGAACGATCCCTTCGGCAACTGGGTGATCTGGAGTTCGCTTCCCGCCGAGGACATGGGCGGTGCTGAGGTCGTGCGCGGCGCCGGCGCGGGCCCCTATGGTGCGGGCGCGCTCACCGGCGTCATCGCGCTCGATGAGGCGACGGGAAACGGATTTGTCGCTGCCGATCTTTCCGGCGGCGCGCGCGGTCAGCGCCGTATTGCGGCCTCCGGAGGCACCGACGTCGACCGGTTTGAAGTCTTTGCAAGCGCATCGGCCGAAGCGTCGAATGGATGGATTCCGGTGGCACCCGAGCAGCGCGGCGCGGCCGACGATTACGTCACGATGGATGCCAAGAACGCGTCCATCCGTGTACAGACTTATGCGATGGCGGACACGCTGATCTCCGCGCGCTACAGCGCCTATCAGGAGACACGCAATTCCGGCATCGTGGGTTCGACCTCCGCCGCCGATGGCCAAACCGCAAGTCTCACTGTCGCGCACCCCGACAGCGCGAACGACCTCGGCTGGCGTATGCAGATTTGGATGCGCGACGTCGGCTTCAGCAACGTGACCTATGCAGCGGGTGCCAACCGCGCGACATCGACACCCGCCAACAACCAGTACGCAACGCCCGCGACCGGCTTTGGCGGCAACGCGGCGCTCAGGGGACAGGCATCCTGGTTCAACTGGGAGATCGGCACGGATGTGCGGTCTTCGGAAGGCGAGTCCCGGGAGCAGTTCTCCTTCGTCAACGGCGCCTTCACGTCTGGGCGGCACGCAGGCGGCGACAGTTTCGTGGGTGGTGTCTATGTGGAAGGCGCACATCGCGCCGATGGCTGGCTGATCACGGCTGGGCTGCGCGCCGATTACTGGCAGACCTCCAACGGCCACGTGATCCAGAACTCGTTGGCAACAGGTTTCATCACGGTCGACGATCATTTCAAATCAAAAGGTGGCACGCTGCCGACGGGACGCCTCGGTGTGCGCCGCGATCTCGACGACGGGTTCTATCTGCGCAGCGCGGCCTATGAAGGTTTCCGCGCGCCGTCGCTGAACGAACTCTATCGCCCATTCCGCCTCGGCACCACCAACACGCTCGGCAATCCCGACCTCACGCCTGAGCAACTCTACGGCGCAGAACTCGGCGGCGGCTGGGAGGATGATCGCGCTTCGCTCGACGGCGACGTCTTCGTCAACCAGCTTCACCGCGCGGTGACGAACGTGACGCTGCAGAAATGCCCGACGAATTTCCCGTGCGTCCAGCTTCCCGGCATCACGCTTGTGCAACGCCAGAACGTCGGCGACATCGATGCCTGGGGATTTGAAGGCGAGGGGCGTTACAGGATCCTCGACGGTTTCGTCGCGAACGCCGCGTTCGACTATGTCGACGCCCATGTCGAAGGCGGTGCGCAGGCGCCGCAACTCACCGGCAACCGGCCGGCCCAGGCGCCGCGCTGGACGATCACCGGCGGCTTCGAGGCAAAGCCGTTCGACCGGCTCAGCGTCAATGCCAATCTTCGCTACGAAGGGCTGCGCTATGCCGACGACCTCAACAAATACCGTCTCGGCGCGGCCGTGACGCTCGATGCGCGTGTGTCCTACGCAATCACAGAGCAATTGTCGGCCTATTTCTATGGCGACAATCTTTTCGACGCCCGCGTCGCTTCGACGGCGAGTTTTGGCCAGACCAGCACGGGAACCGGCGCCGTGGTGAGTTACTCCGAACCGCTGATCATCGGCGGCGGCGTTTCCTGGGCGCAGTGATTATTCAAGCGTTCCATCGAGGAAGTCGAACACCGCAGCCTTGAACAGCGCGTGGGGAATTGCGGAGAAGTGATCGCAGCCGGGGAGGGTGACGGCACGCCCATTGGGCATAGCGCGCGCAAGTTCTTCCGGATCGCCTGCAAGCTGGTCGCGTGCGCCCGCCACCACCAGCACCGGCATGGATAGTGCCGACAGCATACTGCGCTCGAACGGAGCATCCTGCGCGCGCGACAAGGCCGCGAGCGCCATGCGGTCTTCGCCTTGCTCGTCGGCAAAACCGCGGAAGCTGCGAAACAACGGGTTCTCGATCGAGTCCGGATCTGGGGTCTCCATGGCCTCAGCCATCGCATCGGTCCGCAGATGGGTTTCGAATTGCCTGCCGCCGATCCCTCCCAATATGAGGAGCGGAAAACGCTCGGGCGCCATGATCGCAGCCGCCAGCGAGAGCCGCGCACCCATCGAATAGCCCATGAGATCGGCGCGAGGGACGTCGAGATGGTCGAGGAGGGCGATGATGTCCCGCGCCATGGCGGCGCGGGTATAGGCCGCCGGGTTGTGTGGTTTGGCGCTCTCCCCATGCCCCCGGCAGTCCAGCGCCACACAGCGGATGCGCTTTCGTTCGAAAGCCCCGTACCAGCCGAGCCTCTGCCAGTTTTCCTTGCGGTTGGAGGCAAACCCATGAACCAGAACCACCGGCCGCCCTTCGCGCGGTCCGATATCGTCATAGGCAAGCGTCAGTTCCTCAGAGATGAATTCCGGCACATACAGCTCCCCAATGGCGAACGCGCATCCTTCAACGATTTATTATCGAGATCAAAGGCTTAATTCGCCGCGGCCGCGGTGCAAAACAATTCCCGTGGCGGCATGGATGTTGGTTGGACCCATCGCCATATTAGATCGTTAGAAGGTATCCGCCTTAAGTGGCCGAAAGGATTTCGCGATGATCTCATTCCTGCGTTGGGGCCAGTCGATCGTGGCTGGCACCTTGAATGCGATAGCGCGCTTTGTCCTTCTCCTCATCCTGATCTTCCTGGGCCTCTTCCTCATCGGACTCATCGAGGGCGATGGCTTGCCGTCTAACATGGTACTTGCGCTCGACCTCCGTCACCCGATCGCGGATTCGGCCTCGGTGACGATCTTCGGCAAGCGCCCGGTCACGGTCATGGACATCGTGCTCGGTCTCGACGCCGCGGAGCGCGACAATCGGGTCAAAGGTGTGATCCTTCGCGTCGGCGACGCAAACCTCCCCATCGCGCAGGCGGAGGAGATCGGTACCGCGCTCAAGAAGTTCCGCAAATCGGGCAAGTTCGTCATCGCGCACAGTATGGGCTTTGAGTCAGCAGGCCTCGGCGACTACCTGACGGCGGCGGCGGCGGACCAGATCTGGATGCAGCCGAAATCGGATTTCGGTGCGGCAGGCGAGGGCGGGGGAGAAATCTTTCTGCGCGGATTGTTCGACAAAATCCAAGCCGAGCCGCAGATCGCCAAGCGCGCCGACTATAAGAGCGCTGCCGACATGTACATGGAAAAGGGCATGACCGCGCCCGACCGCGAGCAGGTCACCGCACTTCTCCAATCCTGGTACAACACCGCGACGTCCACCGCAGCAGCTGACCGCAAACTGAATTCCAAAGAACTCGCGGTTGTCTTCGAAGCCAGCCCGCAGATGTCGGAAGACGTAAAGAAAACAGGCCTCATCGACCGGCTCGGTTACGACGACGATGCCTGGGGTGCGGCGTATGGCCGGGCCGGCAAGGATGCGAAGCAGGTGTCGATGGGCGACTTCGTCCGTGCCAAGGACGGTTTCTCCGAATTTGGCGACGGACCGCGCATCGCGCTTGTTCAGGCCGCCGGCGAGATCGTCGAAGGCACGACGGGCGGCAGCGGACTCTTCGGCGGCGACAATGTCATCGCCGGCGATGACGCCGCGAAGGCCATTCGCGACGCCGCCAACGACAAATCGGTCAAGGCGATCCTGTTACGCGTCGACTCGCCTGGCGGCTCGGTCTCTGCCTCCGATCAGATTCTCGATGCGGTGAAGAAAGCGCAGGCCAAAGGCATTCCGGTGGTCGTGAGCATGGGCTCGGTCGCTGCGTCCGGCGGTTATTACATCTCGACCTCGGCCAACAAGATCGTGGCGGAACCCGGAACGATCACAGGTTCGATCGGTGTGCTCACCGGCAAGGTTTCGATCGGCAAATCGCTGGGCCTGATCGGCGTGGGTGCGGAGAATGTGGGCGTCGGCAAGAATGCGCTGATGGATTCCGGCCTCACGCCCTATACGCCCGACCAGTGGGCGGCGCTGAACCGCGAGGCCGACACGATCTACGCCGACTTCAAGCAGAAGGTAGCTAAAGGCCGCAAACTTTCGCTAGACCGCGTGCAGGAGATCGCGCGCGGGCGGGTGTGGAGCGGCGCCGATGCCTGCTCGCGCGGGCTGGTCGATCAACTGGGCGGCTTCTGGACGGCTGCGGACGCGACTAAGAAACTCGCGAACATTCCGGCCGGCGAGAACGTGGTCTTCAAGCGCTTCCCGCGGGAGAAGTCGTTCTTCCAGGCCATCAATGAGGCCTTCAGCGAGAACTCGGCGACGGCGCGCGCGATGCAGGGGTGGGTCACGATCATGAACACGCCCGCGGTTCAGGCCGTGGTGACGACCGCTGGGGCCTTGCCGCACGGCGGTGTGGAGTTGCGGGCGACCAACCTGCCACATTAGCGGCATGGCGGATCTGCTCGCGGAGCTTGGGGCCAGCCCGGAACTCTATCCGTTTGCGTTCGATCCCGGACGCGACGCGATGTTCTTCATCCGCATGGCGGCGGCGGACTACCAGCGCGCGAGCTTTCTCGATGAGCGGCTGCTGACGCCCACGACCCGCGGACAATGGGTCCCGGTTGCAGATGTCGCGCGCGCGATGGCGGCACGGGCCGGATCCCGGCCGCTACATTTCATCTTTCACAGCGGCCATGTGGGGTCGACACTCCTGAGCCGGTTGCTCGATGAGACGGGGAAGGTGCTTTCCCTGCGCGAGCCGCTGGCGTTGCGGACAATCGCGGAGGCTTACGACGCCGGACGGTCAGGCCTCGACGAACGCCTGGAGATTCTCCTCAGGTTGTGGGAACGAAGCTTCGGCGATACCGAGGCCGTTATTCTCAAGGCGACCAGCACAGCCGAGCGCCTGGGCTCAAAACTCCTGGCGCTGCGCGCGAATTCCAAAGCGGTGACACTTAACGTCACGGCCGAATCCTATCTCGCCACGATGCTCGCGGCGGAAAACTCCGCCGGCGATCTGAATGCGCATGGACCGGAACGCTTTCATCGTCTGGGCGGGCTTTTGACCGCGGCGCCGCCGCGCCCCACCAACCTGAGTGAGCTGGCCGCGATGAGCTGGCTGGTCGAACGGCTCACCCAGGACGACCTTCAACGTGCATTTGGAGAACGGACTCTTCCGCTGGATTTCGATGCCTTGCTGCAGGATACCGGGATGGTTCTGGCGAAGATCCTGGCGCACCTGAAAATCTCCGCCACGCCGGAAGAGGCCGCCATGATCGCGTCCAGCCCGGTCCTCGCGCGCTACTCGAAGGCGCCCGAACATGCCTATTCGGCGAAGCTGCGCGCCGATCGCCTTGAGGAGGCCAGACGCCTCTATGGTGCCGAGATTCGCGCTGCGCTCATCTGGCTTGAGCAGATCGGACAGCAGCACGCGCGCGTGGCTGCGATTTTGTGACGCATTTTTGCATCGCGGAGGAACTGCACCTGCCCCGCCGAGTGTCACGCGACCGGAAGGCCTAAAATCACATTCTATCAATGCCTTAATGGGAAACGTTAATCTCGTTTCGAATTCCCCACGTTTGAGTTCCAAAGCGGAACACGGATGCTTTCGATACTTTCCACCGCCAACATGCCCTTGAAACGAACGCACCACGCGAGATGTGATTAGACGGGTCCTTCAAAATGCGCTGACGCTAAAGTAACATAGTGAGATTCAGCGGCAGACCATCACGGGTGGGGCCCTCTACGTTCTTTAAGGAGTCACGAAGTGCGCAAACTTGCTCTTTTGCTTGTCTCGACTGCCGGCTTGATCGTCATGGGTTCCAGCGCGATGGCCGAAGATCCCGCGCAGCCCGCTCCGGCTGCTACTGCTGCTCCGGCGGCCGCTCCCGCTCCGGCGGCGGCGCCGTCTGAGGATGGCAACAAGCTCGTCTGCCGCAACATGGCGGCCGCAACGGGTACGCGTCTCGGCGCGCGCCGTGAATGCAAGACCCAGAGGGAATGGGACGATGCTCGTCTGCAGACGCAGAAGGAGATTGGCCAGATGCAGTCCCAGGGCAACCTCGGCCCGCGCGGCAATTAACACGGCTTGATTTCGTCGTAGTCACGGGTGCGTTTGCGCGTTGACGCAAGCGCGCCTTGGACTAACGTGCCGTCGTTCCATTGGGGGGATGGATCGGCTTCGATGGCGGTTGGGTCTAGTACCGATCAAAACACACACGTGACGGCGCTGGTACAGACGGCGCTTGCGTCTATGCGCGAACGCCGTCTCGAGGATGCCGAGCGGGCGTGGAACAGCGTCCTCGCGATTGCGCCGGATCACGCGCCGGCCTTGTTTCACCTGGGCCAGCACCATCTGCTGCGCAAGGATCTCGCGACTGCGACCCAGCTGCTCGACAAAGCCCTTCGCGCCGATCCGAACAATCCCGCCATTCCGCTCAATCTCGCCTTCGTCAAGCGCGCGGTCGGCGACAATGCCAGCGAAATGGCGTGGCTGACCCGCGCACTGTCCATCGATCCATATTTCTTCCCCGCGCTCTTGGCCAAAGGGATGCTGCAGGAGCGGATGGGCCAAATCCGCCAGGCCGCACGAACGTTCAAGGACGTGCTGACGATCGCGCCGCCCGACAGCCAGCTCGCCGGCGAAATACAGCAGTCGATCAGGCATGCGCGCGAGGCGGTGGAACGCAATTCTGCTGCGCTCGACGGATTCCTGCGCACGCGCCTTGACGGCCTCAACAAAAATCACGCGGGCGAGAACCTGTCGCGGTTCGAGGAATGCCGCGACATCGCACTGGGCAAAACCAAGCCCTACACCCAGCAGCCGAACATGCTTCTCGTGCCGCGGCTGCCTGCGATCCCGTTCTACGACCGTGTCCAATTCCCTTGGCTGAAGACGTTGGAGGATGCAACCGGGATCGTGCGCGATGAGTTTCTCAAGGCCGCGAAGGAAGATGGTGGGAATTTCGAACCGTACGTCTCACACCCCGAGGGCGCGCCGCTCGCGCAGTGGGCGGAACTCAACCGCTCCATGCGCTGGAACGTGCTTTATCTGTGGCGGGACAGCTTGAAGCGGGAAGAGCAGTGCCGGCGCTGTCCGCAGACCACCGCGCTTTTTGAATCGATCCCGATGCTCGATGCGCCCAATTTCGGGCCCACGGTGCTGTTTTCCGTTCTGGAGCCGCACACGCATATCCCGCCGCATTCCGGCGACACCAACGCGCGGCTCATCATCCACTTTCCCCTCATCGTGCCCAAAGGGTGCCGGTTCCGGGTCGGCAATGAGGTCCGCGAATGGCGCGTCGGAGAGGCATGGGTGTTCGACGACACGATCGAGCACGAAGCGTGGAACGACAGCGACGAGCCGCGCGTGATCGTCATGATCGATATCTGGAACCCGCTGCTGTCGGCGGCCGAGCGCGAACTCGTGTCCGGTCTGCTCAACGGCATGCGCGACTATTACGATCAGCCGGCCTCGTAGCCGAGCTTCTTCACCCACGGCCTCAGGACAGGAAGGATTGGCTTCAGCTGGCCGGCGTAGTTGCGCCACTGGCCGATGCCTTCGCGGTTGAGTTCGCGGCGGACCTGGGGTGCGCTGCGGGTGTGGATTTCGCGCGTTTTTGCGCGCTCGGAGAAATCCTGCATCTCTGGCCGGCGGTCGATGCCGATGAACCGGCAGAGCTTTTCGAGTTCGCCGTCGAAATCGTCCACCAGCGTCTCGTGGTGCAGCTCGTGCCATGCGAGGCCGAGCACCTCACGGTAGGATTCGCAAAGCTCCATCACCGCCACGTAGAGACGCGCGGCGCGATCGAGTTTCAGAAACTCGAAGGTCGCAGGCGCCATGGCGAAAGAACTGCGGAAGCAGCTCAGCACGACGTCACGCGGATCGCGCCGCATGAACAACACCTTCGCATCCGGGAACAGCTTCGCGACAAGCACGAGCTGCTGCGAGCTGAGCGGCCTGTTGTCGACGAACACCTTGCCCTTCACATCGACGTTGCGCGCCGCGACACGTTGCCAGTAATGCGCGCGGTACGCGGCCAGTTCGTTCGATCCGAGCCCGGCAAGCCGCTTGCGGCCTTCCTCGTTCGACAGAAAATCGCGCAGGGCTTCCTGGAGCAGGGGATGTTCCTGCAGCGCCACGACATCCGGATGCCCTTCGAGCACGTTCTGAACCAGCGTGGTTCCGGAGCGCGGGAAACCGGCCAGGAAGACATGGGCCTTCAGGCCGGCCTCGTTAGGCGCGCCCGGTATGGCACGCCATTGGGACGCCGGCGCGACATCCAGATAATCCTGCAGCCACAATGTGTAGGTGAATGCCGTCTCGCCCTCGGCGATATCGAACCGTGGCGCGAACACATCGAATTTCCAGTCGTTGGCCGTCGTGTAGGCCTCGAAAGCCTCGACGTAGCGCTTTTGCGCGTGACGTATATCGCCGATCAGGCTCATCGCGATCGCGCGTTCGATCGGCCCGGCTTTGGCGTCGGTTGCGAGACCCTGGGCAAGGTGCTCGGCTCGTCCGAGCGAACCGGACGCGAGTGCCATCGTGGCTTGGACCGTGAGGGCCGTGCGCTGGCCAGGCGAGAGCGCGAGCGCGCGCTCGATCAGCGCCTCTGCCGCCTTATCATCGCCCCGGCGCTGCGCCAGCTCGGCCAGCCCGGCCAGAGAAGCCGCATCGTTCGGGTTGAGCTCGATGGCCTTTTCGTAAAGCACACGGCCCGCTGCGATCTCCCCGGCGGCGCATTTGGCGACCGCGAGGTGATGATGGGAAGGTGCGTAATCCGGCTTCAGCGAAATCGCGGCGCTGAAAGCGCCCATGGCACGCTCCGTGTCTCCGACCTTTGCCGCGAGCACGCCGAAAGCATGATGGGCCAGTGGATCGTTCGGCGCCATCATCACGCCGCGCGCCAGATCCTGAAGGGCTTCGGGAATGCGGTCCTGCTGTTCCAGCCAATGCGCCCGGACATGGAGCAGCAATGGATCGACCGTTCCTTCGTCCAGCGCGCGGCGCGCGAGGTCGGTCGCGCGCGCAAGATTGCCGGCGCGCAAGAGGGTCTGCACCTCTTTGGCGACATCAGCAGGCAATTGCTCCGGGGACTGAACGTCGGACATCGAAACTCCGGTTACGCGATTGCTTCGCGGCGATACTTACAGCAGGACTTGCCGCGCGTCACCGCGTACGGACGCGGCGATTGCGCGGCCTGTGTATACCCTTAAAATCGGCTTTTTCGACAGGATAATGCACAGAAATGTCCGGTTCCGGCCCGAACGCAACGAGACCTTTGCCGGCACGAACGGTCACCTACAAGGGTCCCATTACGGATCCCACGCGCTGGACGACATTCCGTCACAGGCCAGGCGATATTTTCATCTGCGCCCCCGCCAAAAGCGGCACGACGTGGCTGCAAGCCATCTGCGCGATGCTGATCTTCAGCACCGCCGAGCTCGACATCGCGCCGGCCAAGATCTCTCCCTGGTTCGACACGAACCTGACACCTTCGGATGCCGTGTCTCGGATGATCGAGGCCCAACAGCACCGTCGCTACCTCAAAACTCATACGCCGCTTGATGGCATCCCGTATTTTGTCGACTGCAACTACATTGCGGTCTACCGCGACCCGCGCGACACGTTCCTGTCCATGATGCGGCTTGCAGCGAGAACACTCGAAGGCCGTGCGGCCGCATCGCAGATCGCCGACCTTCATCAACTCTTCGGCCTCTGGCTCAAGGAACCCTTTTGGCCGGGGCAGGGGGAGCAAATGTCACTCGCAGCGATCGCGCATCATTTCAATCTCTTCTGGAAATACCGTGCGCTTCCCAATATCGCGCTGGTGCATTTTGCCGATCTGAAGCGCGATCCTGTGGGCGCGATCCGGGACATCGCAACCGCTCTCGGCATTGCAGCGGATGACAGGCTCATCGCGCGCATCGCCGAAGCAACTGTCTTTGCGAATATGCGCGACAAGGCGGCGCAATTCGCACCGGGCATCGGCCGCGGCCAGTTCAAATCCGAAAGTGATTTCTTTCGCAGCGGTGAGAATGTGCAGTGGAAGGAATTCGTGACCGCATCCGAACTTGCGGCTTACGTGCAACGCCTGTCTCAGCTCATTCCGCCGGACGCTTCGGCATGGCTCGAAAACGGATCAGGCGTCACGGAGTCCGGATAAACCTGATAGCCGCTCCGTCGTTCCGCGCGCATGGTCCATCACCGAAGTGACGGCGGGTTCGTTCTTGCGCCACTTCTGCGGGTCAGGCTGTGACAGCGTATAGCGCGACGGTTTCTTGCTCTCCTGAATGGCCTTCTGCATGCCGTCGCCAAACGGTACGTCCGCGAATGCGCAAAGGCGCTTCAGACTCGCTTCGAGATCATGCTGCAGGTCTTCGTAACGCACCACGCACCAATCGGCAGCTGGGAGGGCGGAGAGATCGTCGAGGATGATCTCGTTCGCATCGCGCCACTGCCGCACCGCGATCTGCTCGAGACTGGCGCCGATCAGTTCACGCCAACCCGGTATCAGAAGCATCGACCACGGCAGGCCGGTCCAGCCGGGCAAAGCGGGATAGGTGACGAAATTGCCGGAGCGCCAGGCCTCCATGATGGCGCTCACATTGGCCTGCGCTTCGCGGTGGAGAAAGATGAAGCGCGCGTCGGGAAACAGTGCCTTCAGGAAAGGTATGCGCAGCGCGTTCTTGGGTGTCTTCTCGAGAAAGCGGAACGAGGCAGGCTGTGGACTGGCGCGGTTAAGCACGATGCCGCGCACATCGCGCATATCCTTCAGATAGTTGGCGCGCAGTTGCGCGCCTGTTTCCGCGGTCGCATCGGATTCTGTCAGCCTGTTGGAGTCGTAACTGCGCCGGCGCGGATCAAGCGCGGCGATCTGCTCGACGTGGAAGTGACCTTCGCCGCCAAGCGTCCAGAACGCGTCGTTGCGCGCGAGCATGTCGAATAGCCAAGTGCTGCCGGAACGCGGCGCCGAAACGATGAAAACGGGTCTGTCGAATTTGGGGACGGGTAGAACGACGGGAGCACCGGGAGCCTTTGGAGCCGCTGCGCCATAAGCCTGTGGCTTTACCAGCGTGGCGATGGTCGCAGGCAGGGCCTGCATCAGAGGCCGGCCGTTGCTGGCCATCACGATGGTCTGGGGAATGGATTGGGCGGCCTCCATCGCCTGCTGCATCAACTTGACGAATTGCGGCATGCCTTCGGGTGTGGGCCCGACGGCATACCACAGCACACGCCATTCGTTGCGGAGCCAGCCGACGAAGCTCATCAGCCGCGCCATGCCGGCCGGATCGTTTCCGGGGACAGCCGCGGCGTCCGAAACCAGCCGCGAAAATTCCAGTTCGACGTCGCCGGGTGTCATCACCGGGTTGTCGACGAAACTCTCCAGCATCAAGCGTGGCGTCTCGCCTTCGCGATAGGGAACGAATTGCGGCGCCTCTTCGTGGCCGAGCGGCTTGGCCATCTGCCAGAATGCCGTGCTGCCATAGGTGTCGAAGGTGAGATGGATGCGCCTTGTTTGCGTCTCGTTGACGACCTTGTGCACGCGCCAATTGTCGAACGTCCACGCCTCGCCAGCCGCCATGTGCACAGCCTGGTCGCCGCTATGGAAGATGATATCGTGGTGAGTGAGCACCGGTATGTGTACACGCGTATGGGTGCGCCAGTAATGCTGGAGGTCGAAATGCGCCGGCACGCCATACCCGGGTTCGAGCCGCATCAGCCGCGCACGTCCGAGCAGCGTTTTGAACTGCGCCATGATCTGCATGATGTAGGGGCAGCGTTCGAGATATTCCGTCGGCCGCATCGGCGGCTCGAACTCGTCGTTTACCGTCCCGTTCGTCGAGATGAGATGGAGTGCGGAATTGCCTTTGAAATTTTCATGATGGAAGCGCCATGCGGTTTCCGGGATCGCGTCCACTTCAGACAACAGCCGCTCGGTATCGAAGCGGAAGGCGAATTTGTAGAACGGAAACTGGAGATTCATGGCTGCCTCTCGCGAGCAAACTTTAACGCAGCATGGCGGTCTCCCGCAAAACCCCGCTTGCGGCAGCGTCAATTCCCGCTTGGCGGATAGCCGAACCGCTGCACCCAGGGCTCAAGCACCGGAAGAGTGGGGGCCATTTGCGGCGCATAGTTCCGCCAGGATTCGACTGCGCTGCGATAGAGATCGCGCCGCACCTGGCTTGCGCTCGGCGAGCGGATCGAACGATTCTGCGCGGCGGCGCTGAAATCGCGCATTTCGTCGTTCCATTCGATGCCGAGATAATCGCAGACCCGCCGAATGCGCCCCTCGAAGTCGGCGATCATATCTTCGTAACGGTGCTCCAGGAGATCGAGGGGGAGCTTCGCGCGTGCGGCCTGGGCAAGATCCATCACGGCGCTATAAAAGCGTGCGCCATCTTCCAAATCCAGAAACTCGAACATGACCGCGTTGACGTCGAAGTGGCGGCGGAAACAGGAAAGGACGACATCGCGCGGATCGCGGATCGCGAAGAGTATCTTCGCACGCGGAAACAGCCGCGCGATGATGGGGAGATTGAAGACATTGAGCGGTTGCTTGTCGATAAACACCTTGCGACGCGGATTGACGCCGGCCGATTCCACACGCCGCCAATATTGTGCGCGCAGGCGGTCGAGCTCATCTCCCGAAAGCGCTGCCAGGCGGTCCAGGGCATCGTTGCTCCTGAGGTAAGTTCGCGACGCATCGATGAGAGTTTCGCGCTCCTCGAGATGGACGACTTCGGGATGAACCGCCAGCACCTGCTCGAGCAGCGTCGTGCCGGACCGCAGGAAGCCCATCAAGAAGACGTGTTCGCGGGCGCGCGGCGCTGCTTCTCCCGCCGGGGAGATATTCCACAGCTCTGCTGGAGTTTTGCGCAGATAGTCTGTCAGGCTTTCCACGACGGAGCGGGTTCTCTGCCCGGAGAGGCGCGCGGCGTTGATACTGCGCAGTTCTTCATTCCTCGAACGGTAGGCAGCGAACGCCTGTGCAAAATGTCCCTGTCCGTCCAGGGCATCGGCATAGTATCCGAGTGCCAATGCGCGCGGATGGCCCACGACATTACGGTCGTCAATCATGGCTTTCAGGCGCCGTTCGGCCGCGCGATGCTCGCCTTCCGCCAGATCGCACATCGCCAGCGCCACGATCGCGGCAGGCTCTTGGGGATTTGCCATCAGGGCGCGGTTGGCGAGTTGGCGCGCCACACCCCGGTCGCCGGAGCGCGCGGCAATGGTTGCGAGAGCCGCCAACGCTTCGGGATAGATCGGCTGAAGGGCGATCGCGCGCTCATAAGCGCGCTTCGCGCCATTCTGGTCGCCATCAGCGGCAAGTGCCCAACCCTTGAAATAGTAGGTCTGCGCATCATTGGGCTCGAAGCGCAACGCCGTGTCGAAGCGGCTTATGCCCTCTTGTGGGCGATTGAGACGCACAAGGCACAGGCCAATGGCCTTGAGCACCAGCGGATCTTGCGGTGTGAGCACAAGAGCTTTTTCGAACTCATCCAGCGCGGCCTGCTGATTTCCCTGCGACTGTGCGAGCAACGCACGTGCGTTGAAAAACGCCGGGTGGCGGTTACCGGCGGAGAGGGCGGCGTCCGCTATGTCAGCCGCGCGCTTCAGGTTGTTGGCGCCGACCGCGGCGGAGACTTGGTCAAGCATTGCCTGGCCGTCCGATGTCAGATCGATCTGCAAGAGAGCCCTTTGTTCTTGTTGGGATTGAGCCGAATGGCGCTATCGGCTTTCCATAGCAACTGTTTCCCACGCCATCAAATATCGCTGTAGCCGAAATGGTTTACCCAAGGCTGAAGCTGCGGCAGCACCGGGGCGAGCTCCTGCCGATATCGCCGCCAATGGCCGCCAGTGTCACTTCTGAGCCCTTGACCCAGTTGTGCCGCCGTGGGGGTCACCACTGCGCGTGCTCCCTGCCGGGGCGCAAATTCCAGCAACACATCGCCATGCGAAAGGCCAATGAAGCCGGCGATGCGTTCCATCTCGCGCGCAAAATCTGCCGTCAGCGATTCATGACGGACGTCGATAGACTTCAGCGGCAACTTGGCGCGACAGAGCATCGCAAGACGCATCGTCGAATCGTACAGAGCCGCAGCGCTTTCCAGCGTGAGCAACTCGTAGTTTGACGCATTCATGCGGAACCGGCGGCGGAAACAGGAGAAAACCACATCGCGCGGATCGCGCAGGCTGAAGACAATCTTGGCACTGGGAAACAGGCGCGAGATCAACGGGAGGTTAACGGTGTTGTAGGGTTGTTTGTCGATCACCGTCTTTCCCACCGGATCCAGGCCGTGGCCGCGCAAGCGTTGCCAATAGAGCTGGCGATAATGTTCCGCGTCGCCGTCGCCGAGGTGTGCGAGCCGGTCGAGGTCCGCGTTCGTACGCATCAGTAGCGGGATGATGTCGGTCAGGGTGGCCCGCTCCTGCGTTGTGACGACATCGCAATGCCGCGCGAGCGCCTCCTCGAGCAGCGTCGTTCCAGAGCGCGGGAAGCCGAGAAGAAAGACATGCCGAGCACACGGCTCACTCTCTGCCGGAGGGGATGGGGACCAGGGATCTGTCCGCTCGAAATATCCGATCAGCCGATAAAGGTACTCCGGCATGGTTTCGCCAGGAGGGCGTGCGTATCGCGCGGTGTTTTGGGCCTGGATAGCCGCATTGCGCGCCTGCCACGCGGCGAAAGCCTCGGCGGTCCCGTTCTGTGCGTCCAGCACATCGCCCAAGACGCCCATGGCCTCGGTGCGCTCGAAGGGCGGCGTCCGTGGATCGTGGGCGAGTGCGCGCGCGGCTTCGCCCGCCGCGGCGAGATTTCCCTCCTGTGCTTCCGCCTTGGCCACTGCCAGTCGTGCGCCCGGATGCGCCGGCATCAACGCCAGCGCCTCGACGGCCCATGTCCGGGCTTCATCATTCGCTCCAACCCTGGCAGCCAGCAACGCCAGACGCGTCAGAGGTTCAGGGTTGGCGGGGTCGACGGCGTGCGCTTGCTTCCAGCTTTCGCGCGCGTCATCGAGTTCGCCAAGCTCTTCGCTTGCCCAGCCTTTGTTGAAATGGGCTGGCGCAAACTCCGGGAGTCGCGCCGCAACCAGCGAGAAAGCGGCTCGCGCCTTTTCGAACTGGCTGTCACGGGCATAAGCGAGCCCCAGCGCGTTGAGCGCCTGCATGTCGTCCGGGTCGAGCGCATGCGCCCGCTTCAAATCGGCCAACGCCAAGGCGTCCCGTCCGGCTCTCTCGTGCTCATAGGCTCGGAGATTGAGATAAAGCGCGCGCTCGTCCCCGTCTGCCAAGGCGGCGCAAGCAAGTGCAACGGCCCGTGCCATGTCCTGCACCTGCAGGGCGCCCAGAATGTCCTGGTGCCGGTTGCTGGCAGGCGGCTGCGAACTCATGAATGACCGGCGGGTGTTCTGCGCATCGCCGTTCATAGCGACAGTTTCCGGCCGGGACAAAGAAAAGCGGCGGCCCTTTTGGGGCCGCCGCCTTCAGGCTCTCGGCTACCGAGGCTTAGTACTTCGCCGTCACACCGATGAACAAGGTGCGACCCAGCGAATCGTACGTGCCTGGGAAGGTGTTGCCGTTGCCGAACGGCGGGGCAGAAACACCCCAGGTGTTGCTGTCCATCGTCGGCGGGTTTTTGTCGAACACGTTGTTCACACCGAACCGGAACTCAAGACCGGGACGTGCCGTCCACGTACCGGAGATGTCGAAGTAGTCCATTGCCGGCAATTTGGCATCGACCGGATCCGAACAGATACCGTAGGCCGAGCAATAGGCGGTCCTGAGGCCATCCAGGTTGGAGTTGGTAGTGTTCTCGTCAAGCTTCACGCTCGAGAGATGGCGCCAGTCCAACGACAACGAGACATCCCACGGCGAGGTCCAGGTAACGCGCATCTTGTGGCGCCACGTCGGGCTCGGTGTACCGCAAACCACGCCGAACAGGCCGGCACAGTCGTAGGTCGGGTGCGAAGGATCCACCGGAACCTGAGTCGGTGAGGTCGTCAGCGACTGCAGATAGGTCCCGATCATATTGATCGACAGTCCGCCGGCGCCATCCAGGCCCCAATCGTCGAACTGGGTCTGATAGTTGGCTTCGAAATCGACACCCGAGGTCGCGAGGTAGTTCAGATTGCGCGTGTTCGCGTCAACAAAGCCCGAACCGAAGATCGAACCGGTTCCGCCATTTGAACGATGAACGAGGGGGCAGAAGAATGCCTCGCTCGCTGCCGTTGCAGTGTTGCCATAGCAACCCGACAGCGTGACGTTCGGGTCGATGAAGGAGATGTAGTTCTTCACCTTGATGTCGAAATAGTCGATCGTCGCGGTGAAGCCGTCGATAAAGGACGGCGTCAGCACAACACCAATCGACCAAGTGTCCGACGTTTCAGGATCGGGGCGCAGGGCCGGATTGGTGCCAAACTGCGCGTTACATTGGGCGGATGGACAGGTATCCGCACCTGTCACGCCTTGCGCTGCGCAGATTGCATTGCCTGGGATCGCGCACGGATCCTGCCCGCCGAACAACGCGACGTTGAGCGGCGAGAACGACTCCAACACCGTCGGCGCGCGAACCGCACGCTGATAGCTGCCGCGGACGCGGAAATCGTCGATCGGCTGCCAGTCGAACCCGTACTTGTACGATGAGACCGCGCCTGCCGAGCTGTAGTCCGAATAGCGATAGCCGGCGTTGAGCGTCAGGGACTGGAAGAACGGCATGTCCTGAGCAATCGGCATCTGAATTTCGCCGAAGCCTTCCGTCACGTTGAACCCGGACTTTGGAACCGGCAACGTGGCCGAGCCCTGTCCGTACAGGTCGTTGATCTGGAAGTCGCGGCTTGTGTCGAGCTGCAGCTGTTCCTGGCGATATTCCGAGCCAAGCGCAATCGAGAACGGGCTCTTCGACCATGGCGTCTGGATACCCCACTCGCCAAGATCGCCGGTGATCGAACCGCTGACCACTTGTTCTTGCGTGAAGCCTTCCTTGAAGCCCTGCGCCTTGACGTAGTCCAGCATGCCAGGCGTCAACGCACCGAAGCCATGGAAGAGGTCGATCGGAACGCACTTGGTATCGATACCCAGATCGGTAGCCACGCAGTTGCCGGTAACCGGATTGACGTCCAGGCCATTTTCCAGCCGCTGCTTCGACCATTCGTTCTGGTAGTTCTCCTGGTACACCGTCTCGCCGAACTGGCCGTAGAGGTCATACGACCAGCCGTGACCAAGGTCGCCCTTGCCACCGACGACGAGGCGATAAGAGGTGTGACGGAGATCGTCGACACGGTTGCCACCTTCGACGTCGCGGCGGCCAAGCCAGAGCGTCGCAAAGCCAGGCCTGAGGTTACAGTTACCGGTGTTTCCAACCGGGGTACAAGGATTATTGAAGTAAGCTTGCTGCGCGTTGGAGGTGCACATCAGGTCCCGCTGCTGCGCAGTCATTAACGGATTATCGCAGTTCACCTGGACGTAACCTGGGCTGATGGTACCCGGGAAGTCTGCCGGACCGCTGCCGATGAACGAGCCGGAAGGGGCAATCTGAGCCAACGTGTGGTCGTCCGAGAACATGAAGTTCGAATAGACGTCCAGCATCGGGCTGACCTGATAGTGGCCAAAATAGCCGCCGTCATAGCGAACGTCGGGACGCTGCAGGTAGTTCAGCGGTCCATAGTTGAACTTCTGCGACGGGGCGCCGGTGTAGGGGACCCACGTCGTGTTGCCACCAAAGAAGCCGTTCGGCTGCCCGGAGACGCGGGCATCCCATGCGCGGATGCGGTTGTAGTTGCTCGAACCGGAGCAGTAGAGGTTTGTGCTGAAGTTTGTCGTCAGCGAACAGGCCGAGAAGTCACGGGCCGATTCCAGCATCGACTGGATATCGCGATAACCCATATAGCCCGTGATGTTGCCTTTGCCGTCAGCCGTGTTGACGCCCATGATCAGATTGGCTTCGGTGGTCGCACCACCCCACCAGTCGCTGGGAGCCGAGGCAAAGCCTGCATCGGACTGAAGTTTGGAGTAAGGAACTCCGTGGCTCTTCCCATCGTTCGCAGCGTTGTTGACGGAATACTGGGCATCGACTTCGACGCCCTCGAAGTCCTTGCGCATGATAAAGTTCACCACGCCGCCTTCGGCGTCCGAACCATACACGGCCGAGGCGCCGCCGGTCAGAACTTCAACGTGGTCCACCATGTCCGCGGGAACCTGGTTAAGGTCGGCGACCGGGTTGGAGGGGTCGGACGGCATCAGACGCTTGCCGTCGATCAGCACGAGAGTGCGCTGAGAGCCCAAACCACGAAGGTCGACGGTCGCTTGACCGGTCGCGCCGTTCGAGGCCGTCTGCGTGAAGTCCGAGAAGACGCCAGGCAGATTATTCAGCAGGGTTTCGACGCTGGTTGTACCCTGCAGTTTCATTTCCGTCTGGTTGACCGAAGTCACCGGGCTGGAGCTGTACAAGCCCACTTGCGGAATACGTGAACCCGTTACGACAACGGTTTCGACCGCTTGTTGTGCCATTGCTGCAGACGACAGGCTCATGGCCGACGCGGTCGCTGCTCCGAGGAGCAGAGCCGTTTTCAGGCTGCTCTTGCTTTGTATTTGAAACACTTGGAACCCCCTTGGTTCTGATCGTAACGACGTTCGCTAGCGGGATTGAGTGCTTTACAACACCGATTCTTGCGTCCCCTCATCAGCGACGCGAAGTCCACCCGTTCATTCCAAAGGTTACGAGGCTGTACGCTTTGGGTCAAAATAGAATCGACCGCGTGGAAGATTCCCGGCGTGAGTGTGGTATTTAGGTGTCAACGCCGATGTGCGCGGCGCTTGTGTTAGGCATTTCGAAATTGCGGCAACAAAAGTGCAGCGCGTTTGATGTTCGTTTGGAGAAAGTTGCCAAAAGCCCTTGAAATCACGGCCGTTTGTCGCAACCTGTCGCCAACGGTCTCAGAAGACCTCACTTGAACTTGACCTGAACGGAAGTCCCGAGCCGATGGCCATCACAGTTTCTTGATGTTCTTGGGCCGCGTGTTATGCGTCTGACATGACAGTCACGCCAAATTCCGATTCGGCCATACGAATCACAAATGCTCTTCAGGAAGCTGCTCGCTTTCGCGCCGCAGGCCGCGCCGATTTGGCTGAGCGCACCTGTCGGGGAATCCTGGCCGCGTATCCGGAGCAAGTCGCGGTGCTTAACTTCTTGGCGCTTCTGGTGCGCGATCGTGGTGATCTTGCCGAGGCGGAAGCCCTGTTCCGGCGCGGTATCGAAATGGCGCCGGGCGAGGCCAACCTTCACAACAATTATGGCAATCTACAGCGGCGGCTGGGGGATCTGGCCGGCGCGGAGGCCTCTCTTCGCAAAGCGATCCGGCTGAAAGCGACCTATCCCGAGGCTTATTTAAATCTGGGCGTCGTATTGGGCGAGCTTGGCCGCCGTGAGGAGGCCGTCGCGGCACTGCGGCGCGCGACCGTTCAGCGGCCCGGCTATGCCGACGCGCTGATGCAGATCGGTGTGCAGTTCCGGGAAATGGGCAAAAATGAAGAGGCGTTGCGGTCTTTCGATGCGGCACTCGCCGCTCAGCCAGCCCATTTCGCGGCCCATTATAACCGGGGCGATGTGTTGGTGGCGTTCGGGCGCTTTGAAGACGCGCTCGCCGCCTTCGACGCGGCGCTTCGGCTCAATCCCGCGAGCACCGAAGCCAGATACGCCCGCGCAAATACGCTCGCGCGCACCGGACGCCATGACGAAGCGTTGGAGACCTATCGGCAGGTCATCGAGACCGCGCCTGATTTTCTCTCCGCACATCGCGAATATAACGCCCTTGCATGGACTATGGGACGCGAGGACCTGAACTTCACATCCTTCGCGATCGCGCGAAGCAAGGTCGGCGACACCCCGGATTTGATGTTGACCGAGGCAGAGCAGCGGTTGCGGTTCAAAGACACTGCCGTCGCAGAGCAGCTCCTGCGGCAGGCCCGCGAGCTAGCTCCGGAACGCCTCGATATCGTCAATGCGCTCGGCCGGGCGGTCATGGCGCAAGGGCGTTTCGAGGAGAGCGTAGACGTTCTCCAGGACGCGGCTTACCGCGTCGCTGAGTCGGCAGATTTCCAGCGTGATCTCGCCATTGCGTTGCTTCGCGCAAACCGGCCTGCAGAAGCGATGCGGGTGCTTGAGCGTGCGCTGATGCAGGCGCCGCATGACCAGCTTCTGCTCGCTTTCCTCGCGCTAGCTTATCGAGAAATGGGGGACAGCCGTCTCGCCGGCCTGGTCGACCATGAGAAATATGTGCGCGTCTACGATTTGCCGCCGCCGGTGGGCTACGCTGACGCGCAGTCCTATAACGACGAACTCGCCAACGAACTTCTGCGTCTGCACACGCGCAAGATAGAGCCCTTCGATCAATCGCTGCGCGGCGGAACGCAGACCATGGGCGATCTCTTCGACGCACGCTCGCGTGCGATCGCGCAGCTCAAAGAGAGCATCGATACTGCGGTCGCCGATTATGCCGCATGGCTCCCGGACGATCCGGCCAATCCCGTGGCCGCGCGCAAGGCGGCCGCGTTCGAATACTCCGGATCGTGGTCGTGCCGGCTTCGCACCGGCGGCTTCCACGACAACCACGTCCATCACAAGGGCTGGATCAGCTCTGCCTATTATGCCGCGCTTCCCGACGCGACGAAGGACAAGTCCGCACAGCAGGGCTGGCTCAAATTCGGGGAATCGAACATCGCACTCAGCGAGCGCGACCGCCCGGAGCAACTGGTCCAGCCCTCGGTCGGCAAGCTCGTCCTGTTTCCGTCCTATTATTGGCACGGTACGGTGCCTTTTGCGTCGAACGATGCGCGCATGACGGTGGCGTTCGACGTCGTACCGAAACCCGCCGCCAAGAACTGAACGGGGAAGGCATGTCAGCGACGAACAAGACGCAGCAACCGGTTCCGGTGGAGACGCTCAGTTTCGAGGCCGCGCTGAAAGAACTCGAAGGCATCGTTTCCCGTCTTGAGCAAGGCGAAGTCGATCTCGAAGATTCGATCGCCCTTTATGAGCGCGGCCAGACGTTGAAGGCCCATTGCGAAAAGAAGCTCAAAGCCGCCGAAGGCCGGCTTGAAAAGATCGTTCTTGGCGCACAGGGACCGTCCGGTACGGAGCCTGTAGAGCCGCTGTAGGATTCCCACGACCTTCTTGCTTAGGGCCAAGAAGGAATCGCACAGCGGACATCGTGTGCGCGCCAGCCCTACGGGGAATGCAAGGAAGAGAACTAGCTCGGTTTTTAATCTAAAATCGGGGGCGCGGCGTGTTCCCAAGGATGGTGAAGTTAAGCGCTGGTAGCGTCGATGCGTCGTCATGACAGCGCGGCAGAGCTATTTGTCATTTCATCGTGGGTACTTGGACGATTCGTGGCGAAAGGAGCGACGCCACCGCAACATTTAGTCTTAGGCCGCCCTGTGGCAGCAGGACCACGGGTCCAACTTGCCGCGCCGAACGTTCCCGAGCGTGCTTGATTTATGGCGCGAAAGGGCCGACTTTTGGCGCAGTGCAGCACAATATTTGACGCTACGGTCGATTCTCGCGCCGTGCGGATATGGATATCGATGGGTCTCCCCTCCAAGACAGCTTTGTTGGATCACGTTCAGGAACCGCAAGATCTGCGGGCGCTCCCCAAAAGCGAATTGCGCCAGGTCGCCGACGAATTGCGCGCGGAACTCATCGACGTCGTGTCGGTGACCGGTGGACATCTAGGCGCCGGACTCGGCGTCGTGGAACTCACTGTAGCGTTGCACTACGTGTTCGACACGCCCAAGGACAAAATCGTGTGGGACGTCGGTCACCAGGCCTATCCGCACAAGATCATCACCGGTCGGCGCGAACGGATGCGTTCGTTGCGCCAGGGCGGCGGCCTTTCTGGATTCACAAAGCGCGCGGAGAGCGTCTACGACCCGTTTGGCGCGGCACATTCTTCGACGTCGATTTCGGCCGCGCTCGGCTTTGCCGTCGCGCGCGACATGAAGGGCGACAACAACAACGTTATTGCCGTGATCGGCGATGGCGCGATGAGCGCCGGCATGGCCTATGAGGCGATGAACAATGCCGGCGCGATGAACGCACGGCTGATCGTCGTTTTGAACGACAACGACATGTCGATCGCGCCGCCAGTCGGCGCAATGAGCGCCTATCTCGCGAAACTCGTGTCCAGCCGCTCCTATCGCGGCCTGCGCAACATCGGCAAGAAGCTCGCCCACATGCTTCCGCGCCCGATGGAGATTGGCGCCAAGCGCGCGGAGGAATATGCGCGCGGCATGGTGACGGGCGGCACGCTGTTCGAGGAGCTCGGCTTCTATTACGTGGGACCGATCGACGGCCACAATCTCGATCACCTCATTCCAGTGCTCGAGAACGTGCGCGACACGCGCAACGGACCGATCCTCGTCCACGTGGTGACGAAGAAGGGCAAGGGCTATCCGCCCGCCGAAGCCAGCGCCGATAAATATCACGGCGTCACCAAGTTCAACGTGCTGACCGGCGAGCAGAAGAAATCCAACTCCAAGGCACCGGCCTATCAGAAAGTATTCGGCGAAGCGCTGATCGCGGAAGCAAAGAAAGACAACCGCATCGTTGCCATCACGGCGGCGATGCCGTCGGGTACGGGCGTCGATCTGTTTCAGAAGGTTTTCCCGGATCGCACGTTCGATGTGGGCATTGCCGAGCAGCACGCGGTGACATTCGCGGCCGGTCTCGCGGCCGACGGGATGAAGCCGTTCTGCGCGATCTATTCGACCTTCCTGCAGCGTGCCTACGACCAGGTCGTGCACGACGTGGCGATCCAGAATCTTCCGGTGCGATTTGCCATGGACCGCGCGGGGCTTGTAGGCGCTGACGGTCCGACACATGCAGGCTCATTCGACATCGCCTATCTCGGCACGTTACCGAATTTCGTCCTGATGGCCGCCGGCGATGAGTCCGATCTCGTTCATATGGTGGCGACGCAGGTCGCACTCGACGACCGGCCGAGCGCGCTGCGCTATCCGCGCGGCGAGGGCATCGGCATCGAACGTCCGCTCGAAGGCGTTCCGCTAGAGATCGGCAAGGGCCGCATCCTGCGTGAAGGCAATTCGATTGCGATCCTCTCCTACGGCACGCGTCTTATCGAAGCGCTGGCGGCAGCGGACAAGCTCGCGGGTTACGGATTGTCGGCGACGGTTGCGGATGCGCGCTTCGCGAAGCCGCTCGACACCGATCTCGTCAGCCGCCTGGCGCGCGACCACGAAGTGCTGATCACGGTCGAAGAGGGCGCCATCGGCGGCTTCGCGGCGCAGGTGATGCAGCACCTCGCGATGGAAGGCGCGTTCGACAAGGGCCTGAAAATCCGCCCGATGATCCTGCCCGACCGTTTCATAGACCAGGACACGCCCGAGAAGATGTATCAGGCGGCGGGACTCGATGCCGCCGGCATCGTCGCGACTGCGTTGGGCGCTCTCGGCCGCGAGCAGGAAGCGGCAGCCGCGCGTGCGGTGATCGCCTAAGGCCACATGCCATCGCCATCATCGCGGGCCGACGTCTTTCTCGTCGAGCACGGCTATGCGCGCACGCGGGCCGAGGCGCAGGAGGCGATTGAGGCCGGCAAAGTGTTTGATGGCGGCAGGCGCGTGATCAAGCCGTCGCAGCGCCTGAACGAGACTTCGCGGATCAAGTATGAACGCGCGCATCCCTTCGTTTCGCGCGGCGGCCTGAAGCTGGCTGCCGCGCTCCATCATTTCGATCTGTCGCCGCGCGGTCTGGTTTGTCTCGATCTCGGGGCTTCGACCGGCGGGTTCAGCGAAGTGCTTCTGATGCACGGCGCGAAGAAAATCGTCGCAGTCGATGTCGGCCGCGGCCAGCTCGATCCGAAAATCGCAGCCGATCCGCGTGTCGTTTCGCTCGAACGCACGAACGCGCGCGGTCTTTCGCCGAAACTGATTCCGGAAGCACCTGAAGCCATCGTCGTCGATATGAGCTTCATTTCGCTGAAGCTCGCGCTTCCTAAGGCGCTTGGATTGGCGGCTCCGAATGCTTGGCTCATTGCGCTGGTGAAGCCGCAATTCGAGGTCGGCAGGGGACATGTCGGCAAAGGCGGAATCGTCCGCGACGAAGTCGTCCAGGAAGCGGCACTTGCGGACATTGCTGCGTGGCTTCCGGAGAACCCGGGCTGGAGCGTCACGGGTTCCATCCCAAGTCCGGTCAAGGGTGGCGATGGCAACCGCGAATTCCTGCTCGCTGCGCGCAAGGCATGAACGCGCTCTGCCGACATTTCGGAACCTGTGGCGGCTGTGCGCATCAGGACATGCCGGACGGCGCCTACCGCGCGCTGAAGCGCGAGGCTGTCATTCGCACCCTGGCCCGGCACGGGCTTGGCGATGCCGATGTGAGCGACGTCGTCGAAGTCGCGCCGCGAACGCGGCGGCGCTGTGTGTTCAAGATCGCGAGGAAAAACGGCGAGGTTCTTGTAGGCTTCCACGCCCGCGCCTCGCACAGCATTGTGGATATGCGCGAGTGCCGCGTGCTGACGCCGGCACTGTTCGGTCTTGCAGGTCACTTGCGTGCAATCATGGTCGAGATTCTCAGCGACGGCGAAGCGGCGGAAGCGCACGCCACCGAAACCGAAACCGGTTTCGACCTCGCGTTTCGCTGGCCGCGCAAAGCGGCGCCGGCGTTGATCGCAATGCTGGCGCGCTGGGCAGGGCAGGCGAACATCGCTCGCATCACATCCGGCAACGACATTCTGGTCGAACTGGCGCAGCCCACGCTTCGGATTGGCAAGGCCGATGTCCGGCTTCCGCCCTTTGCGTTCCTTCAGCCGACACGCGAGGGCGAGGGATTCCTTCAGGCCCAGATTCAGGATTCGCTCGCCGGAGCGAAATCCGTTGTCGACCTGTTCGCGGGCTGCGGAACATTTTCGTTCGTGCTGGCGCAGAAGGCGAAGGTCCTCGCTGTCGAACTCGACGCCACGATGCTGGAGGCACTGATGGGCGCCGCGCGAACCGCGAAAGGCCTCAAGCCCATCGCGACCGAAAAGCGCGATCTCTTCAAGCGCCCGCTGATGGCGCGGGAGCTGCATGCGTTCGACGGGGTGTCGCTCGATCCGCCGCGGGCGGGGGCCGAGGCGCAGATCGCACAACTCGCCCAGTCGAAGGTCCGGCATGTCGCTTACGTCTCGTGCAATGCCGAGAGTTTTGCCCGCGATGCCCGCGTGCTGGTTGACGCGGGCTTTAAGATGAATCCCGTGATCCCCGTGGACCAATTCCTCTGGACGGAGCATATTGAACTTGTGGCTTCGTTCGGGCGTTAGACGGGGGCTTATGCGGTTGAAACTTGTGTTTGCGGCGCTGTTCGCCGTGCTGATTTCCGCAACGCCGGCGCTTGCGGCAGCGCCGTCCTTTGCGAACTGGGCGGCTGTGGTGGTCGCGGGCGACTGGCACGCCCATTCCGGAGCGCCGAGCGAAGTGTTCGACAATGCGCGGCGCGACATCGCTGCAGATCTCGTGCGCATCGGATTCTCGCCGGCCAATGTGGTTCAGTTCTCGGTGCGCCCCGCGCGCTATCCCGACACCGAGCCGCGCAATTCCGACGGGCAGACCATCTCCACGACGCTGTGGGACCTGTCGAACCGCACCGACGGTGGATGTCTTGCCTATTTCACCTCGCATGGATCGACCGACGGCATCGTGATGGGCGAGGGCGTCCTGCCGCCCGGCCGCATGAACCAGTTGATCACCAATGCCTGCGGCGACCGCCCGACGGTGGTGGTCGTGGCTGCGTGCTTCTCAGGCGTCTTCGTGCCTGCGCTTGCCGCGCCGAACCGGATGGTGCTGACGGCCGCGCGCCCGGATCGCACCTCGTTCGGCTGCGGTGAGCAGGATCGCTACACGTTCTTCGATACCTGCATGCTGCAGAGCCTGCCGAGCTCCGGCGATTTCCCCGATCTGGCCAGGAACGTCATCGGCTGCGTCGCTGCGCGCGAGAGGAAAGACGGCATCAAATACCCCTCCGAGCCGCAGCTTTCGATGGGCGCCGATGTGGCGGCGCTGTTCCCGCGCTGGCGTTGATCGAACCGCAAGCGGCGCGAAGTTATCTCTGTGAGCATGCCCGCTTATTTCTGCGTCGACTCGTTGGCGGTGATGATGGCCGAGCGGATTTGTTCTGTCAGTTCGCTCATGCCCGAGGGTGAGTGCGGTATCAGGATCACCTTGCTACCGGAGGAAATGCCTATTTCTTTCATCGTGTCGAAATACTGGGTGAGGAGAACTAGGTTCAGCACCTCGTGCTCGTTCACACCGCCTACCTTGTCGGTGAAGGCGGCGATCGACTCGCGCAAGCCGTCGATGATCGCGCGCCGCTGCTTGGCGATGCCTTCGCCTTGAAGATGTTTCGATTCCGCTTCGGCCTCGGCGTTCTTCACCACCAGGATCTTGTTCGCTTCGCCCTTGGCGGCGGCGGCAACCTGAAGCCGCTGCTGCGTCTGGATTTCGTTCATCGCGGCCTTGACGTTGTCCGCGGGGTTGACGTCGGTGACGAGGGCGTTGGGGATCTCGAATCCGTACTGCTTCATCGAAACGTCGAGTTCGCTCTTCACCGCCGCGCCGACGTCGTCCTTTTTCTCGAAGACTTCGTCGAGGTTCATCTTCGGCACTTTCGCGCGCACGACATCCAGTACATAGGATCTGATCTGCTCCACATGATCTTGCAGCTTGTAGTAGGAATCCGCTTCGCTGCCCTCGACCACGCGATACTGCACGGCGACGAACAGCTTCACGAAAACATTGTCGAGCGTCTTGGTCTCGACTTCCACGAGCAATTGCTGCACCCGCAGCGAGACACGCTGTACGATGCCTTCGACATAGGGGATCTTGAAATTCAGCCCAGGCCGCGCGGTGCGGACATATTTGCCGAAGCGTTCGATGATGGCGCGGCTCTGCTGCTGCACCGTGAAAAAGCTGCCGAGCACCAGCCCGAGCAGAAAGAACGCGATGATCGCGAACAGAATGGCCAAGAAGACTTCCATGATATCCCCCTCTAGGCCGGACGACGGGCCTGCCCAATATGTCTCAATGCGTGATCGACGAGCACGATCGCCATCATCGCTTCGCCCACCGGCACGGCCCGAATACCGACGCACGGATCGTGGCGGCCCTTTGTGACGATCTCCGTCTCGTTGCCGTCGATGTCGATGGTTTTGCGCGGCGACAGGATGGACGAGGTCGGCTTGACCACGAAGCGCGCGACGATGGGCTGTCCAGTTGAGATACCGCCCAGGATTCCGCCTGCGTGGTTGGAAAGGAATTTCGGCTTGCCGTTGCGGCGCGGACGCATTTCGTCGGCATTTTCCTCGCCTGACATTTCCGCCGTGGCAAAGCCGTCGCCGATCTCCACACCCTTCACCGCATTGATGCTCATCATCGCGGAAGCAAGATCGGCATCGAGTTTGCCGTAGATCGGTGCGCCGAGGCCGGCGGGGATGCCCTCCGCGACGATCTCGATCACCGCACCGATGGAAGAGCCTTTCCTGCGGATGGCTTCGAGATATTCCTCCCATGGCGCCACGATCTGCGCGTCGGGCGCGAAAAATGGATTGCGCGCGACTTCCGCCCAATCCCAGTTTTCGCGACCGATTTTCCGAGTCCCTATCTGAACGAGCGCGCCGCGCACCGTCGCCTTCTTGTAAAGCGACGCCATGACCTTGCGTGCAACGGCGCCGGCCGCCACACGGCTCGCCGTCTCGCGTGCGCTCTGCCGCCCGCCGCCGCGATAGTCACGCACGCCGTATTTAGCCCAGTAGGTGTAGTCGGCATGGCCGGGGCGAAACTTATCGCGGATGTCCGAATAGTCTTTCGAACGCGCATCGACATTCTCGATCAAGAGCGCAATCGGCGTGCCGGTCGTCACCTGCTGCGGCATCCGCTCGTCCTGGAAGACACCTGAGAGAATGCGGACCGTGTCCGGCTCCTTGCGCTGGGTGACGAATTTGGACGTCCCCGGCCGGCGGCGGTCGAGATCGGCCTGGATGTCGGCTTCGGTCAAGGGGATGTTCGGCGGACACCCGTCGATCACGCAGCCGATTGCGGGCCCGTGACTCTCGCCGAAGGTCGTGACGCGGAACATGTGACCGAAGGTGTTGAAGGACATCTGGGAAATCGATCGTGCAGGGCTCATCCCTCGCGGGCGCGCTGAAAGTATTGCATAGATTCGCGGGCCTATTGCGCGAAATACGCTTCCGTTCCGCCGGCTAGCCGGAGAATCCCGCCATTCGGCGGATGGTGGTCCAGCATGTCCTTCCGGGACAATCCCAGCACATGGCCGCGGATCAGGCGGATGACCCCGGCATGCGTGACGAGAACCGCGTCGCGCGCCAGCGTATCGAGAAAGCGTCCGATGCGCTCGTAAGCCATAGCGACACTTTCGCCATGCGCACGCACATAGTCCCAATTGGCTTCGCCGAAGCCGCCGATCTTGCGTTCTGCAATCTCGCGGATGGTTTTGCCCGTGTCGTCGCCGAAGTTGATCTCCATCAGCCTCCGATCCGCCCGATAGTCCAGAGGATCGAGGGCTGCTTCCGTGCGCAGCAATTCCATGGTGACGCAGGTACGATGCAGCGGGCTCGCGATGAAGTCGAGTTTGGTGAAATCGAGTTCCATCTGCCTGAGCAACTTTCCATTCGCGCGCGCTTGTTCGCGGCCATGTTCGGTCAGGGGCGTATCGTCCTGCGCGCCGATGCGGCGATGCAAATTGTGCGCGCACTCACCGTGACGGACGAGATAGAGCGTCAATTCGGCCAATCGGCTCATTTGTCGAAACGAACGAGTTCGCTGCCTCTCACACGGAAAACGACGCCTTGCGGTTCGTCGAGCGCGGACATCTGTTCCCAGCTTAGCCCCTGGAACAGGCCGCGCAGGATGCGCGTGAAGGCACCATGCGACACGGCGATGGTGTCGGCGCTTAGGTCATAGACCCAGCTCGTCGCGCGCATCGATACATCGGCATAGTTCTCGCCGCCGCCAGGCACGCGGATCGCTCCCTTGTTCGCCATGCGCGCCTCATAGGTCGGAGGATCGAGCGCGCGCGCTTCGGCATCGGTCAGCCCATCCCACGAGCCCAGATCGATCTCCTCGATCCGCGTGTCGGTGGTGTAGCCCTTGGGCGGAAGTCCCAAGTTGGTGCGGATGATCTCCATGGTCAGACACGCGCGCTCCAGCGGGCTCGCAACGTAGGCATAAGAGGCGAACTGGAGAATTTCGCGCCGCAGGATACCCGCAATCGCCAAAGCCTGATCGTGACCATTCGCCGTCAGGGGCGTGTCGACGTGATCGCCCTGGAACCGCTTCTCGACATTGGCCACGGTTTCGCCATGGCGGCAGAAATAGAGCGTGATACCGGGCTTGAGTTCGAGCGCCATCTCACTCCGGCTTCGCGACATTGATGTCGGGCGCGTCCTCGGCCTTCATGCCCACGATGTGATAGCCGGCATCGACATGCAGGCATTCGCCGGTCACGGCACTTCCGAGATCGGAAAGCAGGAAAAGGGCGGTGTTGCCCACCTCGTCGATCGAGACGTTGCGGCGGAGCGGCGAGTTGTATTCGTTCCATTTGAGGATGTAGCGGAAATCGCCGACGCCGGAAGCCGCGAGCGTCTTGATCGGCCCGGCAGAGATCGCATTCACGCGAATGGCCTTCTTGCCGAGGTCCTCGGCCATATAGCGCACGCTCGCCTCGAGCGCGGCTTTCGCCACGCCCATCACGTTGTAGTGCGGCATGACCTTCTCGGCGCCGAAATAGGAGAGCGTCACCATCGAGCCACCCTTCGGCATCATCTTCTCGGCCCGCTGGGCCACGGCCGTGAACGAGTAACAGGAGATGTCCATCGTCATGCGGAAGTTGTCGGGCGTGGTGTCGATATAACGGCCCTTGAGCTGCTCCTTGTCGGAATAAGCGATGGCATGGACCACGAAATCGAGTGTGTCCCACTTGGTCGCGAGTTCGGTGAACATACCGTCGAGCGAGCCCTGGTTCGAGACGTCGCAGTCGATGAGCGCGGCCGGATTGAGCGGCGTGACAAGTGGCACGACGCGCTTCTTGAACACATCACCCTGATAGGTGAAGGCAAGTTCCGCGCCCGCCTTATGCAGGGTTTCGGCAATGCCCCAGGCGATGGAACGGTCGTTGGCAACGCCCATGATGAGCCCGCGCTTGCCCTTCATGAGCCCTTCGAAATGCATACGAATCCTCCGACGGATTTCGGGCGCGATCCTACTGGCCGCGCCGGGAAATGCCAGCATATTCAAGGAGCAGGCAACTAGGCCCGCGAGGATTCTGCGATAAAATCGGAAAGCTGTCTGCGAACGGATTATTTCAGCTTCGCGCGCGGATCATACTCCGTTTTCCAGCGTTGCGCGAATTCGGTCAGCTCTGCATCGGGTTTGTCGGGCAGGGTTACGACGAGCTTCACATAGAGATCGCCAGCGGCCTCGCCGCCATGCACGGGAATGCCTTTGCCCTTGAGGCGCAGCACACCGCCTGTGTTCGAACCTGCCGGCACCGAGAGCGACACGGTACCCGTCAGCGTCGGTACCGGCACCTTGCCGCCAATCACCGCTTCCTGAAGCGTGATGGGCAGATCCATCCGCAAATCGTTTCCGTCGCGCACATAGTAAGGGTGCGGTGCGACCGACACCTGGATGAGGACGTCGCCCGCCGGACCGCCACGCCGTCCCGCGCCGCCGCGGCCTTTCAACCGGATCTGCTGACCGTCCTTTAGGCCGACCGGAATCTTCACATCGATCTGTTCGCCATTGGGGAGCATCACGCGGCGTTCCGCACCGCGCGCCGCTTCCTCGAAGCTCACCGTCATCGTGACGCTGAAATCCTGACCTTGACGTGGCTGCTGACGGCCACCACCGCCGCGGCCACCCAGACCGCCGAGCAGATCGGCAAACAGGTCCTCCGCGTTGAAGCCCTGCTGTCCGCCTTCGCCCTGCTGATCGGTCCAGGTGAAGTGGAAGTCGCGTGGAGCGCCCTGGCCACCGCCACCGAAAGGGCCGCCGCGAAAGCCTTGCGCGCCCGGGTCGAAGCCGCGCGGATTGCCCGCCGCATCGATTTCGCCGGCATCGAATTTCGCGCGCTTCTCCTTGTCGCCGACGATGTCGTAGGCGGCGCCGATCTCCTGGAACTTCTTTTGCGCCGCTGCGTCACCTGCGTGCTTGTCCGGATGGTGTTTCTTGGCGAGCGTGCGGAAGGCCTTCTTGATCTCGGCCTCGCTCGCAGTCTTCGAAACACCCAGGACGTCGTACGGATCGCGCATGTCTTCTCCTCCCGGGTAAGGTGAGTCGCCCGGGTGGCCCCAATATAGGGAGCCGGTGGCCGCTTTGCTAAGGTCTTAGCGGCGCAGTTCGATGATCGTCATCATGCCCACAAAGCCGGTAATGGCGGCAGCAACCCAGCTCACGACCATCGGGATGTCGTGGCTTCCGATGACGACAGAGATGCCGGCTGCGATGCGAAAGACATGCGCCGCCGCAACGGCAAGAAGGACGATCGCGCCAACGATGGTGAACGGTCTGGACATCGATTCCTCTCGCGCCCGGGCCGAACATAGCACGCGGGACTACGGCTTATGAGTCTCCTCGCTATAGGGGTGGAGTTTGACAGGTTCGTCCGGGGGCAGGGCCTGAAGGTGCTTTTTCGCCTCGTCCATGCCGCCATCGGCGGCGCGTTCGTAGAGCTTGCGCGCGGCGGCGAGATTCTTGGGGACGATCTCCTTTGAGCCGTCCTTTACCCCGGTCTCATAAAGCTGCGCGAGTTCAAAGGCTGCCACGGGATGGCCCGCTTCCGCAGCGGCCGCGAGCCATGGGAAAGCCGCCTTTACATCCGGTGGTCCGGCTTCGCCCTGCAGCAGCATCTCGCCGAGATCGGCCGCTGCGGTCGCAAGTCCGCCCTGGGCCGCGCGGGCATACATCTCCTCAGCTTTCTGAGGGTCTTTCGCCACGCCATATCCCTTGCGCAGCATCAGTGCCTCGTTTCGCATCGCGGCCAGGTCGTGATCGTCGATGGACGAGAACAGGCGGAAGGCTTCCGCATAGTTCTTCGCGTCATAGGCGGCGACGCCCTGGTCGAATATTTGCTTTGTTTCCTTAGGATCGTCCGCAGATGCACAACTCGTCGCAAGTGAGACGCAGAAAACCGTCACAAAAAGCCGCAAGATCATCCTGGTGCTGGCGAGTTCCAAAGGTTGCTCCATGAGACTACACGCGACACGCTTCCGCGTGCAAAACGAAGGTGATAGGACCGGTCCATGAGTGAGATCGGCGGAACGGTGGACGATGGCGGCATCGGCGTAAAGGACGATCCTTTCACGCTGTTTGACGCCTGGATGGCGGAAGCCAAAAAGACCGAGCCCAACGAGGCGAACGCGATGTCGATCGCCACGGTCGATGCGCAAGGCCGGCCGAATGTGCGCATGGTGCTTTTGAAAGATGCCAGCCCGCGCGGATTTGTATTTTACACCAACATGGAAAGCGCCAAGGGCCGCGAGCTCGCGAGCCATCCCTATGCCGCGCTCTGCCTGCACTGGAAGACGCAGCGCAAGCAGGTGAGGGCGCGGGGCGCCGTGACGCCGGTGAGCGATGCCGAGGCCGATGCCTATTTCGCCTCGCGGGCCAAAGACAGCCAGATCGGCGCCTGGGCGAGCGCGCAGTCGCGCCCGATGGAAGGCCGCTTCGCGTTCGAACGCGAGATTGCGAAATATGCGACGAAGTATGCGCTCCAGACCGTGCCGCGGCCGCCATACTGGTCGGGCTACCTTGTCGTGCCGTTCGAGATCGAGTTCTGGCGCGACCGTCCGTTCCGGCTGCACGACCGCCTCGTCTATCGCCGCGAAGCGCCGGACCGGCCCTGGCGCACGGAGCGTCTGTTTCCATGATGATGACGGTCGATGCGCACAAGGCGTTGACCGACGCTGGGTTGATGCGCCGCGCGGCCATCGCGTCGCTGTCGGTCTCGGTGTTCCTGGTCGCGATCAAGTGCATTGCTTATTTTGCGAGCGACTCGGTTTCGGTGCTGGCGTCGCTCGCCGATTCCGCGCTCGATCTTTTCACCTCGACGCTCAATCTCATCGCGATCCGGTCGGCGCTGACGCCGGCCGATGCCGAGCACCGCTTCGGCCATGGCAAGGCTGAGCCGCTCGCAGGCCTCGCGCAAGGCGCGTTCATCGCGGGCTCGGCCACGTTCCTGATCGTGCAGTCGATCACGCGCTTCATCGATCCCGACCCGGTTGTGGAAGAAAAGTTGGCGCTCATCATCATGTGCGTCTCGATCGTGCTCGCGATCGCGCTCGTGCTGTATCAGCGCCACGTGGTAGCGCAGACCGGTTCGCTCGCCATCGGCGCGGACAAGGTGCACTACCTGGGCGACATCGCGACCAATGCCGGCGTCATCGTCGCACTCGTGCTGGTGTGGAGGTTCAATTGGCAGATCGCCGATCCCATCATCGCGCTCGTTGTGGCCGGCGTTCTTTTGTGGAGTTCGTGGGGCGTGTTCCGCCAGAGCTACGACCAGCTCATGGACCGCGAACTGCCCGACGACGAACGCGCCAGGATCAAAACCATCGTCATGCGCCATCCGGAGGTGCGCAGCCTGCACGATCTACGCACACGGGCCTCGGGCCTGAACACCTTCATCCAGTTCCACATCGAGCTCGATCCGGAATGCAGCCTGATGCGCGCGCATCAGGTGAGCGATGAGGTGGAGGGCGAGGTCTGTGCCGCATTCCCGCACGCCGAGGTCATCATCCACCAGGACCCCGAAGGCGCCGAGATCCAGCCCGCACTGGCGCGGGCGTAAGGTTCAGACTCACTCAATGGAACTTGTCACGGCCCGCGAATGCGGGCCGCCCAGGTGATAGCGATCGACTTTAACGGATGCGCATCGATCTTTCTCTGCGACTCCGCGTGAGATCTCTTTTTTCAGGCGATGCCCTCTTCAGAACCCACCTGGGTGGCCCGCATTCGCGGGCCATGACACCGATATCGGGGAGTCTAATCGGTCTCCATCCCCTCCGGCGTTGGAAGCCAGCGGTGGCGGCGGTTGTCGTAGACGGCGAACTGCGGCTTGGGGAAATCGGGATCGGCGAAGGAGCCGGTCGTCACCGCAATCACGTCGGGCAAATCCAGGAACTCGTACCAGACGATCGAACTGCACACCGGGCAGAAGTGAAATTGGGCAGTGTGGCCTTCGTCACCCGTGCGCCTCCACGTGGTGGAGGGGCCCTCGATCGTCGCGCGCTCGCGCGGCCAGCGCGCCTGGGCGCCGAACAGGCTCCCGGTCCGCTTCTGGCATTCGAGGCAATGGCAAATCGAGATCCGCACCGGCTCGCCCGTCACTGTGACGCGCAGCTGGCCGCAGGAACAAGTCGCGGTTCGTGTGGTCTCTGTCATTGGAAGAGGCTAGCGCCGTAGGTAGCGAATAGCGAATAGCAAAAAGACTGCTGCCATTTTTCTATTCGCTATTCGCCACTCCCTATTCGCTGCTCCCCATCCGCGATAAGCTCCTTTCATGACCACAAACGAAGAACAGCGCACCCTGATCCTCACCGGCGCGAGCCGCGGCATTGGGCATGCGACCGTCAAGCGCTTCTCGAGCGCGGGCTGGCGCGTGATCACCTGTTCGCGCCACGCGTTCCCGGAGAACTGCCCCTGGGCCGCGGGGCCGGAGGACCATATCCAGGTCGATCTGGCCGACCCCCGCGACACGCTGCGCGCCGTGGGCGAGATGCGCGAGCGCCTGAAGGACCGCAGGCTCCACGCGCTCGTCAACAACGCGGGCATCAGCCCGAAACTTTCCGCAGCCGTGGACGAGGGGACCGCAGCGGCGGACGGGCGGAGCGCGGCACAGAACGCACACAGCACGCGCCTCAACACGCTCAACTCCTCGATGGACGTGTGGCGCAAGGTGTTCGAGGTGAACCTGTTCTCGACCATCTGGCTCGCGCGCGGGCTGATGGAGGAACTGGCCGCCGCCAAGGGCGCGATCGTGAACGTGACCTCCATCGCGGGCAGCCGCGTGCATCCCTTCGCCGGCTCGGCCTATGCGACCAGCAAGGCGGCTCTCGCAGCCCTGACGCGCGAGATGGCGGCGGATTTTGGACCGCTCGGCGTGCGCGTGAACGCGATCGCGCCCGGCGAGATCGACACTGCGATCCTCTCCCCCGGCACCGAGGAGATCGTGGAACATCTCCCGCTGCGCCGCCTCGGCCGCACCGAAGAAGTCGCCAAGGCGATCTATTATCTGTGTACGGATCAGTCGAGCTATGTGACGGGGGCCGAGCTGCACATCAATGGCGGCCAGCATGTCTAGCGCCGCCACGCCGCCGGCGCGCGAATGCGGCGAATGCACGATGTGCTGCAAGGTGATGGGCATAGAGGAACTCGAAAAGCCGGCCGGCACATGGTGCACGCACTGCACCACCGGCAGAGGCTGCAGCATCTATGACAGGCGGCCGGCGGAGTGCCGCGCGTTCGTCTGCGCCTGGCTACAGAGCGACGTGTTTGGCGAGGAGTGGAAGCCCTCGCGATGCAAATTCGCGCTATGGGCGGAGCCGGGAAACGTGAACCTGAAAGTGTCGGTCGATCCGGCGCGGCCGGACGCGTGGCGAAAGGAGCCTTACTACTCCTATTTCAAGAAATGGGTCGGGGAGCGCATCGACCGCGGCGGCAAGGTGGTGATCCTGACCGGCAAGCGCGCCATAGCGGTGCTGCCGGATCGCGATATCGATCTCGGCGAGTGCACCGACGACGACCGCGTCGTCATCTTCCGAGCCGACACGCCAACCGGCCCAATCTACGACGCCCGCAAACTCCACAAGGACGACCCGAGCGCGCAGGTGAAGGCTGGGGGATAGGGTGCTCGAGATATAATTTGCGACGGCGCTTCAGTGGCGCGGCGTGATGCAATGTTGATAAGAAAAATCGTCCCTTGTTCCGTCGGTCCGAACAATCTGGAAAGACTGCGTACCATAGACATTGCTCATGACTTCGAAGTGCGAAATTCCCGCGCCGACCTTTTCTGCATATTCAGAGTGGTGCTTTAGGAGCGCTTTTAGGTCCAAGGAGTCTGCCGCATCAACTTGGTCGCCTGGGCGATACTTGTTGAGCATCGCTCTAAAAAAGACGACAGCGTCTCCTATTTTGGGAAACGTACGCGTTTCGATAGGAAAGTTCTTTGCACCCATAGGATGTATATTGGACCCGCTCCCTTTAATTGCGAGTTAAAGGATCAGACAGTGCATTGGCCGTATGTTCGGAGCCCATATCATCGAGATGCCAGTGAGGTCTGCTTCAAGGGGTGGTGATGGAGTTTGCCGCAATTGAAATGTTCCGCATTCGTTCTATTATCTTTTAATGCCGAATCAACCTCAAATAGCGTATCCGATTGATATCGAAGTGCTGCACCATCGTCTCGGTGCACGCGACCTAGAGTTTTTGTGTGATCGCACCAGAGCCATGATCTTCTGGCGCAGGTCACATTTGGGGGCGGCAAACCAGAATATCATGGGTGCGTACGACCACCAGCCAAAGCCTTTTCTCGAAAGGCTCCAAGGAGGAGCGGGTAAGAATCCCGCCGAGGAGCTCTTTTGCGCTGGATTTGAATTCGAGGAGTGGCGATGCACACAGTTCGCCGATCACCTAGTCAGCTGGCTGCCGGACTATAGTTTGATTGAAGAAGAACTCAATTTTACTCATGCCAATGCCTATGAAAAGCTGAAGCAAGCCGCTGTTCGCGTCTACACTAGTGCAAAATTCAAACGACGTGGCGAACTCGGTGAAATTGCATTGCATGCAATATGCAGAGGTTTTTTTCAACACTATCCCTATATCCCCGCGCGTTTTTTATCAATCAGCATCCAATGATGTCGTTAAATCGTTTGATCTCGTCCACGCACGCTTTCTCCCCGATGAACAGTTCGAGATATGGTTAGGCGAAGCCAAATTATACGAAGATCGTGCTCAGGCGGTGAGTGCCGCTGTCGCCTCCATAACCGAACATATAGGCCAAGGATTTCTGACTAATCAAAAGCTGTTGTTAGGCCCTCAGATCCCTAAATCCACTCCGCACTACAACAAAATTGTGGAAATATTTGAATCTCAAACGAGCCTAGACAAATTTCTCAACACTGCAGTTTTCGTCGTCGGCGTGCTAGCTAATGGAGATGCAATCCAAAGCGCTAAAACGAGCGACGCGTCTTATAGAACAAAAACCGTTGCAGAACTTCAAGCGCTTGCAGCTCAGCTTTCGAAAAGCGGCCTTCAGGCCAAAGTTAAGTTGATCTTGATTTATGTCCCTCTGAAAAACAAAGAGACCTTCTCGCAGGAATTCGACAGTCGATTGAAGGCGTTGCAATGACCTTTGTTCGTCCGAATTGGGAAACGATCCAAACGTTAGAAGGGCGTGAGCTGAAGGCAACAGTATTTGGCGTTATCCAGCGAGCCGCGCTTGAGATTCAGAACGGCGAAACAGATGATCCGGAGCTTCTTTCAGTAGTGCCGAGACTCTCCGAACTACTGGTTGATAAACCAAGTCTTTCTCAGTTTTCAGAGGTACTCGGTTCCCTGGCGCGATCCGTGGGACTGTGGAACTACATTGATAAAGCTGCGGCGGACTCTCGCGACCAAGTCATCGCGGAAGCAGCGACCTACAAGGAACTCGGGAATATCATACTACACCGTGAGCAGGTGTCCGCCTTGAACGTACTTTTGTCTGGAAAAAATCTGATTCTCAGTGCGCCGACGAGCTTTGGTAAGAGCATACTAATAGATGCTCTTTTGCTATCTGGAAAATATGATCGCGTCGCAATTGTGCTGCCGACGATAGCATTGCTAGATGAATTTCGTCGACGTTTGGTGGGCCGGTTCGGGAGCAGATTTGATGTGCTAATGCATCACTCTGATACTGCGGAACGTAAACGTGTCATATTTCTCGGTACCCAAGAGCGGCTTATCAACAGGCGCGACGTAGGCAATCTTGATCTTGTCGTTGTGGATGAGTTTTACAAGCTTGATCCTTCCAGACAAGACGAGCGGGCGATTACATTGAACGCAGCCGTCTACCGGCTCCTGCGTAAGTCTAAGCAGTTTTTCTTTCTCGGGCCGAATATTGAAGCTGTTCAATTTGCTGGAAATGCCAGATGGAGGTTCGAGCTTTTAAGGACGCGATTTTCTACCGTTGCAGTGAACACCTTCGATCTCAAGGGGGTAAAGGATAAGCCGGCGCGGCTCAGGGAAGAAATCTATCGCAGGACGAATTGGCCGGTACTTGTGTTTGTTTCTTCGCCTGACAAAGCAAACACTCTTGCCGAAGCGTTGTCTGACACTCTTTCAGAAAACTCAAAGGTGATTGAACTAGCCAACTGGGTTAGCGAGAACTACGGCGCAGGCTGGGCAGTTGAAAGCGGACTAAAGGCGGGCGTGGTGGTGCATCACGGTCGAATTCCGCGCGCTCTCGCCTCGAAGTTTGTTCGCATGTTCAATTCAGGCGACATTCCCATTTTGCTTTGTACCTCAACTTTAATCGAGGGGGTGAACACGGCAGCAAAGTCCATAATCATTTACGATAAAACAATCGCGAAGTCGCAGTACGACTTCTTCACTTTTTCAAACATTAAAGGGCGCGCCGGCCGTTTGGGCCAGCATCATGTTGGAAACGTGTATTTGTTTCATGCACCGCCAGGACAAGAAGATGTTGATGTGGCGCCTCCGTTGTTTGGGGACTTAGACGAGGCGCCGGATGAATTCGTCGTTCACATAGATGATGAGGATACGACACCAGGAATTGCAGAGCGTGTTAGCGATTTAACTTCTCAGCTAAACGTAACTCCCGATGAGCTTCGTCGAATCTCAGGCGTAGGTATCGAACACCTTCTGACTATAAAGAAGTTGGCTCTGTCGGCTTTGCGATCTTCACCGCATCTAGTTGTTTGGTCTGGCATCCCCACTTACGATCAGATGCAACGCGTCTGCGAGATAGTTTGTGAAGTAAAATCCGCCCGGGAGTTTGGTTGTAGGAGCGCTAAGCAGCTTACGCTTTACCTGAATAAGCTGCGCTTGAGTAACACCCTAAGGAGCTTCTTTCTTTGGTATGCATCCAATTTTCAGGGTTCACCGAAAGAGTTCGACAACATATTCAAGTTTCTGCGCGCATGCGAATATAGTTTGCCGGAATATTTCGGTGCCGTCGAAATTTTCCTGCAGCACGCAAACCGCCCAGTTAATTATTCTGTTTTCATTGCTCAGTTGTCGACTTGGTTTAGAGCGGAAGCTCTAAAGAACTTGGAAGAAGAAGGTGTTCCGATTCAGATTTCGGAGCGGTTCTTGAGGACACGAGATACAGCGCGTTCGCTGGGGAATAGATTACGCAATCTCGCGACGCAAAATAGCATCTCCCTGACACCAATTGAGCGTGATTGGATCTTGGAAGCTCTTCCTAGATAGCTGCACTGATGCGATGAGCGTCGACAACGCGACGCTGCCGTTCAGCTACGAGCAGCGCCGCGCCACGCAAAGGCGAAAGCCCTATCGCTCCTGCATCACCCTCTGCGCGATGCTGGCCAGCACGCCGCGGGCGATGCCTTGTTCGACTGGGGAGAAGCTGGCGATCGCGCGTTCAACGAGCGGGCCCCAGGGCTGGCTTGGGCCGCGCGGGCCCCATTCGCCTTCGCCCTCGGCGCCGCGCTTTCCCCAGAACTCTTCCCAGAAGCTGTAGATCGAGCCGGTCGCCGCGTGGCCGACAATGGATTGGTGGCGGTGACCGTAGAACGCCACGGCGAGGGCGGATTGCTCCTTGTCCTCTTCAATGGTGAAGTTATTGCTCGCGATGTTCGGCGTGCCCACGATCTTCTGCCAGCTCTGGAAATATTTGGGCAGCGCGCCCGCCTGATTGGGCTGCGGCGCGGGATAGAGCAGCGAAGATTTCGGCGTAACCGTCGCATCGCCTTCCTTGGTGGAGGTCTCGTGATAGTTCGGGCCAAGCCACGCGCCGACCGGCAGCGCGGATTGCACCGGCGTCTCCTTGCGGAAATTGTTGATGTCGATGTCGAAGGTGCGCGTGACCAGCGCCGGGCCGTCGCCTTTTCCGCCACCCGGCAGCGCATACCACGCCGTCGCCATCAGTACGCCCGGCGGCATGTCGGGAACGGCGAGGGAGTTTGCGGTCGAGGGAAAGCTCGCGAGCGCATTCGCGCCGTCGGTCACGTTCCAGAATGCGAACTGATAATTCCTGCCGTTCAGCATGTAGGTCGGCGGCGCGGGAAACCCTGATATCGGCGTTCCGACATGGCCGAAATTGGCGAGCGTGATCTCGCCGGGATCGGCGTTGCCGTCCTCCACCTGCCAGACATTGCTGTTGTCGTCTTCGTTCGGTGCGCCCCATGAAATCGTGCGGTAATCGATGTAGACCGTTGCCATGGTCAATCTCCGTCGCTCTGTTTCTTCTGCGAAAAAACGACGGAACGGTAGGCGCAGAAATTTACAATCTATGCTCGTTCGCGCTTTGTTATTGTGACAAGCTTGATTCAATCTGGAGAGGAGTGCGCCCGCACACCACGTCCGCATGATCGGCATGGGAACTGGCGACCCGACGTGATAGTATTGATAATTGTCGTCCAAATATTGACAACGATATTCACGTCGACTAAGAATCGACAATGGACTACAGCGAGCGAACAAGGCTCGAGCAGCTGGGGCTTTCGGCTGCCGAGGCAGGGATTTACCTCACGCTTTTGCGCAACGGCCCGCTCTCGGCCAGCGCAATCGCCGCGGCGACCGACATCCCGCGCACGAGCGTTTATCCCGGTCTTTCCTCTCTGGCAGACAAGGGCCTGATCGAGGAAAGCGCGGGCCATCGTGGCCGGTTCTCGCCGCTGCCGCCGCAGACCGCATTGCCGGCGCTCGTCTCGCGCCAGGAAGAAGCCTTGGCGCAGCGCCGCGGACTCGCGCAGGAACTTGCGCAAACATTGGAAGCAGCGGCGACCGACATCAATGCGATTGGGCCGGACGAGTTTGTGCAGGTGCTGCGCGATCCGCGCGCGGGCGTCGACCGCTTCAAACGCCTGGAACTCGAGGCGGAAGAAAGCATCGACGTTTTCACCAAGCCGCCCTTCTTCAACCGGACGGATAATTCTCCTCAGCTAAAGGCCATGAGCCGCGGTGTGCGCGTGCGCTCCATTTATGAAAAGGATGCTGTGGAGGATCCGGCCGTAAAACCGTTCCTGCACAAATGGACCACTGGCGGCGAGGAGGGGCGTATCTACGACGGCGTGTTGCCGCACAAGATGGCGATCTTCGACCGGAAGATCGCACTGATCCCGATGATCATGCCCGGCGATCAGACGCGCATCCTGATCATCCGCAATGAAGCTTTGGCCGAAAGCTTCAGCCTGGCATTCGAACACATATGGGAGAAATCGCAGCCCCTTGCCTCCGCTGTGCGCCCACAACGCAAGGTCCGAACCGGAGTCGCATGATATGGACCAAAGGGTGCGCATCGTAGCCGGGCTCATCGAGGAAAATCTCGACCGTCCGTGGCCGATAGAACAACTTGCACGAAGCGTGGCTCTTTCTCCGACACATTTGCGCAGGCTGTTCCGTCGCGAAACCGGCATCAGCCTGTCACAGTACGGCAAACAACTTCGCATGACGGAAGCGTGCAGACTTTTGCAGACGACACTTCTCAGCGTGAAACAGGTCGCGGCTAAGGCGGGCGCGGGCGATGTCAGCCATTTCGTTCGCAGCTTCGAGAAGACCTATGGCCTAAGCCCACTTCGCTATCGGCAGCGTGTCACAGCGTCGAGTGGCGTCGAGATAGCGCGGATGGTCGAGTTGGCCAACGAATAGTCGCTTACGCCAATATTGCGTTCTTCAACATTGCCGGGAAAACATCATTCTCTCTTCGTGCACTGCGAGGAGTCGGCGTGAAGCTCAAACCCGGCCATTACTGGCTCTCCGTCGTCGCCAACGCGGGCGACGGTGAGTGGTTCTGGGAGAACCAGACAACGGGCACGATCGAAGGCGATGTTCGTGCTGAGGGGGACGGCCAAGTAGCGCGGAGCGCGTAGCCCGCGGTGGATTGCGTCGCGTTTCTGCGTTTAGTCTGGCGCGATGCACCAGACGCTGAAGAAGAATCCCGGACTGCTGTGGGGCCTCGCGGTCCGGGACGGCAAGGCCATGCGCGTCACGGGCGACACAGCGTCCGACGCGCTGGCCGAACCGCATGACTGGATCTGGATGCATTTTGCGCTCAGCGATCATCGCGCGCGCCGCTTCCTCGAAAGCTTCGAAACCGCGCCGGCGGCGGCGCGCGAGATGTTGCTCGCGGGCGAGGGGCGTCCGCAGCTCCATCTGTCACCCGGCTGCGCCTATGGCGTGATCCCCGATTTCGAGAAGGACTTCGAGGAAAAGGATTACGGCGAAGGCTCGGTCGCGTTCTGGCTCGATGGCGGCCATCTCGTCACCACACGCCATCACCCGATGCGCGTGGTCGATGAGGTCCGCGGCGAGACCGAGCGCGCGCCGCCGCAGCATCCCGTCGATGTGTTCGTGCGGCTCAACCAGCGCTTCGTCGAGATCGCGGAGAAACGCTTTGCCGTGTTTGCGCGCTGGCTCGACCGGCTTGAGGACAAGGTGCTGGGCGAGCAGGGCGAACTCGACCGCACGGGTCTCGGTTCGGTGCGGCGCGAGGTGGCGCGCTTCCATCGCGAGTTCACAGGTCTCCGTGCCGCCTATCATCGCGCCATGAATCTGCGAACGCCCGTGGCCGACAATCCCGTGTCGCCGCGTTTGCCCGAGTTGCTCCAGGCCGCGGAAGATTTTGACCGCGACGCAGCCGCGCTCACCGAACGCGCGCGGCTGCTCTCCGAGGAAATCGATACACGCATCGCGGCCCAGACCAACCGCTCGCTGCAGGCGCTGACGATCTTTTCCACGCTTCTCCTGCCGCCGACCTTCATCGCCGGCGCGTTCGGCATGAACCTGCCGTCGATTCCCTGGGCGAACACCCATGGCGGATTCTGGTGGGCGGTCGGGCTGTGCGCGATCGTTGTCGCCGGCTGCTGGGCGGCGTTGAAACGCTACGGGATATTGTAAGCGACTCTATACGCGACCCGGCGGGCTATGCGCTTTTCTTCACATAGAGCCTGCACCAGCCGGAGGGGCTGATATCGCCGGCGACGAGCTTGCACGACCCGGGCGCCACGAACAGCGAGCAGCCATCGCATCTTTGGTCGCCCTTGGGCGTCAGTTGGTAGCCGGCGGCCTTCTGGGTCATCGAGCCCGCTACCGCCGGCCCGGTCGCGCCGGCCACCAGCAGGGCTGCGGTGCCCGCGACAAGCGTTGCGCTCCGCAACAGCTGCCTGCGCGACACGGATTGGGCAGTCTCGTGCAAAGCCGAAGAAAGGTCGATCGAATACATCTGTAAACCTCCTGCAATCAGATCAGGCCCTCCATAGCCGGGATCGCCCCGGACAATATTGATCGGCAACAAATTTGGATGTTCCCGCCGTGCCGATGGCGGGTCGATGAATTCTTCGGTTGCGTCGATTTGTTGATGCCCGTCAAGGAAGGCGCGCACCGGATTCGTATGCTTCGATTCTATTCCACCGGCAGGACGGCGAGGAATAAGAGGAGGGCACATGAACGTCTTCAGATTGTCCATCGCGTTCATTGCAGCCGCACTGCTCGCGCAACGCGCCCAGGCGGTTCCGGCGTTCGCCGAGCAGACCTCTGAGCCCTGCAGCGCGTGTCATGTCGGGGGTTTCGGCCCGCAACTCACGCCGTTCGGGCGCCAGTTCAAGCTCGACGGCTACACCACGCGTGTGGGCCCGACCTTCACCAATCCGATTTCGGCGATGGCGATCGCCTCCTTCATCAACACGGCGAAGGATCAGGACGCGCCGCCCGCGCCGCATTACGGCACCAACAACAACGCCACCATTGATCAGGTGAGCGCCTTCGTCGCCGGCGGCATCGGCGATCATTTCGGCGGCTTCGCGCAGTTCACCTATGACGGCGTCGGACGCGCGTTCTCGTGGGACAATCTCGACCTCCGCGCCACCGACCACCTCACGGTTCAGGGCAGCGATTTGCTAGTGGGGGTGAGCTTGAACAACGCACCCGCCGTACAGGATGCGTGGAACACGCTGCCCGCCTGGGGCTACCCTTATACGGGAAGCGATCTCTCACCCGCGCCGGCCGCCGCCACGATCTTCGACGGCGGAGTGGCGCAGAGCGTGCTCGGCACCACGGCCTTCGCCTATTGGGATTCGTCGATCTATACCGAAGTTGGGCTCTACTGGACGCCGGGACACAATTTCCTGAGCGCGATGGGCACCGACGAAGGGCCGGGGCCGATCGACGGCGCGGCGCCTTATGTGCGCCTGGCGTACCAGAAGGACTATGGCGACCAGAACTACGAAATCGGCGCCTTCGGCTTCTTCCCCGACCTGCATCCCGGCGGCGACTTCAGCACGGGCAAATCGGACAATTACAGCGATTTCGGCATCGACGGTTCGTATCAGTTCATGGGCGACGGTTCGAACATCTATGGCGTCAATGCGCGCTATACGCACGAGGACCAGAACCTTGCGGCAACGTATCTCCTCGGTGGCGCGGCAAAGGCGTCGAACTCACTCGAGGATATCCGCTTCGATGCCTCATACTATTGGCACAACACGGTCGGCGGCACGATCCAGGTTTTCAACACCTGGGGGTCGAGCGATGCGCTGCTCTATGCGGATAACGCGACCTTCAAGCCCGACAGCACCGGCATCACCTTCCAGGTCGACGGTACGCTGTTCGGCCACGACATGAGCATGCTGGGTGGACGGTTCAATCTTCGCGCGGGAATGCAATACACGATCTATACGAAGTTCGACGGGGCGGGCACGAACTACGACGGCCTCGGCCGCAACGCATCGGACAACGACATGCTCCGGATATTCCTCTGGACCGCCCTTTAGGGCTGCATGCTGACCATTGGGAGGACAAGATGATGCAAAGGACAAATCTGCTCAGCGCGACGATCACGCTCCTGCTCCTGGCCCCCGCGAGCAGCGCGCTCGCGACGGAATACCCGGTCGACCAGCGCGATCTCCGCTTCGACCCTGATACCCTCACGATCAAGGTGGGAGACTCCGTGGTGTTTACCGACACGGATCGCATCGCCCATGATGTGACGATCGTGGCGCCGGACGGAACGTCCGAGGACCATGGAATGAGCACCTACAAGGAGCGCATCACCGTGAAGTTCGGCAAGCCCGGCGTCTATCGCGTCAAGTGCCGGATCCACCCGGACATGAAGGCGACAATCACCGTCGGCGCGCCTTAAACTTCAGGACGTCGCGCTCGCGGTGCTGCTCATCCTGCTCTGCGCGGGATCGTTCACCCTTTTCCACGCGGCCGGCGCCCAGCGCGGGATTCTAGATCGCGTGGCCGACCAACATGCCGAAGCCGAACACCATCGCGAAAATGAGAAGGCCAAGCACGCGCGCGTCGTTGAAGAACCCCTCCTGCGTGCCGTGGTCTTGGGAAACGTTGACCATGGGATGCCCCTTTCTCCGCCCCAGCCAAGGGACCGGACATTCCAGATTGCACCCCGCGCACTAACAATGCCTTACGGATTACCGAAGCGCTTGAGGTCGGGCAGGAACGCAGCGAGCAGGCCGAGCATCGGCAGGAACGCGCACACCGCATAGACGAACTCGATGCCTTTCGCGTCGGCGAGCCAGCCGAGCGCCGCAGCGCCCAATCCACCCATCCCGAAGGAGAGGCCGAAGAACAGGCCCGAAATCGTGCCGAGCTTCGCGGGGACAAGCTCCTGCCCATAGACGACGATGGCCGGAAACGCGCTCGCGAGCGTGAGCCCCGCGCCTGCGCTGAACACGCTCGTCCAGAACAAATTCGCGTGCGGCAGCGCGAGCGTGAAAGGCAGTGCGCCCAGGATCGAGAACCAGATGAGATGCTTGCGCCCAAAGCGGTCGCCGAGCGGTCCGCCGCAGATCGTTCCCACTGCGACCGCCACCAGGAACAGGAAGAGGTGAAGCTGCGCGTCGCGTACCGAAAGATGGAAGTGCTCGATCAGGTAGAACGTGAAGTAGCTGGTCAGGCTCGCGAGATAGACGAACTTCGAGAAGATCAGGATCACGAGGATCGCGAGCGAGCGGCGCACCACGGTATTCGGCAGCGGCGCGCGCGCCTGTGCGGCACGGGCCCGCTTCGCGCGCGCAAGACCGTGATGCTTGTACCAGCGCCCGACCCAGAACAGCACTGCGATCGCAACCAGCGCCATCGCGCAGAACCAGGCGATCGAGGATTGTCCGTCCACCGCCACGACCGACGCCGCGCCCAGAGCGCCGAGCGCGCTGCCGGTGTTGCCGCCGACCTGGAACATGGATTGCGCGAACCCGCGCCGCTGTCCCGCTGCCATGTGCGCCACGCGGGACGATTCCGGATGGAACACCGAGGATCCGATTCCGACCATCGCCGCCGCCAGCAGTAGGAGCGCGTAGGAATGCGCATGCGCGAGCAGGAGCAAACCCAGGAATGTGGAGATCATCGCGGTCGGCAGTGCATAGGGCACCGCCCGGCGGTCGGTGTAGAGCCCGACCAGCGGCTGCAGCAGCGACGAGGTCACCTGGAACGTCAGGGTGACGAGACCGATATGCGCGAAATCGAGATCGAGCGCCTGCTTCAGGTTCGGATAGATCGCCGGCAGCAACGACTGCATCATGTCGTTCAACATGTGGCAGAAGCCGATCGCGAAGATGATGGGATAGACGGTGTGCGGGATCGCTGGCGCGGCGTCCTCGGCCACCGGCCCGGGCGACATCGCGTCCTGGATTTCGGCGTCGGCTGCGGCTTCGGAAGGACTCATGGGAGCGCGGTTTTGCGCTCCTTTGACAAAGCGGACAACCCGAAGATTGGCATGTCAGCTAGGACCTATTGGCGCGGCGGTTCCGCACAATTCCACAGACTGGCAGCGGTGCGTGAGAAGCGTTACTCTGCCGGAAAATCGGGGAGATCATCATGATCCGGGAAACCGCTTTCCATGCGAGGAAGCTCTTCATCCTTTGCTGCTGCGCGGCCGTGTTCGTGCTGGGATACCAATCGGCCGCGATAGCCAAATCGCAAATCATCACCTTCGATCCCCCGGGATCGATCGGCACTTATCCCTGGCAGGCAAATGAAGACGGCAGCATCGCCGGCTTTTGGTACGACGCATCCGCGAAGGAAACCAAGGGCTTCATCCGTACCCCTGACGGCGCCATCACCCAATTCGATCACGTGGGTTCGAAAACCACCGCCGCCTACGATATCAACGGCAACGGTGTCAGCACGGGCTATTGGACCGTGGACGAGGGCAACCATCCCGGCTTCGTCCGGACGCCGGACGGCACCATGACCGAGTTTCACGCGCCGGGCGACGATAGCGGCACGTTCCCGATCGCGATTACCGACAAGGGTACGATCGCTGGCTCCTATTACGATCTTTTCTCGATTCCGCATGGCTTTGTGCGCTCGGCAAGCGGCGACTTCGCCACGTTCGATGTGAGCGGCGATACCTACGGCACCAGCCCCATGAGCCTCAACAAGAAGGGCGTCATCGCTGGTCATTGGGGCGACGAGAACGGACTTGTGCACGGGTTCGTCCGCGCGCCGGACGGCACTATCGCGAGTTTCGATGCGCCGGGTGCACCCGGCGGCACATTCCCGATGTATCTCAACGTAGCTGGAGCGATCGCCGGCTATTTCGCCGATGAGAACTATGTGTTTCATGCTTTCGTGCGCGCAGCTGACGGTACGATCACCGCCTTCGATGCCCCGGGCGCGGCTTCGACTGTGGCCAATAGCATCAACAAGAACGGAAAGATCACCGGCTATTACCGCGACAGTGACGGCGTCGCACGCGGCTTTGTACGCAGTGCGAACGGCAAGTTCCGGACCTTCAGGGTCAAGGGCGCCGTCGGCACCTACCCCAACAACATCAACGACGCCGGGCTCGTTACCGGCTGGTACACGACGCCGGACGAGAACTATCATGGGTTTCTGCGGATGAATTGAGGACCGGCCATGCCGCATGCCGTTCTCCCATTTCGGTGAGCTAACCCGCGATGAGAGTCATGGCCGTAACGCTTGGCTACCAAACATTTCGCGCGCTGACCGCTCAGCAGCCGGGCACTTCCACCGTGTAGATCGCAGCGTAACGGAACCCGGCGACGAGAATGGCGCCCAGCGAGCTGCCGTTCTTTTGCGCAACAAGGTTGCTGATCCCCGCACCGGGACCGATATCTTCAACGCCGTCCAGCGTGTCGCCCTGCGTGAGAATCTTGGTTAGTTTGTTCGTCTTGCAGGAACTGAACAAGCCTGGATAGATGTTCGTGCCGTCGGTCGTCGATGCGGCGATCACGTTGAGCGTCCCGGCCGGCGACCAGTTTTCGCCACTATCGCCCGAACCGGTGGCATAAAACGACGTGCCCGGCGCACCTGCGGGGACTTTCGTGTTGTAGTCCATGATCTTGGTGTTCGCGTCGCCGCCGATCTCGGCGCGGTAGATTCCCTGGTTCGGAAACTGCAGATTCACCGAGTAGTCGATATCGCTGCCGGAAATGACGGGGAAGGCGAGACCGTCGAACTTGCCTCTCTTCGCGATCACAAGAGCGTGCGCCAGATCGGGCGGCCCATCGAAGATCGCGAAAGGCCCGAACACGGTGCCGCCCACATAGGCGATCTTCGTGCCGCTGAGCGCCGGCTGCACATACTGATTCACTTCGAAGGCATGAATCGTCGCCGGCGTATTGGGATCGGCGATGCGGATGAGGTTATTGCCCTTGGTATCCACCTCATAGATGCCGGCACTCCCTGCATCGAACGCCACCGTGCTGCCCGATACGGAGATGTTGCAGAACGAATAACCCTCTTCGAAATGCACGTGGTCCTGCACCGGACCGCCGGGAATGGGCGTGCCGTAATCGACGAGCCTTACGATCTTTCCGCCTGTGAGCGGCACGGCATAGATGCCCTCGTGACCGGCGGCGTCGCGTCCGACAAAGACGACGTCTTTCGTTCCAACCGCGGGCGACGAGCAGCCCGCGGGCTCGAACGCGGTGAAGTATCCAAGCTGGTTGCCCGTAAAATCGCCGGTGCCGCCCGGCACCTTGGTGCTGTTGCTGACGAGCACAACCGGCGTACCGCCGCCTACGGGCACCGAGAACAGATAGACGCTTGGCGTGGACGTGGCGCCGATGAAGGCGACGGTCTTCCCCGCCATCTGGGGACGGTCGATCGTGAAGATCAGCTGGCCATCCGGCGCCACGAAGCTGGTGTCGAACAGCTTGTCGAACACGGGGGCCTTCGCGGCGGCGGCTGACGCGGCGAGCGCGAGCATCGCACAGGCGGTGACGCCGCACGAAAGCGAACTTGGGGACATGCTGGTTTCCTCCAGAGGAGAGATCAGACCGTGAGGCTGGCGCGCAACTGAACTGCCACCAGTTGCATATTCCACCATGGTGAATTCGCGATGACAATACACGGCTCGCCGGCCCGCGCTTCGCCTCATGCTGCGCACATCCGACTCGGGCAGAAGACCTGGCGGAGAGGGGTGTTCCCTAACGGCGCGGGGCGGTGGTCTATCAGGGCTATCTGCGCAGCTTCTTGGATTCGAGCGGCGACAGGGGCGCCGGCATCAACCCGCAGAACTTCGAGAAGGAGTTCGACGCCTATGACGCCGGCAGCGGCTTTGACCCAGTTGCACCGAGTGAACCGTCGAGACAGACTGCATCGCCGACGGTCAGCGCGATCACATCTTCGCACTCACGGGTGCGGTGAAGTGAGATGCGCAAAAATCGGCTCTGACCGCAATGGCGCCGCCCCTCGCTGGAGACTGGCATGCGCGTTTGTATCAAACTGGCTTTGCTCATTGCCCTTGTGACTTGCTCTACGGCTGCGAGCGCGTCTGTCGAAATTTCAAACCAGCCGACGCATCACATGAATTGCTCTGGCGGTGTCTGTTCGTCCACCGCCAAGAAGGCGGTACTGAACGTCAATGATGTCGTCGGCATGCTTTCAAGCGGTGATTTGACCGTCAAAGACGGTAACGGCGCTCGAGGAATATCCGTTGTCAACAATTTGAGTTGGGCTGGAAGCAGCAAGCTGACATTGCAAGCGAGCGATGCCGTCGTCGTCAACGCACTGGTGCAAGTGGAAGGCACCTCGGCACTCACCATTGAAGGTGACGCCAAGAATTGGCCCCTGGAATGTTCAGGAGACGGAAAGATCCAGTTCTGGGACCTGAATAGCGTCTTCACCATCAACAACGTGGTGTTCAAGCTTGTCAGCGACATTCACTCGTTGGCAAGTGGTATCGCAAGCAATCCTCACGGCTCATTCGCATTGTCCAAAAACTATGACGCCTCCGTTGACGGAACATATTCTGGCTCGCCTATCCGGACCGATTTCGGCGGCAAGTTCGAAGGAGCATGCAACGCGATATACAACCTTAAAATCATAGATCCTAAGGACGAGGCATATCTAAAGGACGCCCTGTTCGCGAAGACGGGTAAGGCTGCTGTTTTGAGCAACATCGTGTTGATTCATGAGTTTGTACAAGGCGGAATGGACGGCTTTCTCGGTGGTCTGGTCGCCAACAATTTTGGAACCATCGTTCGTCCAAAAATAGCAGGGACGGTCACGGGTCCCGAACTTGCGCCTTTCATTGGTGGAATCGCAGGCGCCAATTACGGAACCATCATCGATGGCAGCTTTCGAGGCGTGGTCAAGGCGTCCGAGTACACCGGCGGCATTGCCGGTATCAATTATGGCAGCGGGAAGATCATCGGTGCCCATGTCTCAGGAACAGTAGAGATGATCAACCCTGGCAACGGGTTCGGTTTACAGGACGGTCTGGGCGGACTGGTTGGATTGAACGCAGGTATCGTCACAGATTCTTCTTCTGAGAGCGTGGTACAGAGTGCGCTTCCTAACACCTTCATCGGGGGCTTGGTGGGCGTCAACTCCGGCGTCGTTTCCAAATCTTCTGCTACGGGAAACGTCAGATTGAAGCCAGCGCACGGAACCGCCGGCGGCGTCGTGGGGACGAACTTCGGCGGCGTTCTCAGCACGACCGCGAGTGGGACAGTCACTTCGTCTGCGAGCTCCGAGACCGGCGGGCTTGTGGGAGAAAATTTCGGCACGATTGAGAAATCATCCGCGTCCGGTGCCGTAAACGGCGGTCACGGCGGCAGCACCGGCGGTCTGGTTGGAGATGATGGCGAAATATATCCCGGCGTGATCATCGACTCGCATGCGAGCGGCGCTGTAACGGCCAGCCAGGCGGTAATAGGCGGCTTGGCGGGGGCCATGTGGGGTATCGTGCAGAACTGTTCCGCAACCGGCACCGTGACGGCAGGCGACGACCATTCGTATGTCGGTGGACTCATCGGCTATGCCACCAGCTCGGAATCAACCACAACCATCACGCAATCATATTCGAGCGGCGCTATTTCGGCCGGCGACAATACGACTGTGGGCGGCTTGGTCGGTTACGATGCAGGCGACAATAACCTTACGATCACGGATTCCTATACCCTTTCAAACATCAGCGTGGGCGCAAACGTCACGGTCGGCGGGTTCTATGGACTGAGCGATACCAATACATTGAGGACGTACTCAGCAGGCAGTCTGACCTCTGGTACTGGTGGTACGGTTGGGGGCTTTGCCGGGGTGCTCTTAACCGGCTATTCGACTCAAGCAAACGATTATTGGGACACTACGACAAGCGGTCTCACGCATGGCGTGGGTGGTGGAGATGTCGACGGCATTACCGGCGTTACCGACTCGCAACTTAAATCCGGTCTGCCAGAGGGGTTCGACGCAAAGGTTTGGGCGCAAAGCGCAACCATCAACAACGGCTACCCGTATCTGATCGCCAATCCGCCACCGCAATAGGCCGACTCAAGGAAAAGACATGACGGAGAAGGATGTTCCCTGGTGGCGCGGGGCGGTGGTTTATCAGGTCTATCTGCGCAGCTTCATGGATTCGAACGGCGATGGGCAGGGCGATCTTCCCGGCCTGATCGCGAAGCTCGATTACATCGCGTCGCTCGGCGTCGATGCGATCTGGCTGTCGCCGATCCATCCTTCGCCCAATCGCGACTGGGGCTATGACGTTTCCGACTACGAGGGCGTGCATCCCGATTACGGGACGCTGGCGGATTTCGATGCGCTGATCGCGGCGGCGCATACAAAGGGCATCCGCGTGCTGCTCGACGAGGTGCTCTGCCACACCTCCGACGAGCATGCGTGGTTCCAGGATTCGCTCAAGCGCGGCGCGAAGTCGGACTGGTATGTGTGGGCCGATCCGAAGGAAGACGGCACCGCGCCGAACAACTGGCTCTCCGCGTTCGGCGGGCCGGCCTGGGCGTATCAGCCCGCGCGGCGCCAACACTATCACCACAAATTCCTGCGCCAGCAGCCGAAGCTCAGCTGGCGCAACAGCGATGCGAGAAAGGCTGCGCTCGATGTGCTCGATCTGTGGCTGACGCGCGGCGCGGACGGTTTCCGCCTCGACGTCGCCAATGCCTATCTCCACGACGACCAGCTTCGCGACAACCCGCCGATCCCGTTGGAGCGCCGCACGTCCGCAATCTGGGGACACGCCGCAAATTTGCAGCGCCACATCCACGACAGCAATTTGCCGGAGAATGTGGAATGCCTGAAGGACATCCGCCGTACGGTGGAGCAGCATGCGGACCGCTTCGTGTTCGGCGAATTCTCCGAGGGCTTCGAGCGTTCGGGTGCGTATCTGCCGAGCGATGTCGGCCTGCATGCGAGCTATACGTTCTCGATGCTGCGCGCCCATCGTCTGTCGCCAGAATTCGTGCGCGAAGAGATCGACGTGATGACGCGCCATCCCGACTACTGGCCGTGCGTTACGCTCTCCAACCACGACATCATGCGCACCGTCACGCGCTTCGGCGGCGGGCGCGCAGGCAATCCGGCGCTCGCCAAGCTGATGCTGGCGCTGCTGCTGTCGCTGCGCGGAACGGTGCTGCTGTATCAGGGCGAGGAGCTTGGTTTGCCGGAAGTCGATCTCCGGCGCGATCAACTGCGCGACCCAGTCGGAGATCTCTATTATCCGATCGCCAAGGGCCGCGACGGCTGCCGCACGCCGATGCCGTGGAATGCCGATGCGCCGAACCTCGGCTTCACCACCGGCACGCCCTGGCTTCCGCTCGGCCCGGCACACAAGCCGCTCGCCGTGTCGGAACAGGAAGCCGACGCGGACTCGACACTCAACTTCGCGCGCGCCTTTCTCGCGCAGCGGAAGAAGAGCACCGCGCTGCGTCTTGGCGAGATTGCATGGCTCGATGCGCCCGCGCCGTTTGCTGCATTTGCACGTACCAATGGCGACGAGCGCGTGCTCTGCGTGTTCAACATGAGCGGCGAGAAAGCGAGTTACGTGAATAAGGACATCGCGCCGTTTGGGTTCTTGATCGAAACGGCCTGATTGTCATTCCCGGCGAGCGTCGCGCGTCAGTGCGATTGCGAGGGAAGGGAACCCAACTTGGGTACAAGGAGTCTGGGTTTTCGAAAGTTGGGTTCCCTCCCCTTCGCGACACTGCCGTGTCGCTCAGCCAGGAATGACGATCGAGAAAATCACTTCATCGCATCAAAGGCGAGGAGCACGGCCTCGATCGGCAGGAGGACGCAGCGGTGGCGGTTACGGTGGTCGGCGACGCCTTCGAACGCCTCATAGGTGTTGAACGGCGCGCTCGGCACATCGGCGCCGTCGGCCAGCATGGCGTGAACGCTTTCATGCAGGGCCGCGACCTCCTCGCGGGTCAGTCCCGTCACGTCACCGCCCAGGATCGCCGCCGACGCCTGCGCCAGCACACAGGCCTTGGTTTCGAGCGCGATGCCGATGACGCGGCCGTCCTCGATCGCCAGGTCCACGATCACTCGGTCGCCGCAGGTGGGGTTGTGGGCGGTGCCGGTCCCGTGCGGGTCGGCCAGGCGGCCCGCGCCGGTCGCGTTCGCCGCCAGCCGCAGAACCTCTTTCCGGTAGAGAGGATCGCTCATCGCGCCCGGTATGCCGCAAGCGCCTCGGGCGTGTCGATATCGGTGAGGGGGCCATCGTCTTCGGCCTCGACCTCGCAGATCAGCTCGTCATGCTCGGTCATGAGGTGTTTGGCCCCGATGTCGCCGGTGAGCGCCATAATGTCGGGGAAGAAACGCCGGGACCACAATACCGGGTTCCCGCGCTTGCCGTGCCTTGTGGCGACGCAGATCGCGCGGCCTTCCGCGGGATCGAAGGCGGCGATCAGCTTATCGATCAGCACCGCCGATACATCCGGCATGTCGCCAAGCAGGAACAGGGCGCCACTGCAGTTGTCCGGCAGCGCGCTCAAACCCGCTCTCAACGACGTACTCAAACCTTTTGTAAAGTCTGTATTTTCTACGAATTGTACTGGGAGGTCCGAGAGTACGTTCTTGATTCCGCTACCGGCGTTGCCGGTGACAACAACGACCGGATCCGCTGCGCTCGCGCGCGCGGCCTCGACCACGCGCCGCACCAGCGGCTTGCCGTCGATATCGGCGAGTAGCTTGTTGGACCCCATGCGCGACGACAGGCCCGCCGCCAGCACCACCGCGCCGATCCGGGGGAGTGCCGGCGCTTCCACGGCTGGCTCCTCACGCGGCTGCGGCCGGCTCGGGATCTCGTTCAGCAGTCCGCCGACACCCATCGCGGCGAGTTCCTTCCGTCCGACGGGCAGACCGGCAGCGATTCGCCAGAGCACGAAGTCGAACCCGTTCAGCTTGGGCGACCGCGCACAGCCGGGCAGGCCGATCACGGTCACATCGCCCAGTGCCGCCGACAGCAGCAGGTTCCCGGGATCGACCGGCATGCCGAACGCCGCGATCCTGCCACCCGCCTGCTCGATGGCGGCCGGGACCGTGTCGCGCCGGTCGGTGATCGCGCTGGCCCCAAAGATCAGGATCGGATCGCAGCCTTGTGCTTCCGCGATGGCAGCGGCCAGCGGCGCGACGTCGTGCGTCACGCGGCGCTCGAACACGATCTCCGATCCGAGCGAACGGACGCGCTGCTCCAGCGCGGTGCGATTCTTGTCGAGGGTCGATGGCTTCGTGCCGGGCAGAAACGTGGAAATCAGGGCCGCGCGGCGCGGCGAAAATGCGGCGACCTCGATGGGCGTGCTTTCTCGCAAGAGCGCTTCGGCGGCTTCAACATGCTGCCGCTCGGCCGCGTAGGGAATGATCTTGATCGTCGCCAGCATCTGCCGCGGCGCGACCCGTGTATCGGGCGATAGCGTCGCTATCGTGATGGACTCGTCGATGGCATTGAGCCGGTCAACCAATGCGACGTCCACGACGGCAAGTCCGGCCTCGGTCGCGTAGAGATTGGCACGCCCGGTGAAGGCTGCACCGATCCGCACATGCATCCCGGCACAGAGAAGCGCGACGCAGGCGGCAGCTTCGTCTTCGGGCACGTCGTCCGGCCCCAGCCGCGCGACCATGACGTTCTGGATCCCCGCGTCGATGAGAGCGGCAATATCATCATCCAGAAGGAACCGGCCTTTGCGCAACACCCGCGCGCCGGCACGAACGGAATGCGCGAGAACGGCACCCACGGCTTCGGAGACGGCACTGACAAGGAATTGCATCGCCCAAGTCTAGGCGGCCACGACCTCGCGCGGCAAACGCATCCGTGCGCGCAAACCTCCATGGGCGCGGTTCTCGAGAGTCACCTTGCCGCCGTGACCTTCGGCGATGGCCTTGACCAGCGTGAGCCCGAGGCCGGCCCCGCCGGTATCTTCATTGCGCGAGCCTTCGAGCCGAACGAAAGGTTCGAACACGCGGCCTTGGTCGGCCTCGGGAATGCCGGGGCCTTCATCCTCGACAAGGATCTCGTAGCCATTGTCGCATTGCGAGAGCCCGACGCTGGCCTTGCGGCCATAGGCAACCGCGTTCTCGACCAGATTGCGCACCGCGCGCCGGATCTCGTTCGGACGGCAGGCAAGCGGCGCGGGCGGATGCGTCTTCCAGCTCACCGGTTCGCCAAGTTCGTCGAGATCGGTGCAGATGCTTTCGAGAAGCGCGGACAGATCGACGTTTCGTTTGACCTCGCCGCCCGTGCCGCGCGCCGCGGACAGAACGGCTTCGGTCAGTTCCTGCAGTTCGTCGAGGTTCTTCAGCAGCCGCTCGCGAAGTTCGGCATCCTCGACGAATTCGAGGCTGATGCGCATGGCGGTGATGGGTGTTCTCAGGTCATGACCCACTGCCGATAGCAATTGGCGCTGGCTTTCGAGTGTGCGTGTTACCTGATCGGTCATGGCGTTGAACGCGATCGCGGCATTGCGCACGTCGTGAGGCCCGTTCTCGCGCAGGCGCGGCGCCTGTCCTCCATCGGCGATGACGGACGCCGCGCGTGCGAGCTGAGACAACGGCCGCGTGACGCGCCGGGCGAAATAGGCCGCGGCCGTCGCTGCAGCGACAATCGCAACGAGCGCCGCCGCCATGATTTCAAGGGGCCAGGGCGTCGTCGGCGGACGATAGAAGGTGGCGACAAGCTGCGTTCCTGCAGTCACCGGAACGATAAATCGAAAGGCCGGACCGGGCCTCAGAGGCAAGCCGTGAACATCGGTCGGCGGCTGAAGATCGCGGAGCGACGCCCAGACCGGATACTTGGCTTTGTCGGCCGGCAATTGCGCGCGCAGGCGCGCCGCGAGCGCCGATTCCGTTTGGTTCATGGGCTCGGCGATGTCCCGGCCGTCGCGAAGCTCGAACTTCCACACGCCGGTCGACATCGTCTCCGCGGCCGTCTTGCGTGCATCTGGCGGAATAGCGGCCAGGACCTGCGCCGTCGATATCGTGCGATCCAGAACGCGGTCGGTGAGCGCGTTCTCGTTCACACGTGCGGTGCCAAGTTCGAACCACACGGCGACCGCGAGGTTGGAGATCAGCACCGCCACCGCTGTCACGACGATCAGCTGCGAGCCGAGAGTCCGAGGCCACAGCGTCATTCGGTTTCGGGCTCCACCGCGAAAATATATCCGCCGCCCCAAACCGTTTTGATGTAGCGCGGATTTTTGGGATCGGGTTCGATCTTCTTGCGCAGGCGGCTGACATGATTGTCGATGCTGCGGTCGAAGAGTTCGGCGTCGCGGCCTTTGGTCAGATCGAGCAACTGGTTTCGCGTCAGCGAAATCTTCGGACGTTCAAGCAGCGCCGTCAGGAGCCGGAACTCGCCGCTCGACAACGGGATCGCCACGCCTTCTGTGCCGACCAGCTCGCGCTGGCCGGTATCCAGCGTCCAGTCTCCAAAGCGAATCCGCGCGGCTTCCGGCGGCTTCTGCCGCGGCGGAAGCGCCTGTGTGCGCCTGAGAACGGCGGCGACGCGTGCAATCAGTTCGCGCGGCGAGAAGGGCTTTGCGATGTAATCATCTGCGCCCATCTCCAGGCCGATGATGCGGTCGACCTCCTCGCCCTTTGCGGTGAGGAGAATGACGGGGATCTGCGAAGTCTCCCGGATCGAACGGCAAAGGCTGAGCCCGTCTTCGCCTGGCATCATGATGTCGAGTACGATGAGGTCGATGGCGGCACCTTTCATCACCTTGCGCGCGGATGCGGCATCGGCCGCCGTGGTGGCGCGGTAGAAATGATCGCGCAAATACCGGGCGAGCGGCTCGCGGATGTCGCGTGAGTCCTCGACGACGAGGACGTGCGGGCGGGATTCTTCTTTTGTCATGGGCTCCCTAATCTGGGGGCAAGACTATTTCCCTGCAAATCATCAATTGCCGCAAAGTTTGTCGGACGGTCTTTACTTTGAGCCCCTTTTGTTCCATTCTCGTTCTCCGTGAACTTTCAGAGATCGAATACTGAACGGAGGCAGATATGAGGCGCAACCGCCCGATATGGGCAATCGGCGTATTGGTGTTTGTTTTCGCGGGTGACAGCGCATTGGCGCAGGCACGCACCCAGCCATCCGAACGCGGGGCGGGATATTCCTATCGCGTGCCGGACCGGTTTCTGGCGCTCGATTTGAATCGTGACGGCAACATTACGCGGGACGAAATGAATCGGGCAGAGACCACGCACTTCGCGTCCGCGACCCATGGCGCGGCCACGATGACGCCCGAACAGTTTGCTTCGCTATACCTGCAACAGTCCCAGCAAAGAGCGGATGCGCTGTTTCGCAAGCTCGACTGGAACGGCGACGGAAAGCTGTCTCTGGACGAATATGCAGAGCCCAAGCGTGCGCGGTTCGAAACCTTCGAGGACATCCGTGGCGAAGAGTCCTGTGCAAATGCCCATATCATCCGGGCATCGTTCGAGGAGAATGGCGGGTCGCGGGAATCCGGACGCGCGAAGTTCTGTGGCGACAACGATCTCAATCGCGATGGCAAAGTCACCCACGCGGAATTCGACAGCGTGACGATCAAGCAGTTTGCCGCCCGAACCGGTGGCGCGAAGTTGATGTCGGAAGCGCAATTCCGTGCGGACACGGACGGAAGGGAGCGTTCCTTCGCCATGCGTGCGTTTCAGCGGCTCGACGCCAATGGCGATGGAAAGCTTTCGGCCGGCGAATTTGCTGCCAGCGACCAGAAGCTGTTCGCCCGTCTCGACAGCAATCATGATGGGGTTATCAGCGCGAGCGAGTTATCGGCGTCCACCACTGCGGCGTATCGGCGAAATCGTAACGAGCAGGTTGTATCGGCGCAGCGCTAAGGTTTTTGCGCGCCCTGGCGCAGAGTGGCCGTCATCTGCGCCAGGATCGAAACGGCGATTTCCGCCGGACTCTTTGCGCCGATCGCGAGTCCGGCAGGACCGCAGATGCGCGCAAGCTGGTCGCTGAAAAAGCCGTTTTGTTCGAGGCGCGCGAGGCGTGCGGCGTGTGTTTTCTTCGATCCCAGCGCCCCGATGTAGAAGCAGTCCGAACGTAGCGCCGCGGTCAGTGCCGGATCGTCGACCTTGGGATCGTGGGTGAGGGCGACAAGCGCGCTACGCGGGCCGAGCGGCGATTTCGCCAGCGCGTCGTCCGGCCAGTCGTGCGACAGGCGGACGTCCGGAAACCGCGCCGGCGTTGCAAAGGATGTGCGTGGATCGATCACCCGCACGCCATAACCGGCGAGAATCGCCATGCGGGCCAGCGGCTGTGCAATGTGCACGGCGCCGACGATGACGAGATCCAGCGGCGGATTATAGACGGCAAGAAACCAGCTTCGACCGTCCAGTTCGGTGGTTGTGCTTTGATCTGCGCGAGCCGCCTGCGCTGCGGCGGCTCCAAGCGGCGTCGCATCGGTCATTGGATCAAGAACGATATCATCACCAGTCGCGAGATCGGTTGCACGGACAATGGCGCGGCCTGCATGGCGGGCCTCGTTCAATGCCGCGAGCGTTTCCCGCCGCATCGTTCAGCCAACAGGTTCGACGAAGATCTCGACCCGGCCGCCACAGGCGAGCCCCACCGACCAAGCCTGTTCGTCGCTCACACCGAATTCGAGATTGCGAATCTTGCGGTCTTCCATAGCGGCCCGGGCTTCTTCGATCACAGCACCTTCCACGCAACCACCCGAAACCGACCCCACGAACGCGCCGTCGTCCCGCACGGCGATCTGGCTTCCGCTCGGCCGCGGCGACGAGCCCCAGGTCTTCACGACAGTGCCGAGCGCGACCTTGTGGCCTTCATCAAGCCAGCGCGCGGCGATGCCCAGGACATCGTCCTCCGCCGGCGTCATTGGACGGCCGCAACCGCGCGCTTCGCCATCACGGTCACGAGATGCGCGCGGTATTCGGCGGAGCCGTGAATATCCGAGTTCATGTCATCCGCGCTGACCTGAATGCCGGCGATCGCATCAGGCGTGAAGTCTTTGTCCAGCGCCGCTTCCATATCTGCGACACGGAACACGCAGGGTGCAGCCCCGGTGATAGCCACACGCACACCGGATTTCGTCTTTGCGACGAACACACCCGCCATCGCGTAGCGCGATGCCGGATTGGGAATCTTCGCGTAGCCGGCACGCTCGGGAACGGGGAAGGCGGCCTCGGTGAGGATTTCCCCATCCTCGAGCGCGGTTGAAAACATGCCGGTGAAGAAATCGTCCGCCGCGATCTCCCGCCGTGTCGTCCTGATCGTCGCGCCCAGCCCAAGGGCGGCAGCGGGATAATCCGCGGCGGGATCGTTGTTGGCGAGCGATCCGCCAAGCGTGCCCATATACCGAACCGCGGGATCGCCGATGGATTCCGCGAGTTCGGCGAGAGCGGGGATCAAGCGCTTCACGTCGCGCGAATTTGCGACCTCGAAATGCGTCGTCGCAGCGCCGATGGTGATGACGCTCTCCGTCGCGCGAATGAACGCCAGTTCCTTAAGGCCGGAGATGTCGATGAGCTCCGACGGCTGCGCGAGGCGCATTTTCATCGCGGCGATCAGGGTTTGCCCACCGGCCAGCAATTTGGCGTCCGGGGACTTCGCGAGAAGCGCCGACGCATCGGCCAGCGATGCGGCGCGGCGATATTCGAACGCGTAGGGGATCATGCCGCGGCCCCGTTTGCTTCGTCCGCCATTCGCGCGGCCGCATCCTCGATGGCGGAGACGATGTTCTGATAGCCGGTGCAGCGGCAGATATTGCCCTCAAGCTCGGCGCGAATGGTGGTGCGGTCCGGATGGGGAATGCGCCGGATCATGTCGACTGCCGTCATGATCATGCCCGGCGTGCAGAAGCCGCACTGCAATCCGTGCTTTTCCCGAAACGCTTCCTGCACCGGATGCAGCTTGCCGTCCTTGGCAAGCCCTTCGATCGTCGTGACATCGGCGCCGCTCGCCTGGACCGCGAACACCGAACAGGATTTCACCGCACGCCCGTTCAGATGCACGACGCAGGCACCGCACTGGCTGGTGTCGCAGCCGATATGCGTGCCGGTGAGGCCCAGCTCTTCGCGCAGGAAATAGACAAGCAGTGTGCGGTCTTCGATATCGGCAGATACCGTCTTTCCGTTCACCGTCATGGTAACGGCTGTCATGGATTGTTTTCTCTTGGGATAGCGATAGCGGGAGTCTCTGTATCCTGTGCAATCCCGTCAAGGGCGCTCTTTGAGCGACGGGGTCAGCGAAGGACCGCACCGAAAATCAGCAGCAAGATCACAACCACGCCGACCAGACCGACAACCCATATTTCCGGGGCGAAACCCTCGCGTTTGCCGACGGGGATCGTCATAGCCGCCGGAGCCGCGACTTCCACCGGCGGATCGGGCGTCAATTCCACGGCAGCGGGCGGCTGCGTCAGTCTCTCTGCAAAGCGGCTGAAAAAATCGTCGGCGATCTGTTTGGCCGCGCCGTCGATGAGGCGCTGACCGATCTGCGCCAGCTTGCCGCCGACGGAGGCTTTCGCGGTGTAGGTGAGAACGGTGCCGTCGCCTTCCGGCGTCAGAACGATCTCGGCATCGCCTTTCGCAAAACCTGCGACACCACCTTGTCCTTCACCCGACAGCCGGCAGCGATGCGGTGGATCGAGATCGGAAAGACCGACCTTTCCCTGAAACGTCGCCTTTACCGGACCGATCTTCAGCGTTGCGGTCGCGATAAAGTTTGTCGGGTCTGTCTTCTCGATCTTCTGACAGCCGGGGATGCACGCCTTGAGTGTATCGGGGTCGTTCAGACCCGCCCAAACTGCCTCCGGAAGCGCCGGAATGACATAACGGCCATTGAAATCCATTCTCAAACCTCTCGGTCGCTCAGACCAATGTCAATGCTTTCAATCCCTTATAAGTTGAATGCGGTTTTAAGTTGCGTTTGTGCGACGTCTGTATGACGCTTTGTCTTCACGACATTTGCATACTGTGTTAACATTATTTTTACCATTCGAGTTCGGGGGCGGTGAGGATGGAGACGGGCGTAACGGTTTCACCTGTTGCGGGGGACGCCGCTCAGGAAGTCACCGGTCAGGTCAAGTGGTTCGATCTGACCAAGGGATATGGTTTCATCAAACCTGCGGGCGGTCTGCAAGGAGATGTTCTCTTGCACCAGACATGCGTCCGCCAATCGGGCTTCAAAGCGGCCTATGAAGGCGCCCGCGTGGTTTGTGAAGCGGTCCAGGGACCGCGCGGACTGCAGGCGCGCCGGCTGATCTCGCTCGACAACAGCACGGCATCGCCATCGGCCACCTCCATGCAGCGCGCCGCGCGATTTGCCACCGAACCCAAGGGCTCGCCGTTCGACGCCACGGTGAAGTGGTTCAACCGCGGGAAGGGCTACGGCTTCGTGTCGCGCGGGCCCGACACGCCGGACATCTTCGTCCACATGGAAACGCTCAGGCGCCACGGGATCCGGGAGCTTGCGCAGGGACAGCGTGTGCGGGTTCGCACGGGCGACGGTCCGAAGGGCGAACTCGCGGCCGAGATTACGATCCTGGACGCGTAGAAACCTGCTGTGATTTGCGGCAGTGTGGCGCCTCAACCGGGGCCATTCCATGCGTCTGACGTTTGCTGCGTTCTTTGCTCTGTTGCTGTTCGCCGGCGATACCTGCGCCGTCACACTTCCCGTCGCGACGATCACGGTCGATGGCGCGAAAGGATCGACCCCGTTTAAGGTCGAAATCGCCGGCGATTCCGCGTCTCAGGAAAAGGGGCTGATGTTCCGCAAGACGATGGCCCCCAACGCCGGCATGCTGTTCGACTTCCACACCACGGTGATGACCTCGTTCTGGATGAAGAACACGGTCCTTCCGCTCGACATCATCTTCGTGCGGTCGGACGGCACGATCTCCTCCATCGCCGCCAATGCGGTTCCGTTTTCGGAGGCCGCCATCCCGTCGACCGAGCCGATCCGCGCCGTGCTGGAGATCAACGCCGGCCGCGCACGGCAGCTTGGCATCGAGCCGGGCGACAAGGTCCATGCTGCGATCTTCCACAATGGCCGCTGAAGATTGGTCGTTGAAGATGGGGCCCCGACGTTGTAAGGCTCCCCCGCCGTACAGCGAATGTTCCGGGGCGTAGCTCAGCCTGGTAGAGCACTAGCTTTGGGAGCTAGGGGTCGCGAGTTCGAATCCCGCCGCCCCGACCATTCCTGCGGCCTGTAGACGAGGGTTCATGCGCGCGCGTATCTATCAGCCCACCAAGAACGCCATGCAGTCCGGCAAGGCGCGAACGAAGCTGTGGGTGCTGGAATACGAGCCCGAAAAACCGCGCGAGATCGATCCGCTGATGGGCTGGACCAGCTCCAGCGACATGCTCCAGCAGATTCAACTCGAATTCGAGACTGCCGAGGAAGCGGTTGCCTACGCCGAAAAGCGCGCGATCCCGTATCAGGTCTTCGAGCCGCACAAACCGGCCGCTAAGGCGAAGTCCTATGCCGACAATTTCCGGTTCGACCGGAAAGTGCCCTGGTCGCACTGACACCGGATTTCTGTATTGTCGCGGCAGCAGACTCCGTAGCTCAGCTGGATAGAGCACCTGCCTTCTAAGCAGGGGGTCGCAGGTTCGAGCCCTGCCGGGGTCGCCAGACGTTTTCAGACTAGGCGATCGTTACAGAAACCGTCCGTCTGTCAGCGCGTCGGTGAGAAACGTCGCGCCAACCGGTGTCGAGATCAGCGACACTTTGGGATCGCGCGCACCGCGGATCGACAGCAGCGATTTGATCCAGCTCTTGAACTTTTTCCAGGCGTTCGGGCGGTCGATCACCACATAGACTTTGCGGCAGTCTTCCTTGATGTGCCAGACCCCGCACGAGTTTGCCGGAAACCAGATCGAATCCCCGGCCTTGATCTCGATCGGATCGCCTTCGGTCGGGATAAAGATCGCGCTCCCGGTGAGGAAATGGGCGAACTCCTCCTGCATGATGGTGCGCTGCCAGCGTCCGGGTGAGCATTCCCAGATCCCCATGCTGTCGATGCCCGGCATATCGTCGATGAGTTTCTTCCCGAGCAGGCGTGCCACGGGGCCGTCCAATGGCTTTTTGACCGGGCCCAGCTGTTCCAGGTCTTCCCTGCGCAGTGCGGCAGGTTGCGAAATGAGAATGGTCATCAGTTCAAAACCCCACGGTTAACCGGCGCCAAGGCGCGTTCCTCAGTCAAATTTTGCGCCTGAACCCGCCGAACCGGACGGAGCTCTTGCGTTCCCACGTGAACGATAAGCAATTTGTGCACCGGTTCGGCCGTCCCGATTTGGGGCAACGGTTTCGCGGGAACAGACATCGGAATGTGCGGCAAGTTCACCTAGAAGCTCGATAAACGCCTTGAAGCGTTGTCGCACGCATTGGGCGATTCTCCCATCGAGACCGTGACGCCGATGCGGTTTGCCGACGTCGTGGCACTCGACCGGGAGGGCGCGCGGAAATTCGTGCGCATGCGCTGGGGGCTTGTTCCGCGCGATGCGCCCGACGTCCGGGAGACCAAGCCACATCCATGCTCGCGCTGAGAGCATCGACGTGAAGCCGACGTTTCGCGACGCCTTCGCCAGGCGCCGTGGCCTGATTTTCGTGTCGAGCTTCAATGAGGGCGAAGAGATCGCGCCGACGAAAACCGCGCAGTACGTGCTGACCCCCACCGATGACAAACCAATCGCCATCGCCGTTGTCTGGAATCACTGGCGCAAGGAGGGTGAGCTCGCGTTGCTGAGTTTTGCGATGGTCACGACGCCTGCCAACGAACTGATCGGCACGATCACAGACCGCATGCCGGCGCTGGTCGGGATGGACGACTGGCCAAAATGGCTGGGCGAAGTCCCCGCTTCGCCGGAGGAGCTGAAAGCCCTGCTGAGGCCTTCGCCCCGTGTGCTTGAAATGCAGGCGGCGGCAGCAAAGCCACCGCCGCCCACGAAGCCGAAGCGCGACGACGCGCAGGCCGATCTGTTCTAGTAGCCCGGCGGGGGAGGCGGCGGGGGCGGGCCGTAATAGCCCGGCGGTGGCCGCCGCCGGCGCGGTCCTGGAACGCTGTCGCCGCGTGCCGTCATGCATTGCGCATAGGCGATGTCATAGCCGTGCTGGACGTAGCCCTGGTCATAGCCGGCGCCGGATGCGCTGCCGAGCACGCCGCCAACGCCACCGCCGATCAGCGCGCCTTTGGTGTTGCCCGCGAGCGCGCCGATGCCGGCACCCAGTGCGGCACCAATCACGCCATTGCGAAGCTCGTTGTCGTTTGCTTGTTTGACGCGTCCGGCGGCGCGGTCAGCGGCGTATTGCTGACAGTAATTGTCGTCTTGCTGGAATGTTTCCATGGATTTTCCCGGCCCGGGCATAGCCGGGATGGTTGGACCCAGCGGCTGCGTCGCGCATCCCGCTAGCAGCGTGACGGCGGAGAGCGCGGTGATCGCGGCTGTACGAACTCGCATGTCAATCTTCCTCTGTTCACGAAACGCGCCAAGGCAACAGATCGCCCCAGGCGAACCGATGATACTTTCACGATTGCAGTGACGCTGATGCAAAGCACCTGAACGCGCGATGAACGGCTGCACGCGGATTTTATGAACAATCCGACAGGCGGAGTTCGAGAAATCCGCGGCGCCGCAACGGAAAGCACGGCTGTGCCAGCTTGAAGTGGAGCGCCGATATGGGAACATGCGGGTTCCCATTGCTGCGAGGCCGACGATGACGAATTTTCCCGACATCCTCTACGACGTGAAAGATCGCATCGCGACGATCACGCTCAACCGGCCGGATCGCCTCAATGCGCACACGCAAGCGATGGGAAAGAGCGTCCGCCACGCCATGGCCGAGGCCGCACAGGATTCGAGCGTCCGCGTGGTGGTGCTGACAGGCGCGGGCAGGGGCTTCTGTGCCGGCGCGGACATGGAGGTGCTGACCGGCATCCAGGGCGGCGCGAGAGACGACGCGGCTCAGCCTACCGATGTGGCGCACGCCTTCCAATCCAAATACGGACCGAGCCTCGACGAGCACTTCGGCGACATGCGCCGCTACGCCTATTTCATGCGCACGCCAAAGCCCGTGATCGCCGCCTTGAACGGACCTGCCGCGGGGCTCGGCCTGATCATGGCGCTTTACGCGGACATGCGGTTCGCGAGCGACAAGGCGGTCATGACGACATCGTTTTCGCAGCGCGGACTGATCGCCGAGCATGGCATATCGTGGCTGCTGCCGCGCCTTGTCGGCCCGTCGCGTGCGCTCGACCTGCTGTTTTCGGCGCGACGCGTTTCGCCGGCCGAGGCCAAAGAGATCGGCCTCGTCAACGATGTCTTCCCCCACGACACCTTCCTGGAAAACGTGACCGCCTATGCCCGCCATCTCGCGGACACGGTGTCGCCGCGCTCGATGGCGGTGATGAAGGCGCAGGTCTGGAAAGCGTGTTTTCAAAGCTTTGGAGAGGCCATCGAAACTGCCGACCGCGAAATGCCGCCGAGCTTCGACTGGCCGGACTTCAAGGAAGGCGTCAGCCACTATCTCGAGAAGCGCCGGCCGAACTTCGCCGATATCTGAACCGCCACAAATTGCAAGATTGACCTCTTTCGGAGGGCGGCCGATAAGCCGCCGCGCGAAATATCTCGATTGGCTTTGGCATGAAAATCGTTGGCGGCAAATGGTCGAACTGGTCGGGCGGCGTGACCTGCAAGCCGCGCAAGATCGTCAAGCCAAAGGACGAGGTCGATCTCGCGGCGGTGGTTCGCCAGTCCGAGGGACCGGTGCGCACCCCAGGCTCAGGCCATTCGTTCACGCCGGTCAATGAAACCAACGGCACCCTGATCGATCTCTCCACCTTCACGGGGCTGAAGGCTGTCGATACCGAGCAGCAGACGGCAACGCTCGCCGCCGCCACCCCGCTCTGGCAGCTCGGGCCGCTGCTGCACGCCAGGGGATTGGCGCTCAAGAACATGGGCGACATCGACCGGCAGACGCTGGGCGGCGTTGTGGGCACCGGCACGCATGGGACGGGTCGGACGCTCAAAAGCTTCTCCGCCGAAGTGGCGGGCTTTCGGCTGCTGCTCGCTGGCGGTGAAGTCCTTCACTGTGCTGCGAACGAGAATGTGGAAGTGTTCAATGCCGGTCGTACATCGCTCGGCGCGCTCGGCGTGATGACCGAAATCACGATGAATGTGCGGAGTTCCTACAAACTGCTCGAAAAGAATTTCGTTCTTCCCATCGCCGAACTGTTTCGCAATCTCGACAGGCTGGTGGCGGACAACCGGCATTTCGAGTTCTTCTGGTTTCCCTATTCCGACGTCGCAGTGTGCAAGTCGCTGAACGAGAGCAACGATCCGGCGCCGGAGCCGCGCGCGGCCGAGCAGCTTTATGAGCGCGGTGAAAAGGGCGGCGCTGACGCGCGCGCCTTCGCGGCGATCAACCGGGTGCTGCCTTACGCGCCTTTCCTTCTGGGATCGGCGCACCAGTTGTTTTCACGCCTGATGCCCGGTCCGGGCCGCGTACGCTGGAGCTACGAGATCTTCCCAAGTCCGCGCACGGTCAAGTTCAACGAGATGGAATACGCGGTTCCGTACGAGAAGGGTCCTGACGCGCTTAGGGAAGTCGTCGAAACGATCCGCAAGAAGCGGATCAACACTGGCTTCCCCATCGAGTACCGCTCGGTGGCCGCCGACGATGCCTGGATGAGCCCGTTCTATCGGCGCGAAAGTGCGACGATCGCCGTCCACCAGCATCATCCCGTCGATACCAAAAAGCTGTTCGACACCTGCGAGGCGATATTTCGCGCCTATGCTGGACGCCCGCATTGGGGCAAACGCCACACACGGACGGCGGACGAACTTGCAGCGCTCTATCCGCAATTCGATGCGTTCCGCGAGGTGCGCCGTAGGCTCGACCCCGAGGGCAAGTTCCTCAACCCGCATCTGCGCGCCATGTTTGCCTGAGGATACGGAGCGCCGCGCGCTTCAGCGCGAAAGCTTGCGATAGAAGCAGCTCGGCGCGCCGGTATGACAGGCCGGTCCGAGCTGATCGACTTTCAGAAGCAGCGTATCGCCATCACAATCGACCCATGCCTCGACGAGATGCTGGGTATGGCCGGAGGTGGCACCCTTGCGCCAGACTTCGCCGCGTGAGCGCGACCAATAGGTCACTTCGCCGGTCGAAAGCGTACGCTCCAGCGTGTCGCGGTTCATCCAGGCGAGTATCAGCACCGCGCCTGTTGCGGCGCTTTGCGCGATGACTGGAACGAGCCCGTCATCGTTGAAGGCGACGGCATTGACGAAGGCTTCGCGTGCCAGAAGCTCGCTCACGACGCAGCTTTCATCCGCGCAAAGCCAGCTTCGAGATCGGCGATCAGATCGTCCGGGTCTTCGAGGCCGGCATGCATGCGGACGAGGGGGCCCTGTGTCTCGAATTTGCCGGCAGTGCGTTTGAATTCCGATTTGATGATCAGGCTTTCATAGCCGCCCCAGGAATAGCCGAGACCGAAATGATGGAAGCCGTTTAGAAAGGCACTGAGCGCGCCGCTGCTCACCGGTTTCAGTTCCACGCCGAAGAGGCCTGAGGAGCCGGTGAAATCGCGCCTCCAAAGTGCATGGCCCGGATCGGACTGGAGCGCCGGATAGAGCACCCGCGTAACCTCGGGACGGGTCGTCAGCCAGCGCGTGATCTTGAGCGCGCTTTCCTGGTGCTGCCTCAGGCGGAGGGGGAGCGTGCGTACGCCGCGCAACGCGAGATAGCAATCGTCGCCGCCAAGAAACAATCCGGTGTCGCCATAGAACGCTTCGAGCCGCGCCTTGTGGCTTTCATTGGCGGTGACCGTACCCACCATCACGTCGGCATGACCGCCCAGATATTTCGTGCCGGAGAGAATGGCCAGATCGACACCGTGGTCCAGCGCTCGGAAATAAACCGGCGTTGCCCAGGTATTGTCGAGCAAGACCGAGGCATCGCGCGCGTGTGCCACCGCGGCGATGGCGGGTACGTCCTGAATCTCGAACGTCAACGAGCCCGGACTTTCGCAATAGACCGCGCGCGTGTTGGACTGGAATAGAGACGCGATGTCCGCGCCGATCAGCGGGTCGTAATAGGTCGTCTTGATCCCGAACCGCACCAAGGTCTTGTCGCAGAAATGACGCGTCGGGCCGTAGCAGCTGTCGGTCATCAGCAGATGATCGCCGTTCCCGCACACCGAGAGAATGGCGGTTGCGATCGCATTCAGCCCCGACGGCACCGCAACGGTCCGCGCACCGCCTTCGAGTTCTTCGATCGCGCTCTCGAAACTTCGGCTCGTCGGCGTGCCCCGGCGTCCGTACTTATAGGGCAGGGCCTCGGTCTTCAGCGACTCGAAGCTCGGATGAAGAATGGTTGACGTCCGATAAACGGGCGTATTGACCGCGCCGTAATGCTCCTTCGTCATCCGCCCCGCCGAGACGGCGATGGTTTCCGGTTTATCCTTTTCTGTCACGCCGAAAGCTCACAGTTGCGGTTCCAAGGCAGGCAACGGCTTCTCTGGAACGACTTCCAACGTCGAACGCAGCGGCCTATCGAACGCCCAAGTAATCAGAGACGCCACAAATGCGATGGCTGCGCACATCAGAAAAAAGCTCACCTTGTCCATGCGGCTGAAGAAGCTGCCGATGAAGCCCTGCAGCTGATTGCCGGTGAAGCTCGTAATGAACCAAAGACCCATCATCGCGGAAAGAATTTGCGGCGGGGCTACGCGCGCGACGAGCGCGAGCCCGATCGGAGACAGATAAAGTTCACCCAGCGTGATCACCACGAAAAAGGCCAGAAGCCATAGCCAGCTCGCGTGACCGCCGGGGCCCGTGAGGTAGGCCGCAGCCGCCATGATCAAGTAGGACAACGCCAGAAAGAAATCGCCGAGCGCCATCTTGGTGACGGTCGAGGGTTCTTTGCCGCGCTTTGCCTGGCGGGTCCAAAACATGACGACGAGCGGCGTGAAGGCAAAAATCATGAAGGGGTTGAAGGCCTGAAACCAGGTGACCGGAATTTCCCAATCGACAATGCCCGGGATCAAATGCCGGTTTGTGAAACTCTCGGCCCACAGGCTGATCGTGTTGCCCTGCTGTTCGTAAACCGCCCAAAACAACGTCGTTGGGATACAGAGCAGGATGAGCGCGATCACCGCTCGCCAATCCGCACCGGTCAGCGGCTTTTTCTCTTCGGTTTTGTTTTGCAGACGCGCAATCCGGTCCTTCGGCAGCGTCCGAAGCGCGATGAGATAGACGATCAGGCCGATGACCATGCCGACGCCCGCGGCGAAAAAGCCCCAGCGGTAACCGAACGCGGGATCCTCCGCGAGGCTGCCGCAGATCAGCGGCGAGAAGAATGCGCCGACATTGATGCCGACATAGAAGATCGAATAGGCACGGTCGATCCGCGCATCGCCGGGCTTGTAGAGATTGCCCACCTGGGTCGAAATGTTCGGCTTGAAGAAGCCGTTACCGACGATCAGCAACAGCAGTCCGACGAACAGGAGCTGCGGCGCCATCAGCGCGAATTCGCCCGCGGCCATGATCAGTCCGCCGACGATGACGCTATAGCGTTGACCCAGCCAGCGGTCGGCGATCATGCCGCCGAAGAACGGCGTCAGATAAACAAAGGCCGTGTAGTTGCCGTAGATGATGGACGACATCGGCTGAATGCCCAACGGCTGGCCACCATTGAAGACCGTTTCAAAGAAACTTTTCATGGCGGAATAGCCGAGCACACCGTCGACGACGGGATGCAGCAGGAGAACGTTTGTCAGGTAGAGCACCAGAATGGCGCGCATTCCGTAGTAGGAAAAGCGCTCCGCCATTTCGGTCGTAAACAGATAGGTCAGGCCCCGCGGATGACCGAACATCTGCGGTCCGGCGCTCGGCGCACCATTGTCCTGCACTGTAACCATCCCCCTGAACTCCCTAGCCAATTCGTGTGACGGGCGGGACTGTGCCCTGTCCGGCAGCGGAAAGAAATGGCCTCACGGCAATTCGATATAGCGCTCCTCGCGCGAATAGGGGACGAATCCGATGCGCTGGTAAAGGGGAAGGGCACGCGGGTGATCCAGCGTGCAGGTGTTGATCAAAAGGGTGGCGATCGGCTTGGACCAGGCGATGGAGACGGCCTGGTAGAGAAAATAATAGCCGAGGTGCCGGCCGACGAAATCGGGCACGAGCCCGAAATAGGCGACCTGTCCCGCTACGCCCTCGCGGAATTCGAGTTCGGCCATCCCTGCCGGGCAACCATCCACATAGAGCACGTACAGTTCAACGAGCGGGTGTTGAATGATCGCGGCCAGTTCGTCATCGGACAATTTGCGGCGGTCCACCCACAGATAGGCATCACCGATGGTGTTGTAGAGATAGCGGTAGAAATGAACCGGCGGGTTTTCCGCACGCAGCAGAGCAATTTTTCCCTTGGGCTGTGGCGGCGCCAGCGCGTGCGGCCTGGCGTCCATCTTCAGAAACGTGACCGTCATGGGAACGCGCTTCTTGCCTATGGAAAGCGTCATCTCTCAACCCAATTCGACAGGCGCATTGGGACGCGCGCCCCATTCTGCCCACGATCCATCATAGAGCGCCACATCGCTCGCTCCGGCAACTTCCAGCGCCAGCATCTCGATCGCCGCCGTAATTCCGGAGCCGCATGTTGTCACGACGGGTTTCGAAAGATCGACCCCTCGCGTCGCGAAGAGCGTTTTCAGCTGGGCGCCGGCTTTCAGCGTGCCATCGGGCCCGGTGAGATCAGTGTACGGAATATTGAAGCTCCCCGGCATATGTCCCGGCCTTACGCCGGCGCGCGGTTCCTGCTCGCGGCCTGCAAATCGCGGAGCACTTCTTGCATCCACAATCTGTGCCGAGCCTGCCCGCTGGATCTCCAGCATCTGTGCAAGATCGCGCGAGAGCGCGTGGTTCTGCCGCGGCGTGAAATGGCGCGGGTAGGAGGCCGGAAGCATGTCCTCCACCGGGCGCCCTTCGCTGCGCCATTTCGGGAGACCGCCGTCCAGCACGGCCACATCGCGATGTCCCATGGACCGCAGCATCCACCACGCACGCGGGCTCGAATAGACCCCGGCGCCGTCATAAACGACGATCAGGTTGCCGTCTCCGAGTCCGAGTTTGCGCAGGCGCGACGCGAATTTCGGCGCGGGTGCCAGCATATGCGGCAGAGCGCTCGTGTCGTCCGACAGATCGTCGATGTCGAAGAACACCGCGCCCGGAATGTGGACGGCGGCGTATTCGGCTTTGGCATCGCGGTTCGCCTGGGGCAGATACCAGGAGGCATCGGCAACGCGCACATCCGGCGCATCGAGATGTTCCGCAAGCCATTCGGTCGAAACCAGCGGCGATCGTGCGTTCATTCGAACGGGACCTCGACGGGGTTGCGCGGCGCAGCGAGCCACGGCGGCACTGGCAAATTCTTCGACTTCAGGAATTCCGGATTGAACAGCTTGCTTTGATATCGCGTGCCGTAATCGGCCAGGATCGTGACGATGGTGTGGCCGGGCCCCAGCTCTTTGGCCAGCCGGATCGCGCCGGCGACGTTGATCCCCGTCGATCCCCCCATGCACAGCCCTTCGTGTTCCAGGAGGTCGAAGATGATGGGGAGCATTTCCGCGTCGGGAATCTGATAGGCATCGTCGATGGGCGCGCCTTCGAGATTGGCGGTGACACGGCCTTGTCCGATTCCTTCGGTGATCGAAGAGCCCTCCGATTTGAGTTCTCCGGTCTTGATCCAGGAATAGATCGCAGCGCCCATGGGATCGGCGGCGGCGATGCGGATTTTCGGATTGCGTTCCTTGAGCGCCATCGCCACACCGGCAAGCGTACCGCCCGTACCGACGGCACAGACAAAACCGTCGATCTTGCCTTCCGTCTGCCGCCAGATTTCAGGACCGGTTTCTTCGATGTGCGCGCGGCGGTTGGCCGTATTGTCGAACTGGTTCGCCCAGATGGCGCCCTGAGGTTCGCTCTTGGCCAGTCGCTCGGCAATGCGGCCGGAAATCTTCACGTAATTGTTCGGGTTCTTGTAAGGCACAGCGGGGACCTGCACGAGTTCCGCACCCAGCAGGCGCAGAGCGTCTTTCTTCTCTTCGCTCTGCGTTTCGGGAATGACGATGACGGTTCGAAAGCCCAGCGCGTTGCCCACCACCGCCAATCCGATGCCCGTGTTGCCCGCCGTGCCCTCGACGATAATGCCGCCGGGTTCGAGCAAACCGCGGTCCATCGCGTCCTTGACGATATAGAGCCCGGCACGGTCCTTCACCGACTGACCGGGATTCATGAACTCGGCCTTACCCAGAATTTCGCAGCCGGTCAGCGCCGAAGCCCGTTTGAGGCGAATAAGCGGTGTGTTTCCAATCGCCGCAAGAACGTCGTGCCGTATGTCCATAAACCAAGCTTTGAAGGTTGCGTCCGTTGAAGCTAGTTTGACCTGACCGATGCTTCAAGCGGGTGCGACTTGACGCGCCCGGCGGGCCGCATCAGAAACGTCCCACCCTTCGCAGGAACCTACAGTCTCTATGCGCTATGTGCTACACATCGGTACGAACAAGACCGGCACGTCCACGCTGCAAGATTATCTCGGCACGCAGCGGCCCGAACTGCTGTCGCTCGGGATCTGGTATCCGGAGATCGGATCGTTTCCGTATGCCCATCATGATCTGGCCTATGCCATCAAGAAAAGCGACTTTGGAACGTATGGGATTTCGCCCGACGTCATAAGCGAGGGAGCGGCGCCATCGGGCGCAACGACCACAATCATCAGCAGCGAGGCGTTTCACACTATACGCGATGTCGAGAGCGTCGCCACCTTCTTTCCGCCAGACAGAACAACGGTCGTTCTCTATCTGCGTGAGCATCTCTCCTACCTTGCGAGCTGGTACCGTGAAGCCGCGCAGGCCAGGGACATCACATGCTCCTTCTTCGATTTCGCACAAATTTTTGGCTATTCGTTAAGCGAGATGGCTGATCGCTGGAGCACGGTCTACGGCAAAAATTTTCATGTCAGGCCATATGAGCGCGACAAGCTCGTGAATCGGGACATCGTCAGCGATTTCTTCGCGACCGCGTTCGACATGCCGCCGCCCATCATCCGCGACTTTCAGGACCGCAATCCGAGCATTGCCGGAAACCTGCTGTTCTTGAAACTAGTACTCAACCACTTTCTAACGCCCAGCGACAACAAAGCCATCGTCCACGAATTGAGCACGCTGGCGACGCTCGAACCGCGATTTGGCGGCAAGATGTTCGTTTCGGAACAAGATGCCAGGCGTGTCACACACCGCCACGCGCAAGACCGCAAAGACCTGAAGCAACGTCACCGAATCGTCTTCACGCCGAATCGCGAGGGCATCGAAGGAAACAAGTCGCCGGACATGGCGACGCTGCGCGACGACATTGCCTTGATGCTCGAGATATCGAAGGCGCGCAATTTCGAGTTCGAACGCGTCCTTCTGAAGAATCTCGGTCTGCTGATCCCAGAGGCTCGATAATCGTGAAACTTTGGCAAGCCTTTTGTAAGACCGACTCGCAGTCTTACCCACAAAAGTCAGCATGGGTGTGGTACCGGTATCCTTGATCCGGTTGCCCACTGGCTGTGTGCGACCGCATACTTCTTTGGTAAATTTTTATGTACCTCTTATCCGGAAGTTATTCTTTTCATTCGCGCAGCCAGCAGGTTAATAAACGTGAACACCTTCGGCCGGGAAACTCGATGCAGGCGTTGAGCACGATCGTCTACGCAGACATCGATCCTGCCGCCTCACCGCAACCTTCCGCTGTTGCGAATTCGATAGCCACGGCGGCAAAAGAGAGTCTGTCGGCAGGCCAGTTCGAGATCGTTCAAAGGCAGCTTTCGTTAAGCGACGTGCGGCAGGGTCTGGAGGAGTTCCCGAGCGGTCACGAACATCTGGCCGTGGACGACAACCTCATCCTGCTCGATGCGGGGGCCATGATCGCCTACGCCCCATATCGCGGGCGCGTCGTGCTCACGATGGACCCGTTCGCGCACACCGAAGCCTATGCCGGCACGCTCGGAATCGATGTCGACGTGTTGCGCGTCCGCCTTCACGATGCGTTGTTGTCGGCCGAAAAGGTCATTACGCTCGACAGCCGTGCCTTCGATGCGGTCTGCCCGCTATTACCGAACAGACCCGAAAAGAAAACCTTTCCAGCAACGCCGCTACGGTCCTCCCACGCGGCAGGCGCCGCGATCCTGGTTGTTGGCAATGAGGATCCGAATTCGATGAAGCAGGTGATGGCCAATTTCGAGCGGGAATTCCCCGCCGAAAAATTCATTGCCTACGACGCCGGCTCCGTGTTCGAACAGCCTTGGAAAATGGTTCTTCATCTGGGCCTGATACGAGATAGCGGGCCGGGCGCGCGGTTGGCCGATGCATGGCCGGGTGGGGTGCCGGTTCTGCAGTGTGTCGAGCCCGCGCGTCTGGAGGCTTACCAGCGTCGTCATCATCAGGCCGTGCATGCCTTCATAGAACACGGCAAAACGGGCCTTTTGTTTCCGAAAATGGAAGAATTGATCCGGGCCTTGCGAGAACTGTTTTCCGATTCCCTGCCGGCGCGCTCGGTGGCGCGTGCTGCCCGCCATCGCGTCGATCCTGCGGCGGAGTGGGATGCTTTGTTTGCCGAGATACTTGTATGAGTGACGTTCCCCGCATCGCGTGGCTTTCTCCATACGGACCGCGATCCGACGTCGGCGCGTTCACGCGCTGCATTCTTCCGCATTTCGTCAAGGACGATGCGCTGCGCGTCGATTGCGATCTCTTCATCAATCAATGCGGACCTTCGTACGACTCGCCGATGCCGGCGGTTGAGATTCCGCAAAACGGGTCGATTGCCGAATTGATGACGCGCTACGACGCGGCGATCCTGAATTTGGGGAACAACGTCGAGAACCACGGGGATATCGTAAATATCCTTCGGCGTGTGCCGGCAATAGCCGTTCTGCACGATTTCTCCTACCATCATTTCTTCGCCTACAAATGTTTCGAAGAGTTGAAATCACCGCCGGCGTATGCGCGGCTGATCCACGACTATCGCGGAAGCGCCGGTTTCGGCATGGCGCTCCGGTCTGGCGTCATCACACGCGACGCCACGCTCTATGCGCCGTGGGACGGCGAGAATGTGGCGGACTATCCGCTCATGCGGCCGCTTGCGCTGTTGGCGGGTGCGATCATCGTCCATTCGGGCTTTATGGAAGAGCACGTTTCAAAATTCTTCAACGGCCCGGTTCTCAAGCTGTTTCTGCCGAGCGATCAGAAAGCTGCGCCGTCGGCGGACGACATCGCGCGCTGGCGGCACGAGACCGCAGCCACGGAACGGTGCCAGTTCGCGACCTTCGGTCACCTGGGGCGGGCGAAATGTCTGGACACGCTCATTCAGGCCATGGGCCAATCAGCGCTCTTGAAAGCGCGCGCGCACCTGGTCATCGCCGGCCATCCGGGCGACTGGGATTATGTGCGCGAAATCGAAGGTATGACCGCGAAATACGGCCTTAAGAAGCAGGTGACCTTCGAATTCGACGTCACCAACGAACGCCTGATGACGATCAAAAACGAAACCGACGTTTTTGTGAATCTGCGTTTCCCGAATACCGAAGGCGCATCCGGATCGCTCACGGAAATGATGAACGCCGGCAAGCCGGTCATCGCTTACGCCAGCGGCGCCTATGCCGAAGTGCCCAAGGATGCGGCATTGCTGATCGATCGCGCCGATGGGCTGGAAGCCGTCATCGACGCCATGGAAGGCCTGATGACGAATGCGGAACGCCGCATCGCGATCGGCGAGGCCGCCCTGAATTACATGCGCCCGCGCAGCAGTAAAGAGTATGCAAGAAAGCTGCGCGAATTCGTCTGCGAACAGCAGGGTCTGCTGCGCCGCCGGGGCCGTCTGGTATCGCCGGTTCGGGATCAATTCGCCTGGAAATCCTCCGACATCCAGCCAGCCGACACCGCATGGTTCGAGGATCTCACACGATCCCGCCGGGCATTTCTGAATCTGGAGCGTGATCGCTGGGTCCTATCGCCGGAAATTTTTCTGACCTGGCCGATCGAAGATCTCGTGGCGATCGTGGCGCGCGTTTTCCTCTTTCCGGCGACGCCGCTAGAATTTTCTGCAGTGGTTGCGGACTGCCTTTGGCGCCTTGACCGCTGGAAATTCTATCTCCTCATTTCCAAGCTGCGGTTCTACCAGTCGCTCTTCGACAAACCCGGGATTTCAAAGGAAGAGCTGACCGAACATGCCCACCGCGTCGGCGACGTCGAGTTTTGGGAAATCGCCACACGTCTGCACGTCAGCACCGCCGTGCGCCTTCTCTATCTTTGTGTACTGGAGCGCGGCTGCGATGCGAAAGAACCCGAAAACTGGATCCGCAAGGTAGCGGAAGGCGCGTCTATCCTTTCGGTGCTGCTCGATTTCCTCGCCAGCCCGGAATACCGGCGATCCTTTCCCGACCAAGTCATGGCACACGTCGAGGCCTGGGCGCGCGAAGAGATCGCCGGTGCGTCGGGCGCGCGTTCGCAAGCGAAGCCACAGGCGGTTTGGCCCGTGGATGAGTCCGTCCGTTTCAATGAGGACGACCCCGCGCGCCAGTCCTTGCTCGGCACGAACTGGCATCGGCGCGAGCCGCAGGGCCGGTGGAGCAATGGACGGACGGCGGATATCCGGTTTCTGATGCCGGAGAGCGTGAACGGCAAAGGCGCGACCCTCACGCTCCGGCTGCGGGTGGCCGGAACAAAAGTCACCGGCCAGCGCCGCATTGTTGCGTACAGCAACCGCACCGAACTTGCGACGATCACGCTGGAAGACGACGCACCGCAGAATTGGGTCATTCCATTGCCCAAGACCGCGCAATCGCGGCAGGGCGTGTCTTTGCTTCTGGTGTCCGATCAGGACTACTCGCCGGCGATGTCCGGCGAGTCGAACGACAAGCGCTCGCTGGGCGTTCTTCTGATGGAAGGCCGGCTGACGCTCGATGTGCCCCCTGTCGCGGAAGCGAAGAGCCAGACCGATAAATCGGCAGCGTAGCGGCGTTGGTTAAAAATGGCTCCCCGGGCCGGATTCGAACCAGCGACCAACCGGTTAACAGCCGGTTGCTCTACCACTGAGCTACCGAGGAACACTTTGAGGACGCGGTGTCTAGCGCGTCCGGATCGCCATAGCTATATCAATTTCGAGGTCAGGGAAGCGATTTTTCCGGCATATGCCCGACGCCCCGCCGGCAGGTCACCGCATCCGCTTTGGAAGCCGCACGATTTGGCTGCCCCGATCCAAATTCAAACGGATTCTGCTCGGAAGCGGGCTGGTTCTCGGCGGTCTGCTCTCGTTCCTGCCGATTCTCGGCCTCTGGATGCTCCCCTTGGGAATCATGGTTCTTTCCGTAGACATCCATTTACTACGTTGTGCGCGGCGGCGATTCGACAGCTGGTGGGGCCGGCGGCGGCGCAAGCGGGCTCAGAAAACGGCTGAAAACCAAGAAAAAAGGGCCGGGTGATAAGCCCGGCCCCAAGGCGTTGGGTAATGGTGGGGTGTCTTCAAGGGAAGACATACGCATGCTGCCGTAATAAGGTTAATAAAACCTTAAAACACATAAAGCTGGCGCCGCGCCTTAAGGAAACTGGAGGCCACGTCCGGAATTGAACCGGAGTAAACGGTTTTGCAGACCGCTGCGTAACCACTCCGCCACGTGGCCTCAGGAGGGTGCGTGCGTATATCAGCCGCCATCGCTGCCGCCAATGCCTCAGTTGCGTTGTCAGGCCACAGAGGGGCCAGTATAAGCCCCGCGCATTCAGGTCTGGCCGAATCGATGTCCTCTTTTTCCGTGCAACGTCGCAACATGATCGAAGCGCAGATCCGCGCGAACGATGTCACTGACCCGCGTATCCAGGCCGCCATGAACGACGTGCCGCGGGAACGGTTCGTGCCGCCCGAAAAACGTGCATTGGCCTATGCCGACATTCCGGTCGAGGTTTCTCCCGGGCGCTATCTGCTCGATCCGCGGACCTTCGCAAAGCTCCTGGAACTGGCCGATGTGCGGCCGGAGGACAGAGTGCTCGACGTCGGATGCGTCACGGGATATTCCGCCGCCGTCATTGCGCGGCTGGCGCAAAAGGTTTTCGCACTCGAACAGGACGCGGCGCTTGTTCGCCTGGCGTCCGAACGCGTTTCCGGAACGCCCAATGTGGAAGTGGTGCAGGGCGCCCTTAACCAGGGCCACAAGCCGGCGGCACCCTTCGACGTGATCTTTGTAAACGGTGCCATCCAGGAGCCGCCAGAAGTGTTGCTGGGCCAGCTTGCCGAGGGTGGCCGTCTGGTCGCCGTACTCGCCGATGGCACCGGGGGAAAGGCCCAGCTTTTTGTCCGGGAGCATGGACGGATTGGCGGTCGACCGGGCTTCGATGCCAGCGTTCCCGCGCTAGTCGGATTTTCAAAGAGTGTTGGATTTCGTTTTTGAGTCCCCATGTAGGTTTTGTTGAAGGGGATCGCAGATGAAAACTATCGGGGTCATGTCGCTGGCTTCGTTGTGCCTTGTGATGGCCATGCCGGCGTTTGCGGCTACCAAGCACAAGTCGGTTCGCGTCGCCCAGACGGCGACGGTTCCGAGCGTCCCTCCCAAGGATGACCCCGCCGCGCCGCTGGAGCCCGAGCATCCGAGCATGACGCTCGAAGACGCGCTCGGGATTGCTTATGAGACCAATCCGGATCTGGCGGCCGCGCAAGCGCAGTTGCGCGCTTCGGACGAGCAGGTCGCAATCGCCAACGGCGCATGGCGGCCCACCATTGGCATTACGGGCAGTTACGGCGTCGAGAAATATTTCTTTCCCGGTATCCCCATAAGCGGGATCGGCACAATCAGTTCGATCACCGACCACCCGCTGCAGGGGGCGGCGACCATCACACAGCCCTTGTTTCGCAGTGGACGCACGATTGCCGAGATCAGCCGCGCCAAGGCGCTGGTGCGATCCGGGCGCGCGCAGCTGACGGCAACGGAGCAGACGGTGCTTCTGTCTGCGGCGACCGCTTATGTGAACGTCGTGCGGGATACCTGGATCGTCAATCTGCGCCGGCACAATGTGGAAGTGCTGCGCAAGCAGCGCGATTCCGTCCAGCTGGAATTCAAGGCCGGTTCGCTCACGCGCACCGATGTGGCGCAATCGGAAGCACGGCTTGCCGGCGCAACGTCCGATCTCACAACGGCGGAAGGACAGCTCGCGACCAGCCGGGCCGATTTCCTGCGCGCCATCGGCCGGCCCGCGGAAACGCTCGAGAAGAAACCCGGCCGGCCCAAAACGCCGGACACGGAAGACGCGGTCCTGAACATGGCGCTGAAGCAGAACCCCGGACTGCTTTCCGCGCAGGCCAACGAACGTGCCGCGAAATATGCGGTAGATGATGCCTGGGGCGCGATGGGCCCGACGCTTTCGGTGCAAGGGCAGTATCTCTATTCGCAGAGCGCGCTGAACTCCGTGCAGGGATTTGGCGCCGGCGGCAGCCCTGAATCGGTGACCAATCACGGCGTCGCCATCATCGGGCAACTCAACGTGCCGATCTATCAGGCCGGCATCGAGGAGGCCACGATCCGCCAGGCGCGCGAACTGCACGCGCAAAGCCAGCTCAATGTTGCGTCCTCGGACCGCCAGGTTCGCGATGCCGTCTCCACGACCTGGGCGACGTTTCAATCCGCGCTCGGTTCGATCGATTCAAACCAGACCACCGTCAAGGCCGACGAGATCGCCTTCGAGGGCGTGAGCAAGGAGCAGCGCGTCGGTGGCCGAACGGTTCTGGACGTGCTGAATGCAGAGCAGGAATTGCTCAACGCACAAGTTTCGCTTGTCACTTCGCAGCGCGATGCGATCGTCGCAGCATATCAAGTGCTGGCGTCGGGCGGCGTGCTGACTGCGAAAGCGTTGGGCCTGAAGGTGAAACTCTACGATCCGCTCGATCACTATAACGACGATGCGGCTGCATGGATCGGCTTCGGCGGATAGTCGCGGAACCTTTATAAGCTGCTGGCGCGTTAAGTGTTTCTTTGCGTTCTTCTGTCAATTATCCTAGAGTTTTCAAGCGTCATATAGCGCGGCTGGAGCGAAGACATGGCGGCAAATCCCCAACATGAACCCACAATGGAGGAAATTCTCGCCTCCATTCGCAAAATCATTTCAGAAGACTCGAGCGAGGCACCGCCCGCTGCTGCCGCTCCCGTGGCCCCAGAAGCGGAAGCGAAGCCGCAGCCTGAGGCCGATGTGCTTGAGCTGACGCATGAAGTCCATGACGAGCCCGCACCGGCCGTTGTGGCCGCACCGACTGTTATCGCCGTGCCGCCACCGATGCCGGAGCCCACGCCAGAGCCTGTGCCAGCACCTGTAGAAGTCGCGCCCGTTGAAGTCGCTGCGGCGCCGGTCGCGGAACCCGAGCCGGAAACGCCTGAGCCCGTAAAGCCCGACAACGATGTTGTCTTTCAGTCCATCGAGGAGGTCACCACCGTGAGCGAACCGCAGGCCGCGACGCCGCCAGCCCCGCATGAAGGCATCTTCTCGGACACGACCCGCAAAGCGCTGGAGGATTCGTTCGCCGGCATCCAGGCACCGCAAGCCCCACAGGCAGCACCCGCCGCCGCGGTGCAGCTCCCGCCAGCCGACACGTCCGGCGTGCAGGCGGCATTTGAGAAGGCCGTTCGTGAGAGCTTCGAGCCTGTTTTCCATCAGTGGCTCGGCAGCAATACCGACGCCATGATAGAGGGCTTCAAGCCACTCATCCGCGAGTGGATGGACGCGCATTTCCCCGCGCTTCTCGAAGGCGCGGTACGGGCCGAAGTAGAACGCGTCGCGCGCGCCCGTCACTGATTTCGGCTTTATCTGATCGGCCGATCCGGGACGGGATAGTCCCGGAGAGCCCTTGACGTTCGCTCTTCCGGGCTTCACCAAGCCCTGAATTGGCCTGCGGCAAGAGGTTATTTCGTTTCATGCTCGACAAGACTTTCAATCCCGGCGAGGTCGAAGGCCGGATTTACGCCCAGTGGCAGGATTCGGGCGCCTTCCGCGCCGGCCGCAGGCCCGATGCCGAGCCGTTCTGCATCGTTATTCCGCCGCCCAATGTCACCGGCCGCCTCCACATCGGCCACGCCCTGAACAACACGTTGCAGGACGTGCTCGCGCGCTTCGAGCGCATGCGCGGCAAGGACGTGCTCTGGCAGCCCGGGATGGATCATGCCGGCATCGCCACGCAGCTTGTCGTCGAGCGGCAACTGGCGGAGCGCCAGCAGAGCCGCGTCGCGATGGGGCGTGAGAAATTTCTCGAGGAAGTCTGGCGCTGGAAAGCGGAATCCGGCGGCGCCATCGGCCAGCAATTGCGGCGGCTGGGCGCATCTGCCGACTGGTCCCGCGAGCGCTTCACGATGGACGAGGGGCTTTCGCGCGCGGTGCTGAAGGTCTTCGTCGAACTTTATCGCCAGGGCCTCATCTATAAAGACAAGCGGCTCGTGAACTGGGATCCGCGTCTGCAGACCGCCGTCTCCGATCTCGAAGTCGAGAACATCGAGATGAAGGGGCATCTTTGGTACCTGAAATATCCGATCGAGGGTCAGGCGGGCCGGTTCATCACAGTCGCGACCAGCCGTCCGGAAACGATGCTCGGCGACACCGCGGTCGCGGTGCATCCCGACGATGCGCGTTACACGGACCTGATCGGCAAGCAGGTGCGCCTTCCGCTCGCGAACCGTCTGATCCCCATCGTCGCCGACGAACATTCCGACCCCGAAAAGGGCACCGGTGCGGTGAAGATCACGCCGGGCCATGACTTCAACGACTTCGAAGTCGGCAAACGCCACAACCTGCCGCTGGTCAATATCCTCAACAAGGACGGCACGCTGAACGACAACGTGCCCGAAGCCTATCGCGGTCTCGATCGTTTCGAAGCGCGCAAGTGCGTCGTCGCCGATCTCGAAGGGCTCGAACTGGTCGATCGGATCGAGCCCATCACCCACGCCGTTCCGCATGACGAGAAAACAAAGACGGTCGTCCTCGAACCGTTCATGACAGAGCAGTGGTATCTCAACGTCACGCTGCTGGCCGAGAAAGCCATTGCCGCCGTTGAGGACGGCCGCACGAAGATCGTCCCCGATCAGTGGCAGGACGTCTATTTCCGCTGGATGCGCAACATCCATCCCTGGTGCATCTCCCGCCAGCTGTGGTGGGGGCATCAGATTCCGGCCTGGTACGACTCCGACGGCAAGATCTATGTCGCCGAAACTGAGGACGAGGCTCACAAGCAAGCTGGTGACAAAGCCCTCACACGCGATCCCGACGTGCTCGACACCTGGTTTTCCTCGGCGCTGTGGCCGTTTTCGACACTCGGGTGGCCGGACAACACGCCGGAAATGAAACGCTATTACCCGACCTCGGTTTTGGTTACCGGCTTCGACATCATCTTTTTCTGGGTCGCCCGCATGATGATGATGGGGCTGCATTTCATGGATGACGTGCCGTTCCATCGCGTCTTCATCCACACCCGCGTGCTCGACGAGAAGGGCGCGAAGATGTCGAAGACGAAGGGCAACGTCGTCGATCCGCTCGACCTTGTGGATGCCTATGGCGCCGACGCGCTGCGCTTCACGCTGGCGCTGGCGGCCGGTACCGGACGCGACATGCGCATCGGCGCGTCGCGCGTGGAGGTCAACCGCAACTTCGCTACCAAGCTCTGGAACGCGGCGCGGTTCTGCGAGATGAACGGTTGCGAGACCCGCGCGGATTTCGATCCCGCCGCGACGGTGTTCACGGTCAACCGCTGGATCGTCGCCGAGTGTGCGCGCACAGCGGCCGAGGTGACGAAGAATCTGGAAGAGCTGCATTTCAACGAAGCAGCCAGCGCCATCTATCGTTTCGTCTGGGATGTCTTCTGCGACTGGTATCTCGAGCTCATCAAGCCTCTGCTGAATGGTGAGGATGACGCGGCCAAAGCCGAAGCACGCGCGACCGCCGCCTGGGCGCGCGACAGCATTCTGGCGCTGCTCCACCCGTTCATGCCGTTCATCACAGAGGAATTGTGGGCGCGCACGTCCGAAAGCACTGCGCCGCGCTCCACGCTGTTGATCGAAGCGGCATGGCCACAACTCGCTAACCTTCCAGCAAACGACGACGCACGCGAGGAAATGCACTGGATCATCGATCTCGTGTCCGGCGTCCGCTCGATCCGTGCGGAAATGAACGTTCCGCCGTCCGCGAAGATCGCTTTGCTGCTCAAGGATGCTTCGCCGGCGTCAAACGACCGGCTCGATCGCAACCGGCACGTCATCATGACGCTGGCACGCCTCGCCAGTGGGCACGCCACCGATACCTTGCCAGCCGGTTGCGCGCAGTTCGTGCTTGGCGAAGCCACCGTCGCTCTCCCGCTCGGCGACGTCATTGATTTTGCGAAGGAACGCGCGCGCCTCGAGAAGGAACTCAAGAAAGCGCGGGACGAGATCGCGCGGTTCGATGCCAAGCTGGGTAACGAGCAATTCGTCTCGCGCGCGCCGGAGGATGTTCTGACCGAGCAGCGCGAGAAGCGCGCGGAGGCGGCGGCGCTCGCGACGCGCCTGAGCGAGGCGGTAATGCGCCTCGCCTGACCGCGATCAGGAGCGTTTGATCATGTGCGCCGCGAAAATGCCGGCCTCGCCGAAAGGCATCGTGGCGGCATTGACGGCATCGCCGTCGCGGACGCTCTCATAGACGTTGTGGTCGTCGCGGACGCGGACAACCCGCTGGCTCAGCACATCGTAGTGGCGCACCAACAAGGCTTCCAGTTCGATAGGAAGGATGCAATTGGGCTCCGCCAGTGTCGGGGCATGATTGACTTCGGTGATCAACAGAAAGCGTCCACCCGGTTTGAGGACACGGCGCATCTCGTCCAGCGCGCGGCGGAAATCAGCGGTGTGGTCCAGCGCGTTGAAGCAGAAGACATCGTCGAAATGGCCATCTTCGAACGGCATGTTCTCGGCGTAGGCATTCACGTAGCTCATGCGCTGCTGGCGGGTCTGAAGGGCGCGGTAACGATCGGCGAGGGGATCGACACCAACAATTCCCGCAGCGGTCGTCGCCCATTCGAGACTGCCGCGCGGGCCGCAACCCACGTCGAGCAGCCTGTGGCCCCGATAATCGTCAAGTCCCAATCCGAAACATCCGGTGTAGAACCACGCGTAATGGCCGTTGGTGAGGTCGATCTCCACGGCCTGCTTTTTCTTCCAGTAGCGAAGCTCTTTCCATTCCTTCAGCCGGTGCGCGAAGGCAGGCGCATTGCGCAGCGCGCGTACGGCGATGGCTTCGAAAGAGGCGGTGGCGGCGTTCATTGTCGTAACCCTGGCGCGAATTGGCGGCCGCGAATTGATTTACCTTCCGGCCCGCCTCATAACGAGCAAGGGCCGTGCCGGGAAACCGGTATCAGGCCGGGACAGATCGGACTGAATTTCCATGCCGAATTTCGACAAATCCAGGCTTCCCTCCCGTCACGTGACCGAGGGCCCGGAGCGCGCGCCGCATCGCTCGTACTACTACGCCATGGGCCTGACGGAAGAGGAAATTCACCGGCCCTTCGTCGGCGTGGCGTCGTGCTGGAACGAGGCCGCGCCCTGCAACATCGCGCTGATGCGCCAGGCGCAGTCCGCCAAGAAGGGCGTGAAGGAAGCCGGTGGCACACCGCGCGAATTCTGCACGATCACGGTCACCGACGGCATCGCAATGGGGCATGAGGGCATGAAGTCCTCGCTCGTCAGCCGCGAGGTCATCGCCGACAGCGTCGAGCTCACCATGCGTGGCCATTGCTACGACGCGCTGGTCGGGATCGCAGGTTGTGACAAGAGCCTGCCCGGCATGATGATGGCGATGCTGCGCCTCAATGTGCCGAGCGTCTTTCTCTATGGCGGCTCGATCATGCCCGGAAAATTCAAGGGCCGGGATGTGACGGTCGTCGACATCTTCGAAGGTGTCGGCCAGTTCAGTGCCGGCAAAATGAGCGCCGAAGACCTTCACGATCTCGAATGCCATGCCTGTCCGGGCGCGGGCGCTTGCGGCGGGCAGTTCACCGCCAACACCATGGCGTGCGTGGCCGAAGCGATCGGTCTTGCGCTTCCGTATTCTTCCGGGCCGCCGGCCGAAGTGCTCAGCCGCGACGACTTCGCGCTCAAGGCAGGCGACACGGTGATGAGCCTGCTCGCGAAAGGCATTCGTCCCAGAGCGATCTGCACCCGCGAAGCCTTCGAGAACGCGGCCATGGTGGTGGCGGCGACCGGCGGCTCGACCAATGCGGCACTGCACCTGCCAGCGATGGCGAACGAAGCCGGTATCAAGTTCGATCTGTTCGATGTCGCGGAGATTTTCCGCAAAACGCCGTATCTCGCTTCGCTCAAGCCCGGCGGCCAGTTCGTCGCCAAGGACATGTGGGAGGCGGGCGGCGTGCCGATGCTAATGCGCGCGCTGCTCGATGGCGGATATCTCCATGGCGATTGCATGACCGTCACCGGAAAGACCGTCGCCGAAAATCTGAAAGACGTCGTCTTCAATCCCGACCAGAAAGTCATGCGCGATACGAAGAACGCGCTTGCGCCGACCGGGGGCGTGGTCGGTCTCAAGGGCAACCTTGCGCCCGAGGGCGCAATCGTGAAAGTCGCCGGACTGAAGCACACCCATCATCGCGGCCCCGCGCGCGTGTTCGACCGTGAGGAAGATGCCTTCTCGGCGGTGGAGCGGCGCGATTACAAGGAGGGCGATGTCATCGTCATCCGCTACGAAGGACCGAAAGGCGGCCCCGGCATGCGCGAGATGCTGTCGACTACGGCGGCTTTATACGGGCAGGGCGTCGAAAACATCGCGTTGATTACCGATGGACGGTTTTCGGGTGCCACGCGCGGCCTCTGCGTCGGCCACGTCGGCCCCGAAGCAATGGATGGCGGCCCCATCGGCCTTTTGCGCGACGGCGATATCATCGTGATCAATGCCGATGACGGAACAATGACCGTGGAACTTTCGGACGCGGAACTCGAAGACCGCCGACGGAACTGGAAGCCAAAGAAGCCATCCTTCGGATCCGGCGCGCTGTGGCGCTATGCGCAGAATGTCGGTCCGGCGCGGTTTGGCGCGATCACCGCACCGGGCGCGAGCGATGAAACGCGCTGCTACGCGGATATCTGAACGTCCCACGGGTTAAGCATATACTCGGCCGGAATTGCCTTGTCCCGATTTGGCACAGAGCTTAGTGTTTTGGGTCTGTCAGAGCAGCGGCCGGGGTCAACATGCGTTTCGCAGCGTTTTTCGCGTCGTTGACGGTCGTTCTGGGCATTGTCTGCGTTGCGAGCGCCAGTGGCCACTCGAAACAGCAGCGCGAGCAGGTCGCGCTTCTCCAGACCCACACGATCTTTCATTCCGGATTGCGCGAAGCCCATACCATCGCGCTCACCTTCGATGACGGACCGAACGACAACACGGCCGCCGTGTTGGATGTGCTCAAGCGTTACCATGTGAAGGCGACGTTCTTCATCGTCGGCCGCATGGCGCACAAGCATTCCGGCATGCTCGAGCGGGTTGCCGCCGAAGGTCATCTCCTCGCCAATCACAGCGGCACGCACCCATTCCTCGGACGCCGCTTCGACGAACATCCCCAACTGCTGATCGAACAATTGCGCGATGTGGACGATCAGATCGCGCCTCTGATGAAACGCGGCGACAAACGCTATTTCCGCGCTCCGTACGGTTCCTGGCGCCCGGCGCATGCAGAGATCCTCAATGACGACCCGACGCTGCGGAACTACGTCGGACCCGTCTATTGGGATGTCGGCGGCGATATCGCCAAAAACGACGAAGGCTACATCATGAGTTCCGCCGACTGGGACTGCTGGCACCACCACTGGAGCCCGGCGACCTGCGCCAAGGGATATCTGCGCGAAATCCGCCGCAAGAACGGCGGCGTCGTGCTGATGCACTGCATCAGTTCGCAGGCCGGCGAACTCGTGGCCGACGTGATTCCGGCGATGCTGGAAGAGGGCTACACCTTCGTGCGTCTCGATCAGGTTCCGGAATTCCGCCGATACGAGACGCCTGCACCCTCTGTCATAGGCGAAGCAAGCCTTGTCCGCGCAGCGTCGCTGGATACAGCAACGCTGAAATAAGCGATGCGGTTACCGACCGAAAGACACGAAGTGCGTTCGATCGCTTATGTCGGTTGTCTACCGTGCGCCAACGCTTGAGTATGCCAATGTCTCTGCCACTATAGGTTACCTGTTTCGAGGGGATCACGATGTTTCGGAGAGTTTTTGTTCGCCCGCTTTGCGCAGGGGTGTCAGCGTTGATTCTGGTCGCGGGAACTTCTGGCGCACAAGCCACGGGCAAGGAAAAGGTCCTTCACAGTTTCACCGGTTTCGCGGCCGGACAGGATGGTGGCCTGCCTTATGGCGGCGTTGTGCTCGACGATGCAGGCAATCTCTACGGCACCACCTACAACGGCGGCGCCAACGACCTTGGCACCGTGTTCAAAATCGCGCCCAATGGAACCGAGACAATCCTGCACTCGTTCGCCAATGGCGGTGATGACGGAGTAAACCCGGTGGCCGGCGTGATCCTGGACAAGCAGGGCAACATCTACGGCACCACGCGCAACGGCAGCGCTCACAATGTCGGGGTCCTGTTCAAACTGACACCGCAAGGCACCGAAACCGTGCTGCACATCTTCTCCGGCGGCAACGGCAACAAGGACGGTGGCCGGCCACAGGCCGACCTCATCCTGGACGATGCCGGCAACATCTACGGCACGACGCATTCCGGCGGCGGCAAAGGCGTTTGCAACCAGGACAATTGCGGCACCGTGTTCAAGTTCGCACCGGACGGCACGGAGACGATCCTGCACGCGTTCACCGGTGGTAAAGACGGCGGCTATCCGAACGCCCCAGTGATGCTGGATGCGTCAGGCAATCTCTACGGCACAACGGAAACGGGTGGAAATACCGCACTCTGCGGCGGGGCCGGATGCGGTGTCGTTTTCAAGATCAGTCCGGCGGGAAAAGAAACCGTTCTATATGCTTTCAGCGGCCCCGACGGTCGCGACCCGCTCGCCGGTTTGGTCAAAGATGCGCAGGGGAATTTCTACGGCACGACCAACGGCGGCGGCAATGCTGACGCCGGCGTGGTGTTCAAACTGACACCAAACGGCAAGGAGACCGTTCTGCGCGAGTTCAACCTCGGCGGCGACAACGGCGGCGTCAATCCGCTGGGCAGTCTCATCATGGATGCGAAGGGCTTCCTCTATGGCACGACCTCCAATGGCGGCCTGACCAACAATGGCGTCGTTTACAAAATTACGCAGAGAGGCAAATTGACCGTTCTCTATCCCTTTGAGGGCGGCGATGACGGCGCGAATCCCTTCGCTGGTGTGGTCATGGACGCCCAGGGCACGCTGTACGGAACAACCAATCGCGGCGGCGGCAGCACGACCGACGGAACTGTGTTCAAGCTGAGGAATTAGGCGCCAAACGACGCTTAGGACCGGTCAAACCCCGAAAGTTAAACACCCATCTGCAAGTTCCCGCCACCCGTATGGCTTCGCGGGTTCCATTCGGCAAAGAAATACGCCTTGGGTACCCCAACTTAACATGTCGTAGAGCATTCGAGCGCAGCCTGCCTCGAGCGAGCGTGCCCCAATTCTCCGTATGCGGCCGAACCTCGCGTAGCTCAGCAGAGGCGTATCAAGAATTTTCCTCAGGGCAAGATCGATCATTGCGTTTGCGCGCACCGCCGCGTCGTGGAGTACTGCGCATCGCGAAAGCCCACAATGAAATACCTCACAATAAAAGCAAAGTTCTTCCTGTCGTTTGGAATCATGCTTGTGCTGATTTGCGCACTGGGCGCGTTCTCGGTGATCCAGGTCAGGGAGATGGCGCGGATCAACGACTATTCCATTTCCAGCGTACTTCCCAGTGTGGCGGCCGGCGGCCGGTTGGACGCTGAACTCGGCGCCATTCGCAGAGCGGACGCGGAACACATGCTCGCCACCGATTCCATCACGATGGCGGCAGCGGAATACACCATTGTCGACGCGAGAGGGATCATCACCGTTGACCTTAACTGGCTTCAAAGCGCTGTCGATCATCCAGAAGAGCGCCGCATCGTCGCGTCGCTCGCCAAGGAGATGCCTCATTTCTTCCGCGTCAACGACCAGTTTCTTGTACTGTCGCGCGCTCGCCACATTCCAGAAGCGCGCGCTCTTTTTATGGGGCCGCTGTATCGCAGCTTCATCGGAATGAATCGTCTCGTGGATAGGTATGTCGCTATCAATCGGGCGTATGGCAAGAAGGCGGGCATCGACGGTGTCGCGACAGGCAGGCGGTCCAATTTTGTCATTCTCGGGGCGCTTCTGATCGCAATTGGTTTCGCACTGGTAGTATTCATGGCGTTGGTGCGCATAGTCATCTCGCCTCTTCTGCTGATGACAAGGGAGTTGGCCGAACTTGCTGACGGTAATTCGAGAGCGCCAGTATCGGCCGGGGGGCGTGATGACGAAATCGGTCGGCTTGCGCAGGCGATAGCGCACTTCAAAGCGGCAACGGAAACACTGCGTCTGGCCAAGGAACAGGCTGAGGCGGGGACCCGGGCCAAATCCGATTTTCTGGCCAACATGAGCCACGAAATCCGCACGCCCATGAACGGCATTCTGGGCATGACGAATCTTCTTCTGGAAACCGGTCTGGATGAAGAACAGCGGGGGTTTGCGGAGATCGTGGCTGAGTCCGGCGAGTCGCTGCTGACGGTCGTCAACGACATCCTCGACATTTCGAAGCTTGAGGCGGGCAAACTCGAAATCGAGCAAATCGACTTCGATCTGGTTGCCACCGTGGAAGGCGCCGCAGCACTCATGGCTCCCAAAGCACGCCAGAAGCAGATCGACATGACGGTCTTTGTCGAGCCTGAGGCGAGGGGTGCGTATCGCGGCGATCCGACACGTGTCCGCCAAATCCTTCTCAACCTCCTCAACAACGCCATCAAATTCACCGAGAAGGGCGGCATCTCCGTTCAGGTTGTGGTCAAGGTGGGTCACATGCAGACGGGCGACATTCATATCGTGCCGCTGCGGTTTGAGGTCGCCGACACGGGCATGGGGATGGCCGAAAGCGTACGCGAAAGGCTATTCCAGAAGTTCACCCAGGCCGACAGCTCGATGACGCGCCGTTTTGGCGGCACCGGCCTGGGCCTTGCCATCTGCAAGCAACTGGTGGAACTCATGCAGGGCGAAATCGGCGTCACAAGCAGCACCGGCGCGGGTTCGACGTTTTGGTTCGAAATCCCGTTCGAGAAGTCGACGTCCCAGGTGGCCGACCGTGAGACGCTTCCCGCTCATTTCCGGACTCTACGGGTTCTGCTCGTCGACGACTTGCAGATGAACTTGACGATCATGAGCCGTCAGCTGAGAGCTTTTGGCATGGGGGTGACCGCGGTGGCGGATGGCTTTGCCGCCCTGGCGGAGCTTGAGCGCGCCTGGCACCACGGCAAGCCATATGACCTTGTGTTTCTGGACCAGATGATGCCCGGCATGACGGGCGATACATTGGCCAGACGAATTCGCGGCAGCGACCATATTGCGGAAACCAAACTTGTGATTGTTTCTTCAGCTGGCCGCGGCGGCGTCACCAATTCCGCTGATCTGCATTTGGAGGCAATCCTCGAAAAGCCGGTTCGTCACCAGGAGCTTCTCGACACATTGATCAACATTTACAATACACGCGCTGAGCGCCGTGTGCTGCCGCCAACGCCGAATGACGCAGGCGCTGAGCGGTCAGTACAAGGCCACGCTCATCGTCCGCTTCGTGTCCTTCTTGCCGAAGACAACAAGATAAATCAGCAGTTCGCGAAACTGGTAATGACAAAAGCCGGCCACAGCGTCGAGATTGCGGAGAACGGCCATCAGGCGGTCGACGCCGTGCGGCGTTCCGAATTCGATGTTGTGCTGATGGACATCCAGATGCCGGAACTCGACGGCATACATGCGACGTATCAAATCCGTGCACTTCCCGAACCGAAGTGCGGGGTTCCCATTATCGCCATGACGGCGCACGCCATGACCGGTGCCAGAGAACAGTATCTCGCCGCCGGCATGAATGACTACATCTCGAAGCCAGTCCAACCCGCGATGCTGTTGTCCAAGCTCGCAGGTATCGTGATCCCGAACGCGGAACATCCGGCACAACCCTCCGCGGACAATACAGCGCCAGTTCTGCACGAAATTGCCGACGGCGATCGACGCGACGAGCGGCCCGTACTCGATCTGGAGATGCTGACCAACTTGGAAAATGCCCTTCCCGGCGGCAAGGCCAAAGAGCTCGTTGCGCTCTATCTGGTCGATTTGGATCGGCATCTCACATGCATTGCCGAATTCTCAGCCAGGAACGATTTGACGAATATTTCACGGCAAGCTCACGCCATCACGGGAACTGCCGGCAATTTTGGAGCGATGCAGACCAGCGCGGTCGCGGGACGCCTTGAAGCCGCTTGTCGAGGCTCGAACTACGAACTTTGTCGCCGATTGATTGGCGAGTTGAACGATGCCAGCAATGCGTCTTCCAAAGTGCTCAGGGTTTGGGTGGCTGAGCGATCTTCGACCCTGCCAAAGGTCCTAGCCGGATAGCCGCTGGACGAATGCCGCGATCGCGCATCGGCACCCGCCACGCGATATTTCCGCGATGTCGCCGCTATGATGACTTGGCGTTCCGGCTCTGGTTTGTCGCCGCCCAGATGACATAGCGTCCTCCGCGGCCCTTGTGAGCGCGTGCCTGGATCTCATCCACCGCGAATCCGGCACGTTCGAGACGGCTGGCAAACGCGCGATTGGGCGCGGCCGACCATACCGCCAGGAGACCTTTCGGCTTGAGCGCGTTGCGGGCGGCTTCGAGCCCACGGAGATTGTAAAGCCTGTCGTTTGCGCTGCGGCTGAGAGCGTCGGGGCCGTTGTCCACATCCAGCAAGATCGCATCGAAGCTTGCCCGTGCCGATGCAATCAAGCCGCCGACATCGGCTTCGCGGATGCTCACGCGCGGGTCGCTGAGGCCATTGGCGGTAAGCGCAGCCATCGGGCCGCGCGCCCATTCCATGACGGCGGGCACGAGTTCGGCGACCACAATCTGTGCGTCTGCGCCAAGGCCTGCGAGCGCAGCGCGCAGCGTGAAGCCCATCCCATATCCGCCAATCAGCACGTGGCAATGCCGGCGGCCGCTGAGGCGTTCGCAAGCGAGCTCGGCCAGCGCGATCTCGGACCCGCTCATCCGGCTGTTCATGAGCGTGATGTTGCCGGCCATGATCGAGAATTCGTCGCCCCGCCGCATGAGCTTAAGCTCACCCTCGCCACCGGGCACCGCCGCCGTATCCAAATGGACCCAGGGAATCATCGAAAGTCTCCGCGATACGGCGGTCGATTGCGCGCAGTTGAATTGCTGTTGATCGCCGAGAGCTGGCGGACCATGCCAGACCGCAGATGGGCAATATGTCTAGGCCATAACCTGTGAGTGATATTGCGCTCGCCAAACGGCAGACACCAGCGATTCACCACGGCCCTGCCTTTCAGCCGCAATCGGGCGCGTGCCTAGCGCTTTACCACTAGCGGAGACAACAGAATCGTGAGGTGAATCTCTTCGCCTTCTTCGCATGAGTGGCCCACTAACCTTTCCACTTCGTTCAGCAATTTGTTCAGGCGGGCGATTTTTTTCTTATCAGCCCGCAGCAGATAATATCGCACCATCGCATTGCGATGTTCACCATCAAAATTGGGGCACTCACGCGCCATTGCCGCAGTGAACGCACGGCCGCCTGCCTCTGCGACCCGCACAGCCGCGCGACCATATGTCATTCTGCCTTCTCGCGTCTTCACGGCTTCAGCGGTCGAGAGATGATCTGCGATCAATGCATACACCGCTTCCGGCCGTCTGGATCCTTTCCGTTCCACGACGCGCAGTACACCGACATCCTCCAGTTGCTTGAGGTGATGATAGAGAGCCGTCACCGGGCGGCCCATGCGCTGCGCGAGTTCGCGAGCGGTGGCTTTCTTGTCGATCTCGAGCCGCTGGGCAATGGCGAGCCGCCTAGGCGAGGCCAGGCTTTCGAGTTGGCGCTGGTTGAGGAAGTGCTTTGGCGGCACGGCTTGCCCTCTCTTATAATTCAAAATATAGATATATATTGAATTATATAAAGGCAACGGGATGTTCAAGCGGCGCGCGTTTTCGGGTGGGGTGTTTTTCTTGCTGGCGGCAGTAGGGTGCATTGCGAATGGTTCTACACAGCCGGTGCGGCTGCCCGACGCAGAGACGCAGAAAATCAATGCGGAGGTGAAGGCCGCCATGCGCCGCTTCCGGGTGCCCGGCGCCGCCGTCATGATCATTCGCCACGGGCATGTCGCGTTCGTCGGCGCTTACGGGCTGCGGGATTTGGCGCGCAGGCTGCCGGTTCAAGACGATACGGTCTTCGAAATCGGCTCGATCACTAAACAATTCACGTCGGCGAGCATTTTGCAGTTGCAGGATGCCGGCAAGCTGCAAATTGACCGGCCGCTGTCCGACTATCTTCCTGATGCACCGCACGCCAAGGCAGTGACGCTGCGCCAGCTCCTGACGCTGACCAGCGGGCTTCACGATTACCTCGACATCCCGCCCAGCCAAATGGACCGGCTCGTCTCGCGTCCGATTTCTTATCGGGACCTGATCGCGCGCGTCGCGCCGCTGCCACTCGACTTTGCGCCCGGCAGCCGGTGGTCCTACTCGAACACCGATTACCTTCTTCTGGGCAAAGTCATCGAGGCGGTCTCTGGCGAGTCCTATCGGGACTATCTGCAGCATCACATCTTCGGCCCGTTGCACATGACAGACACCCACACATCGGGAGATGAAGGATCGCTTCCCCGCATGGCCGTCGGCTATCGCCAGGCAGATAGCAAACTCGAAGTCGCTCCACATATCGATCCGAGCTGGGGCGGTGCTGCTGGATTCCTCGTAACGACATTGCGCGACTTGGCAACATGGGATGCGGCTTTGCGCGGCGGAAGGATCGTTTCGCAGGCGAGCTATCGCCAGATGACGACGCCCATCATGACCACTCAGAACGGCAGCGCTGATTATGGCTTCGGCCTCTTCGTGGATTCAGTTTACGGCCAGCCGAGGATCGGCCACACCGGTGGATCATTGGCGTTCACGGCGGCGGACGAGTATTTCCCGCGGCAGGACGTACGCGTCGTCGCGTTTACCAATCTGGGCGATGAAGCGCCCGAAGCCGGGGAGATGCTCACCAATGTCGTCTTCGCCGATCTTTATCCTGAAATCGCCGCTGCGGCACGACGAGCAGCACCAGGCGAAAACCCGACAATCACGCTGACCGTGCACGATGCGTTCCGGGAGCTACAGACCGGTCGAGGCTATGTGCGGTTCAACGCGCATAACAGAGACAAACTTACGGGCACCGTCGGCACCAACTTCGTCACCGCCCTTGGACCCTATGGTCCGCCGACTGCGGAAACATTCAAAGGTACCCACCACGACGCCAACAAAACTTGGTACAATTACGTTATCCAGTTCGGTCCGGGTGTCTCCCTGCCTTTCGCAGTGACGATTGATCGCGATGGCAAGATAGCGGGCATTTCTGTTGGATAAGGAGAGCAGGCATCCGGCTGCCGAATGGCGGTTATCGGCGTGACCATCTCCCGGCGCTCGCCCAGCGCGTTGAGGTCGCAGACAAGGTGGTCCGCAATATGGGATCGAAGAGCGATCTACTGCGGGCGTGGCCGCTGTTTCAGGCGTGAAAGCGAATACCCCACCGCGTTCGCAGTTCTGTTCTGAAATGGCGGAGGGAGTGGGATTCGAACCCACGAGACCCTTGCGGGCCTGCCGGTTTTCAAGACCGGTGCCTTCAACCGCTCGACCATCCCTCCGGTGTCGGGACCAATACTGAGCCCGGGCACCGAAAGCAACGGAGGGGGCCTTGCTCCGATAATATCAGGGAGCGTTGCGGATTTTTTTGAGTGCGTTGCGAAGGACAATTCCACCGTAAGCCTGGTTCATATGCGTATGAGTGGCCTTCTCTGTCCGTACATAGTCTATCGGAAGCAGGTAGTACTCTGAGGGTGTGTCAGTCCATTTTCACCGACAGTCTCTGGCGGCTGAGGCAGGAAAATGGCGCCGAACTCACGCGCCAGGCGGTCACATGCGCCGTTGTAAACCCGCGCCAGGCGCTCATTCTGCTTTTGCCGGGTGAGCCGCTCCCAGATTTCGCTGTGCCGCTCATAGGCAGGCAACGGCGTGGCTATGAGAAACACCGGAGCTGCCGTGATCTCGCGAAGCTTGCGCAACACATCGATCGCCAGAGTGTCACGCAACGCATCATGTACCGCGCTGTCGAAATCGGCGTCTGTCGCTATCTGAGCCTGATGCGCGCTCCGCAGCTCCATCAGACGGCGCGTGAACGCGCGCACGGCCGTCATCGCACTAAGCACCAGGCCACAAATGACATACGCGGAATAGCTCGGCTCGATATCGCCGCTTTTGGCGCTGGTAACTGCAAGCCGCTTTCGTGTCGCATCGTCCGCTGGGACAAGGCGGCCGTTCGAAACGGCGAGCTCCAACGATCGTCCGGCAGCGGCGTAGAACTCCAGTTCCATGTCCGTAAACGAGGCTTGAATGTCCGGCCAGCCGAGTTTCAGGACGGCCAGATGCGAGTTACCGATCAAACATACCGAGGTCATGGATGGGGCCGTCGCGAACACACGAGAAAACAGAATGGATCAGGGAACCTAGTAAGAATATTACAGATCGTCGATCTACGCCTGGACAGATTGAGTGCCTAGGTCTGTTCGACTAGCGTGTGGCCGCTCAGAACCTTCGATTCGGCTTTATAAAATGCGCGACGCGCAGCGGATATTGACTGTGGTGGCGCTTGCAGCGCTGACCGCCGGCTGTGCCGTCGAGCGCAATGCCTATGTCCCGACGCCAACGGCGCCGCGCACGAGCAACGGTATCTACAAGGTCGGCAATCCGTATCAGATCGACGGAACCTGGTATTATCCGCGCGAACAGCCGGACTATGACGAGACCGGCGTGGCGTCCTGGTATGGGCCGAACTTTTACGGTCAGCAGACCGCCAATGGCGAAACCTACAACGCGGGCGACCTGACCGCCGCGCACCGCACGCTGCCGATGCCGGTAAATGTCCGGGTGACCAATCTGGACAACGGCAAATCGATCGTGCTGCGGGTGAACGACCGCGGTCCTTATGCCAAGGGCCGCATCATCGATGTCTCGGAACAGGCGGCGAAGCTTCTCGGCTTTTACGGTGTCGGGACGGCGCGCGTGCGGGTGACCTACCTATCACGCGCGACGATGCCGAATGGCGAGCCGCTGCCGTCGGACACGCCGGTCGAGATTGCCACGGCTGTTCCAGCGGTGCCTGCACCCAAGGTCGACACGGACAAGCTGACCAATGTGCCGGAGGCGCGCGTGGCGCCGCCGGTGCGGGTGAAGTCGCTACCCGCGCCCGCGCCGGACCCGATCCCGAAAGAGGCCGGTCTGCCGACGGGGCAGGTGACCCAGGTTCCTGTTCCCGCCGTGACCCATCTCTATGTCCAGGTCGGCGCGTTCGGTTCCTATGAGAATGCCATGCGCCTTCGCGAGCAATTGGGCGGCGATCTGCGGGTTTCGACTACGACCCGCAACGGCCAGACGCTCTATCGTGTGCGCACCGCGCCGCTCGAGACCACGGCGGACGCCGATGCCGCGTTGGCGCGGCTGAGCGGACTTGGTAGTAACGACGCACACATTGTCGTCGATCAATAGGCGGCGGTTCCACGGAGTACGTTCATGCGGCGTTTTGCCTTTATCGGCTTTCTGTTTTCGTCGGTCCTCGCGCTCGCTCCCGCCAGCGGAGCGATCTCGACCAGCGCCGAGCACGCGCTCATCATGGACGGCGACACCGGGCAGGTGCTGTGGGCCAAGGACGCCTTTGTGCCGATGCCGCCGGCCTCCATGAGCAAGCTGATGACCATCGAGCTCCTATTCAAGGAACTCAAGGATGGCCGCATCAAGCTGACCACCACGTTTCCGGTTTCGGAAGCGGCATGGCGGACCGGTGGCTCGACGGGCTTCACACGCGTCGGCGACAATCTTTCGGTGGAAGACCTGATCCAGCGCATCATCGTGGTGTCGGGCAACGATGCTTGTGTGGTGGTGGCAGAAGGCCTGGGCGGCACCAACGACAATTTCGTCGCGATGATGAATGCGCGCGCGAAGCAGCTTGGGCTGACCCAGTCGCACTTCGTCAACTCGAACGGCCTGCCCGAGCCTCCGGGACAGGCGATGTCGGCGCTCGACCTCGCCAAGCTTGCGCGCCACCTGATCTACGATTATCCGCAGTACTATCATTACTTCAGCGTTCGCAGTTACACGACCACCGATCAGGGCAAGCAGATCACGCAGCCCAACCGCGATCTCACGCTCGACAAGGTCCAGGGCGCGGACGGGCTGAAGACCGGACACACCGACGCCGCGGGTTACGGCATCACCGCATCGGCAAAGCGCGATGGAAGGCGCATCATCCTCGTGCTCAACGGCCTGCGCTATCCGCAGTACAACAACGACTATTTTCCCAACATCAAGCGCAGCGATGAAGCGGGCCGCATCATCGACATGGCGTTCCGTGAGTTCCGTCAGTACCGCCTGTTCAAGCCTGGCGATGTCGTGGGCCAGGCGCAGGTCTGGGGCGGCACCGAGGCGAACGTGCCGCTGACGGTGAAGACTCCCTTGTCGCCGGTGATGCAGGTGGATTCGCGCAACGGCATGAAGGTCACCATCAGCTACGATGGGCCGCTGAAAGCGCCGATCGCACAGGATCAGCGTGTCGCTACGCTCGTGATCACCGCGCCGGATTATCCGCCGCTTTCCGTGCCGCTTTATGCGGCGCATGGCGTGCAGGGGACCGGGTTCTTCGGACGCATGATGCTTGGCGTCTCCGCGCTCCTCGGCAAGCACTGAGCATGGCGGGCCGCTTCATCACGCTGGAAGGCGGCGAGGGCACAGGCAAATCCACACAGGCGAAGCGGCTAGCGGCCGCGTTCGAAGCGAAGGGTTTACCCAGTCTTGCGACGCGTGAGCCCGGCGGCTCGCCCGGCGCGGAAGATGTCCGCAAGCTGCTCGTCACCGGCGAGCCCGGCCGCTGGGATGCGATGACGGAAACGCTGCTGGTCTTCGCCGCGCGCGCGGATCATGTGGCCCGCACCATCCGGCCCGCATTGGAGGCTGGCCGTATCGTGGTTTGCGATCGCTTCACGGATTCGACCTATGCCTATCAGGGCGTCGGGCGTGGCGTTCCGCGCGAGACCATCCGGCGCATCGAGGCCGTGGTGCTCGACGATTTCAAGCCGGACCTGACGCTTGTTCTCGACCTGCCGGTCGAGACCGGCCTTGCCCGCGCGCATTCACGCGGTGCCGACGAGACGCGCTTCGAAAAATTCGACACCGCATTCCATGAAAAGCTCCGTCAGGCCTTTCTCGATATCGCCAAGCGCGCGCCGGACCGCTGCATGGTCATCGACTCATCGCAAAGCGAAGACGCGGTGGCGGGGGCGATATGGGATGCGGCCGCGCGCCGTTTCGGCCTATAAATCCGCATGGCCAAACGTTCGCGTCCCACCGAAATCGTCGAGACCGACCGCATCGAAGGCTTCGCCCATCCGCGCGAAAGCGCACGGCTGGTCGGCCAGGACGACGCGCTCGCGCGGGCCGCGCGTGCGATCCGCGGCGGCCGTCCCCCGCAGGCGTGGCTGATCGCGGGACCGCCCGGTATCGGCAAGGCGACGCTGGCCTATCGCATCGCGCGCTACCTTCTCGCCTACGGCGCGACAGCGGACGGACCCGCAGACCTTTCCGTTCCCGCAGACAGTCGGGCGGCGATACAGGTCGCTTCTGCTTCGCATCCGGGTTTGCTGGTGCTCAAGCGCGGGGTCAATCCGGATACCGGAAAGCTGATGACGGTTCTGTCGGTGGACGAAATTCGCAGGCTTGGCGGCTTCTTCGGCATGACATCGGGAGCAGGGGGCTGGCGCGTCGCCGTCGTCGATACCGCCGACGACATGAACGATGCGGCGGCGAACGCGCTGCTCAAGCTGCTCGAGGAACCGCCGTCGCGCGCGATGCTGCTTCTGGTCTCCAATGTGCCCGGCCGTCTATTGCCGACGATCCGATCGCGTTGCCAGCGCCTGAATCTCAAGCCGCTTGAAACGAGCGTGCTGGAAGCGGAACTGAAGCAGCTTCTTCCTGAACTGGATTCGAAGGAGCGCGCGTCGGTAGCGCGGCTAAGTGGTGGCTCGATCGGCCTGGCGTTGCAGCTTACCGGCGGGGAGGGGCTCGGCCTGGCCGCAGAAGCAGACAAGCTCATCGGCGATGCCGCGAACCCGGATATTCCGGCGCTGTTGTCCTTCGCCGACAGGCTCAATCGCATCACGGACGGTCTCGACACGTTCGGCGGCTTTCTGGCCACGGCGTTGAGCGAACGCATTCGCGCACGCGCGATGGAGAATGCCGGACGGCTTCATCGCTGGGTCGATGCGTGGGAGGCGCTGAACCGCGGTTTCGAGCGCACCTCCAGACTGCATCTCGATCCGCGACAGACCGTGCTCAGCACCGCGCGAACGCTGGAAGATACCGCACGGCGGGCAGGGGCGCTCTGATGCTGGTCGATTCCCATTGTCATCTCGATTTCGAGACCTTCGCGCCGGAACTCGACGCGGTGGTCGAGCGCGCCCGCGCATCCGGCGTATGCACGTGCGTGAGCATCGGCACCAAGCTCGACAAGTTTGCGGGCGTGCGCGCGGTGGCGGAGCACTACAGCGATGTGTGGTGCAGCGTCGGCATTCACCCGCACGAAGCGGAAAAGGAACTGCTCGACAGTCCGCAGATCCTGATCGATCACGCCAAACATCCCAAGGTCGTCGGGATCGGCGAGACCGGGCTCGACTATTATTACGAGCACAGCCCGCGCGAACAGCAGATCGTCAATTTCCGCCATCACATCACGGCGGCACGCGAGACCGGCCTGCCGCTGATCGTCCACACCCGCGATGCCGACGACGACACGATCCGCGTACTCAACGAAGAAATGGCGCGCGGGCCGTTCACCGGCCTTCTGCACTGTTTCACCGGCACGCAAAGGCTGGCCGATGCCGCGCTCGAACTTGGGCTATCCATTTCGGTCTCCGGGATCGCCACGTTCAAGAACTCCGGCGCACTCCGCGACGTTTTGAAAACGGTGCCCGAGGACAGGTTGCTGGTCGAAACCGATGCGCCTTATCTGGCGCCTGTGCCCCATCGCGGCAAGCGCAATGAGCCCGCTTTCGTGGTGCACACGGCGGCCATGCTCGCAGGACTGAAGGGTCTCGCGCCGGACGAACTCGCGCGCGTCACCACCGACAATTTCTTTCGCCTTTTCACCAAAGTTTCGCGGCCCGCGTGACCAAGATTCTGGAAGCGACGATTCTGGGATGCGGTTCTTCGGGCGGCGTGCCGCGTCTTGGCGGGCCGGACAATGCCGGATACTGGGGCGCCTGCGATCCCACGAACCCGAAGAACCGGCGCACGCGCTGCTCGCTGCTGGTGCGGCAGAAGACGCGCGACGGCGAGACCGCGGCGCTGGTCGACACCTCGCCGGACATGCGCCAACAATTGCTCGACGCGCGCGCGGCCTCGCTCGATGGCGTGCTAATCACGCACGATCATGCCGATCAGCTTCACGGCTTCGACGATCTGCGCATGGTCGCGATCCATATGCGAAGGCGGGTCGATGTGTTCTCCGATGCGCGGACGCTGGAAGGCATGCTCTCGCGCTTCGGCTATTGCTTTGTGCAGCCCGCGGGCAGCGGCTATCCGCCGATCGCCCACGCCCACGAGATTGCGGAGCCGTTCGAGGATTTCGCGATCGACGGGGCAGGGGGCACCCTTCCCGTGCGTGCCTTCGCGCAGGAACACGGCCACATCCGTTCGCTCGGGTTCCGCTTCGGGCCGCTCGCTTATTCGAGCGACGTGAATGGTCTCGACGACGCGGCCTTTGCCGCGCTCGAAGGCGTCGAATGCTGGATCGTCGACACGCTGCGCTACACCGCGCATCCGAGCCACGCCCATCTCGCGCAAGCGCTTGAATGGATCGCGCGCGTGAAGCCGCGCCGCGCCGTGCTCACCAACCTTCACACCGATCTCGATTACGAAACGCTGAAACGCGAACTCCCCGACGGCATCGAACCAGCTTTCGACGGCATGCGGATCGCACTTTGACGTCTTTCACCTCCCCCTTGTGGGGAGGTGAAGTTACGAAATACTTTTCCCCATCCGCAGGATCGGGACGCGGATGCCGAGCGGCGTATCGGTGTCGAGCCGTTCGATGACCTTGTAGCCGCAAGCGCGATAGAGCGGTTCGCCGGCGAGGGTGGCGCCCATTTCGAGCCGCGAGAACCCTTCCGCCGCCGCGGCGCGTTCGCATAACTCGAGGATCATCCGCCCGATGCCCCGGCGCGCGAAACCGGGATGGGTGTACATCGCGCGCACCCGCGCGGCATCTTTGGATGGATCGAGAAACACGTCGCTGCGCCCGGCGGAATGATCGCCGCCGAACAGCGTCGCCCGCCTGCTCCAGCCGCCGCAGCCCGCAATACGGCCTTCACTTTCGACGATGAAATAGGTGCCGTCTTCGACAAGCTGTGTGTCCAGCCCCATGACGAAGCGCGAGGCTTCGATTTCCTCAGGCGTGAGGAAGCCGCGCTGCAATTCGCCGATCGCGGCATCCATCAGGAGCTTGAGCGCGGGAATATCGGCGGATTGCGCAACGCGGTGCGTGAAAGAAGAGGGCATCGCCCAGTCATGCCGCAACCCGGCTATTCCGAAAAGAGAAATGCGCGGCACTCGGGCCGCGCATTCTCAGAAAGTCGCTACAGCGCCGGCTCAGCGATAGCGCCAGCCGCCGTGATAGGCATAGCGGTGGCCCCAATACCGGTGGCCGTCCCACCAACCACGATTGCTGTAATAGACGCCGATCACAGGCGCGGGTCCGACATAGCCCGGGCCGGCGTAGCCCGCGCGATAACCGCAGCGATGCGGGTGATGGTAGCACCAAGCACGATGCGGATAGGCCGGTCCATAGGCCGGTCCCGGGACGCCGATACCGATGCCGACGGAAACGCCCGCGGACGCAGGGGCTGCGGCGGTGACGGCAACGCCGCTCAGCATGGCGGCCCCAATGGCAAGTTTCACGATGTTCTTCATGGCTCTCTTCCTCTCAGTCATCGGCGCGGAAGCACCGCATGTTGTGGAGAGACCATGCGCCACCGGGTCTGAACGGCATCCGGAGAAGCTGTTCATGCCCGGTTCATTACGGAACCCAGGGTTTCTCTGGTCCCCGGGCCACGATCGGCGTTAGCAGGCCCCACCGTAAGTATTGTAACGCGATTCTGAACGAACTCCGTTTGTGGGTCGCGCAGCCGAGGTGACATAATCCGCGCGTTGCAGAAGTTCGGGGGAAAGATGAGGAGATCTGCCTTTTTGTTGATTGCCGCGGTGCTGGCGATACCAGGCCTCGCCGGGGCCCAGGCTACGGCGACGACATCCGCCGCCACAGCGACACCCGCGTCGCCACCCAGCCGGCCCATGGTGCCGGCAAGCTCGCCGACCGGACCCAATTCGGCGGAGAACCAAACCATGGTCTGCCGCACCGGCACGCTGATCGGTTCGCGGCTTCCCGGACCAACGGTCTGCAAGACGCAATGGCAATGGGACGAGCAACGCCGCATCGCCAAAAAGGAAATCGATCACGATCAGATCCGCGGATATTCAACGCACTGATCGGCGCTCATCGAAACAGGGCAACGCCTGCCGTCAAACTCCCCCGAAGCGGATTTGCCGCCAGATCGCGTTCGACCTAATGTCATTGCGCGATCAAGGGGGAAACAATCATGCCCAGAGAAGAAGCCGAGAATGAACGCCAGGCCATGCGCGATCACAAAACGGAGCTCGAGAAAGCCAGAATGGCCGCTCAGGACCGTCGCGCCGACGCCGCACTGCGCGTTCACAGCCGGCAAGCCGCCGTCACTGCGGCCGCGACTGCCATTGGAGCGGGCGCTTCAGCAAAGCAGATCATAGATTTGGGCAAGGAACTGCTTGTCTGGATAGAGAGCGAGTAAAGTCAGCAGCCTTCGGGGGGAGAGGTGATCTTCCAGCGCCTTCGTCTCCTTCGCGCCCACTGAGACGTTCGAAAGCTTTGCCTACCCCGCACATATGGAGGTAGCGTCTTCTCGAGTTCTGCAAGAGGTTGCATCGTGACGAATCTGCTTTCGCCGCTTAGAGGCATCGCTGTATTCGCCTGTGCGATTGTCCTCTCGTGCTTGCCTGCCGGCGCACACGCGAGACCACTCCATACCGTCTATGAATTTCAGGACAGCGACGGAAAAGAACCGGGCCCTTGGCCCCTAGCCAGAGACCGTGGCGGGAACCTGTATGGGATAACAACAAATGGTGGAGCATATGGCTGTGGCGTAATATTCAAACTGGCGCCAGATAGAACTGAAACGGTCCTCTATGCTCTTGGCCAAGACAATGGAGAGTGTGACGACGTCGGCGTAATCTTGGGTCCAGACGGCAGTTTATATGGAAGCTCTCGCGGGTCCACGAGGCTCTTCAAGCTGGCGCCAGATAGAACCTTTTCGATTATCTACAAGTTCAGCGGCAGCGAGCAGGGTTCCCCTCAGCTCTTTGATAAAAAAGGCAACATGTATGGGATTAGCAACGGTGTGAGTGGCCAATGCGGTGCGGTCTTTAGGCTGACCCCGTCTGGACAGTTTTCGCACGTCTTCGTCGTTAATTCCCCCACATTCGGCTGCTATGTTACAGCGTTGGCTGGCGATGCCCCCGGAAACCTTTACGGTACAACGTCGAGTCCGTTTAACTCGGAAAACGGCGGAGTAATCTTCAGAGTCACTCCGCACGGCGCCGTGACGGTCCTGCATACGTTTCGAAATCCGAGGAACGGTGAGAACCCGCAAGGTCTAACGATAGATGCGGCCAGCAATCTGTACGGCACGACTGATAACGGTGGGCATGGCTGCGAAAACTCTGATCCGAAGGGGTGCGGAACGGTTTTCCGTCTTACGGCTGACGGCACTTTCACCGTCCTTCATAAGTTTGGCGACGCACGCGGCCTCGGTGAGCCCCGGGGAAATCCGGTCCTGGATGAAAACCACAATCTCTACGGAGTCACAACCTTTGCCTATGGAATTTACCGGATTTCGGCGGATGGAAAAATGTCTGTGCTCTATCGCCTTCGTCCCTCACTTCGTAGCTATATCGCGCGCGGCTTGTTGTGGAACAAAGGGGCGCTCTATGGAGGCGTCAAATTGGTGGGCAGTGCTGAAATTTTCAAACTGAAGCCGTGAACTGTGTGCTTTGCTGTACAGAGACTTCTGCGCACCGCGCCGGTTTTCCGGTAGTGCGCTAATCGGCTCGCGGCTTAACGCATCGCTGGTCTGCAAGACGCAATGGCAATGGGACGAGCAGCGCCGCATCGCCAAAAAGGAAATCGATCACGATCAGATCCGCGGATACTCTTCGCACTGATCGGTTGCTGCGCCGACGACACCTGATAGGCCATCTAACGTGAAGCCGATGCGGATTTGCCGCCGGATCGCGTTCGACCTAATGTCATCGAACGATCAAATGAGGATAGTCATGCCTAGAGAAGAAGCCGAGAATGAACGCCAGGCCATGCGCGAACACAGAGCCGAGCTTGAGAAAGCCAGAATGGCCGCTCAGGACCGCCGCGCCGACGCGGCACTGCGCGTTCACAATCGGCAAACCGCCATCGCTGCTGCAGCTGCTGCCATTGGAGCGGGCGCTTCAGCAAAGCAGATCATAGATTTGGCGAAGGAACTGCTTGTTTGGATCGAGAGTGAATAAAGGCAGTCAGGCCTCGAGCAGTGGTCGCGTGTTTAGGTGAATTGGGCGGACGGCTCCACGAGGCTCGCCGTCCCGGCTTTCGTCACGCGGGCAACAAATCTCTCGCCTTGCCAAATCTCGATTTCGTATTCGCCGCAAAGCTCTGTCGCACGGTCGAGCGAGTCCAGATCATCGGCCGCATGATAATCGTGGCGCATGGCGATACGCCCGTCACTTCCAATGCAATATAGCTTGTATTCCTTCACCTCACGTCGTCTCCCACCAGTCACAAGGAGCGCGGACACCGTTCTTGAATAGTGTCTCTGATGTCTCTCAATCGCGAGTGGCCCCAACAGCGCTACAAGCGACGACTGAGCCTATCAAAATGCGGAGCCTTGGACTGTGCAAAACGCTACAGTCTTGGGGTTCGATTTTGGGCAGCTTGGCGGTCCCATGGACCTTCCCTGACACCCACATAGGGGGTCCGCCTTTGGAGACTAGCCCCAGCGATGCCCCCCTCGCTGGGGCTTATTTTTGGCGCATCCTCGCGTCATCGCCTCGGTTATCTGCTGGGTATGTGGGGCATGATGTCATTTATTGACGCAGCACAATGTTCTGGCAGACCGCCCGAGCATAAATGGGCGATGGCACCCTATCGCGTCCATATCCTGGATCACGGAGGCAACGTGCGCTACACCGCCAATTTCAAGGCGGAGCATGACGAGCACGCGAGGTCTCACGCTGAACTGATGTGGGGCGGCTCAAGCATCGGGGCCGCTTATGAAGTCTGGCAGGATAATCGCCTAGTGCATTCCGAACGGTCGCGAGGCGGCTAAATACTAAGGAGCCTTCCGGATGAGAATAGAGCTCGCCTTCCTAGAGGCTCAGCGCTCTGGCTGGATGGCGTCGTTTGCCCGTTCTGTGCCGAACAGAAGCCACCTTGACCGCTATCTGGCCGAATTTGCGGCTGTAGTGGCGGAGGCGCGGGCGAAGTGAGTGCAGATGAGTTCAAATACTACTTGGTCGGCCCCGGTCCGCGACCGCCGTTCTACCGAATTCCGCAACACCTATGGGGCAAAGATTGCAACTTCGATTCAGACGGCGACAGCTACCCCGATCCACACACAACCCAATGGACGTGGCTCTATGCGGCTCTCCGGCCAGACTGCAAAGAGGTTTTAAATGTGAACGCCATAGAGACTGCGCCACGGCTTGTTCTCGCTATCAGTTCAAACAGCGAACAATTGGCGCAACGGGCCGCGATGTTTTTGAGAGATGAGGCGGGCGGGGTACTCAAGGATGAGTGGCCGCCGTCAAATTAGGACGACATGTTATATTTCCCGTACCCAACTCAACTCGCCCCTAATTTGGAGAGCGCTCCTTGGTGTAAGGCGACATATCGACTAGCCAACGATAGGGATCATTATCCGATCCGGTGATAGTAACTTCATCGATATAGCCGCCATCCACGTCACACGCCTCGTTTAGCGTTTCTGACATAGCGCCAACGGGGTTATCTGTAACTCTCGAATAGTCGCCCCTATAGCCAAACTTTCCCGTCGCAGGAATTCGTAGAATTGCTAGTTCGCCCGTCTTGTCATGTCTGTCTTTGGACCAGTAGCCAAAAACGATCACGACACTTTTTCCATCAATCGCGTAGACGCCGATATCATGGATTGCGGGATTTAGAGACATTCTCTCGTAAATGCAGACAGCGGCAGGCCGCACTTCCGGCGGCAATGATGCTCGATTGCTAATAGCGCACCGCTCAAAAGCCACGCCCCACACAGAACTGCGCCTAGGCGAGCGGTCACTTTTTGGCCTTGCGGTTCTTACTAGGCGACTCGGTCCGACTCGATTTCTTCTTTGCCTTTAACGGCGCGTGTGGCATTGGCGGCGATTTCAGCGTCCGCAGCAGAACTTCATCTTCGCGGGATAGGCGCTTTGTCATGGTTGCGGATAAATCCACACTTTCTATCGCCATTGTAGACGCACTTGCACAATGGGGCACTCTTGAAGTGCAAATAGCCGGTCTGTTTAGAAGTCTATCCGATATTCGGCCCGCCATCCTAAGGCGCGTCCCAAAAGCATACACCATTTTCGATGCCATAATTAGCTTTGATGGACGCCTTGCCGTCATAGACGCACTAATGGCCGAAGAAGAAATAACCCCCTTAGAGGCAGAAACTTGGAATAGATTCTCCAAGAGGCTGCGAAAGCTTTACAAGCGGCGCCATGGGCTCGCCCACTTCGTATTGAGCGAGACCGGGGATGACGTCCAAGACCGCGGAAAGTGGAACCACGAAATTATCCCGTTTTTCTCACTGAGCGCGTTACTAGACGGGAAGGTGAACGAACGAGCTTTGGGCGTAAATCAAATCAAAGAGCGTGAGCAGCATTTTGGGGAGGCAGCGGCCGCCATCAGTTATTTTATCGAACAAGCAGAAGCGCGGCGCGGGAGGCCGCTAGACAGTCCCATGCCAGAGCCTCCGCTTGTCGCTCGGATTCGGGAAACAGCGTCCCAGATTCTCGAAGAACGCGCGCGCAAGCCTCAACCTCTTGCTGAGGAATCGGAAGAGTAGCAAGGCCTGTCGTGGCGTATCTGGCACCTGTGGTAATCCTAGGTCAGGTATACAATCGCCCCATTATTTCCCATAATATATCTTATACGTAAAACCGATATGCGGCCTGCTGCTCAAATTCCCGCTTGACCCGGCCCCAAGGTCCGCCCTCACAAGTCGCGGCCGTCGATCAAGAGAACCTGCGCCGTGACCGTCAAGGACAGACATCTCAGCCCCGCCGAGACCGCGAAGCGGCTTGGCGTGACGGTCAAGGCGCTTCGGCTCTACGAACAGCGCGGGCTCGTGAAGCCGCTTCGGACGCAGTCCGACTGGCGGACCTACGGCCCGGACCAGATCGCGCGGCTGCATCAGATCGTGGCGCTCAAACGCCTCGGCCTTCCCCTGGCGCGCATCGGTGAGCTGCTCGCGTGGCCGCACGACGGGCCGCATGCGCTGGATCGCGTCCTGGACCTGCAGGAGCGGGTTCTGGCGCGCGAAAGCGTGCGGCTCGGGCACGCGCTGGACATCGTGCGGCGCGCCCGCGCGCGGCTCGCGTCCGGCGAGGCTCTTTCGGTCGACGATCTCGCAACCCTCACCAAGGAAACCACCATGACCGGAAAAGCCAGCGACGCGGAGATGAAAGCCATCTTCGATCCCCTCGCCGAGAAACATTTCACACAAGAAGAACGCGCAGCGCTTCAGGCGCGTAGCTTCGACCAGGCCGAAGCCACGAGGACCTGGGATGCTTTAATTGAGGAAGCCAAAGCGTTGATGGCCAAGGGCGATCCCACTTCCGACGCCGCGCGCGATCTGGCGCGGCGCTGGCAGGCGCAGGTGAAGCTCTTCACCGAAGGAAACCCGGCGATGAACCAGAAGGTGCTGGGCATGTGGAAGGAAGCCATGTCCGATCCCAACGCCGCGCCGAAGCTCCCGCTCAACCCGGAAATCTTCGCCTTCGTGCAGAAGGCGGCGGCAAAGCTGTAGATCTCACGCGGAGACGCGGAGTCCGCGGAGTTCGCACCTCTACTCCGCGACCTCCGCGCCTCCGCGTGATATTTCGACGGGCCGGGCTGAGCCCGGCCGTGACGAAGCGGCAAAGAACAAAATGAGTCTGCACCTAAGTTCCTTCCTCGCAAAACGGGGAAGGAATCGGTGCTATGAGTCGGAGGTGATTCGAAAATCCGATATCGCCGCCCTGCTCGACATCATGCGCCGCCTGCGCGACCCGAATGGCGGATGCCCGTGGGACATCGAGCAGAGCTTCGAGACCATCGCGCCCTACACGATCGAGGAAGCCTACGAAGTCGCCGGCGCGATCGAGGACAAGGACTGGCCCGGGCTCAAGGAAGAGCTCGGCGATCTCCTGCTTCAGGTGGTCTATCACGCGCGCATCGCCGAGGAGCGCAAGCTGTTCGATTTCCACGATGTTGTCGACGCCATCTCGGCCAAGATGATCGCGCGCCATCCGCATGTTTTCGGTGACGCGAAAGTGGAGAACGCCGAAGCGCAGACCGTCGCCTGGGAGGAGATCAAGGGCCGCGAACGCGCGGCCAAACCGGCCCGCGGATTGCTCGACGATGTCACCCGCGCCCTGCCCGCGCTCGCGCGTGCGGAAAAACTTCAAAAGCGCATGGCAAGCGTCGGTTTCGATTGGGATTCTCCAGAACGCGTGCTCGACAAGATCACCGAGGAAGCCGGCGAGATCGCCGAGGCCCGGGCGGCCGGCGCCAGCCATGCCGAGATCGAGGGCGAGGTCGGCGACCTGCTGTTCGTCGTGGCCAATCTGGCCCGGCATCTGAAGGTCGATCCCGAAGCCGCGCTGCGCGTCACCAATGCCAAGGTTGTGAGCCGCTTCAAATGGATAGAGGCCGCTCTTGAGAAACAAGGCCGTTCGACCACCAAGGCGAGCCTCGAGGAAATGGAAGCGCTCTGGCAGCAAGCCAAGACCAAGGCAAAGCCCGCCCCATGAGGTGCGTCCTCGCAGGGATGCTTCTGCTGATAGCAGCGGGAACCAGCGCAGCGGCAGCGGGCAACACGGTCTTCCTCGGTGGCGCGATCGCCACGCTCAACGACGAGCAGCCAAACGCGACCGCCCTCGTCATTGCCGATGGCCACATCGTCTATGTCGGCGACGACAAGGGCGCTCGCCCCTATGTGATGGCAACCTCCCGCGTCGTCCGTCTTCAAGGCCGGATGGTGCTGCCCGGGTTCCACGACGCCCACGCCCATCCGATGAGCGCCGCCCTACGCCTGCTCCGCTGTCAACTGGATGGCATCAAGACGGGCGCGAAGATGGACGCGGCGATCCGCGGCTGCAACCGGACCGCCAGCGAGGACTGGCTGTTCGCCAGCAGCTGGTCGGCGAAAGTCTCGCCGCCGAGCCTCGCCAAGCTCGATGCGCTGGTGCCGGACCGGCCGGCCTATGTCGCGAACGAGGATGGCTTCGCGGTCTGGGTGAATTCAAAGACCTTGAAAGCGGCCGGCATCGATCCCGAGACCTCTAAACTGTCCGGCCTTGAACGCGATCCGCAGACCCACGCCATCACCGGCGTCGTGACGGGCGACGCGCTGACCGAGGTGCGCAAGTTCCGCCCCAAACCAAGCGAGGCCCAGTTCCGCGAGGCGTTCAAACGCTGGAGCAAGATGGCGAACGCATATGGCATCACATCGGTGTTCGATGCCGCCGCATCGCCTCCGATGGTCGATGCCTATCACGCCGCAGATCTCGCCGGAGAGCTGACGCTCCGTGTCGTGGCGGCGCAACTCGCCGATCCCGAGCATGGGCCGGAACAGGTCGATGACATGATCGCGCGACGCGACCGCGTGCGCGGCGCGCGTTTCCGCGCCGACGCGGCGAAGATATTTCTCGACGGTGAGATCAGCCAACACACCGCCGCCCTGCTCCAGCCCTATGCCGACACGCCTGGTACGCGCGGCGACCTGTTCGTGCAGCCGGATGCGCTCAACGCGCTCGTGAAGCGTCTCGATGCCGGGAGCTTTCTGATTCACATGCATGCGATGGGCGACCGCGCCGTGCGCAGCGGCCTCGATGCCATCGAACAGGCGGAGGCCGCGAATGGCACGAAGGACCGTCGCCATCAGATCGCACATATCGAACTCGCCGATCCCGCCGATCTTCCGCGCTTCGCAGGGCTCGGCGTCGCCGCAAACCTGTCGCCGGGATGGTTCGAGCCCAACGATCCGGAGATCGCCGCGGCCGAAGCGGCGCTCGGACCGGAGCGCGCGCGACTGATGTATCCTGCGGCGAGTCTCGCTGCCCATGGGGCGCGGCTCGTGATGAGCAGCGACTGGCCCGCGACCGCGATGAACCCACTCGAGAACATCCAGATCGCCGTGACGCGCCAGCCACTGGATGGCAGCAAGCCACCAAAGCGCCTCGAGGAACGCGTCGATCTCGCGACCGCGCTCACCGCCTACATCCGCAACGCCGCGTGGGTTGCGCGCGAGGACGATATCGACGGCATGATCGAACCCGGCAAAGCAGCCGACCTGATCGTGCTCGATCGCGATCTCTTCAAGGTACCAGCAGGATCAATTCACAACGCGCATGTACTGCTGACACTGCTCGACGGCGAACCCGTCTATCGCGACAAGCGTATCCCCTGGCGCTAAACGGCGGCCAGCCTATTTCGTCGTCAGCTTGAAAATCGTGCCGCTCGCATTCGCGCCGCCATTGATCGTTGTGCTGTAGAGCGTGCCCTGCTTGTCCATGTAGAGGTCGCCGGCGGGATTTTGGCCATCGCCCGAGTTGCCGCCCTGGAACGTATAGAGCGTTTTGAATTTGCCGGCGGCGTTGATCTCGAACACGGTGCCTCCGCCATTGGCGCCGCCCTGGTTCGCCGTGCCGTAGATATTTCCGCGCTTGTCCATGAGCAAATCGCTTAAGGGATTGGCGCCATCATCTCCACCTGTGAAGGAATGAAGGACGGACTCCGTGCCGTCCGATGCGATCCGAAAGACCACGCCCTTATCCGCCGTGCCGCCGAAATAGGTGGTCCCGTACAGATTGCCCGCGGCGTCCGCGGTCACTCCGGTCGCCGGGTTGCGGCCATCGTCACCGCCCGTGAACGCATAAATCACGTGCTCGCTGCCGCTCGAGGTCACGTTGAACACGGTGCCCCAGCCATGGGCGCCGTTGTTGTAGGTCGTGCTGTAAAACGTTCCCGAACCATCGCTCAGCAGCTTGGCGGCGGGATTGCCGCCGTCCACGCCCGCGCCGAAGGAATAGATGACCGATAAATGCCCACCGCGGGAAATGGCGAAGACATCGCCGGCACCGATCGCCCCGCTGACGGCAGTGCCGTAATACCGGCCATCCGGCCCCAGAATAAGTTCGGACTGCGGGCTGTTGCCGTCGGGAGCGTTTTTGAAACGATGGAGCACATTCTCGGTGCCGTCCGGCGCAACGCTGAAGATCGTCCCGAAATCGCTGGAGATATCGGCCCCCTGCGTCGTGCCGATCAGGTTGCCCGATTTGTCCAGCGTCACCCCGGCGTTGGGAAACGCGCCGTCGCGATTTCCCTTGAAGGAATAGAGCACGGTCAGCTTGCCGTCCGCGAATTTGTAGACCGTTCCAAGACTGTTTTTGCCGCCATGCAGCGTCGTCCCGTAGAACGCGCCGGTCTTGTCCACGACCAGGCCGGAATGCGGGTGCATGCCGTGCACGGTCTCGAAACTATAAAGGACGGTCTCGGTAACGGCAGCGTGCGCCGCAAGTGGCGACGCCGAAGCCATAGCGATAACAGCGATATAACGGATCGTGCGCGACATCATTTGCTCCCCGCAAACCGATCGCAATCTACACGGAGCAGGGTTTCAGGGTAAGCGGTTCATCCGAGCTCCTCAGATCCGGACTACTTCTCCCGCAGCACCTTGTAGGGCTTGCCGTCGCCCTTGAGGTAGAGGTTGTAGCCGCCGATCATCCCGCGCTCGATCATGACCACGTTCTTGGCATCGCTGCGGAACGAGGGATGGTCGTAATGCTCGTTGCGTTCGCGCCAGACCTGGCCGTTGTCGAGGGTTACGCTGAAGGAGCCGTTCGGCGCGACGGAATAATCCGCGACGCCGATGGTCACCGGAAGGATTTCGGCACCGATCGGCTGAAAGGCCATCTGCTGGGCCGATGGACCTTGCGGGGTGTCGCCGAACGGATCCAGCGAACTCAGGAACGAGCCACCCTGTTGCGAGACCGGTGCTGGAGCCGGTTCGGGGGCTTGCGCAACAGCAGGCGGCGGAGCGGGCGTCTGTGCCGCGGCGCGCAACTGCGGCGCGGCCTGATCGTAGCAATCGAGCCGCGCGGCCTTGTCGGTGATGTCCGCGCACTTGGCCAGGACGCCGATCACATCGTCGCGCTGCCCGGCCGAGGCCGAACCCGTTGTTATCAACAAGGCGGCGAGTAATGTACCCACAGGCACACAGGTCGCTTTAGCTTTCCCCCGCAAGCCCCTCCTCCATCGAAAGATTTTTTCCGAACCGGGCCGCGAACCGCTCGGCTTCCTGTGGACTGGCTGTGAGTAATAGCTCCACCCCATTCTTCCCCTCCCGCCGTTCCCGTATCTGGCCGTGCCGGTAAGCCCAGGCGAGCCCTTCGCCATCCTCCGGCGTGAGCCTCAGCCGCATCGCGATGTTGCCACGTGTCAGCGCAGACTCGAAGCGGGCCAAGAGCGCGCCGACGCCATCGCCCGTGAGGGCCGAAACCGCGATCGCTGTCCCTACCCGCCCCCTGCCCCGGGCCAGAAGTCCCGCGCGAACATCACCTTCCAACAGGTCGATTTTGTTGAGGATTTCGATAAACGGCCGCTCGCCGTCGGGCTCGACGCCGAGATCGGCCAGAACCTTGAGCACATCGGCCTTCTGGGCCTCGGTTTCGTCGTGGGCCGCGTCACGGACATGGGCGATGATGTCGGCCTCGAGCACCTCCTCCAGCGTCGCCCGGAAGGCCGCGACCAGTTCGGTCGGCAGGTCGGCGATGAAGCCCACGGTGTCCGAGAGGATGGCCCTGGTCCCGCCCGGCAGCTTCAGCCCCCGCATCGTCGGATCCAGCGTCGCGAACAGCAGGTCCTTCGCCAGAACCTCAGACTCGGTCAGCCGGTTGAACAGGGTCGACTTGCCGGCGTTGGTGTAGCCCACAAGCGCGATCACCGGGAACGGCACACGCTTGCGCGCCCTGCGTTGGAGACCACGGGTGCGCTTCACGCCTTCGAGCTCGGCCTTGATCTTGACGATCCGCTCGCCGATCAGACGACGGTCGGTCTCGATCTGGGTTTCACCCGGACCACCCAGGAAGCCGAAGCCGCCGCGTTGCCGTTCGAGATGGGTCCACGACCGAACCAGCCGCGAGCGCTGATAGGTAAGATGCGCCAGCTCGACCTGCAGCCGGCCTTCCCGTGTCCGCGCCCGTTCGCCGAATATCTCCAGGATCAGGGCGGTACGGTCGAGGACCTTGGTGTTCCACGCTTTCTCCAGATTGCGCTGCTGGATCGGCGAGAGCTGTGCATTGACGACGATAACCGTCGGCTCGCGCGCACGCGCTTCCGCCGCGATCTCGTCGACCTTGCCGCTGCCGATCAACGTTGCAGGCACGGGACGGGCAAGCGGGGCGATGTGGCTCGCGATCACCTCCAGACCGATGGCGCGCGTCAATCCGATCGCTTCTGCGAGCCGCGCTTCGGCATCGCGATCGAGCGTGGATTTGCGCGTCTTCGGCTCGACGTGAAGCACGAAGGCGGTGCCGGTTTGTTGTCCGGCCGGCTTGGAGGTCAGGCGGTCTCGACCACGGTCTCGGCGTCCATGAGCTGGATCGGACCCATCGGCATGACGGTCGAGATCGCGTGCTTGTAGACGAGCTGGGCTTGCCCGTCCCTCCTCAGCAGCACGCAGAAATTGTCGAACCAAGTGATATTCCCTTGAAGCTTGACGCCGTTCACGAGGAAAATCGTCACCGACGATTTGCTCTTGCGGACAGCGTTGAGAAAAGTGTCTTGCAGGTTCTGTTGTTTTTCACTCATGGGTAGCCCCCACTTGGTTCTTGGACCGCCCAGCGCGCCCCGCGAAGCAGTTGATTCCAAGCATAGGACCCAATGCTGCGTTCGCGAAAGGGGCTAACCCGGACGATCCGCCGCAGCCGCGCGCTGGTCCGACACGTGCCGGTAGAGTTCGCCGATTCGCTTGGTCAGCGGCCCCGGCCGTCCGTCGCCGATGGGGACTCCGTCGATGGACACGACCGGGACGGCCGCACCCGAGGCCGACGAGATAAATGCTTCGCGGGCCGACTTCGCATCGTCGGGCGTGAATTGGCGTTCGGTGACAGACAATTGCGCCTCCGCGGCCGCCTCCAGGATCACGCGCCGGGTGACGCCCGGCAGGATGGCGTGGCTCAGGCCGCGGGTGATGAGCCGGCCGTCCTTGTCTACGATCCAGGCGTTCGTCGAGGCGCCCTCAGTCACGAATCCGGCGTCGTCGACCAGCCAAGCCTCGTAACCGCCCGCCCGCCGCGCTTCCGTCTTGGCGAGAAGATTGGCCAGAAGTTGCGTCGTCTTGATGTCGCGACGGCCCCAGCGGATGTCTTTCTGGGTGACGACCGCAATGCCGTCCGATTGCCGCCGCGCCGCGGCAGCGGAATCGAAGGGCCGCGCCGTCAGGATCAGGGTCGGACGCTGGCTCTCGTTCGGGATCGGATGATCGCGCTTGAACATGCCGCGCGAGACCTGAAGGTAGAGAAAGCCGTCGCGCACACGATTGCGCCGCACCAGTTCGCGCATGACGATTTTCAGCGCCGCCCGGCCGACGGGCATCGCCATCTGGATTTCGCGCAACGAGCGTTCGAGACGGTCGAGATGTTCTTCCACATCGTGGGCATGGCCGTTCAGGATCGCGAAGACTTCGTAGATGGAATCGCCGAGCTGAAGCCCACGGTCTTCGATGTGAACGCTGGCCTCGCCATGCGGAACGTAGCGGCCATTCACGTAGGCCGTGCGCCCCGGCGGCGCGCGATGCGGCCAACGGCTTAAGGGTTGGGCAGGCATGATCAGTGTCTTTCGGGCAGTGAATCCAGAATGGCGGTGAGCGCCTTGTAGCTTATTTCCGCCGATTCAAAAGGCGATTTCGCGTCATCGTTCTCGAAGAAATAGCGCTCGAACGGCGCGATGTCCGGCTGCGCAAACAGCGCCCTGAAATCGATCGTCCCCTGCCCGACATCGGCCATCGCGCCGGACGCGGTCATGTCCTTCACATGGCACATGGGAAAGCGTCCGCGGTGCTGCGACAGCAACGTGCCGAGATCGGCGCCGCCGAGCTTCGCCCAATAAAGATCGAGTTCGAATTGCACCAGCGCGGGTTCGGTTCGAGACAGCAGGGTGTCACAGGGAAGCTGACCGTCGACCGCCTGAAATTCGAAATTGTGATTGTGATAGCAGAAGCGCAGGCCCGCCTTGTGGCATTCCGCAGCGAAACGATTGCAGACGTCCGCCCATGTTTTCCAATTGTCGAGCGTCTTTCTGGTCTCCGGTGGTGTCCAGGCAATCACAAGGAATTTGTGACCGGCTTCCAGCGCGCCGTCGATCACCGGCAAAGGCGCGTCGCGTGCCGCGAGCGCATCGATATGCGAGCTCGGCGCCGTCATGCCGAGATCGGCCACCATTCGGCGTATCTCTGAGGGCCGTTTGCCAAAGTAGCCCGCGAATTCCAGTTCCGCGTAACCGATGCCCGCCACGCGTTTCAGCGTTCCTGCAACGTCTTGCGCCATCGCCGCACGCAGCGTGTAAAGCTGGATTCCGGTTTTCGCGCGTGTATCGGCCATCGCACGACCTCTCAAGACGAGACTAAGCCCCGCCGCCGGGAAAACGGCGAGGGAGTGCCGTCGCGTAAGGCTCACGCGTTGAACTGTTGCTCGCGGCCATTGCCGCCGCCAACGCCGAGGGATTTGAGCTTGCGGTGCAGGGCCGAACGCTCCATCCCGATGAACGCCGCGGTGCGGGAGATATTTCCGCCGAAGCGGTTGATCTGCGCCACGAGATAATCGCGCTCGAAGATCTCGCGCGCTTCGCGCAGCGGCATGGAGATGACCAGATCGCCGCGTCCCTGCCCGCCCCAGGGCGAGTTCGCGCCCAGATCGGCAGGAAGCAGATCGGCGGAGATCGCTTGCGCCGCATCGTCGCTCGCAAGGATTAGCAGGCGCTCCACGATGTTGCGCAATTGGCGGACGTTGCCGGGCCAGTCATGCGCCTGGAGCATCGCCATCGCGTCGTCGCCGATCTCGCGTGTCGCAAGGCCCGACGCCGCGGAGAGGTGCTTCATGAAATGCGCGACCAGCAGCGGAATGTCGTCGCGGCGTTCCGCCAGCGACGGCACGCGCACCGGCACGACGTTCAGCCGGTGATAAAGGTCCTCGCGGAAGCGGCCGTCTGCGATTTCGGTGCGGAGGTCGGTCGTGCAACTTGTGATTACGCGCGCATCGACCTGAACGCGCTGGCTGCCGCCAACGCGGGTGAACGTCTGGTCGACGAGCACGCGCAGCACCTTACCCTGCGTCTCCAGCGGCATGTCCGCCACCTCGTCGAGATAGAGCGTGCCGTTATGCGCGAGTTCGAGCAGGCCGATCTTGCGCGGGCCGTCGCTGCTTTCGATGCCGAACAACTCGGCCTCGATCCGGTCGGGTTCCATGGTGGCGCAATTGATCGCCACAAAGGCATTGCCGCAGCGCCGCGAGCGGGCATGAATCAGGCGTGCGACCACTTCCTTGCCGGCGCCGGGCCCGCCGTTGATCAGCACGCGGCTGCCGGTGGGCGCGATCTTGTCGACGAGCTGGCGAAGCTGCGAGATCGCGGAGGACTGCCCGACCAGATCGGAATCGTCGCCCGCTTTCAGGCGAAGCTCGCGCACCTCGCGCTTGAGGCGCGCGGCTTCCAGTGCGCGTCCCGCGACATGGATGAGCCGGTCGGCCTTGAACGGCTTCTCGATGAAATCGTAGGCACCCTTCTTGATCGAAGCGACGGCGGTTTCGATGGTTCCATGGCCGGAGATCATCACCACAGGCAGGTCGGGCTGCTCGCGCTTCAGGACCTCGAGGATCTGGATGCCGTCGAGGCGGCTGCCCTGCAGCCAGATATCGAGCACGACGAGTTGCGGCCGCCGCGCGCGCACGGCCTGCAGCGCGCTGTCGCCGTCACCCGCGACGCGGGTTTCGTAACCCTCGTCCCTGAGAATTCCGGAGATCAGATCCCGGATGTCTTCCTCGTCGTCGACGATCAGGATTTCAGACGTCGTTTGCGGCGATCCGTTCTTGCTCATCCACTGTCCCTTTTTCTCGTGCGAGCTTCTGTCGAAGCGGAAGCGTGAGAACCACTTCCGCGCCCTGGTGTTCGCCCCCCACATCCTTCAAAGCGATTTCCCCGCCATGGTCTTCGGCGATCTTGCGCACGATGGCGAGGCCGAGGCCCGTGCCCTTCGCGCGCGTGGTGACATAGGGCTCGGTCAGCCGGTGGCGGTGCTCCGGCGGCAGGCCTATGCCATTGTCGGTGACACGGAATATGACTTTGTCGTCCGCCTGCTCGACGGCGACGACGATGCGTCCCGGCGTGTCGTCGCCGGTGGCGATGCGCGACGCGATCCCCTCGCCGGCATTCTTGATCACATTGGTCAGCGCCTGGCTGATGAGGCGTCCATCGGCCTCGAACCAGACCGGTTCCTTCGGCGCACGCGTCTCGTAGGAGATCTGCGCGTTGGCGACGCGCTGCAGGAACAACGCCTGGTGCACGAGCTCCTGCGCGTTCTCGCGACGCATGACGGGTGTCGGCATGCGCGCGAAGGACGAGAACTCGTCGACCATGCGGCCGATGTCGCCGACCTGTCGGATGATCGTGTCGGTGCATTGCGCGAACACTTCGGGGTCGGACGTGACCTCCTTGCCGTATTTGCGTTTCAGCCGTTCGGCGGAGAGCTGGATCGGCGTCAGCGGGTTCTTGATTTCGTGCGCGATGCGGCGCGCGACGTCGGCCCAGGCAGCCGTGCGCTGCGCGGAGGCGAGATCGGTGATGTCGTCGAAGGTCACGACGTAGCCACTCGCATGCGGACCATGTTCGCTCGCGACCTGCACGCTGAGCGAGCGCGGCGTTCCCGTGCGCTTGATCGTGACCTCGCCACTGGCGCGGCCGACCGGTTCGGAGATCGTACGGCGAATGAGCGCCGCGAGTTCGGGCACGGCTTCGGCGTAATGGCGGCCTTCGAGTTCTTCCGGTGCCGCGTTCAGCAGCCGCGCCGCTGCACGATTGACGATGGTGATCTGCCCATCGGCATCCAGACCGATCACGCCGGCGCTCACACCCGCGAGCACGGTCTCCGTGAAACGGCGGCGTTCGTCGATGACCTGGTTTGCCGCGATCAGCGCGCTGCGCTGTGTCGAGAGCTGCGAGATCATGCGGTTGAAGGCGACGCCAAGCGTACCGATCTCGTCGTCGTCGCGCGTGACCGTGACATGGGCCTTGAGATCACCTTCCGAAACCTTCTCGGCCGCCCGGATCAGGCTGGACACGGGCCCCGCCAGGCGGTTTGCGAACCACAATCCCATCCACACAGCCGCCATCAGAATGACGAGCGAGACAACGGCATAGAGTGCCGCGAAATTGAGTTGAATTTCGGAGCGGCTGTCTTCGAGCTTGCGATATTCGCCGACTGCGACTTTGGTGCGGTGGTAGTAGCCGAACACCTTTGGATCGATCGCCCTGACCGCCAGCAGGTAGGCGTCATTGAGCGCCGGTAACTGAATCAAGGCGTGCACGATGCCGGTCTCGGGATCGCCGTCGACGACGATGCGTCCGGCCTTGGCATCGGCGAGATCCGCCGTGCTCGGCTTCAGCGTCGACGTGTATTTGAGCCTTGCGGAGCTTGCGAGTTCGTTGCCATGCGAGTCGACGAGGAAGGATGCGACCAGCCCGCGATCGTTCGTCATGATCGCGAGTTTTTCGACCATCAGTCCGACTTTCACGTGATGTTCGTCGTCGAACAGCGTGCGGTCGTGCTGGATGCCGTCGGCCATTTCGCCGGCGTCGAGCGTGATGCCGCGCCCCTGCTCGATCACATATTGCCGTGCCACGCCGACCGCATTGTCGAGCGCCGTCTTCACCCGTGCCGAGAACCAGGACTCAATGCCGAGGTTGAGCGTCACCGCCGCAAAGATCGCAACAAGGATCGCGGGCACGACCGCGATGGCGCTAAACATTGCAACCAGCCGCACATGCAGCTTTGCGCCCGCCCGGCCGGACCGGCGCTCGCTCCAGATCCGCACCAGCCGCCATGCGACCAGCGCGCCCAGCGACAGGCCGAGTGTTAGGTTAACGAGCAGCAGGCCAACCAGCGCACCCGGCGTCGGGTTGTACGGGACGAGACCGGTCAGCGTCGCATAGGTGGCGAAGCCCGAGAGCACCGCCAGCAAGGCAACGCCAAATGCCAGACGCGACGGCCGCGATACGGCGCGTATCACACCGAGCCATCCGCTCGCAGGCGCAGGGATTGCGCTGACTGTCGTCATCTCGCTCGTCTGTTGCGGACCTAAGAGGTTAGGATACCTTTAGAATCCGCCTGCAGTGTAGCCAAGACACAGACTGTTGCAAGTTTGCTGCGATGCAACCCTGCAACAGCGTTAAGTCATGGCTCGGCATTAATCGGGCCTGAGGCCGCGAACCACCTCAAGTCCCAGGTCCCTGATCTTCTTGCGCAGCGTATTACGGTTAAGACCGAGCAGGTGCGCGGCGCGGATCTGGTTGCCCCTGGTGGCGCCCAGGCAGATGGATAGAAGCGGCCGCTCCACCTCCTGCAGGATGCGGTCATAGAGGCCCGGCGCCGGCAGTGCATCGCCGTGCTCCAGGAAATATTTCGTCAGGTGCCGCTCGACAGCCGTGCTCAGCGTCGCGACTTCATCGCCCTCGTCCAGGCCAATCGGCCGTTCCGGCTCTTTCAACTCGCCGGCCACCGCGCTTGCCGGGATGGTATCGCCCGAATGCAGCACGGCGAGCCGGCGGATGAGGTTCTCAAGCTCGCGGACATTGCCGGGCCAACGATAACGCCGCAGCAGATCGAATGCTTCAGCGTCCAGGCGTTTGACCGGAAGGCCTTCCTCCTCGGCCTTGCGCAGGAAGTGGCGCACGAGATCGGGAATGTCCTCGCCGCGTTCGCGCAGCGGCGGCAGACGCAGCGGAACGACATTGAGACGATAATAGAGATCTTCGCGAAACAGGCCCTGCTGGATCAGCTGGCGCAGATCGCGATTGGTCGCGGCGATGATGCGCACGTCGGTCTTGATGGGCGTGCGGCCGCCAACGGTCGTGTATTCGCCCTGTTGCAACACGCGCAGCAGGCGCGTCTGCGCATCGAGCGGCATGTCGCCGATCTCGTCGAGGAACAGCGTGCCACCTTCCGCCTGCTCGAAGCGGCCGATGCCCCGATTGGTGGCGCCCGTGAACGCACCCCGCTCATGGCCGAACAATTCGCTTTCGACCAGCTCCTTCGGGATTGCCGCCATGTTGACGGCGACGAAGGTGCCATAGCGGCGCTTGCCGTAATCGTGCAGCGCGCGCGCTACCAGCTCCTTGCCGGTGCCGCTCTCGCCCATGATCATCACGGTAAGATCGGTCTGCGTGAGCCGCGCGATCACGCGATAGATCTCCTGCATCGCTGCGGAGCGGCCGATCAGTGGAAGGCGGTCTTCCTGTGTTTCGGCCGGCAGCGGTTCGCGCTTCTTCTGCGGACTCGCGAGCGCGCGCTGCACGATTGCGGTGAGTTCCTTCAGATCGAACGGCTTGGGCAGATAATCGAAAGCGCCGCGCTCGGTCGCCGTGATCGCGGTGAGGATCGTATTCTGCGCGCTCATCACCACGATCGGCAGGTCGGGGCGGATGCGTTTGATGCGTGGAATCAGGTCGAATCCGTTCTCGTCGGGAAGCACGACGTCGGTGATCACCATGCTGCCGTCGCCCGCGGACACCCAGCGCCAGAGGCCGGCCGCCGTGCCGGTCGTTCGCACGTCATAGCCCGCGCGGCCGAGCGCCTGGTTGAGGACGGTGCGGATCGCGGAATCGTCGTCGGCAATCAGAATGGTGCCTTCGGGCATGATCAAACTCCTCCGCTCTCTTCGGCGGCTTTGGACAACAGGATTCGGAATACGGTGCGGCGCGGAACGGATTCACATTCGATGATCCCGCCGTGATCGCCGATGATCTTGGCCACAAGCGCGAGGCCGAGGCCGGTGCCATGCGTCTTGGTCGTCACGAACGGATCGAAGATGTAGGGCATCAGATCGGACGGCACGCCCGAACCGTTGTCGCGCACGGTGACTTCGAGCGGCAGGCTGAGGCGTTCGCCCGCCACCGCCGCGCCGAAACGAACCCCGGGGCGATACCCCGTCGTCAGCGCGATCTCGCCGCCGGTCTCCGGCAGCGCGTCGAAGGCGTTGCGGACCAGATTGAGAAAGACCTGGACGAGCTGGTCGAAATCGCCGAGCACGTAAGGCAGCGAAGGGTCGAATACCTCTGTGAAATGCACGTCGCGCGCAAAGCTCGAAGCCGCGATCTTGCGCACGCGATCGAGAACTTCGTGAATGTTGACCGGCTTGCGCGGGAAGCTGCGTGTATCGCCAAAGGATTCCATCCGGTCGATGAGGTTTCGGACGCGATCGGTCTCGTCGCAAATCAACTGGATGAGATTTTTTTCGCTCTCCGGCACCGCCTCCTCGAGGAGTTGTGCGGCACCGCGAATGCCTGCGAGGGGATTCTTGATCTCGTGCGCCAAGACCGCGGCCATCCCGTGCATCGAACGCACGGCACCGCGATGCAGAAGCTGGCGGTCGATGCGCTGCGCGAGGCTGCGCTCCTGGAGCGTGACGATCACCGCACCTTCGGGTTCGGGCAGCGGCGTTGCCATGACATCGGCCACCCGCTCACCGTGGCGCGGCGTGGAGATGTCGAGGGTCCGTTCGCCCACCGATGCTCTGCGCTCGCGCGCTTGCGACACCAAGCCGATCAGCGGACTGCCGAATGGCACCAGTTCGTCCAGCTTTTGCCGCAGCAGAAGGCCGGCACCGGTGTCGAAGAACTGCTCCGCGGCGGGATTGACAAACAGCAGTTCGAGCCTCGGCCCGACCACCAGCACAGGCATCGGGAGGGCGCCGGCTATGAGTGCGGTGGCATCGAGGGAAAGCTTGCTATCGGGTTCGGACATATCTGCTTAATAATTAGGCTGCGGCGTTTGTGATGATTTTCTATGCAACAGGACTTTGCGGGGTCCGTCAACACGGGTTTTTCTTTGGATTTCCGGCTGCGTTGCCCACGGCCGTCTCTTCCAATAGATGTTGCGACCCTTCCCTGGAGATCCCATGCCCGGCACAGCCGTCGTCATCGTTGCCGCGGGCAAGGGGGAACGCGCGGGCGGCGCGGTGCCCAAGCAATATGTCCCGTTGCTGGGCAAGCCGATGGTCCGCTGGACGGCCGAAGCATTTGTCCGGCACCCCGATGTGGATTTCGTCCAAATCGTCGTCGGCGCAAACGATGAGGCGCCGTATGCCGAGGCGATGCGCGGCCTGACTGTTCTACCGCCTTTGGCCGGCGGTCCTACGCGGCAGCATTCGGTGATGCACGGTCTGGAAGCGCTCGCGCATCACAAACCTGATCACGTCCTGATCCACGACGCGGCGCGCCCTCTCATATCGGCGGCGACCATCGGCCTCGTGACCGCGGCATTGCGCGATGGTGCAGAAGCAGCCATCCCCTTGCTTCCTGTTGCCGACACGCTACGCAAGCTTGAGAACGGAATATGGGTGACCGTTCCGCGCGACGGCCTGTTGCGCGCACAGACTCCGCAGGGATTCCGCTTCGACAAAATTCTCAAAATCCATCGCGACCATGCAACGCACGACGTCACGGACGACATGGCCCTGGCGGAACTCGCGGGTCTCGATATCGTTGTGGTTCCGGGTGAGGAATCCAACATCAAAATCACCACGCAAAAGGACTTCGCCATGGCGGAACAGCTTCTGGCCGCGCGGCTCGGAGAGACGCGAACCGGCAGCGGCTATGATGTGCATCGTTTCGTCCCGGGCGACCACGTCTGGCTGTGCGGCGTGAAGATCGATCACGATCACGCGCTCGAAGGTCATTCCGATGCCGATGCGGGCCTTCATGCGCTGACCGATGCTATCCTGGGCGCGATCGGCGCGGGCGACATCGGTCAGCACTTCCCACCGACCGACGAACGCTGGCGCGGTGCGCCGTCCTGGAAATTCCTCGACCATGCGGCATCTCTCGTCCGCGACAGAGGCGGCGCCATCGTCCATTGCGACGTCACGCTGATCTGCGAGCGTCCGAAGGTTTCCCCGCACCGTGACGCCATGCGTGCCCGCATCGCCGAAATTCTCGCGCTCGATATTTCTCGGGTGAGCGTGAAAGCGACGACGACCGAAGGCATGGGCTTCGAGGGCCGCCGCGAAGGGCTGGCGGCGCAGGCCGTCGCCACGGTTCGCATCCCATGATCTGGACCTATGCCGCCACCGTATTCGGAATTGGCCGCTCGCCATGGGCGCCGGGAACAGTTGCGAGCGCTATAGCACTCCCCGTTGCCTGGATCGTTCTGAAATACCTTGGACCGGTCGCGCTGTTCTCGCTCAGCTTCGCGGTGGCTGCGATCGGCACATGGGCATGCGAGGTCTACGTGCGCACGATGGAGGAAAGCGACCCGTCCGAATGCGTGATCGACGAAGTGGCGGGGCAGTTCCTGGCGTGCGCACTCGCGCCGCTTTCGCTTTACGGATTCATTCTCGCCTTCGCGCTGTTCCGGCTGTTCGATATCTCCAAGCTTTGGCCGATCTCAGAGGCCGAAAAGCTGCGCGGCGGGTTAGGCATCATGGCGGACGATATGGTGGCCGGCCTTCTCGCGGGGCTCATCGTTGCCGTGGTCGCCAGCCTCGGCCTAATCTGAAGCCATGTTCTCCTCACCACTTCTGCGCCTCGCCGAAGTCGTGCTCGCCGAAGCGCGCGAGAAGAAGCTGCGCATCGCGACGGCAGAAAGCTGTACCGGCGGATTGATCGGCGCCCTGCTCACAGAAATCCCCCGATCGTCGGAGGTCTTCGAGCGCGGTTTCATCGTCTATTCCAACCGCGCCAAGCAGGACATGCTGGGCGTGCCCGGCGATCTGATCGCGGATATGGGTGCTGTGTCCGAAGCGGTTGCGCGCATGATGGCCGAAGGCGCGGTCGAGAACTCCAACGCCCATCTCGCGGTCGCGGTCACCGGGGTTGCCGGACCCGGCGGCGGCACGAAGATGAAGCCCGTCGGCCTCGTTCACATCGCGGCGGCGCGCGAGAACCGCTCGATCCTGCATGAGGCGCATCGCTTTGGCGATATCGGCCGCAGCGAAATCCGGATGAAGACCGTCGAGGCAGCGCTGGAACTGCTACTGCGCCTTCTTTGAAAGCAGGCGGGCGCGCGCCAGAAACGCGTCCTGGGTTTTAAGCAGAATGCGGCCAAATGCCGTGCCCACGACCATGTTGAGGAGCGGATTGCGTAGTTCGAAGGCGATAGAGAAATCGATCTTGCAGCGCTCGCCTTGCGGGGTAAAGCGCCAGTGGTTCTCGAGCTGGCGGAACGGTCCTTCGGCCTGGACGACATCGATGGCGTACGCCGCCGGCTCAAGGACTACCCGACTCGTATAGCTTTCGCGGTAGCTCCGGAAGCCGACCGTCATGTGCGCTTTCAGGATTTCCTTATCGTGGGCGTGCTCGCGCGCGGTGATGTGAAGTGCGCTGACCCAGGGGAGAAACTCGGGATATTTCTCCACATCGGCCACGATCCGGTACATCAGATCGGCCGTGTACGGAACGATTCGGGATTCGGAGTGCGCCGTCACGTCAGCCGCGCGCGGCTTTCATCTGCGCGAAGTCGCTGTCGGCGTGATAGGACGAGCGCGTCAGCGGCGACGCCGAGACCATCAAGAAGCCCTTCGCGCGCGCCACCTGTTCGAGCCCTTTGAACTCCTCAGGCGTCCAGAACCGCGCGAGCTGCGCGTGCTTCCTTGTGGGCTGGAGGTATTGGCCGATGGTGAGGAAATCGACATTCGCGGCGCGCAGATCGTCCATCACCTGCATGATCTCCTCGCGGCTCTCGCCAAGGCCGACCATGAGGCCCGATTTGGTGAAGCCCGTGGGCACCAGCTCCTTGGCACGCTCCAGCAAACGCAGCGATGCGAAGTAGCGCGCGCCCGGGCGCACCGAGAGATAGAGCCGCGGCACAGTCTCGAGATTGTGGTTGAACACATCCGGCCGCGCATCCATCACCACGTCCAGCGCGCCGTCCTTGCGCAGAAAGTCGGGCGTGAGCACTTCCACCGTCGTGCCGGGGCTCGCCACGCGGATAGCCCGAATCGTTTTCGCGAAATGATCGGCGCCCCCATCGGGAAGATCGTCGCGATCGACGGAGGTGATGACGACATGCTTGAGCCCGAGCTTGGCCACAGCGCGGGCGACGTTCTCCGGCTCGTCAAGATCGAGCGCGCCGGGCAGTCCCGTCTTCACGTTGCAGAAGGCGCAGGCGCGCGTGCAGGTGTCGCCCAGGATCATCATGGTGGCGTGACGGTGCGTCCAGCACTCGCCGATATTCGGGCACGCCGCCTCCTCGCACACGGTGTGGAGCTTATGCTCGCGCACGATCTCCTTCGTCACGGCATATTCCCGGCTGACGGGCGCCTTCACGCGGATCCAGTCAGGCTTGCGCAGGACGGGATTGTCGGGCCGGTGCGCTTTCTCCGGATGGCGGGACGTTGTGCGGTCGATGACGGTGGTCATGGAGCCAGACATATACACTGGCCTCGCGAAAATCACCCCTTTCCGCTAGCATCCCGCGGATGCACCAAGAGCGGCCTTAAAGAAGCCGCCTTCCGGGGAGAACGACTTGACCTTGTCCACCGTCGCCGCCGCTTCCGGCGAGGATATCTGTCCGTTCGATATCTCGAGCACCGGAAAGCCGGTGTTCCGCGCCTTCGCCGAGGCGCGCCGCAAATTCGGCGGCAGACGGGTCTGCATCTTCGACGTCGACGACAGTCCCAGAACCTATGACGACATCATGCGCGGCGCGCTAGCGCTAGGGCATGCGCTGAAGGCGGGAACACGGCGCGGCGAATGTGTGGGCGTGATGCTGCCGACGGGTGCGGGCGCGATCGCGACGTTCTTTGCGGTCACAGCCTATGGCCGTACACCCGCCATGCTCAATTTCACGGCGGGAGCGGCTGCAATCAAATCGGCGATCCGCACGGCGCGGGTGAAAAAGATCGCCACCGCGCATCGGCTGATTGAGATGGCCGGCCTTCAGTCCCTGATCGAGGAACTCGCGTCGGTCGTTGAGATCGTCTATCTGGAGGACCTCCGCAAAGACCTCTCCATCCTCGACAAGGCGGCGGCCGCGATCGGCCAGTACCTGCCGGGGCTCGTCTCTTCCAATCCCTCGCCGGATTCGCCGGCAGTCATCCTCTTCACGTCGGGCACCGAGGGCGAGCCGAAAGGCGTGGCGCTGTCGCACCGCAATTTGCTCGCCAATGTCGAGCAGGTGCGCGTGCATCTGGCGCTCTATTCCTCCGATATCCTTCTCAATCCCCTGCCCGCGTTCCATTGCTTCGGGCTGACGGTCGGATCCTTGATGCCGCCCCTTCTGGGTCTGCAGGTCGTATGTCACCCGACCCCGTTGCAGCCGAAGGAGATCGTGAACCGCATTCGCAAACACCAGGCGACGATCCTCGTCTCGACCGACACCTTCATCACCCAATACGCGCGTGTGGGCGAGCCGGGCGATCTCCAATCGCTGCGCCTGACGGTCTGCGGCGCGGAGCGGCTGCGGGACGAGACGCGCGCGCTGCTGCGCAAGAAGCATGGCATCGAACTCTATGAAGGCTACGGTGTTACGGAAACCTCGCCCGTGATCTCCGCGAACCGGCCCGGTGCCAACCGGCCCGGCACGGTCGGACAATTGATGGCCGACATGAAGCTGCGCCTCGACCCGGTCGAAGGCATCCCCAACGCCGGACGGCTGGTGGTGAAGGGACCCAATGTGATGCTCGGCTATCTGAAGCCGGACGCGCCGGGCAAGATCGTGGCGCCGGAAGGCGGCTGGCACGACACCGGCGATGTCGTCTCGGTCGATGAGGACGGCTACATCGCGATCAAGGGACGGCTGAAGCGCTTCGCCAAGATCGGCGGCGAGTCCGTGTCGCTCGCGGTCGTGGAGAGCATCGCCTCCGCTCTGTGGCCGGACTTCAGCCACGCCGCGGTGACGCTGCCCGACGGGCGCAAGGGCGAGCAGATCGTCCTCGTCACGACCAAACCGGACGCCAACCGGCACGACATTGTGGGCTGGGTACACAATCACGGCGTACCGGAGCTCGCCGTGCCCCGCCGGATCGTCGTCGTCGACGACGTCCCAGTCCTCGGCACCGGCAAGACCGATTATGTCAATGTCGAGAAGATGGTCAAATCCCAGGCCGAGGCGGCACCGTCCTCCTAAATCCGGTTCTTCTTCTTTCCTGCCGGCAGCACACGGATGGCGGCCATCATGCCTGCGTCCTCATGCTGCAGGATGTGGCAGTGATAGACGAAATCGCCCACCACCTGCCCGCGGAAATCCATGCGCACCGTGATGCTCGGATAGGGCCCGATCTGATCCCAGTAGCCGACCTGATAGGTGTCGTAGAATTGCCGCTGTTCCGGCGGCACCCGCACGCCGTTCACCGCGAGTAGCAGGAAGTGGATCTGGTGCATGTGGAATTCATGCACTTCCGGCGCTTGGTTATCGATCGTCCAGTCTTCCACTGCCCCCTTGGTCGTGATGATCGCCGGTGGATTGTTGGGATCGAACTTGGCCGGCTTTTGACCCTCCACCGTGATGAAGAAGTTCACGCCCAAACCGCTGCGATTGGATTTTCCGTCGTTGGTTGCGTGCCCGAACGTCTCCGAGAAATAGAGATGCCGCTTTGCGGTCGGCTTGATCTTTTCGAGTCCGGCAAAGCGGTCGCCTGCGATCTTGCGGCCCGGTTTCGGCATGACCGGAAGATCGAGCGGCTCCTTCGTCAGCGCGATGTTGGCCAGCGGACGGAATGGCAGGCTGTCGCCCAGAGGTCCGCTGTCGATTGCCTCGGTTGAGAACTGTGCGGTCTTCACGGTGCTGTCCGGCGCCGTGACGATGAACTCGGCGCGCCCCGCCGGCGGCAGCAGGATGTCGTTCTCAGTGATGATGATGCCCTGGTGCTTTCCATCCTGCGAACCCGTTGGAACGCCGTCGAACGCCACGACCTGCAGCGGCTGCTTCACGCCGTCATATTTGAGCTGGATGTCGAGGATGGAGTTCGCGGTCGCGTTGACGACGCGCCAGAATTCCTTCTGGCCCGCGTGCATCTTGAGGACGGCGGCCTTCTCCACCGGAAACACGATCGGCACATAGTTGATCGACAGATCCCAGAACGGCACGGGCTGGTTTGGGTTATATGATGCGCCAGGGCCATCCACGAGCGCCTGGTCGCGCAGGACGATCATACGTTGCGGCAAACCGGCGACGGCTGGCTGGATGTTCTCGATGCCTTCCACCACGATCGCGCCACATGCTCCGCCCGTCACGGCGACGGACGAGATGCCGTGCACATGCGGATGGTACCAATAGAGCCCGGGCGGCTCGTTCTTCGGAATGTGGATAACGTAAGTGAAGGTCTCGCCGGAATTGATCAGTGTACGGATCACCTCGTCGCTGTGACAGGCGGGCGAGGTATTGGTGCCGTGAAAATGCACATTCACGGAGGTGTCCGTCATCGTGGTCGCGCCGCAGACGTCCCCGCCAGCGGAGGCGACTTCCGCGAACCCGTGCGTGGGCGGCACCATGTTGGTAACCGTCATGACGATCTTGTCGCCGGGATTGACGTGCAGCGTGGGCTGTTCCTTGCCTGCGTTCGTCACGAAGCAGAAAAGCGTCAGGCCCGAATTGCTGACCGAGGTATAATAGTTGAAGCGAACCTCGAGCTTGCCGTCCTTGGCATAAAGATCGGGCGGCGGCCGGACGACCGCGCCGGCTTCCTCGCGTGGACAGACGCCGCCGTCTTCGGCTAGCGCCTGGCCAGGCATCAGCAACGTCAAAACGAGAAGCAGCAGCGCGGAGCTCAGGATTTTGGTCATTCCGCTATCCTACAGAAATGCAATTAAGTCGCAATGGTGGAAGTTCGCGGACCAAACAGCTCTTCGTGCCGCGCGCAGATTCTGGGCCACAGCGAAGCCAGCTCCGGGTCGCGCAGGTCGAGCTCTTCGTCGAAAAACCGCACCAGCTCATCGGCGCTGTCGAGGATTCGGTCCTCGTGGCCCTCTGAGGTCACGGTGCGCACCACGCGCCCGCGCACGCCGATAACGCCGTTCTCGCGAAACCGGAAGCAGAAGAGATTCTGCACGAAGTGAGATTGTGGCGAATATTGCTGCTCGTCGCATTTCTCAGCCAACAATTTTTCGTCGACGGGCGCCAGATTGAAATCGAACGACGGCGCACCACCGGAAGGATGATTGCGCAAGCGCCACCACTCATTGTCGAGCTTCGTCACCGAAAACGGCAAGCCGCCTGAAATGAAGGGTCCTTCGACGATCCGGATCGGCTCGACCGGTCCGTCGCCAAAGCCGACATCGGCCAGGTAGAGACCCTCGTCCAGCTCGACCCGGAGCACGAGATGGTTTCGCAGGGCAGCGTCGCTGATGAGTTCGCGCATGACCGCACCGGTTGCGCGCGTCACCTTGAAGCCCAGTTCGCCGAGCGCCCAGCCGAAGAGCCCGTTCATCTCGTAGCACCAGCCGCCCCGATGCCGGCCGACGATCTTCTCGTAGATCGCAGGCCGCTCGATCGTGACCGGCCGGCCGAACTGTACGTCCAGGTTTTCATATGGGATCGCGCGAAGATGAGCACGATGCAGCGTCTTGAGGCCTTCGAGATTCGCCGGCGGCCGCGCGTCCAGGCCAACGCGGCGGAGGTAGGCGTCAATGTTCATTTCGAAATCCCGCCAGCCGAAATCGGTTGGAGCACGGCAGCGTCGAGATTTTCTCTGAAAACTGCAACACAAATTCAGCGCAGACACGGCTGGCGAAGTTCGCGCCGGACGCGATCGAGAACTGCGCCGGATATCTTGCACTTGAAGATACGGCGCGTCTTCAACTCACAGATTTCAATACAAACACACTTGCCGCAGAACGGTTGGCCTTCGTTGCTGGCCCAGCGGATACATTTCGTCTGGGCCCGACGCCGGGCCACGCATTGACGGTTTGGCAACTCTAATCGTGGGAAAACCGCCAAGACCCGCGCTAGGAGACCGCCTTGTCGTCGTACACCCGAATAATGACGTCGACTGGCCAGCTGTTGGCAATCGCGGCCTTCTTCTTGGGCATTTTTTCGCTTTTCCAGTTTATTTACCACTCTGTCCTCGCGGATCGGACAATCGTCCTCTTTGCCGCAGCGGGTTCGATGTTGGGTGTCGGGCTGGCGATGCGCCTAATCTTCAGGGACCGCCTTGCCGCCACCCTGCAGCGCCAAGGCGACAGCATCGAAAGCTTGTTGAACGCCAGTTCAGCCGAAATCACACACTGGCGCGACAGCGCTTCGCCGCGGACGCTGCGGACCGCCCTGATCACGGTCGCGGGCTTGAGTCTTTTCCTGGAGCTGGTGCTGATTCGCTGGGAAGCCGGGCTTTTCGTTGTTTTCGCGCTCTACAAGAACTTCACCCTGCTGGCCTGTTTCTGCGGCCTGGGCATCGGTTATGCAAAGGCACATGACAAGCAACTGACTCTTGCCGCCAGCCTGCCCATGATGGCGCTACTGTTGCTGGTCTTCAGCGTGCTGCGTTACGGGACCGGTGATCTCGGCAATGTGCTATTCCAGGTCGTGCCGGTGCGCGAGGAGGTTTCAGTTTTCTTCGGCTATGATCCCAAAGCCGGCTTCGGGGCCTTCTTGCTTCACTCGTTACCGGTATATGGCCTTTTGGCCTTCACCTTTTTGTTGAACGTGCTGGTGCTGCTGCCCGTCGGCCAGTTCTGCGGCTGGCTGATGCAACGCATGGAGCCGCTGGCGGGCTATGGCTACAATCTGCTGGGCAGTATCGCCGGTGTTGCGCTGCTGTTTGTGCTGAGTTGGGCGTGGGCCGGACCGGCGCTATGGTTCGGCCTGGCGGCGGCAGGCATCGCTTTCTTCCAGCTGAGCTCGCGCGCCGCCCGTAAGGTGGCCTTTGGATCGGCAATCGCCTGCGTCCTGATCGCATGCTGGCCGATGACGCCCATGGTCCAGACGATCTACTCGCCGTATCAGATCATCGAAAAAGCATCGCAACCGAATGGCCTGATGTCGCTCTTGGTGTCGGGCAGCTATTACCAGAAGGTCTTTGACCTCAGTCGCGCTCACACAACCCATGCCGATGCGCCGCTGCAGCGGATCATCGGCTACTATGAGCTCCCCTTCCGCACCGCCCGCTCGGTGGAGCATGTCGCCATCGTTGGCGCCGGCAGCGGCAACGACGTGGCGGCGGCGTTGCGCAACAATGCGGCCCACGTCGATGCGGTGGAGATCGATCCGGTCATCCGCAATCTTGGCATGGAAAACCACCCCGAGCACCCATACCAGGACCCGCGCGTGCAATCGATCGTCAATGACGCGCGCAACTTCCTGCGCACGACCGATACCGCCTATGACGCGATCGTCTATGGCGTGCTGGATTCCCATACCGTCGTCTCGCATGGCGCCAACATGCGGGTCGATTCCTTCGTCTATACAAAAGAAGGCCTGCGCGACGCCTTCGATCATGTGAAGCAGGGCGGTTTGCTCAGCGTGTCCTTTGCGCTGCAGACCCGGCTCATGGGCGAGAAGATTTTCCACATCCTGGACACGCTGCCCGGCGCCGGCAAACCGGTGGCAATCTTGACCGGCTATGACAGCAACAACACAACCACCTTCATGGTCAGCAAGGGCGCGTCGGTGCAATTGCCCACCGCCTTCATGCAGAGTCATGGCCTGAGCGACATCACGGCCGACTATGCAGCGATGTCTGCCAAAGGGCTGGACATTCCCACAGACGATTGGCCGTTCTTCTATCTGGAAAAGCGGATGTATCCCGCCACCTATCTGGTGCTGCTGCTCATCGTGCTGGCCGTTGCGATCGCGCTGATCCGCGGGTTGGTGCCGTCTCGGGCCTGGCAGCCTTCCGCTGTGTCTTTCTTCTTCCTGGGCGGCGGCTTCATGTTGATAGAGACCAAAGCGATAACAGAGCTGGGCTTGTTGTTCGGCAATACCTGGCACGTGGTGGGTATTACCATCGTCAGCGTGCTGGTGATGGCCTTTCTGTCCAATTTGGTGGCCGGGCGGCTGACACGCCGGCTGCTGGGCCTGACCTATGCCGGGCTTTTCCTAACCCTGCTGGTGGGCTACGCGGTGGCGGTACATGGCAGCGTCGCGGCGCCTTCGCTGGCAGCCAAGGCGCTGCTGGTGGCGATCATGGTTGGACCGCTGTTCTTCTCGGGTATCGCCTTTTCGACCCTGCTGAAGGGCACCCACGATATCGCATCCGCCATGTCCTACAATCTGATGGGGGCGATGTTGGGCGGCGCGCTGGAGTATAACTCTATGCGGCTAGGCTTTTCCTCTCTCTACCCGATCGCCATGGCCTTGTACGGCTTCGCTTGGCTGTCGGAATTCGTCGGAGTGATGCCGCTAGCCTGGTTCCAGCTCAGGGTGCCGCAAGCCGACCAGAATGTTGTCTCCCCGGTTGAACTGAGCCAAGGGCACGAAGTCTGATCCTGTCAGGCCACCGCCCATACAGCCGATGTATCTTCCTGCCAGGTCCCTCTGCCGGGTGCTGGCGCGCGGCGCGCGCATGACGCGCCGCTGCTAGACTGCTTGGACAGCCGAAGAGTCGATTCATCTCGTAACACCATCCATCGCGATGCCGTCCGACGGGCCGCGACCCATTTGAACCGCAAATTCTTCGAGGGCGTTCACTTGCCACATCCGCGATTCAAGCTCTGGCTGCTCAATCGGCGATGTACCCAACATCTTGATTTCTGTTTGCGCGAATTGGCGAAAAAACTCGAGGCCCCCCCTCCCATCCCGGCGGGTTGTTTTCGATTTTGTGCGAGGGGACTCCCTCCTGGTCGATCTCCTTTTTTCGTTCCTCTGCCGCATCGCCAATCTCACCCAAGAGCTGGCCTGGCTTGATGGTTTTCGACATGATGAATAGAACATTCTGTGAACATTGTTAAGCCGAATTGGAAGAAGCTCCCAAGACTCCTCGACTTTTCTCAGAGGCCCAGCGTTACGCCGCAGGTTTGTGTCGCAAGCAAAACGGTCGCTGTTCATCGATGTGTAAGTAGAACCGCCCAGCAGAATCTCGGACACCTGGCAGAAACCCACTGAATCCCTCAAAATCTCGTGAGCGACTCGAATTATTTGTAACTTACGTAGAGTGCACCCTTGCATATAGCGAAGTTCATGCTAGATGTGACTCCGCAATAGTTGGGAGGCGGAAAGCAGCGCGTCGTGCCACCAGAGACCGATTACACGCGCAAATTCCGTAAGGAACTCATGGCCGGGCTATCATCGCTCGTCCTGCTGGCGGTTCTCGCCCGCGCGGGACGCGAAATGTACGGGTACGAAATCGCCAAGGCGGTGAAGGCCGAAGGCGAAGGCGGGCTGATCTTCAAGCAGGGCGCGATCTACCCGGTCCTGCGCTCGCTACATGCCACGGGGCTTCTGGAAAGCCGGGTCGAGGCGTCGGCCTTCGGCCCTCCCCGCCGCTACTACAACATCACCGAAGATGGCCGCAAAGCGCTGTCCGAGTGGCAATTCGCTTGGCGCGACATGCGCGAATTCGTCGACGACGCGCTGAAGGCCGGAGGCATGGACCATGACTTCAGACCGTCCGCCTGAAACGGTCCGCGCCTATCTCGATCAGCTCAGGCGCGCGCTCAAGGGTGCGCCGGCGGGTCTGATCGCGGACGCGCTCGCCGATACGGAAGACCATCTGAACAACGAAATTGCCAACAATCCCGATTTGAAAGAAACCGAAATTCTGGCGTCGGTGATCGAAACCTACGGAACGCCACAAGAAATTGCAGAGGAGTATCGTAATATGGAAGCAACCATTGCGGGCCCCTTCCCCAAGAACGAGCCCACCCCCGACAGCCGCAAATTCGGCTTCTTCAACGTCATTTCCGATCCGCGCACCTACGGCGCATTGCTTTATATGCTGCTCTCGCTTGCGACGGGCATATTCTACTTCACCTGGACTATCACCGGCATCGCACTGACGCTGGGTTTCGCCATCCTCATCATCGGCATTCCGTTCGCGCTCTTGTTCATCGGATCGGTGCGCGTGCTGGCGCTGGTCGAAGGCCGCATCGTCGAAGGCTTGCTCGGCGTACGCATGCCACGCCGCCTGCCGTCGACTACGCCACAGGACGGCACGATCATCGCCCGCATCCGCGACGCGCTGAGCGATATCCGCACCTGGTCGTCCATGTTCTATCTGCTGCTGATGCTGCCGCTCGGCATCATCTACTTCGTCATCGGCGTCACCGGGCTTGCGGTCCCGCTCGGCTTCATCGGCGGCGGCCTCTACAGCCTCGTCACCAACGACGCGAGCCACATCCGCATCGACGACGTGCCGGTGCTCGCGCATCTGCTGCACACGGCGCCCGGCCTGATCTTGCTGGTGCTCGTGGGCTTGTTCCTGCTGTTCGTCGTGCTCCACATCGCCCGCGGCATTGGCTGGCTGCATGCCAAGATCGCGGAAGTTCTGCTCGTCCGCCTGTAACCCCCTAGGACTGGACGATGCCCGCCGCGGATCTCACGATCCGCGGCGTTCTTTTTCGGACGCGTGCCTCTCCCGGATCCGCTTGGCGATTTCTTTGGGCGATGGCCTTAGAGCGTTTTTGGGTTTATCGGAATCAACTCCAATTCGTCATGGCCGCCCTTGAGGCGGCCATCCATCAGGCGCGCGTCCGCGCGCCACAAAAAACTAACTGAGTGGAATCCCATTTTTTGTTTGCTCGCCAAGATATGGAGATATCCCTTCGGTACACCCTCAATGGAAGTTGGATGGCCGGGTCAAGCCCGGCCATGACGGTCAGGGGTGAATTCATCTAAACCGAAAACGCTCTAAGCGTTCCGCCGTCTCTCGAGTTTGAACAGTTGGGTTGTTCACGGGCCTCCGCAGAATCTCGATCTGACGGCGAATACTGTTCCCGGACTCGATCGGTTCTTCCCGGTTTGGGTCTTCTTCTTCCGGCATATGGTGCCTCGTGGCTCGGTCCGACGCTAAAACCGGATCGCGTCTGTCGGCAAACCCGGCACGCTTTATGCGACGAGCGGGCGAGTGGTGGAGCAACGAGCTGCCCGTCCCCGCGTGAACGAAATGAGATTTGTTTAGCATTAACAAGTGCGTAAGGGTTGACGGCCATAATGGCCTTTGGGCTATAAGGGATTCGCTGCCGGTTCGCCGGGATGCATGACGACGGGGAAAGCCGAGGGGGAATCTCGACTAATTCTCAGGAGCCGATGTGGAGCGACGCAGCCCGAACTTCTTGAACACGACAAACGACTGGCAAAATTCCGCACGCGCGGCAGCTTCCGCGCTCTCCTCCCCGGAAGGGCGCTGGGCGCTTCTATCCACTTCCCTGACCGCGATGATCGCAGGCTCTATCGCCTGGATGGCCGTCGGGACGATGCCACCCATCAAAGCGCACAGCTTTGGGGTGGGGCATGAGAGAACGTTTCTTCCCTACGATCTGTTCCAGCGGCTCGTGCAATCGGGTGGGGGCACCGCCAACGCCTCGATGACGCCGTTTGGAAGTTCCCAGGCGCAGCGTCAGACGACGCCGCAGCCGGGAAGCCTCGACGAGTCGCTTGCATCGGAAGACGCGGGCGACAACGGCACTGGGAACTCCGGCATCGAATCCCGCACCATCACGATGGATCGCGGCGACACGCTTGCTGGCGCGCTCGAAGAAGCCGGTATTTCTGCCGAAGACGCCAACGCCGCAGTCGCAGCGCTGACCAAGGTCTATGACGTGCGCGACCTGCGCGCCGGGCAATCGTTCGAACTGTCCTATTCGACCGCGCCGCCCGAGGCGGGTGCGCCTTCCACCGTGTTCATGAATTCGCCCGGTGCGGCCGACGAAGACGACGCCAATGCCAATGGCGCGATGGAGCCCGCGACAACGACGCCGGTGAGCCAGTTGCTCTCGATCGCATTCTCGCCGTCGGTCGAGCACGACATCACCGTCACGCGCGAAACCAGCGGTGTCTTCACCGCCAACGATGTCGAGAAAAAGCTCGAAGCGCACATCCACCGCGCCGGCGCGACGATCGATTCAAGCCTCTATCTGACGGCAATGAAGGCGGGCATTCCGGCCGACGTCGTGGTCGACATGATCCACATGTTCTCCTACGAGGTCGACTTCCAGCGCGACATCAAGCCGGGCGACTCGTTCGAGGTCTTCTACAACTACTACTACACGCCGGAAGGCCAGCCCGCGCGCAACGGCAACATCCGTTACGCGACGATGCATCTGGGCGGCCGCACGGTCACGCTCTATCGCTACCAGCCAGATCCCAATCAGCCGGCCGAATATTTCGACGCCAAGGGCCAGAGCGCCAAGTCGATGCTGATGAAGACGCCGGTCGACGGCGCGCGCATCTCGTCGGGCTTCGGCATGCGCTTCCATCCGGTGCTCGGTTACAGCCGCATGCACAAGGGCATCGATTTCGCGGTGCCGATCGGAACGCCGGTGATGGCGGCGGGCTCCGGCATCGTACAGCTCGCCGGACGCCTGGGCGGCTACGGCAATTACCTGCGCATTAACCACCAGAACGGCTACGGCACGGCGTACGGCCATCTCTCGCGCCTGGCGCCCGGCATCCATTCCGGAAGCCATGTGCATCAGGGCCAGATCGTCGCCTATAGCGGCAACACCGGCATGTCGACCGGGCCGCATCTGCACTATGAGATCCTGGTCGCCGGCAACCAGGTCAATCCACTCGCGGTGAAGGTCGCCAAGGGCCGCATCCTCTTCGGCCACGACCTGCGCGACTTCCTCGGCGAGCGTATCCACGTCGACGCCCAGATCGCCTCGATGCCGCTCGAAACCAAGGTCGCCGACATCTCGACAGATCTCCGGCAGGCAAAGGCGAAGTAGCGTTCTGGAATTGATTTTAATTCGTCATGGCCGCCCTTGCCGCCTTCGCTATAGCTACGGCGGCCGAGTGAGTTTCAAACTTGCCCGCCGAAGCTGAAAGCGTAGGCGGGAGGCGGCCATCCATCTGGCGTGCGTCCGCGCGCCATAAAAAGCTAGATGAGCCGGTAATCTTGTTCGGACGGCTCGCCAAAATACGGAGACATCCCTTCGTCACGCGTGTCCGATGGAAGTTGGATGGCCGGGTCAAGCCCGGCCATGACGGTTAGGGGTGAATTCATCCAAACCGAAAATGCACTAACGGGCGCCGCTACACGCAGCGCCCGTTCCGGCATCGCCGATTAATGCAGCGCCCTGCTCGGTGCGTGCTCGATGTCTAGTTCGTCCGGTGATGCGCCGAACTCCTGACCATCAATCGTCAGACCGTTCTTGCCGACACTGACCTTGATCTTCGCGCCGTCAGAAATCTTGCCCTCGAGCAGGAGCTGCGCAAGAGGATCCTGCAGACGGCGCTGGATCACGCGCTTCAGCGGACGCGCGCCATAGACCGGATCGTAACCGGCGTTGGCGAGCCACTCGCGCGCCTTGGCGTCGAGCGCGATCTCGATCTTGCGGTCGGCAAGAAGCTTGTCGAGCCGCGCGATCTGGATGTCGACGATCTTGTCCATATTCGCGCGCGTGAGGCGATGGAACAGGATGATCTCGTCCAGACGGTTCAGGAACTCGGGCCGGAAATGCCCGCGCACCGCCTGCATGACTTGCGCGCGCACCTGCGGTGTTTCCTCACCCGTCAGCAATTCGGTGCCGAGGTTGGAGGTCAGGATGATGACCGTGTTCTTGAAATCCACGGTACGCCCCTGCCCGTCGGTCAGCCGCCCGTCGTCGAGCACCTGCAGCAGCACGTTGAACACATCGCTGTGCGCTTTCTCGACTTCGTCGAACAGGATGACCTGATAAGGCCTGCGGCGCACGGCTTCGGTCAGCGCGCCACCTTCCTCGTAACCGACATATCCGGGCGGCGCGCCGATCAGGCGCGACACCGAGTGCTTCTCCATGAACTCGCTCATATCGATACGCACCATCGCGGTGTCGTCATCGAACAGGAACGCAGCAAGCGCCTTGGTCAGCTCCGTCTTGCCGACACCCGTGGGACCGAGGAAGAGGAACGAGCCCATGGGACGGTTCGGATCCTGCAGCCCAGCGCGCGAACGGCGCACGGCATTGGCGATCGCGCGCACGGCCTCGTGCTGGCCGACGACGCGGTTCTCGAGCGACGCCTCCATATGGAGCAGCTTCTCGCGCTCGCCTTCGAGCATCTTATCGACGGGAATGCCGGTCCAGCGCGACACGACTTGCGCGATGTTCTCCGGCGTCACGGCCTCGTTCACCAGCGCGGATTTGTTCTTGCCGTCGATCTCCGCGATCTGCTTTTCGAGACCGGGGATCACGCCATAGGTGAGTTCGCCCGCCTTGGCGAAATCGCCGCGGCGTTGCGCGATCTCAACCTCCGCGCGGGCGCGGTCGAGCTGTTCCTTCAGGTTCTGCACGCTCTGGACGGACTTCTTCTCCTCCTGCCATTTGGCGGTGAGCGAAGCGGATTGTTCTTCGAGCTCGGCGAGATCGTGCTCGAGGGTTGCAAGGCGATCCTGCGAGGCCTTGTCGTTCTCCTTCTTCAGCGCCTCGCGTTCGATCTTGAGCTGCATGATGCGGCGGTCGAGTTCGTCCAGCTTCTCGGGCTTGGAGTCGACCTGCATACGCAGGCGCGATCCCGCCTCGTCCATCAGGTCGATGGCCTTGTCGGGCAGGAAGCGGTCGGTGATGTAGCGGTTGGAGAGCGTCGCCGCCGCCACGATCGCGGCATCGGTGATGCGCACGCCGTGATGGACTTCGTATTTCTCCTTGAGGCCTCGCAGGATGGAGATGGTGTCTTCGACCGTCGGCTCACTGACGAACACCGGCTGGAAACGACGTGCCAGTGCTGCGTCCTTTTCGATGTATTTGCGGTACTCGTCGAGCGTGGTGGCGCCGACGCAATGCAGCTCGCCGCGCGCCAACGCCGGCTTGAGCAGGTTGGACGCATCCATCGCGCCTTCCGCCTTGCCCGCACCGACAAGCACATGCAGCTCATCGATAAAGAGAACGACCTTGCCTTGCGCCGCCGTGATTTCACTCAGAACAGCCTTCAGCCGCTCCTCGAACTCGCCGCGGAATTTCGCGCCGGCGATCAGTGCGCCCATATCGAGCGCCATCAGCCGCTTGTCACGCAGGCTTTCCGGCACATCGCCGTTGACGATGCGCAGCGCGAGGCCCTCCGCGATGGCGGTCTTGCCGACGCCAGGCTCACCAATGAGCACAGGATTGTTCTTGGTGCGCCGCGACAGCACCTGGATGGTGCGCCGGATTTCCTCGTCGCGGCCGATCACCGGATCGAGCTTGCCGTTGCGCGCTGCGTCGGTCAGATCTCGGGCATATTTCTTGAGCGCGTCGTACTGGTTCTCGGCCGTCGCGCTGTCTGCGTTGCGGCCCTGGCGCAGATCGGCAATCGCCTTGTTCAAATTCTGCGCCGTGACGCCGGCATCTTTCAGGATGCGCGCGCTGTCGCCGCCCGACATCGCGAGCGCGAGCAACAAATATTCGGCAGTGACGAAACTGTCGCCCGCCTTCTTCGCGATCTGCTCGGCGCTGTCGAACAGGCGCGCGGCTTCCGGCGACAGATACACCTGCCCCTGCCCACCTTGAACCTGCGGCAGTTTCGCGAGCGCGCGCTCGACGCTTTCGCGCACCTGCTCCGGCCTTCCGCCAGCAGCTGCGATCAGCCGCGCGGCAAGGCCTTCCTCATCGTCGATGAGGACTTTCAGCAGATGCTCGGGGGTGAATTGCTGGTGATTGGAGCGCAGCGCCAGCCCTTGGGCCGATTGCATGAATCCGCGCGCACGCTCGGTGAATTTCTCGACGTCCATATGGTCCTCTCAAGCCCGCGTCCGGCCCCTTAAGGCAGCCCGGACGAGTCTTCGTGAATTCGGGAAACGGCCCGGCAAAGGCACCGTTCCCGTGAGAGGATATGTGGGAACTTCAGAACCCACCCGCAAGGGGTGGTGGCGGCGCTATTCGGCGGCCGCTTCCGCTTCTTCGTCCTCGCCCTCACCGCCGTCGGCGAGCGAGAAGGAGGGGCCGGCCGGCTGCGGCGCACCTTGGATATAGGGCTGTTCACCCGAACCATTGGGCGGGCGATTGCCGTTGACCTGCTGCTGCTGAGCCGCCTGCGGGTTCTGGGCGGCGTAGGCCGCTTGCTGGGCCTGGGCCGCGCTCAAGATGCGGTAATAGTGTTCGGCGTGCTGGAGATAGTTCTCCGCCATGACGCGGTCGCCCTGCGTGTTGGCGTCGCGCGCCAGCTGCAGGTACTTCTCGTACACATGGGACGCGGAGCCGCGGATTTTGATGTCCGGTCCGTTCGAATCGAACGTGCGGTTCGGATTGAACGATCCGCCGCTACTGCTGCTGCCGCCACCGTTGTGACCGTTATGACTGCTTTGCGGCCTGCGGCCGCCTCTGCGAGAGCGCTTCACTGGTACCCCTTAAAATTTTTCAGCCTGTTCTTTGGTGCGCCAACATCGCGGTTGAACGCAGCGCGGCGTGCTTCTTGCCGCAAGAAAACAGGGTCGTCTTTCGCTTTACGCAAGGGCCGGCGCGACCAACGCGCCATCGACGCCAAGCGGCCCTATTTGCCCTAGCCGCCCGCGGGTCCCTGCATCCCCACGGGCGGGAAACTAACGATTCGGAGCCGGACTTCCAACTGTTTTCTCTGTCACGGGACCATGTTCCACGACGGCACATCGGCCGACTTCGGCCAGATCCGGCACGATTTTGCGAGTTCCCAAACCCGCTCCGGCCATTATTTCCGCGACCGCCGGCCCCTGAGCCTGGCCCATCTCCAGAAAGGCTAGCCCGGTTCCATTAAGCAAACGCGCAATCTCTGGCGCCAAAGCCCGGTAGGCATCAAGCCCGTCCGGCCCGCCATCGAGCGCCGACCAAGGCTCATAGAACCTGATTTCCGGCGCGAGGGAGGCGATGTCCTGCCGCTTTATATAGGGAGGGTTGGACAGAATTACATCGAAACGATCCGACAAATCGTCAGCCCAGTTCCCGGCGGGCAGCGTGCATCGATTCGCCAGCCCGAGCTTTCGGGCATTACGGCGCGCCCAGCCAAGCGCGTCAGCCGATGCATCGATCCCCGTTCCCAGCGCCCTGGGATATTCGCCGAGCACAGACAACAGCAGGCATCCCGTGCCGGTGCCGAGATCGAGAACCTTCAGCGGCGCATCGCGATCCGGAAATTCCGCCAGAACGCTTTCGACCAGTGTTTCCGTTTCGGGCCTCGGCACGAGCACGCCAGGACCGACGTCAAGTTCGAGGCTCCAGAATCCTTTTGTGCCGGTGATGTAGGCGACAGGTTCGCGCGCAACGCGACGGGCGACCAGCTGCTCAAAAAACTCCAACACATTCCCTCTCCCCCCTTGGGGGAGAGGGTCAGGGTGAGGGGGAGCCGCCTGTGCAGATGGAGAGGCCCCCTCACCCCGGCCCTCTCCCCCGGAGGTCTTCCGCGCAAACTCCCACAGCACGCGCGCATCGAGCCTGGGATTGTCGACACCGGCCGCGCGCAGCCGTTCGACGGCATCCCGGAATGCGGTATTCAATTTCCGGCCTCCAACTCGGAGAGGCGTTCGGCCTGATCGTGCGCGACGAGCGCATCGATGATATCGCCCAGATCGTCGCCCGCGATGATGCGATCGAGCTTGTAGAGCGTCAGGTTGATGCGGTGGTCGGTGACGCGGCCTTGCGGAAAATTGTAGGTGCGGATGCGCTCACTGCGATCGCCGGAACCGACCATGCTGCGCCGTGCGCCGGCGCGCTCCTTGTCCAGCCGCTCGCGCTCCATGCTGTAGAGCTTGGCCTTGAGCAGTTTCATCGCATGCGCCTTGTTCTTGTGCTGCGATTTCTCGGTCTGCTGCGCGACCGCGATGCCGGTCGGCAGATGGGTGATGCGCACCGCACTTTCGGTCTTGTTGACGTGCTGGCCGCCTGCTCCTTGAGCGCGATAGACGTCGATGCGCAGATCCTTGTCGTTGATCTGGATGTCGACGTCTTCGGCCTCGGGCAGCACTGCCACCGTCGCCGCCGACGTATGAATTCGCCCGCTCGCCTCCGTCACCGGCACGCGCTGGACGCGATGCACGCCGCTCTCGAATTTGAGCTTGGCGTAGACGCCCGTGCCATTCACTTCCAGCGTCGCGTCCTTGATCCCGCCGAGATCGCTTTCCGTGCGGTCCATGACTTCCGTCTTCCAGCCCTGAAGCTGGCAATAGCGCTGGTACATCTCGAGCAAATCGGCCGCGAACAACGCCGCCTCGTCGCCGCCCGTGCCGGCACGGATTTCGACAATCGCCGAGGACGAATCCGCGGCATCTTTCGGCAGCAATTTGATTTGGAGATCGCGTTCCAGTTCGGCAAAGCGCGTCTTCAGTTCTGCGCGCTCCTCTTCCGCCATCGCGCGCATGTCAGAATCGCTCGATGAGTCGCCAATCAGCGCCTCCGTTTCTTCGAGCTGCTTCTGGGTCTCGCGATACGCCTGCACCGATGCGATGACCGGAGTCAGTTCGGCATGTTCCCTGGAGAGCTTCACATAGCCCGCGCCGCCGCCGCCCTGAGAAAGCTCCGCCTCCACCGCTTGAAAGCGGTCGAGCAGGCGTTCCAGGGTGGAGGTGGGAATCATCGGTTCGCGAATAGCGAATGGCGAATGGCGAGTAGCGGGTCAAGCCCATTCGCTACTCGCAATTCGCTATTCGCCCCTACTGTGCCGGTTCGAGGACGGCCGCAGCCGCGTTGCCGCGCTGGGCTTCGATCTCCGCGGCTTTCTTCTCGCAAAGCTCGACGACGTGTTCGACGAGCTTCTCATTGCCGAGTTTGTAGGCCGGCTTGCCGTTCAGGTAGATCATGCCGTGGCCCTTGCCGGCGCCGCCACCGGTAAAGGCCATGTCGGTCTCGCGCGCTTCGCCCGGGCCGTTCACGACGCAGCCGATGATCGAGAGCGACATCGGGGTGGAGATATGCTTGAGCCGGTCTTCCAGCACGCGAACGGTCTCGATCACGTTGAAGCCCTGCCGCGCGCAGGACGGGCACGACACGATGTTGACGCCGCGATGGCGCAGGTTCAGTGACTTGAGGATGTCGAAACCGACACGCACCTCCTCCACCGGATCGGCCGAGAGTGAGACACGGATGGTGTCGCCGATGCCGCCCCACAAGAGCATGCCCATGCCGATGGACGACTTCACCGTACCGGAGATCATGCCGCCGGCTTCTGTAATACCGACATGCAGCGGACAGTCGATCGCATCGGCGAGCGCCTGATAGGCAGCCACCGCGAGGAACGGATCGGACGCCTTTACCGAGATCTTGTATTCGTGGAAGTCGTTGTCATCGAGGATGCGCGCATGGTTCAGCGCGCTTTCGACCATCGCTTCGGGACACGGCTCGCCGTATTTCTCCAGCAGATCCGGTTCGAGCGATCCGGCATTGACGCCGATGCGCATCGAGCATCCGTAATCCTTCGCCGCCTTCACGACCTCTTTCACGCGCTGTTCGCTACCGATATTGCCCGGATTGATGCGCAGGCACGCAGCGCCGCCGACCGCGGCTTCGATCGCGCGCTTATAGTGAAAATGGATGTCGGCCACGACAGGAATGGTGGAGGCGCGCGTGATCGCCTTCATCGCCTTTGTCGCGTCTTCGTCGGGACAGGATACGCGCACGATATCGGCGCCGGCTTCCTCGATCCCGCGGATCTGGTCGATCGTCGCGCGCGCATCGCCGGTGATCGTATTCGTCATCGTCTGCACGGAGATGGGCGCATCGCCCCCGACGGGCACCTTGCCAACCATGATCTGGCGGGACTTCCGGCGTTGAATATCGCGATAGGCTCTGATGCTCATGGTCTTCCAGGCCGTTTGTTGCCGTGATCGGCGATGGCTTGCGGATCGAGTGAGACACCGAGGGCTGCTTGCCCGCTTTGTCCCGCCGTGCCCATCGCGCTGCCGTCGAGATCGATCTCCACCGCGCCCGCATTCTCGGTCGAAAGCGTGATCCCCGGGAGATTGGGCACCATGTAGATGTCACCCGGATTGAGGATCCGGTTGACGTAAACCGCGCCGGTCGGACCTGTCACCTCAATGTGGGTCGAGGCTCTCATACGCAATACAACGCGCGCATCGGCATGTTGTTTGCCGTAGACCTGTCCCGGCGGGAGCGCGGCCGGCTGTTGCGCAGGCGTGGCCACGCCCGGCGCGCCTCCGGGAACCTGCGCCGCCGGTGGCTGCGATGACGGAATAGCGGCGGTCGTCTGCTGCGGTTTGTGGGCAGCGGGCGCTTTGTGCGACGCGGCCGGTTTTCCCGACAGCTGCGCGGGAACGGGTGCCACCGGCGGCGCGAGCATCCGGTCGGCCGCCGGAGCGATCAGGTGATACGCGCCATAGGCCAGCAAAAGGAACACCACACCAACGATGATCTTCCAGCCCTGTGGAAGGCGCCTTTGGTCTTCGTCATCGATGATAGTGATCGTCGGTATCGGATCTTCAGAGCGGCCTGCGATCTGGGCCTTGTAGCGTTCCAGCACGCGCGGCATGTCGAGGCCGAGATAGTCCGCATAGGTGCGCACAAAGCCCACGGCATAGGTGCGGCCCGGCAAGGCTTCGAGCCGGTCTTCTTCAAGGGCTTCGAGATGGTCCTTACGGATCTTGAGCGCCTTGGAAACCGTCGCCAGATCTTCCCCAAGGCGAAGGCGCGCCGACCTGAGATCCTGACCAACCGTTTCGAGCGGCGAATCCATGTCGCCGGAGATTTCGCGCAGGTGGATGCGGCGGCGGTTCTGCGCGCCGCCTTCTTCTACCGTCAAATGGGTAATTTTATTCATTGAATCCAATACACTAGCACGTTCCGAAGCGGCAATGCCCCGAAATTGCTGCGGTGCGAATTATCGCAGTTTTCGCGCCCCAAACAACCCTTTGAATATCTTTAGCTCTGGGCGAGATCGATGCCGCGTTCCGCCGCAAAGGCCGATAGCCGGGTGCGGAGGCTGCCGTCCGTCCGGCCGCATAGCCGGTCCACGAACTGTGAAACTTCGCGCAAATCGAGGCTGCGGATCATCATCTTCACCGGCCCGACATTGGCCGGTTGCATGGAGAGCGTGCGCAGCCCGAGCCCCAGGAGTGCCATGGCGTCGAGCGGCTTGCCGGCCATTTCGCCGCACAGCGACAGATCGCCCGCTGACTCGCTCGCGCTCTGAACGATCAGGCGGATCAGGGTCAGCGTCGCCGGATTGAGCGGATCGTAGCGCCGCGACACGCGCGGGTTGGTACGGTCCACCGCGAACACGAACTGGAAGAGATCGTTGGAGCCGATGGAGACAAAATCGGCACTGCGCATGATCTGCGGCAGCATGAATGCGAGCGCGGGAACTTCCAGCATCGCGCCGACACGTGTCTGACGTGGCTGCGGCAGTCCGAGATAGCGGGCCCGTTCGGTTTCGCGGTCGATCAGCGCACGCGCGGCATTGAACTCGGCGACATCGCTCACCAGCGGCAAAAGGATGTTGAGCGTGCGTCCCGCCGCCGCCTTCATCAGCGCGCGAACCTGGTAGCGGAGAAGTGCGGGCCGATCGAGTGCGATGCGCAAAGCCCGCCAGCCGAGTGCAGGATTTTCTTCCCGCTCCCAGCGCGCATAGGGAAGCACCTTGTCGCCGCCGAGATCGAGCGTTCGGAACACGACCGGCTTGTCGCCAGCCGCTTCGATGATCTGCTTGTAGAACGCGACCTGGTCGGCGAGACGCGGCATCGTTTCGCCGATCATAAACTGCAACTCGGTGCGGAACAGGCCGACTCCATCTGCGCCGGACTCCGCCAGATGCGCCATGTCGAGCAGCAGGCCCGCATTCATCATAAGCTTGATATGGACGCCGTCGCGCGTGACGGCAGGCAGATCGCGGACCGCCGCGAAGCGGGCGACGCGATTGGCGCGCAATTCGCGCTTTGCCTCGAAGGTCTTCACGACTTCCGGCATGGGGCGCAGGTGAACCTCACCGGCTTCGCCATCGACTACGATGACATCGCCGTTGCGCGCGGCGTCCCCCACACCCTCGACCGAACTCACGAGCGCAAGACCCATGGAGCGCGCAACGATGGAAACATGCGAAGTCGCAGCCGCATCCTCGAGCACGAGGCCCAAGAGCTTGTCGCGGCCATAGTCCAACAGCTCGGCCGGACCCAGCGCGCGGGCTATCAAGACCGCATCCTGGGGCAGATCCAGTGCGACGTCTTTTTCGCCCTGACCGGTCAGATGGCGCAGAAGCCGCCGCGCGAGGTCGTCGAGATCGTGCGCGCGCTCACGCAGCATGGGATCGCCCAGCCTCTGCACGCGCAGGCGCATTTCGTCCTGCACGCGCTCGACACCGGCCTCTGCCGTCAGACCCGTGCGCACGGCATCGCGCATGCGCTGGCGCCAGCCCTGATCGTTGGCGAACAGGCGATAGGCCTCGATGACCTCGCGCCCCTCGCCCGTCAGGTCGAGCTCGCTCGAGTCGAGCATTCTGTCGACGGACTCGCGCAGCGCGCCAAGCGCATCTTCCAGACGCTTGAGTTCTTCCTGGGGATTGTCGGCGATCATGCGCTCGACCTTCACGCGTGGCTCATGCAGCACCACGCGGCCGACGGCGACGCCTTCCGACAATCCCTCACCCCGGAACGTGAGCGGCTTGTCGACGCGCAGTTCGGGCTCGTCGAGCTCCGAGACGTCGAACAATCCGCCCTGCGCCACGACTTCGGCCAGCACCATGGCGACGGTCTGCAGCGCCTCGACTTCCTCTTCGGCGTAAAGCACCGCGGCACGGTTCTGCACGGTGAGCACGCCGAACACCTGCCCGCCGCGCACGATGGGAACGCCGAGAAACGACTTGTACGGATCCTCACCGGTTTCCGGACGGTACGAGAAATGTGGATCGGACGGCGCATCGCTGAGATTGACGGGTTCCGCCATGGTCGCGACGAGGCCCACGAGTCCTTCGCCTTCGCGCATGCGCGTGTTGTGGACCGCGCTGCGGTTAAGACCTTCGGTCGCGAAGAGTTCGAGAATCTTGCCCGCGCGGCGCAGATAGATCGAGCACACCTCCGCCACCATGTTGACCGCGATCACGGCCACGAGCTTGTCGAGGCGGGTCTGTGCGCTGGCCGGCTCGGCCATGATTTCGCGCAGACGGCGAAGCAGGAGGCGAGGTCCTTGCGCGGCGACTGCGGGCATCTGGCGGGTTACCTCATGCCGTGTCGAGTTCGTAGGCCGAATGCAGCGCACGCACCGCAAGCTCGACATACTCTTCCGCGATCAGCACGCTGACCTTGATCTCCGACGTGGAGATGACCTGGATGTTGATGCCCTTCTCCGACAGCGTCCGGAACATGGTCTGCGCTACGCCAGGATGTGCCCGCATGCCGATACCAACGATGGAGACCTTGGCGACATTGGCATCCGAGGTCAGATCGCGATAGCCGATTACGGGACCGGCCTTCTCGATGGCAGCCAGCGCCGGCGCCAAATCGCCGCGCGTGACGGTAAAGGTGAGATCGGTCTTGCGGCCATCCTCCGACACGTTCTGCACGATCATGTCGACATTCACGCCGGAATCGGCGAGCGGGCCGAAGATCGCCGCGGCAATGCCGGGACGGTCCGGAATCTTGTGCAGCGTGATCTTCGCTTCGTCGCGCGAATAGGCGATGCCGGTTACGGGTTTCTTTTCCACGATATCTTCCTCGTCGCAGACAAGCGTGCCGCCGGCCTCGGGTGCGAAAGTCGAGAGCACGCGAACGGGCACGCGGTGAAGCATGGCGATTTCGACGGAGCGCGTCTGCAGCACTTTTGCACCCAGCGACGCCATCTCCAGCATTTCTTCGTAGGAAATCTTCTCCAGCCGCCGCGCTTTGGCCACGATGCGCGGATCGGTTGTGTAAACGCCGTCGACGTCGGTGTAGATGTCGCAGCGGTCGGCCTTAAGCGCCGCAGCCACCGCAACGGCGCTGGTATCGCCGCCGCCGCGTCCAATGGTCGTGACACGGTTCTCCGGCGATACACCTTGAAAACCGGCGACGACGGCAACCTGCTCTTTCAGGCACTCGTTCACCGGTCCGGCGTCGATGCCTTCGATGCGTGCGGAGCTGTAAATTGCCGAGGTGCGTACTGGAATCTGCCAGCCCATCCAGGAACGGGCGCTGACGCCGATCGCCTGCAATGCGACCGTGAGAAGACCGGAAGAAACCTGCTCGCCCGATGCCACGACGACGTCGTATTCGCGCGCATCGTAGAGCGGCGAAAGTTCGCGCACCCAGCCGACAAGCTTGTTGGTCTCGCCCGCCATCGCCGAGACGGTGACCGCAACCTGGTTGCCGCGCTCAACCTCTTTCTTAACCAAGGTCGCGACATGGCGGATGCGGTCCAGATCAGCCACGGACGTGCCGCCGAATTTCATCACGATCTTGGCCATCGACGGGTCCGTTTGCGCCTCTTGCGTGCAGGACATACATAGACGGCACATCGCCCACGCTCAACGCCGAAACGCTGCCATGACCGAAACCTCATCCATCGACGCTACAGAAGTTGCGAAGTTCTCCGCACTGGCCGAGGAATGGTGGGATCCGAGCGGCAAGTTTGCGCCACTCCACAAGTTCAATCCCGTGCGGCTCGGCTTCATTCGCGACACCGCGGCGGCACATTTCGGTCGCGACCCAAAGTCGCTCAGGCCATTCGAAGGACTGAGGCTGCTCGATATCGGTTGTGGCGGCGGATTGCTGTCGGAGCCGATGGCGCGGATGGGATTCGCAGTCACCGGAGCGGATGCGTCGGAACGGAACATCGGAACCGCGGCGGCCCATGCTGCGGCAACCGGAGTGGCGGTCGAATACCGGGCGACCTCAGCCGAGGCGCTTCAGTCAGAGGGCCTGAGCTACGACGTGGTCCTGAACATGGAAGTGGTCGAGCACGTTGCGGACCTCGATGCCTATCTGAAGGCGTGCGCCGGCCTGATCAAACCCGGCGGCCTGATGTTCGTCGCAACCCTCAACAAGACCCTGAAGGCCCTCGCGCTCGCGAAGATCGGAGCCGAATATGTTCTGGGTTGGCTACCCCGCGGCACCCATGACTGGAACCGGTTTGTCGAACCCGCAAAGCTTCGCGAAACGCTTGAGGAGTCCGGCCTCAACATTTTGAAAACACAGGGCGTTGCGTTCAACCCTCTCGCCTGGGACTGGCATCTGTCGGCCGATGTGGACGTGAACTACATGATCGTCGCGAGCCGCGGCTAGCGTTGCAATTACCGCCGCCTCTCCCATCTCTAGTGAGCGGCGGGAGGACACTTCCGATCCACCCCTTCATCCCGTATCAGCGGCTCCTGATCTGAACCTTATCAGTTCGCGGATTCGTCCAGATCGGGCGGCAGCGGCGCGACGTTGACGCCTTCTTCGACCAGCTCGACCGCTTCCTTCACCGAGGCTTCGCCATAAATCGGACGCTCCTCGGTCTCGCCATAATGGATCTTGCGCGCCTCTTCCGGAAAGTCGCGGCCGACATTCTCCCCCGTTTCCATCACGTGCTTGCGCAAGCCGGTCATGAACTGGCGCATCTTGCGAAGCTCGTGTGCAGCGGGGGCGGACTTCTGCTTGCCGACGGCGTTCGACAACGCCGGCGCCATCGGCGCCTTGGACACCTTCCGCGAGTCGCAAACAGGACAAACCAGCTTGCCACCGGCAAGCTGTTCGTCGTACGCGGCACTGGAAGCAAACCAGCCCTCGAACGCGTGGCCTGCGGCGCAGGACAGACTATAAACGATCACTGTGTCTCGAAACCTTCAAACGATCGTCAAAATGGGCGCAATCGCCGCGCCGCGCAAGTTGGCCTCTAAGGCCCTTCAAAGTCGCGGTCATGCCGCAAGCTTGGCACGCGGCTGCGTGCGCTTGTGACAGCAGCGGGATCGATGTCCGCCAGGATCACACCGGGCTCTGTTCCCGCTTCGGCGAGGATCTCACCCCAAGGCGCGACGATCAGGGAATGCCCGTAGGTCTGGCGGCCATTGGCGTGCGTGCCGCCCTGAGCCGGCGCCATAACGAATGCGCCGTTCTCGATGGCACGTGCGCGCAGCAGCACATGCCAATGCGCCTTGCCCGTCGTTTCGGTGAAGGCAGACGGCACGGTCAGCAGGAACGCGCCTTTGTGGGCGAGCGCGCGATAGAGCTTCGGAAAACGCACGTCGTAGCAGATCGAAAGACCGATCGTCCCCCAGGGCAGTTCGCTTGTGACGGCCCGTGCGCCGCCGGCGACCGTATTCGATTCCCGGTAGGTCTCGCCCGAGGGCAGATCGACGTCGAAGAGATGGATTTTATCATAGCGCGCGGCAACCCGACCTTTGGGATCGATCAGGAAGGAACGGTTGGCGGTCTTGGTGTCGCTGACCTTGATCGCCAGCGACCCGATCAGAAGCCACACGCCCAGCTCTTCCGCCAGCTGCCGGAAGGCGGGAAGCGCGGCGTCCGCCTGTTCGGAGAAACTCTTCTCCAGCTTCGCGCCGCCATCCGGCGCCATCAGCGTCGTGTTTTCGGGCGTCGCGATGAAATCCGCACCCTTGGCGCGCGCCTCCCGGATGAAATCGGAGGTGACGCTGATGTTCTCTGCGACATCGTCGGACGAGCGGAGCTGGACACAGGCTGCGCGAAACGCGCCCGTCATTTCAGCAACGGGTCGAGTTCACCCGCATTCTCAAGCGCATAAAGATCGTCGCAGCCGCCGACATGCTTCTCGCCGATGAAGATCTGCGGAACCGTGCGGCGTCCATGCGCCTTCGCTTCCATTTGGACACGGGCATCATGATCCATGAAGACGTCTATCTCCTCATATTGCGCGCCCTTCTTCTTCAGAAGCGACTTGGCGCGGACGCAATAGGGACAGATCGGCGTCGTGTAGATTTGAACCTTGGACATACGCGGGAACTCGACGAAAGAATCACAGCCCCAACCAGAGTGTGACAATTATATAGTCGCTATCGACGGCCGGACAACGCGCGCCAACGCCAGAACGTTAACTTTTGCCGCACCTGCGCGTTTCAGGACACGGGCGCAGGCATCCGCGGTAGCGCCCGTCGTAAGCACATCGTCGATCAGCAGAATCCGGCGGTCGTTTATGGACGATCTGCAATGGGCGGGAACCTCGAATGCGCCGCGCATATTGCGGCGCCGGGCCTGCGCCGACGGCATCGCGCCCTGGCTGGGCGTCGCGCGGGTGCGCTTGAGGGCCGCCGTCGCGACGGGTTTGCGCGCGAGCCTTCCCAGCGCCCGTGCGAGTTCTGCCGCCTGGTTGTAACGCCGATGCCACAGCCGCGATGCGTGCAGCGGTACGGGGACAATCACGTCCGCTTCCTCCAGCAGAGGACGGCCCGCCCGGTCCAGCCAGCGCGCAAAGCCGGGCACGAGGTCCAGCCGATCGGCATGTTTCAGGGCCAGGATGGGACCACGGCTCTCCTCGTCATAGCGCATCACCGCCCGGGCACGGTCGAAGGACGGCGGATCGGCGAGACAGGCCGCACAGTGCGCGTCACTGCCCGGATCGAGTTCAAACGGCAGCCCGCAGCAGAGACAGGCCGGTCCGTCGAGAAACTCAATATCCTGCCAGCAAGCGGCGCAAAGGCTGCCCGGCTCGGCCACCTGCGTGCGGCAACCGATGCACAGCGGCGGATAGAGAAAGTCGAGCGCACCACGCCCGGCACTCCGCAAACGGCTTTTCAAAACGCTGCTCATCGTGGGTAGTCTAGCGCAATGAACCAATCTCCGCCGCGCCTGTTCGATCGGGACGCGATCCTTCGACGCCGCACGCGCGCCGCCCGGATCGCTGGCGACACGTTCCTGCGACAGGAAGCGGTGGAAGCCATCGCTGAGAGACTGTCGGCCGTGAACCGCCACTTTGGCCGCGGCGTCCTTATCGACAGCGGCGCGGATGTGCCCGCTGTTCTCGCGCATCGCGCCGATGGCTGGTTGCGTGTCGAGCCCGGCCACGACGAAGCACTCGGGCTTGAGCCCCAAAGTTTCGATCTCGCGGTCAGCATTCTGACACTTCATGCCGTGAACGATCTCCCCGGCGTGCTCGCGCAGATCCGGCGGGCGCTGAAGCCGGACGGCTTGTTCATGGCGGCACTCTTCGGTGGCGCGACACTGTTCGAATTGCGCGAAGCCCTAGCTGCGGGGGAACTCGAAACCACGGGCGGCGTCAGCCCGCGCGTTTATCCTTTTGCCGATGTGCGCGATCTCGGCGGCTTGTTGCAGCGGGCAGCGTTTGCGCTGCCGGTTGCCGATGTGGAACGGACCACGGTCCTCTATCGCGAATTTTCCTCGCTGGTGCGCGATCTGCGCGCGCTGGGCGAAACCAATGCTCTGACCGAACGAAGCCTGAAGCCGCTCTCGCGTGAAACGCTTGCCGCCACGCTCGCACATTATGGCGCACATCATTCGGAGCCGGATGGAAGGCTGCGTGCCACATTCGAGATTGTCTATTTGACCGGCTGGGCACCGCACGAAAGTCAGCAGCAGCCGCTGAAGCCCGGAAGCGCAAAGGCACGTCTCGCGGACGCGCTGGAAACGACGGAGAAATCGCTTCCCAGAGAAAAGTAGAGCCAGAGAAAATCAGAGATTGGGAACGATCGTATTTAAGAAGAACTGCTTCACCGTCAGGCCGATCTGCATTGCTCCGCCCACGATCAGGATGGAGATCACGCTTGCGATCAGGGCATATTCGATCGCGGTGGTGCCGGACGCGTCGCGCGCGAACGCTTTCACAGCAGATCGCGCAGCATGGGTATGAGCGGCAAGTCTGCTGCCGGCATGGGATACAGCCCCATGTCCTTCGGGCGCACCCATTTGATGGCCGTGTGCTCCAGCGGCTTTGGCGTGCCCTCCCAGCGCCGGCACACATAAATCGGCATCAGCAGATGAAAATCGGGATAAGCGTGCGATGCGAACGTGAAAGGCGCCAAGCAGGCTTCCTGCACTGCGATGGAAAGCTCCTCGCGCAGCTCGCGGATGAGCGTTTCCTCCGGAGTCTCGCCGGCTTCGATCTTGCCACCCGGAAATTCCCATAGCCCACCCATTGGCTTATCCGCAGGGCGCTGCGCAATAAGAACGCGCCCGTCGGGATCAATCAGCGCACACGCCACAACCGACACTAAAAGTCGCGGCATGAGCCCGTCTTTCCTTTTGCCAGATCAGCCCTAAAGCGGCGTTAAATAATTTCTAGGACCTGTAAGAGCCGTTGATATCTATATAGCCATGGGTGAGGTCGCAGGTCCAAACGCGCGCCTTGCCGGTTCCGATATCGAGATCGACCGCGATCTCCACGGTGCGGCCCGAAACCGCTTTCGTTGCAGCCTCTTCGTTGTACTTCGCAGCGCGTTCGCCATTCTCGGCCACGATCTGTTTGCCGAAAAATATCTTCAATTTGTCACGATCGGCCGCCTCGCCGGATTTGCCCACCGCCATGACGATACGTCCCCAATTCGCGTCGCTTCCGGCGATCGCCGTTTTGACGAGCGGTGAATTGGCGATCGAGAGCGCAACGCGCTTTGCTGCCTGGTCGGACTCTGCGCCCGTGACGTCGATGCGGATGAGCTTCTCAGCGCCCTCGCCGTCGCGCACCACCTGAAGCGCCAGATCGAGCAGCACCTCATCGAGCTTGCGCTTGAACTCCGTAAGTTTTTTGTCGCTGGCCTTCGTGATGGCGGCGTGTTGGGCACCTTTGCCGGTCGCGAACAGCAGAAGCGTGTCGCTGGTGGAGGTGTCGCTGTCGACCGTGATGGCGTTGAACGAATTCTGTACGCCGCCGGACAGCAATTCCTGGAGCACGGGCGCGGGCAGCTTTGCGTCTGTGAACACGAACGCCAGCATCGTCGCCATGTCGGGGGCGATCATGCCCGAACCCTTCGCGATGCCGTTGATCGTGACTTTGCGGTCGTCGATGGTCGCGGACGCGGTGGCGAGTTTCGGAAACGTGTCGGTCGTCATGATCGCCTCGGCCGCGGCCCGCCAGCCACCTGCCGCCCCCGCGTCGACCAGGTCGCCGAGAATGCGCGTGATCTTGGCCGCAGGAAGCGGCTCGCCGATCACGCCGGTTGAAGCCAGAAAAACCTCCTGCGCACGGCAGCCGACGATAGCGGCCGCTGAGTCCGCGATCTGGCGGGTTCCCTCGATGCCGGCCTTGCCGGTAAAGGCGTTGGCGTTACCGCTGTTCACCACCAATGCGCGCGCGTTCCCGGCTGTGAGTTGAGCCTTGCACCAATCCACCGGCGCCGAGGCGGTTTTGGATTTCGTGAAAACACCGGCGACCTGGGTTCCCGGCGCCAGAACCGCAACCAGAACATCGGTTCGGTCCTTGTACCGGACGCCGGCCTGCCCGGCCGCCAGCCGCACGCCCGCCAGCGGCGGCAACGCGGCAAAGGATTTGGGCGCCAGCGGCGAAACCGGATGGGCCGCTTTTGACACTGATGTTGTGGTCTTCTTTGCTTTCTGGGCCATTTCCGTCCCCCCAGGACCGGCGCGGATGTGACGGGAATTGGCCGAATTGACAAGGGGGAGGACGGTTCTTATCTCTCCCGCGCGGCTGCCGTGCCGGTTTTCCCGTCCCGGGGCGCCGCTTCAGGCCAATTCTGAGGATTTTCATGCTGGGTTTCAGCGCGATCGCACAACGATTCTTCGGTTCGTCCAACGAGCGCAAGATTCGACCCATGCAGGCCCGCGTGGCGGAAATCAACGCCCTCGAGCCGAGATTCCAGGCCAAATCCGACGAGCAATTGAAGGTCATGACGGCCGAGTTCCGCGAGCGGCTGACCAAAGACGAAACCCTCGAAGACCTTCTTCCCGAAGCCTTCGCCGTGGTTCGCGAAGCCGCAAAGCGCACCCTGGGCCAGCGCCATTTCGACGTGCAGCTCGTCGGCGGCATGGTCCTTCACTACGGCAACATCGCCGAGATGAAGACCGGTGAAGGCAAGACGCTCGTCGCCACCCTGCCTGTCTATCTCAATGCCCTCGCGGGCGAAGGCGTCCATGTCGTCACCGTGAACGACTATCTCGCCAAGCGCGACGCCGAATGGATGGGCCAGATCTACAAATTCCTCGGCCTGACCGTCGGCTGCATCGTTCACGGCCTCACCGACGAAGAGCGGCGCGCCAACTACGCCTGCGACGTCACCTACGGCACGAACAACGAGTTCGGCTTCGATTATCTGCGCGACAACATGAAGTATTCGATCGCGACGATGAGCCAACGCGGCCATGCCTTCGCCATCGTCGACGAAGTGGACTCGATCCTTGTCGACGAAGCGCGCACGCCCCTGATCATTTCCGGTCCGACCGAAGACCGCACGGAGCTTTATCGCGCCGTCGACGCGCTCATTCCGAACCTTCGCGCGCCCAGCAAAGAGAAGATCACCGACAAGAACGGCAAGGAAGTTCCCAAGGATCGCGGCGACTACGAAGTCGACGAAAAGCAGCGCCAGGCGACGTTCACCGAAGCCGGCAACGAGCACATGGTCGAGATGCTGCGCGCGGCGGGCCTGATGGAAACCGGCGATCTCTACGACATCGAAAACATCGGCATCGTCCATCACGCGAACCAGGCGCTCAAGGCGCACAAGCTGTTCCAGAAGGACAAGGACTACATCGTCAAGAGTGGCAAGGTCGTCATCATCGACGAATTCACCGGCCGCATGATGGAAGGCCGCCGTTATTCCGAGGGCCTGCATCAGGCGCTGGAAGCGAAGGAAGGCGTGACCGTCGAGCCGGAAAACGTGACGCTCGCCTCGATCACGTTCCAGAACTACTTCCGCCTCTACGACAAGCTGGCCGGCATGACCGGAACCGCGCTGACGGAAGCGGCCGAGTTCATGGACATCTACAATCTCGATGTCCTCGAGGTCCCGACCAATCTTCCGGTGAAGCGCATCGACGCGGACGATGAGGTCTACCGGACCTACGACGAGAAGAACCAGGCCATCATCAAACTGATCGAGGAATGCCGGGCCAAGGGCCAGCCCGTGCTTGTCGGCACCACCTCCATCGAGAAATCGGAGCAGCTCTCGGCTCTGCTGAAAAAAGACAAGATTCCGCACAACGTGCTGAACGCGCGCTATCACGAGCAGGAGGCGATGATCGTCTCCCAGGCCGGCGTTTCGGGCGCGGTGACGATCGCGACCAACATGGCCGGCCGCGGCACCGACATTCAGCTCGGCGGCAATTTCGACATGCGCGTGCGCATGGAGCTGGCCGGAGAACTCGACGAAGCCGCGCGGGCTGCGCGAACGGAGCAGATTCGTGCGGAGATCGCGGCCGATAAGGAAAAGGCGCTCGCAGCGGGTGGCCTCTACGTCATCGGCACGGAGCGCCATGAAAGCCGGCGCATCGACAACCAGCTTCGCGGCCGTTCCGGCCGTCAGGGCGACCCGGGCGCATCGAAGTTCTTCCTGAGCCTTCAGGACGACCTCATGCGCATCTTCGGCTCCGAGCGGATGGATTCGATCCTCACCCGCCTCGGCCTCGAACCCGGAGAAGCCATCACCCATCCGTGGGTGAACAAGGCGCTCGAAAAGGCGCAGCAAAAGGTCGAGGCGCGCAACTTCGAGATGCGCAAGAACATCCTCAAATACGACAACGTGCTGAACGATCAGCGCAAGGTCGTGTTCGAGCAGCGTAAGGAGATCATGTCGGCCGACGAAGTCAGCGACCAGATCGCCCAGATGCGCGAAGAAGTCGTCGAAGAGCTCGTCTCACGCCACATCCCCGAAAAGGCTTACGCCGAACAGTGGGACGCTGCGGGCCTGCACCAGGAGATCGACAAGGTCTTCGGTCTCGATCTTCCCATCATCGACTGGACCAAAGAAGAAGGTATCGCCGACGAAGAAGTGCGCGAGCGCATCATGAAGGCGGTGGAGACACGCGCCGCCGAGCGCACAGCAAATTTCGGCGTCGATGTCATGCGCTATGCCGAGAAGGCAATCCTGCTGCAGACGCTCGATCACGACTGGCGCGAGCACATCGTCAATCTCGACCACCTTCGCCAGTATGTTGGCCTGCGCGGCATCGGCCAACGCGATCCGCTGATCGAATACAAGAGTGAAGCCTTCGAACTGTTCGAAGCCCTGCTCTCCAAGCTCCGCTTCGATGTCGTCGGCCAGCTTATGCATGTGCAGATCAACGTGCAGCCCCCGCCCCAGCCGGTCGAGCCGCCGATGGGAATGCTCAGGGCCTCTCATATCGATCCGCTGACCGGCGAAGATGAGATGGCGCTGCCATTCGATCCGAATGGGCCTGTCGATCCGAACAACCCGCAGACCTGGGGCAAGGTGCAGCGTAACGCCCCCTGCCCATGCGGCTCCGGACGCAAGTTCAAGCACTGCCACGGCGCGCTGGTCTGACCGCCATCCGGTTGCGATTTCTGACTTTTTCGTTAGTCTGCCGCGCGTAGGCGGTCGTCAGACCGGCGTCTGAATACTGAAGGGGAAGTTCGACATGCGCATGAAGAGTTTGCTGGGCGCCACAGCCGCGCTTGGCGTTGCGATCGCGCTTGCCGCGCCGTCGTTCGCCGAATCGATCCGGGAAAAAACCGATCGCAAGATGTCCGACATTCCCAGTTGCGGCCGCAACCTCGGCACCATCGCCATCCGCGAACCGCAGCACAATTGGTGGACGGATCTCAACCTCGCCTCGCCCGAAGTCCTGCTCAAGGTGTTCGTGCGTAAGTCCGGCTGCTTCACGCTGGTCGACCGCGGCAAGGGCTTCGAAATGGCGCAGCAGGAGCGCGCGCTCGCGAGCGGCGGCGACCTGCAGCAAGGCTCCAACCTCGGCAAAGGTCAGGTGAAGGCGGCGGACTACATCCTCGTCCCTGACATCGCTTCGAAGAACAACGACGCCAGCGGCACGAATATCGGTGGCATCCTCGGCGGCTTCGTCGGCGGCGGCGCGGGCGCGATTCTCTCCCACATCTCGATCAGCAGCAAAACGGCCGATGTCGTGCTCTCCATCGTGAACGTGCGCACCAGCGAGGACGGCCCGATCGAGCAAGGTCACGGCTCGAAGACCGATGTCGGCTTCGGTGTCGGCGGCGGCTGGGGTGGTTGGGGCGGTTTCGGAGGTGCTGCGGCCTCGAGCTACACCAACACCGATATCGGCCAGGTCGTGACGCTCGCCTACATCGATGCCTACACCAAGCTCGTCAACGACATGGGCGGCATGCCGACGGCGGCCGAGGGCGGCGCATCCGCACAGGCTCCCGGACAGGCCGTGACGATGACCCGCGCGGGCCGCATGTACACGACGGCTTCGCCCTCCAGCAAAGTCGTGCGTTCGTTGACGGCGGGCATGATGCTTTATCCCACGGGCAACAAGGATGGTGCGATGTGGGAAGTGAAGGACGAACTCGGCAACCAGGGCTGGGTGTCGTCGATGGGCTTCGAACTCGCGAAATAATTCTGCCCTAGCGGAATGCTTTAAAGGGGGCCTTATGGCCCCCTTTTCGTTTCGGGTTTCGCCGGTCAACATGGAACGCACAGGAGAGCGCCATGACCCAACCAAAGCCCTTCAGGATCGACGTTCCGCAAGCGACCTTGGACAGCATCCGCGACAAGGTCCGTGCCTATGAATGGCATGAGATGCCGCGCGGCGCGGGCCTTGAGAATTCCTGGGCCTATGGCGCCAATCTCGATTTCATGAAGACGCTGTGTGCGTACTGGGCCGAGAGCTACGATTGGCGCAAATGGGAATCCGAATTCAATCGTTTTCCGCAATTCACGGCGCACGTCGAAGACATCGATATTCATTTTTATCGTGTCGACGGCAACGGTCCGCCGCTGATCCTGTCGCATGGCTGGCCGGGTTCGGTGCTCGAGTTCCTGCACATCATCGACGAACTCTCGAAAGACTTCACGGTCGTCGTACCTTCGCTGCCGGGCTACGGCTTCTCAAGCAAACCCGAACGCCCGATCGGTCCCCGCACAGTCGCGCGCCTGTTCGATACGCTGATGACCGACGTGCTGCAGCTTCCGAACTATATCGCCCAGGGCGGCGACTGGGGCAGCGCGATCTCGGGCTGGATGGCGTATGAGGGCAAAGGCTGCCGCGCCGCGCATCTCAACATGTTCGGCTGGCGCTCGCCCGGCGTACATCCGGAGACGAAAGAAGAGATGGAATACGCCGCGCGCGCAGCCCAGCTTTTCGAGATGGAAGGCGCCTATTTCCGCGAGCACACGACAAAGCCGCAGACACTGTCCTATGCGATGATGGATTCCCCCGTCGGCGCCTGCGCCTGGATCGTGGAGAAATTCCACGGCTGGTCCGATATCCGCAAAGGCTTCGAGAACGTCTACACCAAGGACCAGCTGCTGACGAATGTGATGATCTATCTCGTCACGCGCACCTTCAACACCGCCACATGGCTCTATCGCGGGCTTGCGGAGGATTTCACCGGCGCGCCGGTGCCGCAAAAGGCGCGCATCGAGAAGCCGGTCGGGATCGCAGCCTTTCCCGTCGATCTCATCCCTTTCCCGCCGCGCAGCCTCGTGGAGCGCCACGTGAACGTGACGCACTGGACCGACTTCAAGGAAGGCGGTCACTTTGCAGCGCTGGAGCGCGGCGCCGATCTCGTTGGCGATATTCGCGCCTTTGCGCGCTCGCTTTCATAGCGGGAGAACCTATGTCCATCAGTTCTGGTTTCGCGCAGGACCGCTTCGCCGCCGTTCGCACAGCCTTCGAGGTCAATTTTGCCAATGGGTCGGACACCGGCGCCTCGTTCTGTGCCACGCACAACGGCGAGACCATCGTCGATCTGTGGGGCGGATTTGCCGATGAAGAGCAGACCCGGCCCTGGCAGAAGGACACCATCGTCAACGTCTATTCGACCACCAAGACGATGACGGCGCTGACCGCGCTCCTCGTCGCCGACCGCGGCGAGCTCGATTTCGATGCGCCGGTGAAGCGCTACTGGCCGGAATTTGCGGCCAACGGCAAAGCCGACGTCAAAGTCAGCCATCTGATGAGTCACTCCGCCGGTCTCTCCGGTTGGAAAGAGCCGATCACCAAGGACGACCTCTATGACTGGGACAAGGTCACGTCGCTGCTCGCGGCACAGGCGCCGTTCTGGGAGCCAGGCACCGCGCCCGGCTATCACGCGCTGACGCAAGGCTATCTCGTCGGCGAAGTCATTCGCCGCATCACCGGAAAGACCGTTGGCACAGTCTTTCGCGAGGAGTTTGCCGAGCCACTAGGCGCCGATTTCCATATCGGATTGCCCGCGTCGGAGGACGCACGCGTCGCGGATCTCATCCCGCCGCCGCCCGGTGCGACCATTGCCGACACCGCGCAAACCGAGCTTGCGAAAAACATGGCCACCAATCCCGGCGTCGATGTTTCGGAAACACGCAAGCGCGCTTGGCGCGGCGCCGAGATTCCCGCGGCCGGCGGCACCGGCAACGCGCGCGCCGTTGCGGAAATCCATGTCATCCTCGCCAATGGCGGCGTGGCCAAAGGCAAGCGCTTTCTGTCCGAAGCCGGGTGCCGCAAGGCGCTTGAACCCCAGATAGAGGGCACCGATCTCATCATGGGCACGCCCGTGCGCTACGGCATGGGTTTCGGTCTGCCGAGCCCCATGATCCCGCTGCCCAATCCCAATACGATCTTCTGGGGCGGCTATGGTGGATCGCTCGTCATCATCGACATGGATGCGCGTGCAACGCTCGCCTATGCGATGAACCGCATGGCGCGCACCACCACCGGCGACATGCGCGCTTACGGGTTAGCGGTGGCAGTGTGGCAGGCAATGTCTGCTTAGCGGCATATCAGCCGAGGTTGCGGCCGATCGCTAAAAATTTCTCCCGGCGCTGACGGCGCAGATCGTCGCCCGGGATCGGTGTGAGTTCGGCGAGCGCTTTGGCGATCTGTTCGCCCACATTCATCATCGCGTCCTGCGGCGCACGGTGTGCGCCGCCGACGGGCTCGGGAATGATGCCGTCAATGACTTTCAGATCGAGCAGATCCTGCGCTGTGATGCGCAGCGCCGCGGCGGCGTCCTGCGCCTTTTCCGCATTGCGCCACAGGATCGAGGCGCAGCCTTCGGGCGAGATCACCGAATAGATCGAATGCTCCAGCATGTAGACGCGGTTTGCCGCCGCGATCGCGATCGCGCCGCCCGACATGCCGTCGCCGATGATCGTGCACACGAACGGCACGCGCAGTTCAAGCCCGGCCTGGGTGGAGCGCGCGATGGCTTCGGATTGTCCGCGCTCTTCCGCGGCGACACCGGGATAGGCGCCGGACGTATCGACCAGTGAGATCACGGGAAGTCCGAAACGGTCCGCCATGTCGAACAGACGCTGGGACTTGCGATAGCCCTCGGGCATCGCAGCACCGAAATTGTGCTTCACGCGCGATGCGGTGTCGTTGCCTTTCTCCTGGCCCACCACGGCGACCGCGCGGCCGCGGAAACGGCCAAGGCCCGCGATCACGGCGCGGTCCTCGCCATAGAGACGGTCGCCGGCCAGCGGCGTGAATTCGTCGAACAGCGCGGTGACGTAGTCGGAGAAATGCGGCCGGTTCGGATGGCGCGCGACCTGAACCTTCTGCCACGGCGTCAGCTTCGCATAGGTATCGCGGACGAGCTGGTCCGCGCGGGTCTGAAGCCGGGTCACATCGCCGTCGATCTCCATATTGGGATCGTTGGATGCGAGCTGGCGCAGCTCGACGATCTTGCCTTCGAGTTCGGCGATGGGGCGTTCGAAATCCAGATAGGCGTGCATTGCGTCCTTACGCGTTGGGCTTAGCAACGAAACTCAAAAGGGCCGGGAAAGTGGCCAGCAGGACCGATTCTGTCAACGCAAAACGAATCGCACAACATTTAGATGCAAGAATTGAAGAAATACTTGCCTTTGATCCTTGAAATCGAGCTTGCAACTGAAATCATGAGAGCCCCGCTCCCGCGGCGTTTTCGGCCATACCCGACTAAACTGTGGCCGGATTAAGATGGGGTTCCAGCGTACGCGCTTCAAGCCAGCACGTCATTGGGGGAACGCATGATCGTCCGCATTCTGCTTTTGCTACTGGGCATCCTTCACATCGTCAATGGTCTCTTCATGCTGATCGCGCCCGCGGAGTGGTACGCGTCGGTTCCGGGCGTGACGGCGACGGGACCGTTCAATCCGCATTTCATCCTCGATATCGGGATGGCGTTCGTTGCCAGCGGCGCCGGGCTGCTGCTCGGCGCACGGCGCAACGCATATGCTGCGATCTTTGCCTGCGCCGGCGCCACGTGGCCCGCGCTGCACGCGCTCATTCATATCGACGGCTGGCTGATGCATGGATTTCCCGCCGACACCCAAATCGCTGCGTCGGAAGCAGTGGGCGTGGTCGGCTTTGCGGTATTGGGAGTCGTGCTCGCCTGGCTGCGCGTGAAGGGAGAACCGGCATGATCCGATTCCTGCTGCACAGATATCTGTCAGGGTTCGAGCGCCGCTACGATTACGATGCGACCTATCTGCACGAGCTTGCGGACATCTCGCCGCGGGCCTTCTGGCGTTTCGCGTCCGTGCAGATGAAGCTGCAATCAAAAGGCGATGCGCCGCGCGACGCGCTGCAAGCCGCCGCCATTGGCGGCGCACTGGTTGAAGATTGCGGGCCCTGCGTCCAGATCGCATCCGACCGCGCTGTCGAGGCAGGCATGAGTGGCGACACCATCAAGGCGCTTCTCTCGGGCGAGCCCACCAGTCAAGACGCGCAATTGGGATTCGATTATGCGCGCGCGCTGTTGAACGGAAGCGAGAACCTAGACGACCTGCGCAGCACCATCGAAGCCCGCTGGGGCAAGCGCGGACTGATCGCGCTCTCGTTCATGGCGATGGCCGCGCGAAATTTCCCGGTGCTGAAGCGCGCACTCGGCCATGCCAAGACCTGCCAGCGCGTGCGTGTCGGCAACAGCGATATCGCGGTCGAGCAATCGCTGAAGGCGGCGTAGGCCCCTGTTTGACATACCCTAGGTTGGCGCCGCGTCAGCTTGCAAGGCAGCGCGGTCAATTTCCCGCTTGTGCGATGCGGACATAGCCGCATTATGCGCCGGTCAATTGAGGTAACAGGCATGAGCGCGGCAGGCGCGGACGACAGGCAAGAAAAGTTTTCGGGCACACAGGAGGTTCGTGAGGCGCATCGCTTCGATGTCGCAAAACTGGAAGCCTATCTGGCCGAGCGCATCGACGGCTTTCAGAAGCCGCTGGAAGTGCGCCAGTTCAAAGGCGGCCAGTCGAACCCGACCTATCAGCTCGTGACACCGAACCGGAAATATGTCCTGCGCCGCAAGCCGCCGGGAAAGCTGCTGCCCTCCGCGCATGCCGTCGATCGCGAATTCCGGATCATATCGGCGCTCTATCCGACCGGCTTCCCGGTCGCGAAGCCTTATCTCTTATGCGAAGACGAAAGCATCATCGGCACGATGTTCTACGTCATGGAGTGCGTCGAGGGCCGCATCTATTGGGGCCCTACTCTTCCCGACCAGACGCCGAAACAGCGCAGCGAAATCTACGACGCGATGAACGAGACGTTCGCACGTCTGCACAACATGGACTGGCAGAAACTCGGGCTCGAGGATTTCGGCAAGCCCGGCAATTATGTCGGCCGCCAGGTCGCGCGCTGGACCAAGCAGTACAAGGCGTCGGAGACCGAGCGCATTGATGAGATGGAAAAGCTGATCGAATGGCTTCCGCAGCACCTGCCCACCGATGCGCGCGACTCCATCGTCCATGGCGACTACCGCCTCGACAACATGATCCTGCATCCGACGGAGCCCAAGGTCATCGCGGTGCTCGATTGGGAACTTTGCACCATCGGCGATCCGATGGCGGATTTCGCCTATCACCTGATGCAATGGATGATGCCGGAAGGCGGCACCAGCGGGGGCACGGCGACGCTCGTCGGCCTCGATATCAAGGCACTTGGGATTCCGACTGCGGAAGAATACACAGCGCTTTATTGCCGGCGAACGAACCGCGCGACGGCGCCCAACATGGACTATTACGCGGCTTACAATTTTTTCAGGCTCGGGGGAATTCTGCAGGGCATCGTCGGCCGTGTGCGCGACGGTACGGCATCGAACGCCAACGCGGCGCAAAACGCCGCCGCAGTGCGTCCGCTTGCGGAACGCGCCTGGCATTTCGCCAAGCGCGCGGGTGCGTCGTGATTAACGCGCGTTTGCGTTAAGAGCCGTTAGGTATGGGATTGGTGCAAGCCTTGTTTAACACGATAGGCATAGTCTCATTCGACCGTGGGTTGTCCTCTGGGCTGGACATTCAATGCCGATAGAACCGTATCTCGACGATAACGTCGAAACTGCGAGCGCGTTGGAGCGTGCCCGCGCGCATTTCGACCTTGCGGAGCGCGCCGCGCGCTTTGGCTATTGGCGCGTCGAACTTGTGGATGGCGTCACCTATTGGTCGCCTGGCATGTACCGGCTGCTCGGCGTCGATCCAAAGGAGCCGCCGGATAGCGAGTGGCTGCTCCAACAAATGGAGCCTGAAGACAGGCTCGCGGTGGAAGACGCCATCGCAACTGCCATCAAGACACGCTCGCCGTTTTCTTATCGCGCACGCGCCCGCGATCCGCACGTCGCAGCGCAGATCGTTGACACCCAGGGCGAAGTCGCCATCGGCGAGGATGGCCGTGTCACCGCACTTGTTGGCGTCTGCTACGATGTGACCCAGCAGGTGCGCGCCGAAGAAGCGCGCGAGAAGGCGCAACAGATGTATCGCCTGATGACGGAAGAGGCTTGCGATATCATCCTGATGTACGAGTCGGACGGCCGCATCGTGTTCGCTTCCGGCGCGCTCGAGCGGGTACTTGGGCGCAACGTCGATGAGATCGAACAGCGCCGCTTTCTCACGCTCGTCCATCCCGACGATCTTCATGAGGCCGTGAAGATCGTCGAACGCCCGCCGCTCGGCGGCACCAACACCGGCAGCTTCCGGATTCTCCACACCGCTGGACATTTTGTGTGGATCGAATTCACGACCCGCGCGACCTACGATGCCGCCAGCGGGGAGCTCCGAAACTTCATCAGCGTTTGCCGCGACGTGACGGCGCGGAAAGAGCAGGAACTCGAAATCAAGGCCGCGCAGGAGCGCGCCGAGGCGGCGAGCCAGGCCAAGTCGCGCTTCCTCGCCAATATGAGCCACGAGCTGCGCACGCCGCTGAACGCGGTCATCGGGTTCACCGATCTCATGCGCCAGCAGATGTTCGGCGCCCTGGGCAGCGATCGCTACCGGGAATACACCACGCTCATCTACGATTCCGGCCAGCTGTTGCTTGATCTGATCTCGGACATGCTCGATATGGCCAAGATCGAGGCTGGCAAACTCGAGCTCAATCTCGAGCGCGTCGATCTTACCGGTACGATCGAAGACTGCGTGCGGCTGCTGCGGATCCGCGCCGACAAAGGCGGATTGGACCTGCGCATCAAGCGCCCGCCCGCTCCCATTTCCTTGACTGCGGATCGCCGTGCGCTGAAGCAGGTGCTGCTCAATCTGTTGACCAACGCGATCAAGTTCACGCCTGATGGCGGAACGGTCGTCATTGCATTCCATAGCGATGGCGAGTTCGCGAAGCTCTGCGTCCGCGATACCGGGATCGGGATTCCGGCGCACGAACTCCCGCGCCTCGGCCGGCCGTTCGAACAGGTTTGCGGCGATCCAATGCTCGCCAAAGCCGGTACGGGCCTCGGCCTCGCGCTCGTGCGCGCCCTCGTCGAGCAGCACGGCGGCCAGATGCGCATCGAAAGCCAGGAAGGCGTCGGCACCGAAGTCACCGTCGACTTCCCGCTCACCCCGGCGAGACGCGAAGCGGCTTAGCGAAAAAGGCGGCCCGTCAGGACCACCTTTCGCCGTTCAGTATTACTCCGCCGCCGCGCGCGTCGGTCTCGGCACGTGCTTGCCGTATTCGAGGCGTGCGATGGTGCGGTTGTGGACCTCGTCCGGACCGTCGGCGATGCGCAGCGTGCGCTGGCCGGCATACATGCGCGCGAGGCCGGAGTCGGTCGTCACGCCGCCCCCGCCCCAGGCCTGGATCGCGTCGTCGATCACCTTGAGCGCCATGCGTGGCGCCGCGACCTTGATCATCGCGATCTCGGTGCGCGCGACCTTGTTGCCGACCTTGTCCATCATGTCGGCGGCCTTGAGCGTGAGCAGGCGGCACATATCGATATTGGTGCGAGCTTCGGCGACGCGCTGCTCCCACACCGAATGCTCTGCGATACGCTTGCCGAAGGCTTCGCGCGACAACAGGCGCTTCACCATGATCTCGAGCGCGCGTTCTGCGACGCCGATGGTGCGCATGCAGTGATGGATGCGGCCCGGCCCGAGGCGGCCCTGCGCGATCTCGAAGCCGCGGCCCTCGCCGAGCAGCAGGTTCTCGACCGGCACTCTGACGTCCTTGAGGACAACTTCGGCATGACCATGGGGCGCATCGTCATAGCCGAACACCGGCAGCATGCGCTTGACCTCGACGCCGGGCACGTCGCGTTCGACCAGGATCTGCGATTGCTGGCTGTGCCTGTCGCCATCGAACGAATTCTTGCCCATGACGATCATGATCTTGCAGCGCGGATCGCCGACGCCTGACGACCACCATTTGCGGCCGTTGACGATGTAATGATCGCCGCGGCGTTCGATATGCGTTTCGATATTGGTGGCGTCGGATGAGGCGACGGCAGGCTCGGTCATCAGGAACGCGGAACGGATCTCGCCCGCGAGCAACGGCTTCAGCCATTTGTCCTGCTGGTAGGGCGAACCATAGCGCTCCAGCACTTCCATGTTGCCGGTATCGGGCGCCGAGCAGTTGAAGACCTCGGACGCGAAACCGACATGACCCATGATCTCGGCCAAGGGCGCGTATTCGAGATTGGAGAGTCCCGCGCCGTGTTCGCTTTCGTTCAGAAAGAGATTCCACAGACCCTGCTTCTTGGCCTTGGCTTTCAGTTCCTCCACGATGGGCACCACGATCCAGGGGTTGCCCTTGGCGCGTGCCTCGGTCATCTGCGCGGTGTAGGTGTCTTCAGCCGGATAAACGTGCTGGTCCATGAACGCGCCGACGCGCGCCATCCATTCCTTCTGTTTCGGCGAATAATCGAAATCCATTGTGTTCCTCCTGGGCGCGAGGCCCGATTGCGTTCGATAGCGATGGCGCAAGTGTAGCCCCGCCCCCGCCCCGGTCCAAGGCCATGCCGCCGATTTGACAGGCGTGCGACCACACGGCAATCAGCCTTATGCTGCTTTGGGCCGGAATTGTTCTTGTCGTCGCCGGGATCGCGTCCATCGCGATCGACCGGAAAACCTCGCACGCGCTCTATGAGCGCGTGAACCTGCGGTTCTGGCGTTTTCTCGATTCGATCACCCATCTGGCGAAGGCGTCACACTGGCTGATCGCGGCTGTTCTCGCCTATGGGGTTGCCGCCATCGTGATCCATGAGCGAGGAGCTTCGGCTGGCTGGCTGCTTGTGGAGCAATGCGCGCTGGCCTTCGTCGCGAGCCTGGCTGTGGGAAGCGTTGTCCTGCACGCGATCAAGCTCTTCTTCGGCCGCCGCCGCCCGCGCGACGACATCGAGATGGGCCTTTATGGCTTCGTGCCGTTCAGCTTCGACCTCGACTACAATTCCTTTCCTTCCGGCCACGCGCTGACGATCATGTGCGTCGCGGTGATCGCAACGGCGGTGTGGCCGCAGCTTGCGGTCGTCTGGTTTGCGATTGCCGCATGGCTCGGCCTGACGCGCGCGCTCCTGACCGCGCACTATCTGAGCGACGTGCTCGCGGGTGCGGGGATCGGGTTGCTTTCGGCGCGAGAGGTTGTCATCAATTTCTTTCCCCAACTCGCCCTTCCCTGGTTCTGACCGGCACCATGCTCCAGCTTCTCCTGTCCCCGAACGCCTGGATTTCGCTCCTGACGCTGATGGTGCTTGAGGTCGTCCTCGGCATCGACAACATCATCTTTCTCTCGCTCGCCGCCAACAAGCTCGACCCTGCCCGCAGGCCGGTGGCCCGCCGCATCGGGCTTAGTCTCGCACTGATACTGCGCATCATCTTCCTGTCGAGTATCGCGTGGATCATCTCGCTGTCGCAGCCGATCGTCACGGTCTGGGGCATCGGCCTGTCGTGGAAGGACATCGTCTTCGGCGCGGGCGGCATGTTCCTCCTGACCAAAAGCACGCGCGAAATCCACGGCATGGTCGAAGGCGAAGAGTTGGAGCGTCAGGGCAAAGGCGCGACCATGTTTTCGGTCATCGTCCAGATCGCGCTGTTCGATATCGTGTTCTCCATCGATTCTGTCGTGACCGCGGTCGGCATGGCGGAGCACCTGTCGATCATGATCGCAGCCGTCGTGCTGGCCATGCTGGTCATGATGTTTGCGTCCGGCGCGGTGGCCGATTTCGTGGAGAAGCATCCGACCGTAAAAATGCTGGCCTTGAGCTTCCTGCTCCTGATCGGCATGTCGCTCGTCGCCGATGCAGCGCATTTCCACATTCCGCGCGGCTATCTCTACTTCGCGATCGCGTTCTCCGGCCTGGTCGAGTTCCTCAACCAGCGCGTCGCCACCCACCGAGAGAAGCGCGAAAAGCCTTAGTCAACGCGCACGCATCTTGTCGATGTAAGGCCGCTCCTCATCGATGAACGCTGTAAACGACGGCCGCGCGTGAATGCGCTTCACATAGGCGGCGAGCTTCGGCCAGCGTGCATCATCGACAGCTCCGCCCGCATGCTCGAAATTGACCAGCATCGTGCAGACCGTAATGTCGGCAATCGAGAACATGTCGCCGGCCAGATAGTCCTTGCTGCCGATTTCCTTCTCCAGATAGTCGAACAGCGGCGGCAGCGTCTCGGTCAGCGTTTTCTGGCAGAGCTCCTCGTCCACCGGCGCACGCATGATCTTCTTGACCACGCGCTCGAAGAAGAAGCCCCGGCCAATCGCCTGGGCGAGAACGGAGTCGGCATATTCCTCATACCAGAGCGCGCGAGCGCGCTGGAACGGATCGCTGGGATAAAGCGCAGGACTGGGGAATTTATGTTCGAGATAGTCGCAGATTACAGACGAGTCGCAGAGCGTGTTCGGCTCCGGCACGTCGGTATCGCGAAACGCGGGGATTCGTTTCAGCGGAGAGATCTCTGCGAACTCCGGCGGCGCACCGAACGGATTGACGGGATCAAGCGTGTATTCCACCCCCTTCTCCGCCATCACGACGCGTACCTTGCGCACGAACGGTGAAACGGTGCTTCCGTAGATGACCAATGCCATTGTCCAGCTCCCTAGTTTTGTCTTTCGTCTAACGTGTCAGAACCAAACCCGCTTGTCATTCCGGCCGTCGTCCTTCGAGGCTCGCTACGCTCGCGCCTCAGGATGACGACTCCCTGAATTCGTCACCCTGAGGGTTTGTAGCGCCAGCGTACGAACGCGAAGCGGCCTCGAAGGGCGACGGCTCAAGCCGGCGCTTCCACCTTCAACTTCTGTTCGCGCTCTGGCGGAAGATTGTCGTAAAGATCGGCGATCAGATCACGCTTCAGGCTTTGCTTACCCGGATCGTCCCAGAGGTTCTCCCACTGCAGCAGATCGTTCCGGAGGTCGTACAGCTCGCCTTCCGTTCCGTCATATTTGATCCGGGTCGTCACGGCGGCGAATTGTGGCCAGAATTCCTCGAGCCCGTTTGGCTTTCCCGGTGTCGAAGCCTCGTATCGCGTGAGCACATAGCCATCGCGATAGATCGAACGCAGGTGGAAGCCATAGCCCGGAAACTGGCTATCCCATTCGCAAAGCGCGCGCTGCCGCGATCCGTCATCGTGCGTGGGCAAGGCTTTGCCCTGCATCCATGGCGCTTGCTCCGCGCCGGCGATCGCGCAGAACGTGCTCGCCAGATCGACCTGCTCGACAGGCTGATGGACGACGGCGGGCGCCACCGCAGCATTCGGCGCGGGCCGCCAGATGAAGGGCAGCCGCATCAGCGCGTCGACATGGTACGGCCCTTTGTAGACGAAGCCGAAATCGCCCTGCAGCTCGCCATGATCCGTCGTGAAGACGACATCGGTATCGGCATCCCATCCCCGCGCCCGAATGGTCTGCATGACGCGGCCGATCGCATCGTCGATCAGCTCGTTCATGACATGGACCTTGGCGTTGATCTCGCGGATGTTGTCCGCGCTCAATTGCTGCGGCGTGAAGTTCATCGGGCCGCCTTCGATGCTCGCGAACGTGCCGTCGTAATAGGCGAGCCAGTGCGCGGGCTTCTTCGCGAGGATCGCGCGGATATTCTCGGGCGAGCCCGGATATCCCGCAGGCAACGGCAGATCGCGCCAGTCGCAGCGGCGGTTCTCCGACATCGGCGGGTCCCAGGGGTGATGCGGATCGGGAAAGCTCAGCCACAGGAACCAGTCGTCGTCCGCTGCAAGACCGTTCAGCCAATCCTCCGCAAGCCCGGCAAGCCAATCGGTATGATAAGCCTCGCGCGGCAGCGGGTTGTTCGCGGTCTCCGGCGCGCCGGTGTCGCCGCCAGGCGACGCGTTCAAAAGCGGCACCGCGGAATTGAAGAAATCGGGATAGTTCTTCCGTACCCAGCGGCCGTAATGGCCGACCGGCTGCCCCCGGAAATTGTAGATGTGCATGGCGTGGACGGCATAATCAAAGCCGCGCCACGGGCCATGATCGCCATCACGCTGGCGGCGGTTCTCCGCCCATTTCCTCCTGGGATCGAAGGCCGGCTCGAAATGCGCCTTGCCGATGAGCGCGGTCCTGTAGCCCTTCTTGTCTTTCAAATATTGCGCGACGCTTGGCGCATCTTCCGGCAACGGCACGCCGTTCGCGAACACACCGTGTGTGCGCACATATTGTCCCGTCAGCATGGTCGAGCGCGCGGGCATGCAGACCGTGTTCTGGTTATAGGCGCGCGTGTAGTTGATGCCGGCCCGGGCGAGCGCGTCGATGTTCGGCGTGCGGCAGAACGCGTTGCCATTGCAGCCGAGCGAGTCGAAACGCTGCTGATCCGTCGTGATGAAAAGGATCTTGCGGCCCATTATGCCGCGCTCCCCGCCTTGCAGCAGAGCAGCGCCGTGCGTTCCAGCCCTGCGTCACGATGATAGGTGGCGGCGAGATAGGCCGGATCGGATATCATCTCGAGGAATTTCTGCCGCGAGGGATATTTCACGCAAACGATATCGTCCCATTCCTGTTCGGGTCCGCCGATGAACACCAGCGCTTGCGGTCCCATCCAGACGATGCTGCCGCCGCGCTCGCTCACGCATATGAATGCCGTCATGCCATAGCGCTGATAGGCTTCACGGCCGGACAGGTTCTCCTTCGCTTCCGCGCGATCGGATTCATAGGCCGCACGGTCGCGGTATTTGAGCAGATTGACCATCACGATCGGACCGTCAGGTCCGTTGTCGATCATCGCCTGCATCTGTACCGGTGTGGGCACGACGGCCTGGTTTGACATCCCGTTCCCCGAAATCTATATCTGAATTATGATTCAGATTTAGCGCGCAACAGAGCAGATGGCAACAGCAAAGCGAAAGACGGCGGCGGAGAAATGGGCCCTCCCCGTCCAGCAGGAGCGCAGCCGCGCCACGCGCGAACGCCTGCTCGCGGCAGCCGAAAAGGTCTTTGCCGAAAAAGGCTACGACGGCGCCAAGCTGTCCGACATCGCGGAGGAAGCCGGCGTTTCGGTCGGCGCGGTCTATTTCCGCTTCAAGGACAAGGATGCGCTCTTCCAGGCGATCGCGGAAACCTTCACCGAGGACGCGCGCGCCCGCGTGGGCGGTTACATCGCCGAAGCCCATCAGAGCCCGGTCGAGGATGTCCTGCGCAACTTCGTCATGCGCACGGCAGAGAATATCGGCACCCATCGCGGACTTTTCCGCGCCATTATCGAGCGCGGTTTCGATCATCCCGGCGTCATGACCGTCATGTTCGCGTTCCGCGACGAGATCGCGCGCGCACTTGAAGACGTTCTGCGCGCGCATGGCGGCGACGCCACCGAACTCGGCGACACGGTGCGGACGGCGACGCAGATGATCTACGGCTTCCTGCTTCTTGGCATTCTCAATCCGCGCGCTCCGACACGTCAGAACACGAAGGCCGGTGTAACGGGCCTCGCCGATGCGGTCGTGGCCTACCTGAACACGGTGATGCGGCCATGACGCTGTCCGTCGATCTCTTCTGGTCGTTCCGCAGTCCCTATTCCTACCTCGCCACGCCCCGGCTTGTGGAAATGGAACGCGATTATGACCTGTGCATCAACGTGCGGCCGGTCTATCCGCTCGCGGTGCGCTCCGGTGACTTCTTCGGGAAACAGAACCCGCTCTGGATTCCCTATCTGCTGCGCGACACGATGCGTATCGCCGAGATGCTGGGCCTCGCCTATCGCTGGCCGCGGCCCGATCCGGTCGTGATCGATCCGGTGACGCGCGCAGGCGTGCCGGACCAGCCCTACATCCATCGCCTCACCCGATTGGGCTGCGCGGCCGCGGAGGCCGGACGCGGGCTGCCGTTCCTCTACGAGATCAGCACGCTTCTATGGTCCGGCAAGGTCGACGACTGGCACAAGGGCGACCACATGACGAACGCCGCTGCGAACGCCGGCGTCGATCTTGCGGCGCTCGATGCCAGGATCGCCGCCGAGCCCGACCGTTACGAAGCGATCATCCAGGAAAACCAGAAAGCCCATCAGGCGTCCGGCCATTGGGGCGTTCCGACCTGCGCCTTCGAGGGCGAGCCGTTCTTCGGTCAGGATCGCCTCGATGTCTTGCTCTGGCGTCTGAAGCAGCGCGGATTGAAAGCGCGCGGCGCATGAAGCGCATCGGCATCGCCCTGCTGGTCATCGGCGCAATCGCCGCGTCCGCATGGTTCGTGCTTTCGTTGCCGCCCGTCGAGGCATGGCTGTTCCGAGAGATCGCCTTCCGCACAGTTGCGCAGCCCGCGCCGGTGCTTGCGCGCAAGGACGAACTCTCGGCGCTCTTGTGCGGTACCGGCTCTCCCCTGCCGGACAAGACGCGCGGCGGCCCTTGCACGTTGATCGCCGCCGGCAACAAATACTATCTCGTCGATACCGGGCTCGACACCGCACGGGACCTGATCCTGTGGCGCGTGCCGCTCCAGAACATCGCCGGTGTACTCCTCACCCATTTCCATTCCGACCACATCGGCGATCTGGGCGAGGTGAAGTTGCAGACCTGGGTCGCGGGCCGAAGGGCGCGGCTTGCGGTTTATGGACCGCCAGGCGTCGAGCGTGTCGTGAACGGCTTCAACGAAGCCTATGCGCTGGACGACGGATATCGCACCAAACATCACGGCGCCGCATTGCTGCCGCCGGACATCGCCGCCATGACGCCTCACGCCGTCATGCCCGGAACGGTACTTGATCAGGACGGGCTGAAGATCACCGCGTTTAAGGTGCATCACGATCCCGCGACACCGGCCTATGGCTACCGCTTCGATTACGCCGGGCGCAGCATCGTTGTAAGCGGCGATACCGCACCGGACGAAAATCTGGCGCGCGCCGCAAGAGGTGCCGACGTCCTCGTCCACGAAGGCCTATCGCCGGAGATGGTCGCGGTGATGCATGACGCGCTTCTGGCCGTCGGACATCCACGGCAGGCCAAGATATTCCACGACATTCCGGGCTATCACACCGCACCGGTCGATGCCGCTCGGATCGCCAACGAAGCGCAGGTTCATCTCTTGGTGTTCACCCACCTCATCCCGATCCTGCCGAACCGTTTCGCGGAAGATTTGTTCCTGCGCGGCGTTTCCGCCGTGCGGCCCGAAGGTGTGATGCTGGCCCGCGATGGCGACGTGATCCGGCTTCCGGGGCGCAGCAGCGCGATCGAAACCGATCGCCTGAATTAGCCGCGCCGCGCGCGGAAGAAGGATTTGAGCTGCAGCGATGCGGCTTCGGCATCGCCGGCACGGGCCACCTGCGGCCGGTGATGGCAGGTCGGCTGCTCGAAGAAGCGCGGGCCGTGCAGCACCGCGCCGCCCTTGGCATCGTCCGCGGCGAACACGAGCCGCGCCACGCGCGCCAGAGAGATCGCGCCGACGCACATCGCGCAGGGCTCGAGCGAGACATAGAGGGTGGTCCCGATCAGCCTCTCGTTGTCGAGCTTTTCCGCCCCAGCCCTCAAAACCAGTATTTCGGCATGGGCGGTCGGATCGTGGCGTTCCAGGATACGGTTGCCGTCGCGCGCCAGCACTTCGCCGGTAGCCGAGAGCAAAACAGCCCCCACCGGCACCTCGCCCCGCGCCGCCGCCGCTTCCGCTTCGGCAAGCGACAGTGCTATGGCTTCATCGTCATTCATCAGAGGTCCTTCTTGTCCGACGATAGCACGGAACAGAATGCACGAGAGAGCCCGCAGGGCGAACGCATAGCAAAAGTCATTGCGCGCGCCGGCATCTGTTCGCGGCGCGATGCCGAGAAGCTGGTCGCCGAAGGCCGCGTCGCGCTTAACGGCGAGACCGTGACGACGCCCGCGACCAAGGTGGGCGAGAACGACGTCGTCGCCATCGACGGCAAGCCGCTCGCCGGGCCCGAACCTGCGCGGCTGTGGCGCTATCACAAGCCGTCCGGACTCGTCACCACGCACAAGGATCCGGAAGGCCGTCCGACGGTGTTCGCGAACCTGCCCAAGCAGATGCCGCGCGTGGTCTCGGTCGGACGGCTCGATTACAATTCGGAAGGGCTGCTGCTGCTCACCAATGACGGCGGTCTGGCGCGCCGGCTCGAAGTGCCGTCGAGCGGGTGGGTGCGCAAATACCGTGTGCGCCTGTTCGGCAAGGTCACACAGGCCGATCTCGACGAGCTTGCGACCGGCATCACGATCGACGGCGTGAAATACGGTCCGATCCTCGCCGATCTGGAGCGCTCGAAGGGGGTCTATTCCTGGGCGACCGTCGGCCTGAAAGAAGGCAAGAACCGCGAGATCAAGCGCGTGATGGAACGGATTGGCCTCAAAGTTGCGCGCCTGATCCGCGTGCAATACGGCCCGTTCCACCTCGGCCATCTCGATCCCGGCCAGGCGGAGGAAATCCCCGCCAAGCTCTGGCGCGAGCAACTCGGCATTGGCCGCAAGAAACGCGAACCGTCCGAGACGGCGAAAACGTCGCGCAAGGGCTCATGGACGCCGCATTAGAGCGTCAAACCCAGCGAAACCGCGGCAAATGAGGCGATCTTGACCCGGTGCGTGCCCTACCCCTTTCGCAAGGTTTCTGATACGAGCCCGCCTCAGCGCAATCAGGAGACACCGCGATGAAGAAGAACAAGAAGCTGCCGCCAGCCTACGTTGCGGAAACCAAGGATGCGCGTCACGCAGGGACTTTCGAAGTCCTCGTACCAGTGCCCGGACGTAATAAGCCACACCGCGCGGCCAGCCAGTTCCCGTCGCAGCATGCGGCCGAGGGCTGGTTGCACAGCGAAGAAGGCAAGGAATCGGTCGCCGAGATCATGCGCGACGCAGAAAAGGAGCACGGGCGCTAGCGTGAAGCGGCTTGCCTGCCTCGCCCTGTTGGCGTGCGTTGCGCAGGGCGCGAACGCAGCCGCGCCCGAACCCAAGGTCTACAACCACGTCCGCCTGATCGATGGCACGGGCGCGCCAGCGCGTAATGACATGGCCATCACCGTGCGCGGCGAGCGCATCGTTGCGATCACACCTTCCGTGAAACCCGGCAAAGACGTTGTCGACATGCACGGCGCAGTCGCGATTCCGGGCATGATCAACACGCATGTGCATCTCGCGACCTGGCCCAACCTTCCCTACGCGGAGGCGATCCAGCGCCGCAATCTCTATGGCGGCATCACCGCTGTACGCGACATGGCGGGCGACACGCGCGAGCTCGGCTTCCTGAAGCGTGAGGCACGGACCGGCGCGATCCCCTCGCCCGATATCTATTACGCGAGCCTGATCGCCGGGCCAGAGTTCTTCAAGGATCCGCGCACCGTCGAGTCCACGCAAGGCGGTCCAAAGCCGGGCGATGCATCATGGATGCGCGCGATCACGCCTGCGACCAACATGCCGCTCGCGATCGCCGAAGCGAAAGGCACCGGCGCCACCGCGATCAAGATCTATGCCGACCTGCCACCGCCGCTCATCGACGCCATCACGCAGGAAGCGCATCGCCAGCATCTTCTGGTGTGGGCGCATGCCGCGGTGTTCCCGGCGAGCCCGCGCGAGGGCATCGATGCCGGCATCGATGTCGCGAGCCATGTCTGCATGCTGGGCTATCAGGTCTCGCGCGAGATGCCGCGCGCCTATCACAAGCGCGCGCCGGTCGACGCAGCGACGCTCACAAGGGACGACCACGCGCTCGATCCGCTGTTCGCCGATATGAAACAGCGAGGGACGATCCTCGATGCGACGCTCTACGTCTATCAGGTCCTCGACCACATGAAGAATGCGAACCCGCCACCCTATTGCACGTTGCGCATGGCATCGAAGCTGCTCGGCGAAGCCTATCGGGCGGGTGTCGCGATCAGCGCCGGCACCGATGCCGACAGCGACTGGCACGATCCGTTACCCGCCCTGCCCGATGAAATGGCGCTGCTTGTGAAGGCGGGCATGACGCCGACGCACGCCATCCGCGCGGCCACATGGGTTGCGGCGCGCACGATCGGCGAAGCACGCGACATGGGCACGATCGAAACCGGCAAGCTCGCCAACATCGCATTCCTCGCCAAAGACCCGCTTGCCGACATCGCGAACGTGAAAACGGTAACGCTCACCCTGAAACGCGGCCACGAATTCCCCCGCCGCGACTATCGCCCCATCACCAAAGACGAAGCCAAAGACGCGCAGTAGCCTGCGCCGCTTGCCATCCCCTGTCTAAGAGTGCGCACGGGTTGTTGATTCTGGTGAGTTCTGCGTCGATGGAGAGGCGGACGGAATGCCGGGTCATCCCTGACCAAGCTGCGTCGGCGCGGATGAACCGCCCGGGGGTTCTTTTTTTCTTATTGGACCTGCGTTTCCCAACCGTCGTACTCACCGCCGCACCCCGCAGCCATCTCATTGAGAAGTGATGTGAAGAGCTCAACGGCGCTTTCGCTGGGAATATCGATGTGCGCGATGCGCAAAGAGAACTTCATTGGATCGCGAGCATCGTCGTTTGTGCCACGAACTTCAAAGCCTGCTTTCGTGCACTGCTCTATAAACCGCGCACGCCCCTCGTGACTGCTGAAATTTACCCAATGCGCGATTTCACGTGGCTTGCTGAGCGTATCCCCGTGCTGCCTCAGAGCGTTGAGTGTTCCTTTGTCCAGGTTCGAGAGAGCCATTCGTGCCTCGAAATCACTCCGCCGCCTGTGGCAGCTCCTTCGGCTTCCAGCGCAGGATGGGTTTGCGGGCGGCGGCGGTTTCGTCGAGGCGGCGGCGGGGCGAGAGACGCGGCGCGCCTTCGAAGCGTTCGCGCTTCCCGGCCTTGGCTTCGAGCGCCATCGTGCGCAGCACGTGGATGAAGCGGTCGAGCGACTCCTTCGATTCCGACTCCGTCGGCTCGATCAGCATCGCGCCGTGGACGACGAGCGGGAAATACATCGTCATCGGGTGATAGCCTTCGTCGATCATCGCTTTGGCGAAATCGAGCGTGGTGACGCCCGTGCCGTCGAGGAAGCTGTCGTCGAACAGCGCCTCGTGCATGCAGGGGCCGTCGCCGAACGGCGCGCTCATCACGTCCTTGAGCGCGGCGAGGATGTAGTTTGCGGACAAGACCGCGTCCTCGCTCGCCTGGCGCACGCCGTCGCGGCCGTGGCTCAGCATGTAGGAGAGCGCGCGGCTGAACATGCCCATCTGGCCGTGGAAGGCGCACATGCGGCCGAACGGCTTGGC